>Ga0272444_10000001_pt1 | contig 1156944 bp, 1124 predicted proteins | sample SSMForm13_FD_201033 | JGI IMG/M metagenome (GOLD analysis project Ga0272444, IMG submission 201033) | Marine sediment archaeal communities from Little Sippewissett salt marsh, Falmouth, MA, United States - SSM-Form-13 | ecosystem: Environmental > Aquatic > Marine > Wetlands > Sediment ... | reverse complement strand
ACCCGGGGGCGGGCCACCGGGTGGAGGACCGCCGGCAGGGCGCGAGCCCTCGACTTTTTCGCTTCCGGATGTCTTTGCAGGGGAGGGATTGGCTTCGCCGTTCTTCGTCGCAGCTGGCATCTGGCTCGAAACCAGTGCCGAAACGCCGTAGGAACTGCTTTGAATCGAAAGCATCGCGAAATCCCAGATTTTCCGCCTCGCCGAAGCCGAGAAAGCCGGCAATGCAGAGTTTCGGCAGTGCCAACAGAGGCACGCCGCGATCAAGTTCGATCAAATCTACAGGCGTCGATCTAATAAGACGTAAATCGGAGGTTGCAGATTGTCGGCTTTCCGTTTGCCTTAATTTACCGGAGGGGGTCCGAAGCGGATGCGGAAGCGCCTGTTTTCACGTCCTTTTTTCTCGATCTTGCCGATGTGGATCGCTCCTACTTCCCTCGTCTCGGTGACGTGCGTGCCACCGCAGGGCTGGCTGTCGACGGACGCGCTCTCGCCGATGCAGACGAGCCGGATCTCGCCGCTGCCGGTCGGCGGCCGGACGTTCTTCGACTTGACGAGGCCCGGATTGGCGGCAAGGTCCGCGTCGGAGATCGTTTCGGTATAGATCGGGTGGTTTTCCTCGACGAGGCGCATCAGTTCGGCCGAGATCGAGGCCTTGTCGCCGTCGAGTTCGGGAATGTCGAAGTCGACCCGGCTTTCCTCCTCGCCGACCGAGGCGCCGGTGATCGGGTAGGGGCAGACGACGGTCAGAAGGTGACAGGCGGTGTGCATGCGCATCAGCCTGTATCGGCGTTCCCAATCGATATGCAGCGTCAGCTTCTCGCCCACCTCCGGTACAGGCTGGTCCGGGGCCGGAACATGGATGATCTCGTCCTTGTTCTCGCCGCATACCGTTGCCGCGATCTGAACTCTGGAACCGTCCGTCCGCTCGAAAAAACCTGTGTCGCCGGGCTGACCGCCCGAGGTGGCGTAGAAACAGGTCTGGTCGAGAATTATGCCGCCGCGATCGTTGATCGCGACGACCGAGCCTTCGGCGACCGACAAATAGGCGTCGTCGCGAAACAGCGCCCTGACCGCGTAAGACATCAGCCGGCCTCCACGTAGGGCACCTCGATTTCGGTCTTCGTCTCGAGCCAGCCGGGCGTCGGGAGGCCCTTCTCGCGGAGGAAAGCCGGGTTGAACAGCTTCGACTGGTAGCGGTTGCCGTAGTCGCACAGCACGGTCACGATGGTGTGCCCCGGGCCGAGGTCCCTGGCCAACCGGATCGCGCCGGCAATGTTGATGCCGGTCGACCCGCCCATCACCATGCCCTCCTCCTCGGCGAGCGCGAAAACGATCTTCAGCGCCTCGTCGTCATGGATCTGGTAGGCGAAGTCGGGCTTGAAACCTTCCAGATTGGCGGTGATGCGGCCCTGGCCGATACCCTCGGTAATCGAGGAGCCTTCCGACTTGAACTCGCCGGTGGTGTAGTAGGAATAGAGCGCCGCGCCCATCGGATCGGCGATGCCGATCTTGATGGCAGGATTTTTCGCACGCAGCCCCTCGGCTACGCCGGCCAGCGTGCCGCCGGAACCGACAGCGCAAATGAAGCCGTCGATCTTGCCGCCGGTATCGCGCAGGATTTCCGGTGCAGTGGTTTCGACATGGGCCTGTCGATTGATGACATTGTCGAACTGGTTGGCCCAGATCGCGCCTTTCGGTTCATTCTTGGCTATCTGTTCGGCGAGGCGGCCCGAGAGCCGCACGTAATTGTTCGGATTCTTGTATGGAGCGGCGGGCACCTCAACCAACTCGGCGCCGAACAGGCGCAACGCATCCTTTTTCTCCTGGGCCTGGGTCTCGGGAATAACAATCACTGTGCGGTAGCCAAGCGCGCGCGCAACCATGGCCAGACCAATGCCGGTGTTGCCGGCAGTACCCTCGACAATGACGCCGCCGGGCTTCAGCAGGCCCTTTTTCTCCGCGTCGCGGATGATGAACAGGGCAGCGCGGTCCTTTACCGACTGGCCGGGATTGAGGAATTCGGCCTTGCCGAGGATCGTGCAGCCGGTTTCCTCCGAGGCGCGGCGAAGCTTGATGAGTGGCGTGTTGCCAATGGCGTCGATCACCGAGTCGTGCATGATCCCGTTCCTTGATTGTTTTGTCGCGACAGTATGGTCTCGAAATCTCCGCTTCAAGGCACCCATGGTGCGTAATCACGCCGCGAGGCAGGATAATGTTGCCGGAAAAAAGACGGGTCAGGAATGCTTTTACGGTGATCCGGATTGCGTGCCCGGCCGTATCAATGGCAGAAAAGCAACAGGAACGACTGCGCCGTCTGTCTGAAACGAGCGATGACCGAAAACAAAATCGAGAACATGGATGCGCTGCTGGCCCGGTTTGTGGCGGGAACGCTGCCGAAACCCGTTGGGGTGCTGGTGGCAGCGCATCTTGAACTGTCGCCAGTCAGCCGCGCGCTGGTACGGGCGATGGAAAATGCCGCCGGCGAACAGCTGGTTGCAGAAAACCCAGTATCTCTGCGTGACCGCGACGCCATGCTGGATGCGGTCTTCGCGTCCGGCGAAGAGATAGTACTCCGTGCCGACAAGGCGAAGGTGGCGCCATGCAGCGTGTTGCCGCGCGCACTGCACGACTTTGTCGGTCACTCGGTCGATACGATCCCGTGGAAGACGAAGATGCCCGGCTTCAAGGAATTCGAGATGGGCGACGTCGACGGTTGTCACGTCTCGATGATGTGGATCAAGCCCGGCCGAAAGATGCCGGCGCACACCCATGAAGGCATGGAACTGACGCTCGTGCTCGACGGGGCGTTTGCCGACGCGAACGGCCGGTTCGGTCGCGGCGACATTTCGATCGCCGACGAGAGCACGGATCACCGACCAGTCGCCGCGGAAGGGCATGCCTGCATCGCCTTCGCGGTGACGGATGGTGCACTTCGCCTGACAGGGCCGCTGCATCAGCGTATAGCCGACATCTTCGGCGCGAACTGACATCAATACCGCGTGAGCATGAAACCGGTTGCGCCCTTGGCGCGTAGTACCGGCAGGAACCTTTTTCCAGAAGGAGATAGCATGCCGCTTTATCGCGCAAAAGCGGGCGACGGAGTCGCCTGGATCACCGGAGCTTCCAGCGGTATCGGCCGCGAGTTGGCGCTGGCCATGGCGCGGCGCGGCTACGTTGTCGCGGCGACGGCGCGAAGCATCGACGCATTGGAGGAGTTGGCGCGCGAGAGCAAAGGCATGAGCGGAGCGATCCGCGCCTTTGCCGGTGATGTGACAGATGCCGAGGCGATGGCGGCGACTGTTTCCGACATCGAGAAACATCTCGGACCGGTTCGTCTCGCCGTCTTCAACGCGGGAATCTACATCCCGACGCATGGCGAGGCGCTCGATCTCTGCGCCTTCGAGAAGACTCTCGATATCAATTTGATGGGGACGCTGAAAGGCCTCGTCCCGACGGTCGAGCGGATGAAGGCGAATGGATGCGGTCAGGTCGTGTTCGTCGCGTCGGTCAGCGGATACTCTGGCCTGCCGGCGGCGTCGGCATATGGTGCTACCAAGGCGGCGATCATCAACATGGCCGAATCGCTGTCATTCGACTTCGAGAAGATGAACATCCGAACACAGGTGGTAAATCCGGGCTTCGTCGATACGCCTGCGACGCAGAAGAATGACTTCGAAATGCCGGCGCTGGTGTCCGCTGAGAAGGCCGTCGCGGAAATGATCCATGGCATCGAGCAGGGCGGCTTCGAGATCACGTTTCCGCGCCGGTTTACCTACATGCTGAAGTTTCTGCGGATGCTGCCGCACCCGCTCTATTTCTGGATCATGAAGCGGCAGACGGGCTGGAGGACGCGTCCGCTCGATTACGGCGAAACGACTCCGGCGGCGGCTACACGCTCAGGCTAGGTCCGCGCGTAAACGATCTGGCGGACGTCGATGAACTCTTCGCTGAAGCCGGCCTCGCAATAGTGGAGATAGAACTCCCACATGCGCTTGAAGCGTTCGTCGAAGCCGAGCGGCCTGATCTGCTCCCAGGCCTCCCGGAAACGCTCCCGCCACAATTTGAGCGTGCGCGCGTAGTCCTGTGCGAAGACGCGTTCGTCACACTTCTGCAATTCCTGTTCGGACGTCAGTGCATCGAGGATCTGCGGCGTCGGCAGCATGCCACCCGGAAAGATATAGCGCTGTATGAAGTCCGGGTTGGCCCGGTACTCGGGATAGGCGCGCTCATTGATGGTGATGATCTGCAAGCCGGCGCGGCCGCCGGGTTTCAGCACGTCACGCACCTTGGAGAAGTAGGTCGGCCAGTATTGCTCGCCGACGGCCTCGAACATCTCGATAGAAACGACGCGGTCGTAGCTTGATTTTTCGTCGCGATAGTCCTGGAACTTGAATGTCACCTTGTCGCTCAGACCGGCCAGGCGAATGCGCTCGCGAGCGAAATCGAGTTGCTCGCGGCTGATCGTCAACCCGGTCACCCGGCAGCCGATTTCCTTTGCCGCGAACTCGGCGAACCCGCCCCAGCCGCAACCGATTTCGAGGACATGATCCTTCGGGCCGATGCCGGCGGCCCTGGCGAGCGCGCGGTACTTGGCGGCCTGCGCCGATTCCAGATCGTTGGCGCCGTCGGCGAACAGCGCCGATGAATAGGTCATGCTCGGGTCGAGCCAACGTGAGTAGAACGCATTGCCGAGATCGTAATGGGCGGAGATGTTTTTCCTGGCCTTGGTCTTCGTGTTCCGGTTCAGCCAGTGCCGCACGTTGTTGGCGATCCGGAACAGGTGGTTGGCACGCACGATCTGGTAGCCGAGCGTCTCGTTGACAACGAACAGTTCCAGGAAGGCCGTGACGTCGGGACTGTCCCAGTCGCCCTCCATATAGCTCTCGCCGACGCCGACGGTCGCCTCGGAGATGGCACGCATCGGCAGGTTCCAGTTGTGCAGGATCAAAACGGCTTCGGGACCAGGATTGTTGCCGCCGACCTTGACTATCCGCTTGTCGGGCAGCTGGATGGTAAGGGAGCCGTGCGGCAGTTGGGTCGCCGCACGCAGCACCAGTTTTGCCTTGAGCGGGATGCCCTGCAAGGTGCGGCGGACGTTCTGCGGTGTAAGATGCACCGCCTTTGAAATCATTTCGTCGGCAATCCGTCTCGTAGAGGCGGATCCGTTTACACACTCGTAATCAGCGCTCATATGATCAGCCTAACCGGATTATTCGGCGGGTTCCAGAGTGTTTTGACGGTCGCGGTAACTGACGGTCGCGGGAGGCGCGCCTCGTGAATGGAACTTGGCGCCCTTCAGCCAGAGCTTCAAAGCCTCCCAATGAATGCCCGCCATGATTTTCAGCGTCATGAAGGGCAGGCGGGCGAGCAACCCGGCGAGGCTGGCCGAGTTGAGCGGCATCGCCTCACCGGCGAAGGCGGCCGAAAGCAGCGGTTTACCGGCCTCGGTTTCCAGGATGCGCAGGCGAACCTGGTCGCCAGGCGGCAGCATGCGAAAATGGTAGCGTGCGCCCAGATCGATAAAGGGCGAAACATAAAAGATCTTGGTGCGTTCCTGGCGAATGCCTGACACGTTCATCTGGCCGGGTTCAATCGGGCAGACATAGGTGTGGCGCTCGCCGAAGGTGTTGCGGACTTCGTAGATGAGCGCGGTGAGATCGCCGGCGTGGTCGTAGCAATAGTAGACGGAAAGCGGGTTGAAGACATAACCGAGGATGCGCGGATAGGCGAGCAGGTGGATGCGTGCCGGACGCGGAAGGCCCGTGGCGGCGATCAGCTCATCGGCATAGGTACGCAGGGACGATGCGCCGCTGTCTTTTTCCACATGGTCGGCCTCATAAAAAGAAACGAGGTTCGGCCGATTGACGGAAAAGAGGCGCGACAGACGGTTTGCCTCTTCCAACCTGTCGAGATCGACCAGAAGCGAGAAGACGCGATAGGTGAAGCGATGGCCGAAAGGCATCAACCGGGCATGCATCACCTTGCCCGGATAGAGCCGAGCCGGCTCATTGACCGGCGGAAACAAGACGTTGCCATGCGCGATCGTCGTCATTCCGCGGCCGCCAGAGACATGCCGGCCTCCACCGGTTCGGCCAGGGTTTCGGGCCGCCATGGCACAATCCCGCCGAGAGACGTCGCGACGTCGAGGCCGGAACGCAACCCGTCCTCGTGGAAACCGTAGCCGGTCCAGGCGCCGGCATACCAGATTCCGCCTCGGCCCTGGATGCGATTGAGGCGGAGCTGCGCCTCGAAGGCTGTGCTGTCATATTGCGGATGATCGAATGTCCATTCGCCGAACACCGTGCCGGGCGCTGGTTCCCGCACGGGATTGAGCGTAACGAATAGCGGCTTTGCAGCATCGATGCTTTGCAGCCGGTTCATCCAGTAGGTCACGCAGATATCGCTTTCCTCGCCGGAATTGCTGTCACGAAGATAATTCCAGGCGGCCCAGGCGGCTTTTCGGCGCGGCATGAAGGAGGGGTCGCGATGCAGGATGACGCGGTTCGGCCTGTAGGGGATCGCTTCCAGTATCGCGCGTTCGCTGTCCTCAATGTCATGCTCGCGCATGGCAAGGCTCTGGTCAGTGTGGGCGGCAAGGACGACGTCATCATAAATCTCACTGCGGCCTTCGCCGTCGGTAACGGCGACACCGCCGGCGATACGGCGGACCGACCGAACCGGCGTGCCGGTCAGCAGTCGGCCTTCGAACTGGCCGAGAAGACGGTCGAGATAATTGCGCGAACCACCGGAAACAGTCTGCCAGAGTGGCGGCACCACTTCCAGCAAGCGGTGGTTCTCGAAAAAGTTGACGAAGGAGCGGGCCGGAAAGTCCAGCATGCGCACTCGTGGCGTCGACCAGATGGCGGCAGCCATCGGGATCAGATAATCGTCGCAGAAATGCTCAGAAAAACCTCTCAACGCCAGATAGTCGCCAATCGTGACGCGGTCGAGCAGACCGGCCTGCCGGTCGAGGAGGCATTGCCGATTGAAGCGCAGGATCTCCTTCAGCATCCACCAGAAGGACGGCGAAAGGAGATTGCGCTTCTGGGCGAAGAGGGAAAGCAGGTTCTCGCCGCACCATTCGCGCCATCCGTTATCGAGCGACAGTGCGAAGCTCATATTGGTGTCATCGCTCGCCACGCCGAGATGGCGGAAGAGGGCGGTGAGGTTCGGGTAATTTCGCCCGTTGAACACGATGAAACCGACATCGACGGCGATCGGCGTCCCATCGTAGTCGATGTCGACCGTGCAAGTGTGGCCGCCCGGCCGTTCATCGGCCTCGTACAATGTCACGTCATGGCGCATTGACAGCGACCACGCGGCGGACGCGCCGGAAATCCCGCTGCCGATAACCGCAATTCTTTTTCTGGACCGCACGCTTTGCGTGGCGAGCGGCGGTATGACATTCACGGTCACGCGGCTTTTCCTTTCATTTGCTGATAGGCGGCGAGGGCGCGCTCGCGCGCGCCCCCGTGTTCGACGACAGGACGAGGATAGGTCTCGCCGAGTTTCACTCCGGCCTTGTCGAGCACCGGCTTCGGTGCTTCCCAGGGCTTGTGGAGATACTTGTCCGGCAGACCGGCGAGTTCGGGCACGAAACGGCGAACATAGGCGCCGTCGCTGTCGAACTTCTCTCCCTGGAGGATCGGGTTGAAGATGCGGAAGTAAGGCGCCGCGTCCGCGCCCGATCCGGCGATCCATTGCCAACTTGCCGTGTTGGACGCCGGATCTGCATCGACCAGCGTGTCGCGGAACCAGGATTCGCCGTGACGCCAGTCGATCAGGAGATGCTTGACCAGGAAGGAGCCGACGATCATGCGCACGCGGTTGTGCATCCAGCCGGTCTGCCACAATTCGCGCATCCCCGCATCGACGATCGGGTATCCGGTTTGTCCTTGTTGCCAGCAGCGGAGATGCGTCTCCGGGGCATGCCATGGGAATGCGTCGAAGTCGGGATTGTAGTTGTCGTGCGGCAGGGACGGGAAGTTGACCAGCAGGTGGTAAGAAAATTCCCGCCAGACGAGTTCCTTGCGAAAGACTGTCAAATCGCGGGACGGGATATCGTCGCGCACATTCTCCGTCGCCTGCCAGATCTGGAATGGCGTGATTTCGCCGAAAGCAAGATGCGGTGACAGCTTCGAGGTGAAGGTCGCACCGGGCACGTCGCGCTTGTCGGCATAGCTGTCGAGGGCCTCTTCGATGAAGCGTTCGAGACGTTCTTTCGCGCCGGCTTCGCCCGGACGCCATTCTGTCGCGATGCCGCCGGACCAGTCCGGTTCGACGGGCAGAAGATTCCACCCCGCGAGATCGTCGACCGGGATATCCTTGTCGGAGGATGTCAATTTCCTAGGGACGCTGACCGGCGGGCGCGGCGGCGGTTCTTCGCTGAAAGCGCGCCAGAACGGCGTATAGACACGATAGGGGCCGCCGGAGCCGGTCTTCAGCCGGGTCGGTTCGTGCAGCAATTGGCCATCATGGCTTTCGACAAGGATTCCACGGTCGCGCAGTTTTGACTTGATGACGGCGTCGCGTTCGATCGGTTCCGGTGAGTAACGACGGTTCCACAACACGGTCTGCGCGCCCGTCGTTTCGATCAGCTCGTCGATGATCTCTTGCGGATCGCCTTTCCTGAGAAGCAACCGCGTGCCAAGTATCGCAAGTTCTTGCGACAGGGCGGCGAGGGAATGATGCAGCCACCAGCTTTGCGCGCCGCCCAGCGGAAGGGTGTCGCGTCCGTCTTCGAGAATGAAGACCGGGATCACCGGATTGCCGCTTTCCGCCGCACGCCTCAACGCCAGATTGTCGTCAACGCGCAGGTCGTTGCGAAACCAGACAAGTACGGGTGCTTCGGGGAGATCGGAGGGGAAAATGTCTTTCATCGTCAAAATCTTTGCCGGTATTGCAGCATGTTACGCGATTTGTGCCGAACTGGATCAGGCGCGTGGTAAGTTTTTACAGTCCGGCGCAAGGCGAACGGTCCATGTTCCTCAGGGTGTGCTGTCCGGGCCGGTGTTTTTCGGGTGATTCGGCTGCGCGACTATGCTTAGATGTGCGGAGGATCTCATCGCGAGCCGGCTATCAGGCGCGACATTGAGCGTGCCGGGGCCATTGTGCTGACGATTCGTCGTGTTGGAAGTAGCGTGGCGCCTTCAGGCGCGATTTCGAGGATAGTGGCATGATATTTCGTTCCTCAGGCATTGCCGGCGACCGGGATCTCGATTGCGAGGCTTCCATCGAATCGGAGTTTGATGCGCTGATCGCGCGGGCGCTTGCTGCCGGCTGGAGTGAGGACGAAGTCGCCAACGCGCTGCTGAGCCTGGCGCAAACCCGTATCGAAGCTTCGCGCGCGGATAATTTCGCCGGCGCGGACCTTCCTGGGGGACGGCTGTCTCACTGAAATCGACATACAAGTGCGAAGTCTTGGTATCGCCGGTATTATAGCCGGCATGTTACCTAGAATCGAGATTTGCTACGGCAGCAAGCTGGGTGCGGGCCGTGTGAATCCAAACTGCCGGCTGCCGTGAAACCGGTCGAACATCGCTGATCAACCATGCGGCCGGATTTCCACAATTGAGCGAGCAGTCATTCAAATTCTACCTATTCGGGAAACCCCTTTTACAGTCTGGCAGCGTTAGCCCTTCGTCGGTGAGAAAACACGACAACGGGGCGTCCAAATTGCAAGCTTCATCCGCAGTCCTGAAACGAAACATCACCTTCTTCGCGGTCGGTCTAACAGCCAGCCTCGGGGTCTCGGCGGTGGCAAATTATTTATTGCTTTACGTGCCGGCCCTGACTCCGTTCGGACGCAGCGTCATCAGCGCAGCGTTGGTGCCGGTCGTCGTCTGTCTTCCACTGCTGGCTATCGTGTGCGTGCAGCGCGCGCAGCTTGCGCGACGGCAAAGGGAGCTAAACCATTTTGCTTCGCATGACCGTCTGACGGACTTTTATCGGCCTGGCGTCTTCTCCGACATCGTCGAGCGGCGAAGAAAGACGGGCGATGCGAACAATCCCTCTGGGGCCTTCCTGATTGTGCATGCCGACCATCTGCGCGAGATCAACCGGCGCTACGGTCTGGAGGCGGGCGACGAAGCGCTGGCACTCATCGCCATGGCGATCCGGTCGTCCGTTCGAGCCGACGATGTCGTCGGTCGGATCGGGGCGACCATGTTCGGCGTTTTCCTGCCCGGTGCCGACGAGGCGGATGCGCGCGACATTTCCGAGCGAATCGCCACGAGCGTGCGCGACATATACTTCGCTCCGGCCGGCTCCAGCGATGCGGTCGCGGTGCGCGTCGGCGGTGTCACCTTTGCAGACGAGATCGGATTCAACGACATGTTCCGCGAGGCAGAGAACCGCTTGTTTGCAGGTGAAGATGAGGGTGAGGCGATGGCAATCGCGCTGGGCGCGGTGCGCATGGAGACGGCGGCACGGCACTGAGCGCAGTGAAATCCTGAAAGCAAAAAGGGGCCGGCGAATAGGCCGACCCCTTTGAAACTGGCTCCCCGGGCCGGATTCGAACCAGCGACCGATCGATTAACAGTCGAGTGCTCTACCACTGAGCTACCGGGGAATGCGCCTTGAAGGCTGAGCGGAGCCTATATCAAAGGTCGTTCCGATTTGCCAAGGCGCGAATGAAACTTTTTTATGCTTTGTCATGTCGGCAGAAAAAAGCCTCGGGAGCCGAGAGCGGGCGGGTTGGCGAACGCGTCCTTGAACGCTTATCTGCAAAGCGTCACCGGGGACTTGCATGACAGACGAAAAAGAGGACGGGCAAAGCGCGTCGCGCTACCCGACAAAAGCTACGATAAAGGTGCTGAATCGCACCGTGCCGATCCCCGGTTCCCGCCGCGGGCGCATAGCGCTCGGATCGGCGCTGGTGGTCGGCGGCGCCGTCGGATTCCTGCCGATCGTGGGATTCTGGATGTTGCCGCTCGGCCTGCTCGTGCTGGCGCATGATATTCCGCGAGTGCGGCGCTGGCGGCGCAAGGCGCTTCTGCGTTGGGCCAAACTCGGAAAAGAAAAACGTCGAGGATGAAACGATGGCGCTTGCCGGGGGAAAAACCCTCTGTTAACACGACGCGCCATACACAATAACCCTGTTACGGCCTCGTGGCGGAGTGGTTACGCAGAGGACTGCAAATCCTTGCACCCCGGTTCGATTCCGGGCGAGGCCTCCAAATTCTCAGGGTTCGTTGTGACGGGGTGAACGCGGATGCAACCGGGACGGATCGAGAGCCATGGGCCAACATTTCGACGAACTGCGCCAAGCAATGGTCGATAGCCAGGTCCGAACGACCGACGTTACCAATCTGCGGCTGCTCGACGCGATGCTCTCCGTTCCGCGTGAGGCATTTGTTTCCGACCAGCGCAAAGCCTTCGCCTATATCGACGACGATATCGAAATCAGCGGCTCGGGCGCGACCGCGCGCCGGTATGTAATGGAACCGTCGCCCTTTGCCCGCCTGGCGCAGCTTGCCGATGTGACGCCGTCGGACCTTGTCCTCGATATCGGCTGTGGTACCGGCTATTCGTCGGCAGTGCTTTCCAAGCTCGGCAGCGCCGTGATCGCACTCGAATCGGACGAGGAACTGGCAGCCCGGGCAACGGACATCCTGATCGAGAACGGTTTCGACAATGTCGCGGTAGTGACCGGGCCGTTCAATCAAGGCTACGCTTCGGAAGGCCCGTATGATGTGATCTTCGTCGGCGGCGCCGCTGACGAGGTTCCCTCCGCCCTGTTCGACCAGATGAAGGATGGCGGCCGACTCGTTGTCGTCGAAGGCCATGGGCTAAGCGGATTCGCCACACTCTATGTCAAGGACGGTGACGTCGTTTCCGGCCGCAGGGCGTTCAATCTGTCAGTCAAGGAGCTTCCCGGTTTCCAAAAGGAGCCGGAATTCTCGTTGTAGGCGAGGATGTGTTATGGTTGCCGCCCTGCAACACTCGTGAATAAGTTCCCGTATGGGGATTGCCCGTCGCTGTCGCGATAAACTAAAAACCAAGGTCAAAGCACCTTATTTGGCCGTTGTTGTCAGGATCGTACGGATGCGCAAGCCTCTAATTGCAGCGTTAGTCGCTGTTTCCGTTTCCCTCGCACCGCAGATCGCGGCTGCCGAAAACATCTTCGGCGCCCTCGCCAAAGCCTACGAGAATAACTCCGAACTGAATTCCGCCCGGGCCGGCGTTCGCATCCAGGATGAGAACGTCTCGCTGGCGAAGTCGGGTTATCGGCCGCGGGTGCAGGGTACATCGGGTATCAATAATACTTGGAGCGATTCCTCGGGGCGCGGGGTTACGGGTGCCAGCTTCGGTATCGATATCAACCAGTCGATTTTCGACGGTTTTCAGACGCGCAACAATGTGCGTTCCGCGTCGTCGGGCGTGCTTGCGGAACGCGAGAACCTGCGCAACACGGAGCAGAACGTCCTCTTCGATACGGCGCAGGCCTATATGGACGTCGTGCAGAACCGCCAGATCGCGGCGTTCCGGCAGCGCAACCTCGCATTTCTCGACGAGCAGGTACGTGCCGCGCAGGCGCGGTTCGATGTGGGCGAGGGAACGCGCACCGACGTGGAGCAGGCGCGCGCAAGCCGTGCCGCCGCGCAGGCACAGCTTGAGGCCGCCCGCGCTGCCGCGCTTTCGAGCGCTGCCGTTTATCGGCAGTTGACCGGTTCGGAGCCGGGGGAACTTCAGTCGCCATCCGCTTTGACGCGCGGCATGCCGCGTTCTCTGGAGCAGGCGCAGTCGATCGCGTTTGCCGAACATCCGGCCATCCGGCTGCGCAATCACCTTGTCGATTCGGGCCTGTTCAGCGTGAAGGCCGCCGAAGGCGCTTTCCTTCCGCAAATCGGCCTGTCGGCTTCGGTCTCACGGAACTACACGAGCTACTCGGCTTCCACCGGCAGCGATTTCACCAATGACAGCGCCACCATCGGAGCGCAGGTCACTGTTCCGATTTATCAGGGCGGCCAGGCGAGCGCCACGGTCCGCCAAAGGAAGGAACAGCTTGGCCAGGCACGCATCAACACCGATGTCGCCCGCGATCAGGTGCGCGCTGCCGTCGCTTCTGCCTGGACGCAGTTGCAGGCCTCGCAGGCCGCCGTTTCCGCCAATCAGGAGACGCTTCGCGCCTCTCGGCTCGCACTTGACGGTGTCGTGCAGGAACGCGATGTGGGTCAGCGTACCACGCTGGACGTTCTGAATGCCCAGGCCGACGCTCTCGATGCACAGATCGCTCTTGTCCAGGCCCAGCGCAATGTCGTGGTCTCCAGTTATGCGCTGCGTTCGGCAATCGGCCGGCTGACGGCCCAGCAGCTCGGGCTCAAGGTCGCGTTGCACGACCCGAAAGAGCACTACGAGGCCGTCAAGGACAAGTGGTTCGGTCTGCGCACCCCGGACGGGCGTTAACCATAACAAACTCTTAATGTTGTGGGTCGTTGCCGCTGGCTATGGCGGCGGGATTCTCATTGCCCTGATCATTCGCTATCGTCGTAAGCATGATTCGCCGGATGAACCGGCAATGTGACGCTAACGGCAGACACGACATGGCACAGAGCAACGCGGTTCGCGAACAGCAACCCTCGATGGATGATATCCTGGCGTCCATTCGCCGGATTATCGATGCAGGCGAAAGCCAGACGAAGGCTCCCGAGCCCAAACCGGAAGATATCGCTCCCGCAGAACCGGAAACCACAGTGCCGCCGCCGGCCGCCAATGATGCCGGTGACAGGGCGCGCGTACCGCAGGCAGCGCTACCGAACGCTCCGCGTACGGAGCGCGGGCAATCCGGCGAGATGCCGAGCGACATAGCTGAAGCGGTCACTTCCTACCTGGAACAGGAACGCTCTGGAAACAGTCAGCCGAAAGCCAGTCAAGCCGCAGACGTAGTTTCGAAACCGGCTGCGCCGGCTTTCACGATGGATGCGTTGCCGGAACCGGACATTTCCGAGGTCGAAGCGGCATTGCGCGCGGAGTTCAATCCGGTCGACCGCGACGTGCTGGCCGCCGAACGGCAGGCGAAATACGGCGCCCGCTTCACCGAGGAAGACAATGGCGCATTCCGTCAGGTGGGCAGTCTGCTGCGCGGCAAGGTCGGCGACGCGAAGCCGCCGCAGCTGGGAGCGGCGGAACATGACAGCAATGCCCTCGTCTCAGAGGCTGTTTCGCAGAGCGTTTCGCACTCCTTCTCCAGCCTGTCGGAAGTGCTTATCGACAAGAACGGGCGCGATCTCGACATGATTGCGGAAGAGATGTTGCGCCCGATGCTGCAGGATTGGCTCGACAACAACCTGCCTTCTCTGGTCGAACGGCTGGTGCGCGGTGAAATCGAGCGGATCGCACGAGGCGAACCGCGCACGGCGTGACGCTTTCTTCGCTTTGTTGACAGGCGGGCGGGCATCGGATTTACACGGGCGCTGAACTCACCGACTTCGCTCGCGGACACTCCTTATGCTCGACAAGACCTTTGACGCTGCCAGCGTCGAACCGAGAATTGCCAAAATCTGGGACGAGGCCGACGCTTTTGCCGCCGGCGCGGGCGCCAAGGAAGGCGCCGATCCCTATTGCATCGTGATCCCGCCGCCGAACGTTACCGGTTCGCTGCATATGGGCCATGCACTCAACAATACGCTGCAGGACATCATGATCCGCTACCAGCGGATGAACGGCAAGAACGTGCTGTGGCAGCCGGGCATGGACCATGCCGGCATCGCGACGCAGATGGTAGTCGAACGGCAACTGGCCGAAGGCGGCGAGAACATGAGCCGGCGCGAGATGGGCCGGGAGAAATTCATCGAGCGGGTCTGGCGCTGGAAGAACGAATCCGGCGGCATGATTTTCAATCAGCTGAAACGGCTCGGTGCGTCCTGTGACTGGTCACGCGAACGCTTCACGATGGACGAGGGGCTGTCCGCGGCGGTGCTCGAGGTTTTCGTCAAGCTCCACAAGGAAGGCCTGATCTATCGCGGGAAACGGCTGGTCAACTGGGATCCCAAGTTCGAAACCGCGATCTCCGACCTCGAGGTGGAGAACAAGGAAGTCGATGGCCACATGTGGCACTTCAAGTACCCGTTGGCCGGCGGGGAAACCTACGAATATGTCGAGAAAGACGCGGACGGGAATGTGACGCTGCGCGAGATGCGCGATTACATCTCGATTGCCACGACGCGACCGGAAACGATGCTGGGCGACGGCGCGGTCGCCGTCCATCCCTCCGACGAACGCTACGCGCCGATCGTCGGCAAGCTGTGCGAAATTCCGGTCGGGCCGAAAGAGCACCGCCGCCTGATTCCGATCATCACCGATGAATATCCGGATCCCGAATTCGGCTCCGGCGCGGTCAAGATCACCGGCGCTCACGACTTCAACGACTATCAGGTCGCCAAACGGAACAACATCCCGCTCTACCGGCTGATGGACGAAACCGCGGCGATGCGCGGCGATGGCGCGCCCTATGCCGAAGAAGCCGGCAAGGCAATGCAGATCGTGAAGTCTGGCGCATTGCCTTCCGAGGCGGACGTCGACGCGATCAACCTGGTGCCGGAAAGCTACCGGGGGCTTGACCGTCTCGAAGCGCGCAAGAAGATCGTCGCCGACATCAATGCGGACGGGCTTGCCGTGATGACGAGGGACGAGGACGGCAACGAAGTCCCGTTCGTCGAGAACAAGAAGATCATGCAGCCCTTCGGGGACCGGTCCCATGTCGTCATCGAGCCGATGCTGACCGACCAGTGGTTCGCCGACGCGAAGACGCTGGCCGAGCCGGCCATCGCCTCCGTGCGCGAGGGGCGCACCCAGTTCGTTCCGAAGACGTGGGAGAACACCTACTTCAACTGGATGGAGAACATCGAACCGTGGTGCGTCTCGCGCCAGCTTTGGTGGGGGCACCAGATACCGGCCTGGTACGGGCCGGACGGGACCGTCTTCGTGGAAAAGAGCGAGGAAGAGGCGGCCGAGGCGGCGAAAGCGCATTACGGCGAGGCTGTTGAACTGACCCGCGACGAGGACGTTCTCGACACATGGTTCTCGTCGGCGTTGTGGCCGTTCTCGACACTTGGCTGGCCGGAGCAGACAGAGGCGCTGAAAACCTGGTACCCGACCAGTGTCCTGGTAACCGGCTTCGACATCATTTTCTTCTGGGTCGCCCGCATGATGATGATGGGCCTGCACTTCATGAAGGATGAGGACGGCACGCCGGTCGAGCCGTTCGAGACCGTCTATGTGCATGCGCTCGTGCGCGACAAGCTCGGTCAGAAGATGTCGAAGTCGAAAGGCAATGTCATCGACCCGCTGGAACTGATCGATGAGTATGGCGCCGATGCCCTGCGTTTCACGCTGGCGATCATGGCGGCGCAGGGCCGCGACGTGAAGCTCGACCCGGCACGCATAGCCGGCTACCGCAATTTCGGGACCAAGCTGTGGAACGCAACGCGCTTCGCGGAGATGAACGGCGTACGGCTCGATCCCTCCTTCCGTCCGGAAGACGCAACGCTGCAGATCGACCGCTGGATCCTGACCGAGTTTTCCAAGGCGGCCCGCGAGGTCGCGGAAGGTATCGACCAGTTCCGTTTCAACGATGCGGCGAGCGCTGCCTACCGTTTCGTTTGGAACACGTTCTGCGACTGGTATCTCGAACTGCTGAAGCCGGTTTTCAACGGCGATGACGAGAACGCCAAGGCGGAGGCGCAGGCCTGCGCCGCCCATGTGCTTGACGGTATCTACAAGCTTCTGCACCCGTTCATGCCGTTCATGACAGAGGAATTGTGGGCGCTGACGGCCGACCGCGGAGGCGATCTGCTGTGCCATGCCGAATGGCCGACGCCGGGATTCGCGGATGATGCGGCTGCCGGCGAAATCAACTGGCTAATCGACCTCGTCACCGGCATCCGCTCGGTGCGGGCGGAGATGAATGTCCCGGCATCCGCAATGGTGCCGCTGGTCATTGTTGGCGGCAACGAAGAGACAGGCCAGCGACTGCTGCGACACGACCCGGCGATCAAGCGATTGGCGCGCGTCGAGGATATCCTCATCGAAAGCGAAGTGCCGAAGGGCTCGGCGCAGATCATCGTGGGCGAGGCAACCGCCTGCCTGCCGCTGGGCGGGTTGATCGACGTCGATGCGGAACGGGGACGCCTGAACAAGGCGATGGGCAAGGTGGAAGCGGACATCAAGAAACTGGAGGGCAAACTCGGTAACGAAAAGTTCCTGGCCAATGCCAAGCCGGAAATCGTTGCCGGAGAACGCCAAAAGCTCCAGGAGGTCCTTTCAGAGCGCGATTCTCTGAAGACGGCACTGGAGCGGCTCGACCAGATCGGCTGATCAAACGCTACGCCGGTGGGCGTGGAGGAGAGGGCAATAACAACGCGAAATACACAATTTTAGCTATTGTGACGGTTTTGCAACAACGGGCTTTTTCGGTCCGTTTTTCGTTGTTACGCAGCAAAAATCCCGATTTTTCGACCGATTTCGAAGGCCGGGTTACGCGCTTTGCCGTTGACGTAAACGTAATTCATCAGATTTTCTGCCGCGGCGAATGTGCCGTAACGGAGCGTTTGCAAATTATGGCGATGATCTGGCGAAAATGCGCTTGAAAAGCGGGCGGCGTTCCCTGCAAAAATAGCAAAAAACCCGGGTTGGAGGATAGAATGCTCAAGGGTAACAAGACAGTTCTTTGCGGTCTGCTCTGCGCCACCGCGCTTACCGGCAACGCCATGGCGGGAGGATTCAGCCGCGGCACTGCCGACACCGATATCCTGTTCGAGGACGGCAATTTCGCAACGCGCATGGGCGCGCTCTATGTCGCGCCGAAGCGCGGCTACGAGACGATTGGCGGCGCGCCCGCCACTGATGGCGACTATTCCGACGCTTATGCCGTACCGTCGGGAGCCATCAAGCTCAATCTGCACGACAACCTGTCGTGCGCCGGAACCTATACCCAGTCATTCGGCGCTGCCGCGACGTACGGCACGCAGGCCATCGCGGCCGGCCGGACAGCGGACGGCACCGGCACGATCAGCGAAGGTTTCACCTCCACCGAGTTCGGCCTGACCTGCGGCGCGCATTTCAATGCAGGCAAGGGGCGGCTGTGGATTCTCGGCGGCGGCTTCCTGCAGGACTTCGACTACTCCCAGACCGTCAGCGTCGCCGCACTCGGCAACACGAACGCGACGCTGAGCTTCGCCGACAAGTACCGCCCCGGATACCGGATCGGCGCTGCGTACGAGATCCCGGAGATCGCGTTGCGCGCACAGATCCTGTACCGTTCGGCTGTCACGCAATCGCCGAGTTCCGCGGAGGGTTCTTTCGTCACGCAGGCTGTCGGCTCGACCACGGCAAGCGGATACGGCACGCTTCCGCAGTCGGTCGAGATGAAGCTCCAGAGCGGCATCGCACCGGGCTGGCTCGCATTCGGTTCGATCAAGTGGACCGACTGGAGTGTGCTGCAAACGCTCAATTATACGATCGACGGCACTCCGTTGGCCGGCGACTACCAGCTCGACTACTTCTGGCAGGACGGCTGGACAGTGACAGGCGGTATCGGCCACGCCTTCACCGACATGGTTTCCGGTTCGCTCAGCCTCACCTGGGACAAGGGCGTATCGACCACTGAAGACGCCTACACCAACACGTGGACGCTGGCGTCCGGCGTTTCGGTGAAGGGCGAGCGTAGCGAACTGCGTCTCGGCGGCGCCGTCACGCACCTTGCCGGCAAGTCTGTTGCCGCCGACCCGACCCCTGGCAATCCGGGCAACTCCTTCGCCTATACCGTCGGTAGCGACTGGACCTATGCAGTCGGAGCGAACTTCCGGGTATCGTTCTAGCCTGTTCGGAAAGTGATTTCGAAAACCCGCCGCCTTCGCGGCGGGTTTTTTGTTTGCAGTGATGATTTCGCCTGTCTGGTCGGGCCTGTTTAAAGAAACCGCGAAATCGAAGGCTTTGTGACGATTTGGCAACACATTTGGGCAAAGAGTCGGTTTAGAACCGGTGGACGGCGGTGTGCCCATTTGCCGCCATAAACCGGGCGCATCCGGTTGGTGTGCCGAAAAGGCAGCGGGTTTCGAGTAAAAGCTATGCAGCACTACGCTGGCATTCAGGAACGCAGTTTGTGAAATGACGACCGCCCGGTCCAAAAACAACAATCCCAGCCGAACGGGGACGGCGTTGACGGCGATGGCATGTTCGTTGGCGCTATTGCTGACGCCTGCAATCTCCCAGCCGTCTTTCGCGCAGGCGGCGGAAGGCAGTCAGAAGGGCCCGTGGGTTCTGTTCCGTTTCGGCTTTTCCGCATACAAGAACGGCCGCAAGGACGAGGCGCTGAAAGCTTACCGTGATGCGGCCGAGCAGGGCCACGCCGGAGCTCGCTGGAAACTCGCCACCATGTATGCGTCGGGTGACGGGGTGCAGGAAGACGACTACGAGGCCTTCAGGCTATACGAAGGCCTGGTCAACGAGGGGGCGGCTCCGGGTACGCGTGACGAGACTTTCGTGGCACATGCGTTGATGTCGATGGCCAATTATCTGCGGCGCGGCATTCCCAATTCTCCCGTTTCAGCCGATCCGTCGCGGGCGCGTCAACTGTTCCTGCAGGCGGCAAGCCAGTTCGGCGATGCCGATGCCCAGTTCGAACTCGGCCGCATGTATCTGGTGGGCGAGGGCGGCCCGTCCGATCCGGTAACCGCGGCGCGCTGGTTCAATCTTGCCGCGCGCAAGGGCCATATCGGCTCGGAAGCGATGCTCGGCAAGATACTGTTCGACTCCGGCCGGTCCGTGCGTGGCCTGTCGATGTTGACGAGCGCGCTCAACAAGGCCCAGGAGCCCGAACGGCACTGGATTCGCGCCCTGCAGGAAGAGGCTTTCGCGGTCGCCTCGGAAGCCGATCGGCGCACGGCCATCGCGCTTGCTGCGAAGAACTGACCGTTTTCTAGCTTCTATTGCGGACGATGACGGATTGCTGCGGCAGCGCCGCTGTCGGGCAATCGCTGTCCAGAATCTTCCAGGATGTGTTGTTGAGGACGCGCTCGCAGCGGGCGAGCTTCATGCCGGATGCGGTTTTCAGGCAGACAGTCTGGCCTTCCGGGACGTCCTGGCCGTTGCCGCGGCAGGTGCAGTCCTCGCCGGCAATCGAAGTCCCGGCCAGACCGAAAGCAAGGAATATGGCGCTTACTATCGTGGTGATCCGCATGACGGCCTCCGTAGCGGGAGCGTATCATGAGACCTTGTTGCGGCAAAGGCGCGGGCGTCAGGCAGCGTAGTCGATGACGACCGGAACGTGATCGGAGGGTTTCTCCCATGCACGGACATGCTTGTCGATTTCCGCCGACCGCAACAGGTTTGCGGCTTCCGGCGACATAAGCAGGTGATCGATGCGTATGCCGTTGTTTTTCTGCCACGCGCCGGCCTGGTAATCCCAGAACGTATAGATGCCGGGCGCATCGGTAACCGAACGCACCGCTTCTGTCAGGCCGAGATTGACCAGCCGGCGGAAAGCCGTGCGGCTTTCCGGGCGGAACAGCGCGTCGCCCTCCCACACCTTAGGATCGTGGCAGTCTTCCGGTTGGGGGATAACATTGTAGTCGCCGGCGAGAATGAACGGCTCCTCGAGCGCGAGGCGTTCTTCGGCCCATTTATGCAGCCGATCCATCCAGGAAAGCTTGTAGGGAAACTTCGGACTGTCGACGGGATTGCCGTTCGGCAGGTAGAGGGAAACGACGCGCAATGCGCCGCCTTCGACCGAAAACACACCCTCGATGAAGCGCGCCTGCTCGTCGCTGTCGTCGCCAGGCAGGCCGCGATTGACTTCGTCGAACGGCAGCTTCGAGAGTATCGCGACCCCATTGAATCCCTTCTGACCGTGTGTTTCCACATGGTAGCCGAGGGCTTCGAAGGCCTCGCGCGGGAAGTTCTCGTCGACCGATTTTATCTCCTGCAGGCAGGCGATGTCGGGCGAAGCCTGCTCCAGCCAGCTCTTCACCGTTTCGAGGCGGGCCTTGACCCCGTTGATGTTCCAGGTGGCGATTTTCATGAATTTCCTGCCCATAACGCGGGAATCGTCTCAAGATGTTCTTGCCAGAGTGTCATGTTCGCGTAGCCTTTTTCAATTGCCCATCGATGGGTGATGAGAAAGAGGGGACAAAATGGCCGATTCCGTTCTGGGGACCGCCGAACAGTTGCGCGATCCAAATTATACGCCGCCATTGGCACATGCAGTGCCGCTTGGCATACAGCACGTGCTGGCGATGTTCGTATCAAACGTGACGCCGGCGATCATCGTCGCCGGCGCCGCCGGTTTCGGTTTTGGGTCGAATTCGCCTGATTTTCCGAACATGATCTACATGATCCAGATGTCGATGTTGTTCGCCGGCATCGCGACGTTGCTTCAGACAATCGGACTTGGCCCGGTCGGGGCCAGGCTGCCGATCGTGCAAGGCACCAGTTTCGCCTTTCTGCCGGTGATGATCCCGGCGGTGGCGGGGCAGGGCGTCGCCGGACTTGCCGGGTTGATGACCGGGGTCGCCATCGGCGGTGTGTTCCACTTCCTGCTCGGCACTGTTATCGGGCGCATCCGCTTCGCGCTGCCGCCGCTGGTGACCGGCCTCATCGTGCTGATGATCGGCCTGGCGCTGATCCGCGTCGGCATCCAGTACGCGGCCGGTGGCGTGCCGTTGATCGGCAAGCCGGAATACGGCTCCCTGGCGATGTGGTTCCCGGCGGTCGTCGTGATCCTGGTGACGCTCGGGCTCAAGTTCTTCGCCCGTGGCATCCTTTCGGTCGCGGCGGTTCTGGCCGGACTGATCGCGGGCTATGTCGTCGCCTTCTTCATGGGGCAGGTCAATTTCGGCAACATCGGGAATGCCGCCGTCTTCGCGCTGCCGCTTCCGTTCAAGTGGGGCGTGGAGTTCAATGCGGCGATCATCATCGGCATGTGCCTGATGGCGGTCGTTTCGGCGATCGAGACGGTCGGTGACACATCCGGCATTTGCAAGGGCGGCGCGGGCCGCGAAGCGACCGACAAGGAGATCTCGGGAGCGACATTCGCCGACGGTCTCGGTACCGCTGTTGCCGGCGTGTTCGGCGGCTTGCCGAACACTTCGTTCAGCCAGAATGTCGGCCTCATCTCGATTACCGGCGTGATGAGCCGGCATGTCGTGACCTATGGCGCGATCTTCCTGATCATCTGCGGCCTGATCCCGAAGTTCGGCGCCGCGGTGTCGACGGTGCCGATCAACGTGCTCGGCGGTGGCGTCATCGTGATGTTCGGCATGGTGGCGGCGGCCGGCGTCAACATGCTGTCCGACGTCAAGTGGAGCCGGCGCAACATGGTGATTTTCGCGGTCTCGCTGTCGGTCGGTCTCGGACTGCAACTCGAGCCGGCGGCGCTGCAGCACCTGCCGAAGACAGCGCAGATCCTGCTGACCTCCGGCCTGTTGCCAGCCGCTGTGCTGGCCATCGTGCTCAATCTCGCCCTGCCCGAAGACCTCGGCGAGGACTAGATACAAAAAGGCCCGGAGAAATCCGGGCCTCAATTCCTTTCGCTGAGCGTCTCAGATCGAGAAGGACGTTCCGCAGCCGCAATTTGCGACGGCGTTCGGATTGCGGATCTGGAAGGACTGGCCAATGAGATCGTCGACGAAATCGATCTCGGACCCGGCCATGTAGACCATCGAGAGCGAGTCGATCAGGATGGTGGCGCCGTTTTTCTCCAGGACGATGTCATCATCCTCGGCCGGTCCTGGAACGAGATCGAACTTGTAGGAAAAGCCGGAGCAGCCGCCACCCTCGACGGAAATGCGCAATGCACGGTTTTCTGTTTCGCCGGCGAGGATTTTCGTTACGCGCGCGGCGCAGGCATCGGTCATCGAGACGCTCTTGTCTGCCATCTTCGGATGCGCGGTCATCGTGTCAAATCCTTGCGCCGTTGCGGTTCATATTGTGTTCAACGCTGTGCATCATAGGTATGAAGCAGTGCGGTCCGCGTCAATACGGCGCGCATATGGCGGCGGGCAGGGGAGACAGGCGAACATGCAACCGGTTTCGAACGAAACGTTGCAGGGCATCGGTTTCGGTCTGGGCGAACGGGCGGTCTACGCGACCGATCCGGCGAAGAGCCGTGGCCGCTTCACCGACGAACCGCACAGCCGGACCCGAACCGAGTTCCAGCGCGATCGCGACCGTATCGTCCATTCCACGGCTTTTCGCCGGCTCAAGCACAAGACCCAGGTCTTCTTCAGCCATGAGGGCGACCACTACCGCACGCGGCTGACGCACACGATCGAGGTGTCCCAGATCGCGCGGGCGCTGGCGCGCGCCTTCCGGGTCGACGAGGATCTCGCCGAAGCCGTGGCGCTGGTCCACGATTTCGGCCACACGCCGTTCGGTCACACCGGCGAGGACGTTCTGGACGAATGCATGGCCGATTTCGGCGGTTTCGATCACAACGCGCAGGCGCTGCGCGTGGTGACCAAGCTGGAACGCCGCTACGCCGAGTTCGACGGGCTGAACCTGACCTGGGAAACGCTGGAAGGGCTGGTCAAGCACAACGGGCCTCTGAAGGATCCGAAGACGGGCGAGGGCATACACGGCCCGGTACCGCCGACCATTCTCAATTATTGCGAGCTGCATGACCTGGAGATCGACAAGCATGCCGGGCTGGAAGCGCAACTGGCGGCGATTTCCGACGATATCGCCTACAATACGCACGATATCGATGACGGCCTGCGCGCGGGACTGCTAAGCTTCGGCATGTTGCGCGAGGTCGGATTGCCGCGCGAGATCATCGACGAGGTCGATCGCCTTTATCCGGGCCTCGACGACAGCCGGCGGGGACACGAGACGACCCGGCGCCTGATCACCCGGATGGTCGAGGACGTCATCGCGCAGACCAAGGCCAACCTGGTATCGCTGCAACCATCCGGCGTGGCGGAGATCTATGCGGCGGGCCGGACGATGGCTGAGTTTTCGCCGGAAATGGCGAAACTGGAAAAGGAACTGAAATCCTTCATGTTCGCCAACATGTACCGCCATCCGGACGTTATGCGGGTGCGTGCGCAGGCCGAGGACATCGTGCGCGACCTGTTCGGCGCCTTCATGCGCCAGCCCGAAAAGATGGGCGGTCACTGGATCGACAAGCTATCGCAGTTGGAAGAGCCGGCGCTTGCACGCCGCGTTGCCGACTATCTGGCCGGCATGACCGACACGTTTGCCCAGTCGGAGCACCGCAGGCTGTTTGACCGCACACCGGAATTGCGATAGCCACGCCCCGCAAACCGGCTGCCGGTTTACCGATTTCATCCAGGACAATGACCATGAATATCTTCACCGAGTTTCGTCATCGGGTCGTCAAGGCCGTGGAAGCTCTCGGCATCGAGGCGGTCAATGGCGGCACGCTCGACTTTGGCAAACTCGGCATCGAGCCGTCGCGCGACGCGTCGCATGGCGATGTCGCCACCAATGCCGCGCTGGTGCTGGCCAAGCAGGCCGGTATGGCGCCGCGCGAACTCGGCGAGAAGCTTGCCGCGAAACTCTCCGAAGACCGCGATGTCGAGGAGGCGGGCATTGCCGGTCCCGGTTTCGTCAATCTGAAGCTGGCGGACGGTTTCTGGCGCAAGCAGCTTTCGACGATCCTGGAACAGGAAGCCGGTTACGGCCATTCCGATCTCGGCGGCGGCATGAAGATCAACGTCGAGTATGTTTCGGCCAACCCGACCGGGCCGATGCATGTCGGCCACTGCCGCGGGGCGGTCGTCGGCGATGCGCTTGCGAACCTGCTCGGCTTTGCCGGTTACGACGTGACCAAGGAATACTACATCAACGACGCCGGCGTTCAGATCGACGTGCTGGCGCGGTCGGTGATGCTGCGTTACCGCGAGGCGCTGGGCGACGAGATCGGCGAGATTCCCGAAGGGCTCTACCCCGGCGACTACCTGGTGCCGGTCGGCGAGGCGCTGGCGAAGGACTATGGCAGTGATCTTCTGCAGATGCCGGAAGAGGAATCGCTTGCCATCGTCAGGGACAAGGCGATCGTCGCCATGATGGCTATGATCCGCGAGGATCTCGACGCGCTGGCCGTGCATCACGACGTGTTCTTCTCCGAGCGCGATCTGCACGCCGACGGCGAGAAGCGCATCCGCACCGCGATCAACGAACTGACGATGAACGGCCATGTCTACAAGGGCACGCTGCCGCCGCCGAAGGGCCAGGTGCCCGAGGACTGGGAGGATCGCGAGCAGACGCTGTTCCGCTCGACGGCCGTCGGCGACGATATCGACCGGCCGCTGGTCAAGTCGGACGGATCATATACCTATTTCGCCGCGGACGTCGCCTATTTCATGGACAAGTACAAACGCGGCTTCAAGGAGATGATCTATGTCCTTGGGGCTGACCATGGAGGGTACGTCAAGCGGATGGAAGCGCTTGCGCGCGCGGTTGCAGGCGACAACGCCAAGTTGACCGTTTTGCTTTGCCAGCTGGTCAAGCTTTATCGCAACGGCGAACCGGTGCGGATGTCGAAGCGGGCCGGCCAGTTCGTCACGCTGCGCGACGTGGTCGACGAGGTCGGCCGCGATCCCGTGCGGTTCATGATGCTGTACCGGAAGAACCTGGAACCGCTGGATTTCGATTTCGCCAAGGTGACGGAACAGTCGAAGGACAATCCTGTCTTCTACGTGCAATATGCCAGCGCGCGCTGCCATTCCGTGTTCCGGCAGGCGGCCGAGCAGTTTGGCGGAGAAGTCGTCGTGGAACCGGGCGACCTCGATTTGCTGACCGACGAGTCCGAGATCGCGCTGATCCGGAAGCTGGCGGAATATCCGCGGGTGATCGAAGCGGCGGCGCAGGCGCACGAACCGCATCGCATCGCTTTCTATCTCTACGACCTCGCCAGCGTCTTCCACGCCCAGTGGAACAGGGGCACTGACAACGACGCCTTACGCTTTATTAAGGTTAACGAACCACAATTGACGCGTGCCAGATTGGGTCTGGTGCAGGGTGTCCTTAACGTGCTGCGGTCGGGGCTGGCGATTGTTGGGGCTGATTCACCGGCCGAAATGCGGTAAAACCCTGTCACCTTTTGCCCATAATGCGCTGGCATGAGCGTGAATCGGGACCAATGTTCCCGCGGGTAAGGTGTACGGGGTACAGATATGACGGACGCAACCAATCGCAAGTTGGACGTCGAAAACACCGATGAAGACCGGATCTCCCGCGATGATCCGCTGTTCGAGCTTTCGCAAATCATAGGCTACTCCGAGCGCCGTGGCGCTGCGGATGCGGACGTCCACGCCGACGAAGGGCAGATGGATCTCGAGGATGCCTTGTTGCGCGAACTCGAGGATTTTTCGGGAGTCTTCGAAGAGGACTTGCCGGAAGCGGCGGCCGAAGAAGACACGGCAATCGAAGACGAGGCCTTTGCGGATGTGGCCGAAGATTCCGTCCTGGCCGCGCCCGACCTGCCGGAGAGCTCCGAGGCGTTCAAGCCTGAGGCTCCGGAAATGCCCGATCCGGTCGAGGACGGTCTTCCCGACACGCTCGAAGCCGAATTGATCGATCTCCTTGGCGGGCTTGGCGACAAGGCCGGCGCGGAGTGGTCCGAAGAGACATCCATCGAGCAAGAAGAGAGTTCTACGGTCGAGGATGACATCGGCCTCGCCGAAGCGGATGACGAGATGTCTCCGCAAGTGCCGGCCGCCGCGCCGGTTTGGTACGACCAGGATGCGCAGGAAGAAACACTGCATGCCGAGCCGGTCCGGAGCGATGATTCCGAGATCCTCGACGCTTTCGAAAGCGAGTTGAGTGAAGGCTTCGCATTGTCGTTCGACGAGGAAGCCGATGAAGCCGCTCAGTCGGCTACTGACGAATCGGCTGCTGCCGACGAGTTGGAGCAGGTGCTCGAGTTCAGCCTCGACCTTGAAGAGAGCGAGGAAGAAACGTCGGAATACGAGCCGGACACGAACTATGCCGTCGACCACGTCGAAAGCACTTATCTGAACGAGGTTGAGGCGGCTGCGGAAGAAATCGCCGTGGAAGCGGCAGCGCAAATGCCGCCCGTGCTTGAAACCGCAGATATGCCGTCATCGGACATGGAGGCGATGCAGCCGCTCGATTTGCCGTATTTGCCGGAAGTCGAGGAGAAAAGTTCCGCCGCGGTGGATATCGAGCGTGAACTGGATGCCGCGTTGAGCGGCTATGACAACTACGATACGGGTCGTGAAGACAACGAAGCGGACATGCGCGCGGCCGCAACTGCCGCCGCCGCCGCCGATACGCGTCTCGATTTCGACATGGGCGCCTTCGAAGACGACCTGTCACGCGATCTGGAGTATGTCAGCCACGACATGGATGCTCGCGACGGCGACGCGGAATATGGCGACGCCGACAATGCGGGTGATCGCGACGCGGTTGCCGGTGCAAATACCCGCAAGCCGAAGCGGGGAATGATGATTGCCGCCGCGGTTGGCGGTATCGCCATTCTCGGTGCGATCGGCGCATTCGGCCTGACGTCGCGCGATGGTGGCGAGGTCGGCGCTCCGGTGCTGGTCAAAGCCGATCCCGAGCCGGCAAAGATTGTTCCTGAGGATCCGGGCGGCAAGGAGGTGCCGAACCAGGATCGGGCCGTCTATGGCGAAGTTGACGGCAATGGCGAAACCGCACCGACCCAGGAGACCCTGGTCTCGACTTCGGAAGAACCGATCGATCTCGGAGGCGCGAACGCGCCCGCTCTGCCGAGCAGCCTGACGGAAACGGCGAAGGTTGAAGATCGCCTTGCGCCCGACGTGGCCGAAACGACTGCGCCTGCCGCGTCCGAAAGCGGAACCGCTGTTCTTGCCCCGCGCCGTGTACGCACAGTAATCGTCAAGCCCGATGGCACGCTGGTAGAAACCGCTCCTGAACCGCAAGCGCCGGCAGTAGCCGTTGCGCCGGCGCCTGCGCCCGCGCCGACCGGGACAGGGACCGCGACCGAGGAGCCGGTTCGCAGGATCGACATGGCGGCCAACGCGCCGCAGGCCAGCGAAACGTCATCTGCTCCTGCCGTGCCGGCACCAGCGCCGGCCGCGGACGCAACGCCTGTTGCCGAACAGCCCGAGCCGCAGGCGGCGACGGCCGAACAGCTTGCCGCTATCGCCGAACCGCAAGTTGGCGACGAAGCCACCGAAGAAGCGCAACAGACCGCGGTTGTGCGGCAACCGCTTCGTGCGCCGAGTTCAATTCCCGAGCGTCCAGCCGATCAGCCGGTGACAATTGTCGGGTCCGACCAGCCGGCAACCCGCCAGGTGGCCGAGGTGGCACCACAGGCGCAAACGCCTTCGCAGGCAGTGACCCAGCAGCAACCGCAACAGCAAGCTGTTCCGGCAGGCGCGTACACCGTGCAAATCGCATCGCAACCGTCAGCCGAGCTGGCCCAGGCATCGGCTGCCGATCTGGAGCGCCGCTATGCAAACCTCATCGGCAATCGCACGGTCGCAATTCAGCAGGCGGAGATCGAGGGACGGGGCACCTATCACCGCGTTCGCATTGTCGCCAACAATCGTCAGGATGCCGTCGCGCTTTGCGACCGGATCAAACAGGAAGGCGGCAGCTGCTTCGTCGCACGCTGAACCCGACGCAGGTTTTGAGAAAGGGGCGGCATCGGCCGCCCTTTTTTGTTTGCGTGCAAACCGGCTATGATTCGCCATGACCGAATCAAAGGCAATGATTACCGGCTGCGCCGGTAAAGCCCTGACCGAGGATGAAGTGGCCTTCCTGACGCGCGAAAAGCCGTGGGGGCTGATCCTGTTTGCGCGCAATATCGGCATGCCGGAAGAAATCCGGGCGCTGACCGCGCATTTCCGCATGCTTGTCGGACGCGGCGATGCCCCGGTTTTCATCGATCAGGAAGGCGGGCGGGTCCAGCGCATACGCGAACCGGTCACCCAATCCTATCCGTCCGGCGCGGCGATCGGGGCCGTGTTCCGCAGCGACGCCGAGGCCGGAAAGCGGGCAGCGCGAACGATGTCGCGACTGCATGCCGCCGACCTTCTGCCGCTTGGCATCAATGCGGACTGCCTTCCGGTGCTCGACGTGCCCGTCGCCGGCGCGCATGATGTGATTGGCGACAGGGCCTACGGCAAGGACCCGGAGACGGTCTCGATCCTTGGACGCGAGGCCGCCGAGGGATTGCTTGAGGGCGGCGTCCTGCCCGTCATCAAGCATATTCCGGGTCACGGCAGGGCGTTTTCGGACAGCCACAAGGCGTTACCGGTGGTCGAGGCGCCGCTCGACGACTTGCGTGCACATGATTTCCCCCCGTTCAAGGCGCTTGCGGACATGCCCATGGCGATGACCGCGCATGTCGTCTATTCCGCGATCGATCCGGAGCGGCCGGCCACGACATCGCCACGCGTCGTCGAGGAGGTCATCCGCGGCGAGATCGGGTTCGACGGTCTGCTGATGAGTGACGACGTGTCCATGCACGCACTTTCTGGGGATTTCGGCACACGTACCGAAAGCATCTTTGGCGCGGGCTGCGATGTTGTCCTACATTGCAACGGCGTCATGGAGGAAATGCTGGCGGTTGCCGCGCAAACGCCGGTTTTGTCCGGCAAGGCAGCCGAGCGGGCCGACAAGGCGCTCGCGATGCTCTCGAACCATGACGACAGGCTTGGCGACGCGGTGCATGTCGCCGCGCTGCGGAACGAGTTGAACGGGTATATTACGGCGACCGCCTGACATTCGGCGCGGCCGCTGCAGCCGGCAAGACCGGTGAAACAGGAGCGGTGCGCTTGAACGCGACAGAAAACCAGCCAGCAGCCGGGAACGGCGCCCCGAACGGGAGGGCCGTGCCGATGGATGCCGTCTGGCAGGACAACGGCACGGAGCGCGCGACCTCCGAACCGGCGCTCGTCATCGACGTCGCCGGCTTCGAGGGACCCCTCGACCTGCTGTTGCACCTGGCGCGCAACCAGAAGGTCGACCTGACGCAGATTTCCGTGCTGGAACTGGCACGGCAGTACCTGACCTTCGTCGAAAAGGCGCGCGCGCTGCGCCTCGAACTCGCCGCGGACTACCTCGTCATGGCGGCGTGGCTCGCTTTTCTGAAATCGAAGCTGTTGATTCCCGAGCCGAAGGTCGAGGGTGAACAGTCGGGCGAGGAAATGGCGGCGCTTCTGCAGTTCCGGCTGAAACGGCTGGAGGCGATGCGCGATGCGGCCGCGCGCCTGATCAACCGCAATCGGCTTGGCCGCGACGTGTTCGCGCGTGGCATGCCGGAGACGGTGATCGTGGACAAGACCAGCGAATTCCACGCTTCGCTCTACGATCTTCTGACGGCCTATTCGCAGCAGCGGCAGCGCGAGATCGGCAGTCATGTCGAAATCGCCAAGCGTGCCGTTTGGTCGCTTACCGAGGCGCGCGAAATCCTGCGCAAGCTGATCGGCGAGATGAGTGACTGGACGGCGCTCGACAGCTACATCGTGGCTTATGTCGCCACGCCGCAACAGCGCCGTACCGCGATCGCGAGCGCCTTTGCGGCAAGTCTGGAACTCGTGCGTGAGAAGGTGATGGAAATCCGTCAGGACACGCATTTCTCGACCTTGTACATGCGGGACGTGACCCGCCCGGGGACTGAACAATGACCGACGGCATGGATGAAATGGGCAATGGCGTCGAGGCGGTCGACGGCTTCTACGAAGGACCGGACGGCGATGACGGCAATGTCGTGACGCTGGAGACCGACAATCCGGCGCGCAAGATGATGGAAGCCGAGGCCATGCGCATGGCCGAGGCGCTGCTGTTCGCCTCCACCGAACCGGTGAGCGAAAAGGCGTTGGCAGTCCGGCTGCCCGATGGTGTCGATGTCCGCGAACTGATGATGGAACTGCAGGAATTCTACGACAAGCGCGGCGTCAATCTGGTACGTATCGAAAACGCCTGGGCGTTCCGCACGGCCGGCGATCTCGGGTTTCTGATGCAGCGCGAGGAGGTACAGCAGCGAAAGTTGTCGCGCGCGGCGCTTGAGGTTCTGGCGATCATCGCCTACCACCAGCCGGTCACCCGTGCCGAGATGGAGGATATCCGCGGCGTCGAAACCTCGAAGGGCACGATCGATGTCCTGCTTGAAACCGGGTGGATCAAGATGCGCGGCCGGCGCAAGACGCCGGGCCGGCCGGTTACCTACGGCACCACGCTGGAATTCCTCGATCATTTCGGCCTGTCGGAGATCCGCGACCTGCCGGGCATGGAGGAACTGAAGGGCGCCGGTCTGCTGTCGACGCGCATGCCGTCGAACTTCTCCATGCCAATGCCGAACATCGATCCGGACGAGTTGACCGAGGAAGAAGACGAGCTGACGGACATCGACCTCGAAGAACTCGGTCTGTTGACACCCAAGGGCGGCGATGATTGAGACGGGGCGGGCGGATTGCCGCTCGCCAAGTCGTATCAATCGCGTGCCTGATGGTTCAAACCACCAATCCATCCCTGCAACGTACCGGCGTCACCTTTGCGGCCGAACTCGCCTTTGAGGATATCCATCTTCACTATGGCGACGTCCACACGCTGAAGGGCATCTCGCTGACCGCGAAGCCGGGCGAGATACTGTGCCTGCTGGGGCCGTCCGGTTCGGGCAAGACGTCGTTGCTCAGGTTGGCGGCGGGACTGGAGGAACAGTCCTCCGGCCGGGTGAAGATGAACGGCCGGGTCATTGCGGGCGACAATGTCTTCACCCCGCCGGAAAAGCGTTCCGTCGGACTGATGTTCCAGGATTTTGCGCTGTTTCCGCACATGACGATCCTCGACAATGTGCGCTTCGGCCTGCGCAACATGAGCGCCGCCGATACAAATCGCGAGGCGCTTGCGGCGATCCGCCGCGTCGGGCTCGAACACCACCTCAACAGCTATCCGCATGTGCTGTCCGGCGGCGAGCAGCAACGGGTCGCGCTGGCTCGTGCGCTGGCGCCGCGACCGTCCGTCATTTTGATGGACGAACCGTTTTCGGGCCTCGATACGCGGCTCAAGGACAGCGTGCGCGCGGAGACGCTGGCAATCCTGCGCGAGACGCGCGCGACCGCGATCGTGGTGACGCACGATGCCGAGGAAGCGATGCGCATGGGGGACCGGATCGCGCTGCTCGACCGGGGCGAGATTATCCAGGCCGGAACAGCGCAGGAGATATATCACGCGCCGCGCAACCTCTTCGTGGCCGGGTTCTTTTCCGAGCTGAACACGTTCACCTCGGCCTGCCGGGACGACACGGTGGAAACCCCGCTCGGTGCGTTTGCATGTCCGGGTCGCGAGGCGGGCACAGCGATGACCGTTGCGGTGCGGACGGCCGGACTGGATGTGCGTATGCCGGGCGACGAAAGCACGGCGGGCGGCATACCCGGGCGCGTCGTCAGCCGCCGTTTCCTCGGCGTGACGGAGAACCTCGTTTTGGCCGTTCCGGGCGCGGATCAACCGGTGCGCGCACGCATCCGCGCCGACGAACTGCCGGCCGGCATCAGGGATGTGACTATTTATGTACGTCCCGCGGACATAATGCTGTTTGAAACTGAAACGGAAAACGCCTAAGTGTCGCGAGACAATCGAGGTTTGAGGAGATCGTTCCTATGGGTATTACTGGCTGGTGGCAGTGGGTCATCGTGCTCGTCATCGTGTTGCTTCTGTTCGGCCGCGGCAAGATTCCGGAGTTGATGGGTGACGTTGCCAAAGGCGTCAAGAATTTCCGCAAGGGTCTTTCCGACGAAGGCGACGAAGCCAAGGAAGATGCTGCCAAGACGGTGGAGCACAAGTCCGACGAAGCCGTCGAGACAACGACCGCCGCCAAAAAGAAAAGCTGAACCGCTTTCAAGCGAAACGTGCCCGGCCGGTGTTCCGGCCGCGCCGTGACGCGGATGGATACCTGCTATGCTGCCGGATTTTGGCTGGAGTGAACTGCTCGTCATAGGCATCGTGCTGATCGTCATCGTCGGTCCGAAGGACCTGCCGAAGATGTTGCGCACTTTCGGCAAGACGACGAGCAGCCTGCGCAAGATGGCGGGCGATTTCCGCCGGCAGTTCGACGAGGCACTGAAAGAGGCCGAGTTGGACGATGTGCGCGAACTCGCAAGCGACATGAAGGGTCTCGACCCGCGCGGTCAGATCAAGGAGGCCCTCAATCCGCTTGGCAAGATCGGCGAAGATATCAGTGCCGACCTGAAACGCGCCGCCAAGGACATCGACAAGGCAACCAAGCCGCCAAGTGCGGCGGAAAGCGCACTGGCCGCATCCGGCGAAAAGATGCGGGCGGCGCAGGCCAAGGCGAACAAGTCCGCAGCCGGGACAAAAACAGCGAGGCCGAAAGCGGCCGGGGCCAAATCGAAAGCGCCGGCAAAAACGGCAGCAACGGCCAAGGCAGCCACTACGGCTGGCAGCAAACGGAAGGCGCCGGCAAAGGGTCGCGCCGAGGCCAAGCCTACAGCAACAAAGGCTCCGGCAACGAAGGCCGCGGCTGCGAAAACCACCGGTAAAACAAGTTCCGCGAAACCGGCGTCGAGCAAGGCCGCGGGCAAACCGGCCGCACCCGGGACGGGCACGCGCACCGCCAAGCTGAAGGCCAAGCCTGCCGCAACGAAAACCGCGGCGCGCAAGACGACCGCAGCCAAATCCTCCGGGGACAAATCGTGAGCCAGGCGAACGAAGAAGAGCAGATGGAAGCTTCGGCGGCGCCGCTGATGTCGCATCTCATCGAGTTGCGCCAGCGGCTGATGTGGAGCGTCGCGGCTTTCTTCGTCGCTTTCGTGATATCCTACACATTCGCCACGCAGATCTTCAATCTGCTGGTTGTGCCGTTCCAGTGGGCGGTGAATTGGCTCGACCTTTCGAGCGATGACGTCCGGTTCATCTATACTGCGCCGCAGGAATTCTTCTTCACCAAGATCAAGATCGGGGCGTTTGGCGGCCTCGTGCTGGCGTTCCCGATTATCGCATCGCAGCTCTATCGCTTCATCGCGCCGGGCCTTTACCGCAACGAGCGGCAGGCCTTCCTGCCATATCTGGTCGCGACACCGATCCTGTTCCTGCTCGGTTCCGCACTGGTGTATTTCTTTATCATCCCGATGGCGATGTGGTTCTTCCTGTCGATGGAACAGACGGGCGGCGAGGGGCTGGCCTCGATCCAGCACCTGCCGAAGGTCTCGGAATATCTCAGCCTGATCATGACGCTGATCTTCGCATTCGGCATCGTGTTCCAGTTGCCGGTCGCGATTACGCTGCTGGCACGTGCCGGGCTGGTGACGACCGAAGGATTGGCGGCAAAGCGCAAATACGCGATCGTCATCGCGTTTATCGCGGCGGCAATCCTCACACCGCCCGACCCGCTGACCCAGATCGGTCTCGCGGTGCCGACCTTGCTGCTTTACGAACTGTCGATCATCTCGGCGCGTTATATCGAGAAGAAGCGCAACGAACGCGAAGCGGAAGCGGCCGGCGAGGGTGACGCGGACAAAGACGACTCCCAGTCGTCCTGAGGGCGGCGCGGCGCGCGCTGCCCTTGACCGTCGCCGCCTTTCAGGCGACACCCCACCCGATTTCCAGATTCTTTCATGACAGGACTTGAGCCATGCTCGATATCCGTTGGATCCGTGACAATGCCGACAAGCTTGACGAGGCGCTGAACAAGCGCGGGGCCGCGCCGGAAAGCGCCGCCCTGATCGAGCTCGATGAACTGCGCCGCGCGCATATCGCCAAGCTGCAGGAGGCACAGACACGCCGCAACTCCGCCTCCAAGGAGATCGGCATGGCGATGGCGTCGAAGGATATCGAGCGCGCTGAGGCGCTGAAGGCCGAGGTTGCGGAGATCAAGTCGTTCATCCAGTCCGGGGAGGAAACCGAGAGGGACCTGACGGCAAAGCTGAACGATGCGCTGTCGCGCATTCCGAACGTGCCGCTCGACGACGTGCCGGTCGGCGGAGACGAGAACGACAATGTCGAGGTGCGCCTGAGCGGTCAGAAGCCGGCCTTCGACTTCGCGCCGAAGGAGCATTTCGAACTCGGCGAAGCGCTCGGCCAGCTGGATTTCGAGACGGCGGCAAAGCTGTCCGGTTCGCGCTTCACCGTGGTGCAGGGCGGGTTGGCACGGCTGGAGCGCGCGCTTGGCCAGTTCATGCTCGACACACACACGCAGGAGCACGGATATACCGAAGTCAATCCGCCGCTGCTGGTGCGCGACGACGCGATGTACGGCACCGGGCAGTTGCCGAAATTCGCCGAAGACCTTTTCCAGACGCGCGAAGGCTTCTGGCTGATCCCCACCGCGGAAGTTTCCCTGACCAATCTCGTGCGCGATGAAATCCTCGATACCGCGACACTGCCGCGCCGCTACACCGCGCTGACGCCGTGTTTCCGTTCGGAAGCGGGATCCGCGGGGCGCGACACGCGCGGATATCTGCGCCAGCATCAGTTCTACAAGGTCGAGCTCGTCTCGATCACGGACAGCGAAACGTCGAACGACGAGCATGAGCGCATGACGAAATGCGCCGAAGCGATCCTTGAAAAACTCGGCCTGCACTTCCGCACCGTCGTGTTGTGTACCGGCGACATGGGGTTCGGGGCGCAGAAAACCTACGACATCGAGGTATGGCTCCCGGGCCAGAACATGTACCGCGAAATCTCGTCCTGCTCGGTTTGCGGCGACTTCCAGGCGCGGCGCATGAATACCCGATATCGCGCGGAAGGCGAAAAGGAGACGCGCTTCGTCCATACGCTGAACGGTTCGGGCGTGGCGGTCGGTCGCGCACTCATTGCCGTCATGGAAAACTACCAGAATGCCGACGGTTCGATTCGCGTGCCGGAGGTGCTGAAGCCTTACATGGGCGGAATCGACGTCATCGGCGCCTGAGAGGCAGCCCGGGGAAAGGAAAACGATGCGCATACTGATTACCAATGACGATGGTATTCATGCCGAAGGCCTCGCCGTCCTCGAGCGCATCGCCGCCAAGCTTTCCGATGACGTCTGGATCGTCGCGCCGGAAACCGATCAGAGCGGCCTTGCCCACTCGCTGACGATCAATGATCCGCTGCGCCTGAGGAAGATTTCCGACAAACGCTTCGCGTTGCGTGGAACGCCGACCGACTGTGTCATCATGGCGGTGACGCATGTCATGCCGGAAAAGCCGGATCTCGTCCTGTCCGGCGTCAATTCCGGGCAGAACCTCGCCGACGACGTGACGTACTCGGGTACCGTGGCGGGCGCCATGGAGGGAACGCTGCTCGGCGTGCGTTCCATCGCGCTGTCGCAGGCGTATAATTTCGAGAACCAGCGCCGAGTCGTGCCGTGGGAGGTCGTCGAGGCGCATGGGCCGGACTTGTTGCGCAAGCTGATCGGTATCGACATGGACGTAGGTACGTTTCTCAACGTGAACTTCCCGAACTGCGGTGTCGACGCGGTGGAAGGCGTCGATGTGACGAACCAGGGCAAGCTGCTGCATGGGCTCTACATGGAAGAAAGAACCGATGGACGCGGCTTTCCCTATTTCTGGATCCGGTTCGGTCGCACGCCCGTCGAGGCGGCGCATGAAACCGATATCGCCGCGTTGCAACGCAATCGCATTTCGGTGACGCCGCTCAAGCTCGATCTGACGGCGTATGAAATGGTGAAACGACTTGAGGAAGGGCTTGCATGACGGACGGCGCCGGTTCGGGGCTGCGTACGGTTCATGAGGGCGACCGTGAAGGCTTTGCGGCGTTTCTCCTGCGTATGCGCGGCATCGGGCTTGACGACAAGCCGTTGATGACCGCTATCGAGGCCGTGCCGCGGCGCGACTTCGTGGAGGCCCAGTTCCGTCATCTGGCCCTGGGGCCGCGTACCATTCCGATAGCTTGCGGCGAGACGCTGGAAGGCCTCGATCTGCAGGCTCGCATCATACATGCGCTGGGCATCGACGGTGGACAGCGGGTGTTCGAGATCGGTACCGGGTCTGGCTATTCGGCCGCCGTGATGTCGAAGCTTGCCAAGCGGGTCTACACGGTGGAGCGTTTCCGCACGCTGCATCAGGACGCCGTGCTCAGGGTCCGGAATCTGGGAATCGGCAACATTATCGCGAATCAGGCTGATGGTTCGGCTGGCAGCGATGACGGGCCGTTCGACCGGATCGTCAGTTGGGCGGCGTTCGAATCGATCCCGCGTCAGTTCGTAGATCAATTGGTCTCTGGCGGCGTAATGGTGTGCGCCATTGGCGGGCCCGAACAACCGCAGGCGTTGGCGCGTCTGAGTAAAACCGGCAGCCGGTTCGAGCGCGAGGATATCGGAACGGTGCGTTTTCAGCCGATTGTGACCGGCTTGCCGTCGGTTCTGTAACAGGCCGCGAACCGGAATCAGTCGAACGGACTCGATTTCGGTAACAACGGCTTAACCGCACAGTAACATTAACGCGTTTTAATCATGTCACTATCCGACGGGATGCGAGTGGCGTGATGCGTAAGAAAATCACAAGTCGGGGCGTACTGCGCCTCGCAAGAACAGCAACAATTCTCTCCATTGGCGGGCTCGCGGCCGGCTGCAGTTCGGATGTGATCCGGTTTTCCGACGGCTTCTATACCGGCGCCATACCACAGGCGAACGAAGTGTCGCCGCAGGCGGCAGCGGATTACGGACAGCCGAATTACGACCCGAATGTGGATCGCGGCGCGACCGGATCGGTTGCCTCGGCGCCGGTGCAGCGCATGGCATTGCCGCGGCCTTCCCAGGCGCGGCTCGCGACGCCCCATCCGGCGGGGGCGGTCGCGCCTGCCGAAACGGCATCGACAGCTTTGCCGCCCCCCGCTTCTCCGGGTGTTTCGCCGATGACGACCGCTTCGATTGCGCCGGCCGAGCCCGCGCAGTCACGCTTCGGCGGCGATACCGCTACGGCCAGGACGGTCGACCGCAATCCGGCCACGCAAGCGGCAAGCGCAAGCAATCGCAACTCTGCCGTCTCGGACAGCGCCCCGGCGCCGCAGGTGCGCCCGGCCGGTCCGGCTGCCGCCGCGCCTGCTCGTGCCGCCGTGACCTCCGAAGGCGGCCGCTACACGGTGGTCGCGGGCGACACGCTTTCGGCAATCTCTCGACGCACCGGCGCCAGCGTCGCCGCGATCAAGCAGGTTAATTCGATGTCGGGTGATACGGTGCGTATCGGCCAGCAGTTGATCATTCCCGGACTGACCGCGCCGGAGAGCAAGCAGGTTGCTTCGGCTGCCAAGGTCGATCCGGTCACCACAGGAACCGTCAATCCGCAAGAGGGCAGCAAACAGGCGGTAAACGGTTATACGCCACCGAAGCAGGCTGCCGGAAAGACCGAAGGTTCGATCACCAAGATCGAAACGCAGGCGACGGCAAAAGCGCCGGACTCGACCGGCGTAAACACCATGCGCTGGCCGGTGCAGGGCCGCGTTGTCAACGCTTTCGGCTCGAACAATGGCGGCAAGCCGAATGATGGCATCGATATTTCCGTTCCGACTGGCACGCCGGTCAAGGTCGCGGAGAACGGAGTCGTCATCTATGCGGGCGACGGCCTGAAGGAACTCGGCAAGACGGTCCTCGTGCGCCACAGCGACGGTATCGTGACCGTCTACGGCCACGTGTCGGATATCGCCGTCAAGCGCGGCGACACGGTCAAGCGTGGCCAGCAGATCGCCGCGTCGGGCATGTCCGGTTCGGCCAAGCAGCCGCAGCTTCACTTCGAGGTGCGCAAGAATTCGAAGCCGGACAACCCGGTCAAATATCTTCAGTAGCTTCTAAATGGCCGGTTCGAGTCTTTTTCCGAGCCGGCCTGCCAGGTCGTTGACATACTGCCAGGCGACGCGGCCGGAGCGGGCCCCGCGCGTCGTCGCCCATTCGAGGGCGTCGCGGCGCAACTCGTCGGCATCGATCTCCAGTCCGAAATGGCGGACATAACCCTCGACCATTTCCAGGTAGTCGTCCTGACTGCACTTGTGGAAGCCGAGCCACAAGCCGAAGCGGTCTGACAATGAAACCTTTTCCTCGACGGCTTCTGACGGATTGATCGCGGTGGAGCGCTCGTTCTCTATCATGTCACGCGGCAGCAGATGCCGGCGGTTCGACGTGGCGTAGAAGATCACGTTGGCGGGTCGCCCTTCGACGCCGCCGTCGAGGGCTGCCTTGAGCGACTTGTACGAGGTGTCGTCCTGGTCGAAGGACAGATCGTCACAAAAGACGATGAAGCGGGCATTGGCGGGCTTCAGCAGGTGCATCAGCCGGGGGAGGGCATTGATATCCTCGCGGTGGATTTCTATCAGCTTGAGCTGTTCGCCGGTTTCGGCAGCGACCATGGCGTGAGACGCCTTGACCAGCGATGATTTGCCCATGCCGCGCGCGCCCCACAGCAAAACGTTGTTGGCCGGCAACCCCGCGGCGAAGCGCCTGGTGTTGTCTATCAGGATGTCTCGAACGCGGTCGACGCCGCGGATCAGCGAGATGTCGACGCGGTTGACAATGGGCACGGGAACGAGCGTGGACGCAGCGGCGTCCCAGACAAAGCAATCGCTTGCCGGAAAATCCGGTAACGGTGGCGGAGGTGGTGCGAGCCGCTCCAGTGCGGCGATCAGCCGGTCGAGCTTTTCGTTCAGCGCGTGGTCGGTGTCCGGCATGGCAAATCCCCCGGCGCGGCGAAGGTCCGGCGACGAGGCGCGAACAGTTCCCGCTTTTTGTTGCATTGGGGTTTTTGCTGACTATATTCGCGACAAATTTGCAAGGCGTGCCGCGGCACGCGTCCACGGAGTATTTCATGTTCGTAACACCTGCCTACGCACAGGCAGCCGGCGGTTCCGCCGGCGGCGCTGACGTCCTCATGTCGGTCCTGCCGTTCATCCTGATTTTCGTCGTCATGTATTTCCTCATCATCCGGCCGCAGCGCACGCAGGTGAAGAAGCGCGAGGAAATGCTGAAATCGATCCGCCGCAACGACACGGTTGTGACCGGCGGCGGCATCATCGGCAAGGTGACCAAGGTCGTTGACGACCATGAAGTCGAAGTCGAAATCGCTCAGAACGTGAAGATCCGCGTGGCGCGCGCAATGATCGCCGAAGTGCGGATCAAGGGCGAGCCGGTGGCCGCCAACGATACGGCGAAAAAATAAGACCGGATTGCCGGTTGCGCCCTGAAAGGGGCGCAATCGGCTCGACAGTTGCAGCCGCCGGGCTCCAAGGGGCGGCCGGCGGCGGGCTTATTCGGCCGGGCAGATACTGAAGGCGGGCAGAAGCGATATGCTTTACTTTTCACCCTGGAAGACGGCTCTCATCTGGCTGACGATTCTTGTCGGCGTGCTGTTCGCCATTCCCAACCTGTTTTCCAGCAGCGCGGTCCAGTCGCTGCCGGGCTTCTTGCCTCAAAGCAAGTTGGCGCTTGGCCTCGACCTGCAGGGCGGCGTGCATTTGCAACTGAAGCTGGATCGCAAGGAACTGGTCGAGCATCGGCTTGAATCGGTGCGCGATGAAGTGCGGCGCATGCTGCGCGAAGGCGGCATCGGTTACACGGGCCTGAGCGGCCGGGACCAGATAGTGACGGTACGCATTCGCGACACCGCAACCGTAGAGCGGGCCCAGGAACTGCTGGCCCCGCTCACCGAACCTGTTTCCGCAGGGCTTCTGAGCGGCGGCATACTGCAGGAAGTTACGCTGGAAGAGCCGGAACCGGGGCTTTTCAGGCTCAATCTGACCGATCAGGGCATCGAATACCGCATGACACAGGCGGTCTCGCAAACCGTCGAGGTTCTGCGGGGCCGTATCGATGAGCTCGGCACCACCGAACCGATCATCCAGCGCCAAGGAACTGACCGCATCATCGTTCAGGTGCCAGGTCTCGACGATCCGCAGCGCCTGAAGGACATCATCGGCACAACGGCGCGGCTGACCTTCCGTATGGTGGACACGTCCGTTTCTGCGCAGGACGCGCTGCAAACCCGTCCGCCGGCGGGTACGGAAGTACTCTACTCCGCCGACGATCCTCCGGTGCCATATGTGCTGGAAACCCGCGAAATCGTGACCGGGGAAAATCTCGAGGATGCGCAGGCCGGTTTCGACCAGCGCACCAACGAGCCGATTGTTTCGTTCCGCTTCGACGGCAGCGGCGCGCAGCGCTTCGGGCGCGCGACGCAGGAAAATGTCGGCCGCCCGTTTGCCATCGTGCTGGACGATCAGGTGATTTCGGCGCCGGTGATCCGGGAGCCGATCCTGGGCGGGTCCGGCCAGATTTCCGGCAATTTCACCGTCGAGGGCGCCAATGACCTCGCCATTCTGTTGCGTGCGGGAGCGCTGCCGCTGACGCCCACCTTTGTCGAGGAGCGCACGGTCGGTCCGAGCCTGGGCGCAGACTCCATCGCCGCCGGCGAGATCGCCGGCATCATCGGAGCGGCGCTGGTCGTCGGCTTCATGTTCCTGGCCTACGGATTCCTCGGCTTCGTCGCCAATATCGCATTGGTCATCAACGTGGTTCTCATTGTCGCCGCGTTGTCCGGTCTCGGCGCGACGCTGACACTGCCGGGCATCGCCGGCATCGTTTTGACCATCGGCATGGCGGTCGATTCCAACGTACTCATCTTCGAGCGCATCCGGGAGGAACGCGCCAACGGGCGTTCGGTCATCCAGGCGATCGATACGGGCTTCCAGCGAGCGCTGGCGACCATCGTCGATGCGAACCTCACGACTCTGATTGCCGCCGTTATCCTGTTCTATCTCGGCTCCGGGCCGATCCGCGGTTTCGCAGTGACGCTGGCCATCGGTATCGTGACAACGGTGTTCACTGCCTTTGTGCTGACGCGCTGGATGGTTGCGTTTTGGGTCCGCCGCAACAAGCCCAAGGAACTTCCGAAAGCGCCGGTCACCTTCGTTCCGGAAGGAACGAAGATCGCATTCATGTGGCTCCGCCGCATGACGTTCACCGGTTCCGCGGCTCTCGTGATCGCCTCGATGGTGCTGTTCGCCACGGTGAGCATGAACCTCGGCATCGACTTCAAAGGCGGCTCGCTGATCGAGGTCCAGGCCAAGGGCGCGGCCGCCGATATCGGCGACATCCGTTCCAGGCTCTCGGCGCTCAATCTCGGCGATGTGCAGGTGCAGGGCTTTGGCGCCGAGAAGGACGTGCTGATCCGGGTCGAGGAACAAGGCGGCGGCGAGAATGCCGAGCAGACCGTCGTCACCAAGGTGCGCACGGAACTGGAAGCAGATTACGATTTCCGGCGTGTCGAAGTGGTCGGGCCGACCGTGTCGGGCGAACTGGCGCGCGCGGGAACGATCGCCGTGCTGGCGGCGCTGTTGGCGATCCTCGTCTACATCTGGCTGCGCTTCGAGTGGCAGTTCGCCATTGGCGCGATCGTGGCGACCACGCACGACGTGCTTTTAACGATCGGCATGTATGTGGTGACAGGGCTGGAGTTCAACCTGTCAAGTATCGCGGCGATCCTGACCATTGTCGGTTACTCGCTGAACGACACCGTCGTCGTCTATGACCGCGTGCGCGAAAATCTGCGGCGATACAAGAAGATGCCGTTGCCGGAGCTGCTCGATCTGTCGATGAACCAGACGCTGCCGCGCACGATCCTGACATCCCTGACGACGTTGCTTGCGCTGCTGGCGCTGTTCTTCTTCGGAGGCGAGGTGCTGCAGTCCTTCGTGGCGGCGATGATCTTCGGTATCGTGGTCGGCACCTACTCGTCGATTTTCATCGCCGCGCCGCTGCTGATCCTGTTCAAGCTGCGGCCGGGCGCCTTCGAGCGTGACGACAGCGAAAAAGACGCGACCGCCAACACCAGGGCGGCCGATATCGAAACGCCCTGACGGTAGCGAGCCATGGCAAAGGGACTTGAAATCCGGGCGGCGCATTTTCCGGGCCGCCCGCCGATCGACGCCTATGGCGCCGGCGGCTTTCGCTTTGCCGACATGTCGCATCGCGGTTCCATCCTGTGCCTGCCTTCCGGCGTGCATGGCTGGGACGTGAGCGACGCCGAAGACATCACGCAGGAAGCGCTGGCGCGCGTCTTCGAGGAAGCCGACTGCATCGAGGTTCTGCTGCTCGGCATGGGCGACGAGTTCCGCCGTGTGCCCAAGGAGCTGCAGGCGGCATTGCGCGAACACGGTGTGGTTACCGACGCAATGAGCACCGGCTCGGCAGTGCGGACCTACAATGTGCTGCTGGCAGAGGACCGTGCGGTCGCCGCAGCACTGATCTCCGTCGACGATCCCGGGAAACGGGCCTGAGCGGTCCATGTCTTCCGCCATGGACGATCAATTCACTCATTGCATGGACCTTCTGCGAGAAGGCGATCGCGAACGCTATCTGGCGGTGTTGTTCGCGCCGGAGGAGATCCGCCCGGCGCTCGCGGCGCTATACGCCTTCAATCTGGAAACCGCGCGCGTGCGCGATGTCGTTTCGGAGCCGATGCCCGGAGAAATCCGCCTGCAATGGTGGCGCGATGTCGTTTCCGGAGATCGCGAGGCAGAGGGGCGTCAGCACCCGGTCGGTGCGGCGCTTTGCGATGCGATCGAAGCGCAACGATTACCGCGCGCCGCGTTGGCCAACCTGACGGCGGCGCGGATCTTCGACCTCTATGACGACCCGATGCCCGACAGGGCGACGCTGGAAGGCTATCTCGGCGAGACAGCGGCGACGCTGTTCCAGCTTTCCGCGCAAGTGCTCGATCCGGCGGCGGCCGAGAATTCGGCCGATGCGTCCGGCCATGCCGGCGTCGCCTACGGGATCAGCGGACTGTTGCGGCTTGCCCCGCTGCATCGTGCGCGTAGCCGGATCTATGTGCCCGGCGATATCCTTGCCGCCGCCGGAACGGATGCAGCCGGCTGGCTCGCCGGCGAGGACCGTGCCGCGATGACGCGCGTGACGACGATTTTCGCGGCGTTGGCGCGAGAGCACCTCGGGAAGGCGGAGGCGGCACTCGCGGTGCTTCCGAAATCGTTGCGCCCGGCATTCCTGCCGCTGGCAGTTGTAAAGCCCGTATTGGCGCGTGTGGAAAAGGCCGGTGCGGCGCATGCGTTCGAACCGGTTTCCGTATCGCCGCTGCGTCTGAACCTCGCTTATCTCCGACGCGCAATCGCTGGCTGAGGATCCAGGCCGCAAGCGCCAGGTTACCGCTTTGGAACGTCGCCATCGTCGCAACAATTGACTTTGACGTTAAAGTCAAAATCGCTACTATCGGGTCCAACCGAGGGGGAGGAGACGCCCTTGCCGTTACCTGTTCTTATCGCCGTCGTTTCCGTCGGAATTGGCCTGGTTGTGCTCGTCGTGCATTTGACCGGTGGATCGCGCATAGCCGAAATTGCCAACGAAAACGCCGCCCTGGAGCGCTTTCGCATCGATTTCCCGGAAGTGGAGGTGACGCGCTGCATCATCTCCCGCGACCGGCGCGACGCGGTACTGTGCCTCACCGACGGTCATGTTGGCCTGGTTCACGCGGTCGGCAGCAAGTTCCTGACCCGCTTCGTCAATCGCGGTGAAATGGCGGCCTCCGCGAGCGCGGCGGAGGAGGGTGTCGTCGACTTGAATACCGGCGATATCACTTGGCCGCGCGCGCATATGCATTTCGCCGACAACGAAACCGCGCAAACAGTCGCCGACATGTTCGCCTCCACTCTCGACAAAACCGCCAACAAGCGAGCTGCGTAATGGATCTCAGCCAAGTCATCCCGACCTTTCCCGACGTGACGCAATTCGCGATCCCGTTCTTCATTCTCGCGATGCTGGCGGAACTTGCCTTTCTCAAGCTGACACAGGCAGAGCGGAAGGCCGGTTTCGAGACCCGCGACACGTTGACTTCCTTGCTGATGGGGACCGGCAACGTCGTTTCCGGCATGGTTTTGGGCGTGGTGTCCTACGCGGCACTGGTGTGGCTGTGGCAATTTCGCTTGTTCGATCTCGGCCTGCACTGGTGGGTATTCCTTGCCGCCTTCCTGCTCGATGACCTGCGGTATTACTGGTACCATCGTATCGCCCATCGGGTGCGCTGGGTGTGGGCCGAACACGTCAATCACCACTCCTCGCAGCACTACAATCTGTCGACGGCGCTCAGGCAGTCCTGGACGGGGCTCTTCACGGGCATGTTCGTGTTGCAGGCGCCGTTGGTCCTGCTCGGCCTGCATCCCGCGATTATCGCCTTCACCTTCGGCTTCAACCTCGTCTACCAGTTCTGGATCCATACCGAGGCGATCGGCAAGATGTGGAAGCCGATCGAACTGATTTTCAACACGCCGTCGCACCACCGCGTGCATCACGCGACCAACCCCCGCTATCTCGACGCAAACTATGCCGGTGTGCTGATCATCTGGGACCGGATGTTCGGCTCTTTCGTCGAAGAGCTGGACGAGGACATGCCGCGCTATGGCATCGTCAAGAACATAGGCACGTTCAATCCATTCAAGGTGGCGTTCCACGAGTGGGCGTCGATGTTCAAGGATGCGGCCCAGCCGGGACTTACCTTCCGTCAGCGGCTCGGCTACCTGTTCATGCCGCCCGGCTGGAGCCATGACGGCAGCCGCAAGGGCTCCGAGGAGTTGAAGGCCGATTATGTGCGGCTCAATCCCAACCAGGCCGGCATGCCGGGCCTGCCGGGTGCCGATATGCTGAAAACCCGCGAGGACGCGCTGGTTCCGGGCGAATAGCCCTTACCCGGGTATCATTCCGGATAGCAGGGCCGGAACCGCACCGACAGTTTCGGCGCGGCGATAACGCGGGTGACCGGCCGGTTCCTCGGCGCGCTCCAGCGCCCAGGTGAGGTCGTGCGGGACATGAACGGCCCAGCTTCCTGCTTCCAGCGCGGGCAGGATGTCCGACTTCAGCGAGTTTCCGATCATGGCCGCACGTGCGGTGCCCTGGCCGTGCCGGTCGAAGATGCGGCGGTAGGTGTCCGGGGTCTTGTCGGAGACGATCTCCACATGGGTGAAATGGTCGGCAAGGCCGGACTGGATGAGTTTCCGCTCCTGATCGAACAAATCGCCCTTGGTGATGACCATGAGCGTGTAGTCGTCTCTCAACGACTCCAGCGCGTCGATGACGCCGGGCAGGATCTCGACCGGGTATTCCAGCATCGTCTTGCCGAGGGTAAGGATCTCGCGGACGGCAGACGCCGGCAGCCTGTCGCCGGCAAGCGCCGTCGCGGTTTCCAGCATGGAAAGGGTGAAGCCCTTCACGCCAAAGCCGTAGAAACCGATGTTTCTGCGCTCGGTGGCGACCAGTGCCTGCTCGACCTTCTCCGCATCGGCGAAGGCATCCAGCAATTCGGCGAAACGTTGCTGGCTGTCGTGAAAGAAACGCTCATTGTGCCAGAGCGTATCGTCGGCATCGAAGGCAATTGCGGTTAGCGTGCGCATGGCAACAGCCTAGCGGGATCAGAAAGCGGTATCCAGCAGGATGAAGGTGACCGCCGACAAAAGGGCTGCGGCAGGTACGGTGATGACCCAGGCAGCGACAATGGTGGTGAAATGGGCGCGGCGCACCAGCATGCGGCGACGGATTTCCTCCGGCGGCGCGGCGTTCGCCGACGCAGTCTGTTTGACGTCCTTCGGGCGGCGGTTCTGGTATTTGCGGTCCATGTAATCGCGGCGGCGCTGCGATTTGGAAGTGTACCATTCGCGGAAGAATCCGACGCCGAATACCGCGCCGACGGCGATATGCGTCGACGATACCGGCAGACCGAGCCAAGAGGCGATGATCACCGTCACGGCAGCCGACAAGGCGACGCAGTAGGCACGCATCGGATTGAGCTTGGTGATCTGCTCGCCGACCATGCGGATCAGTTTGGGGCCGAACAGCAGGAGACCGAAGGAAATACCGGCGGCACCGATCACCATAACCCAGACAGGGATCGAGACCTTGGCAAGCACTTCGCCTGCTTCGGCGGTGTGAACGACAGCGGCCAACGGCCCGACAGCATTGGCGACATCGTTGGCGCCGTGTGCGAATGACAACAGTGCCGCGGAGCAGATCAGCGGAATATTGAACAGTTTGCGGACCGACTGGTTGCGGTTCTCCATGCCCTCGGACTGGCGGCGGATCATCGGCCGGGTTGCCAAATAGGTAACCACACCGGCGAGCGCGCCGATCGCCAGGATCGTGAACCCGTCGAGATGGACGATCTTCTTCAGGCCCTTCATGGCGAGATAGGCCGCAAACGCGGTGGCCATGATGGCAAGCAGCAGCGGCACCCAGCGGCGCGCGGCGGCGATCTTGTCGTCCTGGTAGATGATGTTGATCTTGATGAAGGCGAGGAATGCCGCGCCGATTACGCCACCGAGAACGGGCGAAATGACCCAACTGGCGGCGATCGCGCCCATGGTCGGCCAGTTAACCGCGGAAAATCCGGCGGCCGCGATACCGGCGCCCATCACACCGCCGACAACGGAGTGCGTGGTCGAGACCGGCGCGCCGAGTACAGTCGCAAGATTGACCCACAGCGCGGAAGAAATCAGCGCGGCCATCATCGCCCAGATGAAGACGCGTGGATCTGCGACCGTCGCCGGATCGATTATGCCCTTGGATATGGTGCCGACCACGTCGCCGCCGGCAATCAGGGCGCCGGCACTCTCGAAGACCGCCGCGATGACCAGTGCGCCGACCATGGAGAGCGCCTTGGAACCGACTGCCGGGCCGACATTGTTCGCGACATCATTGGCGCCGATGTTGAGCGCCATGTAGCCGCCCAGCATGGCGGCGACAACGATGAGTGCGCTGTTCTGTTCGCCCGAAACGTAGAGCGCCGCGAAAACGGCCGCCGCCGCAATGAACAGAATGGCGAAGCCGGGTCGGGCGAAACCGCGCGAGACGTAACCTGCTGCCTCCTCGATGCGGACGATCTTGTCGAGGTCCTTGTCGAGAGTTTTCTTTCCGGCGCTGCCGGGCGTATCTGTCATGCAATGGGCCTTTCCGGGGTCCCGTGTAACAGTTGGATGACAGTTTCCACAATCGGCGGAGCGTAGATGTTCCACCGCTTTTACGGGCAGAATCCGGATAATCGTCCGTAAGGTCAGCTGTACGGCAGCGGCGGGCCGTAGGTGAGGATCAGTTCGCGCAGTTCCGGCTCGGCGACCTTCTCGGCGGCCGAAAGGCGGGGGAACCATTGCAGATCGCGCTGGCCTTTCTCGGGCCACTCGTCCAGTTGCTCGATGACCTCGAGCGCATGGACATAGACGACGCATTCCACAGAGCCGCCTTCGTCGCGTGTCTTGTCATAGCGGTAAGAACCGATTGGCTCCCTGGTGACCGCACCGCGTATGCCGGCCTCCTCGTAAGCCTCCTGTGCAGCGGAATGCGCGGAAGAAAACTCATCGTGTGGCCAGCCTTTCGGGACCACCCAACGGCCGGTGCCGCGGCTGGTCAACAGAAGGACCTCCAGCGTCCCGTCGGTCATGCGCCATGGCAGCGCCGCGTATTGCACACGGGGCGGGAGTGCCATCAGGGCGGGAATGTTGAGGACCTCACCGGCGCGTTTCAGCAGGGAGGTTTTCTTCTTTTGGACCTGCATCCACTTCATATGGTGTGATTCGCGTCAAATACGAATAGCCACTTGCTGCATAGCTGGCGGAACGGGGGGCCTCTACGGCATGAACTCCAGGATAATCCCGCGCAGTTCGGGCTCGTCCACGAGGTCGGCAGCTTCGGGGCGCATGAACCATTTGCGTGTACGCTGTTTCTTTTCCGGCCAGCGGGACAGTTCTTCCTCGACCTCCAAGGCGTGGACATGGACAATGCATTCAAGCGCCTCCCGGTCATCCAGGACCTTCAGATAGCGGTAGCGCCCGATCGGCTTCTTGGTAATGGCGCCGGTAATGCCGGCTTCCTCGAAAGCCTCCTGCGCGGCGGAACGGGCAGGGGTCATGCCCTCGTGCGGCCAGCCCTTGGGGATGATCCAGCGCCCGGTGTCGCGACTGGTCAGCAGCATCACTTCCAGCGTGCCGTCGACGATACGCCAAGGCAGCGCGCCATATTGCACCTTCGGCGCGACGCTGAGCGCGCGGGCTATGCGGAAATGCTGGCGTTGCCGCCTTCGGATGCGATTGACCGTACCGTCTGCCATGGACGGTACTATAGGGCGCGGACAAGCCTCAACGGAAGCGCGGGCGAGACCGCTTTCATCCAAATGTCACTCAGCGGCCGCGCGCGGGCTCGTCGATTGCAGCCAGGCGGCTGCATCGCGCTTGGCGCGGTCGGTCATTGCGCGCTTCTTGGCGACTGCCTTTTCCTTGCCGCGCCAGCGGCCTTCGTGGCCTTCCGGTTTCTTCATCGCGCCGTCGGGAAGCGGCGGGAACAGACCGAAGTTGACGTTCATCGGCTGGAATGAGCGCTTCTTCTCGTCATCTGAAACGATGTGGCCGCCGGTGATGTGATTGAGCAATGCGCCGAATGCGGTGGTTTTGGGAGGCAGCGAAACCGGGTCTCCCAGACGCTCGGCTGCGGCGAAGCGTCCGGCCAGAAGGCCGATGGCCGCAGATTCGACATAGCCCTCGCAACCGGTGATCTGACCGGCGAAACGCAAGCCAGGCCGGCTCTTCAACTGGAGATCCCCGGTCAGCAACACCGGCGAGTTCAGGTATGTGTTGCGATGCAGGCCGCCGAGACGGGCGAATTCCGCATTTTCCAGCCCCGGGATCATGCGGAAGATATCGCCCTGCGAGCCGTATCGCAGCTTCGTCTGGAAGCCGACCATGTTGTAGAGCGTGCCGAGCGCGTTGTCCTGACGCAACTGGACGACGGCGTAGGGCTTTTCATCGGGATTGTGGGCGTTGGTCAGCCCCATCGGCTTCATCGGCCCGTGGCGCAGCGTCTCGCGCCCACGTTCAGCCATCACCTCGATCGGCAGGCAGCCGTCGAAGTAGGGCGTGCCTTCCCACTCCTTGAACTCGGTCGTGTCACCGGCAATCAGGGCTTCCACGAAGGCGTCGTACTGGTCCCGGGTCATCGGGCAGTTGATGTAATCCTTGCCTGTGCCACCCGGCCCAACCTTGTCGTAGCGCGACTGGAACCAGGCCACATCCATGTCGATGGTGTCGAAATGAACGATTGGGGCGATGGCGTCGAAAAAGGCCAGCGCATCCGAGCCTGTTTCGCGCGCGATCGAGTCGGCGAGCGAAGGCGCTGTAAGCGGGCCCGTGGCGACGATCGTCTGGACCCAATCCGCCGGCGGCAGGCCGGTGACTTCCTCGCGCACGACAGTGATCAGCGGTTGGGCTTCGATGGCCTCTGTCACGGCATCGGAGAACCCGTCGCGGTCCACCGCGAGCGCGCCGCCCGCCGGCACCTGGTTGGCATCGGCCGAACGCATGATCAGCGAATTGGCCATGCGCATTTCGGCATGGATCAGCCCGACGGCATTGTGCTCTGAATCATCGGAGCGAAAAGAATTGGAGCAGACCAGTTCGGCAAGTCCGTCGGTCTTGTGGGCATCGGTGCCGCGTACTCCGCGCATCTCGTGCATGATGACGGGGATGCCGCGGCTGGCCACCTGCCAGGCAGCTTCGGAGCCGGCAAGGCCGCCGCCGACGATGTGAATGGGTTGTTCGCTCATGACGGGGAGATAGCGCCTCGTGGCAGAGGCTTCAAGAAATGAAAACACCCGCTGCGGGAGGAGGTGCAGCGGGTGTCTCATTTGTCGAAACACGGTCTGGGAGGAGGATAGACCGTGCTTCCTGCACCGCCGGGTCTGGGAGGAGGATAGACCCGGACGGAATTCCTGTCGGTTAGCCGCGGGAGGCGCGGCGGGCGACGTAGGTGATGTCGGCGCGGTTGAAGCCGATGTCTTCAAGCTCGCGGCTCGACAGCTGGTTCAGCTGGTAGCGCGTTTCGCGGTAACGACGCCATTCGTTCAGGGAGCGTGCGATGTTCATTTGCAAATCCAATTCGTGTCGTTCGACTGGCTTGTCGTTGTTGTCGTCATGACCAGAAGATAATGATGCAAATCGATTTGATAAGTCACGTTGCTGCAATGCAGCCATGCGTTTTGTGCAATGCACAAATCGCCGATCCCATGATCGAAGGCGATTCGTTGCGTCCTCCCCGGAAAAGCAAACACCCGCTGCGGGAGGGGCAGCGGGTGTCGATAGGCGGAGCGGCGGTCAGGGAGGAGGAAGGCCGCGCTCCCTAAACCGTCGCAGTCGGGAGGAGATACTGCGACGGGATCTTCAGCGTCAGGCGCGTGTGACCTTGCGTGCGACAAAAGGAATGTCGCCGCGGTTGATGCCGAGGTCGTTCAATTCACGCGCCGACAGGCGATTCAGTTCGTTGCAGGTCGCGCGGTAACGGCGCCACTCGGAGAAGGAGCGAACGATGTTCATTGGTATAATCCCGTCTTCATTTGTTTTATTTGTAACTTGTGGGTGGCAGATAGGCGCAGTCCTGCGATTTGAAAAGCCATGATAACGCATAGCTCCCATGCGTATTGTGCATTGCACAAAAATGCCCGATTCCCTAACGCTTGGTTAATCCCAAGGGGCATGGTAAGCGTTTGAAAGAAGGAACGTTTTGCTCTTGGCCACGCTGATCGAACGACAGATCGAAGACTGGGAGAAGCGCGGTGTTATCGGTGCCGAAACGGCAGCGAATCTTCGTGCGGATATCGGCGCGAGCCTGACGGCTTCAAAAGGCGGCGCCGGTGCGAAACCGGCCCGGCGATTTTCATTCTTTCAGGTCGTCGCCTTCTTCGCTGCGATCTCCATTGGCGCGGCAATCCTGTTGTTCATCGCATCCAACTGGGAATTCATTCCGCGGCTCGTGCGCGCCGGAGGAGCCGTCGCCATCATCTTCGCGGGCTTTGTCGCGGGTGCTCTCGTCAACGGGCGGCAGGGTCTCCGCATGCGGATCCTCGAGGAAGCGTGTTATGTCGTCGCCGGTGCTGCGTTTGTCGGCGGCGTCGCGCTGGTCGGCCAGATGTATCATATATCCGGCGACATCCAGGACACTGCGTTGCTGTATGCCATTGCGCTCGGATTGTCCGGCTTTGCCGTGCGGTCGTTTGCGCTGGTCGCAGTTGCCGGCGGCTGGATCACCTATTGGCAGGTAAACGGGCCCGATGCGGAAAACCTGCTGTCCATGCAGTTTCTTGTCTTTGCCGTGGCAATCGGGGCGGGTCTTGCCTTCGCGACGTCCATGAAGGCGGCCTGGTTGCGCCGCATCCTCTATGCCGGCGCGGTTATCGGCCTCTTGCCCTTTGCCGGCGAGGTACTCGAATGGCTGGTCGAGCGCTATGAGGACATTCCCGGGGATGTGCGCGATGCGGTCTGGACGCTCGTCTGGGCGCTGTCGCTCGGCGGATTGATGCTCGAGCGGTGGCGACCGGCGCAGTTGCGCGGCCTGCCGTTGATGAAATCGCCGCGCGTCGGCGCGCTGTTCGTCACCGGGCTTGTCGCCATTGCCTTCATGCATGGCGAATTCGAGGGCGATATCGGCCTGATCATCGCGGCCTGCCTGGCAGTGCTTTTCGTTCTCGTCGTGTTGTATGCGCATGGGCGGGACAACCGCCTTGTCCGCTATGTCTGTTATGCATTGTTCGTTGGCGAGGTGCTCGTCGTCTATGGCGAGACGGTCTACTCGCTGCTTGGAACCTCCGGCTTCTTCCTGGTGCTTGGTTTCGTCCTCGCGGCGATCGCCTTTGTCGTGCACAGGCTGGAGCGTCGTTGGCGGAAAAAGGCCAGAGCGAACGGGGAGGCGGGCAATGCATAAGAAGCCTTTCCTGATGGTTGCGGCGCTTGTCTCCGCCGTCGCTCTCAGCGCGGTGCTGGCGTGGATGATCACCGACCGGGCCACGATCCTACGCGACGGCCGCGAAATCGTGCTGAAGACGGAACCGGTCGATCCGCGCGATCTGCTGCGCGGGCGCTACGTGCGGTTGAACTACACGATCTCCAATATTCCTACCGTGCTGTTCGATCTGGACGAAGACATGAGTCTGGACAGCGGCGCCATCGTGTTCGTGCGGCTGGAAGAGGGCGCAAACGGTTACTGGAAGGCGGTTGCCGCCGCTTCGGTGCCGCCGCCGGAAACGGATGAGGCCGTATGGATCCGGGGCACGGCGCGCTACGGCGTCTGGCCGGCAAGCGAGTCCGTCACGATCGAATACGGCATAGAGCGTTTCTATTTGCCTGAGCCGGATGCGCCGGAGATCGAGAAGCGGATGCGCAACCGCGTGGTAACCGACATCGCCGTCGCGGTCGGGGCCGACGGGCGAGCGCAGATCAAGGCGCTGCGGCAGGGATCGGATACGATCTACACCGAACGCCTGTTCTAGGCCGTATCGACGCCAGCAGCGGCGTAAACCGGGTATTTTTTCATTGATTGGCGCGCGAGCGGTGGTATAGACGCCCGATCAAGCGGCATGCTCTGTCATGTCCTCGGACAAATGCGGATATGGCGGAACTGGTAGACGCACTGGATTTAGGTTCCAGCGCCGCAAGGCGTGGGGGTTCGACTCCCTCTATCCGCACCACCACCCCGCCGGGCAAGGCAATCGCGCGGTCAGGCCACGCCAGTGGATGACGGCATACAGAATGAAGGTTGAACAATGCAGGTAAGCGAAACCCTCAACGAAGGGCTGAAACGGGAAATCAAGGTCGTCGTTCCGAAGGCTGACCTTCAGTCCAAGCTGGGCGACCGCCTGGAAGACGCCAAGGGCAAGGTGCAGCTCAAGGGTTTCCGCCCGGGCAAGGTGCCGGTGGCGCATCTGCGCAAGATGTACGGCCGTTCCTTCATGGCCGAAATCGTCAACGAGATCCTGAACGACACGCCGCGCTCGGTGCTGGCGGATCGTGGCGAGAAGTCGGCGACGCAGCCGGAAATCGACATGACCGAGGACGAGAAAGAGGCCGAAAAGGTTCTTTCCGGTGATGCCGACTTCGAATTCTCGATGAAGTACGAGGTCATTCCGCCGATCGAGATCAAGGACTTCTCCTCGATCAAGATCACCCGCGAAGTGGTCGACATCGCCGATGAGGAAGTCGAAGAGCAGGTCAAGCGCATTGCCCAGTCGGCAGCGACCTACGAACCGAAAACGGGCAAGGCCGCAAACGGCGACCGCGTGACGATGGACTATGTCGGCAAGGTCGACGGCGAAGCCTTCGAGGGCGGCACCGACACCGGCGCCAACCTGGTGCTCGGTTCCGGCCAGTTCATCCCGGGCTTCGAGGACCAGCTGGTCGGCGTCAAGGCCGGCGACGAGAAGCAGGTCAAGGTGACGTTCCCCGAGGACTACGGCGCAGCGCATCTGGCCGGCAAGGAAGCAACCTTCGACGTGACCGTGAAGGAAGTGGCGAGCGCCGGCGAGATCGTTATCGACGACGAGCTGGCAACGAAGCTGGGCGTGGAAAGCGCCGAGCGTCTGCGCGAAGTCGTGCGCGAACAGATCGAAAGCCAGTACGGCTCGGTCACCCGCCAGAAGGTAAAGCGCCAGCTTCTCGACGCGCTGGACGACCAATACAAGATCGAAACGCCGTCCCAGCTCGTCGATGCCGAGTTCAACAATATCTGGAACCAGATCACCAGCGACCTGGAACAGGCCGGCAAGACGTTCGAGGACGAAGACACGACCGAGGACGAGGCGCGCGAGGAATACATGCGTCTCGCTGAGCGCCGCGTCCGTCTCGGCTTGGTGCTGTCGGAGATCGGCGAGCAGGCCGGTGTCGCGGTCAGCGAGCAGGAACTGCAGCAGGCCGTGATGAACCACGTCCGCCAGTATCCGGGCCAGGAACAGCAGGTCTTCGACTTCTTCAAGAACAATCCGGATGCCGTTGCCAACCTGCGCGCACCGATCTTCGAGGAGAAGACCGTCGATCACCTGCTCGAGCAGATCTCCGTCACCGACAAGACCGTCAGCAAGGAAGAGCTGATGGCCGATGACGAGGAAGAAGCGGCAGCCAAGCCGGCCAAGAAGAAGGCCGCACCGAAGAAAAAGGCCGCCGCCAAGAAGGACGACGACGCTGAAAAGGCGCCGGCCAAGAAGGCTGCGCCAAAGAAGAAAGCTGCGGCAACCGAGAAGTAAGGTCGGTTTCCGCAAGGGAATAAAACCGCCGGAAAGCAATGGCTTCCGGCGGTTTTTTCATGTTTCAGATAAAATTCGCAGACGGTTTTCAGTAAGAAAAACATCCGGCAAGAAATCAGGCTTTTCGCCGGCGATCCGGGCGAGCACGGCATCGGCCATGCGATGGGCGATGGCGACGCCGATCTTGAAGCCGCCGGTGGCAATCGAGACGTTCTGAATTCCCGGTATCGGGCCAACCAGAGGTTCGCGCCCCGCGGCCTTCGGACGGACGCCGGCCCATTTTTCCACGATTTGCGCATTCTCAAGCGCCGGGCACAGCGCTCGCGCCGACGCGATGACGGCGTCGAGCTTGTCGTCGGTTGAAGACGGATTGGCGAAATCGTTTTCCGTGGTCGAGCCGATCGCCACGTCTCCGGTCTCGTGGACAATGACATAGGTTCCGTTGTCGTAAAGGATCGGCGAAGCGCGATCGAGCGGCTCAGCGGGACGGAGCAGTGCGGCCTGGCCCTTCACGCCGCTTCCGACCGGGGCCGCGAAATGTCGGCCGATCAGGGAAAAGCTCTCCCAACCCGCGGCGAGCACGGAATGGCCGGGTAAAAGCGTCTCTCCGTCCTCCAGGTGCAGTGTCCCATCCGCCGAAATGCTTGAAATGGCGGCGTTCTCGCGAATATTCACCGAGTGCTGGCGCAGACCGGCCGCCAGGGCGGCGGACAAGCTGCGCGGATCGATGCGGGCCGACAGATTGTCCGTATTGGCGCCGAAGGGCATTTCGGCCGGCGGCAGGAATGACGCATCGGGCGTGTGATCGATTACCCGCCATCGGAACGGTTCGGGCCAGTTTTCCTCAGAAGCCTCGACCCATTGGGTGCTTTGAAGACGTTTTTCCGCATGGTGGATCGGCATGACGCGGCCACAGCGGCGATAGCCGGCGGACAAGCCGGTGAAGGCTTCCAGTTCGGCGATCTCGCCTTCGAGCGACACCAGCGCATCGAGTTGGAACTGCTTTTTCTCATTCCAGCCGGTCGGCTGATGTGGCATCAGCGCGCCCATGACGCCACCGCTTGCGCCGGCGCCGAGAGTGCGTTTTTCCAGAAGAACCACCGACAGGCCTTGCTGCGCGGCGCGGTATGCGGTCCAAAGGCCGACAATGCCGCCACCGATCACGGCGATATCGGGCGACGCGGCGGAACTGGGTGACATGGAATATGGCTGACCTGAAACGGGATGAATTGAGCTGGCTCGATGGCGATATGCCGTATTCGCAGCGTTTTGGCGACCATTTCTATTCCCGAGCGGATGGCCGCGCGGAATGCGGCCACGTGTTCATGGGCGGCAACGGCTTGCCCGAGCGTTGGGAACAGGCGGCTGATTTCACCGTCGGCGAACTGGGTTTCGGCACGGGGCTGAACCTCCTCGAGACATGGCGGGCGTGGCGCGAGCGCAGAAGACCGGGGCAGATGCTCAACTTCGTCTCTTTCGAGGCGTTTCCGATGGAGGGCGAAGCGATACGCCGTGCATTGAAGCACTGGCCGGAGCTTGCAGGCCTTGCCGAGACGCTGCTGGAACGCTGGCCGAACCTGACCGGCGAGCCGCAACGCTGGGCGCTTGACGATCAGACCGGATTGGCCGTGATTGTCGGCGAAGCCATCGATGGAGTGCGCGGTTGGGGCGGAATGGCCGATGCCTGGTATCTCGACGGTTTCGCGCCGGCAAAGAATCCGGACATGTGGTCGGCGGAGCTGATGCAGGCGATTGCCGACAAGACGAAGCCGGACGGCACCTTCGCCAGCTATACGGCGGCGGGCTGGGTGCGGCGGAACCTGCAGGCAGCAGGGTTCACAGTCGAGAAACGGCCAGGCCATGCAGGCAAGCGCGAAATGATCTGCGGCGTGAAGGCCGGTTAGTCCCTCCAGGCGATCACGAGCCAGCCGGGAATCGGCTCACCCTGTTCAAGACGCACGTTAATCGGCTCGAAGGCAGTGACGCGACGAAAACCGTATTCGGCGAGCAGCCTCTTCAGATAGGCAGCACTGTGAGCGAAGCGCTGGTTCGGCGTCACCCGCCAGGAGTTCCCGGCGAAAGTGTCGTCCGGCATGGTCTCGGAGGAAAAGGCGAAACAGGCTCCGGGATTGGTGTTCGCCTTGACGCCCGCGAATAGCGTTTCAAGCGTGCCCATATAAGGCAGGACGTCGGTGGCGACGACGAGATCGAACGGTGCGTAATCGTCGGTGCCGGACTGTTCGCGGGCCTTTTGCCACTCTTCCAGAAAATGCACTGCCTCATTGACGAAGAGCGCATCGTAAACCGCGCGCTCGTCAGACTGATCGACCATGCTTTCGGATATGTCGACGCCGGTGGCGTGCTCGCAGAGGCCCCCGAGCGTCATGCCTGACAGTCCGGTGCCGCAGCCCAGATCGAGCATGCGCGCGAACCGGGCATCCGGGTCGGCGGCTAGAAGTTCCGCCAGATGCATCGGCACCGCATAGCCAAGCTGGCCGGTCAGTATGTCGTCGAAATCCTCTGCATGCTGGTCGAACAGCGTAACCACATAGGCGTCGGGGGCTTTGTCCGGTGCGGCGCCGAGCCCCATCGACGCAAGGCGCACGGAAGCGCCGCAGCGATCGTCAGGATCGATGTCGAGGCAGGCGCGATACAGCGCAGCGGCTTCCTCGCGTTCGCCGGCTTTCTCCAGTTCCAACGCCCTGTTGTAGGCCTCGGAGAGCCTGTTGTAGTCACTTTCGGAGAGCATGAAGGAAGCTTGTCCCAAGCTGATTTGCCAACCTTTGCTTAACCATGACGCTTAGATAAATGTCAAAGTGCCGCATGTATCATTGCGCATTGGGATCCGATTCGAAGGGATGGGGGCAGACTATGGATGACTACGAGCATTCGCTGCCGATCAGGCAGTTGATCGACAAAGGCGCCGTCAGCGACGCCGACGTGCAGCACTTGCGCCGCAATGTCTATCGCAATGGCGTCGTGAACCGCGAGGAAGCCTGGGGGCTGTTTTCGCTGGACCAGCTCGTCAAGGACAAGCCGGACAGCTGGCGCGAGTTCTTTGTCGAGGCGATCGCCGATTATCTGGTCAATCAGGAAGCGCCGCGCGGTTATATCACCGAGGCGAATGCCGAATGGCTGATCGAGAATGTCTCCAAGGACGGCATTGTCGATCATCGCACCGAGCTTGAACTGCTGATCAAGTCGATGGAACTGGCCGAAAGCGTGCCGCCGCATCTGTCCGCTTTCGCGCTGCGCCAGGTCGCCAACGCGGTTCTCGAAGGAAAGGGCATTATCGCGCGTGATCGCGAGCTATCGCCGGGCGTGATCGGTGAGACAGAGGTGGATCTGCTGCGGCGCATTCTCTACGCCGCCGGCGGCTCCGGCAATGTCGGCATTACCCGCGACGAGGCGGAAGTCCTGTTCGAGATCAACGACAGGACCGCCGAAGCGGACAACCACCTGTCCTGGACGGAGCTGTTCACCAAGGCGATTGCCTGTTCGGTAATGGCTGCGTCCGGCTACGCGGTGCCGAGCCGCGAAGAGGCGCTGCGCCGCGAAGAATGGCTGGGCGACACATCGGTCAATCTTGGCCGTTTCTTCTCCAAGATGTTTTCCGGCAGTCTGTCGGCGCATATGGATGCGGTGCGGGCGGAAACCGGTTCGGAAGCCTATTACGGCCGCCGCAACGCGGAACAGGCGCAGGCGCGCGCTTCGAGCGAGAAGATCGACGAGGCCGAGGCGGCATGGCTCGCTGAGCGGATCGGCCGGGACGGCTCGCTGCACGAAAATGAGAAGGAGCTTCTGGCTTTCCTGAAAAAGGAGTCGCCGCAGATCCATCCGGTGCTGCAGCCGCTGCTCAAGAAGATCGCCTAGGCGTTCAGATTTCCTTGCGGCGCTGCAGGCGCAGCAACTCTTCTTCTATGCGTTCAAGTACCGCGCCGGTTTCCTCGTGAAGCCGGCGCGCTTTTTCGAACTGACCGCGCAAGATCGTGATCGCATCGTTGCGCGGGTCGTCATGCGGGGCATCGCCGACGCCGTAGATCAGCCACGGCAGACCGATATTGAGAATGCCGGAAATCATCGACAGGCGGTTGGCGCGCGGCTCCGAGCGGTCGTTCTCCCAGGCCTGAACGGTGGCTGTCTTGACGCCGAGACGGCGCGCGAACTGCGCGGTCGACATGCCGCTGGCATCGCGCGCGCGCGACAGGCGGCCGCCGAGCGTATCGGAATCCGGTATATCGGTGAAAATCGTATCTTCGGTCATGACGTATCCGTTCATCCGGTTTGCGCGCCGAGCCTCGCGGCATGCCAGCGCAGGTGATCATCCATGAATGTGGAGATGAAGTTATACGAATGGTCGTAGTCCGGCTGCATGCGAAGCGTCAGCGGGATGCCCGATTTGCGGCATGCCTCCTCGAACAGCCACGGGCGCAATCCGTCGTCGAGGAACTGGTCGGCGTCACCCTGATCGATCAGGAACTCGTCGAATCGCTTGCCGTCCGCGACAAGATCGCAGGCATCATGCGCGCGCCAGGCTGCCTTGTCCGGTCCCAGGTAGGTGGTAAAGGCGTTTTTTGCCCAGCCGGCGGTCGAAGGCGAGACGATCGGCGCGAAGGCCGAGCAGGAACGGAAGCGGTCGGGGTGATGGAGAGCGATGGTAAGCGCGCCGTGGCCGCCCATCGAATGGCCGAAAATCGACTGGCGATCCATATCGACGGGAAACTGGCCGGCGACCAGCTTGGGTAACTCATCGGTGATGTAGGAGTACATCCGGTAGTTATTCGCCCAAGGCTCCTGCGTCGCGTCGACATAGAAGCCGGCGCCGGTGCCGATCTGCCAGTTGTCCTTCTCGTCATGGATATGTTCGCCGCGCGGACTGGTGTCCGGGCAGACGATGACCAGACCGAGTTCGGCCGCCGTGCGCCTATATTCGCCCTTGTCCATGACGTTCTGATGTGTGCAGGTCAGGCCGGATAGATACCAGACGACGGGGCAGGGGCCTTGCGCGGCCTGCGGCGGCACGAAGACGGCAAAGGTCATCTCGCAGCCGGTGGTTCCCGCGTCATGGGAATAGACGCCCTGCGTCCCATCGTGGGCTTTCGATTCGGAGACTGTTTTCATGGCGTGATCCTGTCCTGTTGCTATGACAGCTTCTTTGCTTGGCGGCAGGCGCGATCCAAAGCCTGCAAAAAGGTGGAGCGGTCTGCGCGTGAAAAGGCGCGGTTGAAACCGCGATCCTCGCCTGTTTCGCGCAGATGCTGCTTCAAGTCACGCATCGCGACCGCCATGCCGATGGTTTCCGGCGTGTGTTCCCGGCCGGTGTTGCCGAGTACGAGTGCTTCCTTTTCCACGCAACGCAAGGCGAGCGGGATGTCCTGGGTGACGACGATGTCGCCGGTGCCGACATTATCGGCGATCCAGTCATCGGCCGCATCGGCGGATTTCGCCACGACGACATGGCGGATCATAGGGTCGCGCGACGGGCGCAACCCGCCGTTGGAGACGAGGGTCACGACGAGGCCGTGGCGCTCGGCCACCTTCAGGATTTCTTCCTTGACCGGGCATGCGTCGGCATCGACGTAGATCACCGGTTCTTTTCGGTCAGTCATGAGCTCCGGCGGTGAAACCCGCCTCAGGAATACCGTTTGCGGGCGAGCGCGGCACCCGCGCCAAGTGCTTCCAGCTTTCCGGCCGCCACATCGCGCGACAGGGGCGCCATGCCGCAATTGGTGCAGGGATAGATACGTTCGGCGTCTGCATGTTCCAGCGCCTCGCCGATAGTTGCCGCGACGGTGTCCGGCGTCTCGATTTCGCTGGAGGCGACGTCGATACAACCGACAAGCAACTCCTTGTCGGGCAGCAGGCGGATCAGCGAGATCGGCACATGCGAATTGGCGCATTCGAGCGAAACCTGCTGGATATTCGAAGCGTTCAGCGGGGGGAAGATCTCCTCGTACTGACGCCACTCGCTGCCCAGCGTTTCCTTCCACTTGATGTTGGCCTCGATGCCGTAGCCGTAACAGATGTGCACGGCCGTGGTGCATTTGAGGCCACGGGCGGCGCGCTCCAGCGCCTCGACGCCCCATTCCTTCACATCGTCCATGAAGACGTTGAAGGCCGGTTCGTCGAACTGGATCGTGTCGACGCCGGCGGCTTCGAGTTCCAGCGCCTCCTCGTTGAGGATGTCGGCAAAGGCCATCGCCATGTCCGCGCGCTTGCCGTAGTGGCCGTCGGCGAGCGTGTCGCAGATGGTCATCGGGCCGGGCAGGGTCCATTTCAGGCCCTTCTTCGTATGGGCCCGGCAATAGGCTGCCTCGTCGCGATGAACAGGCCGGCTGCGCTTAAGCGGGCCGGTGACAGTGGGCACGTCAACGACATATCGGTTGTTGCGGATGCCCATCTTGGTTTTCAGGTCCCAGTCGATGCCTTGGACCGTTTCCAGGAAACCGTGGACGAAATGGGTGCGGAACTGCTCGCCGTCGGAGACGATCTCGATGCCGGCGTCCTCCTGCAGCTTGATCCAGACCAGCGCCGCGTCGCGCTTGGCCGCATCCAGCTCCGCGCCCTCGAGCTTCCATTTCGGCCAGAGCTTTTCGGTCTCGGCGAGCCAGCCGGGTTTCGGCAGGCTGCCGGCGATGGTCGGTCTGAACAGCATCAGAATTCCACCACGGCGCGGATCGACTTGCCCTCGTGCATCAGGTCGAAGCCCTTGTTGATCTCCTCGAGCTTCAGCTTGTGCGTGATCATAGAGTCGATTTCGATCTTACCCTCGACATACCAGTCGACGATCTTCGGCACGTCGGTACGGCCGCGCGCGCCGCCGAAGGCCGTGCCTTTCCAGGAGCGGCCGGTGACCAACTGGAACGGGCGGGTGGAGATTTCCTGTCCGGCTCCGGCCACCCCGATGATGATCGATTCACCCCAGCCGCGATGCGAGCATTCCAGTGCCTGGCGCATGACCGTGGTATTGCCGGTGCAATCGAAGGTGTAGTCGGCGCCGCCTATCTGGTCCGCGCCGCGCTTGGTCATGTTGACGATCTCGGCGACGACATCGTCGACTTCCTTCGGATTGACAAAGTGAGTCATTCCAAAGCGCTCGCCCCATTCCTTCTTGGAATTGTTGATGTCGACACCGATGATCATGTCGGCGCCGGCCAGCTTCAGGCCCTGGATGACGTTGAGGCCGATGCCGCCCAGGCCGAACACGGCCGCGGTCGCGCCGATCTCCACCTTGGCGGTGTTGATGACGGCGCCGATGCCGGTCGTCACGCCGCAGCCGATGTAGCAGATCTTGTCGAAAGGCGCGTCCGGGTTGACCTTGGCGACGGCGATCTCGGGCAGGACGGTAAAGTTGGAGAAGGTCGAGCAGCCCATGTAGTGGTGGATCGGCTTGCCATCGAGCGAGAAACGGCTGGTGCCGTCCGGCATCAGGCCCTGGCCCTGGGTGGTGCGGATCGCGGTGCACAGGTTGGTCTTGCGCGACAGGCAGGAGGGGCATTCGCGGCATTCCGGCGTGTAGAGCGGGATAATGTGATCGCCGTTTTTCACCGTTGTGACACCGGGACCGACATCGACGACCACGCCCGCGCCCTCATGGCCGAGAATGGCCGGAAACAGGCCCTCCGGATCGGCGCCTGACAGCGTGAACTCATCAGTGTGGCAGATGCCTGTCGCCTTGATCTCGACGAGGACTTCGCCCGCCTTCGGGCCTTCGAGATCGACTTCGACGATTTCCAGCGGCTTGCCTGCCTCGAATGCGACTGCGGCGCGCGTCTTCATGCCTGAACCTCCCGTGTTGTTCCGGGGACATTTTCAGGATTTCGCGGCGGTTTCAACCCGTTGAGAGGCAACGAATACGCAAAGGCGGCTTGCAAGGCGCGGTGGCCATGACAAAGTGGGGCATGAGCGAAACATCCGATATTACCGGCAGGTCGTTTGCCGACAACCACATGCGGGGCATGGCCGTCTGCTCGGCGGGCATGCTGATCATTCCGCTAATGGATGCGGTGGCGAAATGGCTGGCGGTAAACGAGGGTGTTTCGCCGGGCCAGGTGACGTTCGCGCGGTTCGCCACGCAGGCGCTGCTGGCGCTGCCCTTCGCGATCGCGGTTGCAGGCGTTTCCGGTCTTTGGCCGAAACGGCCGCTGCTCAACCTCGTTCGCGGCAGCATTCTGGCGGTTTCCAGCCTGTTGTTCTTTCTCGCCGTGAAATACATGCCGCTGGCCGACGCCATCGCGGTGTTTTTCGTCGAGCCGCTGATCCTGACCTTGCTGTCGGTCGTCTTCTTGCGGGAGACGGTCGGCTGGCGGCGGATTTCCGCGGTGCTGTTCGGATTTGCAGGGGCGTTGATCGTGATCCAGCCGAGTTTCGCTTTGCTGGGCCCCGTATCGCTGCTGCCGCTCGGCACGGCGACGCTGTTTGCGAGCTATCTTGTCCTCAACCGGGCGGCAGGTACCGAGGACGATCCCATGGTGATGCAGGTGACAGCCGGGATCGGTGGCTCTCTGGTGATTTTGGCGGCTATCGGCGCCGGTACGCTGACGGATGTCGAGAATATGAAATTCAGCTTCGATTATCCGCCGGCGACCTGGGGCCTGCTTTTGCTGATGGGGGCTCTCGGCATGGTTGGCCACCACCTGATCCTGCTCGGCTTTCGCATGGCTCCGGCCTCGCTGCTGGCGCCGTTCCAGTATCTTGAAATCGTCAGCGCGGCGGCGGCCGGCCTGCTGCTGTTCGGTGACTTTCCGAGTTCGTCGAAATGGATCGGCATCGCGATGATCGTCGGTGCCGGGCTTTACGTGTTCTGGCGGGAACGGCAGGCGGCGGCGGGCTGATTTACCTTCGCGCAACCCTGTTTGGTGATTTCCCTAATGCGGAAACCGGTTTCCAAGGCAATCGCCCTATATAGCGGGCGATCAAAACGGAAAGCCCATGACGCCGGTTGTCGCCCTTCTTGTCGGGACTTGTCTTCTTCTGTGGCTGGTGATGTCCGCGCCCGCCGGGCGGCGGACAGTGCGGCAGCGTGTCGAGGCAAACGCCTCGCCGGAACGGTTGTGGCAGGCGCTCCATCCATTCGGCGAGGATTTCTCCTGGAATGGCGCAGTGACCCAGGTCACCCGCACGGGGCCGGCAAGGGGGCGCATGGTCACCTCGCATACGGGCCGCGACGGCATGCCGATCGAACGCGATTTCGAAATCATCGACGAAGTGACGGGAAAGTGTTTCACCCTGCGCTACACCAACGACACGTCGCTGGCGCAGAGCTTTTGGGAAGAACACGAGATTCGGGTCCGCATAAGCGAATCGGAGGATGGCAAAGCGATTGCGCAGTTGGCTGAAACCGACCGCTACCGCGGCATCGCCTTTCTCGTTTTCCGGTTCTTCGCACTGCGCCGCCAGTCGGCGAAACTGAAACGCTGGGCGGAGACTGGCCGGTTCAGGCCGGGCGGCATGTTCGAACATCCGGTGACGCAGATCGGCATGGCGGGCCTGTCGGCCATGTTGCTGTGGCCTTTTTTCGGTCTCGACGCCAAGGGGCTTTTTCTAGCACTGACATTGACGGTCGTGGTCGGAGCACATGAACTCGGCCACATGGCGGCGTTCAGGATGATGGGCCACAAGAGCGCGCGGATGATCTTCTTGCCGCTTCTCGGCGGCATTGCCATGGGCGGCCGCCCTTACGACAAGCATTTCGAAATCGGTTTTTCGGCGCTGATGGGTTCAGGCTTCTCGGCGTTTCCGGTCGCATTGCTGACGTGGGCCGCGATCGCCGCGCCGCAAATGCTGGCCCCCTTGCCATTTCCGGCCGTTGTCACGGTGGTTCTTGTCGCGGCGCTGTTCAATCTCGGCAATCTGATGCCGGTGTGGAAGTTCGATGGCGGGCAGGTGCTGCGCCAGATTTTTCGCTCCAATACCGGCATGGCGGGCGCGGCGTTCGCGACGCTTGGCCTGATGGCGGCGACGGGACGGGCCGCCGGATTGCCGTGGAATGCGATGGTGATTGCAGGGGCGGTGCTGACGATGCTGAGCGTCGTCACGGCAAAGACGGGCGTGAAGCCGAAATCGGCGCTAACACCGATGACCGATCCGGAACGCTTTGCCCTGGGATTAGCCTTCGTCGCCGTGCTCGCCATCCACGCCTTTGCCGTTGCGTGGAGTTTCCGGGCGCTGTTTCAGGCCTGATTGTCCGGTACGACAGGGCCGAAGACTTCCCGGAATGCATCGAGAAGCGCAAGGTCGAGATCGTCCATCGTCACCGGGAGGCCCAGATCGACCAGGCTGGTGACGCCGTGATCGGCGATGCCGCAGGGCACGATTCCCTCGTAGTGCGCCAGATCCGGTTCGTGGTTGATCGCGATGCCGTGGAAAGACACCCATTTGCGTAGCCGTATGCCGATGGCCGCGATCTTGTCCTCGGCGGGCTGACCATGCGTCGTCGACGGTTTCTCGGGCCGCACGACCCAGACGCCAACGCGGTCCTCGCGGCGCTCTCCCTTGATGTTGAAGCTGTCCAGGGTGCGGATGATCCATTCCTCCAGCGCGGCAACGAAGGCGCGGACGTCTTCCCTGCGGCGCTTCAGGTCGAGCATGACGTAGGCCACACGCTGGCCGGGGCCGTGATAGGTGTATTCGCCGCCACGGCCGGTCTCGAATACCGGCAAGCGATACGGGGCGACGAGGTCCTTCGGATCGGCGCTGGTGCCGGCTGTGTAAAGGGCGGGGTGCTCGACCAGCCAGACGAGTTCACGCGCGGTGCCGGCGCGTATCGCCCCGGCACGCGCTTCCATCTCCGCGACGGCGGATTCGTAATCCGTCAAGCCGTCGGAAATACGCCATTCGACGGGCGGCGAGCCGTCGGCCGGAAAAAACAGGTTTTGCGCCGCGATTGTATCGCGCAATGCTAATTTGGCCTGGGTCAGCGTCGGTTCGGACATGGCGAAGATTTGGGCCATCGCGGGCGGCGTTGCAAGCCTTGCGGGCGATACCCATATCGACGAACGAGAAGCACGGGACTGACGAGTAAAAAACCGTCGCACAGGCTTGTGCGCGCATAGGCGATTTGCTAAGTGCGCCGGGCCGGTTTACCCGGCTTTCGTTCTTGGCTTGCGGTCGTGGCGGAATTGGTAGACGCGCAGCGTTGAGGTCGCTGTGGGGCAACCCGTGGAAGTTCGAGTCTTCTCGACCGCACCAGGACAAACTCGATCCAAACCGGATTGTTGTCGTTGTTGCAGGCATTGGCGTGACAGCCGGCAGTAAAAATAAACTGCCGCGCATCCTTGCTTTTTACCCAGCGCAACGCCATATCTAAGCAGTCGACGAACGGCTAGAGAAACGACATTCGCGTAGTTATGCTCGCCATCGTCGATTGATTCAAACCCGAAAACTCGATTTTCCATAGCTGGCGCTGTTGCCGGCGAATTTATTATTGAATGAAAGGGTCTCCCATGACCACAGGAACAGTCAAATTCTTCAACATGCAGAAGGGCTTCGGATTCATCGAGCCGGACGATGGCGGCAATGACGCCTTCGTGCATATCAGCGCGGTCGAACGCGCCGGCATGAGCAGCCTGCGCGAAGGACAGAAGGTCGAGTACGAACTGGTTGCCGATCGCAAGAGCGGCAAGATGTCTGCCGACAACCTCTCCGACCTCAGCTAATCGCGATGCGCCGTGCCGATGGTGCCTAAAGCACCCGGCTCGGCGCGTTACCCATCACATGCAATCGCGATCGCAAGCGGGTGGGTCTTAACCGCCCGCCTGCAAGGAGAGTATAATGGCCAAGAGCCCCAAACGTCCCAACAGAGCACCAAAGAAGCGAAAACCCTCCAAGGGGGGACGTGAAGAGTCGCGTGTGCTGTCTCCGGAGACCAAGGCTGCTCTGGACCGCATCTTCATCGAGACTAAGAAAGCCTGATTGCAGTCAATGCTGTGAGTCCGGTGTTCACGGCCCGCACGGTTGCAGAAAGGACCATATTGATGCGTTATCTTGGCGGACTCTCCGGAAACGGCTTGCTCAAATGCAAGGGCGTCGAAATCGCCAACGTTTCTTATGATTTCGAATTTTTTTCCCGGAAGGCCGGTGACACCACCGGATCCGGCGAGATCAAACTGGCATCCGAGACATTACAGGCGCTGTTCGGACGCTCCGACGTCCAAGTCCTCACCGAGGATGGCCGTCTGCTCGATCTGAAGTTTTCCGACAAGGGATTGCGGGAACCGGGCGTCGCACATGTGGATGTTTCAGGCGACCTGCCGACTTCCAGAAACCAGCACCGATAACCGCCCGTCTGGCGCAGCTTAGGCCGTTTCCTTTTCCGGATCGGTTTCCTTCGGCATTTCCAGCATGTGCGGATGCTCAGCCCTGGCCGGTTCGTCCCGTGACGAAACGAGGTCGGCGACCCGCTCGAGCGCTGCCAGGATCATCGCCTGCTCGTAGTCGGGTATGCGCGCGAATTCCTCGGAAAACTTCTGGTGCAGCGGGTCGGGCGCGGAATGCAATGCGGCTTTGCCCGCTTCGGTCAGCGAGACCCAGTATTTACGGCGATCGCTTTCGCTGCGCCGGCGCGTCACATAATTCATCTGCGCAAGCTTTTCGATCAGTGCCGTGGCCGTTGCCGGCGCGACGCCGGCGCGGCGCGCGATCATCATCGGCGTGATCTCCGTCGTGTCCTCGATGATTTGCAGCACGATCAGCTGCTGCACGCTCAGACCGGTCGCCTTGGCGACGGCACGGACATTCTGGTCGGCGGCGCTCAACACACGGCGCAGGGCGATCAGGCAACTTACGGCGCGGTCTTCCATTTCTTCGTCTTTTTCACGCGGCAACAGGGCGATCATGAGCGAATCCCGGTGCATGCGCAATTCGATTCTTCACAGCCCAAACCACCTTAAACGCAGATTCGTTAGAAAAGTTTCATTTCCCGAAACAGATTTTATTTTTAGGGATAGTGCGACATAATATATCGCCTCATAAACCATTGATAAAAAACAGCTATCATGGGTTTGCAAAATTATTCGATGTTTCACTGTTGAAACTTTCAGATCAAACCATATTGTTCGGAAACCAAAAGAAGAAGAGGAAATCCATGCAGATTGACCAATTGCGCAGCGCGATGCGGGGTCGCGCGGCATACACGCTTACGCTCCGAAGTCCGCAGCCGGAGGACGGCTCCGACATCTGGCAACTCATCCGCGATTGCGGGCCGCTGGACGACAATTCGATGTATTGCAACCTGCTGCAATGCGATCATTTCGCCGAAACTTGCGTGGTAGCGGAGATCGACGGCGAAATCGCCGGGTGGATATCCGCCTACATCCTGCCCTCCGAGCCTGACACGCTGTTCGTCTGGCAAGTGGCCGTCGCCGAAAAGGCGCGCGGAAGAGGTGTGGCGAAGAAAATGCTGCAGGATATCGTCGCGCGCGACTGTTGCGTGGACGTGACGAAACTGAAGACCACCATCACCAAGGACAACGAGGCGAGCTGGGCGCTGTTCCGCGCATTTGCGGACCGCATGGACGCACCGCTCGACCACGAGGCGCACTATACCCGCGACGACCATTTCGATGGCAACCACGCCACCGAATACATGGTGACGATCGGCGACTTCGGCGCGCGCAAGAGCGCAGCCGCCTGACGGCCTCCGTCATCCGCCCCTGAAACAATTGCAACCCCAGAGGTTCCCATGACCACCGTGACAACGGCAGGCCCGGACGTGTTCGAACGCCGGGAATCGGAAGCCCGCAGCTATTGCCGCGCCTTCCCGACGACATTCCAATCCGCGAATAATGCGACGCTGACCGACGTGGACGGCCGCAGCTACACCGACTTCCTGGCCGGCTGCTCGTCGCTCAATTACGGGCATAACGACCCGGACATGAAAGCGGCGCTGATCGACTACATCGTCCATGACGGCGTGACGCACGGGCTCGACATGCAGACGGAGGCGAAGGCCTCATTCATCGAGACCTTCGAGCGGCTGATCCTCGAGCCGCGTGGCATGGATCACAAGCTCATGTTCACCGGCCCGACCGGCACCAACGCCGTCGAGGCCGCGATGAAGCTGGCGCGCAAGGTGACCGGCCGGCAGACGATCATCGCCTTCACCAACGGTTTCCATGGCATGACGCTGGGCGCGCTCGGCGCAACCGGCAACGAATCGAAACGCAACGGCGCCGGCGGTGCATCGCTCGGCGACATAGCCCGCATGCCCTATGAGGGCGCGTTCGGACCGGATGCCGATACGCTCGCCCAGATCGAGATCCTGCTCGACAACCCGTCGAGCGGTTACGATGCGCCGGCGGCATTCATCGTCGAGCCGGTGCAGGGCGAGGGCGGTCTAAACGCCGCGTCCAAGGAATGGATGCAGGGCATTGCACGGCTCGCCAAGAAGCATGGCGCGTTGCTGATCATCGACGAAATCCAGGCGGGCATCGGGCGTACGGGCAACTTCTTCTCGTTCGACGATTTCGGCATCGAGCCGGACCTCATACCGCTCGCCAAGTCGCTGTCCGGGATGGGGCTGCCCTTTGCGATGTTGCTTATCAAGCCGGAGCACGACATCTGGAAACCGGCGGAACACAACGGCACGTTTCGCGGCAACAACCATGCCTTCGTTACTGCGCGCGTGGCGCTTGAGAAATTCTGGTCCGACGGTTCGTTCGTGGAGAGCGTGCGCGAGAAAGCGGATTATCTCGAGCAGCGCCTCGACGCGATGCGGGCGCATGTCTCCGGTTCGCGCCTGAAGGGGCGTGGAATGATGCGCGGCATCGATGTCGGCTCGGGCGATCTCGCGGCGACGATTTGCGCCGAGTGCTTCCGCAACGGGCTAATCATCGAGACGTCGGGCGCCGAGGACGAAGTCGTCAAGGTGCTGGCGCCGCTGACCATCCCGATGGAACAGTTCGCCGCCGGTCTGGATATACTGGAAAACGCAATCGCGGCGGCGGTTTCGCCGAGCCGCATCGCTGCCGAATAGGAGTAGGTCATGATCATTCGCGACATGAATGAACTGAAGAATACCGACCGCGCGGTATCGGATGCGCGCTGGACCTCGATCCGCATGCTGCTGGCCGATGACGGGATGGGATTCAGCTTCCACATCACCATCATCGAGCGCGGTTCGGAGCACACGTTCCACTACAAGAACCATTTCGAGAGCGTCTACTGCATCTCGGGCAGCGGTTCGATCGAGGATCTGGCGACCGGCGAAGTGCACGAGATCAAGCCGGGCGTGATGTATGCGCTCGACAAGCACGACAAGCACACGCTGCGCGCCAAGGAAGAACTGGTCCTTGCCTGCTGCTTCAACCCGCCGGTCACCGGCAAGGAAGTGCACCAGGCGGACGGCTCCTACGCCGCGCCGGAAACGGCGGCCTGAGCAAATTCCATCGAGAAAAACAAAAGGCGGCGCGCCGGACGGCGTGCCGGACAAAATCATGAGTACCCATACAGTCGAGAAAATCGGCGGAACGTCGATGAGCCGTTCTGACGAGCTGATTGACACGATTTTCCTGAAGCAAAATTCGGAAGGCGATCTCTACAACCGCCTGTTCGTGGTTTCCGCCTATGGCGGGATCACCAACCTCCTGCTGGAAGACAAGAAGACAGGTGCTCCGGGCGCCTTCGGCCTGTTTGCCGCATCCGACAGCAGCCATGCCTGGAGCGATGCGCTCGACAAGGCGGCGGAAGAAATGGGCGCGATACATGGCCGGCTACTGAACCATCCCGCCGACAAGAAAGCGGCGGATGATTTCCTGCGCGAACGTATCGAGGGCGCGCGCAGCTGCCTGATCGACCTGCAACGGCTTTGCTCCTATGGGCATTTCCAGCTCAACGAACACATGATGACGATCCGTGAGCTGCTATCCGGCCTCGGCGAAGCTCATTCGGCGCACACGACGGCGCTGATGCTGCAGCGGCGCGGGCTCAACGCGCGCTTCATCGATCTCACCGGTTGGCGCGACGAGAACCAGCCGACGCTGGACGAACGAATCGGGGAGGCGCTTGCCGACGTGGACTTCGCGCGCGAACTGCCCATCGTCACCGGCTATGCGCAATGCAGCGAAGGCCTGGTCCGCCAGTTCGACCGCGGCTATTCCGAGGTCACGTTCGCGCGGATCGCCGCGGCGACCGGAGCACGCGAGGCGGTGATCCACAAGGAGTTCCACCTGTCCAGCGCCGATCCGAAAATCGTCGGCGAGGATGCTGTGCGCAAGATCGGCCAGACCAATTTCGACGTGGCCGACCAGCTGTCCAATCTCGGCATGGAAGCGATCCACCCGCGTGCGGCGAAGACATTGCGCCAGGCGGGCATTCCGCTGCGAGTCGCCAATGCATTCGACGCTGACGATCCGGGCACGCTGATCGACGCGGAACTGAGCGGAGAGCCGCGCGTGGAAATGGTGACGGGCCTCAACGTGCTGGCGCTCGAAGTGTTCGAGCAGGACATGGTCGGCGTGAAGGGTTATGACGCCACGATCCTGAAGGCACTGACACGCCACAAGGTGCGCATCGTATCGAAGAATTCCAATGCCAACACGATCACCCACTATGTCGATGCCTCGCTGAAGGCGGTGCGCCGCGTCGAGGACGAAATAACAGACGCCTATCCGTCGGCGCGGGTGCATGTTCGCAAGGTGGCGCTGGTCTCGGCCGTCGGGCGAAATCTCGAGGGCATCTCGGCCGGTTTGCGCGGAGGGGTGGCACTTGACGAAGCCGGTATCGAGCCGATCGCGATGCAGCAGTCGGGCCGGCCCGTCGATATCCAGTTCATCGTCAAGGGAGATGAGCGGGACAACGCGATCCGCGCGTTGCACCAGGCGTTGGTGGAAAGCGAAGAGGCGGAGAAACCGGATGCTCCGGCATTGCGATCCGCGGCGTAGTTGCCGAGCGGGAATGCCAGACACGAACCTGACAGGAAAAGGGGCGTCGATGGCGCCCCTTTTTTTGCGTTCGTTGCCAATGGCTTGGCTTTCTGCTAGCGCCGCCGCCTGATAACGAGGACAGTCGGCGACATGGATCGGACGAAAATGTCAAACTCTCCCGAACAGCTGAGCTGGAATGTCGACGGTCTGAGCGTCGCCGGAATGGCTTGGGGGCCGGAAGACGGGCACCCGGTGCTGGCGTTGCACGGATGGCTGGACAATGCTGCGAGCTTCGAGGTTCTCGCGCCGATGCTCGCGGGATGCCGCGTCGTGGCGCTCGACCTGACGGGGCACGGCCTCAGCGATCACCGGTCCGACGATGCCACCTATCTGATCTGGGACGATATTCCACAACTGCTGAAAGTCATTGACGCTCTCGGCTGGGCCGATTGCACGATCATCGGCCATTCTCGCGGAGCGATGATCTCGACAATCCTGACGGCCACAATGCCGGAGCGCATTCGATCGCTGATCACCCTGGACGGACTGGTGCCGGAGCCGCAGGAAGACGCCGAATTCGTCCACCAGATGCGGGACAGCCTGAGATATACCGCGCGAATTTCCACGCGAGCGCAAAGGCATTTTTCCTCGATCGAGGATTTCGTGGAGCGCCGATTGCGTTACGGCGTCACCAGAGAAATCGCGGCGCGGCTTGCGACAAGAGCGCTGGAAAAGACCGAAGAAGGTTTCCGTCTGCGCGGCGATCAGCGTCTCTACAGCCCGTCCGCCATCAAGCTGAACAACAGGCAAATGGAAGCGCTCCTGCGCGCGCTTTCCGTACCCGTTCTGAATATCTGGGCGAGCGAAGGACTGGTGAAGCGCGATTGGGCCGCAGAGGCGAAAACGCTGGCCCAATCCGCCATCGGTGATCTGACATCCGTGACTGTCGACGGGCATCATCATTTTCACATGGAGCCCGGCCCGGCGGCGGCGATCGCGGAGCACGTTCTCGGCTTCATCGCGAACACGGAAACGGAGCGGCAAGGCACCGCATAGTCCCGGGTTTACTTGCGTGAGGTCATTGCCTACATAGCGCGCATCGTTCAACCACCCGCGTTCGTTGGCGGGACTGGAAAAGGAGACCTTCCATGGCTGCGGCCGTTTCCCTGACATTTCCCGATGGTTCCGTGAAGCAGTTCGACGCCGGCACGACCGGCCGCGACGTTGCGGAATCGATCTCCAAGTCGCTTGCCAAGAAGGCCGTCGCCATCGCGCTCGACGGCGATCTGCGCGATCTTTCCGACCCCGTGGCCGACGGCGCAATCGAGATCGTCACGCGCGAGGATCCGCGCGCGCTCGAACTGATCCGCCACGATGCGGCGCATGTGATGGCCGAGGCCGTGCAGGAACTCTGGCCGGGTACGCAGGTGACCATCGGGCCGGTGATCGAGAACGGATTTTACTACGATTTCAAGCGTGTCGATCCGGAAACGCGGGAGGACTGGCCGTTCACGCCGGACGACCTGCCGCTGATCGAAAAGAAGATGCGCGAGATCATTCAGCGCAACGCACCTTTCACCAAGGAAGTGTGGAGCCGCGACAAGGCGAAGGACACATTCGCCGACATGGGCGAGGCCTACAAGGTGGAGCTGGTCGACGCGATTCCGGAAGACCAGGACCTCAAGATCTACAAGCAGGGCGAGTGGTTCGACCTGTGCCGCGGGCCGCATATGGATTCCACCGGCCGTATTGGTTCGGCCTTCAAGCTGATGAAGGTGGCCGGCGCCTATTGGCGCGGCGACGCGACCAAGCCGATGCTGACCCGCATCTACGGCACCGCATGGGCCGACCAGAAGGATCTCGACCAGTATCTGCACATGCTGGAGGAAGCCGAGAAGCGCGACCATCGCCGCCTCGGCCGCGAAATGGACCTGTTCCACTTCCAGGAGGAAGGACCGGGCGTCGTCTTCTGGCACGCCAAGGGCTGGCGCTTGTTCCAGAACCTGCTCTCCTACATGCGCAGGCGCATCGAAAACGACTATGACGAGGTCAACGCGCCGCAGGTGCTCGACAACGCGCTGTGGCAGACCTCGGGCCACTGGGGCTGGTACCGCGAGAACATGTTCGCGGTGACCTGCGCCGACGAGGAGTCGGAAGACAGCCGCGTCTTCGCGCTGAAGCCGATGAACTGCCCGGGCCACGTTCAAATCTTCAAGCACGGGCTGAAATCCTACCGCGAACTGCCGATCCGGCTCGCCGAATTCGGCAATGTGCACCGTTACGAGCCTTCGGGCGCGTTGCACGGGCTGATGCGCGTGCGCGGCTTCACCCAGGACGATGCGCATGTGTTCTGCACCGAGGACCAGCTCGAAGAGGAAATCCTCAAGATCAACGACCTGATGATGTCGGTCTACGAGGACTTCGGGTTCGAACAGGTCGTGGTGAAACTTGCGACGCGGCCGGAGAAGCGTGTCGGCACCGATGCCATGTGGGATCATGCCGAGGATATCCTGAAAAAGGCGCTCGCGAAGATGGAGGCCGAGTCCGGCGGACGGATCAAGGCCGGCATCAACGAGGGCGAGGGCACGTTCTACGGGCCGAAATTCGAGTATACGCTGAAAGACGCCATCGGCCGCGACTGGCAGTGCGGCACGACGCAGGTCGATTTCAACCTGCCCGAGCGTTTCGGCGCCTTCTACATCGACAAGGATTCGGAGAAGAAGCAGCCGGTGATGATCCACAGGGCCATCGTCGGTTCGCTCGAACGGTTCCTCGGTATCCTGATCGAGAGCCATGCCGGGCACTTCCCGCTATGGTTCGCGCCGTTGCAGGTCGTCGTCGCGACGATCACCCAGGAAGCGGATCCCTACGCGGAAACCGTGGCGCAGAAACTGAAGGATGCCGGCCTGAAGGTCGAAACCGATTTGCGCAACGAGAAGATCAACTACAAGGTCCGCGAACACAGCGTCGCCAAGGTGCCGGTCATTCTCGTCTGCGGCCGCCGCGAGGCGGAAGAGGGTACGGTCAATGTGCGCCGGCTCGGTTCCAGGGACCAGGTTTCGAAGACGGTCGAGGAGATCACGGCCATGCTGGTCGAGGAGGCGACGCCGCCCGACATCCAGCGCAAGCGCGGCGTGTGACAACCGGATGACAAATTTCGATGAAACCGGCGGGGCAACCGCCGGTTTTTTTCTTGTAGCTCGACTTTCAAGCGACAGATTTATAGAACGAAAGCGGGTGGAGACTTCCTGCGGATGATGAGAACCGTCCGATTTGCCGAGTTGTCCTATGCGCGTCCGGACGACCCGCCGTTCAGGCGCTGGGTGATCCGAACGATCGAGAATCTGTCCGGCCGGGAGCGGCTGGCCGATTTGTACGACTACTGGCGCAACGAGATATTCGGCAAGAGCGACAGCGTCTTCACCGAGATGCTCAACCTGATCGAAGTGAAGCTGAAGGCGGACGGGCACTGGCCGCCGGCCGATATCCCCGACACGCCGATCGTAATGGTCGCCAACCATCCCTACGGGATCGGCGACGGAATCGCCTTCCTGTCGCTGGCCGAGCAACTCGGTCGCCCGTTCCGCGTCATCATCAACAACGACCTCCTGAAGGTGCCGGAAATCCGGCCCTACTCATTGCCGATCTCTTTCGAGGAGACGAAGGAAGCGCTGGCGCTGAACCTGCAGACGCGCAAGGAGGCGGTGCAACTGCTCAAGCAAGGCGTGACCATCGTCATATTCCCCGCCGGTGGCGTGGCGACAGCGCACAAGGGTTTCGGCAAGGCCGAGGACCTGCCATGGAAGATGTTCACCGCAAAGCTGATCCAGGCGGCGCATGCGTCCGTGATCCCGGTCTATTTCGACGGACAGAACGGGCGCCTGTTCCACCTCGTCAGCCAGTTCTCGCTGACGTTGCGCACGTCGCTCCTGATCCGCGAGTTCCAGCGGCTCTACGGCAAGCAGATCAAGGCGTGGATCGGCCATACCATCCCGTGGGAGGAACTGGCCGAGATCGACGACCGAAAGACGCTGCTGGAGCGGGTTCACGACGCGGTATTCTCGCTCGATCCAAACGCGCGCCGGCGGCGCACCGGATCGGCAGGAATTGCCGAACGCTACTAATTGATCTGTTCGGCGGTCTCCGTATCGACCTTGACGACGATGTCACGGCCGGGACGGATGGTGATGTCGCGCTGGAAGATGCGGGTCTTGTTCTTGGCGAGAACCGTGTAGTCGCCGGCGGCGAGAATCATGGTCGGGAATGCGCCGACATTCTCGGCGATGATTTCACCCGACGGACCGAGCACGGACCAGGCGGTGTCGGCAAGCGGAAAGCCGCCTTCGCCGCGGACGAGATTGAGTGTGACCTGTGCGGCACGATGCTCCACCTTGGCTGTGGTCGTCTTGCCCGCCTCGACGCGGATATCAGCGCGGATGGTGGCGTTGACCTCGCCGTAGTTGGACACGACGTGATAGGTGCCGGCGTTGAGGCGGACGGTGCGTCCGGGCCGCAGATTCGGCAAGACCAGCCGACGCTCCTCATCATCCTTTTCCCGCGCATCGTAGATGTCGAAGGTCAGCTTGTCGGCGCGCATCGGGATATTGTCCGGCAGAACGCCTTCGAGGCGCAGTCCGCCAGCATTGAGTACCATGGTTTCGTGGCGTGGTTCGCCACGGCCGAGCGTGATGCGCGTCGTCGCGCCGGCGCGGCCGAAGGCGGCATGCACGAGGTAGCTGCCGGGGCTCAGTTGCAGCCGCGTCGAACCGCCTTCGGCCGTGGCCAGCAGCGGCAGCTTGCCGTCGGCATCCGGGTCAGAGCCGAAGACACGCCAGACCAGTCCCCTGGAGATGAGATCGGATTCCGAGGCGAGTTTCGCGTCGAGGAAGAGTTCGACCGCGGGGCCTTCGGACAGCGCGCCGGCGGAAACGTTGGCGGGGGCGTAATTGACGATTCCGGGAAGCTGCAAGTCGCCGCTGAAGGGCGTGTCGTCCTGCGCTTGAGCGTGCGAAACCAGCGCAAAAGCTGCAGAGGCGGCGAGAATTCCGAAGACCGGTTGGAAGAGTCGCATTGTTTCCGTTTCAATTCCAGTCTGTTCGATCAACAGCAAGGCGCTGGCATTTGCAAGGCTGCTGCGCCATATCGGGTCCGACCAATCATGCCAAATCGAGCTATTTCATGTCCATGACCAAATCCGTTGTCGAATATCTGAAAACCCGCCGTTCCGTGCCGCTGACCATGATGGGCGGACCGGGGCCGGACCGAGACCAGTTACGCGAGATGCTGGATATCGCCTCGCGAACGCCCGATCACGGCCGCCTGGAGCCCTGGCGCTTCATCGTCTACCGCGAGGCGGCCGGCCGCGCGATCGGCGAGAAGCTGGCGGTCCGGGCGCAGGAAATGAACGGGCCAATGGCGGAGGACCAGATCGAACGCGAGCGCAACCGGCTGCTGCGCGCGCCCGTCGCCATCGGCGTCGTCGCGGTCACGCGGGAACACGAAACGATTCCCGCCTGGGAGCAGTTTCTGTGCGCCGGAGCCGTCGCGATGAACCTTGTGCATGCGGCCAATGCGCTGGGCTTTTGCGCCAACTGGGTGACAGGCTGGTATTCCGATGACGAGAGGGGGCGGGCGATCCTTGGGCTAGCGCCGGATGAGCGCATGGCGGGCATCGTGCATATCGGCAGTTGCGACCGCGACATCCCGGACCGGCCACGTCCCGATGTCGATGCCCTGACCTCGGACTATTCCGGTGAATACGAGGGCTGAGATCATGTTTTACGAGCCAGGCAAGGGACACGGGCTGCCGCACAATCCGTTCAAGGCGATCGTCGCGCCGCGTCCGATCGGCTGGATTTCTACGCGTGCCGCTGACGGGAGCGTGAACCTCGCGCCGTACTCGTTCTTCAACGGGGTGTCGGACACGCCGCCGGTGGTGATGTTTTCATCCAGCGGGCGCAAGGACAGCCTCGAGAACGCCGAGGCAACCGGGGAGTTCGTCTGCAATTTCGTCGGCGAGGCGCTGTTCAAGGCGATGAGCCAGACCTCGTTTGCCTATGAACGCGGCGTTTCGGAATTCGAGGCTGCCGGACTGGCGGAAACGGAATGCCGGATCGTCAAGGCGCCACGTGTTGCGGATGCGCCGGCGGCACTCGAATGCCTTGTCACGGAAATACGGCGTGTGAAGGGACTGGCTGGCGATACGAACAACTGGATGGTGTTCGGTGAGGTTGTCGGCGTTCATATCGACGACGCGATGCTTACCGACGGCCTGTTCGATCTTGCCAAGGCAAAGCCGGTGTCGCGGCTCGGCTATCTCGATTACGGGGTGCAGCCGGAAATCGTGCCCCTGCCGCGTCCTTCGCACGGATAAGCGGAATTCGTTGTTGCCAACAAACATGGTGAAGGAAACGTAAACCATTTCTGCCTAGCGTCATCTGCGACCGGAACCTGCGAGGGAATCGCGCGATGATCGTTCAACACTTCTTGAGATGGAACCAGTCGGCTGACGTTGCGAAACGCGCCGAGGGCGCTTCGGCGCTGGCGCGGGCCTATCTGCAGTCCGACAGCATGGATTTCGAGGAACGATGCGCGGCCGACGCGGCGATGACGCTGCTGCTAGACGACCCGTCTCCGAAAGTGCGGTTGGCGCTTGCGGAGGCGGTTGCCTCCAGCCGCACCGCGCCGCCTCAGATCGTGACGGCGCTTGCGGGCGACCAGTACGAGATTGCCAGCCTGGTCATCGCGCGTTCGCCGCTGCTGCGTGACGGTGACCTGATCGCCCGTGTCGCAATCGCCGAAACGCGCATCCAGGTCCTGATCGCCGACCGGCCCGAAGTCTCCAACAGCCTTGCCCGGGCGCTTTGCGAATACGGCCATCCGGATGCCATCGTGACGCTGCTCGCCAATCACAATGCCCGGGTATGCTCGCAATGCCGGGAGATGATCGCGGAGCGGCATCTCGACAATGCCGCCATCCGCGGTGCGTTGCTGGCCGATCCCGATTTGTCGCCGGTGCACAGACTGAAGATCCTGCGGGCCTCGAAGGAGGCGCTTTCCGCATCCTCGCTGGTCGTGCGCGTACTCGGAGAGGCCAGCGCGAAACGGATCAGCGGGGAGGCGGCATCGAACGCTCTCGTGCTGCTTGCCTCCGGCCGCATGGATGACGGCGTCCTGGATCTGATCTCCGAATTGCGCGCGTCCGGCGCGCTGACCACAAAGCTGCTGATCCGCGCCGTCTGTGCGGGCAAGATCGACTTCGTGGCGCGCGTGCTGGCCGATCTTTCGGGGCAGGCCTACGAGCGCGTGACGTCGATTTTCGTCGCAGAACGGGAAAACCAGTTGCGTGCGCTGCTCGAGGCATCGGGCCTTTCGCGCACCGTTCATTCGCTGTTCGCGATGGCGATCCGCATCTGGCGCGACGTCGCCAATGGACGGATGAATATCGGCGCGCAGGAAGTCACCCGCCTGGTGATGGAAAAATTCGAGACCGAACACGGCGCCGCGAAGGACCATGCCAATGACGATATCGTGGCTCTATTGCGTTCGATCTATCTCGACATGATCCGCCAGAACGCCCGGCGCCATGCGATGAAGCTGGCGGCTGCCTAGCCTGCCTAGATATCCAGGTCTTTCGCGAAGGCGGCATTGTCCTGAATGAAGCGGAAGCGGGCTTCCGCCTTGGTTCCCATCAGGTCGTCGATGGCTGTCTTGGTCTCGGCCGCATGCGCCTCGTCGATCTCGACGCGCAGCAGCGTGCGGACCCTCGGGTCCATCGTCGTTTCCTTCAGCTGCTGTGCGGACATCTCGCCCAGACCCTTGAAGCGGCTGACCTCGATCTTGCCGCGGCTGGTAAGCTCGGTTTCGACGATCTCGTTCTTGTGGACGTCGTCGCGCGCATAGAGCGTCTTTCCGCCCTGGGTGAGCTTGTAGAGCGGCGGCACGGCCAGGAACAGATGATCGTTGTGGATCAATTCCGGCATTTCCGAGTAGAAGAAGGTGATCAGCAGCGACGCGATGTGGGCCCCGTCGACATCGGCATCCGTCATGATGATGACGCGCTCGTAGCGCAGGTCGGAATCGCGATATTTCGAGCGCGTGCCGCAGCCGAGAGCCTGGATCAGGTCGGCGATCTGCTGATTGGCGACCATCTTGTCCCGTCCGGCGCTGGCGACGTTCAGGATCTTGCCGCGCAGGGGCAGAATGGCCTGTGTCTTGCGGTCGCGCGCCTGTTTCGCCGAGCCGCCGGCGGAGTCGCCCTCGACGATGAAGATTTCCGCGCCGGCGGCCGAGTTCTGGCTGCAGTCAGCCAGCTTGCCCGGCAGGCGCAACTTGCGCACGGCGGTCTTGCGGTTGACCTCTTTTTCCTGACGGCGCTTCAGGCGTTCGTCAGCGCGGTCGACAACCCAGTCGAGAAGGGCGTTGGCTTCCTGCGGCGAGGCGGTCAGCCAGTGGTCGAAGGCGTCGCGCAGCGCTTGTTCGACGATGCGCTGGGCTTCCGTCGTGGCAAGCTTGTCCTTGGTCTGGCCGACGAATTCCGGTTCGCGCACGAAAACCGACAGCATGGCGGCGGCCGAGATCATCACGTCGTCGGTGGTGATGACCGAGGCGCGCTTGTTGCCGACGAGTTCGCCATAGGCTTTAAGGCCGCGTGTCAGCACTGTGCGCAGACCGGCCTCGTGCGTGCCGCCTTCGGGCGTCGGAATGGTGTTGCAGTAGGAATTCACGAAGCCGTCGCCGCCGTGCCAGGTAATCGCCCATTCGACAGAACCGTGGCCGCCGGGGCGTTCGCTTTTACCGGCAAAGACGTTGGAGGTAACCTTCTGCTCCGCGCCGAGGCTTGCCTCGAGATAGTCCTTGAGGCCGCCGGGGAAATGGAAGACCGCCTTCGGCGGGGTGTCGTCCTTCTCGCCGATCAGTTCCGGGGCGCAGTTCCAGCGGATCTCGACGCCGCCGAACAGGTAGGCCTTGGAGCGGGCCATCTTGTAGAGCCGCGCCGGTTCGAACTTCGCGCTCTTGCCGAAGATCTCGGCATCGGGATGAAAGCGCACCTTGGTGCCGCGCCGATTCTGGACTTCGCCGAGGTCTTCCAGGCCGCCGACCGGGTGGCCGCGCGAGAAGCGCTGGCGATAGAGCCGCCTGCCGCGCGCCACCTCTACCTCCAGGTCGTCGGATAGCGCATTGACCACCGAAACGCCGACGCCGTGCAGGCCGCCCGAGGTCTCGTAGACCTTGGAATCGAACTTGCCGCCCGCATGCAGCGTCGTCAGGATGACTTCGAGAGCGGACTTGTCCTTGTATTTCGGGTGCGGATCGACCGGAATGCCGCGCCCGTTGTCGGTTACAGAGAGATAGCCGTCGGCGTCGAGCGCGACCTCGATGAACGTCGCGTGACCGGCCACCGCCTCGTCCATCGAATTGTCGATGACTTCGGCGAAGAGGTGATGCAGCGCCTTGTCGTCGGTACCGCCGATATACATGCCCGGCCGGCGGCGGACCGGCTCGAGGCCTTCGAGGATCTCGATCGACGAGGCGTCATATTCGCCGGATTTTACGACGGCAGGCGCCGTCCTAGGCCTGGCTGCCGGCTCGCGCTGTGCGGTGTCAGCTCGCGGCGCCTTCGAAGGATCCTGGTAGCCGCTGAAGAGATCGCTGTTGTCGTCCATTGCCTTTGTCAGTCGTCGTCCTGGGAAGCCCGAATCAGATTCGAATATTGCACGCGGTTTTAGCAAACGCGAACGGATATGGCCCGCCTTTCCCTGAATTTACGCCGGTTTAACCACAAACACGATTAGTGAGAATTCGAGTTACCCCGTTACCCTAATATTCATCGTTCCACGTCATCGTCATCCAATAATTCGGGGGAAACGGGGATCCGCATCGCGGATTGAGGCTGGGCTGACGTGAACAAAAAATTCCTGAGTATGGGTGGGATTGCCATTGTTTTCGGCGGACTTTCGATTGTCGCCGCGGACTACTGGCTGAAAAGCAACGTCAAGACCGTTGTCGAAACGGCCGAGACGCAAGCCAGCAACGCACCTGCCATCGAGTTTTCCACCATTGTGGCTGCCGCAGAGGCGATGCGCTACGGCACGCTGATCGATCCGGGCATGCTCAAGGAGTTGCCCTGGCCGAAGGACAATCTGCCCGCGGGCGCATTCGCCACGGTTGACGATCTGCTTTCGGGCGGCGAGCGCGTGGCGCTTACAGCGATCGACGCCAACGAGCCGATCCTCGTTTCCAAGGTAACCGATCCCGGCGAGCAGGCGACGCTGTCGCGCCGGATCGAGGATGGCATGCGTGCCGTGACGGTTCGTGTCGACGACATTTCCGGCGTTGCCGGCTTTATCGTGCCGGGCGACCGCGTCGATATCGCTCTGACACGCACGTTCAAGATCAACAAGGATCGTGACGGTGAAGGCGACGGCGAGGTCGCTCCGCTGGAAACCTCGCCGGCCGGCGACCGCACCTATACCGGGGATCCGGACGCTTTCGTGGCGACTACTGTCGTGCTCGAAAACGTCAAGGTGCTGTCGATCGACCAGATCGCCGATGAGCGCCAGTCCGATCCACTGGTCGTTCGCGCGGTCACGCTGGAGGTCGACGCGCTGGGAGGCAAGGCGCTTACGGCCGCGCAGTCTGCCGGAACGCTTTCGCTGCAGTTACGCGGCGCCGGCGATGTCGATGACGGCGATTTCAAGATGCCCCTGCATGGCATCGACGATAGCTTTACCTCCGCCTATTCGGATGGCCCTGTATCGACGACGGCCAAGGTGACCGTGCGGCGCAAGGCCGAGGTGGAAACCTACGATGTCCGCGACGAAGGAGCTGTGCAATGACCAGGCGATCGCTCCCGATGGGCAAGAAATTTATCGGCATGCTGGCTGCCTTTGCGTTGGCCGGCGTCCCGGCGGGCAATGCGCTGGCGCAGAGCAACGTGCTCAACATATCGACCAGCCGGACGCAGCTTATCACTGTCGAGAAGGGCAAGCCGAAGACCATTCGCACGCAGAACTCCTTTTTCGAGATCGTCGTTGGCGACCCGGAAATTGCCAATGTGCAGCCGTTGACCAACCGTTCCTTCTACGTCCTCGGCGTTGCCGCCGGTACGACGGGTATCGCGCTTTTCGACGAGCAGAAGAATTTGATCGGCTCGATCGATGTCGAAGTCTCGGTGGACACAACGCGCCTGAAGACGGCGATCCGCGAGAACGTGCCGGATGCCAAGATCAAGGTAACCACGACGAACGGACAGGTCGTCCTGTCGGGCGAAGCGCCGGACCAGGTTTCGGCCGACCGCGCCCAGGAGATCGCCAGCAAATTCGCCGGCAGCGAGGACGAGATCATCAATTCGGTGAACGTCACATCGTCGCAGCAGGTTCAGCTCAACGTCCGCTTCGTCGAGATCAACCGCAATGCCGGCCATGAGCTCGGCGTGAACATCAATCGCGTGGGTTACAACCGGGGCGGCACCGCCAATACGGCCGCTGCTGTCGCATCGCAGACCGCGGGAGGCGTGTTCTCGGGCAACTTCCTGGGCGGGCTCGTCAGCGGCGGCCTCGATGTCGATGTGGCGATCCAGGCGATGGAAGATCGCGGCGTCGCACGTCGACTCGCCGAGCCGAACCTCGTCGCGCGGTCCGGCGAAAAGGCAAGCTTCCTGGCAGGTGGCGAATACCCGATCGCCGTGACGGACAATGACGGCAAGGTCACCGTCACCTACAAGAAATTCGGCGTCGGGCTGGAATTCACGCCTGTCGTGCTGAAAGACGGACTGATCGCGCTGGAGATCGAGCCGGAAGTCTCGTCCATCGACCAGTCCTACGACGCTTTCGGGTTTCCCGTTTTCAACGTCCGCCGCGCCAAGACGTCCGTCGACCTGAAGAGCGGACAGAGCTTCATGATGGCCGGCCTGTTCCAGGCGGAAAACGACGTCGCGCGCAAGAACCTGCCCGGTGCGCGCAAACTGCCGGTGATCGGCGCGCTGTTCTCCAGCAAGGAATTCCAGCGCAGAGAGACCGATCTCGTCATGATCGTCACGCCGCATCTGGTGCGGCCGATCCAGCCCGGAACTCCGACGGCGACGCCGCTGGACGGTTCGCGGCCGGCGACCGAAATCGAAAGCGCGGTTCTCGGCGTGGATGAAGTGCGCTCCGCAGCGATCAAGCAAGGTGCGGCCGGCGAGGCGACGGTCGCTCCGCAGACCAGCGGTCACATCCTTACGCTCGATCTCGGTCAATAGGGGGCAGTCATGCGCGTTCTTTCACTCATCGGCGCATTCGCGGTCGCAGGCACGATGCTTTCGGGCTGCATGAGCGCGGAAGACGAAAACCTCGAGGGCATCACGCTCGCCGGCGGCAACGCGATCGCGATCAACAGCGCGCTGCAGATCATCGATCCGTGGCCAGCGAACGTGCAGAATACGGATCTCAAGGTTCCGGCGGCTCGCGGCGAGGCAGCGGCCGCGGACGGCGGCGATACCGGTGGCGCGGATGGAACGAAAACCGCGCTCTCAAACTAGTCCGCGTTCCGTGAGTTAATTGGTGTAACCAACTATAATAGCGTGAAAAGATGGCTGACGCGAAGCAAAACAACAACAGGATCGTGCTTGTTTCCACCGACAAGCAGTTCGTCGCGACAACGCAGACGGCCTTCTCGGTCTCCGATGCCATTTCGCTGGTCACCATCGAAAGGGACGTGACCGAACTGCAGGGCGAGATCGGCGAGGCCGATGCCGGCGCGGTGATCATCGACCTGGACGAAGCGGACCTGGAGAGGCTCGAAGCCCTGCAGCGCGTAACCCGCCGCCTGACGGACCGCGTACCCGTCATCGTCGTCGCCAAGAGTTGCGAAGCGGCGATGGTGCGTATCGTCGTCCAGTTGCATGTCGCCGATTTCCTGGTCAAGCCGGTCTCTACGACCGACCTGGTGCGTTCGTGCATCCGCGCATTGAAGGGCCTCGACAAGAACGAGGCCGGTGAATCCGATATCAGCGCCTTCATGCCGGTGGCCGGCGGCGTCGGCAATACGACGATCGCGCTGCAAACGGCCTTCCTGCTGCATCGTTCGGCGACGCGCGCCGCCTCGACCTGTGTCGTCGACCTGAACTTCCAGAACGGCTCCTGCGCCGAGTATCTCGATCTGGAGCCGCGGTTCGACATCACGGAAATCGAGAACCAGGTGGAGCGTCTCGACCGCCAACTGCTTGATGCGATGCTGTCGAAGCATTCTTCCGGTCTGGCGGTGCTGGCCGCGCCGAACAGGCCGATGGAGATGCGCTCCTTCGACGTCGATGTCGTCATTCGCGTCCTTGACCTCGTTTCGGCCTATTTTGACAACGTTATCATCGACGTTCCGCGCACCTGGTTTCCCTGGACGGAGACGGTGTTGCGCGGTTCCAACAACGTCTTTCTGACGGCGGAAATGACCGTGCCGTGCCTGCGTCACACGCAACGCCTCGTCAACGCTATCGAGACCGAAATCGGCAAGGAAGTGAAGCCGCGCGTCATCATCAACCGATTCGCGCCGAAGGGTCTGGAAGGCGGCGGCGTTCGTTCCGACGATGTCGAGGAACTGCTGGGCGACCGCTTCGTCGGCGGGATTTCGAACAATTACAAGCTGGTGCGCGAGGCCGTGGATCGTGGCGTGCCGCTGCACGAGATCGACCCGAACGCCAATGTGGTGCTCGATCTGAAGCGCATCATTCTGCCCGAGGAATTGCAGTTGGAAAGCGGCCGCAAACGCGGACTGCTCGGCATCGGCAAGGGGTTGTTGAAGAAAGCCGGCTAAGGCCGGTGTCGGTTCGTCCGGCGAGAGACCGGAAGTTACAGGGAATTCGGTGACACGATGCAAAGCAGGTTCACACAGCTGAAGACGCGCGATCCCGCCGCCGCCAACAAGCCTGCGGTGGTCGAGGAAAAACCGGTCGTCATTCCCAACAAGCGCGCTGCCAAGCCGGCGCCGGTGCGCGCCGCGCCGAAAGCGCAGGAGCGCACGCTCGATGCGCGGGTCAAGCTGCACCGCAAATTGATCGAGGAGATCAACCTTGTCGCGCTGGAAGCACTGCCGCATGACCGGATGCGCGAAGAGGTCCAGACTTTCGTCAACGACTATGTGCGCGCCGAGCGGCTGGCGCTCAACGCGGCGGAAGTTGAATCGCTGATCGACGACCTTGTCGACGAAATGGTCGGCCTCGGTCCGCTCGAGCCGATCCTGAAGGATCCGACGGTCAGCGATATCCTGATCAACGGGCACGAAAACTGCTTCGTCGAACGCGGCGGAAAGCTCGTGCAGGAGGTCATCCCGTTCAAGGACGAGGCGCATCTTCTGCGCGTGATCAACAAGATCGTGGCCGCGGTCGGCCGGCGCATCGATGAATCGCAGCCGATGTGCGATGCGCGCATGCTCGACGGCTCGCGTTTCAACGCGGCGATCCGCCCGATCGGCGTCGACGGCCCGCTGGTTTCGATCCGCAAATTCTCCAAGAACAAGCTCGGCCTGCACAAGCTGGTGGAGTTCGGCGCATTGACGCAGCCGATGGCCGAGGTGCTGGCGGCGGCGGTGTTCGCCCGCATCACGACGATCATCTCGGGCGGTACCGGTACCGGCAAGACGACGATGCTGAACGCCCTGTCGGCGTTCATCTCTGAGGACGAACGGCTCATCACCATCGAGGACGCGGCCGAGCTGCAGTTGCAGCAGCCGCATGTCGCGCGCATGGAGACGCGTCCCGCAAACTCGGAGGGCATCGGCGAAATCCGGCAGCGCGATCTCGTCAAGAACGCGCTGCGCATGCGGCCCGACCGGGTGATCCTCGGCGAGTGCCGCGGCGAAGAGGCGTTCGACATGCTGCAGGCGATGAACACGGGCCACGAGGGCTCGATGGCAACGATCCACGCCAATACGCCGCGCGACGCCATTTCGCGTCTCGAACAGATGCTCGGCATGACAGGCATGCCGATGACCGTCGCCTCGATCCGCAGCCAGATCTCCAGCGCCATCGGGTTGATCGTGCAGCTGACGCGCTTGTCCGACGGCAAGCGCAAGGTCACCAGCGTTGCCGAGGTGACCGGCATGGAAGGCGATGTCATCCAGATGCAGGAGATCTTCACCTTCCGGCGGACCGGCATGACCGCCGATGGCGCGATCATCGGTCATTTCGAGGCGACCGGCGTTCGGCCGCGTTTCCTCGAAGAGCTCCACGCCATGGGCGTCGAGTTTCCGGGCGACTATTTCGATCCGGCCAACAAGCAGGCAGGCTGACATGGAGCTCGACGACGTCACGCTCTATATCGTCTACGCTTTTGCCGCCGGAACCGGCATCATGCTGGCGGAGGCGGCATACATGCTGCTTTCGACCGGCGCCGAACAGCGCAAGGCGGTCAACCGCCGCATGCGCCTGCAGGGCAAGTCGATCAACCAGAAGGAAGTTCTGGTGCAATTGCGCAAGGAGCGCGGGCTCGACGGAGAGGGCGCCCGGTTCTCGCTGATGGCCGCCCTGCGCGACCTGCGTATCCAGTCCGGCATGGTCATGCCGCTGACGACGTTTCTGGTCATCACCACTGCGATTGCGCTCACGGTGGGAATTGGCGGCGGATATTACGTCGGCAAGCTGTTCTACGGCATCCTGCTCGGCCTGTCCCTCATTCCCGGCTTGCCCGTGTTTTTTCTGCGCTCGATGCGCAAGAAGCGTCACAAGCGGTTCGGCATCCAGTTGCCGGAAGCTCTCGATCTGATCACGCGCGGCCTCAAGGCGGGGCATCCGGTTCCGGTCGCCGTTTCGATGGTGTCGCGCGAGATGCCGGACCCGATCGGCACGGAATTCGGCCTAGTTTCCGACGAGGTGACCTACGGCTCGGACATGGTGACGGCTTTGCGAAACCTTTACGAGCGCGTCGGCCACGAAGACCTGCCGTTGTTCGTCACGGCGGTGTCGATCCAGTCGACCACGGGCGGCAATCTGCGCGAAATCCTCGAGGGTCTGTCCGGGGTCATCCGCGAGCGGGGCAAACTGCGCCGCAAGGTCAAGGCGATCTCGGTCGAAGGCCGCATGTCGGCCTACATCCTGACCGCGGTGCCCGTGCTGCTGGTGCTCGCGGTGCTGGTTCTCATGCCGTCCTACTACACCGATGTGACCGACATTCCGCTGACCTGGTATCTCGTCGGCGGCTCCTTCTGCTGGCTGATGCTCGGCAATGCCATCATGTTCAAGATGGCCAGCTTCAAGTTCTAGGAAGGCGCGGCATGGACCTTTCATCATTCATCCTCCCGGTCGGCGCTTTCATCATAACGCTTGGCTTCGGCGGGTTGATCTATTCCTTCATGCAGGATCGGCGCCAGCGCGATCATGTACGCGAACGCCTGTTCGTCCGTGTCGATGAACCGGCAGAAGCGCGTGGTGAAAACGCCACGGAGGAAAAGAAGCGCAGGGAAGCGGAACTGGCCGACAAGGCCGCTCGCCGCGCCGCAGAGTTCTATGCCTCCGCCGACCCCGAAAACGTGGTCCGGCTGCGTCAGACCCTGATGCGGGCGGGCTATCTCGATCCGGATGCGGTGGGCAAGTTCTTCCTCGTCCGTTTTGCAGCGATGGCGGCCGGCCTCGTGCTCGGCATAGCCTGGATCGCGTCGATGCATATCGCGCCGGTTTCGCAGCGCGGAATCATGACGTTGGCGGTAGCCTCTGTCGGCGGCTATTTCCTGCCGGCGTTCATGCTGCGCCAGCAGGTCACCAAGCGCGTCACGGAATACCGCAACGGTTTTCCCGACTTCATGGACCTGATGATCGTCTGCGCCGATGCGGGCATGAGCCTCGAGGCGGCAATCGAGCGCGTCTCGAAGGAACTGCGGGTCACCTATCCGCTGCTCAGCCAGAACCTGGTGCTGGTTTCGCTGGAATTGCGTGCCGGGCGCAGCATCAACGACGCCCTGAAGTCGCTTGCCGAACGGCTTGGCGTCGATGAGGTCCGCGCCTTTGCCACGCTGCTGCAGCAATCGAAGGAGCTGGGCACCAGCCTTTCGGGTGCGCTGAAGGTGTTCTCGGAGGAAATGCGGCACAAGCGCATGTCCGCCGCAGAGGAAAAGGCGCACGCGCTGCCGGCGAAAATGTCGATCCCGGTGACGGTGTGCATCCTGCCGGTCGTCGTGATGATCGCGATCATTCCGATCATCGTTCGCTTCAATTCCTAGCCGCCGCCTTACGGCTTTGTTTACCGAAGAGCTTTGCGAAACATTAGCCGCGTTTATCGACCGCAGATTTACCCTTCACCTGTATCGTTTTGAAAAAGATCCGGATAACCGGACGCGAAAACGGGGACAGCGACCATGACCAACAGGACTTATCGGCTTTTCGCGGTTGCGCTGCTGGCCGGCGCGCTTGCCGGATGCCAGACCGGCTCTGTCGATAACACGCTCACTTCCGCTTACCAGGCGAATGCACAGGGCGATCTTGCCAGCCGCAAGATCAACTTCGCCCAGAAACAGTTCGCGGCGGGCAATTACGGGCTGGCGGAAAAGAATTTCCGTCTCGCTGTCGAGGCAACGCCGGAAAACGGCCAGGCATGGCTGGGGCTTGCCGCCGCATACGACCAGCTTGGCCGCTTCGATCTGTCGGACCGCGCCTATGACCGGCTCCTGAAGCTGGAAGGCCGCAAGGCGTCGATCCTGAACAACCAGGGATTTTCCTACATCCTGCGCGGCGACATGGCGAAGGCGCGCAAGGTTCTCGCCGACGCCAAGGCACTGGCTCCGGACAACGTGATCATCGAGGGCAACTGGCAGCTCGCTGTCGCGGGCTGATCTGACGCCTTGCAATGGCCCGAATGACATGGTCTATCCGGCTCGACTGAAACGAGCCGGACAGACTTTTTCGTGCGTGATATCCTTTCCTTTGCAGATGCCGACAAAGGCGAGCCCAACGATCCGATGAAAAGCGCGCAGGCCAACATGCGCCAGCCGCTTCCCAAACGATTTTACGAGCAGGTCGAGACCGGCGAGCGCGATGGCGCCCACCACGTGCTGCTTGACGGCCGGGCGGTCAAGACGCCGGGCAAGAACGCGCTTGCCTTCGCCACGCCCGCCGCCGCCGCGCTGGTCGCCGCCGAGTTCGACGGCCAGGGCAAGGAGCTCGATCCTGCCGCCATGCCCTGTTACCGGCTCGCCAATACGGCGATCGACGGCGTTGCTGCCGACATGCAGGCGGTTCTCGAGGACATCCTGCGCTATTGCGGCACGGACCTGCTGTTCTACCGGGCGGAAGGCCCGGACGGTCTCGTGGAGAACCAGCGCACATTGTGGGATCCCGTCATCGACTGGGCCGAGGGGCTGGCCGGTTCACGTTTCAACCTGGCCGAAGGCATCATCCATGTCGCGCAGCCGCGCGAGACCATCGCGGCGCTCGGCGTGCATCTCAAGACCGTCAGCGATCCGATCGTCCTGGCGGCGATCCACTCGATGACGACGCTCACCGGCTCGGCGTTGCTTGCGCTCGCCGTCTGGAAGGGCGAACTGAGCGCGGCCGACGCCTGGACGGCGGCGCATGTCGACGAGGACTGGAACGTCGCCCAGTGGGGCGAAGACTCGGAAGCAAAGAGCCGCCGGGTGCGGCGCCGGGCCGAGATGGATGCCGCCGACCGGCTGATCAAGGCGCTGGAAGCCTAGGGCCTCTTCCCCTCTTTCAAACCGAAAACAACGCGTGCGGGCCCGCCTCCGGGCGTCCTTTGCGACGCGGGTCGGCAGGCATTCCATGCCCCTGCCGTTCAAGAGCTGTCCTGCCAGGCGGAACGGGCAAGCGCATGGCATTCGCGCAGGATGTCGTCGATATCGTGGGCAGGCCGCTTTCGATGGCCGGGCGGCCAGCCGGGCCGCATGGGGCACAAGCGCCTGGCGCGGAGCACGCCCAGGTCGCGCCGTGCTTTCCAGCGGGCGAGGCGGCGCGCCTGGCCGGGAAGATCATCGAGCGCGCGCTTCAATGCCTGCAGGCGGATGCAGAGCCGCCTGGCGTCTTGCGGGTCGTCGGGCGACGGCGGCCGGATTGCGGGGATCGGACGCGGCTCGGTGATCCCGATGATGGAAATGCGGGGGAAGGATTTCGCGCCGCGTATCGGCGGGTGAAACGAGAAACGCTTGAGCGGGTCGAGAAGGGGGAGCTCGGGTGCCGCCCTGTCCGTCTCGGCCCTGCGGGTTTCACCCACGGGGCGATAGCCCGGCGGGTAGACGATCGTGGTGGCGCTGGGCTTGCGCCGGGCGCGGCTACCGGCGGACGCGCACGGGCGCGTGGAAACGACCACTTCCCGCCCGGCAATAATGATCAGCCGCCTTGCTGCGGCCTCGGCCGGGCGGAGGATGCGCAGGACGTAGTTGCGGGTACAGCGAGGAAGGGTGGCGATGGCGGCGTTTCCGTCCAGCCCGATCAAGGCGAACAACATCTCCACGATGCGCAGAAGCGCGGTGCGGTTCTTCTCGATGCCTCCCCGCCAGTTGATCGTATCCCGTTGCGCGTTCGTCATCGCCCAAGGCTACGGGAGGCGGCGAAACGGTGGATGGATTTTCGACCGCCTGCCCAGAAAGCAGGGCTCCGAGGACTGTTCCGTCCTCCGTTAGAAAAGCCCCAATCCCTTCAGGCTGACATGGCCGGACTTGCCGATGATGACGTGGTCGTGGACGGCGATGTTCAGCGTCTTGCCGGTCTCGGCGATCTTGTGGGTCATCTCGATGTCGGCGCGCGACGGCGTCGGGTCGCCGGACGGGTGGTTATGCACCAGGATGATCGCGGTCGCGGACAGTTCCAGCGCGCGGCGCATCACCTCGCGGGGATAGACCGGCGTGTGGTCGACCGTTCCGACCTGCTGCACCTCGTCGGCGATCAGCACGTTCTTCTTGTCGAGAAACAGGATGCGGAACTGTTCGCGCGTTTCGTGCGCCATGGCCGCGTTGCAGTAATCGATGACGGCGTTCCAGGAGGACAGTACCTCTCGCCTGGCGATTTCGCCCTTCAACATCTGTTGCGCGGCCGCGGCGACGATCTTCAGGTCGGCGGCGACGGCTTCCTTGACGCCCGGAACTTCCATCAACCGCCTGGGATCGGCGCCGAGAACGGCGCCGAAGGAGCCGAACCGCGCGATCAGCGCCTTGGCGAGCGGCTTGGTGTCGCGCCGGGGGATGGAGCGGAACAGCAACAGCTCCAGCAACTCGTAATCGGCGAGGGCGGACGGGCCCGCTTCCATGAAGCGGGCGCGCAGCCGGTCGCGATGACCGGCATGCGGCGAGGGGGCTTTTTCGGATTTCGGGGACGGGGCAGGCTTGTCGGCGGGCCGCCCGACAGGGCGCGCGAATTCGCCAAGGAAAATCTGACGTTCGTCCGTTTCGTCGGCCACCTTAGCCCCCGTCGCGGCGTCATGCCGTGGCGAACAGTCTAGAGCCTTTCACGGCCAGGTTGAAGCGCGGTGTTTTTGTCCGCGGAGGCTATCCGCTAGCCGGGCAGGCCGGGACGGTCGAGGCCCTTCGGCGACAGGGTGAAGATCTCGCAGCCGTCGTCGGTCACGCCGACGGTGTGCTCGTACTGCGCCGACAGGCTGCGGTCGCGGGTGACCGCCGTCCAGCCGTCGGACAGCACCTTCACGTGCGGGCGGCCGAGATTGATCATCGGCTCGATGGTGAAAATCATGCCCTTGCGCATCTCGATGCCCTCGTCGGCGCGGCCGTAATGCAACACGTTCGGCGCATCGTGGAACAGCTTGCCGATGCCGTGGCCGCAGAAATCGCGCACGACCGAGCAGCGCTCGTTCTCGGCGTGTTTCTGGATCGCCTCGCCGATGGCGCCCATGCGCGCGCCCGGTTTCACGGCGGCGATGCCGAGCATCAGGCATTCATGGGTGACTTCGAGCAGGCGCTCGGCGGCGCGCTTGATCTCGCCGACCGGATACATGCGCGAGGAATCCCCATGCCAGCCGTCCAGCACATAGGTGACGTCGATATTGACGATCTCGCCTTCGCGCAGCGGCTTGTCGTTCGGGATGCCGTGGCAGACGACATGGTTGATCGAGGTGCAGGACGATTTCGTGTAGCCGCGATAGTTCAGCGTCGCCGGGATGGCGCCGTGATCCATGCCGTATTCGAAAATGAAGCGGTCGATTTCGCTCGTGGTCATGCCCGGCTTGACCGTGCCGGCAAGCGCGTCGAGCGCCGAAGCCGTCAGCTGGCAGGCGCGGCGCATGCCCTCGAAGCCTTCCTCCCCGTGCAGACGGATCTGTCCGGTATTCTTCAGCGGCGCCATTTCGGCTTCGAGATATGTCACCATGGTCGCGCTCCGATAGCGGCAGGGTCATTCCTCTACGGGAATGGTCTTTTGCGGGATGATTTTGTTTTGCGTGATTTGGCACCGAATGGCAAATGCTTCAACCCCGGCTGCCGTCGCGCGATCAAAGGCCGCGCAATAGGCGGGGTCCAGATCGCGGCACAGTTTCAGCCGGTCGCAATCGCCGCGCTGGACAAGGTACACCATGATGGCGCGGTGGCCTTCGCGCACCATGTCGGCCAGTTCGTCGAGATGCTTGGCACCGCGCGCGGTGACCGTATCGGGGAACTCTGCAAGGCCCGGCACGCGGCGGAAGTGGACGTTCTTGACCTCGACATAGGCGAGGCCCTTCCGCGTGTCGCGCAACAGGATGTCGATGCGCGAGTTGCGGCCGTATTTCTGTTCGCGCTTCAGTTCGCCATAGGTGGCGAGGTCGTCGACCATGCCCGCCAGGATCGCTTCCTCGGCCAGCCGGTTGGGCAGGCCGGTATTGACGCCGACCATCGTGCCGTCCGCCTCTACGATCTCCAGCGTATGGGCGTATTTGCGCTTCGGATTGTCCGACGTGGACAGCCAGACGCGCGAGCCCGGGGCGGTCAGGCCCATCATCGAGCCGGTGTTGGGCACGGCGCAGGTGATCGGGCCGCCGTCATCGAGAACAATGTCGGCGAGGAAGCGCTTGTAGCGCTTCACGAGGCGACCGGAGACGAGGGAAGGCGAAAACTTCAAACGCGCTCGCGAACATAGGTGCCCGGCGCATCGTCGAGCGGTTTCAACTTGCCGCCGAGCTTCTTGCGGGCCGGTACGCGCTCATCGTCCTGCTTCTCGATCCATTCCTGCCAGTGCGGCCACCAGGAGCCTTCCGTCACCTTGGCCTTCTCGACCCATTTGGAGAACTCGCCGGCGACCTTCGGTCCGGCCCAGAACTGGTATTTCTTCTTGGCGGGCGGATTGATGACGCCGGCGATGTGGCCGGAGCCGCCCATGACATAGGTCACCGGGCCGCCAAAGCACTTGGAGCCTTCGAACACCGACACGGCGGGGGCGATGTGATCTTCCTTGGCGGCCAGGTTGTAGACCGGGATCTTCACGTCGGCCAACGACACGGGCTTGCCGCCGAGCACCAGCTTCGCATGGGCGAGATTGTTTTCCTGGTAGCAGTTGCGCAGGTAGAAGATGTGGTTCGCCGCGGCCATGCGCGTCGAGTCGGCATTCCAGTACAAGAGGTCGAAGGGCATCGGTTCCTTGCCCTTCATGTAGTTGTTGACGACGTAGGGCCAGATCAGGTCGCCGGAACGCAGTAGGTTGAAGGCGGTCGCCATCCTGGAGCCGTCCAGATAGCCGTCGCGCTTCATCTGCCGCTCGAGCGCTTCTAGCTGGTCTTCGTCGACGAAGACCTTCAGATCGCCGGCATTGACGAAATCGACCTGGGTGGTGAACAGCGTCGCGGAGGCGATGCGGTCGTCGCCCTCGCGGGCGAACATGGCAAGCGCCGCCGCCAGCAGCGTGCCGCCGACACAATAGCCGATCGCGTTGACCTGTCTTTCGCCCGTGGCTTTCTCGACGGCGTCGAGCGCGAACGAAATGCCATGGTCGACGTAGTCGTCCCAGCTCATCTGCGCCTGTTCCTTGTCCGGATTGATCCAGGACATGACGAAGACGGTGTGGCCCTGTTCGGTTGCCCAGCGGACGAAGGATTTCTCCGGATTGAGGTCGAGAATGTAGAACTTGTTGATCCAGGGCGGGCAGATCAGCAGCGGGCGCCTGAGCACCTCGTCCGTCGCCGGCTCGTACTGGATGATTTCGACCAGCGGGCTGCGGGCGATCACCTTGCCCGGCGTCACGGCAATGTTTTCGCCGAGCCTGAACTTGGAATAGTCGCCCTGGCGGACCTTCAGTTCGCCTTTTCCTGCCTCGATGTCCTCGGCCAGCATCTTCATGCCGGCGACGAGGTTCGCGCCGTTGGTGGCGATGGTTTCCTTGAAGATCTCCGGATTGGAGACCATGAAATTCGACGGCGAGGCGGCATTGGCCAGCTGCTTGACGTAGAAACTGGCCTTGTGACGGGTGTGTTCGTCCAGCGTTTCGGCGTTTTCGACGAGATCGGCCGCCCATTTCGAGGTGACGAGATAGGTCTGTTTCAGGAAGGAGAAGAAGGCGTTGTTCTTCCAGTCCTCGTCCGAGAACCGACGGTCGCCGCGTTCGGGCTCGGCGATTTCGGCGACGCTCGGGTCCCCCATGCGCTGAATCGAGTTGGACCAGATGTCCATATAGGCCGCAAACAGACGCGTCTGCGCCTCCACGGCGCGCTGCGGTTCCGACAGCCAGTATTCGGAGACCTTCGACAGGGTCTTGACGACATCGGTCAGCGGCTCGGCCAGATTGTCGGTTTTCTCGCCGGATTCGCGCGGCCCGATCCACGCGGAGGCCGCGTGGCCTGCCTCCTCGATCATGCGCGCCAGATTGCGGGCGAACGTTTCCGGGTCCTTGACGACATAGGCATCGATAGGACTGCGTTCTGCAGGCGGGACGGGCTTGTCGCCCTTTTTGTCAGCCATTGCGGGTACGCCTCGGGATTTCCTCGTTCGCCGTTGTTAACGGTCTTCTTCGTGCTGCCATTTTATTGTGCGTTGATGACATACGGCAAGCCATGCGCCATGGGACCTTTGTTGCGCATCTCGCGCGCAGCCGATAGTGCCTGACAACCGCAATCATGCGATATGCCGCTGGGTAACATGAATAAAATTGGCATTGCGTTACTGATGTTCAATATTTTGCCGCTGGCCGGGTGCGCCGGCGGCAATGCGATCGACCGCGCGGTGCCGCAAGCCGCCTTCGCGGAAGCGGCTCCGCCGCTTCCGTCCCCGGCCGTGCGGGAAGACGCGGCGACGAATCAAACCGGGCCTGCCGCTGATGCGCTGCCGCCCGATCCGACCTTCGAAAGCTCGGGACAGGCATCGCTGACGGGCGCCTATCCGAACATCAATGTCGAGCCGCGCGGCGCGGTGGCGCAATTGACCGACGCGCAACGCGACGAGATGGTGCTGCAGATGCAGGCGCTGGCCGAGGCGCATGCGCAGGGCAGCGTCTCGAACGCCGAATACCAGCGGCGCCTGGCGCAGTTGCGCCTGCTGGCCGAAACGCATTCGCAAAACACAATTGAGAGCATCGAGGAATGACCGCCTCAATTTCGACCCAAACGCTCTCTCGATTTCCTTGCGGGAAAACGCTATAGCGCGTCGAAATGCCGAGGAACCCCGAAATGGAAGAATTTCACAAAGTCCGCCGACTGCCGCCCTACGTCTTCGAACAGGTCAACCGTCTGAAGGCGAGCGCGCGAGCGGAAGGACGCGACATCATCGATCTCGGCATGGGAAATCCGGACCTTCCGACGCCGAAGGCGATCGTCGACAAGCTGGTGGAGACGGTGCGCGATCCGCGCACGCATCGCTATTCGTCCTCCAAGGGCATCCCGGGCCTGCGCAAGGCGCAGGCGAACTACTATGCGCGCCGTTTCGGCGTGAAGCTCGATCCCGACCGCCACGTGATCGCGACTCTGGGTTCGAAGGAAGGCTTCGCCAACATGGCGCAGGCGATCACCGCGCCCGGCGATGTCATCCTGTGTCCCGACCCGACCTATCCGATCCACGCCTTCGGCTTCATCATGTCGGGCGGCGTAATCCGGTCGATGCCGGTTGCGCCGGATGACGGCTTCATCCCGGCGCTGGAGCGCGCGGTCAAGCATTCCATCCCGAAACCGCTGGCGCTGATACTCAACTACCCGTCGAACCCGACGGCCTTCGTGGCCTCGCTCGATTTCTACAAGGACGTGATCGCCTATGCGCGCAAGCACGACATCATCGTGCTGTCCGACCTCGCCTATGCGGAGATCTATTTCGGCAACGAGCCGCCGCCGTCGGTGCTGCAGGTGCCGGGCGCGATGGATGTTTGCGTCGAGTTCACATCGATGTCGAAGACCTTCTCCATGCCCGGCTGGCGTATGGGTTTCGCCGTCGGCAACGAGCGCCTGATCGCGGCGCTGGCGCGCGTGAAGTCCTATCTCGACTACGGTGCCTTCACGCCGATCCAGGTGGCCGCGACGGCGGCGCTGAACGGCGACGGCTCGGACATCGCGGAGGTGCGCGACATCTACCGCAAGCGGCGCGACGTGCTGGTCGACAGCTTCCACCAGGCAGGTTTCGACGTGCCGGCGCCGGAGGCGACGATGTTCGCCTGGGCACCGATTCCGGAGCCGTTCCGGGAACTGGGTTCGCTGGAGTTCTCCAAGCTGCTGATCGAGAAGGCCGACGTCGCCGTGGCGCCGGGCATCGGATTCGGCGAACATGGCGACGACCACGTGCGCATCGCGCTGGTGGAAAACGAGCACCGCATTCGCCAGGCGGCAAGGAATATCAAACGCTTCCTTGCATCCACGCGCGGAAATCTGCACAACGTCGTCGCACTTAACGCCCGCCGCTGACCGCGCGGGCGTTTCATCGGTAACTCCTCGTCCGGAAGGGTGGTTTCATGAGCGAGCCGCTGCGCGTCGGTATTGCGGGTTTGGGTACGGTCGGGGCGTCGGTCGCCCGGATACTGAAGTCCAAATCGAATTCCCTCACTCACAAATGCGGACGTCCGATCACGGTTACGGGCGTCAGCGCGCGTGACAAAACGAAAGATCGCGGCGTCGACCTCACCGATATCGAATGGTTCGACACGCCCGCGGCACTCGCGGCCTCGGAAAATATCGACGTGTTCGTCGAACTGGTCGGCGGCGACAGCGGCGCGGCGCTGGACGGCATCCGTACCGCGCTCGAATCCGGCCGGCATGTCGTAACCGCCAACAAGGCGTTGCTCGCCAGGCACGGCGTCGAACTGGCGCTGCTGGCGGAGGAAAAGGGGCTGATCCTCAATTACGAGGCGGCTGTCGCCGGTGGCATCCCGGTCATCAAGACGATGCGCGAGTCGCTCGCCGCCAACGATGTCAGCCGCGTCTACGGCATTCTCAACGGAACCGCGAACTACATCCTGACCAGGATGGAGCATGACGAGATCTCCTTCGAGGAGTGTCTCGCCGATGCCCAGAGGCTGGGCTATGCCGAAGCCGACCCCACATTCGACGTGGAGGGCCAGGACACGGCGCACAAGCTGGCGATCCTGACGAGCCTCGCCTACGGCACCCAGGTCGCCGCGGACGAGATCTATGTCGAGGGCATCAGCAACATTTCGCTGTCGGATATCCATGCCGCGCGCGAACTCGGTTACCGCATCAAGCTGCTCGGCGTCGCGCTAAGGACCGCAACTGGCATCGAACAGCGCGTGCATCCGACCATGGTGCCGCTGGGCTCGATGATCGGGCAGGTCGACAGCGTGACCAATGCGGTCGCCATCGAGGCGGATACCGTCGGGTCGCTGCTGCTGTCCGGTCCGGGCGCCGGCGGCAACGCAACGGCGTCGGCCGTGATCGGCGACGTGGCCGACATTGCCAAGTCGCAGCCCGGCCGCCAGGAAGCGCCTGTCTTCGGTCGCCCGGCAAACGAGCTGGAGCCCTACCAGCGCGCGGAAATCTCGGCGCATGCGGGCGGCTATTTCATCCGCATGACGGTACATGACCGCATCGGCGTGTTCGCCTCGCTGGCGGGCCACATGGCCGAGAACGGAATTTCGCTTGCCTCGATCGTACAGCATGGCGCGGTCTCGGGTGAAGATGACGAGCCGAAGACCGTCGTGCTGGTCACGCACGAGACGACGGAGGCGCATATCCGCACCGCGCTGGATGCCGTGATGAATGACGGGCATCTCGTGTCCAAGCCGCAGGTTATTCGCATCGAACCTGCGGGCTGACGCAGTATCTGTCATCAAAATCGATTAGATCGGATTTAACCCCCTGAATCCCGGCTGTCTGCCTGTTGCGCCGGCGGGCGGAGTGCGTCTAAACGAATGCAAAATTACGTGAAGGCGAGGATAACCGCATGAATGACAAGGTTAAATCCGGCGACAAACAAGCCGGCCTGACACGCGAACTTTCGCTGGAACTGGCGCGCGTTACCGAGCGGGCCGCAGTGGCGGCGGCGCGTCTGCGTGGCCGCGGAGACGAGAAGGCGGCCGACCAGGCGGCCGTCGACGCGATGCGCTCCGAACTCAACCGTCTCGCCATCCGTGGCACGGTGGTGATCGGCGAGGGCGAACGCGACGAAGCGCCGATGCTCTATATCGGCGAGAAGGTCGGCAACGGCACGGGCCCCGAGGTGGATATCGCTCTCGATCCGCTGGAAGGCACGACGCTCTGCGCGAAGAACCTGCCGAATTCGCTGGCGGTAATCTCCATCGCGACGAAGGGCGCGCTTCTCTACGCGCCGGATGTCTACATGGAAAAGATCGCCGTCGGGCCGGGCTATCCGGACGGCGTCGTCGATATCGACGCATCGCCGGAAGACAACATCCACGCCGTTGCCAAGGCCAAGGGCGTCCCGGTCACCGAGATCGCGGCCTGCATCCTCGACCGGCCGCGTCACGCCGCGCTGATCGAAGCGGTGCGCAAGACGGGCGCCGCAATCCGGTTGATCGGCGACGGCGACGTCGCCGGGGTGATCGACACTTCGGCTCCCGAGGAGACCGGCATCGACATCTACATGGGCAGCGGTGGCGCGCCGGAAGGCGTGCTTGCGGCGTCAGCATTGCGTTGTGTCGGCGGCCAGATGCAGGGACGGCTGATTCTCGATACCGAAGAGAAAGTCGCGCGCGCGGCGAAGATGGGCGTCTCCGATCCGAAAAAGATCTACAGCCACATGGAAATGGCGCATGGCGAGGTGATCTTCGCGGCGACCGGCGTGACCGACGGAAACATGCTGGGCGGCGTGCGTTTCCTGAAGAACTATCTCCAGACGGAAACCATCGTCATGCGGTCTTCTTCGCAGACCGTGCGCGAGATCAAGGCGCGTCACCAGGACATGGACAAGTTCTGAGCCGGTCGGGCAACTTGACGTCGCCCGGCGGGCGGCTCACATAGCCGCATGAGCCAGCCTTCCGCATTTCTCGGAATCGAGCGTTCGGCCAAGGGCCGGCGCTGGGTCGACCGCATGTCGCCGGCGCAGGCGCAGGCCGCGCTGAACATCGCCCAGCGGCAGGGCATTCCCGACATCCTTGCTCGTGTGCTCGCCGGGCGCGGCGTGAAGGCCGACAAGGCCGCCGAATTTCTCGATCCAACGATCAAGGCGCTGATGCCCGATCCACGTTCCATCACAGACCTGGAGGCGGCGGCAGCGCGGATCGCCGATGCCATCCGCAAGCGAGAGCGCGTAGCGATCTTCGGCGATTACGATGTCGACGGCGCATCCTCGGCCGCGTTGCTGGCGCGCTATCTGCGGTTTTTCGACATCGAGACCGAAATCTACATTCCCGACCGGATTTTCGAGGGCTACGGCCCCAATCCGGCAGCCATGCAGGAGCTTGCCGCGCGCGCTTCGCTGATCGTCACGGTCGACTGCGGCACGAACAGCGCGGAAGCCTTCGGCGCGATCGCGGGGCGCGAGTACGACATCGTCGTGCTCGATCACCACCAGGTCGGCGGACCGTTGCCGGAGACCGCGGCGGTGGTCAATCCGAACCGCGACGACGACCTTTCCGGCCTTGGCCATCTGTGCGCCGCCGGCGTGGTCTTCATGACGCTGGTCGAGGTGTCGCGGCAATTGCGGGCGCATGGCGTGGCGAAGCTGCCGGATCTTCTCGGCATGCTCGACCTGGTCGCGCTGGCCACCGTCTGCGACGTGGTTCCGCTGACCGGCCTGAACCGTGCCTTCGTGACCAAGGGGCTGGTCGCCGCGCGGCATCTCGGCAATCCCGGATTGTCGGCGCTGGCGCGCGTCGCGGCCATCGGCGAGCCGCTCAATCCGTTTCATTTCGGCTTTCTCATAGGGCCCCGGATCAATGCCGGCGGCCGTATCGGCAATGCCGCGCTCGGCTCCATGGTGCTGAGCGAGAACGATCCGAACCGAGCGGCTGAGATCGCCGCTGAACTCGACCGGCTCAACAAGGAACGCCAGGCGATCGAGATCGAGATGGTGGCCGAAGCGAAAGCGGAAGCTGAGCGCGACATGGCTTCCGGTGCCGCGCCTTCCGTCATACTGACATCAAGCAAGGACTGGCATCCGGGAATCGTCGGACTGATCGCGGCGCGGCTGAAGGAACACACACGGCGGCCGGCGTTCGCCATCGCGCTCGACGGGTCCGGCAAGGGCACGGGATCGGGCCGGTCGATCCCCGGCTTCGATCTCGGCAAGCTGGTGCGGGGCGCCGTGGAGGAGGGCCTGCTGGTCAAGGGCGGCGGCCATGCCATGGCGGCGGGCATTACCGTGGAGCGCGGGAAGCTGGGCGACCTGCGCGCCTATTTCGAGGAAAAGGCGGCGACTGCCGTGACCTCTATTCTCGACAACGAGACACAGGCCATCGATGCCGCGCTGACCGCCCGCGGCGCTTCTTCCGGGCTGATCGGCGAGATCGAGAAGGCCGGGCCTTACGGGTCCGGAAACCCGGAGCCGGTGTTCGTGCTGCCGAACCACCGCATCGCTTCGTCAGCCGTGGTCGGCAACGGCCACCTGAAGCTGCGGCTGATGGCGGAGGACCGGTCGCAACTCGATGCAATCGCGTTCCGGGCCGCCGAGAGCGAGCTTGGCCAGTTCCTTTCGGGGCAGAAGGGAACGCCGGTGCATGTCGCCGGGACGTTGTCGATCAATCACTGGAACGGCAGGCAGACGCCGCAGATGCGTATCCTCGATGCGGCGGCGCCGATCTAGAGGTACTGGCCGAGCCTCTTGCCCGCCTTCAGCCAGGTCATCGGATTGACGGCCTTCTTGCCGTGACGAACCTCGTAATGCAGATGCGGTCCGGTGGAGCGTCCGGTAGAGCCGGAAGCGGCGATTTTCGTGCCGGCGGCGACCTTCTCTCCCTTCTTCACATAGATGCGGCTCAGGTGGGCGTAGCGCGTGACCAGGCCACCCTCGTGGCGGATTTCCACCATGTTGCCGTAGCCGCCATTCCGGCCGGCCTTGATAACCCTGCCGGAGCCGGCGGCGTAAACCGCGGTGCCGGTTTTCAGGGAAAGATCGATTCCGGCGTGGAAGGCCGACTTGCCGATGATCGGGTCGCGGCGGTTGCCGAAGCCGCTGGTGATCCGGTGGCCGGGTGCGGGATTGGCGATAGGATATGCCCGGATCGTGCCCCGGACCTCTTCAAGCGCCTCGAGTTCGCGGTTAAGCATTTTCAGTTCGAGGTCGAAGGATTCCTTGCCGGCATCGGCCTGCGCCGGGATGAACGGCCCGCCGGTGCCTTCTTCGTCCACGCCGGGCGCCTCCAACGGCAGGCCGGCCTTGCGCGCGTCGGCGACGATCTGCCGGCGCATCGCGCGCGCAGAGGACGCCAGGGCGCTGACCTGACTGATCTGATCGCTCTCCAGATCGTTGAGGGACACGCCGAGTTGCGAGAGCGCCAGAATCGGAGGCGTTTCGCTTTCGTTTGTTTCGGCCGGTGCTTCCGCAGCGGCCTGGTCCAGCCCGGCTCGGATCGGTCCCCGGGGTTCGAACAGCGTACGCTGCGATTTGGTCGCGGCGTCCCTGGACGCAGGAACGGGAATCCGTGCCGGATCGAGCGTCTCTTCGATCGGGGAAACACCGCTTGTCGAGGCTTGCTCGAGGAGAGGTGCAAGGCGCGAATTACGCTTCAGGAGCGCTGACTGACGCGTCAGCAGCTCGGCGACCTTGGTTTCCATGATTTGCTGGTCGAGCAGGCGGTAGGAGGTGATGCGGTCCACCTGCGAGCGGAGCGCGGCAATGCGGTCTTCATAGGTATGCTGCATGCGGGCCTGACGGGCGATCGCCGCGTTGAGGATGTCGTCACGCAACATGAGGTAGCTGGTCGCCAGAAGATAACCGATCGCGACCGCCGCGAGGACGGAGGCAAGCAAAGCCGTCATCCATGGCCGGATGGTGAAGTGGCTGATCCGGTCGCCCTGGGCAATGATGATCGTGTGAGGTTCTCTGCGTTTTCCGAAGACCGCTGTGTTACTCAAGGCAAACCACCGCAAAAGCTGGAATTGGCGTTGCCCGATTACACTTTATTAGGGTTAACAAAGCCCTTCCGCTACGGAGGTTTTTGGCGCCTAGCGGGACATGGAAGCCGATGCCAGGGAGCGGTAGAAGAGCGGCGTCAGCCCCGCCGCCGAACGGGCCCGGTCGTTGAAGGGCGGCTTGACCTGGCCGTGGAAATGCTCGCGCACGAGGGTGCGGAAGCGGTCGGCGGCATTGACTGCCTGGCGGGCGCAGAAGAAGCGGAACCATTTGGCGCCGACGGCGACGTGAGTCTTCTCGTCGTTATAGATGACATCGAGGATCGCCGCAGTTTCCTCGTCGCCGGTAGAGCGAAGATCGACAGCGAGGCCGGGCGTTACGTCGAGCCCGCGCGCTTCAAGCACCAGCGGGACGATCGCAAGGCGCGCGACGAGGTCGCCGCGCGTGTCGGTTGCCGCCTGCCAGAGGCCGTCATGCGCCGGCAAATCGCCGTAATCGGCGCCGAGCGAGCGCAACCGGTTGCGCAGCAAGGTGAAATGGCGCGCCTCGTCATCGGCGACCTGCATCCAGTTATCGAAGAAACTAAGCGGAACCTGCATCGGTGCGAAACGGGCGACGATGTCGAGAGCAAGGTCGATGGCGTTGAGTTCGATATGGGCGAGGGCGTGCATCAGGGCAACGCGCCCGTGGACCGTATGCAGCGAACGCTTCTTCAGCAGGCGCGGCGCGACCAGGTCCGGCTTCTCCGGCCGGCCCGGGCGGTCGGGTACGTCCGGATCGGCCGGTCCGCGAAGCGACAGGAGCCGCTTGCGCCATTGCGCATGCGCGTGACGCGTGATCGCGACCTTTTCGTCCAGATCAGCAGCGGAAAGGGCGTCGACTGCCGCCGCGCGCAGTGTGTCCGGCATCTTCCGCCCCCCGATGCGCGGATCAGCCGAGCGCCTTGACGGCCTCGAGCACTTCCTCGGCGTGGCCGGCGACTTTCACCTTGCGCCAGACGCGGGCGACCTTGCCGTTCCTGTCGATCAGGAAGGTCGAGCGCTCGACGCCCATATATTTCCGGCCGTACATGCTTTTCTCGGTCCAGACACCGTATTCCTGCAGCGCGCTCTTCTCCTCGTCGGCAACGAGGGTGACCGAAAGATCATGCTTCGCCTTGAATTTGTCGTGTTTTGCGGCTGTGTCCGGCGACATGCCGAGAATGACGGCATCGTGCGCCTCGAATTCGGGCCTGAGCTGCGAAAAGGCGATCGCCTCCCTGGTGCAGCCGCTGGTGTCGTCCTTGGGGTAGAAGTAGAGAACCACAATCTTGCCCCGCAGAGATGACAAGGTGAGCGTCGAGCCGCCGTCGGCAGGCAGCGCGAAGTCCGGGGCGGTCGATCCTTCGGTGATTTGGCTCATTTCGATTTCCTTCGGATTACAATGCGTATGGCGGGACAGCCTGCGATATATGGTGCAAAGTGAATCGGTCCAACCCGATAAATCGCGAAAAAGCGTGACGGGGCTGAGGTTGGGAGCAGAACGACAATATTGAAAATCGAACGCGTCCAAAAGGTGAGGTTCGGGCCAAGAGCGAAACGACGCCTGCAGTCGCTTCCTTCGAACGCCGGACAGTCCTTGCCGCCGCTGCGCAGTCCGCTTTTCTCGCGTCCGCGCCGTAAAAGGGCGCGCCGGCGCATCATGGCGCTTGTCCTGGCGGCGGTCGCGGTTCCCCTCGTGTTGCTCGGGCTCCTGCAGTCCGGCCTGTTCGCGCCGATCATCGAGCGCGAGGCGGTTGCCTCACTTGAGCGTGTGTTGCCCGAGACGCTCGATGCGACGATCGGCGACGCGGATGTCGGTGTCAGGGGGCTGGACGGGATCGGTGTCGTTCTCGGCCAGTTCAGCTTGACGGACAAGGTATCGGGCGAGGTGGTGTTCAGCGCGGATGACCTGCGCATCGGCGTGGGGACGCTTTCGGCACTGCGCGGAAAACCGCAGATCCGCAATTTCTTCCTCGACGGTGTCGACCTGCGTCTGCCAAAGCTGATCGGCGCGGCGGGCGAGCTGCCGCCGGTGACGCAGATCGAACCGGCTCTGGCGTGGCTATTCGATTCGGTGAACCGGCTTTTCGACCAGACGATCATCAACGGTTCGCCGGTCAACATCAATGTCAAGGACATGCGGCTCAGCGGCCCCGGCGGACCGGAGGGCGGGATCGTCGTGAAGAGCGCGGCCGTAATCGCGCGGTCCAATCAACGCGCTCTCGAAGCCGAAATCGACTTCGGCGGCCAGCCGATCACGCTCGCGGCCATGCTCCGCCGGAGCGGCGCGAATTCCGTTTCCGTGTCGCTTCGCGCCGACCAGGTGCCTCTTCCGTTCGGACGGTTGCGCACGGTCTTTTCCGCAATCGAGGCGGATCATCTGCCCGGCGCGTCAAGCGAACCGGTCATTGCGAATTTCGGAGTCACGGCCCTGCGCCGGCCAGGCGACGTGCCCGACGAGCTGACGTTCCATTTCGATCCGGAAAACGTCTCGATGAAACTGGATGAGGGCGATTTCATCGATTTCTCCGGGCGTCTCAATTTTGCCTGGGTGCCCGAAAGACGCCTGTTGTCACTTGCCGAGTCGCCGGTCCGTCTCGGACGTTCATCGGGCGTGCTGACCGGCGGGGTTCGCGATGCGCCGGAAGACGAGGTCATCGCCGACGGGCGCAATTACCAGTTCGAGTTGCTGGTGAACGAGGGCGTCAGCAATCCGGAGGACTCGCCGGAAGGGCCCGTGGAGTTCGCGGCGCGGACCCAGGGGGTGTTGGCGCCGCGCTCCGGACTTACCGAATTCAGCCGTATCGAGATCAAGTCGGTTGCGGGTTATGCCGAAGGTGCCGGCACGCTCGATTTCGCCGCCGCGGTTCCGAACGCGATTTTCGCCATCACGATCAAGGATTTCGCGCTTGCCGGCGTGAAGCAGTTCTGGCCCGGGTCGGTTGCGCGTGCCGCGCGGCGCTGGGTGCTTGCCAACCTGGCCGGGGGCAGGGTGAGCGAGGGCGATTTCCTGATCGCCGAACCGTTGCGGCGGCGCGTTTCCGGTTCGGACGAAAAACTGGAAGGCGACAGCGAATTGTCGTTGCGCGTCGAAGGCGTGCGGTTCGATGTCGCCGGCGACATTCCTCCCGTACGCGATGCCGTCGGCCAAGTGGCCTACAAGAATGGCGAAGCGACGATGACGCTGGAGAGCGGGACCGCCTATCTTCCGAGCGGGCGCACGGCCGCCGCGTCGAACGGCACCCTGGTCATCCATCCGCAGGAGCCGTCCGGGCTGGTTTTCGCCGACCTCGACGTCGAGGTTTCGGGAGAGGCCGATGCGCTTGGCGAACTGATCTCGTTTCGTCCCATCAACGCGAAGAACTTCCGGGACTACGACGCCGAAGATCTCTCGGGAGATGTCGATGCGCGGGTGGCGATGCGTTTCGTGCTCAATCCGGACGAAGAAACGCCGCCGCCGGACTGGAACGTCGTGCTCGACGTGCGCGATGCGGCGGTCGCCGAGCCGTTCGAGGGGCGCATTCTTTCGGACATGACCGGACGGATCGAGATCAACCGGGAACGCGCGGACATAGACGTAACGGGGCGGATAGACGGCTTGCCGGCGGAGATCGCGATGATCCAGCCGTTCGGCGGCGGGCCGCTCCAGCCTACCCGCGATATCGTGCTGAAGCTGAAAGACGAGGACCGCCGGAAAATCGCGCCCGGGCTGGACGCGCTGATCAGCGGCACCACGGCGGTCAAGGTCAAGACGCAGGGAGGCGAAGACAAGACCGTCGCCATCGACGCCGACCTGTCGGCAGCCGAATTGTCGTTGCCGTGGATCGGCTGGACGAAGGGCAGCGGAATCGCCGCCAAGACCACATTCGATCTGCTGCTGGCGGACAAGCAGACGACGATCAGCGATTTCGAACTGGATGGCGGGACGTTTTCCGCAAATGGCGACCTCGTCGTCGGCCCGGTCGGGCTGCAACGCGCGCGGTTCGGAAAAGTCCGGCTCAACGATACCGACGACATCTCGGTTTCGGTCGATGCCAAGGGCCGTGGATACGCCATCGCGATCACCGGCACGTCGTTCGATGCCCGCGCGCTGATCCGCCATATACGCAAGGAAATGAGTTCGAAAGCCGAGGGCGACGGGACGCCAGTCGAACTGACGGCGAAAATCGCCGCCGTGCGCGGCTTCGGCGACGAGACGCTGCGGGATGTCAACGTGACAATGCGCCATGACGGCAAGGACGTAACCGCGCTGTCGGTCAGCGCGATGTCGGCCGCCGGCTTTCCGGTCAGCTTCGATCTAGCGGGCGTCGGCGCGCAACGAACGGTGCGGCTCGAAGCGCTCGGCGGCGGCGAGATACTCCGTTTCATGGACGTCTACGGACAAGTGCGCGGCGGCGTCCTGACCATGGCGCTGTCGGGCAGCGGCCCCAACCGTCTGACCGGCAAGATCGACCTCAACGATTTCCGCATTTTCGACGAACCGCGTCTGAACGCGCTGGTTTCATCGAATTCGGGCAATTCCGCGAGCCTGAACGATGCCATCAAGCGCAAGATCGATACGCGCGAGATCAAGTTCGACCGCGCGTCGGCCACGCTCAACGTGGGACCGTCGTCGCTGCGGGTCTCGAATGCAATCATTCGCGGTTCGGAGGTCGGCGCAACCTTCCAGGGAACGGTCTACGACAAGAACAACCAGATGCGTATCTCCGGCACGTTCATGCCGGCCTACGCGGTCAACAGCCTGCTTTCCAATCTCCCGGTGATAGGTCTCGTTCTCGGAAACGGGCGCGACCGCGCCCTGATCGGCGTGACCTTCCTGCTCGAGGGCGATGCCAAGAAGCCGAAAATCACCGTCAATCCGCTGTCGGCGATCGCGCCCGGCCTGTTCCGGTCGATCTTCGAGTTCCGCTGACCGCTCAGACCGGCTTGACGAGCGCGTGTTTCTTCTTGCCGAGCGAGAGCTTGATGACGCCATCGCGCAGGTTCGCCTCGGTGAGCGTCATGCGTTCATCGCTGACCGGCTCGTCGTTGACGCGCACCGCGCCGCCTTTCACGTGACGGCGCATCTCGCCATTCGAGGCGGCAAATCCTGCCTGGACGAATGCTCCGAGCATGCCGATGCCGGACTGAAGCTCCGAAGCGGGAACCTCGATCGTCGGCAGGTTTTGTGAAAGACCGCCTTCCTCGAAGGTCTTGCGGGCGGTTTCCGCTGCCTGGTCGGCGGCCTCGCGCCCGTGCAGAATGGCCGTGACCTCGGTCGCGAGGATTTTCTTGACCTCGTTGATCTCGGTGCTGGCCAACGCGCACAGGCGCCCGATCTCATTCATCGGAAGCGTCGTGTAGAGCTTCAGGAAGCGCGGTACGTCCGCATCCTCTGTGTTGCGCCAGTATTGCCAGAAATCATAGGCAGACAGCATTTCCGGATTGAGCCAGATCGCGCCCGTCGCGGACTTGCCCATCTTGGCGCCGGAAGAGGTGGTGAGCAGCGGCGAGGTCAGCGCGTAGAGCTGCGGCGTTCCGAGCTTGTGGCCCAGATCGATGCCGTTGATGATATTGCCCCACTGGTCGGAACCGCCCATCTGCAGCCGGCAGCCGTAACGTTCGTTGAGCACCACAAAATCATAGGCCTGGAGGATCATGTAGTTGAACTCCAGGAAGGACAGCGACTGTTCCCGGTCGATGCGCATCTTCACGCTCTCGAAGGAGAGCATGCGGTTGACGGAGAAGTGCCGTCCGACGTCGCGCAGGAATTCCAGGTAGTTGATCGAACGCAGCCAGTCGGCATTGTTGATCATCAGCGCCGGGCGGTCGCCGCTGTCGTAGTCGAGATAGTTGGAGAACACGCGCTTGAGCGAGGCGATGTTGTCCTCGATCTTCTCGACCGTCATCAGCTGGCGCGCCTCGTCCTTGAACGAGGGGTCGCCGACCATGCCGGTCCCGCCGCCCATAAGGGAAATGGCGCGGTGTCCGGTCTGCTGGAACCAGTGCAGCATCATGATCTGGATGAGAGAGCCGGCATGAAGGCTCGGCGCCGTCGGATCGAAGCCGATATAGGCCGTGACCGTTTCCTTGCGGAGAAGTTCGTCGAGGCCGGTTTCATCGGATATCTGATGGATGAAACCGCGCTCGTTCAGGGTGCGAAGGAAATCGGACTTGTAACCGGACATGATGCTTGCCTGCATGCGTGGGAGAAAGCGCCGGTGGTTTTCGGCGCGGCGCGGCTTTAACACTAAAAGGCGAGCATGGACAAGGAGAAGGCTGGAATGGAGCTGATGCGGGCGATCGGGCTGATGAGCGGCACATCGATGGACGGGATCGATGTGGCGCTGGTAGAAACCGACGGCATTCGCGTCGAGAAGCGCGGGCCTTATCTTTCGGTTCCGTACGATCCCGCGTTTCGCCGCCGCATCGAGGCGGGGCTGAAAGGCGCGCAAGCGATTTCGGAGCGCGGCGACCGGCCGGGCAGTCTTGCCGATCTGGAGCGTGAACTCACGCTACGCCACCGCGTTGCCGTGGACGCGTTTTTAGAGCAGTGCGGGCTGGAGCGAGAGAGCATCGACGTCATCGGCTTCCACGGGCAGACGGTTCTGCATCGGCCGGAGAAAGCACTGACGGTGCAGCTTGGCGACGCCGCCTTGCTCGCGCGCGAAACGGGGATGGCGGTCATCTCCGACATGCGCGCCAACGACATGGAACATGGCGGACAGGGCGCGCCGCTCGTCCCGATCTATCACGCCGCGCTCGCCACCGCGCTTCCGGCGACGTTGGAGCCGGGTTTCGGCCCGGTCGCATTCGCCAACATAGGCGGGATCTCGAACGTAACCTTTATCGCGCCCGGCGCGCCGCCGGTGGCCTTCGACAGCGGGCCAGGCAATGCGCTGATCGACCAGTGGGTCGAGCAAAATGCGGGCATCCCGTTCGACGACGGCGGACGGATCGCCAGCGAGGGCCAGGCGGACATGACGGTGGTCGAGCGCTACCTGTCGGCGCCGTTTTTCGCCAGGAACGGTCCGAAGTCGCTCGATCGGGGCGATTTCACCCTCGAAGGCATGGAGGGGCTCGAGCTCTCCGACGGCGCGGCGACGCTTTCCGTGCTGACGGCGGCGGCGATCATCAAGGCCGCGGACAAGATCGAAGCGGCGCCGAAGCTGTGGATCGTTTCCGGCGGGGGAGCGCGCAATGCGGCGATCATGGATGCGCTGCGCGCCATCGCCGGCGAGCAGGCGACGATCGTCACCGCCGATGAAGCCGGTTTCAATGCCGACATGATGGAGGCCGAAGCCTGGGCCTACCTCGCCGTTCGGTCGGTGAAGGGCCTGCCGCTGACCTTCCCGTCGACGACCGGGTGCGATGAAGCGATCAGCGGCGGGGTGCTGGCGAAACCCTGACTTCAGCTTTCGCCGAGATCGCCGTATTTTCGAACCAGCGCTTCCATGGGCTGGTTTTCCTCCTCGTTGTAGCCCGCAGCGACACCTTCCCGGTCCTCGACCGGCCGGTTCTGGCTCATCTTCCATTTGCCCTGCAGATCGGCGACTTCGACACTTACGCCGACAATACCCTTGATCTGGGCATCGATGAACGTATTCGGCGCGTCATCGACCGTCCACCGATCCGTCCGGTCGGACTCATGCGTGTCTGTCAGGTTGGCTATCTGGGTGCGAAGCCATTCCGGGTCGTCGTTGATGGTCGCCCGGCCGCGCGCCTGTACGACGGCGTAATTCCAGGTCGGGACGACCTTGCCGGTCAGCTTCTTCGTCTCGTACCACGACGGCGTCACATAGGCCTGCGGCCCTTGAAAAACCACGAGGACCGAGACATCCGGCCGCTCGGAGATTGCGCGCCAAGCAGGATTGGCCCTGGCATGTGCGCGCGCAGCGTGGCCTTTCCGTCGGCGGATGTATCGAGAAGAAAGGGCAGCGGATTTGCCAGCGGGCCGTCTTCGCCGGTGCAGATGAGCAACCCGAGCGGATGCGTGTGTATCAGGGCATGAAGCACATCGGCGCGCGTTTCCCTGAAAGCAGGCGGCTGATACATCCGTGCAACCTCCGCCTATTTGAGCCGCTTGACGGTCTCCGGTACCAGTTCGCCGCGCAGACGGGCATCGAGATAGTCCGAGCACTCGTCCATCAGCGTCTCCATGTGGTCGGAGAAGAAGTGGTTGGCGCCCTCGATGGTCTTCTGCGTGATCAGAATGCCCTTCTGGGTGTGCAGCTTGTCAACGAGGCCCTGCACGTCCTTCGGCGGGGCGACCTTGTCTTCCGAGCCGTGAATGACCAGGCCGGACGAGGGGCAAGGCGCGAGGAAGGAGAAGTCGTAGGTGTTCGGCTGCGGCGCGATCGAAAGGAAGCCTTCGATCTCCGGGCGGCGCATCAGCAACTGCATGCCGATCCATGCGCCGAAGGAGTAGCCGGCGATCCAGCAGGATTTCGAATCCGGATGCAGCGACTGCACCCAGTCGAGCGCGGCCGCGGCATCCGACAATTCGCCGGCGCCGTGGTCGAATTCGCCCTGGCTGCGGCCGATGCCCCGGAAGTTGAAGCGGAGCGTCGTGAAGCCGCGCTTCTGGAACATGTAGAACAGGTTGTAGACGATCTGGTTGTTCATCGTTCCGCCGAACTGCGGATGAGGATGAAGAACCATCGCGATCGGCGCGTTCTTTTCCGGTGACGGCTGGTAGCGGCCCTCGAGCCGGCCCGCGGGTCCGGCGAAAATTACCTCAGGCATATGTGCTCCATGGTGGCGTGAGCCGTCCGGTCCGGATGCGCCTTGCGCGCAGCTTCGGATCGGTTGACGGTGGTGAACGGCATCACTATGACAATTTAAAACGGTTCCAAACTGGTAGCGTCATCGGACGCAAGGCCGCTGTCATAAGGTGTTTGGACCGGACAATTCAAGGAAATTGATCGTCTTTTTGATCCATGGTGACGGGAAAGCAGGCCATATACCTGGATTACAACGCTTCCGCGCCGCTTCTTGACGAAGCGCGGGAGGCGGTGCTGGCCGCGCTGGGCACCGATGCGAACCCTTCTTCGGTCCATGCGGCGGGGCGCGCGGCAAAGGCCTTGCTGCAGAAAGCGCGACGCCAGGTCGCGGCCCTGGTCAACGCCAAGCCCGACCATGTGGTGTTCACATCCGGCGCGACGGAAGCGGCCGCGACGCTGCTGACGCCGGATTACTCCTTCGGACGCTCTCCGCTGACCTTCTCGAAACTCTACGTTTCGGCCGCCGACCATCCCTGCGTGCTGGCAGGCGGGCGGTTCGCGCCGGAGAACGTCGTCCGGTTGCCGGTCAAGCCGTCCGGTCTGCTCGATCTCGACGCGCTGGCGACGGCGCTGGCCGGTCATGACAGGAGCGCCGGCTTGCCGCTGGTCGCCGTGCACTGGGCGAACAACGAGACCGGAGTGATCCAGCCGATGGCGGAGATCGCAGCGACGACAAAGGCGCAGGGCGGCGTTCTCGTGGTCGATGCGGTCCAAGCGCTTGGCCGCGTTGCAATAGACATATCAAGTGGTTGTGGCGATTTCCTCATCCTGTCTTCTCACAAGATCGGGGGGCCGAGAGGTGCGGGCGCGCTGGTCGCGCAGTCCGATCTGATGATGCCGATTCCGTTGATTCCCGGGGGCGGGCAGGAGCGCGGCCATCGCGGCGGTACGGAAGCTGTTGCCAGTATTGCCGGATTCGGGGCGGCGGCAGAGGCCGCCTTGCGGAACCTCGAGCAGTTTGCCGGATGCGCGGATATCCGCGACCGGTTCGAGCAGGCGATTCTCGAAATCGCGCCCGACGCGGTCATCCACGGCCGGGAAACGCCGCGTCTCGCCAACACCTCGTTCTTCACGATTCCGGGCCTGAAAGCCGAAACCGCGCAGATCGCCTTCGACCTGGCGGGGATCGCCGTCTCCTCGGGGTCCGCCTGTTCTTCCGGCAAGGTCGGCAAGAGCCACGTGCTGACCGCCATGGGGGTCCGGTCGGAGGAAGGCGCGATCCGTGTTTCGTTCGGCACGGAAACAGGAGAAGGCGCCGTTACACGGTTCCGCGACGAACTCGCCAAAATTGTCGCGCGGGCACGGCAGGAAAATCGTCTCGCAAGGGCTTGAGAAACCGGCTCGGGGAAAACATATGTCAGAAAGTCATATTTTTCACTTTAGAACTTTTCAAAACTAGATTATCACCTATTTCCGGTGATGGAACGCAAGGTCCGCAAAGGGCCCGAACGAGGACGACGGAACGGAGACGGCAATGCCCGCTGTACAGGAAACGATTGATCAGGTCCGCAAGATTGACGTCGACCAGTACAAATACGGCTTCGAAACCGTCATCGATTCCGACAAGGCGCCCAAGGGCCTGAGCGAAGACATCATCCGCTTCATTTCGGCGAAGAAGAACGAGCCGGAGTGGATGCTGGAATGGCGTCTCGACGCCTACCGCCGCTGGCTTTCGATGGAAGAGCCGACCTGGGCGCGCGTCGAGTATCCGAAGATCGATTTCAACGACATCTACTATTACTCCGCGCCGAAGGGCACGGACGGTCCGCGCACGATCGACGAGGTCGATCCTGAACTGCTGCGGACCTACGAGAAGCTCGGCATTCCGCTGGCCGAGCAGGAAATCCTCGCCGGGGTGCAGGAGCGCAGGGTCGCCGTCGACGCCGTGTTCGATTCCGTATCCGTCGTCACCACCTTCAAGGAAGAGCTTTCCAAGGCCGGCGTGATCTTCATGTCGATCTCGGAAGCGATTCGCGAGCATCCGGACCTGGTGAAGAAATATCTCGCCACGGTCGTGCCGGTTTCCGACAACTATTACGCGGCGCTCAATTGCGCGGTGTTCACCGACGGGTCCTTTGTCTATGTGCCGAAGGGCGTGCGTTGCCCGATGGAACTGTCGACCTATTTCCGCATCAACGAGAAGAACACCGGCCAGTTCGAACGCACGCTGATCATTGCCGAGGAAGGCGCCTACGTCTCCTATCTCGAAGGCTGCACCGCGCCGCAGCGCGACGAGAACCAGCTGCACGCCGCCGTGGTCGAGCTGATCGCGCTGGACGACGCCGAGATTAAGTATTCGACGGTGCAGAACTGGTATCCGGGCGATTCCGAGGGCAAGGGCGGCATCTACAATTTCGTCACCAAGCGCGGCGATTGCCGGGGCAAGAACTCGAAGATCTCCTGGACGCAGGTGGAAACCGGCTCGGCGATCACGTGGAAATACCCGTCCTGCATCCTGCGCGGCGACGGCTCCACAGGTGAGTTCTACTCGATCGCGGTGTCGAATGGCGCCCAGCAGATCGACAGCGGCACCAAGATGATCCATCTCGGCAAGAACACGTCGAGCCGCATCATCTCCAAGGGCATATCGGCGGGCAAGTCGAACAACACCTATCGCGGCCGGGTCTCGGCGCACCGCAAGGCGGAGAACGCGCGCAACTTCACGCAGTGCGACTCGCTGTTGATCGGCAACGATTGCGGGGCGCATACCGTGCCCTATATCGAAGCGAACAACGCCACGGCGCAGTTCGAGCACGAGGCGACGACGTCGAAGATTTCCGAGGAACAGCTGTTCTACTGCATGCAGCGCGGCATCCCGGAAGAGGAGGCGATCGCGCTGATCGTCAACGGCTTCGTCAGGGAAGTGATCCAGGAACTGCCGATGGAGTTCGCCGTCGAGGCGCAGAAGCTGATCGGCATCTCGCTTGAAGGCAGCGTGGGCTAAGCCAGCCCGCCCTAGCGAAACAATTACATCATGCCGGCAAACGGCCGGCCCGAAGATACAAAGACGGGACTAGACATGCTTGAGATCAGGAACCTGCACGCACGCATTGCAGAGGACGGCACCGAGATCATCCGCGGGCTCGACCTGACGGTGAAGGCCGGCGAAGTGGCGGCGATCATGGGGCCGAACGGCTCCGGCAAATCGACGCTGTCCTACATTCTTGCCGGCCGTGACGATTACGAGGTCACCGAGGGCGACATCCTGTACAATGGCGAAAGCATCCTGGAGATGGACCCGGCCGAACGCGCCGCCGCGGGCCTGTTCCTCGCCTTCCAGTATCCGATGGAAATTCCCGGCGTCGCGACCATGCAGTTCTTGAAGGTCGCCATGAACGAGCAGCGCAAGGCGCGCGGCGAGGCCGAACTGACGACGCCGGAATTCATCCGCCTCGTCAAGGAGGCCGCCGGCACGCTCGATATCTCGATGGAGATGCTGAAGCGCCCGCTCAATGTCGGCTTTTCCGGCGGCGAGAAGAAGCGGGCCGAAATCCTGCAGATGAAGCTGCTGGAGCCGAAGCTCTGCGTGCTCGACGAAACGGATTCGGGTCTCGACATCGATGCGCTGAAGATCGTCGCCGACGGCGTCAATTCGCTGCGCTCGCCCGATCGCGCCACGGTGGTGATTACGCACTATCAGCGCCTGCTCGACTATATCGTGCCGGACACGGTGCACGTCCTGTCGAAGGGCAGAATCATCAAGACCGGCGACAAGTCGCTGGCGCTTGAGCTCGAGGCGAAAGGCTACGCCGACATCATCAACGAGGCGGCCTGAGGCGCGGGGAGAGAACGACATGACCGTTCAGTCGAAACTGCCGCTGACGGCAGCCGAGACCACGCTGGTCGAGACTTTCGGCGACCAGTTCAGCTACCTGCCGGGCAATGCCGACATGGTGACGCTGCGCGACCGCGCGGTGCAGTCGATCAAGGAAACGGGCCTGCCGACGCGCAAGATCGAAGCCTGGCACTACACGGATTTGCGGCGCCTGCTGAAGGACGTGCCGGCGCATGACGGCGCCGCTGTCGCTGGCGATCTCGACAGCCTCGTCGAGGGTACGGCGCGGCTGGTGCTGAACAATGGCAAGATCGCGAGCCAGGAAAGCGTCGACGGGCTGACGGTGACGTCGCTTGCCGACGCGCTGCGCGCCGACGTGTCCGGGGTGAGGCTGAACGATCACGGTCAGCACGACGCGACCGGGCTTATCAATTCCGCATTCGTCACCGACGGTTTCATCGTCAAGGTGGATGACGGCGCGGAGATCGCGCATCCGGTGGAACTGCAATCGCTGCATGACGGCGGGCAGGTGCACACGCGCAATCACGTGACCGTCGGCGCCGGCGCCAGGATCACGCTGTTCGACCGCCATGCCGGTTCCGGCAAGGCCGTCCTGGCTAGCAATGTCACCGAGCTGACCCTGCGCAAGGGCGCCGAGGCGATGTGGGTGACGGTGCAGGAAGAGGGCGAGACGGCGACGCATCTCGGCCAGCTCAACCTGACGATGGAAGAGGACGCGAAGCTGACGCTGTTCGTCCTCAACCTCTCCGGCAAGCTGGTGCGCCAGGAAATCAATGCCGACGTGCTGGGCGAGGGCGCCGACCTGACATTCAGGGCCGTCAACCTGGTCGGCGGCGATGCGCATTGCGACCTGACGCTGTCGCTCGGCCACCTCGTGCCGAACACGAACTCGACGGAGACCGTGCGCAGCGTCGTGACGGGCAAGGGGCAGGGGGTTTTCCAGGGCCAGATCCGCGTTGACCGGATCGCGCAGAAGACAGATGCGCAGATGGCCTGCAACACGCTTCTGCTGTCCGACGATGCCGGTTTCTCGACCAAGCCGGAACTGGAAATCTTCGCCGACGACGTGGTGTGCGCCCATGGCGCGACCGTGACGGAGATCGACCACAATCACCTGTTCTACCTGATGGCGCGCGGCATCTCCGAGAAAACCGCGCGCGGCCTTTTGATCAAGGCGTTCGTGGCCGAGATCGTCGAGGAACTGGACGAAGAAAAGCTGGTCGAGGCGCTGGAAGCGCGCATCGATGCATGGCTCGAGGCACACGGCTGAACATGGACGCGAAGGCACCAGGCTACGACGTCGAGGCGATCCGGGCGGATTTTCCGATCCTGGCGCGCGAGGTACACGGCAAGCCGCTCGTCTATCTCGACAATGGCGCGTCGGCGCAGAAGCCGCGCCAGGTGATCGACGCGGTCAAATATGCCTACGAGAACGAATACGCCAATGTCCATCGCGGGCTGCATTTCCTGTCGAACGCGGCGACGGACGCCTATGAGGGCGCGCGCGAGAAGGTGCGGCGTTTCCTGAATGCGCCATCGAGCGAGGAAATCATATTCACCAAGTCGGCGACGGAAGCGATCAACACCGTCGCCTACGGGCACGGCATGCCGAATATCGGCGAGGGCGACGAGATCGTCATCTCGATCATGGAGCACCATTCCAACATCGTGCCGTGGCATTTCATCCGCGAGCGGCAGGGGGCGAAGCTGGTCTTCGCGCCGGTCGACGAGGATGGCGCGTTCGATATCGACGAGTTCACGGGTTGCCTGACCGAGCGGACCAAGCTGGTCGCGATCACGCACATGTCGAACGTGCTGGGCACCGTCGTGCCGGTAAAGGAGATCTGCCGGATCGCGCATGAGCGCGGCATCCCGGTTCTGGTCGACGGCAGCCAGGGCGCCGTGCACATGCCTGTCGACGTGCGGGACATCGATTGCGACTGGTACGTGTTCACCGGCCACAAGGTGTACGGCCCGTCGGGCATCGGCGTGCTCTATGGCAAGAAGGACCGGCTCGCCGCCATGCGCCCGTTCCAGGGCGGCGGCGAGATGATCGAGGAAGTGACGGTGGACACCGTCACCTACAACGAACCGCCGCACCGCTTCGAGGCCGGCACGCCACCGATCGTCCAGGCGATCGGACTTGGCCATGCGCTCGACTACATGGAAAAGATCGGGCGCGAGGCGATCGCGACGCACGAGGCCGAGCTGAAGGCTTATGCGCATGAGCAGCTCGGCCGGATCAACTCGCTGCGGATCATCGGCAACGCGCCGGGCAAGGGCGCGATCATTTCCTTCGAAATGGAAGGTATTCACGCCCACGACGTCTCGATGCTGATCGACCGCTCGGGCGTGGCCGTGCGCGCGGGAACGCATTGCGCGCAGCCGCTGTTGCAGCGCTACGGCGTGACATCGACATGCCGCGCCTCATTCGGCATGTATAATACGCGGGCCGAGGTCGATATTCTGGCCGAGGCGTTGGAAAAGGCACGAAGCTTTTTCGGCTGACGAGGATCTGATGACGGACGACCAACACAAGCCGGACGAAACCAACGCGACGGAGACGGAGCCGCAGGCGGCCAATGACGACGGCGCGCAGGCATCGGCGCTGCCGCGCGAGGAGATAGCGCGGCTGACCGACGACATCGTCGCCGCGCTGAAGACGGTCTACGACCCGGAAATTCCGGCCGACATCTACGAACTCGGCCTGATCTACAAGGTCGATATCGAGGACGACCGCACGGTAAAGGTCCAGATGACGCTGACGGCGCCGGGTTGTCCGGTTGCCGGCGAGATGCCGGGCTGGGTGGAAAACGCCGTGCGTACGGTGGAAGGCGTGATGGATGTCGAAGTCGAAATGGTATTCGACCCGCCATGGACGCCCGACCGAATGTCCGAGGAAGCGCAAGTCGCGGTCGGCTGGTACTAAACAGCTGCCTGTTGCAGCCACGCTGCCGCGTTACTAGATTCAGACGAAAGCAACCGGGGATTCCCACCATGGCCCTTGCCATCATGAGCATGACAGCCGCCGCCGCAGACCGCATCCGCGACATCGTCGCCGCGCGCGCGGATGATGGCGCCAAGGGCGTGCGCGTCGGCATCAAGAAAGGCGGCTGCGCCGGTATGGAATACACGGTTGACCTGGTGACGGAGCCGGACGCCAAGGACGATCACATCGAGCGCGAGGGCGCGCATCTGTGGATAGACCCGGCGGCGATGCTCTATCTGCTAGGCACCGAGATGGATTTCGAGGTGACGAAGCTGCGCACCGGTTTCGTCTTCAACAATCCGAACGAATCTTCCGCCTGCGGCTGCGGCGAGTCCGTCGAGCTGCAGCCGGCCGACCTCAAGGAACTGGCCGAGGCGCGCGGCGAAATCTGATCCGGTAAACGTTCTCAATCTGCATAAAAAATCGCGCGGGAGACCGCGCGTTTTTTCGTTCGATGCAGGTTTGCCTACTGGCCGTTCATCATGAAGGCGGGCATGTCGTCGCCGAAACCCTTCGGGGCCGGACCGTCGCCGTTCCTGGCGCGGTCCTTGCGCTCCCGCTTCGGCTCGGAGCGTTCGCGCCTGGGCTCGGGTCTGGCCGCTTTCTGTTCCTCCGGCTTGCGCACGGGGACAGCGGCCGCTTCGGCCGGTGCTTCCGCGATTTCAGCGTCCGGTTTCGCTTCGCGGCGGTCTTCGCGATCCTTGCCGCGGCGCGGACGCTTTTCGCCCTTGTCGCGGCCACGACCGCGACCGCGCTTGCCGTCTCTTTCGTCCTCTTCGCCAGCACCGCTCTCGGGAATCGGCGCCAGCCATTCGATCTCGTTGGAGATCAGTTTCTGGATCGCTTCGAGATGCTTCATTTCCGGCTTGGAGACCAGCGTGAACGCGGCGCCCTCGCGGCCCGCACGACCCGTCCGGCCGATGCGGTGGACATAATCCTCGGCATGAATCGGCACGTCGAAATTGAAGACATGGCTGACAGCGGGAATGTCGAGGCCGCGGGCGGCAACGTCCGAGGCGACCAGCAACTGGATCTTGTTGTCCTTGAAGCCCTGAAGCATCGCCATGCGGGACCGCTGGTCCATGTCGCCATGCAACGCGCCGACGGAGAAACCGTGGCGGTCCAGCGAGCGGAACAGGTCCGCGACATCGCGCTTGCGGTTGCAGAAGATGATGCCGTTCTTCAGGTTTTCCTGGCTGCGGATCAGGTCGCGCAGCGCGGCGCGCTTTTCGAAGTCCTTCTTCGAAACGCCGAGCAGGCGCTGAGTCACCGTGGTCGCGGTCGAGGCGGCGCGGGACACTTCCACGCGCACCGGCGCATGCAGGAACTGGTCTGCGAGGCGGGTGATCTCCGGCGGCATGGTGGCGGAGAAGAACAGCGTCTGGCGGGTGAAGGGAATCAGCTTCACGATTCGCTCGATGTCGGGGATGAAGCCCATGTCGAGCATGCGGTCAGCCTCGTCGATGACGAGGATCTCCACGCCGGTGAGCAGCAGCTTGCCGCGTTCGAAATGGTCGAGCAGGCGGCCGGGCGTGGCGATCAGGACATCGACGCCGCGTTGCAGCTTGCGGTCCTGCTCGTCAAAGGAGACGCCGCCGATCAGAAGCGCGACGTTCAGCTTGTGGTTGATGCCGTACTTGTTGAAGTTTTCCTCGACCTGCGCCGCCAGTTCGCGGGTCGGTTCGAGGATCAGCGTGCGCGGCATGCGGGCACGGGCGCGCCCCCGCTCCAGGCGGGTGATCATCGGCAGGACGAAGGATGCCGTCTTGCCGGTTCCTGTCTGGGCGATGCCCAGCACATCCTTGCCTTCCATGGCGTGCGGGATGGCTTGCGCCTGGATCGGCGTCGGTTCGGTGTAGCCGGCGGCCTCAACCGCGTTAAGGACCTTCGGCGAAAGGCCTAGTTCAGAAAATGAAGTCAATGAAGTTCCACGCTTCGCAAGTCGAAAACGGATTGGCGCGCGGCACAAACCGCGCTTTCTCGCCGGGCCTAGGCTTTTGCGGGTGCAAAGTCAACAGAAAGCCCGGAAATCCGCCGTTTAGGGCGTGAATTGTGACCGCCAATGGTTATCGGGGGACAAGACAGGCCGCCGGTCTTTCCGGCATTGCTGAGAACCGGCCAGCATAATCTTGCGTAGTGCGGTGTGATGTCACGAGACATCGAACAAAGGAGGCAAGCATGAACTTTCTGAAAACCGCAGTCGCATCCGCAACACTTCTGGCTTTCAGCAGCGGCGCCGCGCTGTCGATGGACAAGGACATCGTCGATACCGCCGCCGGCAACGCCGATTTCGAGACTCTCGTCGCCGCCGTGCAGGCGGCGGGCCTTGTCGAAACACTGAAAGGCGAGGGGCCGTTCACCGTCTTCGCGCCGACCGACGACGCTTTTGCCGCCCTCGGTTCCACGGTCGATGAGCTGTTGAAGCCGGAAAACAAGGACAAGCTGGTCAAGGTGCTGACCTATCACGTCGTGCCGGGCAAGGTGATGTCCTCCGACCTCGTGGACGACGCGATGGTGGCGACCGTTGAAGGCCAGGAGATCAAGGTCGACCTCGACAATGGACCGATGGTCAACGATGCCAATGTCACGACGGCCGATATCGAGACGTCCAACGGCGTCATCCACGTGATCGACAAGGTGATCGTGCCGGAAGGCGTTCTGTAAACAACCGCAAAGGCATGTGCGAACAGGCCCGACGGTTGAATCCGTCGGGCCCCAGCCTAGTAGCGGAACTGTTCCGCGAGGATGCGCTCGTCCCAGGAATGGCTGGCGTCGAACAGGATCGTCGCGGTGGCGTCGCGGGCTTCCTCGATATGGACCTTGCGCACCGACTTCACCTCGGTGTGGTCCGCCACGGCGTTGACCGGGCGCTTGTCGGTCTCGAGGATGGAGAAGGTGACGGAAACCTGGTTCGGGAGCAGGGCGCCGCGCCAGCGGCGCGGCCGAAACGGGCTGACCGGGGTCAAGGCGAGCAGGGGCGCGTCGATCGGGATGATCGGCCCCTGGGCGGAGAGATTGTAGGCGGTCGAACCGGCCGGCGTCGCCAGCATGACGCCGTCGCAGATCAGTTCGGCGAGGCGCTCCTTGCCGTCGACATGGATGGCGATCTTGGCGGCCTGATAGGACTGGCGGAACAGTGACACCTCGTTGATGGCGAAGGCCTCGGTCAATTCGCCGTTCATGTCTTCCGCGCGCATGCGCAAAGGCCGGATCGTTTCGGGCACGGCTGCCGCGATTCGCTCGCGCAGCCCGTCTTCGCGGAAATCGTTCATCAGGAAGCCGACGGACCCGCGGTTCATGCCGTAGATACGTTTTCCGGTGTTCATGAAGAGGTGCAGCGTCTGCAGCATGAAACCGTCTCCGCCGAGCGCAACGATGGTTTCGGCCTCCTCGACGGACTCCTGTCCGTAGAGCGTGGCGAGCAATGCGGCCGCTTCACGCGCTTCAGGCGAGTCCGCGGACAGGAAGGCGATGGAGTCGGTAATCATAAAGCAGGCGTCCGTTCACATTCTCGCGATGCGCTTATCACAGCACTGTGAAATAGTCTCTTTACAGCTTACCTGTATATGGGTATCGGCAGCTTATGCCCTTGTAGCTCAGTTGGTAGAGCATCTGATTTGTAATCAGAGGGTCCGCGGTTCGAGTCCGTGCGGGGGCACCATATTTTCAAGAAGTTATCGCCTCAAAGGCTAAGCGTAATCGGGCACAGGTACCAAAACGGGTAACTCATGCGCCCTACGGATCGTGCGTTACCTCTGTTTTGATCCGCTGAGCCCGCGGGGCGGCGGATACGGGATAACCTCCCCCCGTCGATTTTCATTCATTATTGGAATGCAAAGGTTCGAAGCCCTTCCTCTCCGCCAGCTATCTACCTATCAGACTGAAATTCAAAAGCACGATGCCCCGGGTGCATTCCTGGGCTTTCGAGGCCAGGTTCCTCAGACAGGACGCTGGGGGCGCCTGATATGCACCGACTGACGCCCGTGATCCGATGATGGGCGTCGGATCGGCGGTGGTTGCAACTTCGCAGCCGGACTTTCCAAGTGCAATCAGCCGAGCACCTTGGCCAGTACGCTGTACGCATCGTCTATGTCGGATGCCATGGCCGCCGCAGCGGCGTCGCAATCGCGTTTCGCGAGGGCGTTGACGATATCTTTGTGGTGCGCGTTCGACGACACGTAGTTCCCGGATTCGCGCAAAAGATTGAGATAGGGTCCGATTTGCAGCCACAGATTCTCGATGATGCTGGTTAGCGTCGGTGACTGCGCAGCCCTGTAGACCGTAAAATGGAAGGCGCGGTTCGACTGTAGGTAGCCCTTGGTGTCGCCCGACTGCGTGGTTTCCTCCATCTGCCGCAGAAGTACGCGCAATTCGGAGACGGTCTTGTCGTCGATATGCTTGGCCGCCCAAGAGGTTGCCGTGCCCTCGACCTGGATCCGAACATTGCGCAGGTCGGTAAGCCGCTCGAGCGTCAGGGGAGGGATGCCTATGGAGCGGCCCGAAACGATCGTCAGCGCATGGGCGGCCGTCAATCGCTTCAGCGCCTCGCGCACCGGCATCGCACTGACGTGAAAGGCTTCGGCCAGTCCCTGAATGGTGACCAGCTGGCCCGGTGCAATGCCGCCATCCAGAATGAGGCCGGCAACCTGCCGGTAGACACGCTCCTGCAGCGTATCCCGGGCCAACGGTTCGACCGATACCTCCAGTTTCTTGATTCCAGTTCCCATACTTTCCTTGTCCGTTCGGCGTTGGTCATCACCCGCAGAGCGCGCGGAGCCGATACCTATTGGTGCGGACAGTCAATGTCACCTCGAAACAGCATATCCGACCACATACCAACTTGCACGATCAGAAATTTATGATCTATGATCAAAACTTGGCGCAGTCCAGAACGAGGACAGGTGCTGCGTCATGAAAGGGAGGAATAATATGAGATTTTTCGCGAAATGTTTGAGCATGGCTGCGGCTACCGCCGTGGCCGCCGGATTGACGGCCGGCGCAACGCAAGCCCAGGAAAAACACAAGATTTTCCTGAGCATGAGCTACATCGGAAATGACTGGCAGGCGGAAGCCGCCAACATGGTCAAGGCCATGGCGGCCCATTCCAGCATGGCCGACAAGGTCGACCTGCAGGTCCAGGTTTCGGGTCCCAACGCGCAACGCCAGATCCAGCAGATCAATGCGATGGTCCAGCAGGGCGCGGATGCGATCGTGATTTTCCCGATTTCGCCGACGGCTCTCAACCAGGTGGTGAAGAATGCTTGCGACAAGGGCGTTCTTGTTTTCGCCTATGACGCCGAAATCACCGAAGAATGCGCCTACAATATCCACATCGACCAGGAAGAGGCGGGCCGTGTGACTGCGGAATGGCTGGTCGACAAGCTGGGCGGCAAAGGCAACATCATCGCGATCACGGGTGTTCCGGGCACCTCGGTCGACACCCAGCGTACAGCGGCGGCGAAGGAAGTTTTCGCGCAGCATCCCGACATCAAGATCGTCGGCGAGGCGGTCGGCATGTGGAGCCAGGCCGTGGCGCGGACTGAGCTTTCCAAGATTCTTGCGACGCAAAGCTGGGACGACATCGACGGTCTCTGGATGCAGGTGGGCTGCTATACGGCGAACGCCATGCAGCTCGAGGCCGGCAAGAAACCGGAAGAACTGCTTCCCTGCGCCGGCGAGGGCGCCAATGGCGGACGCATCCAGATGCTTCCGGCAGGCACCGAGGTGGAAGGCGCGTCCAGTCCTTATGCGCCGCTCGGCGCTCCGCGCATTTCCTACGCTTCGCCGCCTTACTCCGGGGCCCTGGCTCTGAAGCTGGCCGTCCAGGCGCTTGAAGGCAAGGATGTGCCAAAGCTCACGATCCTGCCGCTTCCGCTTGTCACCAACGAGACGGTGCAGCTTTGCGATGAAGGCAGCTGGGAAGAAATGAAGAACGGCTGCAACGCCTTCCGTCCTTCGCTCGTTCCCAATCCGGGCTGGTTCGCGTCGATCTTCTCGGATCAGACGCCGGAGATCGGCTTCAACGCGGCGCTCGTCGGTCAGCCCGAGCTCTGAGCCTGCAGTTCTACCGAAGGGGGCGGTGTTTCGTCGCCCCCGTCATGTCTCAAATCCGTAGCTCTGTGACGTTTCGCGGGCCCGTATTGTTCCGGGCGTGGGAACAGAAAGGCGAAGAAGGTGGAGAATCACGCTCCGGCCGTGGCTGTTGCAGCGTTGAGCAAGGCTTTTGGCGCGACAGTGGCCGTCGATGATGTCTCGTTCGAGATACAGGCCGGGACCGTCCACGCCTTGCTGGGAGAAAACGGCGCCGGCAAATCGACCATCGTCAAGCTGCTTTCCGGGCTTATCGAGCAGGACAGGGGTCACATAGAAGTCTTCGGCAAGCCTGCCCGGCTTCGCACGCCGCGAGCGTCACATGCCCATGGCATTCAGACTGCCTTCCAGGAAATGACCCTGGTCCCGGATCTGACCGTACTGGACAATATGCTGCTGCCCTATGCGCCGGTGGGCATTACCGGAACGATCCGGCGTCGCGCGGCCGAGGCGAGGGTGCGCGAACATCTGGATACGATGGGATTCGACGTCGATCTGCATGATGAGGTCGGCGAGCTCGACCTCGCTGTTCAGCAGAAAATAGAAATCGCCCGTGCCATTTTCAGGAAACCGAAGATCCTGCTGCTCGACGAGCCGACATCGACGCTCGCCGGACGGGACGTGGATTGGCTAGGGGACGTCATAGCGCGGCTCAAGGCGGACGGCGTCACCGTGGTCTTCATCTCGCACCGTATGCCGGAAGTCCGCGCATTCTGCGACCATTTGACAATCCTGAGAAACGGCCAGCACATTTCAACAGGCGCCGTGTCCGATTTCACCGACGCCGAGATCATCGAAAAGATCATCGGCCGCTCGATCGCGCAGACATTTCCCGCGCGGCCCGCCAGAAAAGAGGCGAGCAGCGAGGAAGTTTTCGGGATCAGCCGTTTGACCGCCGGCGAAAAGCTGCGCGACGCCAGCCTTTCGCTTCGCAAAGGCGAAATTCTCGGTGTTGCCGGATTGCAGGGCATGGGGCAGCTCGATCTCTTCATGGCGTCCTTCGGCATGCGCGAGATCCGCGAGGGTTGCATTCGCATCGATGGCCGCGAGGTTGCCATCACATCGCCGCGAGATGCGATCCGTCCGAACATCGCCATGGGTTTGCTGCCGGAAGATCGCAAGACCGAGGCGCTGTTTTTGAAGCTGACCGGCAGGCACAACGTCTCATTGCCGGTGGTCGACCGCTACGGCCGTGGCGGCGTTATCGACACGGCGCGAGAGACGAAGGCCGTAAAACGCGTATTCGACCGGGTCGAGGTCGACCATCGCGCCTTGTGGACGCGGGTCGGTTCGTTTTCCGGAGGCAACCAGCAAAAGATCGCGCTCGCCAAATGGCTCTTTGCGGAGAGCCGCATACTTCTGCTTTTCGATCCGACGCGCGGTATCGATGTGGGCACCAAGCACGAACTCTATGTGCTCATGCGCGCTTTCACGGAGCTCGGTGGCAGCATTCTCTTCCATTCAACGGAGATACCCGAACTGGTGCATCTCTGTGATCGCGCGATCGTGCTCTATGCGGGGCGCGTCGCTGCCGAAATCGAAGCTGACGACTTGTCCGAACACAACATCATGCGGGCGGCGCTCGGAGCCGATACGCCCGGCACGGAAGCGGTGGCATGAATACTCTCGCAAGAAGCGGCGGAAACGCCTCGCAATCGAACTCCGGAGGGCGAAGGCTTCGGCTGGGCAGGTTTCGCGGGCTGATAACCGCTGCGGTGGTTTTCTCGGTACTGCTTGCCGTCGTCGATCTCATCAGCGCCGGTCCGCTGAGCTATTTCGACATCAGTTTCCTCTCCAGTGGCGGTGCCACACTCGCACTGGCGGCAGTCGGCGAAACCATCGTCATCCTGTCAGGTGGATTTGACCTCTCGGCGGGCGCCGTTCTCTCGCTGGTCAACGTGATCCTGGCGACCTCGATGGATCCGACGAATTTCGAGGCATCCATCGTCTTGTGGACGTTCGTCGGTATCGGCATCGGCATGACGGTTGGGGCCTTCAATGGCTTCTTCATCGCATTTCTTCGGTTGCAGCCGATCGTCGTCACGCTTTCGACGATGTTCATCATCCAGGGCATCACGCTGCTGATACTCGACAAGCCGGGCGGTTTTGTCTCGCCGTCGCTTGGCGGTTTCTACATGGGCGACCTCGTTACGAACTGGATACCGATGCCGATCGCGTTGCTGGTGGCAGTCGGACTGTTCTGGGCATGGTTGAAGCGGACGAGGTTCGGCACGGCCCTCTACGCCATCGGGAGCGATCCGAACGCCGCCGCCGCTGCCGGGTTGCGGGTGACCTGGATGCGTTTCGGCGTCTATGTGGTCGCCGGCGGCTTCTACGGCCTGGGCGGCGTCTTCATCAGCGCGCAGACGGGTTCCGGCGATCCCCTGGTGGGAAATCCGCTGCTGCTGTCGATCTTTGCCGCCGTCGTCGTCGGTGGTACGCGGCTCGGGGGCGGTCGCGGCGGGCCGATAGGCTCCATACTCGGCGCCTATATCCTGATGATCGTCGTCAACATCCTTCTCGTGCTCAACGTATCGGCCTATTACTCGTCGATCGCGGAGGGGCTGATACTGATACTTGCGGTTCTCGCGGGGTCGGTGAGCCGCGATTCCACGCTCGCGCAGCAGGCACGAAGCGCGATGACCCGCTTTCAGGCATGGCGTGCCGGTACCTTGCCGTCACAGATCGGCGGCGGCGACAAACGCTTTGCCATGCAGGATGTGGAGGCGCCTGCGTCACGCGTGTCGGCCATGCCGTCTTTCCTGAGTCGCCATGGCGAGACGCTGCGTTTCGCGCTTCCCGCCTATATATCGCTTATCCTCGTGATCGCGGTGACGCAGATCGCTCTCGGCAACGCGGTATTCAACTGGAACTACTGGAACTCGCTTGCCGTTCTCTCGAGTTTCCTGGCCATCCTGGCTCTTGGCCAAGGCACTGTCATCCTGACAGGCGGCCTAGACCTCTCTGTCCCCTGGACCATCGGTTTTTGCGGCATCCTGCTTGCCGGCATCGTGCAGGGATCGGATGCGGCACTCGTATACGCCCTTCCTGTCGTCCTTGGCGTTGCGGCGATCATCGGTTTGATCAACGGTCTCGGGATCGTCTGGCTGGGCCTGTCGCCGATCGTCGTCACGTTGGCTACAAACGGCATATTGCAGGGAGCGGCCCTGATCTATTCGGGCGGCACACCGGCGGGATTTTCATCGCCGCTCCTGCGCTGGTTCATGACGGCGAAGGTCCTGGGGGTGACGCCGGTCGTCTATTTCATGATCGGTTTTGTGGTGCTGGCGGTGATCCTGTTGTCCAGAACTCCGTTCGGACGCCGGGTTTACGGTATCGGCAACAGCATGCGCGCCGCGCAACTGTCGGGAACGCCGGTCGGCAAGATGCTGGTCGGCGTCTATGTCTTGTCGGCGGTCTGCGCCGGACTGGTGGGAATCCTGCTCACCGGCTTCTCCGGCCAGGCCAGCCTCGGCATGGGTGACGACTACCTCCTCCCATCCATTGCAGTCGTCGTTGTCGGCGGCGCCCTGATCACGGGCGGCCGCGGACACTATCTCGGCATGTTGGGCGGCGCGCTGCTTCTCACGGCGCTGCAGACACTCCTCGCTGGAACGACGCTTCCATACGCCACGCGGGCCATCATCTTCGGCATTGTCGTGCTGGGCGCTGTCATCGCGCTGCGCGATCGGCGTGAAGCGAGCTAGGGAGGGCCAAGGAAATGGCTGATATACAAAACAGCGCTGATCTTGCAGGCGGTATCGCCGGGCAACGCGTGCTGATTACCGCAGGCGCCGGTGGCATCGGACTAGCGATTGCCCAACGGCTTGCCCTTCACGGTGCCCGCCTGTTTGTCTGCGATGTCTCCGACGAGGCGCTCGATGCGTTCGGGCGCGAATTTCCCGAAGCCGGGCGGATAAAGGCGGACGTGTCCAGCGAAGCCGATGTCGACACGATGTTCGATGCGGTTGCCGATAAGCTCGGCGGCCTTGACGCGCTCGTCAACAATGCCGGGATCGCGGGGCCGACAGGCTGTATCGAGGACATCGATCCGGCCGACTGGAAACGGTGTATCGACGTATGCCTGAACGGGCAGTTTCTGTGCGCCCGCCGGGCGGTTCCCATGCTGAAGGCGGCGGGCGGCGGGTCGATCGTCGCGATGTCGTCAGCGGCGGGAAAATTCGGTTACGCGTTCCGCACGCCTTACTCCTCCGCGAAGTTCGGCATCATCGGCCTCACGGAGAGCCTCGCCAAGGAGCTTGGCCCGCACAACATCAGAGTGAATGCCATTCGTCCCGGCATCGTCGAGGGTCCGCGCATGTCCGGCGTGATCCGCGCGCGGGCGGAGCAGGTCGGCGTCGCTTATGACGTCATGGAGACCGAGTATCTCTCGAAGATTTCGCTGCGCCGCATGGTCTCTCCCGCCGACGTTGCCGCCGTCGTGGCCTTTCTGCTTTCCCACGCGGGCGCGAACCTTTCCGGACAGTCGATAGGCGTGGACGGCAACATGGAGACGCTCTGAGATGGCCGATGTCGCAATCGTGGGAGCAGGCTTCATCGGTCGCGCCTGGGCAATCACCTTCGCGCGCGCGGGAAACCCGGTCACCCTTTGGGATCGGGACAAGTCGACAGCGCCCGGCGCTGTCGACTTCATCGCTGACGTATTGCCCGATCTCGCGGCAAACGATCTCCTCAACGGTCTTTCGCCCGATGCCGTTCTTGCAAACATTCGTATCGCCGATCAGCTTTCCTCCGCCGTCGCCGACGCGGACCACATCCAGGAAAACACGCCGGAACGTCTTGATGTGAAGAGGGCGGTCTTTGCCGAACTCGACCGGTTGGCGCCGGAGAAGGCGGTCATCGCAAGTTCGAGTTCCGCGCTGCTGCCCTCTCATTTCACCGAAGATCTTGCCGGGCGCCATCGCTGCCTCGTCGTGCACCCCATCAATCCGCCTTATCTCGTACCCGCGGCGGAAGTCGTGCCCGCACCGTGGACCGCGCCCGAAATCGTGGAGCGGACACGGGAGTTAATGAGCGCGTGCGGTCAGGCGCCCATCGTGATGAAGCGCGAACTCGACGGTTTCATCATGAACCGCATGCAGGGCGCGCTTCTGGAAGAGGCATTCAGGCTTGTCGCCGACGGTTACGCGACGATCGAGGACGTCGATGTCGGCATTCGTGACGGCTTGGCGTTGCGCTGGGCGTTCATGGGGCCGTTCGAAACCATAGATCTGAACGCGCCCGGCGGCGTGCGCGACTATGCCGAACGCTACCAGGGCATCTACGAAAACATATTCCATCAGACGCAAAGGCGCGTCGACTGGACAGGTCCGGTGATGGACACTGTCGAACAGGACAGGCGGCAATCGTTACCGGAAGAAAAATTGGCGGAGCGTCAGGCATGGCGCGACAGGCGGCTTATGGCGCTGGTCGCGCACAAGCGCCGTGCCGCAAGGGATATCGGCGAATAGCGAGGAGACAAAAATGGCATCCGACGGCAAGATCATCATCACATGCGCGGTAACCGGCGCCATCCACACGCCGACCATGTCGCCCTATTTGCCGATCACGCCGGACGAGATCGCGACGGAAGCCGTGGCGGCGGCGGAGGCGGGCGCGGCGATCCTGCATCTGCACGCGCGCGACCCCGAAACCGGCAAGCCCGACCAGACCCCGGAGGCGTTCGCGCGGTTCCTGCCGAGGATCAAGCAGGCGACGAACGCGGCGATCAACATCACCACGGGCGGCAGCCCATACATGAAAGTCGAGGAACGCGTCCGGCCTGCGGCCCAGTTCAAGCCGGAAGTGGCTTCCCTGAACATGGGGTCGATCAATTTCGGCCTGTATCACCTTCTGGCCAAGTACAAGGACTTCAAGTTCGACTGGGAGCGGGAGCACCTCGAAGCTACGAGGGATCTTGTTTTCCGTAATTCATTCAAGGATATCGAGTACATTCTTAAGACGTGTTACGACAACGGAACGCGCTTCGAGTTCGAGTGCTACGACATTGCGCATCTCTACAATCTCAGCCACTTCGCCGATCGCGGGCTCGTCAAGCCGCCATTCTTCGTCCAGTCCGTTTTCGGGCTGCTTGGCGGAATCGGAAGCCATCCCGAAGACGTCGCCCACATGAAACGGACCGCGGACAGGCTCTTCGGCAAGGACTTTCGCTGGTCGGTCCTCGGCGCCGGCGCCGCGCAGTTGCGTGTTGCGGCGCAGGCCGCAGCACTCGGCGGGAACATCCGCGTGGGCCTGGAGGACAGCCTGTGGGCCGGCAAGGGTATCCTGGCGAAATCGAACGCCGATCAGGTCAAGTTGGCAAGAAAGATAATCGAGGGCTTGGGAATGCAGGTCGCCACACCCGACGAAGCCCGGGAAATCCTGTCGCTCAAGGGGGGCGACCAGGTCAATTTCTGAAGCCCGGCACGCCGGCGCATTTGACCCGTGAAGATCATCGGGCGGAAGGAGGGTGCAATGCTGCGGATCGAAGTCCTCATAGAGGATGCCGACAAACTGGGCGAGGGGCCCCTTTGGGATGTCGACGAGCAACGTCTCTACTGGATCGACTCCTATGGTCCCACCGTTCACCGGTGCGACGCCAAAGGAGGAGAGCTGAAACACTGGAGCGTGCCGGAACCGATAGGTTCGCTTGCATTGCGCCAGCAGGGCGGGGCGGTCGTGTCGCTAAGGAGCGGATTTCATTTCCTCGATTTTGACAGCGGTGAGGTCACGCGCATCAACGAGACCCAGCCGGGCGAACTCCGCCCGCGTCTCAATGACGGAAAGGTCGACCGGCAGGGCCGTTTCGTCGCCGGATCGATGGATTTCGAGGAACGAGACGGGGTCGGCAAGCTTTTCCGGCTCGATCCTGACCTTTCCCTGCACACGCTCGACACGAATATCATCTGTTCGAATGGCCCATGCTGGAGTCCCGATGGGCGTATTTTCTATTTCGCCGATTCCTCGCGCGGGGTGATCTATGCCTACGATTACGACATCAAGACGGGCGATGTGCTCTCCCGCCGGATCTTCACGACATTCGACAAGCTCCGTGGCTTTCCGGACGGCGCCACCGTCGACGAGGAAGGCTACGTCTGGAGCGTCGAGGTCTATTCCGGGCGGCTGATCCGCTTCGATCCGAGCGGCGTCGTTGACCGCATCGTGGGCCTGCCGGTGCAATCGACCACGAGCATGACCTTCGGCGGCGCCGATCTCGATGTCGTCTATGTCACATCGATGGCGCGTCCGATGGGCAATCAATACCACCTCGAACGCGAGGCTGGCTGCCTTTTTGCCGTTTACGGTCTGGGCGTGAGAGGACTGCCGGAACCGAGGTTCGCCGGCTGACATCAAGGGAGGATGAAATCATGCGTATCGAAGTTCTTGTAGATGTGAAAACGACCCTCGGCGAAGGGCCGCTCTGGGATGTCGACGAACAGCGTCTCTACTGGATCGACAGTTTTGACGGCCGGGTTTTCCGTTGCACGCATGACGGCCGCGAAATCAGGGCCTGGGACGTTCCAGGCAAGATCGGATCCATGGCTTTGCGCCAAAAGGGCGGCGCGGTCGTATCGCTCGAAAACGGCTTTCATTTCCTCGATTTCAAGACCGGCGACGTCGAGCTGGTTCACGATCCCGAACCCGACAAGCCGAAAAACCGGTTGAATGACGGCAAGGTCGACAAGAAGGGCCGCTTCATCGCCGGGTCGATGGATACGATGGAGGAGGGGCCGAACGGCGCTCTCTACCGGCTTGATCCGGACCTTACTGTCCATACCCTCGACACCGGGATCATCGTATCGAACGGACCGTGCTGGAGCCCGGACGGCGGGACATTCTATTTCACCGATACCTGGACCGGCGAGATCTGGGCCTATGATTACGACCAGGATACCGGCAATGTGTCGAACCGGCGCACTTTCACGAAGGTTGACGGCTCGAAAGGCGGTGCGGCCGACGGCTCGACGGTGGATGCCGAAGGCTGCGTGTGGAATGCGCTTGTCTATGACGGCCGGCTCGTCCGCTATACGCCCGACGGCAAGGTCGACCGCGAAATCGTCATGCCCGTGAAGAAAGTGACGAGCGTGATGTTCGGCGGGCCCAATCTCGACATTCTCTATGTGACGTCAATGGCAAAGCCCCCTCTGCCGCGTTTCCCCGGCGACGGTGTCCAGCGGGGAAGCCTGTTCGCGATCCATGATCTCGGGATCAAGGGTGTCCCGGAACCGAGATTCGCGGGATAGTTCGGGTTCGAACCGGACGTGCCGGTCCCGCTGCGCGGGCCGGGGCGCGGGCTGAGCCGCGCGCCATCGGGGCCGCTGGTCAGGCGCGCCCGGCCTTGATGCCTTTCAGGATCTGGTTTTCTGCATCCCTCAACGCCTGATGGGCCGGTTTGCCGCCGAACACGGCTTCGTGGATTTCCTCGCCAAGCGTGCGTTCGATCAGGTTGAATTCCGGAATGGCGGGTCTCGCCCAGGTCACGAGTTCGTTCTTGCGCGCCATCCGGTCGACCATGCTCACGATGGGCGATGAGGCGAGTGCTTCGGGATCGGCGCAGACCGAGAAACGGGGAGCGACCGGGAAGCCGTTCTTGACATGTGCCTTCATCGCTTCCGGCGACACCATCCAGGTAATGGCATTGATGATCTGCTTCTGGCGCTCGGGTTTGACGTTAGACGGGATCGTCAGGAGGAACCCGCCGATCGGCGCAGACACCTGGCGCATTCGACGGGAAGGCGGAGGAAGGTAGGCCACCCGGCGCGCCACGCGGGTGCTGAGTTCATGCTCGAAACGGGCCGCGCGCATCGTCCAGCAATAGGCGAGGGCCGTGCGACCCGACATGAAATAGTGAATCCGCCGCTCCCAATCGATCGAATCTATGTCGGGAGGCGACACCTCCGCGAGTTGCTTCATGTACTCGATCACTTCGAGTGCATCGTCCGAGTCGATCTGAAGTTTCAGCTTCTTCAGCGGATCGAACGACCAGCTTCCCTGCTCGGAAAGAGGCATGTCGATCACTGTCTTCCGGCAGGCCGCCAGGAAAAACATGAAGGAGTTGGCTATCGGCATGCCCCGTTGTCCGTTCCACGCGATACCATAGAAATTCTGCGACGGCTTGTGCATGGCCCGTGCGGCTGCGACCGTCTCGTCGAAATTCTTCGGATAGGACAGTCCGCTCTCTTCGAACAGATCCTTCCGCGCCGCCAGTATTTCAATCGTGCAATAGAGCGGGATGCCGTATTGCGTGTTTTTCCAATTGCCCGTGCCCCAGACCGACGGGTGGAAATCAAGCGGATTGATCGCGGCGTCCGTCAGGAGGTCGTCGAGTGGCGCCAGTTCCCCGCGTTCCGCGAACTCGCCGAGCCAGGGCATGTTGATGGAGACGACGTCGTGGACCGGGGACGGTTCGGCGAAGGCCTTTCGAGCGTTCGTGTAGAGGTCGGGCAGACGTTGCAGATCGAAGCTGCTCTTGCGACCGAAATCCGTTCGGAAATCCGCCCACATGTTTCGCATTGAGGCGAAATAGTTGTCATCGTGGACGAGGAACTTGATATCGCTCAGACCTTTGCTTGAAATGTCATCGCCGCGGATGGGCGAGATGATCTGGGCCGCGAAGTAACTGCCACCAAAATAATATTCGTTCGCTTCTGAGCCTTTGCGCAGGCCAAACGTCTTCGCCATGTGTTCTTTCACGTGGGTGGCGTAGACCATGAAAGAGGCCAGAAGCGCGTCGTTCGGTTCGAGGAAGTGCGTTTTCAGTCCGTGCCCGCGCGGCACCTGCCGGATCAGCTTGTCCTCGATCATCTTGGAGATCATCCGGTTGCCCGTGCTGTAGGGCACGTTGGCAAGACTGATCAGCCCGGACTTGTCTATGGGGCTGCATCTCAGATGCGCATCGACAAGCTCGAGCACGATGTTCCAGTAGACATCCGGCCTGGCGCCGGGAAGCTGAACATCGAACGGCGCCCTGAGCTTTCTCAGAAAGTCGACGATACGGGACAGCTCGTGGCTTGTCAGTTCGACCTTTTGAGGCTGTATCGTATCGGTGTGTAACACGAAACCAGTCCTAACTGGGCGAAGTTTCCGAGTGCCATTTCACCAAAGCGAAGAAATCCTCGTCATTCAATCCCGAATTTGCTGCCGCTCTATATAATTCGAGGATGAGACCGGTGGTGAAGAGCGGTATTCTCTGCTCTCGTCCGGCATCGCTGATCAGGGTGAAATCCTTGATCATTTGATCGATGGTGAAGGCGGGAGCGTAATTTTCTTCGACGATTGCGTCCGCCTTGTATTTCAGGAGCGGGGAAGCCACGGCGCTTTCGCAAATGACTTCCATCATGTTCGCATAACTCAAGCCTCCGCTTCGCCCGAGCGACAGCGCTTCCGACAACACGGCCGAGGTCGCGCCGACCAGCGTGTTGAGTACAAGCTTCATGAAGCGAGCCTCTTCGCTCGCACCCAGGTAAAACTGTCGAGCTGACACGAGTTTGAAAACCGGCAGTACGGCAGTCCATGCAGGCTCATCGCCCGACGCAAGTATCGTCAAGGTGCCTTGTTCCGCCAGTGTTGTGCTGCCGGAAAGCGGCGCACGCAAGTAAAGAATACCGGCATTTTCAAGCGCTGCCGCGACTTTCGCCGAGCATCCCGGCGACACAGTGCTCATCTCCACGAAAATCGAACCGGAAGCCATCGTGGCCGCGAGCCCCGGATCCGATCCACGGCCCAAAACGACATCGAGCAGAACCTGGTCATTGGGCAGGGTCGAGAAAACTACAGGCGAGTCAGCGTGTTCGGCGAGGGTGGCCGCTTCGGTCGCGCCCTCGGCGACAAGACGGGCAAGTTGCGCATCCGATGGCTCGGTAACGGCCACATGCATTCCGCCTGCCATCAGGTTGCGGATCATGGGCGTCCCCATTTTGCCCGCTCCGATCCAGCCGACGCGTCGGGTCGCGATTGCATCGCTTGTCATCGTGTTCACGTCGGAATCCATGCTGAACCTCCCTTCCCGACAGTCCGGACAACAATAGGCATTCGGCTCGGAGGCTCGACGATGAATTTTTCCGCTTCGGAGAAATTTCCTCTGAGGGCGCGGCGTTTGTTTGCTAATCGTTGATGAGGACGAGGTTGGGCGAAACCCTCACGTGGAGGCCTTCAAGGGAAGGGCGGTTCGCGCAACTGCCGTCCGTGAAGAGATTACAGCGCGCGGGCACCGGGACGACACGGGAAAAGTGCGTCGCCCGCGGCGATCAGGCCGGGCAGACCTCCGGGTCGACCGGTACAAAAAGGGAGGATAATCGATGAGGGCCGTCCGCTTTCACGGAGCGAAAGATATTCGTGTCGAAGATGTCGAGGAACCTTCGGCCCGACTGGCGCCTGATGATGTTCTCATCGCGCCTGCCGTGACCGGCATCTGCGGAACGGACCTCCACGAGTATATCGCCGGTCCGATCGTGACGCCGGTGGAGCCGCATGTCTACACGGGTGCGACCAATCCGCAGATCCTTGGGCACGAGTTCTCGGCCAAGGTTCTTGCTGTCGGGGATGACGTCAGGCACGTGTCTGCAGGCGACCGGATCTCGGTGCAGCCGCTCGTTTCCCCGCGCAACGACTACTACGGCAAACGCGGGCTCTACCATCTCTCGCCGTCGATGGGCTGTATCGGCCTGAGCTGGGCCTGGGGCGGCATGGCCGAAAAGGCGGTTATCAAGGACTATAACGCTCAGCCGGTCCCGTCCGGCATTTCCGACGACCAGGCGGCAATGATCGAACCGGCTGCCGTCGCCCTCTACGGCGTGGACCGTGGCGGCGTTACGGCCGGGTCCACCGTACTGGTATCCGGTGCGGGGCCGATCGGGGCGCTGACGGTCCTGGCCGCAAAGGCGGCCGGGGCGGCGACCATCATCGTGTCCGAGCCGAACCCGAACCGCCGTCGGATTATTGGCGAGATCGCTCCCTACGCGACAGTGGTAGATCCCCGAGGCGGAGATTTGCCCAGCGTGGTGGCGGATCTGACCGAAGAGGGCGTCGGGGTCGACGTGGCGCTGGAATGCGTCGGTCTGGAGGCGTCTCTGAATGCCTGCGCCGACGCTGTGCGGCGGCAGGGCAAGGTTGTCCAGGTCGGGCTGCACATGAAGCCCGCCAGCATCGATGCGATGTTGTGGGCGCTCAAGGATATCACGGTCGAAGCCACCTGGTGCTACCCGACGCAGATCTGGCCGCGCATCGCACGCATGATCGCTGCAGGCATCTTCCCCGTCGAGAAAGTGATTACCGCGCGGATCGATGCCGCGGACGTCGTGGACAAGGGCTTCGAGGCGCTTCTCGATCCCGCCGGCGAGCATCTGAAAATCCTCGTGACGACCTGATCCGACCCATTCGCAACAACCACACGCAGACGAAAGAACGAATTGATGGCCAGTAAGAACATTGCGCTGATCGTGGGGGCCACCGGCCTGTCCGGAAGTTACACCGCCCGTCATCTCAAGGAACACGGATGGACCGTCGTCACCGTTTCCCGCAGCGCGGTCGATCTGCCATGGTCCGACCGTCACATTGCGGCGAACCTCGAAGATGCGGCTGCGAGCAAGGCAGCCCTGGCCGATGCTTCGGATGTTACGCATGTGTTCTACTGTACGTGGTCGCGGCAGGCGAACGAGGATGAAAACGTCCGCGTCAATGCGCAGATGATCCGCAACCTGTTCGAGGGAATCGAGGCTGCGCCGGTTCGCCACGCGGCTCTCGTCACCGGCCTGAAACATTACCTTGGCTCGTTCGACGATTACGCCAAGGTCAAGCCCTACACCCCTTTCCTGGAAAGCAGCCCGCGCCTGCCTGGTCCGAATTTCTACTACGCACAGGAAGACGTGCTGTTCGAGATGGCGGAACGGAGAGGGTTCACGTGGTCGGTGCACCGTCCGCACACCATGATCGGCTACGTAATTGGGAATGCGATGAACATGGCGGTCACGCTGGCGGTCTATGCTTCCATCTGCAAGCATACGGGCCGGCCTTTCCTCTATCCGGGCTCGCCGCAGCAATACAATGCGGTCACCGATGTGACTGACGCGCGCCTCTTGGCGAAGCAGCTCATGTGGGCGGCCACGACGCCGGCGGCCGCCAACACGCCGTTCAACACCGCGAATGGCGACGTCTTCCGATGGACATGGCTTTGGCAGCAGATCGCCGACTATTTCGACCTGGAGGCTGCCGAGTATCCGGGTCATCCCACCCCTCTGGAACACCAGATGGCCGACGCCGGTGCGATCTGGTCGGAAATCGTCGCCAAGCACGGGTTGGAAAATATCCCCGTCTCAAAACTCGCCTCGTGGTGGCACAGCGATGCGGACCTTGGCCGGGAACTGGAATGCTTCACCGACATGACCAACAGCCGCAAGCTCGGCTTCGATGCTTACCAGTCGACGCCGGACAGCTTCTTCGACGTGTTCGACGAGCTGCGTGCGCGCCGGATCATCCCCTCCTGAATTCTCTGCGACAGGACCAGAGTCATGCACTACGTAATTCATTGCCTCGATCATGACGGTGCCGTCGAGAAACGGCTTTCCCTCTATGACGCTCACAAGGCCTACCTGGCCAAGGCCCCGGTCAAAACGGTGATTTCGGGGCCGCTGCTCGCCGATGACGAAGAGACGATGATCGGAAGCTGCTTCGTGCTGGAGGCCGGCAGCATGGCCGAAGTCGAGGAATTCAACCGCAACGACCCGTTCGCGCAGGCCGGCCTTTGGAAGACGGTCTCGATCCGTCCGTTCTCGAAGCGCGTGGATAACCGGTAATGGGAACGCCCGTCAAAATCGCGCTGGTCGGCATGGGCTGGTGGGGCAAGAAGATGCTCAGCGTTCTGGAAGCGGCACCTGACGACATCGAGGTGGTCCGCGCGGTCGAGCCCAACGCGGAATCGGTGCGCGAACTGTGCGAAGCGAAAGGCATCGCGCTGTCGGCGGACTATGCCGATGCGCTTAACGATCCGCAAGTCGAGGCGGTCGTTCTGGCCACGCCGCATTCATTGCACACGACCCAGATCGAGGCCGCGGTGAAGGCTGGAAAACACGTGTTCTGCGAAAAGCCGCTGGCGCTCAACAAGTCGGAGGCCGAACGCTCGGTCGCGCTTTGCCGCGATGCCGGACTGGTGCTCGGCATGGGGCACGAACGCCGGTGGGAGCCGCCAATCGCCGATATGCTCGCCAAGGCCGATGCGGGCGAACTGGGTCGCATCCACCAGATCGAGTCGAATTTCAGCCACGACAAGTTCGTGACGCTTGACCGCGACAACTGGCGCCTCAAGGCCGACCAGGCACCGGCCGGCGGAATGACCGCGACCGGCATTCACCTGCTGGACCTTTCGGTGCGGCTCCTCGGACCCGCAGAGAGCGTCCTGTGCATCTGCGAGCAGCTGTCCTCGGACCTCCCGCAGGGCGATACGGTGGCAGCCTTCGTCAAGTTCAAGGGCGGCGGCACGTCCTACGTCTCGGCGTCTCTCGCCAATCCTTTCATGTCGCGGTTCACAGTCTACGGCTCGAAAGGGTGGATCGACGTGCGCGACAAGGCGCATGTCGAGGCGCCCGATGGCTGGATCGTGACCTCGGCTATGGCGGGCGGGCCGATTACCACAGTGGAAATTCCCCCGGCCGAACCCGTCAAGGACAACCTGGTCGCTTTCGCGCGGGCCGTGCGGGGCAGGGGGACCTATCCGATCACATCGGAGCACCTCGTGAACAACATCGCGCTGCTCGAGGCCGTCTTCAAGTCCGCTCTGAGCGGCGAAATCGAAACCGTGGGCTGACCGGCCCGACAAAGCATGGAGAGTTGGTAATGAAAGCCCTGATTTTCGATGAACCTAACAAGCCGGTCGTGACACAGGTCCAGTCGCCTTCGATCACCGAGAACGAAGTGCTCATCCAGTCCCGGCGCGTGGGCATCTGCCATTCGGATTACGAATTGCTGGCCGGCCAGTACATCATTCCGATCTCATATCCCGTCACGCCCGGACACGAATGGGTGGGCGAGGTCGTCGAAGTGGGGAAGAACGTCTCCAGCCTTTCGGTTGGCGACAGGGTCGTCGGAGAATGCGTGATCAACACGCCCGAGCGTATCCACCATTTCGGTTTTTCGATGGATGGCGCGGACCGGGAGTATTTCGCGGCGCGGCCCGAATGGCTGCACAAGCTGCCCGATGCGGTCGACGACTCCAAGGGTGCGCTCATCGAACCGTTCACCTGTGGGTACTATGCCGTTCTGCGTCATGGAGGCGTCGACGCCTCGCAGACAGTCGTCGTCTCCGGCGGCGGAACGATCGGGCTGGTCTCGGCCGCGGCCGCCATCGGCATGGGCGCGCGCGTAATCGTGGTGGATCCGGTGCCCTTGCGGCGTGACATCGCCAGGCGACTCGGCGCGGACGGCACGGTCGATCCTTCCAATGGCGATCCCGTCGAGGCAATCCAGGAGATGACCAAGGGTGGCGCCGACCTCGTGGTCGAAGCGGCCGGCCATGCGTCCTCGCTGGCCAATGTGTTCGAATACGCCCGCCCGGAAGGCTGTGTGTCCATGGTGGGCATCAATATCGGGCAGAAGATTCCGGTCGACCTGGGCAAGATCCAGATCAAGAACCTGAACGTGCGCGGCTGCATCGGTTCGCCCGGCGTCTGGCCGGCCGCCATCCGCTTCCTCGAGCGGACCGGCATCGATCTGTCCCCGATCCAGACCCACACTTTCGCAATCGATGACGCGCTGACAGCGCTCGAACTCGGAAAGAATCCGAAAGAAGCGGTCAAGGTCACTCTCGAAATCGCCTGATCACGGCAGCCGACCACGAGAAGAAAGTCAAATGGCACAAACGGGCGCAAACATAGACGGACTCCATCAGCGGCAGGGCCTTCTGCCTGTTCCGCTGGCGCGTGGCTTCGTGACCATCGTCATCTCGACCCTGGCTTTGGTCGCGCTTTGCCTCGTCTTCGCCCCGTCCGCCGTTTCGATGGGAGCCCTTGTCGGCAGCCTGCCCTTTGCCGCCGTGCTCGCAATTGTCGGGCTGGGACAGATGCTGGTCGTGCAGCAGGGCGGTTTCGACTTGTCTGTGCCCGGAGGGGTGTCGCTTGCGGTGGTCATCGCGACCCACATGCCGTCCGGCAATGACGCGGATCTGTGGCGGGCCCTGCTTTTCGCGTTCGGCTGCGCGGTCACGGCCGGGCTGCTCAACGGCATCCTGGTCGGTTTCTACCGGCTGAACGCGATCGTCGCGACAATCGGGATGAACGCGCTCCTGTTCGGAGCGGTCTTCGCGGTGTCGGGCGGTGTGCCGAGGACAACGACGGACCTGCTCGCCGAAATCGCAGGCGGCCGGACCTTCGGAGTGAGCCACGCCGTCTATATCGCGCTGGCCATCCTGATCGTGGTCACCTTCGTACTGAAGAAGACGGTTGTCGGACGGCGTTTCGAGGCTATTGGCGCCAATCCGCTTGCAGCGCAAGCAGTCGGCCTGCGCGTGAGGCTCTACCAGATGATGGCCTACGTCTTCGCGCAGATGCATTACCTCGTTGCCGGGGTCCTGATCGCAGGTATCACCCGCGAGCCAACCGCCTTTCAGGGCAACAGCCTGCTCTTGCCGTCGGTCGCCGTGGTGGTGCTTGCCGGCACCTCGCTGCTCGGCGGCCGCGGCTATCCGATATCGACGGTCATCGCCGCGTTTTTCCTGAACCAACTCAGCCAGTTCGCGCTCGCTATCGGCGTGCCCTACTCGGCGCAGACCATTGTGCAGGCCTTGGCCCTGACAATCGGTATCGGGATCTACTCGATCAACTGGTCCCGGACAAAGCCGTAACCCAACAAGTGATCAACTAGGGAGGAGTAAAAATGAAACTTTCAAAACTCAGGAAGAGACTCGCGGTAACCGCAGCAAGCCTGACCGTTACCCTGATGGGCTCGGCCGCCATGGCCCAGGACGTGCCGTCCTGGTGCGGTTCGAAAGAGGCATCTCTGGCGCTTCTTGACGGTTTCGGCGGAAACAGCTGGCGCCTTGTCACGACGGCTTCCGGTGCCGAAGAGGCCGCCAAGTGCCCGAGCATCACGGAGTATCTCTACGCCGACGGTCAGGGGGACACGCAAAAGGCGATTTCCGACATCAACTCGATCGCCGCCCGCGGCGTCGACGCGATGGTGGTATTCGGCGATGCCGGACCGGCGGTGTTGCCGGCTTTGACCAACGCGCATCGCGCGGGCGTAGTAGTCGTGCCCTATCGCGTGGATGTCGGCGGCGAGGCCGGCCGCAACTACACCCGTTTCATTGGCGCTTCTTTCGTCGATGACGGCATCAGCTGGGGCAACTGGATCAAGCAACAGTTCCCGGATGGCGCCAACCTGCTGTTCCTCAGCGGACCTGCCGGAAACAGCCAGGGCCTCGACGAACTGAAGGGAATGAAACAGGTGCTGGACGACAGCTATGTGTTTCTCAATCCCGAGCCTTTCGCCGTCACCAACTGGGATCCGTCCCTGACCCAGCAGGTGCTGTCGGCAGCCATCGCGCAGCATGACAATATCGACGTGATCGTCTCCGACTTCGGCCCGTCGCTCGTCGGCGCGCTTCCGGTCTTCAAGAACTTCGATCGCTCGATCCCGGCGCTGGCCACCTCGGACGGGAATTCGCTCGGCTGCTTCTGGGAGAAGAACCATGAAGACAATCCGGACTTCAAGCTGTTCACCGTGGCCACCGGCAACGACAATGTGCGTCTCGCGGTGCAGTGGGCCATCGCAGAGGTGACGGGCGGCCAGCCGCCCGCGGACGAAATTTTCCGCGCGCCGAATTTCGAGGACTCGACCGACGGCGATCCGAGCCCGGTCCAGTGCCGCGAAGATCTGCCCGGGGCGATTTACCTCTCCGCGCAGATGTCCGGCGACGATCAGGCCAAAGCGGTCAACAAGTGATCCTGCACGGTCCCGGGCGGCTATTCCCGCCCGGGGCCGAAATTAGCCGATTTACCTCGCCCCCAGGGGTGTAGCGATACGGAATTACGCCAGTGAACAAGTCAAACGCTGCCGCCAAGCCCGTGCAATCGAGTGCGACAGAATCCGCCGAAACGACGATCCGGCTGTCCAATGTGTCGAAGTCGTTTTCCGGCGTGCAGGCTCTTGCGGATGTGAGCGTGTCATTCCATCCGGGAGAGGTTCACGCCATCCTTGGCGAGAACGGCGCCGGGAAGTCCACCCTGATGAACATCATCTCCGGGGTGCTCCAGCCCGATCAGGGCGAAATCGAGTTCGAGGGACGGGACGTGACGCCCTTGTCCCCGGACCTCTCGGCGGGGCTTGGCATCGCCATTTCCTATCAGCATCCCGCAATTCTCGAGGACATGTCCGTCATCGAGAACCTACAGGTTGCCTTGCCGGCCTCCATCTTCGGCGAGGGGGCCACTCCGGAGATCGCCCGGCGCATGCTCGACGAGGTCGGCCTTCATGTTTCGCTGGAGGCCAGAGCCGACAGCCTAACGGTCGCGCAGAAGCATCTGCTCGAACTGGCCAAGGCGCTGGCGGTCGATCCGAAAGTCCTGATCCTCGACGAACCGACGGCATCGCTTGACCAGGAAGCGACCGAGATGCTTTTCGACCGGATCCGGCGGTTGAAGAAGACCGGAACCGCAGTCATCTACATCACCCATCGTTTGGCAGAGCTCCGTCAGATTGCAGATCGCGTCAGCGTTCTCCGGGACGGTCGGAAGCGCGGCGAAGGTCTGGTGAGCGAACTAACCGACCACGAACTGCTCAGCATGATCGTCGGCCGGACACTGGAATACGCCTTCCCGCCCAAAGCCAGCGAAACCGCGCCTGGGATCAATTTCTCGGTGACCGGGCTGAGCGGCAAGAAGTTCAAGGATGTCAGTTTCGAGGTCGGTCGCGGCCAGATCATCGGTGTCGCGGGCGTCGAGGGCAACGGTCAGTCCGACCTGATGCGCGCGCTGGCCGGTCTGCAACCCACTATCGGAAAGATTTGCCTCGATGGCAGGGAACTCAGCGCCGCCGAATTGAAAAGCAAGGCCGCCTACATGCCGTCCGACCGCCATACCGAGGGTGTGGCCAAGGATCTGACCGTCAGGGAAAACGCCACGTTCGCCGCACTGGAAAAATTCAGTGTGAACGGGGTGATGAGCCGCAAGCGTGAGCTGGATCAGGTCGAAAAGGTCTTCCGCGAACTTGCCGTGAAGACTGCGAGCCTCGATGCGAAGATCCTGTCCCTTTCCGGCGGCAACCAGCAGAAGGTGGTGATGTCGCGCGCGCTTCTTTCGGAGCCGGGATTCATCATTGCCGACGAGCCGACGCAGGGCGTGGACGTGGGCGCCCGATCGGAAATCTACCGGATTCTGCGCGAAGTTTCGCAATCCGGCACGCCCGTCATCGTGAATTCGTCGGACGCGGCCGAATTGGAGGGGCTCTGCGACGTCGTCATCGTGCTGTCGCGCGGTCGTGTCGTGGAAACGCTTCGCGGGGAGGATATCAGCGAGGCCCGCATCGTCGGGGCCGCCGTCCAGGCGGATACGCACGTACATCACGCGGACGAATCCTCCGGTCGGCGCACCACGTCCTTCAAGGACCGCATCAAGCATTACGTGCAGACCGACAATGCCACGGTCATGCCGTTGATCGTCGTGACGGTTCTCCTGGCGCTCTATGTCTTCGGCCATAACGAGAATTTTCTGTCGACCTTCAACATATCGAACATTCTGATACTGGCGACCGCTCTCGGTTTTATCGCGCTGGGGCAGACCATTGCCCTTTTGATGGGCGGGATCGACCTTTCGGTCGGACCGCTGGCCGGGCTGCTGGTCGTGGTCGCGTCGTTTTTCGTCAATGACGGGCAGGCGCCGCTGACGATCGCCATCGGATTTCTCTTCATGTTCGGCGTCGCGGTCGTTGTCGGCTTCGTCAACGGATGCCTGATAAGGTTCGCGAATTTCACGCCTATCGCGGCGACGCTCGCGATGTTCATTGGCCTGCAGGGGATGAGTTTCGTGCTCCGGGACGGCCCGGGCGGCTACATCAACTTCGGCGTGATCGAAGCGCTGACATGGCGTTTGGGCCCGATTCCGCTGGCTTTTTTCTTCCTCGTGATCCTGGCGATCTCCGGCGAATATGCTCTGCGGAAGACGCGGGCCGGATGGCAACTTCGCGCCGTGGGTTCCAACGAGGAGTCCGCGCGCAGGGTAGGCGTCCGTACCGACCTGACCTTCGTTGCGGGATATGTCACGGTTTCGCTCCTCACGGCGATCGGTGCCGTGATGCTCATGGCGCAGATCGGGGTCGGCGATCCTCAGCAGGGCGTCAACTACACCCTGTCCAGCGTCACAGCAGTCGTGCTCGGCGGGACGAGCCTGTTGGGCGGGCGAGGGACGTTCATCGGCACCATGCTGGGCTCGGTCCTGCTGACAGAAGTCCTGAACGCGGTGTCCTTCCTGGGCCTTTCGCAGACCTACCAATACGTGTTTCAGGGCACGCTGATCATTGCGGCGGCACTGATCTACACGACGGCGCGAAGGCGCGCGGAGGTCTAAGGTGTGGCTGTCGCAGCACGAATGCGGGATGGGCGAACGCCGCGTATCGGATGCTTCCCCGTGGCCGGGATACCTCTTGTCCGCTCCCGAGGGAAAGAAATGCCGCGCGTCCGGGGAAGGTGAGGTGAGATGAAGCCGTTTCTCTATCAAGGTTCGCCCGGCCGCGTGGTTTTCGGCCCGGGGTCGATTGCTCAAGTCGCCCGCGAGATCGAGGCGCTCGGCTGCGCGCGGGCCCTAATACTGTCAACGCCATTCCAAAAACCTGATGCGGAAGCTCTGGCGGAACGGATCGGTCCGTACGCGGCCGGTTTGTTTACCGAAGCGGCCATGCACACTCCGCTTGAAGTGACCGAGCGCGCCATGGCCGAGTTCGAGGCATCGGCAGCGGATTGCGTGGTGGCGATTGGCGGCGGCTCGACCATCGGCCTGGGCAAGGCCATCGCCTGGCGTAACGATGCCCCGCAACTGGTGGTGGCAACGACCTATGCAGGTTCGGAAGCCACGGATATTCTCGGGCAGACCGAGAACGGCGTGAAGACCACGATCCGGAATCCGAAGATCCGGCCCGAGACCGTCATCTACGACCCGGAGCTCACGCTTGGTCTGCCCGTCCCGATGAGCGTGTCGAGCGCTCTCAATGCCATGGCCCATTCGGTCGAGGGGCTTTATGCGCAGGATGCCAATCCGGTCACGTCGCTTATGGCTGTCGAGGGTATCCGGGCGTTGAAACGCGCCTTGCCGAAGATCGTTCGCACGCCCGGCGATCTCGATGCCCGATCGGATATGCTCTACGGTTCCTGGCTCTCCGGCGTCGTTCTCGGCTCGGTCGGCATGTCGCTGCATCACAAGCTTTGCCACACGCTTGGTGGTGCCTTCGACCTGCCACATGCGGAAACCCACGCGATCCTTCTGCCGCATACAGCAGCATTCAACGCGTCAGCCGTGGTTGAGGCGTTGCGGCCCGCAGCCGAGCTTTTCGGCGGCGATCTGGGCGTTGGACTGTACGATTTTGCAGCGAGCGTGGGTGCCCCGCTTGCCCTGAAGGACCTGGGGGTAACCGAGGCCGACCTTGCCCATGCTGCCGATCTTGCGGTGCAGAAACCTTACTGGAATCCGCGCGATGTCACCCGCGACGGCATTTTCCAGCTTCTTGTGCGCGCACATGCCGGTGCGCGTCCGACAGCCGCTTGATCCGGGAGGAGTATCGATGAACGATCAAACCAGAATAGACTATTTCACCGAGGCCGGTTCGGTCGACGCCGTCAATGCGCGCATCGGGCCCGATGCGCCTCTCCGTCTCGCCGAGATCATGCGCAGCCTGGTGCGTCACCTGCACGCCTTCATCAAGGACGTGGAACTGACCCAGGACGAATGGGGCGTCGCCATCGACTTCCTTACGCGCACCGGCCAGATCTGCGACGACAAACGGCAGGAGTACATCCTGCTCTCCGATGTCCTCGGGGCGTCGATGCTGGTCGACGCGATCAACAATCGCCGGCCCACCGGTGCGACGGAGAACACGGTTCTGGGACCCTTCCATGTCGACGGGGCGCCCGAGTACGAAATGGGTGCCTCCATCACCCAGCAAGGCGCAAAGGAGACCTGCCTCTATGAGGGGAGGGTTACCGATCTCGACGGCAATCCGGTCGAGGGTGCCCGGATCGATGTCTGGTGCGACAACGAAGACGGATTCTATGACGTGCAGCAGCCGGACCTGCAGCCGGCGTTCAACAACCGTGGCGTGTTTACGACCGGAGCCGATGGCCTCTACCGGTTCCGGGGCATCAAACCGGTTTCCTATCCCATTCCCGATGACGGACCGGTCGGGCAGCTTCTCGGTCATCTCGGACGGCATCCGTATCGCCCGGCGCACATGCACTTCATCGTCAGCGCCGAAGGCTACGACACCGTTATCACCCACACCTTCGTCGATGGCGACGAGTACCTGCAGTCGGATGCGGTCTTCGGCGTGAAGGCTTCGCTTATCGCCCGGTTCGAACCGCTGAGCGAAGGTGTGGCCAAGTGGCGATCCGAATACGACTTCGTCTTGCACAAGCGGTCTCGGAAATAGGGGAGCGAAACGTCATGGGTACGAAGGATCTTGGCGGGGTTGTGGTGACAGGCTCGGCGCGCGGGATCGGCCTGGCCATTGCCGAACGCCTTGCGAAAACGGGCTACGGGATCGTGATCGCCGATATCGACGAGGAGGGCGGCGCGCGTGCCGCCCGCAGTATCGAGGCGACCGGCGGCCGGGCAGTCCCGATCCGTGTCGATGTCTCGGACCGCGCCTCCGTGGCCGCGGCCATCAGGGCCTGCGAAGACGCCTTCGGCTTCATCCACGCCATCGTCAACAATGCCGGCTTCAACCGCCCCCAGCCCTTTCTCGAAACAACCGAGGAAAACTGGGACCGGATCATGAAGGTCAACGGACTTGGCGTGATGATCGGGATCCAGGAGGCCGCAAAGGCGATGATAGTTGCGGGCCACAAGGGCAAGATCGTCAGCACGGCGTCGATGGCGGGTCGCAGCGGTTTTGGCGATTTTGCACCCTATTGCGCGAGCAAGGCGTCGGTCATCAGCCTGACCCAGGCGGCGGCGCGGGCGCTGGCCGAACACGGCATCACCGTCAATGCCTTCGGCCCCGGCGTGGTCGAAACTGAGCTTTGGGAACAGCTCGACAAGGATCTCATGGAGATGGGCGCCTCATCCGAACCGGGCGAGGCGATGCGAAACTTCTCGGCCAATATTCCGCTTGGAAGGGTTTCAAGCCCGCAGGACGTGGCGGGAACCGTTGAATTTCTGATCTCGCCCGCCTCCGACTACATGACCGGCCAGTGCCTGATGATCGACGGCGGCATGATCATGCAATGACGACACGACCACCGGGAGAGCCGACTTGACCGCCAGTATGAGGAAAAGCCCCCGCATCGCCTTTCTGGGCACGGGTGCCCAGGGCGCATCCATTGCCACCGACTTTGCGTTGGCCGGTCTGGACGTAACCTTCATCGACCAGTGGCCCGCCCATGTCGAAGCCATTCGGGAAAAGGGCATCACCGTCAATCTGCCGACGCGGAAAATACATGCCGAGGTGCCGGCCCTGCATCTGTGTCAGGTCGCCGAAATCAAGGAGCCCTTCGACATCGTGTTCCTTGTGGTCAAGGCCTATGACACTCGATGGGCCTGCGAACTCATCAAGCCGGTTCTCGCGCCGGACGGTTTTGTCGTCGGGCTGCAAAACGGCATGACCCATGAGGATATCGCCGACATCGTAGGGCGAGAGAGGACGATCGGCGCCGTGATCGAGATCGCCTCGAACATGTGGGAGCCGGGTATCACCACCCGCCAGAACGACACGGACGAGTCCTGGTTCGCGATGGGCGCGCTCGATCCGGAGCAGCAACACAGGGTCGAGGATGTCGCTGCTCTCTTGCGCAACTCGGGCACGGTCGAGGTCGTGGATGACATCCGTTCGGCGAAATGGATGAAACTGGTGGTGAACGCTGCGGAGTTGATCCCTTCCGCCATCATCGACACCGCACTGAATGATGCCGCCCGGGCGCCGGGCATGCTGGAGGTGATGCGCGCCGCCGGCTATGAGGCGATGCAGGCTGCACTGGCAGATGGCGCGACCATCATGCCGATCATCGGGATGCCTCCCGTGATGAGCAACCACCCTGAACGCTACGTGGACGAGATATTCGAGGAGGTTCTGCGGACTTTCTCGCGCGAGGACACGCTGACCACCTCGCTTCAGGATTGGCGCAAGGGGCGCCGGGCCGAAGTGGACGATGTGAACGGGCTGGTGGTGGAAATACTGAAAACACACGGCCGCGAAGCCCCCGTCAACAAGCGCGTTGTCGAGATCGCGCGCGAAATCGAGGCCGGCCGGCTGGAGCCCAGGCCCGAGAATGCCGCGCTGATGAGCGAGGCGTTCAAGCAAAGCCAATGGAGTGACTGATGTGAAGATCGCCGACGCTCCTTCACGGGCATCGAGCGTTACTTAAGGGAGGAAATACCATGTCTGAACAACTCACCGTAGTTGCGCATCTGCGCGCCCTTGACGGCCAGATCGAGGAAACCAAGTCGTTTCTCCTGGGCCTGATAGGGCCGACCCGGGAAGAGCCCGGCTGCGTGGAATACTGGCTGCACCAGGACAATGACGATCCCGCCGAATTCACATTCTACGAGAACTGGACCAATCGGGCGGAGTGGGACAAGCACATGGAACTTCCCCATCTGCAGGCCTTCGCCGACGTAAAGGACAAGGTTTTCGAGCTCCAGAAGTTGAGGCTCATGACCATGATCAGCAATGCGGAGTCCAAGCGTTGAGTGGCGGGCTGCCCGGCTTGGCCGGCACCGACCATGTTGGATTCACCGTCCCCGACATCGAGGCGGCCACGCGCTTCTTCGTCGATGTGATCGGTTGCGAAGTTGTCTATGAAATCGGCCCCTTCGTTTCCGACGACGACTGGATGCAGGTTCATCTCGGAGTGCACCCGCGTGCAGTTATCAAGACGCTGAGGATGCTACGCTGTAAAAACGGGCCGTCTTTCGAGCTGTTCGAATACGACCTCGAAGGAGCCTCGCAGACACCGCCTGCCAACAGTGACGTGGGAGCGACCCATCTCGGCTTCCTGGTCACAGACATGGATGCGGCGGTCGTTCATCTGAAAGCTCATGGTGTCAGGGTTCAGGGCGATCCGACAACGATGACAGAGGGGCCGTCAGAAGGTCTGACCTGGGTCTATTTCCTGGCACCCTGGGGGATGCAACTGGAGCTTGTCAGCTATCCGAAAGGCATGGCGGTAACACGGGCAAATCCCGATGCCCTGTGGTCGCCGAGACCAAGCTGATGGAAAACTGACTGACACTGGCGGCGTCTCGGCCTGACAGAAGATTCATTTAATGTATAAAACGCTCCGGTCTCGCGGCCGGTGCGTTTTTCTTTGTCGGCAGAAACAGGAAACCGTCAGACGGCTTCCAGCGCGATGGCGATGCCCTTGGCCAACGCCAATGCACATCGTCGCCAGAGCCTTCTTGGCCCCGCGCTCGCGCATTTCCAGCGCCGCCGTTCCGGTGATGCGCGTCGTCACGGAGCCGTTTTCGCGGAACGGCGTGCGCAGCTTGCCAAGAGCCTCCATCGAGGTCTCGCGCGGATGCTCGTCCTTGTCGACAACGACAGGGTCGCCCTTGCGCTGCGGGATCGTCACCGGGACGATTTCCTTCGCCAGGCGGCCGTCTTTCTGCGCGGCGGCGGCCTTTGACTGCGAGCGCAGGGCGAAAGCATCCTGGTCCTCGCGCGATCCTTTGATATGGAAGGGGGCACAAGTTTGCACCTTGTACCGGCCACCATATTTTTCAATAAGTTAGCGTACTAAAAATTCTTCGAAGCGTTCCGATGTAACTTTCGTGTAACGCCGCGATTTCGGAGGATTGATCGGGTGTTGAAGCTGCCCGAAATATCTCCGATATCGGTCGAAATCGAACGATTTCGGCGATTTTCACACGCACACAATCGCACACACCATTCTACTGGTTTTATAATAGGCAATAATATCAGTTGGATAGCCTATAACCTGTCCGCTTTGTAATTAGAGGGTCCCGGGTTCAAGTCCTGGCGGGGGCACCATCCAGCTTTTTTGTTTGATAGAATACGGGGAGCTTCATTCACGGAGGGGGCCGCCACTTGTTTGTCCTTCCAAAACGGTCCAGTGCGAGATCGCAGGGGTGCGCGTAAAGCCGTCTGAGCGACACCTAAACGACATCAGCATCCATTCGCTGCACAACGATACGGCGGTGCCGTCGTGGCTAGATCTAATCCTACGCGAGCGAAAAGCGCTAACGCGCGATTCTCGAGCGATTTGCCCCTGTGGCCCCACTATCGGGACTCCTTGCGGGCCGATAGCGGTTATCGGCACACTACCCGAGGAGCGATTGTTCCAATCAGTTGACATCGCAACTGGTGCGATCTAATATCAACGAGTTGTTATCGCAACTCACGGACTGGAGGAGTCAGTGGAAACGGGAGGAAATTCATGAAAAGCCTTATCGCGGCCATGGCGGCCGCTTGCGCCCTGTCGACTGCGCTCGCCGGCGCGTCCCTTGCCGACACCATCAAGGTCGGCGTCATCGCGCCGTTCTCGGGTCCGTTTGCCATTTATGGCAAGCAGTATCAGCAGGCCATCGAAGTCTATGTCGACGAGCATGGCCAGACGGCCGGCGATCATACTATCGAATTCATCTACAAGGATGTCGGCGGGCCAAACCCCGACAATTCACGTGCTCTCGCCCAGGAATTGCTGATCCGCGACAAGGTCGATTATCTTGCCGGCTTCACGTTCACGCCCAACGCTCTCGCCGTCGCGCCGCTGATCGAACAATCGCAAACGCCGACCGTGATCTTCAACGCGGCGACATCGGCCATCAACAAGCAGTCGGACTTCTACGTACGCACCAGCTACACACTGTGGCAGGTGTCGGCGCCGCTCGCCGAATGGGCCTATGACCAGGGAATCCGCACGGTCGCGACGGCCGTTGCCGATTACGGCCCGGGGATCGACGCCGAAAACGGTTTCCGCGCCGCCTTCGAGGCGAAGGGCGGCAAGGTCGTCGATGCGATCCGCATGCCGTTGCAGACAACCGATTTCTCGCCCTTTATCCAGCGCGTGCGAGAACAGGCGCCGAATGCGCTGTTCGCCTTCCTGCCGGGCGGTCCGCCGACCTTCGGCTTCACGAAGACCTACAACGAGAACGGCCTGGAAGAAGCCGGCATCAAGTTTCTCGGCACCGCGGAAACCGAAGAGTCCAATCTACAGGCGCTCGGGGACGCGGCACTCGGTCTAACGACAGCCTATCATTATTCCGCCGCGCACGATTCAGAACTGAACCGTAAATTCACGACGAGGCTGTCGGAAATGTTTTCCGATTCAGTCGCCAACTGGGCATCGGTCGGCGCCTATGATGGCGTGCACCTCATCTACCACATGGTCGAGGCAGCCGGTTCCGACGGACCCGCGGCGATCGAATCCGCAAAAGGGTTAGAGTGGGAAAGCCCGCGCGGTCCGCTGATAATGGATCCGGAAACCCGCACCGTCATCCAGAATGTCTATATCCGGGAAGTCGAACGCGACGGGGATAGCGGCCTGCTCGTCAACCGCGAGAAGGGAGTGATCGCCACGGTCGGCGATCTCGGCTGGGACAAGTAACCTCTCCGGCGCGGGCGCCACGCCGCCCGCGCCGACAGCCCGGAAGACTAGAATGTCGCTGCTCCTGAACATAGCGGTGGACGGGATCGCATACGGCATGATCCTGTTCATGATCGCGATCGGCCTTTCCGTCACGATGGGGCTGATGCGGGTCATCAATCTCGCCCATGGCGGTTTCGCGCTGATCGGCGGAGCGTTGACGCATTGGATGATGGCCAAGGCCAACCTGCCGTTCCTCGCCGCGGCCGGCCTCGCCATCGCGGCCACGGTGGCGATCGCGGTGCCGCTCGAGCGCGGCCTGTACCGTCGCATCTACTGCTTCGGCGAATTGCAGCAGGTGCTCGCGACGATCGGGATAACCTTCATCATGATCGCCGCCGTCAACCTGTTGCTCGGCTCGACCTTGCTGGCGATTCCACTTCCCGACGGGCTGGCGACCTCGATTGATCTCGGCTTTCGCACCCTGCCGGTGCACCGGCTGCTGGTCATTGTCGTCGGCTGCGCCGTCGTCGCCGGCCTTTACCTGCTTTTGGAGCGCACGCGTTTCGGCATTCGCCTGCGTGCCGCCGTCGACAATCGCGGTGCGGCTGCCGCACTCGGCATCAACACCGGACGGCTCTTCGCTGTCACCTTCTGCCTCGGCGCCGGGCTTGCCGCCCTCGGCGGTATTCTCGGCGCGGAACTGCTTCCGATCGACGCCTATTATCCGCTCCGCTACATGGTGCTGTTCCTGCTGGTCGTCGCTGTCGGCGGCATGGGCTCGATCGCCGGTTCCTTCTTTGCCGCCATCGGGCTCGGCCTCCTGGAGACCGCGTCGCGGTATCTCGTTCCCGACTACGGTACTATCTTCTTTTTCGCCTGCGTCATGGCGCTTCTCGCGGTGCGCCCGTCCGGCCTGATGGGGAGGCTATGACATGGCGAAAGTCGTGACCGGGACAAGGCGCAATGGCTCGCTTTTCGGCGTGCCGCTGATGGGCGAAGCCGTGCTGCTCGCCGTCGCTGCCGCCGCCTTCTTCCTGTTTCCCTACGATCTCGGATTCCTGACGCGGATCCTGATCATGATGATCTTCGTCCTGTCGCTCGACCTGGTGCTCGGCTATGCCGGTATCGCGACCCTCGGCCATGCGGCGCTTTATGGCAGCGGCGCTTACGCTGCCGGGCTATTCGCCGTCCACGTTTCCGGCGATCCGCTGCTCGGCCTTGGCGCCGGCGCGGCCGCGGGTGCGGCAATGGCCTTCGTGTCCGGTCTGGTGCTGATGCGCGCGCACGGCCTGACCGTGTTGATGCTTTCCATCGCCGTCGCCCAGATCTGCCAGGAAATCGCCAACAAGGCGCGGCCCGTCACCGGTGGAGCGGACGGCTTGCGCGGCATTCGTATGGAGCCGGTTCTCGGCCTGTTCGAGTTCGATTTCGTCGGACAGACCGGATACTGGTACGCCCTTGCGGTCCTTAGTCTGGTCGTACTCGTCCTCAAACGGGTCACCGCGTCGCCTTTTGGGTTGTCGGCCCGGGGCATCAAGGAGAGCCGCCAGCGCATGACCGCGATCGGAACGCCGGTGTATTGGCGCCTCGTCGCCGTCTACACGCTCGGCGGCGCCATCGCGGGGATCGCCGGCGCACTCGCCGCGCAGGTGACGGCGCTTGTCAGTCTCGAGGTCTACTCCTTCTCGCTCTCCGCGGAAGCGCTGATCATGCTCATCCTCGGGGGGACCGGCAGGCTCTACGGCGCGATCATCGGGACGGCGATCTTCATGATTGTCCACCACGTCGCCGCGGCTGTCGATCCGTTCAACTGGCTGTTCATCATCGGCGGAATGGTTCTTGCCGTCGTCTTTTTCTTGCCATCCGGGCTTACCGGCATCGGTGAACTGGCCGGCAGGCTGGCGGGGAGGGCGAAATGACTCCGGGCCTTCACGTTAGGAACCTCAACAAGAATTTCGGCGGCATAGTCGTCGCGAAGAATATCTGCCTCGATCTGCGGCCCGGCGACCGCAAGGCGCTTATCGGCCCCAACGGGGCAGGAAAGACCACCTTCGCCAACCTCCTGACGGGCGTGCTGACGCCGAGTTCGGGCGATATCACGCTCGACGGGGTCGACCTGCGCAGGCTGCCCGAGCCGAAGCGCGTCAAGGTGGGTGTCGCCAAGACATTCCAGATCACGACGCTGTTCCGCCGCATGACAGTGCGCGAGAATCTTCGCCTGCCCATTCTGGAACGCGAGGGCATGACCGTCGGCCTGTTGCGTCCGGCCGACTCGTATCCGCGGGTGGAGGATGAAATCGACCATCTGCTCGGCGAGTTCAATCTGGAGCGGCACGCCGGACGGATCGTTGAAGAACTGGCCTACGGCCAGCAGCGGCTGCTGGAACTGGCGCTGACCCTAGCGCTCAATCCGCGCATCCTCGTCCTCGACGAGCCCGCCGCCGGCGTGCCGGCAAGCGACAGTCACCTGATCTCCGAAGCGATCGCGCGCCTCCCGCAGGATCTCGCCGTCCTCATCATCGAGCACGACATGAAGCTTGTCTTCGAGGTTGCCCGTTCGATCATCGTGCTCGTCAACGGGGAAATCCTCACCGAAGGCACACCGGCCGAGATCGCCGCCGACCAGCGCGTCCGCGACCTTTACCTGGGCGCGCGCCATGACTGAGCGCATACTCGAAATCGAAAACGTCACCGCCGGGTACGGGCAGACCCACATCCTCAACGGCATGTCGTTCTGCGTCGGACAGGGCGAACGTCTAGCGATCATCGGCCGTAACGGCGTAGGTAAGACCACGACGCTTTCCGCGATCATGGGGTTCGCGCGGCTGCATGAAGGCGAGATCCGTTTCGACGGGGAGCCGATCAATACCCTGCCCACGCACCAGCGCGCGATGCGCGGGCTGGGGCTCGTTCCGCAGACCCGCGACATCTTCCCGTCATTGAGCGTGGAGGAAAACCTCATCTCCGGCATCCGCGGCGACGCGACGCTTGACGAGGCCTACGAATTGTTTCCCCGCCTGAAGGAACGTCGGCGCAATGGCGGCGGCCAGCTGTCCGGCGGCGAACAGCAAATGCTGTCGATCGCCCGAACACTACTCGGCAAGCCGCGCCTGTTGATGCTCGACGAGCCGCTGGAAGGGTTGGCACCGGTCATCTGCGACATGCTGATGGAGGTCTTCGAGAAACTGGCCACCGAACGTAACCAGACGATCATCCTCGTCGAACAGCACGCCGAGCTCGCCCTGAAATTCGCCGACCGGGCGATCATCGTCGACAACGGCGAAATCGTTTACGCGGCGCCTGCGCCGGACATTCTGGCCGATCCGCACATTCTCGACCGCCATGTCGGCATCGGTCCCGCCGCCAATTGAGACGCCACCTGGAAAGGACACGCCATGAACATGATCGAAGGTCATATCGCCAAGCCGGCCCCGAAAGGCGTCGCCGAATGGGACGTAGATCCATATGATCCGGCGATCCTGTCCGACCCGTCCGGCTATTACGCGGAACTTCGCTCGAAGGGTGCGTTCGCCTATATCCCGCGCTATGCGATCCTGGCCTGCGGCCGCTATCCGGAAACGAAGGAAGTCTTCTCCGATCACGAGCGTTTCGTGTCGTCACGCGGTGTCGGCCTGCAGGATTTCAGCCTCCAGGAACCCTGGCGTCCGCCGTCCATCGTCCTGGAAGTCGATCCGCCCTATCATGCCAGGACGCGAACCGTGATCGCCCGCGCATTGTCGCCGAAGGCCGTCGCGCAGTTGAAGGAGAGCTTCCGCGAAGCTGCGGACGAGCTGGTCGACGAACTCATCGAGAAGGGCTCGTTCGAGGCGGTCACGGAACTCGCGGAAACCTTTCCGGTGCGGGTGTTCCCGAGCGCCGTCGGACTGAAAAAGGCGGACCGCCGCCCGCTCGTCGACTACGGTGCGATGGTCTTCAACGCGCTCGGCCCGGACAACGAAATCCGCCGGACGGCGCTGGCCAAGGCCCCCGACATCGTTCCGTGGATCATGGAACAGTGCAAACGCGAGAACCTCAAATTGGACGGTTTCGGCGCGGTGATCTACGCCGCGGCCGACAATGGCGACCTTACAGAGGAAGAAGCCGGGATGCTCGTCCGCTCGCTGCTGTCCGCCGGCGTCGACACGACCGTTACCGGTATCGGCTCCGCGCTGTGGTGCTTTGCCAACAATCCGGACCAGTACGAATTGCTCAAACAGGACCCGAAACTGGCGCGTCCGGCCTTCGAGGAGGTGTTGCGCTACACCTCTCCGGTCCACTCGTTCTGCCGCACCGCGCAGGTCGATACCGAAGTCGGCGGTATCGCCATCGAGAAGGACACGAAAATCCTTTGCGTGCTCGGCTCGGCCAATCTCGACGAGGAGCATTGGCCGAACGCCGATCGCTTCGACATCACGCGTCGCGCGACCGGTCATCTCGCCTTCGGCACCGGTATCCACGGCTGCGTCGGGCAGAACGTGGCCCGCGCCGAGCTGGAAGCCCTGCTCGGCGCTCTGGCGGACAAGGTCGCGTCAATCGAATTGGAGGGCGATGCCGTCTGGCGGCCCAACAACGCGATCCATGCGCTCGACCGCATGCCGCTGCGATTCCGGCCCAAATAGGCAAACACGTAAACAAGGGAGAAGCGATTTGGTGAAAATCACATACATCTCCAGCGACGGCGACCAGACCACGATCGACGCCGCCGACGGCGACAGCCTGATGCAGACGGCGATCGCCAACGACATCGACGGCATTATCGGCGAGTGCGGCGGCTCGATGATGTGTGCGACATGCCATGTCTATGTGGACGAAGCGTTTCTCGACCGCCTGCCGCCCCGCTCCGAGGGCGAGGACGAGATGCTCGACTGCGCGGCCTCCGAGCGACGCGATAACAGCCGTTTGTCCTGCCAGATCAAGGCTGCGCCCGAGATCGACGGCATCGTCATGAGTTTGCCGGAGACGCAGCAATAATGCCAGCGTCGGTCGTCATCGCGGGCGCTGGCCAGGCAGGGCTACAGGTCTCTGCAAGCCTTCGTCAAGCCGGTTACGATGGCGGCATAGTCCTTATCAACGACGAAGCGGGACTGCCCTATCAGCGGCCGCCGCTGTCGAAGACATATCTGAAGGACGGCCGGTCCGAGCGCCTGCTGCTACGCATTGCCGCCTTCTACGACAAGAACCGGATAGAACTGCTTGACCAGATCCGGGTCGAACGGATCGACCGCCGGGCCAGGTCAGTCGCTCTGTCCGATAGCCGGACACTGCGATATGGCCATCTCGTGCTGGCAACCGGCGCTCGCAATCGGAAGCCGCCCATCGAGGGGCTGGAACTGCAAAACGTCGTCGAACTGCGCACCCTGGCGCATGCCGCCGCGATCCGCCGGCATGTCAGGGAAAAATCGCGCGCCGTCATCATCGGCGGCGGGTTCATCGGGCTCGAATTCGCGGCTGTGGCGACGGCGATGGGTATGGACGTGACCGTCATCGAGGCGGCGACGCGTGTCATGGCCCGCATCGTGTCCGAGCCGGTATCCCGCTATTTCGCCGATTTTCATGCCGGTATCGGCGTGCGCCTGGAGCTTGGCGTGTTGGCGGAGCGCGTCATCGGCGACGCGGACGGCCGGGCATGCGCGGTGGAGCTTGCCGACGGCCGGTCGGTCGATTGCGATCTGGTCCTCATCGCCGCAGGAGTCGTTCCGAATGACGAACTGGCTGCCGAAGCCGGTCTCGCCACCGGTAACGGGATCATCGTCGGCAATACGCTTTCGACCGACGATCCCGCCATCTCGGCCATCGGCGATTGCGCCGCATATGTCCACCCGTTCGCCGGCCGGCGGATACGCCTTGAATCGGTGCAGAACGCCACCGATCAGGCGAAATGCGTCGCCGCCCGCCTGACTGGATCGCCGCATGCCTACGAGGCGCTGCCGTGGTTCTGGAGCGACCAGGGTGACCGCAAGCTGCAGATCGCCGGTCTGACCGACACTGCGGACGATCTTGTGGCAATCCGGGGCGAAGATGGCCGGCTCTGTGTACATTGTTTTCGTGGCGGGCAATATATCGGCCTTGAATCGGTGAATGCGCCGGGTGACCACATGATGGCGCGCAAGACGCTTGCTGGCGGCAAACACCTCTCGAGACAGGATCTCGAGAAGACAGGGTTTGATCTGCGGGTGTTCCGGGACCGGTGAATTACGGAAGATAGGCAGATGAACAGGCAAGACGCTCACAAGGACTCCGACACGGCCAGAAAACCGTGCCCGGAGGGCCGGCTGTCCAGCCCGACCAAGGATCGTGGCGGTCGCCCCGTCGTCGATGTCACGACCTATATCCCGTACTTCCTTTCGTCGGTGAACAACTCGCTCTCGCGCGGCGCCTCCCAATTCTATCTGGAACATTTCGGCATCGGCATCGTCGAATGGCGGGTCGTTTCCATGCTCGCCATCGAGCCGAGGATTCCCGCGTCTCGGATCTGCGAGGTCGTCGCGCTGGACAAGGGGGCGACCAGCCGCGCGCTAATGCGATTACACGAGCTCGGCTACCTGTCCTTTGAAGCGCATGAACCCGATCCTCGCAAGAAGATCTGGTGGCTGAACGAAAACGGCGATCGTCTTCATGACCGGATACTGCAGGTCGCCTTGGAACGCGAGAGGCAACTCATTCGCGATGCCGATCCGGATGACCTGGAGGCCTTTCTTCGCGTGATGCGTATCATGCGGCGCAATGTCGACAAGATCTCCACGGCCAGCCTCCAGGATGCATTGGACGCCACCGACGGCGATTGAACCGTACGTAATAAGCGGGAGGGTCAGATGGATGGAGGATGCAGCTGCGGCGCGGTCCGGTATCGCCTTACCGGGAAGCCCCTTTTTGTCCATTGCTGTCATTGCCGTCATTGCCAACGCGAGACCGGGTCGGCCTTCGCCCATAACGGGATGATTGAGTCCGACCGTATCGAGGTAACCCGCGGGATGCCGGCGGTCTTCGACCTGCCGACTGCGAGCGGGAAGGGGCAACGGGTGCGCCGCTGCTCCGATTGCGGCGTCGCGCTCTGGAGCACCTATGGCGGGCCCGGGCCGCTCGTGAGTTTCGTGAAGATCGCCACGCTCGACGAACCGGACCGGTTTCCGCCGCAGGCGCACATGTTCACCGCCAGCACGGCGGAGTGGATGGTGCTGCCGGACGGCGTCCCGGCCGCGGTCGGCTATTACGACCGCGAGAGCCTGTGGCCGAAGGCGAGCCTGGAACGGCTCGCGAAACTGCTTGCGGGGCAGACGTGAATTGCATGATCCATACCGGATCGAGCGTGCGCGCAGGAACGCGTCGAAGCGTACAAGGGGAGGGCCGGCGCCATTAACAACCGTCAGCTTCTTTATTTCGTGAAGGTCGTCGAAGCCGGCAGTCTGACAGCCGCGGCAGACAACCTCCATATCGCCCAGCCGGCGCTGGGCCTGCAAATCCGCAATCTCGAAGAAGAGCTCGGGATTTCGCTGATCGTGCGCCATTCGCGCGGGATCCAGCCGACACCGGCTGGCGAATTGCTGTTCCAGCGAGCGGTCGCGATCCTGCAGTCGATGGAGGAACTGGAGCAGGAAATCAGGCATTTCGCAGGCGAGTCGCGAGAGACGATCCGCTTCGGGATCACGCCAAGCGCCATGCGCCTGCTTGGCCCCGACCTCCTGCTTGAAGCAAGGGAACTGATGCCGGATGTCTTTTTCAGTCTGGTTGAGGAACTGAGTTTCATCCTGGTCGGTGCGCTCGAAGCAGGCGATCTCGACGCGGCATTCACCTATCAGGACACCGAACGTCCCAACCTTTCGCGCCGCGCGATCATGGAAGAAGACCTGATGTTGGTCTCGTCGCCGGATCTGGATGCGTCACCCGAGCCGGTCCCGTTCGCCGAGGTGGCGCGCCGCGACCTGGTTCTGGCGGGACCACGCGACATCGTGCGCCGTCTCGTCGAGGACACCGGCATGCGCCTCTCTGTTCCGGTCAATGTGGTCTACGAAGCGCAATCGGTGCCCGCGACGCGCAATCTGCTCGAAAAGGGAATCGCCAGCGGAGTAATGCCATACGGCTCGGTGGCGGCGGAACTGAAGGCGGGTACGCTGCGCGGCCGCCGCATCGTCGAACCGGCGCTTGTCCGCACCCTCTACGTGGTCCGTAGGATGCGCCACGTTCCGTTTCAGTCGGAGGAGGCTTTCGAAGCGTTCGTGGGCCGCGCAATCGACAAGCTGACCGCGCGGCTGGGAGATTTGTGCCGGCCTATCGGTACGAGTTGATCTGAAACCACACAGTCGTGTGGAACCGGATCAGACCTTCACCGTTTCGAGCGTCGTCGGGAAGAACAGTTCCTCCGCTGCGACCTTGCGTTTCGAGAGGCCCTGGGCATGGTGATGGGCAAGGAACGTCTCGAGGAGATCGCGGTTGGCGTCGAAGCCGTAGGACCAGTAATCCGAACCCATCAGTTCCTTCGCGGCCTTCACCTGCTCTTCGACGAAGGGCAGCGTGACCTTGGTTGCCGAGTTCTCCTCGAGGCGCTCGGTCGCCATGTCCTTTGACCGGGTGAAGGCTTTCAGCACGGCACCCGGCAGATAGCGGTGTTTCTCAGCGAGTTCGCGCCTGATGCCAAGCACATGCATGATCGGAAAAATGCGGGTGCGGGCGTAGTAGTCTTTAGCGGCAGCAACGGGGTCGGCGAACAGCCAGCCGATATTCGGCTCGCCCCGTTCGAAACAGGAGGGAGGGCGCGGCGAGATAATGGCGTCGATCTCGCCGTCGGCAAGCATTTGCGACAGGGTACGGCCGGCGGGGGCGGTGTCCAGCCGCACATCCTGCGGCAGGTTGAGCTTGATCTTCTCCGGCCGTCCGGGATTTTCGAGCCCGCCGCGCACCCAGTGGACGTCGCTTGGCTTCACGCCGTACTCGTCCTGCAGGATCGCGCGCGCCCAGACACACGCCGTGAGTTGGTACTCGGGCAGGCCGACGCGCCGCCCGGCGAGATCTTCCGGCTTCTCGATACCCCGGTCTGTGCGAATGTAGAAGGAGGTATGGCGAAACGCCCGCGACAGGAAGGCAGGAACAGCGACATAATCGGCGTTTCCTTCGGCGATCTTCACGGTGAGACTGCTCATCGACAGTTCGCAGATGTCGAACTCGCCGAACCGGAAGGCTCGAAAGAAAATCTCCTCCGGCGTCAGCGTCATGAACACCGGATCCACACCGTCGATCATCACGTCGCCGTCGATCAACGGGCGCGTCCGGTCGTAATTGCCGACCGCAATGGATAGGTTCAGTCGTGTCATGCTCCTGCCTTGCTCTGAAGGGCTGTCTGGCAGCCGTCGTTAATGCAATGGCCTCGCTCTTCAAGCGTGGCGGTTCAGTCGGATGTGGATGTTCTTTTCACGTGTGAATTCAAGCAGTTCCTGCAGGCATTCCTCCCGGCCCATGCCGGACTGCTTGTAGCCGCCGAACGGCGCACCGAGGAAATGCTTACCGACCTCGTTGATCCAGACATAACCGGTCTCGACCGCATTTGCGGTGTTGAGGGCGTGATGCAAATTGTCGGTCCAGATGGAGCAGGTGAGGCCGTATTCGACGCCGTTGACCTCTTTCAGCATTGCTGTTGCGTCGCTCCACTTCAGGACGGACAGGACCGGCCCGAATATCTCCTCGCGCGCGATCCGCATGTCCATCGTCACGCCGGAGAAGATCGTCGGCTCGACGAAGAAGCCGTTCGAAAGGCTCGGATCGTCTGGAATCTTTCCGCCGTATAAAAGGTTTGCGCCCTCGTTTTTACCGATCTCGATATAGTCGAGCACTTTCCGGTGCTGCGCCTTGCTGATCAGGGCTCCCATCATCGTGTCGTGCGATGTCGGGTCGCCCGGCTTGAAGGTACTGGCTTTTTTCACCAGCCGTTGCAGCACCGCGTCGTGGATCGACTCGTGCAGGAAAGCGCGGCTGGTCGATCCGCAGGACTGGCCGCACCACGTGAAGTTCATTCCGTCGATCAATGCACTGGCGACTGTATCCGGATCGGCGTCGCCGAAGGCGATCAGCGCGTTCTTGCCGCCGAGTTCGAGCAGGGCCGGCTTGATCGTTCCGGCGGCTCCGCTCAATACGGCGCGCCCGGTGCCCACGCTGCCGATCACGCCGACCTTCGCGACGTCCGGGTGGCTGGCGAGCGTCTGCCCGGCCTCGGCTCCGCCGGGCAGGATGTTCAGCGCGCCCGGGGGCAAAATGCCCTCGATCAATTCCGCGAACCTCAACGCCGACAGCGGCGCCTGTTCCGGCGGCTTGATGATAACGGTGTTGCCGGCGGCGAGCGGAGCCGCCGACTTGCCGGCGCAGAACATGAAGGGATGATTGAAGGCGATAATGCGGGCGATCACGCCCATCGGCTCGCGCACAGAGGTATTAAGCACATTGGCGCCCATCGGTATCGAAGTGCCCTTCATTTCGGTGACCAGTCCGGCGAAGAACTCGAACTGTGCCGCGGAAGCGTGACTGTCCGCCACCATGGCGCGCACCGGATTGCCGCAATCCTCGGCGTCGATCATGGCGAATTCCTCGGCGTGATCGCGAATGACCGACGCGATTTCGCGCAGCAGTCTTGCACGCTCGAGCGGGTGCACGTCGCGCCAGTCACTGAAGGCTGCGCGGGCGGCCGCTATCGCGGCCTCGGCATCGCTGGCGTCCGCCATCGCGATCGTGCCGAGCGACCGGCCGCTGCCGGGGCTGAAAAGCTCGACCGGCTCATGCGACGGGACATGCCACGCGCCGCCATAGTAGAGCCCACGGTTCTCCGGCAGTTTGACCGTTGCGCTGCCGGTTGATGTCTTCGTGCTTCCCGCGCTGCTCATACCGTTCTCCCTCGTGCGGAATTCCCGGAGGGCCGGCGTCGCGCGCGCGACGTCGGATCCGGATAGCCGGGCTCGATCCTCACATCGACGACGGCCACGCCGCCATTGTCGACGACGGCCATCGCCTGCCGGAATATCCCGTCGAGTTCCTCCATGCGCGTAACGGGGCCGAAGCCCGTCGCTCCCTGCGCGGTCGCCATCGCCGCCAGGTCGATTTCGGGATCGATCATTTTCTGGCCGATCCACCGGTTTTCGACCGGGCGGCCGCGGGCGATCGCCACGCGCTCCTGATGTATCTCGTCATTGAAAAACGAGCTGTTGTTGGCGACGACAATCATCAGCGGGATCCTGTAGCGCACCGCGGTCCAGATCGCGGTCGCGCCCATGACGAAGTCGCCATCGCCGCAGACGGCGAGCGGCAGGCGGCCGCTGTTTTTCAAGGCCAGGGCCGCCCCGACCGCGATGCCTGGTCCGCCACCGATGCCGCCGCCGGAATCTGAGCCGACATAGTCGAGCGGATGGGTGAAATCCCACCAGTGCCCCTGCCACGGGATCGGCACATGCAGGAGCGAGACCTCGCGCCCGTTCACCGCTTCGCGGAGATGTATGGCGAGGCCTTCGAGATCGAGCTTGCCGGCCGGTGCCGGCGCGCCAGCGGAGCCGACTGCCTCAACCTCCGGGGACCAGCAGGGCCGGGGGGCAATTCCGTTCTTTTCAAGAAGCTCTGCCAGCGGGGTGGCGATCTCGTCGGGATCGGCGGAGATGAACAGATCGACCGGCGGAAGCGCCTGGTGGTCCATGCTCCAGCCATTGTGGATATGGTGATCCAGCGAGATCTGCACGATCCGGGCATCGGTGCCCACGGAGCCGGCCGACAGCGTGCCGGCAAGATCCACCGCGTCGAGGCTGATGATCAGGTCCGCCTCGGAAATGTGGGTCCTGAGCGCGGGATGAGGTGGGGTGCCGATTGTCACCGCGTGCAGCGGGTGCCCGGTCGGAAAGGCTGCGCCGAGCTTGATGTCGGTAATCACGCGCGCGCCGATCGCTTCGGCGAGGGCCACTCGCGCGTTCCAGGCATCGATCTCCCGGGAGGCGCGTCCCTGCAGAATAAGCGGCCGTTCGGCGGCGGCTACGAGGTCGGTCAAGCGGACGAGATCCGAATAGCCGGCCTCTGCGCCAACCGGCGGCTTGTGCCGCGCTACGTCGAAAGACCCGGTTGCCGCCTCGAGCTTCATTTCCTGCATGCCCGAGTCGAGATTGATGTAGACCGGGCCTTGCGGCCGGTTCTCCGCGATCCAGGCGGCCCGCGTCAGCGCTTCACGCGCGGCGCCCGGGGAGGCCGGCTGGTCGTCCCACTTGGTATAGTGGCGCAGGAGCGCGCCCTGGTCGCGGGCGGTGTGTATCCAATCGATCCAGGGTCGGCGCTGCTCCGCATCGACCGGGCCGGTCGCGCCCAGAAGGATCACCGGCATCCTGTCGCACCAGGCGTTGAAGACCGCCATGGTCGCGTGCATCAACCCCACATTGGAGTGAACGGCGGCGGCCATGGCGCGCCCGGTCACCTTGGCATAGCCCTGGGCGATGGCGACCGCATGTTCCTCATGCAGGCAAAGGAGCATCGATGGATTCATGTTGCCGAGAAAGTTGACAAGGCTATCATGCAATCCGCGAAAGCTCGCGCCGGGATTGAGCGCGATATATTCGATGCCAAGGTCGCGCAGGGTTTCGGCAACCACGTCGCTGCCGAACTGTGCGATGTTTGCTCGCTCGCCTACCGGAACTTCCGGGGCACCGGGTTTATCCGTGTTCTTCATGGTATCCTTCCCGCTATACCGAGTAGTGGAAGTCCACGCCCAGCGGCCAGAACATTTTATGTTGCGCTGTCATTTCGAAAAGTGTGGGCAGGCCGATCCGGTCGCCGGCGTGCCGGAAATTCCCGGCACGCCGGCTGGTTCGGCGGCATAGCGGATTCCTAAGGCAGCCATACTTTGATTGTTTTGGACCGGCTTTCGCGAATTGCCTAAGGTTTCAATTCATCGGTGTTTGACGGGAGGAGCGTCAAACCGCGACCGGTGACCGGGCGCCGGAACGATAATGTCGATCCTGAGCGGTCAGCGGTTTGGTTCCGCTTTGGCTCGGGCGTCGATGCCAAGCGGTTGCGGTTTGCAGGACGGTGTTGGGAAGGGAGGAGACTTGACCAGATGCTTCAGACGAGCGGTGAGTTCGCGATGACGAACGGAGAACAGGACGCGGTCCTTTCCGTCCGCAACGTCGTAAAGGAATTCGCGACAGCCGAAGGGCCATTGCGCGCCGTGGACGATGTTTCGTTCTCGGTCGGCAAAGGGGAATTCGTCACCGTAATCGGTCCGTCGGGATGCGGGAAATCTACCCTGTTCGCGATGATCGGGGGTCTCCTGCATGCTTCAAGCGGCGAAATCCGGATCGGCAAAGAGAAGATCACGGCCCCCCACCGATCCATCAGCATGGTGTTCCAGGAAGAATCGACCTTTCCTTGGCGCACGGTGATCGACAATGTCGCCTTTCCGCTCGAGATCGCGGGCGTCAACAAGAATGAGCGCTACGACCGCGCGCATGTCTTCATTCGGATGGTCGGGCTCGGCGGGTTCGAGAAACGCTATCCGGGCGAATTGTCCGGCGGCATGCGTCAGCGTGTTTCCATCGCCCGGGCGTTGGCGTCGCAGCCGGATCTGCTGCTGATGGACGAGCCCTTCGCGGCGCTGGACGAGCAGACCCGGCTGCTCCTGGGCGACAAGGTGCTGCAGATCCAGCAGGAACTGAACCAGACCATCGTCCTCATCACCCACAACATCACCGAGGCAGTCCAGCTTTCGGATCGCATCATGGTTATGAGCTACCGGCCCGGCACGCTGAAGCGGGAGATCAAGATCGATCTTCCACGCCCGCGGTCGTCGGAAATCGTCAGCAGCGATGAGTTCGGCCATTACGTCGCGACCATCTGGGGCGACCTGCGCGAGGAGGCGAGCCGCGGCATGCAGGACGCCGAAGAGCGCGGGGCGGGCGGCAAATGAACGGCTACGCGGGTGTGTCGAGATACGTTCCCTTCGTCCTTCGCTGGCTGGCGCTCGGCGTGGTGCTGCTCGTGATCGAGGTCCTGATCGGTGTCGGCGCGATAAACGAATACGTGGTGCCGCGTCCGTCCGCTATCTTCGGGGCGCTCTACCGGGTCGTCGTCGAAGAGCACGTCATGACCTACTTCCTAATAACGCTCGGGGAAGTGCTGGCGGCCGCGGCCGGTCTCGTGCTGGTCGGCATTCCGTTCGGCGTCTTCTTGGCGCGCAAGCGCGACTACTGGTCCGCGTGGGGCAACTGGGTCGCGGGACTGGCCGCGGCGCCGGTGGTGCTGCTTTATCCGCTCTTTCTGGTGGTCTTCGGCCGCAGTCCGCTCACGATCATCATGATCTCCTTCGTCACCGGCGTGGCGCCGGTGATCCTTAAGACGGTCGAAGGCATTTCGGGAACCCGCAAGGTGCTGCTCGATGTCGGCCGCAGCTTCAATCTCACCGAATGGCAGAGTTTCTGGAAGATCGTCATCCCGTCGGCCCTGCCGGCGATGTTCCTCGGTCTGCGGCTCGGGCTGATCTACACAATGATCACGGTCGTCGCGGTCGAATATCTCATCACGCTTGGCGGGCTCGGCAGCCTCGTGGGCGAACTGGCGGAACGCTATGACCTGGCCGCCACCTACGCCGCCGTCTGTTTCGTGGTCGCGGTCAGCGTCGTCTTCTTTCTTGTCGTGGAAAGGCTGGAACATTGGCTCAGACTGTCGGCATGACAAAGCCCGGTGCGGATCGCATGGCAGGCCCGAGCAGGGTCCTCGTCATTCGCGTGGTCACGATTGCCGTGTTGCTGGTCCTGTGGGAGTTGACGGCGCGCTCGGGCTATCTCTACCAGGACGTGGTGCCGACGCTCAGCGCGATCGCCGGCGGCATTTTCGAGATCGTCAGCAATCCGGACTTCTACGGCCATTTGCAGGTGACCCTGCTCGAGATCGCGCTGGCGCTGGCGATCGGCGGATTCCTCGGCGTCGTCGTGGGCATCGTCATCGGCGCCAACCCGTTCGTCGGGCAGATCTTCGAGCCGCTGATCTACTATCTCGGCCCGACACCGAAGATCATCTTCTTTCCGCTGCTCATCATGTGGTTCGGGATCGGCGAGGCATCGAAGGTGGCGATGGGGACGATCTCGACCTTTTTCCCGGTCGCGCTGTCGGTCGCCGCCGGCATTCGCCATATCGATCCCGTCCTGATCCGCGTCGGCAGGAGCTACCGCGCCAATGCGCTGCAGATGGCAACGAAGATCTATTTTCCGGCGATGCGGGAGCCCTTCATCAATGGCATCCGTCTCGCTTTCGGCGTCAGCGTGATCGGGGTGCTGCTGGCCGAGACCAAGTTCGCCCGCGACGGCCTCGGCTTTATGGTCACGCGTCTCTACCAGCAATTCGACATGCCGGCGATGTACGGCCTCGTCATCATCATTTTCGCTTTCGCCATCGCGGTGAACTGGTTGCTTGGACGGTTTGTCCATGCCGGCAAGCCGTAGTGGCCAAGGAGTGCATGACATCCGCACGAACACATAAACCAGAGTTGGAACAGAAGAGGAGGAGACCATGTTTCGATCTGTAAGAGACCTGGCGATTGCCACGGTGGTACTGCTGGGAGGCGCGTTGACGGCGCATGCCCAGGATATGGAAAAGGTAACGATCGCGATCGGTCAGGGCGGCAAATGGGACGCCTCGATCACAGAGCTCGGCATCAACAAGGGCATCTTCAAGGAACACGGCCTCAACGCCGAGATCCTGTACACCCAGGGCGGCGGCGAGACGCAGCAGATCGTCATCGCGGGCAGTGCCGATATCGGCATCGCGGTCGGCACGCAGGGCACGATGGGCGCCTTCGGAAAGGGCGCGCCGGTGCGTATCATCGGTTCGGCCGCCAATGGCGACGACGCCTTCTACTTCGTCAAGGCGGATTCCCCGATCCAGTCGATGGATGACGTGAACGGCGGCACGCTTGCCTATTCGCGCAACGGGTCGTCGACGCACAGCTTCGCGCTCGGCTTCGTGAACCTGCTCGGCGTCGATGCCGAACTGGTCGCCACCGGCGGACCGCCCTCGACGCTGACCGCGGTCATGTCGGGCCAGGTCGATGTCGGCTGGTCCGCGCCACCCTTCGGATTGGAACAGCTCCAGGAAGGCCAGATCCGGATGATCGCGACGTCACGCGATCTGCCGAGCGTCAAGGACCATACGGTACGCCTGATTATTACCAACCTGCGCACGCTGGAGGAGCGTCCCCAGGTCGTGGAGAAATTCATGGATGCCTACCGCGCCACCATAGACTGGCTCTATTCCGGCGACGAGGGGCTCGAGGCCTATGCCAAGCTGGCGAATGTCAGCGTCGACACCGCACGCATGGTGCGCGACGAATTCGATACGCGCGACTATGTCGATCCGGACAAGATGCTCGGCGTCGGTGACATGATGAACCAGGCGGTCGAGTTCAAGTTCCTCGACGAGCCGCTGAGCAAAGAGCAGCTCGACGAGCTGATCATGATCGACGACTGGCAAATGTAACAAGCCGGCCAGAATAGGTGCGGCGGCGCGGTCGCCGCACCCACCTCCGGGCGGTCGACTGAAGCCCCCGGTACTTTCCGACATTTCACGGGTTGCCGTCCTCGTATCGGTTTCGCGGGCACGGAACGGGTCCCCCTTGTGCGATAAAGGGCTTGAAAAGCACTCCGGGCACTCGGGACCAGGCAAGGATTTCTCCCGAGCAGAAAGGAAAATGCAATGGCGACAGAAAACCTCGAAACAGCGATCAGCAAGGTCGGCAATCCCGTCGACTTTCTTCGGAATTCGCAATACCCGGCCTTCGAATTCCCGGTTCGTCCGGAGTTCTCGAACTGGCGTTCCGAACAGCTGGCGTGGCGCGAAACCGTCGTGCTGCTCGACCAGTCCCACCACATGAGCAACCTGTTCATCAGCGGTCCCGATGCCTTGAAGGGGCTTTCCGATCACGGCGTCAACACCTTCAAGAACTTCGGGCCGGGCCGCGCCAAGCAATATGTCGCCGCCAACTCCGAAGGGTATTTCGTCGGCGACGGCATCCTCTTTCACATGCCCGACGGCACGTTCGACCTGGTCTCGAATGCCTCGGTCATCAACTGGGTGCACTACCATCTCGAAACCGGTGGCTACGATGTCGAGATCAGGCGCGACGACAATTCCAACCGCCGCGTCGGCCCGCCGAAACTCTACCGTTACGAGTTGCAGGGCCCGAACGCGAAAGGCCTGATGGAAGCCATTCTCGGCGGGCCGGTTCCGGAAGTGAAGTTCTTCCACATGGCCAACCTCACCATTGCCGGCAAGCCCGTCCAGGCGCTCAGGCACGGCATGGCCGGTCAGCCGGGCTTCGAAATATTTGGCCCGTGGGAAGACGGCGAAACGGTGCTCGAGGTCATTCTCGCGAAAGGCACGGATTTCGGCCTGAAGCGTGGCGGCGCGCGCGCCTACTCGACTGCCAACCTCGAATCCGGCTGGATCCCCAGGCCTATGTCGGCGGTGTTCGGTCCGGACGAAAAGGGTTTCCGCGAGTGGCTTCCGGCAACCGCCGTCGGCTCGTTGGGCGGCAGCATGGATTCCGCGGAAATCTCCGATTACTACGTGACGCCGCAGGACATCGGTTACGACCGCGTGGTCAAGTTCGACCATGACTTCGTCGGCCGTGACGCGATCGAAAAGGAGGCCGGCGATCCGCGCCGAACCAAGGTAACGCTGCATTGGAATGTCGACGACGTGATGGCGATCTTCCGGTCGCAATTCGAGCCGGGTCTCCCGGCGAAGTTCATCGAGATGCCGAAGTCGCGTTACGCCTTCTATCACGTCGACAAGGTGATGAGCGGCGGCCGGATGGTCGGCATGTCGACGGATGTCGGTTACATCACCAACGAGCGCGCCTTCATCTCGCTCGCCACGGTCGATCTCGACAGTGCCGAGCCGGGCACCGAGGTGACCGTGCTGTGGGGCGAAAGCCCGAACACGTCGAAGCCCGCGGTCGAGCCGCACCGGCAGGTCGAGGTCCGGGCGACGGTGTCGCCGGTGCCCTTCGCCGAGGTCATTCGCGACTCTTACCGGTCATAGCGCCATGAAAAAAAAGCATCCGCAACGCGCGTTTGCGGCCTTGCGGATGTGCCTCGAAGGACAGGGCGCGATGCGGGACGGCGGAGAGTTAGCTCTCATTTCGCCGTCCCGCTGTCTGGATAAAGCGGACATGGGAAAATAGGGATCGAAAAAAACGTTGGAAGACTGCGGTCGGTACGCATGGCGACCAGCAGCGGACTGTCTTGGGACTTTCGCACTTTTCTGAATCGGTAGCGCCATACAGTCGGCGGCAGCTTGCAGTGTTTGCTAGATTCAACGGAAGAAAACGGTCAGGGCACGCGTCTTTCGACAGCCCGAATATGTTCGGCGAACTCGGCTGTACCCATCAAGGTTCTACAGCGCCGAAAACGGCCGTCAGCGTATACGCGGAAATCGTCTGCCGGATTGTTGTTGGCGAGCTGGATCAGTCCCCATAGCGTCCACAACAGGTCGCACATCGCCTTGTAGATGACCATTCGGCCGCGATCCCCCGGAGTCGCCTCGCCGCCGAAATAGGCGCGCAGCATTTCCTCGTCCTGTGCGTCCGAAAAAGCGCCTTCCACCGAGAGGTCGCCAAGATCCCACATCGGGTCGTTCATGCCGGAATATTCCCAGTCGACGATCCACATGCGGTCGTCCGTATCGAGGAAATTCTCGCACAGCGGATCGCAGTGGCAGGCGGCGAGCGGCGCCGGATTGGCCGCGAGCGTCTTGCGCACCGATTCCGCTTCTCGCACCACATCGTGGTAACCGTCCGGCAGCGCAACATCCCTGGTCGAAAGAATGCCCAGGTAGTCATCGATCATCGAGAACAGTTCGAACCGGAACGGAAACACCGCGCCCGAAAGATGAAGGTCGCGGAATGCCTCGCCCGCGCGCGCCGGCGCGCCGGCGCGGTCGCGAAATCCCCCTGGCGTCATCGTCGTCGCGCCCTTGATGAAGCGGGTAACCATCACCCCGGTGCGCGCGTCGCAATGGACCACCTCCGGGCTGACGCCGGCCCTGGCTGCCTCTTTCGCCGCGACCGCCTCGTTTGCGCGGTCGATATATTCCTCGGTCCCCTTGCCGGGAATGCGCAGGGAGTAGTCGCCGACGCGGAAGACGAGGTTGGTCAGCCCGCCGAGCCGCTGCGGCGCTCCGGCGCCTACCAGCAAGGGAATGCCTGCGATGACCCTTTCTGCTTCTGCCACACCGTCCGTCATGCTTTCAGCCTCTCCAGTTTGGCGTCATACAGGCAGCGCGGGCCGCTTGCGGCGGGATATGCCTTGCCGTAGGCCTCGATCGTGAAGCCTTCCGCTCCGGCGATCTCCGCCGGCAGATAGCCGAAGCCGATCGTCCGGCCCAGATGATGGCCGTAACCCGCGCTCGACAAAGACCCCACCGGCGCGCCATCATACAGAACGGTTTCGCCGCCGAGGAATGGTGCGAAGCCGTCCACGGAAAAGGTGACAAGCCGGCGTTTCGCGCCATCGGTCTTGGCTTTTACCAACGCCGCACGGCCGGTGAAGTCGCCCTTGTCGAACGCCACCGCGAAACCAAGACCAGCCTCGAACGGCGTCGTCTCCGGCGTGATGTCGGCCGACCAGTAAAGGTAGCCCTTTTCGAGCCGGCAGCTCTCGATGGCGCGATATCCGGCATCGGCGATGCCATGTGCGGCGCCCGCATGTTTCAGGGTTTCGTAGACATGGGTCGCGTATTCCTGCGGGATGTAGAGCTCGTAGCCCAGTTCGCCGACATAGCCGACGCGCACGGCCAGAGCCTTCGCCAGCCCGACTTCTATTTCGCGCGCGGCGAGGAACGGAAACGCCGCATTCGACAGGTCGTCGACGGTAACCGACTGCAGCACCTCGCGCGCCTTCGGCCCGCAGATGTTGATGACGGCATAGGCGTTCGTCGCCTCGCGCATCGCCACGCCGTCCGGCAGGTGACGGCGCACCCAGGCGGAATCGCGCACGCCGAAGCCCGAGCCGGTCACCATCAGGAATTGGTCGGGTCCGGTGTGGATGAAGGTCAGGTCGGCCTCGACTCCGCCTTTCTCGTTACACAGCTGCGTATAAATGGCGCGTCCCGGCGCGCCCGACATGTCGGCGGCCGCGATGGCGTTCAGCGCGACCTGCGCGCCCGGTCCCGAAATCTCGAACTTCGAAAAAGACGACTGGTCGATCAGCGCCACCCGCTCGCGGATCGCGCGGGCTTCCTCGCCGACCGCGTCGAACCATCCGGGCTTGTCCTCGAAGCTCGGCGTCTCGGTCGATGTTGTGCCGGGCAAGGCGAACCAGTTCGGCCGCTCCCAGCCGAATTTCGAGCCGAATTGCGCGCCGTTCTTTTTCAGCGCTTCGTGCAGCGGCGAGCGGCGCAAGCCACGCCCGGCATGCGGTTCCTCGCCCGGCCAGTGGATCTTGTAATAGGCGCCATAGGCCTCGATGGCGCGTTCCTGCAGATATTGCGCCTGCGCGTGCGGTGCGCCGAAACGGCGCACGTCGAACGGCCACAGGTCGAGGCCCGGATCGCCATGCATGATCCAGTTGGCCATTGCTTCGCCCGCCCCGCCGGAAGCGGCGATACCCGCGGTGAAGCCGCAGGCGACGAAGAAATTGTCCAGTTCCGGCGCAAGGCCCATGATCGGTTCGCCGTCGGCCGAAACCGGGATGGGACCGTTGATGATCGTCTTGATGCCGATCTCGTTCAATACCGGCAGGCGTTGGGCGGCGGGAAGCGCGAACAGTTCCAGACGGTCCATGTTCGCCGGGAATAGCTGGCGGCCGAAATCGAACGGCGCGCGCTGCTCCCAGCAGCCGAGCGTGCCGTCTTCCCATCCGCCGATGGCGAAGGCGCCGCCGACATCCGGCTTGAGATAAAAGTTCTTGTCCGGATCGCGCAGCGTCGGCAGGTCGTCGCCGTGGTCGAGGCCCTTTTCGGTGACGAAATACTGGTGCTCAACGACACCCGCTGCAAGCGCGACGCCTGCCATCTCGCCGATCCGCTTCGCCCACAGGCCGGCGCAATTGACCAGCACGTCGCAGCCGATCGTTCCGCCGTCGGTGACGACGCCGACGGCGCGCCGGTTCTCGACCACGATATCCTCGACGCAGACGCCTTCCTCGATCTTCGCGCCGTTCCGGCGCGCCGCGTAGGCAAAGGCCTGCGTCACCGCATAGGGATCGACGTAGCCGTCGGAGGGGATGAACGCGGCTCCGACGACGCCGTCCGGATCGATATAGGGGAACTTGTCGCGCGCTTCCGCCGCGCTCAGCCCATGGCACTCGAAACCGAAGCTTTTTGCAAGTTGCATCGATCGGCGGATCTCGCTCCACCGCGCCTCGCTCGAGGCCAGCCGCAGCGAGCCGACCTTCTTCCAGTCGGTTGCCTGTCCGGTTTCCGCCTCGAGCCGGTCGAACACGGCGACCGAGTTCTGCATCAGCCTGGTGAGCGACTTCTTGCCGCGCAACTGGCCGACCAATCCCGCAGCATGCCATGTGCACCCGTGGGTGATCTGCGCCTTTTCCAGCACCAGAACGTCCTTCTCGCCGGCGCGGGCGAGATGATAGGCGAGGGAACAGCCGATGGCGCCCGCCCCGATGATGACAACACGCGCGTGGCGGTCGGTTTTGAGGGCCATAATCAGGCTTTCACGCGGGCGTTGGAGGGATCGAAGAACGGCTCCATGCCGATTGTCGCGGCAAATCTCTCGTTGGCGACCACGAGTTCGTAGGAGCCGGAGGCGAGGTGGTCGTCGCTGACACCGTCGGGATTGCAGACATAGCCGTATCCGACGCTCTTGCCGATGGTATAGCCGTAGCCGCCGGAGGTCAGGTATCCGACGATTTCGCCGTCGCGCAGGATCGTCTCGCGCCCGACCAGCACCACGCCCGGATCGTCCAGCGTGAAGCCCGCCAGGCGCTTTGTCAGCGGTTGGCCGGCGACGCCTTCCAGCGCCTTGCGACCCATGAAGTCGGTGTTCTTCTTCAGTTTCACCGCCCAGCCGAGCCCTGCCTCGAACGGCGTGTCGTTCGGCGTGATGTCCGACGACCAGGCGCGATAGCCCTTTTCGAGCCGCAAGCTTTCCAGCGCCCGATAGCCGACCGGGCGGATGTTCTCCGCTTCGCCCGCCGCCATCAGGGCGTCGAACACCTCACCGGTTGCGCCGATCGGCACATGCAGTTCCCAGCCGAGTTCGCCGACATAGGTGACCCGCAGGGCCCGGACCGTGTGGCCGGCGATATCGATCTCGCGGACATGGGCGAAGGGGAAAGCCTCGTTGGAAACGTCGGCCGCCGTCACCTTGGCCAGCACGTCGCGCGCCTTCGGCCCCATCAGCGACAGCGTGCCCCATTCCTCGGTGATATCTGTCAGCACGGCATCGAGGCCATCCGGTATATGATCGGCGATCCAGGCCAGGTCATGCGTACGGAAACCTGTGCCGGTGACGATGTAGAACCTGTCTTCGGCGACACGCGCCACGGTCAGGTCGGCTTCGATCCCGCCGCGGCTGTTGAGCAACTGCGTATATGTCAGCCGGCCGACCGGCTTGGAGACGTCATTGGCACAGATCCAGTCGAGCGCCTTCAGCGCGTCCGTGCCGGTGAGTTCGTATTTGGCGAAAGACGACTGGTCGAAGATGCCGACATTGTCGCGCACATGCGCATGTTCCTCGCCCACCGGGCCGAACCAGTTCTGCCGGCCCATCGAGTATTCGTCCCTGGCCTCCATGCCGTCGGGCGCAAACCAGTTCGGGCGTTCCCAGCCAAGCTTGGAACCGAACACCGCGCGATGCGACTTCAAACGCTCGTAGAGCGGCGAAACGATGCGTGGCCGTCCGCTTTCGTATTCCGCGTGCGGGAAGCCGATGGCGTAGTGTTTTCCATAGGCTTCCAGAGTCCGGTCGCAGACCCATTGCCGGTCGCGGTGCATCTCCGAGAATCGGCGGATGTCGACTACCCACAGATCGAGCGGCGCCTCGCCGGACATGGTCCACTCGGCGAGCACCCAGCCGGCGCCGCCGCCCGACGCGATACCGAAGGCGTTGAAGCCCGCGCCGACATACATGTTGGAGCACTCCGGCGCCGTACCGAGGATGAAATTGCCGTCCGGCGTGAAGCTCTCCGGTCCGTTGATCATCTGCTTGACCCCAGCGTCGGCAAGGGCAGGGATGCGGAACATGGCCTGTTCCATGTGCTGCTCGAAATGGTCGAAATCGTCGTCGAAAAGTCGGAATTCCCAGTCGTTCGGCACGTCGCCGGTGGTCCAGGCCTGCGGGTTCGGCTCGTAGCCGCCCATGACAAGGCCGCCGACCTCCTCCTTGAAATAGGTCCGCCGGTCGGGATCGCGGACTGTCGGCGCGTCGGCGGCAAGCCCGGCGATCTTCTCGGTGATGATATACTGGTGCTTGACCGGCTGCAGCGGCACATTGATGCCGGCCATTTCGCCGACCTGCCGTGCCCACTGTCCCGCGCAATTGACAACCTTTTCACAAGCGATGTCGCCCTGGGTGGTCTTCACCGTGACGATCCGGTCGCCGCCCATTTCGAAGCCGGTCACCTGAACCTGCTCGTGGATCTTTGCGCCGTTCATCCGTGCGCCCCTGGCGAGCGACTGCGTGATGTCGGAAGGGCTTGCCTGCCCGTCGGTGGGCAGCCAACTCGCGCCGACGAGATCGGAGGTGTCCATCAGCGGCCACATCGCCTTCACTTCCTCGGGCGAAAGCAGGTGCATCTCCATACCGAACGAACGCGCCGTCGTCGCCAATCGGCGGTATTCGATCCAGCGGTCCTGGTTCTTCGCCAGACGCAGGCAACCGGTCATCTTCCAACCGGTGTCCAGCCCGGTCTCCTCGTCGAGCCGCTTGTAGAGATCGACCGAGTATTTCAGTACGCGCGTGATCGACGCCGACGAGCGGAGCTGGCCGACAAGGCCGGCCGCGTGCCAAGTGGAGCCGGAAGTAAGCTGCCCCATTTCCAACAGCACGACATCGGCCTTGTGGTCCTTCGCCAGGTGGTAGGCCGTCGAGCACCCGATAATGCCGCCGCCGATGACGACGATCTCGGCCTGTTGGGGAAGCGTCATGATGAAGTCTTTCCGTGTTTGGAGTGATATCGGTCGAGCGCGGCGGCAAGCCGGGCGAGGTTTTCCTGCGCGTAGTCGTCATAGTCGGCGCCGGGCGCGTTCAGATGCAGTTCCGAGACCATTGCCCACATCGCCTCGCGCAGCAGCGAGGCGCACTGCATGGCATCGAACGAGCGCTTCACCGCCGCGTCGGAGGGCCGGCCGAAATAGGCGGCGAGCAGCCGTTCCGACGTCTCGTCATCCATGCCGGAATTGGACGCCGCCCCGGCGAGGTCGAACATCGCCGTGTTGAAGCCGGCATATTCAAAATCGATGAGCCACAGCCGCTTTCCGTCGTCGAGGAAGTTCGCGGGCAGGAGGTCGTTGTGGCCGAAGATGACCGGCAGCGGCACCTGCGCCTCTTCCAGTTCTCCGGCCAGCCGCAAATAGCGCGGCAGTTCCGGCACATGGGAACTGCCGCCCGCGTCCAGCGTGCGCGCGTAGTCGCGGATGACATGGAAGACCCAGAACATGAAGCCGGGGCCGGTTACTTCGGCCGGCATCTTGTGATGGAAATCGTGCAGCAGCCGCGCGATGCGCTCCGGCTGTTCCCGCATGTCCACCTCCGTCCACGTTCGCGCTTCCATGAAGGCGGAAACCATCACTCCCAGTTCGGCGTATTCCACCGCCGGCGCGAAACCGGCCGCATGCGCGGCGCGCGCGACCGCGATCTCGCGTTCGCGGATCACGTGATGAAACGGATAATCCTTGCCGAAACGCACGACGTGCTTCCCGGCGGCGTCCGTGACGAGCCAGCTTTCGTTCGACAATCCGCCGGTCAAAGGCTCCATGTCGATGCTGCCCGTCCAGCAGGGAAGTCCGGCGATCCGGTCCACGGCGCTCATCGTGCGTCCTCTTCGAGCCCCAGCCGGGCGCGCGCCCGCGCCGCGCCCGCGGAGATCAGCCTGTCGCCCGTGATCGCGATGAAAGCGACGGCAATGCCGGCGACGAGACCGCGGCCCGGATCGGCCTTTGTCAGCGCGATATAGACTTCCTGGCCGAGGTCGCGCGTGCCGACCAGTGCCGTGATGACCAGCATCGAAAGCGCGAACATGATCGTCTGGTTCACCCCGAGCATGATCTCCGGCAGGGCCAGCTTCAGCTTGATGCGCGTCAGCAATTGCCATTCCGTGCAGCCCATCGCCTTGCCTGCCTCGACGAGGCGCGGGTCGACGCGCCGGATCCCAAGCACCGTGTAGCGGATCGCCGGCGCGACGGCATAGGCAACAACGGCGATCATCGCGGTGAAGTCGCCAACGCGGAACAGCATCACCGCCGGCATCAGATAGACGAAGGAGGGCAGCGTCTGCAGCGTGTCAATCGCCAGTTGGACCCAACGCCACATCCGGTCGCGTTCGGCGGCGAGGATGCCGATCGGAAGTCCGATCAGCGCCGCGAACAGCACCGAGATGCCGCATAGATATACGGTAATCATTGCCTTTTCCCATTGCCCGGTCGCGGCGATCAGAAAGGTCAGCGCGCCGACCAGCAACGCCAGCCTCGGCCCGCGCAGCAGGAAACCGGCAAATGCGATGAAAGCCACAACCCCGGCCCAGGGCAGTTCGAGCAGGAAACGCTTGAACGGGATCAGCAGGTTCAGCAGCAGCGCGTTCTTGATCGCTTCCAGCGTGTCGAAGAAGTTCACGTTGATCCACTCGACCACGCGCGACCAGAACGTGCCGGTCGAGATCTGCCATGTCTCCGGATAAGCCTGGAAGGCGGGAACGAAAAGGCCGGCAGCGCCCGTCATGACCACGAAAACGAGCGCCGCCAGCAAATAGGGATGGCGCGCGACGAAGCCCTTCGGCCCGGTCTCCGGCGGCGCCGCGGCGCGATTGGCATAGGCCTGGCTCAGCCGGTCCAGCGCGACCGCCAGCGCCACGATCGCGAGGCCGGCCTCGAGCCCGGCGCCGAAATCGAGCCGGCGCAATGCCGCCAGCACGTCGAAGCCGAGGCCGCCGGCTCCGATCATTGAGGCGATGATCACCATGTTGAGCGACAGCATGATTACCTGGTTCGTGCCGACCATCAGGCTTTCCTTGGCCGAAGGCACCAGAACGCGCCAGGTCATCTGCCGGCGCGTGCAGCCGATCATGTTGCCGAGATCGCGTACTTCCGAAGGCACCTGTCGCAGCGCCAGCATGGTGACGCGGGTCATCGGCGGCATGGCGTAGATCAGCGTCGCGACAACGGCAGCCGTTGCCCCGAAACCGAACAGGAAAAGGATCGGCACGAGGTAGGCGAAAACCGGTATGGTCTGCATCAGGTCGAGCAGGGGCAGCAGCAGTTTTTCTAACCAGCGCCAGCGATAGGCGGCGATGCCGAGCACCAGCCCGCCGAAGACGCCGAGAGGCACGGCGACGAGAATCGAGGCCAGCGTAACCATCGCGCTGGTCCATTGGCCGAAGATCGCGATGAACAGGAAGCAGAGTGCGACGACCAGCGCCAGCCGCCGTCCGCCGGCATAAAGCCCCATCAGCGTAACGACACCGGTCACCGCGATCCACGAGACCGGCGGCAACAATTGCGCCGCGCTTGATCCCGGCCCGTCCATGACGCCGGTTGCCAGCAGGCTCAGCGCGATTCTGTAGGGAAAGTCGATGACCGCGGCGATGAAGCGTGTCAGGTCCGTGAAGGTGAACAGGCCGAATGTGGCGTCGTTGATCAGCCACTTCGTAAAATTGCCGATCCAGCGCGCCACCGGGATCGTCTGCGCCTTGGGGTAATCGAACGCCCACGGAGCGAGATCCTCGCCGAACTTCCAGAATATGATGAAGATGGCCAGCGCAATCGCAAGCGGAACGGCGCCGTGCCGCATGATGGACGTGGCGGGCTTCCCGGTGCTGGCTGCGGCTGCATCCGTCATCGCTCAGCCCCGCAGCATCAGTTCGATGACGTCGGCGCGGCGCAGGATGCCGAGCGTTTCGCCATCGGCTCCTGTCACCCGCAACCGTTCCGCCCCCTGGAGGAACAGGGGCGCCGCCTCGGCGATGGTCGCTCGGGCGGAAACCGCGGCCTCGGGTGCGTGGCCGTCGATATGCGTCATCACCGACGCCGCGCGCACCACCTTGGCCCGCGATACGGCGCGGGTGAACTCCTCGACATAACCGGTCGCCGGGTTCAGCACTATGTCTTCGGGCGTTCCGGCCTGGACGATCTCGCCGTCCTTCATTATGGCGATCCTGTCGGCCAGACGGATTGCCTCGTCGAAATCATGGGTGATGAAGACGATGGTCTTCTTCAGCACAGATTGCAGGCGGATGAACTCGTCCTGCATCTCGCGCCGGATCAGCGGATCGAGCGCCGAGAACGGTTCGTCGAGGAACCACAGTTCCGGCTCGACGGCGAGCGAGCGGGCGATGCCCACGCGCTGCTGCTGACCTCCCGACAATTGCCGGGGATAGGCCTCCTCGCGTCCGGTCAGACCGACCAGTGAAATCATCTGGCGGGCGCGCTCCTCGCGCGTCGCACGGTCGATGCCCTGCACTTCCAGCGGAAAGGCAACGTTTGCCAGCACTGTCATGTGCGGCAGCAGCGCGAAATGCTGGAACACCATGCCCATCTTGTGGCGGCGGATTTCGATCATCCGATTGTCGTCTGCGCTCAGCAGGTTTTCGCCGTGGAACAGGATTTCGCCGGCGGTCGGCTCGACGAGGCGCGACAGGCAACGCACGAGCGTCGATTTGCCAGATCCGGATAGACCCATGATGACGAAGATCTCGCCCTCGTAAACCGTCAGGTTGACATTGCGCGCCGCGCTGACGAGGCCCTCGGCGGAAATCTGTTCGAATGTCGGGTTGCCGCCGGTTTTCGTCAGGAACTCGCGAGCGCCATGCCCGAACAGTTTCCAGATATTGCGGCAGACCAGTTTGGCTTCCGGCGCGGACATTCAGGCCTCGGCAGGTCGAAAACATGATGCAGCCCGACCGGCCATCGCCGAGACTTGTCCGGGCGATGGCCGCAGGCGGTGACTATCGGCGGGTGACTACTGGCCGATCCATGGTTTCCAGCGGCCCTCGTTGGCCGCCATCCAATCGGCAACCACCTCGTCGACGGACTTTCCGTCGAGATCGACCGCAGTGATCATCGCGCCCATTTCGTCATTGTCGATGGTGAACGCCGTGATCGCCGCATGGGCGCCCGGCCACTTGTCCTTTACGCCGGCCCAGCCGACTTTCCAGATTTCACCGAACGGCTTGCCGCAGTCATAGGCCATGTCCGGGTTGGAGCCCCAGGCCGGGTCATTGTAGCAATCGGTGGTGTATTCCGGGAATTCGACCCATTCGCCCTCGTACTTGGCCGGCGCCCAATGCGGCGCGTAGACCCACAGCATGACCGGAGCCTGGCGCTGGTAGGCGCTTTCCAGTTCGGCGAACAGCGCGGCGTCGGTGCCGGCATGGATCACCTCGAAGGGCAGGTCCAGCGCTTCCACGCGTTCGTCGTCGAAGCCGCCCCATGTCACTGGACCGCCGAGATAGCGGCCTTTCGGCGCGGTTTCCGCCGTCGAGAAGGCTTCGGCGCAGGCTTCGCTCTTCAGGGCTTCCCAATTGGGCAGGCCGGGACATTTCTCCTTCATGTAGATGGGATACCACCACTCTTCCTTGGCCTTCATGCCGGTCGGGCCGAAATTCTCGACCTTGCCGGTCGCCGTGGCGGCGTCCATCGCGTCGCGGCCGGTAGTCTCCCACATCTCCATGGCGACATCCAGGTCGCCGGTTTCCAGGCCGGCGAACTGTGCCAGATAGTCGGCCTGTACATACTCCACATTGTAGCCGGCCTTCTTCAGTACCTCGCCCATGAGCTGGGTGGTGATCAGCTGGCCGGTCCAGTCATGCAGCGTCAGCTTGATCGGGTCGGCGGACTCCTGCGCCGTCGCCGGCAATGCCGCCGACGCTAGCGTCATGGCCGAAGCCGCCAGACCGGCGATCAACGTTTTGGTCTTGCGATGATGTGATTTCATGTCGAGCTCCCTGTGCATCCTTTTTCGGGACTCGTGATGATCGCAACATACAGGCCGGTTGAGGTCGGCGATTGCTCCACACCCTAGTCCTGGCGAAAATTACGCGTGAGAATCCGGGCCCTGTCAATCGCGTTTGTGGTTTTTTGTGTTTTTAGTGACCGATTCTGTGGAAATGCCTGTAATATCGGCGGAGATGCCCAAGCGATGGGCAGTTCGGAGATGAAAGTCATGCTTTCGAAGCGCCACACGGAAATCCTTCGGATCCTGAACGAGGAAGGAACCGTCACCATCTCGTCGCTCGCGAACCGCCTCGGCGTGTCGCTGGAGACGGTACGCCGCGACGTCAAGCCGCTGACCGAGAACGGCTCCGTCCTGAAGATCCATGGCGCGGTCGGTCTTGCCGGACAGATCGGCGAAGCGCCGTTTCAGCGCCGCATGCGTGAAAACGCCGGCGCGAAAAAGGCGATCGCCCGCCATCTCGCCTCGACCATTCGCGACGGCGAATCCGTCATGCTCGACACCGGTACCACGACCAGCTTCATCGCCCGTGAACTGACCGGCCATCGCCGGCTGACGGTGGTGACCAACTCCTCCGACATCGCGCGCACGCTGGCGACGGTGAACGGCAACCGCGTCTACATGGCCGGCGGCGAACTGCGCAGCGACTCCGGCGCAGCCTTCGGCAATTCGGCCATCGATTTCATCTCCCGCTTCACCGTCGCCCATGCGGTGATCTCGACGGGCGCAATCGACGCGAGCGGCGTGATGGATTTCGATCTTGAGGAGTCCGAGTTCGCCCGCATGGTGCTGTCATGCGGCGAGCGCAAGGTCGTAGTCACCGACCATACCAAGTTTGGCCGTCGCGGCCTTGTCCATGTTTGCGGCTTTGGCAGCATCGACGAACTCATCACCGACAGCGCGCCGCCGAAGGAAATCGCCGCGGCATTGGAACGCGAAGGGACCGTCCTGACGATCGCGTGAAGCTCCCAATCCCGGCCCTCTGCGATCTTGGCAGACGAATGCGCAATATCCGCCTCGGATCATAACCGTTTGACTGTAGCCAGTATCCTCAGTTTCGGTCAGTACCGGAAAAACCATGAAGCGGATGACGTTCACGTGACCGCCGTCGCGATGTTTTCCGGCAGGCAGCGACCAGACGGATACAGCCTCAGTCTGTGCTGCAGGGGGCCAATGGTTGTCCGCTTCTGCCGTATGATAGTATGCGGCAACCCATGGGTTTCATGGTCGGTGTCGTGCGGGGATACCAGTCTTTTCAGCAGATTGTCTTTCAGGTCTGCCTGCGGTGTGAACCTGAGATGACAGTTCAGGTTCTGCTGCCGCACTTCATCGCGATACAATCCCGGCATGTCTGTCCGTTGTCCAACCTCGATCAGTGGGGAGTGTTCCGGCGAGGGCGGGAGCGGGCGGCATGCATGGGCTTCGGTTTCAGCGAAACACCCATCTGTGCGCCAGGCTGTAGTTCCAGACGAAGACGATCGGCACCGTGGCGATCTTCGCGATCATTTCCGGCAACACATACACGAAGGCCGTGACCAGGATCGTCGAAAGCGCCAGTCCGGCGGCATTGGCGAGGATGAAGCGCCCGAACTGGGCAGCCGCCGATTCCGTGTCGCGGCGCGACGCGCCGAACACGAATGTCCGGTTCAGGACAAAGCTCGTCAGGATTCCACAGGAATACGAGACCAGGTTCGCGAGCGCGGGATGCATGCCGACCGTCATGGCAAGCGCGCTGAACAATACCCAGTCCAACAGGGTGGTCACGCCGCCAACCGCGGCGAAACGCATGATCCGGGCGTCGGCGATCCTTGCCGTACCGGGCCGTTGCAGCGGACTGTCTGCCGAACGCGACATGTGCGGCTATTTCGCCTTGCGCCGAGAACCCGGCATTTCCAGCAGGACGGGTTCGGGCGTGTTGTTGATTTCCGCCTCGACGATCGGGACCGGGCGCCGTTTCGACTGCATGAAGATCCGGCCCAGATATTCGCCGATGATGCCGAGGAACAGGGCGTTCAGGCTGATCGACATCATCAGCAGCACGGTCGTCGTGGCAAAGCCCGCCGGCCATTCCTGACCGAAAAAAAGCCGTCCGACGAGATAGAAAAACGTGCCCAGAAACGTGATCAACGCGATCGCAAGGCCGGTCATCGACGCCAGTCGCAACGGGATCAGCGAGTGATTGAGGATGCCGTCGACGGCCAGCGCGACCATTGCGCGGAACGGAAACTTGCTTTCGCCCGCGGTGCGCGCAGCCCGGTCATACTCGAAACCGACCTGCGAGAACCCCATCGAGCTGATCAAGCCGCGCAGATAGGGCGAGGTGTCGTCCACCTTGCGCAATTCGTTGAGGATGCGCCTGTCGACCAGCCGGAACTCGCCGGCATTGAGCGGCAAGTCGTCCTCGCTCAACTTGTTCATGAGCCAGTAGAAACCACGTCGTGCCGCGGCGACCAGCGGGCCGTCGGCCAACGAACGGCGAATGCCGTAGACCACCTGATGGCCTTCCTCCCACCGCGCCAGCATGTCGGGGATCAGTTCCGGCGGATCCTGAAGGTCGCTGTCGATCTGCACCGAGCAGTCACCGCGGGCGGCCTTGTAGGCCATCAGCAGGGAGCGCTGATAACCGTAGTTGCGCGCAAAACGGATGACGCGAACACGCGGATCGCCGGCGGCAATCCGCTGGAGTATCTCGAATGTCCGGTCGGTGGAGTGATTGTCGGTAAAGACGATCTCGCAATCGTAGCCGTCAAGCGCGTCGAAGGTCCGGACAATGGCCTCGTAGGCCCGTTCGACGTTCATTTCCTCGTTGTAGGCCGGAACGAGAACCGAAACGAGTTTCGTCTCCGTCACTTCATCACCTCCAGGTGAAGGTCTTCGGTCGCGGTGCGCGGGCGCTTTTTCTCGACCAGACCGCGCAAGCCGTCTTCCAGCCCGATCTGTGCGCCCCAGCCATAGAGGGACTGCATCAGTTCGGGCGATCCGACCAGGCTGCTCACCCCGTGAGCGCCCGTGCCGGAACCGAAGGTGATACAGTCATCGGGCGCACCGGTCAGTTTCATGACGAGGTTCGCGACCTCGCGCATGGTCGGCGCCTTGCCCGTCGCGATGTTGATCGTCCGGTTGTTGACCGGCGGTTCGTCGATGAGCCGCACGAGCGCCGATGTCACGTCATCGACATGGATCAGGTCGCGGCGTTCCTCGGGATAACGCACATGCATGGTACCGCCGTTCAGGCAGGCGTCGAGCAATTGCGGGATGAGGAAACTCTTCGACTGGCCGGACCCGTAGACAAGCGCCAGCCGGGCGCTGATGACCGGGAACGACAGTTCCTTTTGCAGGACATCGCACAGATGGGTGGCGGCGACCATGCCGGCGCCATAGGTCGTGACCGGCTGCTCGCGCTGGTCTTCCCGGTAGGGATAGGGGCCGTCTCCATATTCGGCGAGCGTGCCCGCGCGCATGAAAAGCGCCGGCGGACTTGTCGCCGACTCCGCCGCGCCCAGCACGTTCAGCAAGGCCGACACATCGGACAGGGCGCATTGCGCGTCGTAGAGGACGGTTCCGTTCTTTCTGGGCCTTGTTGTCGCGGCGAGATGTACGACCGCCTCGGGCCTTGCCTCGCGAAATATCCGCTTCAACGCAGAGCCGTCATCAAGTTCGGCGACATGGATCGCGGTTTGCGACGAGATGTCCTCGAGCCGCGTGATATCCGTGGTCTCGCGTGTCACGAGATGCACTTCATCTTCGCGGTCCACGAGCCGCCGCGCGAGATGAGAGCCAATGAATCCGGCGCCGCCTGTAAGGAGGATCCTGGTCATGGCGTCATGTTTCCTCCAGCACCTTGTGTCCGCCGAATACGGCGGGCGACGGAAGCGGCACCAGGAACCGGCCGCCGGCCTTTTCGAATTCGGCCTGCTGTTCGCGGATCTCGTCGAAGAAGTTCCACGCCAGGACGAGCAGCACGTCAGGCTTCTCGCGCGCGATGGCGTCGGTCGGGTAGATCGGTATCTTCTTTCCCGGCGAGTACAGGCCGTGCTTCAGCGGATTTCTGTCGACGAGGAAATCGATGCGTTCGGTGCCGATGTCGAAATAGTTGAGCAGCGTGTTGCCTTTCGCCGGCGCGCCATAGCCGGCAATGCGCAAACCGTCGCGCTTCATCTCGTCAAGCATGGCGACGAGCTGCTTGCGAAGAACCTCGACCTTGCGGGCGAACTCGACATAGGTCTCCTTGTCGAACAGGCCGGCAGCGCGCTCCTCCCCGATCATTTCGGCGACGACAGGCGAGGGCTTCGTTCCATTGGCGGTGAACTCCATGAAGACGCGCAGCGAGCCGCCATGGATGTCGAGTTTCTCGACATCGACGACCTGCATGCCGAAGATCTCGGCGAGTTTCACGAAGCTCATGACGCTGTGTTCGGAGACATGCTCGTGATAGATGTTGTCGAACTGGTTCAGCTTCACGATCTGCAACGCCCACGGCACCTCGACGATGAACGTTCCGTCCGCTGCCAGGAATTCCGTGATCCCCTTCATGAAGGAATGCAGGTCACCGATGTGGTGGAACGTGTTCGTCGTCGCGATGACGCCGGGCCGACCATGGCTGTCGCGCAGTTTTGCGGCCGTTTCCGGCGTGAAGTAGCAGATCTCCACATCGACGCCGCGCTCGTTGGCTATTTCGGCGATATTCTCTGCCGGGTCAATGCCAAGGGTCTTAGCGCCGCGCGCATTGGCCTGCATCAGCATCAGGCCGTCATTGCAGCCGATATCGGCGATCAGCCTGCCATCGGCGAGGTCGGTTACAACCTTGGCAAGGTCGGCGAAATGGCTGTGCATGGCCGCCGCGCCGGACGGCACGTAGAGATAGTGACTGAAGAAGCCGGGCGGGATCTGGTCGGCGACCTGGATGAGGCCGCAATCGAGACAGGCCTGGGCGTTCAGCGGGAAGGCCGGCTGTTTTTCGTCCAGCTCTTCGGGCCGCACGAACATGTTGGCCGGCGGATGGTCGTTCATCGGCAGGAACAGGTGCAAATTCTCCGATTTGCAGGCGCGGCATTCTGTTAGCGTGCTCATGACGGTGTCCACTCGCTGAGTTTGGCCCTTGTCCGGTCATAGCCGGGCGCGGCGATAGTCAGGCTGTCATTGCTCTGTTTCACATCGAACTCCCGACCGGTCCGGCCGCTACATCGTGGCGGCGAAGCCTTCGAAGGTTTCGTGCATGTAGGCGATCTGGGCGGTATCCAGCCCGTGGTGGCAGGCCAGCAGGATGCCGCCACGCATGACGTCGTCGGCCACCGGATAACCGGCCTTTGCAGTCCGGTGTTCGACCTTCTCCATCGCCGGCTGGCGCAGAATGTTGCCCGTGAAGACCGGCCGTGTCTGGATGTCGCGCGTTTCGAAATGGATCTGCATGTCCTTGCGGGTGAACGGGGCGTCGGCCCGGATCGTCAGCGGGAACGCAAGCCAGCCTGTGCGCGCGCCCTGCAATTGTTCGGGCAGCACGAACCAGTCCTCGTATTTCTCGAAGAACGTCTTCTGACTGGCGAAATTGTTTTCGCGAGCGGTGACGTTCGCATCCAGCTTGCCGAGCTGTACCAGTCCGAAGGCGGCACTGATCTCCGACGGTTCGATGTTGTATCCCAGTTCGTCGAACACGAACTTGGCGTCGTAGTCGAAGCCGCCGACCTTGATATTGAAGCGGTTCTCGATCGATTCCGAGTCGACGAACAGCGAAGACGTGCGGCCCCAGGAGCGCAGCAGCGTGGCGCGGCGAGCCATCTCGTCGTCGTTCACGCAGACCATGCCGCCATTGCCCGCGCCGTTGATGACATGGGAGCCGTAGAAGCTCGTCGTCGAGATATGGGAACGCGCGCCCGTGCTCCTACCGTAGAGCGTTGCGCCCAGCGTGTCGGCGCTGTCCTCGATTACGAGGAGGCTGTGTTTGTCAGCGATTTCCGCGATACGGTCCCAGTCGGGCAGGTTGCCAATCAGCGACGGGATCATCAGCGCCGATGTGTTCGGCGTGATCATCTCCTCGATCTTGTCGACGTCGATATTGTAGGTGCCGGGCTTGGCGTCGATGAACACGGGGATCAACCCGTTTCGCGCGATCGGCGCAACGGTGGTGGCGAAAGTCAGGGCCGGGGTGATGACCTCGCTTCCCTTCGGCAGGTTCGCGATCTCCAGGGCGAGGTAGTTCGCCGACGAACCGGAATTGACCATGATGCCGTGCTTTTTCGCGAAGAGCGCAGCGACACGCTCCTGCATCTCGCGAACGCGGCGGCCCATCTGGGTCGAGGTTTGCAGGCACTCGACAACGGCATCGATTTCTTCCTGGCCGTGGACGGATTGGCCGTAATTGACACGCATTTGGTTTCTTCCGGATTCTGGTTACACGTTCACTATGCTACGCGCCGTAGCCGGCCGCGTTGTTCGAAGTCGTCGATCTGGCGCAGCGAATATTGCTGCATGTCGACGCTGCCGGCCGCGTGCGTCCGGTACCAGTCGACGGTCATCGCGACCGATTGCGTCAATGTAAGGCGCGGATGCCAGCCAAGCCGGGCAATTGCCTTTGAGCTGTCGAGCCGGAGCACTCCGGCCTCGTGCAGATCGGCGGGATTTCTGTTGAACATGAAGCGTGGCCCGTTCGATCCCCACGCGGACATGATTTCGTTGGCGAGCGTCTCCACCGTGACGACGCCATTGGCGTTCGGACCGAAATTCCATCCTTCCGCCATGGATGCGTCTTCGGCGAGGAGCTTCGCGCCGAGCATGAGATAGCCGTAAAGCGGTTCGAGCACATGCTGCCAGGGGCGGACGCTGGCGCGGTTGCGGATGATTATGGGCTCGCCGGCGAGCGCGCCGCGCACGATGTCAGGGAACAGCCGGTCCGGTGCCCAGTCGCCGCCGCCGAAAACATTGCCGGCGCGTACGCTGGCGAGCAGAGGGGCATCCGGCGCGCTGAAGAAGGAACGGCGATAGGAGGTGACGAGGAGCTCCGTGCAGGCCTTCGAGGCGGAGTAGGGGTCAGAACCGCCCATGGCGTCGGTTTCCCGGTACCCGTAGTCCCATTCGAGGTTTTCGTAGCACTTGTCGCTGGTCACCACGACAACCGCCTTGAGCGAAGGCATGCGCCGGGCCGCTTCGAGAACCACCGCGGTCCCGACGACGTTGGTCGCATAGGTATCGACCGGATCGCTGTAGGATGCGCGCACGATCGGTTGTGCGGCGAGATGGAAGACAATATCGGCATCGAGGTCGCCGACCGCGCGCGAGAAATCCTCGCTGGAGCGGATGTCGCCGATGCGGTGATCCGCTATTTCGCCAATGCGAGCGGCGTCGAAGAGGTTGTCTTCGCCTTCAGCGGGCAGCGAGATTCCGGTTACCTCTGCGCCCAGCTTCGACAGCCAGAGGGCGAGCCAGCCGCCCTTGAAGCCGGTGTGGCCGGTCACGAGTACGCGTTTGCCGCGGAATGCGGACGCCAGATCCTGGCCGGTCGAAATGTCCTGTGTCGGCATGCTTCAAACCATTTCGAGATTCGGACGGTCACGTTGCCCGTCGGTCTCGCCCGCAGCGCCTTGCGGACTGAACTGGAACCATGGCGGGGTGCCGGTTTCGGCGAGTTCGTTGAGTGTGTCGCGGTCGCGGACGGTGTCCATCGGATGCCAGAAGCCGTCATGGCGGTAGGCCTGCAGCTGGCCGTCGCGGGCGAGATTGGTGAGCGGCGCGCGCTCGAGCGGCTCGTCGTCGCCGTCGATATAGTCGAGCACTTCCGGCTCGAAGACGAAGAAGCCGCCATTGATCCAGGTCTCGTGGCGGCGCACCTTCTCGGTGAAGGCGGTGACGGCATCGCCGTCGAGCTCGAGATTGCCGAAGCGGGCCGGCGGCTGCACCGCGGTCACGGTGGCGAGCTTGCCGTGCGAGCGATGGAAGTCGAGAACGGCGTCGATGTCGATATTGCCGACGCCGTCGGAATAGGTGGCCATGAAGGTCTCGCCGCCGATCCAGTCGGACAGGCGCTTGATGCGGCCGCCGGTCATGGTGTTGGCGCCGGTGTCGACAACCGAGACGTTCCAGTCGCCGCGATGGCCGGGCAGGCGCTGGCCGCCGCCGGCCGCGTCACGGCGGACGCCGGCAAGTTCGGCCATGCAGGGCTCCAGCGAGACGCCGCCATCGCCGAGCGAAACCGTGAAGTCGTTGCTCATCAGGTAGAGGTCGTGGAAGAAGCGCTTGATCAGAAGCGCCTTGTAGCCGCAGGCCAGGATGAAGTCGCGATGGCCGAAATGGCTGTAGATGTCCATGACATGGAGCATGATCGGCTGGCCGCCGACCTCGACCATGGGCTTGGGAATGCGGACCGTCTCCTCGGCGAGGCGCGACCCCAATCCTCCGGCAAGCAGAACCGTCTTCATGTTTGCGATCCTTCCCGCCCGACGGCCGCGCGGCCTGCCGGGCCCCAGTCACCCTTTGCGCAAAACTATGCTGCAGCGACCGGGGCTACTCAATCGGCAAACATGAGCAAAACCGCCGAAATATAAGAAAAAACAGCATAACCAAATGAAAATAATCTATTATGCGTAGTAATTAATATCCATGCGAAAGCGCGGAAAGTCTTGCTGTCAATTTCCGACGGAGTTCTCCTCCGGAAGGTGGAAATTCACTTTCACCACATCTCCCGGGAGGACTTCCGTTGTCTCCGAAGCCGCGAATTCGGTGGTCACGCCGTCCTTGCTGCGGGAGATATCGTAGGTGATGCGGATGCTTTCAGGCGTTGGCGTCGATCCGGTCGCAACGGCGTTCGCGATCAGGTCGCGCGTAGCCGAGATCTTGATGTCGACAACGCGGAGGCGAGACGAAACTTCCTGCAATTCGGTGGCGAGTTCGGCATTCCAGTCATTCAAAAGGTTGACGCGGTCGCGTTCAGCCTTGTTGAGATCCTGCTTGGCGCGCAGGGTGTCGGTCTGCGTGGCGAGGCGGGTTGCCTGGGTCTGGCTGACGAACTGCTGGATCGAGCGGATCTGGTTGTTGACGGCCAGTCCCTTGTCCGCCAGCGCCAGGACGCCCTCGGCCTCCTTCTGTGCCAGCTTTTCCTGTTCCTCGAGCGCAACGCTCTTCTTTTCGAGCGTTTCCAGCTCGGCCGTGAGCAGGTTTTTCAGGTCTTCCAATCCCGCCAGTTCCCGCTCCAACCGGTTCTTGCGGGCTTTCTTGAGCGTAAGTTCCCCCTCGCTGATCGACGCGAACTCGGTTGTGTTCATAATATCCGGGGGAAAGTCGATCTCGTCCTGCTCATTTATCTCGGAGAGCAGGCGGGCCTTTTTGGCAAGCAATCCAATCCGTTCCTCGATCAGTTCCTGGAACGTGCCGGTGCTTCTTATCAGCGTCGTGGTCGTGTCGTTGGTTTGCGAGGCGGGGCCCGCGACACCGCCGGAAACCGAGACTAGCTTCAGGACGTTCATCTCGGGAAAGGACGGATACATCCCGGGATTGCGAACATAACCTGAGACGAAGACCGGCCGGTACTCAGACACGGCGACGCTCGCCTGCGGGATTCCGTTCAATCCGAGGTTCCGGCGCAAGTCGGTACCGATTTCCTCGGCAAGTTGCGTCGTCGTCATGCCGGCCGCATCGAGCTCGCCAATGAAGGGCACGGATATCCGGCCGTCAACGCCGATCTTGTACTCGCCGTTGATCGCCGACCAGTCACGCGTAAGACCCTGGTCGGCCTGCCATTCGACGACGCTGATGCGCAACTTGTCCATCGGGCCCAGCAGATAAGGCTGCGGCTCCTGCGCGGTCGCTTGCACGCAAGTCGCAAAGGGCAATGCCATAGCGAGAATGATGGAACAGAAAACAATCCTGAAGTTCTGCATATCCGTATCCTTGGCGGTTGCAGTCATGCGCAATCACCAAAAACCGGCTTTCCGCCGTTTTTCGGTGTCGCTGCAATGGCCACGCAAACCGGTGCCATTGATCAGTCTGAATTTATACAGTCTGAGGCCGTCCGCGATAGGCGGCGAAACGGACTAGACCGATCGGGTGACTGGACAACGCCCTTGTTGAAAAAATACTTTCTAAAGGTCTGAAAGGTTTGGGACTGTGGGGAATGCAGCCGGTTCACCTTGGTGGCCGGTCCGAGAATATTGCTTTCCATCCATGTGAAAACATCCGGGAAGCAGGTTTCTTCTTTAAGCCCATGCGTTGCGAGCCTTTTTCACGCCATGCGGTCAGGCGACGCCTGCCGCCAGCAGGGATCGGCCAGGAGAGCGAACATGAAGCTTGCTATGATCGGGTGCGGATATGTGGGCCTGGTGACGGGCGCGTGTTTCGCCGATGCCGGCCACACCGTGACTTGCGTCGACGTCGACGCCGAGAAGATCGGAAGCCTGAATCGCAACGAAATCCCGATTTACGAGCCGGGTCTAGATGCCGTTGTCGAACGAAATGTCGTTGGCGGCCGCATGAAATTCACCACCAGAATGCAAGAAGCGGTCAAGTCGGCCGATATCGTCTTTATCGCCGTGGGCACCCCGTCGCGGCGCGGAGACGGTTTCGCCGATCTCGCCTATGTCTATGATGCGGCCCGGCAGATCGCCCGCGCGCTGACGGGCTACACGATCGTGGTGACGAAATCGACCGTGCCGGTAGGGACCGGAGACGAAGTCGAGCGTATCATTCGCGAGGAGCGCCCGGAGGCGGAATTCGACGTGGTCTCGAATCCCGAATTCCTGAGGGAAGGCTCCGCGATCGTCGATTTCGTGAATCCCGACCGCGTGGTTATCGGGACTTCCTCGGGCCGCCCGCAGAAAGCGATGGGCGAGCTGTATCAGTCGCTGAGCGCCAACGGCTTGCCGATTTTCTTCACCGACCGGCGTAGCTCGGAGCTGATCAAATACGCCGCCAACTCGTTCCTGGCGATGAAGGTAACCTTCATCAATGAAATCGCCGACCTTTGTGAAAAAGTCGGCGCGAATATCCAGGACATCGCCAACGGTATCGGGATGGACAAGCGCATCGGTTCGCAGTTCCTCGGCGCCGGGCCCGGTTATGGCGGCTCGTGCTTCCCGAAGGACACGCTGGCGCTGGTCAAAACAGCCCATGATGCGGAAATGTCACTGCGCCTCGTCGAGGCAACCGTTACGGTCAACGGCCTGCGCAAACGGGCAATGGGGCGCAAGGTGGTGGCCGCGTGCGACGGCGACGTGCGGCATCGCAAGATCACCGTCCTCGGTCTGACCTTCAAGCCCGACACGGACGACACGCGCGACTCTCCGTCCATCGACATCGTTCGCTCGCTGCAGGACGCAGGTGCGCAGGTGACCGTCTATGACCCGCTTGTACGCGGAGCGCACGAGGCGTTCGAAAACGTGGTTCACGCGGCGGACCCATATGAGGCCTGCGCCGGCGCCAGGGCGGTCGTGGTCGTTACCGAATGGAAGCAGTTCAAGGATCTCGACCTGCAACGGGTCAAGGATGTCATGTTCGGCAATGTGCTGGTCGATCTGCGAAATATCTTCGATGCGACAGAGGCACAACGCGCCGGTTTCCGGTATGTCCCGATCGGCAAGCCAGCCGATCCGCGCGGCGCGGACATGCATCCTTACGGCTGGGTGACGTCGGAGCCGCACAAGGGCAAGCAGACGGCATATGCCAAGCCGTTTGTCCCGCAACCGGCCGAATAAGAGCGGAAGAAAGCCTGCTATGTGGGGCGGCCGTATGCGGCTCGCCTCGTCGTCTCCAGCTAGCCGGGAGCAGGGCGCCTCATACCCCTGGAAGCAAGGGGCAATTCGTCAGCGCAGAAAAACGAAACACGCCCTTCCACCCTATCCGGCAGAAAAGCGCGCTCGCTCAAGACCTGTATTCTGGCTTCCGTGCAGCGCAGGGCACCTTGTCAGGCGCGCAGCGCTTCGGTCTTTTCTAGCAGGACGTCTGTGTAGCGAAAGCGGGTGGCAAGCAGTGCCGCCTGCGTTCGGTTCTGGACGCCCAGCTTCAGGAATATGTTCCGCACATGCACGCGGACCGTGTTGTCGCTGATGTTGATTTCCTTGGCGATCTGCTTGTTGCTCATGCCCTCGGTAAGGGACAGGAGCACACGCGACTCGGTAAATGAAAGGCTCTTCAGCCGCTCCAGATCCGGATCCCACTTCATCAGCCACGGCTCGTTCTTCGGGAAGTCGAGAAGCGCGCTCGGCATGATGCTCATGCCAGCGAGCACGAGCTGAGTAACGCAGGTCAGAAATTCCTTGGCCTGGTCGTGCGGAATGATCGCCGTCACCCTTTTCGCCAGCGGCTCCATCGCTTCCGGAGACGTGCGATTGATAAGAACGATTTTCTGATCGCTCGATAGCTTGTTTATCTTCTCGATCTCCGTGCTCGCCTGTTCAAGCGAGGTGACATCGAGGATTGCGAGTATCACGCCGTCCGTCGAAATATCCGGACGCCAGGACCCGTTGGGTGTGACGACCGAGCGAAGCGACGTCATTCGGTCGACGACATTTCCGATCGCTGCATCGATATCCAACAACATGTTGTCATCTGCGGTGGATACGACTGCCGTTATATTGGCATAACCTGTAGCACTCTTCATGACCCATACCTCTTGCACTGTGTGCAGTTCCCCAAAGTCATCTTGATTAGATCGAACGGATGAATCAAGCGATAGTTAAGCAATTAGTACTTTCTACGTATTTTGGTGTCCTATTTTGAAACACATTTGTCAGCGGGTCGATTCGAAGAGGCCAAAATCGAACAGCTGAGACTGATTTTGTTATAAAATCGGGCATTCCGTTTTTTTTCGGCTCCCCCTAAAAAACTGTCTTCGGCCCGGTCGAGGAAGGATCTGCGCGAGAATTTTGTTTGCGGCGGGGCGCGGTCCGGAATAAAATTAACAATCTCAATCTTGGAACCGGTGTCTGCCGCAGACGGAAGTAACGTACAAGGGAAGTCGCAAAAATAGTCCGGATGTGCTTAGTTAACGGGCCGACAACAAATGGCCTAAGTTGTGGAAAATGTTTGTCGTCGTGGTATGGTCTTGTATCTTGTGACACCTATTATTCTACGGGTTGTGGCATGACGATGTCAGCGGTTAGCTCAGGGAATGATCTAGACCAAGATCTATCGGTGCAGGCTGGATATACGGGGCGTAAATGACAGTCGTTTCTTTGAAATGCGATGAACGGAAGCCGGAGAAGTCCGAAGAGCAACTTATGATGGAGCTGCGGCTTCATGAGCAAATGCTGAGTTGCATGGATTTCGTTATTGAAAAAGTGGCGGAAATCTATCCGGGCGACATATCGATCCACGAGTTAAATGCTTGCCGCGACGGACTGAACCAGAAGCGAAAGCTGCTCATGGATGAAATCAGCGCGAACGGGAACTCCCGCTCTAGAGCCTGATTAACGGACGGGAATGCGCCGGGCGCCAAGCCCTGTGCGCTACGAGACCTGCCTGATATTGACGAAAGCTTCGGCGGCGGCGCGATGGATCGTGGCGCCGCGCAAAATCGCGAGCGCGCGCAGAGCTTCGAGGGAACGCTCGTTCGGCGCAGGTTGCAACTGTGATTTGAACGCCTGCATCGCTTCCAGTTTGCGCTCCAGCGTTGCCGATATGTCGACGAACACATTCGGCAGGAATCCCGGCGTCAAGTAGGGCGCGTTCCAGTTCGTTTCCGACAGGCATTCATAGGCCAGGACCTGCCGCGGGTAGTCCGCCTGGCGCGGCCGCGCAGCGACCATCGCCGAGTTGAAGATCAGCTGGTGGTCAAGGTGAATGTCGCCGAGGAACGGCAAGACGAGGGTATCGGGCCGAATGGTGCGCACCGTCTCGCCGATCGCGGCATTGAGCTGCATGTGCGGCACCTCCGACAATTCAGCCGCTGGCTGGTCGAGCCAGAGCGTCTCGGTCACCCCGAGGATCGCATGCGCGGCCCTGGCCTCGTCGCGCACGGCTGCGACCGATGCCTCGGTGAAGGCCGGCGGTTGTCCCTTGGTGATGACGGCGACGAAGGTATCCTGGCCGGCATCGGCAAGGCGTGCGATCAGCCCGCCGGCGCCGAGAACCTCGTCGTCGGGGTGCGGCGCGATAACAAGAGTTCGCCCGAAACGTTGCGCAATCGAATCCATGTAATTTCACCTGACAGGAATAGTATGCATCTTTGGTTTTTCGCGGCGGCGCTGGCCGTTACGATCCCGCTCATGCCGTTTCCAGGAAGAGCGCCTCGTCGTAGCGGATCATCATGATGCCGGGCGACCAGTCGCTTGTCGCGGTCGACGGCAGGTCGGAGATTTCCTCGAGAAGCCAGCGGCAGTATTTCGCGCCGGCACGGTCTGCCAGCGGGTAACCGCCGCCGAAGCGCGCGTTGATCTCGATGACCTGCGGACCGCGGTCGGGGTCGACCATAACCTGAAAGCAGAACACTCCGCGCAAGCCCGGCATCGCCTCGACAATCCTGCCTGCCAGCTCGTCCAGATCGGCGCGATGGCGCGTCACGCCTTTCTCGACTTCGCCGGCGCGGATGCGCAGCCGCTCGTGCGGCACGGCGCATCGCATGGTTCCGGCGTTGTCGACGAAAACGTTGACCGTGTATTCCGGCCCGTTGACGTATTCCTGAAGGATCACCGGCTCTTCATACCGGTCGCGGATGTCCTCGACAGAAGCGACGACTTCGAGGCCCTGGCTGGCGCTGCCACCGCGGGGCTTAAGAAACAGCGGCCAAGACCATCGCTCTGGCGCCGCGGCGACCTCCTGTGGATCCGCTGTCAGGGGCACCGGGATTCCCGCCTTCTGCAGCACTTCCATCGTTTTCTTCTTGTCGCGGACAATAGCGATTGTATCCGGATCACTGACATGGATCCGCGTACCGACGGCATCGAACCTCGAGACGTTCCGAGACAGGACCTGCAATTCGGTGTCGATGGTCGGGACAATCAGGTCCACTGCGTTGTCGCGGCAGATATCGAGCATCGCGTCGATGAAATCCGGTGCGTCGCAGCGCGGTACCGGATAGCGCCGATCCGCAATCCGACAGGCCGCGCTCATGTCCGGATCGAGATCGCTGCCAATGATTGTCAGACCGATGCCGGCATCGGCAGCCGCCTGACGCCAACAGTTGACAAGGCCAACGCGACGGCCTGCCGAACTGACGAGAATGGTTTTCACGGCTTAATCCCGGCTATTGGCCGATGCGTTACGGCTTGCATCATGCGCGGCATGTTCCCGTCCGGACGGACTAGTGCAGCGTGGCCTGATTGATCACCTCGCGCACCCCGCGGGCGTAGAATTCCATCGCGCCCCTGTTCAGGGTCGGGCTGACAAGATAGGCGAGACTGGTCTCGCCGAGTTCGCGCGCAACGGGAAGCCTCCGTTTTGGCGCCAGATTGGCGTCAACAAATGCCTTCTCGCGATAGATTTCCGAGCAGCTGCCGGAAAAACAGGGAAAGCCGCGCCGGTTCGATTCCTCGATGATGCGGTCCCTGGACCAGCTGCGTTTCAGCTTGCGCGGATCCATGAAAGTGTAGAACCGGTAATATGCATGCTTGATGTGCTGTTTGGGCATCGGAATGCGCACGGCCGGAGAACCGCGCAAGGTATTGCGCAACACCATGGCGTTTTCCGCACGCTTGTCGGTCCAGGCGGGAAGGTGCTGTAGCTGCCGCAGGCCTAAAACGGCCTGTATCGACGTCATGCGCAGATTGGTGCCGAAGGAGTCGTGCAGCCAGCGGAAACCCGGCTCATGGCTCTGTTCCATGACCGTGTCATAATTTTTACCGTGGTCTTTGCGTGCCCATGCCTTGCGGAAAAGGTCCTCGTCATCGAGCGCAATCAGCCCGCCTTCGCCGCCGGTGCTGATGATCTTGTCCTGGCAGAAGGAGAAGCAGGCGATATGGCCGAACGAACCGATCGGCTTGCCATAGAGTTCGGCGCCATGCGCCTGCGCGCAGTCCTCGATGACGATCAGGTTGTGCTGTTCGGCGAGCTCCATGATGTCGTCCATGTCGCACGGCCAGCCGCCAAGGTGCACCGCAATGATGGCGCGAGTGCGAGAGGTGATTTTCGGCGCGATCGTCGCGGCGGTGATGTTCTGGCTTTCCCGGTCCACGTCTGCAAAGACGGGTTTGCCGCCCGCCTGCGGTATGCAGGACGCCGATGCCACGAAACTGCGCGGCGTGACAATCACCTCCTCGCCAGGCTGCAGGTCGAGAATGTCGAGCGCTATGTCCAGCGCCGCCGAGCCGTTGGCCACGGCGATTGCATGTTCACGGCCGAGATACCGGGCATAGGCCTTTTCGAAATCGTCGACATGGGGACCGGTCCAGGCATTCACCTGGCCGGACCGCAAGACATTCACAACGTCTTCGATTTGCTGTTCGTCATATACGGGCCATTTCATCTTGGACCCTCCCAATCGATCGGTTGGAATTATTTTCGCCGCGCATTGCCGGCTACTGAAGTATCTGGCCCGCCGAACCGCCGCGCGAGCGATGCGCTGCGGTGTGGGGATCGCCTTGCGGACTGAACTGGAACCATGGCGGGGTGCCGGTTTCGGCGAGTTCGTTGAGTGTGTCGCGGTCGCGGACGGTGTCCATCGGATGCCAGAAGCCGTCATGGCGGTAGGCCTGCAGCTGGCCGTCGCGGGCGAGATTGGTGAGCGGCGCGCGCTCGAGCGGCTCGTCGTCGCCGTCGATATAGTCGAGCACTTCCGGCTCGAAGACGAAGAAGCCGCCATTGATCCAGGTCTCGTGGCGGCGCACCTTCTCGGTGAAGGCGGTGACGGCATCGCCGTCGAGCTCGAGATTGCCGAAGCGGGCCGGCGGCTGCACCGCGGTCACGGTGGCGAGCTTGCCGTGCGAGCGATGGAAGTCGAGAACGGCGTCGATGTCGATATTGCCGACGCCGTCGGAATAGGTGGCCATGAAGGTCTCGCCGCCGATCCAGTCGGACAGGCGCTTGATGCGGCCGCCGGTCATGGTGTTGGCGCCGGTGTCGACAACCGAGACGTTCCAGTCGCCGCGATGGCCGGGCAGGCGCTGGCCGCCGCCGGCCGCGTCACGGCGGACGCCGGCAAGTTCGGCCATGCAGGGCTCCAGCGAGACGCCGCCATCGCCGAGCGAAACCGTGAAGTCGTTGCTCATCAGGTAGAGGTCGTGGAAGAAGCGCTTGATCAGAAGCGCCTTGTAGCCGCAGGCCAGGATGAAGTCGCGATGGCCGAAATGGCTGTAGATGTCCATGACATGGAGCATGATCGGCTGGCCGCCGACCTCGACCATGGGCTTGGGAATGCGGACCGTCTCCTCGGCGAGGCGCGACCCCAATCCTCCGGCAAGCAGAACCGTCTTCATGTTTGCGATCCTTCCCGCCCGACGGCCGCGCGGCCTGCCGGGCCCCAGTCACCCTTTGCGCAAAACTATGCTGCAGCGACCGGGGCTACTCAATCGGCAAACATGAGCAAAACCGCCGAAATATAAGAAAAAACAGCATAACCAAATGAAAATAATCTATTATGCGTAGTAATTAGCGATTACGTTTCTTAACGGGCCTGTTTATCGGTCCAGCGGTTCGGTTTGCGGGCCGGGCGGTATTTGCCCGCGAGCGCCAGCACCAGCGCTACCGGGACCACCCAAAAGCGTCCATAGATGTGGGGAACCGTGTTGATCGCAACGGCGAGAGTCAGTGTAACTGAAAGACTGACCGCCGCTATCATTCGGCCACCCGGCAAGGTCAGCGGGCGCAGCGACGTCGCGATTGTGGAGCCAATAATCATCAGAAGCCCGAGAAGGGCGATGAAGCCTCCCTCGACCCACACCAGCAGGTAGGTGTTGTGTACGACCTGATTGAGTGCACTTCGTACGGCATATTGATCGGCTCCGATGCCGATCAATCCGGTGCGATTGGCAAACACGAGCGCTTCCTCAATCAGATGAAGCCGGTCGTCGAAAGTGCCGGCGCGCTCTATGTCGCCTGTCATGATCGGCTCCAATACGCGCTGCTGGAAGTTTTCGGGCAACCAGGAGCCGCCGTCGATGCCGATCAGCAGTGAGATGGCCAAAACGCTCAGGCCGATGGCGAACAGGACCCGCCACTGGAGCATCACCAGACAGTAGACCGATATCGCAAAGACCAGGGCCATGAGGCCGGAATTCGAGGCCGTGAGTACGATTGCGTAAAGGAAGACGAGCGCGCAGACCAAGACCGCGGGTTTCGGCAGTTTGCGGATATTCCCCAAATAGAACAGCAGCGGGAACGTGATGGCGATAAGAGCGCCGGCCTCATTCGTGCGCTCGACGAAGGAACGCAGACGTCCGTTGCCGGATACGAAACGCGTGTTCCGTTCATCCGTGAATTCAATGAGATAAATTCCGAAAAGACACACGGTCAGTATCGAGGCCACGAGGACGCCGACGAGGATATCGAGTTCATCCCGGGTTCGCGTCAGGAACACGATCGGCAACACGAAGAACGCATGGACGTATTGCGCCGAGACGATCAGTCCCCGGGCCGGATCGCCGTTGATGACGCTGCTAAACAGCAGAAAGCTCGTCATCAGCGCGACGCCGATACTCCAGACGATTGCCGCCGGCCCCAACCTCACCGCTGGAAGGCACCGGTTGAGCAACAGCGAGACGTAAAACAGAATCGAAAAGGCGTCGCTGTAGGTGAAGTAGCCGAAATCGAAGCGCAGCGTGTTTATCGGCGCAAAGAACACGACGAGGCACGCAAGGTAGAACTCGAGGCGGCGGGAAGCGGTCTGACCGCGCGCGCGGCTGCTTTTCGCGCCCAGCAATGACATATCCCGCATGACCGCCGCACTCTGGATGTTGCGGGCCGTACCGTCCATCAATTGCCGTCGCGTGTCCAATGTCTTCAGTGATGCCTGCAGGCGCAGCGGCCTTCGATGCGCTCAGAATGTCCGGATAGAACCGGTTTTGCAGATAGGAACAGGCTTTGATTCAAAATGAAATACGCCGATGAACTAATCCAAAAAACCTAACATGATCATCGAGTAACTCAAATTACACTTGGGCATTCGCAATATTAATATTGAGCGCGGAGGGTTCGGTCTTTATCGTCCGGGCACACAGTATGCGCGCGTTGCCTTAGGCGTTCTTCGCCGCCGTTGGTCCATGGAGGTTGCACTTGTCGATAACGGTTGCGGATCTAATGGGCCAATCACTCGAAGGCCAGAAGGATCAGGGCGATCGGGCGATCGGTATCGAAGATATCCTGTCGAGGCTCAGGAAGCACAGGTTCGCCATTCTGGCGATAGTCGGCGCTTGTGTCGTTGTCGGGATATTCATTTCACGAAGCCTTCCGGAAGTTTATACCGCCAGTGCCAAGCTGGTGCTTGAAAGCCGCGGCCAGGTGCTGTTCGAGGCGATACCGGACAGCAACGAGGCGGACGTGAACAGGCAGTCCTTCGAAACGGAACTGCAAGTCATCAACTCCCGGCTCATGGCCGGGCGCGTCGTCGACGACCTCGGCCTCGTCGACGATCCCTACTTTGGTTCGGTGTCTTCTGCCGACGATGAAGGAGCGGAGGACTCACGCGGTTTTCTGTCCAGTACAGTTGGAGTATTGGCGGGCTGGGCCCGTAGTCTCCTCGGTGTCTCTTCCGAACCGAAAACGCAGATATTGGAACCGGAGGCGCGGCGCGAAGCGGTTATCTCGAACTTCCTGTCGAATTTTCATGTCTCCAACCTCGGCCTGAGCCTTGCAATGAATGTTGAGGTCTCGCATGGCGATCCGGCACAAGCTGCCGAAATCGCCAACGCGATTGCCAATACATATATCAGCCTGTCGGTGGAACGGCGGCGCGCGGCCACCGAGAAAGCGATCGAGTTCCTGTCAAAACGAGCTGAAACGCTCGGGAACGACCTGACGAACCGGGAACAGGAAATTATCGAACACAAGCTGAAGTACAGGTTGGACGACGCGGAATATCCGACCATGCTCAGCGCGGAGATCGAACGCCTCAAAGTTCAAAAGCAGATTCTCGCCGCCGACAACAACAGGGCGACCGCGGGAAACGCTGACGCAAATCAACTCGATATGGAAATCCTTTCCAAGAGCCTGGAGTTGAAGGCGCGCAAGATCGCCGAGACCGATTTGCGGCAGATGGAACGCGAAGTGGAATTGACGCAGGAGCGTTATCAGAAGATCGTCGAGCGGCTTGGCGATCTCGATCTCGAAGCCGAACCGCTGAACCAGCCCGGCCGCGTCCTTTCCTATGCGCAAATGCCGACCTCGCCGACATCGCCGAAGCGAACACTCATCGTTGCCGTGTCGTTCCTGGCCGGCAGCGCGCTCGCCTTGCTCTACGCCCTGCTGCGCGAGGCTTTCGACCGCCGGTTCTGGCGCGAGGCTGACCTGGTGCGCGCGACGTCGCTTCCGTCGCTGGGCATGATTCCGGAAGTGAAAGGGACCTGGTCCAATCCAAGACGGACGCCGCAGGACTCCATTCTCGAGAACCGGTCAAGCCAGTATGCCGACATCATCCGGCAGATCGTCACGACGTGTAACGACGGAAGCACCGGCGACCTGGGGAAAGCTATCCTGGTCACGTCGTGTCTTCCGAACGAGGGCAAGACCACGACCGCTCTTTCGATGGCCTATCTGGCCGCGCTGGAAGGAAACAAAACGCTCCTGCTGGATCTCGACATCCACAAGGCGAGCTCCAGCCGCGCGATCGGAATCACGCGCAAAACGAAATCCCTGGACCAGTTGATCGGTGCCGGCTGCGAGCTGCAGGACGCGATTTACAACTCCCGCAAAGTGCCGCAGCTCGATGTGATCGGTTTCTCGCGGATTCCCGCCAATGGCGAGACCATCCTTAATCGCAAGGAGATAGGCGAGATCATCAGCGAGCTGAAAGAACGGTATGAGCTGATCATCATCGACGCTCCGCCCGTTCTCCTTACCGGAAGCGCATCCTACCTGGCGCGTTTCGCCGACCAGGCGCTCCTTTTGCTCAGATGGGGACATATCGACCAAGAAACGCTCTCCAGTGCACTGAAGAAACTTCGTCAATTCGCGTCCATACCAGCCGGATTGGTCATCAGCCGTGTGGACTTCGCGAAACAGGCAAAGGCCGGCAACGATGTTACCGCTAAATACCAAGCCTACAAAAACTACTATTACCAAAGCTGAACTCGGGCCAAGCGGCGGGCGGACGTTGCGGCGCGCCGTTGCAGCGGTCGTGGCGTTGGTCTCGCTCGCCGGATCCGCCACTGCTTCGTCCGAGGATCTTCCCGCATTTCCCGGCGCAACGGGATTCGGAAAGATGGCTACCGGCTGGCGTGGCGGCCGGATCGTCCATGTGACGAATCTCGCCGACCGGGGACCGGGTTCGTTTCGTACTTGCGCCGAGGACCGCACCGGTCCGCGGGTATGCGTGTTCGATACAAGCGGTACGATCTCGCTTGACTCGTCTGTGCGCATCGCACCCAATACCTATATCGCGGGCCAGACGGCGCCGGGTGACGGCATTCAGATCAAGCTCGGGAAAAGCCAGAATACACCGCTTGTCATCAAGAACGCCGACAGCGTTCTGATCCGCTTCCTGAAATCGCGTCCGGGCGCCAGTTCCGGTCCTTCGGTCAGCGTTGACGGGGTCACGGTCGAGGACAGCCAAAGTGTCTATCTCGACCATATGTCCATCCAGTTCGCGACCGACGAGAATTTCAACGTGCATGCGAACAAGCGGCCGACGCGGGATATTACCGTTGCGCGGAGCATCATTGCGTGGGGACTGGATCATGCCAACCATCCGAAGGGCAAGCATTCGAAGGGAGCATTGATCTGTTCGACAGAAGGCAAGACCGGCGAGTGCGGCCGCGTCAGCCTGGTTGGCAACCTGTTTGCCCATAATCGCGACCGCAATCCCGACGTGAAAGGGACAGATACGGGGCCGATCGAGATCGTCAATAACGTGTTTTACGATGCAAAGAGCCAGTTCGGCGAATTCTATAACCTTATTGGAGATACGAAAATCTACTATGTCGGCAATCTGGCGCTGGCGGGACCGAGCACGCGCAGCTCGCCGCCGCCGGCGGCAATAGAGGCTTTCTTCTGGAAGCCGCAGTTCCGCCTCGAGGTTATCGCCGACGACAATCTGAATGTCAGGCGGCCCGGCTGCGGGCAATGGAAAAACCTCGATGTGGTCGATGCACGCGCCAAGCCCTTCGTCCATGCGGAACCGGTCCAACTGACCTTCGACAACGTGGTGCCGGCGGCGGACGTCTTCGAGCATGTGCTGGCAACTGCCGGCGCCCGAAAGGCAGGTGGCGAGCAAACCGATGCCCTTGACCAAAGCCTGATCGATCAGGTGCGGGAATGCGGCGGAAAGGTCGTCGACGACGTATCGGAGACAATGGGCTGGCCTGAGTTTCCGGTTGCGGAGGCGCCGGCGGACAGGGATCGTGACGGCATGCCGGACGATTGGGAGGCGGCGCATGGCCTGGACCTGGATGATCCTGCCGACACCTGGGCGGACCGTGATGGCGACGGCTGGAGCAATATCGAGGAATATCTGAACGAACTGGCGTCCTGACGCACCGGCGGCAGGGCGCTATGCCAGTTCCATGGCGGCGAGCAGCTTGCGGTTAATCAGGTTGACGTCGAACCGGTTTCGCGCCAGCGCCAGCGAGTGTTGTCCCATCGATTTCAGCAATTCTCGATTGGCCGCCAGCTTTTCGAGCGCATTCGCCAGCGAGACGGCATCGCGCGGCTTGACGAGGAAGCCATTCTCGCCGTCGACAACGGTTTCGCGGCAGCCGGGCATGTCGGTGGTAACCACAGCGCGACCGGTAGCGAGCGCTTCAAGCAGGGTGCGCGGAATACCTTCCCGATAGTAGGATGGCAGCACGAAGGCCGAGCAATTGGCGAGATAAGGCCGGACATCGCGAGTCTCGCCCCGATAGACAACACTTCCTTCGCGGGCCCAAGCGTCGATTTCCTCTTGCCGGATGCCCGCAGGGTTGGAATCGAACGGGCCCAGGATTTCGAAGATCACGTCGGGATATTTAGCGCGTACGATACGCGATGCCTCGACAAATTCGCGGATGCCCTTGTCACCCAAAAGCCGGCTTACCAGCAGGAAACGGGCAGGCCCGTCCGGGACCTGGCTCTGCGGGTAGAGGTCAAGATCAACACCGGAACCGTCAACCGGGATCAGTTCACTTCCGCGGCCCGCCATCCGATGGCGCTCGATGTCATTCATATCGGCGGAATTGTAGATGAAAAGTTTCTCCGCATTGCGCAAGGCGATCCGGTAGAGAATGACGCTGATCTTGCGAATAAGCGCTTTCCTGACCGACATGTTGTCGTCGGAAAAAATGAAGCCAAGGCCGGTCATCAGCGCATGGGTCTTCGGAACGCCGGCAAGCCGCGCGGCGATGCCGCCATATATTACAGGCTTCATCGTGTAGGGCAGCACGACGTCCGGTTTGAGATCGCGGAATTGGCTTACCAGTGCCGAAAGTGTCCGGAGGTCGGCGATGGGATCCATTCCCGTGCGACTCATTGGGACGGTGACGAAGCTGGCACCGATTTCCTCGAGTTTGGCGATTATCTCCGGGTCGTGCTCGGGCGCAAATGCGATCACCTCATGGCCGGCGGCGACCATTGCCTTCATCAGTTCCAGCCGGAAATTCACGAGCGAGTAGGAAAGGCTGGCGACAAGCGCAATTCGTTTGCGCGCGACGGCCGGATGCGTGTCGGCTCGGCTGCGGAGTTCGTGTCCTGCAAAACCTGCCTCAGCCCGTTTTAGGGGCAATGCATTTTCCTCCGGTACGGTGTGGGTATCCGTCACTGTCCGCCTCTCTCATCTAATGCCTACAGCGCCGACTGGCCGTGGAGAACGTCCGTTTTGCTCCTCAGCGTAGAAAAACGGTCCCGCCAAAAAACTCAAGCGCGCCGCAGGTTCGACGAGACAAACCGTATTGGCGGCAAAGACAAAAGGGTGATCTGCGATCGCTGTCCCGCTTGCAATAGGCCGCATATGTGTTTCCATCATAAGCTATTGTATTTACGCTATAAACTTGGACCGATGTGAGAGTGGTGCGACCGTGCCGTGCAAAAAATGAACCCGGGGGCGGGTAGTTGAATTCCACGCTACTTAAAAGCTTCTAGTGCAAATAATCCAATTCGGCATGGGCTCTATGCCTTTTCGCCGACGTTATATTTTGCTGAGAATTCGCCACGGGATTTCAGGTTCCGTAGCGGCATTATAAAGTACGCTATTAATATGGAAGAATGCTTGGAAATGACGTCGGAAGTGGGATCATATAGTGCCGTCATGGACGGAACCGGAGCGTTCCCGGCATCGGCCGGGACGAAGGAGCACAGTTCGGCCCGTCTCGCCCATATTCGCGTCATGAATACCATCACCGGCCTGAATGTTGGCGGAGCCGAGATCCTGTTGCTCAGATATCTGGGACGGTTGCCACGTGACCAATACACGCCGGGAATTATCTCATTGATGTCAGGCTGTCCGCTGGAACGCCGCGCGGCCGATTTGGGCTTCGACGTGCGGTCCCTGGGAATGGCGGAATCGCGTTTCTCAATTTCTCCGCTCGCCAAACTGCGGCGGCAGGCAGCCGAGTTTCAACCCGATCTGTTCCATGGCTGGATGTACCATGGCAATATCGCGGCGTTCATGGCCTCCATGCTGCATCGGCGCCAGCCGGTGATCTGGAGCATTCACCATTCGCTTGCGGACATAAGTGCCGAGAAGCCGATGACGCGAGCGCTGATCCGGCTACACGCGTTGCTCTCACCGATGGTGTCGGCCATCTCGTATTGTTCTGCCGTGTCCGCCGATCAGCATGAGGCCGTCGGATTTGACCGGTCCAAACGGGTGATCATTCCGAACGGGACCGACTGCACCATGTTCAAGCCGGATGCCGAGGCGGGTCGCCGACTGCGCCGGATGCTCCGTATTCCCGACACTCGCCTCATCATCGGCAATGTCGGTCGCGCCCATCCGATGAAGGACCACGCCGGGCTCATTCGGTCGCTCGGCATTCTCGTCGCGAAAGGGTATGACGTCCACGGTCTGATAATCGGCAATGGGCACGAATCCTCGGCCGCAGCGCAGGTCGCGAAGGAACTCGGAATCGTAGATCGCATCACTTTTCTTGGTACCCGCGACGACATTCCGGAGATCATGCCGGGGCTCGACATTTACGCGCTCTCATCCGGCTGGGGGGAAGCATTCGGTCTGGCAATCAGTGAAGCCATGGCGTGCGGTGTGCCAAGCGTTACGACAGATGTGGGCGATTGCGGCATGTTGATCGGCGATCCCCAGCTGATCGTTCCCCCGAAAGAGCCGGAGGCACTGGCTGCCGCAATCGAGCGTCTCGTCAGGATGCGCCCCGAAGAACGCCACGCTGTGGGCATGAGGGCGAGAACAAGAGTGCTGGAAAATTTCTCGCTTGCCAATTACACCAGTCGCCACACCGCGCTTTATGCCGAGGCGCTGGACAAGCGCCGTGCCCGAAAAGGGCGGACGCGGCGGAACGCGGATCGATGAACAGACCTATCTCTGCCGGCGCTTTCTCGCATGACCTTTCACCGGATCGGCGGATCAGGGTGTTGTACCCATTCGTCGGCGACGATGTCGGCGGTAGCCATATATCCGCGCTCAAGCTGATCGAGAACCTCGACAAATCCCTCTTTGAACCGGTGATCGCGCTGCACGACAGCAACGGATTGCTCGCGAGTTATCTCAAGGAAAACAAGCATCCCTTTATCGCGGTTCCGGACGTTCCGGTGCCGAGCGCATTTGCAGTCAAAGGCGCCTGGAGCGTAATGAGCGCGACCCTCGTCTACGCACGCAAAACGATTCCGAGGTTGCGCCGGTTCCTTCGTGAAATGGAGATCGACATCGTTCATACGAATGACGGGCGAATCCACACGCTTTGGGCGCCGGCGACCGCCGGCTCGCGTGCGCGTCTGGTCTGGCATCATCGCGGCGATCCGACTGCCCGTGGCGTCAATCTCCTTGCGCCATTGCTCGCCGATCATCTCGTGACCGTGTCCCGCTTCGCCAAGCCCCTCCGGCCGGTGCGCAACATCGACAAGCGCTGGACTGTCGTCCACAGCCCATTCGATCGGATGGATTCGGCCATAGACGTAGAATCCTGCCGCGCGGCACTGCGACAGGAAACAGGCGCGGGGAAGGACGCACAGTTCATCGGCTATTTCGGCGGTCTTTTCGAACGGAAGAAACCTGTCGTGATGGCCGAGATCGTCAGCGCGTGCATGAATCGCGATCCGAAACTCGATATCCATGCGGTGCTCTTCGGACGCCCGGCTCCCGGCGGGCCGGCGCTCGACCGTGCCGTCCTGGACAGGGCGCGCGAACTCGGTTTTGCCGACCGGGTGCATCTGATGGGATTTCGGCAGCCGGTCGAGCCGTGGCTGAAAGCGGTCGACATCCTGGCTGTCCCGGCGCTCAATGAACCGTTCGGCCGGACGTTGATCGAAGCGATGCTGCTCGGTACCCCGGTGGTGGCGACGCGGCACGGCGGCAATCCGGAAGCAATCACCGACGGGGTCAACGGATTTCTCGTCGATCCCGGCAACCCGGCGGCCTTCGTCGAGCCCGTCCAGCGTCTTCTCAGCGATCCGGAACTCTATCGCGAGATCAGCGCGACAGCGCGTAAGATGGCGCTTCATGACTACGGGACAGATAAGCATGTTGCGGCGATTACGGACATCTACAAGCGCCTGATGAGGCGCGGCGAGGCGGTGCAGGAACTGGTTGGAGTCCCGTCATGATTCAAATGGCTTCGATCGATTTCCTGATCATCGGGGCAGCGAAAAGCGCCACGACCTGGCTGCAGAAAAACCTGCAGGCGGATCCGGGCGTCTACATGCCCGATCCCGAACTGCATTACTTCAGCCGTCACTACGAACACGGTGACGACTGGTACCTGTCCCAGTTCGACTGTGCCGACGACAGCCGTATCATTGGCGAGAAATCCAACTCCTACCTGGATGAGCCGGCGGCCCCGCAGCGTATCCGGAATGCGCTTCCGGGCGTCAAGCTGGTGGCGCAACTGCGCAATCCCGTCGAGCGCGCTTATTCCGACTACTGCATGCTCTACCGGCGCGGCGAGGTCGGCCGGAATATCGAAGATCATCTCGATCCGCGCCGTGCCGCCGACGAACGCTTCATCGCCAACGGGCGCTATCGCGAACAGATCACGCGGTTTCTCGACCTCTTTCCGCGTGACCGTTTCCTTTTTCTCCTGTTCGAGGATGTGGCGGCGCGGCCGCGGCGCCAACTGTCGCTGATCCGCGGCTTCCTCGGATTGCCGGAAGACACCGAATGGGTGCCGAAAAAGGACAAGGTGAAAGACAAGACCACGAAGGTCACGCCACCGGCGCTCAAGCGGTACCTGAAGCCGCTCAAGCCGCTCTCGTCCCGGATGCGCAAAACCCATGGATTCGACGTGATGGCCTCGCTGCTTCAGCGCGAGATCGACTATCCGGCTCTTTCCGATGATTTGCGTGAAAGGCTCAGTGATTACTTCGCGCCCGAGATAGAAGGGCTGCAGGACCTTTTGGGCGAAGATTTATCCGTGTGGCAGGCCTGGGCTCCGCAGGTATGATCATCGCAGGCCCGGCTTTGCCGGCCAGCCACGTACAGTCGTGGAACTGGACATTTGGGGCAGTCGGTTTCGATGCTGTGACGCCCTCTGAAAAAATGGATTAGACAACTTCAGGCTGTCTTCATAACCGCTTGAATCTGCAGTGGAAATTATTTCCCGAAAATCGAGTAGCATCAAAAGACTATTTACGGGCTTCGGCGTCAATTTCTATGGTGCAACCGGAGCAACTCAACATGGGTGAAGTCCATGACAGCGCCAATAGCCAGTTCCTGGTCGGCGCTTGGCCGGAAGGTCAGGTTCGAGAAGTATATCCTGTTTTGCGTCGATCTGCTTCTCGCGGCGGCGGGTTTTTGCCTGGCTTTTGTCCTGCGGACCGGTCCTGACGCGGCCATTGCAGAGCCCGATACCCTGCTGACGGGATTGGCCTTCTTCGTGCCTATCTGTGCGGTCGCCTTTCCGGTCTCCGGGCTTTACAACCGGCATTGGCGCTATGCCTCGCTGCATGACCTGATGGCGATTTCACGGGCCGTGCTCACCGCACTGGCCATTTTCGTGCCGACCCTTTTCCTGTTTACCCGGCTCGAGGATTTTCCGCGATCGGTTGCGATCATGCAGGTCTTCATCCTGATCCTGTTTCTCGGGGGGGTAAGGCTGATATTCCGGATAGACGAATTCCGGAGCGTGGTGTTTTCCTTCCTGGGGACGCCGGAAGTACGCAAGCGGGACCGGATCCCGGTTCTGCTCGTCGGGGCGGGCTCAAGTGGCGATCATTATCTGCGAGCGCTCGGCCGCGATCCGAATGCCGCCTATCATCCTGTCGGCTTCCTCGACGACGACCCGGCTGTCGAGAACCACAGCCTGCGCGGGGTCAGAGTGCTCGGCAAGATCGCGGATTTCGAAAGCGTGCTCGTCAAGCTGAAGAAGCGTGGCCGCATGCCACAGCGGGTCATATTCACCAATAGCGAGATGCGCGAGAACATCGAGACCTCGCAGTGGCTGGTCGATACGGCGACGCGTCATGGGCTGGCAGTGTCGAGCGTGCCGTCGCCGACGGAACTGCGCGACCCGATGCATGAGAGCCAGGTTGAGCTCCGACCGATACAAATCACCGACCTCCTGGAACGGCCGCAGAACAGGTTAGATCGTGACAAGGTTGCGGGCTTCATCGCCGGCCGCCGTGTCGTCGTGACGGGTGCCGGGGGATCAATCGGCAGTGAACTGGTACAGCAGGTCGCCGAGTTTTCGCCGGCGGAGATTGTCCTGATCGACAACTGCGAATTCAATCTCTACGCGATCGACCGCGAAATGGGGGAACGCTTCCCCGATGTGACGCGGTTTGCCTATCTGTGCGACATTCGCGTGCCTTACCGGGTCGACGAGATCTTCGACCGGCACAGCCCCGATCTCGTATTCAATGCGGCTGCGCTAAAACATGTGCCGATGGTGGAGCTCAATCCCTGCGAAGGGCTGATGACCAATGTCATTGGCACATGCAATGTCGCCGAAGCCGCACAGCGGTGCAATGTGGGCGCCTTCGTGCAAATTTCGACCGACAAGGCAGTCGACTCCACATCCGTAATGGGCGCGACGAAACGCATTGCCGAGTTGTATTGCCAGGCGCTCGATCTGGAGGAGAAGAACAATTGCCGCACGCGTTTCATGACGGTGCGCTTCGGCAATGTGCTCGGTTCCTCGGGATCGCTCATTCCGCTGTTCCAGCGCCAGCTTGCTAAAGGCGGTCCGCTCACGGTCACCGATCCCAACATGACGCGCTTCTTCATGACGATCCGCGAGGCAGTGGAACTCACCCTCCAGTCTTCCGCGCATGGCGTGGCAGACAATTCGGGGCAGGGGCAGATTTTCGTGCTCGACATGGGCGAGCCGGTAAAGATCATCGACATCGCGACCCGGATGATCCGCCTGGCCGGCCTGACGCCCGGCAAGGACGTCGACATCGAAATCATCGGCTGCCGTCCGGGCGAGAAGCTCTACGAGGAACTGTTCGACAATTCCGAGGAGCGCATCGACATCTCGGTTCCGGGCGTGTTCGGCGCGTTACCGACATCGCTTCCATTGCCGTTCCTGCGCGAGCGAATCACGCAAATGCGCTACCTCGCAAGGACGGGCAACGTGATGGAACTCTACAACGTCATGCGCGAGATCATGCCGCGTTACGAGCCCGACGCAATCCGGCGCAAGGCGGAGTCCGCAACACGCGCCGCCAAGCAGGCGGAACGCAAACAGCGCAGCATCGCGCGTGGCCTAGGGCAGGCCAAGCCGAAGGTACATCCTCTTCCGACGGGTTCGGGCAATATCAACGCCAGTGCCTCCTAGCCGGCAGGCATGAGCTGGGAGAGGCGCCATCTCATCCGATACCACATATGCTGGAAATGGGCGGCGGAGTAATGGCTCCGTATTGCCCGTGCTTCAGGAAACTTTAAGCGGCACACGGGCGAAGATCGTTGTCGCCATGCTCGTGATTACCGGCTTGGCGGTTGCGGTTTTTGTCCGAATGATGAATTTCGACATGCGGCGCGACGAACAACTTTACGTTCCGCCTGCCGCACTCCTGCCGGACCTGAGCCTGTATACGGACTATTTCTACAACCACGTTCCGGCTTCGGCATGGCTGTTCCATGCCTTTCACGCGGCGTTGCCATCGCTTGGCTTGCTGTTCGCCGGCCGTCTGGCGGTATTCTTCTTCTGGCTCCTGTTTGCCGGTTCGGTCTTTGCGGTCGTATGGATGATCAGCCGCTCAGTCATGCTCGCAGTTTTCACTGTCTTCGCGCTTGCAGCCAATAGCCTCGTTCTCGGCCCTCTCGGGATGTCGGCGACCAACAATCTGATACCGTTGCCGCTGACCCTGATCGGCACAGCACTGTTCATTGGCGGAGTGGAAGGACGCGCTGGCGTCCGGCCGCTCCTTATCGCTGCCGGAGGTCTGTTTCTCGGTGCCGCCGTTTCGATGAAGGCGAACGCGGTCTGCTTCATTCCGGCGGTCTCCGTGGCTTCCATTCTTCTCCCGCATGGTGTTCCGTTCATCGTCCGCCTGCGCAAGGTGGTTCTGCCGTTGTTCGCCGGCGGCGTAGTTGGCGGCTTGCCAATCCTCTACTATCTCGCCCGCGATCCGGAACGCTTTCTCGCGCATGTCATGGGTTTTCACCTTGGTCCGCATGTCGCGTTCTGGAATTCTGCCGGCGATGAGAACGTCGTCTTGGGAACCGGTGCGAAGCTGCAACTTAGCTATGATCTGTGGCTCGACGGCAGCGGAACCTTGGTCGTGCTTCTCTTCGGCACCTTTGCCCTAATGATGCTGAGTGCGGGGAACCGCCGCCCGGTATCCGCGTATGGCAACGGCGTGCTGGCGATGATCGCAGCGCAGATGGCATTTGCGGTTGCCTTCAGTTTCCTTCCGACGCCGTCGTTTCCGCAGTATTTCTCGCTTCCTTTCGCCGTTTGGCCGTTGCTGCTGGCAATTGTCTTCGCGCGGCTCGAGCCGGTTCAGAAGAACAAGCTTCGCGGCATGCTTGCAGTCGCGGCTGTGCTTGCCGCGATCCTCGCAGCGCCACGGCTGGTCCTGGATCTTCCGCGGCTCGCGTCTCCTGCCAAATGGGACGTTGTGAAAATCCATCGTGCCGGCAACGAAATCGCCGCGCAATTGGCGGCCGCCGGGGTTAAGGGAAGGGTGGCCACGATGCTGCCGATCTATGTGCTGGAAGGCGGCGGTTCTGTCTATCCGGAACTGGCAACCGGCCAGTTCATCTATCGTTCGGCCGACATGACGCCGCCGGACCTGCTCGCGCACTACAAGACAACGTCGCCAAGCCGGATTGGCGACCTCCTCGCCGGCGATCCGCCGGCGGCGATCTTGGCCGGTTTCGAGCCGGAACTCGAGAAGCCGTTGCTCGAATTCGCGCGTGCGAACGATTACAGGAAGGTTGAAGGCTTCTCTTTCACGGATCGCTACGGACAAGCGGAGCTTTACGTCCGCCGGGACTGAGGCTGAACCCGGCGCGACGCTACCTTGCCGCCGGCAGGACCGCTTTCTCCCACTGTTCAAGCACTTCCGACAGCGCGAAGCGTGACACTGTGGCGGGTGCTGCCGCCGCGAACGCGGCGCGTTGCTCCGGCGATTGTCCGAGCCGTAGCATCGCCTCGGCCAGAGCGTCTGGGTCACGGTCAGCGACGAGAATGCCGGATGACGCGTCGGTCAGAATTTCGCTCGGGCCCCAAGGGCAGTCGAAAGAGATGACGGGATATCCGGCGTACATGGCTTCGACGAGAACGTTCGGAAAGCCTTCGTAACGTGAGCTGAGGACGAAGATGTTGCCGTTACCGGCCCAACCGCCCGGCTTGTCGGTGGTTCCGGGTAGCGAGACCTTACCTTTCAAGCCGAGTCTTTCGACGAGCCGCTCCAAATGCATGCGTTCCTTGCCTTCTCCGAAAATCGTCAAGGTCGCCTCGGGAAGGCGAGACGAAATGGTCCCGAACGACTCGATGAGCAGGTCAAACCCTTTCTGCGGATCCAGCCGGCCAACCGCTACAAAGGCAGGCGGCCCTTCGGGATTTGGCGCAATCGCCGCGCCGAGCATGCAGGGATTGGGAATGACCATCGATTTTTCGCGGCCGCGCGAAGACAGCATTCCGACGGACTCACCGGTCTGCATTACGAGACGGTCTGCGAGCAGGGCGGTCAAGGCGTTGGCATGACGCCACGGCGATCCGGCCATCTGCCGGATAGGATTGTTGCGTTCTGCCGCTATCAGCGGAATTCCGGTTCCCGCAGTGGCGATCGACGCAAGCAGGTTCACCTTTGTAAGAAACGAGACAACGACGTCCGCCTTTGCCTCTCGAAAGCGATTGCGGAGCCACCGGATTTCCGCGAGGCGCCTGAAGGCCCGGCTCCCCTTGCCGAATCCGGTTTTGCGACACTCGACGCGGATTTTCGAAGCATACTCGAAATACGAGCCTGCCTTGTCACCGGTGAGAGCCAGCACGGTCACGTCATGTCCCAGGCCGGAGAAATGGTGTGCGAGGAGGTTGATGATCTTCTCGCTGCCGCCGGCACCCAGACCGGCCTGAACGAAGACGATGTTCATGTCAGCGCGACCCTGCCGCGTGCAAGGCCTTCTTGCCGCCGCCGACAGGATGCCGTTGCAGGATGTCCGCCAATTCGTCGAGACTGCGGATCGTTTCCCGGGCGGCGAAATCGGCACCGGGTGCTTCCGGCGAGTGAACTCGATGCGGCCGATTTATCTGGACAGTCAACCATCCGCGCTGCCTCGGCGTAACGAAGTCCTTGGCCGGATTGTCGGCGACATAGGCGAGGCGTTCAGCCGGCAATTCGAAATGTGTTTCCATTTCGGCGTAGGAGCGCGGATGCGGTTTACGAAAATCGCCACCCCATTCGCCCGTGCGGATTATGCGGTTCGCGCGCTTGTCCAGGCCGAGAGCCTCCAGCTTTGCCTGCTGTGTGGCCGCGTCGCCGTCGGTGATGATCCCAAAACCCCAGTCGTCCGGCATCGCTGCGAGGAACCGCACCGTATCGGACGGGAGCGTGATCCCCGGGCTGTGATGCCGGTAGATATCGACCAACCGGGCCACCAAACCTGCTTCCGGTTCCAAACCGAGCCGGGGCAGGGCAAGGTCGAATATCCGGGCGCGTTCGCCGGCATCGAACAGATCCTCGCAGGCCTTCGCCAGTCCGGTTGTCCCGTTGAGGCCGACAAGAAACCGCTCCGCGGCGCGGTATCCGCTCTTCGCAAAGTCGCGCTCCGCGTAGAGCGTGTCGTCAAGATCGAACACGATCGCACGTTTCAAAGTGCCGCTCCGCGCTTTGTATCTCTGTGCATGTCCATGTCTGACGGTGCCCGTTGAAAGTTCCGCATGCGATCCCCGACCGCCTCCGGACCTGCAGTCCCGTCGGGCGCGATACCATATTGCGGGGTACAGTGATTTCGGCAGGGCCACCAGTCAACTGACAATAGGATTAGGCAATAAGATTAGGCGTTTAGGACTTGGTGCGCCCGCCAGCATTGTTGTTATATATGCGCGTTACAAAAGAGACGACACACTTCCGCAACCACGGACAGGAAACGGTTTGACCGCTCGCACGACAGTATTCGTTACCGGCGTTGCCGGATTCGTCGGCCTTCATATGGCGAAGAGGTTGCTCGGTGAGGGATATTCCGTCGTCGGAATCGACAATCTCAACGACTACTACGACGTTGCGTTGAAAGAAGCACGGCTGGAGATGCTGTCCCGCCTCGACGGTTTCGAGTTTCACCGGATCGATCTGACCGACTATGAAGCGGTCTCAGAGCTGATCGAGCAATGCAAACCGGAATGCGTACTGCATCTTGCCGCCCAGGCGGGGGTCAGGTACTCGATCGAGAATCCGCGCGCCTATGTGAATTCAAACCTCGACGGTTTCCTCTCTGTGCTGGAGGCTTGCCGGGCGCACCCGGTCAAGCACCTGATCTATGCGTCGTCGAGTTCCGTCTACGGTCAGAACACCAAGGTGCCGTTCGAGGAGGACGATCCGGTCCTGCGGCCGGTGTCGCTCTATGCGGCCACGAAGCGCGCGAACGAGATGATGGCGCAGGCCTATTCCCATCTTTATCCGATCCCGGCGACCGGGCTGCGCTTCTTTACCGTTTACGGGCCGTATGGCCGGCCGGACATGGCGTATTTCTCCTTCACGAAAGCGATCCTCGAGGGACGTCCGATCACGGTCTACAACCACGGCAAGCTTGAACGCGACTTCACCTATATCGACGATATCGTCGAAAGCATCGTTCGGCTGATGAAACAGCCACCGGAAACGGACGAAGGCGGCGCCGCGCACAGGATCCTGAATATCGGCAACAACAAGCCGGTCGAACTCGACCGGTTCATAAAGGCGATTGAGAGCGCGTGCGGAAAGACCGCTGAGCGCATCAACCTGCCGATGCAGCCCGGCGATGTGCATCGCACATATGCCAGTATCGACAAGCTTTCTGCGCTAACCGGATTTGCCCCGCGTACCTCGATCGAAGACGGCATCTCGCGGTTCGTCGAATGGTACCGGGCGTATTACGCCGTCTAAGTCAGGTCGGCGGCTGGCTTCAGGGCGGCCGAAGTGGTTCGCAGCATCACTGTCGAAGCGCCGGTCAGCCATATCACGTTGAACACGACATGGGTGAGGTTCGCGCCGATTGCGCCGAACAGATAGATCATCGGCGTTATCATGATGAAGAAGACGATAAAGCCGAACAATGTGATGCGAGCCAGCGTGGCGTCCCGGCCCATACTCAGGAGCGCCGGATTGAGCGTGGTTCCGGCAAGGAACAATACAATCGCAAACCCCTGAACGATGATGAGCGGTGCGGCATCGGCGAAGGTCGGGCCGAAGAACAATTCGACGAGCGCCCGCATCTTCCAGGACACCACGAGCAGGGTGATCAACCCGGTCGCACCGATCGTGAAGTTCGTGAAAAGCATGATCCGGCGGAAGCGTTCATGTTCGCCGCGCGCCCACAGCCGCGCGATGTCGGGATAGATCGCCTGCTGGATCGGACGTGCGACGACCATCGCGGCCTGAGCGCTCCGCCGGGCGATCTGATACAAACCGGTCGCTGAGGGGCCGAGGATGGCGGCGACGATGAGGACGTCAAAGCGCTGTGTCGCCGTGCGCAGGACGACATTCAAGTTGGCGTTCCAGATGAAGCGAAGGATTCCCGGATGATCGGAAATGACGTTCTTCAGCGGCGTCGCGAAGACGCCCCGATAACCCTGCAGGCGGAGTTCCCGCCATGCAAAGGCGAGCGGAACCAGTTGTAACGCGACGGCGAAGATCATCGAGATGGCAATGAACCACCACAGTCCGGCCGAAAGCCACCATGCGCCGACCGTCATGGCCAGCCGGAAAGCAGCAAGGGCGACCGTGAACTTGGCGATGAGGTGAAACTTGTCGAAAATTCTCAGCAGCGCTGTCGGCGTCGACCACAGGCCGAAAAACAGCGTGGCGGAATAGATCGTGGCCATGCTTGCCTGTTCGGGCTCGAGTTTCATCAGGCCGGACGCAAATCCTGCAAGCAGCATGGCGACGGCGCCTGCCAGCGTGGCGCCTCCAATGTCGAACAGCGTGGAGGCCTTTACCAGCCGCAGGAAACCCGTCCTGTCTTCGCGCTCGAGCGCGGATGTCCCGTAACGGACCAAGGCCTGCCATGGCTCGAAATTGATCAGCCGCTCGACGGACTTGGCGTATGCCTCGATGATCGCCAGCACGCCCAGGCCGGTTGCACCCAGTGCATTGGCGGTCGCGGCCAGAGTCAGAAGGCCGAGGAATGCGGAAACGGCGCTAGCGGAAAACAGATAGGCGGAATTGCGGGTCAGCCGCCGGAAGAGTTCGTCGCCGTAGATGTCGCGATGCCACAGCCTTGTTGCCCGACGGATCGCCAGCCTCATCCTTCGACCTGTGCCCGTCGCAGACACGTTAGAAATTGGGCGGGCAGCTTCTGCAGAGGGCGAACCGTTCTTTTTTCACCTTGAATATCCACCCTTCAGGTTGAGCCGGCATCAAGCCGATTGAACTTATCCGGTTGGAAAAAGTCAATAAATATAGCCGGATAGCCCATTCCTTCTAGGACAAAGAGACTAGCTGCTGCCGCTGTTCGGAGAATGGAAGCGGAAGGGTTTTTACGGTTTCCAACCGTGATGCAACCGGCCTTTGCGGCGCCGGAAGGAACCGAAGTCTTGTTCCGGCGTTGATGTCTCGATCGCGCCTTCCGGCGGGATCAAAAGAAAGCTGAACGCAATCGCAGATGAAAACCGGGCCCGAAACCGCGGTTTCGGGCAACGGTCTCGTTTTGCCGCGATTCAGTCAGCACGTGAACATCACGAAGGAGATCATGATGGCATTCGTAAAATCCGCTACTGCCGGCACACTCGTCCTTGCCGCAGCGCTTGCGAGCGGCACGGCTCTTGCGCAGGATAGCGACCAGGCTCCAAAGGCGGATCCCAACCGCGTAGAAGTCGGTGTTCTGGACTGTGTCGTCGAAGGTGGTTCCGGCTTTATCTTCGGATCGACCAAGGACATCAGTTGCAGCTACGCACCGGCCGACGGCGGCACCAAGGAGACCTATTTTGGTGCGATCTCGAAATACGGCATCGATATCGGCAAGACCGACGTCACTTACATGACCTGGGGCGTTTTCGCGCCGACGACCGATGAATTCAGCCCCGGCGCACTCGTCGGCGACTACTATGGCGTTTCAGCTGAAGCGACCGCCGGAGCCGGTGTCGGCGCAAATATCTTGATCGGCGGTTCCAACGAAACGATTTCGCTGCAGCCGATCAGTGTCAGCGGCCAGACCGGCCTGAACTTCGCGCTCGCTGTCAGTGAACTGGAACTTCGTTCCACCGCCGACTGAGCGTGGCCGGCGGCGTACACCCCCCGCCGCCGGCATCCTTTCCGAAGATCAGTACAAGGAGAAATCAGATGAACTGGGACCAAATCAAAGGCAAATGGACCGAGTACAAGGGCAAGGCGCGTCAGACGTGGGGCGATCTCACCGATGACGACCTTGCCGAGATCAACGGCGGACGGGAAGAACTCGCCGGCAAGATCCAGTACCGCTATGGCAAATCGAAAGAGGAAGCCGAGCGCGAAGTCGATGAATGGCTGAATTCGCTCTAACCGGGTTTCGCCAGCACGAAAAAGGCCGCCTCGAATGGCGGCCTTTTTCTTTGCCGATAAACCAAAAACTCAAAAAGCCTGAAAAAGTGCGAAGGCGATCAGGGCCAACCCCAGCGCTGCAACGCCAACGCGCCACCAGGTCGTCCGTCCACCAAACGCCGTTGTCGGCGGCACGACGGACTCCAGATCGGTGTCGGTTTGCGCTTCCTGCTCAATGTGGCGGTTCTGGCCATCGATGGTACGCGTTTGCTTGTCCGGCATGATCAATCTCCCGGTTCGAGAAAAGAAAGCCGCTGCTCCAGAAATGCGTAATCGGCATCGAGCGGGCTCGATGCCTTTGCGCTGGCGAGCAGTAGCGCTCCGTGAGTTGAAATGAGCTCACGGGCGGTTTGGTTCCCGATCTCGTGCAGCCGCGCGAGGGCATCCGCGATGTGTTGCGTCATCAGCATGTTTCCGGAAGCTGCGCGACGAAGTGGATGAAAGGCACTGTCCAGCATATCCTGCAGGCTGAGCCCGGGCATCGCCACGCGCACGGAGCCGTTGTCGTCGGCGAGGTCGCGCGGCCGCAGGCCCTTGCGTACGGCAGCCGACAAAGCCGCAGTCATGCTGTCGAGCGAAGCGATTGCCGTGAAGGTGTCGTTCACCCCGGGAGACAGTGCCCTGAGCGCGATTTCGATAAGCAAATTGATCGAGTACTCGATCTCGTCGACGGCGTTGCGCGATGGCAGAACAAGCAGGCAGCCGCGGACGGCCGTTTCGATAGCGTCGCGTTCCTTGCCACTGATGTTCCGCGATAAATACGCGACCGGTTGGCTTTCCAGTACGAAGTCCCCGGGCTTGAAGCGCATGCGGATGGCCATGTTATTATCGCTCGCGATTGACAACAGCGCCTTTTCATCGATCGCATTGATATACCCGGATTGCGTGGTCGTGACCGGATGGGAAATCCCAACGCTTTCCGGCGCGCCGCCGCATTGGGTTTCATCGTCTCGAACCATATTGGCAAACCGGTTTGCCAGGCGCCCGGAAATAGCCGCTATCTCCTCGTCGATGGTTACGCTGCGGGAGACCGTGTGGACGAAATAGATCAGCTGCAGAACGAAAATGACGGCAAGCAGCATCGCCACGGCGGTCGAGGCAAGGGGAACAAAATCAGGGCCGGTGCGGTACAGCACAGTCAGCGCGAAAAGGAATGTGCCGCCGAGTATTCCGGCCGTGACCTGATTCACCCGGTCGGTCGTGAACCGCTTGAGAAGCCGCGGCGCGATATTGCCGGCGGCCAGCGTGAAAACGATCAGGACCATTGAGTAGACAAGGCTGAGCGTGGTGATTGCGGCGGTGGCGATCGCGGAAAGCACCGATTTGGCCGTATCCACGTGCAGTTGCTCGGCAATGCCCATCAGGGCGGAGAGATCCGCGCCGTAAACATGGTCGAGCCATAAAAGCGGGATAGCGAACAGCCAGATCGACAGCGCTATCGTTCCCGGTACGGTGATCAGCCCGCCGATATGAATAAGTTGCCTGTGAATGAACGGGGTCAAATCCGGCCCTTTCCAGCCTACACGTATGGTCATGCCGTAAACGCGGCCGAAACGTTTCGGTTCCTGAGTGAACCTTTCATGGCTGACGCCATTATCTCCTTAAAAGGAGGATTGAACCATCCCCAAGGACCACGGCCCCAGCATCAAAAACGACGAAGTCTATGAATCGCTGCGCGAGGATGGCGCGTCGAAGGAAAAGGCAGCACGCATCGCCAACGCCCAGGCCAACACGACGCAAAAGCCGTCGAAGAAGGGTGGCCAATCCGATCCCTACGAAGAATGGAGCAAGGACGATCTCTACGAGCGGGTGAGGGAACTCGACATCGAAGGCCGTTCGGACATGAACAAGGACGAACTGATCGAAGCGTTGCGCGAGCAATAAAACCGATTTCGGCGGAACCAATTGCGCCGGCTTGCGTTTCCACCTGTAGAACACTCCGATACTCCAGCGATACGGCGTATCTTCCCTCCAAATTTGAGCGCCGTTCTAGAGAGAACCGGAACACCCCCACCGGTTCTCTCTTTTCTTTTTCCCATAAATCACACGACTTCCGATGCGCCGATCGTCAGCGTGTAGGTCACAGCCTCATCGTTAAGCTCGAGCCTGCCGACGCCGTTGACCGCGGCCGGCACAATGCGTTCAAGCATGGTGCGTCCGAAACTCTTCGGCCGGCTAACGCTCGGGCGTACTCGCGGCGTCTCCGTCCAGGTAAGCGTGGCGCCGTCGTCTTCCGCCGGGGCGCGCTTGCAGTGAATGACAACCTTGCCATTCGGAAGGGTGAGCGCGCCGTGCACCAGTGCGTTGGTCACCAGTTCATGCAGGGCGAGTCCGATATGCAATGTGCCATTCGGGCCAAGTTCGAGATTGTCGCCTTCGAATATTATCTGGCTGTCGGCGAGGGGCACCACGTCGCGCACCTGCTTGCGCACGAGATCCGACAGCGTCGAACCGCGCCAGTCGCTATCGGTGATGACATCCTGAGACTTGGCGAGGGATTGTAGCCGGCCCGTGAAACGGCGCACGAATTCGTCTTTCGTGACGGCCACGCGCGCCGTCTGCGCCGAAAGGCTCAAAACCATGGCCAGCATGTTCTTGGAGCGATGCGCGACTTCGCGCAAAAGGTTCTTCAGCGTCTGCTCGCGCTGGACCTGTTCGGAAATATCCGTGCAGGAGCAGATGAAGCCGTCAATCCCTGACTGCTGATCGCGCGTCTTGTTGAAGGTGAGGCGCAGGTTCCAGCGCTTGGTCCGGCCGCTGTCGCCAGTTTCCCTGGCGACGACATCCACAGTGCGCGGCTCGCCGGTTTCGTCGGCTTCGCGTTTGGCGCGCGCCATCCTTTCGATGTCTTCCGGCGGGAAGATATCCTTCTCGCATGTGCCGGTGCGATCCTGTTCCGCCCAGACGGATTGGGGATTCACGAACCACTGAAAAATGCCGCTCACGTCCTGAAACAGTATCGTGACCGGCGTACCGACGAGCGATTTCAAAATGATGTTCCGGTTTGGCATTCCCTGCGCTGCTCAAAGGTGAGGGCGGATCCTGCCGGATCCGCCCTTCATTTCGTCTTTTATACCCGCCGTGTGACACGGACGATGAGGCTGATCGCGAAGAGGATCAGAAATACGAAGAACAAAATCTTCGCGATGCCTGCCGATGCACCGGCGATGCCGCCGAAGCCAAGAGCCGCGGCGATAAGGGCGACAACGAGAAAAGTAAGTGCCCAACCAAGCATGACGTATCTCCTTCTTTCTACACAAGGAAATAACGCGCAGGAGCACTTCCGGTTCCCTATTTTTCCACTATCAAGCGGCTGTTTTTACACCGTCCTGGAAAAACAGCGCCTGGCTGATTAACGCAGATACGGCTGACGGTTCGAACGGCTTGGTGACCAGAAACGCCGGCTCGGGCCGTTCGCCCGTGAGCAGTCTTTCCGGGAAGGCGGTGATGAAGATCACCGGCACGGCCATCTGCTGCAGGATTTCGTTGACTGCGTCGAGACCGGAACTGCCGTCGGCGAGCTGGATATCGGCAAGGACGATGCCGGGCCTTTCCTCGGCGACCATCTTGACGGCTTCGTCATGAGTGCGTGCGATGCCGGTGACCGCGTGTCCGAGATCCTCGACCATTGCCTGGATGTCCATGGCGATCAGGGGTTCGTCCTCAATGATCAGTACCTTTGTCGCCACTTGGGCGGCGATGTCGCGATGCGCCTCGTCCAGCAGTTCTTCGAGCTCGTCCTCGTCGACATTGAGGATGTAGGCCGCATCTTCGCGCGAGAAACCTTCAACGGATACGAGGAGAAACGCCTGGCGGGGGAGTGGCGATATTGCCTGCAGGTTGCGTGTCGCCGAGCTATCCATCCCGGCGGACTGATGGTCGCGCAGGTTGATGTCGATCGACGACCAAAGAGAAACGAACATTCTGTAGAGGCCCGAACGCATGTCCTTCAGACCGGTCAGCGTCGCCGGATCGGAAACAAGCGCTTCGAGCAGGGCGGCGACGTAATTGTCCGCGCTCGCCTGGGACCCCATCACCGAGCGTGCGTAGCGTCGCAGATAGGGGATCTGGCCGGATAATTCGGCTGCTAGCGACATTTCATTCCCTCCTGGTTGTCATATGTCCGGTAAAAACGGTCGGTCGGGAAAAAGGTTCCAACTTTTTTGCAACCATTTCTCTCCTCGTGCGTTTTGGCATAGATTGGAGAGGATATGAACTCATGAGCTTAGTCGACAATCAGGCACAATACGAAATGTCCGGACACGATAAAAAGAACCCGAAGCTGAACGATCTGGCCGTTTCGCAGATCGGCAAGAAGTTGCGCGCCCAGTTCGACGAGGTGCTGAGCGAACCGGTACCAGACCGGTTCGTCGAGTTGTTGAACCAACTCGAGGCGGCCGAGAAGAAACCGGCAAAGGACGGCGACAATGAATGACGCTCAGACTTTCAAGGACGGCCTGCTTGCCGCCATTCCCAATCTTCGCGCCTTTGCCATTTCACTGTGCGGCGCGGCCGACAAGGCTGACGACCTCGTGCAGGAAACACTGGTGCGCGCGTGGGACAAGCAGGCGAGTTTCCAGCCGGGCACCAACCAGCGAGCGTGGCTTTTCACCATCCTGCGCAACGAGTTCTACAGCCAGATGCGCAAGCGGGGCCGCGAAGTATCCGATGCCGATGGCGCGCTGACCGCCGCCATGGCCGCGCATCCGGAGCAGGGCGGGAAGCTGGACATGCAGGATTTCCAGACCGCGCTCGCGAAACTGCCCGACGACCAGCGCGAAGCCATCATCCTGGTCGGCGCCACCGGCCTGTCGTACGAGGAAGCGTCCGAGATTTGTGGCTGTGCCGTGGGCACGGTGAAGAGCCGTGTGTCGCGCGCTCGAACGCGATTAAGCGAACTGCTGGGGATCGATGACAGCAGCGAGTTCGGCCCCGACGGTGTGGCAACCCATGTGCTGAACCGCCCTTTGGTCGGTAACGCCGCCTGATCAGATGGGGAGGCGGGCGATGGCCGCGCAGATATCCTCATATGTGAAAGGCTTGAGCACGACGGCATGCCCTCCTTCGAAAGGGGGCAGGCCGTTCCCCTCCGCATCGGTGGTCAGGAAGACAACGGGAACGCCGAGGCGATCGAGATCGGCGGTGATGTTTCCGCCTATGTTCGCCGCTGTGCGGATGTCGACTATGGCGAGATGGAAGGGATCGCCGCTGAATCGCCGCGGCGCGGCGGTTTCACCGCCGCCAGCTGTCACGATATGCGTGGCCCCCAGTTCGTCGAGCATCGTTTCGATGTCGACTGCAATCAAAGCGGCGTCTTCGACTATCAAGACAGATTTTCCGGACAGCAAATAGAATGTCTCCAAATCAGCGGTGACTCGCAGATATGAGCGGTGGCCCTTCGCCGGTCATTAAAAAAAGACACAGTTCCCTAGCGGAATACCCACTTTTTACAATGACCGGAGCAAGCATGGATACATCGCCGCCGAAATCGACACGTTACATCCCGTGTGAAAAATGCCCACTGCATTGCAGCGGACATTTCCGGACTTTTTCAGCGCGCGAACTGGAGTTTATCAGCTCTTTCAAGCGCGGCGAGCTTTCCAGCGATGCCGGTTCGACAATCCTGCTCGAGGGCACCCACAGTCCGCATCTCTACACGGTGATCTCGGGATGGGGGTTTCGCTACAAGACCCTGGAGGACGGAAGGCGGCAGATCCTGAACTACGTGCTGCCGGGGGATTTCATCGGGGTGCAGGGATCGGTCCTCTCCGAAATGCAACACTCGGTAGACGCGCTTTCGGACATGCTCCTGTGCGTGTTCGAACGCAACCGGCTGTTCGAACTGTACGAGAAACATCCGGATCTCGCTTTCGATATTACCTGGCTTGCCGCTCGCGAGGAGCAGATGCTGGATGAGCACCTGTTGAGCGTCGGACGGCGTTCGGCGGCGGAACGCGCGGCCTACCTGCTGGCTTTCCTGTTCGAGCGCGCGGAGGCGGTCGCCCTGTTTTCCAAGAACGGGCGTATCGCTCCCCTGACGCAGCAACATGTCGCCGATACGCTTGGCCTTTCGCTGGTCCACACCAACAAGACGCTGCGAAAACTGAGCAATCGCGGCGCCATCGACTGGCAGGACTCGGGTTTCGAGATCAAGGACATCGAACGGTTGAAGGAAATCGCCGTGTGGGACGGGCTGCCGGAAATCGCGCGGCCATTCATCTGACAAGAATAAGCCCGCCGGAAACCGGCGGGCTTTCTAACATGGGACATGCCCTGCCTCGGGCTACTTGCCGCGCGGGCCGGCGAGAAGCCAGAGGATGAAGCCCAGCACGGGCAGCACCAGGATAATAAGCACCCAGAGGACCTTGCGCCCTGTCGATACCCGTGCCTCCAGCGTTTTGACGATGGCATAAATATCGGCGACAAGAACCAGGAGGCTGAACAGCCCGGTGACTTCTATCCCCATCAGCTTACTCCGTGATCAGTGACCGGAGCATCCAAACCGCCTTCTCGTGGAAGGTCAACCGCGCGACAAGCATGTCGTGTGATACGAAGTCGTCATGCTTCTCGGCGATTTCCGCGGCGTCGCGCATCTTGCGGATCGCCGCCTCGTGGTCCTTTATCAGATCAGCCACCATGTCATGCGCGCTCCGGGCCGCGGTATTGAGCGATACGACCGCCTTGTCCGGCCCGGCGGCGTCGGCGATCGGGGCATGGAAGCCAAGAGCGCGTATGCGTTCTGCGATCACATCGGCGGCGGCGAACAGGTCGTTGTAGTGTTCCTCGGTCAGCACGTGGATTGCGTGGAACATCGGGCCAACCACATTCCAGTGATAGACATGCGACTTGATCGTCAGGAAGTAGGTGTCGGTCAGGATAGCCGAGAGGTGCTCGGCGACTTCCTTGCGGTCGGCTTTCGATATGCCGGTTTCGACCTTTTCGGTTCCGAGCTTCGTATTCAGTACGGCCTGGGTCACGGTGTTCTCCTTCTGGTTCAGAATTTCGACGGTTCACTCGACCGTCGTCGTCTTCTCGATCGTCTGCGCCGTATCGCGCGTGCCGGCGTCCTGCTCATAGGGGTGCAGGATCAGGGCGGCAGCGCCGGCTAGCACCAGCCCGGCGAGAAGGACATAAAGGACAGGTTTGCCGCGGCGACCTTGCCGCGCTTCTTCGGGTGAAAGCTTTTTCATGGCTTTCTCCTTTCTTTCTGCTGCGGATTTTGCATGGGAGAGCAACGGACAGAGGGGAAGTTGGTTCCCCGCTTTCCGCGACAGGGCAGGCGGGGATTAGCCGGCGGGTTTCGTGCGGCGTGTTCTTGCAGCCATCTCGGTCGCGGTCACGTCGCCGAACACCTCGTTGTCGGGGCCGACGATCGCCACCTTCAATCGGTCTTGCTCGTCAATCGCCCATTCGAGGGCGATGTCCTTTTCTATCCATTCACGGGGTACCGCGACACAGTCTCCGAGCGCTACCGGGTGGCTTTCGGCTTCATGAAATGCAAGCGGAAGAATGTCCGAACACTCCTCGCGCGAGGCGTAATACTCCACCGGCGTGGGTACGTAAGTGCACTGGTCCAGCGTGTGATCGCATCCCAGCATGAGAATGGCAAAGACAAGGTTTTCCATTGTCATCTCCTTTGCAAGATAAACGACGGAAAGGTAGTGTCTCAGTTTGAAAATTAAAAAACCGACGCGCAACGGCCATCGCAATCAATGCCACCCGTTTCATGCAAGGCACCTATGCAATTTTGGGAGCGTCATTAACCTTGATGACGTTGACAGTCGTGTATAATTCCCACCATATGGATACAATCCATGGAGGAATGCACGGCGTAATGTGCATTGGAGACTAAGAAGATGTCTGACAAATCGTTCAAAATCACGGTGACTTTTGAAAGCCGCCCGGATGGCGGTTTGCGCGTTTGGAGCGAAGATGTTCCAGGCTTGGTATTATCGCACCCGGACATAAACGGTGTTCTCGCTGACGTGCCGCAGGCAATAAAGACAATTCTCTCTCACCATCTTGGTGGAGAGATCGAGGTATCCCCTCTCGAAAATCTTCGCGAAGCCCTTGAGTCTCGTGGTATTGTAAGCCCTCCGCCGAGTATTCCCGGCACACGGGATTATGTGGCCTACCATAATTAAGTTGTGATCGCCAATCGCCTTCTCAAGCGGTCTCAGTGGGAAGCAAAGCTTCGTCGCTGGGGGTGCCGTCCTATGGAAGGGAAAGGACCGCTCAACACAGCAGAATGGTGGATTGGCAGTATCGGACCATTCACGGTCCCGGTTGAGGGCGAAGACGATTGTTGCGAGTTCTGGGCTCTGCAACACCTATGCGAAGACCACGGTCAGCCGCCGATAGTCGATCCAGATAACGGTGATCACTGACGTTTCTTGTAAGGCCCGCGCGGTCCCGGTTTCGGTGCGCGAGCGTCGATCAGTTCAACAATCCAGTCGAAATCGCGAACGGTATCGGAGATGCCTGCTTCAATAGCGGGCGTGACGCGGAGCGACTTATGGATCTTACAGAAGTTGTAAAACACCGTGTAGAGCGCGACCATATGCGCGTGATTTTCGAACTTCTTGGAGAAGGCGTTGGTCAGGCGGGTGAACCGGCGCATGTGCATGCGCATGGTGAGGTTCTGGCGCTCGACGTACGACGTTGAAATGAATTCCTCGTCCGGCTCGCCTTCAATCTTGTTTTTCTTGATGCCGGTGCAATCGGCGGGGGAATAACGGCCCTTCGCGCTTTCCGGGGCTTCGCCGTAAATCTTCACAAGCTGCGCGTAATCGACATCGCAACCGAATGCGCCCTCAACGGCTTCCAGATACGCCTTGTGGCCGTCTGTGGTCATCTGGACACGATTGGCGAGGCGTGAGGCGACATCGTCCATGAAGGCCATCGCATATTCGCCGTCACGACCGCCGACGAGATAAGAGACGATCAGCTTGCTATCCGCGTCCAATGCCGTCCACGTCCAAGTGTCGCCAGCCTGCTCCGGTGCCGCCTTCGCCGTTTTGACGTTCTTCTGCTTGGCGTAGGTGAACGACCAGATTTCGTCGCACTGGACGCGCTTGGCCTTCACGCCGCGAACCGCTTCATCGTGGAAGGCTGCGCAAGCCTCGCCAGCGTCAACAAGCAGCTTCGAAACCGTATTGATGGAAACGCCCGTCATGCGAGAGATCGAACGCATGGACGACCCCTCGCAAAGCATGTGGAGGATTTGGGCACGGGTTTTGACGGGCAGCTTGTTCATGCCCGTAATATGTGAACTTTTATGCTTAGTGTCAAGCATAAAGGGTTCAATTTGAATGGTCAGTGAATTGACGCCACTTGGAGCTTGCGGCCTCCTACTTAAAGCCTTACCCTATAGACTTGGAACTTTTGATTCCTTGATCGGGGTATGAACGGTGGCAAAAAAGACGAGAACGCCCAAAACGAACGGGATGGTAGAAGAAGATTGGTGGGCGATTAGTTTCGAGATTGACCACCTCTTTAATGGCGCTCCTGTAGCAGAAGAAGAGCTTTTCGCCGGTCGAGCGACAGAGGTGCGTCGTATTCTGGAAGCGGTTCTTGAGCGATCAAAACACGTCATACTCTACGGGGAACGGGGAGTAGGAAAGACATCTATCGCGAATGTGTTCTGGAGAAGATACAACGCGAAGCTTCAAACGGTGGTCGCCGCTAGGGTCCAGGCTGATCCAACTGACACGTTTTCGTCACTATGGAATAAGGCATTCGATGAGCTGATCTCGGTCGCAAAAAGCATGGGGCGTTACGATCTTGTGCCGGTATCTAGTGAGTATTCGATTGATACTCCGGATCAAGTGCGAAGAGAGCTTCAAAAATGCAAGCCTAATGCGATTCCCATAATCATTTTCGATGAATTCGATAAACTATATGATAGCGCGTCGCGTGAGCTTTTCGCGAACCTAGTCAAATACCTGTACGACTATTCGCTCAATACGACCATTATCCTAGTAGGCGTTGCCGAAGATGTATCTTCACTGATCTCCGATCACCAATCGCTTGATCGCGCTCTTGCTCAAATCAAGCTGAATCGGATGAGCGATGCAGAGCTAAACGACGTAATTGATACGCGATTGAACAAGACGCAGTTCGCGTTAGACGGCGACGCTCGCTGGACGATAATTACACTGTCTCGCGGCCTCCCATATTTTACCCAAATGCTGACTAAGTATGCAGCGAAAGCGGCGATTGAGGAGCGGAGCCTCCTGATAAAACCATCGCATGTGCGAAGCGCTATGGATCGGTTTATTTCGGAAGCCGATCAATCATTTCAGGACGCATATAGCCTAGCTACTGACAGCCCGCAGAAAGGCCATCTATTTAAGGAAGTGCTGCTAGCGTGCGCTTTAGCGAAAACAGATCAGTCGGGCTTCTTTACTCCGACAGATGTGATTGAGCCGCTGTCTGGCATTGTGGGGCAAAAGAAACAACATGCGCATTTCAGTCGCCATCTATCAGAGTTTATGTCGGAGGACAGAGGCAGGGTTCTTTCAAGGCGCGGCCATGAACGAAACTATCGTTTCCGGTTTCGTGACCCGATGATGCAGCCGTATGTGATAATTAAAGGCATAAATGAAAACATGATCAGCAAGGACGCTCAGGATGTCATTTTTCAGAGAGAGGAGCCTTTTTTGCCCAACGTGACTTAGCGGCCTCACGGGCAATTTCCTTGCGGCGCTCCGGTGTCAAACGCTCAGCGCGCTTCTTCCCACCCTTCGCGCCGAGAGCCTTGGCGGCGGGGTCCTTGCCGTCATTCTCGATTTCTTCTTCCGCTTCGCCGGTCGCGATCTGCATGACGCGGACAGCGTTGCCGATGACATCGGCGGGGCGCTTCTGGCCTTTAGGTCCGGTTGGCATTTTGCCTCGCAATGTGTCGTTCTAACTGCGCTTCCATATTGGCAATATCAAAAGAAATCTGTTCGATATCCGTAACTATGACCCCGTCCAATTCCGACAGGTCTGCGGACGAAAATTCGCCTTGAAGCCTCTCCAGTTTGCCTCGCTCCAAATCTATGTAAAACCGTAAAATCTGCTCAATCGGGTCCATGCCAAAATCCTATGCTTTCTGCTAAGCATATAGGAAGCCGTGGCTGGACGCGACAAGGCGACGGTCAAATTTCAAACTGAGACACTACCGACGGAAACCCTTTCGCGTTCCAACCTCTAACGCCGCGCCGTGACGGTCACGGGAGCGAAAACTCTTTTCGTGATGCCTTGGAACCAGCGACCGCAAGGCGCGTTGATGAGGGGTACCCGGCGGCCAGTTCCTGGAAAGTCATGACCACCGGGTGTGCGAGTAAAAACACTCACGAAAGGATTTTACGATGAAAAAGCATCTCTTGGCCACCACTACCGCCCTCGCGCTCATCGCGACGCCGATGGCTTTCGCCCAGGACGCTTCCAGCACCGACATGAACAATGCGCCGGTGTTCTCGCAGGAGCCCTATGAAAATACTGCTCCGATTGGCGGCTTTTACAATGCAGACCCGAACCAGGTTCTCGCGACCCGCTTTATCGGCGCATACATCTACAACTCTGCCGCTGACGACGCCGAAACGGTTGGCGACGTCAACGACATCATCATGACGCCTGACGGTCGCGCCGTTGCGGTAATCGCCGGCGTTGGCGGTTTCCTCGGTATCGGCGAGAAGGAAGTCGCGGTCTCCATCAACGAATTGCAGTGGCAGACCAACGCCGATGGCGAAATGGTACTCGTCGGAGACCTGACCAAGGAAGAGCTTGAGGGCGCTCCGGGTTTCGACCGTTCCGTGTTCGACCGCGAGCAGACTGCCTCGATGAAGAAAAAGGCCGTCGAAGGCGATGCCGCGAATGACGAAATGGCAAATGCCGAAGAGCGCATGGACACCGACGAGACGATGACGTCGGCGACGGCGAAGATGGAAACGGTTCCGGCAGCGGAGGCGCAGCTGGAAGCCAGCGAGATCATCGGCATGTCGGTCACTGGCGCTGACGGTGAGAACATCGGTGAAGTTTCCGAGATCCTCATCGATGACGGCGGCAAAGTCGAAGCCTTCATCATCGACGTCGGCGGCTTCCTCGGCATGAACGAAAAGCCTGTCGCCGTGTCCATGAACGAGCTGCAGTTCGCCCGCGCGGAAGGCTCGGATGACTGGTCGTCAATCAAGACCGGTCTGACCAAGGACAGCCTGGAGAACCAGGAAGCCTATTCGGAAGACCAGTACAAGTCCGACAAGGAAGCGGTCATTCTGATCGCCCCGGTCGAGTAACTCAAACCTCGCCGCGCCCCGGTTCCGGGGCGCGGCTTTAATACGGAACCGCCCTGAATGCTTACATTCGACAGCCTGCTGTTCCGTTCAATCGCCACGATTGCGTTGTTGATCGCGATCGTGGCGGCGCTTTTCTTCGCCAGGGCCGTCTTCCTGCCTATCGCGCTCGGGCTCATGACGGCGCTTGTACTGCATCTGCCGAGCATGGCGCTTACACGGCTGGGCATTCCGAAAATCCTGGCCACGACGTTCTTGCTGGGCGCCGTCGCGGCCATTCTGATGTTGGTATTCCTGCTGATGGCAGGCCCGGTCAACCGGACCATCGACTCCTATCCGGAAATCGTCACCGAGTTGCGCGTCAAGCTGTTTCACCTGCGACAGACATTTGCCGCCGCCGAGCAGGCCGGTGATGCCATTTCCCAAGTGGCGGAAGATGTGCAGGAGATGGTCAAGGATCCCGAGGTCCAGGAAGTTGTCGTGCGCGAGCCGAACTTCCTGGCCCGTGCCGCGACCTCGGTCGCCGATGTCGTGACCGGCCTTGTCGTCACCTTGACGATTGCAGCCTTCGTGCTGGTGATGCGCCGGCCGTTCCTGACGTTGGCGACCATGCCGTTTGCGACTTTTGCCTCGAAGCTGAATGCCGCTCGCATCTGGAAGGGCGTGGAGCGTGAGGTGAGTTATTATTTTCTGATCACCAGCATCATCAATGTGGCGCTCGGCGTTGCTGTCGGTCTCGCGCTTTGGGCGCTCGGGGTTCCGCTGCCGCACGTCTGGGGGATAGCGGTCGCTCTTCTCAACTACATTTTGTTCGTCGGTCCCGTGATCGGTACGCTGTCACTCCTGGCTGCCTCGATCATCCAGTTCGACACTGCTTTCCAGATCCTTGCGCCGCCCGCAGCCTATCTGACCATCAACTTCATCGAAGCCAATGCGGTCACACCGCACTTTCTCGGACGCCGACTCAATATCGCGCCGCTGGCGATCCTGCTGGCGTTGCTGTTCTGGGGTTGGCTGTGGGGGTTCGCCGGTCTCATCATCGCGCTACCGGCATTGGTCGTTTTGAAAGCGATCTCCGACCGTTCGCTACCGTTCGCCCCGATCCGGCGCATCCTGACACCGAGGCGCCCGCCTGGCGCAGCGATGGAACCAGTTCCGGCGACGCGCGTTGGTCCTGCAGAAAGAAGGAGCACATCATGACAACTGCGACTGCAACGAACCCCGCACGCGCGACCAAGAAAGTCGATGCAGACAAGAAAGACCTGGCGAGGGAGATCGAAGGCCTGCGCAAGGATCTTGCGGCACTAACCGACCGGTTTTCCAACCTGAGCGATGCAGGTATCCGTACGGCGAGCGACTTCACACGCGAGAAAGGCGCAGAGGCGCGTCAGCGTGGCGAGATGGCATATGCCGAGATTTCCCAGCGGGCGAGCGAACTTGAGCGGCAGGCTGCGGATTCGATCCGCAAGCATCCGCTTCAGGCTCTGGGAATTGCCGCCGGAGTTGGCTTCCTGGCAGCTCTTCTGACCCGCCGCTGATCATGTTCGGCAGTTTGAAACTGTTCGCGCAGGCCGTGCAGGCCGATCTGGCCCGGCTTAAGGTGCGCACCATGACTGCGGCGATCTGTTATACGATCGCCGCGCTAGTGTTCATCGCGGCCGGCATACTGGGCGGAGCTGCGATTGTCATCCTCCTGGTCGAGGAGTTCGGCCTTGTTCCGGGACTGGCGATCGCCGCGGCCATTCTCGCCGTGGCCGGCATGCTCGCGCTGGCGGTGAACGCGATCCTCAGCCTTCGCCACAGGCGGCTAAAGCGTCACGCCGCAGCCCTGCGTTCCGCGGCCATTGCCAATACGGCGGCCGCGGGCGCAGAGTCTGCGCAAAACGCCACGCCGGCATTGTTGCCGGCAGCCGCCATCCTGGCGTTTGCGCTGACCAACGCGTTCCTGAAACCACAAGGCGGCGACCGCTGATCAGCGGCCGCCGTTTTTGCTAGTTGATCGCCTTGGCCGGAATCCTGAAGGTGACGATCATTCCGTCGGCACCAAACCGGCGATCGATTTCGCCGCCCAGTTCTCCGCGTACGCTGGCTTCGACGAGACGGGAACCGAAGCCTTTGCGTTCCGGCTCGCCTTCCACGACATTGCCCTTTTCCGACCATACGAGGACCAGCGCGCGTTTCGCGCCCTTGCCTTCGTATTGCCATGCCACCGACAGTTCCGCCTTGCCGTCGGCGACGCCGCTGTATTTCAGCGCGTTGGTGGCCAACTCGTGAAAGACAAGGCCAAGCGCCTGGGTGGCGCGTTCGTTGAGATTGATGGTCGGTCCCTCGACAGGGGACCGCTCGACGTGGTCGCCGAATACCTGGCCTAGTTCCGTCTTGAGGAGGTCGGCGAGATCGGCCCTTCCCCAGTGGGATCGTGCGAGCAGGTCCTGGGCGTTCGCCATGGCATTCATGCGTGCCGAGAATGACGTATTGAAGTCTTGCAGCGTGTTCGAGGACGATGCCGTCTGGCGAGCGATCGCCATCATGCGCGAAATGGAATTCTTGATCCGGTGGCGCATTTCCTGAACGAGCAGTTCCTTCTCCTCGAGGCTGCGACTGGTGTTTTGGTGCAGGGCGACGGCTGACTCGACCGCCTTGTGCTGCCAGCGCGCGCCGGCGGCCAGCGAGGCGGCGAGCACGATCAGCACGGCACACAACGCATAGACCGGCAGGAAATCGGCATAGTGGGCGACGCCACCGGTGGAGTGGACCTCGAACCGCCAAACCCGCCCTGCGATATCGGCTTCGATGATCGTAGCCATGCCGTTCGACGCGCGCAGTTCGTCGAATGCGGGAGACCGGTACAGCTCGACCGGAGTTTCGCCCGAAATGTCGAAGGTCTTCACGACGACGGGAAGGACAGGCGGTTTTTCGAGCGCGGCAGTGTGCAGATCGCCGGCGCGGAACGGAGCATAAACAAAGCCATCCGGCATGGCGCCGGCTTCTTCCTCGTCCCCGTTCGCCCGGAAGGGCAGGTAGACAAGAAATCCGACCTGTTTCACGCTGGTGATTTCCTGCACCAGTTCCACGGCCGCCGATGCCGTCGCCGCTCCGGTCGTTATCGCGAGCTGCATGGCTTCGCGCCGGGTTTTCTCGCTAAACATATCGTAGCCGAGCGCCGTATCGTTGCGGGGATCGTGTGGTTCCAGCAGGACGATCGGCGTTCGATATTGCTGGGCGGTTTCCGCCGGCCAGACGGCGCGTTTCATCTCGTAGGCGGTTGCAAGCCAGGCCTCCGTGGCGGCTTCCTCGCCGGCCCGGATCATTTCGGCATAGCCGATACCCTGGATGCCGTCATAGCGGCCCTCGATATCGAGGCCGGAAACGAATGTATCGAAAGAACGGGCGTCAACCTTGCCGCCATTGGCGTTCAGGAAGGCATGTGTCGCTGTCAGCAGCGACAGGTGTTGATCAATCCTGCCGGTAACGCGATTGACCGCGTTATCAGCGAGTGACTGAAACTCGGATTCCGCCGTATCACGGATGGCCTGGTAGACGATCCAGGTGATACCCGCACCAAGCAGGGCGACAACGAGAAAAACTGCCGCGGGGAGTAGACGTTTCATCGAATGTTTCCTGGGCGCGCATCACCACCTTGGATGCGCGATCGCCGTTAAAATCAAAGATGACTCCAAAAGCTACAATAAAATTTGACAATACACGTATCGATGGTGCCCGGGGTGCAGTTCCGTCACGGGTTGCGGAGGTGTCCTGACCGCGGGAGGCTCGGTGCTCACAGGCGCTCGTTTCTTGGCGCGCTGCCGCTTTTTGACTGCGGCACGGAAGACAATACGCGCCCGGCTACACGGGTCCGAAAATTACTATCGTGCCGGCTGTTCGCCGGTCAGCGGTCGGTCAACTGCACCGATGCACAGGCGCGATCATTGTCGGCCGATGAGTCGCTGTGTCCTGCGGAATCCAGCAAGCTTCGCAGCAGGGCGGCATCGGCCTGTCCGGTGACTGCAAGCCCGTTTGCCTTCTGATACGCGCCGATGGCGGCGCGCGTCCTCCTGCCGGCCACGCCGTCCACGAGCCCGGCGTCATAGCCAGCCGCGTTGAGCGCCCGCTGTATGTCCGAAACACGCACTTCTACGCCACGGCTGACTTCCGCGCAGTTCGATAAGGTGCCGCTCGCGGAAAGTCCGGTTGTCATTGTCAGGGCCAGCGATCGGGATTCGCCGGAGGCCAGCGTCACCTTTTCCAGAGTGCAATCGAACCGCCCGTTCGAACCCACGCAGGACCAGTCCGACGGCATGGGCGTGGTCAGCCGGGTCTCGACCGGGTCCGTGCTGTCCATGATGACGACCGATCCCTCGAACGCCGCCGGTCCATTGTTGGTGACAGTCAGCGCGAAACCGCACTTCTCTCCGGGTACGCAATCGTCCTGCATCGCCGCCGTGGCGATGGCAAGATCCACGGCCGGCAGCCTCGACGGGTCGATGATGGCGATAGCGGAGACCTGACGGTCATTGTCCGAATCGCTGTTGTTCAGGCTTTCCGCCGGCCAAACCATCTCCTTGGTATGGGTGATTTCGGCGAGGTCGAAATCGGCGGGGATGTCGATAACAAGTTGAATATCGGCCGTTGCCCCGGGGTCGATCGAAAGTTGCGATCCGAGGCATTCATATCCGCCTTCGCCGGCCAGATCGCACGTCAGTCCGCGGGTTTCGGCCGATATCGACTCCACCGTCACGGCGGGGTCGAAAAGGCCTCGCAGGCCCGCCGCGCCTTCGAACCGGGCGTCTCCGCGATTCTCGATCGAGACGTCCAGCAGGCAGCTTCGGCCGCGGACGCATTCGGTTTCGCCCGCCGGCACGAGATCGGCCTCGGCCGCGAACGCCGATGGGACGGCGGGAGCAAGCACCAATATCGAGAGAAAGCAGATGCCGCTCCAGGTTTCCATGTGTGCCCTTACCTGGCGCCTCAATGAAATTCGCGGTGCACGCATCGACTCGCTCCCTTAGATGTGCCGGTGCGGAGCTTAGCTAGGGAAGGGGGCGGTGATAACAACTTTTGGCAGCGAAATTCGGCAAATCCAGACAAATTATCCGTCAACGTTCACGCCGGCGACCTGTTCGCGGAAATCGCGTGGCGCCCTGCCGGTGGCCTGCGAAAAGACGCGGCTGAAATATGCGGGGTCGTTGTAGCCAAGCGCATAGGCGATGCGCGAGACCGACAGATTTGTGTAGACGAGGTTACGTCTTGCTTCGCGGATCATGCGGGCGTCGATGACGCGAGAGGCAGGCTGACCTGTTGCCGCACGGGTTATACGGCTGAGATGGGTCGGCGTTACGGCCAGTGCTTTCGCATAGGCGGCAACCGGCCAATGATCGAGGAAATGTTCCTCGACAAGCGCCTCGAACCGCTGGAACAAACCGCTGGCATCGGGTTTTCCGCCGGTGGTTTCGCTGTCGGCCAAACTGCGCGCGACCCGGCCGAGCAATACGCCGGTCAGCGAGCGCAGGATTTGCGCCCGGGCATAGTCGCGCCCAGCATGTTCGGTGAAAATCTGTTCCATCAGGGGCCGGGCCGTCGTGTCGGCCGCGAATACGGCTGGACGCGACAGGGCCTGGCGTAGCCCTTCCGACGGTTCTAGAGCCTCGTCCATCATTTCGGTGGCGATCGTTACGACCCAGCCCTCGGTGCCCGGCGTGAAGGAGAAGCCGTGAACCGCTCCGGTCGGCACGTTTATCAACGTTCGGGGATTGAGCGGCGATGGGGTGTCCTCGAGGACTGCGCGGCCTCCGCCCCAGTCTATCAGCAGGATCTGATGCAAACGGGCATGGCGATGCGGTGCGAATTCCCAGTCATGCAGTTTCGAACGCGCCTCGATGGTTTCGCAGTGGACCACATCGGGAAGGTCGCCGGCCTCTCCGAACAGGTTATAGTTGAGAATGGCGGAAGGATTGAGGTGCGGCATGTTCGATTTGTACAAAAGATATCCCGGCCAGTCCATTTCCTCCGACAAGATGATTGCTAGTTTCGTCCAAAAATGGAGGAAACGTCATGAAAACCCAGGTTTGCATCATCGGCGGCGGCCCGTCGGGGCTGATGCTGTCGCAGCTCCTGCATCTCAAGGGGATCGACACGGTCGTGCTCGAACAGCGCAGCCGCGAATACGTGCTGAGCCGTATCCGTGCCGGTGTTCTCGAGCACGGTTTCGCGGAACTGATGCGTGAAGCCGAATGCGGCGAGCGAATGGACCGGGAAGGCGAGATACACGAAGGCTTCTATATCGCTCACGACGGCGTGCTCGACCGCGTGGACCTGCACAAGCATTCGGGCGGCTCGTCGGTTGTCGTATACGGCCAGACCGAACTGACGCGCGACCTGTATGAGGCGCGCGACAAGATGGAGGGCATGGTCATTCACAATGCCGAGGACGTGAAGCCGCACGAGCTGAAATCCGACAAGCCCTATGTGACGTATCGCAACGGCGACGAGGTGGTGCGTATCGATTGCGACTACGTCATCGGCGCCGATGGCTTTCACGGCGTCAGCCGCAAGTCCATTCCCCGCGATGTTCTGACCGAGTACGAGAAGATCTATCCGTTTGGCTGGCTCGGCGTCCTGTCGCGCACCAAGCCGGTATCGCCGGAACTCATCTACGCGAAGCACGAACGCGGGTTTGCGCTGTGCTCGCTGCGGTCGCAGGTGCTGAGCCGCTACTACATCCAGGTACCGCTATCCGACACGGTCGAGGACTGGTCGGATGACGATTTCTGGGCCGAACTGAAACACCGCCTGCCTGAGGAAGTCGGCGCGCGCATGGATACGGGGCCGTCAATCGAGAAGTCGATCGCGCCGCTGCGCTCCTTCGTTGCGGAGCCGATGCGCTACGGCAATCTGTTCCTGGCCGGCGATGCGGCTCACATCGTGCCGCCGACGGGTGCGCGCGGGCTGAACAGCGCTGCGTCCGATATCTACTATCTCTATCACGCGATAGTGGACCACTATAAGAAAGGCGACGACAGCGGCCTCGAAAACTACTCCGCCAAGGCGCTTGCCCGGGTGTGGAAGGCGCAACGTTTCTCGTGGTGGATGACGACGCTGCTGCACACCTTCCCGGACAACATCCCCTACGACCAGAAGCTGCAGCAGACAGATCTGGAGTATTTGTTCTCGTCGGAAAAGGCACTCGGTTCCCTTGCCGAGAACTATGTCGGCCTGCCGTTCTAGCCGGATCGAAATCAAAAGCCCGGGCGCAAAGGGAGATATGCGCCCGGGTCTTTCTTTGCCGTAACTACATCAGCGACGGCAGGAACAGAACGATCGCGGGGAAAGCGATGGCAATTGCCACGACCACGAGGTCGGCCAGCAGGAACGGAATCACCCCTTTGAATATCTGGACCACGGTGGCGTATTCGCTTGCCACGTTTCGTATGACGAAGACGTTGAGTCCCACTGGCGGGGTGATCATGCCGATCTCCAGCAGCTTGACGCAGAACACGCCGAACCAGACGAGATCGATGCCCTGGGTCTTGAAGATGGGCAGCAGGACCGGAAGGGTGACCAGCATCGCGCCGAACGGCTCCATGAACATGCCAAGCACTAGGTAGAGCAGCACGACGATGAGCATCAGCTCGAAATAGCCGAGTTCGGCTCCGCTCACGGCGCCGGAGATGAACCCGGTCAGTCCTGTCAGCCCAAGGAAACGGGTGAACATGGATGCGCCGACGCCGATAATGAACAGCGATGACGATGTCATCAGTGTTTCGATCATCGAGGTCCTGAATGCGACCCATGTCAGGCGTCTCGTGCCGAGCGCGATAACGATCGAACCGAGCGCACCGACCGCGCCGGCCTCGGTGGCGGTGAAAATGCCCGAAAACAGGCCGCCGAAGACGACGAACATTAGCAAAAGGACCGGCCAGATATCGAGGAGGGCCTTGCGTGTGTCGAGATCTTCGGCATCCAGCGGACGCGGCGGAGCGATGTCGGGGCGCAACCAGCAGGTGAGAAGGACGACGGCCGAATAGGCGAGGGCGGTCAGTATTCCGATAGTGATGCCGCCGACGAACACCTTGGTAACGGAGGTTTCGGCAAAAACCCCGTAGACGATCATCAGGATCGACGGCGGGATCAGCGCGCCGATCGTGCCGCCGGCGGCAATCGCTCCGGTGGCAAAGCTCGGTTTGTAGCCGGACTTGACCATCTCGGGGATTGCAATGCGTCCCATTGCGGCAGCGGTGGCAAGCGACGAGCCGCAAACCGCGGCGAAGCCGGAACAGGCGAAGATGGAGGAAATGGCGAGCGCGCCCGGGATGCGGCGCAGTACGGCCTTGGCAGCATCGAACAGTCCGCCGGTAAGACCGGTGTGGAAGGCGATAAAACCCATCAGCAGGAACATCGGCACTGCCGACAGCGTCCAGTTGGCGACAAAGGAGAACGGCGTAGAAGACAGGAGCCCGATCGCCGGTGCCCAGCCGAGGAGCCAGGCGATCCCCGCAACAGGCACAGCGATCAGGGCAAGCGCCACCGGCACCCTCAGGGCGAGAAGGATAAACAGTACGATAACGCCGGCAATTCCGGTGGCGACGCTCATTGCGTAGTCTCCTGCTGCGGCGAAATCATGCGAATGGCCGTAGTCAGCGTCGCCAGCCCAAAGCCGAGGGGCACGAGGAAATAGGCGGGCCAGGTGGGTACGCGGACGTTCTGTGCCATCACGAAAACGCCGGTGTCGAAGCTCTTCAATGCGGTCAGCCAGGTCACCCAGGCAAGGGCGCCGTAAATAACCGTGGAGATCAGCGCAACCAGCCGGTCGGACCAGAAAAGGGCGCGCTTGCCCATCAGCGGTTCGATCACTTCGACCTGCACCATCCCGCCCCGGCGTTCGACCCAGGCGAGCGGGATAAACGCCAGCGCGATCATGTAGTAGTGGGTCACGATCTCGTAGGTGGCGGGAATCGGCGCATTGGCGGTATTGCGCATCACCACGTCGCTGACGATATGCAGCATCAGCGTTAAAATGGCCAATGCCCCGATCAGAGCGAGTAGTGCCAGGAAGCCGTCCTGCACACGAAAAAGCAGGCGCATCGGGGAGTTCCTTACGTGCCGGTTGGTGTCACGGGATGGCCGGAGGCAATTGGCCTCCGGCCTTTGTCAGCGGTCAGCCGCCGTAGGTGGCGTAGTCGACCTTGGACCAGACCTCGTCATAGACACGCTTGGCCATGGCTTGCGGATCGTTGTTCTCTTCTTCCGCGATCACCGTCCATTTCTCGACCAGGGCCAGGAACTCCTTGTTCTGTTCCGGCGCATCGGCGATGCCGAACTGTTCCTTGGAGTACTCGCCGGCCGTCGTGATGTCGGCCTGGATGAAGTCCTTGATCTCCTGGACGAAGGCCGGATCGGCTTCGATGAATTCGATCTCCGCCTTCTGCGCGGCTTCCGTGGCGATAGTCGGGATTTCATGTCCCCAACGATTGGTGAAGTCCGCATTTGCCCGGTTGGCAGCGCGGGCCATGGCGGCGCGGTCTTCTGCCGACAGGCTCTCCCAGGTCACCTTCGACGTGGTGAAATTCGAGGTCGAGAAGTACATGCCCATCGGCACTTCGGTCACGTATTTGACCACTTCGACCAGACGGAACGCCAGCATGTCGCCGATCGAAGCCATGGTGCCGTCAATCGTGCCCGAGTTGATGGCCTCGAACTGGTCGAAGACGGACATCTGAACAGGAGTGGCGCCGAAATGTTCAGCAAGGCGCGCCCAGGGCGCGCCGCCTGAGCGGAGGCGCAGACCTTTCAGGTCCTCGGCGGTACGCACAGGCCTGGTGGTCAGGAATTCATAGACATCGGAGGCGCCAGAACCGAGATAAACGAAGCCCAGCGACTTCATTTCCTCCTGGCACGGTGCGCAATTGACCATGAATTCGGTCAGTGCCGCGCCCATGGCCTGTGAGTTGGCGCCGGTCAGCGAGAGCTGCCCGGTGACCGACATCATTGGCAGGTCGGCCGGAAAATACAGCGGCAGCAGGTTGCCGACTTCGGCGATCTGCGACTGCAGCGCGTCCTTCATCTGGCCGAGATTGACAACTTCTGGCCCAAGCATCGTGGCGGTCAGCCGGCCGTCGGATTCCTCGGGCAGGTATTTCATGAAGTTGGTGTACATCACCCCGTTGGCGGGGTGGGCAGGCGGCGCGGCCGGTGCGACCCGCAGTTCGCGCGCGTCGGCCATGTTCGCAACGCCGAGCATGATTGCCGACGTCGCAAGGAATGCAGTGAGCAGCTTTTTCATCGATTTTCCTCCCTTGATGCGTGACGATGTCAGAGAGCGAGCAACCTCCTCGCATTCTCCTTCAAGATCAGGGGACGCACCTCATCCCTGATCTCGATGTTTTCGAAGTCGTTGAGCCAGCGGTCGGGCGTGATCGCGGGCCAGTCCGATCCGAACAGCATTTTCTTTTTCAGGATCGTGTTGGCGTACTGGATCAGGATCTTCGGGAAATATTTCGGCGACCAGCCCGACATGTCGATGTAGACATTGGGTTTGTGGGTCGCGACTGACAGCGCTTCCTCCTGCCAGGGGAAGGAGGGATGGGCCATGATGATCTTCAAGTCCGGAAAGTCGACCGCGACATCGTCGAGATGGATAGGATTGGAGTATTTCAGCCGCATGCCCATACCGCCATGCATGCCGGCGCCAACGCCGGTCTGGCCGGTGTGGAAGAGAGTGATCGCGCCTTCGTCCTGGATCGCCTCGTAGAGTGGATAGGCCCAGCGTTCGTTCGGATAGAAGCCCTGCATGGTCGGGTGGAACTTGAACCCGCGCACGCCGAATTCGCGAACCAGGCGGCGCGCCTCGCGGGCGCCGGCCTTGCCCTTGGCCGGATCGATGGAGGCAAAGGGGATCATGATATCGGAGTTTTCGGCCGCGATGCCGGCGACTTCCTCGTTGGAATAACGGCGGAAACCGGTCTCGCGCTCGGCGTCGACGGGAAAGATCACGCAGCCGATATTGCGCTCGCGGTAATAGGCAGCGGTGTCCTGAACGCTTGGCAGCATGCCTTCCTTGCCAGCCGGGTTCTTGAAGTACTTCGCCATTCCGGCCTGGAATTCGTCATAGCCGTCGTCGCGAGGACCGCAGCACGGTTCCTCTGCATGGGTATGGATGTCGAATGCTTTCAGAGCGTCGAAATTCACGTCATGTCCTCCCCGTCGAGGCCGACATATTTGCGCAGGAGTTGCTTCAGTTTTTGCAGTTCCTGCTGTGTCAGCGCGTGCGGCTTTCTCGATTCGTGTTGCATGAAGGCCGGCCGGTGTTCGCGCACGAACTTCTTTCCGGACGGCGTCAGCGCAAGTTCAACCGAACGGCGGTCGTGATCGGGAATGATCCGTTCGACAAGGCCGCGTTCCTCGAAGGCGCGGATCAGCTTGGTCATGTGCGCCGGCTTGATGCGCAGTGTCTGGGCCAGCACTCCCTGGCGGATACCCGGATTGCGGTCGAGCAGCAGGAGCGTGGAGAATTCGCCCGGCCGCAGCCCGTAGCCGCCCAGATCTTCAAAGAAGTGTTCGTAGGTATGAACCTGGGCGAGGCGGGTCAAAAAACCGATGGAATCGAACAGGTCCCGCATGTCGACCGCTTCGTCGGTGCCCGTCTCGTTGAGTGCGATTGCCACGGCGTCAATCCTTTTTCGGAATGTTCAGCCGCTTGGCGCGTTTCTCGAGGAAGGCACGCAGTCGCTCCTCGGCTTCCGGGCTTGTCGCGGTGAACGAGGCCATGAGGGACTCGACGAAAAGCCCGTCTTCCTTGGCCATGTCCTGGATGCGCGGCAGCGCATGTATGACGGCGAAGTTGGAGAGTTCGGCGTTGCCCGCCGCACTGTGCGCGAGTTCGATGGCTTTCGCCTTCGCTTCGCCGGGCTCGACCAGATACTGGACCAGGTTCCATCGCTCGGCCTCTTCGGCCGAGGCGACGCGTCCGGTCAACATCATGTCGGTCATCCGGGCGACGCCCATCAGGCGTGCCGCGCGCACCGAGCCGCCGCCGCCAACGAAAATGCCGCGCTGGCCCTCCGGCAAGGCGCAGAATGCTGTCTTGTCGGCGACGCGGATATGGGTGGACGAGGCAAGCTCCAATCCGCCCCCGACCACCGCGCCGTGCAGGGCGGAGATCCACGGTATCGACCCGTGTTCGATCATGGCGAAAACGGTGTGCCAGCGACGTGAGCCGCGCACGCCCTCGAAAGGCGTCTTCTTGACGTGTTCGGCGAGGTCTAGTCCGGCGCAGAAGTGATCGCCGTGACCGAAGATCACACCGGCTTTCGCCTCGGTTTCGGCGCGCCGGATGGCGTCGGCAATGGCTTCGACGAAGGCGTCGCTGATGGCGTTGCGTTTCGCGGGGCGGTTGAGGCCGATGATCGCGACGTCGCCGTCCAGTTCGTATGTGACGAAGCTTTCGTCAGCCGCCATGTCCATGCTTCACCCGTCTCTTGTTTGCCGGCGTTATGTGCCATCGAAATAGTTTACTAGGATAATGTTTTGAATTATACGACCATCGCGCATTGCGTCAACCGCAAACCAACGGCAAAACATTGTGACGGACCTTTTCGGGAGGAATGAATGTCCACCGCTCCGCTGAGGGAGATCAGGAAATGGTCTCCGGAATTATGTTCAGAACAACGCCCTGACGGGACGTGGATAATAGGCCGCAAAGATCCGCTTGGCGCTTACCCGGACCGGGTTACCGAACGGCTGGTCTACTGGGCGGAAAAGACGCCGGACAACGACTGGATGTGCGAGCGCGACAGTTCAGGTGCATGGCGGCGTGTTGCCTATGGTGAAGCGTTGAAAATGGTTCGGGCCATTTCAGCTTACCTGCTTGACAAAGGGCTATCGCCGGAGCGGCCGCTGCTGATCCTGTCGCACAATTCGATCGAGCATGCGCTTATGGCGCTGGGCGCGCAACATGTCGGCATTCCGTCCGCCGCCGTCTCGACGGCCTATTCGCTGATCTCCGAGGATTGTTCGAAGCTGCGCGATATCGCGGGCCAGCTGAATCCGGGTATGGTCTTCGCGCAGGACGGCCCGGCCTACCAGCGCGCGATCGACATGGTGTTCGGACCGGATGTGCCGGCCGTGGTCGTTACCGAGCCGATCGATGGTCGCGAATGCGCGCCCTTTGCAGATGTCCTGGACACGGAGCCCAGCGCGGCGGTTGACGAGGCTCACGAGAAGGTCGGGCCGGACACCGTCGCGAAGTTCCTGTTCACCTCGGGGACGACTGGTTCGCCAAAAGCCGTGATCACGACCCATCGCATGCTTTGCGCGAACATCGAGCAGGTGACAGAATGCTACGCCTTCATGCGCGACCAGCCGCCGGTGATGGTCGACTGGGCGCCGTGGAGCCATGTCGCGAGCGGCAACAAGGTGTTCAACCTCGTGATCCACAATGGCGGCACCTTCTATATCGACCATGGCAAACCGTCGCCGGCAGGGATGAAGGAAACCATCCGCAATCTGCGCGAGGTCGGACCGACCTGGTATTTCAACGTGCCATCGGGCTACGAGATGCTCGTCAACGCCATGGAGCAGGATGACACGCTGCGCGAGAGCTTCTTCAGTCGCCTGCAGTTGATGATGTATGCCGCGGCTGCGATGGGCCAGCACACCTGGGACCGTCTGAACGAGATGGCGGTGCAAACGACCGGGCACCGTATTTTCCTCGGCACCGGCCTCGGCGCGACGGAAACGGCGCCTTTCGCGCTGATGTGCATGGAAGAACAGGAGATCGCCGGTAACGTGGGTATTCCGGCGGCCGGCGTGGTCATGAAACTCGTGCCGCATGGCGACCGGCTCGAGGCGCGGATCAAGGGGCCGAACGTTACGCCGGGCTACTGGGGTAACGAGAAGCTGACCAGGGAAGCCTTCGACGAGGAAGGTTTCTACAAGCTGGGCGACGCGCTTCGTTTCGCCAAACCGGGAGATCCGTCTGAGGGCTTCTACTTCGACGGGCGGATAACCGAGAACTTCAAACTCAGAACCGGGACCTGGGTCGGCGTCGGCGCGTTGCGTGCAAAGCTGGTCGACCAGTTCAAGGGCTATGTGCGCGATGTCGTGCTCGTCGGCGAGAACCGGGACGAATTGGGTGCGATCCTGATCCCGTTCTATCCCAAACTGCGCGAGCTTATCGGGAACAACGGTGATCTCGGCGATCTGGACGTGCTCGCACACGACACGGTTCGCGCCAAGCTGGAAGAATTGCTCGATGCGCATGTCGCGGTATCGACCGGATCGGCGACCCGTGTGATGCGGGCCATTTTCCTGGCGGACGAGTTGTCGTTCGATGCGGGCGAGATCACCGACAAGGGATCGATCAACCAACGGGCGGTGTTACGCAATCGCGAAGAGCTTGCCGAATCGCTCTACAACAACCATGACCGACGCGTATTTCTGGCGCGTAAACTGAGGGAGGCGGCATGAAACTGGAAGGCACAGGCGCGATCGTGACGGGCGGAGCCTCCGGGCTTGGCCGTGCGGTTGTCGAATTGTTCGCGAAGGCAGGCGCAAAGGTCGTCGTCTTCGACCTTAATGCGGAGGCAGCCGAACGGGCGGCGAAGGAAACCGGTGGCGTAGCCGTCGCCGGCGACGTCGCTTCGGAAGCCGATGCCAAGCGCGCGGTCGATACTGCGATGAGCGAATTCGGCAATCTGCGGATCCTGATCAACTGCGCGGGCGTCGGAACGCCGGGCAAGATCGTCGGCCGCGAAGGGCCGCAGCCGCTGGCCGACTTCGAAAAAGTCATCCGGATCAATCTGATCGGCTCGTTCAACATGATGCGTCTTGCGGCAGCCCGCATGGCGGAGCAGGAGCCGATGGAGGACAATGAGCGCGGCGTGATCGTCAACACCGCTTCGGTCGCGGCCTTCGACGGCCAGATCGGCCAGGCGGCCTATGCCGCCTCCAAGGGCGGCATCGTGTCGATGGCGCTGCCGGTGGCGCGCGAACTCGCCCGTTCGGGCATTCGCGTCAACACCATCGCGCCGGGTATCTTCCTGACGCCCTTGCTGCAGTCGTTGTCGGAAGAGGTGCAAACGAGCCTCGCCGCCGCGATTCCGTTCCCGTCGCGCCTCGGCAAGCCATCCGAGTTCGCCGAGCTGGTGCGGTTCATGGTGGAGAATACCTATCTGAATGGCGAGGTCGTCCGTCTCGACGGGTCCATTCGCATGGCGCCCAAATAAGGCTTGTCGCGAATCCGCAAGGATCGCGTTATCTTGAAGACCGCACTTCAGGACGTGGGACCAACTGCCATGCATATTGCGTTTATCGGCTTCGGCGAGGCGGCGCGCGCCTTCACGGCGAGCCTGAAACCGCTCGGGATCGAACGGTTCTCCGCCTATGACATCAAGCAGGAGACGCCGGCTTCGGACGAGATCGAGAACGCCGCCGGCGAACTGGGCGTTGAGCTTGCGAATGGACCGGTGACGGCTATCGAGGGCGCGGACTGGATCATCTCGGCGGTGACGGCCGCGAGCAGCCTGGAGGCTGCGCAGTCTGTCGAAAGCGGTCTCAAGCCAGATCAGGTCTATGTCGATATCAACTCGGTGTCGGCGAAACGCAAACAGGATACGGCCTCGCTAGTTCGCGGGAAGGGGGCCCGTTACGTCGACATGGCGGTGATGGCGCCGGTGCACCCGCGCGGTCACAGGACGCCGGTTCTGGTGGCGGGTGATCATGGCGGCGACATCGGCGACACGCTGAAGCGTCTCGACTTCGCTTTCCGTGTCACCGGCGATGAAGTCGGCGCGGCAACGTCGATCAAGATGATCCGCAGCCTTTTCGTGAAGGGTCTGGAGGCGATCACCGTGCAGGCGATTTCGGCAGCACGGCAAGCCGGATGTTATGACGAGGTCTACGAGTCGCTTTCCGGTTCCTACAAGGTGCTGGGCTGGCCGGAATATGCCGAATACCAGTTCGAGCGGATGATGCGGCACGGTGTCCGGCGGGCTGCCGAGATGCGTGAATCCGCCAATTCGATGCGCGAACTCGGTTTCGCGAATGGCGGTGCGCTGGCCGATGCCATCGCTGGATGGCACGACGAAGTGGGCGGACTTGGGTGCAGCGGGCCGGAGGGTGCGGATCTCGCCTCTATTGCGGACGTGCTTCTCAAGGCCCGGAAGAACCAAGGCTGACCGGCTGGAAAAAAACCGCATATGCGCTCGCTATAGGGAAAATTTATAGTACGAGCCGTTCTCGAATTGGTCGCCGATCAGAGGCTGCGCTAAGTGTGCAAATCTGTTCGTCCGGCGAGCGGAGGAGGGCGTGCGTCTTTTGTCGGGCGGCGCCAGAATAGGCACACGAACACGATTGGTTGATATGACCGAACCCTGTTATGACATCGCGCATCTCGGACATGTTGAGGTCTTTACGGACAAGTTCGAGGAAAGCCTCGATTTCTTCACCCGGATCTACGGCCTGAAGGAAAGCGGGCGGGATGAGACATCCGCCTATCTGCGCGCCTGGGACGATTACGAGTTTCACTCGATGAAGCTGACGAAGTCCGACAAGACGGGTATCGGTCACGTCGCCTATCGGGCCTCGTCCCCGAAAGCGCTTGAGCGCCGGGTCGCGGCGATCGAGGCGAGCCCTTATAAAAAGATCGGCTGGGTTGACGGCGATCTCGGCCATGGCGGCAAGGCCTACCGGTTCGAGGATCCGTTCGGCCATGTCTTCGAAATCTACTGGGACACGAAGAAATACGTCGCGCCCGCCGAGGATGTCTCGGCGCTGAAGAACAATGCCAGCCGGTTCCATGCCCAGGGCGCGTGTCCGCGGCGGATCGACCACGTAAACCTGCTGGGCGAGAACGCGCGGGAGTTCGGCGAGTTCGTGAAAACCTGCCTCGGCAGCAGGATGACCGAGTATATCCAGCTTGATAACGGAAGGCTCGGCGGCGTCTGGTTCTCCTGCAACAACAAGACCTACGACCTCGTCTGCTCCGAAGAGCGCGGCGGCGGAACGGGCCGCCTGCACCATGTCACCTATGCCACCGACCAGCGCGAGGACATCCTGCGCGCCGCCGACATCATGCTGGAAAACGGCGTCCATATCGAGACCGGACCGCACAAGCATGCGATCCAGGGTTCGTTCTTCCTCTATGTCTGGGAGCCGGCCGGCAACCGCGTCGAACTGGCCAATGCCGGCGCGCGGTTGATCCTCGATCCGGACTGGCAGCCGGTGGAATGGACTGAAACCGACCGCAAGAAGGGTCAGGCCTGGGGGCTGAAGACCATCGAAACATTCCATACCCACGGAACACCGCCGGTCGCCGGCAAGGAATAGGAAACGGGAGCCCAAAAATGGCAAACAAGACCGCATTGGTGATCAGTGCGCATTCCGCAGACTTCGTGTGGCGCTGCGGCGGCGCGATCGCACTCCATCAGAAACGGGGCTACGACGTCACGGTCGTCTGCCTGTCCTATGGCGAGCGTGGCGAAAGCGCGAAGCTGTGGAAGCAGGAAGGCATGACGCTCGAGAAGGTGAAGACCGAGCGCCGCAAGGAAGCCGAGAATGCGGCGACAGCACTCGATGTTCATGACATCCAGTTCTTCGATGTCGGCGACTACCCGCTCGATCTCGGCCGCGAGACGCAGGAGCGCATGGTCGACGTGATCCGCGCCGTGCAGCCGGCGTTCATGATGAGCCATTCGAAGTGGGACCCGTACAACACTGACCACATGTACACGACCGACTTCGCATTGACCTGCCGGATGATCGCGCAGGCCTGGGGCCATAATCCCGGCCAGAAGGTGCTGGGCGCGCCGCAGCTCTACCTGTTCGAGCCGCACCAGACCGAGCAGATGGAGTGGAAGCCTGACGTCTTCCTCGACATCACGGAAGTCTGGGACAAGAAATGGGCCGCGATCCAGTGCATGCAGGGGCAGGAGCACCTGTGGCACTTCTACGAGAATGTCGCAGAGAACCGGGGCAATCACTTCCGCCGCAACTCCGGCGGCCAGTCAGGCGGTCGTGACTGCAAGTACGCCGAGGGTTTCCAGTCGGTCTTCCCGCGCACGGTGGATGAACTCTGATGGCCGGTGCGAGAACACAATCGGGCGTCGTCGTCCAGAACATCGAGCGGGCCGATCCCGAGGTGATCGCCGGACTGGCGGAAGCCGGCGTAGCGACGGTGCATGAGGCGCAGGGCCGCAAGGGCCTGCTCGCTTCCCATATGCGGCCAATCTATTCCGGCGCGCAACTGGCGGCGTCCGCAGTGACAATCTCCGCGCCGCCCGGCGATAACTGGATGGTGCATGTCGCCATCGAGCAGGTGAAGGAAGGCGACATCCTCGTGCTGGCGCCGACCAGCCCATGCGAGGACGGTTATTTCGGTGACCTGCTTGCGACCTCGATGCAGGCGCGCGGCGGCGTGGGCCTGGTCATCGACGCAGGTGTGCGTGACACGAAGGATCTGACCGCGATGAAGTTTCCGGTCTGGTCGAAGGCGGTGTTCGCTCAAGGGACGGTGAAAGAGACGGTCGGCTCGGTCAATGTCCCCGTCGTCTGCGCCGGCGAACTGGTCAACCCGGGCGACATCATCGTTGCCGACGATGACGGAGTCTGTGTCGTGCGCCGCGAGGAAGCGGAAGCCGTGCTGGAAAAAGCGCGCAAGCGCATGGAAGCCGAGGAAGAGAAGCGCAAGCGCCTGGCTGCAGGCGAACTCGGCCTCGACATCTACGACATGCGTGGCCGGCTGGCAGAGAAGGGCCTCAAATATGTCTGACGGCGTGCGCTGCATGTGGATGCGGGGAGGGACGTCGAAAGGCGGTTACTTCCTCGCCTCCGACCTGCCCGTTGACACCGCAGACCGCGACGCCTTCCTGCTGCGGATAATGGGGTCGCCGGACCCGCGCCAGATTGACGGGATGGGCGGCTCCGATCCGCTGACATCGAAAATCGCGGTGGTGAAAAAGTCCGAGCGCGAGGGCGTCGATGTCGACTACCTGTTCCTGCAGGTCTTCGTCGACCAGCCGATCGTTACGGATTCGCAGAATTGCGGCAACATCCTCGCCGGTGTCGGACCCTTCGCCATCGAGCGTGGCCTGGTCGAGGCGCAGGACGGTACGACAGACGTCCGCATTTTCATGGAGAATACCGAACAGTTGGCCATCGCCACGGTCGAAACGCCCGGCGGCATGGTGAACTATGCGGGCGAGGCGCGTATCGACGGCGTGCCCGGGACCGCTTCCGCGCAGCCGATCATTTTCGAGGATACGGCCGGTTCGAGTTGCGGCGCGCTGCTGCCGACGGGCAACGAGTCCGATACGATCGACGGGGTCGAGGTTACACTGATCGATAACGGCATGCCCTGCGTGATCCTTTCTGCGGAGGACATGGGTATTACCGGCGAGGAAGCGCCGCAGGAGCTGGAAGACAATTCCGTGCTGCGCGAAAAGCTGGAAGCAATTCGCCTGCAAGCCGGACCGATGATGAATCTCGGCGACGTTTCAGAGAAGTCCGTGCCGAAAATGACGATGGTCAGTCCCGCCCGGAATGGCGGCTGCATCTCGACTCGCACCTTTATTCCGCACCGCTGTCACAAGGCGATCGGGGTTCTCGGTGCCGTGAGCGTGGGCACGGCATGCCTGCTGAAGTCGGGTCCGGCGGTGCGCATTTCGGTCATTCCGGACGGCAATCCCAAGACACTGTCCGTGGAACATCCGACCGGGGAGTTTTCGGTCGTTGCTACGCTGAACGACCATGGTGACGTGGCTTCCGCCGGCGTGTTGCGCACGGCCCGCAAGCTGTTCGACGGCGTGGTCTTCGCATAGCGCGTATCCCTGCGTATTCCTGCCGTTTTTCGCCGCCAACCGTCCCTTGCGTCAGTCGACAAAGGTCTGCCGCAAAGACTAGCGGCGGGCGGCATACCTGTGTTAGCGCCTTGCGACAGCAGCAGAAGTTTCATGGTTCTAGCAAGAAATGCCCACGGTCAAACGACATCACAAGGTCTGCATTATCGGTGCCGGGCCCTGCGGCCTGACAACAATACGCAACCTCAAAAAGTGTGGCGTCGATGATATCGTTTGCCACGAGGCGCTGGATGATATCGGCGGTTTGTGGGCGTATAACGAGGACCCGCAGCGGCCGAGCGTTTACGACAGCGCCCATATCATTTCTTCGCGCAGACTATCTTCGTTCCGCGATTATCCGATGCCTGCGGACTATCCGGATTTTCCGTCGCATCGCCAAATATTCACTTATTTCGAGGGATATGCGGATGCCTTCGATTTGCGGGAGTCCATTCGTTTCAACTCAATTATCGAGAATGCCGAGCGCGTGCCTGACGGCGGCTGGCGGCTGACCGTGAACGACGCGGACGGCACGCATGAAGAGACCGCCGATTACCTGATCGTTGCTTCCGGTCATCATCGCATTCCGTATGTTCCCACGTTTGAGGGTGGCTTCGCAGGCGAACAGCTTCATTCGGCTCACTACCGCTCAACACGCGGTTTCGAGGGAAAGCGGGTGCTTGTTGTCGGAGCGGGGAATTCGGCATGCGACATCGCAGCGGCCCTGTCGCGCATCAGCGAGCATGTCAGCCTGTCGTTGAGAACACCGCAATACATCGTTCCTAAAACGATCCTCGGCCGCCCGGTTGACGTGCAGTACAACAAGCTGCAGCGATTTCCGCGGATTTTGCGCAATGCGATACTGAGTTACGGCCTGAAACTCTTCCTCGGGCCTTATGAACGCTATCACCTACCGCAGCCCGAAGAGCGGGTGCTGGCGACTCATCCGACGTTGAATACGGACATCCTGGAACAACTTACGCATGGACGGGTGCAAACGCGGCGGGCGACGGTTTCCGCCGAAGGCCGGACGGTTTTTTTCGACGGGGGCGGATCGGATGAATTCGATACGATCATCTGGGCGACGGGCTACAAGACGGAATTCCCGTTCTTCAGGGACGGTCTGTTTGACTGGTCGGACAAGATCCGTCTGCCACTTTACATGAAGATGATGCCGGCCGGGATCGACGATGTGTTCTTCATAGGCCTGATCCAGCCGCTCGGCTGTATCTGGGCGCTGGCTGACCTGCAGGCCGAACTGGCAGCCCATGTCATTCAGGGCGGGTGGAAGAAACCGGGCAACATGAAACAGTGCATCGAACACGAACATGCAGCCGATGCGAAGCGTTTCCGGCAAACGGTCCGGCATGCCGTGGAAGTCGATTATCACGATTATCGCAATCTGATGTGCAGCGAGATCGCCAAGGTCGCGCACGCTTCTCCGGCGGAATAGGTCGGGATCTCAAGCTTTCTCGTCAATCAGGACCGCTGCCGGGAATTTGGGGCACTGCCTCGACTGATTGCCCGTTAGGAAGGCGGATTGGGCTTGCCCGCCGGCATGGCGCAGCCAATGCCGGTGCAGGCGGTCGTATCGCGATGCTGTCCTTGCGTATCGCTTTATTTTCGTTCTGTTTGCGTAGATCATCCAGTCTCCCCGCTGGAGGGCATGAGCAGGCTAGTGGCAGCAAAAGTGTGCGATAGCGCGCACATGGCGATGATCCGTGCCGCAACAACCGCCAAAGATAGAGAGGTTCGGCAGGAGCCTGGACAGCGAGGCATAGTCGCGGCCAAGTTCGTCGGGATTTCCATCATCGAGTGTCTCGGCCTCGTCTAGCTGCGCATGGCTCTGGCGGGAAGCGTTGGCCCGCAGCCCGCGTATCCGCGACGTCCAGCCGCTGCCGTCGTCCTGAAGCACGTCGGCGAAATGGTCAGGATGAGCGCAATTGATCATGTAATAGGCCGGACCTCTGGCGGTTGACGCATCGACTTCGCGGATGGCGTCATCCAGCGGTTGGCCCGATGGCAGATGACCGTCGATTTCCAGCGTGAAAGATATTGCGGCCGGAATGCCGGCGGCTTTGGCGGCGCGGGCGATGCCTGTCGCCTCTGCCGCGTAAGTCATCGTCACTGCGGTCACCATATCCGCCTCTGTGGCGGCAAAGGCCTCGATCTGGTGACGGTGATAGTCCTCGGCTTCCTCGGCTGTCATGCGGCTGTCCGGCGCAAAGCCGTCGCCTCGCGGGCCGATGCATCCCGAGATCACTACCGGACCTCTGGTTTTGGCATCACCCCGTAAACCGCCCATCAACCCGATTGCTTCACGATTTAAACGGGCGACAGTATCCTGGTCATGACCCAGTCGGGCGCCCCAGTCCCTCGAACACCGCCACGTCGGGCTTTCAAGTATGAAACCGGTTCCGGCTTTTTCGGCTATGTCGATGAACCGCCGGTAGTAGTGGCGTAGCGCCTCGCGGCCCGTATCGTCATCCACCAGAACATAGGCGGCGAACAGGGGCAGTTCGATTCCCTCGTGGAAGATCAGCGTTGTTTCGATGCCGCCATCGGTCAGCAGGGTCTGGCCGGAGAGCTGCGGCAGGTTGTTGCGGTAAAGCGTTTGGGCCATATTTCCGTCCTTTCGAATGGCTGGAGAATGGCGTCGAAACGCTTCGGACGATAGAAAGAACGCGGTAAGGTGCAGCGGCAAGCAAATTCACCGGAGATTTCAGCCGGTTACTGTAGCTGGGCGCTGGTGTCGCCATGAAGTACATCGAGAAAACCGTACCAGCGGTGCAGTGAATCGAGGGCGATCATGCGGAAAGGGCGAGAGACGCGGGAAAAGCTCATGGACATCGCAGAAGCCGCGGTGCTTACCAAGGGCTTCGGCGCGACCTCTATCGAGGAAATCATCGCAGAGGCCGAGATTACCAAGAGCGGCTTTTTCTATCACTTCAAGGACAAGAGCGAACTCGCGCGAGCTCTGTTGCAGCGTTACCTGGAAAGCGAGGAGGATATCCTCGACAACCTGTTCGTACGGGCGCGCGAGCTGCACGACGACCCGCTGCACGCCTTCCTGATCGGATTGAAACTTTTCTCCGAGATGATGGCGGATCTGCCGAATGGGCATCCGGGCTGCCTTGTCGCGACCTATTGCTACAATGAACGCCTGTTCGACAGGGACGTCCGGGATCTCAACCGACAAGCGGTTTTGTGCTGGCGCGCGCGCTTTCTCAAAACATTCGAGGAAATCGCCGAACTTTATCCGCCCCGGGACAAGGTGGATCTCGAAGCGCTCGCCGACATGGTTTCAAACACCGTCGAAGGCGGTATTGTGATGTCGAAAGCGGTCAGGGAGCCGGAGGTGTTGTCGGAGCAGATCATGCTCTTGCGATCCTATATCAAGCTGCTTTTCACCCCGATGCAAAACTGAATGGCCGGTCCGGTCAACTGGAGAGATTGGCATGTGGTTTTCCCGTTTTCTCGCCGAACTGCTTGAAACGCTCAATCCGGCGCTCGCAGCAATCATCGTCGCGGCCGGCGGCTATCTCGGTTATCGCGCGGCAGCATCTGTCGGCGAGAACCTGACATTCGGGGCAGGGATGGGCATTGTCGGCGGTCTGATTGTGTCTGCCCTGGTTTGCGGATTGATCGCGAACCAGTCGCTGATCGAGCAGCATCTAGCCCTGATTGCCGACGATATCGAGGAGATCCGTGCCCGCGATGCAGGCGAACTCGGGGACAAATAAAAAAGGCGGCTGAAAAGCCGCCTTTCTTGTTCTAATGCCGCGATCAGCTGAGCGGCACGATCTGGATCTCGACGCGGCGGTTCTGTGCGCGGCCGGCTTCCGTCGAATTGTCGGCAATCGGCCGGCTTTCGCCCAAGCCCTGTGCGATCAGGCGCTGCGGGCTGACGCCGCGGCCGGCCAGATAGCTGGACACCGCATTGGCGCGGCGCTGCGACAGTGCCTGGTTGTAACTGTCCGAGCCGGTCGAATCGGTGTGGCCATACACGTCGATCAAGGTCTGGTTGTACCTGTTCAGCACAAGAGCGACGGAATCGAGCGTCGAATAGAAGGCGGGAATTACCTGGTCCTGATCGGTCGCGAAAGTGATGTTCGACGGCATGTTCAGAATGATGTTGTTGCCGACACGCGTCACGCTCACGCCCGTCGAGGCGAGCTGCGCGCGCAAATCCGCTTCCTGACGATCCATGAAGTTGCCAACCGCGCCGCCTGCCAATGCGCCGATACCGGCACCGATCAGGGCGTTGCGGCGATCATCTCCGCCGGCGGCCAGGCCCGCGAGAGCGCCAAGGCCGGCACCGACTGCCGCGCCCGACGTCGTTTTCGACACCTGCTGCTGGCCGGTATACGGATTTGTTGTCGTACAGGCCGCCGTAAAGGCCAGCATGGCTGCCATTGTCGCGATCGACGCCTTCTTCATGATGCGTTCCTTTCCCTCAGAATCACAGGATATAATGTGGCCGTCAGCGGCCTTCGGGGCGACCCTAATGCCACAATTCGGGCCAAAATGGGTCAGGCATCCCCTGATTTCGCGATCGCGTCGCGGGCGACGTAAAGAGACAGTACGGCCGCATTGGAGACATTGAGGGACCGGATCGCTCCCGGCATGTCGAGACGGGCGAGATGGCTGACGGTCTCGCGCGTTTTCTGCCTCAGGCCCTTTCCCTCGGCCCCCAGTACCAACGCGATTTTTGGTCCGGCAACGGTGCGTTCGAGGACCTCCGGGCCTTCCGAATCGAGTCCGATTGTCCGGAACCCGCTCTTTGTCAGCGTTTCTATCGCTTCGGCGAGGTTTCGCACCTCGATATGGTCGATATGCTCCAACGCGCCGGACGCGGCCTTGGCGAGGACGCCCGATTCGACGGGACTGTGCCGCGCGGTCGTCACAAGCGCACCGGCGTCGAAAGCGACGGCTGAACGCATGATCGCGCCGACATTGTGCGGATCGGTGACCTGATCGAGAACGAGAACAAGGTTCGTGTCGCCCAGAGCATTGAGCGGTTTCGCCTTGAGCGGCCAGGTTTCCAGCGCCACGCCCTGATGAACCGCGCCTTCGCCGGTCAGCCTGTCAATGGCTTTCGGCTCCACGACTTCGACCGGGCAGCGCGCGGCCGCGGTCTCGTCGAGGTCGAGGCGGGCAAGCGCATTGCGTGTCGCAAGCAGGCGGACGGGCTTGCGGCGGGGATTTTCCATCGCCTCTCTGACGGTATGCAGACCGTACAAAACGATCTTGCCATCAAGGGCGGCGGGGGGCTTGGAGTCGCGGTGGGCGCGGCGCAGGCGCGCATAATGGCTGTCCTTGCCGCTGCCCTTCGGGTTTTTATCGCTCATGGATGGGGCCATAGCGGATTTAATCGCGTCTGGCGATCACCATTTCAAGTCCATGCGGCACCGCGTGGCGGGTACAGCAGGAAAATCCTATGCTGCGTGTTGACAGGTAATAGGCGTGACGCCATAAGGCGCATCGCGGTCGCAAGGCCGTTGTGCCTCCGGTACCAGTGAGCGGAGGAGTGCGTGAGTGGTTAAAACGGACGGACTGTAAATCCGTTGCCTATGGCTACGTTGGTTCGAATCCAACCTCCTCCACCACTGGTCGGGCACACGAACTCGTGGGCGGGTATAGCTCAATGGTAGAGCAGCAGCCTTCCAAGCTGAATATGCGGGTTCGATTCCCGCTACCCGCTCCAAAAAATTCCGTAGATTTTAGCCGAGATTTGCCGTACCGGTTCCGACCTGTGCGGGTGTAGCTCAATGGCAGAGCAGAAGCTTCCCAAGCTTAAGACGAGGGTTCGATACCCTTCACCCGCTCCAGCCTTCAAAAAGAACCTGCGGAACGCAAAGGCAATTTTGCCTTGCGAATGATGGCTTAAAGCCTTATGTCCCCCGCCCAAACATGGGGTCCCATGTTCAGCCACCCAAACAGACAGGAAAAGGTACATGGCGAAGGGTAAGTTTGAGCGCACGAAGCCGCATGTGAACATCGGCACGATTGGTCACGTGGACCATGGCAAGACGTCGCTGACGGCGGCGATCACGAAGTTTTTCGGCGAATTCAAGGCCTATGACCAGATCGACGCTGCGCCGGAAGAAAAGGCTCGCGGCATCACGATCTCGACGGCGCATGTGGAATACGAGACGGAAGCGCGTCACTACGCCCACGTCGACTGCCCGGGCCACGCCGACTACGTGAAGAACATGATCACGGGCGCTGCGCAGATGGACGGCGCGATCCTGGTGGTTTCGGCCGCCGACGGCCCGATGCCGCAGACGCGCGAGCACATCCTGCTTGCCCGCCAGGTCGGCGTTCCGGCGATCGTGGTGTTCCTCAACAAGGTCGACCAGGTCGACGACGAGGAGCTTCTCGAGCTGGTCGAGATGGAAGTGCGCGAGCTGCTTTCGTCCTACGAGTTCCCCGGCGACGACATTCCGGTGGTCAAGGGTTCTGCGCTGGTTGCGCTGGAAGACGGCGACAAGGCGAAGGGCGAGGACGCGATCCGCGCGCTGATGGCCGAAGTCGACAGCTACATCCCGACGCCCGAGCGTCCGATCGACCAGCCGTTCCTGATGCCGATCGAGGACGTGTTCTCGATCTCGGGCCGCGGCACGGTGGTGACCGGCCGCGTCGAGCGCGGCATCATCAATGTCGGCGACGAAATCGAGATCGTGGGCATCCGCGACACGACGAAGACGACGTGCACGGGCGTGGAGATGTTCCGCAAGCTGCTCGACCAGGGCATGGCCGGCGACAACATCGGCGCGCTGCTGCGCGGCGTCGACCGCGAGGGCGTCGAGCGCGGCCAGGTGCTGTGCAAGCCGGGTTCGGTTAAGCCGCACAAGAAGTTCCTGGCCGAAGCCTACATCCTGACGAAGGAAGAGGGCGGGCGTCACACGCCGTTCTTCAACAAGTACCGTCCGCAGTTCTACTTCCGCACGACGGACGTGACGGGTGAGGTGACGCTTCCGGAAGGCACCGAAATGGTGATGCCGGGCGACAACGCCGAGATGAATGTCGAGCTGATCGTGCCGATCGCGATGGAAGAGCGCCTGCGCTTCGCCATCCGCGAAGGCGGCCGTACCGTCGGCGCAGGCATCGTCTCCAAGATCATCGAGTAATTCACTCGATACCGAGATCGGAAAGGCGGGCTTAGGTCCGCCTTTTTTTGTTCCGGCTGCCGCCGCAGTTGTGTGGTTTCCGGCACCGGATTATATTGATGTCCTGCAACAATGGAGGGCGACGTGAACAAAGCGCTGTTCTGAAACATTCGAAAAGCATTCCAATGGAAAGAACAGAACCATGTCACGCCCGTTTCTTGACGCTGCTGCGCGTCATCCGATAACGCTGCCAAGCGGCGATCCGCACCTTAACACCGTCCATCTCAACCGGGTGATCGATCACCCGAATATCGAGATCGGCGATTATTCCTACTATTCGGATTTCGATCCGGTGGAGGACCATGCGGCGCGGATTGCGCCCTATCTGTATCCCGGTGCGCCGGAGCGGCTCATTATCGGCCGATTTGTGCATATTGCGCATGGGGTGCGTTTTATCACCAGTTCCGCGAACCATCCGATGCGGGGCTTTTCGACCTATCCGTTCGCGGTGTTCAACCCGGAGACGATGGGGGCCTATCGCGACGAGGTCGCACAGCGCGGCGATACAGTCATCGGCAACGATGTCTGGCTCGGATACGGCGCGACGGTGCTGCCGGGCGTCACCATCGGGGACGGCGCCATCGTCGGGGCAGGGGCGGTCGTGAGCCGGGACGTGCCGTCCTACGCGATTGTCAGCGGCAATCCAGCGGAGGTGCGCCGCATGCGCTTCGACGAGGTCACGACCAGGGCGCTTCTCGATCTCAAATGGTGGAACTGGGAAATCGGCGAGATCGAAAAGCATCATGCCGCGATCAGCGGCGGAGATGCCGCGCTGCTGGCGTCGCAGCCGAGATAACGCGTTGTCGCGATGGCGGCGGCAATAAATCTGCCGCCATCGTCCGGAATGGCTGGACAAGGACAAAGTGCCGTAATATGAGACGCGCCGTTGCGCTAATATGCGCGGCCGGACCTAGGGGTATAGCTCAGTTGGTAGAGCGACGGTCTCCAAAACCGTAGGTCGCGGGTTCAAATCCTGCTGCCCCTGCCAGTTTTCTTTTTCGCCCCCCTTGATTTTGCCGGGAATCGGCTTTAGGTGACCGGGTGCGCTGGTATTGTCCTAGCCGGACGGGTGCGCATTCATGTAAAGCTGACGACGGTGTAAGAAGCGTGACCCGCTTCGAGCGCCCTTTTTTGGTCTCTCGTTGGCGAACATGGAAAACGAGTAACACCGCGCGGCGCTTGACGTGCAATGGAACCGGGCATCATGGCAAGAACCAATCCTTTCACCTTTCTGCAGCAAGTTCGCTCAGAAACGGCAAAAGTGACGTGGCCTTCGCGCCGCGAGACCATGATCTCCACGATCATGGTTCTGGCCATGGTCGTCATCGCGTCCCTTTTCTTTTTCACCGTCGACCAGATCTATGGGTGGGGCTTCGACTTCATCTTCGGACCGACGCGCTAATTTCTATTACGGATTACAAGGTACATGCCCGCTCGCTGGTACATCGTTCACGCATATTCGAACTTCGAAAAGAAGGTTGCGGAATCCATTGAGGAAGCTGCGAAAGCGAAAGGGCTTTGGGACCATTTCGAGCAGATTCTCGTGCCGACCGAAAAGGTCATCGAGGTGCGCCGCGGACGCAAGGTGGATTCGGAGCGCAAGTTCTTCCCCGGCTACGTCATGGTGCGCGCCAAGCTGACTGACGACGTGTTCCACCTGATCAAGAACACGCCGAAGGTGACCGGCTTCCTCGGCTCCGACAACAAGCCGGTTCCGATCACCGACAAGGAAGCCGAACAGATCCTCGGCCAGATCCAGGAAGGCGTCGAGCGGCCCAAGCCCTCCGTCTCCTTCGAGGTGGGCGAGCAGGTGCGCGTCTCCGACGGTCCGTTCGCGTCGTTCAACGGCGTCGTGCAGGAAGTGGACGAAGAGCGTTCGCGCCTGAAGGTGGAAGTATCGATTTTCGGCCGGGCCACCCCGGTTGAACTGGAATTCGGTCAGGTCGAAAAGGGCTGACCGGAAGAGCGGTGGGAGAAAATGGTGTCTTTAGCCGGACGCCGGATCGCACCACCAACTCTTTGAACCGCCGGGCGACCGGCACAGTTGGAAGAAGAGAGTGACAAATGGCTAAGAAGGTTGCAGGCCAGCTCAAGCTCCAGGTCCCGGCAGGCTCGGCGACGCCGTCGCCGCCGATCGGTCCTGCGCTTGGTCAGCGTGGCATCAACATCATGGAATTCTGCAAGGCGTTCAATGCCGCCACGCAGGAGATGGAAAAAGGATCCCCGATCCCGACCACCATCACTTATTACCAGGACAAGTCCTTCACCTTCAAAACGAAGACGCCGCCGGCGTCCTATCTTTTGAAGAAGGCGGCAAAGCTGAAGTCCGGCTCCAAGGAGCCCGGCAAGTCGGTTTGCGGCAAGATCGGACGCGACAAGATTCGCGAGATTGCCGAGCTGAAGATGAAGGACATGAATGCCGCCGACGTCGAAGCGGCAATGCGCATGATCGAAGGCTCCGCTCGCGCGATGGGCCTGGATGTGGAGGGCTGAGTCGATGGCTAATGTTGGCAAACGTACACAGCAGATCCGCGAAGGCGTAGACCGCAACAAGCTCTATGGGCTGAAGGAAGCGGTAACGATGGTCAAGGAACGTGCCAAGGCGAAGTTCGACGAGACCGTCGAAATCGCTTTCAATCTCGGTGTTGATCCGCGCCATGCAGACCAGATGGTCCGCGGCGTGGTCAATCTGCCGAATGGCACAGGTCGCTCCGTGCGCGTCGCAGTTTTCGCTCGTGGCGACAAGGCTGAAGAAGCCAAGGCAGCCGGTGCGGATATCGTCGGCGCCGAAGATCTGGTCGAGATCGTCCAGGGCGGCACGATCGACTTCGATCGCTGCATCGCCACGCCGGACATGATGCCGCTGGTCGGCCGTCTCGGCAAGGTGCTCGGCCCGCGTGGCATGATGCCGAACCCGAAGGTCGGTACCGTTACGCCGGACGTGAAGGCTGCGGTGCAGGCTTCCAAGGGCGGCGCGGTCGAGTTCCGGGTCGAAAAAGCCGGCATCGTGCATGCAGGCGTGGGCAAGGCCTCGTTCGACGCCAAGGCGCTGGAAGAAAACATCCGGGCGTTCGCCGATGCGGTCAACAAGGCAAAGCCGTCGGGCGCGAAGGGCACCTACGTCAAGCGCGTTGCGATTTCTTCGACGATGGGGCCGGGTTTGAAAATCGACCCGTCCAGCCTCGCCGCCGAAGCTTGATGAAAGAGTTCAGGACATCGCTATAAGCGGTTGTTCTTAATATCTTTCGAACCGGTCCGCCGGTTCGAAAAGGCCGGGCGGAAGTCCGGTCCCTGTCCGAGATTGCGGGTGGCTCGCCTTAATTCGCATGAGCCTGCATGAGACGCGAAGGGCCCAATGAATTTGGCCGAATGGCCGGTTTGGAGGGGTTCGAACGTATTGCCTTGTGTCGCGACTTCTTGTCCGGCGTAAGGGGGCAGGATCCTCGAACGTCGTCGGGTGATCCCAAAAGGCTCTCCTGGCGGCAAAGGCAACCGCGGACCGGTTCTCACGGATTGGTCTGCAAATTGGAGAGACGCAGTGGATAGAGCGGAAAAACGCGAATTCGTCACGCAGATGAACACGGTCTTCAACGAAGCCGGTTCCGTTGTCGTGGCCCACTACACCGGTCTCACCGTCGCGCAGATGGGCGAGTTTCGCACCAAAATGCGTGAGGCGGGCGGATCGGTGAAGGTCGCGAAGAACCGCCTTGCCAGAATCGCTCTCAAGGGCACGGAAGCCGAGGGCATGTCCGACCTGTTTACAGGTCAGACGGTCATCGCATATGCGAATGACCCGGTCACGGCTCCCAAAATCGCGAGTGAATTCGCCAAGTCGAACGACAAACTCGTTCTGCTCGGTGGCGCACTCGGTGCGACCGTTCTCGATGAAAAAGGCGTCAAGGCTCTTGCCGAGCTGCCTTCGCTCGATGAACTGCGCGCGAAACTCGTCGGCATGATCTCCACGCCGGCGACTCGCATCGCACAGGTTGTCAACGCACCGGCAGGAAACCTTGCCCGCGTTTTCAACGCTTACGCCCAGAAGGACGAGGCGGCATAGGCTGTCTTCATAAGTAAATCCAATCGAAGTTCGAACCTGAATAAACCAAGGAAAACGTAAAATGGCTGATCTCGCAAAAATCGTCGATGACCTGTCCAACCTGACCGTTCTGGAAGCTGCAGAACTGTCGAAGCTTCTGGAAGAAAAGTGGGGCGTTTCCGCCGCCGCTCCGGTTGCTGTCGCCGCCGCTGCCGGTGGTGCCGCTCCGGCAGAAGCCGCTGAAGAAAAGACCGAATTCGACGTCATCCTCGAAGAGGCCGGCGCTCAGAAGATCAACGTGATCAAGGAAGTGCGCACGATCACCGGTCTTGGCCTGAAAGAAGCCAAGGACCTGGTCGAAGGCGCTCCGAAGCCGGTCAAGGAAGCTATCTCCAAGGGCGAAGCCGAAGAGATCGTGAAGAAGCTGACGGAAGCCGGCGCGAAAGCGTCGATGAAGTAAGTTTGCATTGCGGCGGGCGGAGACGCTTCGCCCGCCGCGTGTTCATTACGTGAACCCTTTTCCCGAGACCGCCGGGCGCGGTTTCCGGAAACGGGTTTTTACCGTTTCAAGAGCTGGAAGGCCGGGCGCATGGGTCTTCGCTCTTTCTGTGAGTTCTCCGCGGCACGCGGAACATGATTTGGCAGGCCCGCCAGGGCAGACAATGAGGAGCGGCAATGGCTCAGTCCAGTACCTTCAACGGACGCAGGCGAGTAAGAAAATTTTTCGGTCACATTCCGGATGTCGCCGAAATGCCGAACCTGATCGAGGTTCAAAAAGCATCCTATGACCAATTCCTTATGGTCGACGAGCCGAAGGACGGCCGACTAGACGAGGGGCTGCAGGCCGCTTTCAAGTCGGTGTTCCCGATTTCCGATTTCTCGGGTGCGTCGATGCTGGAATTCGTGCGTTACGAGTTCGAGGCACCGAAGTTCGATGTCGAGGAATGCCGTCAGCGCGACCTGACGTATTCGGCGCCGCTGAAAGTGACGCTGCGCCTGATCGTGTTCGATATCGACGAAGACACCGGAGCCAAGTCGATCAAGGACATCAAGGAGCAGGATGTCTACATGGGCGACATGCCGCTCATGACCGACAATGGCACGTTCATCGTGAACGGCACCGAGCGCGTGATCGTTTCGCAGATGCACCGTTCGCCGGGCGTGTTCTTCGACCACGACAAGGGCAAGACGCATGCGTCCGGCAAGCTGCTGTTCGCCGCCCGTGTGATCCCGTATCGCGGCTCGTGGCTCGATATCGAGTTCGACGCCAAGGACAATGTCTATGCGCGCATCGACCGCCGCCGCAAGATCCCGGTCACGTCGCTCCTGATGGCACTCGGCCTTGATGCCGAGGAGATTCTCGATACCTACTATGACGCCATCGATTACAAGCGCGACGGCGACGGCTGGCGCGTGCCGTTTTCGGCGGATCGCATGAAGGGCATGAAGGCGACAACTGACCTGATTGACGCCGACAGCGGCGAGATCGTGCTGGAAGCGGGCAAGAAGCTGACCGCGCGCACCGCGAAGCAGATGGCCGAAAAGGGCGTCAAGGCGCTCCGTGCCACCGACGAGGACATGTACGGCATGTTCCTCGCAGAGGATCTGGTCAACTTCGAAACCGGCGAGATCTACCTGGAAGCCGGTGACGAGATCGACGAGAAGACGATCGCGGTTCTGCTGGAATCCGGCCACGACACCTTCAAGATCCTCGACATCGACCACGTCAATGTCGGCGCCTATATCCGTAACACGCTGGCTGTCGACAAGAACGAGAGCCACCAGGACGCACTGTTCGACATCTACCGCGTTATGCGTCCGGGCGAGCCGCCGACGATGGAAACGGCGGAAGCGATGTTCCAGTCGCTGTTCTTCGATTCGGAGCGTTACGACCTGTCGGCTGTGGGCCGCGTGAAAATGAACATGCGTCTCGGCCTCGATGTCGAAGACACCGTACGCGTCCTGCGCAAGGAAGACATCATCGAGGTCCTGCGCACGCTGCTCGACCTGCGTGACGGCAAGGGTGAAATCGACGACATCGACAACCTCGGCAACCGCCGCGTGCGTTCGGTCGGGGAACTGATGGAGAACCAGTACCGCGTCGGTCTGCTGCGCATGGAGCGCGCGATCAAGGAACGCATGTCGTCGATCGAGATCGACACCGTCATGCCGCAGGACCTGATCAACGCCAAGCCGGCCGCTGCGGCCGTGCGTGAGTTCTTCGGCTCCTCGCAGCTGTCGCAGTTCATGGACCAGACAAACCCGCTGTCGGAAATCACCCACAAGCGCCGCCTGTCTGCTCTCGGACCTGGCGGTCTGACCCGTGAACGCGCCGGCTTCGAAGTACGCGACGTCCACCCGACGCACTACGGCCGCATCTGCCCGATCGAGACGCCGGAAGGCCCGAACATCGGTCTGATCAACTCGCTGGCCACCTTCGCGCGCGTCAACAAGTACGGCTTCATCGAAAGCCCGTACCGCAAGATCGTCGATGGCAAGGTCACCGACGAGGTCGTCTACCTGTCGGCCATGGAAGAGGCCAAGCACTACGTTGCCCAGGCGAATGCCGAAATCGGCAAGGATGGCGCTTTCGTCAGCGAATTCGTCATCTGCCGTCATGCCGGTGACGTGATGCTGACGCCACGCGAACAGGTTGACCTGATGGACGTGTCGCCGAAGCAGATTGTTTCGGTCGCCGCGGCTCTTATCCCGTTCCTGGAAAACGACGACGCCAACCGCGCTCTGATGGGCTCGAACATGCAACGTCAGGCCGTGCCGCTGGTGCGTGCCGAAGCGCCGTTCGTGGGTACCGGCATGGAGCCGATCGTGGCTCGCGACTCCGGTGCCGCTATCGGCGCCCGTCGCGGCGGTGTCGTCGACCAGGTTGATGCCATGCGTATCGTCATCCGTGCGACAGAAGAACTCGACGCCTCGAAATCGGGTGTCGATATCTACCGCCTGCAGAAGTTCCAGCGCTCCAACCAGTCGACCTGCATCAACCAGCGTCCGCTGGTACGGGTCGGTGACGTGATCGGCAAGGGCGACATCATCGCCGACGGCCCGTCAACCGATCTGGGTGACCTGGCGCTCGGCCGTAACGTGCTCGTCGCGTTCATGCCGTGGAACGGTTATAATTACGAGGACTCCATTCTTCTCTCCGAGAAGATCGTCCGTGACGACGTGTTCACCTCCATCCACCTCGAGGAATTCGAAGTGATGGCGCGCGACACCAAGCTCGGACCGGAGGAAATCACGCGTGACATTCCGAACGTGTCGGAAGAGGCGCTGAAAAACCTCGACGAGGCCGGTATCGTCTATATCGGCGCCGAGGTCGGCCCGGGCGACATCCTGGTCGGCAAGATCACTCCGAAGGGCGAAAGCCCGATGACGCCGGAAGAAAAGCTCCTGCGCGCCATCTTCGGCGAGAAGGCGTCAGACGTGCGCGACACGTCCATGCGCATGCCGCCCGGCGCTTTCGGCACCGTTGTAGAAGTCCGCGTCTTCAACCGCCACGGCGTAGAGAAGGACGAGCGCGCTATGGCGATCGAGCGCGAGGAAATCGAGCGTCTTGCGAAGGACCGCGACGACGAACAGGCGATCCTCGACCGTAACACCTTCGGCCGTCTGGCCGAGATGCTCGACGGTCAGGAATCCATCGCCGGTCCGAAGGGCTTCAAGAAGGGCGCCAAGCTTTCCGGTGAAGTGCTGGAGAACTATCCACGTTCGCAGTGGTGGCAGTTCGCTGTCTCCGACGAGAAGGTCCAGGACAATCTCGAACAGCTGCGCAACCAGTACGACGATTCCAAGAAGCGCCTTGAACAGCGGTTCATGGACAAGGTCGAGAAAGTCCAGCGCGGCGACGAGATGCCGCCCGGCGTGATGAAGATGGTCAAGGTCTTCGTCGCTGTTAAGCGCAAGATCCAGCCGGGCGACAAGATGGCCGGCCGTCACGGCAACAAGGGTGTTGTTTCGCGCATCCTGCCGATCGAGGACATGCCGTTCCTGGAGGACGGTACGCATGCCGATATCGTGCTAAACCCGCTCGGCGTGCCGAGCCGCATGAATGTCGGTCAGATTCTCGAGACGCACCTTGGTTGGGCCTGTGCCGGCATGGGCAGGAAGATCGGCGAGATGATGGATGCCTATCGCGAAAGCGGCAATGCCAAGCCGATCCGCGAGACGCTGACGGATCTCATCCCGGCGAATGGCCGCAACGAGCAGATCGCCAAGCTGGACGACGATGGCGTTATCGAAATCGCCAAGCAGTTCGAGCGCGGCGTGTCGATTGCGACTCCGGTCTTCGACGGTGCAGTCGAGGCGGACATCAACGAGATGCTGGCGAAGGCGGGGCTCAAGGAGACCGCGCAGTCGACGCTCTATGATGGCCGTACCGGCGAGGAGTTCGATCGCCAGGTGACCGTGGGCTACATCTACATGCTGAAACTGCATCACCTGGTCGACGACAAGATCCATGCTCGCTCGATCGGCCCGTACTCGCTCGTCACCCAGCAGCCGCTGGGCGGTAAGGCGCAGTTCGGCGGCCAGCGTTTCGGTGAGATGGAGGTCTGGGCGCTCGAAGCGTATGGCGCGGCCTACACGCTGCAGGAAATGCTGACCGTGAAGTCGGACGACGTGGCCGGCCGTACCAAGGTCTACGAAGCCATCGTACGCGGCGACGACACGTTCGAAGCGGGCATTCCCGAAAGCTTCAACGTGCTGGTCAAGGAAATGCGTTCGCTCGGCCTCAACGTGGAGCTCGAGTCAACGCGGGCTCCGTATCCGGGAGAAGAACAAGAGGCGCTTCCGGACGCTGCAGAGTAATCAGTGCGCCGCCGGTGGAGGGATTTCCGCCGGCGGCCGCTTCACCGCTTGGGCCGGCGTCGATCACCGTTTGGCCGGTATTTGAGAATACACAGCGGACATATTGTTCCGCGCATTAAATTGGGGAACTTCCCCGCAAGGAGAACGGCATGAACCAAGAGGTTGCAAATCTTTTCAATCCTCAGGCTCCCGCCCAGAATTTTGACGCCATTCGCATCTCGATAGCGAGCCCGGAAAAGATCCTTTCCTGGTCGTATGGCGAGATCAAAAAGCCGGAAACGATCAACTACCGCACGTTCAAGCCGGAGCGTGACGGCCTTTTCTGCGCGCGCATTTTCGGCCCGATCAAGGACTATGAATGCCTGTGCGGCAAGTACAAGCGGATGAAGTACAAGGGCATCATCTGCGAAAAGTGCGGCGTGGAAGTCACGCTGAGCCGCGTGCGCCGCGAGCGCATGGGCCACATCGAGCTTGCCGCTCCGGTTGCGCATATCTGGTTCCTGAAGTCGCTGCCGTCTCGTATCGGCACGCTGCTCGACATGACGCTGAAGGATATCGAGCGCGTTCTCTACTTCGAAAATTACATCGTCACCGAACCGGGTCTGACCTCGCTTAAGGAGTACCAGCTTCTTTCCGAGGAAGAGCACATGATGGCCGTCGACGAGTTCGGCGAAGACCAGTTCACGGCCATGATCGGCGCCGAAGCAATCCAGGAAATCCTGGCATCGATGGATCTGCCGAAGATCGCCAACGAGCTGCGCGAGGAACTGGAGACCACCACCTCGGACCTCAAGCAGAAGAAGCTGATGAAGCGGCTCAAGGTCGTCGAGAATTTCATCGACTCGCAGAACCGCCCGGAATGGATGATCATGAAGGTCATCCCCGTGATCCCGCCGGACCTGCGACCGCTGGTTCCGCTGGATGGCGGACGTTTCGCGACTTCTGACCTGAACGATCTCTATCGCCGCGTCATCAACCGTAACAACCGTCTGAAGCGGCTGATGGAGTTGCGTGCGCCGGGTATCATCATCCGCAACGAAAAGCGCATGCTGCAGGAGGCGGTCGACGCCCTGTTCGACAACGGCCGGCGTGGCCGCGTCATCACCGGCGCCAACAAGCGTCCGCTGAAGTCGCTGAGCGACATGCTGAAGGGCAAGCAGGGCCGCTTCCGCCAGAACCTGCTCGGCAAGCGCGTCGACTATTCCGGCCGTTCGGTCATCGTGACCGGTCCGGAACTCAAGCTGCACCAGTGCGGCCTGCCGAAGAAGATGGCGCTCGAGCTGTTCAAGCCGTTCATCTACGCGCGGCTCGACGCCAAGGGCTATTCGTCCACGGTGAAACAGGCCAAGAAGCTGGTCGAGAAGGAAAAGCCGGAAGTCTGGGACATCTTGGACGAGGTGATCCGCGAGCATCCGGTGCTGCTCAACCGCGCACCGACGCTGCACCGTCTTGGCATCCAGGCCTTCGAACCTGTGCTGATCGAGGGCAAGGCAATCCAGCTGCATCCGCTGGTCTGCACCGCGTTCAACGCCGACTTCGACGGCGACCAGATGGCCGTACACGTTCCGCTGTCGCTCGAAGCGCAGCTGGAAGCGCGTGTCCTGATGATGTCGACCAACAACATCCTGCATCCGGCCAACGGTCAGCCGATCATCGTGCCGTCGCAGGACATGGTGCTTGGTCTCTATTACCTGTCGATCGTGGCCGAGAACGAGCCGGGGCAGGGGATGGTCTTCTCCGACATGGGCGAACTGCACCATGCGCTGGAATCCAAGGTCGTCACGCTGCATACCAAGATCAAGGGCCGCTTCAAGACGGTCGACGAGGACGGCAATCCGATCTCGAAGATCTACGAGACGACCCCGGGCCGCATGATCATCGGCGAATTGCTGCCGCGCCATGGCAAGGTGTCGTTCGATATCTGCAACACGGAGATGACGAAGAAGAACATCTCCAAGATGCTCGATGTGGTCTATCGCCACTGCGGCCAGAAAGAGACGGTGATCTTCGCCGACCGGATCATGGCGCTTGGCTTCGGCCATGCATGCCGCGCCGGTATCTCCTTCGGCAAGGACGACATGGTTATCCCGGACTCCAAGACGAATATCGTCGCGGAAACCGACAAGATCGCCAAGGAATACGAGCAGCAGTACAATGACGGCCTGATTACCTTCGGCGAGAAGTACAACAAGGTTGTCGATGCCTGGGCGCGTTGCGACGACAAGCTGACCGAGGAAATGATGGCCGGCATTCAGGCCGTCCAGTTCGAGGAAAGCGGCCGTCAGAAACAGATGAACTCCATCTACATGATGGCACGTTCGGGTGCTCGTGGTTCGACCCGTCAGATGAAACAGCTTGCCGGCATGCGCGGCCTGATGGCCAAGCCGGACGGTTCGATCATCGAGACGCCGATCATCTCGAACTTCAAGGAAGGCCTGTCGGTCAACGAGTACTTCAACTCCACCCACGGCGCCCGCAAGGGGCTCGCGGACACGGCGTTGAAGACGGCGAACTCCGGTTACCTGACCCGCCGCCTCGTCGACGTGGCGCAGGACTGCATCATCACCCAGAAGGACTGCGGCACCGACAAGGGGCTGACCATGTCGCCGATCGTCGATGCCGGCCAGGTCGTTGCCTCGATCGGGCAGCGCGTCCTGGGCCGCACGACGCTGGAGGACATTGTCCATCCGGCGACCGGGGAGGTCATCGTCCCGGCCGGCACAATGGTCGAGGAAAAGGACATCGACGTCATCGAGGAAGCCGGGATCCAGACCGTGAAGATCCGTTCGGCGCTGACCTGCGAATTGCAGTCCGGCGTTTGCGGCGTCTGCTACGGCCGCGACCTTGCGCGCGGTACGCCGGTCAACATGGGTGAGGCTGTCGGCGTTATCGCCGCACAGTCGATCGGCGAGCCGGGCACCCAGCTGACCATGCGTACCTTCCACATGGGCGGTACGGCGCAGGTTGTCGACCAGTCCTTCCTCGAAGCTTCCTATGAGGGCACGATCGAGATCCGCAACCGCAACGTGGTGCGTAACTCGGAAGGCGCTCTCATTGCGATGGGCCGCAACATGGCGGTCATCATTCGCGACGAGAAGGGCGAGGAGCGTGCGACACAGCGTGTCACCTACGGTTCGAAGATCATGGTCGACGACGGCGACAAGGTGAAGCGCGGCCAGCGTCTTGCCGAGTGGGACCCCTACACCCGTCCGATCATGACGGAAGTCGAGGGTACCGCTCAGTTCGAGGATCTGGTCGACGGTCTGTCGGTGCAGGAATCGGCCGACGAGTCCACCGGCATCACCAAGCGCATGGTCATCGACTGGCGCTCGACGCCGCGCGGTTCGGACCTGAAACCCGCAATCGCCGTGCTCGACTCGAAGGGCAAGATCGCCAAGCTCGCGAGGGGTGGTGACGCCAAGTTCCTGCTGTCTGTGGACGCCATTCTCTCGGTTGAGCCGGGCGCCCATGTCAAGCCGGGCGACGTGATTGCGCGTATTCCGATGGAGAGCGCCAAGACCAAGGACATCACGGGTGGTCTGCCGCGTGTGGCCGAACTGTTCGAGGCGCGCCGTCCGAAGGATCATGCCGTCATTGCAGACATTGACGGTATCATCCGCTATGGCCGGGACTACAAGAACAAGAGGCGCATCATCATCGAACCGCATGATGAAACGCAGGAGCCGGTAGAATACCTCATCCCGAAAGGCCGTCCGTTCCATCTGCAGGACGGCGATACGATCGAGAAGGGCGACTATGTTCTCGACGGCAATCCGGCGCCGCATGACATCCTGTCTGTGAAGGGCGTGGAAGCACTTGCCTCATATCTCGTCGACGAGGTTCAGGAAGTGTATCGATTGCAGGGCGTGGTGATCAACGACAAGCACATCGAGGTGATCGTTCGCCAGATGCTGCAGAAGATCGAGATCACCAATGCGGGCGACTCCCAGTACATTGCGGGCGACAATGTCGACCGTATCGAGCTGGAAGAAGTCAACGAACGCTTGGTCGAGGAAGGCAAGGAGCCCGCATCGGGCCATCCGGTTCTGCTCGGCATTACCAAGGCGTCGCTGCAGACACCGTCCTTCATCTCGGCGGCCTCCTTCCAGGAGACGACCAAGGTACTGACGGAAGCAGCTGTTGCCGGCAAGATCGACACGCTGCAGGGCCTGAAGGAAAACGTGATCGTCGGCCGCCTCATCCCGGCAGGCACGGGTGGCACGATGAATCAGATCCGTCGCATCGCCACGGCGCGCGACGACCTGATTCTCGAGGAGCGCCGCAAGTCCTCGAACGCGGCGGGCGCCGATGCGATGCTGGTCGACATGACCGAATCGGGCGCGCCGGCCGAGTAAGGCATCAGCCTTTCGAGAAAGAAAAAACGCCGGGCCATGTGCCCGGCGTTTTCATTTTTTGGCAAGAGATAGGAGGGACCCCGGTCAGCCTTCCGGCTTCCAGTCCTTCAGCACGGCGAAGGGATCGTAGTCGTCATCCTCATCGTTCGCGGTGAAGCCGCGATCTCCGCTTTCCTCGAGTCCCTCGGCAAAGGTGACAATGGCGACTTCGCCTTCCAAGGCTCCCTGGTAGGCGGATGCGTGCGGTTCCTCGTCTGGTGCGTCAACCAGCGTGCCGATCTGGTCGAATTCAGCTTCCTCGTAGCCGCGTTCGGCGAGTGCGTTGAGAGCCGTCCTGATCGCGGAATCATCATCCGGCGCCAGAAGCAGGATGTGAATGGCGGTCTCGGGTCCGTCCTTAACAGGCCAGACGCGGCCGATGATGATGAAGACGCCGGTGCCGGCGTCCGATTCGCTTTCGTCCATTTCGATGGCATCCATTTCGCGGTTTCGTCCGGTCCTATTCAGCATGATTCCCCGCGCGATGCGACAGGACAGGTAAAGGTACAGTTGCCCCGATGCGAATGTTTCGCGGGAGCCTTGCCATGCGCAACAAGATTGCGCGGAATTCGTAGCGAACGTCCCTGACGGTTGGCTTGCGCAAAAAGCATCCGGTTTCTCTTGACGGGGCAGGGGGTTGCGTATAGATAGCCCGGCATCAGGCCAATGTGAGATTGATTTTTCGGTGGCGCCGAGCCCTGGAGCTTGTCTCAAACAAGGCTTATTAGCGAAGCTGATACATCGCAGATTCATGAAACGGTTCGCCGTTTCCTCTGGTTTTTTGGGGCAGGGCCGGCGGAGGTCGCGTGCCCCGCTGTTGCATGTTGATGCGAAACAGTTTTTGCGCATGCGCGCCCGAATGAACGAAGGATGGCTTGATGCCTACAGTAAACCAGTTGGTCCGTAAGCCCCGCGTGGCTCCGGTCAAGCGCAACAAGGTTCCGGCCCTTCAGGCCAACCCGCAGAAGCGCGGCGTTTGCACCCGCGTTTACACGACGACGCCGAAGAAGCCGAACTCGGCTCTCCGCAAGGTTGCCAAGGTTCGTCTGACGAACGGCTTCGAGGTGATCGGCTACATTCCGGGTGAAGGCCACAACCTTCAGGAGCACTCCGTCGTGATGATCCGCGGCGGCCGCGTGAAGGACCTTCCCGGCGTTCGTTATCACATTCTGCGCGGCGTGCTCGATACGCAGGGCGTCAAGAACCGCAAGCAGCGCCGTTCCAAATATGGCGCGAAGCGTCCGAAGTAAGGAATTAGCGGTCGGCCAGGCCACCGCCCAAGAGTGAGAAGCAGACATGTCGCGTCGCCACAGAGCAGAAAAGCGTGAAATTAACCCGGATCCGAAATTCGGGGATACGATTGTCACGAAATTCATGAATGCCATTATGCTTGACGGCAAGAAGTCCGTCGCCGAGCGCATTGTTTACGGTGCATTCGACACCATTGCCGACAAGACGAAGCAGGAGCCGGTCGAGCTGTTCCATCAGGCTCTCGACAACGTCGCTCCGCACGTCGAAGTGCGTTCGCGCCGTGTTGGTGGCGCCACCTACCAGGTGCCGGTCGATGTGCGTCCGGAGCGCCGCCAGGCGCTGGCCATCCGCTGGATGATCACCGCTGCCCGCAAACGCAACGAGACGACGATGGTTGATCGCCTCTCCGGCGAGTTGATGGATGCCGCGAACAATCGCGGCTCCGCTGTCAAGAAGCGCGAAGACACCCACAAGATGGCGGAAGCCAACCGGGCGTTCTCGCATTATCGCTGGTAACAAGAAGACCTGTTTTAGAGAGACCTCCTCCCATGGCTCGCGAATATCCGCTGGAAGACTACCGCAACTTCGGCATCATGGCTCACATCGATGCCGGCAAGACGACGACGACCGAGCGCGTTCTTTTCTACACCGGCAAGAGCCACAAGATCGGCGAAGTGCACGATGGTGCCGCGACGATGGACTGGATGGAGCAGGAACAGGAGCGCGGTATCACGATCACGTCGGCCGCGACGACCACTTTCTGGGCCGGCCGCGACGGCAAGCGCAAGCGCTTCAACATCATCGACACGCCCGGACACGTCGACTTCACCATTGAAGTCGAGCGCTCGTTGCGCGTTCTCGATGGCGCGGTAGCGCTTCTCGACGCCAATGCCGGCGTCGAGCCGCAGACGGAGACCGTCTGGCGCCAGGCGAACAAGTACAAAGTTCCGCGGATGATCTTCGTCAACAAGATGGACAAGATCGGCGCCGACTTCTTCCGCTGTGTCGAAATGATCGGTACCCGCCTTGGCGCCAAGCCGGTTGTCATGCAGTTGCCGATCGGTGCCGAGAACGATTTCGCAGGCGTCGTCGATCTTATCGAGATGAAGGCGCTGATCTGGAAGTCCGAAAACCTTGGCGCCGAGTGGGACGTCCTTGATATCCCGGCCGATCTTCAGGCCCAGGCCGAAGAGTACCGCGAGCTTCTTATCGAAGCGGCCGTCGAATATGACGAAGCGGCGATGGAAGCCTATCTCGAAGGCGAAATGCCTGACAACGACAAGCTCCGCGCACTGATCCGCAAGGGAACCTGCGACGTTCAGATCTTCCCGGTGTTCTGCGGTTCCGCTTTCAAGAACAAGGGTGTGCAGCCGCTGCTCGACGCAGTTGTCGACTTCCTGCCGTCGCCGATCGACGTTCCGGCCATCAAGGGCATCGATCCGAAGACGGAAGGCGAAATCAAGCGCATCTCGTCCGACGACGAGCCGCTGTCGATGCTTGCCTTCAAGATCATGAACGATCCGTTCGTGGGATCGCTGACCTTCTGCCGCATCTATTCCGGCAAGGTGGAGACCGGCGTCTCGCTGATGAACACGGTGAAGGAAAAGCGCGAGCGCATCGGCCGCATGCTGCAGATGCACTCCAACAGCCGTGAAGACATCAAGGAAGCGTTTGCTGGCGATATCGTCGCGATCGCGGGCCTGAAGGAAACCACGACGGGCGACACGCTTTGCGATCCGCTCAAGCCGGTGATTCTGGAGCGCATGGAGTTCCCGGATCCGGTGATTTCGATCGCTGTCGAGCCGAAGACCAAGAGCGACCAGGAAAAGATGGGCCTCGCGCTCAACCGCCTGGCCGCCGAAGATCCGTCCTTCCGCGTTCGTTCGGACGAGGAATCCGGCCAGACGATCATCTCGGGCATGGGCGAACTGCATCTCGACATTCTCGTCGACCGCATGAAGCGCGAGTTCAAGGTGGAAGCCAATATCGGTGCGCCGCAGGTTGCTTATCGCGAGACGATCACCCGCGAAGCCGACATCGACTACACGCACAAGAAGCAGTCCGGTGGTTCGGGCCAGTTCGCTCGGGTGAAGATCACCTTCGCGCCGAACCCCGATGGAGACGATTTCGTCTTCGAAAGCACCGTGGTGGGCGGCAACGTTCCGAAGGAATACATCCCGGGTGTCGAAAAGGGCATTCAGTCGGTCATGGACTCCGGTCCGCTTGCTGGCTTCCCGATGCTGGGCGTCAAGGCGACGCTGACGGATGGTGCGTATCATGACGTCGATTCCTCCGTGCTTGCCTTCGAGATCGCGGCACGCGCTGCTTTCCGTGAAGGTGCGCAGAAGGCCGGTGCGCAGTTGCTCGAGCCGATCATGAAGGTGGAAGTGGTGACGCCGGAAGACTACATGGGCGACATCATCGGCGACCTCAATTCGCGCCGCGGCCAGATCGCCGGGACCGAGAGCCGCAACATCGACCAGGTGATCACCGCCATGGTGCCGCTGGCCAACATGTTCGGCTACGTGAACACGCTGCGGTCGATGAGCCAGGGCCGTGCCCAGTACACCATGATCTTCGACCACTACGAGGCAGTGCCTCAGGCGGTCGCCCAAGAGATCCAGAAGAAATACGCCTAAGGCGGGGATCGGCCGGTCGCCGCATCGCGGGGCCGGTCACGAGAAACATTTTGTCCGCGTGACAGACAGGAACGGAGAATTAAGATGGCGAAGGGTAAGTTTGAGCGCACGAAGCCGCATGTGAACATCGGCACGATTGGTCACGTGGACCATGGCAAGACGTCGCTGACGGCGGCGATCACGAAGTTTTTCGGCGAATTCAAGGCCTATGACCAGATCGACGCTGCGCCGGAAGAAAAGGCTCGCGGCATCACGATCTCGACGGCGCATGTGGAATACGAGACGGAAGCGCGTCACTACGCCCACGTCGACTGCCCGGGCCACGCCGACTACGTGAAGAACATGATCACGGGCGCTGCGCAGATGGACGGCGCGATCCTGGTGGTTTCGGCCGCCGACGGCCCGATGCCGCAGACGCGCGAGCACATCCTGCTTGCCCGCCAGGTCGGCGTTCCGGCGATCGTGGTGTTCCTCAACAAGGTCGACCAGGTCGACGACGAGGAGCTTCTCGAGCTGGTCGAGATGGAAGTGCGCGAGCTGCTTTCGTCCTACGAGTTCCCCGGCGACGACATTCCGGTGGTCAAGGGTTCTGCGCTGGTTGCGCTGGAAGACGGCGACAAGGCGAAGGGCGAGGACGCGATCCGCGCGCTGATGGCCGAAGTCGACAGCTACATCCCGACGCCCGAGCGTCCGATCGACCAGCCGTTCCTGATGCCGATCGAGGACGTGTTCTCGATCTCGGGCCGCGGCACGGTGGTGACCGGCCGCGTCGAGCGCGGCATCATCAATGTCGGCGACGAAATCGAGATCGTGGGCATCCGCGACACGACGAAGACGACGTGCACGGGCGTGGAGATGTTCCGCAAGCTGCTCGACCAGGGCATGGCCGGCGACAACATCGGCGCGCTGCTGCGCGGCGTCGACCGCGAGGGCGTCGAGCGCGGCCAGGTGCTGTGCAAGCCGGGTTCGGTTAAGCCGCACAAGAAGTTCCTGGCCGAAGCCTACATCCTGACGAAGGAAGAGGGCGGGCGTCACACGCCGTTCTTCAACAAGTACCGTCCGCAGTTCTACTTCCGCACGACGGACGTGACGGGTGAGGTGACGCTTCCGGAAGGCACCGAAATGGTGATGCCGGGCGACAACGCCGAGATGAATGTCGAGCTGATCGTGCCGATCGCGATGGAAGAGCGCCTGCGCTTCGCCATCCGCGAAGGCGGCCGTACCGTCGGCGCAGGCATCGTCTCCAAGATCATCGAGTAGGCGAACTAAGAGTTTGGCGAAGCGCGGCACCCGCTGCCGCGCTTCGCTTCTTGAATAAGGAAAAAGTCGTATGAACGGCCAGAACATCCGCATTCGCCTGAAGGCGTTCGACCACCGCGTCCTTGATGCTTCGACACGTGAAATCGTGTCGACTGCAAAGCGGACCGGCGCGAGCGTGCGCGGGCCTGTGCCGCTGCCGACACGGATCGAGAAATTCACCGTGAACCGGTCGCCGCACATCGACAAGAAAAGCCGCGAGCAGTTCGAAATGCGCACACACAAGCGCCTTTTGGACATCGTTGATCCGACTCCGCAGACCGTGGACGCGCTTATGAAGCTCGATCTCGCGGCCGGCGTTGATGTCGAGATCAAGCTCTGAGTGAACCGGATTGGGGAAGGATGAACCAATGCGTTCAGGAGTAATTGCACAGAAGCTGGGAATGACGCGCGTCTACAATGACGATGGCGAACAGCAGCCGGTTACGGTTCTCCGGATGGAGAACTGCCAGGTGGTTGCCCAGCGTACAGAAGACAAGAACGGCTACACGGCAGTGCAGCTCGGTTCCGGCTTTGCGAAGGTGAAGAACACCTCCAAGGCGATGCGTGGCCATTTCGCCAAGGCATCGATCGAGCCGAAACGAAAGCTTGCCGAGTTCCGCGTTTCGCCTGACAACATGATCGATGTCGGCGCCGAACTGACGGCCGAGCACTTCGTGCCGGGCCAGAAGGTCGACGTGACGGGCACGACACAGGGCAAGGGCTTCCAGGGTGTCATGAAGCGCCACAATTTCGGCGGCGGCCGTGCAACCCACGGTAACTCGCTTTCGCACCGCTCGCACGGTTCCACCGGCATGTGCCAGGACCCGGGCAAGGTGTTCAAGGGCAAGAAGATGGCCGGTCACATGGGTGCGACCCGCGTGACGACGCAAAACCTCGAGATCGTCTCCACCGACGCCGAGCGCGGCCTGATCCTGGTCAAGGGTGCGGTTCCGGGTTCCAAGGGTGCCTGGATCTTGGTGCGCGACGCCGTCAAGGCCGGCCTGCCGAAAGATGCGCCTAAGCCGGCTGCACTGCGTGCATCCGCTGAAGCGGCTCCGGCTACCGAGAGCGCTGAAGGGGCAGAATGATGGATATCAAAGTAACGACGCTTGCCGGCAAAGCAGCCGGTTCGGTCAAGGTTTCCGACGAAGTGTTCGGTCTCGAGCCGCGCGCGGACCTCATCCAGCGTGTCGTGCTGTGGCAGCTTGCCAAGAAGCAGCAGGGCACGCATCAGTCCAAGGGCCGTTCCGAGATCTCTCGCACCGGCGCGAAGATGTTCCGCCAGAAGGGCACCGGCCGTGCACGTCACTCGTCGGCTCGCGCTCCGCAGTTCCGCGGCGGCGGCAAGGCCCACGGTCCGGTTGCGCGCAGCCACGAAACGGCCATTCCGAAGAAGGTCCGCGCTCTCGGCCTGCGCCATGCGCTGTCGGCCAAGGCGAAATCGTCCGACCTGATCATCATCGATGATCTGAAGGCCGGTGACGCGAAAACCAAGACGCTGCTCGGTCAGCTGAGCGGTCTCGGTCTTGACAACGCACTCGTGATTGGCGGCGCCGAACTCGACGCGAACTTCAAGAACGCGGCGGCAAACATTCCGCATATCGATGTGCTGCCGGTGCAGGGCATCAATGTCTACGACATCCTGCGCCGCAACAAGCTGGTGCTGTCCAAGGCTGCGGTCGAAGCACTCGAGGAGCGGTTCAAATGACGGACATTCGCCACTATGACGTGATCGTCTCCCCGGTGATCACCGAGAAATCGACCTTCGTGTCGGAACACAACCAGGTCATCTTCAACGTCGCGCGCGACGCTTCCAAGCCGGAAATCAAGGCTGCTGTCGAAGCGTTGTTCGGTGTCAAAGTGAAGGCGGTCAACACCATGGTCCGCAAGGGCAAGGTGAAGCGGTTCCGCGGCATCAAGGGCAAGCAGAGTGACGTTAAAAAGGCGGTCGTGACCCTCGTTGATGGTCAGTCCATCGACGTCGCGACCGGGCTCTAACCGGTCGGCCGAGAGGTATTTGTTATGGCATTGAAAACTTTCAAACCGACGTCTCCCGGCCAGCGCCAGCTGGTTACGGTCGACCGTTCCGGCCTGCACAAGGGCGGTCCGGTCAAGGCGCTCACCCAGGGTCTGTCGAAGTCGGGCGGCCGCAACAATGCGGGCCGCATGACGTCGCGCAACAAGGGCGGCGGTCACAAGCGGACCTACCGCATCATCGACTTCAAGCGCGGCAAGAAGGATATCGAGGCGACGGTAGAGCGTCTTGAGTACGATCCGAACCGCACCGCCTTCATCGCGCTTCTGAAGTACGACGATGGCGAGTTGTCCTACATCCTCGCGCCGCAGCGTCTGCAGGCGGGTGACCGCGTGGTGTCGGCCGAATACGCCGACGTCAAGCCGGGCAACGCGATGGAACTGGGCCGCATGCCGGTCGGCACGATCGTGCACAACGTCGAGATGAAGCCCGGCAAGGGCGGACAGATCGCACGTTCCGCCGGCACATACGCGCAGCTCGTCGGTCGTGACCAGGGCATGGCGATCCTTCGCCTGAATTCCGGCGAACAGCGTCTTGTCTCGGGCAAGTGCATCGCGACCGTCGGCGCCGTCTCCAACCCGGATCACGGCAACATCAACCTCGGCAAGGCCGGCCGTTCGCGCTGGCTCGGCCGTCGCCCGCATGTTCGCGGTGTCGTCATGAACCCTGTTGACCACCCGCATGGTGGTGGTGAAGGACGCACGTCCGGCGGTCGTCATCCGGTGACGCCGTGGGGCAAGCCGACCAAGGGCAAGCGCACCCGTTCGAACAAGTCGACCGACAAGTTCATCATGCGTTCGCGCCACCAGCGCAAGAAGTAATCGAGAGAGGAAAAGCCTATGGCTCGTTCAGTTTGGAAAGGCCCGTTTGTTGACGGCTATCTTCTCAAGAAGGCTGACAAGGCCCGCGAGAGTGGTCGTCACGACGTGATCAAGATCTGGAGCCGCCGCTCCACCATCATGCCGCAATTCGTCGGCCTGACCTTCGGCGTCTACAACGGCACCAAGCATATTCCGGTCGCCGTTTCCGAGGACATGGTTGGCCACAAATTCGGTGAATTCGCTCCGAGCCGGACCTATTACGGTCATGGTGCGGACAAGAAGGCAAAGAGGAAGTAACCATGGGCAAGCCCAAGGCACCGCGCCGGCTGGCCGACAACGAAGCGCGTGCGGTTACCCGCACGATCCGCGTCAGCCCGCAGAAGCTCAATCTGGTTGCGGCCATGATCCGCGGCAAGAAGGTGGAATCGGCGCTGGCCGATCTGACCTTCTCGCGCAAGCGTATCGCCTCGACCGTGAAGAAGACGCTGGAATCGGCGATCGCCAACGCAGAGAACAACCACGATCTCGATGTGGACGCTCTGGTTGTCGCAGAGGCCTATGTCGGCAAGTCGATTGTCATGAAGCGTTTCATGGCACGCGGTCGCGGCCGTGCAAGCCGTATCGAAAAACCGTTCTCTCACCTCACGATCGTTGTGCGTGAGCAAGAGGAAGCAGGGGAGGCCGCGTAATGGGTCAGAAGATTAATCCGGTCGGCCTTCGTCTCGGCATCAACCGCACTTGGGATTCGCGTTGGTACGCGAATACCGGCGAATACGGCCAGCTTTTGCATGAGGATCTGAAGATCCGCGAGTACCTGATGAAGGAACTCAAGCAGGCTGCCGTCTCGAAGATCGTGATCGAGCGTCCGCACAAGAAATGCCGCGTGACGATCCATTCGGCTCGTCCGGGGATCATCATCGGCAAGAAGGGCGCGGACATCGAAAAGCTGCGCCGCAAGCTGTCGGAATTCACCTCGGCCGAAACGCATCTCAACATCGTTGAAGTGCGCAAGCCGGAAATTGACGCGAACCTGGTTGCGCAGTCGATCGCGCAGCAGCTGGAACGCCGCGTGGCGTTCCGCCGCGCCATGAAGCGCGCCGTTCAGTCGGCGATGCGCCTCGGTGCCGAAGGCATCCGCATCAACTGCGCCGGCCGCCTCGGCGGCGCGGAAATCGCCCGTACGGAATGGTACCGCGAAGGCCGCGTTCCGCTGCATACGCTGCGCGCCGACGTGGACTACGGAACCGCCGAAGCCGAAACGGCTTACGGTATCTGCGGTATCAAGGTCTGGATCTTCAAGGGTGAAATCCTCGAGCACGATCCGATGGCTTCTGAGCGCCGGGCAACGGAAACCGATAGCCAGGGTTCTGGCCGCCGTCGCGACAACGCGTAAGCGGACGGGATTGGAGTAAGAGACAATGCTGCAACCGAAACGGACAAAGTACCGCAAGCAGTTCAAGGGCAAGATCCATGGCGTCGCCAAGGGTGGCACTGCCTTGAACTTCGGTGAATATGGCCTGAAAGCGCTTGAGCCGAACCGGGTCAACGCTCGCGAGATCGAGGCGGCCCGCCGCGCGATCACCCGTCACATGAAACGTGCCGGCCGCGTGTGGATCCGCATCTTCCCCGACACTCCGGTCACGTCCAAGCCGACCGAAGTGCGCATGGGCAAGGGCAAGGGCTCGGTCGACTATTGGGCGGCCAAGGTGAAGCCCGGCCGCGTGATGTTTGAAATCGACGGCGTTCCCGAGGATATCGCACGCGAGGCACTGCGCCTTGGCGCAGCGAAACTTTCCGTTCGGACGCGCTTTATCCAGCGTATCGCCGAGTAGGAGTGAAGCCGATGAAAGCCTCTGATGTTAAGGCCATGAGCGCCGACCAGCTCGCCGATGAGCTGGCCAAGCTCAAAAAGGAACAGTTCAACCTGCGCTTCCAGAAGGCGACGGGTCAGCTGGAGAAAACCTCGCGCGTACGTGAAGTGCGCCGCGACATTGCCCGTATCAAGACGATTGCCGCGCAGACCGCGGCCAAAGGGAAGTAACGATGCCAAAACGCATTCTTCAGGGCACCGTCGTGAGCGACAAGAACGACAAGACCGTAGTGGTCCGGGTCGAGCGCCGCTTCACGCACCCGCTGTTCAAAAAGACCGTGCGCCGCTCCAAGAAATACAAGGCGCATGACGAAAGCAACCAGTTCAAGGTTGGCGATTCCGTTTTCATCCAGGAAAGCGCGCCAATCTCCAAGGACAAGTGCTGGGTGGTCGTAACCGACCAGTCGGCGTCCTGAACCTAAACCGCAATACATGCGGCTTCGCAGGAAGCCAGCTGGACAGATTTTAAAAGGCAGCCAGTCATGATTCAGATGCAAACAAACCTCGATGTCGCCGACAATTCCGGCGCCCGTCGTGTTCAGTGCATCAAGGTGCTGGGCGGGTCGAAGCGCAAATATGCTTCCGTGGGCGACGTTATCGTTGTTTCGGTCAAGGAAGCCATCCCGCGCGGCCGCGTCAAGAAGGGCGACGTCATGAAAGCCGTCGTCGTTCGCACCGCAGCTGATATCCGCCGTCCCGACGGCAGCGTCATCCGCTTCGACAAGAACGCAGCGGTGATCGTCGACAACAAGAAAGACCCGGTCGGTACCCGTATCTTCGGACCCGTGCCGCGCGAACTGCGCGCCAAGGCACACATGAAGATCATCTCGCTGGCGCCGGAAGTTCTGTAAGGAGAGACACGATGCAGAAGATCCGCAAGGGCGACGAGGTCGTCGTGCTCACCGGCAAGGACAAGGGCCGCAAAGGTTCGGTCCTCCAGGTTATGCCGAAAGACAACCGTGCCGTTGTCGCCGGCGTCAATGTCGTTAAACGCCACCAGCGCCAGACGGCCAATTCGGAAGGCGGCATCATCTCGAAAGAGGCGCCGATCGACCTGTCCAACCTGGCCCTGCTGGACCCGAAAGATTCCAAGCCGACCCGCGTCGGTTTCCGCATGGAGGGCGACCGAAAGGTCCGTTTCTCCAAACGCTCCGGAGAAGTGATCGATGGCTGAAGCAAAGTACGAACCGCGGCTCAAGACGCAGTACCGCGACGCCGTGCGCAAGCAGATGCTTGAGCAGTTCGGCTATTCGAACGAAATGGAAATTCCCCGTGTGACGAAGATCGTCGTCAACATGGGTGTCGGCGAAGCGACCGCAGACTCCAAGAAGCCGGCTTCGGCTGCCGAGGACCTGTCGCTGATCACCGGCCAGAAGGCTGTCATCACGCGTGCCCGCAATTCGATTGCCGGCTTCAAGGTGCGTGAAGACATGCCGATCGGCACCAAGGTGACGCTTCGCGGCGACCGCATGTTCGAGTTCATGGACCGCCTGGTCAACATCGCGCTGCCGCGCGTTCGCGACTTCCGCGGCCTGAACCCGAAGAGCTTCGACGGCCGTGGCAACTTCGCCATGGGCCTGAAGGAGCACATCGTGTTCCCCGAGATCAACTACGACAAGGTCGATCAGATTTGGGGAATGGACGTCATCGTTTGTACGACGGCGAAAACGGATGATGAGGCCCGGGCACTGCTCAAGGCATTCAACTTCCCGTTCCGCCAGTAACGGCAAGCGTTAGAAGGATAATTACGCATGGCAAAAGTCAGCGCAGTCGAAAAGAATAGCCGCCGCCGCAAGCTGGTGGATCAGTACGCCGCAAAGCGCGCGGAGCTGAAAGCAATCGTTATGGATCGCTCCAAGCCCATGGAAGAGCGTTTCAAGGCGACCCTGAAGCTCTCGGAATTGCCGCGCAATTCCTCCAAGGTGCGCGTGCGCAACCGTTGTGAAGTTTCGGGCCGTCCGCGCGGTTACTACCGCAAGCTCAAAATGTCGCGTATCGCGCTTCGGGAACTCGGCTCGCTTGGCCGTATTCCCGGCATTGTGAAATCCAGCTGGTAAGGGGAAAACAAGATGTCTATGTCAGATCCTCTTGGCGATATGCTGACGCGTATCCGCAACGGCATTCACCGTTCGAAGGACAGCATTTCGACGCCGGCATCCAAGCTGCGCGGCCGCGTACTGGAAGTACTCAAGAGCGAAGGCTACATTCGTGGTTATTCGCAGGTTGAATATTCCACGGGCAAGGCCGAGTTCGAGATCGAACTGAAATATTTCGATGGCGCTCCGGTTATCCGCAAGATCGAGCGTGTGTCGAAACCCGGCCGCCGGGTCTATGTCGGTGTGAAGTCGATTCCACATGTGGCCAATGGCCTCGGTATTTCGATCCTCTCGACGCCGCAGGGCGTGATGGCGGATCACGAGGCACGTGAAAAGAATATTGGTGGCGAGCTTCTCTGCCGCGTCTTCTGACGCAGCGGATAGTCACGAACCCAGTAAACGGACAGGTTGAACAATGTCGCGTATTGGTAAGAAGCCGGTATCTATCCCGGACGGTGTCACGGCCACCGTCGACGGTCAGATTGTGACCGCGAAAGGCCCGAAGGGCGAACTGAAATTCGTCGTCAATGACGAAGTTCTGGTCTCCATGGAAGAAGGCGCCGTCTCGGTGGAGCCGCGCGACCAGTCCAAGGACGCGCGCTCCAAATGGGGCATGTCCCGCACCATGATTTCCAACATCATGGATGGCGTGAAGAACGGCTTCGAGCGCAAGCTCGAAATCAACGGCGTCGGCTATCGTGCTGCGATGCAGGGTAAGAACATTCAGCTCTCGCTCGGCTACAGCCATGAAGTCGTCTACCAGGTGCCGGAAGGCATTACGGCCGCGTGCCCGAAGCCGACCGAAATCGTGCTGAACGGCATCGACAAGCAGAAGCTCGGCCAGGTCGCCGCGGAGATCCGTGAATTCCGTCCGCCGGAGCCCTACAAGGGCAAGGGCGTGAAATATGCGGAAGAGACGATCATCCGCAAAGAAGGCAAGAAGAAGTAAGGACAACGCGTCATGGCCAAGACCAAGGAATCCATCACGCGCCGTGCGCAGCGCGTCCGCCGTCAGATCAAGAAGGTGGCCAATGGCCGCCCGCGTCTGTCGGTGCATCGTTCTTCCAAGAACATCTATGCGCAGGTTATCGACGATAGCGCCGGCCGCACGATTGCCGCCGCCTCTACCCTCGAGACCGATATGAAGGGCGCGCTGAAGACCGGCGCCGATACCGCTGCTGCTGCTGCCGTCGGCAAGTTGATTGCCGAACGCGCCGTCAAGGCGGGCATCAAGGACGTCGTGTTCGATCGCGGCGCCTACATCTTTCATGGCCGGGTAAAGGCGCTTGCAGATGCGGCGCGTGAAGCCGGCCTGAATTTCTAATTTCAATCAACCGTGCTTCCGGAAAAGAAAAAGGACTAGGATATGGCACAGCAAGAACGTGGAGGTCGCGGACGCGACCGTGGCCCACGCGAAGAGGTTGATAGCGAGTTTGTAGACAAGCTCGTTCACATCAACCGCGTGGCAAAAGTCGTGAAGGGCGGCCGTCGCTTCGGCTTCGCTGCTCTCGTCGTTGTCGGCGACCAGAAGGGCCGTGTCGGCTTTGGTCACGGCAAGGCACGCGAAGTGCCGGAAGCGATCCGCAAGGCAACCGAGTCCGCCAAGCGCGACATGATTTTCGTGCCGCTGCGGTCGGGCCGCACTCTGCATCATGACGTCGAGGGCCGTCACGGCGCCGGCAAGGTTCTGCTGCGCGCAGCCGCTCCGGGTACCGGCATCATCGCCGGCGGTCCGATGCGCGCCGTCTTCGAGACGCTCGGCGTCCAGGACGTCGTCGCCAAGTCGCTCGGCACCTCGAACCCGTACAACATGGTTCGCGCCACCTTCGACGCCCTGAAGAGCCAGATGCATCCGAAGGACGTCGCCGCGCAGCGCGGTCTCAAATACTCCACGCTGCAGGCGCGCCGCCGCGACCTGATCGGCGCCGAAGAATAGACAGATCGTGCTCCTCGTCCTTCGTGCGAAGGGCAGGGGCCATTGGAAGGAAGCTGACTGATGGCTGACAAGAAAAAGGGCGCCACGATCACTGTCGAACAGATCGGCAGCCCGATCCGCCGTCCGGCCGACCAGGAGAAAACCCTGATCGGTCTGGGTCTCAACAAGATGCATCGCCGCCGCACACTGGAAGATACTCCGGCCGTGCGTGGCATGATCCGCAAAGTGCAGCATCTCGTCCGCGTTGTGGACGAGGCCTGAGAGCGGGGAGAAAGATCATGAATCTCAACGATTTGCGCGATAACGAAGGCGCTCGCCAGTCCCGTAAACGGGTCGGGCGCGGCATTGGTTCCGGCAAGGGCAAGACCGGCGGACGCGGCGTGAAAGGCCAGAAGTCCCGCTCGGGCGTGGCGATCAAGGGCTACGAAGGTGGCCAGATGCCGATCTACCGCCGCCTGCCGAAGCGCGGCTTCAACAATATTTTCGCCAAGGACTTCAACATCGTTTCGCTTGGCCGCGTCCAGGCCGCGATCGATGCCGGCAAGCTCGACGCGAAGAAAACGGTCGATGCGGCCGCGCTCGCCGAAGCCGGCGTCATCCGCCGCGTCAAGGACGGCGTGCGCGTGCTCGCCGACGGCGAACTGAAGGCAAAGGTCAAGTTCGAAGTTGCCGGCGCCTCGAAATCGGCAGTCGACAAGATCGAGAAGGCCGGCGGTTCCATCACCGTTCAGGCCGCCAACGCCGCTTCCGAGTGATCCCTTCAAGGCGGCGGGGAAATCCGCCGCCTTTTTCTTCACATGTTTGTTGACTTGCGTCTCTCCGGCATGGCGCTTATCTCCGCACAGAAAGTGCGTTGACCCGGCCGGGCGCAGTCCGGCAGAGACCACGCCTCAGCCGAACCGGAGATCTCCTCTATGGCATCCGCAGCAGAACAGCTTGCATCCAATCTGAACTTCGGCGCTTTCGCCAAGGCCGAGGAACTGAAGAAACGCATCTGGTTCACGCTCGGCGCTTTGCTCGTCTACCGGTTGGGAACCTATATTCCGCTGCCCGGGCTGAACATGGACGCGTTCGCGCAGGCCTTTTCCAACCAGTCGGGCGGCATTCTGGGCATGTTCAACATGTTCTCCGGCGGTGCCGTGCAGCGTATGGCGATTTTCGCGCTTGGCATCATGCCCTACATTTCGGCCTCGATCGCCATCCAGTTGATGACGTCGGTCATACCGGCGCTCGAACAGCTCAAGAAGGAAGGCGAACAGGGCCGCAAGGTCATCAACCAGTATACGCGGTACGGTACCGTGCTTCTGGCGACGCTGCAGGCCTACGGCATTTCCGTCGGGCTAGAGAGCGGTAGCGGCATCGTAGCGGATCCGGGCTGGTTCTTCCGTATTTCCACCGTGATAACGCTGGTCGGCGGGACGATGTTCCTGATGTGGCTCGGCGAGCAGATCACCGCGCGGGGTATCGGCAACGGCATTTCGCTGATCATCTTTTCCGGCATTGTCGCCGGTCTGCCGTCGGCGATCGCCGGCACGCTTGAGCTTGGACGTACCGGTGCACTGGCCACTGGCGTTATCATTGCGATCATCGTAGTCGCAATCGTGGTCATTGCTGCCATTGTGTTCGTCGAGCGGGCACAACGCCGTCTGCTGATCCAGTATCCCAAACGCCAGGTCGGCAACCGCATGTTCCAGGGCGACACGTCGCACCTGCCGCTGAAGCTGAACACGGCTGGCGTTATCCCGCCGATCTTCGCATCGTCGCTGCTGCTTCTGCCGGCTACGCTTGCCGGCTTCTCCGATTCGACGACGTTGCCGAACTGGGCGACAGCGATCCTGGCGGCGCTCGGCCATGGCCAGCCGCTCTACATGCTGTTTTATGCCAGCATGATCGTGTTCTTCGCGTTCTTCTACACTGCGATCGTATTCAACCCGGAAGACACGGCCGACAATCTGAAAAAGCATTCGGGCTTCATACCGGGCATTCGCCCGGGGCAGCGGACCGCCGAATATATCGACTACGTGCTGACACGCATTACGGTCGTCGGTGCGCTCTATCTGGTCCTGGTGTGCATGTTACCCGAATTTCTAATAGCCTCGACCGGTGTGCCGTTCTATCTCGGCGGAACGTCGCTGCTCATCGTTGTGAGCGTGACCCTTGATACTGTCGCGCAGATCCAGGGCCATCTGATTGCCCACCAGTATGAAGGTCTGATCAAGAAATCGAAACTGCGCGGGGGGAAACGCGGACGATGAGACTTATTCTTCTTGGACCGCCGGGCGCCGGCAAGGGCACGCAGGCGCAACGGCTCGTCGAGAAATACGGCATCCCCCAACTTTCGACTGGCGACATGCTGCGTGCCGCGGTCAAGGCAGGTACGGATGTCGGGCAGCGCGCGGAAGCGGTGATGAATGCAGGCAAGCTGGTCTCGGACGATATCGTCAATGCGATCGTTTCGGAGAGGATCGATCAGCCGGACTGTGCCAAAGGCTTCATTCTGGACGGGTATCCGCGCACGCTGGTGCAGGCTGATGCCGTGCAGGAGATGCTGAAGGCCAAGGGTATCGCGCTCGACGTGGTCATCGAACTGCAGGTCGATGACGAAGTCCTGGTCGACCGGATTTCTGGCCGCTACAGCTGCGCAAGCTGCGGCACGGTCTATCACGACACGTCGAACAAGCCGAAACAGGACGGTGTCTGTGACAAATGCGGCTCGACGGAGTTCAAGCGGCGTTCGGATGACCAGCCGGACAAGGTCTGGACCCGTTTGCAGGCCTACTACAAGGAGACCTCGCCGCTGATCGGTTATTATTATGCGAAGGACCTGCTGAAGAGCGTCGATGGCCTGCGGTCCATCGGGGATGTCGCGGATGCGATCGACGGGGTATTGGAGAAGGTCTGACCTTGCGGCGCCTTCCTGTCTTTCAGTAATTATCCGAAAATGACCTTTACGGCTGTTGACAGCCGGTAGGGGCGGGATTATAGCGGCGCATCTTCCTCGAAAGATTGGTTGACAGTGCCTTTATGGCGTGATGCCGCTCGAACAGGGGAATCCGCAAGGGCCGGCCTCCACCGGACGCGGGTAGAAACAGAACCGCCGGTCAAACCGGCCCACATGGAGAAGAAGATGGCACGTATTGCCGGTGTTAACCTGCCGACAGGTAAGCGCGTTGTGATCGCGCTTCAGTATATTCACGGTATCGGTCCGAAGTTCGCCCAAGAAATCGTCGAGAAGAACAACATTCCCGCCGAACGCCGTGTGCATGAGATGACCGACGCCGAAGTTCTCGGGATCCGCGAATCGATCGACCGCGACTATCAGGTCGAGGGCGATCTGCGCCGCGAAGTCTCGATGAACATCAAACGCCTGATGGACCTCGGCTGCTATCGCGGCCTGCGCCATCGCCGTAACCTGCCGGTCCGCGGCCAGCGCACGCATACGAATGCGCGCACTCGCAAGGGCCCGGCGAAAGCCATCGCAGGCAAGAAGAAGTAATTGAACGCACGATGCCGCGCCTGAGGCGCGGCTTTCGTTCGTTCCAAGGTGTAGCCGCTGGAACTACGGCGGTGCAGAGATCGAGAGGATTACCATGGCAAAAGATGCCGGCCGCGTTCGCCGCCGCGAGCGCAAGAATATTTCGTCGGGCGTTGCCCACGTTAATTCGACATTCAACAACACAATGATCACCATCACCGATGCGCAGGGCAACACGATTGCCTGGTCGTCCGCAGGCATGCAGGGCTTCAAGGGCTCGCGCAAGTCGACTCCGTTTGCGGCACAGGTTGCCGCCGAGGATTGCGCGCGCAAGGCCCAGGAACACGGCATGCGTTCGCTGGAAGTGGAAGTGTGCGGGCCGGGCTCGGGCCGTGAGTCGGCGCTTCGCGCGCTGCAGGCAGCCGGTTTCACGATTACGTCGATCCGTGACGTGACGCCGATCCCGCACAATGGTTGCCGCCCGCGCAAGAAACGCCGCGTCTAACCATCCAGTGGCGACGCCGATCCTGCGTCGCCTGTTTTCAGGTCTGTTGCCACGATTGGATGGTGGCAAGGAAGCTGAGGGAAACTGCCGTGATACATAAAAACTGGCAAGAATTGATCAAGCCGAAGAAGGTCGAGTTCAAGAGCGATAGCGCCACCAAGGTGACGCTTGTTGCCGAGCCGCTCGAGCGCGGATTCGGTCTTACGCTTGGCAACGCGCTTCGCCGCGTGCTGTTGTCGTCGCTGCGCGGTGCCGCCGTCACCGCGGTGCAGATCGATGGCGTTCTGCATGAATTCTCCTCGATCGCCGGTGTGCGCGAAGATGTGACCGACATCGTGCTCAACATCAAAGAAATTGCCATCCGCATGGAAGGCGACGGTCCGAAGCGTATGGTCGTTCGCAAGCAGGGCCCGGGCGTTGTCACCGCCGGCGACATTCAAACCGTGGGCGATGTCGAGATTCTCAATCCCGATCACGTCATCTGCACACTCGACGAAGGCGCTGAAATCCGCATGGAATTCACCGTCGACAACGGCAAGGGTTATGTCCCGGCCGAGCGCAACCGCGCCGAAGACGCTCCGATTGGCCTGATCCCGGTCGACAGCCTGTATTCGCCGGTCCGCAAGGTCTCCTATAAGGTGGAAAACACCCGTGAAGGCCAGGTGCTGGACTACGACAAGCTGTCGATGACGATCGAGACGAACGGTGCGGTCACAGGCGAGGACGCAGTGGCATTCGCCGCGCGCATCCTGCAGGACCAGCTCGGCGTGTTCGTGAACTTCGAAGAACCTCAGAAGGAAGTCGAGGAAGAAGCCGTCCAGGAACTGGCCTTCAATCCTGCGCTGCTCAAGAAGGTCGACGAACTGGAGTTGTCGGTGCGTTCGGCGAACTGCCTCAAGAACGACAACATCGTCTATATCGGCGACCTGATCCAGAAGACGGAAGGCGAAATGCTGCGCACGCCGAACTTCGGTCGCAAGTCGCTGAACGAAATCAAGGAAGTTCTGGCGTCCATGGGCCTCCATCTCGGTATGGAAGTCCCGGCATGGCCGCCGGAAAACATCGAAGACCTCGCGAAGCGTTACGAGGATCACTACTGATCGCCGGGCAACCGGCTAACTTTCAAGGAGAAGGCTCATGCGCCACGGAAAATCGGGCCGCAAGCTGAACCGCACTGCCAGCCACCGCAAGGCGATGTTTGCCAACATGGCAGCCTCGCTGATCGAGCATGAGCAGATTGTGACGACGCTGCCCAAGGCCAAAGAAATACGTCCGATTGTCGAGAAGCTCGTTACGCTCGGCAAACGAGGTGATCTGCACGCACGCCGCCAGGCGATCTCGGCCATTCGCGACGAGACACAGGTGCGTAAACTGTTCGATACGATCGCGACGCGTTACGCCGATCGCAATGGCGGCTATCTGCGCATCATGAAGGCGGGCTTTCGCCATGGCGACAGCGCACCGATGGCCGTGATCGAATTCGTCGACCGCGACGTGGACGCCAAAGGTGCCGGCGATCGCGCGCGCGTCGAGGCTGAAGAACAAGCTGCCGGAGAAGAAGCAGCTTAAGACAGGTCCAATCGGACGACCTGAAAAGGGGCCTTTTAAGGCCCCTTTTTTTCGTTATGGTTGCCGCGATTCCAAACGATGTCGGGGGTGCGGTTCATGGCATTCTTCAAAGCTTGCCGCTTGATTGTGTTGTCGGTTCTGATGCTGGGCGTCGTGGCGCCCCCTGTGCATGCACAGGACGCCGCGCAGTCACCTGGCGACATGCTGATGGATTTGTTCGGACGCGGCGGCGACCGTGGCGGCGAAACCGGGCCCGACCGCCGCGTTCCGCTTAGTCGCGACGAGATGCAGCTTTCCTTCGCGCCGCTGGTGAAGGAAACCGCGCCGGCTGTGGTCAATGTCTATGCCGCCCGCATGGTGCAGCAGAGACAATCCCCGTTCGCCGGCGATCCGTTTTTTGAGTTCTTTTTCGGGCCCGGCGTCAGCGGACCGTCACGCCCGCGTATGGAGCAATCGCTTGGCTCCGGCGTCATAGTCGATCCGTCCGGTCTGATCGTGACCAACAATCACGTCATAGGCGATGCCGACGAGATCAAGGTGGCTCTTTCCGACGGCGAGGAGTTCGAGAGCAAAGTCGTGCTGCGGGACGAGCGCGTTGATCTTGCCGTCTTGAAAATCGATGCGAAGCGCGAACTGGACTTCCTTGATCTCGCAGATTCCGACGCCGTCGAAACCGGCGATCTTGTGCTAGCAATCGGCAATCCGTTCGGCGTCGGCCAGACGGTGACTTCGGGTATCGTTTCGGCGCTGGCACGCACGCGTATCGGCGTGTCGGATTTCGGATTTTTCATCCAGACCGACGCGGCCATCAATCCCGGCAATTCGGGCGGCGCGCTCATTTCCATGTCCGGCAGGCTGATCGGCATCAATACGGCGATTTATTCGCGCTCGGGAGGATCGATTGGCATCGGATTCGCGATCCCGTCCAACATGGTGCGCGCTGTTATCGACCAGGCGAAGGGCGGGGCGGACGCTTTCGAGCGTCCTTATCTGGGGGCGACGTTCGAAACGGTGACACCGGCGATTGCGGAAAGCCTCGGCATGCGCCGACCGTCCGGTGCTATTGTCACCGAAGTCGTGGCCGGCAGCCCTGCGGACAAGGCTGGATTGAAGCCCGGAGATGTCGTTCTCAGCATCGATGGACATCCGGTCGAACACCCGGACGCTTTGGGATACCGGCTTGAGACCGCTGGACCGGGCCGGACCGTAACGCTGGCCATGCTGTCGCGCGGTCGCCAGATTGCCGTTGATATAAAACTGGAACAGGCGCCAGAAACTGTGCCGTCGGAAGAAACCCTGATCGGAGGGACCAGTCCGCTGGCCGGCGCGACGGTTGCGAATATCTCGCCCCGGATTCTCAACCGCCTGAACGTGCGTTTCCGCGGGGAGGGTGTCATCATCTCGGACATTAAAAACGGATCGACCGCCAACAGGATCGGTTTCATGCCAGGCGACGTTCTGGTCGCAATCAATGGCAGGCAAATTGGTGATGTCGAGGATGTGATGGAGATCGCAAATTCGACGGACCGCTCCTGGAGTTTCGTGATCAACCGGGGTGGCCGTATCATCCGGCAGTTCTTCCGCGGATAATGCACTGATGCCGGACCTTTTCGGGGAGCGGGCGCCTGCCCATCCAGACACAGCACATCGACCATTGGCCGACCGGCTTCGGCCGACTCGGCTGGAGGACGTCGTCGGCCAGGATCACCTGACCGGACCGGACGGCGCGCTGACACGGATGATTGCCTCTGGAAGCCTCGGCAACATCATCTTCTGGGGGCCGCCCGGTACGGGAAAGACGACGATCGCGCGGTTGCTCGCCGGTGCGGCCGAACTTCATTTCGAGCAGATCTCGGCGATCTTCAGCGGCGTGGCCGACTTGAAGAAGGTCTTCGAGGCTGCGCGAATGCGGTTGCAGAACGGCATGCAAACTCTGCTATTCGTTGACGAGATCCACCGTTTCAACCGTGCTCAGCAGGATTCCTTCCTGCCGGTGGTCGAGGACGGCACGATCCTGCTTGTCGGCGCGACGACCGAGAATCCGTCTTTCGAACTCAACGCCGCCCTCTTGTCGCGCGCGCGTGTTCTGACACTCAAGCGACTGGATCCGGAATACCTCGAAATGCTGTTGCAGCGGGCCGAAGCGGAGATGGGCAAGCACCTGCCGTTGACCGACGATGCGCGCGGCCTGCTCACCATGATGGCCGATGGCGACGGACGGGCCGTCCTGACGCTGGCGGAAGAAGTGTTTCGGGCAGCGAAGGCGGACGAGACGCTCAACGAGGATGGACTGCGCGTGATCGTGCAGCGTCGGGCACCGGTCTACGACAAAGGGCAGGACGGCCACTACAACCTGATCTCGGCGCTGCACAAGGCGGTGCGCGGCTCGGACCCGGATGCGGCGCTCTATTATCTCGCGCGCATGTTCGATGCCGGCGAGGACCCGCTCTTTCTCGGACGACGTCTCGTGCGCATGGCAAGCGAAGATATCGGTCTTGCCGACCCGCAGGCGCTTTCCGTCGCTCTTGCCGCCAAGGATGCCTATGACTATCTGGGTTCGCCCGAGGGCGAACTGGCGCTGGCGCAGGCCTGCGTCTACCTGGCTACCGCACCAAAATCGAACGCAGCCTATACGGCCTTCAAGGCTGCAATGCGGACCGCCAAGGAATACGGTTCTCTCCTGCCGCCGAAACATATTCTGAACGCGCCGACCAAGCTGATGTCCTCCGAAGGCTACGGCGAAGGCTACCGCTACGACCACGATGAGCCCGACGCATTTTCCGGCCAGGACTATTTTCCCGAGACCATGGGGCGCCGGCAATTTTACGAACCGGTGGAACGGGGCTTCGAGCGTGACATCAGGAAGCGGCTGGAGTACTGGTCCAATTTGCGCCGCGAACGGCAAAAGAAATCCGACTGAAACGCACCGGACATCAATCCATGCAACGTTCCACACGCAAGGCCATTCGCCGTATCGCCATCGCCGTGCCCGTGCTGGCTGTCCTGTTTTACCTGATCCCGTGGATCACCGCGATCTGGCTCACCGCCGGTCTTGTCGACGTTTTGCGCAACAAGCCGAAGTCATCGCTGCTGTTCAGCCGCTATTTCATGGGCAACGGGATCCCGACCTGGCTGCTGTCGCCGTTCAACCTGTTCGTGGACCTGTTGTCCTACCGCAATCCGGGAATCTACACGCTGGACGACTTTCCGGCCGATTATCGCCGTGAGATCGAAGATGTGCTCAACACCTTCCGCGACCGCAAGGACGAGATCGTTTCGACCGTCGACAGCGCTTTCGGCGACGGACGGCGCGGCATGTATGTCTGGCGCTGGTATGGCAAGCGGCATGCGACGGACGTGGCCGAATTCAACCGTGACTTCAAATATGTGAAGACGATCGCGGTATCGGTATTCAGCGGCAAGGAATCGACCACCTGGCACTACGGGCCGTTACGATTGTCGATCCGTGTACTGCTCAACCTCAAGCCCGCGGATTCCGACGAAGTCTATATCGAATGCCAGGGCGTAAAGCACCGCTGGCGTGACAATCCGCTCTACATTTTCGACGACACGCTGTTTCATCAGTCGGTCAACCGCGTTGATGCGCGGCGCTACAACGTGTTCATGGACGTGGTCCGTCCGTCGCCGGTTCCGGGTGTGATTTCCGCCATGCTGGTCGCTGTGTCTGCTATCGCCGGCCAGATCAAGTCAGTGTTCTACAAGAACTGGACCATGTTGGGCGGAAAGCAGAAGGGCGCGGCTGAAGAGCAAGCCGGTTGACCGGCATCAAGGCGATTGCGAGAAAGGCTGGTTAGCTGGCCTGAAACGGAGGACGTTATGCGCATTCTTATTCTGTTTGCCACGATCGAAGGCCATACCCGCAAGATCGTCGAGCACATTTCCTCTATGCTGAAAGAAGCGGGACACGAGGTACGCATGATCAATGCGACTTCCGAGCAGACTGTGCCGACGGCGGACGAATTCGATGCCTCGATCGTTGCCGCGCCGGTTCATATCGGGACGTTCCCGGCACCGATGCGGCGGCTCGTCAAGGCGAATGCCGAATCTCTGATGGCGCGGCCGGGCGCTTTCGTCTCGGTTTCGCTGGCCGCGGCTTCCTCCGATGAAAGCGAAATCGCCGAAGTCGCGAAGTATGTAGAGGAGTTCAGCAAGGAAACCGCCTGGTGGCCTGTTTCGATGCATCATGCCGCCGGCGCGCTGAAGTATACCGAGTATGATTTCTTTCGCCGCTGGATGCTGAAACGTATCGTCGGCAAGGACGGCGGGCCGACGGATACGAGCCAGGATTACGAATTTACCGACTGGGATGCGCTCGACCGGTTCGTCAACAATTTCGTGGAGCAAGCGCCGACGGTCGCAGGAAAAATCTGAGTAGCCGCACTACGGGGGCCTTTCGCCGGTGCCGGGCTTGGCGTAGGAGGACATCATGTCTCACATCCTACTCGTGGCGCTCGGCGGCGGCCTCGGCGCATCCGCCCGGTATCTGACCAATCTTGCCGCGCTTCGGATCATCGGTCCAAATTTCCCGGCAGGGACGCTGGTCGTCAACATAGTCGGTTCGTTCCTGATGGGCGTCCTGATTGCCTCCTTGGCGCGGCGAACCGGAACCAGCATGGAGCTGCGCAGCTTCCTTGCCACCGGATTTCTCGGCGGGTTTACGACCTTCTCCGCGTTTTCGCTGGACTTTGCGTTGATGTGGGAGAGAGGCAATCATTTTCATGGGGCGCTCTATCTCGGCGCCAGCGTGATCCTGTCCATCCTGGCGTTGTTCGCGGGTCTCGCGCTCGTTCGCGCCATTTCCTGACCAACCAAACCCGGAGTCTTCGTTCATGGCCGCGGTGGAACAGAAAACGGTCGACAGCGACGAAGCGGACATGCGTGTCGATCGCTGGTTCAAGACGCATTATCCGGATCTGGCCTTCGGTGCCCTGCAGAAGCTGCTGCGCACCGGACAAGTGCGCGTCGACGGCGGACGGGTAAAGGCGGACTCGAGATTGCAGCCCGGCCAGACGGTGCGCGTCCCGCCGATGGCAGCGGCCAGCGTGCCGGGCAAGGGACCGATGACCGCGAAGACAATGCGCAATCAGTCGGACGAGGATGCTCTGAAGCGCATGATCCTTTTCGAGGACAAGAAAGTGATCGTGCTGAACAAGCCGGCCGGGCTGGCGGTGCAGGGCGGATCCGGCGTGACGCGGCACATCGACGGCATGATGGAAGCGTTTCGCAACGCCAAGGGCGAGAAGCCGCGGCTGGTGCATCGGATCGACCGTGACACTTCGGGTATTCTCGTTGTCGCCCGCACGCGGGGTGCCGCGCAACGGCTGACAGCGGCTTTCCGCGAGCGGAACACGAAGAAGACCTATTGGGCGCTGGTCAAAGGCGTGCCGAAAAAACGGGAAGGGCGCATCTCGACCTGGCTCGTCAGGGAGCAGACCCCGGACGGCGACCGCATGCGGGTGTGCAAGCATGGTGAGCCGGATGCGGAGCATGCGGTCACGGATTATCGTACGATCGAATCCGCCGGACATCGCATGTCTTGGCTGGAAATGGAGCCGGAGACAGGACGTACGCACCAGTTACGAGTGCATTCGTTGCATATAGGAAACCCGATCGTCGGTGATCCGAAATATTTCGAGGATGATCCCAACTGGGAGTTTCCCGGCGGTATCCAGAAAAAGCTGCATCTGCATGCACGCCGGATCATCATCCCGCATCCGGATGGCGGGATTATCAACGTTACCGCGCCATTGCCGCCGCACATGGTGCAGAGCTGGAACTTGCTCGGATTCAAGGAGTCCGATGCAGAGGTGGAGGAGTGAGGCAATGCCGATATTGAACGGAAGCTGTCATTGCGGAGCCGTCGAATACACGGTCGAGGTGGACGGCGAGCTGGAAAATCTGCGCCGGTGCAACTGCTCGCTTTGCCGCCGCAAGGGGGCGTTGATGGCCAGCGTTCCGGAGGACAAGCTGATCGTTACGAAGGGCGAGGACAAGCTGACGCTCTACCAATGGAACCTAAATATCGCGAAGCACTATTTCTGCTCAGTCTGCGGGATCTACACATTCCACCGGCCGCGCAGCGCGCCGGATACCTACGGCTTAAATGTCGGTTGCCTGGAAGGCGTCGATCCCTATGCGTACACCAGTGCGCCGGTGCGCGATGGTTCTTCGCTCAGCTTGGCGGAAGAGTAGTCAGAGCACCTTGCGAAGCGCCGCAATGATACGTCGGCGCTCATCGTCGTTATCCGCCTCCTGCAGACGCCGCGTCAGCGTGACGATGAAGGCGGCGTAGTCGTTGTTCCAGTCCGTCAGCAGTTCAGTGCGCGGGATGCGTTCGGGCAGGCGGCCTTTCGACCTGGCATCTCCCGCGACCAGCTCGAATACTTCATCCATCTGCGGCAGAACGATTTTCTCCGGATCGAAACCGCGTCCGGCAAGCAGGCGCGCCATCTCTTCGCGCGCGTCGTCGTCGCCGTGATTGAGAAAAAGGCGACCGGCGACCGGTCCGCGCTCTTCGACCCATTCGAGCAACTCGCTTTGGTCTGCATGCGCAGAATAATTGCCGAGTTGACGTATTTCCGCTTTGACCAGGAATTGTTTCCCGTGAATCCGCACGACCGGTTCGCCGCTGGTGATGTAGTAGCCGAGCGTGCCGGGCGCCTGGTAACCGACAAAAAGGATCGTCGCGTTCGAGCGCCAGATGTTGTTCTTGATATGGTGCTGAATACGACCGGCATCGGCCATGCCGCTCGCCGAGATGATGATTGCACCGCCGGTGATACGGTTTATTGCCTTGCTCTCCTCGACATCCTGGACGAGACGAAAGCGCGGATCGCGGAACAGGGCGGCCTCGTCGAGTTCGACATCGTCGAGGCTGCCGGCATGCTTGATGAAAACTTCGGTGACAGCCTTGGCAAGGGGCGAGTCAAGGAACACGGTCGTATCCGGCAACTCGTTGTTGGCGAGCAGGACACCAATATCGTGCAGCAATTCCTGGCTGCGTTCGACAGCAAAGGCGGGAATGACGACATTGCCGCCGGCCGACAATCCGCGCACCAGTTCTTTGCGTAAATGCTCCCGGCGCGCCTTCAGCGTGTAGTCGTCGCGTTCGCGGTCGCCATAGGTACTTTCGCAGATGACATAGTCGAAGCCGCGCTCGGCTTCAGGCTCGGGATGGAAGACTTTTTCTTCTGGCCCGATGTCGCCGGAAAACAGCATTCGCATGGTATTGCCGGACGCTTCGTGATCGAATTTCACCTCGGCGGACGCGGAGCCCAGTATGTGCCCTGCATTCCAATAGCGAACGTGGATGCCGGGTTTCGGCTCGAACCACTGGCCGTAGTCTTTGGTGCGAAGCAGTTGCAGCGTCGCCCGGGCATGTTCCTCGGTGTAGATCGGATCGACCGGATCTTCGCCCCGTCGCTCTCGTTTCTTGTTGTAGCGCTCCGCGTTGGACCGCTGGATCTTCGCCGAATCGAGAAGCATGAAACTCAGTAAATCCGCGGTCGGCGGCGTGCAGTAGATCGGGCCGGAGAAACCGTGTTTGACCAGCTTCGGCAGCAGGCCGGAGTGGTCGATATGAGCATGGGTGAGGATCAGAAAATCAACGGCAGGATCGAATGGAAACGGCTCGTTGTTGAGGGCCCGTATCGTCTTATTGCCCTGGAACATGCCGCAATCGACAAGGAAGCGGGAATGCGCGGCTTGCACCATCGAGCAGGAGCCCGTGACCGTTCCCGCGGCGCCATAGAAGGAAAGCGTTGCCATGCCGATGTCTCCCGAATTTGCAATAAAGTTCGTGTGGCAAATCGGCAGGGAAGGGGCAAGGGGCGCGGGCGGTTTGCCCGCGCGGGTATTTCCCCTCAGGGTGTAGCCCTAGCTGACTGCAACAAGCTCGACGTCGAAGACGAGATCCTTGCCAGCGAGCGGATGGTTCGCATCGAGCGTTACGGTGCTATCGTCCGCGGCGACCACCGTCAGATGAATAACGTTTCCGTCGCCGCCTTCCGCCTGCAGTCTTGCGCCGACCTGGGTATCCACGCTGGGCGGCAATTCGGTGCGTTGAACGACATGAACACCTTCGGGATGGTGCGGGCCGTAGGCTTCCTCCGACGGAACGTTGATGGTCTTGGATTCGCCGACTGTCATGCCGCGCATGCCCTTGTCCAGGCCGGGGATGATCTGGCCGGCGCCCAGTTCGAATTGCAGCGGCTCGCGTCCTTCCGACGAGTCGAAAACGGTGCCGTCTGTCAGCTTGCCTGTATAGTGGATATGCACGGTGTTGCCGTGCTGGGCCTCGGTCATAGTATGCCTTTGAAGTTTGGGTTCTGGGCGCGGCGTCTGCACGGCGCTCCAATGGTATCCGCCGATGCCTTGGGCAGACGGGACGCGTCGGGCCAGCATAAACGCGCCAACGGGCGTGTAAACCCGCCGGGCCGTGAGTATACAGGTGCGGGAGAGAAAAAGCCGGCGGAAATTATCCGCCGGCGAACTTGCTCTGGAGCAGTTGGATCAGAATTCCGTCCACTCGTCTTCTGCGGTAGCCAAGGCCGTATTGCCGGCCGTCCGGAAGGCCGGTGCGGCCGGTCTCGCTTTCGGAGTGGAAGGCGGGGTTGGCTCAACGGTGTTCGTTGCGGGTGGAGCTATCTCGCCAAGCCGAAACTGTTTCATGTTTTCTCCGAGCTCGATTGCCTCGTCGGCCAATGAGCGGATACCGGCCGTTGTCTCCTCGACCATCGCGGCGTTTTTCTGCGTGTTGATATCCATGTCGCCAATCGCGACATTGATTTCCTGAATGCCGGTCGACTGTTCGCCGGTGGAGGTGACGATCGTGGCGATGTGCTCGTTTACCCGGCTGACCTGCTCGACAATCGCGGCAAGCGATTTTCCTGTCGCCCCAACCAGTTCGACGCCCGTGGAAACCTTCTTGCCCGATGCCTTGATCAGGCTCTCGATTTCGTTCGCTGCATCGGCGCAACGCTGGGCCAGTTCGCGCACTTCCTGTGCGACGACGGCAAAGCCTTTTCCGGCTTCGCCTGCTCTTGCCGCCTCGACACCGGCATTGAGGGCAAGAAGGTTAGTCTGGAAGGCAATTTCATTGATTACGCCGATGATTTCGGAGATCTGGCGTGACGACTCCTCGATTTCGGCCATCGCCGTAACAGCATCCTGAACAACCTTGCCGGATTTCTCTGCGTCGCTGGCGGTTGTCGCGGCTTGCTCGCCGGCGTCCTGGGCGCTTTGGGCCGTCGAACGAACGGTTTGCGTCATCTGTTCGAGAGCCGCGGCGGTCTGTTCCAGCGCGGCCGCCTGTTGTTCGGTGCGGCGCGACAGGTCTTCCGAGGCATTTGCGATACCCTTTGTGCCGTCTTCGATGGTCGTCGCGCTGAGCACCGCGGCCTTGATGGTTTCGCCGAGTTTTTCGACCGAATTGTTGAAATCTACGCGAAGGCTTTCGAGCTGCGGCACGAAGGCTTTCTCTATCCTTGTGGTCAGATTGCCCGCCGAAAGATCGCGCAATCCTTCTCCGAGTGCATTGATCGCGGTCTGCAGGTCTTCCGCTTCAGCTTGACGTTCGGCGTCGCGGGTGGCGCGCTCCCGATCGCTTGCGATCCGTGTTTCCTCCGCCTGGGTTTCCGCATGGCGTCGGGCGATCTCGCTGTCCCGGAAAACCGCAAGCGCTTGTGCCATTTCGCCGATTTCGTCCCGGCGCTCGGTGCCTGAAATCTCGACATCGACATCGCCTTCCGCGAGCGAAGCCATGACCCGGCCGGTTTCGGCGAGAGGGTTCTTCACCGAGCGGCTGATCAGCCAGACGATTGCGCCGATGAAAATGGCGCCGCCGACGACCGCGATGATCGCGAAGAGCATCGTCTGTTCGGCCGCCTGGATCGCCGCGTTCCGGGCATCGGTTTTCAGGACTTCGAGTTCGGCGATCATCTTGTCGATGATCGGCTCGAGAACAGCGGCAAGCTGACCACGCAATTCGCCTTCGTGCAGTGTTTCCGTGACGTATTTCCGGAATGCTTCGCCATAGGCGCCAATCTTTGCATCGACATCGCTACGCTCGGCGAGCCAACTCAGTCCGAGTTCGTCCCAGATGCCGTAGAAATTCTCGATCTCGGCGGCATGCGCATCCGCATGGGACTGGTCGTGCGAGAGAATGAAATCCCGCTCCAATGTCCGCAACTTCAGAAGGCTGATCTTGAACAGTGGTGCCTCGAAGGCTTCGAGGATTGACTCGGCATCGTTGACGGCCGTTTTCAATTCGCCGCGCAATCCGCTGTTCTCGTCGAATCCGAGCAATTTGTGCGACTCGACCAAAGTGTGGAAGTCCGTGACATAGCCGCCAAAGGCCTCATCAAGGCGGTCGATGTCGGCGATCAAGCCATCGTTGCCGGTATCCGCCGCCAGTTTGCGAAGATCCGCGATCTGCTCTGCGGTATCATTGGCGAGCGTTTCGTGCTCGTTGATCAGCGCTTCATTGCCGTAGAGCAGATAATCCTTCTCGATGCGCCGCGCCTCGATAGTCTGGGCATCGATGTGGCCAATCACGAATGCGAGGTCGGCCGCATCGTTCGCGTTTGTCGTCAGCTTGCCCTGCCAGGTCGCGCCGAAAATGAAAATAGCCGTGACGATAAGCATCCCGACGATGGAGAGGGGGGCGAAGAGAGCCATCTTCTGGGAAATGCGCAATTGCATGTGACTTTTGTTCCTGTTGCTAACAGGGCGCCGGCGGAATGCCGGTCCTCCGGATAAGGCAGGACATGCTGATGGAACGCAGCACCGGAATGGCTTCATCGCCCGCCTGGAAAGTGGCGCCGGTACATTCCGTTACGACGCTCTCGAATAAAATATGGTTAACAATACCTGTCAGGCGGGTCTGACTTTCGTATGAGCCGGTTCCGGACATTAAAAAACCGGCGGCGCAATTGCGCCGCCGGCTTGCAGGCCCGTCCCGAAGATTGGAGATCAGCAGGAATAGTACATGTCGTATTCGACCGGATGCGGTGTGTGCTCGTAGCGGATGTTTTCTTCTTCCTTGAGCTCGAGGTAAGCCTCGATCTGGTCGTCGTCGAAGACGCCGCCGGCTTTCAGGAAGTCGTTGTCCTCGCGCAAAGACGCGATCGCTTCACGCAGCGAGCCGCAAACGGTCGGGATGCCGGCCAGTTCTTCCGCCGGCAGGTCGTACAGGTCCTTGTCCATCGGATCGCCGGGATGGATCTTGTTCTTCACGCCGTCGAGACCGGCCATCAGCATCGCGGCGAAGGCGAGGTACGGATTGGCGGTAGGATCCGGGAAACGGATCTCGACACGCTTGCCTTTCGGCGAAGTGGAGTGCGGAATACGGCAGGATGCCGACCGGTTGCGGGCCGAATAGGCAAGCAGGACCGGCGCTTCGAAGCCCGGGACGAGACGCTTGTAGGAGTTCGTCGACGGGTTGGTGAAGGCATTCAGCGCCTTGGCGTGCTTGATGATGCCGCCGATGTAGTAGAGGCAGGTCTCCGAAAGACCGGCATAGCCGTCACCGGCCATGAGCGGCTTGCCGTCTCCCCAGATCGACTGGTGGACGTGCATGCCCGTGCCATTGTCGCCATAGACCGGCTTCGGCATGAAGGTCACCGACTTGCCGTAGGCATGAGCAACGTTGTGGCAGACATACTTGTACAGCTGCACTTCGTCAGCCTTGAAGGTCAGCGTGTTGAACAGCATCGAAAGTTCGTGCTGTGCCGCGGCCACTTCGTGGTGATGCTTTTCGACCTTCACGCCCATTTCGGCGAGGACGGTGAGCATTTCGGAACGAATGTCCTGCGCCGAGTCGATCGGGTTGACCGGGAAGTAGCCACCCTTGACGCGCGGACGGTGACCCAGGTTGCCGGTCTCGTATTCCGCGCTGGAATTGGTCGGCAGTTCGACCGAATCGACCTGGAACCCGGTGTTGTACATGTCGGCGCTGAACCGCACGTCGTCGAACAGGAAGAATTCCGGCTCGGGGCCAAAATAGGCGGTGTCGCCGAAGCCGCCGGACTTCACGTAAGCTTCAGCCTTCTTCGCGGTCATGCGCGGATCGCGGCTGTAGCCTTCGCCCGTCATCGGGTCGAGGATGTCGCAGAAGATGGCCATCGTGGACTGCGCATAGAACGGGTCCATGTGCGCGGTCTCGGTGTCGGGCATCAGCACCATGTCGGATTCGTTGATGGCCTTCCAGCCGGCGATCGAAGAACCGTCGAACATCACGCCGTCGGCGAACATGTCTTCGTCAACGACAGCGGTATCAATCGTCAGGTGCTGCAGCTTGCCGCGCGGGTCGGTGAAGCGCAGGTCGACGAATTTGATTTCGTTGTCCTTGATGTTCTTCAGAATGTCATTTGCACTCATTTGTCTTCCCTTTGGTTGAACTGAGAATGGTGGGGAATGGGGAGATGGAATCAGATCGCGTCCGCGCCGGTCTCGCCGGTACGGATACGAACGACTTCCTCGATATTGGAAACGAAAATCTTGCCATCGCCAATACGCCCGGTCTGGGCCGCATTGCGGATCGCTTCCATTGCGGATTCGACGGTGTCATCGGCAACGACGACCTCGACTTTCACCTTGGGTAGAAAGTCGACAACATATTCGGCGCCGCGATAGAGTTCGGTATGGCCTTTCTGGCGGCCGAATCCCTTAGCTTCGGTGACGGTAATGCCCTGGAGACCAACCTCCTGGAGCGCTTCCTTCACTTCGTCGAGTTTGAACGGTTTGATGATCGCTTCGATCTTTTTCATGTACAGGCAAGCCTCCACGGTAAAGTCTGGCCCTACACAAGCAGATGGCGTGCCAGTTTTGAAGTGCGCCCATTTGCCATAGACAAGTGGGCAAACGCCGCACAATCTGCGACGGATAGTAGGTGGATCTATCATATGCGATGAAATCGCAAGCCGTGTCTGCCGAAATAATATGCAGACCGGTTAATTAATAGGCAGACTCATGGGGCGAGCTTTGTGCAATCGGGCGGATGAGTATTGGTCCAACGCGTTACTTTCATGTGAAGAGATGGCGCGCGCCGATGCCTGGACGATAACACATGCCTACGCTTCGGGCATGGTGCTCATGGAAAATGCAGGTGCGGCGGTAGCGCGGCTCGTACTCGAACGTTTCGGCGATGCGAAACGGGTCCATGTGCTTTGCGGGCCGGGTAACAACGGTGGCGACGGCTACGTCGCCGCGAGGATATTGCGCGATGCGGGCGTGGAAGTGGAGCTGTACGCTTTCGGCGCGCCACGCGAAGGTTCGGACGCGGAAGTAGTGGCGGGACGCTGGACAGCCGAGGCGCAGGCGCCGGATCGGTTTGAGCCTGGTCCAGACGATGTCGTTATCGACGCTGTGTTCGGAGCAGGGCTGACGCGAGCGTTGCCGGACAACATCCGGGCGGCGCTCGACAAAACGAGGGCGGCAAGGTGCCGGGTGGTCGCCGTCGATCTGCCAAGCGGCGTAAACGGAGACAGCGGCGCGGATCTCGGCGGTGCGCTGTCGGCGGATGCCACGGTCACCTTCTTTCGCAAGAAGCCAGGGCATTTGCTTTATCCCGGCCGGGCACTTTGCGGTGACCTGGTCCTCGTCGACATAGGCGTACGGACAGGGGTGTTTCAGGACTTTTCGCCGTCTTCCTTGGAGAATGGTCCTGCGGTTTGGCGTGAAAAGCTCCCGAAGCCGAGTGCGGAATGGCACAAATACGTGCGGGGCCACGCGGCGGTGTATTCGGGCGGACGGCATGCGACGGGCGCATCGCGGCTCGCGGCTCTCGCTGCCCAACGCGCCGGTGCGGGCGCGGTCACGATATTCGGACAACCGGACGCGCTCGACATTCACGCGGCCCATGTGACGTCGATCATGCTGCGCGGCTGCGCGCCGGACGATGCCTATGACCGGCTCAAGGAACTGAAAGGCTGCCGGGGCTGTGTACTCGGTCCGGGCTTTGGCGATCTTGCCACCGCGCGGATAATCGCGACTTCCCTCCTGGCGGAAGCCGGTCTGACGGGAATGCGGCTAGTGCTGGACGCGGATGGGATCACAGCCTTCGCCGATGACCGCAAGGCGTTGTTCGAGGCAGCGAAAACGGAAGGCGAGCCGGCATTACTGCTGACACCGCATGAGGGCGAGTTCGGGCGGCTGTTCCCGGATCTGGCGAAGGACGCAGGTCGGTCGAAGCTGGACAGGGCGATAATTGCCGCGAAACGGGCGAATGCCGTCATCCTCTACAAGGGGCCTGATACCGTGATCGCTGCGCCGGACGGCAGGGCCGTGGTCAATTCCAACGGAACGCCGGCACTGGCGACGGCGGGATCGGGCGACGTGCTGGCGGGGGTGATCTGCGGAATGCTCGCGCAGGGCATGCCCGCCTTCGAGGCGGCCTGCGCGGCGACATGGCTGCATGGCGAGGCGGGCAGGACAGCCGGACCATTAGCCAATGCGGAAGATATCGTAGCGGAAATCGCTTCGGCGCTGGCTCCGTTGATGGAGTAGGCCGCTCAGCGCCGTTCGCCGACGCGTTTCAGGAAGTCCTGTGCGGCATGAGGCGCGCGGACCTTGCCCGCATGGATGAAGTAGACAAAGACATCGCGCGGCTTTTGTACCGGTGACCGGTCCGGCGCGGCCAGCGGAAGGTCGTCCGGCACGCTGCCCTCGGCCCAGATCACGGCGCGTTCGGCCCAAGCGTCCATGTCCGTTTCCGGATAGGCGGTCGGGATCGAGTCGTCGCCCTGCTGCAGCCGAGCATAAACGAAATCCGCAGTGACGTCTGCGATCTCGGGATAAGTTGCGTGGTCGGCATAGACGATAGCCGCGCCATGATCGGCCGCGAGGGTCACGAATTCGGGCACGGCGAAGCTCGGATTGCGGACTTCCAGCGCATGACGAAGGCGGACACCGTTCTCCTCGCGCGGAAGCAAGTCGAGAAAGGCGGCGAAGTCGTCGCGTTCGAATTTCTTTGTCGGTGCGAATTGCCAGAGGATCGGTCCGAGCTTGTCACCGAGACCGGAAAGCTCCTGGGCGAAGAACTTTTTCAATGAGTCGCCTGCTTCGGCAAGGATCTTCCGGTTCGTAACGAAGCGGTTGCCCTTGATGGCGAATACAAAGCCGTCTGGTGCCTCCGCGCCCCATTTTGCGAAGGTCGCGGGCTTCTGGCTACCGTAATAGGTGCCGTTGATCTCGATGGTCGTTACTTGCCGGCTGGCATATTCCAGCTGACGCTTCTTCGGCAACTTGTCCGGATAGAACGAGCCGTCCCATGGCTCGAATGTCCAGCCGCCCATGCCCGACCGTATGGTTCCGCGTTCGCTCATGCCTCATGGTTGATCGAAGCGGAGGACGAGGGCAACCCGTTTTCGGCGAGCCCGCCGGAATATCCGGCAGGCTCCTGTCATGTCCTGTCACTTCCCGATGTCGATCTTCCGGGCCGACGCCTTCGCTTCCGCCTTCTTCGGCATAACGACCTTCAGGACGCCCTTGTCGAATTTCGCGCTGATCTGGTCGGCGTCGACACGATCCGGCACCGGCATCGAGCGCTGGAACGAACCATATGAGCGTTCGGTAACGTGGACGTTGTCCTTTTCCTCATCGCGCTCGTGCTTCTTCTCGCCCTTCAGCGTAATCATGCCTTCGCGCACGGTGAGATCGACATCTTCTTCGGCCAGGCCCGGAAGCTCGGCGGTCAAAGTGATCTCGTTATCGTTTTCGGTAACGTCGATGGCAGGATTGACGACACCCGCGGGTAGGTTCGCCCATGCCTTTGACGGTGCCGGCCAGCGTCGCTCGTTACCGAAAAAACCGGAAATAAGATCGTCCATTTCCTTGCGGAAGTCATCGAAGACTCCCGATGACCACATCGAAGGAACATTGCTCTTTTTTTCTTCAGCCATGATTCACTCCTCTGAATGCCCCTTAATGGCGGGGTATGCGGAAGTTAGTGCCAGGAGTATGAAAACACTTTGACAGCGATCAATCGGGCATCATGACTTCCACGCGTGGTTGCGGCGAAGTATGTGGCAGCAGGAGGATGAGCGGATGGAATGGTTATTCGGCTCGGTTTTCGCCGCATTATCGAGCGTTTTCCTCGTTCTGCTGATCAAGGGCATTCTCGCTGATGTCTACGGCATCGGATCGGCACCGAGAATCGGGGTGAACAGCGGGAGCGATCCCGATGATCCGCAACCGTCGACGATCCGCGAACGTGCTTACGTCGCCTATCCCGTGCTGCTTGTTGTCGCCGTCATCTTCGGTGGGATCGCGTGGATGGCCTTTACCGCCTGACGGCTATTCCGCCGCCTCGATGCGCTTCTGCGGGCGGCGTTCGAGCAGTTCGCGCAGAAAATGGCCGGTATAGGACCGTTCTTCCTCGATCACGTCTTCGGGCGTGCCGACTGCGACGATCTCGCCGCCGCCATCGCCACCCTCCGGCCCGAGATCGATGATCCAGTCAGCGGTCTTGATGACTTCGAGATTGTGCTCGATGACGACGACGGTGTTGCCGGTTTCGACCAGTTCGTGCAGCACGTCGAGCAGCTTGGCAACGTCGTGGAAGTGCAGACCGGTGGTCGGCTCGTCGAGAATGTAGAGCGTGCGGCCGGTGGCGCGGCGCGACAATTCCTTTGCGAGCTTGACTCGCTGGGCTTCGCCGCCCGACAGGGTGGTCGCTTGCTGGCCGATCTTGATGTAACCGAGGCCGACGCGCTTGAGCGTCTCCAGCTTGTCGCGCACCGCTGGCACGGCGGAGAAGAAATCGACGCCTTCCTCGACTGTCATCTCCAGCACATCCGCGATCGACTTGCCCTTGAAGTGAACTTCCAGCGTCTCGCGATTGTAGCGGTGGCCGTGGCAGACGTCGCAGGTAACATAGACGTCGGGCAGAAAGTGCATCTCGATCTTGATAACGCCGTCGCCCTGGCACGCCTCGCAGCGCCCGCCCTTGACGTTGAATGAGAACCGGCCGGGCGCATAGCCGCGCGCCTTGGCTTCAGGGAGGCCGGCGAACCAGTCGCGGATTGGCGTGAAAGCGCCGGTATAGGTGGCCGGGTTGGAACGCGGTGTGCGCCCGATCGGCGACTGATCGATATCGATGACCTTGTCGAGCAGTTCCAGGCCGTCGATGCGGTCGTATTCGGCCGGGTTTTCGCGCGCACCGTTGATGCGTCGCGCCGCCGCCTTGTAGAGCGTCTCGATCAGGAAGGTGGACTTGCCGCCGCCCGACACGCCGGTAACCGCGGTGAACAGGCCGAGCGGGATTTCCGCCGTGACGTCCTTCAGATTGTTGCCGCGCGCGCCGGACACCTTGATGGCGCGTTTCTTTTTCGGCTGGCGTCGCTCCGACGGTACCGCAATGGCCTTTTCGCCGGAGAGATACTGGCCGGTGAGCGACGCGGGATTGGCCATCACTTCGCCGGGCGTTCCGGAGGCGATGACGCGACCGCCATGAATGCCGGCGGCGGGGCCGATATCGACCACATAGTCGGCGGTCAGGATGGCGTCCTCGTCATGTTCGACGACGATCACGGTGTTGCCGAGGTCGCGCAGGTGGCGCAGCGTATCAAGCAGCCGGGCATTATCGCGCTGGTGAAGGCCGATGGACGGCTCATCGAGAACATAGAGCACGCCGGTCAGGCCTGAGCCGATCTGCGAGGCAAGCCGGATGCGCTGGCTCTCGCCACCGGACAGCGTGCCGGAATTGCGAGACAAAGTAAGGTAATCCAGCCCGACATCGTTGAGAAATCGCAGGCGTTCCCGGATTTCCTTCAGGATTCGATATGCGATCTCCGACTGCTTTTCCGAGAAGGTTTCCTCGACATCGTCGAACCATTTCACGGCGTTGCGGATCGAGAATTCGGTGACTTCCGAAATGTGCTTGCCGCCGATCTTCACCGCGAGCGCTTCCGGCTTGAGGCGGTGTCCGTGACATGTCGCGCAAGGCGTCGCCGACATGTACCGTTCCATCTCCTCGCGGACCCAGGAGGAATCCGTTTCTTTCCAGCGGCGTTCCAGGTTCGGGATCACGCCCTCGAAGGTCTTGGTCGTCTTGTAGGAACGCAGGCCGTCGTCATAGACGAAATCGATCTGGCGCGATCCGGTGCCGTGCAAGATGGCGTCTTTCGCGTCATCCGTCAGATCGGACCATTGTTCGGTGATCTTGAAGCCATAGGCCTTGCCGAGTGCATCGAGCGTCTGGCGGTAGTAGGGCGAGGATGATTTCGCCCAGGGCGCAATCGCCTCGTGCATCTTGGCGTCGCGTTCGGGCACGATGAGACCGGCGTCGATCGTGTTCTGCACGCCAAGGCCGTCGCAGGACGGGCACGCGCCGAACGGATTGTTGAAGGAGAACAGGCGCGGCTCGATCTCGGGGATCGTAAACCCGGATACTGGACAGGCGAATTTTTCGGAAAAGACGACCCGCTCATGGGTCTCGTTTTTCGACTTGTTGACGGCGTCGGCGCCGGTGTCCTCGGGCGGAAGCGGCTTGTCGGCGAATTCGGCGACCGCGAGGCCGTCGGCCAGATGCAGGCAGGTTTCCAGACTGTCGGCGAGGCGTGCGGCGATGTCATCACGGACCACCACACGGTCCACCACAACGTCGATATCGTGCTTGTATTTCTTGTCGAGGGCAGGGACATCGGCGATCTCGTAGAATTCGCCGTCGACTTTCACGCGCTGAAAGCCCTTCTTCATCAGTTCGGCGAATTCCTTGCGGTATTCGCCTTTGCGGCCACGCACGATCGGGGCGAGGACATAGAGCCGGGAACCTTCCTCCAGCGCCATGATGCGGTCGACCATCTGGCTGACCGTCTGGCTTTCGATCGGCAGCCCGGTCGCCGGAGAAATCGGAACGCCGACGCGCGCGAACAGCAGGCGCATGTAATCATAGATTTCGGTAACCGTTCCGACGGTGGACCGCGGATTGCGCGAGGTTGTTTTCTGCTCGATGGAGATGGCCGGCGACAGGCCGTCGATCTGGTCCACGTCAGGCTTCTGCATCATTTCCAGGAACTGGCGCGCATAGGCCGACAGGCTCTCGACATAGCGTCGCTGGCCTTCGGCGTAGATCGTGTCGAAGGCAAGCGACGACTTGCCTGAACCCGACATGCCGGTCATCACGATCAGCTTGTCGCGCGGAAGGTCAAGATCGACGTTCTTCAGATTGTGTTCGCGCGCGCCGCGAATGGAAATGTATTTCTGGTCGCTCATTAAAATTGCCTATTGCGGCCGCCTGGAATGCCTCTTCTCATTTAAGCATGCTTGGCCACATGTCGAGGGATTGCGGAATACTCTGCTGACTTTCCCCGACTCGCACATGCAACTTGACAAGGTCATCGCGCAAATCCTAGAACATTTCAAGAACGAAAAGACCCTGTGGACAGTGCCGGGCAGAGTGGTGGCACGTTGCGCGCTTGGGTAGTGTGTGACGAAATCCAAAAACAAAAATTCAGGAGTGTTGGCGTCATGGCTGGCAGCGTGAACAAAGTAATCCTGGTCGGCAATCTGGGCGCCGATCCGGAAATCCGTCGGCTTAATTCGGGCGAGCCTGTCGTCAACCTGTCTGTCGCGACATCGGAAACGTGGCGCGACAAGAATTCCGGCGAGCGGCGCGAACGCACGGAATGGCATCGCGTGGTCATCTTCAACGAGAACCTTGCCAAGGTGGCCGAGAACTACCTGAAAAAGGGTTCGAAGGTTTACGTAGAGGGGCAGATCCAGACGCGCAAATGGACCGACCAGAACGGTCAGGACAAGTACACGACCGAAATCGTGCTGCAGCGCTTCCGCGGCGACCTCCAGATGCTGGACAGCCGCGGCGAGGGCGAAGGCTCCTACGGCGGTGGCGGCGGCGGCCGACAGCAGGTGAGCGGCGGCTATGGCGGCGACCAGGGCGGCGGTTCTCAGCCATCGGGCGGCAATGATTTCGTCCGCGACATGGATGACGAGATTCCGTTCTAAGGACAGGTTATCATGACGGCACGGCACGGTATTCGCAGTCATGTGTCCGCATTGCCGGTCGTGCTCGTTGCCGTGGCGGCCATCCTGCTGTCCCTTACGCAGGTGTTTGCCGGCAAGGCCGATGTCATCGATGTCGACGCGCGGCTGCAAGGCGGCGGCACATGGCGTTTCAGCGTCACGGTACGCCACGACGACGAGGGCTGGGATCACTATGCGGACAAATGGGTCGTGGAGGGTCCCGACGGCACGGTCTATGGCGAGCGGGTGCTGGCGCACCCGCACGAGAACGAACAGCCATTCACGCGGTCACAGCCAGGGATTCGCATTCCGGAGGATGTCTCAACAGTGATCGTCAAGGCGCATGACAGCGTCCACGAATTCGGCGGCGCGGACGTGACTGTCGATCTCGACGCGCTGCGCTAGCGGTCAGGCGACGATCAACGCCTTCACGCCGTCGGCGACGAACTGGACTGCCAGCGCCGAGAGGATGACCCCCAGTAAACGCGTCAGCACCGTGCGGCCGGTCGCACCGAGCAATCCCTCGACGCGTTCAGCGAGCAGATAGACGCCGTAAGTCACGGCGACGATCGCGAGAATGATGCCGATCAGGGCCGCGCGATCGATCGCGCTTGAGAACTCGCCGGACAACAGAATGGTCGCGGAGATCGCGCCGGGGCCCGCCATAAGCGGAATGGCGAGCGGGAAGACAGAAACGCCGTGAATGTCGTCCTGGGTGATAGCGCGTTGCGCCGTATTCTCGTGGCGCTGCTGGCGGCGCTCGAACACCATTTCGAAGGCGATCCAGAACAGGAGCAGGCCGCCCGCGACACGGAAGGCCGGCAGGGTGATGCCGAACAGCGACAGGATCAGCGTGCCGGCAATTGCGAACATAACGAAAATGCCGAAAGCAATGATGCTTGCGCGCAGCGCGACCTGGCGGCGCTCCGCCCGGTTCATGCCGGTCGTGACGGCGAGAAACAGCGGCGCGAGGCCAACTGGATCGATGGTGACGATTAGCGTTACGACAGCTTGTATCAGGAGATCGGTGTTCATAAATCTGCCTATCAACAGCCGATGGCTGCCCGCAAGTGCGTGATATGGCCATTTAGGCCGGGAAACAGGGCAAAACAGTTGGAAAAATCGCGTCGATTGTTCGCTTTTTCGCGCCCGTTCCGCTAATCTCAAACCAATGATTCTGAACAACAAAGCACAACTTCATTGAGCGACGAAACTCCTATCGACGGTTCGGGCGGTAACGACGGCATCGAACCGGTCTCCATTCTCGAGGAAATGCAGCGGTCCTATCTCGATTACGCGATGAGCGTGATCGTGAGCCGCGCGCTGCCCGACGTGCGCGACGGATTGAAACCAGTCCACCGCCGCATCCTCTATGCGATGCATGAGGGCGGCTTTCACTGGAACCGAAAATACGTCAAATCGTCCCGCATTGTCGGTGACGTCATGGGTAAATACCACCCGCATGGCGACGCCGCGATCTACGACGCCATGGTACGCATGGCGCAAGACTGGTCCCTGCGGGTGCCGCTGGTCGATGGCCAGGGTAATTTCGGGTCGATCGATGGCGATCCTCCGGCAGCGATGCGCTATACCGAATCCCGCCTGGAAAAGGTCGCGCACGAGCTTCTTGAGGATATCGACAAGGAAACAGTCGACTTCCAGGACAACTATGATGGCTCGGAACACGAGCCGATGGTCCTGCCGGCGCGGTTCCCGAACCTGCTGGTCAATGGCTCCGGCGGCATCGCGGTGGGCATGGCGACCAACATCCCGCCGCACAACCTGTCGGAAGTCGTCGACGGTTGCGTGGCGCTGATCGACAATCCTGCGATCGAACTGTCGCAGATGATGGAATACATACCCGGCCCGGACTTCCCGACCGGGGCGATCGTGCTGGGCCGGTCCGGCATTCGCTCGGCCTATGAAACCGGCCGCGGCTCCATCGTCATGCGGGGGCGCGCCGAGGTCGAGCAGCGGCCGGGTGACCGCGAGGCCATCATCATCACCGAGGTGCCTTACCAGGTAAACAAGGCGACGATGATCGAAAAGATGGCCGAACTGGTGCGCGACAAGCGTATCGAGGGCATCTCGGACATTCGCGACGAATCCGACCGTCAGGGTTACCGCGTGGTCGTCGAACTGAAACGCGACGCGGTCGGCGATGTCGTGTTGAACCAGCTTTACCGCTATACGCCGCTGCAGACTTCGTTCGGCGCCAACATGGTGGCACTCAACGGCGGCAAGCCGGAGCAGATGAACCTGCTCGACATGCTGCGCGCTTTCGTGTCGTTCCGCGAAAACGTGATCAGCCGGCGTACGAAGTACCTGCTGCGCAAGGCGCGCGATCGGGCGCACGTGTTGGTCGGCCTCGCCATCGCGGTCGCCAATATCGACGAGGTGATCCACCTCATCCGCCATGCGCCGGATCCGGCGACTGCACGCGAACAGTTGATGACGCGGCGCTGGCCGGCCAAGGACGTCGCGCCGCTGATCGCGCTGATCGACGATCCGCGCCATGGCATCGATCCCGAAGACAACACCTACATGCTTTCCGAGGAACAGGCGCGCGCCATCCTCGACCTTCGCTTGCAGCGCCTGACAGCGCTCGGCCGCGACGAGATCGCCGACGAATTGAACTCGATCGGCGCGGAAATCCGTGACTATCTGGAAATCCTGTCCTCACGGGCGCGCATCCAGCAGATCGTCAAGGACGAACTGAATGCCGTGCGTGACGAGTTCGGCACGCCGCGGCGCACCGAGCTTGCCGAAGGCGGCCCGGATATGGACGACGAGGACCTGATCGCCCGCGAGGACATGGTCGTCACCTTCAGCCACCAGGGCTATATCAAGCGAGTGCCGCTGCAGACCTACCGGGCGCAGCGCCGGGGCGGCAAGGGCCGCTCGGGCATGGCGACCAAGGAAGAAGATTTTGTCACCCGCCTGTTCGTGGCCAACACGCATGCGCCGATCCTGTTCTTCTCCTCGCGCGGCATCGTTTACAAGGAAAAGGTCTGGCGGCTGCCCATTGGCACGCCGCAGTCGCGCGGCAAGTTCCTGCGCAACATGCTGCCGCTGCAGGAAGACGAACGCATTACCACGATCATGCCGCTGCCCGAGGACGAGGACAGCTGGGGCGAACTGGACGTGATGTTCGCAACGACGAACGGAACCGTCCGGCGCAACAAGCTGTCGGATTTCGTCCAGGTCAACCGAAACGGCAAGATCGCGATGAAGCTCGAAGAGGATGGCGCGGAAATCCTCAACGTGGCGACCTGTTCGGAGAGTGACGACGTATTGCTGACGACGTCGCTCGGACAGTGCATCCGCTTCCCGGTTACCGATATCCGTGTCTTCGCCGGCCGCAATTCGGTCGGTGTACGCGGCATTTCTCTTGGCGCCGAAGACACCGTCATCTCGATGTCGATCCTCGGGCACAGCGATGCCACCCCGGCGGAGCGCACCGCCTATCTTAAACAGGCTTCTGCTTTGCGCCGTCAGGGTGATGAAGGCGAAGAGGAGCCGGTCGTCGCCGAAGAAGCGGAAAACGGGGAAGAGGGGGCTTTCGTCATCTCCGAAGAACAGTTCGCTGAGATGGCCGAGGCCGAGGAGTTCGTCCTCACGGTCAGCGAATACGGCTCCGGCAAGCGCGCATCGTCCTATGACTTCCGTGTATCCGGCCGCGGGGGCAAGGGCATCCGTGCCACAGACACCTCGAAGACGGCGGAAATCGGCACGCTCGTTGCCGCCTTCCCGGTCGAAGCCAACGACCAGATCATGTTGGTGACGAATTCCGGCAAGGTGATCCGCGTGCCGGTGGAGGGCATCCGGTTCGCGTCACGCGCGACCAAGGGTGTGAAGATCTTCACGACCGCCGAGGGTGAACGCGTCGTCTCCGTCGAACGTATCCGCGAGCCGGAGGACAATGGCGAGGAAGTAGACGGCGCGGAGGAAGCGCCGAATACGCCCGATACTGAGCAGGACGAGACGCCCGATAGCGGTACGTGACATGACCCGGAGGTTGTGGCTTATAGTTGCCTTCAACTGCCACAACCTCACGGGAGGGCCATTTCATGATCGATATTCAAGCCTGGCTGGCCTTTGCGATCGCCAGCTTTTTGATCGTGATCGTGCCGGGCCCGTCGGTTACCGTCATCATCGCCAATTCCCTGCGCGCTGGTAGCCGCGCCGGATTGATGAACGTCGCCGGCACGCAGCTCGGCATCCTGACAATGATAGCCATTCTCGCGGTCGGCCTGAATACGGTTGTTGCGGTGGTCGGCGAAGCCTTCATCTTCATGAAGGTGGCTGGCGCGCTCTATCTGATATGGCTCGGATGGAAACTCTGGCGTTCGGACGGTTCGCTGGGCGAAGCCAATCCGGCGGAGAAGATGCGGAGCGTGTCGGGGTATTTCTGGCAGGGATTCGTCGTGATCTGGTCGAACCCGAAAGCGCTGTTCCTGTTCGGTGCGTTCATTCCGCAGTTCGTATCGGCTTCGAGCAATCCGGCCGGTCAGACGATACTTCTCGGAATGACATTCGTTGTCATAGCGACGGTGTGCGACAGCATGTATGCGCTGGCAGCGGGGCGGACCGGCGGGTGGCTAAATCGGAAGAACATTCGTCTGGTCGAACGGATTTCCGGGACCTGCCTTATCGGTGGGGGGCTATGGATGCTTGCAGCGCGGCGTGCGGTGTAACCGATGTCAACGGCTTTCGCGAGTAGGCAATAGGGCCGGAACGGCGAAGCCTGCGGTAACAATCATCATGGCGAGGGCGAAAAATGCGATCATTGTTGTGTCTCCTTTGCTGGACGCCATAAAAACGCAAACTCGATCTCGGCGATGTGCATTCGGTCACAGCGGAGCACGAAGGTGTCCTGCACCAACAAACAGGATCGACCGAGGGAATTCGCCATGCCGTGCATCCGTCATGTCATCAACGGTACGGGTGCCGCTTTGGTTGCATTGCTGTGTTTCGCGATGCCTGCGGCCGCGAGCGGCGCGATTGTTTGCAACGCGAGCGACGGGTCAGATGCGTCCATTGATATCGAGATTGGACACTTGTCCGTGCTGACAATGCTCGGCGCGACAGCGACGGATGGCATCGCTGTCTGGTCGACACACGATATCGAAAACGCCCGTCCGATGATCCTGGGGCAGGGCTTCATGGACGACCGGCAAGTGCTCATCGATTTTATCGACCCGAATTTCTTGAGCGCTGTCGTGTCTCTGAGGCTGTTCCAAATGTCCGGAGTCAAATCATACGCGGAAGCAGGCGTGCTTTCTTTCGCAGGCGGCGCGGTGTTTCCCGTGCGTTGCGACAACGGCTGAGGGCTTGAAGGCGTACAGCGTCTTTCGAATCCGCGCGATCTGGGTTACAGCCTTTTCCATGACTGACCATATTGCGATCTATGGCGGGTCTTTCGATCCGATTACCAACGGCCACCTGGATGTGTTGCGCGGGACGTTGACGATCTTCGACAAGGTTGTCATCGCGATCGGCACGCACCCCGGAAAAAAGGGCCTTTTCGACCTCAACGAACGAGTTAGCCTTATCGAGCAAGTCATTGCAGACGAGGGCTTTTCCTCTTCCAGCGTAGAGATTGTATCGTTTGACGGGCTGATCGTGGATTCGGCGCGCGAACATGGCGCCAAGGCGCTGGTGCGCGGTCTGCGCGACGGCACCGATCTCGATTACGAGATGCAAATGGCGGGCATGAACGAGATGATGGCGCCGGAACTTCAGACGGTGTTTCTTCCGGCCAGCCCCTCGGTTCGCACAATTACCGCCACATTGGTACGGCAGATCGCGTCCATGGGCGGTGATACGAGCCCGTTCGTCCCCGCTGTCGTCGATACGGCGTTGCGGTTGAAATTCAAGTAGCGCCCAAATTCTGAGGATTTTTACATGCGACTGACCAAACGCGTCTTCCTTTCCGCTTGCGCCGCGACCATTACCCTGGCGCTGTCTTTGCCTGCCCTGGCTCAAAACAGCGATCCGGAAAACACGATGATCATTACGCTGAAGGACGGCGACGTGGTTGTCCGCCTGCGTCCGGACCTGGCGCCGAAGCATGTCGAGCAGATCAAGACTCTCGCGCGAAACGGCGAATACGACAATGTCGCCTTCCATCGCGTGATTCCCGGCTTCATGGCGCAAACCGGCGATGTGCAGTTCGGCGACATGGAAGACGGTTTCCAGCCACGCCGCGCCGGAACGGGTGGCTCCAGCCTGCCGGACCTTCCCGCCGAATTTTCTCCCGAACCTTATGTTCGGGGCACGGTCGGCATGGCTCGCTCGCAAAACCCGGACTCCGCCAATTCGCAGTTCTTCATTATGTTCGATGAGGGCGGTTTCCTGAACGGCCAGTACACGGTCGTCGGCCAGGTCGAAAGCGGCATGGAATTCGTCGACAGCATCAAGAAGGGCACGAAGGCAAATAACGGCGCCGTGGATGATCCCGATCGGATGATCAAGGTTGTCATCGCGGCCGACAAGCAATAAGTCCCGCAGACTTCTCATAACAGCAAAGGGCGCACCAATGGCGTACAAGGACCCGGAAAACACGATTGTCATGGAAACCACGACCGGCGAAGTCGTGATCGAGTTGCGCCCCGATCTTGCGCCGGAACATGTCGCACGCATCAAGGAACTGGCGCGCGCCGGCGAGTATGACGGTGTCGTTTTCCACCGGGTCATCGACGGCTTCATGGCGCAGACCGGAGACGTTCGCTATGGCAACAAGGGCTCGCAGAGCTACGATCCGGCGCGCGCGGGCATGGGCGGTTCTTCGAAACCGGACCTGAAGGCCGAGTTCAGCGACGCCAACCACGGCCGGGGTGCATGCTCGATGGCACGTGCGCAGAACCCGAACTCCGCCAATTCGCAGTTCTTCATCGTGTTTGAAGACGCCTCGTTCCTGGACAAGCAGTACACGGTTTGGGGCCAGGTGATCGAAGGCATGGAGAATGTCGACAAGATCAAGCGCGGCGAGCCGGTTCAGGACCCCGATTCCATCGTTTCGATGAAGGTCGCTGCCGACCTCTAGGGCCGGCACGACCGCTCCGGCGGACACACTCCATGCGCGTTGACGCCTTCGATTTCGATCTGCCTGATGAGCGGATCGCGATCCGCCCGGCTTCGCCGCGCGACAGCGCGCGCATGCTCGTCGTCAGGCCAGGAAATGGCCTGACGGATTCCGACGTATCCTCGTTGCCGATGTTTCTGAAACCTGGCGATGTCCTCGTCTTCAACGACACCAAGGTGATTCCCGCGCAACTCGAAGGCGTTCGTGCGCGCGCTGACGGTGCACGGGCGCAAATCGGCGCGACCCTGCACATGCGTGTCGCCCCGAATCGATGGAAGGCATTCATACGCGGGGCCAAGAAACTGAAGGTCGGCGACATCGTAGACTTCGGCGCGAACGGGCACGATCTGTCGGCCGAGGTTTTTGCCAAGGGCGACGAGGGTGAAGCCGAACTGCTGTTCGACCGGGGCGGCGGCGATCTCGATGCGGCGCTGGCGCTGGTCGGGCATGTTCCGCTTCCTCCCTATATCGCTTCGAAGCGGAGCGAGGATGGCCGAGACCGGCAAGACTACCAGACGATCTTCGCGCGCAAGGACGGCGCGGTTGCCGCGCCGACGGCGGGCTTGCATTTTACCGATCAATTGTTCGCTGTGCTGGACCAGGCCGGGATTCACCGCGCCTTCGTAACGCTACATGTCGGGGCGGGTACTTTTCTTCCGGTGAAGGCCAATGATACGGCCGAACATCGGATGCACGCCGAGATAGGCCATATCGATGAAGCGACCGCCGATTTCCTTAACGAAATGCGCAAAAAAGGGGGGCGGATTGTCTCCGTGGGAACGACATCGCTCAGGCTCTTGGAGAGCGCTGCGTCAGCGGACGGCAAGGTCTCGTCCTGGTCGGGCGCGACCGACATCTTCATCACGCCCGGTTACCGCTTCAAGGCCGTCGACGTATTGATGACCAACTTCCACCTGCCGCGTTCGACGCTCTTCATGCTGGTCTCGGCCTTCAGCGGTCTCGAGACGATGCATCAAGCCTATGCCCACGCCATTGAAAACGGCTACCGTTTCTATTCCTACGGGGATGCATGCCTGCTGTTCCCGAAAGAGGTCGCCGAATGACGATACCATTTTCCTTTGAATTGCTTGCCACCGACGGCGTGGCCCGGCGGGGCGTCGTCAAAACGGCCCGCGGCGACATCCGCACCCCGGCCTTCATGCCGGTCGGCACGGTGGGCACGGTCAAGGCGATGTATCTCGATCAGGTGCGCGACAGCGGCGCTGACATCATTCTTGGCAACACCTATCACCTGATGCTCCGACCCGGCGCGGAGCGCGTTGCACGGCTCGGCGGATTGCACGAGTTCATCCGCTGGCCGCATCCGATCCTGACAGACTCTGGCGGGTTCCAGGTCATGTCGCTGGCCGCCTTGCGTCAGATGAGCGAGGAGGGCGTGACGTTCCAGTCGCATATCGACGGAAAGCGTTACGAGATGAGTCCGGAACGCTCGATCGAGATCCAGGGCCTGCTCGGATCCGACATCCAGATGCAGCTCGACGAGTGTGTGGCATTGCCGGCGTCGCCGGATGTGATGCGCAAGGCGATGGAATTGTCGCTGCGCTGGGCAGAACGCTGCAAGACAGCATTCGGTTACCAGCCCGAACGGGCGATGTTCGGCATCGTGCAGGGCGGCGACAACGAGACGCTGCGCGCGGAATCGGCGACGGCTCTCGCCGCGCTCGATCTCAAGGGCTATGCGGTTGGCGGCCTGGCGGTCGGTGAGCCACAGGACGTCATGCTCGCCATGCTTGACGCGACCTGTCCGCTGTTACCTGCGAACAAGCCGCGCTACCTGATGGGCGTCGGGACGCCGCAGGACATCTTGCGCTCGGTCGGACATGGCATCGACATGTTCGACTGCGTCATGCCCACGCGCTCGGGGCGGCACGGGTTGGCGTTCACTCGGCGGGGGCGGGTGAACCTTAAGAATGCCCGGCACGCGGAAGATCACCGGCCTCTGGACGAGAACTCCGATTGCCCGGCGGCGCGCGATTATTCCCGCGCCTATCTCAATCACCTGGTGCGGTCCGGGGAGATGCTGGGCGCCATGCTCTTGTCCTGGAACAACATCCACTACTACCAGCAGCTGATGCAGGGCATACGCGACGCGATCCAGGCGGGAACATTCGCCGAGTTTGCCGCGCGGACCGAGGCGGAGTGGGACCGCGGCGATATCGATCCGCTTTAGGTTATGCCGGCCGCACCCTTGCGCAGGCTGACGGCGTCCACCTTCCACGATCCGTCCGGCTGACGTTCCATGTAATAGGCAGCCGTATAATCGGCGCCGTCCGGCCCCCGGATCAGGACCTCCCAGACAATGCGGCCTTCGGAATCTGTTTCGACCTGCCCGAAGGCGTAATTGCCTGGCCTTAGAACCGGCAGATAGCCGTTGCGGACCATCGACATGAAGCCATCGAGCGTCGGAAAGACGCGCTTGATATCCGGCGAAGCGTAGGAGTAGGCAGTCACGAAATCGTCCGCCAAAAAGGCTTCAAGCTGCCGCGTGACGATGTCTTGCGCCTCGCGCGCGGAATCGGTTTGCGCAGTGGCGGGCGTTGCTGCGGACAGAGCCAGCGTCATCAACAGGATCGCGTAAGCGGGTTTCCTTGCCATGGTATTTCTCCTCGCGTTTCGACAGGAGGTAGGCGGGCAATGCGCCGCGGCAATGAGCGCTTGAACGGGTGGGCGAAATCGTGCACATGCTCGGCCCATGGCGAAAACGTTCAAAGAGCCGCGCGAAGCCCGCGCAATAGACCATGTTGTTCTGCCGGTGGAGAGCCTCGAGGCGGCGCGGGCACGACTGAGCGAACTCGGCTTCACGGTCGCTCCAGACGGTCTGCATCCCTTCGGTACCGAGAACGCCTGCATCTATTTCGCCGATGGCACGTTTCTGGAGCCCCTGGCGGTGGCGCAGCGCGAGGACTGCGAAGCGACCGCGCGCAAGGGCAACGTATTCACGGAACGAGACCAGGCCTGGCGCTTTCGTAACGGCGAGAACGGTTTCTCGGCCCTGGCTATGGCGACGGACGATGCCCGGCGCGATCACAAGGCGTTTCGCAGGGCCGGCTTTTCCGCCGGCAAGAAACTGACCTTCTCGCGCAAGTTCGTCGACGCGAAGGGCAGGAAGGGCAAGGCGGCATTCCTGCTGGCGTTTGCCGGTGATTTGCGTGCGCCCGACGCCTTCTTCTTCACATGCGAAAAGATATCCGCGCCAAAGATCGATCGTGGCTCGCTCCAGGTGCATGCCAACTGCGTAACCGGCATAGTAACGGTCGTCATGTCGGAACAGAATCCAACCGACTTCCAGTATTTGCTGCAGGAAGTCGCGAACAACAGGAACGACGAGGCGCACTCCTTCGGTCTCGAAATCTCCACGGCGAACGGATCGATCGATGTGATGACCCCGGAAGGAGTAGACGTGCATTTCGGCGTCAAACGCACCAGCGCCGAGCGGGGGCTTCGTTTCGAAGGACTGATCCTGTCGGTGGACTCGATAGAGGCGCTGGAGCAGTATTTGGGCGGGAAAAGCATCGCTTATCGCGAAATGCATGGCCGCATCATAGTCGATGCCGCGCCGGGGCAGGGGCTGTTCCTCGCTTTCCAGGGACCTGTTTGAGCATGGATACCAATACCACAGTGATGGCGGGCGACGTTCGTTTCGCCAATGATGCGCCGTTATCGCTGATTGCCGGGCCGTGCCAGTTGGAAAGCCGCGGCCATGCGTTCGACATGGCTGGCGCGCTGAAGGAAATCTGCCACAAGGCCGGTATCGGCCTCGTCTACAAATCCTCCTTCGACAAGGCCAACCGCACCTCCCTGTCGGGGAAGCGCGGCCTCGGTCTGGACAAGTCGCTATCCGTGTTTGCCGACCTGAAGGCCGAGTTCGGCCTGCCGATGCTGACCGATGTGCACACCGAGGAGCAGTGCGCCGAAGTCGCCGAGGTTGTCGACATTCTGCAGATCCCCGCTTTCTTGTGCCGGCAGACAGACCTGCTTCTGGCGGCGGCAAAGACCGGTCGCGTTATCAATGTCAAAAAGGGTCAGTTTCTGGCGCCGTGGGACATGAAGAACGTTCTCGCGAAGGTCATCGGCGGCGGCAATCCCAATGTGTTGCTCACGGAACGCGGCGTTTCCTTCGGCTACAATACGCTTGTCTCCGACATGCGTTCACTACCGATCATGGCGGAGACGGGAGCGCCGGTGATCTTTGATGCCACCCATTCGGTGCAACAGCCAGGCGGGCAAGGCGGCTCCACCGGTGGTGACCGCCGTTTTGTCGAGACGCTGGCGCGCGCCGCGGTCGCGGTCGGCGTCGCGGGCCTTTTCATCGAAACGCACCAGGATCCGGACAATGCGCCTTCAGACGGGCCGAACATGGTGCCGCTTGCCGACATGCCGCGCCTGATCGAGACGCTTATGCATTTCGACCGGATCGCGAAATCGTTCTGATCAGTTCGCGGGCAGGATCACCACGCTCGAACTGTCGGGTGTCGCGGTCGGCTGATTGCAGGATGTCAGCAATCCGAATGCGATCATCGCAAAAGTCAGGATTCCGGTAACTTGCGTCATGGGCGACCTCCCTGTAAGCCGTCACCCCATCCCCGGATAGCGATCATAAATGCGGAATCGGGCGAGTTGTTGCCGCCACAAATGAATTTGTGGCGCAGGCCTGTTTCACTTTGTGACCGGCTCGGTTAAGGCAACGCCGGTAGAATTCTTCATCCAGCAGGGATTTTTGGCATGAGCGCTATTGTGGACATCATCGGCCGTCAGATCTTCGACAGCCGGGGCAATCCGACCGTCGAAGTCGACGTCATCCTCGAAGATGGAACGCTTGGCCGTGCCGCGGTGCCGTCCGGTGCATCGACCGGCGCGCACGAGGCCGTCGAACTGCGCGACGGCGGCGACCGTTACAAGGGCAAGGGCGTGACCAAGGCCGTCGATGCCGTCAATGGCCCGATCTTCGACGCCATTGGCGGAATGGACGCGACTGCGCAGGCCAAGATCGACGCGATGATGATCGAACTTGACGGGACCCCGAACAAGGCCAAGCTCGGCGCCAACGCAATTCTCGGCGTGTCCCTTGCCGTTGCCAAGGCCGCAGCAACCTATTCCGGCATGCCGCTCTACCGCTATGTCGGCGGTACCAACGCGCATATCCTGCCCGTTCCGATGATGAACATCATCAATGGCGGCGCACATGCCGACAACCCGATCGATATTCAGGAATTCATGATCATGCCGGTCGGTGCGCAAAGCATCGCCGATGCGGTTCGCATGGGATCGGAAGTCTTCCACACGCTGAAATCCGCGCTCCACAAGGCCGGACACAACACCAGCGTCGGCGACGAGGGCGGTTTCGCGCCGAACCTGCGTTCGACCTCGGAAGCGCTGGACTTCATCATGTCAGCTGTATCGGCGGCCGGCTACACACCGGGTGATGATGTGCGTCTCGCGCTCGATTGCGCAGCGTCGGAATATTACAAGGACGGCAAATACGAGTTGGCGGGCGAGGGCAAGACGCTGACCTCGGAAGAAAACGCGTCCTATCTCGACAATCTGGTTTCGAACTACCCGATCATCTCGATCGAGGACGGCATGCACGAAGATGACTGGGAAGGCTGGAAAGTGCTGACAGAACTGCTCGGGTCCAAGTGCCAGCTGGTCGGAGACGATCTGTTCGTCACCAACACGGCGCGGCTGCGCGACGGCATCAAGATGGGCGTCGCGAACTCCATCCTGGTCAAGGTCAACCAGATCGGCTCGCTTACCGAAACGCTGGATGCAGTGGAGACCGCGCACAAGGCGGCCTACACGGCGGTGATGTCGCATCGCTCGGGCGAAACCGAAGACGCGACGATAGCCGACCTTGCGGTGGCGACGAACTGCGGACAGATCAAGACCGGTTCGCTGGCCCGTTCAGACCGTCTCGCCAAATACAACCAGCTGATCCGGATCGAGGAGGAGCTCGGTCCGCAGGCATCTTTCGCGGGACGGACGATCCTGCGCGGATAGTTTCCGACGCGCATGTCGAGGTTTGGGCCGCCGGTTGTTTCCGGCGGCTTTTTTGTATGCGAACCGCGCGGGAACCGGAAAACGTTTAGGGGCGTTTAACCAAGACGATTTAATGTCGGAGTTCTGAGTCAGGGACAATTGTTTTATGTGGACCCGTCATCGCCGTCGTTCTCCTTTTCGTCATGTAATCCTGCCGATCTTCGCCATTGGCGTGCTGAGCTATTTCAGTCATCATGCGCTCACCGGTTCATTCGGTCTCGCCTCGAATCAGGAATATGAAAGCCGCATTTCAGCGCTCGAGGCGGAGCTGGCCATGCTCGAGAGCCAGCGTGCAAAACTGGAAAAGCGGACCGCCATGTTGCGCGACGGTTCGCTTGAACGCGACATGATCGACGAACAGGCCCGGCGCCTGCTCGGCATCACGCGTGAAAACGAAATCGTCATTCTGAACTGAATTTGCGATTAACCCGGTTTCGGTTAATATGCGTTTTCTTGAATGTTTTTAGCTGCTTACGGCATGGCAGCCATGCGGTTTTTTGCGTTGCCAAAGTATACGGTTGCGCTAGGTTACTCCTCATAACCAACGAGGGAGTGACAGCATGGCGACGCGTGCCAAAAAGGCCTCCGCCGCAACGGCGAAGGCGAAATCCTCCACAGCTTTGAAAGCACCGCCTCCCGCCGACTTCAGCAAGGACGAAGAGCTTAGCGCCTATCGCGAAATGTTGCTGATCCGCCGGTTCGAGGAAAAAGCCGGTCAGCTTTACGGCATGGGTTTCATCGGTGGCTTCTGTCACCTCTATATCGGCCAGGAGGCTGTCGTCACCGGCATGCAAATGGCCGCCAAGGACATCGACCAGGTGATCACCGGTTATCGCGACCATGGTCACATGCTTGCGACGGGCATGGAGTCGCGCGGTGTGATGGCGGAACTGACCGGACGCCAGGGGGGGTACTCCAAGGGCAAGGGCGGTTCCATGCACATGTTCTCCAAGGAGAAGAACTTCTACGGCGGACACGGCATCGTCGGTGCCCAGGTGTCGCTCGGCACCGGCTTGGCCTTTGCGAACAAGTATCGCGAGAACGGTGCTGTTTCGATGACCTATTTCGGCGACGGCGCGGCCAACCAGGGCCAGGTGTATGAGAGCTTCAACATGGCGTCGCTCTGGAAGCTGCCGGTCGTCTACGTGATCGAGAACAACCGCTACGCGATGGGAACGGCGGTAACGCGCGCCTCCGCACAGACCGACTTCTCACAGCGCGGCGCGTCATTCCTCATTCCCGGCTTCCAGGTCGACGGCATGGATGTCCGCGCGGTCAAGTCGGCTGCCGAACTCGCGCTCGAACATGCGCGGTCCGGCAAGGGCCCGGTCATCCTGGAAATGCAGACCTATCGCTATCGCGGGCACTCCATGTCCGATCCGGCGAAATACCGCTCCAAGGATGAGGTTCAGAAAATGCGCTCGGAACACGATCCGATCGAACAGATCAAGGCGCGTATGCTGGAACTCGGTCATGCCGACGAGGCCGGGCTAAAGGCCATCGACAAGGAAGTACGAGATATCGTCTCCGAAGCCGCCGATTTTGCCCAGAACGACCCGGAGCCGGCGCCGTCCGAGCTCTACACCGACATTCTGCACTAAGGGGACAGCACCATGCCGATCAATATTCTGATGCCTGCGCTCTCCCCGACGATGGAAGAGGGCAATCTGGCCAAATGGCTGAAAAAGGAAGGCGACAGCGTTGCCGCCGGTGACGTGATCGCCGAGATCGAAACCGACAAGGCGACCATGGAAGTCGAAGCCGTCGACGAGGGCGTCATCGGCAAGATCCTGGTTGATGAAGGCGCCGAAGGCGTGAAGGTGAATACGCCGATTGCAGTGCTGTTGGAGGAAGGCGAAAGCACCGACGACATCGGCAAGGCGTCGGCACCTGCCGCTGAGCCCGAGCCGGCGAAAAAGGAAGAGCCGGCGTCCGCATCTGTTCCTGCCGCTCCGCAACAAGCCGTCACAGCGTCCGACCCGGACATTCCGGAAGGCACGGAAATGGTCTCGACCACGGTACGCGAAGCGCTGCGCGATGCGATGGCGGAAGAAATGCGCAAGGACGAGAACGTCTTTGTCATGGGTGAAGAGGTTGCCGAGTACCAGGGCGCCTACAAGATCACGCAAGGCTTGCTGGACGAGTTCGGCTCGAAGCGGGTCGTCGATACGCCGATTACCGAACACGGCTTTGCCGGTATCGGTGTCGGCGCTGCGATGAGCGGTCTGCGCCCGATCGTCGAGTTCATGACCTTCAACTTCGCCATGCAGGCAATCGATCAGATCATCAACTCGGCTGCGAAGACGCTCTATATGTCGGGTGGCCAGATGGGTGCGCCGATGGTCTTCCGCGGACCGAATGGTGCGGCGGCGCGAGTTGGCGCGCAGCACAGCCAGGATTATGCGGCGTGGTACAGCCACGTTCCGGGCCTCAAGGTTATCCAGCCCTATTCGGCGGCTGACGCCAAAGGGTTGCTCAAGGCCGCCATTCGTGATCCGAACCCGGTCATCTTCCTCGAAAACGAGATCCTCTACGGCCAGTCTTTCGACGTACCGAAACTGGACGATTTCGTATTGCCCATCGGCAAGGCGCGAATTGAACGCGCGGGCAACGACTGCACCATCGTTTCCTTCGGCATTGGCATGACATATGCGGTCAAGGCGGCCGAGGAACTGGCCGGCGCCGGCATCGATTGCGAGGTTATCGATCTGCGTACCTTGAGGCCGATGGACCTGCCGGCAGTGATCGAGAGCGTCAAGAAAACCGGCCGGCTGGTAACGGTCGAAGAAGGCTTCCCGCAGAACTCGATTGGCGATTACATTGCCAATCAGGTGCAGCGGCAGGCTTTCGACTACCTCGACGCACCGATCATCTCCATCGCCGGCAAGGACGTGCCGATGCCTTATGCGGCGAATCTGGAGAAACTGGCGCTGCCGAATGTCGGAGAAGTCGTCGAGGCGGTGAAGACCGTCACCTACGCGGGCTGAGGGAGGAAAGACCATGCCGATCAACATTACCATGCCCGCGCTTTCTCCGACCATGGAGGAGGGCAACCTCGCGAAATGGCTGGTCAAGGAAGGCGACAACGTTTCCGCCGGTGACGTGATCGCCGAAATTGAAACCGACAAGGCGACCATGGAAGTCGAGGCTGTCGACGAAGGCACCGTCGCGAAGATCCTGGTTTCCGAGGGCACCGAGGGCGTCAAAGTCAATGCTGTGATCGCCATCCTCGCGGAAGAAGGCGAGGACGTGACCGAGGCTGCGGCTTCGGGCGGAAAGGCCGAGAAAGCACCTGCAAAAGAAGAGATGAAAGCCGAGGCTGCGCCTGCTCCAGCCGGGGAGGAGGCAAAGCCGGCTGCTCCGCTGAAGGCGGCGCTGACGCCGACCATCCCCGATGACGTGAAGGCCGGCCCGGTGCCGACCAAGGGCGGCGAGAAGGTCTTTGCCTCGCCGCTGGCCCGGCGCATCGCCAAGGCGGAAGGCGTCGACATCACGGCGATCTCCGGCAGCGGGCCGCGTGGCCGTATCGTCAAGCGCGACGTCGAAGCCGCCGTCGCCGGTGGCGCTAAGGCACCGGCAACTGCCGAGAAGGCGCCTGCCGCAATTGCAACCGGTCCGTCGACCGATGCCGTGCTGAAACTGTTCGAGGAAGGCTCCTACGAACTGGTCAAGCACGACAACATGCGCAAGACGATCGCCAAGCGGCTGGTTGAAGCCAAACAGACGATCCCGCATTTCTACGTTTCGGTCGATTGCGAGCTGGATGCTTTGCTGAAGTTGCGTTCCGAGCTGAACTCGGCCGCGCCGCGCAAGGACGACAAGCCGGCCTACAAGCTTTCGGTCAACGACATGGTGATCAAGGCGCTGGCCCTGGCGCTGCGCGACGTGCCCGACGCCAATGCCTCTTGGACCGACGAGGCGATGGTCAAGCACAAGCATGTCGATGTCGGTGTCGCCGTCTCCATTCCCGGCGGGCTGATCACTCCGATCATCCGCCAGGCGGAGCTCAAGCCGATCTCTATCATTTCCAACGAGATGCGCGATCTCGGCAAGCGCGCCAAGGAACGCAAGCTGCAGCCGCAGGAATACCAGGGCGGCACGACGGCGGTCTCGAACATGGGCATGATGGGCGTGAAGAACTTCTCCGCCGTTATCAACCCTCCGCATTCCACGATCCTCGCGGTCGGCGCGGGCGAACAGCGCCCGGTCGTCAAGGACGGCGCGCTGGCGATCGCCCAGGTGATGACGGTGACGTTGTCGACCGACCATCGCTGCGTCGACGGTGCGCTTGGGGCGGAACTGCTGGCGGCATTCAAGGGCTACATCGAAAAGCCGATGAGCATGTTGGTCTAAAGGCTGCCGCCGATGAAGACAGTCCTTGCCTATGGCGATTCTCTTACCTGGGGCTACGACCCGGAGACACTTCTGCGCCATGAGCGCGAAAACCGGTGGCCGGTGGCGCTTGGCGAGGCGCTGGGCGGCCGGGTCGAGGTTATCGCGGAAGGGCTCAACGGGCGCACCACGGCCTTTGACGATCATCTGGGCGAGGCGGACCGCAACGGCGCGCGCGTCCTGCCGATGCTTCTGTCCTCGCACAAGCCGCTCGATCTCGTTGTCATCATGTTGGGCACAAACGACCTGAAGCCTGCGGTGCACGGCCAGGCAATCGCCGCGAAACAGGGCATCGCGAAGCTGGTCAGCATCGTGCGCCGTCACGACTGGTCACTCGGCGCGGAACTGCCGGAAGTGCTGATCGTCGCGCCGCCGCCGTTCTGCGAAACAAATAATCCGGATTTCGCCGCGATGTTTGCCGGCAAGATCGAGGAATCGCGCATGTTAGGTTCGATGTATGGCGATCTGGCCGACGAACTGGAATGCGGATTCTATGACGCGTCGACGGTCGCGAAGACTACGCCGCTCGATGGAATTCACCTCGACGCGGCGAACACAAAAGCCGTCGGCAAGGCGCTTGCGCCGGTCGTTTCGCTGATGCTCGGATTATAATTTGACAAGAATCAAGGAGGGTCTGGTCTTAGGGCTTAGGGTCGGTTACACGAGCACAAAACGGAGGTTTCCCTATGTCCCATGTCCCGCACGAACTGGCTGAAGAATTCCCGGAACTGGTCAACCAGATTCACCATTTGCGTGAGACGGATGGCCACTTTCACCGGATCTCTAACGAGTATCACGAGTTGAACCGGGCCATTCATCGCGCCGAGACCGATATAGAGCCCTGCGACGATGCGCATCTGACAGACATGCGCAAGCAGCGCATGGCCCTGAAAGACGAAATCTACGGGATGCTGGTAAAGCCCGAGCCCGCCGCAGACGATCCCGCATAAGGGGCGGCACAAGGCTTCCACTCCCGATACAGGCTGCCGGCTAACGGCGCCGATCAGGAATAAACGCCAAGGAGTGGAAGCCCCATGTCGAACGCTTACGACGTCATCATCATCGGATCGGGTCCCGGCGGATATGTCGCCGCGATTCGGTCCGCGCAGCTTGGCCTCAAGACGGCCATTGTCGAACGCGAACACCTCGGCGGCATCTGCCTGAACTGGGGCTGCATTCCGACCAAGGCGCTGCTGCGCTCCGCCGAAGTCATGGACTTCGCCAATCACGCCAAGAACTACGGACTGACGATCGACGGCACAATCAGTGCCGACGTGAAGGCCGTTGTCGAGCGCTCGCGCGGAGTCTCCGGCCGGCTTAACGGCGGTGTCGGGATGCTGATGAAGAAGAACAAGGTGGACGTGATCTGGGGCGAGGCGAAACTCGCAGGCAAAGGCAAGGTCACTGTCGGCAAAACGTCGAAGAAGCCGATGGAACCGCAGCACCCCGTGCCGAAAGGGGTCAAGGGCGAGGGTGACTATACCGCCAAGCACATCATTGTCGCGACAGGCGCACGGCCGCGAACACTTCCCGGTATCGAGCCCGACGGCAAGCTGATCTGGACCTATTTCGAGGCCATGGTGCCTCAGGAAATGCCCAAGAAGCTGGTCGTGATGGGATCCGGGGCGATCGGTATCGAGTTTGCGAGCTTCTACAATTCGATGGGCGTCGATGTCACCGTTGTCGAGTTGATGCCGCAGGTGATGCCGGTCGAGGATGCCGAGATTTCCAAGATCGCCCGCAAGCAGCTGGAAAAGCACGGATTGAAGATCATCACCGAAGCCAAGGTGACGAAGGTCGACAAGAAGTCGAACTCCATCATTGCCCATGTCGAAACCAAAGACGGCAAGACACAGACCATCGAGGCCGACCGGTTGATCTCGGCTGTCGGCGTGCAGGGCAATATCGAGAATATCGGCCTTGAGGCACTCGGCGTGAAAACGGATCGCGGCTGCGTTGTCATCGACGGCTACGGAAAGACCAATGTCGATGGTATCTACGCGATTGGCGATGTCGCCGGTCCGCCGATGCTCGCCCACAAGGCGGAGCACGAGGGCGTTGTCTGCGTCGAGAAGATCGCGGGCGTCCCGGGCGTTCACGCGACGGACAAGTCCATGATCCCGGGTTGTACCTATTGTCATCCGCAGGTCGCTTCCGTTGGCCTTACCGAGGCGAAGGCCAAGGAGGCGGGGCATGACATCCGGGTCGGCCGTTTCCCGTTCGTGGCGAACGGCAAGGCGATAGCGCTTGGCGAGGATCAGGGCCTGATCAAGACAATCTTCGACAAGAAGACCGGCCAGTTGCTCGGTGCGCACATGGTCGGCGCCGAAGTTACGGAACTGATCCAGGGTTTCGTCGTCGCGATGAATCTGGAGACAACGGAAGAAGAACTCATGCATACGATCTTTCCGCATCCGACGCTGTCGGAAATGATGAAGGAAAGCGTGCTCGATGCCTATGGCCGCGTGCTGAACGCCTAGGGAGACCTCATGCCGCTTGCTCGCGACGAGGAATACTGGCGCGCCGTAGGCTGGCGCGTGCTCAGAATCTGCGTCATCGCGTTCGGGATATTGGGTCTTCTGGCCGGATTGGCGGTTGCCCGAAGCGGGAATTATGTCTCGCTCGGCTTGATTACGGTCTCGGGCTGGCAGGCGATATGGGTGGTGGCGCTGCTGATGGCCGCGGTTGGCGGCTTGTTCGGGGCGGTCTGGCTCATTATTTTCAAGGCATTGGCGCTCGCGTCGCGCAGTTAGGAAGAAACGACATGGTCACAGTGCTCGACACCGTCGACGGTCAGAAAAAGCCACGGCACCCGGAAAAGGCGCACCGCCCCGACCAGCCGGTGCAGATGCGCAAACCGGAATGGATTCGCGTCAAGGCGCCGACCTCGCGCGGCTATTCGGAAACGCGTCAGATCGTGAAATCGCACAATCTCGTCACGGTGTGCGAGGAAGCTGGCTGCCCGAATATCGGCGAGTGCTGGGAGAAGAAGCACGCGACTTTCATGATAATGGGCGAGATCTGCACGCGTGCCTGCGCCTTCTGCAACGTGGCGACGGGCAAGCCGGCGCCGCTCGATCGACGAGAGCCGGAAAACGTCGCAATGGCGGTCAAGACGATGGGGCTGCAGCACGTGGTCATCACCTCGGTCGATCGCGACGACCTCGACGATGGCGGCGCGCAGCATTTCGTCGAGGTCATCCAGGCGATTCGCGAGCATGCGCCGGGAACGACCGTGGAAATCCTGACGCCCGACTTCCTGCGCAAGGATGGCGCGCTTGAGAAGGTGGTCGCCGCCAAGCCGGACGTGTTCAACCACAATCTGGAAACCGTGCCTTCGAACTACCTGACCGTGCGGCCTGGTGCGCGTTACTTCCACTCGATTCGGTTGCTGCAGCAGGTCAAGGAAATCGATCCGACGATCTTCACCAAGTCGGGCATCATGGTCGGCCTCGGCGAAGAACGGAACGAAGTGCTGCAACTGATGGACGATTTGCGTTCGGCCGATGTCGACTTCCTGACCATCGGCCAGTACCTGCAGCCGACGAAGAAGCATCATGCGGTCATCCGCTTCGTACCGCCGGAGGAATTCAAGTCGTACGAGACCACCGCCTATTCGAAGGGCTTCCTGATGGTCTCCGCGAGCCCGCTGACGCGCTCGTCGCATCACGCCGGGGATGACTTTGCCCGCCTGAAGGCCGCCCGCGAAGCAAAAATGCGCGCCGCCTGATACGGACGAGAGAATGCCGAAGTTCCAGGACACAACGCCGGTCCCGCACAGCGCGGAACAGATGTACAAGCTGGTCGCCGACATCGAGCGGTATCCGGAATTTCTGCCGATGTGCGAGGCGCTCCGGATCAAGGACCGGCGCGAACGCGGCGACAAGACGATGCTGATCGCCGACATGACGGTCGGCTACAAGATGATCCGGGAAACCTTCACGACGCAGGTGCTGCTCAAGCCGTCGGAGAACGCCATCGATGTTTCCTATGTCGACGGACCTTTCCGCTATCTCGATAACAAGTGGCGCTTCGAGGACCGGCCCGACGGCGGGTCGGACGTGAAGTTCCTCATCGACTACGAATTCAAGAACCGGGCGCTCGGCATACTGATGGGCGCCATGTTCGACAGGGCGTTCCACATGTTCTCGCAGGCGTTCCAGAAACGGGCGCTGGATATCTACGGCGACCCGGCGCGCAACGTGGCGTCCGCCTAGTCTTCGTCCTTCGGTTCCGGCGCCAGCTTCGCCGTTTCCATCAGAATCTCGATGGCCGTCATCACCGCCGCCTGACGGATGAAGGCACGGCCTTCGTCGGGAAACACGATCTTTTGGACGAAGGTGGGCGCCCAGATGGCCGCGCAACCGAACCAGACAAGGCCGACCGGCTTCAGGTCCGTGCCGCCTTCCGGGCCGGCTATGCCGGTGACGGCAATTGTAAGATCGGCATTGGCGCGGGAAAGGGCGCCTTCCGCCATGGCGGCGGCCACCTCGCTGGAGACTGCGCCGTAGCGGTCGAGCATGTCCGGGGACACGCCGAGGAGATCTGTCTTTGCCTCGTTGGAATAGGTCACGAAGCCGCGGTCAAGCATGTCCGATGAGCCGGAGACTTCCGTCAGCGTTCCCGCGATCAGGCCGCCGGTGCAGGACTCGGCGGTCGCGACCATGATGTTCTTCTGCTTGCACAAGGCGAGAAGCGCGCCGACACGTTCGGTGACTTCATCAAGGACGTTGTCGTTGTTGTCGTTCATATGTCGTGTCTCCTTATTCGGAAAAAACGGCCGTAGCCGTGGCCAGAGCAACGACACCTTCCTGCCGTCCGACAAAGCCGATCTTCTCGTTCGTCGTTGCCTTGACCGATATGCGTCCAGCATCGACGCCGACGACGCGCGCGATGGCTTCGCGCATAACATCACGATGCGGTCCGATTTTCGGCTCTTCGCAGATTATCGTAACATCGCAATGGGTTATGCGTCCGCCGGCGTCGCGAACCAGATTTGCGGCGTGATCGAGGAAGATGTCGGACGAGGCGCCTTTCCATTGCGGATCGCTCGGCGGAAAGTGGCTGCCGATGTCACCCGCGCCGATCGTCGCCAGCAACGCGTCGGTGAGCGCGTGAAAACCAACATCGGCGTCGGAATGTCCGGACAGTTTGCGATCATGCGCGATCTCGACGCCGCACAGGATTATGCGGTCGCCGGAGACGAGTTGATGGGTGTCGTAACCATGGCCGACACGGACATCGGGGAGGGGAGAGCCCGCCTGGTTGCTCAGCATGCGTTCCGCCTCCGCGAAATCTTCGGGATAGGTGAGTTTCACATTGCGGGCTTCGCCCGGTATGAGCCGAACCGGCAGTGACGCCCATTCGAACAATGATGCGTCGTCGGTGAACTCGAAATCATGTTCGTTTGCGGCCCGGTCATGAACGTCAAGGATAGTTTGCAGTGGGAACACCTGCGGTGTCTGCGCACGGTACAGTCCGTCTCGCGGGACGGTGCGCTTGATCTGGCCGTCGGCACCGGCCGCCTTCAGGGTTTCGGACACAGGTAGTGCCGGGATGACGCCCGTATTCGGATTGGCTTCGATCGCACGGATAACGGTATCCAGCAGTACCGGAGACACAAACGGCCGCGCAGCATCGTGAATGAAGACGTGACTTGGAGGTCTCTTAAGGTCGGCCAAGGCATGCAGTCCGCGGCGGACAGACTCCTGTCTCGTCGCACCGCCCTCCACAGGAATGACATTCTTTGTTTCACTGCCCAGCGCTTGCGAAAGCAAGGTCTCGTCGTCTGCATGACGGACGATCACGACGGGGCAGTTCGGTTGCCAGGCACGAAAGGCTTTCAGTGTCCGCGCGATCACCGGAATACCGGCAAGGAGCCGGTACTGTTTCGGTCCGTCTCCGCCGGCGCGCTCTCCACGGCCGGCTGCGACGATAACGACCGCGAAATCGGACATGGTCTGCATTTCGGCCTTTTCTTTGTGCATCGCATCGGGCTAATCCGGCCCGGCGCGTAAAAACGTCACGCGTGCCTGCTTTAACACAAGGCGGCGATTGCACAACCGGACTGGAGTGTCTAGTATTTAGGCAAAGAGGCGCTCTGCCTAACAAACAGTCACGGATTGCAATGAGCGATTTGGCGAATCCCCTGAAGGTTGGCGCGGTCACGCTGGCGAACCGTGTTTTCCTCGCGCCGATGTCCGGCGTGACCGATCTGCCGTTTCGGCAACGGGCACAGGTGCATGGCGCCGGGCTCGTCGTATCCGAGATGATAGCAAGCGAAGAATTGTGCAAGTCGCGGGACGAAAGCCGGCAACGCGCGCGGGGCGACGGACTGCCTGTCCGCATGCTACAACTTGCCGGACGCGAAGCGAGATGGATGGGCGAGGCGGCGCGCATCGCGGAGAGCGAGGGCGCCGATATCATCGATATCAACATGGGTTGCCCGGCCAAGAAGGTCACCGGCGGTTATTCCGGCTCGGCGCTGATGCGCGATCTCGATCACGCGATGACGCTGATCGAGGCGACGGTTGCCGCCGTCGACGTGCCGGTGACATTGAAGATGCGTCTCGGTTGGGATGAAAACAGCATCAACGCACCCGAGCTGGCAAGACGCGCTGTCGATGCCGGCATCCAGATGATCACGGTGCATGGCCGTACGCGCGCTCAACTCTACAACGGGCATGCCGACTGGAATCGCGTTGCCGAGGTTCGCGAAGCGGTTTCGATCCCGTTGGTGGTCAACGGCGACATTGGGGATCTGGACCACGCCAGGCAGGCGCGGGCCGCCTCCGGCGCGGATGCGGTGATGATCGGCCGCGCCTGTTACGGTCAGCCATGGCTGGCGGGCCAGATTGCGCGAGCGGCCGGCTACCATAACGAGAACCTGGCGCCGCTGCCGGCGCAGGGTGCGCTGGCCGGCTATGTGATCCAGCATTACGAGGCCATGCTTTCACATTATGGCTTGATGACCGGGACCCGCCACGCCCGCAAACATCTTGGCTGGTATCTCGACCGGCACACCGCGACCGGGCCGGAGACCGACCGCCTTCGCAAACAGATCATGACAAGCAATCAGTCCGAAGAGGTAATCCGGTTGATTTCGCAAGCAATGGCCGAGGCCCCAATCGCAGCGGAGGCGGCGTGATGTCGTTCACCCTGCGCAAGAAGCAAACGGCGCCCGATCCGGCCCGCGCCCTCAAGGTGCTCGACACGCTGCGCGATCCGGTCGCGCTGATCGACGCGGACGATTATATCGCCTTCGCGAATCTGGAGGCGGAGTATTTCTTCTCCTCGTCGCAAAGCCAGTTGGCGAAATCCAGGATTCAGGACTTCGTGCCGTTCTCCAGCCCTTTGCTGGCGCTTATCGAACAGGTGCGCGAGCATGATTCGCCGGTCAACGAGTACCGCGTCGACCTGTCGTCGCCGCGTCTTGGCACGGACCGTGTCGTCGATGTGCACGTTACGCCGGTGGCCGACGAACCGGGCGCGATGGTGATCGTGTTCCGCGAGCGCTCGATGGCCGACAAGTTCGACCGGCAGATGACGCATCGCGGCGCGGCGCGTTCGGTAACCGGGCTCGCCTCCATGCTCGGTCACGAGATCAAGAACCCGTTGTCGGGCATTCGCGGCGCCGCGCAACTGCTGGAAGCCGCCGTCAGCGATGAAGACCGGGCGCTCACCGGACTGATCCGCGACGAGACCGACCGTATCGTCTCCCTGGTCGACCGGATGGAGGTGTTCTCCGACGAACGGCCGATCGAGCGCGAACCGGTGAATATCCATGTCGTTCTCGACCGGGTGCACCAGATCGCCGCCTCGGGTTTCGCACGCAACATCGAGTTCCAGAAGTTCTACGACCCGTCGTTGCCGATGGTGCTCGGCAACAAGGATCAGTTGATCCAGGTTTTCCTCAACCTGGTGAAGAACGCCAGCGAGGCCTGCGAAAACCGCGACAACGCCCAGATCCGTCTGCGCACGGCTTTTCGTCCGGGTGTGCGCCTTTCGATCCCGGGCGCCAATGAGCGCGTCGCGCTGCCACTGGAGTTCAGCGTCGAAGACAACGGGACGGGGGTGCCGGAAGACATCCAGATGCACATGTTCGACCCGTTCATCACGACCAAGCCGAACGGGTCCGGTCTCGGGCTTGCCCTGGTCGCCAAGATCGTCGGCGATCATGGCGGCGTGATCGAATGCGACTCCCAGCCCAACAAGACGATTTTCCGCATTCTCATGCCAGCGGCTCCGTCCGCTTCCCTCGAACTCATGAAGTCCCTGCCGGGAGAAAGTCAGTCATGAAGGGTACCGTCCTCGTCGCAGATGATGATGCCGCCATCCGTACCGTTGTCAGCCAGGCGCTGTCTCGCGCAGGCTACGATGTCCGCGTAACCTCGAACGCCTCGACGCTTTGGCGCTGGGTCACAGCCGGCGAGGGCGACGTGGTAGTCAGCGATGTGGTGATGCCGGACGACAACCTGTTCGACCTGCTACCACGAATTCGCAAGATCCGGCCGGAACTGCCGGTCATCGTGATGAGTGCGCAAAACACGTTCATGACTGCGATCCGCGCTTCGGAGAAAGGCGCCTACGAATATCTGCCGAAGCCGTTCGATCTCGTGGAGATGACCGGGATCGTCGGCCGCGCGCTGTCGGAATCGCGCCGCAAGAACGACGACGTCCAGTCCGCGGTCGCGCCGAAGGAACACGAGGGCATGCCGCTGGTCGGCCGGTCGGCGGCGATGCAGGATATCTACCGGGTTCTCGCCCGCATGATGCAATCCGACCTGACGGTGCTGATCAACGGTGAATCCGGCACTGGCAAGGAACTGGTCGCGCGCGCGCTGCACGAATACGGCAAGCGCAAGAACGGTCCGTTCGTCGCCATCAACATGGCCGCCATTCCGCGCGACCTCATCGAGTCCGAACTGTTCGGCCACGAGAAGGGTGCGTTTACCGGCGCGCAAGCCCGGTCAACCGGCCGGTTCGAACAGGCGGAAAACGGCACGCTGTTCCTCGACGAGATCGGCGACATGCCGATGGACGCGCAGACGAGGCTTCTGCGCGTGCTCCAGCAAGGCGAGTACATGACGGTCGGCGGGCGCACCCCGATCAAGACCAACGTGCGTATTGTCGCGGCAACCAACAAGGATCTACGCGCCCTGATCAACCAGGGGCTGTTCCGCGAGGACCTCTATTACCGCCTCAACGTGGTGCCGCTGCGCATGCCGCCGCTCAGGGAGCGGCTGGAAGACATCGGCGACCTCGTGCAGCATTTCCTCGCCAAGGTGCAGGCGGAAGGCCTGGAAGCCAAGCGGATCCTGCCCGAAGCGCTGCAGCTGATGGCGCGGTATCACTGGCCGGGCAACGTGCGCGAGCTGGAAAACCTGATCCGCCGCCTCAGCGCGCTCTACCCCCAAGAGGAAATCACGCCCGAAATCGTTGCCGCAGAACTCGATGCCGGCGAGGGCGGGGAGCATCCGGCCGCGGGCCTGCTGTCCGGTGACGTGACGATCTCTCAGGCGGTCGAACAGAACATGCAGGACTACTTCCGGTCATTCGGCGAGGGATTGCCGCCGCCTGGCCTCTACCAGAGGATTCTGGCGGAGCTGGAACAACCACTGATCCTGGCGACGCTGGCAGCAACCAGGGGCAACCAGATCCGGGCGGCGGAAGTGCTCGGGTTAAACCGCAACACGTTGCGCAAGAAGATCAAGGAACACGGACTGAGCGTGTTCAAAGGCAGCGCATAAAACTTGGGACAATTGAGCGGTTTGTTGCAGAACCGCCACATTCTGTTGCATATTGGGCACTCCGTCTGACGGAGATCAGCAGAGTCGCCTCATGTCATTGATGCATAGCGCCAAAAGCGCGATCGATCTCGGCATTTCCGATCGAAGAAGCGCTCGAAAGAGCCAGATTCGGGTTATCGTCATCGTTATTTGCGCGCTGCTGACCGCAGGCGTGTCCTTTGCGGTTCTGATCGGGCTGACGCCGATCCAGCCCGACAACACGGTGACGCTGTCGGCGATCGCCGTGAACGGCATATTCGTCATTGCGCTGATGTGGCTGATCGGCGTGGAACTCTACCGCATCTATGCCGCCCGCAAGGCCGGAAAGGCCGCTTCGCGGCTGCATGTGCGCATCGTCAGCCTGTTTTCTCTGATCGCTGCCGTCCCGGCAATCGTGATCGCGGTCGTGGCCAGTATAACGCTCGATCTCGGGCTCGACCGATGGTTCGAAATCCGCACCAAGACGATTGTCGAATCGTCATTGCAGATCGCGGAATCCTACATCAACGAAAACGCCATCAACCTGCGCGACGCGACGATCAACATGGCCTTCGCGCTGGACAGCCAGCGCAGGCTGTACAGCCTGGATCGTGAGGGTTTCCGTCATTTCCTGACCCAGCAGGCCCGGGGCCGGGGCATGCTCGGCGCCTTCGTCATCCGACCGGACGGGACGGTGATTCACAGCGCCGACATCAAAGTGGACCGTCCGCTGCCTCTGCCGCCGGAAGACGCCCTCGAGGCGGCGGTGGACGGTGGTCCGGTACTGATCCCGCCCGGCGTGACCAATCTTGTAGGGGCCATCATCAAGCTGCGGGAGATCTCCAACGCCTATGTCTACACGATCCGCACTGTCGATGCGGATGTGCTCGACGCGGTGCAGTTGATGAAGAAGAACCGCGACGAATATACCGATCTCGAAGCCAACCGCACCAATGTTCAGCTTGCTTTCGCAATCCTGTATTTCGGCCTGACGCTCATCCTTCTTCTGTCGGCTATCTGGACCGGTATCGCGGTCGCAAACCGCCTCGTGCGCCCGATCCGGCAGTTGATTGACGCGGCCGAAGAAGTCTCGGAAGGCAATCTCGAAATTAGGGTGCCGGTGCGCGCTTCCGACGGCGATGTCGGCTATCTCGGACAGACCTTCAACGGAATGCTTGTCCAGCTGAAAGGACAGCGCGACGAAATCCTTCGCGCCACCGACCTGATCGACCAGCGCCGCCGGTTCTCGGAAGCAGTGTTGTCGGGCGTGTCTGCGGGTGTCATGGGCGTCGACGACGACGGCTGTGTGACCGTGGCGAACCGCCCTGCAGCGCTTATTCTGGGTACCGGCGACCATATCGCGCCGGGCACCACGCTGACCGAGATTTCACCGCATGTCGCCGAGGTGCTGGACGAGGTACGCAATAGCGGGCGTCTCGATGCTCGCAAGCAGGTCGCTTTCCTCGACCGCAGCGGCCGCGAGCGGGTACTCAACATTCAGGTAACCGTTGACCGCGAGGTGGGCGATGGCGTGAACGAAGCAGCCCGTGATGACGATATGCCGGTCAGGCACACCCATGTCATCACCATCGACGATATTTCCGATCTCGTCGAAGCGCAGCGCTCGACCGCCTGGGCGGACGTTGCGCGGCGCATCGCCCATGAGATCAAGAATCCGCTGACCCCTATCCAGCTGTCGGCGGAGAGACTTAAGCGCCGCTACGGCAAGGTCGTCGGCGACGACCGCGAGGTATTCGATCAGTGCACGGACACGATCATCCGCCAGGTCGGCGATATCGGACGCATGGTGGACGAGTTCTCGTCTTTTGCGCGCATGCCAAAGCCGGTGATGGAGAGGAAGGACCTGCGCGAAACATTGCGCGAAGCGACGTTCCTCATCGAAGTCAGCCGAAGCGACATAACCTTCGAACGCGATTTCGACGATCAGAACCTGATCTGCAATTTCGACGACCGCCTCGTCGGCCAGGCGTTCGGGAACATCATCAAGAATGCTTCGGAGGCAGTGGAGGCACGTCTGGCCGCCGATGTCTCCGAGGAACGGGAGGATGGGCATATCCTCGTCAGGGCCTATTGCAGCAGTCCGCAGGAAATCGTCGTCGATGTCATCGACAACGGCAAGGGGCTGCCGCGGCAGAACCGGGCCAAGCTGCTCGAGCCCTACATGACCACGCGCGAGAAAGGCACCGGCCTGGGTCTCGCTATCGTAAAGAAAATCATGGAAGATCACGGTGGCCGTCTGGAACTTCATGACGCTCCGGCGGATTTTCATAATGGGCGCGGCGCCATGGTGCGGTTGATCTTTCCGACCGTGCAAGGCGAAAACGACGGTCTCGTTGCGGACACATCCGAAAGCGACGCCGTCGATGACGCGCCATCAATTGCCGAGAGGACAGCATGAAAGCGGACATTCTGATCGTCGATGATGAGCAGGACATTCGGGACATCATCGCCGGCATTCTGGACGACGAGGGCTATGAGGCCCGCACCGCCCATGACAGCGACAGCGCCCTTGCGGCCATCGCGGACCGGGCTCCGAGGCTGGTTTTCCTCGACATCTGGCTGCAGGGCAGCAAGCTGGACGGGCTCGCGCTTCTCGACGAGATCCAGACCATTCACCCGGGATTGCCGGTGGTGATGATCTCCGGCCACGGCAATATCGAGACGGCCGTTTCCGCGATCAAGCGCGGCGCCTACGACTATATCGAAAAGCCGTTCAAGGCGGATCGCCTCGTGCTTGTCGCCGAAAGAGCGCTGGAGACCTCGTCGCTGAAGATGCAGGTACAGGATCTCAAGCGCCGGTCCAGCGAAACGACGGAACTGATCGGCAATTCGGTGGCAATCAACAGCCTGCGCCAAACCATCAGCCGGGTTGCGCCCACCAACAGCCGTGTCCTGATCAGTGGGCCGTCCGGCTCCGGCAAGGAACTTGTCGCGCGGACAATTCATACTCAATCCAGCCGGGCAGGCGGGCCGTTCGTAGTCATCAACGCCGCCGCGATCACGCCGAGCCGGATGGAAACGGAACTGTTCGGCACCGAGCCGAATGGCGGCGAACGCAAGGTCGGCGCGCTGGAACAGGCGCATGGCGGCATTCTCTATCTCGACGAAGTCGCCGACATGCCTATGGAGACGCAGACGAAGATCCTGCGCGTACTCGTCGATCAGGAGTTCGAGCGGGTCGGCGGAGTGCGCCGCGTCAAGGTGGACGTCCGGATCATCTCGTCCACCGCGTTCAATCTGGAAGAGCTGATCGAGGCCAAGCGTTTCCGCCGCGATCTCCTGAACCGCCTGGCGGTCGTGCCAGTCGAGGTGCCGCCGCTTGCCGAACGCCGCGAGGACATTCCGCTGCTCGTGCAGTCCTTCATGAAGCAGATCAGCGATCAGACCGGCATACGGATGAAGTTCATCGGCGACGACGCGATGGCGGTGCTGCAGACGCATGACTGGCCGGGCAACATCCGCCAGCTGCGCAACAACATCGAACGCCTGATGATCCTCACGCGCGACGAGCCGGAGGAGAGCGTGATCGGCGTGGACAAGCTGCCGTCGGAAATCGGCGAAAACCTGCCGAAGGCGCCGACGGCGGACGACGCGCACATCATGGCGCTGCCGTTGCGCGAGGCGCGCGAAAGATTCGAACGCGACTACCTGCTGGCGCAGATTTCGCGATTTGGCGGAAACATCTCGCGTACCGCGGAATTCGTTGGTATGGAGCGATCCGCCTTGCATCGCAAGCTGAAGTCGCTCGGCGTCTGAGGCAAACCAACCGGGGACGGGTACCATATGCGGGTAATCATCTGTGGCGCCGGCCAGGTCGGCTACGGCATCGCCGAACGGCTTGCAGCCGAGGCCAATGACGTGTCGGTCATCGACATGTCGGCCACTCTCGTGCAGCGCATTCGCGATACGCTGGACGTGCGCGGATTCGTCGGTCACGGCAGCCATCCCGACGTGCTGGCTGCGGCCGGCGCCGACCAGGCCGACATGATCATCGCCGTGACGCTCTATGACGAAGTCAACATGACGGCGTGCCAGGTCGCGCATTCGCTGTTTGACGTGCCGACGAAGATCGCGCGCATCCGTTCGCAAAGCTACCTTCAGGCGCATTACAACAACCTGTTTTCGCGCGAACATCTGCCGATCGACGTCATCATCTCGCCGGAGCGGGAAGTGGGTGACGTCGTGCTTCGGCGCATCGCCTCGCCGGGCGCGACGGACATCGTCCAGTTCGCCGAGGGCAATGTGACGATGATGGCGATCGAGTGCCGCGACGACTGCCCGGTCATCAACACGCCGCTCAGTCAGCTGACCGAGCTGTTTCCCGATCTGTCGGCGACCGTCGTCGGGGTGTGGCGCAACGAACGGTTGTTCGTTCCGCATTCGGCCGACCAGCTGCTGGCGCATGACCTCGTCTATGTCATCGCCAACCGTCCGCAGGTCAAACGCACGCTGAGCCTGTTCGGGCACGAGGAAGCCGAGGCGCGCCGCATCATCATCGCCGGCGGCGGCAATGTCGGCCTTTACGTCGCCGCGCAGATGGAGGCGAAGCAATCGCGCGCCAAGGTCAAGATCATCGAGGCCGACCACAAGCGTGCGGTGGAAGTCGCAGACCAGTTGCGAAGGACCGTCGTGCTGCATGGCAGCGCGCTCGACCAACAGGTACTCGTCGAAGGAGATATCGAAGACAGCGAGCTGATGGTTTCGCTCACCAATGACGACCAGGTGAACATCCTCTCCTCGGTGATGGCGAAAAGGCTCGGTTGCCAGTCAACATTGGCGCTGATCAACGACCCGGCCTACCAAGGCTTCATCGAAGGCCTTGGCATCGACGCCCACATCAATCCGCGTGCGGTGACGATTTCGCGCGTGCTCCAGCACGTGCGGCGCGGCCGCATTCGCCAGGTGCACAGCGTCCAGAAGGGATCGGCGGAAGTCATCGAGGCCGAAGCACTCGAGACATCGCCGCTCGTCGGAGCACCGCTTCGCGACCTCGACTTGCCGGAGGATATTCGTATCGGCGCGATCTACCGCGACGGCGAAGTGATCAAGCCGGATGGCGACACCAAGATCAAGGCGAAAGACCGCGTTGTCATATTCGCCATGTCGTCGGCCGTGCGCCGCGTCGAGCAGATGTTCCGCGTCAGTCTCGAATTCTTCTGATGTGCCGCGACCGCGTCCAGCCGGCAGAGTGACGCCGTGCGTACCGTTATCTTTCTTCTCGCCTTCGCCACCGCGCTTTTCTTCGGATCGCTCGTCGCCCCAATCCTTGTCGGTTTCGCCTTCGGCGAGAACGTCCCGGTCATCCGGCTCTCGGTCCTGGCGTCGACCGGCGCTTTCGTCGCCAGCGTCGCGATGGCGGCGACGCTTGGCTACAAGCATGTCCTGACGCAGAACCGGCTGTTGCTCTCCATGGTTGTCGTCTGGCTGACGATGTCACTGGCCGGGACGACGCCGTTCATGCTCGTCTCCGGCATGCCGTTCGGCCAGGCTCTGTTCGAAAGCGTATCGGGCCTCACGACTTCAGGCGCGTCGACAATCGCTGCGCGCGAGGCGATGCCGCAATCGATCCTGTTCTGGCGGCTGCAACTGGAGTGGATCGGCGGCTTCCTCACGCTTGCATCGCTCTTCCTCGTGCTCTCGCCGCTGGCGATCGGCGGCCTACCGCGCCGGGCGATGGCCTCGGAATGGCGTGCCGACATGTCGGACGAGCGAGACGGCGGCGTCGAGCACCTCAAGCGCTACATGCCGCTGCTGGTCGCCTATGGCGGCGTGTCGGTTCTGGTCTTCCTCGCCTATATCGCCAGCGGCGCGGACAGCCTCGGCGCGGCGCATCTGACGATGACCAGCATCTCCACCGGCGGGTTCAATCCGAACGATACCGAACTGGAAGCGCATTACGCCTTTTCGACGCTGACCATCATGGCTTGCGTCATGGCTGTCGCCGCGACGAGCCTGTTCTGGCAGCGCTACGATCTGGCCAATCCGCTGCGCGTTATCTGGCGCAACCGCGAGGCGTGGTGGGTGATCCTGCTGATCGTGGCGTTGACATTGCTCTACCTTATTGCCTTTAGCGCGATTGGCGCCTTGCGCACCCCCGACGGAACGGGCACCGTCATCATCGAAAGTTTCTTCGCCGCGGCTTCGGTGATCTCCACGTCCGGGCACGAAATCAGGCCGGGCGTGATTGCGCTGCTGCCGGAAATCCTCGTCTTCTCGGTCGCTTTTCTCTGCGCGGCCGTGTTCTCCACGGCATCGGGACTGAAAGTACACCGGCTGGGCGCGATGCTGGTGCAGTCATTGCGGGAGCTCAACCTGCTGATCTACCCCAGTTCGATCACGCCGACCCGGATCGCGCAGGCGGATTATGACGAGCGGGTCATCGTCGAGACATGGCCGGTCCTCGTCCTGGCGCTTTCCGTCCTGGCGCTCGGCGTGTTCGCAATCGCCGGAGGGCAGGGGACTTTCGAAGCCGCCATGCTGTCGGCAATGGCGTTGTTGCTGAATGCCGGGCCGCTCTATGAAGCCTATATTCCGGTAGCAGCCACCCCCGACATGTGGCCCGACTATCGCGATTTCACGTCTTTCGAACGCTATGTCGGTTGCACGATCATGCTGCTTGGGCGACTGGAATTCATTGCAGTCTTTGCGATTCTCAACCTGAAATACTGGTTGAGCCGATAACCGAGGAGCGCGTCGTGTCACGCATCGCATATGTCAACGGACGGTACCGGCATCATCGCGACGCCATGGTGCATGTCGAGGATCGCGGTTACCAGTTCGCAGACGGCGTCTACGAGGTCTGCGAGGTTGCGCGAGGTTACATCATCGACATGACCCGGCACCTCGACCGGCTGGCGCGGTCGCTGAGCGAGTTGCAGATCGCCTGGCCGGTTGACCGGAAGGCGCTCGTCACGATCATTCGCGAGGTCGTGCGCCGAAACCGCGTTCATGACGGCCTGGTCTATGTGCAGGTGTCGCGTGGGGTCGCGCGGCGCGATCACGTCTTTCCGGCCGCCTCGACGCGACCGTCGCTTGTGGTGACGGCACGCAGAAGCGATCCGCTGGCCGCGCGGGCGCGGGCAGACCAGGGCATTGCCGTGATTACCGTTCCGGAGAACCGCTGGGAGCGGGTGGACATCAAGACGATCGGGCTTCTTCCAAACGTTCTCGCACGCCAGAAAGCGAAGGAATGCGGCGCATCCGAAGCGTGGTTCGTCGATTCCGACGGAACCGTGAAGGAGGGCGCGGCGACGAATGCCTGGATCGTGACCAAGGATGGTGTGCTTGTAACGCGGCCCGCCGACTTCGGAATCCTGCGCGGCATCACGCGTGCAACCGTGATGGATGTCGCGGCGAAACAGGGCCTCAAGGTGGAAGAACGCGGTTTCAGCGTGGAAGAGGCGAAAGCCGCCCGCGAAGCCTTCATTACCGCCGCTACTACGGTTGTCATGCCCGTAGTACAAATAGATGATAGTCCGGTCGCAAACGGAAATCCGGGATCGATTGCTCTTGCATTGCGCGATGCATTTTTCGAAGGTGCCGAGCGGACGCCGATTTGATGTGTAACATTTTGGAACTGTTACCTTACGAAAATCATTTTTTTAGCGATTGAAAAAAATCATATGGATTCTTACGATGGGCGCATTGATGCGGCCGGCACGCGACTAGTTCATAAAAAACGACAATACGGATAAGACATGGCTGAGCGCTCTCAGAACTTGCAAGACCAGTTTCTCAATGCTGTAAGAAAACAGAAAATACCTCTGACGATTTTTCTCGTTAATGGCGTGAAATTGACCGGCGTCGTGACGTCTTTCGACAATTTCTGCGTGTTGTTACGCCGTGACGGCCATGCTCAACTTGTCTACAAGCATGCGATTTCGACCATCATGCCGGGGCAGCCGGTGAATATGTTCGAAAACGAGGAATCGACGGCGAAGTCCGATTGACCGAAACTTTCGATACAGGTCCGGAAGACAGGAAAACCAAAAAGCGCAAGGTCGAGGAGCATGGGCGCAAGCCGATGATTGCGGTCGTGCTCGAGCCGGATCTGCGCGGACAGGGAAGCGAGACCGCGCTGCGCAGCGCCGGGGACCGGCTGCTTGAAGCCGAGGGCCTGGCGCGTGCCATCGATCTCGAGATAGCCCACAGCGCCATCATTCCCGTGGCGAAACGGCAACCGGCGACGTTGATGGGCAGCGGCAAGGTCGCAGAAATCGCCGGTATCGTCACGGCGGTCGAGGCCGGGCTCGTCATCGTCGATCATGCGCTGACGCCGGTGCAGCAGCGAAATCTCGAAAAGGAATGGAACGCCAAGGTTCTCGACCGGACCGGGTTGATCCTGGAAATCTTCGGCCGGCGCGCCCAAACCAAAGAGGGCACGCTGCAGGTCGAACTGGCGCATCTGAATTACCAGCGGGGCCGTCTTGTGCGGTCGTGGACGCACTTGGAGCGGCAGCGCGGCGGCGCAGGCTTCCTCGGCGGTCCGGGCGAGACCCAGATCGAAGCCGACCGGCGCATCCTGCAGGACAAGATCAAGAAGCTGGAGCGCGAACTGGACGCGGTGCGCCGCACGCGCACGCTGCACCGCTCCAAGCGCAAGAAGGTGCCGCTGCCGATCGTCTCGCTGGTCGGCTATACCAATGCCGGCAAGTCGACGCTGTTCAACCGGCTGACCGGGGCAGGGGTGACGGCGGAGGACATGCTGTTCGCGACGCTCGATCCGACGCTGCGCCGCGTGCGCCTGCCGGGCGGAACCTGGATCATCCTGTCCGATACGGTGGGCTTCATCTCCGATTTGCCGACCCATCTCGTGGCGGCATTCCGCGCCACGCTGGAGGAGGTACAGGAAGCCGATGTCGTGCTGCATGTGCGGGACATCTCCAGTTCCGCTTCGAAGGAAGAAGCGGCCGACGTTGCGGAGATTCTTCGCGACCTTGACGTGAATCCGGAGGATGAGGAACACGTCATCGAGGTCTGGAACAAGATCGACATGCTCGATCAGGCGGCACGGGATGACCTGATCGCGAAGGCGGAAGGTACCTCCGCCGGTCCGGCCATCGTCGCGGTTTCGGCAATCACCGGCGAGGGCATCGAGCGCCTGCTGAAAGAGATCGAGGACCGCATTTCAGGCAAGCTGGTCTCGAAGCGTTACTCAATCCCGCCGGAGCGCTATGGCGACCTCGCCTGGCTCTACGAGCACGGACAGGTACGCAACCGCGAGACCGCCGACGACGGCACGATCACGATCGACGTCGAGATGACGACCGACAACGCCGCAGCCTTCGAGCGGCGCTAGTCACTCTTCTGCTTTCTTTCTCACGACGTGTCGTCCCGCTGTAACTGCACCGCCAGCGCATGGCACTCGCGCAGCACGTCGTCGACATCGTGCCTTGGCCGCCTGCGGAAGCCGGGCGGCCAGCCGGGGCGCATGGGGGAAAGGCGTTTGGCGCGGAGCAGGCCGCCATCGCGCCGGGCGCGCCAGCGGGCGAGGCGCTTCGCCTGACCGTCGAGATCGTCCAGCGCACGCCGGAGCGCGTGCAGGCGGCGGCACAGGGGCGCGGCGTCGACGGGATCGCCGGGGGACGGAATCCGGTATTCGGGGATCGGGCGCGGCTCGGTGACGCCAATGATGGAGATGCGGGGGAAACCCTTCGGTTTCTTGCGCACCGGGCCGAAGTCGAAACGTTTCAGGGGATCTATAAGGGGGAGGGAAAGATTTGTCGCCTTTGCGGCGGTCTTCACCTTCACGGAAGGGGGCCTCTCGCAGCGACGGCGCTTCGCTTGTCTCGGGACCGGCCCGAGGATGACGGAGCGAACCGGATGCGCTTCGACACGCATGTTCCGCGCGGCGATGATCACAAGCCGCCGGACGGCGGATTCGGCGGGGCTCAGGACGCGGAGCACGGCGCAGCGCAGATGGCGCGGCAGGGTGGCGATCCTCGCGTCGTCTTCCAGACCGACAATCTCGAACAACAGCGCAACGATGCGCAGCAGTGCCTCGCGGTTGCGCTCGATGGCCAGGTCCCAGTCCATGACTTTCCTCTCCGCGTTTCCATGAAACACGAGAAGGATAAGGGAGTCCGGTGGGCGGTGGATAAAGTGCCGAGCCGGAGGAGCCGGCAGGAGAGGTGCCGCCTGCGCCACCGGGGGGACGAGACGCGCTATTTCGCGGTCTTCGCCTCCTGCCAGAGCGCTTCCATCTCGTCGAGCGTGGCGCCGGAAGCGTCTTGTCCGCGCGCTGCCAACTCCTTCTCGATGTAGCGGAAGCGGGTAAAGAATTTCAGGTTGGCAGCTTCAAGTGCTGCTTCCGGCTCGACGTCGAGATGACGGCCGAGATTGACCAGAGCGAAGAGCAGGTCGCCATATTCCTCCTTGACCTTGTCTTCGCCTCCGTCCTGCATCGCGTCACGCAATTCGCCGATCTCCTCCTCTATCTTGTCGAGGATCGGCGGCGCGGTGTCCCAGTCGAAACCGACGCGTGCGGCCTTGCGCTGCAGCTTGATGGCGCGGATCAATGCGGGCAGGGCGCGCGGCACGTCGTCGAGCAGGGAAGGGTGCTCGCCCACTTCCTTGCCCGCTGCTTCTTGCGCAGCGGCGTGCTTCGCAGCCTTCTCGGCTTTTTCCTCCGCCTTGATCTTTTCCCACATGCCCTTGGCAAGCGTCTTGCCGCGCACGCTCTCGGCGCCAAAGACATGCGGATGGCGGCGGATCATCTTTTTCGTGATCGCCTCGACGACATCGCCGAATTCGAACTCACCGGCTTCCTCGGCCATCCGCGAATGGAAAACGACCTGGAGGAGGAGGTCGCCCAGTTCGTCGGCGAGATCGACCATATCGTTGCGCTCGATGGCGTCGGCGACCTCGTAGGCTTCCTCGATCGTGTAGGGCACGATTGTTCCGAAGGTCTGCTCGACGTCCCACGGACAGCCGGTTTGCGGATCGCGCAGCGCGGCCATGATTTCGAGCAGGCGGGAAATGTCGCGGGAAGGTTCCATACCCATGTCCTTATGCGAAAGCGTTGGCGACAGGCAGGTGACAGATGCATCGCGTCCACAGAAACCGCATGGCGACCGTGCCGTGCGCTATACTTTCATACTAAGCCACTATGCAGGCATGTTGCTGTAATTCGAGAAGAATTTGACTGCCCAGACTCCCGGTGATTAGCTACTTTCAGAACGGGGGGAGGTTTTCATGTCACGGCAGCATTCGCCTGGCGGGCGAACCGCCAGAATATTCCGCGACGCGTCGATCATAATCCTGATCACGCTGTGCATCCTGGCATCCGTGGAAATCGCGGTTCGCCTGACGATGCATGAACGTACCACGACCGACTATGCGGCGGAGGATACTCCCCTCGCGAAGACCGATCCCGTTCTGGGCTATCTCAACAATCCGGGTGCCATCGCGCATGTGACCGGTCCCGAGTTCACGGTGGAGTATCGAATTAGCGAACAGGGGTTTCGCGATCCGGAAGTACACGCAGCCAAAGGGGATCCCGGGAAAGTCCGGATCCTGCTGGTCGGCGATTCCTACACCTTCGGCCACGGTGTCCAGTACGAACAGAGCTGGGCCGCGCTGGTTCGCGAGTATTTCGAGCGGGACGGCAAACCGGTCGAGATCATCAACGCAGGTGTTCCCGGCTACTCGACAACCCAGCAGGTATTGTATCTGGAGCGGCTAGTCGATGAGTTTGCGCCGGATGTCGTCGCCATCGGTTTCGTCGCGCACGATGTCGCCACCAACCGTCCGATCATCGAGGCAGGCGCCGTAGACAAGATCGCGGAGGGCGCCGCAATCTCTGTCAGCCGGGACAAGAAATCCACGTTCCATTCGGTGTTGCTCCTGAAACGGCTGCTGGTATCGAATGATTTCGTCTACACCCAGGTTTATGCCAACACGGACCGCCGCCGTTGGTACGAGGCACCGCCATCCGACTGGCTGGCGGAGCAGATCGACATCACCAAAACCCTGTTGTCGCGTGCGGCCCGCATAAGCGAGCAGAAAGACACTCGTCTCGTGGTGTTTTCCATGCCACAGTTGTTTCAGGTGCTGGTTGAAGCCAAAGGCACCAAGATCGATGGCGTCGATGTCAACCATATCGACAGCGTGTTGTCAGCCCACGCGAAAATGGAAAACATCACCTGGATATCCGCTCTTCCCGAACTCGCCGCCGAGTACGCCAGAAGCGGAGAGGCGCTCTATTTCCGGATGGACGGCCATTTCAATGCGCATGGCAACAAGGTGTTCGCGGACATTTCCTACAAGGCGTTGAAGGCGGCTGCCGAATAGACGACGCCGGTTGTCCGGGGCCGATCGCGACAGGACGATCGCACGGGATTACTTGTCTCTCACAGGCGCCGCCGGACACCCCGGAAATGAATAAACGAGGCTGTCTCGAGCCTGTTCTGTCATTGCGCTGTAATACCAAATCCAGGGTCTAACGCAAAAAGCGTAGCCGGTTTGTTCGATTGATCTGTCAGCTTGTTTGAGCTTTTATGATTACTTGCGGATGCGTTAAAATATTGAGTTTCAATATCTTACCCGCCGCGTGGGGCAGAGATAACCTCTCCGATCGTTGGCCAGGGTAAGCTGTAAATGAGTTCCGTATCCGACCTTCAGCACAACATCGAAATCAAGCGCGGCTCCGACCGCGGCTTCGGGATGGTTTTCGCTGCGGTGTTCTTCATACTCGCGCTGTGGCCATATCTTAACGGCGGGACCGTTCGACCGGTTTTCCTTGCCATCGGCGGGGCATTTCTCGCGGTCGCCGTGGCAATTCCGGCGATACTCCACGTGCCAAACAAGCTCTGGTTCAAGTTCGGTCTGCTGCTCGGTGCGGTCATGGCGCCGGTCGCGATGGCCATCATCTATCTCGTGGTCTTCGTGCCGTTCAGCCTGATGTTCCGGCTGACGGGCAAAGATCCGTTGCGCATCCATATGGACCGCGATGCGCGCAGCTACTGGATCGCGCGGGAGCAGGAACCGCAATCCATGACCAGGCAGTTCTAGGCTTCGCACTTCGATATCGGGAGGATCTGTATATGGAATTCATCGGCGAGCTATGGTCCTTTATGCGGACGCGCAAGAAGTTCTGGCTTCTTCCCGTTCTGATAACGATGTCGCTGTTCGGCGGACTTATCGTTCTCAGCCAGGGCTCCGCGGTCGCTCCGTTCATCTACACGCTGTTCTGATCCGATGTATGTCCTCGGCATCTCGGCGCTCTATCACGACAGTGCTGCCGCGCTGCTGCGCGACGGCGACATCGTGGCGGCGGCGCAGGAAGAACGCTTCACGCGGCGCAAGCACGACCCGCGCTTTCCCGCCAACGCCATCGCCTCCGTGCTGCAGACGGCCGGCATCGGCTTGCAGGATGTCGACAAGGTCGTCTTCTACGACAAGCCGTTCCTGAAATTCGAACGCCTGCTGGAGACCTATCTCTCCTCGGCGCCGAAGGGCTTCAACTCGTTTCGCATGGCGATGCCCGTGTGGCTGCGCGAGAAGCTCTTCCTGAAGGGACTGCTGGTCAAGGAACTGCGCGCGTTCGACAAGGGCTTCTCGGCTGACCGGCTGATGTTTTCCGAACACCATGTCAGCCATGCCGCAAGCGCATTCTACCCGTCGCCGTTCGAGGAAGCTGTCGTGCTGACGCTCGACGGAGTAGGGGAGTGGGCGACAACGACGGTCGCGATCGGCCGGGGCAACGAACTTCGGATCGAGAAGGAACTTCACTTCCCGCATTCGCTCGGCCTGCTCTATTCCGCCTTCACCTACTATACCGGCTTCAAGGTGAATTCCGGCGAGTACAAGCTGATGGGGCTGGCGCCTTACGGCGAGCCGCGCTTCAAGGACCTGATCCTCGAAAAGCTGGTCGATCTCAAGGATGACGGGTCGTTCCGGCTGAACCAGGCCTATTTCAACTACGTGACCGGGCTGACGATGACGAACAACGCGTTCGCCAAACTGTTCGGCCATCCCGTTCGCCGGCCCGACACGGACGACCTGACGCCGTTCCACATGGATATCGCCGCCTCGATCCAGGCCGTCACCGAGGAAATCGTCCTGCGCATGACGCGGAGCCTGGCGGCGGAGTACGGCATTGCCAATCTCTGCCTGGCCGGGGGCGTGGCGCTCAACTGCGTGGCGAACGGCAAGATCCTGCGCGACGGCGCATTCAGGGACATCTGGATCCAGCCTGCGGCGGGAGATGCCGGAGGGGCGCTCGGCGCAGCCTACGCGGCGTGGCACATGGAGATGGCAAAGCCCCGCGCGCCGCGCGACGGCGGCGACGTCATGCGCGGAAGCTACCTCGGGCCCGAGTTCTCCAACGAGGAAATCGCGCGGGAGCTGGCCGGAGCAGGGGCCGTCTTCAAGCAATATGAGCCCGACGCGTTCATAGACCATGTCGCGCAAGGCATAGCCGACGGCAAGGCGGTCGGCTGGTTCCAGGGGCGCATGGAATTCGGCCCGAGGGCACTCGGCGGCCGCTCGATCCTCGGCGACGCGCGGTCGGAGAGCATGCAGAAGACGCTGAACCTCAAGGTGAAGTTCCGCGAAAGCTTCCGGCCGTTTGCGCCTTCGGTGCTGGGCGAGGACGTGAGCGAATGGTTCGAGCTCGATCACGACAGCCCCTACATGCTGCTGGTCGCGGACGTCCACCCGCGATTGCGGCGCGGCATGACCGACGCGGAAAAGGCGCTGTTCGGCATAGACAAGCTCAATGTCAGTCGGTCGCAAATCCCGGCGGTGACGCATGTCGATTATTCGGCGCGCGTCCAGACGGTCCACCGGGACACCAATCCGCGCTATCACGCGCTGATCTCGCGCTTCAAGGAACTGACCGGATGCCCGGTGGTGGTGAACACCTCCTTCAATGTGCGCGGGGAACCGATCGTCTGCACGCCGGGCGACGCGTTCCGCTGCTTCATGGGCACGGATCTCGACATCCTGGCGATCGGCGACCTGGTCCTGCACAAGGAAGACCAGGATTCGAGCCTCAAGCTGGACTATACGCAAGAGTTCGAACTTGACTGATATCGCCGGCAAGCAGGATATCCGTCCGGCGCGCCGCATCGCGGGCAGCCGGATCGCGGCCATTTTCCTGTGCGGGATCGTCGGGCTGTATTTCGCTGCGATTGCCGGATATGCGCTGGCGCATGCCACCGAATTCGCCACCGACACGCCGCGACTGATCCGCTACGTGTTCGCACCGCTTGGCCTGACGGCATTCTTCGCCATCTGCGCATTCGCGTTGCCGGCGGCGGTCGGACGCGACATCGGCATGGTCGCCACCTCCATCCTTGCGGCGCTCTTCCTGTTCGAAACGGTTCTGACCATCCGGTCGTTTCCCTCCGAACTCGGGCTGGCCGGCCACGATGCGTCCGGCGGTTCCACGGCCCAGTACAGGGCAGGGCTCCCGCCCATCTACACGCTGAAGGCGCTCAACGTCCGGCTTGGCGCGACCAGTCCCAGCGAAACGATGCTTGGCGGCGTGCCGGGCGCCGAGGTGCTGTTGTGCAGCCATAACGGCGCGCCGGTGCGCTATACCGCAGACCGCTACGGGTTCCGAAATCCCGACAGGCTGCGGGACGGCCAGGTCGACCTGCTGGTCCTCGGGGATTCGTTCACCGAGGGGATATGCCTCGAAGACGGCAAGGATTTCGTTTCCCGCCTGCGCGAGAAGGTTCCGATGACCTTCGGCGCCGGCACGCGCGGCGCGGGTCCGTTCTACGAGCTTGCCGTGCTGGGCCGGTACGGCCCCGTATTCAGGCCGAAGCACACGGTGATCGCCTTCTTCGGCGGCAATGACTGGGAAAACCTGGGCCACGAAAAGGATTTGCCCTACCTGGTGCCGGCGCTCGACGAACAGACCGATTTCGGGCCGGTCATCCCGGACGACGCGACGGTGACGCGGGCGCGGGCGATTCTCGAAGGGGTATGGGATGAATCCAGCCGCTCTGCCGGCGCGGTCTTTTCCAGCAAGAAGATCATCCGCAATTTCCTGGCGTTGCAGCAGACCTCGCTGGTGCTCGGCCTGCATTATCCGAAGGCGTCGAAGGATGAGCCGGTTTTCGACAAGATCCTCGACCGCGCCCGGGCCATGGCCGAGGGCTGGCAGGGCGAGGTGCTGATCGCCTATATCCCGCCGGTCGACCGGTTCATCGGGATCCTCGATTCCGGCTTCGTCCATGACGAACTGAGAGACACGGTCCGCGCGTCCGCCGCGCAGGCGGATATAGGATTCATCGACCTGACCGAGGTGTTCCTGCGCGAAGCCGAGGATCCGAGCGCGCTCTACGCCGGCGACGCGCATTTCAACGAACGTGGCGCCGAACTCGCAGCGCGCGCCATCGCCGAGGCGCTCGACACCGAATAGGGCATCAGCGCGCTGTCTGCTGCGGCACCAATGCAGCGATGCGTCCGGACAGATACAGCCACATGCATTTGTCGCATAAGATGGATTATGGAACTGACAGGTGTAGTTGTGTAAGTGCTGCGATCTATTGAAGTCCGCGACGGGCGATTTCCTCAGACAACAACGACATCGCCGCGCCACGTGCGTCTGCAATTCGGCTCGGCGAAGGCTGCGCGGGCAACGGAACCGATATCGAAAACAGACCAGACCGGTCGCGCCCGGAAGTCTCCGGAGCAACAAAATACTGGCCTGAAATGCGGAATGTTCCGGATGCCGTTGCGAGCATTTCCTCGATTCGGACATCGACCCTGGCCTCCGCGAAACCGCGGAACGGCCATGGTTGCGGGGCTACGGTCGCGCCGGTGATTGCCGCAAGATCACGGGCAAGCTGCAGCGTCATCGCCCGCGCCGGTTCGTCGGCCCAAAGCGGACCAAGTGCGCTGATCGCACCTGTTGCATCCTGTGTGAATATCTCCTCCGAAGCCGCGTAGACCGGCAGCGTGACCTGGACGATCTCCAGGGTCGTATAGCGCGATGCAATCCGAGCGGTCGGTTCGATTTGTGCGCTCGCAAACCGAACGTCCTTGGTCGTGCAGGCAGCCAGGACAAGTGCCGTCAGCACGAGCATGAGCCTGGAAACATGTCGGTATTGCATCGTTTTATCGTCCCAGAAGAAGCGAATTGGGTTTGCGTTCGATCGTGCGGGCCAGACGCTCGATCGCCTGCGCGGCGGCGTCGATCTCGCGGATTGCATCGCGGGTTTCTCGGGTAAACTCCGAATCGGCCGAAAAGGCCGACAGCGTCGCCCCGGCCTGACCTGCAACCGCGCGAAGGTCGTTTGCAAGCTGCGGCAGCGTCGCCGACGCCTTGGCAATGGCGTCCGCGGCATCGCGGGCCGATGCCAGCGTTGCATTGGCATTGTCGACGACACCGCCGTTTCGCAATTCCTCCAGTGTCTTTTGCATCGAGGCAAGGGCTTCGTTCAGCTCTGCCGGCAACTGACGGGTTGAATCCTGATCCAGCAACCGATTGGCGGAATTAAGAAGACTGGTCGCCTGATCCGCCAGCCGATCGAGCGGAACCTCGCCGGCGTTCTGCAATATACCACGCGCCTGCTCGACGAGTTGCGGCAAGCTGTCGGCGGTTGTGGCTACATTTTCAATGGCGTCGGTGAGTTGCCCGACGGTGTTTCGTGTCTCGAGTTCGCGCATCAGCCGGTTGAGGGTCTCGCTGGTGGTCTGGAGTTCATCCAGAAGCCCGCCGACCTGGTCCGGCAAGGCCTGCACTTTCTCGCTTTCAGCGACCCCGCGGACAGCCGCCAGCAGCCCCGTCAGTTCCGCTGGTGCGCCTTGCAGTTCCTTGCTGCCGACCAGTGCCTTGGCACTGTCGAGGAAGCCGATGACAGACTGCATCAGTTCCTCGATCGGAAGATCGTTGACACGCTGCAGCACACCCTGAGCCGTGGCCGCGGCATCGGCAACATCCGCTGGCGCCGTCGGGATTGTCGGCAGCGGTTCGGCGTCCCTGTCGAGCCTGGCGGGGCCCGCGCCGGGGAGTTCCGCGAGTTCGATCTTGAGGCTGCCGGTAAACAGCGACGCGTTGACCAGCCGCGCCCGCAACCCTTCCGCGATGCGTTCATCCAGATAGGTGAGCAAAGCGCCCTCGCCCGCGGTCTCCCCCAGGCCGAGCCGGCCCGGATTTATCCTGATCGAAGCCAGGAGGCGGACCTCGCTGTCGCCGAACCGCTCCGGGTCGACCACTCCGTTGAGGGCGGTGACATCGCCGACGCGCAAGCCGCCCATTTCCACCGCCGCGCCGGTCGAAAGCCCGGAGAGGTTCTCGTCAAACACCATCGCGAGGTCGACGGCATTGCCCTCGTCTTCTATCAGGAAGTCGTCGCGGGCCGCATCTTCGTTCGGGAACAGGTCGTAGACCACACCTTCCGCAATCGGCGCTCCGCCGGAGCCTATCGTCTCGAATGTCACGCCGCCCGAAATCAGCGAGGCCAGAGACGTGAAGTTCAGTTTTGCCCCGTTCGCTCCCAGCGAAAAACTGAAGCCCGAAATGTCCCAGAAACGGGTCGATGTCGTCACGAATCTCGTATGTGGCGCGTAGATTACCGCGTCTGCCGTCACTCCGGTGCCATCCGCGTTTACCACCGTCTCGCCGATCGCGCCAACCTCGACATTCTTGTAGAGGATCGGCGTTCCCGCGCCCGGTAGCCCCTTGGCCGACTGCAGCTTGAAGGTCACCCCTTCGCGGCCGGGGTCGAGAAGCGGCGCGTCGTCCGACCCTTCGAAACGGCTCGAGAAGACCCCGGGCACATTGTCCCAGGCTCCCTGGATATAAATGCCGGACAGCACGGTATCGAGGCCGGATACGCCGCGCGTCGAGACCTGCGGACGCACGACCCAGAACCGGGCATCGGAATTGATATAGCGTGCGATATCCTTCTCGATCCGGATCGATACGACGACGTTTTCGAGATCGTCGCTGAACCGGACCTGCTCGACCGTGCCGACCTTGAGGTCGCGGTAGCGAAGCTGGGTCTCCTGCGCCTTTATCCCTGCGGCTTCCGTGAAGGAGACTTCGATCAGCGGTCCCTTGTCGCTATAGCTGCGCCAGACGGCGCCAAGCGCGATCACGAGCGCGATGACCGGAATTACCCAGACTATGGATGCACTGTCCCAGACCGGTTTCCGGCCGGGTTTGATGGGAAGCTCTCCTGGTTGTCTGCCGGATTCGGGCGGTTCGATGTCGCTCATGCTCCAGTGTTGCCTTCGCGGTTTTGTTCGTCCCAGAACAGCCGGGTGTCGAAGGCCTGTGCGGACAGCATGGTGCAGATAACCGACAATGCGAATGTCAGGGCTGCCGGTCCCGGGTGGATCGATGCAACGACTGACAGTTGAACCAGCGAACTCAGGATTGCCACCACGAACACGTCGATCATCGACCAGCGGCCTATGAACTCGACAACCTCATAAAGGTGATGGCGCCTGCCTGATGATATTTTCGTACCCCGGTGCACCGAGACCGCGAGATAGGCAATCGCCATGAATTTCCCCACCGGGATGAGTACGCTCGCGACCAGGATGATGAGCGCGACGCCAATCGCCCCGTGACGCAGTAGCTCCACCGCGCCGCCCACAATGGTGCTTTGCGAATTCTGCAAAAGCGTCTGCGTAACCAGCATCGGATAGAGGTTGGCCGGCACATAACAGATCAGTCCAGCAATCCACAGCGCCCACACCTTCTGGAGGCTGTGGCGGTCGCGCGTTTCCAGCCGGCTGCCGCATCTGCCGCATTCAACGCTATCGGCCGGCCAGACCCGCGAGCAGCGCTGGCAGGCGACCAGGCCAGCCTCTCGCGCAGTCAATGCTGTTGCTGTTCCAGAGACTTCCATACCGACCATGTACAGAGGTAGTTGTCGTTTACAAGGACAATCAGAACCAGAATTGTGAACATCCAGAATGCAGGCCCGAAACCGATCAACGCCAGATCGGCCACTTTCACAAGCGCCACTGCGCAGCCGATCGCGAAAATCTCCGCCATCGCCCACGGTTTCAGTCTCTGCGTCAGGCGAAACGCATGTTTGGCATATCGATACGGCCTGCGGTCGAACACGATCGGCGTGAGCACATACAGTATCAGGGCCATACGCAGTGACGGGATCAGGACGACCATGGCCGCCGTCGCGACCGCCAGCAGTTCCATCACCCCCGAACGGAAGGACAGGGCGGTGTCGAGGATCGACGCCTGGTTGGCGAAACCCGATACCTGTATGTTCAGGAAAGGCAAGAAGATCGCCGAAACGGTCAGGATCAGCATGGCCGATGCCAGCGCGATGATCTTGAGACCCGCCTTGCGTTTCGGCGCAATCAGCACCGTGTGGCACCGCGCGCAGACGGCGCGCTCGCCGACTGCCGGCATCCGGGCCTTGTAGAGCGCGTCGCAATGCGGACACGCCATCAGTTCGTCCAGGGAGGAGATCCCGAACCTCCGGTATACGGCACTAGTTCCGTCTGCAGTCGTCAATCCGTTGAAATTCCTTGTGCAACAGAACGGTCACCGAACCGCGAATACATCTCTCGAAACAGTTAGCGTTCCGGCGGGGAATGAAACCGTATTTTCGCGCATCATGGATCTGGTGCAACTTAGTGAGTAACCGAACAGGATCACAAGCAGGCATCTACCGGTCTTCGCTTACGAGTACACGCCTAGTCGGGGCTACATCCGGAATTGTGGAACCGGTGCGACACGATTCAGGCAGAGTTATCGCGGATCGGAGGCCACACCCGTTCCATGACGGGTGATACCGCCTCAAGTCTTTCACAACAACAGTGCCGATACGGCACTCTCCGGAACTAGGATGGATGGCGGACAGCGATAACGCAGGGGCTGATCGCATCCACCAAGGCCCTAGGGTCGACACGGAAAACGCTGTCAGGCCGCCCCGCCGCCGCCCAGACCGCATCGTAGCCCAACAGGTTCTCGTCCAGCCAGGTCGCAATCGCCACCTTGTGGCCGATCGGCGCGACGCCGCCGATGGCGAAACCCGTCTCGTCGCGCACGCGACGGCCGTCACATCGCTTTAGCTTCAGTCCGTACTCGCTTGATATATAATCGAGATCGGCGTTGTGATTTCCCGAAACGAGCAGCAATACGAGATTGCCGTCGTCGGCGTTCTCGAAGACCAGGGACTTGACGATCTGGCCGACCCCACAGCCGCAAGCGGCAGCGGCGTCCTCGGCCGTGCGCGTCGACTGATCCATCACGCGCAACTCGATTGCGAGTCCGAGGCGTTCGGCATCGTGGGCGACGCGCTCCATGCTTGAACCGGGCTTGGGGACGACGGGAGCGCTCATTGCGCCTGCGCCTCGATCACAAGGCCGTCCCACGCCGGTTCGACGTTGTCGGGCGTTTCCCGCTTCACCGTCTCGTAGTCGAGCGGAATATGCATATGCGTCAGATATGCCCGTTTCGGCGCCAGTTCCATGATTACCTCCAGCGCCTGTTCGAGCGAAAAGTGGCTGACATGCTCGCGATATTGCAGCGCGTCGATGACCAGGACATCGAGACCGCGCATCTGCTCAAGCGTCCCGTCCGGATAGGAGCTGACATCGGAACAATAGGCAAAGTCACCCATGCGGAAACCGAGCGAATGGATGGCGCCGTGTCGCTGCAGGAGCGGCTGGAACCCGATCATGCCGCCCGGCCCCGTCACGGAAAACGGCGTGCCGGGCTCGATCGGATGGCGCTTGAGGATCGGCGGATAGCCGCTGCCCGGCGGCGTCTGGAAACAATAGCCGAACCCCTCGAACAGTCGCTTGTAGGTGGCATCGTCCGCCCAGACATCCATCAGGCGCTTCTGCCACAGCACAAAGGTGCGCAGATCGTCGATACCGTGAATATGGTCCGCATGCGGATGGGTGTAGACGACGCCGTCCAGCTGGCGGACATGGGCGTTCAGCATCTGCTGGCGGAAATCCGGTCCGGTGTCGATAACGACGCAGGTTTTCTCGCCGTCCGGCAGAATGCGCTCAACCAGCAGCGACGCGCGGAGGCGGCGGTTCTTCGGATTGTGCGGATCGCAATTGCCCCAGTCGCCGTTCAGCCGCGGCGTGCCCGGCGACGAGCCGCAACCGAGCACCGTATAGCGCATGATCGCCGTCTCAGGCATCGTGGCGCGGCACCCTGGAGAACAGGCGGTAGAAGTTTTCGGTCGTCGTTTCGCCGATCTCGTCGAGCGTGACGCCGCGGACATCGGCCAGCACCTGCGCTGTGTGGCGCACATAGGCGGGCTCGTTGCGCTTGCCGCGATATGGCGGCGGCGCAAGGAACGGCGCGTCGGTCTCGACCAGAAGACGGCCGGCCGGCATGTCGCGGGCGATGTCGCGGATTTCCTGCGAGTTCTTGAAGGTCAGGATGCCGGAGAAGGACACATATCCGCCAAGCGCGATGCCGGTCTCGGCCAGCGCGCGGCCGGAGGAGAAACAATGCAGGATGAAGGGGAAGGCCCCCTTCCCTTCGGTTTCCTCGGTCAGGATCGCCGCCATGTCGTCATCGGCGTCGCGCGCGTGGATGACCAGCGGCAGGCCGGTGCGACGCGCGGCGTCGATGTGGCGGCGAAAACCTTCCGCCTGCGCGTCGCGCGGCGCCTTGTCGTAGTAATAGTCGAGACCCGCCTCGCCAATGGCCACAACCTTGTCGCCCTCCGCCAAGCGCACGAGATCGTCCGCCGTGACGTCGAGCTCCTTGTCGGCATTATGCGGATGGGTGCCGACCGAGCAGAAAACGTCCTCATAGGCGCCGGCGATGGCGCGGATCGCGTCGAACCGGTGCACATGCGTCGAGATCGTGACCATGCGCACAATGCCGTTGTCGCGGGCGCGCCGGACGATCGCATCGCGCTCCTCGGCGAAATCCGGAAAATCCAGATGACAATGGCTGTCGACGAGGACTGTCATCGGTTCAGGCGTCCGCTTCCTTCTCGACGTAGCGCGGGAAGACGCCCGACGGCGCGGGCAGTTCCGTGCCTGGCACCAGCATCGTGTCGAGGGCGGCGAAATCGCGGGCGTCGGCCGGGGCTGCGACGAGATCGAGGAGTTTCTCCGCCGCAGCCGGGATATATGGCTGGGCGAGGATCGCGATGCGGCGCACGGTTTCGGCGACGATATAGAGCACGGTCTTCATCCGCTCCGGATCGGTCTTGCGCAGCGCCCATGGAGCCTGCGCATCGATGTAGCGGTCGCCGGCGGCGGCAATGTTGAACGCCGCTTCGACAGCCTTGTGGACGGCCTGCTTGTCCATCGCTTCGCGCGCGGCGGCAAGCGCCGGGGCGGTTTCGGCGAGCAGCGCCTCGTCTTCCGGCGTGAACGCGCCATGTTCGGGCACCCTGCCCTCGCAATGCTTGGCGATCATCGACAGCGAGCGCTGCGCCAGATTGCCGAGACCATTGGCGAGGTCGGCATTGGTGCGGTTGACGATCGCCTCGTGGCTGTAGTTGCCGTCATTGCCGAACGGCACCTCTCGCAGGAAGAAATAGCGCATCTGGTCGACACCGTAATGCTCGGCCATATCGAACGGATCGACCACGTTGCCGAGGGATTTCGACATTTTCTCGCCGCGGTTGAACAGGAAACCGTGGCCGAAGATGCGCTTCGGCACCGGCAGGCCTGCCGACATCAGGAAGGCAGGCCAATAGACGGCGTGGAAGCGGACGATGTCCTTGCCGATGACGTGAACGTCGGCCGGCCAGAATTTCTCGCGCGGGCCGCCGCCCGGCCAGCCGGTCGCGGTCAGGTAGTTGGTCAGGGCATCGACCCAGACATACATGACGTGCTTGTCGTCGCCCGGCACCGGTACGCCCCAGTCGAATGTGGTGCGGGACACCGAGAGGTCCTTCAGGCCGCGCCTGACGAAGGAGACGATCTCGTTGCGGCGCGTATCGGGGCCGATGAAATCCGGATTGGCCTCGTAGAACTCGAGCAGCGGCTTTTCATAGTTCGACAGGCGGAAGAAGTAGCTCTCCTCCTCGACCCATTCGACCGGCGTGTCCTGCGGGCCGTAGCGCACGCCGTCCTCGCGGACCTCGGTCTCATCCTCGTCGTAATAGGCTTCGTCGCGCACGGAGTACCAGCCGGCATAGGCATCCTTGTAGATGTCGCCCTTGTCGGACATCGCCTTCCAGATCGCGGCCACGGTCTCGTAGTGGCGCGGTTCGGTGGTGCGGATGAAATCGTCGTTCGACGCATTCAGCGCGCGCGTCATTTCCTCGAAGCGCGCGGTGTTGCGATCGGCCAGTTCGCGGACGGGCACGCCCGCCTGGCGCGCGGTCTGCAGCATCTTGATGCCGTGCTCGTCGGTCCCGGTCAGGAAGAAGACATCCTTGCCGTCGAGGCGGTGGAAACGCGCAATCGCATCGGTTGCGATCAGCTCATAGGCATGACCGATATGCGGCAATCCGTTCGGATAGGAGATCGCGGTCGTGATGTAGAAACGTTGTTTGGCGGACATTGGGGCCCATTCGGAATGATAAAAGCGAGGTGCCCTGCTCTATCCGATTTCGGTTGGAAATGAAAAGGCGAAGACGTCGAAAAATCAGGCTGTTCGCGGGGCGGAGAGGAGGTCGTGCACATCGGCCAGCAGGGACAGGAAGTCCTGCTTGCGGTCGAGATTGAAGGCATCGGTCAAGCGCATTCGGTCCTGGATGGCGATGTCGGCCGTCGCGATGCGCTCGGCGGCGCGCAATTCGCCGCGCCGCGCAGCCAGCGTCGCCGCATTGCGCAGGCGGTCGAGGACCAGTTCGCGCAGTATGTCGCGATGGATCTCGGTTTTGCGGTTTCCGGCGATTTCGGCGAGCTTGTGGGCCTGCAACGCATCGGGATGCGGCGCCTGGAGAAAGGCTTCAAGCGCCTCCAGAAGGTCGAGCCCGCCGAAATGGGCAAACAGCAGAGCGCGCCGCGCACTGCCGCCGCCAAGCGCCGCGATGCGTTCGATGGTGGAGGAGTCGAAGTCCTGGCCGAGCTGCGCTTCAACAATCGCCGCGATGTCAGCATCGACAAGCGGCGCAAATTTCAGGATCTGGCAGCGCGAGCGGATGGTCGGCAGCAGGCCGGCGGTGCCGTGGGCAATCAGGATGAAAACCGAACGCGCCGGCGGCTCTTCGAGCAGCTTGAGCAGCGCGTTGGCGGCGTTGCGGTTCAGGTCGTTGACCGGATCGATGACGACGACACGCCAGGCGTCGGCGCCGGCCGCCGTCATGCCGAAGAAACGCTGCAGCCGGCGGATTTCGTCGACGGTGATCGCGGATTTGAAATCCGTGCCCTTGTCGTTTTTCGGCCGCGTCAGATAGAGCAGGCCCGGATGCGAACCCTGAACGATCTGGCGGAAAACGGAGGCCCCCCTGTCGGGTGAGGGCAAAGCCCCCTCGCCCGCCGTCCCGCCGCCGGCCAGGAGATGGTTCGCGAGATGAAATGCGGCGGTTGCCTTGCCGATGCCGCGCTCGCCTTCGAAAATGAGCGCGTGGTGCAGCTTGTCGCGCGCAACCGCGTCGGCGAGGAAGGCGAGTTCCTCGCCATGGCCGCGCAAGGCGGTGGTCAGCTGCGGCGGGGTGATGCCTTCCAGCGTGTCGTGTGTCTCGGGGATCTCGAATTCGGACATGCCGCGCTACTTCCTGAAACCGAGCCGGCGTATGACCGGGTCGTCATCGTTCCACGGGCTGTCGGAACCGGTTGCCAGGCCGGCCTTGGCGACAACGTCCTGCACGATCTCCCAGACCTGGCCGGCGACCTCGTCGGGCGTGCCGGACGCGTCGACGACACGGCAGCGCTCGGGTTCCCGGCGCGCGATGTCGAGAAATGCCTCGCGGCGGACCTCGTGCGCGGCGACGTCTTCCTTTTCGTAGCGGTCGGCCTGCGCGTCCGGGTCGCGGCGCGCATGGGCGCGCTTCAGCCCCTCCTCCGGCGGAAGATCGAGGATGATCGTCAGGTCGGGTATCACGCCGGCGACCGCGACACGTTCGAGCGTTTCCAGAAAGGCCGGATCGAGGTTCTCGCTGGCGCCCTGGTAGACACGTGTGGAATCCATGAAGCGGTCGACCAGCACGACATGGCCCTTCTGCAGGGCCGGCCTGATCTTCTGTTCAACATGGTCGTTGCGGGCCGCGGCGAACAGCATCGCTTCCAGGTAAGGGCCGAAAGGTTCGGCGGCGCTGGTATCGAGGACGACGTGGCGGACGGCCTCCGCGCCGGGCGTGCCGCCCGGCTCTCGCGACACGGTGACGGCATAGCCCTGTTCGCGCAGGCGATCCGCCAGGCGGTTGATCTGGGTCGATTTTCCGGCGCCGTCGCCGCCCTCGAAGGAGACGAAAAGCCCGCGCTTGCGCGTGGTCGCCGGTTCTGTTTCAGAGCCAGCCAAGCAACAGCTCCGTCAGCGCGTCGAAGGCCTGGCGGTGAATCGGCCCCTTGGCGATGTCCTGCGCGGCATAAAGCGGCGTTTCCTGCGAGAGATCGTCGCCGATCCATATCTTCAGGGTGGCGACTTCGGCGCCCTTTACGACCGGCGCCATGACCGGGCCGGTATAGACGACGCGCGCCTTCATCCGGTCGCGATCGGTGATTGGCAGAAGGATTTCGAGATCCTCCTTGACGGTGACGGGCATCGTCATCTGCTCGCCGCCATAGAGGCGGACATTGCCGATGATCTCGTCCTTCTTGAAGATCTCGTAGGTTTCGAAGGCGCGAACGCCCCAGTCGAGCATCTTGCGCGCTTCCTCGGCGCGGGCCCTTTCGTCCGGCAGGCCGCTCATGGCGACAATCAGGCGGCGGCCGTCGCGCTTGACCGAGCCGACGATCGCGTAACCCGATTCCTCCGTGAAGCCGGTCTTCAGACCATCTGCGCCGATATTCATGGCGAGCAGCGGATTGCGGTTGCGCTGCAGAATGTTGTTCCAGGTGAACTCGCGCTCGGCGTAGAACCGGTAGTAATCGGGATACTCGGTCTGGATGTGCAGGGCGAGCCTCGCGAGATCGCGCATGGTGACCTTCTGGCCGGGATCCGGCAATCCGGTGGAGTTGCGGAACACCGAATTCTCCAGGCCGATCTTGCGCCCGCGATCCGTCATCAGGCGGGCGAAGTTTTCTTCGGAGCCGGCCATCCCCTCGGCGATGATGATGCAGCCGTCATTGGCAGACTGGACGATCACGCCCTTGATGAGGTCCTCGAGGCGAATGGAGGAGTTCAGCTCGGCAAACATTGTCGATCCGCCGGAGACCGCGCCGCCGGTGCGCCAGGCGTTCTCGCTGACGAGGAACTCGTCATCCATCGTCAGCCTGCCGCTTTTCAGCGCATTGAAGACGACTTCCATCGTCATCAGCTTTGCGAGCGACGCCGGCGGGATCTGCTTGTCGGCGTCCTTTGAAAAAAGGACCGTCCCGGTATTGGCATCGAGAAGAAGCGCCTGCTGAGCGCGTGTCTCGAACAACTGCGCGGCGGCCGGCACGGCGAGGCCGAGCAGCAGCACAACGGCCAGAATCAGACGGGGAACCGATATGGGCGACACGCGGATGTCCTTGGGTTATCCGGGTTTCGGGGCGTCGTCCGGATTAGCAAATCCGATGCCGGTTAAGCAATGGCATGCGGAACTTCATGTACCAGTTTGATACATGGAGGCGCGAATTCAGCGCGTTTTCCAGCCGGCGGCGCTTTCGCCGAATGAACCGCCAGCAAAGGCGTTGGAAACGCGCATGGAGGCATAGGCGGAAATCGCGACGCCCTCGATCGCCACAGTGGGACGATCGTCCGGGAACGGAATATTCGCCGGCAGCACCACACCCTGCCCGCCGGCCGGGGCCGATGCGAGGAGCGGATTGTCGCGCGAGGGAACGGTGCCGGTAATATCACCCAGACCGAGCGGCGGAACCGGCCCGCCGGAAGGCGTCGAGCCGTTCATGGCGACCAGCACGCCGCTTGCCGGCTGGCCGAAGCGGTCATGGTCGGGATAGCCCGGAACGCCCTCGACCGAGGCCAGCAGGAAGGCGTCATCCTGTCCGTGCAGCGGCGCCCTGCCCGCATACTCGACCTTCACCTTGGCGGTGCCGCCATGGGTGTAGTCGAGCAGGTCGGCGGCGCGCTTGGAGAGATCGATGACACGGTCATGCGCGAACGGGCCGCGATCGTTGACGCGGACGATCAGCGAACGGCCATTCTCGGTATTGGTAACGCGGGCATAGCTCGGCAGCGGCATCGTCTTGTGCGCCGCCGTCAGGTGATTCATGTCGTAGACTTCGCCATTGGCGGTCAAACGTCCGTGAAATGCAGCGCCGTACCAGGAAGCAAGCCCGGTCTCGACCTTCTTGGGCCTGGTGGTCGGATGATAGGTGCGCCCGCGCACCGTATAGGGAGAGCCGACCTTTTCGGTGCCGCCGCCGCGCGGCAGCCGCGCGCCCATAGCCACGCGCGGGCTAGCGTCGACGCCAACCATGGCCCTGGAAAAATACTCGGGTCCCGACGTCTTGCCATTGGCCGCATAAATGCCGTTTCCGCCGCCAATGCCGAGACTGGGTTCAGTCATCGAGCAGGCTGTCAGGACAACGCACATGGTCGTCACGGAAAGGCCGGCCGACATCGGCCTGAGTAGTCGAAGGGAACGCATAGCTGGCACGCAATACACAAAAACACTCTGTCCGCCAATCCCGACGGGACCAGACGCGCGCAACTTACATGTACGGTTTTATGTTTCGGTTAACCGAGTGCCCCCCGAAAACTTGTCACGGCTCGATGCGCGCGCGGCCGCTGTAGCCGTCATCACGTTCCCAGCGCAGCCGCGTTTCGCTGGTCGGGCGTATGCGAAAACACGTGGTCTTGGCCTTGTACCAGGTCGGAAAGCGCTGGCAGAGCTTGCCGCCATCGACCCACCATTCGCCGGTTTCGCGCGGTGCCAGATACTTGCCGAGCCCGAGAGCCGACCCGTCGCCGGTCACGCGACCATTGCTCTGGTAATAAAGCGGAAACTCGCCGCCGAGCGGCACCTTGAGATAGACCCGCTTGCCCGCTACGAGCGAACGGATCGTGCTGTCATTGTCGAGCCACTCCGCGGATGCGGGCGCGGCGGAAAGAAATACGGCAAGGGCTGAAACGGCAATTCCGGCAGGCTGTGGCATGGCGACCTCCATTGTTTCCTGTGAAGGCCTACGCAATCGCGGCGCGATCGGATCGGAAAAAGGACGTGGGCGCGCGGCGACACCGTTTTGCAGGTTGCGCATTTTCGCGGTTTCATGCGAAGAGGCGATTTCCGGAGAGGTGGCCGAGCGGTTTAAGGCACCGGTCTTGAAAACCGGCGTGCGAGCGATCGTACCGTGGGTTCGAATCCCACCCTCTCCGCCATTGACCAGCATCAAAGCGCTCACGCCCTCCCCCTGACACTCTCGTTGCACCGTCAAGGCGGACTGATAAGCTCCGCCCGAATCGGGTCCGGGTTTCCCGGGTTACGCGGCGCAGAAGCCTGCGCAGTTTGGGTCAAGAAAGGCTGACTGACATGTTTCCGAAAACATTGCTGACCGTAGTCGATAGCGAACAGAATACCGAGAGCCTGAACGAGGCGATCGCGTTGTGCGACGAATTCGGCTGCCATCTGGCCGTTTTGGTGATCGGCATCGCGCTGCCGGCCAGCACCACCGCCTATGGCGCCGTTCCCGCCGAGACATGGTCGGAGGAGCGCGAAAAGGGCCGCGCCGCCGCCGCCGCCAAGGCGACCGAGATCGAAGGCGTCCTGAACAAAAAGGGCATTTCGGGCGATGTCGCGCCCTATTATTGCGAGGAAGGCCAGATCTCCGACATCGTCGGCATGCGCGGCCGTTATACCGATGTCGCCATCGTCCAGCCGGCGACGGAAATGGACGCACGGCTATCGAAGCGGGCGCTGGAAGGCCTGATCTATCAAAGCGCCCGGCCGTTCCTCTACGTGCCGGACGGCGTGAAGCCGACGCTGAAACCGAAAAGGGTGCTGCTCGGCTGGAACGGCACCAAGGAGTCGGCACGCGTGGTGCATGCCTCGCTCGACATGATGAAGGAAGCCGACCAGGTGAACGTGGTCCTGGTCGATCCGGTCGCCGGAGAATTCGACCAGGGCGAGGAACCGGGTGCCGATATCGCGGCCTACCTGGCGCGCCACGGCGTGAAGGTGACGGTCGAAGTGCTGGCTTCGGCCAGCCGGAGCATTTCGGACGTGCTGCTGCAACACGGCGCGGACATCGACGCGGAGCTGATCATCGCGGGTGCCTATGGTCATTCGCGGCTGCGCGAGTTCCTGTTCGGCGGCGCGACACGCGACCTACTGGCCAATGACCGCTTCGCCGTGCTGATGTCGCACTGACGTCAAGGTGCCGCTATAACCAGTGTGCTTGCAGAACGGCCGGCGCGAACCGCCGCCGTTTCGCCATTCCGCGTGAAGTGTGCGTGAACGCAGGAAACCGACAGGCCCGATAGCACCGATGGACGCGGACGAAAACCAAAGGCTCCTCTCCCAGGTTTCGGCACCGCACGCTCTCGAAGCCGCCGAGGTGCTTGCCGCCCTTGCCGTCGATGGCGCGCACGGGCTGGACAGCGAGGATGTGGCGCGCCGGCTCGAGCTCTACGGGGCGAACGAGCTTCGCCGGCGGCAGAAGGCCAGTCTGTTCGGCATCCTGCTCAACCAGTTCAAGAGCCCGATCGTCTTCCTGCTCGTCGGCGCGGCCGCGCTTTCGCTCGCCTTCGGCGAAACGGTGGAATTCCTCGCCATCGTCGCCGTGCTGGCGATCAATGCGGCGATCGGCTTCACCACCGAGATGCAGGCAGTGCGTTCGATGGAGGCGCTGCGCGAACTGACGAGCCGCTCGGCGCTGGTTCGCCGCAACGGGACGATCATTACCATTGCCGCCGAAAAGCTTGTTCCCGGCGACATCGCGGTCGTCGATGCGGGTGACGTCATCGCCGCCGACATGCGGCTGATTTCGTCGTCGAACCTGTCCATCGACGAGTCGGCGCTGACGGGAGAGTCTCTGCCCGTCGCGAAATCGGTCGCGGCGGTCACCTCCGACACGGTGCTCGCCGACCGTACGCCGATGCTGTTCAAGGGATGCGCGGTGACGGGCGGCACCGGCGAGGCCGTCGTCACCGGTACCGGCATGAATACCGAACTCGGCCGGATTACCCGGCTGGTCGAGGAGGCCGCGCCGGAGCGTTCGCCGCTGGAGCGCCAGCTGGCGCTGCTCAGCCGGCACCTGATCTGGCTGACGCTTGCGATTACCGCGCTGGTCGCCGTCGCCGGCATCGTCGCCGGGCAGGACATCACGCTGATGATCGAGTCGGCGGTGGCGCTTGCGGTCGCGGCCATTCCGGAAGGACTGCCGATCGTCGCGACGCTGGCGCTGGCGCGCGGCATGTTGCGGATGGCACGCCACAATGCGCTGATCGAACAGCTTTCCGCCGTCGAGACGCTCGGGGCGACGACGGTCATCCTGACCGACAAGACCGGCACGCTGACCGAAAACCGGATGTATGCCGACCGGATCGTGACCGCGACCGGCGAAATGACTTTCGACCGGATCGCGGGCGGCTTCATCCTGGACGGACGTCCGATCCAGCCTGACGCGACACAGGATATTGGCCTGCTGCTGCGCGGCGCGGCGCTATGCAACAACGCCACGCTCGGACGCGACGACCTCGCCTCCACCGGCGACCCGATGGAAATCGCGCTTCTGGAGATGGCCGCGGCCGGCGGCGTGTTTCGCGAAGACGAACTGAAGAAATATCCGGAGGAGTGCGAACACGCCTTCGACACCTATTCGCGCATGATGGCGACGGTGCACAGGCGCGAAGACGGTTTCCTCGTCGCGGTCAAGGGCGCTCCGGAAGCGGTGCTGGACGCCGTGACGGATGTCGCCAATGGCGACGGCATCCGGCCCTTCGACCGCGAGCAGCGGCGGCACTGGTCTACCGTCTGCGAAGTGCTGGCGATGCAGGGATTGCGCCTGCTGGCCATCGCCGGCAAGCAGACGAAGGAGCGCGACGATCCGGTTTACCGCGACCTGACGCTTTACGGCATAGTCGGTTTCCAGGATCCGCCGCGTTCCGACATACCCGTCGCGATTGCCGACGCGCAACGCGCGGGTATCGCAGTCGTCATGGTGACCGGCGACCACGCGGCGACCGCCCAGCATATTTCGAAAACCGTCGGGCTGACGTCGACCGAACAAAAGGCAGTCGAAGGACGTGATCTCAAATCCTTCGAAGAAATGACGGAGGACGACAAGGAGGCGGCCCGCGCCACGCGGGTTTTCGCCCGTGTCGATCCGGAACAGAAGCTTTCGCTGATCCGGCTGCACCAGGAGGCCGGCGAGGTCGTCGCGATGACCGGCGACGGCGTCAACGATGCGCCGGCATTGCGAAAAGCCGATATCGGGATCGCGATGGGACTGCGCGGCACGCAGGTTGCGCGCGAGGCGGCGGACCTCGTGTTGCGCGACGACGCGTTTTCCACGATCATCCACGCGGTGCGCGAAGGACGGGTGATCTACACCAATATCCGCCGCTTCACGACCTATCTGCTTTCCTGCAATCTCAGTGAAATCCTGATCGTCGGCCTCGCCGTGCTCGGCGGGCTGCCGCTGCCGTTGCTGCCACTCCAGATCCTGTTTCTGAACCTGGTCACCGACGTTTTCCCGGCCTTCGCGCTCGGCACCATCGAGGCGGACCGCAACGTGCTTTCGCGGCCGCCGCGGCCGCCGTCCGAACCGATCCTGGCGCGGCCGCAATGGACTGCGATCATCGTGCATGGCAGCACGATCGCGGCGATGACGCTGATCGCGCTCGGGCTGGCGCTCTACTATTTCGGTCTCGAGGGCGATGCCGTTACGACGATGTGTTTCTACACGCTGGCGCTGGCGCAGTTGTGGCACGTCTTCAACATGCGCAATTGGCGGGAAGGCCTGCTGAGCGGGCAAGTCACGCGCAACAGCTATGTCTGGCTTGCCATCGCCTTGTGCATCGGCATCCTGATCGTCGCGGATCTGCAGCCGACGATTTCCGGGGCGTTGCGGCTGGCGCCGCTCGACAGCGAGGTCTGGCTGGTGGTCGCCGGCCTGAGTGTCATGCCGGTCGTGCTGCGCGAAATCACCGCGATCGGAATGCGGCTGTTCCGCAGACGCTGAGCCTGCTTTCCCCCCGCTAGCGGTTCACCCAGTAGAGAACGAGCGTGACGGCGAAGACCACCAGAACCGCGATCGAGTCGTATCCGAAGCCCAAAACGGTGCGGCGGCTGCGCACGATCAGCCCGACGATATAGATCATGGTGACGAGCAGGCCGGAGACCAGCGCCAGATCGAGCACCGGCTCGAATTCTGCCAGGATCGGGCCTTTCACGTAGAGGATGTCCGCCGGCCAGACCAGGGCCAGCATCAGCAGGTTGCTGCCGAAGATGTTCGAGATCGCCATCGTGTACGCGCCGATGCGCACAGCGGCGACGGTCGTGCTCAGTTCCGGCAGCGAGGTGACGGCGGCCAGCAGTGTAACGCCGATGAGGCCGGTGCCAAGGCCGGTTTGTTGGGCAAAACGCTCCGACATGGCCACGGTTACCGCGCCGGAAACCAGGATGGCGGCGGTCAGCAGAGCGAAGCGCAGGTTCAGCGTGCCGGTACCGAGGTCGGGAAAGGAACTGACAAACGGCCCGTCATCGTCCGGCAACTCGCCGGGCTCGGGCACGTGCACCGGCATCCACGGATCGTCTTCATCGTGACGGCGCAGCAACACAATGATAGCGAAGTAGCAGAGCCCCAGCAGGGTCGCGCCCACGCCGACATGGAACAGGGCCACGGTCTTGCCGACCGTCAGGATGGTGAGCAGCAAGGCCAGCAGAAACGCCAGCGCAACCCCTTCCAGCACAGCCGTGGTCTTGCGCGGGAAGGACGTGATGGCGGCGTGGCGGGCAAAGCCGTCGGCGATGGCCAGCATGGCAAATTGCAGCGTTACCCCGCCGAGCAGGTTGCCGAGCGCCAGCGAGGAGTCGCCGCCTCCGGCGGCGAGCGCCGTGGTGACGATTTCCGGCAGCGACGTGGCCGTCGCCAGAAAGACAAATCCCATCAGTGCGCGACCGATGCGCAACCGGTCGGCGATTTCGTCGGCATAGGCAACCAGCCGTCCGCCGGACATCCAGACGCCGGTGGCCGCCGCAAGGAAAAGCACGACCGTCAGCGGAAGCGGCGTTTGCGGTATCAGCGCCTGCACGATCGAGTTCCCTGCCCCCGGTTCGTTATGCTCAGGCTTTCCGGGCGCCGGAGAGGGCTTCGAGATCCTCGCGGCTCTCGCCGGAATGATCGATCAGGCTTTTCGCGTCCAGCAATTCGAAATGGTTGGTGTCGAGCGAGCGGATTACCTTCTTGCGCACAAGCGTCTGGATGTTGCGGCTCAATGTTTCGGGTGTCGTGCCAAGATAGGCGGCGATATCGCGACGCCCGATTGGCAAGGCGATGATCGGCCGGTCCGGATGGCTTTCACCGGCGCAGTGCCTGCCGGAGGACCTTCTGGAAAGAATGAACAGGAATGCGGCAACGCGCTGCATGGTCGTATGGCACGATGTCGTCGCCGCCCATTCGCGCGCGGCATCGAGCTCGTCGAGCACGCTGACAAGCAATTCGTGCTCGATCTCGGAATTGCGCTCGAGGAACCGTTCGAAGCCATGGCGGTCGATGCAGCACAGCGTCACGTCGGTCGCTGCCTCGTAGGAGAAGCGCGAATGGTCGGCATAGGCCCGTCCGAAGAAATCGGAAGGGAACAACAGGCCGACAATCTGCTGCTGGCCCGACATCGACATGTTGGTGAGCTTGACGATGCCGCTGACGACATTACCGACCATGGTGGCTTCATCGCCCTGCGCGATGATGACCTGATCCTTCTTGAACTGGCGCACATGCGACATGCGGCACAATTCCCGGAGAGCTTCCTCGGATGCCGCGCGGCAGATCGAATGGTTGTTTATGGCGCAGGTCTCGCACTTCCAGCATGAGCCGGGCGAAAACACTATCTCGTTCATGATGTGCCGATTTGCTCCTGAGCAGCCTCGTCGATTCAGGACATCATTCCTCTCCGTCATTGTCAAATCGATAACCGAACGTCAGCTTTTCGTTACGGAACGCATGCGGGACGGGGCAGGCTGCCGAACCCGATTGATGGCGATCAATGCGCCAGTGCCGGGGCGGCGGAAGATCGAAGCGGCAAGCACGGGCCCATCGGGAGGAAGGAACACATGTCCTACGACAGCATTCTCGTGCATCTCGAATTCGACAGAAGTTCAGAATCGCGGCTGCAATACGCCACGGACCTCGCGGGCGATCTCGATGCCTTCCTGATCGGATTCACCGCGACTGCCGTGCGTCCCGTTCATGCCAGCGAACTCGGCGTGCTAGCGGACGAAACCTACAGCGAGGCGCTGGCGCGGCGCAATCGCGAGCGGTTCGACGAGATCAAGCGGGATTTCTTCCAGGTCGCCGGCGACGGACACAATTCCGGCTGGCGCGATTCCGGCGACCTTCCCAGTCGGGCCCTGGTGGAGAACGCCCGGGCCGCCGACCTGATCGTGACAGGGACGCCACATGGCGTGACATCGGGAGACTACTACCGGTCGATCGATCCAGGCGACGTGGTGTGCGATGCCGGCCGCCCGGTTCTGTTTGTTGCCGAGGGCGGCGTCTACCGGCATCCGCAATGCGCGCTGATCGGCTGGAAGGACACGCCCGAGGCCCGTCGGGCGGTCGCCTTCGCCCTGCCCTTTCTCAAACTGGCGGAAAGCATCGTGGTGCTGACCGTGGAGGAGAAGGAGGAGTGCAACGGCAACGGTGCCGCGGATGTGGCGCGGTACCTGATGCGGCACGACATCGACGCGGATGCCAGGACGGTGTCCGGCAGGAACGGCCCGGAGGACTTCCTGAAAGCTATGCGCGAGGAAGGCGCGGACCTAGTGATCACCGGCGCCTACGGGCACAGCCGTATGCGCGAGCGCGTCTTCGGCGGGTTTACCCGGACATTGCTGATGCAGAAGGACCTGAACCGGCTGATGGCCGGCTAGAACGGGTCATGGCCGAATGACGATGCGGGTTTCGCTCATGCCGACCTTGCGGATCAGGCCGTAGAGAATCTTCGCATTGTCGGGATGCAGTCTCACGCAGCCATGCGACGCGGGCCGGCCCAGATGAGCGATGTCGGTCGTACCGTGAATGGCATAGCCGCCCCGGAAGAAAACCGACCAGGGCATCGGCGCATAGTCGTAGATCGTCGAATACCACATTCGCTCCAGCCTGTATGGCCGGAATACACCGGTCGGCGTTCGGTAGCCGGTACGTGCGGTCGACACCGGCCAGTCATAAAGCTGCCTGCCCGCGGACCTTACGGTCATTTCCTGATCGGACAGGTCGATGGCGACGATCAGGCTCGCCGCCACCGCGGCGGGCATCGTCATCGTCATCGTCATCGTCAGAGACAGCAGTGTCAGAATCGCAAGGCGGATCAATCGCATGCGCCACTATTAGCGTTTAAGCAACGACATCGAACAGCAAAATCAACCGCAAGTGCGCCCGGCGCTTCAGCCGTTGTTCCCGCCGCGGTTCCGGCGGCTGGTGCGCAGGGTTTCGATCACCTCGGCGTCTTCCACCTGCGAGAAATCGGCATAGTGCGAGCCGACCGCATAAAACGGGACCGGAGTCGAAAGGCAGATAACTTCGTCGGCATGCTGTTCCAGCCTTGCGAGCGTATCGGCAGGCGCGACGGGTAGCGCCAGGATCAGGCGGCCCGGTTTCTGCTTGCGGATCAGCCGCAAGGCGGAGTTGACGGTTGCGCCCGTCGCCACGCCGTCATCAACGACGATCACTGTCTTTCCGGCAAGCGGCGTCGGCTTGCGGCCCTCGTAATAGGCCTCGCGCCGGCGTTCGATCTCCGGCAGCTGGCGCTTGGCCAGTTCCTCGATCTCCTCGTCGGTGAGGCCCAGTTCGGCCTTGATGTCCTCGTTGACGGTGATCTGCATATCCTCGCCGTCGGTCACCGCGGCGACCGCCAGCTCCGGCTGCATCGGCGCGCCGACCTTGCGCACAAGGATAACGTCGAGCGGCACGCCAAGACCCTCCGCGACAACCGCGCCGACCGGCAATCCGCCGCGTGGCAACGCGATCACTACAGCATTCTCAGTTTCGGTATCCTGCAACCGTTCCAGTAGAAGACGGCCGGCCTCGGCCCTGTCACGAAATCGCATGTTCGCCACCTTTCACTTTAAAAAACATTGTCGGACCCGGAATCTGCGGTTGCATTGACGGCGGTCAAACAGCCACAAACGACGAGCGGGTTTGATACAAGGCGGAGTCGCTCTTCGCCTTTCCGCAACGGACAGGAAACCGAAAGGAAACGGACCGATGCATCAGCGTACCGCATTGATCGGCGATATTGGCGGGACGCATGCGCGCTTCGCCATCTGCGATATCGACGAATTGTCGGTGAGGCATTTCGTCGTTTTCACCACGGACATGTTCTCCTCCCTGCCCGACGCGGTGGCGCACTACCTGGCCTCGATACCGGACCGGCCCGACATCGCCGGTTTCGCGGTCGCCGGGCCGATTACCGGCGACAAGATCGTCATGACGAATTCGTCATGGGAGTTCACGCGCGGCGAGGTGCAGGCTGCCAGCGGGGCGAGCCGCATTCATTTCCTGAACGACTTCGAGGCGCTGGCGCTGAGCCTCCCCTATCTGAACGCACATGACAAGCGGCAGCTCGGCGGGGGCGAACCGGTCGAATACGCACCGATGATCGTGCTCGGACCAGGCAGCGGGTTCGGGTGTGCGGGACTGATCCGCCACCATGATTCCTGGGTGCCCATTGCCGGTGAAGGCGGCCACATCGCCTTTGCGGCCTGTGACGAACGCGAAATGGCGGTGCTCTCGCGGGTCGCCGGCAAGACGGGCTATGCACCAGCCCAAGCCGTTCTGTCCGGCCGCGGACTGCTAGCGATCCACAGTGCGCTGGCGGAAATGGATGGCGAGGCGGAGGAAGACATCGCTTCCATCGACATCGTCAAGCGCGCGCTCAAGGACGAGGATGAGCGGGCGATACGGACGATCGAGTGCTTCTCGACGATCCTGGCGCGTATCGCCGGCGACATGGCTCTCGTCTACGGCGCACGCGGCGGCGTCTACATCAGCGGTGGCATCACGCCGAAAATACTGGACTTCCTGCAGAAAGACAGTTTTCGCGCCACCTTCGAGAACAAGGGGCGGATGGCGGCCTATCTGAAGGACATTCCCCTATACGCGCTGATGGCCAACGACGCCGGCCTGCGCGGAACGGCGCTCGCCGTGTCCAACCGCTTCCCGATGGAGCCGACCGTCCAGCCTCAGCCGTGAACGCTGGTGACGCCGTTTTCATAGAGCGCGAAAACATCATCCCGGCGGCAGAGTTCCGTTCCCGGCGTCATCACGGCTGCCGAGCCGGCGGCAATGCCGAAGCGGAAGGCCTCGTGGATCGAGTGCCCCTGTGACAGCCACCAGACCATGCCGGCAACGAAGCTGTCGCCGGCACCGACCGCGGAGGCCTCGCGCACATGGATGGACCGCATCCGCACGACGCCGTCGGCATTGACCAGTATCGCGCCGGACTTTCCCATCGAGAGCGCGACGTTCTGGACCGATCCCCGCTCGACGAGTTTGGTGGCGGCCTTGCAGGCCGTCGTTTCGTCCAGCCGCTCGCCGACCAGCTTTTCCAACTCGCTCATGCTCGGCTTGAGGAGGAATATTTCCGAATGGTCGATCGTCTGGCGCAGCGCCTCTCCAGAGGTGTCGAGTACGAACCGGCAGCCTTTCTGGCGCGCAGCCTCCGCCATGCGGCTGTAGGTGTTTTCCGGCGCGCCGTGCGGCAGGCTGCCGCTCGCCACGATGTAGTTGCCGTCGAAGTCGTCGACAAAGGCATGAATCGGCTCGATCTCCTTCGGATCGACCGTCGGCCCTTCCGGCACGAAGCGGTATTCGAAGTTCGTGCTGGTTTCGTGCACCATCAGGGCGATGCGGTTCGACCCGGTCATTTCGAAGCGGTGCCTGATTATGTCGTACTCATCGAGCAGCCGGTCGTAGAGCGGGCCGGAGAAACCCCCGGACAGATAGAGCAATTCCACCGTTCCGCCGAGTTCGGCGATGACGCGGGCCACATTTGCGCCGCCGCCGCCGGCGTAGTGCTTCTGGTTTTGCGTTCGCGTCTTCAGGGTCGGGCGGACATGTTCAGCATCGCAACTCACGTCGATGGCCGGATTTAACGCGATGGTCAGGATACGTTCCATGAGACTGCCGTCTTCCTCGATATATGCCGGGTCCGATCCGGAACATAGGCCGGCGCGCAGCCGGCCTCATGTTCCAATCGCCGCGATCAGGCAGCGCCCCTGGTTTTCGCGGCCTCGGCTTTGGCGACCTGCTTCTTCACGGCGATAAAGCTGTCCGGCGTCACCGACATGGAGTCAATGCCGCACTCGACCAGGAATTCGGCAAATTCCGGGTGATCGCTCGGTGCCTGGCCGCACAAGCCGACCTTCGCACCCGCGGCGTGGGCTTCGCGGATGACGTTGGAGATCATCCATTTGACCGCGTCGTCCTGCTCGTCGAACAGGCCGGACAAACGGTCCGAATCACGGTCGACGCCGAGCGTCAGCTGGGTCAGGTCGTTGGAGCCGATGGAGAACCCGTCGAAACGGGTGGCGAATTCCTTTGCCAGGATGACGTTGGAGGGAATTTCGCACATCACGTAGACATGCAAGCCATTCTCGCCGCGCTTCAGGCCGTTTTCGGCCATGACTTCGAGCACCTTGTCGGCCTCCCCGACAGAGCGGCAGAACGGGATCATCATGATCACGTTGTCGAAGCCCATATCGGTGCGCAGCCGGGCCATTGCCTGACACTCGAGGGCAAAGCCGGGACGGTAGGCTTCCGAATAGTAGCGTGACGCGCCACGAAAGCCGATCATCGGGTTTTCCTCGTCCGGTTCGAAACCGGCGCCGCCGAGAAGACCGGCGTATTCATTGGTCTTGAAGTCGCTCATGCGGACGATGACCGGCTTCGGATAAACCGTCGCGGCGATCCGCGCGAGGCCGCGGGCCAGCCTGTCGACGAAATATTCCGACTTGTCGTCATAGTCGCGCGTCAGTTCGTCGATCCGGGCGCGCGCCGCCTCATCCGTCACCTGATCGAAATGGATCAACGCCATCGGGTGGACCTGGATCTGGTTGTTGATGACGAATTCCATGCGCGCAAGGCCGACGCCGTCGGACGGGATCTGCCACCAACGGAACGCCGATCCCGGATTGGCGAGGTTGAGCATCACCTTCGTTTCGGTCGCCGGTATGTCGGCAAGCGACTCCGTCTTCTCCTCGATGTCGGCGAAGCCTTCATATACGAAACCCTCATCGCCCTCGGCGCAAGACAGCGTGACATCCTGCTCGGAGTGCAGCACGTGTGTCGCGTCGCCGGTGCCGACAATCGCCGGAACCCCCAGTTCACGGCTGACGATGGCTGCATGCGAGGTACGGCCGCCATGATCGGTGATGATGCCGGCGGCGCGTTTCATGATCGGCACCCAGTCGGGGTCCGTCGTGCCGGTGACCAGGATCGAACCGTCGACGAACTTGTCGATATCGGCCGCGTTTTCGATCAGGCAAAGGCGTCCGGTGATGATCGATCCGCCGATGCTGAGGCCGGTTGTCAGAAGCTTGCCTTTCGACTTGATCGTATATGACTTGAACGAGGACTGGTCGCGCTGCGCCTGGACGGTTTCCGGGCGGGCCTGAACGATGAACAGGTCGCCGGTCTCGCCATCCTTGGCCCATTCCATGTCCATCGGGCAGCCGTAGTGCTCCTCGATGATCGCCGCCCAGCGGCCCAGCGTCAGGATTTCCTCATCGTCAAGGACAAACGCGGCGCGCTCTGCCTTGGAGGTCGGGACGTTCCTTGTCTTCTCGGCACCTTCCGAATAGATCATCTTGATCGACTTCGCGCCGACCTTCTTCTCGACGATCGGCTTGAGCTTGTCGTTGGCAAGCAGCGGCTTGAAGACGACGAACTCGTCCGGATCGACAGCGCCCTGCACGACGTTCTCGCCGAGGCCCCAGGCGGCGTTGATGACAACGACTTTGTCGAAACCCGTCTCGGTGTCGATGGAGAACATCACGCCGGAGCCGCCCTTGTCGGAGCGCACCATCTGCTGCACGCCGATCGAAAGCGCGACCTGCAGGTGATCGAAGCCCTTCACCTGCCGGTAGCTGATGGCGCGGTCGGTGAAGAGCGATGCGAAGCAGCGCTTGCAGGCATCGAGCAGTTCCCGTTCGCCCTTGACGTTGAGATAGGTTTCCTGCTGTCCGGCAAAGCTGGCATCCGGCAGGTCCTCGGCGGTCGCGCTCGAACGAACGGCGACGTCGACATCGTCCTTGCCGATCTTCTTCGACATGTTGGCGTAGAACTCGCCGATCTCGGCCGCCAGCTCCTTTGGCCACTTGCCACGCAGGATCATCTTGCGGACCGCGGCGCCGGTTTCAGCGAGCGTTACATGGCCGTCGTTGTATTCCTGCACGGCTTCGGCGATGGCGGGTTTCAGATCATTGGAATCGAGAAACCGCCAATAGGCTTCCGACGTCGTGGCGAAACCGGTGGGAACCGCGATTCCCCTCGAACCCAACTGGTTCAACATCTCGCCCAGCGAGGCGTTCTTTCCGCCTACGCGAGCAACATCCTTGCGGTTCGCATCTTCTAGCCAGATCACGGTCTCGGAATTGGTCATCGCTACAGTTTCCCTTCTTGCCGGACGATGGAGCTAACACGAACATCGTGACAGGAATGCTGCAATGACACATATCAAGTTGCAACCGGCACAGGCCCCGATTGGGGGGCACTATCTTGATTTTTGCCGCTGTTCCTCCTGCAACGCCATCAACCAGGCGAGGACATCGTCCTTTTCGTGATCGAACAGCCGGAAGGTGGTCATCGGGAAATGGTCCTCGCGCAGGAATTTCCGGAGATAGGCGCGGTCCCTGCCCTCGCGCATGACGATTTCCTCGTAAGGCGGCGCCATGACCGGATCAGGCGGGTCTTCGGCGCGCAAATGGCACTGGCGGCACCATTGCTCGACGACCGCTTCGCCGCGCGCAACGGCATCGTCGGCAATGGCGGGTGAAGCGGTGCCAGCGGCAAACGCCAGCAGGATTCTATAGAGGTTTTTCATCGCAGTTTCCTGCCTTTCACCTCATCCCAATGCAGGCCGAAACGCAACCTTCGAGCAAGTAGGGGGAACCAATTCCGGTCCAAGTGGTTGATTTTGTGAACGAGGGGGTTATGTCTATGAGCATGAGTGTGCACTGCACAATTTCATCGAAACACCGTCCGCCGGCAAAGCGACGGGTTGAAGCCGGCACCCGCTCGACGGCCGCGCGTGACGTCTCCGCAGTTTTCTAGTTTCCCGATTACCGCCCCGGCTCCGGCCAGGGCGATCACCTGCGTTTGATCCGAAACGGAACGAAAAAAACATGACCGCACCACTTGTCGACAGGCGAACTGTCATCGCGAAGACGCGTCCGTACTCTCGTATCGCCGTGATAGGAGCCGGTGCATGGGGCACCGCGCTTGCAAGCGTAGCGCGGCGTGCGGGGCGCGATGTCACCCTCTGGGGCCGCGATGCGGATGTCGTGCGCGGTATCACCAGCCAAAACCGCAACCACCGCTACCTGCCGGATATCGACCTGCCGGCAGGCATTCGCGCAACCACCGACATGGCCGAAGCGCTCGATCGCGCGGACGCCGTCATGGTGGTTACTCCTTCGCACACGGTGCGCGAAATCAGCCGCGAGGTCGCGACGCATCTGGAAGGCAAGACGGCCATAGCGCTGTGCGCCAAGGGCGTGGAAATCGGAACCGGACGCCTGCTCGCCAACGTCGCGGCGGAGGAAATGCCGGGCCACCCGGTCGGCGCGATCTCCGGTCCGACCTTCGCGCACGAGACCGCAAAGGCCTATCCGACAGCCGTGACCGTCGCTTTCGATTTCTCGCATGATGACCGCATCAATCCGGGCGAGAGCACGGCAGCGCGGTTCGCCCTGTCGCTCAGTTCGGAGACATTCCGTCCGTACATCTCCGACGACCTGACCGGCGTCGAGATCGGCGGCGCCGTGAAAAACGTCATAGCGATCGCCTGCGGCATGATGACGGGAGCGGGATTTGCCGAAAACACCCGCGCCGCGCTGATCGCGCGCGGCATGGACGAGATGAAGGCGCTGGCCGAAATGCTCGGCGGGCGGCGCGAGACGATCACCGGCCTGTCCGGCGCCGGCGATCTTACGCTGACATGTTCGAGCCGGACGTCGCGGAACATGTCGCTCGGCATCCAGCTCGGCCAGGGGATAGTACGCGACGCCTGCTTCGAAGGACGCCCGGTCGTGGTCGAGGGTGAGACCAACGCCGTTTCAGTGATGGACCTCGCACACCGGACCGGTGTCTCCATGCCGATCTGCGAGGCGGTCTATCGCGTGCTGCATGAGGGCGCGGACCTGCGCGCATCGTTCGCGCATCTGTGGTCGCGGCCGATCATGGCCGAACCGAAGGCCCTCGACATCGTCATCGACCACCCGTCGGGCAAAAGCACCGTCGAGGAATTCGCGGGAGTTTTTGCATGAACCAGCACAGTATCGTCGACCGGCCCGACCTGCATGGCCGCGACTTCGTGCTCGCGACGGACCTCGACGGGACGTTTCTCGGCGGCAGCGAAGGCGACCGGGAACTGCTCTATTCCTGGATCGAGGACAACCGCCGGACCATCGGACTGATCTTCGTCACCGGCCGCGATCCGGAATTCATCGCGGATATTTGCGAGGGCACCAATGTACCGTGGCCGGACTACGTGATCGGCGATGTCGGCACGACCATCGCCGAAGTCCGGGATGGCGGCTCGATCGCGCCGATCGGCGCGCTGGAAGACGATATCGCGCGCCGCTGGGACAACAAAGGCGATGCCGTGCGCGCTGCATTGAACGGCCATCCGGGACTGGCCCTGCAGCCGACTCCGTTCCGCTACCGGGTGAGCTTCGATCTCGATGCAGCCGCCTATCACCCGGGCGCGGAGCAGAAGGTTTCGGCACTCGGCCTCGATCATCTCGTTTCCGACAACCGGTTTTTCGACGTGCTGCCCAAGGGCGTCAGCAAGGGACCGTCGCTGAAGCGGCTGGTCGCACATCTCGGCATCGAGGAACAGCGCGTGCTCGCCGCCGGCGACACGCTGAACGATCTATCGATGCTCGAATGCGGCATCCAGGCCGTCGCCGTCGGCGGCGCGGAAGCCGCATTGCTGGAGCGCGTCTCGGATCTGGAGCACGTCTACACCGCCTCCGCGCTCGGCGCGGCAGGCATCCTCGAAGCGATCGCCGCCCTCAACCTTCACCCGACACCGAAAGGATAAACCATGCCCTCCGAACTGGTCATCGTCTACCACCGCCAACCCTACGAGGAGGTGGAGGAGAACGGGAAGACCGTCTTTCGCGAGAACAAAAGCCCGAACGGGATCGTTCCGACGCTCAAGAGCTTCTTCGGGCATGTCGAGAAGGGATCATGGATCGCATGGAAGGAAGCCGAAGATCCGTCCAATCCGGAGTTCGAACGCACGATCGAGATCAGCGACCAGTTCGGCGATTACACGGTTTCCCGCCTGCCGCTGACCGCGCAGCAGGTTTCCAGCTTCTACCACGTGACCTCCAAGGAGGCGTTCTGGCCGATCCTTCATTCGTTCAAGGAAAAATACAATTACGACCCGGTCGACTGGCCGACCTTCAGGGAAGTGAACTGGGCTTTCGCCGAAGCAGCCGCCGCAGAGGCCGCGGACGGCGCCATGGTGTGGATTCACGATTACAATCTGTGGCTCGTGCCGGGCTATCTCAGGCAGTTGCGGCCGGACGTGCGGATTTCGTTCTTCCATCACACGCCGTTTCCCGCGCCGGACATCTTCAACGTGCTGCCGTGGCGCAAGGAGATCGTCGGCAGCCTGCTGGAATGCGACGTGGTCGGCTTCCACATCCCGCGTTACTCGTCCAATTTCGTCCAGGTCGCCCGCTCGCTCTACGATGTCGAGGTGGCGAAACGAGAAAAGGTGCCGGACGAACTGATTTTTGACGGCACGGCCCTGGTCGAACGCTCCGTTCCGACCGCGATCAGCTATGAAGGCCGGAACATCCTCGTCAGCGCATGCCCGGTCGGCGTCGATGTCGATTTCATCACCGAACGTGCCGAAACGGACGAGACGGCGGAAAAGGCAGCGGCCATCCGCAATGAAATTGGCGATGCGAAACTCATCCTGTCGGTTTCACGAACCGATTACACCAAGGGTGGCATCGAGCAGTTGCAGGCCTTCGAAAGGCTGCTCGAACGCCGGCCCGAATTGCGCGGCAAGGTGCGGCTCATGCATGTTTCGGTGAGCGCCAACCGCGCGATGACGGCCTATGGCGAGATCCAGGGCGAGATCGAGCAGATTGCCGGCCGGGTCAACGGCCGGTTCGGATCGCTGGAGTGGCAGCCGATCGCGCTGATCTCGACGGCGGTGCCGTTCAGGGAACTAATTGCCTATTACCGGGCGGCCGACGTCGCCTGGATCACACCGCTGGCGGATGGCATGAACATTGTCGCGAAGGAATTCGTCGCGGCGCGCCCGGACGAGGATGGCGTGCTGGTCCTTTCCGAGTTCGCAGGTGCTGCGGTCGAGATGTCGGCCGCGGTCATAACAAATCCGTTCTCGCACAAGTCGATGGACACGACGATCGACATGGCGCTCGACATGGACCGCGAGGACCGGCGCGGACGCATGCGCGCACTTCGTACCACGCTTCGCCACTACGATATCAGGGCATGGGCGAACGAACAGCACCGCCTGTTCGAGGCAGCCAAGACGCACCAGAAAGAAAAGAGGCTGGCGGACCGGCCCGCAGCATAGGACACGCGATTAACCTCGTCTAAAAGGCGCTGCGCCTAAACTCGCCCGATCAGACATTCCGGTCGGGCGTTTCACATGATCGATACATTGCGAAGCGGCAACTGGCTGCAGCGAGACAGGCTTCTCGTCTATCCGCTGGTCATTCTCGCCATTACCATTGCCGCTACTGCCTATGTGCTCGTCTCCAACGGCGGCACGCTGCCGAACGGCTCGCCCTTCGGCTCCGACTTCATCAGCTTCTGGGTCGCGGCGCGCGAGGCCCTGGCCGGCAGGCCCGACATCCCCTACCTGGCAGACCGGTTCGCCGAGACGCAGAACGCGATATTCGGCGACGGCAATTTCTACGCCTTTTTCTATCCGCCGCATTACCTCGCCTACATGCTGCCGTTCGGCGTCCTGCCCTACTACGCCGCGCTCGCGGCGTGGACGGGGCTCGGCTTCATGGCGGCATTGGCTGCGATTGTCGCAATTGCCGGACGGCGCATCGAGGTCGCGCTTCTGACGCTGGCCTTTCCGGCGGCTTTCCTGACCTTCGCGCACGGCCAGAACGCATTCCTGTCCGCCGCGCTGTTCGGCGGCGCGCTCGTCCTGTTGCCGGCACGTCCGGTCCTCGCGGGCATCCTGTTCGGGCTGCTGACCTTCAAGCCGCAACTGGGTCTCCTGATCCCGCTGGCCCTGATCGCGGGCGGCTACTGGCGGACGATCGCCGCCGCCGGGTTCACGACGCTGGCGGTGGCCGGCCTGTCCGCGCTGCTGTTCGGCGTCGACACCTGGCGGCTGTTCCTCGAACAGAGCGGCATGGCGACCGACGCGCTGCGACAGGGCGCCGTCGGCTGGAACAAGATGATCTCGGCCTATGCATCGCTGCGTCTGGCCGGCCTGCCGCATGTGCCGGCAATGGCGGTCCAGGCGGCTCTCTCCATCTTCGCAGCGGCAGCCGTGATCTGGGCCTGGCGTGCGAGAAGCGGAATTCCCCACGAGTATCGCGCCGCACTGCTGATTGTCGGCGCGCTGCTCGCGACCCCGTTCGGCCTGAGCTACGATCTCTTTTTGCTGGCGCCGGCCATCGCGTTTGCCGCCGCGCACGGCATGACACGGGGCTTTGCGCCGTGGATGAAGAGCGTGCTCGCCATCGTCTATTTCTCGCCCTTCGTGGTGTTCTGGCTTATGGCCAGCATGATGTCGGTCACGCCCCTCTTCCTGCTCGGCTTTTTCGTCCACCTCATCGCGGCAGCGGTGACGAGCCGTGCTCCGATGTCCTCGCAGGCCCTGGCAGCGGAATAGAAAAAGGCGCCCGAAGGCGCCCTCTTCCCGTTACTTTAAATCCGCTTACTGCGGCAGCTGATCGTCCACGCCTTCGACGTAGAAGTTCATGCCGAGCAGCGTGCCGATGTCGGCCGTCTCTCCGTCGGCGAGCCAGTCGGTGCCGTCCTGCTTCTTGATCGGGCCGGTGAAGGGCTCGAATTCGCCGCTGGTGATCCTGGCCTGGGTTTCCTCGGCCATCGCCTTCACGTCATCCGGCATGTTGGTGTACGGCGCCATGACGACGTTGCCCTCGGCCATGCCGTGCCAGACGTCCTGGGACTCCCAAGTGCCGTCCAACACCGCCTTGACGCGCTCGATGTAATACGGACCCCAGTTGTCCACGATCGAGGTAAGCTGTGTTTCCTTGCCGAACTCGATCATGTCGGACGCCTGGCCGAAGGCCTTGATGCCGCGTTCGGCGGCAACCTGCATCGGCGCGGTGGAGTCGGTGTGCTGGGTGATAATGTCGACGCCCTGGTCGATCAGCGCCTTGGCGGCGTCAGCTTCCTTGCCCGGATCGAACCACGTGTTGACCCAGACGACCTTGATCTTGAAGTCGGGATTGACCGACTGCGCGCCAAGCAGGAACGAGTTGATGCCCCGCACGACTTCCGGGATCGGGAAGGAGCCGATATAACCGGCGACGCCCGTTTCGGACATTTTCGCGGCGATCTGGCCCTGCACGTACCGGCCCTGGTAGAATTTCGACGAGTAGACCGAAACATTCGGCGTCTTGCGCTCGTAGCCCGTGGCGTGCTCGAACTTCACATCCGGAAACTTGGCGGCGACCTTGTTGGTCGCTTCCATGTAACCGAACGAAGTGGTGAAGATGATGTTGCAGCCGGAACGGGCGAAGCGTTCGATCGCGCGTTCGGCATCGGCGCCTTCCGGGACGCTTTCCAGATAGGCGGTCTCGACCTTGTCGCCCAGTTCCTTCTCGACATCGAGGCGGCCCTGATCGTGCTGATAGGACCAGCCGAAATCGCCGATCGGGCCGACATAGATGAAACACGCCTTCACGTCGGCCGCCTGGGCCTGTGTGGCCATGCCGAGAGCGGCGACGGCGGCGAGCATGAGTTTCGTGGTTTTACGCATGTTGTGTCTTCCTGTTTACGCGTTGGATTGATTGAAAACGGTTCTTGCGCCGCGTGTAATCCCGTCTGAATTCCTACCGGTCCGGTACGAACGGCTTGCCGAGCGAAGCCGGTGTGTTCCGCATCGTCATCCGCCTGTTGGAGGAAATCAAGACCAGAACAACGATGGTGGCGAGATAGGGCAGCGCGGACAGGAGCTGCGAGGGAATGGCGACTCCCTGAGCTTGGGCGTGGAACTGGGCGATGGTGACGGCGCCGAAGAGATAGGCACCGGCAACGACGCGCCACGGCAGCCATGACGCGAAGACGACGAGGGCCAGCGCGATCCAGCCCCGGCCGGCCGTCATGTTCTCCACCCATTGCGGCGTGTAGACGAGCGACAGATGCGCCCCGGCCAGTCCCGCGCAGGCACCGCCGAACAGCACGGCCAGATAGCGAATGCGGGTGACGCGGATGCCGAGCGCATGCGCCGATCCGTGACTGTCGCCCACCGCGCGCAGCGTCAGGCCGGCGCGGGTGCGGAAGACGAACCACCAGACGGCGGTGGTCAGCGCGACCGACATGTAGAAGACCGGGTCCTGCGCGAAGAAAAGCCTGCCGACAATCGGGATGTCGGACAGCCCAGGAACCTCCCAGGACTGAAGCTTCAAGCCCGGCCGGCCGATGAAGGATTCACCGATCATGCCGGAAAGGCCGAGGCCGAGAATGGTCAGCGAAAGGCCTGTGGCGACCTGGTTGGTAGCAAGCGTGAGCGTGAGGAATGCGAACAGCATTGAAAAGGCGGCACCGGCGGCAATGGCGGCCAGCAATCCGAGCCAGGGCGAGCCGGTGAGTTGGGCCGCGGCGAAACCCGTCACCGCGCCCATCACCATCATGCCCTCGACGCCGAGATTGAGGACGCCGGAACGTTCGACGACGAGTTCGCCCAGAGCCGCGATCAGCAGCGGCGTCGCCGCCGTGGCTATGGTCAGCAGGATGGCTTCGGTCATTTCCATGCGTACCGCCTCCTATCCCGCCACGCGCGCGGCGATCCGCACGCGGTAATGAATCAGCGTGTCGCAGGCGAGGACGCTGAACAGAAGGATGCCCTGAAAGATACTCGCCACCTTGTTGGAGATTCCGCCGCCGGGCAGCATCTGCACCGCCTCGCCGCCGAGATAGGAAAGCGCCAGCACCAGCCCGGCAGCGACGATGCCGAGCGGATTGAGGCGGCCGAGGAAGGCGACAATGATCGCGGTGAAGCCGTAACCGGGCGAAATCGACGGGCGCAACTGGCCAATGGCGCCGGAAACCTCGCTGATACCGGCAAGCCCGGCCAGTCCGCCGGCGATCAGGAAGGTGGTGAATACCGTGCCTGTATAGGAAAAACCGGCAAAGCGCCCTGCCCGCGGGCTTTGCCCGAGGACGCGGATCTCGAATCCCTTCAGCGTCTTGTTGAGCATGAACCACAAGGCCATGGCCACGACCAGCGCGAAGACGAAGCCATAATGCGCGCGGCCCGAGGCCGACACGATTTCCGGCAGGATGGCATCGGCATGGAAGCTCCGACTTTCGGGAAAGTTGAAGCCTTCCGGATTGCGCCACGGACCGCGCACGATCCAGTCGAGGAACAGTTGCGCAACATAGACCAGCATCAGGCTCGACAGGATCTCGCTGGTATTGAACCGCGCCTTCAACAGTGCCGGGATCGCCGCGTAGGCCATGCCGCCGAGGACACCCATCACAAGCATCAGCGGCAATACGAGCGGGCCCTGAAAGTCCGGAAAGACGACAGGCAGGATCGATCCGGCCACTGCTCCGATGATGAACTGGCCTTCCGCGCCGATGTTCCAGTTGTTGGACAGGAAACAGACCGACAGGCCGATCGCGATCAGGATCAACGGCGCGGCCTTTATCAGCAGTTCATGAAGCGACCAGGTCTCCGTCAGGGGTTCGACGAAATAGGTATAGAGCGCGCGTAGCGCGAACTGCACGCGATCCGACATGAGGAGTTCCCTGCCCGCCGGCTCCGGCGCGAGAAGCATGAACATGACCGCGCCCACCAGGATCATGATCGCCAGCGCCAGCAGCGGTGACAAGGCGCTGAACAGCGGCGACGGGTTCGGCCGACGGATCAATTCGACATGCATCAAATCTCTCCCGCCGCTTCCATCTCAGAAATGCGCTTGTCGTGATGCTTGTCGGGCGCGGCACCGCCCATCATGAGGCCAAGCGTTTCGCGCGTGACCGTGTCGGCCGGAACCGATTCCGACAGCGCGCCATCCGACATCACCGCGATGCGGTCGGCGATTTCCAGCAGTTCGTCGAGGTCCTGGCTGATGACCAGGACCGCCGCGCCGCCGCGTGCGAGGTCAATGATCTCCTGGCGGATATGGGCCGCGGCGCCGGCATCGACGCCCCAGGTCGGCTGGTTGGCGACCAGCAATGCCGGAGACCGGTCGAATTCGCGCCCAAGGATCAGCTTCTGCAGATTGCCGCCGGACAGAGAGGAGGCTACCGGGTCGCGGGCGGATTTGCGCACATCGAGTTCCTTGACGATGCGATCCAGTGTCCGGACAAGCGCACCGGTGCGGATCGTGCCGAGCGGACCGAGATAGGCCTTGGCGTCGGATGCATGGCGGCTCAGCAAAAGGTTTTGCGACAACGAGAATCCCGGCACCGCACCATGACCAAGGCGCTCTTCTGGCGAAAAGGCGCCGCCGAGCTTGCGCCGTCCGCTTGGACCCAGCCGGCCCGCATTCTTGCCTCGAATGCGCACCACTCCGGGTGACGATTGCGGCCGTTCGCCGCTGATCGCATCGAAAAACTCCGACTGGCCATTACCGGCGATGCCTGCAATGCCGACCACCTCGCCGGGAAAGACCTCCAGCCGGATATTGTCGAGCGGAACAGAAAACGGCCCCGCCGGCGGCTGGTTCAGCCCGTCCACGACGAGAACCGGCTCGATACCCGGTACCGGCTTTATGGCAGCCGTGCGTTCGATGTTGTGAATGTCTTCGCCGACCATCATCGCGGCAAGGCTGCTCGCCGTTTCGTCGCGTGGATTGCAATGGGCGACGACCTTGCCGTGGCGAAGCACCGTCGCGCGATCGCACAGCCGCTGCACTTCCTCCAGGCGATGCGAAATATAGAGGATCGACTTGCCTTCGGCGCGCAGCAAGTCGAGCGTTGCGAACAGCTTGTCGGCTTCCTGCGGCGTCAACACAGAGGTCGGTTCGTCGAGGATTATGAGTTGCGGCTTCTGCAGCAGGCAGCGGACGATCTCGATGCGCTGGCGCTCGCCCACGGACAGTTCGCCGACGAGGCGGTCCGGATGGATGGGAAGCCCGTATTCCTCGGAAACGCGTTTCGCCTCGACGGCGATATGCGAAAGCGGAACATCGGCGCCGAGCGACAGAGCGATATTCTCTGCGGCGCTGAGCGACTCAAAAAGCGAAAAGTGCTGGAAAACCATACCGATGCCGAGCGCGCGCGCCTGCATCGGATTGGTGATCGTCACGGGTTCACCGCGCCACCTGATCACGCCGTCATCGGGGTGCAAAGAACCGAACAGCATCTTGACCAGCGTGGATTTCCCGGCCCCGTTTTCGCCGAGCAATGCGTGGATCTCACCGGGCTCGATCTCGAAGTCGACACCGTCATTCGCCTTGAGCGTACCGAAAACCTTGGTGATGCCCTCTACCTTCAGGAGGGTTTGCGGCACGTCGGTCGTGGCGGCGGCATCCGTCAAAGAGGATAATTCCCGGCTGGCGAAAAGTTGCTGATTGAAGCTAAGCGCATTCAAACCGGACGCGCAAACGCGAAAGCGGCCATCATCCTCGTTTTTCAGGGATTTTTTACCGGATGGTCAGTGCCCCTGACCATGATGCGGCGGAACGTCCCGCCGAAACGGGCATTCCGGACTGGACAGAACCGGCCCGCTTCTCCACTTGTTGACGTGAAATCGGCAGAAAGGAAATCGCCATGTCCATGAGCGATATTGTTGTTGTCGGCGGCGGACCGGCGGGAATGGCCGCGGCACTGGAAGCAGCGCGGCACGGCTACAAAGTGGTTCTTGTCGCCCCGACCGGGACCTTCATCGAGAGCGATGACCGGACAACGGCCCTGATGATGCCGGGTATCCGCATGTTGCAGCAACTGGGCGCCTGGCCCGATCTCGGCGAGGACGCCACACCGATGCGCACCATGAGGATCATCGACGGCACGCATCGGCTGGTTCGCGCACCGACAGTTACCTTCGAGGCGGACGAGATCGAAGAGGAAGCCTTCGGCTACAACATCGTCAATCGCGCGCTCAACGCCGCACTGCAACACGCCATCGATCAGGCACAGTCCATCCGGGTCGTCGATTCCATGGCCAGTTCGGCTTCCTTCGGCCCCGAGGAAGCGAAGATCGTTCTCGCCAATGGCGACGCGCTGCACACACGGCTGATCGTCGCCGCCGACGGCGTCAAGTCGCTCGTCCGCGAGGCGGCCGGCATCGGCACGCGGACGTGGAGTTATCCGCAGACGGCGGTTGTGCTGACCTTCGAACACGGCCGCGATCACCATTTCACCTCGACCGAGTTCCACCGCGAGACCGGCCCGTTCGCGCAGGTGCCGATGCGCGGCAGGCGCTCGAGCCTCGTCTGGGTCGAACTCCCGGCGGAAGCCGAACGGATCGCTTCGCTGGACACCGAGACGCTTGCCGGCATGATCGAGCGGAACATGCAGTCGATGCTCGGCAAGGTCAGCAACGTGACGAAGCCGCAATGCTGGCCGCTGTCGGGCATGATCGCGCATCGCTTCGGCGCCGAACGGCTGATGCTGGTCGGCCAGGCGGCGCACATTTTCCCGCCGATCGGCGCGCAGGGGCTGAACCTGTCGTTGCGCGACATCGCCGATCTCGGCAAATGCCTTTCGTCGGCCGGCACCGATCCCGGCGCGGCCGGCGTGACGACGCGCTACGACCGGATGCGCCGCGCCGACGTGACGACCCGTACGGGCACGGTAGACATCCTCAACCGGTCGCTGCTGACCGGGTTCCTGCCGGTGCAATTCGCCCGCGCCATCGGTCTTGGCATGCTTGCCGCGATTCCGCCGCTGCGCAATATCGCTATGCGCGAAGGCATGGCGCCGGGCGCCGGGCTTAGGAGCCTGTTCTCGCGTCGGCTCAGGGAAAGAGATCAGGCGGAAGCAGGCCGTTCGTCATAGCGTAAAGCAGTCCGGTCACCGACAGCACGGAAGCGGTCGTCGTGATCAGGACCGAGGCCGACGCCCGCTCGACCCAGACGCCGTATTGCTGGGCAATGACGAATACATTGGTGGCCGTCGGCAATGCGGCGAGCAACACGCCGGAGTACACCCAAACCGGCGGGAAATTGCCGAGCCAGGACAGCAGCACATAGACGATCACCGGGTGGACGGCGAGCTTGATGGCGACGATGAAAATCATGTCGGACGGCACGCGCTTCACCGGGCGCAGGGCCAGCGTCACGCCCATCGCGAACAAAGCGCAGGGCGCGGCGGCATTGGCCAGATAGTTGAGCAGGGTCTGCGCGGGCGCAGGCGGCTGGAAAGACAGCGCCGCGGCGCCAACGCCGACAATTGTGGCGAGGATGAACGGATGCAACAGGACGCGCCTGGCGACGCCGAAGGCGAGTTGCGCCGGCGTCTGGTGGCTCTCGTCGCTGCCGGACAGCGCCATCATCAGCGGCGCCATGATGAAATGCAGCGTGTTGTCGAAACAGAAGACCAGGGCGACCGGCACCACCGCTTCCTCGCCGAAGGCAAGCAGCGCCAGCCCCGGGCCCATATAGCCGATATTGCCGTAGGCGGCGGCAAGCCCCTTGATCGTGCTTTCCGCGACATCGCCGCGCGAGCGCACGGCCGCGATGACGAACATGAGGGAAAAGACGATATAGGTGCCGAAAGTCGCGCCGACGACGAAACGCCATTGCGTCAACTGCTCGACCGGGGTTTTCGACAGGAGGTTGAAGAACAGGGCGGGCAGCGCGACATAGACGATAAACGTGTTCATCCAGCCGAGCGCGTCGAGCTTTTGTCGGGTGATCTTCGCGGTCACGAAGCCAAGCAGGATCAGGCCAAAGAACGGCAGCACCAATCCGATAACGTTGGACATCGATTCCCTTCCTGCTCAGTGCAGGATTCAAGCAGCTAACGAGCCGTTTCGGCCGGGTCAAGCTAACGAAAACGAAAACCGCGAAGCCTTGAAATTGCTCCTTGTGTGTCACACATCATGAACATGGAAAAACACACGCCAATAACCGCTGTAGCTCAATATGCGATCGGCGACGTCGTGCGCCACCGGCTCTATCCGTTCCGGGGCGTGATTTTTGACGTCGATCCGGAGTTCTCCAACACCGAGGAATGGTACGAATCCATCCCTGAAGAACTGCGGCCGCGCCGCGACCAGCCGTTCTACCACCTGTTCGCGGAGAACGCGGAGACGGAATACGTCGCCTATGTTTCGGAGCAGAACCTGCTTCCCGACGAAAGTGGCGAACCCGTCCGCCATCCGCAGGTGCCGGAAGTCTTCGAGTGGATTTCAGATGCCAGGCGCTACCTGATCCGCCCCGGGCTGGAGCACTGAGCCGCTAGCCGGTTGCCGCAGACTTGTTCGCGGCGACCTGTCTTATCGCGTCCGCGATGGTTTCGGCATCCTGCGCGCCCATCACCGCATATTTGTTGTCGAGTATGAAGCAGGGTACGCCGCTGACGCCCATTTGCCGGGCCACGGCGATCTCCTGCTGCACAGAATCCCTGTCGGCGTCACCCGCCAGTAGCGATTCGACGATCGCAACGTCCATGCCGGCATCGCGGGCAACGCCGGTCAGAACGGAATGATCGGCTATATTCACGCCTTCCAGGAAAAACAGTTCAAACAGGCGTTCGACGACCTTGTCCTGGATGCCATCGCCGGCGTTCTGTGCCCAGCGGATCAGGCGATGCGCATCGAGGGTATTCGGCGAGACGCCAATTGCATCGAAGCGGAAAGGTATCCCCTCGCCCGCACCGGCGTCCTCGATATTGCGGTAAAGCTCGCGCGCGCGTTCGATGCCACCGAACTTTTCGGCGAGGTAGGTGTCCCGGTCCTTGCCCTCGGGCGGCAGCGTGGGATCGAGTTGATACGGTCGCCAATGCACTTCCACGTCCACGTCTTCTTCAACAGCCTTCAGCGCCTTTTCGAAGCGTTTCTTGCCGATGAAGCACCACGGGCACATCACGTCGGACACGATATCGATGTGGACCGCCGCGCTCATTTCTCGATCCACCAGACCGGCAGCTGATAGCCGTAGAGCGGCGTGTAATCGGGGTATTTCACGTAATCGCGGTGCGCCACCCAGTCCTCGCTGACATGATAGAGGGGTATCGCATAATGGCCGGAAATCAGGATCCGGTCGAGCGCGCGCACGGCGGCGGCGAAATCCTCGCGCTCCCGGGCGTTGAGAAGCGCCTGGATCATCGCGTCAATTGCGGGCTCCGACGCGCCGGCATAGTTGAACGTCCCCTCGGCGTCGCGGGAGCGCGAAGCCCAGCGCCAGATTTGTTCGGCGCCCGGCGAAAGCGAAGCCGACAATGTTCCCGCCGTGACGTCGTAGTCCCAGGTCTGGCGGCGTTTCTGGAATTGCGCGTCATCGACGGTGCGCACGGAGACGGCGATGCCAAGCGCCTCGGCCGTGCGCTTGTAGGCGAGCGCCATCTTCTCCTCGCCGCTGTTGGACGTCATGATCTCGAACGCCAGCTGCTTGCCATCCTTTACCAGCTTGCCGTCCTCGATGGCGTACCCGGCTTCGCCGAACTTGCTGAATGCGGTGCGCAACACGGAACGGTCGCGCCCCGAACCGTCGGTCTTCACGGGCAGATAGGTGCCGTCCATGACATCAGGCTGCACCGCGTCCGGATACGGCGCCAGAAGCGCCTTTTCGCGTTCGCCGGCCGCGCGGCCGATCGCCGACAATTCATCCGAGTTTTGCCAGTAGGAGGCGGTGCGGGTGTAACTGTCGTTGAACAGGTTCCTGTTCACCCATTCGAAATCGAACAACATCGAAAGCGCTTCGCGAACCTTGCGGTCGGCGAACTGCGGGCGGCGGGTGTTGAAGAAGAAACCGAGCATCGACTGGGGCTGGTTCGATTCGAACACCGCCTTCTTCACCTTGCCTTCCTGGACGGCGGGAAAATCGTAGCCGGTGTTCCACTTCGTGGGATCGCCCTCGGGGTAAATATCGAAGATACCCTTCTTGAAGGCCTCGAACAGAGCGGTCTGGTCGCGGAAATACTCCACGGTGACCGTGTCGTAATTGTCGAAGCCGCGCTTGGAGGGAATGTCCCTGCCCCAGTAGTCGGGATCGCGCCTGTATACGATCCGCGTCCCCGGCTCGATGCTGTCCACCAGATAGGGTCCGCTGCCGACGGGCGGTTTCAGCGATGACTGTTCGAAGGTCTCGACATCGGTCGCGTGCTTGGGAAGCACCGGAGACAGGGCGACGATCAGCGGGAATTCGCGGTCGGCCTTGTCGTTGAAGGTGAACTTCACCTTGTTTTCGCCGGTCTTCTCGATCTTTTCGATCCGGTCCATGCGCCGGTTGTAGGGAGGTCGGCCCTTCTCGGTCAGAAGCTCGTAGGTGAAGATGACGTCTTCCGGCGTGACCGGCACCCCGTCGGACCATTTCGCCTTGGGATTGATGGTGAACTCCGCCCAGGTACGGTCCGGATCGGTCTCGATCGATTCGGCGATCAGGCCGTACATGGTGAAAGGCTCGTCGCGCGAGCGCTGCATCAGCGACTCATAGACGAAGTTGCCGAATTCGGGATCGACGATGCCGCGCGCCGTGGTGCGCATGCTCGCCAGGACGAAGGGATTGAGGCTGTCGAAAGTGCCGCGCACGCCATAGGTAATCGAGCCACCTTTCGGCGCTTCGGGATTGGCATAGGGAAAATGCGTGTAATCAGGCGGCAGCGCCGGCTCGCCGTGCATGGCGATTCCATGCATGGGTTCGGCGCAAGAGCCCGACAGAGTAGCCGCCAGAATTGCTGCAACAGCGAGACAGCACCTCATCATGCGGCCCATTTTCTTACCTCCGTAGATGCTTGGAAGACGGAATCGGAACCTAACATGCGGATGCGGCAATTCCAGTATTTACGGTAATTTCGTTGCGGGGCTGGAATTGCAGGGATTGCGTGTGTATCACACCGCGCGAAACGGCTCGTCATGGTGTAGCCGCAATTGAATATCACCGGTTCGCTCGACCGAATTCAGAATTGTAGAAAAGGATGCAGCTTCATGCGCGCCACTTTCCGTAAACTTACCGCTTTCCTGATGTCCGCGGGCATTGCCGCCGTCGGCATTGCGACTGCAGCACAGGCTCAGCAGGCACCGCAAGTGCCGCAGGGCTGGTTCAAGGTCTGCAGCAAGCAGGAAGACAACGATATCTGCAACGTGCAGTTCATTCGCACCGCCAATACCGGCCAGCTGCTGACCGCGGTCAACCTGATCCAGATCACCGGCAAGGTGAACCGTGCCCTGTTCCAGATCGCCGTTCCGACGGGCCGCGTGATCCCGGCCGGCATCGGCATGCAGATCGACGGCGGACAGGCGCAGAAGATCGACTACGCAATCTGCCTGCCGGACCGTTGCATCGCGGAAGCACCGCTTTCCGACACGCTTGTGGCGTCGCTGAAAAAGGGCGGCGAACTGACGCTGACCTCGATCAACTTCCAGAACCAGCCGAACCCGATCGCGATCTCGCTTGAGGGCTTCACCGCCGCCTTTGACGGCGAGCCGCTGAAGCAGTCGGAAGTCGAAAGCCGCCAGCAGCAGTTGCAGGAAGCGATCGAGAAACGCCGCGAGGACTTCCAGAAGCGCCTGCAGGAAGAGCAGGAAAAGGCCAAGCAGGCCAACTGATCGCTGCACTCAATGATCTTGCGAAACGGGGCCTTCGGGCCCCGTTTTGATTCAGGCCGCCTTGTTCGTGGCGGCATCGGCTAGGCCGGCCAGCTTGGTCGCCAGGATCGCGCTGCCGGCCAGACGCTTCGCGGGCGTCGGCCAGTCGCGGGTAAAGAAGATCGACTGGTCGGGCCTGATCTTGGCCATCGATCCCTGCTCGCCGATAAAGGCGATGAGACCGGCCGGATCTGCGAATTCCTTGTTGCGGAACTGCATGACTGCCCCTTTCGGACCGGCATCGAGCTTCTCGATGTTGGCCTTGCGGCACAGCGCCTTGATGTAGACGACCTTGAGCAGGTGCTCGACCTCCTCCGGGAGCGGGCCGAAACGGTCGGTCAGTTCGGCACCAAAGCCGTCGATCTCGCGGATTTCCTCCAGTTCGCCCAGACGGCGGTAGAGCGACAGGCGCAGCTGCAGATCGCCGACATAGCTCTCGGGGATCATCACCGAGGTGCCGACGGCGATCTGCGGCGACCATTGGCCGTGGTCGTCGACAGCCTCGCCCTTCATCTCCAGCACGGCTTCTTCCAGCATCTGCTGGTAGAGTTCGAAGCCGACTTCCTTGATGTGGCCGGATTGCTCCTCGCCGAGCAGGTTGCCGCCGCCGCGAATGTCGAGGTCGTGGCTCGCCAATTGGAAGCCCGCTCCGAGCGAATCGAGCGATTGCAGGACCTTGAGACGGCGCTCGGCGGTCTTGGTCAGCATCTTCTTGGCCGGAAGCGTCAGCAGCGCATAGGCGCGGACCTTGGAGCGGCCGACACGGCCGCGGATCTGGTAGAGCTGGGCCAGGCCGAACATGTCGGCGCGGTGGACGATCATCGTGTTGGCGGTCGGAATGTCGAGACCGGATTCCACGATGGTCGTCGACAGCAGCACATCGTAGCTGCCGTCGTAGAAGGCATTCATGATGTCGTCGAGTTCGCCGGGCGGCATCTGGCCGTGGGCGACGGCAACCTTCAGTTCCGACACATGCTCGTCAAGGAACGCCTTGACCTCTGCGAGATCGGAAATGCGCGGGCAGACATAAAAACTCTGGCCGCCGCGGTAGCGCTCGCGCAGCAGCGTCTCGCGAATGATCAGCGGATCGAAGGGCGAGACGAAGGTGCGCACGGCCAGCCGGTCGACCGGCGGCGTGGAGATCAACGACAATTCGCGTACTCCCGTCATCGCCAGTTGCAGGGTGCGCGGGATCGGCGTCGCGGTCAGCGTCAGAACATGCACGTCGGATTTCAGCTCTTTCAGCCTCTCCTTGTGCTTGACGCCGAAATGCTGTTCCTCGTCGACGATCAGCAGGCCGAGGTTCTTGAACTGGATGTTCGTGCCGAGCAGCGCGTGCGTGCCGACGACGATATCGACGCTGCCGTCGGCAATGCCCTTCTTTGCCTCGGCGAGCGCCTTCGGCCCGGCCAGTCGCGATGCATGCGCAATCTTGACCGGCAGACCACGGAACCGGTCACTGAAGGAGCGAAAATGCTGCCGGGCCAACAACGTGGTCGGCACGACGACGGCGACCTGCTGGCCGTTCAATGCGGCAACGAAGGCGGCGCGGATCGCAACTTCGGTCTTGCCGAAACCGACATCGCCGCAGACAAGGCGGTCCATCGGCTTGCCGGCGACCAGATCGCCGATGACCGCATCGATGGCGGTCATCTGATCCTCGGTCTCGTCATAGGGGAAGCGGGCGGAAAACTCGTCATAGAGCCCTTCCGGCGGCCGCAACACAGGCGCGGTGCGCGACTCGCGTGCCGCAGCGATGCGGATCAGCTGATCGGCCATGTCGAGCAGGCGTTTCTTCAGCTTGGCCTTGCGCGCCTGCCAGGCGCCGCCGCCGAGCTTGTCCAGCACAGCCGTGCTGGAGTCAGAGCCGTAGCGCGACAGCAGTTCGATGTTCTCGACCGGCAGGAACAGCCGGCCGTCGCCGGCATAGACGATTTCCAGGCAATCATGGGGCGCGCCGGCCGCCTCGATAGTGCGCAGGCCGACGAACCTGCCGATGCCGTGGTCGACATGAACGACGATATCGCCCTCCGCCAGCGCGGAAGCCTCGGAGATGAAATCCGACGCCTTCTTGCGGCGTCGATGACGGACTAGCCGGTCACCCAGAATATCCTGTTCGGCGACCAACGCGAATTCGTTCGTCTGGAATCCGTGTTCGATAGACAGTACGGCGGCCGGAATGCGCGTGCGGTTGAGCGCCGTGGCGACGCCGATGCCCGACACGGTCTCGATTCCTTCGAGGGCATGCTCCTCGAGGATCTGGATGAGGCGCGTCAGCGAGCCGTCACTCCAGCCGGCGAGGAACACGCGCTTGCCGTCGGCGCGCAGGGCGGCGATGTGCTTCGCCGCCTGGTCGAAGACATTGGCCTCCTTGTCGGCGCGCTCCAGCGCGAAATTGCGGCCGGAGGCAATGCCGAGATCGAAAACGGTCTTATCCGGGGTTTCCGGCACACCGAAGGGCGACAAGTCGATGGTCAGCCTCGTCGATGCCCGCTCGATCGCCTCGTCAGGCGCCAGGTAGAGCGCATCGGGCGGCAGTGGCTTGTACGGCACGCCATCGCCGCCGAGCACGCCCTCCGACTGACCTTTGCGGGCTTCGTAGTGATCGACGATCATGGCCCGGCGTTCGGTCAGCGCCTCACGCGTCAGGTGTTCCATGACAACAGGCGCGTCCGGCAGGCAGTCGAACAACGTCGTCAGTTCCCCGTGGAACAGCGGCAACCAGTGCTCCATGCCCGCGAAGCGCTGCTGGCTGGTGATCGAGGCATAGAGCGCGTCGTCACGCGTCGGCGCGCCGAAGGTCGACAGATAGCCTTGGCGGAAGCGCGCCACAGTTTCTGCGGTCAGCGAAATCTCGCTTGCCGGCTGCAAGGTGAACTCGCTTTTTTGGCCGGTGGTGCGCTGCGTCGCCGGATCGAAAGCGCGGACGCTTTCCAGAGTGTCGCCGAAGAAGTCGAGCCGGACGGCCTCCGGCGTGCCCGGAGCGAAGATGTCGAGGATGCCGCCACGCACCGCGTATTCGCCGACCTCGCGGACCGTCGGAACGCGCTCGAAACCGGCGCTGGCCAGCGTTGCCGTGATATCGTCCATGCGGACATGCTGGCCGGGTTTCGCGACAATCGTCTGCGACGCGATCGCCTCCGGCAAAGGCATGCGCTGCAGGATGGCGTTGGCCGTGGTCAGCACGACGGCGGGAGACGGTTTCCCGCGCAGTTCCGCGAAGCGGGTCATCGCCGCGAGGCGGCGCGCCGAGACGTCGGAGCCGGGCGAGACACGATCATAGGGTAGGCAATCCCAGGCGGGGAAATCGACGATCTCGATGTCGGGCGCCACGAAGGAAAAGACCTGTGCCCAGTCGCCCAGAGCCGCTCCGTCGCGGGCGACGTAGATGACCGGGCCGCTGGCCGCAGCCGCTTTCGAGCAGAGGGCGTTGACGACGAATGGTTCGGCGCCGGCAGCGACACCGGAGAAAACCACCCGCCCGGCGTCGGCCGGCACACCGGGAACGTCGATCCAGAGTTTCTTCGTCCTTGCGCTCATGGGAGGTCTATCCCGTGGAATTCGCAAATCGCGCGGAAAAGCGGCGTGTCGTGGTCGCCGGGCACCGGCCCCTCGCCCGTGAACCACTTGAACAGGTCGCGGTCGAGAATCTCCAGCAGCGCCTCGAACACGTCGAGATCGGCAGCTGTCATGGTTCCAACATGCGCGTCGGCAAATTTGCCGAGCAGCAGGTCCATTTCCTTCATGCCGCGGTGCCAGGCACGAAATTTCGCGCGGCGGCGGCGGGCGTCGAGATCGGTTGAGGCGTCCATCGGGGACGAAGACATGGCGCAGACTTCACAGGTCAGGAGAACGGAGGCCGGTATAACGCCAGCGCATCGTCTTGTCAGCCTTGATCGGCCCTGTCCTGCCATGAAAGATGGTGATCATGCGTCCGCCCGTCCTCGATCCCCTATTCGCGCCCGTCAGCGTCATAGACGGAATCGGCCCCCGCATCGCCAAGACGCTCGGCAATCTGCTGCCGGTGCCGGAAACTATGGACGAGCCGCGCGTCCTGGGGCTCGTGTTCCACCTGCCGCACTCGATCATCGACCGCCGCCAACAGCCGGGTATCGCGTTTGCGCCGGAAGGGGCCATCGTCACGCTGAAAGTGCGCATCGACCGGCACCAGCCGTCACCGCGTGGGCGGGGCAACGTGCCCTACCGGGTCTTCGCTCATGACGAAACGGGCGAAATCGGGCTGGTCTTCTTCCACGCCAAGGCGGCATGGCTGGAAAAATTGCTTCCCGTCGGTGAGACGATGCTGGTTTCCGGGCGGGTCGAATGGTTCAACGGCCGGCCGACCATGGTGCATCCGGACCACATGGTCTCGGAAGCGAACGCGGCGGAACTGCCGCTTGTCGAGCCGGTCTATCCCCTGACGGCAGGCGTATCCGGCAAGGTGCTGCGCAAGGCTATCCTGACGTCGCTGGAGCGTGTGCCCGATCTGCCGGAATGGATCGACCGGCATGTGGTGGCTAAACAGGAGTTTGCCAGCTTCCGCGCGTGCCTGGAGAGCCTGCACGCGCCGCGCGACGCCGAGGATGTCGACCTTCAGAACCCGGCGCGGCGGCGGCTTGCCTATGACGAGTTGCTGGCCGGGCAACTCGCACTGGGTCTTGTGCGCAGAAAGATGAAGAAAAGCGCAGGCCGCGTGTTCAAGGGCAGCGGCGACATCGCGGAGCGTATTCGCACGGCGTTCGGGCATGCGCTGACCGATGCGCAGGAGCGGTCGCTCAGCGAAATCCGCACGGACCAGGAAAAGCCGGAAAGGATGTTGCGGCTGCTACAGGGAGATGTCGGCTCCGGAAAGACCATAGTGGCGCTGCTGGCGATGGCCAACGTCATCGAGGCGGGCAGCCAGGCGGCAATGATGGCGCCGACGGAAATCCTCGCCCGGCAGCATTTTGCCTCGATCAGCCCGCTGGCCGAAGCGGCAGGTCTCAGCATCCGCATCCTCACCGGGCGGGAGAAGGGCAAGGCGCGCGAGGAAACGCTCGCCGCGCTGAAGGACGGCGGGATCGACATACTGGTCGGCACCCACGCGCTTTTCCAGGAAAGTGTCCAGTTCCGCGATCTGGGTCTCGCGGTCGTCGACGAACAGCACCGGTTCGGCGTCCATCAGCGCCTGTTGCTGTCCTCCAAGGGCCAGCATTCTGACATGCTGGTCATGACGGCGACGCCGATCCCGCGCACGCTGGTGCTGACCGCCTATGGCGACATGGATGTCTCCAAGCTCGACACCAAGCCGCCCGGCCGCAAGCCGGTGCAGACGGTGACGGTGCCGCTCGGCCGGCTGGACGAGGTCGTCGAGCGCGCACGCAACGCAATCGCACAAGGGCAGAAGATTTACTGGATCTGCCCGCTGGTCGAGGAAAACGAGGAACTCAAGGTCACCTCGGTGGAGGAGCGGTTCGCAGCCCTGAAAAAGGCGATCAACGCACCGATCGCGTTGGTACACGGCCGCATGAAAGGCGAAGAGAAAGATGCCGTCATGCAGGCTTTCAAGGACGGTGAAGCCCGGTTGCTGGTGGCGACCACGGTGATCGAGGTCGGGGTCGACGTGCCGGACGCGACCATCATGGTGATCGAGCACGCGGAACGTTTCGGGCTGGCGCAGCTGCACCAGTTGCGCGGGCGTGTCGGGCGCGGCAGCGACCATTCGAGCTGCCTGCTGCTCTACAAGGAGCCGCTCGGCGAGGTGGCCCATGCGCGGCTGGCCATCATGCGCGAGACCGAGGACGGTTTCCGGATCGCCGAGGAGGACCTGAAGCTGCGCGGTGAAGGCGAAGTGCTCGGCACGCGCCAGTCGGGGACGGCCAGTTACCGGCTGGCCTCGCTCGCCGACCATGCCGATCTTTTGGAGGTGGCACGCGACGATGCGCGGCTGATCATCGAAACCGACGCCGAGTTGCAGTCCGAGCGCGGCTCCGCGCTACGTACCTTGCTCTACCTGTTCGAGCGTGACGAGGCGATCCGGCTGTTGCGCGCCGGTTAGCCCTTCCCTGCGTCCTTTGCCGCCTTGAAACGGGCGCGCAGTCTCGGCGCGAGGCCTTCCTTGTTCTCCTGGCGGGCCCGTCCGAAAGCGACGGCGTCGTCCGGCACTTTTTCGGTGACCACGGAACCCGAGGCGACATAGGCGTTGTCGCCGATCTTAACCGGCGCAACCAGTGCGGAGTTGGAGCCGATGAAAGCGTTGGCTCCGATCTCGGTCAGGTGCTTGTTGTAGCCGTCGTAGTTGCAGGTGATCGTGCCGGCGCCGATATTGGCGTGCGCGCCGATCACCGCATCGCCGATATAAGTCAGGTGGTTGACCTTGGCGCCCTCGCCGATCTCGGCCTTCTTGACCTCGCAGAAATTGCCGACCTTGGCTTTCTCGGCCAGGTGAGCGCCCGGCCGAAGGCGGGCGAACGGACCGACCTCGGCATTCTCGCCGACAATCGCGCCCTCGAGATGCGAGAAGGACCGGATGCGCGCGCCGGACTTCACCTCGACGCCCGGGCCGAAGACGACATTCGGCTCGATGGAAACGTCGGCGGCGATCTTCGTGTCATGATGCAGGAAAACGGTATCCGGCGCGGTCATCGTTACGCCGGCGTCAAGCAGACCGACGCGCGCCCGGCGCTGCCAGATCGCTTCCACGGCGGCGAGATCCTGACGGGTGTTGACGCCGACCACATCCTCGACAGCGGCTTCGATGGCAACGACCTTGCCGCCTTGCGCACGAGCGATCTCGACGGCGTCGGTCATGTAGTATTCGCCCTTGGCGTTGTCGTTGCCGATGGCGTCGAGGAGACCGAGAATTTCCCCTCCCTTGAATGCCATTATGCCTCCATTACAGAAGGTTACGGTCTTTTCCTTCTCTGATGCATCACGTTCCTCGCGGATCGCCATCAATTCGCCGTCCTTTTCGATCAGGCGGCCGTAGCCGAACGGGTTGGCCGGGCGGAATCCGACAACGACGACGGATGCACCGGCGGCAAGCCTCGTCCGCGCTTCCTGCATGATCTCGGGGCGGACAAGCGGCGTGTCGCCGAACATCACCAATACGTCGTCATGGCCTTGTGCGATCGCCTCGCGCGCGGCCAGCACGGCATGCGCGGTACCCAGTTGCTCGGTCTGCTCGTGAAAGCTCGCGCCGTCGAGTACGCTCTCCAGCGCTTTGCGCACATCCGATCCTCCGTGGCCGACGACGACGGCGACGGCATTCGATCCGGCGGCATGCGCGGTGCCGGCGACATGGGCGGCCATCGGCAGTCCCGCCACGGGATGCAGCACTTTCGGCAGGGCGGATTTCATCCGCGTCCCCTGGCCAGCGGCGAGGATGATTGTCAGACAGCTACGCGCCATAAAGGAGCCTCCGGGCGGATCAAACATGCAAATCAGACTTGTGCACCAGCCTGCGCAATAGCGGGATTCCCGTGCAGTTTCCATATTGCCGCACCGAATTCCGTTCCGCCTGCTTGCGGGTCAACATGCGAAAGTCTATGGCGAATGGATGTCCAACAGTCAGCCTTCGCCCTCGCCACTTCCCTATCTGGTGATGCTGGCATCGCCGCTTTTCTTCTCCACCAACCTTGTGTTCGGCCGCTACGTGACCGGCGAAGTCACGCCGTTCCTGCTGGCCAGCATGCGCTGGGGGGCGGTGGCCCTGCTCCTGTCGCCGCTGCTTTTCATCCACCGGGAGACGATCGGCCCGCTGGTACGGAACGAATGGAAACGGCTGGCGCTGCTCGGTATCCTCGGCATGGGGATATGCGGCGGCGGCATTTACCTGGCGCTGAAATACACCACCGCGACCAACGGCACGCTGATCTACACAACCTCGCCAGTGCTGATCATCCTGCTGGAGCGTATCTTCACCGGCCGAAACAGCCACTTCCGCGAGATCATCGGCACGGCAATCGCGTTTGCCGGTGTCGCGATCATCGTGTTGCGCGGATCGCTCGAGACCGCGCTGACGCTTTCGCTGAATATCGGCGACCTGCTGGTGTTCGCCGGCGCGGTCAGCTGGGCCGGCTACTCGATCCTGTATCGCTCGGAACCGGTGCGACAGGTCGGCAATCTGCCGCTCTTCGGGCTGGTGGCCATTTTCGGCGCGCTGTCCAACCTGCCGGTTGCGGCGTGGGAGTTGGCGCAAGGCGACGCCATGCCGACGGAAGCGCACAGCTGGGCGGCCATAATCGGCATCGTGTTCATCTCCTCGCTGCTCGCCTTTTCGACCTACCAGTTCGGCGTGCGCACGCTCGGCGCGTCGATTGCCGGTGTCTTCATGTATCTGCTGCCGCCCTATGGCGTGGGGCTCGCCATCGTCTTTCTCGGCGAGGAGTTTCACACCTATCACGCCGCTGGCATCGCGCTCGTCATGGCGGGAGTCATCACCGCGACCTTCCCGGTCAACCTGCTGCAGCGGCTGAAAGCCAGAACCGCCTAGCCAAGCTGGCCGAGAACCGGGAAGCGCTCGAGCAGCCAGAAAGACATCGACTGCATGCCGCCGGTCAGGAACAGGATGCCGGCGAGCACCAGCAAGCCGCCTATCACCTTCTCGACCGTTCCCAGATGGGTGCGGAAGGACTGCATGAAGCGCATGAAGGCGCCGGAGAACAGGGCCGCAAGCAGGAACGGTATGCCGAGGCCGGCCGAATAGACGGCCAGCAGCAGCGCCCCCTCGCCAACACTGTCCCGGGCGCCGGCAAGCGTGAGAATCGGGCCCAGGACCGGACCGATGCAGGGCGTCCAGCCGAAGGCAAACGCCAGCCCCATCAGATAGGCGGCGAACGGATTGGCCGGCGCGCCGCGTGTCTGGAAGCGGGCTTCCCGCGAGAACAATGCGATGCGGAACACGCCGAGGAAGTTCAGCCCCATCAGTATGATGAGGATCCCGGCGGCAACGGCCAGCCATTGCTGGTAAGCACGCAGCAGGGCACCGATGGTGCTGGCGCCGGCGCCCAGCGCGACGAAGACGGTGGTGAAACCAGCAACGAAGGCAAGCGACGCGAAAAGCAGCGGCAAGCGTACCGGTGCCGCGGCAACGGCCGCGCCGCCCTGTCCCTGCTCGCCACGGAACTGGTCGACCGACACGCCCGCCATGTAGCAGAGATACGGCGGTACGAGCGGCAACACGCAGGGCGACAGGAACGAGATCGCGCCCGCACCAAGCGCGCTGACATAGGAAACATCGACTGCCATGTTCTCTCCGGTCAGGTGTCAGTCCAAAGGCGGCCGGGGCGTGGCCGGCAGCGCCGTCTTAGGACATATGCGCATCACTTTGAAATCACCAATCCGCGTGGCGGCGAATTGCCACGTTTTTTCAACCTTTGACGGCTAAATAGCGGTTGACCGTTCGGGACGGCATCCCTATGAACGGGCCGTCTTGACGGCGGGATATCCCGTTGTTCGGGAGCGCGTAGCTCAGCTGGTAGAGCAACTGACTTTTAATCAGTAGGTCCAGGGTTCGAGCCCCTGCGCGCTCACCATTTCCCTCCAGTTTCCATGAGCCGGGCACGAAACCGCCGCGATTCGCACGCGACAAGCTTCGCGGGCGATTACTTCATGAATGTACCGTTGGGTTACTTGATGCGGGGTAGTAGATTCTGCGCGATCTGCCCCAAGGGAAACTGCTAAATTTATGGAATTGCAGGCCTTTTCGCCGTTTCGGCGAGGTTTGTTAAACTCATCGTAACGCTTCCATCCCCTAAGAGTAGTCCAACTTCGACTACAAGAGGGGCTTGTCGATGCCTGGAAGACTTCGAGCCATTTTCAGCACAAACGCGTTTTCATCGATCAAGGTCCGGTTCGCCGGCCTGGTGGTGGGAGCCGCACTGATCTCATGCGCCGCCGTCGGCGTGCTGAGCTACCAGATCGGGAAGGACGGACTGATCGACGCCAGCCAGGTCCGGCTTGACATGATCGCCGAGAACCAGGCCGAGACCCTGACGTCGGAGGTCGAGCGCATCGAGCAGGCGTTGTCCGACATCGCGAGCAACAACGCGTTCGGCGACGCCCTCCAGTCAATCACCGGAGTTCTTCTCAACGCCGAGAGGGAAGACATCCAGGCCAATTTCAAGACGCCGGAAAAAAGCGTCGACGAACGCGCCGATTACGACGGCAACGGCCTGAAGCTGATGTACGCGGTGCAATTCTCCAAGATCCACGGCTCGTTGCGCAATGCGTGGCGGAACACCGGCGCCAGCGACATCTACGTGATCAACACCGATGGCGATGTCATCTTCTCCGCCACCAAGGGGCGCGAATTGCTGACGAACGTTGCCGATGCAGGCAACGAGCCGCTCGCCGACATCCTGCAGCGCGTGACTGACGGCGACCCCGCCGAAACACAGCTCAAGGGTTTCACGGCCTATGACAGCGACGACGGCAACGCCTCTGCGTTTCTCGCTCGCCCGCTGATGTACAGCAACTGGGGCATGGTCGAGCAGGTCGGCACGGTGATCGTGCGCGTCTCGGACGACGGTGTCGGATCGCTGGTAACACCGAAGGGTATCGGCGACACAATCGACGAGGCTTTCCTGATCGACGGCAGTGGCGCATTCCGTACCGGCGTAGCGCAGGACGATCTCAAGCTATCCACACCGGCCGGCCTCGTTGAAGCGGCGAAAGCAAAGGCCGCCGCCTCGCTGTTCGCGACGGTCGGCGAGCGCGACATGTTCTATTCCTTCATGCCGGTGAGCATTTTAGGACAGGACCACCTACTCGCCATCGGCCAGTCCGAGGGCACAATCCTCGCTTCAGCGAATACACTCGCCTCGATGGCTTTCCTGACGACCATCGCCGTCGTCGCGGTGATGTGTGTTGCCGGCTACTTCATCTCGTCACGCATGACGCAGCCGCTGATCGACCTGGTGGGCCAGATGAACCGCCTTACCGGCGGAGACAAGTCCATTGAGATTTCCTCGACCGGACGCAGGGACGAGATCGGCGCCATGGCGCGCGCGCTCGAATCCTTCCGCGACAACGCGCTGGAGAAAGATCGCATGGAAGCGGACGCGGAAGTGCGCGACCGCCAGATGACGGAAGAGCGGCAGAGCCGCGACGCCGAGAAGGAACGCAGCGCCCGTGAACTGGAAACCGCCGTTTCGGCGCTCGGCACCGGCCTGACCAACCTCGCCAATGGCCGGCTCGAATGGCGCATCGACGAACCCTTCGTCGATTCGCTTGACCAACTTCGCCTCGACTTCAACCGCTCGATGGAGCAGCTCGAAGCGACGATGAAGACCATCCGGTCGAACGCGAATTCCATTCATGGAGGCTCCGGCAGCCTACGAGAATCGTCGCAGAACCTGTCCGAGCGCACCGAACGCCAGGCGGCAACGCTCGAAGAAAGCGCCGCGGCGCTCGCGGAGATCACCAAGTCGGTGAATGTCGCGCTCGAACGCTGCAACACGGCGGTTTCTGTCGCCACGGACACACGCCAGAACGCGGGCAAGTCGTCCAAGGTGGTCCGCGACGCGATCGAGGCGATGAAACGGATCGAGGAATCGTCCGGCGAGATCCGCAACATCATCGACCTTATCGACCAGATCGCTTTCCAGACCAACCTGCTGGCGCTCAATGCCGGGGTGGAGGCCGCCCGGGCCGGAGAGGCCGGCAAGGGTTTTGCCGTGGTGGCCGAAGAGGTCCGCGAACTGGCGCAGCGTTCAGCAAGTGCCGCCAAGGACATCAACCAGCTCATCCTGCGTTCCGCGCAGGACGTGGAGAACGGTGTCTCGCTGGTCAATTCGACTGGAGAAAGCCTCGGCGAGATCGAGTCCAACATCGAAGTCATGGACGAGCATATCAATGCCATCGCCGACTCATCGCGCGATCAGGCAACGCGACTCGGCGAAATCAGCACCTCGGTGGCCGAACTCGACCGGTTCACGCAGCAGAACGCGGCCATGGTGGAAGAGACCACAGCGTCGGCATTCACGCTTTCGAGTGATGCGGACGAACTGAACGAGCAGGTCAGCCACTTCTCGGTCGGTGAAACGCCCGCAGAAGGCCGCCGCGCCGCCGCCTGACGCATACCGCGGGCTCCTTGCAACGCATGCGCATCATCCGGTGCGCATGCGTTTTTCGTTGTGGGCCCGGAACTTCAGAAGCCGAGGGAACGTGCCAGCTGAATGACTTCCCCGATGATGGCATTCGTCATTTGCCCATTGTTCTGGGCGAAATCCCAGACGATGACGATCACCAGAGCCGCAATGACAACCAGCATTTTCATGCGATCAGGATAGCATCCGAAGCGCCGAGGGAGAATGCCCTTGGGGAAGTTTGTTCGAAATGTCACATGGCCGGCAGTGCGGCGTGCCGCAAGGTCAGAAAATGGCGTGCCAGGGATGGACTTGAGGCTTCGCTTCGGGATGCGAACGCAGGAAGTGATGCAGCACATGCAACAAGGTCCTGACATGCTCTCCATCGCCCCTGGCCTGAGCCTCGCGAATGTCGTCGACGATCATGCGGCAGACCTCTTCCGTACCGTGCTCCTTGTGGGTCAGATAGGAGGCATAGGCAGTCGCCGCGATTTCCGGCATGTGTTCATGCTCGGCAATCGCCAGAACCTCTTCTTCCGTCAGGTCGCAAAGACCGATGCAGTCCTCGAGTGAGATCATGACGCCATTTAAGCACAAACCAGACCGGCAGGACAGGCACCGCCCTGTCGCAGGCGACGCCCGGTGTGTGACAGCAGGCGGGCAAACGGTTTAACGTCACCGCAGTTGCGGCCCGAACGGCCGGCGGACAGGAAACGATGCGCATCGCCACCTTCAACGTACAGAACCTCAGGCTGCAAACAGCGGCTGGTCGGAAATCGCTGACGGGCGCCAAGGACCGCGACGAAGACAGCGAAACCGTGCGCGGCGATTTCGCACTCGATCCGATAGACAGGCTGCTGACCGCGGCGATCCTGAAACGCGCCGATGCGGACATCGTCGCGCTGCAGGAGGTCTTCGACCAGGAAACGCTCGATCATTTTCACGACAGGTACCTGGTTGCGGAGGGTAGCGCACCCTACCCGCACCGCGTGTGCCTGCCCGGCAATGACGGTCGCGGCTTCGACGTCGCGCTGATGAGCCGACTTCCGCTCGACGACGTAAAGAGCCATGCGACGCTGACGGCCGACGATCTCGGCATCGACAATCCGTCGGGGCGTGACGCGGACGAACCGGTGTTCCGGCGCGACTGCCTGAGCGCGCGGGCCGGGGCGGTGACGCTCTTTGTCTGCCATTTCAAGGCGCCCTACCCCGATCCGCACGAAGCGTGGTCCGTTCGCCGACTGGAAGCGGCGGCGGTGCGGCGATTGATCGAAAGGCAGTTCGACGATCCGGCGAAAGCCTACTGGCTGGTGCTTGGCGACCTGAACGAACCGCTGGACGAGCCGCGCGGAGAACGAGCCGTCGCACCGCTTATGGAAGGCTTCGGGATCGACCTGGTGAAGCGCCTGCCGCCGGAGCGGCGATGGTCGTACCACCTCGAGGACGATGACAGCTACTCGCGGCCCGACGCGCTGCTCGCCTCGCCTGCGCTGGCCGCGGACTGGCCGGATAGCGTGCCGTTCTATCTTCGCGAAGGCCTGTCGCGCGATGCGGAGCGCTATACCGGCAAGCGGCTGCCCGGCGTCGGCGAACACCGGCCACATGCCAGCGACCACGCGGCGCTGGTGATCGATTTCGAGGGCCTGTAATCCCTAGCCGGGCGCCGGGCCGCGATACTTAACCGTCAGGTCCGGGTCGACTTCATCGCCGTCGTAGACGCCGAGGAGTACGCCCTTGCGGCGAGACTTGCCGCGACCGGCTTTGATCTCTTCATCCGATATGGCAGTTCGCTGTGCCATGCGCCGCGCCCATCGGGCCAGCCGCTCATACATCATGTCGATGATTTCGGCGTGTTCTGCGCCGGAGCCGAGATCGACATATTCTTCCGGGTCGTTCTCCATGTCGAACAGCATCGGCCGCATCCCGCCTTCGGCATGCATGAGTTTCCAGCGCTTGTCCGCGATCATGAAAAGCCGTGCGTCACGCGGTTCGATGCCGAGTTTCACCGCCATCGGCGTGGCGGAATAATCGTATTCGCTGATCACGAAGTCGCGCCAATCCTCCGGCGTCTCACCACGCAGGAATGGCGCGAGCGAGCGGCCCTCGACGATGTGTCCCGGCACCTTGCCGCCGGTTGCCTCGATGAAGGTCGCGGCAAGATCGATGCTCTCGACCAGTTCGTCGCAAACCGTGCCGCGCGTTGCATCAGCTTCAGGCGACGGATCGTAGACGATCAGCGGCACCTTGACCGACTGTTCGTGAAACAGGTCTTTCTCGCCCAGCCAGTGATCGCCGAGGTAGTCGCCATGGTCGGAGGTCAGCACGATCATCGTGTCGTCCATTCGTCCGGCCTGTTCGAGGTATTTGATCAAGCGGCCGAGTTCGTCGTCGCACTGCTTGATGAGGCCCATATAGGCCGGGATCACCTTCTCGCGCACCTCGTCGCGGGAAAACGCCTGGCCGATCGCATTGGCCTGGAAGGCGCCGTAGACAGGATGCGGTTCCCTGCGTTCGTCGGGATGGCGCACCGCCGGCAGGATCTGATTGTGGCCGTACATGTCGTGATACGGCGCAGGCACGATATACGGCCAGTGCGGCTTGATGTAGGAGAGATGGCACAGCCACGGCGTCTTCTGGTTCTCACGCCGATCGAGAAACTCGATCATCTTGCTCGTCAGCCAGGGTGTCTCGGAATCCCTGTTCTCGATATTGGCCGGCTTGTCGGCATGTTTCATGAACCAGCCGGACGCCATTTCTCCATCGTCGTCGACACCGGAATTGGCAAAATCGTGCCAGGGATTCGTCCCCGGATAGCCTTTCGACTTCAGGTATTCGTTGTAGGGCGAGCGCTTGGAGTCGTAGAAACCGTCCGGACCTTCGCTCCATAGTCCGTCGTCGCGCACGACCACATCGAATCCGCACTCGGACACCCGGGCACCGATGATGCCGTCGCGGGCGATGCCGAGCCGGGTCATGCCCTCCTCGTCCACCTTCATGTGGGTCTTGCCGATCAGCCACGACTGCATGCCAAGCTTGCGCAGATGATCGCCCAGGGTCTGTTCGCCGACCTTGAGGGGAAAATTGTTCCATGCGGCACCATGGCTGTGAACGTAACGGCCGGTGTAGTAGCTCATCCGCGACGCGCCACAGACGGGCGACTGGACGTAGCAGCGCGAAAACCGCACGCCCCGCGCGGCAAGCGCATCCATGTGCGGCGTCTTCAGATGGGGATGACCTGCGCAGCTCAAATAGTCGAAGCGGAGCTGGTCATACATGATGAAGAGGATGTTGCGGATCTTGCGAGCCATTCAATGCCACCAAAAAGAATGGCGGACCGGTGCGCCGTGGCGCAACCGGGCCGCTCTGCAGTGTTCCGGCCGGCCTGCGCCGGCGCGGGATTTCATGATCGCCCTCAGCGCGAGGCTTCGGGAATCGCGACGCCGATTTCCTCATAGTAGCGCAGAGCGCCTGGGTGAAGCTTCAACCCGCCATCCTGCACGGCGTAGTCCAGCGTGATGTCCTTCATCCAGGGATTGTCCTTCTCCGCTTCTTTTGCCTTTTCCCAGTACGCCCTGGTAATGCGGTAGACGAGATCCTGGTCGAGATCGGCCCTCGCCGCGACGCCAACTGCCGCACCGAGCGTGTAGACATCCTCTTCGTTCACGACACCGTCGCCGTAGATTCCGGCGGGAATAACGCCGATTTCCTCGCCGCGGATCCGGGTATATTCCTGCGCTTCATCGTTGGCCTCGAATTCCTCCTTGGTCAGGCCGAGGATTCGCAACTTCGAAGTCAGGGAAAGCTGTTCGATCTGCGGGAATGGAGCGATGCCGGTCGTCACATAGACGTCGAATTGCCGATCCTGGAAGCCCTGGAGGGCGGACGACCAACTGGCCTTGACGTTCTCGAAGTCCTTTTCGGGCTCGTAGCCCGTCAGGATCTTCACCCAGTCGCGCGCGGCTGCCCACGCACCGCCTCCAGGCGGTCCGAGAAAGACCTTCTTGCCCTTGATGTCGGCCGGCGTCATCATCCCGTCGTCGGCATAGGTCATGATGTGGTACTGGCCGAGCGGGAACCAGAAGACGAGACTGAGGTTCTCGGCAAGCTGCGGCGCATTCCCGAGCTTGCTATACATCACCGTGCCTTCTTTCATGAACTTGTAGACCGTCGGCGAGGTCATGCACATGTCGAGCTTGCCTTGCGCCAGCTCAATCATGTGTTTGGTGGCTGCGCCGGTGGCATCGACCTGGATGTTGACGTCGTCCAGCGCCTGATTGACCAGCGTCGCCATGGTGGTCATCGTTAGATAGGCCGACGAGCCGGGGGCGATGGTGGCCATCTTCAGGTCGTTTTCCTCCGCCTGAACGCCGCCGACAAACCCGAGCGCGACCGCGCCGGCTGCAAAAATCTTGAGCAGTGTCTTCATTTGCTCCTCCCGCTTAGGTCCCGCTATTCGTTGAATGCTTCGGCGGGCCGGGACATTAGCCGCCGTTGTAATGAAAGGCCGACAAGGACAAGGCCCGCCGCAGCGGCAACCGCCGGATTGGTCGACAGGACCGCCACACCGGCTACCAGCCTTATCGCGCGCTGCCATGGTGCGAGCTGCTCGCCCTCCCAGCCGCCAAGTCCTGTCACCAGCCCCCAAGTCGAAAACGCGAATGCGCCGCACGCCCAAACTGCGCCGGTGATCGTTGCACCTTCGACGATCAGCAGAACGTCGGGGTGAAATACGAACAGGAACGGGATGATGAAGCCCGGAGCCGCAAGGCGTACAGCCGCCCAGCCGGTTTCCATGGGCTTGGCGCCGGCAATCGGGGCGGCCGCGAAGGCCGAGAGGGCCACGGGCGGGGTCACCGAACTCAGAACCGCGAAATAGAGCATGAACAGGTGCGCCGCGACGACCGGAACGCCGAGGCTGGAAATGGCCGGGCCGAGCACGATCGCGATGATCAGGTAGGCCGCGCCCGTCGGCACCCCCATGCCCAGCACAAGGCTCGCCAGCATCACCATGACCAGCGCCAGCGGCAGGCTGCTTTTTGCATAGATGAGCACGGCTTCGGCGAAGGCCAGGCCGATGCCCGTCATGTTGACGACCCCGATCACGAAACCGATTGCGGCGACGACGATCATGAGGACGGCCGACGCCTTGCCTGCATCTATCAGCGCCTCCCACCATTTCCGCGGATGCCGGAAGGCGGGAAACAGGACCAAGCAAGCGGCAAAAGCGACCGCGGCGGCGTAGGCGCCAGCGTTTTGCGCCGTCCGGCCGGTCAGCAGGACACCGACGATCACCGCCAGCGGAATCCAGAATGCGATGCTCTTGACGAGGTCGTCGCGGGTCAGGCGCACCCGCTCGGTCTTCGGCAACGGCCTGATGCCGTTGCGGCGCGCCTCGACATGGACGAAGGCGAACAGCGATCCGTAATAGAGCAGCGAGGGAATCAACGCGGCGACGATGATCTCGAGATAGGAAATGCCGGTAATATCGGCCATCAGAAAGGCGACCGCGCCCATGACCGGCGGCATGATCTGGCCGCCAGTCGATGCAGCCGCCTCGATGCCTCCCGCAAAGCGCGGCGAAAAGCCGACCTTCTTGATGACGGGAATGGTGAAGACGCCGGTCGACACGACATTGGCGACCGCCGCGCCCGACATGGTGCCGAACATCGCCGAGCCGACGATTGCCGCATGCGCCGGACCGCCGGCAAGCCGTCCGGTGGCGGCGAAAGCGATCTTCAACAGCACCTCGCCCGCGCCGGCGCTCTGCAGAATGGCGCCAAGAACGACATAGATCAGCACGATGCGGCCGACGACCTCGACCGGCCGGCCGAACACGCCGTCTGTCGAATACCAGAGATTTTCGGCGACCCGGGTCCAGTGTTCGGCCCCGCCGCCGATTGCCGACGGGGCGAGCACGTAAAGACCGGCGGTAGCGATCACCAGCATCATCGGCACGCCGAAGAAGCGCCACGTCAGGTAAGTGATCATGGCGACTGCAATCCAGGCGAAAGCGTCCTGCAGCGGACTGATCGTGACGAAGAACATCTCCTGTTCGAACATCAGCCGAGCCCAGTCAAAGACGAGGGCAATCATGGCCAGCGCCATCACCGCATGGAGCGTGAGCAGCCATGTCCGTGCGGGCGCGGCCTCGGACCCGCGCCAGGCAATAAAGCCATAGACGAGCGCCAACAGCACCGTCAGGCCGGATACGATGATGTTGTCGAACACGCCGAACGCGGCGACATAGATCGCGAATCCCGACATGGCGACCGCAAGCATGTCCGCGATCCGATTCAAAATGGATGTCACGGTGCCTCCTCCCGTTTGCACCATTGCCGATGATCTTGGGCGAAAGGAAATGGCGGTACAACAGAACTTGCAGAACGTGCCGCCTGGTGGCACGCTCGGATGCAGGAGGACGTCAGATGACCGCTTTGGCGAACCGGTCGCTGGACCGGGGCATCTCGATTCTGGAATCGCTGGCGCGCAACGGGGCGAGTTCCCTTGCCGATCTGCACCGCGACAGCGGACTGGCAAAGTCGACGATCCGGCGTCTGCTTGCGACTATGATCGAACGGCGGCTGGTGCGCCGCTCCGTGGCCGACAGGCTCTACCGCGTCACCATCGCATTGCCGGCAGGCGCCGGCGAACAGATTCCGCAGGAACTGTCAGGGCTGATCGATGTGGCGATACCGCGCGCCATCGAACTGACCAAAAAGCTCGAATGGCCATCCGACGTTCATGTCCTAGACGGCATGTGCATGCGGATTATCGACTCCACGCGACCGCTCAGCCCTTTCCACATGTATCGCGGCATCATCAACCGCCGCATCAACCTGTTCGGCTCTGCGACCGGGATGGCTTGCCTGGCTGCGATGAAAGACAAGGAGATTGTCGAATACGACCGGGTGACCGCCGGCAACATGTCGCTGGGGCTTTCCCGATTCGGCATGAGCCTCAGTCAATACATGAAGGACATCGAGAAGACTCGCGACCGCGGCTACGGTTTGCGTCTCAATGTCTATCGCGGCGAAACCGTTCTGGATGACGGCCTGGCGGCAATGGCGCTACCCATATACGAAAACGGAGAGCCGAACGCGGCGCTCAGCCTGCTCTGGCCGCGCGCCTACCTCCGGCCGCAGGCCTTTGCCGAGAAATTTCTGGGCGAACTGCGCGAAACGGCGGCAAGGATATCCGAGGACATGGCTTCAATGACGCCGGAACCGGCTGCATCAGCCACTCCAGCGAGGTGATCAGACCAGCCGGCTCTGTTCCAGCGCCGCCTCGATGAAGCTGCGGAACAGGGGATGCGGCTCAAACGGGCGCGACTTCAGTTCCGGATGGTACTGCACGCCGATAAACCACGGATGGTCCGCATACTCGATCGTCTCGGGCAGTACGCCGTCCGGCGAAAGCCCGGAGAAGACCAAACCGCATTCCTCCAGCCGCTCGCGATAGTCGATATTAACCTCGTAGCGGTGGCGGTGGCGCTCGGAGATATCGGTGCTGCCGTAGATCTCGGCGATCCTGGTGCCTTCCTTGAGCGAAGCCTTGTAGGCGCCGAGGCGCATCGTGCCGCCGAGGTCGCCGGCCTGGGTGCGCTTCTCGAGCATGTTGCCCTTCAACCATTCGGTCATCAGACCGACGACCGGCTCTTTCGCCGGGCCGAATTCTGTCGAGGAAGCTCCCTTGATGCCGGCGAGCGACCGGGCCGCCTCAATACAGGCCATCTGCATGCCAAAGCAGATGCCGAAATAGGGAACCTGGCGTTCACGCGCGAAGGTGGCGGCGGCGATCTTGCCTTCCGCGCCGCGCTCGCCGAAGCCGCCGGGCACGAGAATGCCGTGGACATTTTCCAGATAGGTCGCCGGGTCTTCGCTTTCGAAGATCTCCGACTCGATCCATTCCAGATTGACCTTCACCCGGTTGGCCATGCCACCATGGTGCAGCGCCTCGATCAGCGACTTGTAGGCGTCCTTGAGGCCGGTGTACTTGCCGATGATGGCGATCGTGACCTCGCCTTCCGGATTGTGCACGCGGTCGGAGACGTCTTCCCAAGTGGCCATGCGCGGCTGCGGTGCCGGCTCGATGCCGAAGGCCGCCAGTACTTCCTCGTCGAGGCCTTCGTCGTGATAGGCCTTCGGCACGTCGTAGATCGAAGCGACATCAAGGGCCTGGATGACGGCGGACTCGCGGACATTGCAGAACAGCGACAGCTTCTTGCGCTCCGATTCCGGGATCGCGCGATCGGCGCGAACCAGCAGGATATCGGGCGCTATGCCGATGGAACGCAGTTCCTTGACGGAGTGCTGGGTCGGCTTGGTCTTCAGTTCGCCGGCCGCCGGGATGTAGGGCATCAGCGTCAGATGGACATAGACGGCGTTGCCGCGCGGCAGATCGTTGCCGAGCTGGCGAATCGCCTCCATGAAGGGCATCGCCTCGATGTCGCCGACAGTGCCGCCGATTTCGCACAGGACGAAATCGTAGCCGTCATTTCCGTCGATTACGAAATTCTTGATCTCGTCGGTGACGTGCGGGATCACCTGGACGGTCGCGCCCAGGTAGTCGCCGCGGCGTTCCTTGGCGATGATGTTCTGATAGATCCGCCCGGTGGTGATGTTGTCGTTCTGATTGGCGGAACGTCCCGTGAAACGCTCGTAGTGCCCCAGATCGAGATCGGTTTCCGCGCCGTCATCGGTGACGAAGACCTCGCCGTGCTGATAGGGCGACATCGTGCCGGGATCGACATTGAGATAGGGGTCGAGTTTCTTCAGTCTGACGCTGTAACCACGCGCCTGCAGAAGCGCGCCAAGAGCGGCGGAAGCGATGCCTTTTCCAAGGGAAGAAACCACGCCACCAGTGATGAATACATACCGTGCCATGGGACTTGACGGTTAGCCCCTCAAAAACGATTCCGCAAAGAAAAAAACGCCCCGGGTGGATTTTCCACACGAGGCGTCGGTGATCTGGTTCCGATTTATTCGGTCGGAACGGCCGGTGCAGCGGGTGTTTCGCCGCCTTGCGGCGCAGCGGGCTCATCGCCGCCGAGAAGATCGAGCACGCCGTTCTGGGTCGGGACCGGCGCGGTTTCGCCGTCCTGCTGCACCTGCACGGGTACGCGGTCGAGAATGTCGGTCGGGCTTTCGCCGTAGCGGGCAATCAGGCCAAGCGCGATCGAGGTGACGAAAAAGGCGGCCGCCAGAATACCGGTCGTCCGGGTCAGCGTATCGGCCGCGCCGCGAGCCGACATGAAGCCGCCCGTGCCGCCACCGCCCATGCCGAGTGCACCGCCTTCGGAGCGCTGCAACAGAACGACGCCAACGAGGGCGACAACGATCATGAGATGGATGACAATCAGAACGGTTTCCATGGGACCTGTCTTGCTTCTTTCAGTCGACGCGCGTCTCTACACGCTCAATCGGGCGATTTGAAGGGCTAAATCGGCCCCTCAGACGTTAATTCCTTCACAGATGGCGAGGAAATCGGATGCTTTCAAGCTCGCCCCGCCAACAAGACCGCCATCTACATTGGCGATGGCGAAGATTTCCGCCGCGTTGGAGGGTTTCACCGATCCGCCATAAAGAATGCGAATTTCCTCGCCCTCGCCGCCGAAACGGTCGGCCATGGTCTTGCGGATGAAGGCGTGCATGGCGGCGATATCCTCGTTTGACGGGACGAGGCCGGTGCCGATCGCCCAGACAGGCTCGTAGGCGATGACGGTGGTCGCAGCGTTCATCGCATCGGGAACGGACCCGGAAAGTTGCGAACCGACGACGTCCTCCGCCGTGCCCGACTCGCGCTCCTCGCGTGTCTCGCCGACGCATATGATCGCGGTCAGGCGTGCGCGCCACGCGGCTTCGGCTTTCGCGGCGACCACCGCGTCCGTCTCGCCGTGGTCGGTGCGGCGCTCGGAATGTCCGACAATCACAGCGTTGGCGCCGGCATCGGCCAGCATTTCCGCGGAAACATCGCCGGTGTGCGCACCGCTTTCAGCGGCATGGCAATCCTCGCCGCCGATGGAAAGCGCGCTCTCGGCGGCCACGGACGCGGCGCGTTCGATCAGGGTCGCAGGCACGCAAAGCAGCGTTTCGTGCGGCAGGGTGTCCTCGGCGTCGAGCCCTGCACAGACATCGCGGATCTCGTCCAGCGACGCGGCGGTGCCGTTCATTTTCCAGTTCCCTGCAACGAGTGGTGTCACGCCCGGCGTCATGGCCTCTCCCTTTCGTGATGGTCTTGTGCCCTGTTAGCGCCTTGCAGCGGCAAGGAAAAGGCCCCGGCCACGCTTGCGTCGCCACGCCAGCGCTCCTACAAAGCGCCGGAAACAAATACAGGTTGATCAAACATGCTCGACGGTCTGCGCAAATCCTCCAAGTCCTGGGTCGCGAAAGCCCTGCTTTTGCTGTTGCTGGCAAGTTTTGCGATCTGGGGCGTGTCCGGCCAGATATTGACCGGAACCGGCGGCGACGCGGTGGTTACAGCCGGCAAGACTGAAGTTTCGGCGCTGGATTACCGGCTCGCCTACGACCGCCAGCTGTCTGTCTATTCACGCCAGCTCGGCCAGCGGATCACGGCGGAACAGGCCCGCGCGTTCGGCATCGACCGGGCCGTGCTCGGACAGATGGTCGCAGGCGCGGTTCTGGACGAACAATCGCGGGTCATGAACCTTGGCTTGTCGGAAGACCGGCTCGCGTCGCTGATTGCCGAAGACCCGGCATTCCAGGGTGCCGGCGGCCGGTTTGACAGGAACAATTTCCGCCTCGCATTGCGCAATGTCGGCATGAGCGAAGAGGAATATATCCGCAACCGCGAGAACGTCGCGATCCGCCAGCAGATCGTGGAGGCCGTATCCGACGGGATCGAAGTGCCCGAAGTCATGCTGGAAGCGTTCGCCAAGCACAGCGGCGAAACGCGTGACGTGGAATACCTGACTGTCGGCGAAAGCGTGATCGACCCGGTCGAAGCGCCAAATGACAGCGAATTGCAGGCTTACTACGAGGCGCACAAGGACGATTACCGCGCTCCGGAATACCGGAAGATCGCTTACGTGCGCCTGACGCCAAAGGCGATCCTCGACGAAGCGGCGATATCCGACGATGCGATCAAGGCGGATTACGAGGCACGCAAGGACCGCTACATCCAGCCGGAATCACGAACCATCGAACAGCTGGTCTTCACGGACGATGCCGCGGCGGCGGCGGCGCATGAACGCATTCTCGCCGGCCAGTCCTTCGAGGATGCGGTCGCCGATGCCGGCCGGACCATGGAAGACGTGCGTATCGGAACCTTCGACAAGGCCGCCATGCCCGATCCCGCCGTGGCGGATGCTGCCTTTGCGCTCGCCGATGCAGGCGACGTCAGCGGCCTTGTGAACGGCGCCTTCGGCAAGGTGATCGTGCGCGTGACCGAGATCAATCCGGAACATGTGCAGCCGCTGGAAGAGGTCAGCGACGAGATCCGTCTCGAACTCGCGACCGTGGAGGCAAACGACATCCTGCTCGACATCCACGACGCCTACGAGGATGCGCGCGCAGGCGGCAGCACCATGCAGGAAGCCGCGGAAAACCAGAAACTGGCGATGCAGACACTCGAGGCCGTCGACGCCGATGGCCTGGCGCCTTCCGGCGATGCGGTAACCAGCGTGCCGGAGCAGAAGGAACTGATCGCTGCGGCCTTCGAGTCCGATACCGGAATCGAGAACCCGCCGATCAATGCCGGCGAAACGGGCTTCCTCTGGTACGAGGTCGTGGACGTGACACCGGCCCGCGACCGCACGTTCGACGAAGTGCGCGAGAAAGTCTTGGCGGACTGGATGGCCGAGGAAACGGAAAGCCGTATCGCCAGCAAAGCGGAAGCACTTGCGAAGCGGGTTGCCGATGGCGAGACGCTCGCCGCAGTCGGCGAAACCGAAGGCCTGACGGTGGAGTACAAATACGGCCTGAAGCGCGGCGGCTCCGATGCCGATCTCGGCGCCGGAGGCATCGCCGAGATATTCGACGGCGGACCTCAGAACAGCGGATATTTCGCGGCGCCAGCCAGCAATGGCTACCAGGTGTTCCGCGTGACATCGGTATCCCAGGCTGTTGGCGGCGTGGAAAACCTCGGCGAAAACGTGCGCGAAGGTGTGCGCACGAGCATGGCCGACGACTTGCTTGACCAGATGGTCGCCAAACTGCAAACGATCTACCCGGTTCAGGTGAACCAGAACACGATCCAGCGCGCGCTGAGCGCGCAGTAAGGGTTCACATGGATGATCTGAAACCCTTTATCGCGAAAGCGGCGGACGGCGAAGCGCTTTCGCGGGACGAGGCGCGCGCCGCCTTCGATGTCATGATGTCCGGCAACGCCACCCCGTCGCAGATCGGCGGCTTTCTGATGGCCTTGCGCGTACGTGGCGAGACAGTTGACGAGATCACCGGCGCGGTCACGGTGATGCGCGAGAAGATGACGCGCGTTACCGCCCCGAAGGACGCGATCGACATTGTCGGCACCGGCGGCGACAATTCCGGCACCTACAACGTATCCACCTGCGCGGCTTTCGTCGCGGCCGGCGCCGGCGCGACGGTCGCCAAGCATGGCAACCGCTCGCTGTCGTCGAAATCCGGCTCGGCGGAAGCGCTTGCCGAACTCGGCTTCGATCTCGACGCCAAGCCGCAAACAATCGGTCGTTGCATCAGCGAGGGCGGGCTGGGCTTCATGTTCGCGCCCGCACATCACGCCGCCATGCGCCATGTCGGCCCCAGCCGCGTCGAACTGGGCACGCGCACGATCTTCAACCTGCTCGGGCCGCTTTCCAATCCGGCCGGTGTCACCCGCCAGGTTGTCGGCGTCTTCGCCCCGGAATGGGTCGAGCCGCTGGCCCACGTCCTGAACGCTCTCGGATCGGAGCATGTCTGGGTCGTTCATGGCGACGGACTCGACGAGTTGACGACGGCCGGCACGACGCAGGTTGCCGAACTGAAAAACGGCGCCGTATCAACCTTCTCGCTGACGCCGGAAGAGGTCGGGCTGAAGCGGGTCGGAATCGAGGATCTGAGAGGCGGAGACCCGATCGCCAATGCAGCGGCTCTGCGCGAAGTGCTTGATGGCGCAAAGAATGCCTATCGCGATATCGCCTGCCTGAACGCGGCCGCGGGCCTGATCGTCGCGGGCCTCGCCGATGATCTAGCGGACGGGCTGAACAAGTCCGCCGTGTCGATCGACAGCGGCAAGGCCAAGGCTGTCGCCGAAAAGACCGCCGCGCTTTCACGCGGCGAAACCTGAGGGCATGGACAAGTGGCAGATATCCTGAAGAAGATCGAGGCTTACAAGCGCGAGGAAATCGCCGCCGCGAAGGCGGCAGTCCCGCTTGGCGAGCTAAAGGCACGCATTGCCGACACGGACGCACCGCGCGGATTTCTCGCCGCGTTGCAGGCGCGCAAGGATGCCGGCACGTTCGGCCTGATCGCCGAAATCAAGAAAGCGAGCCCTTCGAAAGGCCTGATCCGGGCCGATTTCGACCCGCCGGCCTTTGCCGCGGCTTATGAGCGCGGCGGCGCGGCCTGCCTATCCGTCCTGACGGATGCGCCGTCGTTCCAGGGCGCGCCGGAATTCCTGACGGCTGCGCGGGCGGCCTGCGGCCTGCCCTGCTTGCGCAAGGATTTCATGTTCGAGCCCTACCAGGTCCACGAGGCACGCAGTTGGGGTGCCGACGCGATCCTGATCATCATGGCGTCGCTTTCCGACGACGAGGCACGCGGGCTGGAGGAGACCGCCTTCGAACTCGGAATGGATGCGCTGATCGAGGTGCATGACGAAGAAGAGATGGAGAGGACGCTGACGAAGCTTTCGTCGAAACTCGTTGGCGTCAACAATCGCAACCTGCGTACCTTCGAGGTCGACATCGCGACATCGGAACGGCTGGCGGCCATGGTCGGCGGCGACCGGCTGCTGGTCGGCGAAAGCGGCATCTTCACCCATGACGATTGCGTACGGCTCGCGAAGTCAGGCGTCTCCACCTTCCTGGTCGGAGAAAGCCTGATACGCCAGGACGATGTGGAGGCGGCAACACGACTGCTGCTGACCGGCGAAGAGGCCGGAACGCGAAAGACAGCCTGACATGGCGGATGACGAAACCGGCAAACTGACGCATCTCGGCGCCGATGGCGCGGCCAACATGGTCGATGTGGGCGCCAAGGACGAGACGGTCCGCGAGGCGGTCGCGGAAGGGTTCGTGACGATGACGCGCGAGACACTGGACGCGATCCTTTCCGGCAACGCGAAGAAGGGCGACGTCATCTCGGCGGCCCGCATCGCCGGCATCATGGCGGCAAAGAAGACGCATGAGCTGATTCCGCTCTGCCATCCGCTGTTGCTGACCAAGGTATCGGTCGAGATCGAATCCGATCCCGAACTGCCGGGCCTCCGCGTAGAGGCCTTGGCGCGGCTATCCGGCAAGACCGGCGTCGAAATGGAGGCTCTCACGGCCGCCTCCGTCGCCTGCCTGACGATATACGACATGGCGAAAGCCATCGACAAGGGCATGGAAATCGGCCCGGTTCGCCTGCTGTCGAAGACCGGCGGCAAGTCCGGCGCGTGGTCACGGGGCGGGCGTTGAGCGGCGACCTGATCCCGGTCGCCGAAGCGCGGGCGCGGCTGCTGACCGATGCCGGGCCGCTGGGAACCGAAACGATCGCGCTCGCAGATGCGCAGGGCCGTGTTCTTGCCGTAGACCTCCAGGCGCTGCGCACGCAGCCGCCGGACGCCGTTTCCGCCATGGATGGCTATGCCGTTCGCGCGGCGGATCTGAAGAACGCACCCGTCGAACTGACCGTGATCGGCGAGGTTGCTGCCGGGCACCCGTTCGGCGGCACGGTCGGCCATGGTGAGGCGGCGCGCATTTTCACCGGCGGTGTCGTGCCATCAGGAGCCGACACGGTGACGATCCAGGAGAACGTGACGGTGCTGGGCGACGGCAAGGTCCGCGCCGACCAGGCAGAACCGATCGGCCGCAATATCCGCGCCGCCGGACTCGACTTCGCAAACGACCAGACCGTGCTGGAAGCCGGGACACTGCTCGATGCCGGGGCGCTGTGCCTTGCCGCGGCGGCGAACCACCCTGCCCTGCCGGTCTTTCGTCGGCCGCGCGTCGCCGTCCTTGCCACCGGCGACGAATTGTTGCCGCCCGGATCCGAGACCGGCCCAGGCCAGATCATCGCGTCGAATTCCTTCGGCGTGACAGCGATCGCGCGTGACGCCGGCGCGGAGGTGAACGACCTCGGCATCGTGCGCGACCGGGAAGATGAACTGGCCGCCGCTCTCGACCGCGCGGTCCAAACCGGCTGCGACATCCTCGTCACACTCGGCGGCGCTTCCGTCGGGGATCACGACCTCGTCCAGAAGGTGTTCGTATCGCGCGGCATGACGCTCGGCTTCTGGAAGATCGCCATGCGCCCGGGAAAGCCGCTGATGTCCGGTCATCTCGGCGCAATGCGCATCCTCGGCCTGCCCGGCAATCCGGTTTCGGCGCTGGTGTGCGGCCACCTCTTCCTGAAGCCCCTCGTGGAGAAACTGGCGGGGCGGCCGCCCAGCGAAGTGCGGACGCAGGCCGTGCTGGACGTACCGCTTTCCGCCAACGACCGCCGCGAGGATTACATGCGCGCCGTCGCATGGCGCGACGATACCGGAGTCCTGCGCGTTAAACCGTTCGATACGCAGGATTCGTCGATGATCAGCGCATTTGCCCGTTCGAACGTCCTCCTCGTGCGTTCTCCGCATGCCCCGGCGGCGGCCGCCGACGAGACGGTCGAGGTTCTCGTGCTCAAGCCGCACGCCCTTTAAACGATTGTTAAACACTTGCAGAACACATATGGAACAGATATAGGCTGTTCTATGTTTGTTTATCTTTGATTCCCGAGGGGCAACCGATGCTGACACGCAAACAACTCGAGCTTCTGATGTTCATCAATGAGCGTCTGAAGGAGTCCGGCGTGCCGCCTTCCTTCGACGAAATGAAGGATGCGCTCGATCTTGCCTCCAAATCCGGTATTCACCGACTGATCACCGCGCTGGAAGAACGCGGCTTCATACGCCGCCTGCCGAACAGGGCGCGCGCGCTGGAAGTCGTCCGGCTGCCGGACAGCCTGACGCCTTCGAATGTACGGCGCGGCTTCTCGCCGAGCGTCATCGAGGGCAGCCTCGGCAAGCCGGCACCGGCGCCCAAGCCGGCGGAACGCGTCGCGGACAATGATGGCGGTGTCATTCCCGTCCCCGTGATGGGCAAGATCGCCGCCGGCGTGCCGATTTCGGCCATCGAACATCAGACGCGGACGATTTCGCTGCCGCCGGACATGATCGGCAATGGCGAGCATTACGCGCTCGAGGTCGAGGGCGATTCGATGATCGAAGCCGGGATTTTCAGCGGAGACACGGCGATCATCAAGAAGGGCGATACGGCCAATGCCGGCGACATCATCGTCGCGCTCGTCGATGACGAGGAAGCGACGTTGAAGCGGTTTCGCCGCAAGGGCGCATCCATCGCGCTCGAAGCCGCCAACCCGGCATACGAAACCCGCATTTTCGGGCCTGACCGTGTCCAGGTGCAAGGCAAGCTCGTCGGCCTGATCCGCCGCTACTAATCGTCTTTGCGCGGTTTCCAATCGCCAAGATTGCGGGCCGCGCGTGAATATTTCCGGTGATCCACCCAAGGCCGGACCGGGTCCGGCAAGGCATGGCGGATATAAAAACCGTCGCGTTGCCTGTTCAATCGAATCTCGGCGGCGCCATATCGCGCCAGCATCTGCGCCGAGAGCACCGGCGTGCCGTTCGTGCATGATTGCAGCGATGGCGCTTTGGCGAAGATAACCATATCGTTTCCCGCACAAAGGTCGCGTACGGAGAACTGCCCGTTCGGCGACAAGTCCTTTCCCGCGACACCGACATAGGCGATCCGCGCGATGCCGGACGGCAGGTGAAAGAACGCGGTACAAAGCTTTCCCTCGCATGCGACGCGATCGGATGCAGTTGGCTTGACCAGTTCGGCCCCACGATAGGCGTCGATCCATTGTTCGAGGGTAAAGGCGTTCGGCCGTGTCCGGTTCACATGCAGGCGCGTTCCACCCTCCACAGGCTCGACAAGCGCGAACTGTTTGGCGTCCTCCGATATGACCGCGAGCGGCAGCGTGTCGGCCCGCCACAACAGCGCGGACGCCGCTACCAGCGGCAACGCCAGCCAGCGCAGCCATGTCGTCGGGAGGCAAAGCAACGCGAGCGCCGCCGAGAAGCCGAGCAAGGAAGCTCCCGGCATCTGGCCGACAGGAAAGGCGGGCGATAGCCCGGCCACCCAATCGGCAACGCCGATTACGAGCTCGACGGCCCAAGCCATTATCCTGAATGGATAGACGTGCAGGCCGAAGGGCATGGCGATGACGGCGGCGACGGCAAACGGCATGACCAGCATAGTGACAACCGGCATTGCCAACAGGTTTCCCAACAGTCCGTAGGGCGCGACGCGCCCGAAGTGGTACGCCGCGAAAATACCCGTAGCGAGCCCGGCCACCGCCGAAGTTACGGCTATGCCAAGTGCGTATCGCAGGATGGTTCGGAAGCTCGCGGCTATCGGCCCTGGTTCCGATTGGTTTCCCGGCCTTCGATCCCGGCGCCGCGCATGTTCCTGCCATCCGGTATAGACCGCGATGAGCGCGGCGGTCGCTGCGAAAGACATCTGGAAACCCGGTCCCGCGACCTCGTGCGGAGCGATCGCGACCACGGCAATCGCCGCCAACGCGAGATTGCGCAGGGTGACCGCGTTGCGGTCGAAGGTCAGCGCCAGCAGCATGATCGCGAGCATGATGAAGGAACGCTGGGTGGCGACGCCGGCGCCGGCCAGGAACAGATAAAAAGCCGTCGCGGCCAGCGCGCCGGCGGCAGCGTACTTCTTCACCGGATGGCGCGACGACCAGTGGGGAAAGAAGGCAAAGCCGAGCCGCAGCGTCGCCATCACCGTTGCCGCGGCGAGCGCCATGTGCAGGCCGGAGATGGACAGGATATGCGCGAGACCGGATATTCGGAGTGCTTCATTGACCTCTTCGGGAATACCGGCCTTGTTCCCGGTGATCAGGGCGGTCGCGACTGCTGCGGAACGCCCCGGCACGATCCGTCCTATTTCGCTACCGATGCTTTGGCGCAGCCGCTCCAGCCGGAGACCTGACGCGCGCAACACGCCCGTTTCCACGTCGATATCGGTCGGCTCCGGCTTGCCGAGAAAGAAGCCATAGGCGCCGATGCCGTCGAAATAGGAATGAAAGGCAAAATCATAGCCGCCCGGATGCGCCGGTCCAGACGGCGATGTCAGGCGCACGACGCCATGGATACCCCCGCCGACCGAGTAGCTTTCCGCCGTACCGGCGGCGGTCGCGCGGACGATATCCGGCGCATAGCGCAGTTTTGGCCGTTCGGTGTTCACGACCTCAATCGTGTAGCGGGTGCGTCCGCCTGCGCGTTCCTCAATCTCCAGGATACGTCCGGTCAGACGCGTCGTGACATCCGAGCCCAGCACGGACGTCGCCTTCCAGTGGGTATGCGCCTGCGCCAGCGCCATGCCGCTAACGGCGGCTGCGGCCAGGATGAGGAGATAGCGGCCGGTACCGGGACGGTTGCGCAAAGCGAAAAGTCCCAAGGCCAGGAGACCAAGCCCGAGCAGAACATTCCAGGGCGCCGGCTCGACGGGCACGCTGAAATAGCTCAGCGTGCCGAGGATCAGGCCAACTGGCAGAAACAGGAAAGGCGTGCCGAGGCCGGCTTCCCGGCGCAGGGCGTTTTGAAGCGCCCGAACAAAGACCGGGCGAGAGACACGTATCGTCGCGAAAGACGGTCTGTGTGGCAGCGACGTACGACGAATCGGTTGCGGTGCGGCAATCGGCTGGAGCTCGTCATGAGCGATGCGAAAGAACTCGCGCTCGTCGCTGGTCGTCGGAGATTGCCGTTCGCGCGTCTTCACCATCACCGGGCTCTCGGCGCCGATAAACGGGCGGCATGACGAATGCCCCAACGCAAGTTTGCGCCAGCCGCCGCGTGTGCTAGACGTGCAGCGAATTCCGCACCCGGCCGCAATGACGGCCCGTTACTCAATACATTCGGAGCACAGCATGACTGGCGAGGTCGTCACCCGTTTCGCCCCCTCCCCGACCGGTTATCTCCATATCGGCGGCGCCCGTACCGCCCTCTTCAACTGGCTTTACGCCAAGCACACCGGCGGCAAGATGCTGCTGCGCATCGAGGATACAGATCGGGAGCGATCGTCGCAAGCTGCGGTTGAAGCGATCTTGGACGGGTTGCAATGGCTCGGGCTGGAATGGGACGACGAACCCTTCTCGCAATTCGCCAATGCCGACCGGCACCGCGCGGTCGCCGAGGAACTCGTCTCTGCCGGAAAGGCCTATTATTGCTACGCCTCGCAGGAGGAATTGACGGAAATGCGCGAGAAGGCTCGCGCAGAAGGCCGGCCGCCACGCTATGACGGACGCTGGCGCGACCGCGACCCCTCGGAAGCGCCGGAAGGCGTGAAGCCTGTCATCCGCATCAAGGCGCCACGGGAAGGCGAAACGCTGGTGCGCGACATGGTGCAGGGCGACGTGCGCTTTCCCAATAAGGATCTCGACGACTTCATCATCCTGCGTTCTGACGGCAATCCGACCTACATGCTCGCCGTCGTCGTGGACGATCACGACATGGGCGTGACCGACGTCATTCGCGGCGACGACCACCTGACCAACGCGGCCCGCCAGACCATCATTTTCGATGCAATGGGCTGGGACGTGCCGAAGATGGCGCATATCCCTCTGATCCATGGCCCGGACGGCGCGAAGCTGTCCAAGCGGCACGGCGCGCTCGGTGTCGAGGCCTACCGGGCGATGGGCTACCTGCCGGAAGCCCTGCGCAACTATCTCGCACGGCTCGGCTGGAGCCATGGCGATGACGAGATCATGTCGACGGAAGACATGATTTCGTGGTTCGACATCAAGGACGTCAACAAGGGCGCCGCGCGCTTCGATTTCGCCAAGCTGGAAGCGCTGAACGGCCACTATATCCGCATTGCGGACGATGCCTATCTGGTCGAGCGATTCGAAGCGCTGTTGCCAGAAGTCGAAGGCAAGCAGGACATTATTGCAAAACTGGACGACAAACGCCGCGCGCAACTTCTCGCGGCTATGCCCGGCCTGAAGGAACGCGCCAAGACGCTCACAGAACTGATCGACAGCGCGGCCTACCTGTTTGCCGAACGCCCGCTCGATTTCGACGAGAAAGCCGCCGGCATATTGAGTGATGATGCTCGCGCCGTACTGGCCAGGATTTTACCGGGCCTGGAGGCCGTCAGCGACTGGACCGTCGATTCGCTGGATAGCGCGGTGCGGGTTTTCGCCGAAGCGGAAGGCCTCAAACTCGGCAAGGTCGCGCAGCCTTTGCGCGCGGCCCTGACCGGGCGCGCCACCTCTCCGGGGGTATTCGACGTGTTGGCTGTGCTGGGGCGCGAAGAGTCGATTGCGCGCATCCGCGATTGTGCATCATAGCGGCTTCCGTCACCCGGCGCGGACCTTTATAATGCATTGCACCATAGGCCTTTCGGCTGTCTTGGCAGGACTTCACAAATGGAGTAGCAACCCCGCATAAGAACGAAATCCGGGATTGTTGCGCCGCAATATTTCACGCCATTTTCGTGAATATTTTTTGGAATAGAGGAAGGGAGAACGCATGTCTGAGGAAACCGCAAAACTGGCCTATTCGGGCAAAGAGCATGAGTTTTCGGTGCGCGAGGGAACGCTGGGTCCCGACGTGATCGACATCGCGTCGCTTTACAAGCAAACGGGCGCATTCACTTACGATCCGGGGTTCACCTCGACGGCATCCTGCGATTCGAAGATCACGTTCATCGACGGTGACGAAGGCGTACTGCTGCATCGCGGCTACCCGATCGAGCAGCTTGCCGAACAGGGCGACTTCCTGGAGGTCTGTTACCTTCTGCTCTATGGCGAATTGCCGACCAAGACCCAGAAGTCCGACTTCGACTACCGGGTGACGCGCCACACGATGGTGCACGAACAGATGAACCGGTTCTTCACCGGTTTCCGCCGTGACGCCCATCCGATGGCTGTCATGTGCGGCACGGTCGGTGCATTGTCTGCGTTTTATCACGATTCCACGGATATCTCGGATCCGCACCAGCGGATGGTCGCTTCGATGCGCATGATCGCGAAGATGCCGACGATCGCAGCGATGGCCTACAAGTATCACATCGGCCAACCGTTCATTTACCCCCAAAACGACCTGGACTACGCGTCCAACTTCCTGCGCATGTGCTTCGCGGTGCCGTGCGAGGAATACGAGGTCAATCCGGTTCTTGCCCGCGCGATGAACCGTATTTTCATCCTGCACGCCGATCACGAACAGAACGCATCGACATCGACCGTGCGGCTTGCCGGTTCTTCGGGCGCCAATCCGTTCGCCTGCATCGCCGCAGGCATCGCATGCCTGTGGGGCCCCGCACATGGCGGCGCCAACGAGGCGGCGCTCAACATGCTTGCCGAAATCGGCTCGGTGGAGCGCATTCCCGAATTCATCGATCGCGCCAAGGACAAGAACGATCCGTTCCGCCTGATGGGCTTCGGTCACCGGGTTTACAAGAACTACGATCCGCGCGCGAAGATCATGCAGAAGACGACGCATGAGGTTCTCGGCGAGCTCGGCCTCAAGGACGACCCGATGCTGGAAGTGGCGATGGAGCTGGAAAAGATCGCGCTTCACGACGAGTATTTCGTCGAAAAGAAGCTCTATCCGAACATCGACTTCTATTCCGGCATCACGCTGCGTGCCCTCGGATTCCCGACCACGATGTTCACCGTCCTGTTCGCGGTCGCCCGCACCGTCGGCTGGATAGCGCAGTGGAAAGAAATGATCGAAGATCCGAGCCAGCGCATCGGCCGGCCGCGCCAGCTTTATACCGGCGAGCCGAAACGCGATTACGTGCCGATCAACAAGCGCTAAGCGAGAAAAGACGAAAGCCGGCCAAAGTGCCGGCTTTCTTTTCAGCTGGACGGGCGTCGCACGACATCGAGGACGATCTCGGCTGCGCGCATGCCGGGTCTCTCATCGACAGCCATCAGGTCGCGGACTTTCCCAAAGCCCTGGATTTGTAGTTTTGCTGCCGGGCTCTTCGGCTCGACAAGCTCCTCGATCCGACGTGCCAACATGCCCGGCCGGATCAGGTAATCGATATACTCCGGCACTATAGGGCGGTCTGCGATGATGTTCGGCAACGCCGCGGACCAGGCATGGATCATCGAGACCGCGAGCCGGATGATCGGATCGGTGCGATAGCAGCTGACGACCGGGATACCGGCCAGCGCCAATTCCAGGATTACGGTACCGGATGCCGCGAGTGCCGCGTCTGCGTTGCGGAATGCCGCAAGCTTGTCTTCCCGGGTCACAGTGATCCGCGGGGCGACCGGCCAACCGGCCGTTTCCCGTTTGACGATGGGGACAAGGCGCGCCAGCGTGGGAATCGACACCCGGAACCGATGCCCCCTTTCATGCAAGAGCGCGACCGCTTTGCCGAAGTCGGGCAACAGCGCCTTCACCTCACCTGTCCGCGATCCCGGAAGCACGAGCAGGTCGAAGCCGTCCTTCACCCCGGCAGGTTTCTTTCTGCGCGCCTTCCAGAGCGCATCGAGGTCCGCATCGGCGGCCAGGGGATGGCCGACATAGCGGGTTTCGGGGCCGCCAAGTTTGCGCATCACGCCGGGCTCGAACGGCAGGATGGCGAGAACCCGATCGACAAACGCCGACATCTTCCGCGCCCTTTCGGGACGCCATGCCCAAACCGTCGGCGCAACATATTTTACGATCGGCGTATCCGGCTGCGCCTTCTTTACGCGCCTCGCGACACGCAGCGAGAAGTCGGGGCTGTCAACAAAAACAATGACATCCGGATTGGCTGCAATCAGGGCGGCTGACGTCTGGCGGATTCGCAGGAAGAGACGCGGGAGCGCCGCCAGAACGGCGGTGACACCGGTGATCGCGATCTCTCCGGGATCGAAGACACTCTGCAGCCCCATGTCTGCAAGGCGTCCGCCGCCGACGCCGACGAGACGCGGCTTCACACCCGTGCGCGCGGTAATCGACTCGACAAGATCGACGGCGAGGTTTTCTCCCGACTGTTCGCCGGCAACGATGCCGATGACCAATGCCCGCTTCCCGTTCATCGGATCTTCTCGCCTGCTGCCGGATGCGAGGGATCGATGCCGACCAGGAAGACGCCTTCGGCCTTCGCGCGGGCACAGGTGGCTTCGTAGTCGGAGATCAACGCGTGACCGGCGTGAACGGCTATTCCCTTGAGCCCCGCCCTCGCTGCATTTTCGATGGTCATCGTGCCAATCGTCGGCAGGTCGGCCCGCAATTCCTGTCCGGGTTTCGCCAGCTTGACGAGGACACCGCCGCGACCGGCCTTCAGGCGGCCGATTTCACGCAGTTCCGCGACCCGCTGCAGCATCATGTCGGTGCCTTCCGCGCCTTCCAGGGCAACGATGCGCTTGCCGATCGCCACGCAGGCCTGGCCGGCATCGACTGCGCCAAGGGCAAGCGCGCCCCGGACGGCCGCCGCAATCGCCTCGCTGTCGGCACGCGTCGGTTTCGGCCCGGCTATCCGGCCGGCATCCGCCAGAAGATCCGGTACGAGTTCGTGCACACCGCGTACGGGAAACCCCGCGCCTTCGATCGCCTTGATCACGCCACGCAGGATGACGTCATCGCCGGCGCGCAGTTTCGGCAAAAGCCATGCGGCTAGACGCAGTGTCATCCAGTCCGGACGCAGGCGGCGAAGATCCGGACGCGCTCCGACGCCGCCGACCATGACGACTTCGCTCGGCCTGACCCGTTTAAGGATCGCGACAAGCCGGCCGATTTCCGCGGTATTGATGAAATCATGCTCATAGCGGAGCAGTTCTTCGTCTGCCTCGCCCTCTATGGCGACGACGAAGGGATCGCGACCGGACGCCGCAAGTTTTTCGGCGACATAAACCGGAATGCGCCCGCTCCCGGCGACGATCGCGACACGGCCCGCGGCCGCTGCGTCATGCGCCGCTGTTGCCATCACTCATCGCCGTCGTCCAGCCGCGCGCGCTGCGCGGTCAACGGCGTCGTGAACTTGCGCTTGCTGTCAGCAAGTATGAAATCGGCGATATCGCGCACCGCCGGCCTGTCGGCATAGTCTTCGGTCAACCGGCGTGCGTTTTCGCGCAGCGTCCTGCCATTGTCGGCGAACAGTTGCTTGTAGGCATGGCGCAGGGCGTTGATGTCGTCTTTCGACATTCCGGAACGCTTCATGCCGACGAGATTGAGACCGGCCATATGGGCACGGTTGCCGACAACCATGCCGTAGGGAATGACATCGTGCACGACCGCCGCAATACCGCCGATAAAGGCATGATGGCCGATGTTGCAGAACTGGTGGATCCCGGCGCCGCCACCCACGATGACACGGTCGCCGATCGTCGTATGGCCGCCGATCATGACATTGTTGGAAAAGACGACATGATCGCCGAGCACGCAATCATGAGCGACATGTGCATAGGCAAGAAACATGCAATTGTCGCCGACGACGGTCTCACCGCGCGCGTTACCGGTGCCGATATGCATCGTCACGCCTTCGCGGATCGTGTTGTCGCGGCCGATCTTCAGCGTCGTGCGCTCACCCTTGTAGGCGGTGTTCTGCGGTTCGGCGCCAAGTACGGCCTGAGGAAATACCCGCGTACCCGCGCCGACCGTCGTGTCGCCCGTCACGACCACATGGCTCATGAGTTCGACACCGTCGCCGAGAACGGCATGCGGGCCGACATGGCAGAACGGCCCGACACGAACGCCATTGCCGAGTTCGGCGCCGGATTCGACAACTGCGGTCGGATGGATAACGGTCGTTTTGTCCTCACTCACTGGTTTCGGCTTTCCGCATCTTCCGGCGACAGCATTGCCGTCACTTCCGCTTCGGCCACCTTTTCGCTGCCGACCATGGCAACGCAGGCGTAGCGACAGATCATGCCGCGCTTCTTGACCAGTTTGACATGGTATTCGAGCACATCGCCCGGGACGACGGGACGGCGGAACTTGGCGTTGTCTATTGTCATGAAATAGACGAGCGCGGGCTTGTCCAGACCGAGATCGCGAATACCGATCGCCCCGGCGGTCTGCGCCATTCCCTCTATCATCAGAACGCCGGGCATGATCGGCTTTCCCGGGAAGTGCCCCTGAAAGTGCGGCTCGTTTGCCGTCACGTTCTTGATGCCGACGGCCGAGTTCCCGCCATCGATGTCGATGATCCTGTCGATCAGGAGAAAAGGGTACCGGTGCGGAAGAAGTTGCATGATGTCGGCGAGTTCCATCGCCTCCAGCGTTGTCTGCCGCTGATCGTCGTCGCTCATGAGTTGACCTGCTTATTCACTTTTCTTCGGCTTCTTATCGACGCCAGCCAGTTTGCGCAACTTGGCGGTCTGGCGGAAAAACTCCTTGAACGGTTGCGCCGGTGTGCCGGCCCAGCGTTCCCCGTCGGGGATATCGTTCATCACGCCGCTGGAAGCGGCAATCTGGACTTTCGAACCGATCTTCACATGGTCGGCAATGCCGACACGGCCGCCTAGCATACAGCCATCGCCGATCGTCACGCTTCCGGACAGGCCTACATGGCCGGCGATGACACAACTGCGCCCGATTACAACGTTGTGAGCAATCTGCACGAGGTTGTCTATTTTCGTGCCTTCGCCAATCACAGTGTCGCCGAGCGTTCCGCGATCGATGGTCGAATTCGCGCCGATCTCTACTCGATCCTGAACGATGACACGGCCAAGCTGCGGCATCTTCTCCAGACCGGACGAACCGGGAAAGAAACCGAAACCGTCCTGGCCGATCTGTACGCCGCCATGGATGAGCACGTCGTTGCCGATCAAGGCATATTGCAGCGCCGCACCGGCGCCGATGCGGCAACCGCGGCCGACCTGGCAATGATTGGCGATCACGGCGTTGGCCCCGATCTGCGTATTCCGTCCGACTGCGGCGTGGTCACCGATGACGGCGCCGGCCTCAATGACCGCGCCCTCCTCGATTTCGGCAAGTCTGGACACGCGTGAATCTGGGTATTCCGGACGATAACCTTCTTGCGCAGACGTGCGTCCGGGGCCGATGGCTTCCGGATAGAGATGCCTGCCGAGCCTGGCGAAAGCGGCTTGCGGCTGGGCCACGACGATCCTGGCGGGGCCTTCCGGTATCAATGCCAGGCAGTCTTCAGGGCACAGGACGGCAGTTGCGACAGAGAGCCCCGCGTAGTCGCCCTTGCGCTGTATGAAGACGAGCGTTCCGGGTTTCGGATCGGAAACGGCTGACAGGCCTTCTATGACCGCGTCGCCGCGATCTTCGTCGACCAACTGCCCCTCGCAGATTTGCGCGACAGCGCGCGCGGTCGGGGATTCGCTGGTTTTGAGAAATTGAGGAGAAGTACTACGCACAGTGAAAACGGCCCGGCTTGAGCGCCGGGCCATCGAATCAGAAGGCGGTGGAGACAGAGAAATTGAACCGCTGTTCCTCGTCGCCGGCTTCTTTCATGAGCGGGATGGCGTAATCGACCCGCAAAGGAGCGAAGGGCGAATGCCAGATCAGACCGAAGCCCGCGGAGGCGCGCCACTCCATGCCCGTGTTTGTCGCAGTAGCGCTGTCATGACCGAACAACGTACCGGCATCGGCAAAAACCGCGCCCTTGAAGCCGAGATCGCGAGACAAGGCCGGCAGCGCAAACTGGGCTTCGGCCGTTGCGTGAAGATACGTCTTGCCGCCGATGTGCTCGCCGGTGCCGGTACCGCCGTTTTCTGTTGGCCCGATGCCGTTATAGGCAAAGCCGCGGATCTGTTGCGGGCCGAGACGGAAATGATCGACCGTCCGCAGATCCTGACCGATGCCATTGATATGGCCCGCACCAACCTTGATCGCGCCAACCAGATCGGCCTCTTCGGAAAGTGTCTTGAAGTAGCTGCCGTTGAAGGTTGTCGAAAGGTGCTTCGCATCGCCTCCGAGGCCAGCCGCCTCCTGACGCAGCCGCAGGAACAGACCGTCATGCGGATCCTGGGTATCGTCGATCGTGTTGTAGGTCAGGCCGTAGGTCGCTGCGGATTTTATCCAGCTCGAACCATAGGTCGCGATGTCGGAGGTGATCGACTGCGGCGCGGTTGACGTCACGTTCGAGTACTCGTCCTGCTGGATCAGGTAGCCGATATCGGCCTTCAGCTCTTCGGTGATCGGCAGACCGAAGCTGATCGAACCACCGGTCGAAGCGACGTCGTAGGTATCGTAATCCTTGGTGCGGCGGAAGGCGCCAAATGTCGCCGCCAGCCGGTAACCGAGGAAATAGGGCTCGGTAAAGGACAGGTTATAGCTGCGCGAATCGAGGCCGCCACCGGCAGAAATGCGCAAAGTCTGGCCACGGCCGAGGAAGTTGCGCTCGGTGATGTTGCCTTCGACGCTCACGCCGCCCTCGTCGCCGCTGCCCGTCGTATAACCGGCGCCGATGCCAAACTCGCCGGTGGCCTTGTCGACGGCATTGACGACGATGACCACGCGGTCGGGAGCCGAACCCGCACGTGTCGAGATATCGATGCGCTCGAAGTAGTTGAGCGCTTCGAGACGTTTCTGTGCGCGGCGCAGCAGGATCTGGTTGAAGGCATCGCCTTCCGCGAGGTCGAATTCGCGCCGGATCACGTAGTCGCGGGTTCGCGCATTGCCAACGATTTCAATACGCTCGATGAAGGCGCGCTGGCCCTGGTCGACAACGTAGGAAACGTCAATGGTGCGCGTTTCGAAATTGCGGTTGCCGACCGGCGTAACTTCCGCGAACGGGAAGCCTGCACCCGCCAGGCGTTCGGACATGTCGATCAGCGTGTCCTCGACATCTTCCGCGCTGTAAACGGAGCCGGAACGCGTGGCGACGGTGCCGCGCAGATCATCGGCGGAGACGCCACTGACCGTGCTGTCGATGTCGACATTGCCGAAAGTATAGCGCTCACCCTCGTCGACCTCGATGGAGACGACAATGTTGCCGGTGTTCGGATCAACATCGCCCGAAGACGAGAGGATGCGGAAGTCAGCGTAGCCGTGATTGAAATAGAAACGGCGCAGCTGCTCTTCGTCGGCGGCGAGGCGCTGGTCGTCGAACACGTCGTTGCGGGTCAGCCACGACAGCGGGTTGGACCGCTTGGTGGCGATGACGCTCTGCAGGCGACGGTCGCTGAATGCGTTATTGCCGACGAAGTTGATCTGCGAAATCTTGGTACGATCGCCTTCCTGGATATCGAAGACGACATTGACGCGGTTCTCGCCGAGGTCGATGACGCTGGCATTCACGCTCACGTCGGCGCGGCCGATGCGCGAATAGGAATCGACAATCGCCTGGACATCACCGTCCAGCGTAGCCTGATCGAAGGCACCGCGCGGCTGCAGCCGGACGACCTGACGCAGGTTGGCGTCCTTCTGCTTGCGGTTGCCGCGGAAGACGACCTGGTTGACGATCGACAGTTCCGAGACGGTCACGACAAGCGTCGAACCGGATACAGAAACATTGACGTCGGAAAACAGGCCGGTCGCGAACAGGCGCTTGACCGCCTCGTCGACATCTCCGCCCGAATAGTTCTTGCCCGCCTTGAAGCCAACCAGATCGGCAACGGTAGACGACGCAATGCGGCTGGTGCCGCGCACGGATATCGAGTTGACCACAGCCGCATGTGCGGCCTGAGCTGCCGCAAGGTTCAGCACGAAACCACCGCCAACAGCGGGTGTGAGCGCCAGTGCAATCGCCGATACGGCGCTTAACAACTTCGGTGCCGGCTTCATCGGGTTCCTTCCCCCATCTCCCAGTCCGCCCCCAAACCGAGATCCTCTAACATAAATCATTGAATTCACCGTATTACAGGCTTTGATTTCACACGCAAGGGTTCAGGTTAAAATCCGTTTACGATCGGGTCCAGCGTGGCAAAATCGTCACGCGATGTTTTTCCGTATGGTAAACAATTTATCTAAAATCCGACCTAGCTACCCCTGAACAGCATGGAAATGTCGTTCCAGGTGGCAAAAACCATCAAGCCGAGAATCAGACCGAAACCGATGCGGTATCCGTATTCCTGCGCCTGTTCCGGCACCGGTTTCCCACGTAAAGCCTCAAAGAGATAGAAAACAAGGTGTCCGCCGTCCAGAATCGGCACAGGCAAAAGATTCAGCAAACCGATCGAAATCGACAGGATCGCCGCCAGATTCAGCAGCGGGACGAAACCCAGCGTCGCGACCTGACCAGACATCTGCGCGACGCGGATCGGCCCGCCTATCTGGTCGGCCTTCTCGCGGCCGGAAAAAATGCCTGCGATATATCCGCCTGTCCGTTCAACAACATACCAGGTTTCAGCGACCGCCATGACGAATGATTCGCCGACACCGTATTGTTCGATGCGGAACCCGCCGGTTTCCCTGTTGTTGACGACACCGATTATGCCCTGCTCCATCTTGTTGCCGAAACGGTCCTCGATTTCGAGACGCTCCGGCGTGACCTGGAAGGTCAGCATGTTGCCATTGCGCTCCATGACGATTTCGACGGCGGTCCCGGCGCGCACGGCGATATACCGCTGCACGTCCGCAAACTGTTCAACCGGCATTCCGTCCAGGCTGACGAACTTGTCTCCCGACTGTATTCCGACACGCTCGGCCACGCTGCCGGGCCGGATCGTGGAAGCGACGGGATCCGCCACTCCTCTGCCGAAGATGGAGAAGATCAGCGTGAATATCACGATGGCCAGCAGGAAATTGGCCGCCGGTCCCGCAAAGACGGTGGCCGCACGGCGTCCTACCGACTTGTTATGAAACGCTATTTCCCTCTCGCGCCGGCTGAGTTTCGAATCATCGACGGCTTCCGGGGTGGATGCGACGTTCATGTCTCCGACAAATTTCACGTAGCCGCCAAGCGGAATCCAGGACAATCGCCAGCGAGTGCCCCGGCGGTCGTTGAAGCCGAGCAGTTCAGGGCCGAAGCCCACAGAAAAGGTCGTTGCGCCAATGCCGCACCAGCGGCCGACAAGATAGTGGCCAAGCTCATGGACAAAGACGACGATGAGCAAAACGAAAAGGAACGGCAGGACCGTTCCGATCAGAAGGCCATCCGTCGCAAACACACCTGTCAGAAACTCCATGGAATTCACCCAGTCCCTTTTCCCGTAGTGTCGCAATCAGACACCCGGTTTCGGGCGTCAACGTGGCACGGCTCAATTCACGCCGCAGCAAAGAACGCGGCCGATGGCCGCGCAAATCCGGAAGCCGCGATGGCCATGATCCAAAGTGCGATCGCCGCAAATACCAGCCCGTCGACCCGGTCCATGACGCCGCCATGGCCCGGTATGATGTGGCTGGAGTCCTTTACGCCGGCACGCCGCTTCACCCAAGACTCAAAAAAGTCGCCAACCTGCGATACCGCCGACAGTATAGCGGCGAGAGTTCCGGCCAACACGAATGACTGCAGGCCAGCCACGGCGAAGACGATGATCGCGGCAACAACAGCGGCCAACAGGCCCCCGATTGCGCCCGACCAGGTCTTGTTCGGCGAGATGGCGGTGGCGATCTTCGGGCCACCGAAATGCCGCCCGGCGAAATAGGCGCCGATATCGGTCGACCAGACGGCGGCAAACAGGAACAATACCGCAACGAGCCCGGATGCCGTTCCGGCAGATTCGCGCAGCATGATCAGCGCCACCAACGCACCGCCCGAATAGAGAAATCCGGCAACCGACCACAGCCCGCCGACCAGGATCAGCGAGGCCGCGGCGAAAGCGATCGTCGCGGCAGCCCAGACTATCGGCATCGTTCCGTTCGGCACAATCAGCGCGCCGAGAAAGACCAACCCGAGAAAGAAGAAGCCGAGCAACCGGATCCGGTCGTCGCCATTCGGGCAAACGACATCGACCCATTCGGCCCAGACCAGCATGGCAATTACGGTGGACACGACGGCAAAGAGCCAACTCCCGGCAAAGGTCGCGCACAACACGACCAAGCCCATGACCAGGGCGGAAAGCACTCGCGCTTTCAGATTGCTCACAGCGCGACGTCCTTGGCGGCGTCAATGCCGCCATAGCGGCGCGTGCGCGAGGAAAACTCGGAAAGCGCGCGCTCCAGCCACGTCTTGTCGAAGTCGGGCCACATGCACGGCAGGAAGACGAATTCGGCGTATGCCGCCTGCCAAAGCATGAAGTTGGAGAGCCGCATCTCGCCGCTGGTGCGAATGAAAAGATCCGGATCCGGCTGATCTGCAGTATCGAGCGCCGCGGTAATCTCGTCTTCGCTCACATCCTCCGGAGCGCGACCTTCATCGACACATTGTCGAGCCAGCCTGGCGAATGCGCGCCGGATCTCGTTGCGGGAACCGTAGTTGAATGCGATGTTGAGATTGAGCTTCGTGTTGTGGCGCGACTTCGACTCCGCCGTTTCAATCAGGCCGAGGATATCGGGCGACAGGCCCTCGCGTTCGCCAAGCACACGAATACGCACGCCACTTGCGCACAGTTCGGCCAGATCGCGGGTGATGAAAAGCTTCATCAAACCGAAGAGATCGCGGACCTCGGAAGGCGGACGCGACCAGTTCTCCGAAGAGAACGCAAAAAGCGTGAGATAGCCGATCCCCAGATCGGACGCGGCGCGGACAGTTCTCCGCACCGCCTCGACACCTGCCTTGTGGCCGAAACTGCGCGGCTTGCCGCGCGCAGCCGCCCAGCGTCCATTGCCATCCATGATGATGGCAACATGGCGGGGTACGGTCATATCCTGGTTGTCGCTGTCACCGGCCAATGCGATGTATTTCACTCCCGGATGCGATTATCCGCCCAGTATAAGGGCTAAACCTGCATAATTTCTTGTTCTTTTTCAGCCAAAAGAGAGTCGATCGAAGCGATCGTCTGGTCCGTCTGCTTCTGGACGTCATCGGCGTGATCGCGGCTTTCGTCCTGACTGATCTCACCGTCTTTTTCCAACCGCTTGAGCGTATCCATGCCATCCCGGCGAACATGGCGCGCAGCGATGCGCGCATTCTCGGCATATTGATGGGCTATCTTGACCAGTTCGCGCCGCCGTTCCTCGTTCAGTTCCGGCAACGGCACGCGGACAGTCGTGCCATCGGTCATCGGGTTTAGGCCGAGCGTCGATTCCCGGATCGCCTTCTCGACAGACGAGACCATCGACTTGTCCCACACCGAGACGGAAAGCATGCGCGGTTCCGGCACCGTGACGTTGGCGACCTGGTTGATCGGCATCTGCGACCCGTAGGCCTCGATCATGATCGGATCGAGAAGCGATGCCGAGGCGCGACCAGTGCGCAAACCGCCGAGATCGCTCTTGAATGCGGCAATCGCGCCTTCCATGCGGCGCTTCAGATCGGCGAGATCGAATTGCTGGCTCATCTTGTTTTTCCCCTTCTGGCCTTACGGCTGGCGCTGATCGGTGACCAGGGTCGACCGTCCGCCACCGCGCAATATTTCAGAGAATCCGCCCTGCTCGTGAATCGAGAACACGACAATGGGAATGTGGTTTTCCCGGGTCAAGGCGACGGCGGCCACATCCATGACCGACAAACCCCGCGCAATGACCTCGTCATGGGTGATGGAGGTAAAGCGTTCGGCAGTGGCGTCCTTCTTCGGATCGGCGGTATAGACCCCGTCTACCTGAGTACCCTTGAACAGCGCATCGGCACCGATTTCGGCCGCACGCAGCGCAGCCGCGGAATCCGTCGTGAAGTAAGGATTTCCCGTACCGCCGGCAAAAATCACCACACGCCCCTGCTCAATGTTCCACATCGCCTTTCGCTGCGAGAAACTCTCGCACAACTGCGGCATGGCGATGGCCGAGAGCACCACGGCATCGACATCCTTCTTGACGAGCGAAGTGCGAAGGGCGAGCGAATTGATGATGGTGGCGAGCATGCCCATGTGATCGCCGGTTACCCGGTCACCGCCCTTGGATGCCACGGCCACGCCACGGAAGATGTTGCCGCCGCCAATCACGACGGCTACCTGCACCCCCATGTCGATGGCGGCCTTGATGTCGCCGGCTATCCTGTCCGCCACTTCCACATCGATCCCGAAACCCTGATTTCCCATCAGGGCTTCACCGGAAACCTTGAGGAGGACGCGTTTGAACATGGGGGAAACGGACATGAAATATCATCAATCAAGCGGTTGAAACCGACCACCGGATACATGAAGGGCACCGCGTTGTCACGCGGTGCCCCACCGGTAATTCGGCAATCCAGAGAATTGCGCGGCGCAGCGCCGATCAGCCCTTTGCGGCTGCCGCCACTTCGGCTGCGAAATCGCTTTCTTCCTTCTCGACACCCTCGCCGAGAGCGAAGCGAACAAAGCCGGCGATCTTTGCCGGTGCGCCGATTTCCTTTTCGGCTTCGGCCAGTGCTTTCTCGACCGTCAGGTCCGGATTGATGACGAAGGCCTGCTTCACCAGGCAGACTTCCTCGTAGAACTTGCGCAGGCGGCCTTCGACCATCTTCTCGATGATGTTTTCCGGCTTGCCCGAAGCACGAGCCTGGCCGGAGAAGATCGCGCGTTCGCGCTCTACCGAAGCCTGATCGAGATCACTTACATCGAGCGCCATCGGGTTGGTGGCGGCGACATGCATCGCAATCTGGCGGCCGATGGCGCGCGCTGCGTCCTTGTCGCCGTCGGTTTCGATGGCAACCAGCACGCCGAGCTTGCCCAGACCGTCGGACACGGCATTGTGGACATAGGTCGCGACGGTGCCGTCGAGGCGGGCCGAACGGCGCAGGTTCATGTTCTCGCCGATGGTCGCGACGGCGTCCTTGACGGATTCGCCGATCGTCTTGGAGCCGCCCGGATAGGTCGCGGCGGCGACGGCTTCGACCGAACCGTCGGTTGCAAGAGCGGCATCGGCAATGTTGCGGACCAGTTCCTGGAACGCTTCGTTGCGCGCCACGAAGTCGGTCTCGGAGTTGACCTCGACAACGACAGCGCCGTTGTCGTCGGAAGCGACGCCGACCAAGCCTTCGGCCGCGGTGCGGCCGGACTTCTTGTCGGCCTTGGAAATGCCCTTCTTGCGCAGCCAGTCAACGGCTTCTTCGATGTCGCCATTGGTTTCGGTCAGCGCGGTCTTGCAGTCCATCATGCCGGCGCCGGTCATGTCGCGGAGTTGTTTCACGAGAGATGCGGAGATGCTCATCGGTTCGCCTCTTTATGTCGAACGGGTTCGGACACGCTGTCCGAAAAATGACGCACGCGGCATTCACGAATGCCTTGCGCCGATTCATGTAACGGTTTGATGACCGCGCCGGCCAAACCGGGCGCGGAAAGAGAGATCAGGCCTGCGCTTCGGTCTGTTCGGCAGCCTCGGCCGGCGCCTCAGCAACTTCGGCCGGCGCTTCCGCAGCCTCAGCAGGTGCCTCTGCAAGGACTTCCTCGACCGGCGCTTCGGCGGAGGCGCCGACATCGATGCCCGACGCGCCCTGCTGACGCGCGATGCCGTCCAGGGCGGCGCGGGAAATCAGGTCGCAATAAAGCGAAATGGCACGGGCCGCGTCATCGTTGCCCGGGATCGGGTAGTCGACCACGTCCGGATCGCAGTTGGAGTCGACAACGGCAACCACCGGGATACCAAGACGCTTGGCTTCCTGGATTGCGATCGCTTCCTTGTTGGTGTCGATCACGAACATCAGGTCGGGCGTGCCGCCCATGTCCTTGATGCCGCCGAGGGCGCGGTTGAGCTTTTCGCGTTCGCGCTCAAGGTTCAGACGTTCCTTCTTGGTGAAGCCGGAAGCGTCGGAGGAGAGGATTTCGTCGACCTTGCGAAGGCGCTGGATCGAGTTGGAGATCGTCTTCCAGTTGGTCATCATGCCGCCAAGCCAGCGGGCGTTGACATAGTACTGGGCGCTCCGGCCGGCAGCGTCCGCGACGATTTCCGAGGCCTGGCGCTTGGTGCCGACGAAGAGCACGCGACCGCCGCCGGCGACGGTGTCGGAGACCACTTTCAGAGCCTGGTGCAGCAGCGGCACGGTCTGCGAAAGATCGAGAATGTGGATATTGTTGCGGGCCCCGAAGATATAACGGGACATTTTGGGGTTCCAGCGGTGAGTCTGGTGTCCGAAGTGAACACCAGCTTCCAGCAGCTGGCGCATGCTGTAATCAGGCAGTGCCATCGTTTTTCCTTTCCGGTTTAACCTCCACGAAGCGAAAAGCGGTTTCCCGCCACCGGTGGGCCCGGCCGGATTTCTCCCGGTTCGAACCCGAACTTCGTGTGTGGAATGTGGCGCGCGATACAGCATCGCCACGGGTAATGCAAGTGCAACGCAACAAAACAGCGCGTTGCGCCGCTGACGCTAGTCGCAGCTTTCCTGCGGCAACATCTCAATTTGCGTCAGCGCACCGGTCAGCGCGAAGTCGCCATAATCCATGACCAGGTCGCGGGTGACGCCATTGTCGTAGAGCTTGAAGGAGATCTGGTATTCCGGCAACGCTTCCCCGTCGGCATCGCTTTCCTCGTCGAAATACGAAATGGAAACGTTGCGATAGGGATCGTCCTTCAAGGGGCCCGCATTCTGGCCGTCGCCCTCGACACCGGTCTTTTCCGGTCCGAGAATGATCGTGGTGGTCATCACCCGGTCACCGTCTTCCGAGCCATCGAATATCTTCGTCTCGTAGATCCTCTCGCCGTCGGCGGCGCGTTCGAGGAGATCGACCATATGCGCGGTCGGAAACATGGCCGGCGCCAGAACGATTTCCGCGTCTTCCGGCTTTTTCAGCGTCACGACAAGCGCATCGTCCTTGCGCGCGGCGCTGCCGGAGAGTTCGCGGTCCAGCTTCTCGTCGACGAAGGACTTCGTCACGAAACGGAAATTGTTGCCGGCGCTATCCTCGTAAGTCGAGGTCTGCTGGTCGGTCAGCCGGTCACCGCTGGCCGAACGGATACGGGTCACGAAGCGGAAATTGGTAGTGTATCCGTCACAGACAGAGCCCCGGAACTCATAGACGATGCGGCCGTCCATGCCGGTGATGCCGGAGCGGTCGGAGGCATCCTTGAGCGCCACGTCATACACCGCGCGATGCGGCGCCAGCGCCTGCGCGGAGGCACCGACCGAGGAAAGGCCGACAGCCGCCGCCAAAACAATCGTTGCTGTCATTCGCCTTGGAAACTTGCGAGTCATTCTTGGGCCCCGTTTTTGGGACGACTATAGAATTTCTCATGGCGGAAGCGAGGCAAAAGGTGCAAGAAAACGCCCGCCATGCACAATCGAAGTCCACGAAGGTGAACTGATGACTTCCACGATCAGCGAAAAACTGGATGCGCTGGGAATCGAGTTGCCCAAGGCCGCCGCTCCCGCCGCCAACTATCTGCCGGTGATAACGAGCGGCAACCTGCTCTACACTTCCGGGCAGTTGCCCTTGGGGGACGGCCAACTGGTACATGGCGGACTGGTCGGGCGCGATCTCACCACCGAACAGGGCCAGGAGGCCGCGAAATGGTGTGCGATCAACATACTGGCGCAAGCGCAAGCCGCTCTCGGCGACCTGGAAAAGATCAAGCGGATCGTAAAGATTTCCGTCTTTGTCGCCTCAGTGCCGGATTTTACAGACCAGCATCTGGTCGCAAACGGCGCGTCGAATCTCCTGGCCGAAATCCTCGGCGAAGCCGGACGCCATGCCCGCTCGGCCGTCGGCGTGGCCTCGCTGCCGCTCAATGCTGCGGTCGAGATTGAAGCGATTATTGAGTTCTAGATTACAGGTTGTTGTTCTTGCTTACTTTTCTTACAAAACGACCAATTGCGCATCGCGGCCTCCACGACGGCAACAAGGCGCGCTTCGAGAATTCGCTTTCAGCCTTCGACGCGGCGGTTTCGGGCGAATTCGCGATCGAGCTGGACGTCCAGCTGTCCGCCGACGACAAGGCCATCGTCTTTCACGATGAGACGCTTGACCGGCTGACGGCGGAAACCGGGCCCTTGGCGGATCGCAAGTCATCCGAACTGCGCCATATTCGGCTCGGCGAAACGTCCGACCATATTCCGACGCTGGCCGAAACGCTGGAACGGGTCGCCGGGCGCGTTCCCGTCGTCATCGAGATGAAGGACAACGGTGCACGCAACGCAGCGCTGGCGCAGGCGGTGGCGTCCGACCTGAAAGAGTATGAGGGGCCTGCGGCGGTCATGTCGTTCAGCCACGAACTTCTCGCCGCCTATGCCGATACCGGCAGCGACATCCCGCTCGGGCTGACGGCGGAGGGGATCGGAGCGCACGCGCTGGCCGAGCACAACAAAGCGCTTGCCTTCGGCATCTCCTTCGTTTCCTACCACGTCAAGGCGCTGCCGAACCGCTTCGTTGCGCATGCCCGCAAGGATCTCGGCCTGCCGGTCATTACATGGACCGTCCGGACGCCGGAAGATGTGGAGGCGACACGTCAGCATGCCGACCAGATGACCTTCGAGGGTTTTAATCCGCAGGGCTAAATCCGAGACTTGTTTGCATCCGCGCTTGCGGTAAGTCTTTCGCATGAGCGAAATGTCCGCATCAACCGGAAGACATGGAGAAGCCGCCCCGGACGAGTTCGTCATCCGCGTGCGGGACCGGTTTTGCGGAATCGACCGCTCCGCATGGCGCCAGCTTTGCGGCACGGCGCCCGGAAACGGCGATACGCCTTACAACCCCTTTATTTCCCACGCCTTTCTCGGAGCGCTCGAGGAATCGGGATGCGCCAATGCCGAAACCGGCTGGCTTCCGCAATATCTCAGCCTGGAGGATCCTCGCGGAAAGACCGTTGCCGCCCTGCCCTGCTATCTGAAGTCGCATAGCCAGGGCGAGTATGTTTTCGACCATGGCTGGGCGGACGCCTATGAGCGGGCCGGCGGGCGATATTATCCAAAGCTGCAATCTTCGGTGCCGTTCACGCCGGTGTCCGGGCCGCGCCTGCTGATATCCGGCGCAATCGATCCGGGCGTGGCGCGCCAGGCGCTTGCCGGCGGCTTGAAGACGTTGACGGATAAGCTGGGCGTTTCCTCGGCGCATGTCACCTTCGCGAGCGACGACGACATTTCAGCGCTGACCGGGGCAGGCTTCCTGCACCGGACCGACCAGCAGTTCCATTTCAGGAATGAAGGCTATACCGACTTCGACTCCTTCCTGGAGACGCTCGCCTCGCGCAAGCGCAAGAATATCCGCAAGGAGCGCGAAACCGCACGCGCCAACGGCATCAGCATCGAATGGCTGACCGGAAGCGATCTGACCGAAAGCGTAATGGACGCCTTTTTCGAATTCTACGTGGATACCGGCAACCGAAAATGGGGCCGTCCTTACCTGAACCGGAAGTTCTATTCGCTGATCGCGGAAAACATGGCCGACGACATACTTCTGGTGATGGCCAAACGCGAAGGCCGCTACATTGCCGGCGCGATCAATTTCATCGGCGAGGACCGGCTGTTCGGCCGGCACTGGGGATGCATAGAGCATCACCCCTGCCTGCATTTCGAAATCTGCTACTATCAGGCGATCGAGTTCGCCATCGCCTCGAAGCTGGCCTATGTCGAAGCCGGTGCGCAAGGCGAACACAAGCTCGCCCGCGGTTATCTGCCGGTGACGACCCACTCGGCGCACTACATTCCGCATGAGGGCTTCCGCAACGCGGTCGCCAATTACCTGGAACACGAACGCGACGATGTCGAACGGTTCTCCGAAGCACTCAGCGGTCATGCTCCGTTTAAAAAGCAGAACTAAAGGCCGTTTGCCGCATTGATGCGGCAGCACGTCCATTCTAGGAAATCTGCAGATGGGAGACCGCCATGACCGCCACATACGATCCTGACAATATTTTCGCGAAGATCCTGCGCGGAGACATTCCGAGCCACAAGGTCCACGAGGACAAGGATTGCATCGTCATCATGGACGTGATGCCGCAAGCGGACGGACATTCGCTGGTGATCCCGAAATCGCCGTCACGCAACCTGCTGGATGCCGATCCGGCTGTGCTTTCGAAGATGATCGCGATGGTGCAGCGTGTCGCGCAGGCTTCCATGAAAGCTTTCAATGCCGACGGTGTCGTCTTCCGGCAGTTCAACGAGGAAGCCAGCGGGCAGACGGTTTTCCACCTGCACTTTCACATCATACCGATCATCGAGGGCGTGCCGCTGAAACGGCATGCCGCCACGATGGAAGATCCGGACATCCTTGCCGGAAACGCCAAGAAGCTCTCGGCAGCGTTGAAAGGCTGACCTCAGAATCCCGCCAACAATCCGGCTACAAGGATAGAAACGGCTGTCCCGACGCCGACGGCGATACGCTGGCCGCCCAGCAGAAACGCGGCAAATCCGATGCCAGCCGCGGTAATGCGCAGGGCGATCGCGGTTTCGGCCAGCGATCCGGACGGAAACAGGATCAGCCGCGAAATGACAGCGGCAACAAGTGCTGTCGCGACAGCGCGCACGAACAGGAAGACCTGGGAGGTCTCGCTCATCCGGCGGCCGAGCAGAACGCCGGCAAAGCGCCAGAAGTCCGTGGCAAACCAACCCGCGATCAGGATATAGACAAACGGCCACCAGCCGGCATCGATGGAGGTGAAACTCACTGGTTCGCCTCCGTTTGTTTCGCGGGCAGCTTGCGACCTGCGAAAAAGGCAATCGCTCCGCCCACGACGCCTGCCAGCAGCAGGTCGAACTCCGGCGCTACGGAATAGAATACCGGCCCGAGGACGAGTCCGGCGACCATCGCGATCTTGATGACACGGTCGCGCGCCGTCGCCCAGAGCGAGGTCAGGAAGTATACCGGCGTCAGGAAGAACAGTGCGCCCAGGATCGTCGGCGGGATTGCGCCCGAAAACGAGTAGACCGCTGCCACTATCGCGATATTGAGGGTCGTCAGCGTGACGGCGAAGCCGCCGAAATAGACGGTGCGAAAGCGGCGCGGCACGGTCTCAATGAACTGGTTGGCCATAACCCAGGACGTCACCGCGACGAAGTGCGACAGGAAAAGCAGCGTCGCAGTACGGGTCTTCCCGGCGCGCAATTGGGGCACCAGCGCGGTGAGCATCGGCATCAGCCGCACTGATGAAAGCGTGACGGCAATGAACGTCGGCACCAGCGTTGTTCCGGCCTTGATGGCGGCAATCAGGACGACCTGTGCGGGCAGCGCCCATATGGTTGCCGTCATGAAGACGGCATGGGCAAGCTCGATGCCGCTTTCGCGGGCGAAGCCGGCGAAACCGACAAAGGCGCTCATCAGGATAAAGGCCGGAAGCGACAGGACCTTGCGCATGCCCCGGCCGAGCCAGAGCAGTGCTGTCCCCTCACCCGCCATGTCTGAGCGGCTAGACTCCATTTCTTCGCGCTAGCATGCGCGCCGGCGGTTGGCGAGAGCAGTTCGGCAAAAAGAGACGGGCGGGAAAATCCCGCCCGTTCAGTATGTTGTACGATGCCTGGTGCGCCTATTTGCGCGGTACCTTGGGAACCGAGGGCTTGGCTTTCGGCGCCTCGGATTCGCCTTCGGTCTCCACCGGATCGGCGTTGACCTTCGCCTTGGCGGCAGGCTTGCGCTTTGCCGCGGTCTTGCGCGGCTTTTTCGGCTTGGAGCGCGGTTCGTCAGCGATGGATTCAAGATTAAGCTTCGCTTCGCCCAGCTTGTCCTTCTCCACCGTTACCTTGACGGTTCCGCCCTTCTTCAGCTTGCCGAACAAAACTTCCTCGGCGAGCGGCTTCTTGATGTATTCCTGGATCACGCGACCAAGCGGACGCGCGCCCATCTTCTCGTCGTAGCCGCGCTCGGCAAGCCAGGCGACGGCATCCTTCGACAAGTCGAACATGACGCCGCGATCGGAGAGCTGGGCCTCCAACTGCATGACGAACTTCTCGACCACGCGATGGATGACCGGAACCGGCAGCGGGCCAAACGGAATGATCGCATCGAGGCGGTTGCGGAATTCCGGCGAGAACAACCGGTTGATCGCTTCCAAATCATCGCCTTCACGCTTGGAGCTGCCGAAGCCAATTGCGTTCTTGGCCATGTCGGCGGCGCCGGCATTGGTCGTCATGATGATGATCGTATTGCGGAAATCGACCTGCTTGCCGTTGTTGTCGGTCAGCTTGCCGTGGTCCATGACCTGCAAGAGGATGTTGAACAGGTCCGGGTGGGCCTTCTCGATCTCGTCGAGCAGCAGCACGCAATGCGGATGCTGGTCGACGCCGTCGGTCAGCAGGCCACCCTGGTCGAAACCGACATAACCGGGCGGAGCGCCGATCAAGCGCGAAACCGTATGCCGCTCCATGTATTCCGACATGTCGAACCGCAGCAACTCCACACCGAGCGAATCCGCCAGCTGACGCGCCACCTCGGTCTTGCCGACGCCGGTCGGGCCGGAGAACAGGTAGGAGCCGATAGGCTTTTCCGGTTCGCGCAGGCCCGCGCGGGCCAGCTTGATGGCCGATGACAGCGACTCGATGGCCAGATCCTGGCCGTAAACGACGCGCTTGAGTTCCTTCTCCAGGTTGGCGAGCACTTCCTCGTCATCCTTGGAGACGGTCTTCGGCGGGATGCGGGCCATGGTGGCGATGGTGGCCTCGATTTCCTTTACGCCAATCGACTTCTTGCGCTTGTTTTCCGGCAACAACATCTGGCTGGCGCCGGTCTCGTCGACAACATCGATCGCCTTGTCGGGCAACTTGCGGTCGGAGATGTAGCGCGCCGAAAGTTCCACGGCCGACTTGATGGCGTCTTCCGTGTACCGGATCTTGTGGAACTCCTCGAAATACGGCTTCAGCCCCTTCATGATCTCGATAGCGTCTTCGATCGACGGCTCGTTGACGTCGATCTTCTGGAACCGGCGCACCAGCGCGCGGTCCTTTTCGAAGAACTGGCGGTATTCCTTGTACGTGGTCGAGCCGATGCAGCGGATCGCACCCGACGACAGGGCCGGTTTCAGGAGGTTCGACGCATCCATCGCGCCGCCCGACGTCGCGCCGGCGCCGATGACGGTGTGAATTTCGTCGATGAACAGGATCGCGCCTTCGAAATCCTCTAGTTCCTTGACGACCTGTTTCAACCGCTCCTCGAAATCGCCGCGATAGCGCGTTCCGGCAAGAAGCGCGCCCATGTCGAGGGAGAATATCGTGGAGTCGTGGAGCACCTCCGGCACATCGCCCTCGACAATGCGCTTGGCGAGGCCTTCGGCAATGGCCGTCTTTCCAACGCCCGGATCACCGACATAAAGCGGGTTGTTCTTCGAACGACGGCAAAGGATCTGGATGGTGCGGTTGACCTCAGCCGACCGGCCGATCAACGGATCGATCTTGCCGCTTTTCGCCTTCTCGTTGAGGTTCACGCAATAGGAAGACAGCGCGTCCTGCTGCTTCTTTTTGGTTTCTTCCTCGGGGGCTGCCCCGTCGGCCCTGCCCTGTTCCTCGGTGCCTTCCGGCGACCGTGTCACCGTTGCGCCGGGACGCTTGGCAATGCCGTGAGCGATGTAGTTGACGGCGTCGTAACGCGTCATGTCCTGTTCCTGCAGGAAGTAGGCCGCATGACTTTCGCGCTCGGCAAAGATCGCTACCAGAACATTGGCGCCGGTGACTTCCTCGCGGCCCGACGACTGTACATGAATGACTGCGCGCTGGATGACACGCTGGAAGCCGGCGGTCGGCTTGGCGTCCTCATCGTAGCCGGTAACCAGATTGTCGAGTTCGTTGTCGACATAGTCGAGAACGGTCTTGCGCAGCGCGTCGACATCGACGCTGCACGCATCCATGACGGCTCGCGCGTCCTGATCGTCGATCAGGGCGAGAAGGAGGTGCTCGAGCGTCGCGTATTCATGCTCGCGTTCGTTTGCATAGGTCAGTGCCTGATGCAGCGACTTCTCCAGACTTGCGGTGAATGTCGGCATTATTTTTTCTCCATCACGCACTGCAGCGGGTGCTGGTTTTGACGGGCGAAATCCATCACCTGCGTCACTTTGGTTTCGGCCACTTCATAGGTGTACACGCCGCACTCGCCCACGCCGTGATTGTGGACATGCAGCATGATCCGCGTGGCCTGTTCGCGGTTCTTCTGGAAGAAACGCTCCAGGACATGAACGACGAACTCCATCGGGGTGTAGTCGTCATTCAGCAAAAGGACTCGATAGAGGCTTGGTTTCTTGACCTTCGGCTTGGTGCGGGTAATGACCGCCGTGCCGCGGCTCTCGTCCCCGTCCCCCTGGCCGTCATCGGCCTGCATCCATACCGGAATCTGATTCATCATCGCCTTGTCGTTTCGCGGCCACCGAACTGGCTCCTCTGCACCAGTTACTTAGGGATTCACTTGGGGATTTTAAGCCCCTCTTGGTGGCTTGCAAGGCGTCATATCGCAACGTCACAAACAAAAGGCCCGCATGATCGCTCATGCGGGCCCCGACGCTGATTGAGAAGGATCAGATTGCGTCGAAAATTATTTCGTTGCCGAGGCAAAAGCCGTTTCGAACGGCTTGTAGACTTCCTTGGCGAGATCGGCGTAGAGCTCACCCATCTTGGTCGACTGGGCGATGAAGGATTCGTAGGCCGACTTCATGTAGTCGGTCTGCACTTCCATTGCCTTTTCCAGCGACTTGGAGGCAGCGAGCTTCTCGAAAGTCGCGACGCTATCCTCATAGGACTTCTTGGAATAGTCGGTCGCTTCGGAAGCGATGGTCTGCATGCCCTTCGACATCACCGCATAGCTCTTGAGCGAGTGGTCCATCATTTCCTTGCCGATCTTGTTGGCGTCTTCGAACGAATTGATCATGTTTGCACCTGTCTGAATGGGAGGAGACTTTTCAGCTTCGGATCCGTAATCCAGCCTTGCCACTAGAATAGTGTGCAACGCACAATTTTTCAACCATTTCTTTTGCAATGCACAATTTCCAATCAATTTTAAGAAAAATCCGCCGAACTGCAGTAACTTCCCAGTCACCATAAACCTCTTGGTAACGACGTAGCGGTACCGTCAACACAGCTCCCAACAGCCCGAATGGAAGGGCTGTGCGTTAGTAGTGTTGTTACAGGTGTCCATCGTGTCCTTCAGTAAGTCGTTGCCAATCCCCCCACTGGCGCGTGCGGTTTCGAGTTTTTTCGCTGCCTTGCTACTTATTCTGGCATTGAGCGCTGCCGCTTCCGCCAATCCGAAATATGCATCCTTCGTCATTGACGCCAATACCGGCAAAACGCTGCATGAGCGCTATGCGGATTCACCGCGCTACCCGGCGTCGCTGACCAAGATGATGACGCTCTACATGCTGTTTGAGGCCATGGAGCAGGGCAAGGTCTCCAGGAGCACGCGCATCGTCTTTTCCCGCCATTCCGCGTCGATGCAGCCGTCAAAGCTCGGCATTCCGGCCGGCAAGAGCATCTCCGCCGAGCAGGCGATTCTCGCGCTTGTGACCAAGTCGGCCAATGACGTCGCTGCCGCCGTCGCCGAACATCTGGGCGGTACCGAAAGCAACTTCGCCAAGATGATGACCGCAAAGGCGCGCGCCATCGGCATGTCGAAGACAACGTTCCGCAACGCGTCCGGCCTGCCGGACTCACGCCAGGTGACGACAGCGCGTGACATGGCCACGCTCGGTATCGCCCTGCAGGAGCATTTCCCGAACGAGTTCCGATATTTCGCGACGCCCAGCTTCAAGTTCGGCAAGGCGCACTTCAGCAATCACAACCGGCTGCTCGGCCGCGTTCGCGGTGTCGACGGCATCAAGACGGGCTATACGCGCGCGTCCGGCTTCAACCTGGTCACCTCCGTTCACACGGGCGGGCGCAGCATCGTCGGCGTGGTTATGGGCGGCAAATCGGGCGCGTCGCGCAATGCCCATATGCAGGAACTGCTTGCAGCCACGGTCAACAAGGGCTCCAAGCGCGCAAAGCGCGGCATGCTCGTCGCGCGATCAGGTGGCACAAGGTTCGATATCGATACGGTCAGCGTTGCGGGACTTGCGCCGAGAGATGTTCCGGTTCCCGCTTTTGCGGATCGTCCCGTCGATGCCGCGCCGCAGGTTGCCGCGGCTGCGGCGGTGACCGCCATGGCCGCCGAACCGGAACCACGCCCGGCCGAACCGGTCGACACCATCCAGACCGCCTCAACGCCAGACCGCTCCGGCTGGATCATCCAGATCGCTTCGCTGCCGTCGCAGGATGAGGCTGTCGCATATCTGCGCAAGGCGCAGGACCGCGCCGGTGCCGTCCTCGGTTCGCGCGATCCGTTCGTCGAGCAGTTCGAGAAGAGCGGCGTGGTCTACCACCGCGCCAGGTTTGCCGGCTTCGACAGCAAGTCGGCAGCATGGAGCGCATGCAAGGCGTTGAAGAAATACGAATATTCCTGCCTCGCCTTCGACAATTCCTGACGGCGTTTCGGCGCCGTCACAGACCGATTGAATGTGTTTTGAGTATCAAGGGTCTCTGTCAACATGATCACGCAAGAGAACGTCTCTCGCTTCATTAACCCGCTGCGCAAGAAAGGCGTTTCCCCCGAGGTCGGGGTGTACGCGCTGCATCAGGCGTCGATGCGCCTGTCGGACGTCCGCAGCGGTCGCTCCCGGTTCAAGACCAAGGACCTTGTAGGCTTCCTCATGAGTCATGGGGCCCGAGTCATGCGGGCCGGAATGCCCCGCACCAATGTCCGGGTCACCGTCATCACGCCAACCCGGCATGCGGCGGTCAAGATACGCCTCCAGTAATTCCGCGCTCTCGCGCTCGCTGCCGACATCGGCGGCGAGCGCGCGCAATTCTTCTTCGCTCAGTTCGCCCAGCATCCGGCCTTCGAACGGACCGGCGAGCACGACTCCGTCCATTTCGCCGGTATCGTGGTCCAGCTCCATCTCCAGCCAGGCCGAACGGACGACTGATTTCTGGCCGCCGGACTTCCGCGCTCCGGCTTGACGGCGTTGGCGGCTGTACCAGGCGACCGCCATCATGATCAGCGGCGCGCCCGCGGCGATGCGGCCGCTCAGGCTCAGGATCAGCCCGATCAACGCGAGGAAAGCCGGACCGACATATCGCAGCAACGCCGCGACCTGCGCGGGAGGGGCCGAGGCGAAGTAGATCAGCCCGAGCACAGAAAACGCCGCGATGCCGACCAGGAGGATGAGGATGTTCATTTCCTGCCGCCCTTGCCGCCGGACATCTGCGCAATCAGCAACCGGTCCTCATGCGTACCGCGATTTTCCAGCGCCTTCAGGCCGCCCGCCGCATAGACGGCGATCGACGACAGCAGTTTGGCGAGAACGGAAGCCGAAGACCGGTCGAAACGGAACCAGCCACCGCGCGTAGCGCGGGCGATCTCCCGAAAGGCGGTTTCGGCGGCAGGATCGCCCCCCTCCTGGAAGACAAAGACCGGCACGCCGCGCAAGCCGAGTTCGCCGGCGGCCTGGACAAGGTCGTCGACCTTCTCCTCCATCGCATCACCGATATAAATCAGCGCGTTAATCCGCTCGCGGGCATGTTCCTTCGTTGCGTGTTTCAGCACTTTCAGGATTTGAGTGTGACCGCCTCGGCAATCGATCCGGCTCATCATCGTCGCAAGCGACGCGCCGTCTTTCGCCCATTTCGATGCCCTGCACTCGCCGAATCCGCGGAAATAGACCAGTTGCATGGCCAGATTGCCGATACCGGCGACGCTTTCGAACATTTCTGCCTGGATCGAACAGGCCAGATCCCAGGTCGGCTGCCGGCTCATCGTCGCGTCGAGCGCCAGGACGATGCGGCCGGAACCTGTGTTGCGGCCTGCGGCGTTTTTCGCCGCCTCGAGAAAAGCCGCGATCTCCGAGCGCGACGATGCCGTCTGCGCCACCCTGTCTTTCGGCTTCGTGGTGATCGACTTGTCTGTGTCCGATTTGGCCATACGGAAAATGTGGCACTTTTCCATGCGCTTGCAAGACGAAATCCGCGTCTGCCGCGGCGCGCCAGTCAGATCAGGCCAAGATCGGCAAGCTCGTTGCGCATGTCGGTTGGCAGCGTCTCGATCCCCTCCCCGCTCTGGCCAAGGTCGGATGGCGCGTCTTCCGGCTTCAGATAACGCCATCCCTGAAACGGCCGTTTTGGCTGGGAATGAGTGAGTACGACTTCAGGATCGAGAACGATGTGGCAGCGTGAAATGCCCTCGCCATCGACAAAGGGGCGGATATCGACGATGCGCTGACGGCATTGCACGCGGCCCTTGATGACCCAGTAGAGCGAGCCTTCGCCAACGATCTCGTCGGCGCGCTTGGGTACCATGCGCGTGGTATGAATGTGTTCAGGCTTCTGCCCGGCCGCCTTCTTTTCCGCGAGCCGGTAGTCAATCCATGCACGCAAGTCCTCGACACTGTCAGCACCGACGCACAGTTTGATCATGTTCAAAGCCATACGCCATGGTTTATGGCGCAGCGCGTGCCGGTCAAGCGAACCGTCGGACGGTCCACAGCCAAAGACTCAACATTCCGGCACGTTGACGGCGAGACCGCCCTGGCTTGTCTCCTTGTACTTCTCGTTCATGTCGAGGCCGGTCTGGCGCATGGTCTCAACGCATGCATCCAGCGGCACGAAGTGTGTGCCGTCGCCCTTCAGGGCCAGCGAGGCCGCCGTCACAGCCTTGACCGCAGCCAGTGCGTTGCGCTCGATGCAAGGGACCTGGACAAGACCGGCGACAGGATCGCATGTCATGCCAAGATGGTGTTCGAGGGCAATTTCGGCAGCGTTTTCTACCTGCTCCGGCGTTCCGCCCAGCACTTCCGCCAAGCCGGCCGCCGCCATGGCCGCGGCGCTGCCGACCTCGCCCTGGCAACCGACCTCGGCACCGGAAATGGATGCATTGTTCTTGATGATGCCGCCAATGGCCGCAGAGGCGAGGAGAAAGTTCCGGATGTCTTCCGGATTGGTCAGTTCGTGGAACCGGACCATGTATTTCATCACCGCCGGAACGACACCTGCGGCTCCGTTTGTTGGTGCCGTGACAATGCGGCCGCCGGCGGCATTCTCCTCGTTGACCGCCATGGCATAGGCGGCCAGCCAGTCGTTGGCGAGCATCGGGTTGGGCCGGTTCGACTGCCAGTCTTCTTGCAGCTTTTCGTGAATCTGGCGGGCGCGACGCTTTATCTTCAAACCGCCTGGCAGGATGCCCTCGCCGCGCAGACCGCGCTCGATACAGCCATCCATCGCGTCCCAGACCGTATCCAGTTCGGCATCCAGTTCCTCGCGCGTGCGGCCGACTTCCTCGTTGGCGCGTTTCATCGCCGCGATGGACAGCCCGCTTTTCTTCGCCATTTGCAGCATCTCGGCGGCGTTGCGAAAGGGATACGGCACACCGGACGGCTTCTTCTTGCCGGCGTCGGCCTTGACCCGTTCCAGTTCTTCCTCGCTTACGACAAAGCCGCCGCCGATCGAATAATAGACGCGGCGTAACAACATGCGGCCGTCGCGGTCGCGAGCGAAGAATGTCATGCCGTTGGCGTGACCCGGCAACGGGCTCTTGCGGTCGAAGACGAGATCGGTCTCCGGATCGAAATCGTAACGTGGGTGACCGGGTGGCGAAACGGTCTTGTCGTGCGTGATCCGTTCCAGGAGGGCGTCGATCTGGTCAGGATCGATCCCGTCGGGCCGGTGTCCGTCGAGACCCATAATCACCGCACGGTCCGTCGCATGGCCGACTCCGGTATAGGCAAGCGAACCGTGCAGCGAAACGGACAGGCGCGTCACTTCCGTGTCGCTCGGACGCGGCCATTCTCCTCTGGCGATTTCATCGAGAAAGCGGATAGCGGCCGACATCGGCCCCATCGTGTGCGATGAGGACGGACCGATGCCGATCTTGTAGAGTTCGAAAACCGAAAGAAACATGGAATCCGCTCGCGTTGTGCGACGGCACGCTAGCAGATTGAATCGGCGGCGCGAAACGGGTTCCGACGCGCCTTGGCCATGTTACGACACGGCCAAGGCGTCAGGAAAGCCGGATACCGGTTTCGGAAGACGGTTATTGCGGCAAAGCCGCGGCAACTTTGGCGACGTCGTTCATGCCCGTCAGATAAACGACAACCATTATGCAGGCGAAACCCGCCACTGCCCAGGCTGTGACGCCCCAGCAGGATTTCTGGATCTTCTCGTCCATCAAGAAAATGCCCCTTTTTGGACCGGCGTGGCGATCCCACGCTCTTCTGGAGGCGGCCGTATACGCGGGACCAATTCGTTAATCAATTACTAATATATCGGGGCAGGCATGTGTTTTTTGCAACGTGAAAAGCACCGTCTTAAAAAGGTCTTTTCTTTCAGTGGCTTGCTTTTTTCCACACCCATGGCGGGACAAGCGCTGCGGCATGGACAAGCGCACACAAGGTTAATATCCACCGCTGCGGCCAGTCACCCGGTAAACGGCAAGTCCAAGCCACTCGTGCAAGGCATCCGAAATCTCGCCCAACGCCGCCGCCGGATTGTTGCGGCCCAGCGAAAAGGTCTCGCTGCCCGCCGTGCGGTAATCGGCAGGCCAGGGTATCACCGGCACTTCCTGTTTGCGGAAAACTCCCACCGAGCGGGGCATGTGATAAGCCGATGTCACGAGAAACCACTTGCCCTCGGCGCCGGGCGGCAGGATCGCTTTTGTGAAAATCGCGTTTTCATATGTGTTCATCGAACGGCCCTCGAGGACCAGCCTGCCCGTGTCGATGCCCAACGCCGCAAAGAACCGCGGCGCAATCGCTGCGTCGCCCTCAGCGTTTCCGATCAGTGCCGCCTCGCCGCCACTCACGATCACCGGCGCTTGCGGATAGAGGCGCGCAAGGCGGACGGCTTCGACAAACCTGTCGCCGGAATCCCCGAGTTCGAAGCCGCCGCGCGCGACGGTCACGAATCCGTCGAACCCGCCGCCGAGAACGATAATCCCTGCGATGTCGGCAGGTTCGGGCATGTTGTCAGGCCGCGCATAACGGTTTTCCAGCGGCTGCAACAGCAGGCGCCCGCTATTGGTTTGCGTTGCAATCAGGAGGCCGACAAGGCTCAGTGCGGAGATCAATGCCGAAAGGCGCGCCCGACGCCGCATCGACAGTGCCAGTAGGAGGACCAGCGCAAGCGCAAGCAAGCCGAGCGGCTGGACGAGGAGCCAGCCGATTTTAGAGATGGTGAAGAACATTGCTTCCTTGCCTTGCAACAACCGGATTGACCGGCATCATTTCCTTGCCTGCCTTCTAGCACGCCACGAGACGGGTTCCAGTCGCCTATGTCGCGGCTTCGCCGCCACCACGTCTAGGCAGCCATGGCGCGGCATGCGATAGCAGAATTCGAAGCGGAGAGGTGCCCACAGGCCGATGACATTAACCGCAGCTCCTTCACGCCGAAGGATCGAATGGATCGATCTGGCGCGTGGCCTCGCATTGGTCGCCATGGCGACTTATCACTTCAGTTGGGACCTGGAATTTTTCGGCTATCTCGAACCGGGGACCGCCGGCACCGGGCCACTGAAATGGTATGCCCGTTCAATCGCCGCGAGTTTTCTGATCCTTGTTGGCGTCAGCCTCGTGCTCGCGCACGGGAACGGCATTCGCTGGAGAGGATACGGCAAGCGCCTGGCGATGGTGGCCGGGGCGGCTGCAGCGATAACCCTCGTGACATGGTACGCGACGCCGGGCGCCTTCATATTCTTCGGCATCCTGCACCAGATCGCGGTGGCGAGCGTGCTTGGCCTTGTATTTCTTCGCGTGCCGGCCATCACGCTTGCCTGCCTGGCGGCGGCGTGGTTCAGCGTGCCCTTCTGGGCGAAAAGCGAGCTGTTTTCAGATCCGCATCTACTCTGGGTGGGGCTGTCGCCTTTCCCGCCCCGATCGAACGATTTCGTGCCGCTGTTTCCATGGTTCGCGGCAGTCCTTGCCGGCATGGCGTTCGCACGGTTCATGATAGACACCGGGGTAACACAGCGACTGGCCGACCGACCGCCGCACCGCAACCAGTTTACCCGAGCGCTCCGTTTCATCGGCCGCCACAGCCTGATCACCTATCTCTTACACCAGCCGCTGCTGGTCGCCTGCATCTACCTGTATTCGCTGGTCATGCCGGCGTCGTCCGTCGATGCTTTCGTCCGCTCCTGTGTCACACCCTGCATGGAGCAAGCTTCCGAGCAGGCCTGCAGCGCGTTTTGCGGCTGTGCGGCGAACCGATTGACGGAGGAAGGCTTGTTCGACGGCGTGTTTGGGGGTGAAATAACCCCGCAGAGCAATCCGCGCGTGGCCGAACTCCTGCAACAATGCACAATCGAGGCAGGCATCGATGGAAACTGAACATCACGGCTTCGGCGAACGACCGAACCGCTTTCCTTGGCCCCCGGTGATCTATGCCATTGCGCTCGTCGCCGGCTGGCCGCTCGGTCACTTCCTGCCGCTGCCCTGGATCGGCGGCATGGCCAACGAAGTGCTGTTTGCGGCGGGTTTCCTGATGATCGTCGGCGCCTTGGCAATCGATGCCGCCGCCATGACGACCATGCACCGGTCGCGCACGACGATCCTGCCGCACCGAATGGCCGATCATCTCGTCAGCAAGGGTGTCTTCGCCGTATCGCGCAATCCGATCTATGTCGCCAATACGATGCTGGTGATCGGCGCGGGGCTCATTTCGGGAATTGCCTGGTATTTCCCGCTTGCCTTCATCGCCGCGTTCGCGACGCAGAAACTCGCGATCGAACGCGAGGAGAAGCACCTCGAGACACGCTTCGGCAAACATTACCGCGACTACAAGAAGCGGGTGAACCGCTGGATCTGAGGCTGCCGCTTACGACGTGACGCGCAATTCGGCGAGACGGCCGAGGCAGGCTTCTTCTACCTGTTCGAGTTCGGCCAGCGTATCCTCGATGTCCTTGCGTTTCTGACGCAGTTCCTCGCGCTTTTCCGCGGCCTTGTTGATGATGGTGCGCAGTTGGCCGACCTCGCCGGGCGGCGCCTTGTACATCTGGATAATGTCGCGGATTTCCGCGATGGAGAAGCCGAGGCGCTTACCGCGCAGGATCTGCTTCACCAAGAGCCGGTCGGCAGGACGAAACAGCCGCGTACGACCGCGACGCACAGGTTGAATCAGCCCCTCATCCTCGTAGAAACGAAGCGTCCGCGTCGAGATGCCGAACTCCCGGGTCAATTCGGTTATGGTGTAGTAGTCACGCATACACCGGCTCTTTCCAAATCAGGCGCCAAAACAAGTTCATGCATTAAATACTCTTACGTAAAAGTCAAATAATGTGCGGTTGCGGCGACAGCCGGAACGGCTTCCTAGATGCCGAACCACCAGCCGGCAAGTCCCAAAAAGGCAAAGAATCCAACGATGTCGGTGACCGTGGTCACGAACACACTCGATGCGATCGCGGGGTCAATGCCAAACCGGTCGAGCAGCAGCGGGATCAGGATACCGGCAAGCGCTGCACAGACCATGTTGACGATCATGGCCAGCCCTATCACCCCGCCAAGCGACAGGTTCCAGAACCACAGGGCCGCGACGACCCCGATAACCGCGGCGAAAACGACGCCATTGATGAAGCCGACGGTCAGTTCGCGACGGATAATACGCGACGAGTTGTAGATATCGATATCGCGCGTGGCGAGCGCACGCACGGCAACGGTCATGGTCTGGGTGCCGGCATTGCCGCCCATCGACGCGACGATCGGCATCAGCACCGCCAGCGCCACCATCTGCGAAATTGTCGCGTCAAACATTCCGATGACCATGGAGGCGAGGATAGCGGTCGCCAGGTTGATCAACAGCCACAAAAAACGCGAGCGGGTCGTATCGATGACGGAGTCCGACAGTTCCTCGTCGCCGACGCCGCCGAGACGCTTGAGGTCTTCCTCGGCCTCTTCCTGGATCACATCGACAACGTCATCGATGGTCAGGACGCCGACAAGGCGTTCGTTCTCATCGACGACGGCGGCCGACAGGAGGTCGTACTGTTCGAATATCTGCGCTGCCTCTTCCTGGTCCATCTCGGCCGGAACGGCGTGCCGCGTCTCGTGCATGATGTCTTCGATCTTGACCGGACGCGGCGTGCGCAGGATCTGGTCGAGATCGACCGCACCGACCAGGTGGAAGGTCGGATCGATAACAAAAATCTGGGCGAAGGTATGCGGCAGGTCCTCGCTGTCGCGCAGGTAGTCGATTGTCTGACCAACCGACCAGTAAGGCGGCACGGCGACGAATTCCGTCTGCATGCGCCGGCCGGCGCTTTCCTCGGGATAGTCGAGCGAACGACGCAGGCGGATGCGCTCGGTGAACGGAAGCTTGGCCAGGATCTCCGCCTGGTCTTCCTCCCCGAGGTCTTCCAGAATGTAGACGGCATCGTCAGAATCGAGTGCCTGGACAGCATTGGCGATCTGCTCGTTCGGCAGCGCGTCGATGATGTCCATCCGGATGCCTTCATCGACTTCCGTCAGCGCCGAGAAGTCGAAGCGGTCACCAAGCAACATAACCAGGTTTTGGCGATCGTCGCCTTCCAGCGTCTCTATCAGGTCGCCGAGCTCGGATTCGTGCAGATTGCTTACGGCAGCGGCCAACGCCTCCACATCGCCGCTTTCGATGCATGCAACGACGTGATCGAGGAAGTCGGCACGGATCGAGCCGTCATCGCTGTAGATGTCAGCGATGAAGGGGTCGCCGCTCGCTTCGGTCTGTGGCGTCTGCGTCTCGGTCACCGGCCTGCTCCGTCGCGCTGATGCGCAACCCAACAACTAAACTGCTGTTATGAAAATACAATTGTCCGCGATACCATTCGGGACGGTTTTTTCCGACCCGGCCGCTTCCGCGCCGTAAACGGCGAAGAATGTTCAGTATTTTTCGGGGACGTTATCGATCCCGCAGGTACCACCGGGGCCGCAGCGCGCGACGCGCTTCAGCGTCAGCCAACTGCCTTTCAACAATCCGTGCCGGGCAACCGCCTCGTACCCGTATTCCGAACAGGTCGGCATATGGCGGCAGTTGTTGCCGATGAAACCGGACAGGGTGAGTTGATAGAGACGGATCAGCGACGTACCGAGCACGCGGCCGGGCGTCTTCGGCCACCTGCCCTGCCAGTTGCGGCCGCTGCGAACCGGCGGCGACCCAGTGTTGCGGGAATGGTCGGAGCACATGAGATCAGGCGGCGCTTGCGCGCCGTTCGGCGATCTGGTCGAGCGCATCGACTACGGCATCGAAGACGAGCAGCGTCGAAGCGTGGCGGGCGCGGTAGTCCTTCACCGGCATCAAAAACTGGAGATCGGCAAAACGACCGGTCGGCGCCGGACCGTCCTCCTTGAGCATGGCGATCATCTGGTCGCGCACGGTACGCAATTCGTCGGCGCTTGCGCCGACGATGTTCTGCGCCATGATCGAGGATGAAGCCTGGCCAAGCGCGCAGGCCTTCACCTCCTGGCCATAGTCGGCGACGGTATCGCCATCCATCTTCAGATCGATGGTAACGGTCGAGCCGCACAGCTTGGAATGCGCCTTCGCAGAGGCGTCCGGTTCGGCCAGCCGTAGAGTGCGCGGGATATTGCCGGCGAATTCGAGGATTTTCGCGTTATAGACGTCGTCGATCACACTGTCTGCTCCGGTATTACGCCGCCGTGGCATGCCGGTTTTTCGGCCATCGGGCCTGTTTTCCCGCTTTCCCTACCATATATATTTTACAAGCGGCCGGGAACAAGGCATATGCCGCGTGCCGTTGACCGGAACCCGTCGGTTCCGGTTTATTAAAGGTCAGTGGTCCGTTCAACTCGTTCCGGCGTATCAAGACCGGAACTACGGGAGACACCTTCATGGATGCCATGGTCAACGCCCTTCCGAGCGAATCGGAAGAGGACAAGGCGAAAAAAAAGCGCCCGCGCCCGACGCGGGAAGAAGCCGAAGCCGCGGTTCGCACGCTGCTGATGTGGGCCGGCGACGATCCGGACCGCGAAGGGCTGATCGAGACGCCGCAACGCGTCGTGAAGGCCTATCGCGAAATGTTCGCCGGTTACGACATGGACCCGCACGAAGTGCTCGACCGCACCTTCGAGGAAGTCGCCGGTTACGACGACATCGTGCTGGTGAAGGATATTTCCTTCCATTCGCATTGCGAACACCACATGGTGCCGATCATCGGCAAGGCCCATGTCGCCTATCTGCCGGATCACCGGGTACTCGGCCTGTCCAAGATCGCCCGGGTGGTCGATATCTACGCCCAGCGTCTGCAGACGCAGGAATCGATCACCGCGCAGATCGCCGCGACAATCAACGAGGCGCTGACGCCACGCGGCGTTGCCGTCATGATCGAAGCCGAGCATATGTGCATGGCAATGCGCGGCATCCGCAAGCAGGGATCGACGACCATCACCACCTCGTTTACCGGCGCCTTCAAGGACGATCCGGGTGAGCAGGTGCGCTTCATTTCGATGGTCCGCGGCGCAAGCCTGGCTTGATCGCGCGATTGCGGCGTCGTAGAGCCGTCGCATGACGACTTCGCAGAACACTCCCTTCCCCGCCCCCGGCTCCAAGACGGAACTGGAATCGGGTGACGTGCTGTCGCCGCGATTCAATGCCGACGGCCTCGTGACGGCGGTTGCGGTCGATGCGAATGACGGTACCGTATTGATGGTCGCACACATGAACGCGGAAGCGTTGCGGCTGACGCTCGAAACCGGGATCGCACACTACTGGTCGCGCTCTCGCCAGGCGATCTGGAAGAAGGGCGAGACATCGGGAAACATGCAATCGATCAGAGAGATCCGGATCGACTGCGACCAGGACTGCGTGGTTTTGAAGGTCGAGACCGCCGGGGACGGCGCAAATTGCCATACCGGCAGGCGCAGCTGTTTCTATCGCACCGTCGTTGACGGACCCGACGGGCAGCCCCGCCTTGCACCTGACGAAGCCGATCCGCCGCGTTTCGATCCCGATACCGTCTACGGCCCAAACACGTGATTTTTTCACGGATTTGACACTAATTTGTCCCACACTCAATATTCAGGGATTGGGGACATCGTCAGTACGCCATGCAATTAGCCAACTTTTCCCGCCGGAAGGCAAGGATCGTAGAGCCGCCCGAAGACTTCGATGAAACGCCGAAGCCGGCGCGCAGAAAGGCGATCGCGCTCGCGCTTGGCGGCGGCGCCGCGCGCGGTTGGTCCCATATCGGCGTACTGCATGCGCTGGACGAGGCCGGCATCGAAATCGAAATGATCGCCGGCACCTCCATCGGCGCCCTTGTTGGCGGCTGCTATCTGGCCGGCAAGCTGAACGAACTCGAACGCTTCGCCCGCTCGCTGAGCCGCCGGCGCATGCTTGGTTTGCTCGACATCCAGTTCGCCGGGTCTGGCCTTTTCGGCGGCATGCGGCTGAACCGCGAGATGGAAGAACACATGCGTGATGTGCAGATCGAGAATCTGCCGAAGCCTTTCGTTGCCGTCGCCACGGAAATTGCCACCGGTCACGAAATCTGGCTGACGCATGGCGACCTGGTCGCGGCCATGCGGGCTTCCTATTCGCTCCCGGGCATATTCGAACCGGTCGACTGCAACGGCAAGATCCTGGTCGACGGTGCGCTGGTCAATCCGGTGCCGGTATCCGTGTGCCGCGCGCACGAGCAGCCGCGGGTCGTTGCGGTAAACCTGAATTACGATCTGTTCGGGCGCTCCGGCGTCGTCAAGCACGGCGCGCCACGCGCCGAAATGAATGTCCGCGCCACAGACGACACCGCAGAAACCTCGAATCGCAAGGCGCCAGCCAAGTCATCGCGTCTCGGCATTTCGGGCGTAATGGTGGAATCCTACAACATCATCCAGGACCGCATCTCGAGGGCCCGGCTCGCCGGCGATCCGCCGGACTATGCGCTGCATCCGCGCCTGTCGGATATCGGACTGGCCGATTTCCACCGCGCTTCCGAGGCGATCGACCGCGGCTACGAGGCAACGATGAGCCGGCTGGTCGACCTAGAGCGTCTCACCGAACTGGTCTGACAGTCAGGCCGAGGCGATATAGGAGCGGATTTCTTCCGCTTCGCGCTCGACTTCCATGATACGCCGCTTGACGACGTCGCCGATAGAAATGACTCCGGCGAGCTTGCCGTCCCGTTCGACCGGAAGATGACGGAAGCGCCCTTCTGTCATCAGTTCCATGACTTCGAGCACGGTGGACTCCTCGGAACAGGTACGAACCTTGGTCGTCATCAGGTCGGCAACGGACCGCTGCAATGCACTGGTGCCGCCCGAACTGATGGCGCGGACGATATCGCGTTCCGAAAGGATGCCCTTGATCACCTTGTCGGGCGTCGAAACGATCAGCGCCCCGACATTGTAATCGGCCAGAGCCTTGATCGCATCCGCGCCGGTCGCGTCGAGAGGCAGCGTAAAAACGTCCGTGCCCTTATCGGCAAGAATATGCTTGACCATCATGAGCGTACATTCCTCCTTGCTTCCCCTGCCAACAGCATGCGCTGAGGGTCGGCAATTTGCAACAATCGCTTACTGTAGGTCAGATCTTCCATGCGGACTGCGGCGATCGAAAACGGGGATGAGGAAGAAGCCCGCCAGCAAGCCACCGATATGGGCCTCCCAGGCGATCGAGCCGCCTTGCTGCAGACCGAAAAGATCAAGGCCGATAGCTACATTCATGCCGACCCACACGAGCAGGAACGGCACGACGCCACGGACACGGAACGTATCGCCGATCGAAAGCAACGGGCCGTCGAAGCCGTGACGCGGATGACGCCGGTTGGCCCGCAGACCGAACCGGGCCGCGGCGCCCATGAACCCGGAAACCGCGCCCGACGCGCCGATGACCGGGACCGGATCTCCGAAATAAATCACGAGATGGGCGGCGGCCGCCAAGCCGGCGGTGACGACCCAGAAGGCGATGCTGCGCACCCAACCGATTCGATAGGCAAGCGGTGAGCCGAACGCCGTCAACCAGACGATGTTGATGGCCAGGTGAGCCCAGTCGCCATGCACGAAAGCATAGGTGACCGGTGAAACGATAGCCGCGAAATCAAGCGTGAAGAGATCCGGCCTGTAGCGGATCGGGAAGAACGCCATCTCGATGACCAGCCGCATATCCGCTTCGGGCGACAGGATGTTCGTCCGCACGACGTGAATGCCAATGCAGATAGCCGCCAGCGCCACGATCACCCCGTGCAGGTTGAATACGGGCGGGTTCCCGGCAGGCGGACTTCCCGGCGGCGGCGTTTCGCCGGCATTCAGTGGATTTGTCTGAGCGTTCATGAAGATTCTTCGGAAGGCATGACAGAGATATCGGGCAAAAAGAAAGCCATTCAAGCTTTCGCTTGAATGGCTTGGTGAGCCCCCTGCCCATCCCCGGAATTTAGCTGCTGTGAAACCGATTGGCCCCGTTGGCCGGAACTTGGCAGACACGGCCTGCGGCCGCAATCGAAACCATTTGTTAACCTTAACATCACCGGGAAACCGCCGCTGGCCCGGAAAATGCGCGTTTATCCACGTGGGTGATGAAATTCCGCACCGCTGTTTCAGAACGGGACAGCGGCGGGATTTCGGGGACTGAGGCAAGCGGGACATGCGCCATAAAGAAACGATAGGACTGTTCGACTACTGGAACGAAATTCGCGGAGAGCGCGAGGCACCGTTGCGGTCGGAGATTTCTCCGGCGGCGCTCGGACGCTTGCTTCCCTCTGTCATGCTGCTCGAGCAGCGCGAAGACGGTGAAATCGTGTTCCGCTTGGCCGGCACCCGAATCTGCAGCCTGCGCTGCCGCGAACTGAAAGGACGCCCGTTCAACGGGCTGTTCCGTGACGAAGATCGCGTGGCGCTGACGAAGGTCCTGCATTCGGTCGAACGCGACAATGCCCTGGTCGTGCTGGATGTCATTGCCGACAACGGTGACGGCAATGGCGTTCCGGTCGAGATCGCGCTGCTCCCGCTGGCCGACGAGACACCCCGCATCCTCGGGATCGCGAGCCTGAAGAAGACGCCCTACTGGTTCGGCGCCGAACCCGCAAAGCTCGAACTGCGCGGCATACGCTACATGGACTCCCGCTCGGAGCTGCCGTATCTGCACAGCCGTCCGTCGGTGCCGGTCCGGCACAGGCAGACGCCACCGGAACCCAGCCTTCGCGACCGTTTGAGACTGCTCAGCGAGAGCAATCCGGCCCGGCCGAAAACGGCTTTGCGCATCTTCACGGTACATGACGGCGGAAAGAAGTAACCAAAACTTCAATCGAGCGGACCAACGCGGGCGGCAATAGCGCAAACCAATAACCACCCGTTAACTAGCCGAACCCTATGCTTCGGGCATAATCTCAGACCAACCGGACTGACCGCATAATGCTCGGCGCACAGCAAACCGAATTCGAACACGAACGCCGGCAGCACCAAAGAGTCAAAGTGCTGCTGCATGGCCGTTTGATGTTGTCGGATCGTTCCGAACATCGCTGCCAGGTGAACGACATGTCGCCGGGCAGTGCATTTCTTGTTACCGAAGGCGCCGGCCAGATCGGAGAACGCGTTATCGCGTATGTCGATCACATCGGCCGGATCGAGGGCAAGATTTCTCGCGTCATGCCGGATGGTTTCGCTCTCGAACTGAATACGACGCCGCGAAAGAAGGCGAAGCTTGCCGCGCAGTTGACCTGGCTTGCCAACAAGCACGAACTGGATCTGCCCGAAGACCGCCGCCACGAACGTATCGCGCCGCGCAATCCGGCTGGCCTGCTGTCGCTGGAAGACGGCCGGCAGTATCGCTGCCGCATTATCGACCTGTCGCTGTCCGGCGCCGCTATCGAGATTGACGTCCGTCCCGCGATCGGGACGCAAGTCACCCTCGGCAACATGCGCGGCCAGGTTGTTCGCCATTTTGATGAAGGCATCGCGATCGAATTCGCAGTCGTACAGCGGCGAGAGTCTCTGAAGCAGTATCTCGGTTAGGTCCTGCCTGCCGACCTCCAGGAAAGGCGCTTCGCTTTGCGGGGCGCTTTTTCTTTTTCTCTTACGCAGATTTCACAACAACCGCGGTCACAAACCCGGACGGCATAGTGCCGTCCGAGTTCGCTAAAATTTTATTCGATCTTTTCTAGGATTGGAATCAAAAGCAGATAAATTTTTATTCAAGTATAGATTTGTCTTTGTTTAAATACACAGGCTGCACTTCGCGATAGCTAAAATATTACATGCCATTGTGCTCTCCACTGGGGAGACGATGGAATGCATAAATTCAAAAAGAACTTTACTCTTGCCGCGACTGCCGCTGCGGTCGCGCTCGGTACGGGCATGGCAGACGCCAAGGCCACCTCGATGAAGCTCGGCCGCTACACCAGCCAGCCAATCGGACACTACGAGTTTTGCCAGCAGGTACCGGCGGAATGCCGTTCCAACGGCTCGAATGTCGCGCCGGATAAGCTGACGCCGGAGATGTGGAAAACACTTCTGCGCATCAATTCGGACATCAATGCGATCATCGCACCGCGTACCGATTACGAGATGTGGGGACGCGAGGAAATCTGGTCCTATCCGGTCAAGTACGGCGATTGCGAAGACTATGCGCTTCTCAAGCGGCACGAACTGATCGTCGCGGGCTTCAAACCGGGCAATCTTCTGATTACCGTTGTGCTGCAGCCAAATGGCGACGGCCACGCGGTTCTGACCGTGCGCACGGATCACGGCGACTTCATTCTCGACAATCTTGTCGGCTCGGTCCTCGACTGGCGCGATACGCGCTACCGCTTTCTGAAGCGGCAGTCGTCGGCAAATGCCGGAAAATGGGTCGACATTATCGATGAACGCAGGAGTGTCGCGCAGAACTAGTCGTTACGACAGAACACAGAGGTCCCCGGTCGAGTCCCCAAACCATCCCATCCCCAACGACCGGGTCAGGAGCCGGCCATCCCAGATGGTCGGCTCTTTCTTTTTGTGAACGCAACTTCAGGCAGGCTTCATGCCGTCCGCGAAGCGCCTTGCGTTATCGACGTAGTGGCTGGCCGACTCGCGCAGCATCCCGATCGCCTTGTCATCGAGCGTCCGCACGACGCGGGCCGGCGTACCGACGATCAGGCTGCCGTCCGGAAACTCCTTGCCTTCGGTCACCAGCGCGCCGGCACCGACCAGGCAGTTCCTGCCAATCCTGGCCCCATTCAGCACGATGGCCCCGATACCGATGAGACTGTTCTCCCCGATGGTGCATCCATGCAGCATGGCGCGATGACCGATCGTGCAGCCTTCGGCGATATCGAGCGGGAAACCCATGTCGGTATGCATGACACTGTGTTCCTGCACATTGGTACGGGCGCCGATGGTGATGCGCTCATTGTCTCCGCGCAGCACGCAGCCAAACCAGATCCCGCTGTCCTCGCCAAGCGTGACCTTGCCGATGACATGCGAGTCATCGGCAACGAATGCCGGCCCCCTGCCCGCGAATTCCGGCTTCACGCCGTCCAGTTCATAAAGCGCCATGTCACCTCCCGCCTTGTTGTCGCGACCGGGAAACTCTCACGGGAGCGGCCCCCGCTACAAGAGCCCCCGCGTGCTTTCCAGAGCGAGAATGCCGAGCGAGCCGGTCCATACCAGAATGAGAAATGTAAAAACGAAGGTATTTCGCAGCGAAAGCGCGACGCTGCCGGGCTTCGCGCGGTCGAGTGCGCGCACGAGCAGAACAGGCCCCGTGCAACAAAAGACGAGAAACGCCGCCAGCATGCCAATCTCGTCCAGTGTTTCGCGATCGAAGTCGGGCGTGAAACCGATCACACCGCGGACGAGGTGAAACAACGCTATCGCCACTGCAGACCCAGTGACAAACACCAAAAACGCAACCATCGACACATCCCCGTTTACCGAAAGTTTACCAAAGACGTATCGAGTGATGCACATAGGATGCCAGTTATCCTGTGCCAATTCGGGGCACTTTGACGGAACCATGCCAAGCGCAACAGCAAGCACTGACGACGCCCTCGACATCAGGAAGGGAATGCCCGACCTGGCCGTACGGCTGTTCATGGGATTCGGAGTTCTGGCGCTTCTTTCCGTGGTAATCCTGATCGCCGGCAAGCTTTACGGCCGCTCGCTCGTTCACGCCGGTCACACATCTTCGACGGAAAGGTTCGAGCTTGTCGTCGGCAGCGATGTGCTCATCGTCCCGGCCAACATGATCCGCAAGGAAGAGCAGCGCCATTCCGGCAACGCAAAACGCCTCGATCTCTACATACACTGGCCGAGCGTTTCAGGTTTCCGCGACCGACTCGCGGCGGAGTTCAACAATGTCGATCCGGCAACGAATTCTATCGTTTTCGTGTCGATCATGCCGCGTACGACAACCCGTGACATGGCGGGACGGTTCGATCCGGTTTACCGGAAGGTGATGACCGGCGGGCCACTGGCGGCGGGGCCGGAATTGCTGGCCCACACCCTGTCAACCGAACATGGATATATCGGCGAGCGCCTCGTCTACAGCGCGCCAGAAGTGCGCGGAGGCGAGCGATTCGTCGCGCGCTGCCAGGATAGCGATGCCGCGCATGTGATTCTCGCCCCTTGCGAAACCGAAATTCACTTCGGCGAAACGCTGACGGCGCAGATCCGCTTTCCGGCGCGGCTTCTCAATGAATGGCGCGGGCTGCATGTCGCCCTACCCGTCTTTTTACAAGATCTTCTCGCCGGTCGCGCCGACTAGTCGTCGTCTTCCAGGTCGAAATCGAGAATCGACATGGAAAGGTCATATGAGATCTCGCCTTCGTCCTCGATGCGGGTCACCACGCCGAGGAACTCCTCGCCGGCATATAGCTCCGCCGAATCGGCGATGCGCGGACGCGGCTTGACCGCAAGGGACGGGTTTCCGAAGGTTTTCTGGAAAAAACGCGTCAGTTTCGTCAGCTCTTCGGATGTCACAGACAGGCTCCTGTTCTTGATCTTGGTGTGTGCCCTGATTGCACGATGGCAAAACACGATTGACGCGCCAGTGCAAGTCCGGCGCGCCCTGCTTAATTTCCGTGGCAGTTGTGGGTTTAGTCGGACTCGAGAAGCTGGTCCATCACCCGCGACGGTTCGCTGCAGCCCGAACCACCCATGACGCGAGCCGGAACCCCCGCAACCGTCATGGAGGCCGGGACGTCCTTCAAGACGACCGATCCCGCGGCAACCTTGCTGCAATTACCGACCTTGATGTTGCCAAGAATCTTCGAGCCGGCACCGATCAGCACACCGTCGCCGATCTTCGGATGACGGTCACTGCCTTCCTTGCCGGTGCCGCCAAGCGTCACCGAATGCAGAATCGAGACATTGTCGCCAATCACCGCGGTTTCGCCGACGACAAGGCCGGTGGCGTGATCGAGAAAGATGCCCTTGCCGACGCGCGCTGCCGGATTGATATCCGTCTGGAAGACGGCCGATGAACGGCTTTGCAGGTAGAGCGCGAAGTCGAGCCGCCCCTCACGATAGAGCCAATGCGCCAGACGGTGCGTCTGGATCGCATGAAAACCCTTGAAATAAAGGAGCGGTTCTATGAAGCGCGTGCATGCCGGATCGCGGTCATAGACCGCCTGCATGTCGACACGCACGATCTCGCTCCAGGTCGGATCGGCTTCCAACATGGACCGGAAGGACTGGCGCAACAGGTCGGCGGACATGTCCGGGTGGTCGAGGCGTTCAGAAATACGGTGAATAATCGCATCTTCCAGCGTCGGCTGGTTGAGCACCGTCGTCAGCATGAATGCGCCGAGCGCGCGATCCTTAGAAATCGCGGCTTCGGCTTCCTCGCGGACGGCGTGCCAGATCGGATCCAGCGCCTGGATCTGCGAGGGCGAAACTGATTCGCGATGCTGTGCCATGACGGCCTCCATCGTTGTCGATACGTCGATAAATAGCGTATCGGGACCCGAATTTAAACGAGTTGAGATCAAAACTTCTTAAGCGATGATCAAGGGCGGTTAATGAATCGCGCCCAGGAACTCGAGGACGGCCTGTTTGAAAACGCGGTCGCCCACGGCCAGCATGTGGTCCCGGCCCGGAATGTCGACCGCTTCGGCGTGAGGCATCAAGGCCGCCAGTTGCTGTGGAGAGCCGGCAATGTCGTCCTTCGTGCCGACGGCTACCAGAGCCGGCGTCGCGATCATACCGGCCTGTTCCGGCGTCAGTTTCTTGCGCGAGGATTCGATGCAGGCCGCAAGTGCGACACGGTCGCTGCCGGTCTGGTCGGCGAATGCCCGGAAGGTGCGCGGACGCGGTGCGGTGACATCGTCGATGGAATCGGCAAGCAACGCCTCGGCGATTCCCTCCCAGCCGCCGAGCCCCTCGACCATTCCGATGCCCAGTCCGCCAAAGACAACAGAACGCATCATTTCCGGCGCGGCCAGCGCCATGAAGGCGGAGATGCGGGCTCCCATCGAATAACCCATTACGTGGGCGCTCGATATTTCAAGATGCCGTAGCAGCGCGATCGAATCGCCGGCCATCTTTTCCGGCGTATAGGCCTCTGTAACGTGCGGTTTGTCGCTTTCGCCATGTCCCCGATTGTCGATGGCGATCACCCGATAGCCCGCTTCGCCCAGCGTCTTCAGCCATCCCGGATTGATCCAGTTGACTGTCTTGCTGGACGCAAAGCCATGGATCAGCAGAATCGGATCGCCCGCGGGCTCGCCTTCATCGAAATAGGCAAACTTGAGGTCATCATGGGTAAAATTGGGCATTGAGTCGTTCTGCCGTGCTTGTGTGGGTTCCTGACGGATTTGCGCCGCGACTGGCTACCAATTCCCTTTCCGGGGCGCTAGTGTGCAACGCGGCATTGGCTGCTGCGCGGCCTTGCAGAGATATAGTTATTCACACAGGACCTAACGATGGCTGGCCACGGGACGCCTCATTTCCAGAACGACGCCGGGAATGCGAAAATCGAGATCGGCGTGAAGGAATTCATGTGCGTAGGAGCCAATCCCCCCTACGACCACCCCCATGTCTTTCTCGACATGGGCGACGAAAGCGAAAAGGTCTGCCCTTATTGCTCGACGATCTATGTCTACAATCCCAAGCTTGGCGCGGATGAAACGCGCCCCGAAGGTTGCCAGTTCGAGCCGACACAGTCGGCCGCCTGACAGTCACGTCTGAAACCAGGACGACCGGATACCGGTGAGCGACAAGGTACATATTCTCATAGCCGGCGCGGGCATAGCCGGCCTGACAGCGGCGCTGGCACTTGCCAGACACGGCGTAGCCTCGACAATCGTGGAAGACTTTCGCGAACCGTCGGAAGTGGGCGCGGGGCTGCAAGTCGCACCGAATGCCAGCCGTATCCTGCGCGATCTCGGCGTACTGGACGCACTGACAGAAAAGGCGGTCGCGCCCAATTCAATCCGACTTGGCGATGCACCGTCCGGGCGCATCCTGCTCGACATGGCGATTACGCCGGAATGGCTGGAGCGGATGGGCGCGCCCTACCTGACCGCGCACAGGGCCAACCTGCATGGCGCGCTCTACGCAGCGGCGACCGTCGATCCGGCAATCGACATCATCACGGGCCATCGCGTCTCCGAAGTCAGCCAGAACGAGAACAGCGTCACGACCAGCCTCGAAGCGGACTCAGGCAAACGCGAAATCGTCTCGGACATTCTGATCGGCGCCGACGGAATCTGGTCGAAGACGCGAGCGGCCGTGACCGGCGCCGCGGAACCGAAACCCACCGGGCGTATCGCCTGGCGCGCCATCGGCCCTGCCTCGACAGCCAGCGCGAACAAGGTGACCGCATGGATGGCACCCGACAGTCATCTGGTCACCTATCCGGTGCGCAATTCCGAAACACTCAACATCGTCGCGGTTACGCACGGCCGGCTGGAAGCGCATGACTGGTCGCACGAGGCCGACCAGGCGCAACTGGCGAAGCTTCTCGAAAGCGCCAAAAGCATCACCGACCTCGGCGCCGTCGAGAAGGCAAGCTGGACCACATGGCCGCTCAGCGCGGTTTCCCCGTCCGCGCCATGGCATTACGGCCGCGTGCAACTGATCGGCGATGCCGCGCACGGCATGGAGCCGTTCGCCGCCCAGGGCGCGGCCATGGCGATCGAGGATGGCTATGCAATCGGAATAGCCTTCTCCAAGTACGCGGGCGACCCAGAAGAGGCGTTCCTGCATTACAGGTCGCTACGGATCGGGCGTATCCTGCGGGTGGCGCGGCGAACGGAATTCAACCGCTGGACCTACCATCAAAGCGGTGCAGGCCGGGTCGCACGCAACATGTTCTTCTCGATGCGCTCGCCCGAGGCCTTTTTCGGCGACCTCGACTGGCTCTACGGCTATACGATGCCTGAATGAAAAAAGCCGGCCTCGGGGCCGGCTTTTTCTCCTGCACCCTGATACGCAATACTCAGTGCAAGATCTGGCTGAGGAACAGCTTGGTCCGCTCATGCTGCGGATTGTCGAAGAAGTCGTCCGGCTCATTCTGTTCGACGATCTGGCCCTGATCCATGAAGATCACGCGGTTGGCTACCTGACGGGCGAAACCCATTTCGTGGGTCACGCAGAGCATGGTCATGCCCTCTTCGGCGAGGCCGACCATGGTGTCGAGCACTTCCTTGATCATTTCCGGATCTAGCGCGGATGTCGGCTCGTCGAACAGCATGATGCGCGGGTTCATGCACAGCGACCTGGCGATCGCCACGCGCTGCTGCTGGCCACCGGAGAGCTGGCCGGGAAACTTGAGCGCCTGTTCGGGGATCTTGACACGCTCGAGGAAGTGCATCGCGCGCTCCTCGGCTTCCTTCTTCGGCATCTTGCGCACCCAAATCGGCGCCAGGGTGCAGTTTTCCAGGATCGTCAGATGCGGGAATAGGTTGAAGTGCTGGAACACCATGCCGACCTCGCGGCGGATTTCGTCGATCTTCTTGAGGTCGTTGGTCAATTCAATGCCGTCGACAATGATCTTGCCCTTCTGGTGCTCTTCCAGCCGGTTGATGCAGCGGATCATGGTCGACTTGCCGGAACCGGAAGGGCCGCAGATAACGATTCTCTCGCCACGCATGACCTTCAGATTGATGTCGCGCAGGACATGGAAGTCGCCGTACCACTTGTGCATATCGACGATTTCAATCGCGACATCGGTGTCAGAGACCGCCATCTTGGAACGGTCGGCCCTGATCTCCTCGGATGCGGCAGCGTTTTCAGACATATTCCGGGTTCCTTATCGTTTGTGACCTGTATCGAGCTTGCGTTCCATGAACATGGAGTAGCGCGACATGGAGAAACAGAAGATCCAGTAGATGATGGCTGCAAAGAAGTAGCCCGACAGCGACTGCACCGGCGATGACCAGGCCGGGTCGGAAAAGGACGACTGGATCTGGCCCAGGAAATCGAACAGGCCGATGATCAGCACCAGCGTGGTGTCCTTGAACAGGCCGATGAAGGTGTTGACGATGCCCGGGATCACCAACTTGAGCGCCTGGGGCAGAATGATCATGCGCATCATCTGCGTCCAGTTCAGCCCGAGTGCCATGGCACCCTCATACTGGCCCTTGGGCAACGCCTGCAGGCCGCCGCGAACGACTTCCGCCATATAGGCAGAAGAAAACAGCGCGACGCCGATCAAAGCGCGCAGCAGTTTGTCGAAGGAGACGCCCTCCGGCAGGAACAGCGGCAACATCACAGAGGACATGAACAGAACGGTGATCAGCGGCACACCGCGCCAGAACTCGATGAAGACGATCGAGAAAAAGCGCACGATCGGCAGCGCCGACCGGCGGCCGAGCGCCAGCGCAATTCCCAGCGGCAGCGATGCGGCAATGCCGGTCACGGCGATGACGAGTGTCACCAAGAGGCCGCCCCACACTTCGGTTTCGACATGGTTCAGGCCAAAATCGAAGCCGAGGATGAACAGCAGGATGAAGAGCCCGGCGAACAATGCGGCGATGGACTTCAGGCTCGGGAGCGGATCGGAATCCGACAAATAGGCAAATGCATATGCCGCAACAAACGCGAGAACCGTGAGGACAGCGAGCGGTATGTAAAAGCCACCTACCTCGAAATCCCCGCCGGTCAGCAGGATCAACGCTGCAAGCGGGAAGATCACCGCAACGAAAAGGATATTTTCCCGTTTGAAAGGCGCCGACGGGATCAGCAGCGGGATCAGACCGCCGAAGAAAAGGATACCGACGATGTTGACGCGCCATTGTTCCGCATCCGGATAACGGCCGTAGACGAACTGGTTGGCGTAGGCCCCGACATAGGCCCAGCAAGCGCCAAACCAGCCATTGGGCTGAATACCGCCCTGGGCCTCGGTGGCGCATGCTGCGCGGTCCGCGCCGGTCCACACCGCATTGGTCACCATGAAACTGACGACCGGCGGGATCACGACATAGAGGACATAGATACAGAACAGCGTCAGGATCGTGTAGGGAACTGACGAAAACAGGCTTTCGCGCAGCCACGCAACGATGCCCTTCGACAACGCCGGCGCGGGCTGCTCGGGCAGCATTTCACTGCGGACATAAGCCAGGTCGGCCATGTGCGGCTGGTTGCTCATCGTCTTATCTCTCCACCAGCGCGACGCGGCTGTTGTACCAGTTCATGAACAGCGACGTGAGAAGCGAAATCGTCAAGTAAGTCAGCATCGTCAGCGAGATGATCTCGACTGCCTGGCCCGTCTGGTTGAGCGCAGTACCGGCAAAGACGGACGTCAACTCCGGATAGGCGATGGCGACGGCGAGCGAAGAATTCTTCGTCAGGTTCAGATACTGGCTTGTCAGTGGCGGGATGATAATGCGCAGCGCCTGCGGAATAACCACCAGACGCAGAGTCGGGCCGCTCCTGAGACCCAGCGCATGAGCCGCTTCGGTCTGCCCCCCGCTGACTGCGAGAATGCCGGCACGGACGATCTCGGCTATAAAGGAGGCGGTGTAGGTCGACAGAGCGACCAGCATGGCGATGTATTCGGGTATGATCGTCATGCCGCCCTTCGGACGAAAACCGCCCGCTTCGGGAATATCCCAGCTCAGGGGCGCACCAGTGGCGATGAAGACGATCAGTGGCAAAACGACAATGATGCCGAGGCCGACCAAAAAGCTCGGAAAGATCTGGCCGGTCGCCATCTGCCGCTTGTAGGCCCAACGGCCGATTGCCCAGGCGATAATGCAGGCGGCGATGAAAGCGTAGAAGATAAAGGCCGCTCCCTCGCCCCACACCGGCTTGGGCGCGAAATAGCCACGGTTGTTCAGCAGGCCGAGGAAACCGAAATCGAGGCCGTCTCGGGGTTGCGGCAACAGCCGGAGGACGCCGAAATACCAGATGAAAATCTGCAACAGCAACGGGATGTTGCGCAGGCTTTCGACATAGACCGTGGCCAGCTTGCGGATGAGCCAGTTTTTCGACAGGCGGGCGACGCCGACTATGAAACCTATGATGGTGGCGAATATGATGCCAACGAAGGCCACTACCAGCGTGTTGATCAATCCGACCAGGTAGACACGGCCGTAGGTGGAAGATGCCTGGCTGTACTCGATCAGCGATTGGCTGATGGCAAAGCCGGCATTGGAGGACAAAAATCCCCACCCCGAGGCGATTCCGGCCGCCTGCAGGTTGTCGTTCATATTCGTCCAGCCCTCATAGGCGAGATAGACGATCAGCACGGCCAACACGATCTGGAATAACCAGCCGCGAACTTCCGGATTGTTGAGAAGAGCGACCTTCGGAGCACTATCCTCGGAGGCGCCCGGCCCGCCGGGTGTCACATCAGTAACAGCCATATCGGTTTTCACCTGTTCATCGTGACGGACATGTCATTCCAGGCATTGATCGCGGCACAGCTGCGCCCCCAATCAGCCGAGACGGCATATCCCCACCCTGATGCAATTCACCCGGCCGCAAGGCGGCCGGGTGAAGTTTTGTCTTAGCGGATCGGCGGGCCGTACATTAGGCCGCCCTTGGACCACAGCGCGTTCACGCCGCGGGCGATGCCTAGCGGAGTATCCGGACCGACGTTGCGGTCGAACATCTCGCCATAGTTGCCAACCGCCTTGATGGCGTTGGCTGCCCAATCGGCGGTGAGGCCAATGTCCTTGCCGAAATCACCCTCGGTGCCGAGAAGACGCTTGATTTCCGGGTTTTCGCCGGCGGCCATCTCGTCAACGTTCGCCTGGGTGATGCCGAATTCCTCGGCGTTCACGGTTGCGATGTGGACCCACTTGACGATGTTGAACCACTGGTCATCACCCTGACGAACAACCGGACCAAGCGGCTCCTTGGAGATGATCTCCGGCAGAACCTTGTGCTCGCCCGGATCGGTGAGTTTGAGACGTTGTGCATAGAGGCCGGACTGGTCGGTCGTATAAACATCGCAACGGCCTGCATCGTAGGCTGCAACGACCTCGTCGGCTTTCTCGAAGGCGACGAGTTCGTATTCCATGTTGTTGGCACGGAAGTAGTCGGCGACGTTCAGTTCGGTCGTCGTGCCCGTGTTCGTGCACACCGAAGCGCCGGAGAGTTCCAGCGCGGAGTTGATGTCCATCGAGGTACGGATCATGAAGCCCTGGCCGTCATAGTAGTTTACGCCGGCGAAGTTCAGGCCGAGCTGCGTGTCGCGGCTCATGGTCCAGGTGGTGTTGCGGGAAAGGAGGTCGACTTCGCCGGACTGCAGCGCCGTGAAACGCTCCTTGGCCGAAAGCGGAGTAAACTTCACCGCTTCACCGTCGCCGAAGATGGCGGCGGCAACAGCACGGCACAGATCGACGTCGAGGCCGCTCCAGTTGCCGTCTGCGTCGGGATTGGAGAAACCGGGCAGACCCTGGCTCACGCCACACTGCACAAATCCTTTCGCCTTCACATCATCAAGCGTTGCTGCATGGGCAGCAGAACCGGCCATGGCCAGAGCCGCTGCACCGAGAACGCCGGTCAGCATCAGTTTCTTCATTGAGTTCAACCTCTCGTTGCTCACATTACTTCAGACGGGCATGAGCATCGGCCCCAGGTGTCACGATAATGACCACCACGAGCAGCACATTGGTGAAATGTGCCACCGACGCCTCCCTCCACAATGGAAGACAAAGCCAATTTACCAGCATCGTCAAGGGCGAATGACACAATTGTGTCGCAATCTATCAACGCTCCCACAGCGCTTTGAGTGCCGCTTCTGATGCGAGAGGTACGATAAGAGGCGCCAGTCTTACCGATTGAGACGAGGAAGGGTCCGATCGCCGTCGAAGCTGAATACGGCGCGTCGGCGCGCAAGCCAGCGTGCGATCGCGAGCGCCATGATGGCGCCGATCGAAAAGCCGGCCACGACGTCGGACGGATAGTGCGCTCCCGCCGGAATACGCGCGCAACCGAGCATGAACATGATTGCGAACAGCGGCCACTTCGCCTGCGGGTGCCAGAGCATCAGAATAGCCGCCAGCGAGCCGGCGGTCGCCGCATGGCCGGAAGGGAAGCCCTGGAAGAGCGAGCTGAACTCGAACGGCGAAAAGCCATAGACTCCGAAATCATCCACCATGCGCGGACGCGCCCTGCCGACGATCTGCTTGATGATGTTGACGGTAATGCCAGGAATGGCGATCGCCGCGAGAATGTAGGCCGCGCGACCATAGGCGGTGAGCAACGCCCGTCGCGATGCGGTGCGCAACTCGCGCCAATCCATCAGTCCGATGATTGCGATCAGGATAATCGCCGGGACGATGTACCAGCCCGATTTTGCCGCGTCCGTTACATCCCGCAGAAATTCGAGCGCGAAATTGGGCGGCGACCCGGCAAAGGGCCGGAAATACGGATCGAAGATCGCGACGAAGGCCGTCAGACCTACGGCAGAAATGGCGATTTCGGTCATGCGCGCCGTCCAGACCGGCGGCGTACCGTTTAGCACCGGGCGCGACAAGCGAAACCACAGTCGCCGCGTCGTCGCAACGCCGCTGTCGAAGCGCGCCTTCACGAGACGGCCGGTGGCGGCAGCGGCAGCCGATACCTTTGGGAGTGTCTTGTTCGAAGAATCCATTAGAACCGTTTTGCCTGCAGTCGTCAGTGGCGAGTAACGCCTTCCTTGTTTTTGCGCAAGAAATCGGTACGCATTCCGGATCGATCAACCAGGGAGCGATCCGCATGACTGCGCCGACGGGCAAGAAGACACGAGGCATCAACACTCAGTTGGCACATGGCGGCTACGAGCCGCGCGATTTTCACGGCTTCGTCAATCCGCCGGTCGTCCACGCCTCGACCGTCCTTTTCCCCGACGCGCAGACCATGAAGACGCGCAACCAGAAATACACGTACGGCACGCGCGGCACACCGACATCGGACGCTCTGTGTTCGGCGGTCGATGCACTCGAGGGAAGCGCGGGGACAATCGCCGTTCCGTCCGGGCTTGCAGCTGTCACCGTTCCGTTGCTGGCGTTCCTGTCAGCCGGCGATCATGCGCTATTCGTCGACACGATCTATAATCCGACGCGCCGTTTCGCCGATACGATGCTGGCCCGCCTCGGCGTCGAGGTCGAATATTACGAGCCGGAAATCGGCTCGGATATCGCCAAGTACATCAAGCCGAACACAAAAGTCGTGTTCACGGAGTCACCCGGTTCCAATACGTTCGAGATGCAGGACATACCGGCAATTGTCGAAGTGGCGAAAGCGGCCGGCGCCGTCACGATGCTCGACAACACATGGGCGACTCCGCTCTATTTCAAACCGCTCGACTTCGGAATCGACATCTCGATCCATGCGGCGACGAAATACCCGGCCGGCCATTCCGATATTCTGCTCGGCACGGTTTCCGCCAACGAACGATGCTGGCAACAGCTGTGGGACGCCTATCTGACGCTTGGCACCCCGGCGGGGCCGGACGATGCCTATCAGGTACTGCGCGGACTGCGCACGATGGGAGTTCGACTGGAACGGCACCAGGAAAGCGCGCTGGAGATCGCACGCTGGCTGGAAAGCCGGCAAGGAGTCAAATCCGTTCTACACCCCGCACTGGAAAGCCACCCGGGCCACGCAATCTGGAAGCGCGATTTCTCCGGCGCGAGCGGCATCTTCTCCTTCGTGCTGGAAGGCGGAGACGCACAGGCCGAGGCCTTCCTCGACGCGCTGGATATCTTCGGCCTCGGCTATTCCTGGGGCGGCTACGAGAGCCTGGCCGTGCAGGTCTATCTCGGCGATCGCACGGTTTCGACGCGCGACTATGGCGGCGCGGTCATGCGGCTGCAGATCGGCCTGGAAGATGCAAGCGACCTGATCGACGACATCGCTGCGGGTCTGGAAGCGGCACACCGGGTGTAATTCCCAGAATACGCGGCCGGGAACGACAAAGCGCGGGGAGCTTTGCGGGAACCGGACGGCCCCGAGGCACGTTGTCTCTCCGCGGCGATTCGCGAGAGGTCCGGCTGTGCAGCTTCCGCTTCCCATCGACGAGAAAATCGTACCGATTCGCATGTTCGGTTATCCGGACGGGCCGCCACTCCGCACTGTTTTTCTGCACGGAGTCCTCGGATCGACGGCGATGTGGAAGGCGGTTGCTACCGTGGAGCCTGCAGATCGGTCTGTGGCGCTTCCGCTGCCCGGTCACTATCCATGGACGCTGGACGGCGCGGAAACGGCAGCGGCGCTCGAGCGCTTCGCCTTTCTGGACGACTACCGGCGCGCAATCCGGAGCATCACGACCGAACGTGTGCAAATCGTTGCACATTCCACCGGGGCGCTCGTTGCGCTGAAGTTCGCAGCAATCTATCCGGAGATGGTTTCGCGGCTTGTGCTCGCGGGCAGTTTTCCGTGCGGACGGGCTGCGGTCGGACGAAGCACCATGGCTGCCAGCGTAATGCTGCCGCTGATAGGTTCGCCGCTGTTTCTCGCGCTGTACCGCTCATGGCTCCATTCCCCGGGCACGTTCGCGCTCGGGTTGGCGTCGGCGAAATCCTTATCGCCACATGACACGGATGATCGAACGAGCCTGCGTTGCGAGCGCGAAATGCTGCGAGATCTGCGGAGGAGCGACCCGGAAGCGCTGAGACAGGTGGTCAGATGGCTCGGGCGCACGTCCCTGCTCGATGACCTGCGCGAGATAAGAGTCCCGGCCACGATTCTGGTTTCGCAGGAGGATCGTGTCGTGGACGCGAGGATGCAAATTCAGCTGGCCGCATCGCTTCCTGTCGCAAACGCGGCCCTGTTGCGATGCGGACATCTGCCGATGCTTGAATCACCTGACCTGCTGCGCAGCATCGTCTTCGCAAGGCCGGACGCCGCCTACCGGAACAACCCGGAGTAGCGGCCGCCGCGCAAGCGCAGTTTCGGCGCGAGATACCAGGCAAGCGGCGCGGTCAGGACAAGGGCCGCAACGATGGCGAGCGGCAACAAATACTTAATCATGTCCGCTGGGAAGGGTATCGACAGCACGGCAATCGCGCCGGCGCCGAAGATGACGGCGTTGAGCGGGAAATAGATCAGGGCTGCGATCATCGTTCTGGTGCGCATGATCAAGCTCCTTTCGACTTTGTGACAGGTTTCGCGATCAAAACGCCTCACCTCCGCACCGGTTCCGACAAATCGATCCGATGGCGGAACCTGCGCCGCGCGCGGGCGTTTGTCCGGTGACAACCAATGGAGAAATGCGAAATGGGTACACCCGAATATGCCATCGTCCAGCAGGAAAAGGGCTGGGCCTATGTCATCGACGGACGAACTTCCGATGCTTTCGGTACCCGCGAGGAAGCGGTGAAGGCGGCCCTTTCGGCGATCGAGAGGCGCGCGGAACGCGAGGAAGAACTGGATGAAGGCCTGGAAGACACGTTTCCGGCAAGCGACCCGGTTTCCATCACCCGGTCGACGCATCCGGGCAAGCCGGATCAATCCTGAAGAGAGTGGCGACCCCGGCAGGATTCGAACCTGCGACCATCGGCTTAGAAGGCCGGTGCTCTATCCAGCTGAGCTACGGGGCCACACCGGTTTTTCATGTCGGTTCGGCGCGGCGCGGTCAAGCGCGCCGTTCCAAGCCTATTCTCGCGGTCAGTGCGTCCAGGGCGACTTGCGGTCGTACTTGAAATTGTCGGAATAGGAGACGATGCGGCGCTTCGGCTGTTTCGGCTCATCGAGCCGATAGGCGATGCCGTGCTTTTCGGCATAGGCGACGGCATCGTCGCGCGTCGCGAATTTCAGCTTCACCTGGGCCAGTGGGTCCGCCGAAGAGGTGTAGCCCATCAGCGGGTCGATGGTTCGCGCCGTGGCGCGGTCAAATTCGAGGATCCATATACCGGTCTTCGCCTTGCCTGACTGCATGGCGGTTTTCGACGGGCTGTAGATACGGGCTGACACGGGGCACCCTCCTTGTCATGTCACCTCACCCGCCGCGCCGCATGTTGGTCGGAGCGGCAGGATTCGAACCTGCGACCCTCTGGTCCCAAACCAGATGCGCTACCAGGCTGCGCTACGCTCCGACATCAACCGCGACTTCAGCGGAAGCCGTCGCATACAACGGCCAAAGGGCAACGGCAACCGTCTCTATTCACCTGCCGGCGAAATAATCGGGTGCACGAGGCGATCCCCCGGAGCAATACCAAGCGTGTCGGCCAATCCTGCGTTGATTTCCAGCACGTAGAGCACCGGCTCACCGGACGGCACGGCGGCGGTCGAAAATGGCTTCGTGTCGCGGGCGATCGAAGCCAGTTCGCCATTCTCGCGCACGAAAAGCATGTCGAGCGAACGGGGTGTATTCTGCATCCAGAACGCGACCTCGCGAGTCTCGTCGAAAACGAACAGCATGGCGCGATCGTCCGGGAACTCGGTACGGAACATCAGGCCGCGAGAGCGTTCATCACTGTCGTCGGCCACCTCGATGGCGAACTGAGCAATTTTCGCTTCGCCGCGCATGATTGCCAACGGCGCCGCATCGACCGGCAGCAACATCGGCGCTTCCTGCGCCGCCGCCGGATTGGCATGCGGTAAAGCGACGACGCCGAAAACGAGCGTGAAGAAAATGACGACGGATTTGTTCATGATGCGCGGCCCTCGATAGCGGGCCGACAATTCAGTGCGATGACGGCATTTGTGTGCCGAGATCGGGATAAATCTCGGCTGCCATCAGGCCCTTGTCGCCCTCGCCGAAGCGGACGATCACCGCCTGGCCGGCGCGCAGTTCGGTCAAACCGAATCGGCGCAGCGTTTCCATGTGGACGAAAATATCCTCCGTCCCCTCGCCCCGGGTAACAAAGCCGAAACCCTTGGTGCGGTTGAACCATTTGACAATCACCCGCTCCAGACTGCTGGTCGGCGTGACATGGACGTGGGTCTTCTGTTCGGATTCACCGGGATGGACGGCGGTGGTATTGTCCATCGAGATAACATGGAATGCCTGCAGGCCGCGTTCGCCCTTCCTGGCCTGGCACACGATGCGCGCGCCTTCCAGTGCCGTCTGGTAGCCGTCGCGGCGCAGACAAGTCACATGAAGCATGACATCACCGAGACTGCCTTCATCAGGAACGATGAAACCGAAGCCCTTGGCTACGTCAAACCACTTGATGGCACCCGAGACCTCGATCGTTTCCGGGCTTTCCGAATGCCCGGCGAGATTCTCAAGATTGCCTGCAGATGTCCCCTTTTCCCCCATGACCGCGCTTTTCTCAATCGACCCACACTGATTCTCTGTTTGAAGGATACCATCGAGAGGTCGAAAGGCCACAAGGGCGATAATTCGTTTTACACATATCCTTGGGTTTTCTTTGCCGTCCCGTTTTTGGGCAATGGCCAGCGAATGTTTCTTGCCTTGTTACCAAGAGACACTAAAACGCCGGTGAAGAGGGAGAAACGACATGCGCTATCTGCACACAATGGTTCGCGTTCGCGACATCGACGAATCGCTGGCCTTCTACTGCGGCACTTTCGGACTCGAAGAGGTGCGCCGCATCGAAAACGAAGCCGGGCGATTTACGCTGATCTTCCTGGCGGCCCCCGAGGATGTGGACGCGGCAAAGGCCGGCGGCGCGCCGACGATCGAACTCACCTACAACTGGGATCCGGAAGACTACCAGGGCGGCCGCAATTTCGGCCACCTGGCTTACGAGGTCGACAATATCTACGAAACCTGCGAGCGCCTTTCTAAAAACGGCGTGACGATCAACCGGCCGCCGCGCGACGGGCGCATGGCCTTCGTTCGCTCGCCGGACGGCATCTCGATCGAACTGCTGCAAAAGGGCGAGGCACTGCCGAAGGCGGAGCCGTGGGCTTCGATGGAAAACACCGGCGCCTGGTAGGTCAGCGGCGCGCAAGGCTTATGGATCATGTTTTGGCCCTATTTCTCGCGTACCGGGATTTGAGGACGACGTGACGCGTATTTGTAATTCTTTCTTTACCACGCAAGTGGTCTAAGGCGAGTTTAGCCGCAACGTTGGGGACAGTAGGCGGGCCATTGATAGTTCGAACGGGTAAAGGCCTTGGGCGCGTTTCCGCGCGTTGGCTTGTGACGCTTGCGATGGCATCGAGCCTTTCGGGGTGCACGATGTCCGCGCTCGACCTCCAGTCCACCTTCGCACCGACACCGACCGCCGATCTCGGGCTGGCTCGCACCGACCTTTCATCTGCTCCGCGCCCGGTCTCCGAACTCGCGTCCGCCGAAACCGACGGCACGCTCACGGCAACCGCCGGAACGACACCGGAAGACGGGGCCGTGATGGCGCTTGCCGGCAACGAGCCGACCGACATCCCCGCTGAAGGCAACGCCGAGGCTTCCGTCCAGCAGGCGATGATGGAACAGAGCGGCGCCATCATCCAGGATGCCAACGCGATGCAGGCGGAGAGCACCGAACTCGTCGCCCTTGGCGATTCGGAGGACAAGACGGCCCGCCCCGCCGATCCGGCAACCGCGCGCATCTATAGCGCCACGGCAGCTCCGACCGTCGCCGCACCGCCGCCCGTTGTCACGACCGCTCCGAAACGGAACAATGGCGGCCTGCTCTCTCTTTTCTCCAACAATCGCTCCAACAGCGCACGCAAGGCGCTCGTTCCGCCACAGCCTGTCAACAACCAGCCGGCGGTCGCCGAATTGTGGAGCGCAACCGACAATGCGGCCAAAGCGATCGAGCCGGCACCGGCCCGGCCGGTGATCGCGGTCGCCAGCGCTTCGGGATCGGTTGCGGAGGAACTGCCCGGGGTCAACCGTGAACGCGCGCTCGGCCTCGACCAGGCGTCTTCCCAGCCGGAAACCGGCCGCGAAGATCTCGACGAACGGCCCGTACAACTCGCGTCGGCGGCAGGCCTCGCCCGGCTCGCCCCGAACGGCCTCAGCGTCCAGCATGACGATGTCGACGTCGCCTGCCTGAAACCGGCGCTGGTGCGCGTGCTCAAGCAGGTCGAGCGCCACTACAAAGGCAACGTGATCGTCACCTCCGGCTACCGCAGCCCCTCGCGCAACAAGAAGGCGCGCGGAGCGGAACACTCGCTGCACATGTATTGTTCGGCCGCCGACATCCAGATCGAGGGCGTCAGCAAATGGGAGCTGGCCTCCTACCTCCGCGCCATGCCGGGCCGCGGCGGCGTCGGCACCTATTGCTATACCGATTCCGTGCATATCGACATCGGCCCCGAGCGTGACTGGAACTGGCGCTGCCGCCGCCGCAAGTAACGGCAAGGCGCTGATTCTCCATCAGGAAGTCCAATTTCGCGACCGCGGGCACGTGCCCGGCCGGCACATGATCCGCATCCGTTTCGCCGCTTTGAATTTTCTTGGAAAAAAGCTGAAATCGGCGAGAAAACGGGCTTGCGATCCCGGAAGATTCTTTCTATAGACCCGAGACCTGACACGCGCCCTTCGTCTATCGGTTAGGACGCCAGATTTTCATTCTGGAAAGAGGGGTTCGACTCCCCTAGGGCGTGCCACTTCCTCCTCACATGATCACGACACGGCCTTTCGGCTTAGCCAGGCGGAAGCGAGATCAGTATGTTGCGTAAGATATCGTAAAGCCATTTGTCGATCAGTAGCAAACAGGCCAAGAGATAGGCCAACGCTATGCCGGCGACAGACATGACCCTCTCCTGATCTTTCAACCAGTTTCCGCTCTCACCGGTGAATACTTGCTTGGCCATCTTCCACTGGAACCGGAAGCTGGAACACTCGATCGCAAACAGAGTAAGGAAGACGCTTGCGATACAGAGAGCGAAGGCAACCATATCGCCGACAAAGCCTTGGGCGCGAAAGCCGACCGCGATGCCGATGATTGTGCTCGACAAGACCGTCAACACCACAACCTCAGCAGAAGCAAAGCTCGTGAAGCGCTCGATGCGGATAGTCGAAATCGGTTCATAAGCCTTCGCCTCCGACTTGCGCGCTTCGCCCGCAGTCGGCTGGTTCATGACGATATCTTCAACCAATTGCAGCGCCTCGTCTCGCTTGCGCGTCCCGTCCGCCAGAACTCCAATCGCGTCGCGCAGAGAAAATGCAATGTTTCTGATATCCTCCATCTTTCGATACAGTACGAAGGAAACGATGATCGAAAACGCCCCGACCAGAATGGAAAGGGCGTCATAATAATCGTTTGAGGGCACTCCATCCCACCAGTAAATCAGGGCACCCGAACCCATCGCGACAAACGCTGTGACGAAATAGGAACGGCGTCTTATCTTCTTCAGATTGGAGAAGATGTTGGCAATGAGTATCGGCATGAAGGCCAGGACGTGGGCATCGGTGAGGTATTCCCCCTTAAACAGAATGAGCCACAACGAGGCGAGCACCGGCGTCATATACCACATCAGGATATGGAGGATGTTGCTGGTATAGCGAAGCCCCGAGATGGCGAGTACGGATGCCAGGCCATAAGCAGATATCCCAAGGAGACACCCCCAAATCAGGGCGTCCTGATCGGCAAGGCTTCCCCCCGAGAAGACCACACCCAGCAGCGCGACCGGAATGGCAACCGCGCGGCACAACATGATCGTATAGAAAGCACCGCCGAAACTCGGTTCATCCTCGTAGCGATAGTAAAGTTCGGTCTGCACAACCGTCGCACCGGAAAAGATGGAAGCGACGACGGCGAGCAGCACGCCGGTGGGCTGGCTCAGGAAATGCGAACCGCCCCGATACCCGATCAAGTCTCCGTCCTCGACCGTAGCGAGCAACACAATTCCGAGCGCGCCTACAAAGAAAAGTCCCACCGTGAACCAGTTCAGTCCGGCCCACTGTTTGCGGATAAACGTCGCCGCAAAAAACAGTGCGAAAAGCGGCCAAAGCTCCAGCGCAATAGTCGCCGACACGCTGCCGGCGCGCAGCAGCGAAGACATGAAAGCCACCGATATGAAAAGCGAAGCCATCGACAGGATGGCCAGCATGACCGGCGCTTTGGCCAGGTCCGCCTTCACCTGGCTCAAGGGTTTTCGTTTCGCGAACAACGCGCACAGGACGAAGCCCGCGACCTGCGAGTAGAATGCTGTTGCCCAAATACCCGCGCTGTCCACGGCCCCTTTGGAAAACAGCGGAAAAAAGCTCCAGATGAGGATGTTGAGAAATATATGAAACATCCCCCGGGCCTCTGTCGTGCCAAGCAAGCCCATACATTACCCCCTTGCGTCCGGTCAGATCCCCAAATCCTCCGGTATTGCCGGAAATCAGCGCGCCGCCAGCATCCAGTTGATCATGTCGCGCCAGTCGGTCATGCGGATCGGGGTACCGTGCCCCCCTGTCTCGAAACGGACAAGGCGGACCGGGTAACCCGGCGTCTGGCGCACCGCACGATAGAACGTTTCCATGTTCTCGAAAGGAAGTATGGAATCGGCGCTGCCATGAGCGATGAAAAGCGGCACGCGATGTTGCCAGGCCGAGGAGCCTACAAAACCGTCGTCACCGAATGAGCCGAGCAGCGCGATCCCCGCCAGCCGCGCCGCGATCGCATCGTCCTTCGCCAAGGCGTGACAGACCGCCCCGCCGGCAGAGCCGCAGGCCAGAACCAGTCGAGCGCCGGGCAACTGCCGCATCACCGCCAGCATGAGCAGGCGAATCCGGTCGGCCGCTGCGTGATCGAGTTTTTCACCGTCCGGCGCGATATAGATGCCGGAATTGCGCGCCATCAGATTCTTGATACGATTGAAATTGCCGCCGAAAGAATAGTCGTTGGCGCCCAGCTTGCGGTCGCCGCCGCGACCGTGAACAAAGACCGTGACGATCTTCGCGCCCTTGGCGTTGCCGACAGCGATGAACCTGATCTTGCCGGCATCCGTGTCGAAGGTCTGGTCCGCCTGCCGGCGGCGCGGGGTCAAATCGACATAGGCGCGCCTGACGCGGCGCTCGGGCACCTTGTCCCGGCCGTTGATATCGCGCGCCTCGTTGTAATCCACGACAAGATAGGCACCATCGTCGCGGCTCTCCAGAATGCCCGGATAGGCGAAAAGACGATCCTTGAACGGCTTGAGTTCAAGGGCCTGCGCCGGCGCGGCCGCGAACAGCGTCAAGACCGCGAGACATGACACAAGCAGCGCCAAAAGCCGCGCATTCCGTGTGCTGAAGCGACCGTCAATCGTCATGGGTAGAAACCTATTGCCGAAGAGGTGCCGGTTTCAATCATTGCGCTCGGCTGCTCGTTGCCTTGCGGCAATGAAGTCCTCCGGCGTGTCTATGTCCAGTATTGCGGCGTCAGCAACCTCGACGGCGGTCATCTCGCCGCCCAGTTCCTCGATCAGGCTTCGCACCCCCCGGTCGCCGACGAGGCTTTCCACCAGACCGGCGATGCGCGCGGGCAGCCAGACCGGGTGTGCGGGCTTTCCTCCATGCACCGCCTGGACGACGTTCGCCGGATCGGCGGCGGCTATCGACAGAACCGCTTCGATGGCTTTCGCGGGAAGAAACGGCATGTCGCCGAGCACGACCAGAATGCCGGAAGCCCCGTCAGCGACAGCCTCCCGGAATCCGGCGCGGATCGAGCCCGACAACCCGTCGGCAAACCGAGGATTGTGGACGAAACGGCAGTCGAGGCCGAACAGCGCGCTGCGCACCTTCTCCGCCTCGTGGCCGGTAACGACATAGAGCGGCTCCAGCCTGTTTTCGAGCGCGCGCTCTACGGTGCGACGGATGACCGGGACGCCTGGCTCGATCTCCTTGAGCAGCTTGTTTGCAGAGCCCATGCGTGTCGATTGCCCGGCTGCCAGGACGACTGTGGCCGTCTTGCGGGGGCGTTTCGGCATTTCGTTCATTCAGCTACGAACCGGGCTTGCGGTTTCGCGCGGATGCGGCCGGACGGGGATTTCCATCAGCAATCCGCCAACGCCCATCCCAACGATGTCTTCAGCGGTCACCGCGATATTCGCGCATAGCCGCTGCAACACCCAGTCGAAGCCATTTTCCTTCGGGCTTCGCGCGCAGCCAGGCGCACCGATCACCGGCTTGCCGGAGATCTCGCCAAGCACCAGCAAATTACCCGGATCGACGGGCATGCCGACATGCAGGATTTTGCCGCCGGCCTGATAGATCGCCTGCGGCACGACATCGCGACGGTCGGTTACCGCCGACGCGCCGAAAATCAGGACTACGTCCGCGACGGCGATCTGCGCGGTAATCTCCTCCGCCAGCGCCGCCACGGCGTGGTCGGTGCGGCTTTCGTCCACCAGTTCGGCATGCAGTTCCTCAAGCCGGGCCTTGGTTACTTTCCAGGTCTTGTCGAGGACGGTCGCCTTCGTGCCCTTCACCCGGGTCTGGATCATCGCGACTTTCAACCCCTCGCGGAACGGGTGGACGCGGACCGTGTCGGGCGCCTTGACCCGCGCGGCCGCCTTTTCGACCAGCGCGCCGCTGACAGAAAACGGGATGATCTTGACCGTGGCGATCATCTGCCCGGCCCTAACATGGCTGTAATTTGGCAGGGTCGCCAGCGTTATGGCGGGATCGACCCGGTTAAGCGCGTCGATGCGATCCGGATCGACCGTGAAGACACCGTCGGCAATCGCATGGAAATTGACCCGCCCCGTGCCGACATCCTCTCGGCGGAATCCGGCGAGCGCGAACACGTCGGCGATATAACCGGCGGCGGAGTCTTCCATCATGTCGTCCGGTTCAGGGATGGCGACGGTGATCTCGGATATGCCAGCCTCGCGGATAGCGTCCAGATCGCCGGCCGTCAGGAGATGGCCTTTGCGCAGTTTTTTGCGCGGAGCGAGCTGCAGTGAATGCGCCAGCGTCGCGCCCGCCAGATCGTTCGTATCGTCGAGCGCACGAGTACCGAATTGCATGAATTACTCCGCTGTGCTGCCCGAAGCGATGTCCCGCTTGCGGAACGCCTCGATTACCTGGGCAAGAATGGCGACGGCAATTTCCGCCGGGCTTGAAGCGCCGATATCGAGACCAATCGGCGCGGCGATCGTATCGATCGCGTCTTGTGCCAAACCTTCGGCGAGCAGGCGATCGACGCGTTTGCCATGCGTCTTGCGGCTCCCAAGCGCGCCAACATAGAAGCACCCGGCTTCAAGCGCCGCCTTCAGCGGGTAATCGTCGATCTTCGGATCATGGGTGACAGCACAGAGCGCGCAATAGGGATCGAGCGGGCGTTCCTTCAAGACCGCTTCCGGCCATTCAGCATCAAGACGGACGCCTTCGAATCGCTCCGGCGTGGCGAATGCGGTGCGCGGATCGATGATCTCCATGTCGTAGCCGGCGAGCGCGGCCATCGGCGCCATGGCCTGACTGATATGAACCGCGCCGATCACGACGAGCCGCGGCGGCGGCAGGTGCACATTGATGAAGAACTCGCGCCCGTCCACCTCCGCGACCGAGGATTTGCCGGTGCGAAATGCCTTGGCAAGCGCATCGCCGAGATCGCCGGCGACCTGGTCGCCCTCCCCGACGATGCGGTCGCGGCCGTCGCCCAGATCGGTGACAAGCGCGATCGCCTTGCGGGCGGCGCGGGCGGCATTCAGCTTTTTCAGCGACAGCGGGTCCATGCGCGGCTACCCGATCCGCTCGACAAAAACCCGGATCCGGCCGCCACAGGACAAGCCGACGCGCCAAGCGGTCTCGTCGGCGACGCCGAATTCCAGCATTTTCGGCTCGCCGGTCTCGATCACGTCGAGCGCATCGGCGATCACCGCACCCTCGACGCAGCCGCCGGACACCGAGCCCTCGAAGTTCGAATCGGCATCGATGACCAGATGGCTACCGACCGGACGCGGGGCCGAGCCCCAGGTTTCCACCACGGTGGCGACGGCCACCGCGCGGCCTTCGCGCATCCAGTCCTCAGCGACTTTCAGCGGATCATCATGAAACTGTTCGGACATCCCGTTTCCTCCCGCCGGGTTACGCCGCACGGTCGATTTCGCGCAGCCAATCCATCGGCGTTTTCGTGCGCAGATTGGACGACGAACCGGAGCCGAGCGCAAGACACAGGTCTGATATCGAACTTAAAGAATGGACCGGGCGGAATTCATCGACATGGGGCAACATGGCGCGCACGCCCTTGGCCTTGGCCTGAAAACCCTCGAAACGCAGCAGCGGATTGAGCCAGATCAGGCGGCGACAGGATTTATGCAGCCGCTCCATTTCGTGTTCCAGCCCGTCCACCTCGTCACGCTCCAGACCGTCGGTAATCAAGAGAACGACGGCGCCTTGCGACAGGACGCGACGCGACCATTGCCGGTTGAATGTGGCCAGCGTCTCGCCAATCCGCGTACCGCCCGACCAGTCCTCTACCGCCCTGGCGCTGTCGTCGATCGCCAGATCGATATCGCGATGTCGCATTTGCCGCGTCACATTGGTCAGCCTCGTACCGAACAGGAAGGTGTGAACGTGGCGACGGTGCTCTGTGAGTGCGTGCAGGAAATGCAGGAAAATGCGCGAATACTGGCTCATCGAGCCGGAAATATCGGCAAGCACGACCAGCGGCGGATGCACCACGCGCGGCTCTCGGAATTGAGGGATGATCAAGTCGCCGCCGGTGCGCATGGCGTAGCGCATGGTGCGACGCGGATCGACACGCAATTTGCGGCTCGATGCCTTGTAACGGCGTGTTTTCACCTCGTCGTGCGGCAGGCGCAATTCGGTCAATGCCTTTTTCGCCTCGGCAAGTTCGGCGGCCGACATCTGCGCAAAATCCTTCTCGCGCAAAACTTCACGGCCGGAAAAGGTCATGCGCGCATCGACCTCGATCTCCGGCGCTTCTTCTTCCGGCTCGCGCCGCTTGTGACCCTCAAACATGGCATCTGCGACGCGCGACTCCCCTGCCCGCTTCTTTTCGCGTTCACGCGTATCCGGCGCCCGGGGCGAGAACATTTCCAGCATCTTCTCGACCAGTTCGCGCGAACGCCAATAGAGCTTGAACGCCTCGTCGAAGACGACGCTGTCCTCGTGGCGGGTGACTAGAACCGCATGGAGCGTCCAGTAGAAATCATCGCGCGAGCCGATACCTGCCGCCAGCACCGCCTCGATGGCGTCGTTGACGGCGGCCGGGCCAACCTTCATGCCGGCCTTGCGCAGCGTTCGCGCGAAATAGACGATATTGTCGGCCAAACGGCCTTCCGCGTCCTTCCGGTTTTTCTGGGGATCGGAGGCAAAGGTCTCCATCGTCACGCCGCGTCGAGTTCCGCCTTCACGTCATCGAGGATCTTCTTGCCCTCGCTGCCCTGAAGGCGGGCGATATCGTCCTGGTATTTCAGCAGGACGCCGATCGTGTCGGAAATGGTCGCAGGATCGAGGGCGATCTTGTCGAGTTCGGTGAGCGCGGTCGCCCAGTCGATGGTCTCCGCGACACCCGGCACCTTGAAAAGTTCCATCTCGCGCAGCTTCTGCACGTAGCGGACGATCTCCTCCGAGAGGCGCTGATTGGCCTCGGGCGCCTTGCGCGAGACGATCTCGAGTTCGCGCTCGGCGGATGGATAATCGACCCAGTGATAGAGGCAACGGCGCTTCAGGGCGTCGTGGATCTCACGGGTGCGGTTGGTAGTGATAATGACGGCGGGCCGTTCGGCGGCATGAATGGTCCCGTATTCGGGAATCGTCACCTGGAAGTCCGACAGCACCTCGAGCAGAAAGGCCTCGAAAGCCTCGTCGGTGCGATCGAGTTCGTCGATCAGGAAGACCGGCGGACGGCCCGGCTCACCGGACAGCGCTTCCAGCACCGGACGCCGGATCAGGAAACGATCGGCGAAGATATCGTGCTCGAGCCGGTCGCGGTCGGAGATACCGGCAGCTTCGGACATCCGGATCTCCAGCATCTGCGCGGGATAGTTCCACTCATAAACCGCCGAGGAGATGTCGAGGCCTTCGTAGCATTGCAGCCGGATCAGCGGGCGATCGAGCGCCTTGGCCAGTACCTTGGCGATCTCGGTCTTGCCGACACCCGCCTCGCCCTCGAGAAACAGCGGGCGGCCCATCTTGAGGCTGAGGTAGAGGACGGTCGCGAGCGGACGGTCGGCGACATAGTCCTGGCTGTTCAGGAGTTCGAGCGTTTCGTCGATGGAGGAAGGCAGCGGCGTCGGCATGTTGTTCTTTTCCTCCCTAAACCTGTTCGTTGCGGCCAACATAGTGGGCGCGGGCCCGCGCGCCAAGTGGAGACCGGGCCGTAAACTCTGTCGACAACTATCGCTGCTTTTGGCCTTGCCCTTGCCGGAGGCGCCGTGCATCAAAGTTGCATGAAGGTTCGAGTTGCGAATACGGGAAACAAGTGCCGGTTCGGTTTGGCGTTCGCCGCCGGGCTGCTTGCCGCAATTGGTGCGCCCGTCCAGGCGCAGGACAAGCCGGTAATCGGCGTTTCGGCGCCGATGTCGGGATATTTCGAGATACTCGGCGAGCAGGTCGAAGCCGGTGCGCAGACGGCTCTCGGCGACAGAACCGATATCGCTCTCGTTGTCGCCGACGACGCGTGCAGTCCTGAGGGCGGCGCCCGTTCAGCCGAAGCACTGATCGCGGCAAAAGCAGTGCTTGTTATCGGTTTTCCATGCATCGAAGCCTTTGACGCTGCGATGCCGAAACTCGCGGAAGCCGGCATTCCGGTGATCCTGCTCGGAGTGCAGGCGGAAGGGCTGAGCGAGGTACGCAGCGAAAAGGGCTGGCCGTCGGTCAGGCTTGCGCCCCGCAATCAGGACGAGGCCGAGGCACTCGCCACATATCTCCGGTCGGCCTGGCGGACGGTCAATTTCGCGCTGATCGACGACGGCACGCTTTACGGGCGCCAATTCGCCGAGACCGTGCGCTTCCTGCTGGAAGAGTTCAATTTGAAGCCGGTTTTTGCGGATACATACCGGCCGCAACTGGAAAATCAGATGGCGCTGGTGCGCCGGCTGCAAAAGGCGGGGGCGACGCATGTCGTGATCGGTGGCGACGCGTTCGACGCGGCGGTGATCGGCAAGAACGCGGATACTGCGGGCGTGAAGCTCACGCTGGCCGGGGGAAGCGCCCTCATCGCGCCGCCATCGGGCGATGTCCTGCCGGAGGGCACGATCCTCGTCGCCCTGCCCGACTGGCTGGAGCGCGAACCCGCTCGGGAACTGGCTGAAAGCCTGCCGGATAACGTGATTGTCGACGACGGCTATTTCGTTCCGGCGCACGCGGCCGCCCGGATCGCGCTGACGGCTATCGAACAACTCGACGAGAGCGGCCGCGTACCGCTCGGCGCGCTCACCGGAAAGACTTTCGATACGGCGCTCGGTCCGGTCCGTTTCGGCGAGGACGGCGACCTGACGCGCAACCTGTTCGAAATCTTTGTCGTCGAAGATGGACGGCCCGTTCCCGCGAGCCCTTCCGGCAACACCGGAGCCATTCGATGACCGCGTGGGAACCCGGCCCGCGCAACCTGATTACCGATGTCGCCGGGCTCCTGGTCGGCAATGCCGATGACCGGAATCTCAAATCCGGCGTGACCGCCGTGCTGTGCGAGGAACCGGCAACGGCAGCTGTGCAAATCCTTGGCGGCGCGCCCGGCACGCGGGAGACCGACCTGCTCGAACCGCACAACACGGTCGAGACCGTCGACGCTCTGGTGCTATCCGGCGGATCGGCCTTCGGCCTTGACGCCGCTTCCGGCGCGCAAGCGGCGCTGGTGGAGGCGGGACGCGGTTTCGCGATCGGCCCGCTGCGCATTCCGATCGTGCCGGCGGCGATCCTGTTCGACCTGATCAATGGCGGCGACAAGGACTGGGGCCGGTATCCGCCGTATCGCGAGCTTGGCTTCGACGCGATCAAGGCGGCAGCGGCTGACTTCGCGCTTGGCAGCCATGGCGCAGGCGCTGGCGCGCTTACAGCAGACCTGAAGGGCGGCCTCGGCTCCGCCTCCACCGCACTTCCGGATCTCGGCGCAACGGTCGGTGCGCTGGTCGCCGTCAACCCCGTTGGCACGACCACCGTCGGCGGGACGACGCACTTCTGGGCGGCCCCCTTCGAGATCGGCAACGAGTTCGGCGGGCTCGGTCCGGCTCACCCGTTGCCCGCGGATACGACCCGGTTGCGCATCAAGTATCGCAACGCCGGAGCGGACAATCCGCGCGCCAACACGACAATCGCGGTGATCGCGACGGATGCGGCGCTCACCAAGGCGCAATGCAAGCGGCTCGCCATCGCCGCCCATGACGGTTTCGCACGCGCTATCTGGCCATGCCACACGCCGATGGACGGCGATCTGGTGTTTGCCGTCTCGACCGGCAAGCGGAAGCTGGGCCCTGCCGCCGACGGTATACTCGATCTCTGCGCGGCAGCTTCGGCAACCATGGCCCGGGCCATTGCACGCGGCGTTCACGCGGCCACGGCATCGGCAAACGACCAGATGCCGGTATGGTCATCGCGGAGCTGATCCCCGTGCTTCACCTTGCCGACAATTCGCGCGGTGGCGCGATGGACAGCATCGGTCACGCAAAGCACAATTCCTGCGGGGCTATCCGTTCGTCAGACGCCTGGAGATCCGCATGACCTGTCGTTATTCGCTTGCCGCCGCCCTCTGCCTGACAGCAGCCATGCCCGCACAGGCGGGCGACATGGCGACGCTCAACATCCTCGGCTTCAGGGACGACGCCACGACTTTTGCTTTCGAGGAGTACGGCGTTCAGGACGGTTCAGGCTTTCCCTATGCCAACCGTTTCTACATCGATACGGCAAGTGACGGTTTCCTGCCCGGCTCGCCGATCCGCGTGCGCATTGACGACGAGACGGCAAGTGTCGAGGATGTCCGTTCTCAGGCCAGATCGCAGGGCGAGGCCATCGTTCCAGACGCCGATCTTGCCGCCAATCCCGGCTACACCGCCGGTTTCAATCCGCCAACCGAACTGTCGGCCGACCCGTACCGTATCGTCGTGAATCCACGCCCGGTCGTCCCGCCAGTCGACGCTCCGCTGGAAATCCGACTGGAGGAAATCCGCTTTCCCGCCACCGGCACCTGCAGTGGTGTGACCGATGTTTCCGTCGGGTTCCGACTGTTGTCCGTCGACGCACGGGGCGGCGGCGTCACAGAAGTGCTGCACGAGGACAGTTCCGTCCCATCGTCGCGCGCCTGCCCGACCGGCTACCGGATCGGCGCCGTGCAGACCTACATACCGTTCGACGGGCCGTCGGCCATGGCCATCCTCATCGCGGTCGAGAGTTTCGGCTTCGAAGGGCCGGATCACCGCTGGATGGCAGTTACCCGGCGATACGGGCGGGAGCCGTGATGAGCGGGTCCGCGAGCGCGGCCAAAATCCCAAACCGGCGACAGAGAATGGTCCGGCTGGCGATGGAAGCCGCTGCATGGGGCGCAATGATGACTGTCAGCGCGCTGGTGTCATTGCTGATCGAGCAGGGGCGCGGCCTGACCGCCCAGACCGGGCAGATTCTCGCGATCTACTTCACCGGCGCGTATATCGCTTTTGCCCTGGCGCGCCCGTTCCTCGGCTTCGCGAACCGCTATCTCGCCTTTCGATGGCGGTTCGCCCTGGCCGTATTGGTGCTCGCCGGTTTGACGCTCGGCGCGACGGCGGGCGTTCTGGCACTCGACTACCGCGCCTATTATTCCGAATGGCACGACAATTTCTTTTCAATCGTCTGGTTCTACCAGCAGGCCTACACGGTTCTCGGCTCGACCTATCAGTACCTCGTCATCGGAACGCGCCTCTACTGGCCGCTCGGCCCGGTCTTCCTGCTTGTCACCAGTTGGTGGCTGGCGCGCAAGGCGAGTTGAGCAGGCGACTACGGTCTGCTATTGCGGCGGCGCACATACCGCAATTCTCCCGTAAAGGTTCGTCCTTCCCATGATACCCCGCTATTCCCGGCCTGAAATGGCCGCGATCTGGTCGCCCGAAACGAAATTCCGCATCTGGTTCGAGATCGAGGCGCATGCCTGCGATGCGCTGGCCCAGCTGGGCGTCATTCCCGAAAGCGCGGCAAAGACCATCTGGGAAAAAGGCGGCGAAGCCGAGTTCAATGTCGCCCGCATCGACGAAATCGAAGCCGTCACCAAGCATGACGTCATCGCCTTCCTCACGCACCTCGCCGAATTCGTCGGCCCGGACAGCCGCTTCGTCCATCAGGGGATGACCTCGTCGGACGTGCTCGACACCACGCTGAACATCCAGCTGGTGCGTGCCGCCGATATCCTGATCGCCGACATGGACAAGCTGCTGGCGGCACTGAAAAAGCGTGCATTCGAGCACAAGGACACGATCCGCATCGGCCGAAGCCACGGCATCCATGCCGAGCCGACCACGATGGGACTCACTTTCGCCCGCTTTTATGCCGAGATGGATCGCAACCGCGCCCGCCTCGTCGCCGCGCGCGCCGAAGTCGCGACCGGCGCCATTTCCGGCGCGGTCGGCACCTTCGCGAATATCGATCCGCGTGTGGAAGAACATGTCTGCGAACAGCTCGGCCTCGTGCCGGAGCCCGTCTCGACGCAGGTCATTCCGCGCGACCGGCATGCGATGTTCTTCGCCACGCTTGGCGTCATCGCTTCCTCGATCGAAAACGTGGCGGTCGAAATCCGCCACATGCAGCGTACGGAAGTGCTCGAGGCGGAAGAGTTTTTCTCGCCTGGCCAGAAAGGCTCATCGGCGATGCCGCACAAGCGCAATCCGGTGCTGACCGAAAACCTCACCGGCCTTGCCCGCCTTGTCCGCATGGCCGTGACGCCGGCAATGGAAAACGTGGCGCTGTGGCACGAGCGCGACATCTCCCATTCAAGTGTCGAGCGCGGCATCGGCCCGGACACAACCATCCATCTCGATTTCGCGCTGAACCGGCTGGCCGGCGTGATCGAGAAGCTTGTGGTCTATCCGGACAACATGCTGAAGAACATGAACAAGTTCCGCGGCCTCGTCCATTCGCAGCGGGTACTGCTGGCGTTGACGCAGGCCGGCGTGTCGCGCGAGGACGCCTATCGGCTGGTCCAGCGCAACGCGATGAAGGTCTGGGAAGAGGGCAAGGACTTCCTCGAGGAACTGCTCGCCGACGATGAAGTGCGCGCCGCGCTGCCGGAAGAGGAAATCCGCGAGAAGTTCGACCTTGGCTATCATACCAAGCATGTCGACACGATCTTCAAACGGGTGTTCGGCGAAGCCTGACCTTGCCTCTCGGTGCGCCGGCACTTTCCGGTAACGGACACGGACCATGCCGGTCGCACACATCCTGCTCGCCATACTGGTCAGCGCAGTCTACGGCACGGCATTCGTGGCGATAAAGCTGTCCGTTACCGAGTTGCCGCCGCTGCTGGTGACGGGCTACCGGTACCTGTTCGCGGCCATTCCGCTGATCTTCTTCGTCCCGGTCCCGAAAGTGCCGCTCCGCCTGCTGGTCGCCTACGGCCTTACGCAGGGCGTCGTGATGTTTGGCCTGATCTTTTCGGCGATCCGGCTCGGCATGCCGCCCGGTCTCGCCTCGCTGGTCGTGCAGATGCAGGTGTTCTTCACCATCTTCTTTTCGGCCGCCTTGTTCGGCGAGCGTCCGCGAAACCGTGAAATCCTCGGCGCCGTCGTCGCGATAGCCGGTATCTGTCTGATCGGCTTCGCCAATTCAGAAATCACGCCGGCGGTCCCCTTTCTGATGGTTGTCGCCTCGGCGGCGGCGTGGGGGCTGGCGAACATTATCGCCAAGGCGGCCAAGCCGCAGGCCATGCTCGGCTTCGTCGGCTGGTCCAGCCTTGCCGCCCCGGTGCCGCTGTTCACACTGTCCATGCTGTTCGAGCGCACAACCTTCGCTCTGCCTGATCATGTCCCGTCCATGACGGCGGTCCTGTCGGTCGCCTTTCTCGCCTATCCGACGACGGTGTTCGCCTTCGCCGCCTGGATATTCCTGTTGCGCAGCCACCCGGCGGCGACCGTGACGCCCTTCGCCCTCCTGATCCCGGTATTCGGCATGGCCTCGACGGCCATCGCACTCGGCGAGGTCCTGACGCCGATGGCGGCGGCTGGGTCGGGGCTTGTGTTCATCGGTCTCGTCGTGAACATGTTCGGATGGCGTCTCCTGCGCCGCTAGAGCCCGGCGTCCAAACGCCTGTTCATTTGAGCAAGCGTGTCTCCGCACAGGTTTTCGCAGGGGATTCCGTCACCGTCGCCGTCGCGTTTTCTGTCACCGCATTGGCGCAAGTGAAAGACGGCTTCCGTGCAGGAACGCATTTGCTTGCAAGTTTTGCGCGTGCCGCATGAGAGGTCCTGCGCGACCGCTCCCGGAATGCCTGGAAGGGATATCGCCGCCGCGACAAGGGCGGCCTGTACCCGAACAATCAATCGCCGCGATGGTCGTGTTCGCGCCATTTTCGCTCCTGCGTCATCACGACGCCGAAAGGCCGTTCGCGCCGCGTAACAAGGATACACCGGATGTGATGCACCGCCAGGAAACACAATGCTCTGTTTTTGCATCAAAAATTTCGTGGGTTCACGCAGCAGGCGCAAACCTTTTCGCTTCGATACGGCATGTGAACCATCCCGCTCCACCATCGCCTTTTTCCGTGGCAATCCTCTCCTTTCCGACGCATTGGACAAAGGAGGACCAACATGGCGGACTATCGCGAACACTTCGAAACCCGACCGCATATCCATTCCTATCAGGCCGGAGAACGTACGGGCTATAAAGGCCCACTGATCGCGCTCGGCGTCATCGTCGCCCTGATTGCCGGCGTATTCTTCCTGTCGAGCGGGACGAGCGAAGTCGACATCAATGCCGATCAGGCCACACCGGCGGTGACCGAAACGGCACCCGCCGCTCCGGTCGCGCCCGCGGCGCAGTAAGCAGGAGCGTTTCCGGCAAAGAACCTCATGCGCCGGATTGACATTTGCCGGCGGAATGCCGACCTCCGGCGCATGAAGATCAAAGATGCAGAAATCCTTATTATCCCCGGATACACCAACTCCGGCCCGGAGCACTGGCAATCGCGCTGGGAAGCCAAGATGACGACGGCACGGCGTGTCGAACAGGCGGAATGGTCGAAGCCCGTACGCGAAGACTGGGTCGCGCGCATTCGCGAGGAGATCGCACGTGCGGAGAAGCCCGTAGTTCTGGTGGCGCATTCGCTCGGGGTCGCCGCAGCAGTGCACGCGGTTCAGGACAGGCCGGAGAACGTCAAGGGCGGATTTTTCGTCGCGCCCCCGGAAGTCGACAATCCGAAGGTCCGGCCGAAGCACCTGATGACGTTCGGCCCCTACCCAAGAGATCCGTTGCCGTTCCCCGCTTTCGTGGTTGCAAGCCGTAACGACCCGTTTTCTGCCTACGAGAAGGCCGAGGATGCGGCCGCCGACTGGGGTGCCTTCCTGGTCGACGCTGGCCAATCCGGGCACATCAATGCCGAATCGGGCCACGGTCCGTGGCCCGAAGGGCTGATGGTATTCGCTGAATTCATGAAGAGGCTTTGACGGCGGGCGAGCCCGCCGCGGCGACTATTCGCTCTTGATCTGCTTGATCGCCTCGCCGAGGAGCTCTTCCATCGTGCGGCGGATCTGGTGATCGGACTGGTCGACGCCGGCGGCGTCGAAATCGCCGCGGATTTTGCGGAATACGTCCTCGTCGCCCGCTTCCTCGAAATCGGAGATGATCACTTCCTTGGCGTAGGCGTCGGCATCGTCACCGCTCTTGCCCAGCTTTTCAGCCGCCCAGAGGCCGAGCAGCTTGTTGCGACGGGCCATCGCCTTGAAGCGCAGCTCCTCGTCATGGGCAAACTTGTTCTCGTAAGCGTCCTCACGATCTTTCATCGACATGGCGATCTTCTCCATTGGAAGGCCTGAGTGGCGCGAAGCATGCACCATTCAGATGGGTGTTGGCACGTCTAAATCAAATGGCCGTCAAAAGATCAACACGCTTGGCACCGCCTTTGGTCGCAACACGAAAATGGCAGGAAATGCGCCAGCGACATTTGTGCTTGTCCGCGGATTGGAGTAAACGGCGCGAAACACACCCGCGGACGCCAATCGCCGCGAATCTCAAGGCAGAGCACAAAATACATGAAACAGCGCCGCCGCATCTACGAAGGCAAAGCCAAAATCCTTTATGAAGGCCCGGAACCCGGCACCCTGATCCAGTTCTTCAAGGATGACGCAACCGCGTTCAACGCCAAGAAACACGACGTCATCGAGGGCAAGGGCGTCCTGAACAACCGTATATCGGAATACATATTCACCAATCTGAACCGGATCGGCATTCCGACGCACTTCATCAAGCGTCTGAACATGCGCGAACAATTGATCCGCGAAGTGGAGATCATTCCGCTGGAAGTCGTGGTGCGCAACATCGCCGCAGGATCGATTTCCAAGCGCCTCGGCATCGAGGAAGGCACAGTGTTGCCGCGTTCGGTGATCGAATTTTACTACAAGGCGGACGCGCTGGATGACCCGATGGTCAGCGAAGAGCACGTCACAGCGTTCGGCTGGGCCAGCCCGCAGGAAATCGACGACATCATGGCGCTGGCCATCCGCGTCAACGATTTCCTGACCGGCCTGTTCCTCGGCATCGGCATTCAACTGGTCGATTTCAAGATCGAGTGCGGCCGGCTTTACGAGGGCGACATGATGCGCATCGTCGTCGCCGACGAGATCTCGCCGGACTCCTGCCGCCTGTGGGACGTCAAGACCAACGAGAAACTCGACAAGGACCGTTACCGGCGCGATCTCGGCGGCCTGGTCGAGGCCTACCAGGAGGTCGCCCGACGTCTCGGCATCATGAACGAAAACGATTCGCCGCGCCCAAAGGGCCCGGTGCTGGTCAAGTAAGCGATCCGGACAGAACCATGATCAAGGCACGCGTCACCGTCACGCTCAAGAACGGCGTTCTCGATCCGCAGGGCAAGGCAATCGAGGGCGCGCTGCACGCGCTCGAGTTTCCGGAAGTCGCCAAAGTGCGCCAAGGCAAGGTGTTCGATGTCGAACTCGACACCAAGGACCGGAAGAAAGCGGAAGCCGATCTTAAGGCGATCTGCGAGAAGCTTCTCGCCAACACGGTGATCGAGGATTACGCGTTCGAACTCGAATAGCGGTTCGAGGGCGATACAACGTTGCGCAAAATTCCCGTTTCGACACAGCACTGTTAACCACAGGCTGGGAAATTCGGGCCGAGGCGGCCCGGATTAACCGCATTCCAACCCGCAATCCCATAAAATCCTGGCATCGTTGGTGCTTTTTGGGCGCGGGTTCATGGACACGAAACAAAGATACGACTGGGTCGATGCCGCGAAAGGCATTTCCATCATCCTCGTGGTGATGATGTATGCCGCCCACAATGTCGGCAAATATACCGGTGAGGTAGGCGTCCTGCACTACATCATCGGCTTCGCCACGCCTTTCCGCATGCCTGAATTCTTCATGATCTCCGGGCTTTTCCTGTCACTCGTGATCGCGCGCGACTGGAAACGCTATGCCGACCGGCGGGTCGTGCACTATTTCTATTTCTACGCCGTGTGGGCGGCCATCAACATCATCCTCAAGGTCGGTATCGCCGGCCGCGATGCTGGCGGCATGCTGTCGGAGCTGGCGCTCGCCGCGGTCCAGCCCTACGGTGTCCTGTGGTTCATCTACATGCTGGGCATCTTCAGCGCGATCGCCAAGCTTGCCTGGCAGTTCAAGCTACCGCACTGGCTGGTGCTCGCCGTTTCTGCAGCCCTGATGATGGCTCCCATCAACGTGGCCAGTTATGCCGTGACCCAGTTCTGCGCCTATTTCGTGTTCTTCTATCTCGGCTACGCCGCGTCGCCATACATCTTCAAGCTGGTCGAACACGCCGCGGCCCGTCCGCTTCTGGCGGTGCTCGGCCTCGCCATCTGGGCAGTTGCCGAAGCCTACCTGGTCTTCTGGCCGAACGGTGTCCTGCATCCGCTCGACATGGAAATGGGTTATGCCGCCTTCCCGCCGCTGCATCTGACGCTCGCGGTCGTCGGCGCTGTTGCGCTTTGCGTGATGAGCGCGCTGCTGACGAAATTCGCCTTCATGGACTGGCTGCGTTGGCTCGGCCAGCGTTCGCTGGTGGTCTATCTCGCGTTCACGCTGCCGATGTCGGCAATCCGCATCGTGGCCATGAAGCTTGGCTTCACGGATACGAGCCTGCTCAGTTGCGTCGTCCTTGTGGGTGCGGTTCTCGCGCCGGTCGTTCTGTACCTCATCGTCAAACGTCTCGGCTTCGGCACCTTCCTGTTCGAGCGTCCGGCCTGGGCGCATATCCCCGGAACGCCGGGAAGCCGCAATCCTGCCCAGCCGGCGCCCGCACCGGCCGAGTAGGAGCCAATAGCGACAACAGTTCGAAGGGCCGGCGTAGACCGGCCCTTTCACGTTAAGCCGTGCATGAGCGGCAATACCCCTCGCCATGGCGATCCGGTTCGGCTAAGAAACGCGAAAGCAGCATCCTTACTCGAAGCCGACCATTCCGATGAAATCCGCCGTCGTCCTCCTTCCCGGCCTCAATCGTGACCGCGACATGATCGCCGCGCTCACCAAGATCTCCGGCAAGCCGCCTGTCACCGTCTGGCAAACCGACACAGATATTCCCGATGTCGACCTGATCGTCATTCCGGGCGGTTTCTCCTATGGCGACTATTTGCGTTGCGGCGCGATCGGCGCACGGACGCCGGTGATGGACGCGATACGGCGCAAGGCGGAAGCGGGCGTCAGGGTGATGGGCGTGTGCAACGGTTTCCAGATCCTGCTGGAAGCGGGCCTGCTGCCTGGCGCGCTGATGCGCAACGCCTCCCTGAAATTCGTCTGCAAGGAAGTGAAGCTGGAAGTCGTCAATGCCGATACGGCATTCACCCGCGCCTATGCTCAAGGCCAGATTATCCGCTGCCCGGTCGCGCATCATGACGGCAACTATTTCGCCGACCCGGAAACGCTGAAGCGGCTGAACGGCAGCGGCCGGGTCGTGTTCCGCTATGCCGAAGGCACCAATCCGAACGGTTCGATCGACGACATCGCCGGCATCGTCAACGAAGCCGGCAACGTGCTCGGCATGATGCCGCATCCGGAAAACCTGATCGAAGCCGCGCATGGCGGGGCCGACGGCCGCGGCCTCTTCGAAAGCGCGCTCGACCTCGTCGGCAAGGCGGCAGCTTGACCGTTTTCCTGCGCCTTTGCCGTTACGCCGTCGCGGGGCTCTCGGCAGGGTTCATGCTGTCCGCATGCACAAGCGAACGCATCGGCGGCCCGCTGATCGTGGAGCTTGATGCGTCGAATGCGACGAGTATTCTCTCGCTCGTCAACGAAAAGGCCCAGAAGTGCTGGTTCAAGTCCGGGGACAAGGCATTCCGCCAGCTCGCGGTCATACCGGAACTCGACACGAGGGTCGGCAGCCCGCGCCTGCTTGTTGTGGAGAGAGGCAAGGCGGCGGGACTGCCGAAAATGGTGATCCAGGCGGAGGGGAATCCGGTGAAGATCACCACTTATGGTCCACTGGCGGAGGCACCCGTCTCGGCCCGCATCAATGACGATGTACTCGCCTGGTCCGCAGGCCGGGACAGCTGCTAGCCGCTAGCGCCGATACCACCAGAACGGCTTGTCGGCTTCGTAAAGCGCCTGGGAGCGCGTTACGCCAATATCGCGCAACTGGTCGTCGGTGAGTTCGCGCAAATGCATTCGGGTGCGTTGTTTGACCAAACGCGCGTGGATAATCGCCACAAAAAACTTCAGCCAAACATGCAGAGGCACCGCGCCAATGCCGGCAAATGTCCTGTAGCCGATGCGTACAGGGCCATTGTGCGGCACAATTGTATCGATTGACACCATCGTACTGACCCTTTCAATTCGAGGTTGTTACATTGTGTGCGTACATTGACTCGGATTGCCCCTCAATCTAAACATTGTCACCATGACAAATTGGCTTCCCGACCTCAAAAACGGCGAAGGTCCGCTCTACATGCGGCTCGCCGGCCGTATCGAAGACGCAATCGAGACCGGGGTGCTTGCCGCCGGTTCGAAACTGCCGCCGCAACGCAATCTCGCCTTCGATCTCGGCGTCACCGTCGGCACGGTCAGCCGTGCCTATTCGATCGTGCGCGAGCGCGGACTTGTCTCCGGCGAGGTGGGGCGCGGCACCTATGTGTCGGAACGCGAGTCGGGTGACATTCGCCACTCGGCGACAAAATACCTGCCGGCCATGCCCGGAAGCGAGAAACCGTCCATTCCCGAAGCAGCCATCCCGATGACGTCGACGGCGGCTGCGGATGTGGGACAGGGCCGCCTCGTCTCGGAAACCATCAGCACCGCCAGCGTGGACACAGGCTATGCCGGCATCGACTACATCCGCTCGGTGCCGCCCTCATGGCAACAAGCGGGAAGCGCCTGGCTGACCCACAGCGGCTGGTCTCCCGATCCGTCCCTGGTGGTGCCCGTCCTGGGCGTACATGCCGGGATCATGGCTGCGGTTTCGGCGGTTTCCGCCATCGGCGACCGTATCGCGTTCGAAGAGCTGTGCTATCCGGCAACGCCGCGCGCCGTCGCGATGACGGGGCGCAGGATCGCGCGGCTCAAATCGACACCGGACGGCATCGACCCCGAGGATTTCGAACATGTCTGCGCGCAACAGCATCCAAAAGCCGTCGTGCTGGTCGCGACGCTGAACAATCCCACGCTTGGTACGGTCTCCGAGGCAAATCGTCAGCGGATCGTCGAGATCGCGCGAAATTACAATGTGTGGATTATCGAGGACAACATCTACGGCGGCCTCAAGGACGACACACCGCCGCCCATCGCTTCGCTGGCTCCCGAACGCACGTTTCACCTTGATGGTCTTTCGAAGTCGGTATCGGCAGGCCTTCGATCCGGCTGGGTGTCCTGTCCGCAAGGCTATGTCACGCGGATCGCGAACGCGCATCGGCTGCTGACCGGAGGCGCAGCTTTCCTTCTCAAGGATACAGCGGCCCGCCTCGTGCTTTCGGGCGAAGCCGAACAAATCCGTTCAAGGGTGCGGCAGGTAATCGCCAAACGGGCAAAACTCGCGACGGACACGCTGTCGAACGCGCATCCGCATGTCGAAGTTCGAAGCGATCCGGATTGTCCTTTCATCTGGCTCACCCTGCCGGAGCCCTGGCTGCCGGGCACCTTCTGCAAGGCGGCGCAGGAGGCCGGGGTCATCGTCGAGGGCGCGGATGAGTACAAGATCGGGGCTATCGACTACCCCTGCCCGAATGTGCGCATTTCACTGACCGGCCCATTGACCGACAAAAAGTTCGAGCGCGGGCTTTCCGTATTGGCGGAGCTTCTATCATCGCCATCGCTTAATTTCGATTCCATCGAATAGAGACGTGACGGCCGTCGCAATCCCCATCTATCCATCCGGGACGGTTCGGCACCGCTTGTGCTGTGCACAGACGGAGTGATAGCAGGACAGCACGCCGAAACTCCCGAGACCCGCAGTCATCATGACCATTCGCAATTCCATTCCCATTACTCCGGAACTGGTGGAAGCCCATGGCATCACGCCGGAGGAATACGAACGCATTCTCGAACTGACCGGCCGTGAGCCGACCTTCACCGAGCTCGGCATCTGGTCGGCGATGTGGAACGAGCATTGTTCCTACAAGTCTTCCAAGAAATGGCTGAAGACGCTGCCGACGACAGGCCCGCAGGTCATCCAGGGACCGGGCGAGAATGCCGGCGTGGTCGATATCGGCGACGGCGACTGCGTGGTCTTCAAGATGGAGAGCCACAATCACCCCTCCTATATCGAGCCCTACCAGGGCGCGGCGACCGGTGTTGGCGGCATCCTGCGCGACGTCTTCACCATGGGCGCGCGGCCGGTGGCGGCGATGAACGCGCTTCGCTTTGGCGAGCCTGACCATCCGAAGACCCGCCATCTGGTGTCCGGCGTCGTTTCCGGCGTCGGCGGCTACGGCAATTCCTTCGGCGTGCCGACCGTCGGCGGCGAAGTCGAGTTCGATGCGCGCTACAACGGCAACATCCTGGTCAACGCCTTTGCGGCTGGCATCGCCAAAACGGACGCGATCTTCCTGTCCGAAGCCAAGGGCGTCGGCCTCCCGGTGGTCTATCTGGGCGCCAAGACCGGACGCGACGGCGTCGGCGGCGCGACGATGGCCTCTGCGGAATTCGGCGATGACATCGACCAGAAGCGCCCGACGGTGCAGGTCGGCGACCCATTCACCGAGAAATGCCTGCTTGAAGCCTGCCTCGAACTAATGGCGTCTGGCGCCGTGATCGCCATCCAGGACATGGGCGCGGCCGGCCTCACCTGTTCGGCGGTCGAGATGGGTGCCAAGGGCAATCTCGGCATCGAGCTCGATCTCGACAAGGTACCGGTGCGCGAGGAGCGCATGACCGCCTACGAGATGATGCTGTCGGAGAGCCAGGAACGCATGCTGATGGTGCTGCGTCCGGAGAAGGAAGACGAAGCCAAGGCGATCTTCCACAAATGGGGTCTCGACTTCGCCATCGTCGGCGAGACGACCGACGACCTGCGCTTCCGAATTCTTCACGAGGGCGAGGAAGTCGCCAACCTGCCGATCAAGGAACTGGGCGACGAAGCGCCGGAATATGACCGGCCGTGGATGACGCCCGCGCAGTACCAGGACATGGATGCGTCGCATTTCGCAGAGCCGGAAGATTATGCCGCTGCACTGAAGCAGATCCTCGGTTCGCCCAACATGGCCTCGCGCCGTTGGGTGTGGGAACAGTACGACACGCTGATCCAGGGCAACTCGCTGCAACTGCCAGGCGGCGATGCCGGCGTGGTGCGCGTCGACGGGCACGAGACCAAGGCGCTGGCCTTTTCCTCCGACGTGACGCCACGCTATTGCGAGGCCGATCCGTTCGAGGGCGGCAAGCAGGCCGTCGCCGAATGCTGGCGCAACATCACCGCGACCGGCGCGGAACCCTTGGCGGCAACCGACAATCTCAATTTCGGCAATCCCGAGCGCCCCGAAATCATGGGCCAGTTGGTGCGTGCGATCGAAGGTATCGGCGAAGCCTGCACGGCGCTCGGTTTCCCGATCGTTTCCGGCAATGTGTCGCTCTACAACGAGACCAATGGCGAGGCGATCCTGCCGACCCCGACCATCGCAGGCGTCGGCCTGCTGCCGGATTATTCGGTGATGGCGCGGATTTCCTCGATGCAGGATGGCGACACGATCTTCCTGCTCGGCGGCGATGGCACGCATCTCGGCCAGTCCGTGTTCAATCGCATCGTCAACGAGCGAACGGACGGACCGCCGCCCCCGGTCGATCTCTATTGCGAGAAACGCAACGGCGATTTCATCCGCTCGGCAATCCGCAACGGACAGGTAACTGCCTGCCACGATATTTCCGACGGCGGCATGCTGGTGGCGCTCGCCGAAATGTGCATGTCCTCCGGCAAGGGCTGCTCGGTGGACGCCGGCGACAGCGGCCTCGCGCATGCGTTGCTGTTCGGTGAAGACCAGGCCCGCTATCTCGTCACCGTCAGTGCCGAGAATGCGCGTTTCTTCGCGCTCAACGCAGAAGGCGCAGGCGTTCCGTTCCGCGAACTCGGCACCGTGGGCGGTGACGCCCTCTCATTGACGACGCCGGTGCAGGTCGCCATATCTGTCTCAGAACTGGCCGGCATCCACGAGTCCTGGTTCCCGGAATTCATGGACACCACCCGGCACGCGGAAGCCGCAGAGTAGGAGAGCGCCCTATGCCGATGAACGCCTCGGATATCGAGAAAATGATCAAGGAGGCGATTCCCGACGCCACGGTGACGATCCGGGATCTGGCGGGCGATGGCGATCACTACGCGGCTGAAGTGATCTCCGAGAGCTTCCGCGGCAAGTCACGCGTGCAGCAGCACCAGATGGTCTATCATGCGCTGCAGGGAAACATGGGCGGCATTTTGCATGCCCTTGCATTGCAGACAAGCGCGCCGGACTGAGCGGGCCGAAACGAACGAAATGCCGGACCTTCAACCCGGCAACGAAAGGACAAATAAATGAGCGGAATCAAAGATTTCATCGACCAGGAAGTGAAGTCGAACGACGTCGTCCTGTTCATGAAGGGCACGCCGGGCTTCCCGCAATGCGGTTTTTCCGGCCAAGTTGTGCAGATCCTCGATTATCTCGGCGTGGACTACAAGGGCGTGAACGTGCTCGCCGACGACGATCTGCGTCAAGGCATCAAGGACTATTCCAGCTGGCCGACCATCCCGCAGCTCTATGTAAAGGGTGAATTCGTTGGCGGATGCGACATCATTCGCGAGATGTTCCAGGCCGGCGAATTGCAGGATCACCTTCAGGAAAAGGGCGTCGCCTCCAAGGGCGCGGCCTGATCGCGCCGTAGCGCGCGTCGCCGTGAGCGCCATCCCACTCCCTCAACCTGTCGCCGATGCATTCCGGCGGCAGGAAAAAGCCTGTCGGACGCTCGGTTCCCCGTTCACAGCTTCACTATGCGGATTGATCGCCAATAACGGCGTGCCCGCCGGGACTGTGCATGATCGCCTCTCGAACTGGACCGGACGTATCGATGCGGGCGGAGACGCCCTGCCCCTGCGCCTGACAGGCGCATTACACTATCTCGTTTTAGCCAGACATGATGACGCCCTTGCCGCGGTCTACCCGCCATACGGTTCGGCGACGGAAACCCTTCCCGATGCGGTCAACGGTGCAATCGTTCGTCACGGCGGCTTCATCGACCGGTATCTCGACAGCCCGCCGCAGACCAACGAGACCGGACGGTCGGCAATCCTCCTGCCCGCCTTCCTGCGCCTGAAGGAGCAATTCGGCCTGCCTTTCATCCTGTCAGAACTGGGATCGAGCGCCGGTCTGAACCAGAACTGGCACCGATATCGCTACGAATACGGCCATTGGGGCTGGGGCGATCTGGACTCGCCCGTGACGCTTGCCTGCGAATGGCAAGGTGACGCGCTGCCGCCTCCCCTGCCCGTCACGATTTCCGGCTCCGCCGGCTGCGATATCGCGCCTATCCCGATTGACACCGAGGACGACCGTCTGCGGTTGAAATCCTATGTCTGGGCGGATCAGCGAACCCGGCTGGAACGGCTTGCCGGCGCGCTCGCGGTGGCGGCCGAGAATGTTCCGGCCATCGCCACGGCCGGTGCTGGTGACTGGCTAACGGAACGGCTCGCCGAGCCTCGCCCCGACCACCTGCATGTCGTCTTCCACACCATCATGTGGCAATACATCCCGGCCGAGGAACAGGCGCGCGCGAAGGCGCTGATCGAGGACGCGGGTCGCAAGGCGGCGGCGGACGCGCCGATTGCGTGGCTGCGATTCGAAGCCGATGGCAAGCCCGACGGCGCCGGTATCGTGCTCACCACCTGGAATGGTTCGTCGGCCGAGGGCGAAACGGTCGCGCTCGGGCGAGGCGACTTCCACGGACGGTGGATCGACTGGCGCCCAGAAGGCTAGGCAGTCTTCAGGTCCGGCGGGCGCAGCATGATGGTTCCGCCGGCCTTGACCTCAACTTTCAGCGTGATGAACGGACCGTCGCCGGCTGGCCTCACGCGAACCGAGATCGCGAACCGCCGCCGGTTTACCCTGCATGGGGATCAATGAAGACAAATAAATGGTCCAGTTCGATGGACATGGCCCGGTGACAGTCATTAAAGGTCGTCGCAAGCGATGGAGCTAAATCACATGACCTGGACCATCTACCTCTCCGGTGAAATTCATACCGACTGGCGCAAGCAGATCGAGGACGGAATTGCCGCAGCCGGCCTGCCCGTCGCGCTGTCCGGCCCGGTGACCCACCACGAGGCATCAGACGACTGCGGTGTCGCCATTCTCGGCGCCGAGCCGAACAAGTTCTGGCACGATCACAAGGGTGCGCAGATGAATGCAATCCGCACGCGCACGCTGATCGAAAAGGCCGACATTGTCGTCGTGCGCTTCGGCGAGAAATACAAGCAGTGGAACGCGGCCTTCGACGCCGGCTATGCGGCAGCGCTCGGCAAGTCGCTGATCGTCATGCACCAGGACGAACACGCCCATGCGCTCAAGGAAGTCGACTCCGCAGCGCTCGCCGTGACGAAGACGCCGGCGCAGGTCGTCGATATCCTGCGCTACGTCATAAATGGGGAACTGGCCGGATATACCGACCAGGCGGCAGCCGCCGAATAACCGGATAGCCAGCACCATGCAGAAGCACGCCGAAGCACCCGCAACGGAGGCGCTCGCGCAGACCGTCATTCCGCGCGTCGAATTCATCGCCATCGTCGCCGGCCTGATGGCGCTGAACGCGCTGGCGATCGACATCCTGCTGCCGGCGTTTCCGAACATTTCGGCCGCCTACGCGATGGACGGAAACGAAATCCAGTATCTTCTGCTCTCCTACGTCATGGGCTTTGGCGCGGCGCAGCTGTTCTTCGGACCGGTCTCGGACCGGTTCGGCCGCCGCATACCGCTGTTCTTTGGCCTCGCGGTCTATATCGTCTGCGCTATTGCCGGTTCTTTCGCGCCCAGTTTCGAAATGGTGCTGGTGTTTCGCTTCATCCAGGGGCTCGGTGCGGCCGCAACCCGAGTGATTGCGCTCGCCGTCGTGCGCGACACGCATGCCGGGCGCGCGATGGCATCGACGATGTCGCTTGTGATGATGGTGTTCATGGTCGTGCCGATCGTCGCCCCGTTCGTCGGCCAGGGGATCATCATGGTCGGGCCATGGCAGCACATTTTCTGGTTCATGGCGTTGTTGGCTGTCGCCATGACGATATGGACCGCCATTCGCCTGCCGGAAACGCTCAATCCGGCGAACCGGCGGCCGCTTGCGCTCGGCCCTGTCCTGAAGGGTTTCCAACTCGTGATCTCGAACCGGATATCGCTGTTCTACACGCTGGCGACCGCGTTCTTCTTCGGCTCGCTGTTCGCGTTCCTGAACCTCGCGCAACCGATTCTGGGCGATGTCTACGGCCTGGATTCCTATTTCCCGCTGGCAATGGCGGTCGGCGCCGCCTTCATGGCGGCTGCATCCTTTTTGAATGCCCGCATCGTCGAGCGGCTCGGGATGCGCCGCCTGTCACACAGCGCGCTGATCGCCCATCTTTCCATTGCCGCGGTGGCATCGGCCTGGTTCAACAGCCACGACGCGCCGTTATGGCTGTTCATGGCCGTTCTGATCCTGATCATGCCGCTATTCGGGCTGATCGGAGCCAACTTCAACTCCATCGCGATGGAGCCGCTCGGAAAGGTCGCGGGGACGGCTTCCTCGGTTCTCGGCTTTACCCAGACTGTCGGCGGCGGACTTTGCGGTGCGGCTATCGGCCAGGCTTTCGATGGCACGGCCCTGCCGCTGATCGCCGGCAGCGCTCTGTTGTCATTCATTACGCTGTTGCTGGTGCTGATTGCCGAGAAGGGCAAGCTTTTCGACAACCCCGGCGCCGACCACGGCCATCACTGACCGGGCGACGGATTCTCCCCGGTATCGGCCGTGAGCGCCTGCAGGGCGGCAAAGTCAAACAGCTTGCGGTCGAGCAAATGGCTGGGACGCACATTGGCGAGCGCCCGGATCATCGTGTCCTTGCGGCCCGGCATGCGCTTTTCGATATCGGCAAGCATCGCCTTCATGGCGCTGCGCTGCAGCCCGTCCTGCGAGCCGCAGAGATCGCAGGGAATGATCGGAAACTCCATCGCGCCGGCGAACTTCTCCAAGTCTGCCTCGGCGCAATAGGACAACGGACGCAGCACTTCGACGTCGCCCTCGTCGTTGACCAGCTTCGGCGGCATGGCGGCGAGCCGGCCGCCGTGAAACAGGTTCATGAAGAAGGTTTCGAGGATATCCTCGCGGTGATGACCGAGAACCAGCGCAGAGCAGCCCTCTTCACGGGCGACGCGGTAGAGATGTCCCCGGCGCAGCCGCGAGCATAGCGAACAGTAGGTACGGTTTTCAGGAATCTTGTCGGTCACCACCGAATAGGTGTCCTGGTACTCGATCCGGTGCTCGATGCCGTTTGCCGATAGCCAGTCCGGCAGGATGTGTTTCGGAAAGCTCGGCTGCCCTTGGTCGAGGTTGCAGACCAGCAGGTCGACCGGCAGCAGGCCGCGCCATTTCATGTCGATCAGCAGCGCCAGCAGCCCGAACGAGTCCTTGCCGCCTGACAACCCGACCAGCCAACGCTCGCCGGGGCGGATCATGGCGAAATCCTCGATCGCCTGGCGCATGTTGCGCAGGAGGCGCTTGCGCAGCTTGTTGAACTCGACCGAACCCGGCGCATCCGCAAACAGCGGATGGCAGGCATCGGCGGTTTCTACTGGCGTCGAAATGTTCATGGCCTAGTCCTAGCCGATCGAAAACCAAACAAAAAGCCGCCCCGGCATGCGAGGCGGCTTTGTTGTTCCGGAAACGGAACGTCGGTTAGCGCGAGTAGAACTCGACCACGAGGTTCGGTTCCATCAGCACCGGATACGGCACGTCGCCGAGAGCCGGCACGCGCGCGAAGGTCGCAACCATCTTGTTGTGGTCGGCGTCGATGTAGTCCGGCACGTCACGTTCGGCGAGCTGGGTGGCTTCGAGAACAAGCGCCATCTGCTTGGACTTCTCGCGAACCTCGATAACATCGCCGGGACGGCAACGGTAGGACGGAATGTTGACGCGCTGGCCGTTGACCATGACATGGCCATGGTTGACGAACTGGCGGGCTGCGAAGATCGTCGGAACGAACTTGGAGCGGTAGACGACGGCGTCGAGGCGGCTTTCCAGCAGGCCGATCAGAAGTTCCGGCGTATCGCCCTTGCGGCGCTCGGCTTCCTCGTAGGTCTTGCGGAACTGCTTCTCGGAGATGTCGCCGTAATAGCCTTTCAGCTTCTGCTTGGCGCGCAGCTGCACGCCGAAGTCGGACAGCTTGCCCTTGCGGCGCTGGCCGTGCTGGCCGGGGCCGTATTCGCGGCGGTTCACCGGGGACTTCGGACGGCCCCAGATGTTTTCGCCCATACGGCGGTCAATTTTGTACTTGGACGATTCGCGCTTGCTCATCGCATTTCCTTTCAAAGAGTTACGCCTGAAACTTCACATTTCAGACAAAGGAAACGCACCCTCCTCTGCCGACCTTTTTCGCCGACTGACAGGACCTGCCGCGCACGCTTTGCGGCGATGTCCACGGGATACGTCAAATAAAATGCAGGGCCGAAAGACCCTGCACAGCGCGCTATCTAGGCAAAAAGGAGTGGGAAGTCAATCGCCTGCGGTTTCCCGCGCAGTGTATCCGGGACCTTGAGGCGGCGGCCTTCCCGCGCCTGCCCGGTTGAGGCGTCCATAACGGACTTCTATGGTCTGTTCATGACCGCCTCCTATCGCCCTTATGAACCGCTCAATACGCTGAAACCCGTCGGCCCGGATATCTGGATCGCCGACGGCCCGGTCGTGCAATGGGGTTATCTCGGCTGGCGGTTTCCCTTTCCGACGCGAATGACCGTCGTACAGCTCCCGGACAACGGGCTGTGGGTGCACTCGCCGATCGCACCGGACGAGGCGCTATTCGCCGAAATCGACAAGCTTGGCCCGGTCGCTCACCTGGTATCGCCAAACGCGATCCATCACATTTCCATCGCCGCCTGGGCGCAGCGCTACCGGCAAGCCCGGACATGGGCGTCCCCCGGCGTGCGGAAACGTTCCGATGCCGTCTTTTCCGACGACCTGGAGACCGGGCCGCCGCCGGAATGGGCCGGGGTCATCGAGCAACGCATCGCCGAAGGCAGCAATGCGTTGAAAGAAGTGATCTTTTTTCACAAGCCATCGCGCGTATTGATCCTCGCCGACATGATCGAGAACCTGGAAGCCGAGCGGCTTTCCTCTCCAATGTCCCGCTTCGCCGCCCGGCTCGCCGGCATCGCCGCCCCATTCGGCAAGGCCCCGGTCGATCTCCGGATGACCTATCTTGGCAAGCGCGACAAACTTCGGCCGACGGTACAGTGGATGCTTTCCTGCGCGCCGGAGAAGGTCATCATCGCGCACGGACAATGGTTCGAGGAAGACGGCGTGGCGGAACTGCGCCGCGCCTTCTCATGGGTGGGCGAAATCGGTTGAAACGTCCAGGGTCACCGGCGTCAGGCCGAAGCCCTGCATCAACCGGTCGAGTTCCGGCACGGGCTGGCCGGAGGTGAAGACCGCGAGGTCCGGTTTTTCGGGCCTTACCGGCGAGGTCTGCATGTTCTCGGCCAGCGATGCAGCGCGGCGCGCGATGGCCTCCGACGTGTCGATCCAGTCGACCGGCCACGGCGCCATTTTGCGGAAGCGGTTGACCAGAAAGGGATAGTGCGTGCAGGCCAGCACGACGATGTCGGTGCGGCGGCCGTCCTCCTCCATGAAACAGGGGGCGATCTCGTTGCGCACGGCTTCCTCGTCGACCATTGCGCCACGCATGTATGTTTCCGCCATGGCGGCGAGATTGTCGCTGCCGACAAGGCGGACATGGCATTTCTGCGCATATTGGCGGATCAGTTCACGGGTATATTGCCGCTTCACCGTGCCGGGCGTCGCCAACACCGAGACGAGACCGGAGCGGGTGCGTTCGGCAGCCGGCTTGATCGCCGGCACGGTGCCAACAAATGTCTCGTCCGGAAAGACCTTTCGCAGATGATCGATGGCGAGCGTCGACGCGGTGTTGCAGGCGATTACACAAAGCGCCGGACGATACTGCGCCAGAAGGACGGCGAACAGCTTCGTGATATGTTCGCGCAGCGCTTCTTCTTCCCATGCGCCATAGGGAAAGGCCGCGTCGTCGGCGACATAGACGAAGCGCCAATCGGGCATCAGCACACGCGCCTCGCGCAGTACGGAAAGTCCGCCGATCCCGCTGTCGAAGAAAAGGGCCGTGCGCGGCAGCGTCGCGTCAGTCATCGGACTGCGCTGCCCTTGCCTGTTTCTTTGTCCGCTTGCCGCCGGCCGAAACGCGGCGGGGATCATCGCCCGGCGATCCTGTCCCGCGCGGACTGGACGGCGAAAAGCGGTCGAGACTGGAAATGACCCCGCGCAGTACACGGATCTCCTCGGCCGAGAAACCCGGCCGGGTAAGCACGGCGCGAATGTTTTCCAGCAATACGGGCTTGCGCTCGGGCGGCCTGAAATAGCCGCGGCTGTCCAGCGCCTGTTCGAGCTGGCCGACCATGCCGTAGAGCTCCTCCTTCGGCGCGGGCGCGAATTGCGGTCCCGCAAACGGGGTTTGGCTTTCGTCGGCCATGCCGGACTTCATCCATTCATAGCCCATCAGCAGGACTGCCTGGGCGAGGTTGAGCGAGGCGAAAGCGGGATTGACCGGAAAGGTGACGATATCGTCGGCAAGGCCAACCTCCTCGTTGCTCAGCCCAAAACGCTCGCGCCCGAACAGGATGGCGCCCGACTGGTCGCCGCGATGCATCGCGCGCAGCTTGCGTGCCGCCTCGACAGGCCCGAGCACCGTCTTGAAACCCTCGCGCTGGCGCGCCGTCGTCGCGACCACGTAGGCGCACCCGGCCAGCGCGTCGGCTACGCTGTCGAAAAGACGGGCGCGTTCCAGCACGTGGATCGCGCCGCTGGCCGCTGCCTCCGCTTTGGGGTTCGGCCAACCGTCACGCGGCGTCACGAGCCTCAGGTCCGCAAGGCCGAAATTCGCCATCGCGCGCGCGACCATGCCGATATTTTCGCCGAGCTGCGGCTCGACCAGTACGACCGCCGGTCCCTCGGCGATCATCTCGCGATGCTTGTCAGTTCCTGCCATGACAGTCGTTCTATGGATACGGGTGCCTGCACCTGCCACAAAGCGGCGCATATGGGAACATGGAAGGGGCCGAAACAAGGCGTCCGCCGCCCATATACTAAAGCGATTTTCGACCATGGCATCGTTTGCACCGGGCAAACGGCTTTGCTATAGCCACGCCACCTACCCGAGCCGCACTCGCGGCGCCCATTCAATCGAGGATTCCCATGGCAAAGATCAAGGTCGACAATCCGGTCGTAGAGCTGGACGGCGATGAAATGACCCGCATCATCTGGCAGTTCATCAAGGACAAACTGATCCACCCCTATCTCGATATCGACCTGAAGTATTACGACCTCGGAATCGAGAAACGCGACGAGACGGATGACCAGATCACCGTCGATGCGGCAAACGCCATCAAGGAATACGGCGTCGGCGTGAAGTGCGCCACCATCACGCCGGACGAGGCGCGCGTGGAGGAGTTCGGCCTGAAGCGGATGTACCGCTCGCCCAACGGCACGATCCGCAACATTCTCGGCGGCGTGATCTTCCGCGAGCCTATCATCTGCAAGAACGTTCCGCGCCTGGTGCCGGGCTGGACACAGCCGATCATCGTCGGCCGCCATGCCTTCGGCGACCAGTACCGCGCCACCGATTTCAAGTTCCCCGGCAAGGGCAAGCTGACGATGAAGTTCGTCGGCGAGGACGGCGCGGTGATCGAGCATGAAGTGTTCGACGCACCGTCGGCCGGCATTGCCATGGGCATGTACAACCTAGACGACTCCATCGTCGACTTTGCCCGTGCCTCGCTGAATTACGGGTTGCAGCGCAAGGTGCCGGTCTACCTGTCGACCAAGAACACGATCCTCAAGGTATATGACGGCCGCTTCAAGGACATCTTCCAGGAAATCTACGAAGCCGAGTTCAAGGAGAAGTTCGAGGAAGCCAAGATCTGGTACGAACACCGCCTGATCGACGACATGGTCGCGGCGAGCCTGAAATGGTCCGGCGGTTATGTCTGGGCCTGCAAGAACTATGACGGCGACGTGCAGTCCGACACGGTGGCGCAGGGCTTCGGCTCGCTCGGCCTGATGACCTCGGTGCTGATGACGCCGGACGGCAAGACGGTGGAAGCGGAAGCCGCGCACGGCACGGTAACGCGCCACTACCGCCAGCACCAGGCCGGCCAGGAAACCTCGACCAACTCGATCGCCTCCATTTTCGCATGGACGCGCGGTCTGGCGCATCGCGCCAAGCTCGACAGCAACGACGCGCTGGCGAAGTTCGCCTCGACGCTGGAAAAGGTTTGCGTGGACACAGTGGAGTCCGGTTTCATGACCAAGGACCTCGCTTTGCTGATTGGTCCCGACCAGCCGTGGCTCTCGACCACCGGGTTCCTCGACAAGATCGACGAGAACTTGCAGAAGGCGATGGCTGCCTGACGCTGGAAACAGCATTCGCCGGAGGGATTGCGTGATCGAGACACTGCGCACCCTCTGGCGCTCCAACAAGATACTGGTGATCGCATTCGCGATCGCCCTGTCGCTGACGGTGGTGTTCGGTGTCCGCACCACCGTTTTTCTTTTCTACTGGTCCAGTCACCAGAACGTACCCGTAGAAGGATGGATGCCGCCCGGCTACGTGGCGAAGTCCTACCGCGTCGATATCGAGGTGGTGCGCGAGGCCTTGGGGCTTGATCCGCAGGGACGCGACCGGCGGCCAATCGCCCGGATCGCCAAGGACCGGGGCATGCCGGTCGCAGACCTGATCCGCGCCGTCAACGAGGCGCTGAAATCCGCCAAGGCCAATGAGGCAGCGGACGGGCAATGACCGAAACGATCCTTTCGGTCTTTTCGCTCTACGGCGCGCCGGCCCTGTTCGCCCTTGTCGCTGCGGGACAGTTCGGCATTCCGCTTCCGACCTCGATCCTGCTGCTCACCGCCGGCGCCCTGCTTGGCGAAGGCGATTTGGGCTATTGGCAGGTCTTTGCATGGGCGCTCGCCGGCGCGGTGATCGGCGATCATATCGGGTATGCGGCGGGTCGTTTTGCAGGCACGGCGATGCGTGACCGCGTCAATCGCTGGCCGAGGCTTCGCGACAGCCTGACAAAGGCGGAAGCGCTGTCACGGAAATGGGGCGACGGTTCGGTCTTCCTGTCGCGGTGGCTGTTCAGCCCGCTCGGCCCATGGATCAACCTGACAAGCGGACTTTCGCTGCATCCGCTGCATCGCTTCACATTGGCAGACATCGCCGGAGAGGTGGTCTGGATCGGCGGCTACCTGGCGCTCGGCAGCCTGTTCGCGCAGTCGATTGCGGAGCTGGCCGATATCGTGGCCAATGCCGCATGGATGATCGGCGCGGCGATCATCACCATTCTGCTCGGCTGGCAGTTGCTGATCCGCCTGGGGCGGATCAGCAACGCCGGAAAGTAGCGCGCCTATCCGGCCATGGCGGCGCGTACCGCCTCGACGGCCGCATTCGCATTGGCGCCGTCCGGGCCGCCGGCCTGCGCCATGTCGGGGCGACCGCCGCCGCCCTTGCCGCCCAGCGCGGCGGATGCCGCACGGACCAGATCGACGGCATTGAACTTGCCGGTCAAGTCTTCCGTCACGCCGACAACGACGCTGCCCTTGCCGTCCTCGGACGAGGCCGCGAAGGCAACAACGCCGCTGCCGAGCGACTGCTTGGCCTCGTCGGCCATCGGCTTGAGATCGCGCGGCGAGACGCCGTCGACCACACGGCCGATAAACTTGGTGCCGGCGATCTCTTCCGGGCCCTCGGCCGCGCCGCCCGCCGGGCCGGCAAGCGCCAGCGCCTTCTTGGCTTCGGTCAGTTCGCGCTCGAGCCTGCGACGTTCCTCCAGCAGCGCTTCCAGGCGCGGCAGGATTTCGTCCGGGCTAGTCTTCAGCGCCGCTGCAACGGCGCGAACGCGCTCGTCCTGCTGCGCAAGATATTCGCGAGCCGCCTCGCCGGTCAGCGCCTCGATCCGGCGTACGCCCGCGGCAACGGCCGATTCCCCGACGACATGGGCAAGCCCGATCTCGCCGGTGTTGCGGACATGGGTGCCGCCGCACAGTTCGACCGAATAGGTCTTGCCCTTCTTTTCGCCGCGCTCGGCCGTGCCCATCGACACGACGCGCACCTCGTCGGCATATTTCTCGCCGAACAGCGCCATGGCGCCGGTTTCGCGCGCATCCTCGAGCGCCATCAGCCGCGTGCGCACGGGCGCGTTCTGCAGGACGATCTCGTTGGCGATCTCCTCCACTTTCTCGATTTCATCCGGGCTCATCGGCTTGGGATGGGAGAAGTCGAAACGCAGCCGGTCCGGTGCGACCAGCGAACCCTTCTGGGCAACATGGGTGCCGAGCACCTCGCGCAGCGCCTCATGGATAAGGTGGGTCGCCGAGTGATTTGAGCGCAGCCTGGTGCGGCGTACATGATCGATTTCCATTTCGACCGCTGCGCCGGGCTTCAAGGCGCCGTCGGTCACCTTGCCAAAGTGCACGTAAACGCCATCGGCCTTCTTCTGCGTATCGGTGATGGTGACGGCGACGCCCTCCCCCTTCATGGTGCCACGGTCGCCCTGCTGGCCACCGGATTCGCCGTAAAAGGGCGTCTGGTTGACGACGATAGCGACATCGTCACCTTTTTTCGCCTCACTGGCCTCCGCGCCGTCGCGCACCAGTGCCAGCACCACGCCCTCGGCTTTCTCCGCCTCATAGCCGAGAAACTCGGTCGCGCCGTACTTGTCGCGCAGCGCAAACCAGACGCGCTCAGTCGCCTGGTCGCCGGAACCGTGCCAGTTGGCACGGGCCTCGGCGCGCTGGCGCTCCATGGCGGCGTTGAAGGCATCCATGTCGACGGATACGCCGCGTTGGCGCAATGCATCCTGCGTGAGGTCGACCGGGAAGCCGTAAGTGTCATACAGCTTGAAGGCGGTCTCGCCATCGAGAGCGTCGCCTTCGCCCAGGTTGGCGCTGGCTTCGTTGAGCAGCGTCAGGCCGCGATCCAGGGTGCGGCGGAAACGGGTTTCCTCCAGGAGCAGCGTTTCGGTGACGAGCGGCTGTGCGCGCACCAGTTCCGGATAGGCCTGCCCCATTTCCTGGACCAGCGCCGGAACCATGCGGTGCATCAGCGGATCCTTCACGCCGAGCAGTTCGGCATGGCGCATGGCACGGCGCATGATGCGGCGCAGCACGTAGCCGCGCCCCTCATTCGACGGCAGCACGCCATCGGCGATCAGGAAGCTGCAGGCGCGCAGGTGATCGGCGATGACCCGATGGCTCGCCTGATGCTCGCCTTCAGCCTTCGTCTTGCTCAGGTCTTCCGACGTCGCGATGAGGTGGCGGAACAGGTCGATGTCGTAGTTGTCGTGCACGCCCTGCAGCACGGCCGCGATACGCTCCAGCCCCATGCCGGTATCGATCGACGGGCGCGGCAGGTCGACGCGCTCGTCCGGCGTCAATTGCTCGTACTGCATGAAGACGAGGTTCCATATCTCGATGAAGCGGTCGCCGTCCTCGTCCGGGCTGCCGGGCGGTCCGCCGGGAATGCCCTCGCCGTGATCGTAGAATATCTCGGAACACGGGCCGCAGGGGCCGGTGTCGCCCATCGCCCAGAAATTGTCATGGGTCGGAATGCGGATGATACGCTCTTCCGGCAGGCCGGCTATCTTCTTCCACAGCGAGAAGGCGTCGTCGTCGGTGTGATAGACCGTCACCAGAAGCTTGCCAGTGTCGATACCGTATTCCTTGGTGATCAGGTTCCAGGCAAGCTCGATGGCGCGCTCCTTGAAGTAGTCGCCGAAGGAGAAATTGCCGAGCATCTCGAAGAAGGTATGGTGGCGCGCGGTGTAGCCGACATTGTCGAGGTCGTTGTGCTTGCCGCCGGCGCGAACGCATTTCTGCGCCGTCACGGCGCGCGAATAGGGCCGCTTTTCAAGTCCGGTGAAGACGTTCTTGAACTGCACCATGCCCGCATTGGTGAACATCAGCGTCGGGTCGTTATGCGGCACCAGCGCGCTCGACGCGACGACCTCGTGTTCGTTACGCGCGAAGTAGTCGAGGAATGTCTTGCGGATGTCGTTGACGCTGCTCATGAATACCTGCCTGCAAAGAGCGGGGAATGCTCCGGAAAGGCCACTGCCATAGCCAATCGGGATGCTGTCTGTCCAGCATATCGGCAAGCGGCGGCGCGCAATCAAGCAATAGGCGGGCAAAACGCGAAACCCGGCGGCCTTTCGGACCGCCGGGCTGTTATGAATCCAGCCTGTCAGGAGAAGGCTTACGCCTCGGCGACGCTGTCGCCATCCTCCTGCTCGCCCGGGCCGCCCTGTTCGAGGAACTGCTCGGCGATCAGGCCGGCATTCTGACGCAACGCCAATTCGATCTCGTCGGCGATCTCCGGGTTCTCCCGCAGGAATTGCTTGGAGTTCTCGCGGCCCTGGCCGAGCCGCTGACTGTTGTAGGAGAACCAGGCGCCGGACTTTTCGACAATACCGGCCTTGACGCCGAGATCGATCAGTTCGCCGGTCTTGGAAACGCCCTCGCCATACATGATGTCGAACTCGACCTGCTTGAAGGGTGGCGCCATCTTGTTCTTGACGACCTTGACGCGGGTCTGGTTGCCGACAACCTCCTCACGATCCTTGACCGCGCCGATGCGGCGAATGTCGAGGCGCACCGAGGCGTAGAACTTCAGCGCGTTGCCGCCCGTCGTCGTTTCCGGCGAGCCGAACATCACACCGATCTTCATGCGGATCTGGTTGATGAAGACCACCATCGTGTTGGAACGCGAGATGGAAGCGGTCAGCTTGCGCAGCGCCTGGCTCATCAGGCGGGCTTGCAGACCCGGCAGCGAGTCGCCCATCTCGCCCTCGATTTCGGCGCGCGGCGTCAGTGCTGCCACCGAGTCGATCACCAGCACGTCACAAGCGCCGGAACGCACCAGCGTGTCGGCGATCTCGAGTGCCTGCTCGCCGGTATCCGGCTGCGAGATCAGCAGATCCTCGAGCGCCACGCCCAGCTTGCGGGCATAGACCGGATCGAGTGCATGCTCGGCGTCGACGAAGGCGCAGATGCCGCCGCTCTTCTGGGCTTCCGCAATGGTCTGCAGCGCCAGCGTCGTCTTGCCGGAGCTTTCCGGCCCGTAGATTTCAATGATGCGGCCTTTCGGCAGGCCGCCAATGCCAAGCGCAATATCGAGGCCGAGCGAGCCGGTGGAGATCGTCTCGATCTCGACGACCTGTTCATTGGCGCCGAGGCGCATGATCGAACCCTTGCCGAAGGTCCGCTCGATCTGCGAGAGCGCCGCATCCAGTGCTTTCGACTTGTCCACCTGCTTGTCCTCAACCAGACGCAAACTATTCTGAGCCATCTTGTCCCTCACCCTTAGGTTATCGCCGCAAACCGCGCAAACGTGAAATTTCCCTTTTTATTTGTACGTGATTTGTTCCGTTTTTGCAATCACCGCAACACGCTGAAATGTAACGGGTTTTGAAATCTGTTTTATTTTTGTTCCGCCATATGCACGCCGCTACCCGCCTCGATCTGCTGCAGCCGGGCCGCCCGTTTGATTGACCTTTGGCTGATTCTGCCGACAGTGGCGCCATTCTTGGGAATCAGCACATGCCGGGAGGCAGCATGAGGCAGTCCGCCGACGGTTCATATGTACTGCTCGCAATCGGCGGCGCGCATGTCGACCGGATCGGCCATGTAGCCGGCCGCTATCATCCCGGCGCATCCAATCCGGGCCGACTGACAGCCTCGGTCGGCGGCGGCGCGTTCAACGCGCTACGCAACGCCGTTCTGCGCGGGGCCATGCCGGCCGGCATGCTTTCTGCGCGCGGCGGCGACGATGACGGCACGCTCGTTGCCGGCACGATCGAACAGGCCGGTATCGCCGATATCTCGGCCGTGTTTCTCGACCGCCGGACGGCGAGCTATACGGCGATCCTCGATTCCGGCGGCGAGCAGATTGCCGGGCTTGCCGACATGGACATCTACGAGACAGCCCTGCCCCGCCAGTTCCGGCGCAAGCCTGTGCGCGAGACAATCTCCTCGGCCAGAGCGGTGCTCGTCGACGCCAATCTGCCCGAAGCCGCGTTGCAAACGATCTGCGACCTCGCCCAGGGGCCGGTCTTCGCGGTGGCGATCTCGCCGGTCAAGGCGATGCGGCTCGCCGCCGTGGCCGACAGGATTGCGGTGGCGTTCATGAACCGGCGCGAGATGAAGGCGATTGGTGCCGAGACAGGCGCATCCGGCCTCACCGGGCTCGCCGCACGCGGTTTCAAGCGAGCCGTGGTCACCGGCGGTGCGCGGCCGGTCCTGGTGCTCGACGGCGACAAGCGTTTCGCGGTCGAACAACCGCCGGCGGAAACGGTCGCAGATGTGACCGGTGCCGGCGACTCCCTTGCCGGGGCGACGATCGCCCGGCTTGTCGCCGCGCCGGACACGCCGCTTGCCGAGGCCGTGCGCGACGGGGTTGCCGCGGCGCAACTGACGATCCGTGCGCCCGGACCTGTCGCCAACCGCTTGACCGGACCGGCTTTCGACGCCATTCGGGACAAAACGGCTATCCGGCCGCTCACGGAAAACGAGGACCAGGAACAGTGACCGCGATCAGGACGTCGCCCGAAGTCGCCGAAGCGCTCGAGGCCGGGAGGCCGGTGGTGGCGCTTGAGTCGACCATCATCACCCATGGCATGCCCTATCCGGACAATATCGCCATGGCCCAGGCGGTCGAGGCGCATATCCGCACCGAGGGCGCGGTTCCGGCGACGATCGCCGTGATCGGCGGCGTCCTGCATGCCGGGCTCGACGAAGCCCAGGCCGAGGCGCTCGCCAATTCCGAAAATCCGCTGAAATTGTCTCGCGCCGACCTCGCCTTCGCCATGGCGCAGGGGCTGACCGGCGGCACCACCGTCGCGGCAACGATGATGGCCGCGCATATGGCGGGGATTTCCGTCTTCGCCACAGGCGGCATCGGCGGCGTGCATCGGGGCGCGGAAACGAGCTTCGACATTTCCGCGGATCTCGACGAACTGGCGCGCACGCCCGTCACCGTCGTCTGCGCCGGCGCCAAGGCAATCCTCGATCTCCCGAAGACGCTGGAAATTCTCGAGACGCGCGGCGTGCCGGTCATCGCCTTCGGGCAGGACGCCTTTCCCGCCTTCTGGTCACGCAACAGCGGGCTCGCGGCACCGCTGCGCCTGGACACTCCCGCCGCAGTCGCCGATTTCATGGCGGTCCGCGAGACCCTGGCCGATTTCCGGCATGGTGGCGTGCTGGTCGCCAATCCGGTTCCGGAAGAATACGAAATCCCGTTGGACGAGATGGCCAGGGTCATCGACCAGGCGGTTGGCGAGGCTGAGAAAGCGGGCGTCGCGGGCAAGCAAGTGACGCCGTGGTTGTTGGCCCGCATCCTGGAAATCACCGCCGGACGCAGTCTGAAAACCAACATCGCGCTGGTCGAAGCCAATGCGCGGCTCGCCGCGCGTATTGCCGCCGCCCGTGCCGAAGCCCGGCCGAAAGCCGGCTGAACGCGCCTTGTGACCGAATGCACACCGCCTGACCGGCGGCCGGCCTAGCGTCTCCCCAACAGCGCGGAAAACCTCCGCGACATTGGAAAAAAGGAGACAAAGCCATGAAATCCTTTTCGATCAAGACCACCGTCGCCGCCGTCGCTACGGCCACGACGCTTATGACGTCCAGCTTTGCGCCAACTATCAACGCCGCCCATGCCGAATCGATTTTCGTTCCGGGCCTCGCCGGCAAGATCGAGCCGGTGACACCCGGCCCCTGCGCCACCAAGCCGTGGCTGTGCGGGCCCGGCGGGTTGACCGTCGAACCGGTCGATCCGACACCGCCGCCGCCGCCCGCTCCTCCCGCACCGGGCATGAACGCAGGCACGGCCGCGGCGATCGGCATTGTCGGCGGCATCATCGCAGGCGCGGCGATTGCCAGTGCGACGCAGCCGAAGGAAGTCCAAGTCGAACCGGTCGGCAATGCCAACGCGCATCTGAGCTGGTGCTACGCCAAGTACAAGAGCTACCGCGACTGGGACAATTCCTGGCAGCCGTATCACGGTCCGCGCAAACCCTGCATCTCGCCTTACCTCTAGAGGCCGAGAGCTCCCGGATGTCGCCGGCTTCTCGATAGCCCCGCCCGGCGCCATCCACTCCCGGCCCCCGAAAGCCCCTCACGGCTTTCGGGGTTCGGCTTGACTCGGTCATATTCTGTGCAACGATGACGCTCCCGATTTTGCTTTCGCACCGGTGGACCCCATGGCATCGCTGAAGTCTTTCTCGCTTTTCGAGGCGCTCACCGACGAGCAGGACAAGCGTTTCTCGAAGCTGGCGAGGATCAGCGATTTCGGCGAGAACGAACTGGTGCTCGACTACGACGACGAGAGCCACAACGTCTTCCTGATCCAGTCGGGACGGGTGCGGGTCATCCTGCGCATCGCCACCGGGCGGGAGGTGATCCTCGGCGAGTTCTCCGACGGGGAGTTCTTCGGCGAACTGGCAGCCGTCGACGGCACGACGCGCTCGGCCAATGTCACCGCCATGGTCAATACGCGGCTGCTGACGCTGCCGCAGTCGGCGTTCCTGACGATCCTGCGCGAGGCGCCCGACGTGTCGCTGCAACTGATGCGCTCGATGTCGGCGCTGATCCGCTCGCTGAACACGCGGCTCGCCGAACACGCCTTCCTGCCGGCGAAATACCGGCTCTATTCGGAGCTGATCCGGCTGTCCAAGCCGCGCAAGGGCCACGACGGACAGCGCATCATCTCGCCGCCGCCGATCCAGCTGGAACTGGCCGAGCGCATCGGCTGCCGGCGCGAGGTGGTCAGCCGCGAGATCGCCAAGATGGAGCGGGAGAACGTGGTCGAGCGCTCGCGCGGCGGGCTGATCCTTGCGGACATGGCCGAACTCAACCACCGCCTGTCGGAAGGCTGGAACGCGGGCGGCGATTAACAAGACGGGGCGCCGAAGCGCCCCATCCTTCTCGTATTCCGCCCCGGCTTATTCCGACGGAAGGACTTCCGCGGTCGGGCGCGGCGTTTCCTTCGTTTCCGGCGGCAGCACGGGATAGGTCACTTCGGGCATGTCGCCGGTCAGCGATTCGAGGAAGGCCACGATCTGATCGGCCTCTTCCTCGGACAGTTCCTCGCCGAGCTGGGATTCGCTCATGATCTGCACCGCCACCTTGAGATCCCAGACCTTGCCGGAATGGAAGTAAGGCGCGGTGAGCGCGATGTTGCGCAGCGGCGCGGCGCGGAAGACATATTCGTCATCGACGGTCTCGGTCACCGCGAAACGGCCCTTGTCGCCTTCCGGCAGCACGTCGGCCCCCGGCTTTTCGATCAAGCCGAACGGATAGTAGTCGTGCCCGCCGACATTAATGCCGTTGTGGCAGGCGGTGCAGCCCTTGTCGATGAACGCCTGCAGGCCGGCCTTCTGGTCGTCCGTCAGCGCTGCATCGTCGCCATTCAGCCAGGAGTCGAAGGGCGACGGCGTGATCAGTGTCGCCTCGAAGGCCTCGATCGCTTTCGCCATGTTGTCGAAGTTGACCGGATCATCCTCACCCGGAAACGCCGTCTTGAACCAGTCGACATACTGCGGCATCGAGTTAAGCGTAACGACCACATTTTCAGGCGTGTTGGCCATTTCGACGCCGGCCTGAACCGGGCCCTTGGCCTGTGCCTTCAGATCTTCCGCACGGCCGTCCCAGAACTGGGCGATGTTGAAAACGGCATTCAGCGCGGTCGGCGCATTGCGCGGCCCCTTCTGCCAGCCGTGGCCGATGGAGGTTTCAAGATTGTCGTCACCGCCGGTCGCCAGGTTGTGGCAGGAGTTGCACGAAAAGACGCCCGAGGCCGACAGGCGCGGATCGAAGAACAGCGCCTTGCCCAGTTCGATCTTCTCAGGGGTAATCGGATTGTCATTGACCGCGGGAATGGTCGACGGCAGCGGCTTGAAGACTTCCACCGCGCTGTCGCGCAATTCATCGGCTATCGCCGCACCGGCGATGCACATCGCCGCAACGGTCGTGGAAAGGATCATTCTCACTAAGGGTTTCATGTCCCACCTCTTTTTCGCAGGCGAGTTGGAGGAGTTATTTCGCACCTGCGAAGGGGACGCTACGCCTCCCGGACCATGAAAAATTGACCGAAATCAATGCGATTTCAGTTTGGAACGATTCCAGACTGAAGCTCGTGCGGCGCATTGTCCCGTCACCCTACGGCAACCAGAATCGCGCCGCCGGCAATGAGCGCGACGCCGCTCCAGCCCGTGAATGACAGGCGCTCGCCGAGGAAGAGCGCGCCGATGATCGCGACGAATACGACGCTCAGCTTGTCGACCGGCGCGACTTGACCGGCCTGCCCCAGTTGCAGGGCCCGAAAGTAGCAGAGCCATGACGCTCCGGTGGCCAGGCCGGAGAGCACGAGAAACACCTTCGTCCGGCCCGACAGCGCAGAAACGCTCTCATATTCGCCGGTGAGCCAGATCAGCGAGCCGAGCGAAACCACGACGACAACGGTTCGCAGGAAGGTCGCGAAGTTGGAGTTGACGCCTTCGACGCCGATCTTGGCGAAGACAGCCGTCAGGGCCGCAAACAGCGCGGCCAGCAGCGCCCAGAACTGCCATGAATTCGCATAGTTTTGCATTGCCAGACCTCACCGGTTTCCGTTTGCGAAACCCAGTATCGGTGCTTTACGCGGCAGGTGGAAGAAAAATGGGCGGCAATCCTGGCAAAGGGATGCGGCGGTGCCGCATCCCTCCCGTACTCGAATTACTTCTTCGGTTTCGGTTTCTGCGCCGGCTTCGGTGCAGGCTTGCCCTGAGCTGCCATCTTCGTTGTCCTGAACAACGCCGCCGTGGCGGCCCTGTCCGAGATTGGACTCAGGCACGCGGCGGACATCGGCAATTCGGCTCCGAGATTCGGGCTTTTTGTGGGCAACGAAACGCGCCCGCCAGACCGTGGTTTCGCTCACTCCGGGCGGATGCGCGCCGGGGCGACGGCGGCCCGGCGGGCCTCCTCGCCGGAGGTCCGGAAATGGAAATAAAGCACCGTCGATGCGGCAGCGGCAAAAAAGCACCAAACCGAAATCAAGGTCGCGTAGTGGGCCCAGGCGGAAACGGCGAAGCCGACGGCGACGACAGCACCGAACAGCCGGACGAGCCGATGGGAAGAGAAGAACAGGACGCCGCAGGCACACAGGAGATACACGGCCAGCATCCACGGCACGAGCGCGTCGTCCCCGGTGTAGCGGATGGAGTGGTGGACGATCCGCGCCGCCGCCGGTGCATTGACGATCCACACGAGCAACCAGGCGCCCATGGCGACGCCGGCCGAGGCGATGGCGGCGACCAACCGGCGGCGCATCGCGTCCGGTTCGATCAGCAGCACAGCAAGAGGAATCCACGCCGGCCACAGCACCTCGGCGAAGATCAGATAGGCGTAGGAAAGCGCGGTGATCCGCTCCTCGCCGCCGCCCGCGCCGAGTTCGAGCCACATTGCACCTTCTATAAACTGTTGAGCGGCGAACAATATCGGCACCGCTGCCAAGGGCAGCGCGCGCGCCGAGTTCACATTGCGGATGGCGGCGAGTCCGGCGATGGCGGTCGCGCTGCCGACGGCGAAGCTGGCTGTGGCGGAAAAACACATGGCGCGACACTGGTTTATCCGCGCCGGTTAGGCAAGCCGGCCTTATGTGCCGACCTCGATCTCGTTGACCACGCCATCGACGCCGAACACGGCCCAGGCGTCGTTTTCAGCCATTGTCCGCTGGCTGTCGCTGGGCAGATAGCCGGTCAGCCGCACGATGCGGTTGCGGGCGCCGACCTTGACCTGTGCCGCATCGACATAGGGATTCTTCTCGAGAACCAGACGGACGGCTTCGGCGATCTTGTCGGCTCCATCGGCCTCGTCGGAGGTCACGGCGATCCCGTTGATCACGTCACGGGCACCGGGCACCCACCAAGCCAGCACGCCGGCATAGCGCTTGGTCGTCAGACCAGGCACCGATCCGTTCAGCGTGACGATGCCGTCGACGACCTCGTAATCGAGCGTGCCATGCGCATCCGCCGGTTCGGCGACGGTCTCGCACGCATCGCCCCTGTATTCGCTCACGGTCAGGCCGGCCAGGGCCGGATCCTCGGTAAAGGCTCGCCGCAGGTGCGAACGGATTTCGCCATCGCCCATGGCCGAGGCCGGCTTCACCCGCACGCGATCGACAATTCCGACGATTTCGGGAAAGGCTGCGGCGGTTTCGAGGACAATCTTCTTCTGCGCCACGCTCCCGACGTCGGCTTCGATGATCAGGACGCCGTCGCTATCCAGTTCCAGGCGATCCGCCCTGAGATGGTGGCCGATCCGTTCGTCGCCGGCCAGCGTGCCGCGCAACCGGTCCAGCACCTTTTTTCCCGCTGCATTTTCCGCGTCGGCCATGAGCTTGTCCTCTCCAGTTGCAGTTGCCGTCAGCCCGCGTGGCGGCCAGTCTCCAGTTCGGCGGCGAAACGCGCGAAACGTTCGCGATCGTCTTCCGTCTGGATTTCCAGCGAGGCGAAAGTGGTGCCGCGCTCGGGTAAAATGAAATCCGCCTCAAAGCCTTCCAGGCTCAACTCCTCCGGTTCGTCGGGTACGGAGCCTTCATCCGGCAGATGCGGGCCGATCGCATCCTCGATCCGGATACGAATGGCCCATTTTCCCATACTGTCGAGCTTGGGGCGCACTTCCAGAGTGCCGACGGCAGTCATGGCGGCGGCCTGGTCTTCCGCAGAAGCGCTGCCGCCATCGGGGACGCCGGTCTCCTCCATGAAATCGCGTGTCGCGGAAATCTCGAAGCGCCCGGCACCGCCGGATCGCGCATCGGCCTTCAACCATTCAACGAGATGGCGCGCATCGATATCGAGTTCGTATTCCATGCCGTTTCTCCTCCCGGCCAGAGCCATGTGAAAGGGGCAAGAGCACGATAACAGGCGGGGTGAGGACGTCGTTGACAGGTATCAAGGCAGGCCCGTGCGGCATCGGCGCGGCAAGCGCCCTCGCCCCGGCCCGAACCGCACAGCAATGCCTTAGCATCGCGTTCAGGACGAATCGATGCGCTGCGCGTACATCGCCAGCGAATGACATTCGCGCAGCATGTCGTCGACCTCGTGGACCGGCCGCTTCCGGTATCCGGGCGGCCAGCCGGGGCGCAGGGGCGAAAAGCGTTTCGAGCGGCTCAGGCCGAGCTTGCGTTTCGCCTTCCAGCGGGCAAGGCGTGTCGCCTGGCCCTCGATGTCACCGAGCGCTTTTTTCAGCGCGCGAAGGCGCGCGCAGAGCCGCGTCGCATCCAACGGATCATCCGGAGACGGAATCCAGCCCGCCGGGATCGGCCGCGGCTCGGTCAAGCCGATGATGCTGATCCGCGGGAAACCTTTCGGCTTTCGGCGAGACGGGCTGAAGCGGAAGCGCTTGAGGGGTTCAATGAGGGGGAAGCTGGATGAAGCAAAACTAGCCTTTTCTCGCGATTTCCGTCGTCCAGACTTCGCGCCGGCCAAACCGTCGAAGTCGCTTTCTCCCCAGCCATCCGGAAGACAGGCATACGCCGCCATCACGATCAGGCGACGGACGGCGGATTCGGCGGGACGGAGGATGCGCAGGACGGAATTGCGAAGGCGGCGCGGCAGAGTGGCGACGGCGCCGCGATCGTCGAGGCCGATCAGCGCGAACAGTGCTTCAACGATGCGCAGAAGCGCCTCGCGGTTCTTCTCAATCGCTCCGGGCCAGTTGACCGTTTCCATTCTTCCTTTCCGCGTTCCGTCTCAGGACGGGAAGGATAAAGGCAGAGCGACGGCGTTGGACAAGTTTATGCGGATTTCCCGGTTCCGCCCCGACCCTGGCGGTCCGGGAAGGGTGCCGGGTTTGCTTACGAACCGCTGACGGCCGCCATGACCACCGAGGGCTCCTCGCCGGCGCGCGCCTCGGCAATCAAGCCGCCCACGGCATCGATACGCCAGTCGATGGCGATCTCCTGGTCGGGAGCAAGCCCGGCAACCTCGACGCAATCGGCGATCGCCATCGGATAGCCGTCCACTTCGCGGATACGAAGCGTCTTGTCGGCCTCACAGGCTTCGACCGATACGTATTGCCGGACAGGCTCCGCGCTCTGGCGGCAGACCATCATCGAGTGGTCGCATCCAAGAATCAGCATGACGGCAACAATCGGTTCCATGGTTTCTCTCCTTCGTCAGGATGGGAAACGTGTATCAGGCCGCAAGGTTCCGTGACTGTGCGGGACAACACACAAGGAAAGCCGCGACGCCTCTGGCCGCCGGCGTGTTGCCGACGCCGGATTCATGTGTTACCTTGGTAACATGAAAACAGACAAAACCATCGAGCGCACCCAGACCGGCGTGCGCATGGCCACACCGCTTCTGAAGGTCCTCAAGGGGCTGGCCGAATACAAGGACATCAGCCTCGGCGACTTGCTGGAGGGCATCGTGCTGCATGCCTTCGAGGGCAAGCAGCCGTTCTCGGACGAAACGCTGCAGGTGATCGGCAAGCTCTGCGACGTCTATGACTGCCGGCTGACCGCCGCCGACGCGCACAGGCTGGAAGAGAACGGGGACGACGACCGATGAGAAAACGATATAGCCACGAGATAACGGTCGACCGCCCGGTTGCCGACGCCTTTCCGCTGTTCACGCCGAAGGGCGAGGAAGACTGGGTGCCGGGCTGGAAGCCGGACTACTTCGCGCCGGAAAACGGCGCGACGCAAAAGGACATGCTGTTCGCCACCGGCGACGGCGCGGAACGGACATGGTGGACCTGCCTTGACTGGCGGCCCGACGAGCACTTCGTGCGTTACCTGCGGCTGACGCCGGACAGCCGCTGCGCGTTCGTGGAAGTGAAATGCTGCGCGCGCGATGCCGGATCGACCGCCGTCACGGTCGGCTACGACATCCAGTCGCTGGGGCCGTCCGGCGACGATTACATCGCCGGGATGACGGACGCGGCCTTCGCCGCCATGATCGGCGAATGGCCGGGACTGATCGGAAAGATGCAGCGGGCGGAACAACAGCCGTCCCGCCCGTGAACCGGCTCGCGGCCTAGTCGACGTCCTCGATCTCGGCGCCCTCGCCGCCATGGACCCGATGGGCGAGCGCGGCTTCCATGAAGGCGTCGACATCGCCGTCCAGCACGTCGGAGGGCGAGGTCGACTCGACGCCGGTGCGCAGATCCTTGACCAGCTGATAGGGCTGCAGGACGTAGGAACGGATCTGGTGACCCCAGCCGATTTCCGTCTTGGTGGCCTCGGTGGCGCTGGCCTCGGCCTCGCGCCTCTTCAGCTCTTCCTCGTAGAGGCGGGCGCGCAGCATGTCCCATGCCCTAGCCCGGTTCTTGTGCTGCGAGCGCTCGGCCTGGCACTGGACGACGATACCCGACGGGATATGCGTGATGCGCACCGCCGAGTCGGTCGTGTTGACGTGCTGGCCGCCCGCGCCGGACGCGCGATAGGTGTCGATGCGGCAATCGCTTTCGGCCACCTCGATGTCGATGGAGTCGTCGATCACAGGATAGACCCAAGCCGAGGCGAACGAGGTGTGGCGGCGCGCGTTGGAATCGTAGGGCGAAATGCGCACCAGACGGTGTACGCCCGACTCCGTCTTCATCCAGCCATAGGCGTTGTGGCCCTTTACCTGCAGCGTCGCGGACTTGATGCCGGCCTCTTCACCGGGCTGGTATTCGACCACCTCGACCTTGAAGCCGCGGCGCTCGGCCCAGCGCGTGTACATGCGCAGCAGCATCGACGCCCAGTCCTGGCTCTCGGTGCCGCCCGCGCCGGAGTGGATTTCTATGAAGGTGTCGTTGGAGTCGGCCTCGCCGGACAGCAGGGCCTCGACCGAGCGCTTGTCGATGGAGGCCTGAAGATCGCGGATCGCCTGTTCGGCTTCGGCGATCGTTTCCTGATCGCCTTCCTCCTCGCCCATGGCGATCAGTTCGACGCTGTCCTCCAGCGTCTGATCGTAGGCGCGGATGGCCGTGACCATTTCCTCAAGGCGCTGACGCTCCTGCATGAGCTTCTGCGCCTCATCGGCATTGTTCCAGAGGTCGGGGTCCTCGGCGCGGGAATTCAGATAGTCGAGGCGTTTGAGAGACTGTTCCCAGTCAAAGATGCCTCCTCAGCAGGCTTATTGCCTGCTTGATGTCGTCGACGAGCGTCGCGGTTTCGGCGCGCATGGTCCAGGTCCTCAAGTCGAAATGCAGATTCGCCCGAAAGGGCATTCAGGCGCCGGGTTTTAGGCACCCGGCGCGGATGTGTAAAGGATGGAATGCGGACGGGCTAGAACAGACCGCCCTGCCCCGACTGGATCGCCTCCTCGACGCGCGGCGAGATCTTGCGCACCTCCTCCATCTGCACCGCCACGGTTTCCATGCCGATGACCTGATAGGAATCGGCCGGGCCGGTGCCGGGCTTGAAGGCCTCGAGGATGGTATCCGGGCCGCCCTGCGAGCGCATGCCGGTCTTGCGGTCGATCTCGACGACGTTCATGCCTTCCGGCAGGCGGAAATCGGCGATCGGCGCATCGGCCAGCGCGGCCGACATGAACTCCTTGAACACGGGCGCCGCCAGCTGGCCGCCGGTCGAACCGCGGCCCATCGGGCGCGGCGTGTCGTAGCCGATATAGACGCCGGTCACCATGTTCGGCGTGAAGCCGACGAACCAGGCGTCCTTCTCGTCATTGGTGGTGCCGGTCTTGCCGGCGAGAGGGCGGCCGAGATCGCGCAGCAGCGTCGCGGTGCCGCGCTGGACGACGCCTTCCATCATCGAGGTGATCTGGTAGGCAGTCATCGGATCGAGCACCTGGTCGCGATTGTCGACCAGTTCCGGTTCGTCCTGGCCGAGCCATTGCGAAGCGTTGCAGCCCTCGCAGATGCGCTGGTCGTGCTTGTAGATGGTGCGGCCATAGCGGTCCTGCACACGGTCGATGAAGGACGGTTCGATGGCGCGGCCGCCATTGGCCATGACCGAATAGGCGGAGACCATGCGCAGCGCCGTCGTCTCGCCGGAGCCGAGCGACATGGCCAGAAGCGGCGGCATGTCGTCATAGACGCCGAAGCGCTCGGCATATTCGGCGACCAGCTGCATGCCCATGTCGTTGGCGAGGCGCACCGTCATCAGGTTGCGCGAGCGTTCGATGCCGCCGCGCAGCGTCGACGGGCCGGCAAAACCGCCGCCGTAGTTCTTCGGCTCCCAGACCTGGCCGCCGGAGACGAGCTGGATCGGCGCGTCCATGACCACCGAAGCCGGGGTGTAGCCGTTGTCGAGCGCGGCGGCGTAGACGAACGGCTTGAAGGACGAGCCGGGCTGGCGATAGGCCTGTGTGGCCCGGTTGAACTGCGACTGCGACCAGGAGAACCCGCCGACCATGGCGAGCACGCGACCGGTGTTCGGGTCCATCGAGATCAGCGCGCCGGACACTTCGGGCACCTGCTGCAGTTCCCAGCCTTCGTCGCCCTTCTTCTCGACATAGACGACGTCGCCTACCTTGAGCACGTCGGCAATGCCGTTCACCTTGACCCGCTTGCCGTCGATGTTCTTCGTCTCGATCCAGTCGAGGCCGGAGGCGGCAAGCTGAATCGTCTGGCGGTCCGGCGCGACGTCGCCGGAGATCTCGCGGTCGGGACGCAGGCCAAGCTCAGCGCTCTCCTCGCCGACGGAAAGAACGACGGCGAGGTTCCATTCCGGAATATCGCTGAGGCGGTCGACGTCGGCGAGCGGCACGCCCCAGTCGCCCGACGCGTCAATCGTCGTGACCGGTCCGCGATAGCCGTCATGCTGGCGGTCGAACTGGATCAGGCCATGCTGCAGCGCCTTGCGGGCCATGATCTGCAGCTGCGGATCGAGCGTGGCGCGAACCGACAGGCCGCCCTCGTAGAGCGCGTCCCTTCCGTAGCGATCGACGATCTCCTTGCGCACTTCCTCGGTGAAGTATTGCGAGGCGAAGACATAGTCGCCGGAACGGCGGAAATTGACGCCGAGCGGCTGTTCCTTGGCGACAGCCGCCTCGTCCGCCGTGGCATAGCCGTTCTCGACCATGCGGTCGATGATCCAGTTGCGGCGCGTGATCGCGGCATCCGTGTCGTCGAAGGGATGGTAGTTGTTCGGGGCCTTTGGCAGCGCGGCCAGGTAAGCCGCTTCCTCGAGGTTCAGTTCGTTGACTGCCTTGCCGAAATAGGTCAGCGCCGCGCCGGCGATGCCGTAGGCGCCGGCGCCGAAGAAAATCTCGTTGAGGTAGAGCTCGAGGATGCGATCCTTGGAATAGGCCTGCTCGATACGGAAGGACAGCACCGCCTCGCGAATCTTGCGGTCGATGGTGCGGTCGTTGGTCAGCAGGAAGTTCTTTGCGACCTGCTGGGTGATCGTCGAAGCGCCGACCATGCGGCGGCCCGACTGGTAGTTCTGGACGTTGGTGACGACGGCGCGCGCCAGCGCCATGAAGTCGACGCCGGGATGGGTGTAGAAATTCTTGTCCTCGGCCGACAGGAACGCCGCCTTGACGCGGTCAGGCACGGCCTGGATCGGGAGGAACAGGCGGCGCTCGGTGGCGAATTCGCCCATCAGCTGCCCATCGGCGGAATGGATGCGCGTCGTCACCGGCGGTTCGTAGCGCGCCAGCACCTCGTAGTCGGGCAAATCCTTTGTCACGTCGCCGACATAGATGATCACGCCGCCAGCAACCAACAGGAACAGGACCGCGCCTATTCCGAAGAAATAACCTAACAACCGAAGCATATCGTCTCTTTCATGTGCGCCGCGGCGCATCGCCCTGCGAACCTACTAGAGTCGCCGCGTCCTTTAAACCAGCCATCATACCGAAATTGGACGGCACCGTGGCACCGCCGGAAAAAAATGCGTGTCCTTTCAGCAACAAGCACTTGAAGAACGCCGGCCGGCGCGATCAGTCCTGACCGGCGCGCACGACGAGATCGCGCGAGGAAAGCGCGGCGAATTTCTCGATCGCGTCTGCGAGGCGCTCGGCGAGCCCCTCGCGCCATTCCTTCTCGTTCAGCAGCTTTTCGTCCTCGGCATTCGACAGATAGCCGAGTTCGATCAACACCGAAGGCACGTCGGGCGCCTTGAGGACACGGAAACCCGCGTAACGGTGCGGGTTCTTGATGAGCCGGGCAAAGCCCCTCATGTCGGAGATCGCCAGCCTTGCGAACTGCACGGAAAAGCCCAGCGTCTCGCGGCGCGCCAGGTCGATGAGGATATCGGAGACACCACTTTCGTCCTCCGGCAGTTCGACGCCGGCGACGGAATCGGCCAGGTTCTCGTTGGCGGCCACCATGGCGGCGACCTGGTCGGAGGCCTTTTCGGAAATGGTGTAGACCGTCGCGCCGCGCACGCCGCGCTGGCGCAGGGAGTCCGCGTGGACGGAGACGAACAAATCCGCCTGATGCTGGCGGGCGATGCCGGTGCGGTCGGACAGCGAAACGAAGACGTCGGTCTCGCGGGTCAGAAAGACCTGCGCCCCCTCGTAGCGCGACAGCGCATCGCGCAGCGTCTTGGCGAAGGCGAGCGTGACGTCCTTCTCCTGCGTTCCGGACACGCCGTTCGCGCCGTTGTCGATGCCGCCATGGCCGGGATCGACGACGATGGTGAAAGGCCTGTCCTTTTCGCGGGCGACACCCAGGCGGTCGCGCTTCTGCGCGGTGTTGACGACGGCGCTGGTGGTTATCGAGCGGTCCAGCGCGGCGGCGAAGTCCTCCTGGCCGGTAACCTCGAGATCTATGACGAGATTGTAACGGCCATTCTGTTCGTCCTGCCGGGTGCCGATGGTGCGCACCTGGAAGGGCCGGCGGGTCTGGAAAATGATGCGCGAATGATTGCCGCCCATGTCACCGTAGCGCAGGCCCGAGACAAGACCGGAATCGCCGGCTGCATCCTTCGAAAATCCGTAGCCGATCTTGTTGAAATCGAGGACAAGCCGCCATGGCCGGTCGAGCAACTGATGCGACACTTCGATCGGACGATCGAACTCGATAACGATTCGAGTGACCGAATCATCGCCGGCAACGCGCATGTCGAGCGCAATCGGCGCCGGCGCGGCCATCGCCGCAACCACCGAAAAAACAAGCGAAATTCCCGTCAGGACCAATCCCGTCAGGCGCATTTTACCCCATCCGCACATGCAGTCAGTCATTCGAAGCATGTCGAGTTTCAAAGCCATGGGCAAGTTGTGCAATGCCGTAATCTTGCAAGTCCCCCAACGCAAGTTTTTGCCGTGTTTGCTTGCCGGAAGCCGGGCCGTCAAGCCGCCCCGCGGCCCGCTTCGAAGCACTGGCAAATGAAAACGCTTGCAGCGGGGAAACCAAAATTCTAGATTACAAGGCGCAGAGGAGCGTTATTCGCACCCTGTCAGTTTTCGAAGGTTTCGCCTGTCAGTACGGTTGTAAGCTGACGGCATTATCCACCGGGTTCCACAATGTGAGCCCAGCTCTTGAACAAGAGCGAATTGAACCGGCTTCCATCGCGGAGCCCTAATGCAGTCGTTTTGTTGGCCTTTTTACATGGCGCTTTTTTTGACCATGGCAGACGTTGAGACACGGCGGGAACCCAAGCCCGCCTTGCCTGTCATGACGTCTCACACGCCGACAAGACTTTCAAAGAGCAGCAGATCCCCGTCCGCAATGCGACGGACATGGCGCACCCGGTTGCAACCTCCGGATGAATGCGCGGCTGCCGGAACAAGAATCAATGTCAAACAAGATGTTAATCGATGCCTCCCATCGGGAGGAAACCCGTGTCGTTGTCGTCAAAGGTAACCGTCTAGAAGATTTCGATTTCGAATCAGAACACAAGAAACAGATCCGCGGAAACATATACCTGGCCAAGGTAACGCGGGTCGAACCGTCGCTTCAGGCGGCGTTTGTCGATTATGGCGGGAACCGGCACGGATTTCTCGCCTTCTCCGAAATCCATCCCGACTACTACCAAATCCCGCTGGCCGACCGCCAGGCGCTGCTCGCCGAGGAAGAACGCCTCGCCGAGGAGGAAGACGACGAGCAGGACAACGGCGAAAACCGCCGTTCGCGCCGCCGGCGCGGCGGACGCAAGAGCCGTGGCGGCAAGCGGGACGATGTGCGCACGCGCGGCGTGCCGGACGCGGAACCCGTCGCCATGGAGGCGATTCTCGTCGACTGGGAGGCCCGCGAAGCGGAGGCCGCCGAGAACGACGACGAGGACGAGGACGAGGACGATTCACCGGACATCATGGCGGCGCGCGCCGAGCATGAAGACGACAACGTGATCTCGGAAACGCCGTCCGAAGACGACGAGGACGGCGAAACCGCCGAAGCGGATTCGGACGACGAAGACGACAATGGCGGCAGCCGGCGCAAGCGCGGACGCGGCCGTCGGCGCGGCAAGGCCGCTCGCAGCCGTTCATCGAATGATGACGCCGACGAGGACGACGACGACGGCGACGAGGACGACGAGATCGACACCGTCGGCAGCGACGACGCGATGGAAGAAGCGCGGCCGCGCCAGCGCGCCCAGCGCCGCCAGTACAAGATCCAGGAAGTCATCAAGCGCCGCCAGATAATTCTGGTGCAGGTGGTCAAGGAAGAGCGCGGCAACAAGGGCGCCGCGCTGACGACATACCTGTCGCTGGCCGGTCGCTATTCCGTGCTGATGCCGAACACGGCGCGCGGCGGCGGCATTTCGCGCAAGATCACCAATGCTTCCGACCGCAAGCGGCTGAAGGACGTCGTCAAGGATCTCGACGTGCCGAAGGGCATGGGCGTCATTCTGCGCACGGCGGGCGCCAACCGCACCAAGCCGGAGATCAAGCGCGACTACGAATATCTGATGCGCATGTGGGACAGCGTGCGCGAGCTGACGCTGGCCTCGACGGCGCCGGCGCTGGTCTACGAGGAAGGCAGCCTGATCAAGCGGTCGATCCGCGACCTCTACAACAAGGACATCAGCGAGATCCTGGTCGCCGGCGAGGACGGCTATCGCGAGGCGAAGGATTTCATGCGGATGCTGATGCCGAGCCACGCCAAGATGGTGCAGCCGTGGCGCGATGCGCAGCCGATCTTCGCCAAGACCGGGATCGAGGCGCAACTCGACGCGCTGATACAGCCAAGTGTACGGCTCAAGTCGGGCGGCTACATCATCATCAACCAGACCGAGGCGCTCGTCGCCATCGACGTCAACTCCGGCAAGTCGACGCGCGAACACTCCATCGAGGACACCGCGCTGCAGACGAACCTGGAAGCGGCGGAGGAAGTGGCGCGGCAGTTGCGCCTGCGCGACCTGGCCGGGCTGATCGTCATCGACTTCATCGACATGGAGGAAAACCGCAACAACCGTGCGGTGGAGAAGAAGCTCAAGGATTGCCTGAAGAACGACCGGGCACGTATCCAGGTCGGCCGGATCTCGCATTTCGGCCTGATGGAAATGAGCCGCCAGCGCATGCGCGCCAGCGTGCTGGAAAGCACGATGCAGCCCTGCCCGCATTGCGGCGGCACGGGCCATGTGCGCTCGCAGCAGTCGGTCGCGCTGCACGTTATCCGTTCGCTCGAAGACTACCTGATGCGCAACGGCAAGAACCACGTGAAGGTGCGCACCGATGGCGACACCGCGCTCTACATCCTCAATCACAAGCGCGAGACGCTGACCGAAATGGAAGGCCGCTTCGGCCTGCGCATCTCCGTGGTGGCCGATGATGATATCGGCACGGAACTGTTCGCCATCGACAAGGGCGAGATCTCCGATCTGCCGCGCGTGCAGCCGGTCACGCCCGATTATGGCGACCTCGACGAAGACGAGGATTTCATCGTCGCCGAGGAAGACGAGGAAGAAGCGGAAACCGAAGCCAAAGACGTTTCGCGTGCCGACGGCGAGGAAGAAGAAGACGGCCAGCGCAAGAAACGCCGCCGCCGGCGGCGGCGTGGCGGCAAGGGCCGCGAGGACGGCGACGAGGCCGAACTGGAAGCACAGGACGAGCAGGAGGAGCGCGAAGAGCGTGGCGATGGCCAGGGGCGCAAGCGCCGGCGTTCGCGCGGACGGCGCGGCGGACGCGACCGCCGCCGCATCCCGGCTGCCGAGCCCGTCGGGCCGCTGGCCGAACTGATCGCGGCGGAAGCAGAAGCCGCAAAGGCGGCGGAAGCCGAACAGGAAGCCGCTGCCGCAAACAAGCCAGAGGCTGTGCAGGCCGAAGCGGAAACGAAGACGGCGCCCGAACCCGTCGCCGCAGCGGCGGAGACCCCGCAAGCCGAGGAAGCCGCCGAGGCGCCGCCGGCCGAGGAAACAGCCGAGGCACCGGCACCCAAGGAGGCCGATGTGGCGGTCGCCAACGACAATGCGGCGGAAGAGGAAAAGCAGGAGCGCAAGCGCGCGACCGCCGAAACCCTCAACCTCGACGTCGAGCCCGTGGTCACATCCGACGGCGACGCGGAAGCCAAGCCGAAGCGAACCGGCTGGTGGTCGCGCAAGGGCTTCTTCTAAGTCATACGGAAAGGCGGGAATTTCCCGCCTTTTTCATTTCCGGGAGGACCTGCCATGGCGGTCTGGATCGTGCTATTGCGCGGCGTCAATATCGGCGGCAAGCATATCGTCCCCATGAAGACATTGCGCCAACTTCTTGAAGAGGCCGGTTTTTCCGATGTTCGCACCTACATCCAAAGCGGCAATTGCGTGTTCCGCTCGGAGATCGCGGAACGCCGGCGCATCGCGGAAACGGTATCCGGCCTGGTCGATCGCGAATTCGGCTTCCGGCCGACCGCATTCGTTCTGACGCCGGACGAACTGGACGATGCGCTTGCGGCAAATCCCTTCCCGACGGACGAACCGAAAGCGGTGCACCTGCAATTCCTCGGCGGGCCGCCGGCCAAGGCCGACCTCGACGGATTGCGCGCCGTCGCCCAGCCGGGCGAGGATTTCGCGCTGATCGGCGGTGTCTTCTACCTCTATCTGCCGCATGGCGCGGGCCGTTCGCCCGTCGCCCAGAAACTCGGCCAGTTCCTCAAGGCCGAGATGACCGGGCGCAACATCGCTTCGGTGCGAAAGATCGCCGAAATGGCGCGGGATGCCGCCTAGCGCTTGAGCCAGCCGGCCATGCGGTCGAGGGCGCGGGCGACCGTGTCGGTCGATCCGGCATAGGAGAAGCGCATGTAGCGCGGACCGTTGACCGGATCGAAATCAAGACCGGGCGCGGCGGCGACATGAATTTCCGACAGCATGCGCCTGGCGAAATCCATCGAGTCGTTGGTGTGCGCGCTGACATCGCACCAGGCATAGAACGCGCCGTCCGGCGGCGCGGCAAAGGAAATGCCCATCGCCGGCAGGCGCTCCAGCAAAAGCGCGCGGTTGGCACGATAACCGTCCTTGATCGCCTCCAGTTCCCCGGTGCACCCGAAGGCCTTCGGCGCGGCGATCTGCGACAGGTCGGGCGCGGAAATATAAAGGCTCTGGGCGAGGCATTCGACCGGGCGCACCATGTCTTCCGGCAGCACCATCCAGCCGATCCGCCAGCCGGTCATGCAATAGTATTTCGAGAACGAGTTGATGACGATGACGTCGCCGGAATGCGACAGCGCGGTGCGGTCGTCGCCGGTGTAGCGCAGGCCGTGATAGATCTCGTCGGAGATGAAGGCGATCCCCTCGTCGCGGCAGTAGTCCATAAGCGCCGCCAGATGGTGGCGGTCGGTGACGGCGCCGGTCGGGTTGGCGGGGCTGGCGATCAGCAGCGCATCGATGCGCTTTTGGCGATGCGCCTTTTCGAACACCTCGACCGTCAGCATGTGATCTTCCGCCGGATCGGTCTCGATCTCGACGGCTTCCAGCGACAGGGCCTTGATGATGTTGCGATAAGCCGGATAACCGGGCGCCGTGATGGCGACACGGCCGCCGGGATCGGTGACGGCGAGAAAGGCAAGCGAAAAGCCGGCCGAGGAGCCGGTCGTCACCGCGATACGCTCCGCCGGCACCTCTACGCCATAACGATCGGCATAATGGGCGGCGATGGCGCGGCGCGTCTCCATGCGGCCAAGCGCATCGGTGTAGCCGAGCTTCACTCCGGCCAGCGCGGCAGCGGCGGCGTCGAGCACGCCACGAGGCGCGGAATGCGACGGCTGGCCAACGGCCAGCGACAAAACGTCGTAGCCGGCGCTTGCCAGCGCATTGGCCTCACGCAGCACATCCATTGCATGGAAGGGCTCAACCCGGCTGCGTGCCGACAATGTGGTCATGAGGCGCTCCTGCTGGCGCACGCCCACCATTCACGTTCCGGTGTGCGGGCCTTGTTTTTGCTATGATTGACGGGCAAATCGCGTTAGCCCGACCGGGTGTCGGGAGCTGTAAAAGCACAGACAACGGAGATTTGCCAATTGGTCAGGACGCTGGCGACGTGGATAACGGTATGCGCGCTCCTTCTCACCGCCGCCGCCACGCCGGCGCAGGCGCAATCGTCACGGCTGCCGATCGTGCGCGACGCGGAGATCGAGAAGCTGTTGTCCGACTACGCGACGCCGCTGCTCAAGGCCGCCGGGGTCAAGCGCGAGCGCACCGATATCGTGCTGGTCAATTCGCCGGCCTTCAACGCATTCGTCTCCGGAAGCAAAATTTTCGTCCATACCGGCACCATCGTGGATTCGGAAACGCCGAACGAGGTGATCGGCGTCCTGGCGCATGAGATCGGCCACCTGGCTGGCGGCCACCAGAGCCGGCTGCGACAGCAACTCGACCGCGCCCAGACAATCTCGGTCGTCACCGCCCTGCTCGGCATGACCGCTGCAGTCGCCTCGGCCTATGGCGGTAACAGCGCAGGAGCGCGCGCCGGCACCGGACTGGCCATCGGCGGAGCGGAAGCGGCGAAGCGCGGCCTGCTCGCCTACCAGCGCTCGGAAGAGCTGGCGGCCGACCGCGCGGCGATCGACTACCTCAACAAGACCGGCCAGTCGCCCAAGGGGCTGCTGACGACGTTCACGCAGCTGCAGCGCAACATCGCGCTCGTCAGCGACCGCATCAATCCTTACCGAATTAGCCACCCGATGCCGCGCGACCGCATCTCGTCGCTCGAGCATACCGCCAAGCAGAGCCCCCATTTCGGCAAGACGGACCCAGCGAAGCTGCAGCTACGCCACGACATGGCGCGGGCGAAAATCCTCGCCTATGGCGGCGGCCCGTCGGCGGTGGAGGATTTCGCGCGCAAGACGAAAAGCGCCCAGGCGGCAGAATACGGCCGCGCGATCGCCAAGTTCCTCTACGGTTCGCCGCGCGAAGCGCTGCCGATGATCGACAAGCTGATCGCGTCCGATCCGTCCAACGCATATCTCTGGGAGATCAAGGGCGAGATCCAGCTCAAGGCGCAGAACGCGGCGGGGGCGGCGGAGGCCTTCACCCGGGCGACGCGGCTGGAAAAGGACGGCTCCGGACTGATCCAGAGCGCGCTCGGCCACGCGCTGGTGCTGGCCGGCGACCCGCAAAGCCTGCGCCGCGCCGTCGGCGAACTGGAGGTTTCCCTGTCGCTCGATCCGGTCAATCCGACCGCCTACCGGCATCTCGCGATGGCCTACGGACGGCTCGGCGACATCGGCAATGCCGACCTTGCCACGGCGGAAGAGAATTTCCACTCCGGCCGCTACAAGGAAGCCAAGGTTTTCGCGGCACGCGCCAAGCGCCGCTTCCCCGACGATGCGCCGCAATGGCTGCGCGCCGACGACATTCAACGTTTTCAGATCCCCCGGACCCGATAATCCGGCAACACAGAAAGGCCCGTTCATGGCACTCTCATTGCGCAAGTTCCTTCTCCACACCGCCGTCGCGGCAGCCGTCGCGCTGCCCGCCGCCACCGGACCGGCGGCCGCCTTCGACAAGGCGGAACGCGAAGAGATCGAGGCGATCATCCACGATTACCTGCTCGCAAATCCGGAAGTGCTGATCGAGGTGCAGGAAGCGCTGGGCGCCAAGCAGGTCGCCGCACAGCGTGCGCAGCAGCAGGACGCCATCGCCGGCCAGAGCGAACAGATATTCCAGAGCCCGGCCGACCCGGTGCTCGGCAATCCCGACGGCAGCGTCACCGTGGTCGAGTTCTTCGATTACAATTGCGGTTTCTGCAAGCGCGCCGTGAGCGACATGGTTTCCATGATGGAAAGCGACAGCGAACTGAAGTTCGTGCTGAAGGAATTCCCGATCCTGGGACCGGAATCCGAAGCCGCGCACCGCGTCGCCCTGGCTTTCCATGACCTGCACCCGGAAAAATACGCCGAATTCCACCTGCGCCTGATGAGCAACGAGGGCCGCGCCAACGACGAGGTGGCGATGCGCATCGCCACCGAACTCGGCGCGGAAGAAGCCGCCCTGCGAACACAGATGGCGGATGCCAGCGTTTCCGAACGCATCCGCGGCACCTATGAACTGGCCAACGCGCTCGGCATCTCCGGCACACCGGCCTATGTGATCGGCGACGAAGTGATTTCCGGCGCGCTCGGCGAAGAGGTGCTGTCGACCAAGGTCGCCAATGTGCGCGAGTGCGGCTCGACGGTCTGCTGAAGACGAAATCGGCAAAACCAAGCGATTTGTTAACTCATGCGCGCAGATTCATGTGCGCATGCGCGGTTTTGGCGGGCAAAACGGGGGAAACCTCTTGCCCGCCGCCGCCGCAAGTTCTACCGAACCAGAACGGCAATGCGCGATAACAACAAATGGCGGCGATACGCGCGATGGCACAACGCATCCTGATCCTGAACGGTCCGAACCTGAACCTGCTCGGCAGGCGGGAACCCGGCATTTACGGATCGGAGACGCTCGCCGACGTGGAAAAGGCCTGCCAGGCGCTCGGCAAGGAACTGGGCCTGGAGGTTTCCTGCTTCCAGTCCAACCACGAGGGCGAACTCGTCGACAAGTTGCAGCAAGCGGGACTGGACGGCACCGGCGTGGTGTTCAACCCGGGGGCGTATTCGCATACGTCCATCGCGCTGCGCGACGCCATTGCGGGATCGGGCGCGACGGTGGTGGAGGTGCATATCTCCAACATCCACGCACGCGAACGCTTCCGCCATCATTCGCATGTCACCGCGGTCGCCAGCGGCATGATCTGCGGGCTGGGCACTCAGGGCTATCAGCTTGCCATCCGCGCGCTGGCCGCACATATGAAAAACGACGCAAAAGGATAATTCGAGGGCACCATGGCTGAACGAAAGCCGGCGATTGACACGGGGCTGGTCAAGGATCTCGCCGCCATTCTGAACGAAACCGACCTTACCGAGATCGAGATCGAACAGGGCGAGTTGCGCATCCGCGTTTCGCGCGAGGTCTTCGCCGCGCCCGTGGCACACACCGTTGCGCCCGCGCCGCAGGCGGCACCCGCTCCTGCAGCAGCGCCGCAGCCGGCCGCCGCCCATGCGGCACCCGAGGCAGCCCCGGCACGCACCGGGCACGAAGTGCCCTCGCCGATGGTCGGCACCGCCTACCTGTCGCCGGCACCGGGCGCGGCGCCCTTCATCGAGGTCGGTCAGACCGTCAAGGAAGGCCAGACGCTGCTGATCATCGAAGCGATGAAGACGATGAACCAGATCCCCTCGCCGCGTGCCGGCACGATCACCGAAATCCTGGTCAACGATTCCGAGCCGGTGGAATACGGCCAGCCTCTCGTAGTCATCGCGTAGGCGGCGGTCAGGGCATGTTCAACAAGGTCCTCATCGCCAATCGCGGAGAAATCGCGCTGCGCGTGCTTCGCGCCTGCAAGGAGCTCGGCATCGCAACCGTCGCGGTTCACTCCTCGGCAGACGAAACGGCCATGCATGTGCGTCTTGCCGACGAAAGCGTGTGCATCGGCCCGCCTCCCTCGCGCGACAGCTATCTCAACATCCACCAGATCGTCGCCGCCTGCGAGATCACCGGCGCCGACGCCGTGCATCCCGGCTACGGCTTCCTGTCGGAGAACGCCAAGTTCGCCGAGATACTGGAAGCGCACAACATCACCTTCATCGGGCCGACGTCGGAACACATCTCGACGATGGGCGACAAGATCGAAGCCAAGCGCACCGCAGCACGGCTCGGCATCCCGGTCGTTCCGGGTTCGGAAGGCGGCGTGAGCGACGAAACGGAAGCGAAGAAGATCGCGGCCGACATCGGTTATCCCGTCATCATCAAGGCAACCGCCGGCGGCGGCGGACGCGGCATGAAGGTCGCGCGGTCGGAGGACGACCTCGTCGTCGCGTTGCAGACGGCGCGTTCGGAAGCAGGCGCGGCCTTCGGCAACGACGCGGTCTATATCGAGAAATTCCTCGGCCAGCCGCGCCATATCGAGGTGCAGGTGGTCGGCGACGGCGCCGGAGCGGGCATCCATCTGGGCGAACGCGACTGTTCGCTGCAGCGGCGTCACCAGAAGGTGTGGGAAGAGGCCAATTCCCCTGCCCTGAACGACCGGCAGCGCAAGGAAATCGGTGAAATCTGTTCCAACGCGATCGCCGAAATGGGGTATCGCGGCGCGGGCACGATCGAGTTTCTCTACGAAAACGGCGAGTTCTACTTCATCGAGATGAACACCCGCCTGCAGGTGGAGCACCCGGTTACCGAAGCGATCACCGGCATCGACCTCGTGCACGAGCAACTGCGCGTTGCTTCGGGCGCCGGCCTGTCGGTGCGCCAGAGCGAAATCGTCTTCGAGGGCCACGCCATCGAGTGCCGCATCAATGCCGAGGACCCGAAGACCTTCATGCCGTCTCCCGGCACGATCACGCATTACCATACGCCCGGCGGGCTCGGCGTGCGTGTCGATTCCGGGGTCTATGCCGGCTACAAGATCCCGCCCTATTACGACAGCCTGATCGGCAAGCTGATCGTGCACGGGCGCAATCGCGTGGAATGCATGATGCGGCTTCGGCGCTGCCTGGACGAGTTCGTCGTCGACGGCATCAAGTCGACGCTGCCGCTGTTCCAGGACCTGGTGCAGAACCACGACATCGCCAATGGCGACTACGACATCCATTGGCTGGAAAAATATCTCGCCGCCCAGCACGCGGACTGATGGGATAATCGCGGCCGCGAGACCTTGCGGCCGCGCCTGGGGCAGGACTGCCAAGCCATGACCCGTGACGACGGAAGCGAAGCCAAGAAACGCGGCCTGACACCGCAGATCCTGCTGCGCGCCTATGCGGCGGGCATCTTTCCGATGGCCGACGACGCCGGCGACCCGGAAGTCTTCTGGGTGCAGCCGGAAATGCGCGGCGTCATTCCGCTCGATTCCTTCCACGTGCCGCGCAGCCTGGCAAAGACGGTGCGCCGGGCGCCCTACGCGATCCGCTTCAACACGGCGTTCCGCGCGGTGATCAACGCCTGCGCGGAAACATCCGAGAACCGCGAGCGTACCTGGATCAACCGGACGATCCGCGACCTCTACTGCCAGCTGCACGAGATGGGACACGCCCATTCCGTGGAAGCCTGGGACGACGACCAGCTGGTCGGCGGGCTCTACGGGGTCAGCCTCGGGCGCGCCTTCTTCGGCGAGAGCATGTTCTCGCGCAAGACCGACGCGTCGAAAATATGCCTCGTCCACCTGGTGGAGCGGCTGAAAGAGCGCGGTTTCATCCTGCTCGACACGCAGTTCACCACCGACCACCTGAAGCGGTTCGGCGCCGTCGACGTGCCGGCGGAAGACTATGAAGACATGCTCGCCGAGGCGCTGATCGGCGAAGCGGAATTCGACTGAGGATCAGTTTCCGCCGGCGTTCGTATCCGGCGGCGGCACCTCGGATTCCGGCTTGCAGCCTTTCAGCCAGACGTCATAGACCGGGTGCTCGACGGCGTTGAGACCAGGACTGTCGGCGAACATCCAGCCGGTGAAGATGCGGCGGATCTTGCGGTCGAGCGTGATCTCGTCGACTTCGACGAAAGTGCTCGAACCCGGCGCCTCATTGTCGGTGCGCGAATAGCAGACGCGCGGGGTCACCTGCAGTGCGCCGAACTGGACCGTCTCGTCGATATAGACGTCGAAAGTGATGATGCGGCCGGTGATCTTGTCGATGCCGGAGAATTCGGCGACCGGATTTTCAGAACGTTCGGCAAGGGCCGGCGAAGCGATCACGGTCGCGGCGGCTACGCCGAGCGCCGCAAAAGACTTGAGAAAACCGGACATGAAATTCCTGTGAAATGGCTGGTTGGTCCGAAAACGCGGGAATCACTAATGCCAAGTTGTGGCAGAAGATGGATCGACATGCGACCCGTTCGCGCGGAAGCTCCCGCCTACTTGCCGGGGGTCCAGGCGTCGTAGTCGCCGGTGACGACCGGGCGGTTTTCCGGGGTCAGCATGGAGCCGTGCGGACGATAGGCGCGACCGGTGCCGGTCATGTTCGGCTTGTGCGGCTTCTGCCATTCGCGCGGCTGGTAGTCTTCCTGCGTCGGCGGAGTGTCGACACGGTGGTGGATCCAGCCGTGCCAGCCGGGCGGAATGGCCGAAGCCTCGGCGTAGCCGTTGTAGATCACCCAGCGCCGCGTACGGCCTTCGGCATCCTTGCCGCCCTGGTAGTAGACATTGCCGAACTCGTCCTCGCCGACCCGCTCACCCTTGCGCCAGGTGTGAAAGCGCGTGCCGAGCGTCTGGCCATTCCACCAGGTGAAGAACTGAATGAGGAAATTTTTCATCGGGTCCTGTCCGGCGCGGTTGTTCGCTGTCCCGCTTATGGCGCTGTGCCGGTTTGATTGCAAGCGCGCGGGCGGCGCAAATCAGCGCAATTTCATCTTGAAGCCGGCATGCGATTTCGCGAAACCGAGCCGCTCGTAAAAACGGTGCGCGCCGGTGCGCACTGCGTTCGACATCAGATCGACCATCTCCAGGCCTTCGGCTTCGGCAATCGCGATGCAATGGCGTATCAGCGCCTCGCCGATTCGCCTGCCGCGCATGTCCTCGCGCACCTGCACCGCCTCGACGGTCATCTTGGAACTGCCGCGTCCGGGTAAAGACGGGATGATCGTGTATTGCGCGGTGCCGACGACTTCGCCACCCAGTTCGACGACAAGCAGGCGGTTGTCCGGACTCGCCTCGATCCGGCGGAAGGCGGCGAGGTAATCCGGCAGGGCGGCGGGATCGGCCGTATCGCCGTGGCCGCCCTTGTCGTCGGCGGCGAATATCGCGGCGAGTGCGGGAATATCGGCCTCCACGGCGTCGCGGATGACCGGATCTTCAAATCGTGCGGCCAAGATTTCCCTATCCGATGCTCATCGCCAAGGTGCGGCTGATTTCCTTCATGGAGCGGCCCGACTCGTCCGCCCACCGGTTGAAGGCGGCCTGTACCGCAGCCATGGCGGACTTCGATGACGGTTCCTTGTCAATCACGCCCTCGGCGATGAGCCGGGCGACGACGTCACGCGACAGGACGAAGGAGTCCTTGCCCATGAAGCGCAGCAAATACTGCCCTGTGTTACCGCCGAGGCGCGAGCCGCGTTTCTTCAGCACCGCAAGCAGGCCCACATAGTCCACTGAGGGCCAGTCCGCGACGAAGCCGCCGACGGAGCCATGCTCGGTCGCGAGGTCGCGGAAGAAGACTGCATTCTCCTGCACCGAACGGATCTTGCCGCCGTGACGCACGATGCGGCTGTCGGAGGAAAGCCGGGCGATGTCATCATCGTTCAGCATCGCGCAGCGGCCGGGATCGAAGCCTTCGAAGGCCTCCTCGAAGCCCGGCCACATCGCTTCGACGACCTTCCAGTTGAACCCTGCGTTGAAGATGCATTTCGCCGCGCAGGACAGCCAGCGGTCGTCCGGAATGGCCATGAGCTCGGATGCGGAGGACGGCGGCTCCAGCAGCGCGTTCAATGCGTCCGCGCCGCCCTTGCGCTCCGCCGCGATGGCATGGATTTCGTCAAACGAGCGCATCTTTGCCGGTCTCCTCGATCGTCACCTTTCCTGCATAGAAGGCGACATGGCCGCACAGCACTTCGGCGATGTCGAGCGGCCGGTCATAGGTCCAGGCGACCTCCTCGCCGTCCAGCGCAAAATAGGAAGCGTCGCCTTTCAACGGGCAATGGGTGGACTTGCCGGGTACCGGGTCGAGCAGCCCGGTCACGTCGGCCTCCGGGATGTATATCACCGGATCGTAGACGTCCCTGCCCGTTTCCAGCACCCGCAGCGCCTTGTCCGACCGGGCGAGAACCTTGTCGCCGCGGCGGACGCGGACCGTCGCGGCGACCGGCTTGACGCGCATGAAGTGGGCGTCGTTGTCCGGATTGTGGATCGTCAGGCGGGACACCGGTTCATACCTCCGACAACGGCGCGGGCGAGAACAGCACGCCGAACTGCTCGCACCAGATGACGACGGAGCCGTAATCATCGATATCGGTGCCTTCCGGCACGAAATAGGTCTGGTCGCCCTTGTTGCCCTTGAGCGGGCCGAGCGACAGCCATTGCGACTGCTTGACGGCGTTCGAATCGATGGGATCGCCGTCCTTGACCAGCCAGACCTCGAGGTCGGGGCCGTTGGTGACGGCGAACTCGGTCAGGCGGACAAGCGCGGTGCCCGCGCCGGAGACGAGAATCTGCGCCCTGCCCTCTCCCTTGTGGGCCAAATCGGCATCGCGGAAGCGGCCTTCCCTGACCGGAACCGCCATGAACTCCGCCGGCAAGGCCTCGGAGACCTCGCGGTCGATCCACAGGGGCGACGCGAGATACCAGAAGGCGTTGCCGGCAACGAAACCGACGATGAACACGGGAATGGCGATCTTCAGAAAACGGATCATTGTCTTTCCCCCTCGAAGAAGCGCGCCGACCGTATTCCGCTTTTCGGCGTCGTGCTAGCCTGCCGCAATCACGATCGGGAGAGCGACATGGTCAAGCGAGTTCACTTCCTTGTCATAGCGGCGGCAATGCTTGCCGCGTGCCCTGCCTCCGCACAGTCCGGGCCGAAGGGCATCGCCTTCGTGCAGGCGCCGGAACAGGGCGGCGGCGTGTGCGTGGCCGCGACGCCGGAGGAAGGCTTTGCCTGCGCGGTGGAGCAATGCATGGCGGACGGCGCCCGCGACGAGGATTGCATCCGCACCAACTGGTGCCAGCCGGCGGGCTGGAGCGTCGACATTTTCGTGCAGCACGCGGAGGGGCCGCACTGGCACGAGGTAATCTGCGGCATGCCGTCGGAGGCAATCGCCAGGGCGGCGGCGCTGCATGTCTGCGACCGCAGCGAACGCGACTACCTGATCGAGTGTTCGGTGGTGCAGGTCTATGACCCGGAGGGCAAGGAGCGGATGTAGTCGCGGCAGCGACTTACCAGATCACCTTTTCCATGATGATGGCCGGTATGCCGGAGCCCTTGACGCCACAATCGGGCGTCGTGCCGACCTTCTTGAAGCCTTCGCGCTCGTAGAAGATAACCGCGCGGTCATTGGCTTCCTCGACCTCGAGGCGGATCTTGCGCACGTCCGGGAAACAGGCCTCGATCTCGATCAGCAGTTTCTTGCCTACGCCCTGGCCCTGCGCCGACGGGCGGACATAGAGCTGGTGCAGCATCGAGGTTTCGGAATCGACCTGGGTGACGAAGGCCATGCCGGTGATCTCCGCCCCGTCGTCGCAGACGACGAATTCGGAGCGCGGCTTGGTCAGCCGCTGCTTCAGCGCCGGCACGGAATGCCACGCCTCGGTCAGTTCGGCGACCTTCTCCTTGCCGTAGATCTTGTCGTAGGTGTCGTGCCATGTCTCGGACAACATGGCGCTGATGGTTTCCAGGTCCTCCAGCGATGCCGTCCGTAGCCACATGGTAGACTTCCTCCTAGTCTTCTATGCCGAGTTTGGATTTCACCAGGGCCTGCACGGCCTGGGGGTTCGCCTTGCCGCCCGTCGCCTTCATCACCTGGCCGACGAACCAGCCGGCGAGCGTCGGCTTCGCCTTTGCCTGTTCGACCTTTTCGGGATTGGCGGCAATGATCTTGTCGACTTCCGCCTCGATGGCGCCGGTATCTGTGACCTGCTTCATGCCCTTGGCTTCGACGATATCGGCCGGGTCACCGCCCTCGTTCCAGACGATCTCGAACAGGTCCTTGGCGATCTTGCCGGAAATGTCACCGCTCTTGATCAGGTCGATGATGCCGCCGAGCTGCGCCGGGGACACCGGCGTCTCGTCGATGCCGAGGCCGGCCTTGTTCAGCGCGCCGAGCAGATCGTTGATCACCCAGTTCGCCGCTGCCTTGGCGTCGCGCCCCTCGGCTACCTTTTCGAAATAGTCAGCGATTGCCTTCTCCGACACCAGAATGGAGGCATCATAGGCAGACAGGCCGAGAGACACAAACCGCGCCTTCTTGTCATCCGGCAATTCGGGCAGGTCCGCGGCGATTTCGGCGACGAAGGCGTCGTCGAATTCCAGCGGCAGCAGGTCCGGATCGGGGAAGTAGCGATAGTCGTGCGCCTCTTCCTTGGAGCGCATCGAGCGGGTCTCGCCCTTGCCCGGATCGAACAGCCGGGTCTCCTGGTCGATCTGCCCGCCATCCTCGAGAATGCCGATCTGGCGGCGCGCCTCGTATTCGATGGCCTGGCCGACGAAGCGGATCGAGTTGACGTTCTTGATCTCGCAGCGCGTGCCGAACTCGCCGCCCGGCTTGCGCACGGAGACGTTGACGTCGGCGCGCATCGAGCCCTCGTCCATGTTGCCGTCGCAGGTGCCGAGATAGCGCAGGATCTGGCGCAGCTTGGTCAGGTAGGCCTTGGCCTCGTCGGAGGAGCGCAGGTCCGGCTTCGACACGATCTCCATCAGCGCCACGCCGGAGCGATTGAGATCGACATAGGACATGGTCGGATGCTGGTCGTGCATCGACTTGCCGGCATCCTGTTCGAGATGCAGGCGCTCGATGCCGATCTCGACATCCTCGAACTCGCCCTGCCTGTCCGGACCGACGGAAATGACGATCCGGCCCTCGCCGACGATCGGCTGCTTGAACTGGGAAATCTGGTAGCCCTGCGGCAGGTCCGGATAGAAGTAGTTCTTGCGGTCGAAGACGCTCTTCTTGTTGATCTCGGCCTTCAGGCCCAGTCCCGTGCGCACCGCCTGGCGGACGCATTCCTCGTTGATGACGGGCAGCATGCCGGGCATGGCGGCATCGACGAGAGAGACGTTCGCGTTCGGCTCGGAGCCGAATTCGGTCGAGGCGCCCGAAAACAGCTTGGAATTGGAAATCACCTGGGCATGGACCTCCATGCCGATGACGATCTCCCAGTCGCCGGTCGCGCCTGGAACGAAGCGTTTCGGTTCGGGTGTGCGGGTATCGATAAGTGTCATAAGGCGCTTGTTTTCTTCACGAGATTATCAATCCATTCGATAGTGCAACGCAATATCGCCTGCAAGTCGCCTTTTCCGCCTGCAGGGCTCCGCTTCGCACGGAAACCGTCGCGTCAGTTCGTTTCGATGGATATTCCGCCCTCGCCGACCTTGATATCGATGCCCGACGGCTTCTGCCGCTCCTGATAGTACTGGTAGCCCAACACCAGGACGACGACAGCGAGAACGCCGATGACAATATAGAGAACATTGCGGTTCATGTTTTGGTGCCCGACCGAATCCCGTTGTGCCGTATGGTGTTACCCGATTTTCTGCCGTTTTGGAAACAGGCGCTTGGCATCCGGGACCAACTTTCCCGGCGGCGGCGCGCGGCGCAATCCGGCGCTCCGCTTGATCAGGATCAAGGAGACGCCGCCGAAAGCCGGGAGAATGCGTCTGCATCACGGGTGGAGAGAGGGAAGAACCGATGTTGTCCTTGCGCCATTTTTTCGCAGCGCCGGAACGCGGCGCGCTTTTTCACGTCATGGTCGACAAGCTCGGCTTGCGCACGGCGCTGGAAGCCCGGCCGGGCAGCGACGCGGTGATGAAACGGGCGCAGGCGCGCTGCGCAGGCTGCGGTCGCGAGGACACCTGCCAGAGCTGGATGGCGGAAAACGAGATCGCACCAGAAGCGCCCTATTTCTGCAAGAACCACGACATGTTCGAACGGCTCAAGCACGACATCGAGGCCGAAAAGCAGTTGCAGACGGCTTGACCGGCAGGAAACAGGAAAGCCCCGGACCGGAAGGCCGGGGCTTTTTTCGTCTGTGGTAAGGTTTCCCGTTAGCATTAACGAGAGGTAAACGTCGCCTGCAACTGCAGGTTATGGCAGACCTGCGCCTACACCCTCGAACGGGAGACGCGTCATGTTTGCCAAGACACTTTCCATCGCCATCGTGCTGTCCGGCACGGCAGGGGCCGGCGCCAGCTATGTCCAGCACAATCCGATGCCCCCGCTGGAAACGATCTGGGAAGAAGCGACCACATTCCGCCCGCCGCTGGCGCCCAAGCCGCCGCCGGTCGCCAACTACGTGCGCGGAAAGAACTACCAGTTCTGCCGCAACGAGTTCCGCGAGAAGATGAGGAAGCTGACCCTCACGGAAAAACACACTGCCTGCAAATGCTTCGACCGGCATTTCCGGACCTGGTCGACGAGAATGCAGCAGGCGTCAAAGGTAACGATACTCGGCAAGGCCGCGCTGACCATGGACCCGGGCAAGCGCGCATTCTCTTCGCTGCCGGCGTGGCAGGGCTCGCGGAATGCGCCGAACCACCAGAGCCAGGTGCGGGCGTCACAGGCACGCGATCAGATCTGGCGGCTCGAGAAGAATTTCCATGACACCGTGAGCCAGAACGGGGCAGCGAACGCATTCAGCAATCCCCTGCTGCTCTTGGCTGCGAACTACCGGATCGATCGTGTTGTCAGCAAATGCGGCATGACCGACAGGCGGGCCACCATCCACAACGCCGCGAAGGCGTTCGAACGGATCGGAACCGTAAAACCCTGAACATGAAAATGGCGGCGCTCATGACGCCGCCATTCCCCGTCCGGAGCCCCGGGTCACTCCACCCTGACCTCCGTGCGTTCGGCGGCGGTGACGGAGACATCAAGCTCCTTCTTCTCGCCCTGCGCATTGTCCCCCATCGTCGCGACAACCAGGTAGTCGCCCGGATTGAGCGTGACCTGGAATTCCTCGCCATAGGCGCCATCGATCTGCTTTCGCTTGCCTTGCAGGTCGCGCTTACCTTCGAATACATCGATCCGGTAAGCGCCAGGCGCAGCCGCGAACAGCACCCCGGCATCGAGATTGACGACCAGGTCGGTTATCTCGCCACGCGTTACGTTCACCGGCGCCTCGGCAATCGCCTTGTCGAGGCGGGCGCGCACAACATAGTCGCCGGGCGGCAGCTTGAACTCGTTGCCCGGGCCGTAACCGCCATCAAGCTGCTTGCGCTTGCCGTCGAGCGACTTCTTCGCCGACAGGACATCGACGCGCAGGCCGCTCGCATCCACGGCAGGACCGCCCTCGGCATAGACCGCGTTAATGGAAACGATGCCTATGCCCATGACGACGTCGCGCTGGATGATGTCACCCGCGGCAAGCGTGAAGCCTTCCTCGGCATTGCCTTCGCCGAGCCGCGCGGTGAGGACAACCGGGCCAGCGGGGACGACAATCGTGCCCTCGCCATAACCACCGTCCTTCTTGCCTCCGGCCTCGAGATCGAAGCGGGCGCCGCGGTCGACCTCCGCGCCATCATCGGGCAACACCCTGACGGTGACCACGCCGGCATCGAGCACGAGATCGCGGTCGACCGCCTCGTTTTCCTTCACTTCGACGACCGTCTCGACCGTCACCATGTCCTTGCGGTAACGCAGCAGGTAGCGGCCGGGCTCAAGCGTGGTGGTGAAAGAGGTCTTGTAGCCGCCCTCGACCGACTTTTCGGCCGGGATGTCACCCTGCATCGGGAAATAGTCCCACCGGCCGTTCAGATCGTAGCCCGGCCCGCCCTCGGCGAGCATGGCGGTGACGGAGACATTGTCCTTCAATACGACTTTCTCGGGTTCGGGGGGTGGCGCGGCGGCGACGGTCTTCGTCAGCGCGTCGGTCAGTTCTGCTGCATCCTTGGCCTGCAGATAGAGGCCTCCCGTATTCTCGGCGAGGCAGGAGACCTGTTTCCCCTCCTCCTCCGACAGGCCGAAACCGACCACATGGGCGGTGAAATCGACGCCCAGTTTCTCCAGTTCGGTTGCAACGGCGCAGGGATCGGCCTCGCAGGTTTCGATCCCGTCGGTGACGAGGATGACGGTCGCCTTCTCCTCGGTGAATTTCAATGCTTCGGCGGCCTGTCGCACCGCCGCGGTCAGCGGCGTCTTGCCTTGCGGATTGAGGCCATTCAGGGCTTCGGCAATCGCATCGCGTGTGCCGGGCGCCGGCGCGACGATCTGCTCGATGTCGGAACACGCACCCTTTTCGCGGTGTCCGTAGGCAATCAGGCCCAGTTCCATGTCGCCGGAAATGGACGGCAGGACTCCGGCGAGCGTCTCGCGGGCGATCTCGATCTTGGTCTTGCCGTCGATCTGCCCCCACATGGAACCGGAAGCATCCATGACGATAATGGCCTTGTCGGCGGCGATGGCGGAAGAAGCTGCAAGTGTGAATAGCGCAGCGGTTGCTGCAAGCGATGCGCGGAACATGACGCCTCCTGTAATGCCCTTGGCAAACGAAATTGACCTAACGGCGCTGCACAACATGGTCTGTGCGAAACAGCACAGCAAGACAGGAAACGGTTTATGCCCATACCGGACAACAGACGCGCCGACAGCGGTGCGCAGACATAAAGCCGCGCCTTTTTTCAGTTTCCGGCCAGCAACTCGGCTCGGATGGCCGCCCATTCCGCGGCGATCGAGCCCTGCCCGCGCGTCCTGCCGGCGCGGCGGTACCAGTAATCGGCGTTCCAGTCGTTGCCCTCGATGCGGTGGCAAAGCGCGTGCAACCAATCAAACGCGGCGACGCCCTCGCGCGCCTGGCAGATTTCGTGCGCCGCGTGCCAGTCCGGCCCGACGATGAAATCGCCGGCCTCCAGGCTGTCGAGCGCTTCCTGCAGGCTTTCGGTGTCGGATGTCATCCACTTCCTCCGGCGGGAAAGTTACCGGGCTATTTAAGCAGAATGCAAAAGCCTGATGAATTCCGACAACGAATTCTTCATCTGCATTGGCGATATTCAAGCAAAAAAGGGGAGATGTTGTGGGTTTCAAGACGACCCTGATCGGCGCGATATTGCTGTCCGGCGTTTTTGGCGGCGGGCTGGCCTATGTCAATTCGTCCGGCAACATCAATTCCGTCGGCGACGTCACCACCTCAGCCAAGAGCATGTTCCGCAGCACGATGCGCAGTTTCGACAAGCGCTACTACACGCGCGGGCCGGATTACGGCATTTGCGTCGCCGATTACGGCCGGGGCGCGCTCGGCAAGACCAATGCCGAGATCACGTTGGCCTGCGAGTGTTTCGACAAGAGCCTGCGCATGATGGGCGGAACGGACCAGAAATCGGCGCGCGCGGCGCTGCGTCCGCAGGCAGTGGCAACCGGCGGGAATGCCGGTGACCAGATCGCCGCGCAGCACGCGACAGCGGCTGCCAAGGCGGTGCTCGACAAATGCGAAATCGAGCCTTCGACCGGCAATTTCCTGTCCATGCGCGGCTCAATGTAGCGCCCCAGGCACCGATTAACTCAAAACTCTTCCAAAAAATCCCGGATCGCCTCGGCGGCCTGCGGCGCATCGATGACGCCGAGATGCGACATGCCGCCGATGACTTCGTAACGGCCATTCATATTGGCCGAGGACATCACCGGCTCGTATTCGCTTGCCACGAAGGCCTCGTCGTCGCTGCCGGCAACCAGCAGGAACGGCGGCAGCGCCGCGATATCGGCCTTGTAGTCGTCGCGCGGCGCGTAGGACGTGTTCAGGCGAAATGAATAGGCCGCGGTGGCGGTATCGCCGAGCGGACCGTCGAGAAGGGATTGCGGAAAGGCGAACCGGATCGCCGGCAGGCCGTTCAGCGCGGTGATGCCGACATTGTTGAGCATCACCAGGCCGATGATGCGCCGAGTCAGCGGATGGGCCCAGCCGCCGGAGTTGGGCCGCACCGTCGGCGCCTTGTAGTGCAGATAGGGTGCGAGCAGGACGGCGCCGTCGGCCATCTCGCCATACTTGCCGCCCGCAAAGCGGATGGCGAGACCGCCGCCGGAGGAATGTCCGCCGATCACCAGCTTCTGGCCCGGCTTGCGGATGATTTCGATCAGGTCGGCGAGATCGTCCTCGAACTGGCCGATATAGTCGATGTCGCCGCGCCGTTCCGGGTTTTCGCCATGACCGCGCAGATCGGGCAGGACGACATCGGCCGCACCGCTTTCGGCGATCGCGCGGGCGAGACCGTCATAACCTAGGCCGTGCCAGCCGGAACCGTGGACGAAGACCAGCAAGGGCGCGTCATCGCCGCCGGACGCATAGGACCGGTATGAAAGCTGTGCGCCGCCGCGCGCCTGGAAGGATTGCAACGGGACTGGTTCGCCGGGCTCGCGGCCGGTCAGTGCCGCGAAATCGAGACCGCCTTCGCCGGACGGTTTTCCGGGGCGCTGCGAGACGATCAGGCCGAGCGCGATGGCGAAATAGATGCCGACCGAGATCGCGGCGAATGCAACGACTCGCACGATCATCGGAGCGCTGCCTACTTTTCGCCTACCACCACTTCTCCGGCGCGAACTTTCCGGCAGCCTGCTCGATGACGTGGCCGGCGCGGAAGAGCGTCTCCTCGTCGAACGGCTTGCCGATCAGCTGCAGGCCGAGCGGAAGGCCCTGGTGATCAAGGCCGGCGGGAACGGCGATACCCGGCAGGCCGGCCATGTTCACTGTCACGGTGAAGATATCGTTCAGATACATCTTGACCGGGTCGGCATGCAGTTCCTGGTCGGCGATGCCGAAGGCGGCCGACGGGGTCGCCGGCGTCAGGATGGCGTCGACGCCCGCGTCGAAGACGGTCTCGAAATCGCGCTTGATCAGCGTGCGCACTTTCTGGGCGCGCAGGTAATAGGCGTCGTAATAACCTGCCGACAGCACGTAGGTGCCGATCATGACGCGGCGCTTGACCTCGTCGCCGAAGCCCTCGGCGCGGGTCTTCTCGTACATCTCGGTGATGTCGCTGCCCTGCACGCGCAGGCCGTAACGCACGCCGTCGTAGCGGGCCAGGTTGGAGGACGCCTCCGCCGGCGCGACGATGTAATAGGCCGGCAGGGCGTATTTGGTGTGCGGCAGCGAGATGTCGACGATCTCGGCGCCGGCATCCTTCAGCCATGCGATGCCCTGATGCCAGAGTTGTTCGATCTCTTCCGGCATGCCGTCCATGCGGTACTCGGCTGGAATGCCGATCTTCATGCCCTTGACCGACTGGCCGAGCGAAGCCTCGTAGTCCGGGACAGGCAGGTCGACGGAGGTGGTGTCCTTGTCGTCGACGGAGGCCATGGATTTCAGCATGATCGCGGCGTCGCGCACGTCGCGGGCGATCGGGCCGGCCTGGTCGAGCGACGATGCGAACGCCACCATGCCCCAGCGCGAGCAGCGGCCGTAGGTCGGCTTGATGCCGACCGTGCCGGTGAAGGCGGCGGGCTGGCGGATCGAGCCGCCGGTGTCGGAAGCCGTCGCGCCGGCGCACAAATGCGCGGAGACGGCCGAGGCCGAGCCGCCCGACGAACCGCCGGGCACCAGGTCCTTGTTGGAGCCCTTCGCGCGCCACGGGTTCTTCACCGGGCCGTAATACGAGGTTTCGTTTGAGGAGCCCATGGCGAACTCGTCCATGTTCAGCTTGCCGAGCATGACGGCGCCGTCGGCCCAGAGATTGGCCGTCACCGTCGACTCGTAGCGCGGCTCGAAGCCGTCGAGCACATGGCTGCACGCCTGGGTGTGTACGCCCTCGGTGGCATAGAGATCCTTGACGCCGAGCGGGATGCCCTCGAGCGGACGGCCCTCGCCTTTCGCCAGCCGCTCGTCGGACGCCTTGGCCATGGTGCGGGCCTTTTCCGGCGTCACCGCGATATAGGCGTTCAACGCCTCGTTGGCCGTGTCGATGGCGGCGAGATAGGCATCCGTCAGTTCGGTGGCCGTGATCTCCTTGGCCGTCAGCTTGTCGCGCGCTTCGGCAATGGTGAGGCTTGTCAGGTCGGTCATGCGATCAGCTTCTTTTCGTAAAAGACGTTATATTCCGTATCGGGATAATCGGCGAACACGCCGCAGCGGGAAAAGCCGCAGCGCTCGTAGACCGCCCATGTGTCCTCGAAACCCGGCGTGCCGCCGGTTTCGAGACGAAGCAGTTGCAGGCCGCGCTCGCGCGCGGCCGCCTCGATGGCTTCCAGCAGTTTCCGGCCGATGCCGGTGCCGCGCACTTCCGGCTCGGTGTACATCCGCTTCACCTCGCCGAATTCGGCGTCGTGCAGCTTGAGCGCGCCCATGCCGACCGGCCTGCCGCCATCATCACGGGCGACGAACAGGACCGTGTCCGGCCGGGCCATCTGCTCGGCGGTCAGCTGGAACTGGAACTCGCGCGGCGACAGCGGTATCAGATGGGCGTTGAGCGCGGCCACCATGGCCCGCACATCGTCCTGCAAGGGCGTTTCCTGGGCAATGGCATACGCCATGACCTCTTACTCCACGACCTTCGGGACGAGGAAGAAATTGTCTTCCGAGGCAGGCGCGTTCGCGGTGATGTCGTCGGCCTTGTTGCCGTCGGTGACGGCATCGGCGCGCTTCTTCATCTCCATCGGCGTGACCGAGGTCATCGGTTCGACGCCCTCGACATCGACCTCGTTGAGTTGCTCGACGAAGCCGAGGATCGTATTCAGTTCGCCTTCCATCCGCGCCGCTTCCTCGTCGGTAACGGCGATACGGGCGAGTTTGGCGACGCGCTTGACGGTGGCAAGGTCGACGGACATGCAATTCTCCGGGAGAATGTTCGGTTTGGCCCGCTATAGCGGGGCCGAAGGCGTGGCGCAACACGCGCCGCGCCCGCTTTTGTCACACCTCGAACGCGCTGCCGATTTCCGGCAGGATGACCTTGCCCGCCTGGCCTTCCATCGCATTCAGGAAGGTTCCCGCCGACCGGTCGAGCAACGGGAAGGTGCCGAAGTGGCAGGGAACGATCTTCGAGAAGGAGAAATAGCGCCGGCAAGCGAGCGCCGCGACGGCTCCGCCCATGGTGAAGCGGTCGCCTATCGGCACAATGCCGATGTCCGGCTTGTGCAGCTCGTTTATCAGCGCCATGTCGGCGAAAATGTCGGTGTCGCCCATGTGGTAGAGCGTCGGATCATCCGGAAAATGCAGCACCAGCCCGCCCGGATTGCCGAGATAGAGATTGGCGCCGCCGCCGGTCTGGGTCGAGGAGGAATGGTCGGCGCGCACGAAGGTCGTAGTGAAGCCGCCGCAATCGACCGTGCCGCCGAAATTGCCGGGATTGATCCGGTTCTGATCGACGCCCTTGCCGACCAGGTACATGCAGATCTCGAAATTGGCGACCAGCATGGCGCCGGTCTTCTTCAGGATGTTGGCGGCATCGCCGATATGGTCGTCATGGCCGTGGGTCAGCAGCACATGGGTGACGCCGTCGGCGACCTCTTCCCAGCCGCCGTCCCATTTCGGATTGTCCGTCAGGAACGGGTCGATCAGGATCTGCGCGCCGCCAACCTCGACGCGGAACGCCGAATGACCGTACCAGGTGAGTTTCATCACGTTGTCTCCTCGCAATGGAAATGGGATCGGGTTAAGAGCCAGTGACCGAGATTACACAGACTCAAGCCGCCGACCATGCAAGAAATCGCTATCGAGGATATCGCCGCGGCCCTGAGGCCCGGTCAGGTTGTCGCAGGGCTCGATCTCGGCACCAAGACAATCGGCGTCGCGATCAGCGACCGGGGGCTGTCGCTGGCGACGCCGCGGCCGGTCATCAAGCGGAAGAAATTCACCGCCGACGCGGAGGCGCTGCTCGCGTTGCTGCAGAAGGAAAACGCCGGCGCGATCATTCTCGGCCTGCCGCTCAACATGGACGGTTCGGAAGGGCCGCGCGCGCAGGCGACACGCGCGTTCGCGCGCAATCTCGCCCAGAAGACCGACCTTCCCATTGCCTTCTGGGACGAGCGGCTGTCGACGGTCGCGGCGGAACGGTCGCTGATCGAGCAGGATGTCTCGCGGGCAAAACGCGCCGACCGCATCGATTCCGCGGCCGCCGCCTTCATCCTGCAGGGTGCGCTTGACCGGATCTATTCGGCGGGGACCTGAACGGCGTTCGCCGGAATGATCTCTTCGGCCGGCTCCGTTTCGCGCGCGGCGCCACGGCGCGTCTGCCACCATTCCCGGATCTGGCGGCGCTTGCGGAACGCGATGATGCCGAAGATCAGGAACGTGTCGAAGATGCAGGCCTTGAGGAACATGAACGGGATTTCGGACGGATCGATGCCGAGAATGGAACCGTAGATGTTGAAGACCAGATCGTGCAACTGGCGGCTCAGGAACACCATGCCGAAGTTCACGTCGTAATAGGACAGGCCGAACCAGCCCCAGAAGAGCGACAACGGCGTGAACCACAGCCAGAAAAGGTAGCGCATCAGACCGGCTCCCCGTTATGGGACACGGCGGTCATGGCGGACAGGGTCGCGCTCGACGCAGCCAGCTGGCGGCTGACGCGATCGGCAAGCGTGTCCTCGTCGGATTCGGGCGCGGATGCAAACGACCGGACCTCCCAGGTGAGTTCCACGCCCCCGGACGCCAGCATAGACAAAAGGGTGGCCACCTGAACGGCAAACAGCAGGGCCGCAGCGGTTCCCGCACCGGCCACGGCCGCCGCGATCATCCAAAGCGCGGCGACAGCGAGGACCGAGGCGAAGCCGACGCCAAGCGACATGACGCGTTCGCGATGCTCATCGCCGGACGCGGTCACCGCGATCATCAGCGCCCACAACATCACCGAGAGCGTCGCAACGACAATACCAGTGAGAATCGCCCGCGCCGCCTCGAAACCGAGCGGCAGCAGCATCAGGATTTCTTGCAGTTCCTGCAGCAAACCGGTCTCGCCAAAGCCCAGTCCGCCGACGGTCACGCTCGCCGTGAAGGCGATCCAGGAAAGCAGGATACTTCCGTGTAAAAGACGTCGCATACCATCCACCATTCGGGTCGCCCCGACTATCGGCCGCATGGCGCATGGTCGCAACGTATACCCTTTGTTAACCTTAACGCCGGTGGACAAGCCTTGCCGACAGCCACCGGATTGAGGCAGATACCGGTCTGACCCTCCCACAGCGGACATTCCCGCCCATGCTGACCATCTTCGCGGCGATCCTGCCGATCTTCCTGCTGATCCTGTTCGGACTGGCGCTGCGCCGCTTGCCACTGTTTCCGCTGGAGTTCTGGCGCGGGCTCGACGTGATGGGTTTCTACGTCCTTTATCCGGCGCTTCTGTTCGTCACCATCGTGCGGGCGGATTTCACGGCACTTTCCTTCGACGTGATAACGCTCGCGCTTCTCGCCGCCGGGCTGGTCGTCGCGGCGGCGACACTTGCTGCCTGGCCGCTGATGCGCGACAGGATCGCGCTCGGCCGGCCGGCGTTCTCGTCCGTGTTCCAGACATCGGTGCGGTGGAACGGCTTCCTGGCCTTCGCTGTCGCCGAGAAACTGTTCCCGCCCGAAGGCGCGGCAATGGTGGCGCTGGTCATGGCGATCATGATCATCCCGATCAATATCGAATCGGTCGCGGTTGTCGCCTGGTTCACCGAGAAAGCCCCCAGGCTCGGCGCGGTAGCGCGCAAGATCGCGGTAAATCCGCTGGTGCTGGCGGCGGCGGCGGCACTGGTCGTGCGCTCCCTGCCGTTCTCGATCCCCGGCCCGCTGATGGAAATGATGAACCTGGTGGCCCGCGCCGCGCTCGGCATGGGGCTGATGGCGATCGGCGCCGGGCTCAGGCCGAAGGACGCGCTCAGGCCCAACGCCGCCGTCATGCTGGCGGTCACCAACAAGCTCGTCATCTTCCCCGCGCTCGTGGTCGGCGTCGCGATGCTGCTGGGGCTTTCCGGCGGCGAGCTTTACTACCTTGCGCTGTGCGCGGCCGTGCCGACGGCGATGAACGGTTACGTGCTGGCGCGCCAGATGGGCGGCGATGCCGAACTCTATGCGGCCATCGCGACCATCCAGACCGCCGCCTCCTTCGTGTCGATACCGCTGGCGCTGGCCGCCGTCGCTCAGTTCTCGGGCGGATAGAGCGCTTCGAGCAGATGCGTGGCGTCGAAGCGGCTGTCGAGCATGCCGTAGCTTGACCGCCAGGCGCCGCCAAGACGGGTTTCCGCGAAGGCATCGGCCAGTCCGCTGGCGCCCATGCGATAAAGCTCGGAGGCCGCTGCCGCGAGCGCCAGCTGCTCTATGACGATGCGCGCGGCGCCGGGATCGCTGCCCGCCAGATCGAAGGCGGCGTTGAGCACGTCGCGTGTCCCCGAGGCGCGGCGGCCGAGATGGCGGGATATGTCCTGCAGCACCATGTCGTACAGTTCCGGCGAGCGGCGGAAGACGCGCAGCAGATCGAGCGCCATGACGTTGCCGGAGCCTTCCCAGATCGAGTTGACCGGCGCTTCGCGGTAATGGCGGGCCAGGGCGAAATCCTCGGTGTAGCCATTGCCGCCGAGGCACTCCATCGCCTCGCCGATCATCGGCGGCGCGGCCTTGCAGACCCAGTATTTGACGACCGGCGTCATCGCGCGAAGCCAGGCCGCCTCCAGCTCGTTTTCATGCGCATGGTCAAAGGCATGGGCCAGGCGCATGGAAAGCGCGGTCGCCGCTGCCGTGTCGACGGCCATGTCCGCCAGCACGCGCGTCATCAGCGGCTGTTCGACGAGCTGCGTCCCGAAGACCATCCGGTGGCGGGCATGATGCACCGCCTCGACCATGGCGGCGCGCATCAGCCCGGCCGAGGCAACGGCGCAATCTAGGCGCGTCAGCGTCACCATTTCGAGGATAGTACGCACGCCGTCGCCCTCCTCGCCGACGATCTGGGCAATCGAACCGTGGAACTCGGCCTCGGAAGACGCATTGGAGCGGTTGCCGAGCTTGTCCTTCAGCCGCATGAAATGAATGCCGTTCGGCTCGCCATCGGCGAGCAGGCGCGGAACGAAGAAACAGGACAGCCCGTTCGGCGCCTGGCCCAGCACCAGAAAGGCATCGCTCATCGGCGCGGACATGAACCATTTGTGGCCGGTCAGGCGGTAGAGCCCCCTGCCCTCCGGCTTCGCGCCCGTCGTGTTGGCCTGCACATCGGTGCCGCCCTGCTTTTCCGTCATCCCCATGCCGACGGTCAGGCCGACCTTCTCAGCCGGTGCGCGATGGGAGGAGTCGTATTTGCGCGACGCGATGCGCGGCGCCCATTCGCGCGCCAGCTCCGGCGAGGTCCTGATCGCCGCGATGGACGCATTGGTCATCGTCATCGGGCAGAGATGGCCGGTTTCCAGCCCGGCGATCATGTAGAAGGAGATGGCGCGCCGCTGGTGGCCCTGCACCTGGTCGCGATCCCGCCCCTCCCACACCGAGCCGGAAAGGCCCCAGCCGGTCGAACGGCGCATCAACGCGTGATAGGCCGGGTGGAATTCCACCTTGTCGACGCGGTGACCCTGGCGGTCATGCGTCTTGAGGCGCGGCAGCTCGACATTGGCGAGCCGAGCAAGATCGACCGCCTCGGCGGAACGGACATAGACGCCGATCTGCTGCCATTCCTTCAGCTGTGCCTCGGAGTTGCCCTGCGCGATCTGCATCAGCAGCGGATCGTCGAGAAAGGCATTGCCCGCGAGCGGCGGCGTCTGGTTGGTGATTTCGTGGGTGATGGTCACTGCGATACGATCCCGAATTGTCCGTACGAAAACCATTCTATCAGGAATCGGCTGAAGACGGCGTTTCTACAATCCGTCTACGCGATTCGACATTATCGCAGCAGGATAAATGCAACGCTCAGGCGCGCACCTGCTCCGCATCCCCGGAAAGCTCCGCGCCAGGCGCGGGCCGCCGCGAATGCTCCTCGAAGAAGCTGAGCGCCGAAAGCAGCGGCATCGGCCGGGCATAATGGAATCCCTGGCCAAGATTGCAGCCGTGGTCGGCAAGCCAGTCGGCGTCCTCCGCGGTCTCGATACCTTCGGCCGTGGTCTCGATGCCGAGACTGGCGCCGAGCTGGATCAGCGTGTCGATAATCTTGCCGATCCGTTCGTCGGACTTCCTGCCGGCTATGAAGCTGCGGTCGATCTTGAGCTTGTCCACCGCGTAGCTGCACAAATATCCGAGGCTGGAATACCCTTTGCCGAAATCGTCCAGCGCAACAGCGATGCCAGCCGATCTCAGGCCGCTGATGACCTCCTTGGCGCGCTTGCTGTCATCGATGAATACCGTTTCGGTGATTTCCACCTCCAGCGCATTCCTGCGCATGCCCGCCTCATCGAGGATTGCGGTCAGCCGCTCCACCAGTCCGCAATCGTGAAACTGCACCGGAGACAGGTTGAATGCGAATTTCAAAGGCAGCGGCCAGGCGGCGACCGCTCGGCAGGCCTGGCGCAGGACGCTGTCGCTCAAGTCGGCAATCACGCCGATATCCTCGGCAAGGGAAATGAAATCATCAGGCTGGATTTCGCCGCGTTCGGGATGCAGCCACCGCGACAGGATCTCGAAACCGGTCAGGTTTCCCGTCTTCAGATCGAAAACCGGCTGCAGGTACGGGACAATCTGGTCGGCCTCGATCGCGCCGGCCAGTTCGGTTTCAAGCGCGAACCGCAACTTCTGCGCCTCGCCGAGACTGTGCTCGAAATAGGCAAACGTGTTGCGGCCGCTCTTCTTCGCATCATACATCGCCATGTCGGCATGCGTCATGACGTCGGCGATGGCATTTCCATCCTGCGGATAGCAGGCGATCCCTACACTGGCCGATACGCTGAAGCGACGACCGCCGAAATCGAGCGGCTCGGCGATGCGCTTGCAAATCCTGCGCGCAAGCCGTTCGAGAGACTGGGCATCCTCTCCAAGCGGAAGCGCAATCGCGAATTCATCGCCGCCCATACGGCTGGCGGCGGCGCCCGCCGGCAGTTCGGCGAGGATGCGGTCGGCAACTTCCTGCAGAACCCGGTCGCCAGTGCCATGGCCATATGTATCGTTGATCGGCTTGAAACGATCGAGATCGATCGCCAGGAAGGCGAACGCGCCGGCGGCCCCGTCCGCATCGGTTTGCAGCGCCTCGACGCGCTCGCCGAAATAACGGCGATTGGGCAGGCCGGTCAGCGCGTCATGGCGCGCCAGTGTCTTGGCTTCCGCTTCAAGCGTCTTGCGCCTGCGAATCTGGGCGCGCAACTGATTGGAGCGAAAAACGAGGGCGGCGACCAGACCGACGACCGACATCAATGCCATCGGGATGATCTCGTCGAGTTCCCATTCCTCATGGGCACGGGTGAATTCGTGCAGCTTTTCGAACAGCTCCATATCGGCAAGGAAAATGCCGGACGCGAGCGTTCCGAGCACGATCAGCAAGTATGGTGTCCAAACCGCAAGACGGTCGCGATCCAGCATGTCCCCTATCCAAACTCCCCAGGCTTTCATACACAGATGGCCGGCAAAGGCTTAAAAAGGCGCTAATTTCTTACGTAAGGGAATGTACAGTATCCGCCGGATGAGTTTGTGGACGCCGCCCGGCCCGGCGCACAGGCGGCTTGCGGGTTGCGAAGAATGTGCCTAGACGGTGGCTTTGACATGAACCACAAGACCGACTTTCCAATCTTCCCGCACCGCCACCTTCTGGGCATGGCCGGTCTTTCCTATCCCGACATTCAGACTTTGCTCGACCGCGCCGACGCGGATGTCGACGTTTCGCGCCAGCAGGAAAAGAAGAAGTCGGTCCTGCGCGGGCGCACCCAGATCAACCTGTTCTTCGAGGCCTCGACCCGCACGCAGGCCTCGTTCGAACTGGCCGGCAAGCGGCTCGGCGCGGATGTGATGAACATGGCGGTCGCCTCGTCCTCGGTGAAAAAGGGCGAGACGCTGATCGACACGGCGATGACGCTGAACGCGATGCGTCCGGACATCCTCATTATCCGCCATTCGGCCGCCGGCGCGGCAGCACTGCTGGCGCGCAAGGTCGGCTGCTCGGTGATCAACGCCGGCGACGGCGCGCACGAGCACCCGACGCAGGCGCTGCTGGACGCGCTGACAATCCGCCGCGCCAGGGGCCGCCTGGACGGACTTACCGTGGCGATCTGCGGCGACATCCTGCATTCGCGCGTGGCGCGCTCGAACATCATCCTGTTGAACACGATGGGTGCGCGCGTGCGTGTCGTCGGGCCGTCGACGCTGATGCCGTCGGCCATCGAGCAGATGGGCGTCGAGGTGCACACCTCGATGAAGGACGGGCTGAAGGGCGCGGACGTGGTGATGATGCTGCGGCTGCAGCGCGAGCGCATGGCGCAGGCGCTGGTGCCGTCGGTTCGCGAATATTTTCGCCATTACGGCCTCGACGCCGCCAAGCTGGCGCTGGCGAAGCCGGACGCGCTGGTGATGCATCCCGGCCCGATGAACCGCGGCGTCGAGATCGCCTCGGATATCGCCGACGGGCCGCAAAGCGTGATCGAGGAACAGGTGGAGATGGGCGTCGCGGTGCGCATGGCCATCATCGAGGCGCTGCTTGACGAGCGCAAGAACGAAGACAGGGCCGCGTCATGATGGGACCGCAGAAGGGCGCCGCCGTCTACCAGAATGCCCGCATCGTCGATCCGTCGCGCGGCATCGACGAGACCGGTTCGCTCATCGTCATCGACGGCAAAATCGCCGAAGCCGGGGCAAAGGCCGCCAACCAGGGCGCGCCGGACGGCGCAACCGTGCGCGACTGCGCCGGCCTGACGATCGTTCCGGGACTTGTCGACATGCGGGTCTTCATCGGCGAGCCCGGTGCGGAACACCGCGAAACCATCGCCTCCGCCAGCGCGGCGGCGGCGGCGGGCGGCGTGACCTCGCTGGTCATGATGCCGGACACCGACCCGGTCATCGACGACGTGGCGCTGGTGGAATTCGTGTTGCGCACCGCGCGCGAGACCGCCATGACGCGGGTATTCCCGGCAGCGGCCATCACCAAGGGGCTGGAAGGCTCGGAGATGACCGAAATCGGCATCCTGCTCGATGCCGGCGCCGTGCTGTTCACCGACGGGCGGCAGACGATTTCCAACTCGGCGGTGATGCGCAACGCCATGCGCTACGTACGCGATTTCGGCGCGATGATCGCGCATGAAACGCAGGACGCGGACCTTTCCGCCGGCGGCGTGATGAACGAGGGGCTGTTTGCCAGCTGGCTGGGCTTTTCCGGCATTCCGCGCGAAGCGGAGGTTCTGCCGCTTGAACGCGACCTGCGGCTCGCCGCGCTGACAGGCGCGAACTACCACGCGGCGAAGATTTCCACGGCCATGTCGGCGGATGCGATCCGCGCCGCCAAGGACAAGGGCCTGCCGGTCACGGCGGGCGTGTCGATCAACCATCTCTCGCTGAACGAGAACGACGTCGGCGAATACCGCACCTTCTTCAAGCTGTCGCCGCCGCTGCGCCACGAGGACGACCGGCTGGCGATGGTGGAGGCGCTGAAGGACGGCACGCTCGACGTGATCGTCTCGTCGCACGATCCGCAGGACGTCGACACCAAGCGGCTGCCATTCTCGGAATCCGCCGACGGCGCGGTCGGCCTGGAAACGCTGCTGGCGGCGGGCCTTCGGCTTGTCCACAATGGCGACATCACGCTGTCGCGGCTGATCGAGGCGATGTCGACGGCGCCGGCGAGACTGCTCGGCATCGAGGCCGGCACGCTATCCGGCGGCGCGGCAGCCGATTTCGCCGTGCTCGACATCGAGGCGCCGTGGGTGCTCGACGCGGAAAATTTGAAGTCGCGCTCGAAAAACACCGCCTTCGACGAGGCACGCTTCAGCGGCCGGGTCGTCGAGACGGTGGTTGCGGGCAACAGCGTTTACGGCGCATAAAGCGTCATAGCTTCTCCATCGGAGCGGGGCACATGGATTTCGCCGATACATCGCCGGTCGCGCTCTTTCTGTCGCTTGTCATCGGGTACCTTTCCGGCTCGGTCCCCTACGGGCTGTTGCTGACGCGCATGGCAGGACTGGGCGACGTGCGCCAGATCGGCTCGGGCAATATCGGCGCGACCAACGTCCTGAGAACAGGCAACAAGGGGCTGGCGGCGCTGACGCTGCTGCTCGACGCGCTGAAGGGCATGGTGCCGGTGATGCTCGCCCGGCATTTCCTCGGCCTGGACGCGGCGATCCTCGCCGGGCTCGGGGCGTTTCTCGGCCATCTCTATCCGGCCTGGTTGAAATTCAGAGGCGGCAAGGGCGTGGCGACCTTCGCCGGCATCTCGCTCGGCTTTTCCTGGCACGTGCTCGTCCCCTTCGCCGTCGTGTGGATCGCGATGGCCGCCATATTCCGCTACTCCTCGCTGGCCGCGCTCACGGCCAGCGTGGTGACGACCGCCGCCATCTTCTTTATCGGCGAGACCCAGCTCGGCCTGCTCTATATCGTGCTGACGGCGCTGGTGTTCTGGAAGCACCGGCAAAACATCTCCCGCCTGCTTTCCGGCAGCGAAAGCAAGATCGGAAGCAAGGGCTGAGGCCGTGGCGGGGGTGGACGGAAAAGGCGGCAAGCCCGTCCGGTTCGTCCTCTCCGAGCGGCAGCGCCTCGCCTGGCTCCGGCTGTACCGGTCCGACCATGTCGGCCCGGCGACGTTTCGAGACCTGATTACCCATTGCGGCTCGGCGGAAGCGGCGCTGGAGATGCTGCCCGATCTCGCGAGGCGCGGCGGCCAGCTGAAATCGGTGCGCATCGCGAACGCGGAGGACGCCGAACGCGAACTGGAGGCCGTCGAACGGCACGGCGCGCGGCTTGTCGGCTTCGGCGAGCCGGACTATCCGCCGATGTTGCGGCAGACCGAGAATGCGCCGCCGCTGGTCACGATCAAGGGCGATCCGGACGTCTTCCGGCGCAACGGCGTTGGCATCGTCGGCGCGCGCAACGCGTCGATGTCGGGTATCAAGATCGCGCAACGGCTGTCGCGCGATCTCGCGGAGACGGGCTATGCCGTCGTTTCCGGCCTGGCGCGGGGCATCGACCGGGCGGCTCACGAGGCTGCGCTTGAATCCGGCACGGTGGCAGTGCTGGCCGGCGGCATCGACAAGCCATGGCCGCCGGAAAACATCGCACTGCTGGAGGAAATCGAGAACGGCACGGGTGCGGCGATCACCGACAAACCGTTCGGCCGGGAAGCACGGGCGCGCGATTTCCCGCGCCGCAACCGGATCATCGCCGCATTGTCGCTCGGCCTCGTCGTCGTGGAAGCGGCGATGCGCTCCGGTTCGCTGATCTCGGCGCGGCTTGCCAACGAACTCGGCCGGCTGGTCTTCGCCGTGCCGGGCTCGCCGCTCGATCCGCGCGCCGAAGGCGCCAACATGCTGCTGAAGAACGGGGCCATCGTGACGACTTCGGCCGAGGACGTGATCGAAGCACTGGCGCCGCTCGACGACCGAGCGAGACCGTCACCGAAGGGCCAGTTGCCGCTGTTCGAGCCGGAAGACGCCATCGCGCTGCCGCCCAGCGACGACCAGCGGGCGCAGATCCTGTCGCTGCTCGGTCCCTCCCCCGTCGAGATCGACGATATAATCGGCCATACCGGTCTGCAGCCGGCTCAGGTGCATCTGGCGATCCTGGAGCTCGATCTCGCCCGGCGGATCGAACGTCACTCAGGCAACCGCGTCTCGCTTGTCGCCGCACCCTGAAGCGCCATCGGTGTCGATGATGTTGCGCGCCTCGAGATAGGCCATCTCGATAAGATAGGAGAGCATCGGATGCTCGTCGCCGCCCGAGAGGCGGCGCAATTCGGCAAGCATCGAACTGACATATTCGAGCCGGGCATGATCGATCTGACGGGTATCGGACACCCATATACCCCCGTTCGGTTAGGGCTCGTTCTCATGGCAGGACACGGCATTTCGAAGCGAGCGCTGCACCGCGAGATCGCTATCCCCAGTCCCATATTCCCATTTTAGCATTGCTAGTATGGATTGCAATCATGCATGATTCAACCATCGCGTGTATTTGGATGGAAGAACCGCAAATCGCGCGCTGCCCCCTTGACCAATGCGCGCCATACCGCCATGTGCGGAGCCTGTGCCGGCAGATCGTCGGCGTTTTTCTGGCCCCCTTTTTAGCTGTGCGTCATGGATGTTGTCGTCGTAGAATCGCCCGCCAAGGCGAAAACCATCAATAAATATCTGGGCTCCGGCTATAAGGTGCTGGCCTCGTTCGGCCATGTGCGCGACCTGCCGGCCAAGGACGGTTCCGTGCGCCCGGACGAGGATTTCGAGATGTCGTGGAGCGTCGACACGGCGTCGAACAAGCGGCTGAACGATATCGCCACGGCCATGAAAACGGCCGACTCGCTCATTCTCGCGACCGACCCGGACCGCGAAGGCGAAGCGATCTCCTGGCACGTGCTGGAGGTTCTCAACAAGAAAAAGGCGGTGAAGGGCAAGCCGGTCAAGCGCGTCGTCTTCAACGCCATCACCAAGAAGGCCGTCACCGAAGCGATGGCCAATCCGCGCGATATCGACACGCCGCTGGTCGACGCCTACCTGGCGCGCCGCGCGCTCGACTATCTCGTCGGCTTCACCCTGTCGCCGGTGCTGTGGCGCAAATTGCCGGGCGCACGCTCGGCCGGCCGGGTCCAGTCTGTCGCCTTGCGCCTCGTCTGCGACCGCGAAGGCGAAATCGAGCGCTTCAAGCCGGAAGAATACTGGCAGATCGCCGCGCATCTGAAGACCGAAGCCGGCCAGCCCTTCGTCGCGCGCCTGACCGGGTTCGACGGCAAGCTCGTCACCAAGATGGATATCGGCGACGGCGACCATGCCGGCACGATCAAGACGATGCTGGAATCGGCTTCGTTCACGGTCGAGTCGCTGGAGGCCAAGCCGCAGAAGCGCAACCCGACGCCGCCCTTCACCACCTCGACGCTGCAGCAGGCGGCATCCGCCAAGCTGGGCTTCGCGCCGGCGCGCACCATGCAGGTGGCGCAGCGCCTCTACGAAGGCATCGACGTCGACGGCGAGACCGTCGGCCTGATCACCTATATGCGTACCGACGGCGTGCAGATGGCGCCGGAGGCGATTACCGCCGCGCGTGACGCGATCGGCAAGGAGTTCGGCGCGGACTACGTGCCGGAACAGCAGCGCAACTACTCGACCAAGGCGAAGAACGCGCAGGAAGCACACGAGGCCATCCGCCCGACCGACTTCATGCGGACGCCGTCCTCCGTGCGCAGCGCGCTCGATGCCGACCAGCTGAAGCTGTATGACCTGATCTGGAAACGCGGCATCGCCAGCCAGATGGCGTCCGCCGAGATGGAACGCACGACGGTCGAGATCATCGCCACCGACGGCGGGAAATCGGCGACGCTGCGGGCGACGGGTTCGGTGATCAAGTTCGACGGCTTCCTCGCCGCCTATACGGAACACCGCGACGACATGAAGACCGACGCGGACGAGGAGGACGACTCCAACCGCCTGCCGGCGATGGATACCGGCGAAAAGCCGTCGCGCGAGAAGATCGAGGCGTCGCAGCACTTCACCGAGCCGCCGCCGCGCTATTCGGAAGCCTCGCTGATCAAGAAGATGGAAGAGCTCGGCATCGGCCGGCCGTCGACCTATTCGGCGACGCTGACGACGCTGCGCGACCGCGAATATGTCAAGCTCGACGGCAAGAAGCTGATCCCGGAAGCCAAGGGCCGCCTGGTGACTGCGTTCCTGGAAGGCTTCTTCGAGCGCTACGTGGAGTACGACTTCACCGCCTCGCTGGAAGAGAAGCTGGACGAGATCTCGGCCGGCAAGCTCGACTGGAAACAGGTGCTGCGCGACTTCTGGCGCGAATTCTCCGCCCATGTGGAGGAAACCAAGGAACTGCGCATCACCGACGTGCTCGACGCGCTCAACGAGCAGTTGGAGCCGCTGGTCTTCCCGCCGCGTCCGGATGGTTCCGACCCGCGCATCTGCCCGAAATGCGGCACCGGCAACCTCTCGCTGAAACTCGGCAAGTACGGCTCCTTCGTCGGCTGTTCGAACTACCCGGAATGCAACTTCACCCGCCAGCTCGGCGAGGAAGGTCCGACGGGTGAAGGCGGCGACCTGTCCGACGGGCCGAAGGTGCTCGGCACCGATCCGTACACGGAGGAGGAAATCACCCTGCGCACCGGCCGTTTCGGGCCTTATGTGCAGCGCGGCGAAGGCAAGGAAGCCAAGCGCTCCAGCCTGCCGAAGGGCTGGAAGGTCGAGGATATCGACCACGAAAAGGCGCTGGCGCTGCTGTCGCTGCCGCGCGACGTGGGGCAGCATCCGGAAACCGGAAAGATGATCTCGGCCGGCCTCGGTCGCTACGGACCATTCGTCCTGCATGACGGCATGTATGCCAATGTGGAGAGCATCGAGGACGTGTTCTCCATCGGCATCAACCGGGCAGTGACGGTACTGGCCGAAAAGGCGGCGAAGGGGCCGGGCCGCGGCCGCTCCACGCCGGCGGCGCTTAAGGAACTGGGCGAACATCCGGAGGTCGGCGGACCGATCACGGTGCGCGACGGCCGCTACGGGCCCTACGTCAATCACGGCAAGATCAACGCGACGATCCCCAAGAACACCGAGCCGATGTCGGTGACGCTGGAGGATGCGGTCAAGCTGATCGCCGAGCGGGCGGAGAAATCCGGCAAGAAGGTCGGCGGGACGAAGGCCAAGAAGGCGCCTGCGAAGAAGGCCGCCGCGAAGAAAAAGGCTCCGGCGAAGAAGAAAGCCGCCGCCAAGGCCGATGGTTAGCAAGAAGCGGCGCAAGGGCGATCCCAAACCGCAGCCGCGAGAGCGCTCCGCGCATCTGCCGACACGCGACGACGTCGTCGCCTTCATCCGAGACAATCCGGACAAGTCGACCAAGCGCGACGTCGCCAGGGCCTTCAACCTCAAGGGCGACGACCGGGTCGCGCTGAAACACCTGTTCAGGGAACTGGAGGAAGAGGGCGTCTTCCAGCGGCGCGGCAAGCGCCTCGTTGCGGCGGGCGCCCTGCCGCAGGTCATGGTGCTGACGATCACCGGGCGCGACGGCGGAGGCGGCCTGCTCGCCCGTCCGCTCGAATGGGACGAGGCCGAACAGGGCGAGGCGCCGCTGATCGCCATCCAGGCGCCGCGCCATGCCAAGCAGCGGCAGCTTGTCGCCGGCGTCGGCGACCGCGTGCTGGCCCGCATCTCTCCGCCGCATGACGAAGCCAGCCCGCATACGGCGCGCGTCATCAAGAAGCTGGAGAAGCGCCGCGAGGCAGCCCTCGGCGTGATCCGCCGCATGGATGACGGCGGCTACCGGCTGGAGCCGGTCGACCGCAAGCAGCCGGAACTGATCATCGACAAGGACCAGCTTGCGGATGCGAGCGTCGGCGACCTCGTCGAAGTCGAGGTGACGAAGACCGGCCGCTACGGCCTGCCGCGCGCCGCGGTGACGCAGCGCGTCGGCTCGTTCGCTTCGGAAAAGGCGGTCTCGATGATCGCCATTCACGCCAACGGCATCCCGCATGTCTTTCCCGACGCCGTCATGGAAGAGGCGCAGGCGGCAAAGCCGGTCGCGCCCGGCGGCAAGCGCGAAGACTGGCGCAAGCTGCCGCTCGTCACCATCGATCCGCCGGACGCCAAGGACCATGACGACGCGGTGCATGCCGAAGCGGACACCGATCCCGGCAATCCCGGCGGATACGTCCTGACCGTCGCCATCGCCGATGTCGCCCATTACGTGCGGCCGGCATCGGCGCTCGACCGCGAGGCGCTGAAGCGCGGCAACTCGGTCTATTTCCCGGACCGCGTGGTGCCGATGCTGCCCGAGCGCATCTCCAACGACCTGTGTTCGCTGCGCGAAGGCGAGGACCGCCCTGCCCTCGCGGTGCGGATGACCTTCGGCGCGGACGGGAAGAAGCGCAGCCATTCCTTCCACCGCATCATCATGCGCTCGGCCGCCAAGCTCTCCTACCAACAGGCCCAGGCCGCGATCGACGGCGCGCCCGACGACAAGACCGGACCGTTGCGGGAACCGATCCTCAAGCCGTTGTGGGACGCCTATCACTGCCTTTCGAAAGGCCGGCAGGCGCGCGGCCCGCTGGAACTCGACCTGCCGGAACGCAAGATCATCCTCAACGCCGAAGGCATGGTCGACAAGATCGTCGTGCCGGCCCGCCTCGAAGCGCACCGGCTGATCGAGGAGTGCATGATCCAGGCCAATGTCGCCGCGGCGGAAACGCTGGAAGGCAAGCGGCAGATGCTGGTCTATCGCGTGCACGACTCGCCGTCGCTCGCCAAGGAAGAGGCGCTGCGCGAGTTCCTGAAGACACTGGACATCTCGCTGGCGCGCGGCGCGCAACTGCGCCCGGCGGCGTTCAACCTGATCCTGGAAGCGGTCAAGCACACCGACCACGCGGCGCTGGTCAACGAGGTCATCCTGCGCAGCCAGGCGCAGGCGGAGTATTCGCCGGAGAATTACGGCCATTTCGGCCTCAACCTGCTGCGTTACGCGCATTTCACCTCGCCGATCCGCCGCTATGCCGACCTGATCGTGCATCGCGCGCTGATCCGCGCGCTCGACCTCGGCGACGGCAAGGACGGCCTGCCGGACGTGACCGAGGACCAGCTCCGCGAAATCGCCGGGCAGATTTCGGTGGCGGAACGGCGCGCCGTCAGTGCCGAACGCGCAACGGTCGACCGGCTGATCGCTCTGCATCTGGCGGACAATATCGGCGAGGAATTCGAGGGACGGATCGCCGGCATGTCGTCGGCAGGGCTGTTCGTCTCGCTGCCGGCCTACGGCGCCGACGGTTTCGTGCCGGTGTCGACACTGGGCGACGAGTACTACCACCATGACGAGGCGCAGCACGCGATGGTCGGCGAGCGGACCGGCACGGGCTACCGGCTTGGCGACCCGGTGACGATCAAGATCGTGGAGGTGATTCCGCTCGCCGGTTCGATGCGCTTCGAGATGATCAGCGAACCGCGCAAGCTTGGCACGTCGACAAAATCATTCCATAAGGCTCGCAAGGGCGCGCGGACGGCACAACGCGGCAATCGCGGGAAGCCCTCGAGCAGCCGGCCGAAAGCAGGACGCAGACGATGAGCGAAATGACATTCTTTGACAGCGGCGAGGAGCCGGTGCGGCCGAAACGGCCCGTGATTGCCGCCATGAAGCGGGGTTTTGCCGGCCGCTGCCCGCATTGCGGCGAAGGCAAGCTTTTTGCGGCTTTCGTCAAGCCCGTCGATGCCTGTTCGGTGTGCGGCGAGGATCTTCATCACCAGCGTTCCGACGATTTTCCCGCTTATCTCAACATCCTCATCGTGGGCCATGTCGGCGTCGGCGGCTTCACGCTGGCGGAGGCAATGACAAACCTTTCCGGCTGGGTGCATCTGGCCATCTGGATCCCGATCATGCTGATCATGGCCGTCGGGATGATGCAGCCGCTGAAAGGCACGGTCATCGGCTTCCAGTGGGCCAACTACATGCACGGCTTCGGCGGCGAGGACGACATGCCCGAGGTCCATCCGGAACAGGATGCCTGAACCGCACAGCCATGAAATTCATCGAAACGACAAAGCCATATGGCCCCGCGCCCTACAGGCGGCCGCGTGACGCGGCGACGCTGATCCTGCTGCGGAAAACCGCCGGTGCGCCGGAAGTGCTGATGGGACGACGCAGCGAGAAACTGGCCTTCATGCCCGGCATGTTCGTGTTTCCCGGCGGTCGCACCGAACGTGCCGACCTGACAGCGCCGAGAACGGGCAGCCTGCATGCCGGCGACGCCGAGCGGCTGGTCAAAGGCATGGGCGCCAAAGGAAGCCTTCGGCGCGCCGAGGCGCTGGCGATGTCGGCGATCCGCGAAACGCACGAAGAGACCGGGCTGTTCATCGGCCGCAACGGCGCTACCCCATCCTCAAGCCGGACCGACGCCTGGCGGGCATTCGCCGAAGGCGGCATCGTGCCGGACCTGTCGGCGCTGCGCTTCATTGCCCGTGCGATCACGCCGCCCGGCCGGCCGCGCCGCTTCGACACGCGCTTCTTCGTCGCCGACGCCGATCACGTCTGCAATCCGGACGAGCTGGTCGCCAATCCGGAGGAGGAGCTGGAAGAAGTGCGCTGGATCGGCTTCGGCGATTTCGACGGAATCAGGATGCCGGACATCACGGAGGCCATCCTGGAACTCCTTGCCGATCGGCTGAAGGACGACCCGGACCTGAAGCGCGACATGCCGTTGCCGTTCATACGGGCGGAAAACAGGCGTTTCATCCAGACTTTGGAGTGATGGGCCGCGAATGACGGCTTGACTTTTAGCCCGCAATCCGTAGTTTCCGCGCAAATTCGCCGACGGTCTTTCCAGTGACCCGTCTTAGGCACGATTTCAGAAAAAGACAGGTACAGCATCATGGCAAAGGCCACGACGATCAAAATCAAACTGCAGTCCACTGCGGATACCGGCTTCTTCTACGTCACGAAGAAGAACAGCCGTACCTTCACCGAGAAGATGGTGAAGACGAAATACGACCCGATTGCCAAGAAGCATGTCGAGTTCAAGGAAGCCAAAATCAAGTAAGGCCTCCCACAGCAGCGCATTTCCAAACCGCCGTTCGCAAGACCGGCGGTTTTTTGTTGTTCACGCCGCCCTGGAGACGACGCGGTTGCGGCCGGACGACTTCGCCTCGTACAGCGCCTCGTCGGCGCGCTTGAGCAAAGCCTTCGCATCCTCGCCGTTGCCGCGGTTCAGCGTCGCCACGCCGACGCTGACGGTCACCGGCAGTGACTTGGCCCCGTTCGAGACGAGGAAGGCATCCTGCTCGATCTGGAGGCGCAGGCGCTCCGCGACGTCGGCGGCGACATGGGCCGGCGTGTCCGGCATGACGATGACGAATTCCTCGCCGCCATAGCGGCAGGCGAGGTCCATGCCGCGGACATTGATGCGCAGGCGGCGGGCGAACTCGCGCAGCACGTCGTCGCCGGCATCGTGGCCATGGCTGTCATTGACGGCCTTGAAGCGGTCGATGTCGGTGATCAGAAGCGACAGGTTCTTCTCTCGGCTGTGCGCGCGGGCGACCAGCGTATCCAGATGAGTATCGAGGTACCGCCGGTTGTGCAGCCCGGTCAGGCCATCGGTGACGGCGAGTTCGATGGAATGGGCGACGTTGTCGCGAAGGCCGTCGTGATAGCGCTTGCGGCGAACCTGGGTGCGCAGGCGGGCGGTCAGTTCGTTCGGATCGACCGGGCGCACGATGTAATCGTTGACGCCGAGCTCCAGCGCCCGCTTGATCAGGTCGTCCTCCTCGGCGTCGGCGACCAGGATGATCGGCACGAAACGGGTGCGGTCCAGCGAACGCAATTGCGAGCAGACGCGCAGAGCGTCGAACTTATCGAAACGGGCGGCGACGAAGATGCAATCGAAATCGCTTTCGGCAGCCTTGAACACGCCCTCCTGCGGATCGGGCGCATGTTCGATGTCGAAGCCCTTGCGCAAGGGCCTGACCAGTCCGTCGAAGACGCTCTGACGCTCCTCGATGACCATCACCCTGGGTTTCTCGCGCCCCTGATCGTCAGGCGCGGCGTCGAACAGGGTGTCGAGGCCGATATCGCGGGCCGTGACGGCGCGCAGACGCAGCTCGTCGGTCAGCATCTTCAGCCGCAGCAGGCTTCTGACCCGCGCCAGCAGTTGCACATCGTTGACCGGCTTGGTGAGGAAATCGTCGGCGCCGGCCTCAAGGCCGCGCACGCGGTCGGCCATCTCGTCGAGCGCGGTCACGATGACGACCGGGATGTGGCAGGTGGCCGGGTTGGCCTTCAGCCGGGTGCAGACCTCGAAGCCGTCGATGCCGGGCATCATGATGTCGAGAAGGAGCAGGTCGACCGGCGAGCCTGCGCAGATATCGAGCGCCTGCTGGCCGTTTTCGGCGGTGATGACGTCGAAATACTCGGCTGTCAGGCGCGTTTCGAGGAGATTGCGGTTCGCCTCGATATCATCAACGACAAGTATGCGCGCGGTCATGGGACGCGGTCCTGTTCACAGCTTCAAGCGTCGCCAAGATACGACTTAATGGTTTCGATAAATTTAGGAACGGAGATCGGCTTGGAGATATACCCCTCGCAACCGCCCTGGCGGATGCGCTCCTCGTCGCCCTTCATGGCAAAGGCGGTGACCGCGATCACCGGGATCGCGTGCAATTCGTCGTCCTCTTTCAGCCACTTGGTGACCTCGAGGCCGGATACTTCCGGAAGCTGGATGTCCATCAGGATCAGGTCCGGCCGGTGAACGCGGGCGAGATCGAGTGCTTCCAGGCCGTTGCGCGTACGCACGGTTTCGTAGCCGGTCGCCTCGATAAGATCGCGGAACAGCTTCATGTTGAGTTCGTTGTCCTCAACGATCATCACTGTCTTGGCCATTGCATTACCCCCGATCGGTTTTCCCCACCTCGCAGGCAGGCGCATCACCGGTGTCGTTTTTGCCGTTTTGCAGGGCTATAACGCGATTCCCTTGAGAAATAACGAACGGACGAGCGATGAGTGACGAAACGGCCGAAACAGGGCCTGAATCGGTCGCGGTGGCCGCTTTGGGCTGGATCGCGGGCAATGAGGACATGCTGAACCGTTTCCTGGCGCTGACCGGCATCGAGGCCGGCCAGATCCGGCAGGCCGCGAACGAACCGGGCTTCCTCGCCGGCGTACTCGATTTCCTGCTGGCGCACGAGCCCAGCCTGATGGCGTTCTGCAACGAAACAGAAACCGATCCGGAAGTCGTGCAGCGGGCACGCGAGCTGTTGCTCGGCAATCCGGGAAACGAATGGACATCGACATGACCCCGGAAGAAGAAAAACGGATCGAGGCGCTCGCGCGCTCGGACAGGCCGCTCGTCGTCTGCGACATCGACGAGGTGGTGCTGGAGTTCGTTTCTCCCTTCATGGCCTTTCTCGACAGTCACGGCCACGAACTGCGCGCGGATTCGTTTCGCCTGAGCGGCAATGTCTACTTGAGGGATACCGGGCAAGCTGTTGATAACGATATGGTTTCCGATTTCCTCGAACGCTTCTTCGGTGAACACGACACATGGCAGACCCCTGTCGAGGGCGCACTCGACACGCTCGCCGAGATCGAGGCAACACACGAGGCCGACATCGTTTTCCTGACGGCGATGCCGCCGCGCCATCACGGGCGACGGCGCACCCTTTTGGACAGGCACGGTTTCGCGCATCCGATGATCGCCACCGAAGACGCCAAGGGCGGTGCCGTCGCCGAACTGACGCGACACAATCCGAAAAGGCCGGTCGCCTTCATAGACGATTTGCCGCCGAACCACATCAGCGTGCTGGAAGCGGTGCCGGAGGCGCTCGGCCTGCACCTGATGGCCTACAGCGCGTTCGCGCCGCACCTGCCGCCCATGCCGAAGGGCGTGACCAGCGTGGAAGACTGGCCGGCCGCCGCGGCCGCGATCGCCGATTTTCTCGAGAACCGGGGCCATTGACGGAAATCAAAGCGCCAGGCGCATGAGCGGGCGGCCGTCCTTGCGCAGCGCGGCCTGCTCGAAACCGGCACTTTCGAAGACCCGGGTCGACCCGACAAAGAGGCCGACCGACTTCGCCTGCTTTGCCCGGTCCATCGGGCAGGCCTCAAGAATCCGGGCGCGGTTCCGGCGCGCGTAATCGATGCCGGCGGCGACCATGGCGTGCGAGAGCCCCTGCCCGCGCACGGCCGATTTGGTAAAAAAGCACGAGATCGTCCAGACGGACGGATCGTCCGCCGGGGCGTCGGGCAGCGGCGCAGAGACACGGCCCGGATTGTTGAATTGCGGTACGTCGGCGCGCGGCCCGATCTGCATCCAGGCAATCGCCGCGCCATCGAGATAGCCAAGCAGGCCCGGCGGCGGACCGGCCTCGATTCGGGAGCGGATGAAGGCCTTGTTGTCCTCGGACGAATTGGCCTTGCGCTGTTTCGGCGCGAGGCGGAAATAGGTGCACCAGCAACCGTAGCAGGCACCCTGGCGTCCGAACAGGCTTTCGAAATCCGGCCAGCGATCGGCCGTCAGGGGCACCACGTCCAACTTTGCCATGACGGCTTCCTTGCTTGGTGATAATTTCGCCCACGATACCGCAGGCCGAATGTTCATGGTATGTTCACATCGATGACAGCAGCTGTCAACATCTCCGGCGGTGGCTTTTGCCGCGACTGCCTGCGCCCGACCGAGGGCCGGGAGAAGCGCTGCCTTGCCTGCGGCAGCCCTCGCCTGCTGCGCCACGGGGAACTCGACACGCTGTCGATCGCGCATATCGACTGCGACGCCTTCTATGCCTCAGTGGAAAAGCGCGACAATCCGGATCTGCGCGACAAGCCGGTGATCGTCGGCGGCGGCAGGCGGGGCGTCGTTTCGACCTGCTGCTACATCGCGCGAATCAACGGCGTGCGCTCGGCCATGCCGATGTTCAAGGCGCTGGATGCCTGCCCGGAGGCGGTCGTCGTCAAGCCGGACATGGAAAAGTACGCCCGCGTCGGCAAGGAGGTCCGCGAGGCGATGCGCGAACTGACGCCGCTGGTCGAGCCGCTGTCGATCGACGAGGCGTTTCTGGACCTGACGGGAACGGAACGGCTGCACAAGGACACGCCGGCGCGGGTGCTGGCGAAGTTCGCCAGGCGCGTCGAAGACGAGATCGGCATCACCGTGTCGGTCGGGCTTTCCTACTGCAAGTTCCTCGCCAAGGTGGCGTCGGACTTCGAAAAGCCGCGCGGTTTCTCAGTGATCGGAGAGGCGGAAGCGCTTTCCTTCCTGCGCGACAAGCCGGTCACGCTGATCTGGGGCGTCGGAAAGGCGTTCGCCTCGACACTGGAAAAGGACGGCATCCGCACCATCGGGCAGTTGCAGACGATGGAAGAGTCGACGCTGATGAAACACTACGGGGTGATGGGCCGCAGGCTCTACCACTTGTCGCGCGGGCAGGACGAGCGGTCGGTGCATGTCGAGCACGAGGCCAAAAGCATCTCGGCGGAAACGACCTTCAACGTGGACTACGCCTCCGCCGCCGACCTGCTGCCGGTGCTGCGCGCACTGTCGGAAAAGGTCTCCGAACGGCTGAAGGCCTCCGACCTTGCCGGGCGCACGGTGACGCTGAAACTGAAGGACAAGCAGTTTCGCACCCGCACGCGCAACCGCCAGCTTGGCGACCGCACGCAGCTTGCCGACCGGATATTTCGCACCGCCGCGACGATGCTGGAAAAGGAACTGGACGGCACCGAATTCCGCCTGCTCGGCGTCGGCGTGGCGGACCTTGCCCATGACGCGATGGCCGATCCGTTCGACCTCGTCGATATCGAGGGGCAACGGCGCGCCAGGGCCGAGGCGGCGATGGACAAGGTGCGGGCGAAATTCGGCGGCAAGGCGGTGGAGACCGGCTACACGTTCGGCACCGGAAGCCGCGGCAAGCCGCAACGCGACCAGGACAACTGAACCGGCGGCTCAGTCCTCTTCGATTTCCTCCAGCCTCTCGACCGGCGGGTGCTCGCCGCTTTCGCCGCTGCCACCCGCGACAGCCAGATGGTGGGTTATCCGCCAGAGATGGTAGGCGGTGCGATGCAGCCAGCGCACGGCATCGAGACGTAGCAATGTCGTGCCTGTGCCGATGGAGCCGTGGGCGGCGAAATCGATGGTTTTCTCGCGCACGACATGACGCTGTTCGCGCAGGATGCCGCGCAACTTGTCGAAGCGCGATTGCAGCGCTTCGGCATCTTCGGTTTCCGCGAACCGGCGAGCGAGTTCCCGCATGACGCCGGCCAGCCGCCACAGCCGCCTGTCGCTGCGCAGCGCCCGGACCCGGGTCACCTGGGTGCAACGGTTGAGCAGCCGGTTGGCGTGATCGAGCACATGCATCGCCGACAAGTAGCGTTCGTGCAGGCGCGGGCCGTCATGGCCGGTGCGTATGCGCTCCATGTAGAGGCGCGTCGCGTCGAGCGCATCGCGCAATTCGAGAATGCGGGCCGGCTCCATTTCACGCACACCGTCGCGGCCCAGCAATCCGGTGACGCTTTGCGCCAGTTCCAGGACGATGGCGCGTAGGGTGGCGATGGAGGCGTCGAGCGCGGCCGACGGACTTGCCAGCAGGCGCTCGTCCAGACGGTCGACCAACGGCACGCCCCCTTCCGGCACGAGGCGCATGACGAAGCGCGCAAACGCGTTGGTGAAAGGCAGAACAAGGATCACACCGAGCGTGTTGAACAGGGTGTGGAAGGCGACCAGCCCGAATTGGGCGTCGCCGCCGGCGGCGAGCCACTCTTCGGCCTGCCAGACGTAGAATGGCAGCAGGACGAAAGCCACGACGCCTGTCGCCAGATTGTAGATTATATGGGCATAGCCGGTGCGGCGCATGGCGGTCGAACCGCCGAGCACGGCAAGCACCGTCTTGAAGGTGGTACCGACATCCATGCCGATGACCATGGCGCAGGCCTGCGGGAAGGATATCGCCCCGGCATGCAGCGCGACCAGCGCCGTGGCGACGCCCGCGCTCGACGACTGGGTGACCAGGGTGATGAGAATGCCGATCAGGACGAGTTCCAGACGGCCCAGAACGGTATCGCCCGGAAAGCTCTCCGGCGTGACGATGCCTTCCAGCGCGCCAAGGCCGGCCTGCATCATGTCGATGCCGATAAAGAGCAACGCGAAACCGGCCACGCCCATGCCAAGCTGTGCGAGCCGTCCCGATGCGAAAATGCGCAGCACGACACCGGCCAGCGCCAACGGCATGGCTGCAAGGCCGAGCTTGAACTTGAAGCCGAGCGCGGCGACCAGCCAGCCGGTGATGGTGGTGCCGATGTTCGCGCCGAAGATGATGCCGAGCGCGTGCGGAAAGGTCAGCAGGCCTGCGCCGACAAGGCCAATGGCGATCATCGTGGTCGCGCTGGACGACTGGATCAGCGCCGTCGTCGCCGCGCCGGTGGCCGCGCCGGTGAGCGGGCTCTTCGTGAATGCGGCGAGAACACGGCGCAACTGATCGCCGGCAAGGGCGCGCAGGCCGTCGGTCAGCAACAGCATGCCGAGAAGGAAGAGGCCGATGCCACCGGCCGCCTGCATGAGATCCGGGATCATCCGGTCTTTCTAGAATGACGCCGGGATGTGCGCCAGAGGCCCCGCGCCATCAAGCGGCGAAACGGCGTCATCCCCCTATCACCGGCAACTCCGGCGCAGCCCGCGTGCTCAGAAGTTGTGGTTCTCCGTCGCGAATGACGATGTTTTCCTCGTGCACCATGATCTTTCCCGGACCGACGCTGATGCCCGGTTCGAGGGTCATCACCATGCCCGGCTGCAGAACCGTCTCGTCGAAACCGACCAGCGAGGGCGGTTCGGTCAACTGCATGCCGAGGCCGTGACCGTAGCGGCCGACATCGCCGCCATCTTCTCCAATCACCTCCGCCATTGCCTTGAACAGGTCGCGGCAGGTGACGCCCGGCCGTGCGACGGCAAGCGCCGCTTCGGTCGCGCGCCAGAGCGTATCGTGGGCGCGATGCGCCGCTTCGGATGCATGGCCGACAGCGAAGTTGCGGTCGAAATCGCAGAAATAGCCGCGCAGCGTGGAACCGGTATCGAGCATCAGCACGTCGCCGGCTTTCAATGTCTCGCCAGACGGCGGCGAGATGACATCGCCATAACCGCCCTGCCCCGCGCCGCCGACGAGGTAAGGCACATCCTCCGCGCCGTTTTTCAGCAACTCGATCTTGAAGGCGCGGAAAGCGTCGGCTAGCGTCTGGCCTTCGTGAAACAGTGCTGGCGCGGCTTCGAAGCTTTTCGATGCGATGGCGCAGATTTCCGCGATCGTCGCGATCTCGGCTTCCGACTTGACCATGCGCTGGCGCTGCACGATCGCTGTCGCGTCGACGAATACCGAGCCTGGCAGCCCGGCCCGCAACGCATCGAAATCGGCGAGCGGCATGCGCAGCGCGGTCTCGCGGCCCATCATCATGCCGATCCGCGCATGGGGCCGCAGCGCGTCCGCCAGGAGCGACAGGCCGTCATCGTCGGGATGCGGCGACGACCAGGTGCGGACCTCGCCGACAAAGGCGGATCGCATCAGGTCGGCGCCGATTGCCGGTATGATGGCGGCCGGCCTTCCGGTTTTCGGGACGACCAGGAACCACGGCCGGGTCGGGCTTTGCCAGAACAGCGTGCGGAAGCCGGTGAAATAGCGAATCTCCGCCTCGGTGCTGAAGAAAAGCGCGTCGAGATCGTTTTGCCGCATCGCGGACCGGATTTTTTCCAGCCGCGCCTCAAACTCCGAGTCGGGAAAGTCACGCACTGCCATTGAAGCCCTCCACCGGCACGGCTGGAGCTTATCGGGAATTCGAAACGGAAGGAAAGACGGCCCGCTCGCCGTGATGCGCTTTTGTCACAACAACCGGCAACCGCGCACGACCGGTTCACCAGGGGTTGGTGGGCGGACGAACCGTGATTATATTCCGGTTGTGCGGACGGATGCGGACCGGCCCGGACACACTATCCATCCGCGACGCAGAGAAAGGTTCTTGATGATTGTGCCGGCAACCCGGAAAGCCGGGCGGAAGCACGGATAGGTTTACGGAGCGGCCGCCGCGACATCTCTCGCGCGACCGAATGACTTCCGTCACCTCCGCCATCGGCTGAATTCCCGGACGTCCGCAGGCTAAGGCTCGCGGCGCGTGCGGTGTTTGTTTCATGGCTGACCCCGTCTCGCGGGAGGCAGCCACTACCGGTGTTGGACCAATGACCATCAATCTTTCAGAACTGGCCGAATTCGGCTGGAATTCCCATTTCACTTCGCAACTCGGGCCCGATGAATTCGACGACCTCGTGCCGGCGCGGGTGATTGCCGTGCATCGCAACGCGCTGGACATCGCCGGGCCCAATATTGCGACATCCGTCCCTCCCGTTCCGTCACACGACGATGAAGAAGGAGCTGCGACGGTCGGCGACTGGCTTTTGATCGACCCTCAAACGATGCGCGCCAATCGCGTGCTGGACAGGAAAAGCCTGTTCAAACGCCGCGCGGCCGGAACCGGGCGCCGCTTGCAGATGATCGCCGCGAATATCGACACGCTGTTCATCGTCACCTCCTGCAACCAGGACTTCAACGTCGCCCGGCTGGAGCGCTACCTGGCGCTGGCGCGCGAGGCCGGCGTTACACCGGTGATCGTGCTGACCAAGGCCGACCTGACCGATACGCCGGAGGATTTCGAACGCGCCGCGGCCCGGTTGATGCCGGCGCTTTGCGTCGAGACGGTGGACGCGCGCGATCCGGACAGCGTCGAGCGCCTCGCCGCGTGGTGCGGTCGCGGCGAGACGATCGCGCTCGTCGGGTCGTCGGGCGTCGGCAAGTCCACCCTGGTCAACACGCTGACCGGCGCGGATGATATCGCCACCGCCGGCATCCGCGAGGACGACGACAAGGGCCGGCACACGACGACCGGCCGGATGCTCCACCGGCTGCCCGCCGGCGGGTGGATGGTCGACACGCCGGGCATGCGCGAACTGCAACTGACCGACGTTCACGCCGGCATAGAAGACGTGTTTTCCGATATCGTCGAAATCGCGAGCGCCTGTCGCTTTCGCGATTGCGCGCATGACGGAGAGCCGGGATGCGCGGTGGCCGCGGCGGTCGCGGACGGAACGCTGGAGCCGGACCGGGTGCGCCGCTGGAAGAAGCTGCTCGCGGAGGAGGCGCACAACTCCGCGAGCCTTGCGGAACGGCGCTCCCGCGACAAGGAGTTCGGCAAGATGGTCAAGCGCGTCATGAACGAAAAGAAGAACAAACGCTAAGGTTTCCGCCACCCCCGGCAAGGACCGGGCCGCCTCGCTTCGGCGGGACGGCTCGGTTATGCTTGTCGATGAATCGAAACATGCAAGGATTCGACCCATGGCCGAACAGCGCTCCGCCCGACTCGCCGTTCTCATCGACGCCGACAACACCTCCGCCAAGATCGCCGACGGGCTGTTCGAGGAAATCGCCAAGATCGGCGAGGCGAGCGTGCGGCGCATCTATGGCGACTTTTCCAGCACCCGCATGAAGAGCTGGAACGAAATCCTCGCCAGCCACGCCATCGTGCCGCAGCAGCAATTCGCCTACACCTCGGGCAAGAACGCCTCCGACATCACGCTGGTGATCGACGCCATGGACCTGCTGCATTCGGGCCGGTTCGACGGCTTCTGCCTGGTTTCCTCGGACAGCGACTTCACCCGGCTTGCCTCGCGCATCCGCGAACAGGGCATCGACGTCTACGGTTTCGGCGAGAAGAAGACGCCGGAGAGTTTCCGCCAGGCGTGCCGGCGCTTCATCTACACCGAGAACCTGATACCCGAAGCCACCGCGACGAAGGAAACCGGCGCCAAGCGGGAACCGGCGAAGAACGCGATCGCCCTGATCGAAAAGGCAATGGAGCAGATAGAAACGGAAGAAGACGCCTGGGTGACGCTCGGCGCGGTGGGCACGCAGCTCTCCAACCTTGCCTCCGATTTCGACCCGCGTACCTTCGGCTCGCGCAAGCTCTCCGATCTCGTGAAGAAAACCGGCGCCTTCGACATCGACCATCCCGAGGGCGGGTCGATCCGCATTCGCAAGAAGCAGGCGGCCAAGGGCGGCAGGAAGTCCTGATTCGATGGAACGCGGCCCGACGGCCTCGCTGACGGCCGGAACGCTCTATTTCGCGCTGGCATTCGCGGCGGGCTTCGTACTCGGCACGATCCGCGTGCTCGCCGTCGTGCCGGCTGTCGGAGAGACACTTGCCGTACTGATCGAGCTGCCGATCATGCTGACGGTCTCATGGATCGCCTGCGGCTTCGTCATCCGACGCCTGAATGTGCCGGCCACTGTCCACCATCGCATCGTCATGGGTGCCGCCGCATTCACGCTGCTGATGATCGCGGAAGTCGGCGTTGCCTGGCTGCTCGGTCGCCGCTCGGTATCCGACTACCTGGCCCATTACACTGCTTTGGCCGGTGCGTTGGGGCTGGCGGGCCAGGTCGTTTTCGCCACGTTTCCGCTGTTGCGCCTGAAGTTGGCGGAAAAGGTCGGTTCCTAGACCAGTTCCACGTCCACCACGCCGGGGATCGCCTTCACCGCGCCGGCGATCGGCGGGGAAACCTGGTAGTTTTCGCCGATCGAGATCTCGACCTCGCCGCCGCCCTCGCCCTTGATAACGATCAGGGAGACAGGGCTGTCGCCCGTGGCCTTCAGATGCGCGGCGATGCTCTTCAGCGGTTTCTGGTCGCGCAGATAGATGCGCAGCGCATGGTTCTGACGATGCGCCTGGTCGTCGAGGCGCTGCACCTTGTTGGCGCGCAGGCTGATGCCTTCCTCGCGGTTATCCGCGCCGACCTCGAGCACGACCGAGGACCCGGGTTCCATCAGGTCCTCGTAAGCCAGGAGCGTCTCGGAGAACATCACGACCTCGAACTGTCCGGTCGCGTCCGACAGCACGAAGATGCCCATCTTGTTGCCCATGCGCGTCCTGCGGACCTGTTTCGAGGCGACCGTGCCGGCGAGCCGTCCGGCCTTCGCGCCGCGTTTCACGGCGAGCGCGAAATCGGCATATTGCTGCACGCGCATCTTTTCGAGCACGGGCTGGTAGTCGTCCAGCGGATGGGCGGAGAAATAGAAACCGAGCACCTGGAACTCGCGCATCAGTTTTTCCGAGCTCGTCCACGGCTCTGTATGCGGCAGGTGCAGCCGCTCCGGCTCGACCGCCGACAATGCGCCGAAGATATCGCCCTGGCCGCTCTCGGCCTGCTCGACGGCGCGCTGCGACAGGCCCATGATGCGGTCCAGACCGCCGACCAGCGCGGCGCGGTCATGGCCGAAACAGTCGAGCGCGCCGGCTGCGATCAGGCCTTCCAGCGTGCGGCGGTTGACGATGCGGGTGTCGATGCGGTTGGCGAAATCCTCGAGGCTCTCGAACGGCTTGTCGCCGCGGCGCTCGACGATGTGGTCGACGGCGGCCTCGCCCACGCCCTTGATGGCGGCCAGCGCGTAATAGATCTTGTTCTCGCCCACCTCGAAGGGCCGGTAGGAGGTCTGCACCGACGGCGGCAGCACCTCGATGCCGAGCCGTATGGCGTCGCGGCGGAAATCGTTCAGCTTGTCTGCGTTGGCCATGTCGTAGGTCATCGACGCGGCGAGGAACTCGACCGGGTAATGCGCCTTCAGATAGCCGGTCTGGTAGGAGACGATGGCGTAGGCGGCGGCGTGCGACTTGTTGAATCCGTAGTCGGCGAACTTGGCGAGCAGGTCGAAGATGAAGTCCGCCTGGTTCTTCGACACGCCGCGCTCGGTCGCGCCCTCGACGAAGATGCCGCGCTGCTTTTCCATCTCGGCGCGGATCTTCTTGCCCATGGCGCGGCGGAGCAGGTCGGCCTGTCCGAGCGTGTAGCCGGCAAGCTCCTGGGCGATCTGCATCACCTGCTCCTGGTAGACGATGACGCCCTGCGTCTCCTTCACCAGGTGGTCGATCTTCGGGTGGATCGAGGCGATTTCCTCCTCGCCGTGCTTGCGGGCGTTGTAGGTCGGGATATTCTCCATAGGACCCGGACGGTAGAGCGCCACGAGCGCGATGATGTCCTCGATACGGTCCGGCTTCATGCCGATCAGCGCCTTGCGCATGCCCGCCGACTCTACCTGGAACACGCCGACGGTCTCGCCGCGCGACAGCATTTCGTAGGTCGGCGCGTCGTCGAGCGGCAGGTTGGAGAGATCGATGTCGATCCCGCGCCGCCTGATGAGGTCGACGGCCGTCTTCAGCACGGTCAGCGTCTTCAGGCCGAGGAAGTCGAACTTCACCAGGCCGGCCTGCTCGACCCATTTCATGTTGAACTGGGTGACCGGCATGTCGGATCGCGGATCGCGGTACATCGGCACCAGTTGCGATAGCGGCCGGTCGCCGATGACGATGCCGGCGGCGTGGGTCGAGGCGTGGCGGTAGAGACCCTCCAGCTTCAGGGCCATGTCGAGCAACTGCCCGACGATCGGCTCCTTCTGCTTTTCCTCCTCGAATTTCGGCTCGCCCTCGATCGCCTTGCCGAGCGGCGTCGGGTTGGCCGGGTTGTTGGGCACCAACTTGCACAGCCGGTCGACCTGGCCGTAGGGCATTTCGAGCACCCGGCCGACATCGCGCAGAACCGCGCGCGCCTGCAGCGTACCGAAGGTGATGATCTGGCCGACCTGGTCGCGGCCATAGCGGTCCTGCACGTAATGGATCACCTCTTCGCGGCGGTCCTGGCAGAAGTCGATGTCGAAGTCCGGCATCGAGACGCGGTCCGGGTTGAGGAAGCGCTCGAACAGCAGCGAGAAGCGCAGCGGATCGACGTCGGTGATGGTCAGCGCCCAGGCGACCAGCGAACCGGCGCCCGAGCCGCGGCCCGGGCCGACCGGAATGTCATGCGCCTTGGCCCATTTGATGAAGTCGGCAACGATCAGGAAGTAGCCCGGGAACTGCATCTTCTCGATGATGCCGAGTTCGTATTCCAGCCGCTCGTCGTAATCGCCGCGCGTGTAACCCTCGCTCATGCCATGTTCTTCGAGGCGCTGCTCGAGGCCTTCGCGGGCCTGGCGGCGCAGTTCGGCGGCCTCGGCGGCGACGGCCTCGTCGTGGCCGACACCCTTCGCGTCGGCCGCGAAGCGCGGCAGGATCGGCTTGCGGGTCTGCGGAAAATAGGAGCAGCGTTGCGCGATTTCGACGGTGTTTTCGACGGCTTCGGGCAGGTCCTCGAACAGCTTGACCATCTCGGCTTCCGGCTTCAGCCAGTGGTCCGGCGTCAGCTGGCGGCGGTCCTCGATGGACAGCAGCGATCCTTCGGCGATGGCGATCAGCGCGTCATGCGCCTCGTAGTCGTCCGGCTTGAGGAAAAACGCCTCGTTGGTGGCGACCAGCGGCAGGCCGTGCGCGTAGGCAAGCTCGACGGTCGCCTGCTCGACAGCCCGGTCGTAGCCCTTGTAGCGCTGCAGTTCGACATAGAGGCGGTCGCCAAAGATCTCTTGCAGGGCGAGCAGGCGCCGTTCGGCGATCGGCTGGTGGCCGTCGGCAATCATCCGGCCGACCGGGCCGAGCGGCCCGCCGCTCAGGCAGATGACGCCCTCGGCATGATCCCGCAACCAGGAGAACTGCAACTGGGCACGCGCGCCTTCCTCGGAGTCGAGATAGGATTTGGAGACCAGTTCGACGAGATTGGCGTAACCTGTCTCGGTCGCAGCGATCAAGACGACCGCTTCCGCCTGGCGGAAATGCGCATTCTTGCCATTGCCGGAACGCGGCGTCATCAGGTCGCCGTCGAAAACGAGATCGAGCTGGCAGCCGACTATGGGCTGGATGCCGTCGTCCGAAGCCTTCTGGGCAAACTCGAGCGCGCCGAACAGGTTGCCGGTGTCGGCGATGCCGATGGCGGGCATGTTGTTGGCGGTCGCGAAACCGATCACCTTCTTGAGCGGCAGCGCGCCCTCGAGCAGGGAGTAGGCGGAATGAACGCGCAGATGGACAAATTGCGGTTCGGCCAGTGCTGGCGCCGCGTCGCGATTATCCGTCGGCTGATCGCCCATTGCCTGTCCCGTTTCCCGATGTGACCGATAGGTTTTCCGACTCCGTATCAGAGTCGCTCGTCGGTCACTATGGGAGTGAGGTCGAGCCGGGTCCAGCCTTGCCAGAGTCGATCCCCGGCATGGCTGTGGATAGCTCGTCTCAGAGGGCGTTTACGCAAAGCGAGAAGGTGGCGATGAAGGCGGCGACGGAAACGAAAGAGGCGATGTCACGGAAGATGAGAGGCATGGATCAATCTCCTTGTTTTTCATCTGTCTCTTTTATGTTCCATCTATGTTCTCTTTTCAAGGGAAAAGAGTCCTATCGGCGGAACGCGCGCCAACGCGGTTAACAAGCCGTGAATCCAGGCTCAGCCGGCGAAGGGAACGATATGGCCGTCGTCCAGCGTGACGACGCGGTCCATGCGCTCGGCAAGGGCATGGTTGTGGGTCGCGACAAGAGCCGCGAGACCGGACTGGCGGGCGAGCGCCGACAGCGCCTCGAAGACATAGCCGGAGGTTTCCGGATCGAGATTTCCGGTCGGTTCATCGGCAAGCAGGACAAGCGGCGCATTGGCGACGGCGCGGGCAATCGCAACCCGCTGCTGCTCGCCGCCGGAGAGTTCCGCCGGACGGTGTTCGGCGCGCGGACCGACACGCAAATAATCGAGCAGCTGGAACGCCCGCTCGGCGGCTTCGGGCTTCGACAGGCCGCGGATCATTTGCGGGATCATGACGTTTTCCAGCGCCGAGAACTCCGGCAGCAGGTGATGGAACTGATAGACGAAGCCGATGTCGTTGCGCCGGCGCGCGGTGCGCTCGCCATCGGACAGGGTGCCGCAAGCGGTCCCGGCGATATAGACATCGCCGCTGTCGGGGCGTTCCAGCAGGCCGGCCAGGTGCAACAGGGTCGACTTGCCGGCGCCGGACGGCGCGACCAGCGCGACCATCTCGCCCGATTTCAGTTCGAAATCCGCGCCCTTGAGGATTTCCAGGCGATGATCGGCTTCCTGGTAGGCCCGATGGACGCCATCGAGCCGCAGCACGCTTTTGGAGGTCGCCATCATTCGTACCTCAGTGCTTCGACCGGATCGAGCTTGGCGGCGCGCCAGGCCGGCAGGATGGCGGCGAAGAAGGAGAGGCTGAGCGACAGGACCACCACGGCCGCCGTCTCGTAGGGATTCATCTTCGCCGGAATCTCGCTGAGGAAGCGGATCGTCGGGTCCCACACATCGGCGCCCGCCATCCAGTTCATAAGGCGTTGGATCGACCGGATGTTCCAGCACACGAGCAGCCCGAGGATCAGCCCCGTCACGGTGCCGACGAAACCGACGCCGATACCGGCCATGATGAAGATGCGCATCACGGCGGCCTGGGTGGCGCCCATGGTGCGCAGGATGGCCACGCCCCTCGCCTTCTCCTTCACCATCATGATGAGGCTGGCGACGATGTTGAGCGAGGCGACGACAACGACGATCGACAGGATCAGGAACATGGCGTTGCGCTCGATGATCAGCGCCGAGAAGAAAGCCTGGTTTCGCTGCCGCCAGTCGGAAATGAAGACCGGCCGTTCGGCGGCCTGCTCGATCCCCGGCTTGTAGCTGTCGACGGCGTCGGGATCGTCGACGAAGACCTCGATGACCTGGGCGATGCCTTCCTGGTTGAAATAAAGCTGCGCTTCCTCCAGCGGCATGAAGATGATCGAGGAATCGTATTCCGACATGCCCATCTCGAAGATCGCGCGCACGGGATAGGATTTCACCCGCGGCGTCGTGCCGAAGGGCGTCACGTCGCCTTCCGGCGAGATCACCTTGATGAGGTCGCCGGTGATCAGGCCGAGATTGACAGCCATGCGCGAGCCGATGGCGACACCGTCACCTGTCAGGTAGCTTTCGACGGAGCCTTCCTGGATGTTGGCGGAGATCGACTCCAGCTTGACGAAATCCTCGCCGCGAACGCCGCGCACGAGGGCACCCGTGCCCGGCCCCGAATTGCCGGTGGCCAGCGCCTGGCCTTCCACAATGGGTGTGACCATCTTCACGCCGGGCAGTTTCGCGATGCGGGCGGAAACATCCTCGTAGTCGTCAAGCGGCCGGTCGATGGCCGAGATGACCAGGTGGCCGTTGAGACCAAGGATGCGGTCGAGCAGTTCGGCACGAAAGCCGTTCATCACCGCCATGACGATAATCAGCGCCGCAACGCCAAGCGTGACGCCGACCAGCGAGATGATCGTCACGATGGAGACGGCCGCCTCCTTGCGGCGCGGCCTGAGGTAGCGCCAGGCGACGAGCCGCTCGAATCCCGAGAACGGACGCGCCGAACCGTTGCGTGGCTTGTCAGGCGATTGCGTGGCTGTCTCGGCGATGGCGGTCACGCCTCAGGCTCCTGCGGTGACGAGATTGACGGCTGCGTCGGGTGTCAGTTCCTGCTTCTCGCCGGTCTTGCGGTTTTTCACCTCGACGACGCCGTTGCCGATGCCACGCGGGCCGATGACGATCTGCCAGGGCAGGCCGATCAGATCCATCGCGGCGAATTTCGCGCCGGCGCGTTCGTCGGTATCGTTCAACAGCGGATCGACGCCAGCATTGACGAGCTTGCCATAAAGGTCTTCCGACCAGCTGTCGCAATCGGTGTCGCCGGGCTTCATGTTGACGATCCCCGCACCGAAGGGCGCCACGCTTTCTGGCCAGATGATTCCATTGTCGTCATGGGATGCCTCGATGATGGCGGCGATAAGGCGCGTCGGCCCGATGCCGTAGGAGCCCATCGAAACGGCATGCGGCTTGCCGTCGGGACCGGTGACCGTCGCGCCCATCGGATCGGAATACTTGGTGCCGAAATGGAAGATGTGGCCGACCTCGATGCCGCGCGCCGACAGCCGTTCGGCGATTGGCGTCTTCTCCCACACCGCCTCGTCGTGCATTTCGTCGGTCGCCGCGTAGGGTGTGGTCCACTTCTCGACGATGGATGCCAGTTCCGCGTCGTTGGCGAAATCGACGTCGGCGGACGGCACGTCCATGTCGAGATAGGCGCGTTCGCAGAATACCTCGGACTCGCCGGTATCGGCGAGGACAATGAACTCGTGGCTGAGATCGCCGCCGATCGGGCCGGTGTCGGCGCGCATCGGGATCGACTTCAGCCCGCACCGTTCGAAGGTGCGCAGATAGGCGACGAACATGCGGTTGTAGGCCGCCTTGGCGCCCTCGTAGTCGAGGTCGAAGGAATAGGCGTCCTTCATCAGGAATTCGCGCCCGCGCATCACGCCGAAGCGCGGGCGGACCTCGTCACGGAACTTCCACTGGATGTGGTAGAGATTGAGCGGCAGGTCCTTGTAGGACTTCACGTAGGACCGGAAGATGTCGGTCACCATCTCCTCGTTGGTCGGCCCGTAGAGCATGTCGCGCTCGTGGCGGTCGGTGATGCGCAGCATCTCCTTGCCGTAATCGTCGTAACGGCCGCTTTCGCGCCACAACTCGGCGGGCTGGATCGTCGGCATCAGAATCTCGATTGCGCCGGAGCGGTTCTGCTCCTCGCGGATGATGTTGCAGACCTTGTCGAGAACCTTGTTGCCGAGCGGCAGCATGGAGTAGATGCCGGCCGCCTGCTGGCGGACCATGCCGGCACGCAGCATCAGCCGGTGCGAGACGATCTCGGCTTCCTTGGGGTTTTCTTTCAGAAGAGGCAAAAAGTAACGCGACAAACGCATGACGGGTTCCAAAGATCAGCTGCGATTCATTCGAGAATCAGGCGATTTCCCAGCCTGACGGCAGTGTACATAAAGGGGATCGTTGCCAAATGGAAACGGTTCTGTCGTCGTGACCCCTTCCGCCGCGCAATCCCGCCAACCGGCCTTGCCCGGATTGATTGCATTTTTTCGGTGACAACGGCATTCAGCATTGCTACGAAAGGTTCCGGTTCCTGCAGGCGCAAGCCATAGGGACCGGATGAACGGGCCAAAGTCTTGGGAGGATACGATTTTCCGCGCTCGAACGAGGGCTGCGACGCTGCTTCGGCAGCGGAAGAAAATCAGGCCGGTTCTGAGTGGCAGGGTGCAAGCCCTGCCACTTAATTTTTGGGCTTATGACTGCGGCCGGTATTCCGGGACGATGCGGGGAAGATCGTCGAAGCTGTAGCCCAGCACGAACACCACCACATAGAAGATGGCGAAGATGACGAGCGAGATAGCCGTCGTCAGCGCCATCTTGCGCGGCAGCCGGTGTTTCAGCGGCGCGCCGCGCTCGGTGCCGAGCGTGACGTCGCCTTCCTCGACCTGGCTTTTCACGCCGATCGGAAGGACCGTGAACAGCACGATCCACCAGATGATGAAGTAGATCGCTATAGCGGAAATGGGGCTCATGCCTGCTCCAGCTCGATCAGCGTACCGTCGAAATCCTTCGGGTGAAGGAACAGCACCGGCTTGCCGTGGGCGCCGGTCTTCGGTTCGCCGTCGCCGAGCACGCGCACGCCCTCGGCGCGCAGCGCATCGCGCGAGGCGATGATGTCCTCGACCTCGTAGCACATGTGATGGATTCCGCCGGACGGGTTTTTGGCAAGGAAGGCGGCGATGGGGGAATTCTCGCCGAGCGGCTCGAGCAGTTCGGTCTTGGTGTTGTCCAGTTCTACGAACACGACCGTCACGCCATGCTCGGGCAGCGCCTGCGGTTCCGATACCTTCGCGCCAAGGACGTTGCGGTACTTGCGCGCGGCGGCCGCGATATCCGGCACGGCGATGGCGACATGGTTCAGGCGTCCCAGCATGATGACCTCCGGTAGTATCTAGGCGCTCGACACGAGTACGCTGACGAGCGGCTTCTTGCCCCACGCCTCGCGCGCGGCGGCGCGCACGGCGCTGTGCACGGCGCGCTCGACCAGATCGAGGTCGCGGCGGCGCGCGCGCGGAATGCTCTCCACCGCCTCGACGGCGGCATCATACATCAGGTCTTCCATATCCTCGCCGCGCGCGTCGGTTTCCGGCACGCCGATGGCGACGACATCGGGATCGGCGATCAGTTCGTGATGGCGATTGAGAACGATCGACACGGCTACATGGCCGGCAAAGGACAGGCGGCGGCGGTCCTTGACCCCGAGTTCCTCCTCCTCTCCGATCAGTTTTCCATCCTTGAAGATCTGGCCGTGCGGCAGGTCTGCAATGATCTCCGGGTCACCGGGCGCGAGGCGCACCAGGTCGCCATTGCGCGCCGGAACGACATCGCGAATGCCGCATTCGTCCATCAGCCTAGCGTGGGCGGACAGATGCGCGGCCTCGCCATGGACGGGAATCCCTATGGCCGGGCGGGTCCACTTGTACATCTCACGCAGTTCGTTGCGGCGCGGGTGGCCCGACACGTGCACCAGCGCGTCGCCGTCCTCGATCACCTCGATGCCCATATCGATCAGGCGGTTCTTCGTTTCGAGCACGGCCTTCTCGTTGCCGGGGATCATGCGCGAGGAATAAACGACCGTGTCGCCCGCCGTCAGCGCCACGTCACGCATCTCGTCGCGCGACAGCTTGGCCAGCGCCGCGCGGGACTCGCCCTGCGAACCGGTCAGAATGATGACGACCTTTGAGCGCGGAACATGGGCGAAGTCCTCCTCGGAGAGGAATGACGGCAGGCCTTCCATGTAGCCGAGATCGGTGGCGACATCGACGACCCGCTTCATCGAACGGCCAAGCAGCAGCACCTCGCGCCCGCAATCGCGCGCGGCCTCCGCAATCGAGCGAATGCGCCCGACATTGGAGGAAAATGTGGTGACGGCCACCCTGCCCTCGGCTGCCTGGATGACCTCGCGCAGCCCGTCGGAGACTTCGCGTTCGGAGGGCGAAATCCCCTCGCGCATGGCGTTGGTGGAGTCGCAGATCAGCGCAAGCACGCCGCGGTCGCCGAGCTTCTCAAAGGCATTGCGGTCGGTCTTCGGCCCCATTGCCGGATCGTCGTCATCCTTCCAGTCGCCGGTGTGCAGCACGGTGCCGAGCGGCGTGGTGATCGCCAGCGAAACCGGCTCGGGAATGGAGTGGGTGACGGTCACCGTCTCGATCCCGAACGGCCCCGCGGTGAATTTTCCGCCCGGCTCGAAGACGGTAACGTCGATCTTCGGCGCGCCCGGCTCGGATTGCGCCTTGGCTTCCAGCAATCCCGCCGTGAATGCGGTTGCATGGACCGGAAGCGTGCCCTCGGGCGAAATCCGCGGGTAGAGCGCGAGGACGGCGCCGTAATGGTCCTCGTGGGCGTGCGTGATGATCATCGCGCGCACATTGTGGCGCTCGGCTTCCAGAAAGCGGATGTCGGGCAGGACGAGATCTACACCCGGCAGGTCCGGCCCCGGAAAGGTCACGCCGCAATCGACGATGATCCACTCACGGCTTTTCGCCGGGCCGAATCCGTACATCGCCAGATTCATGCCGATTTCACCAACGCCGCCGAGCGGCACAAACACCAATTCGTCCATGCTCATTCTTGTTCTTTTTCGGGCGCGCCGCGCGCGCCTCGCGCTACATTGTCGAAGAAAAGATCGCCGGCGGAAATTGGCCGGACCGTCCCCTCGCCGGTGCGGAGTAAAAGCACTCCGTCGGCGTCTATGCCTTCAAATAGGCCTTCGATACGCGCATTTGCAAGGTTCACGGCTATGGTTTCGCCAATCCCCTGGGCATGAAGCAGCCACTGGTCGCGGACGGCCGAAACGCCACGGCTTCCGTCCCACAGCGCCAGCACCCTGTCGAAGGCGCGCGCGAGGTGTGCAAACAGCACGGCCGGCGTGGCGGAGACGCCTTCGCGATTGAGCGCGGTCGCGCGGTAAAGGCCGGGATCGGGATAGGAAACGATGTTGATGCCGCAGCCGACAACGACGGCGAGCCGCCCGTCGGGCAGGTTCTGGCTTTCCAGCAACATGCCGCAGCACTTGCCGCCATTGAGCAGGATGTCGTTCGGCCACTTGATGGCGAGCCGCGTTTCGGCCGGCAGGCCGCAGGCGGCAATCGCCTCGCGCACGGCGACGGCGGCAACCAGCGGCAGCGCGCCGAGCTGCGCCACCGGCGCCGGATCGATCAACAGGACGGAAGCGTAGAGATTGCCGGGCGGCGACGACCAGTCGCGGCCGCGGCGGCCGCGCCCCGCCGTCTGTTCGCCGGCCGTTACCCAGAGATTGCCCGCATCGCCGGCCGAAGCCAGCGCCATCGCTTCGGCATTTGTCGAACCGACGGTCGGCAGGTCGAGGTGGCGCCAGTCCGGCAGGCCTTCGATCGCTATTCCCGTCACGCGGCGGTTCCGGCTCCCGCGATCAGAACAGCGCGCGGGCGGCGGCTTCGGCCGAAGCGGCAACACGGCCGCCGACCAGCACGTAGCCGAGCACGAACAGGCCGGAGAGGCCCATCACCAGGCGCAATTCGCCGGCGGCCGGAACGAAACCGCCAACCGGCTCGTCGAACCACATCAGCTTGATGACCCGCAGGTAGTAGAAGGCGCCGACCACGGAAGCGAGCACGCCGATGATCGCGAGCGGATACAGCCCGGCCCCGACAGCAGCATAGAAGACGTACCACTTGGCCAGGAAACCGGCGAGCGGCGGAATGCCGGCCAGCGAGAACATCAGGATGGTCAGAACCGTCGCCATGACCGGATTGGTCGCCGACAGGCCGGCCAGATCGTCGATGCTCTCGACATTGCCCTCGTCCTTGCGGCGCATGGCGAGAATGAAGGCGAAGGTGCCGAGCGTCATGGCGAGATAGATCGTCATGTAGATGACGACGCCCTTGACGCCCTCGAGCGTTCCTGCGGACAGGCCGACCAGGGCATAGCCCATGTGACCGATGGAGGAATAGGCCATCAGGCGCTTGATGTTGCGCTGGCCGATGGCGGCGAACGCGCCAAGCACCATGGACGCGATGGCGATGAAGACGACGATCTGCTGCCAGTCGGACGTTACCGGCGCGAAGCCGTCGATGACGACGCGCACGAACATCGCCATGGCGGCCATCTTGGGCGCGGAGGCGAAGAAGGCCGTCACCGGCGTCGGCGCGCCCTCGTAGACGTCCGGCGTCCACATGTGGAACGGCACGGCGGAGATCTTGAAGGCCAGGCCGGAGATCAGGAAAACGAGGCCGAACAGGACGCCGATGGAGCGGCCGGTGCCGGTCAGCGCACCGGCGATGCCGGCGAAATCGATATGGCCGGTAAAGCCGTAGATCAGCGAAATGCCATACAGCATCATGCCCGACGACAGCGCGCCGAGAACGAAGTATTTCAGGCCGGCTTCCGTCGAGCGCACGCTGTCGCGGTTGATGGCGGCGACGACATAGAGCGCCAGCGACTGCAATTCGAGACCCATATAGAGCGTCAGCAGGCTGTTGGCGGAAACCATCAGCATCATGCCGAGCGTCGCCAGCACGATGAGGATCGGGAATTCGAAGCGGTCGAACTTCTCGGCGCGGGCAAAGCCGACCGACATGGCGAGCGCGACGATGGAACCGATCAGCGTCAGCGCCTTCATGAAGACGGCGAAGCCGTCCTGGATGTAGACGCCGTTGAAGGCTTCCCCCTCGCCGCCGATCAGCAGCATCCAGCCGAGCGCGCCAATCAGCAGCGCGACGGCAAGACCGGTGACGGTGGCATTGGCGCGGCCCTGCGGCGCGAAAACGCCGATCATCAGCAGCGCCATCGCGCCGAGCGCGAGGATCAGCTCGGGCAGTGCCAGCGTGAGGCTTGAGGACAGGATTTCGGCGGACATGATTCTGTGGCTCCCCGGATCAGTGTGCCGCCATCGCGACATCGGCGGCGCTGCGAGCCGCCTCGAGTGCCGCGGAGTAGTCGGACAGGAGCGCGTCGACAGACGCGGCGGTGACATCGAAGACCGGCGACGGATAGACGCCGAAGAAGATGGTGAGGACGATCAGCGGATAGAGGATCGCCTTTTCGCGGCCCGACAGGTCGAGCATCGCCTTCAGGCTTTCCTTTTCCAGGACGCCGAAGATGACGCGGCGATAGAGCCACAGCGCATAGGCGGCGGACAGAATGACGCCGAGCGTGGCGATAGCCGCAAACCAGGTGTTGGCCTGGAAAATGCCCATCAGCGTCAGGAACTCGCCGACGAAACCGGACGTTCCCGGCAGGCCGACATTGGCCATGGTGAAGACCATGAAGGCGACCGCGTATTTCGGCATGATATTGACCAGGCCGCCATAGGCCGCGATCTCGCGGGTGTGCATCCGGTCGTAGACGACGCCGACGCAAAGGAACAGAGCGCCGGATACGAGGCCGTGCGACAGCATCTGGAAGATCGCGCCGTCGACGCCTTGCTGGTTGGCGGCGAAGATGCCCATCGTCACGTAGCCCATGTGGGCGACCGAGGAATAGGCGATCAGCTTCTTGATGTCTTCCTGCGCCAGCGCGACCAGCGACGTGTAGACGATCGCGATCACAGACAGGGTGAAGACGAGACCGGAGAACTCCGCCGATGCCAGCGGGAACATGGCCAGCGAGAAGCGGATCAGGCCGTAGCCGCCGAGCTTCAACAGGATGCCGGCGAGGATGACCGAACCAGCCGTCGGCGCCTCGACGTGGGCGTCGGGCAGCCAGGTGTGGACCGGCCACATCGGCATCTTCACCGCAAACGAGGCGAAGAAGGCGAGCCACAGCCAGGTCTGCATCGAGGCCGGGAAGTCATGCGCCAGCAGGTCCGGAATGGAGGTGGTGCCGGCGTTCCAGTACATCGCCATGATGGCGATCAGCATCAGCACGGAGCCGAGCAGCGTGTAGAGGAAGAACTTGAAGGACGCGTAGACGCGCCGCTTGCCTCCCCAGACGCCGATGATGATGTACATCGGGATCAGGCCACCTTCGAAGAAGATGTAGAACAGCACGATGTCGAGCGCGCAGAACACGCCGATCATCAGCGTTTCCAGGATCAGGAACGCGATCATGTAGGCCTTGACGCGCTTCTGCACCGCTTCCCAGCTCGCCAGGATCGCGAGCGGCATCAGGAAGGTCGTCAGGATGACGAACAGCATGGAGATGCCGTCGACGCCCATGTGATAGGAAATGCCGGCATCCAGCCAGTCGACCTTCTCGACGAACTGGAAGCCCGGATCGGTGGTGTCGAAACCGGCCCAGATCAGCAGCGAGATGGCGAAGGTGAAGACCGTCGTCAGCAGCGCGACCATGCGGATATTGCGGCGCGCGATCTCGCTGTCATCGTTGATGAACAGGATGATCAGTACGCCGACGAGCGGCAGAAACGTAACCAGTGAAAGGATCGGCATACCGGCCATCAGACGCTGCCCCCGAGCATCATCCACGTAACGAGCGCGGCGACACCGATCAGCATCGCGAACGCATAGTGATAGAGATATCCCGTCTGCAGCCTGACGACGCGGTCCGTCACCTGGCGGACGCGGGACGCGATGCCGTCGGGACCGAAGCCGTCGATCAGCCAGCCGTCACCCCACTTCCACAGGAAGCGGCCGAGACGCATGGCCGGACGGACGAACAGGAAGTCGTAAAGCTCGTCGAAATACCACTTGTTGAGGAGGAACTTGTAGAGCCCCTCGTGCTGCGCAGCGAGCGCCTTGGGCGTCTGCGGCGAGCGGATATACATGTACCAGGCGGTCACCAGGCCGAGCAGCATGACGGCGAACGGGCTCCACTTCACCCAGGTCGGCACGTTGTGGAACTCGGCCAGGATGTGGTTGTCCGGACCGGCATAGAGCGCCGCGCGCCAGAACTCGTTGTACCAGCCCTCCATGTGGGCGGCGCCCTCGGCGGCATGGCCGACGAAGAACTCGTGGAAGATGACCCCGGCGAGAAGCGCGCCTGCCGCCAGCACATAGAGCGGAACCAGCATCACCTGCGGCGATTCATGCACGTGATGCATGACATCGGCGGATGCGCGCGGCTTGCCGTGGAAGGTCATGAAGACCAGGCGCCAGGAATAGAACGAGGTGAACAGCGCCGCGATGACCAGCAGGCCGAAGGCGAAGCTGGACGCCGGATTGTGGCCGACGAAGGCGCTCTCGATGATGGCGTCCTTGGAGAAGAAGCCGGCGGTGCCGATCAGCGTGCCGGGGATACCGACGCCGGTCAGCGCCAGCGTCCCGATCATCATCATCCAGTAGGTCATCGGGATGTGTTTGCGCAGGCCGCCCATCTTGCGCATGTCCTGCTCGTCGGAGACGGCGTGGATCACCGAACCGGCGCCGAGGAACAGCAGCGCCTTGAAGAAGGCGTGCGTGAACAGGTGGAAAATACCCGCGCCGTATGCACCGATGCCGAGCGCGACGAACATGTAGCCGAGCTGCGAACAGGTCGAATAGGCGATGACGCGCTTGATGTCGTTCTGGACGAGGCCAACGGTGGCGGCGAAGAAGGCGGTAATCGCGCCCACTGTGGTCACCACGGTCAGCGCGGTGTGGCTCAGCTCGAACAGCGGCGACATGCGCGCCACCATGAAGACACCGGCGGTGACCATGGTCGCGGCGTGGATCAGCGCCGAGACCGGCGTCGGGCCTTCCATGGCGTCCGGCAACCAGGTGTGCAGCAGGAACTGCGCCGACTTGCCCATCGCGCCCATGAAGAGCAGCAGGCAGACGATGGTGATCGCGTGCGCCTTGTCGAGATGGTAGCCGAGGAAGGTCAGCACCGTTTCGCCGTCCATCGCGCCATGCGCCGCCTCGCCGGCGGCTTCCGCCGCACCGTGCGCGGCATCGGCCGGCAGGAAGGACGCGGCATTGGCGAAGATGACGGAGAAGTTCACCGAGCCGAACAGGACGAAGACGCCGAAGATGCCGAGCGCGAAGCCGAAGTCGCCGACGCGGTTGACGATGAAGGCCTTCATCGCCGCGGCATTGGCGGACGGCTTCTTGTACCAGAAGCCGATCAGCAGATAGGAGGCGAGACCGACGCCTTCCCAGCCGAAGAACATCTGCACGAGGTTGTCCGACGTCACCAGCATCAGCATGGCGAAGGTGAACAGCGACAGGTAGGCGAAGAAGCGCGGCCGGTCAGGGTCGTGGTGCATGTAGCCGATGGAGTAGATATGCACCAGCGCGGACACGGTGTTGACCACGACCAGCATGACAGCGGTCAGCGTGTCGATGCGGAAGGCCCATGAGATATCGAGCGCACCGGTCTCGATCCAGCGCAGCACCTGGATGGTGAAGGCAGGTTCCTCCGACAGGGCCACGCTGAAAAAGGCGACCCACGACAGTACGGCGGCAATCACCAGGAAGCCCGACGTCACGTATTCGCTGGCCTTGGCGCCGATTGCGCGGCCGAACAGGCCGGCAATGAGGAACCCGATCAGCGGTAGAAAGACAATGGCGTGATACATGGTGCCGTCAGCCCTTCATCATGTTCACGTCTTCGACCGCGATCGACCCGCGGTTGCGATAGAAGACGACGAGGATTGCAAGACCGATGGCGGCCTCGGCGGCGGCCACCGTCAGCACGAACAGCGCGAAGACCTGGCCGACCAGGTCCTGCAGGTGCGCGGAGAACGCCACGAAGTTCAGGTTCACCGACAAGAGGATGAGTTCCACCGACATCAGGATGACGATGACGTTCTTGCGGTTGAGGAAGATGCCGAAGACGCCGATGACGAAGAGCAGCGCGCTGACGGCCAGATAGTGGGAAATGGTGATGGTCATGGTCCTCAGATACCCTTCCCGGTTTCGACATCGACCACTTCGATTGAGTCGGCCGGCGTGCGCGCGACCTGGGCGGCCATGTTCTGGCGCTTCACATGCGGGCGCGGCGCGCGCAGCGTGAGCACGATGGCGCCGATCATGGCGACCAGCAGGACGACGCCGGCAATCTGGAAGAAGAAGATGTAGTCGGTGTAGAGAATGTCGCCGAGCGCCGCCGTGTTGTGGCGCGTCGCCGCGTCCGGCGTCGGTAGGGCGACATCCGCCGGAGCGACGATCTCGATGGCGTTGCCGGCCAGCACGATCAGCAGTTCCGCGGCCAGCACGATGCCGACCAGCGCGCCGATCGGCGCATATTCGAGCGCACCGCGCTTCATCGATGCGAAGTCCACGTCGAGCATCATGACGACGAACAGGAACAGCACCGCGACCGCGCCGACATAGACGACGAGCAGGATCATCGACAGGAACTCCGCTCCCGTCATCAAGAACAGCGCCGCCGCGTTGAAGAACGTCAGGATCAGATAAAGCACCGAATGGACGGGATTGCGCGCCGCAATCACCATGAATGCGCTTGCAATCGCTACGAAGGCGAAGAGGTAGAAGAACGCCGCCCCTAACCCTGTAATCATGATCGCTTCCCCGATCTCCCTTGCCTTTGCGGACGGCATTGCGCCCGTTCCGGCGTTCCGCCGCTCGAGCGAGCGGCGTTTGAATTGTTCTGTCCCCTAGCGATACGGCGAGTCGATCGCGATGTTGCGCGCGATCTCGCGCTCCCACCGGTCGCCGTTCTCCAGGAGTTTTTCCTTGTTGTAGTAGAGTTCCTCACGGGTCTCCGTGGCGAACTCGAAATTCGGCCCCTCGACGATGGCGTCGACCGGGCAGGCTTCCTGGCAAAAGCCGCAATAGATGCACTTCACCATGTCGATGTCGTAGCGCACCGTGCGGCGCGTGCCGTCGTTGCGGCGCGGCCCGGCCTCGATGGTGATCGCCTGCGCGGGGCAGATCGCCTCGCACAGCTTGCAGGCGATGCAGCGCTCCTCGCCGTTGGGATAACGGCGCAGCGCGTGTTCGCCGCGGAAACGCGGGCTCACCGGGCCCTTCTCGTGCGGATAGTTGAGCGTGAACTTCGGCGAGAAGAACCGCCTCATCGACAGGAAGAAGGCGCCGATGAACTCCAGCAGCAGAAGCGACTTGGCGGCGTGTGCGAGCGTGCTCATGTCATGCCTCCTTGTCTCAGGCCCAGCCGGTCAGTTTCAGGAACGCCGCGGTCGCGAAGACCATGAACAGCGAGATCGGCAGGAACACCTTCCACCCGAGGCGCATCAGCTGGTCGTAGCGGTAGCGCGGCACGAAGGCCTTCACCATGGAGATCATGAAGAAGACCATGCACAGTTTCAGGACGAACCAGAACACGCCGGGCAGCCAGGTGAACGGCGCGAAATCGAACGGCGGAAGCCAGCCGCCGAGGAACAGGATCGTGGTCAGCGCGCACATCAGCAGGATGGCGATGTACTCGCCCAGCATGAACAGCATGTAGGGCGTCGAGGCGTACTCGATCATGTGGCCGGCGACGAGCTCGGACTCGGCCTCGACCAGGTCGAAGGGCGGACGGTTGGTCTCGGCCAGGGCCGAAATGAAGAAGATGACGAACATCGGGAAGAGGCCGAGCCAGTGCCAGTCGAGGAAGGTGTTCGGCAGGCCGAATTCGGTGCCGATGCCATCCCTCTGCGCCAGAACGATGTCGGTCAGGTTCAGCGAGCCGACGCAGAGCAGCACCGTGACGATGACGAAGCCGATGGAAACCTCGTAGGAGACCATCTGCGCGGCCGAGCGCAGCGCGCCCAGGAACGGGTATTTCGAGTTCGACGCCCAGCCGGCCATGATCACGCCGTAGACCTCGAGCGACGAGATGGCGAAGACGTAGAGAATGCCGACATTGACGGAGGCGATCGCCCAGCCGTCGGCGAGCGGGATCACCGCCCAGGCGGCGAGCGCGAGAACCGCGGAAACGAACGGCGCCAGCAGGAAGATGCCCTTGTTGGAGCCGGACGGAATGATCGGCTCCTTCAGGACGAATTTCAAAAGGTCGGCGAAGGATTGCAGCAGCCCCCAGGGGCCAACCACGTTCGGTCCGCGCCGCGACTGGACGGCGGCCCAGATCTTGCGGTCGGCATAGAGAATGAACGCCGTGAAGACCAGCAGCGCCACCAGCAGCACGAGCGACTGCAGGAGGATGATCAGGCCGGGGATGACGTAGGTTTCAAACATGGATGCTGTCCGTTTCCTGCCCTCTTGCCTGCATCATTCCGCGGCCTGCGCGAAACCCTTGCGCGCGAGCGAAGAACACTCGGCCATGATGGCGGAGGCGCGCGCGATTGGGTTGGTCAAATAGAAGTCTTTGACCGGCGATGCAAATGCAGACTTGGCCAATCTCCCGCCTTTTTTCGCGAGTGCAGCAATATCCGCCGCGTTTCCGGGCTCGACGGCCTCGATGCGGGCAAAATGCGGATGCGCCTCGTACAGTTTGGCGCGCAGTTGCGCCAGCGAATCGAAGGGCAGCTTGTGGCCGAGCACGTCCGACAGCGCGCGCAGAATCGCCCAGTCTTCCTTGGCGTCGCCCGGTGCGAAACCGGCGCGGGTCGTCATCTGCACGCGGCCTTCGGTGTTGACGTAGGTCGCCGATTTCTCGGTATAGGCCGATGCCGGCAGGATGACGTCGGCATGGTGCGCGCCGATGTCGCCATGGGTGCCGATATAGACGGTGAAGCCGCCTTCCCTCCGCTTGCGCAGGTCGAGTTCGTCGGCGCCGAGCAGGAACAGGACGTCGGTGTCGGTGACCATGCGGGCCGCATCCTTGCCGCCCTTGCCCGGCACGAAGCCGAGGTCGAGACCGCCGACGCGGGCCGCCGCCGTGTGCAGCACGGCAAAACCGTTCCAGTCCTTCTTGGCCGCGCCGGACGCATCGGCAATCTGGGCGGCAAGAGCGAGGATGGCCGCGCCGTCGCCGCGGGCGAGAGCGCCCTGCCCGACGATGACCATCGGACGCTTGGCCGCCTTCAGCGTGCGGAAGAACTTGTGCTTGCCGTCGGCGAGCTCTTTCAGCGTCTCCGGTCCGGCGCCGAGCTGCTCGTAGTCGTAACGCAGGTCGCCCATGTCGCCGACGACGCCGATCCTGACATCGTTCGCGCGCCACGCCTTGCGGATGCGGGCGTTGAGCACCGAAGCCTCGAAGCGCGGATTGGAACCGACGATCAGGATGGCGTCGGCTTCCTCGATACCCTCGATGGTTGGATTGAAGATGTAGGAGGCGCGGCCCATCGCCGGGTCGAGAGCCGAGCCGTCCTGGCGGCAATCGAGGTTCTCGGAGCCGAGCGAGGCCATCAGGCCCTTGAGCGCATACATCTCCTCGACGCCGGCGAGATCGCCGGCGATCGCGCCGATGTCGGCACCGGACCTGCCGTCGATGGCGGTCTTGATCGCCGCGAAGGCTTCGCCCCACGATGCCGGCTGCAGGCGGCCGTTCATCGCGCGGACATAGGGACGGTCGAGGCGCTGGGTGCGCAGGCCATCCCAGATGAAGCGGGTCTTGTCCGAAATCCACTCCTCGTTCACCGCCTCGTTGATGCGCGGCATGATGCGCATAACTTCGCGGCCGCGCGTATCGACGCGGATCGCCGAGCCGACGGCGTCCATGACGTCGATCGATTCGGTCTTCGACAGCTCCCATGGACGGGCGTGGAATTCATAGGGCCTCGAGGTCAGCGCGCCGACCGGGCAGAGATCGATGACGTTGCCCTGGAGTTCCGAGGTCATCGCCTGTTCGAGATAGGTGGTGATCTCGGCATCCTCGCCGCGGCCGATCAGGCCGAGTTCGGAGATGCCCGCGACTTCGGTGGTGAAACGCACGCAGCGCGTGCAGTGGATGCAGCGCGTCATGATCGTCTTGACCAGCGGGCCGATATACTTGTCCTCGACGGCGCGCTTGTTTTCCTTGTAGCGCGACGCGTCGACGCCGAAGGCCATCGCCTGGTCCTGCAGGTCGCATTCGCCGCCCTGATCGCAGATCGGACAATCGAGCGGATGGTTGATGAGCAGGAACTCCATCACGCCTTCGCGGGCCTTCTTGACCATCGGCGTGTTGGTGAAGACCTCCGGCGGCTCGCCGTTCGGTCCCGGACGCATGTCCTTGACGCCCATGGCGCAGGAGGCCGCGGGCTTGGGCGGTCCGCCCTTCACCTCGACCAGGCACATGCGGCAGTTTCCGGCGATCGACAGGCGCTCGTGGAAACAGAAACGCGGCACTTCCGCGCCGGCCTCCTCGCACGCCTGCAACAGCGTGTAGTGGTCCGGGACTTCGACCTCTTTGCCGTCAACCTTGATCAATGCCATGATGCGAAATCCAACCCTCAGTTCCTATCGGCAGCGCAGAGGTTGCCGAAATTCGTATTGCCACTTGTGCGCCTGTCCGCAACAACCATCCGCCACCGCCTCAACCCTTGCCCGCCAGTGCGGCGGCCTGGGCGATCCATTCGTCGCGCTCGATACGGCCCTTGAACTGCAGGTAGTCGTCGACCCAGGCGGCCTCGTAGGGCGACCAGGATGCGATCTGCGCGTAGGTCCAGATGCCAAGGCTGTTGAGCACGCTTTCCAGCTTCGGGCCGATGCCGTTGATCTCCTTCAGATCGTCGGGCGCGTCCGGCCTGGCCAGCGCTTTCGGCTTGACGAAATCCTCCGGCATCACCGGCTCGATTCCGCCCCTGGCGACCGGCTCTTCGGGTTCGGCCTTCACTGCGACCGGCTCCGGCTTCACGGCTTTCGGCGCGGCCTTCGCGACGGCGGCGGTCGCCTCCGCAGTGGCCTCGGCCGATGCGTCGGGCCTGACCGGCGGCTGATGGGTGACCGGGTCTTCCGTCTTGGTGTCGTCAAACGTGCCGGTGGCCCAGTCGAAATTCAGCGGATTGGCGGCGCCGAACAGCTCCGAGTGGCCGCCCGTCGTCTCGTTGGCGAGCATGTTGGCCGCCTGCATCGCGCCGGCCATCGTTCCGGCCATCATGCCGTACATCTGGCTGGCCATACCCATGCCGATCGCCGACGCCGCCGCCATCGCGCCCATCGGGTGCGCGGCCAGGTTCGACATGCCCATGAAACGCGGCATGGCGGCCGCCATCCACTCGGCGGCCTCCTTCTGCATCTCGGTCATGTCGCCGGCAAAAGCGGCGTAGGGGTTGGCACTCGTCATCTTCTCTTTCGGGTCATTCAACTTCGACATCGCACCCTCCTTGGGTTTCGTGCTTCCGTATCGTTCCCCCTGCCTTACAGCGTTTCCTCGTTCGGCGGTTGGCTCCGCCAGATACTATTCGGCTGCTTCCAGCACCGGTTTCACCTGGTGCGCATTATGCGTGAATTCGTCGATGCGGCGCTCGATCTCGGGCCGGAAATGCCGGACGAGGCCCTGGATCGGCCAGGCGGCGGCGTCGCCGAGCGCGCAGATCGTGTGGCCCTCGACCTGCTTGGTGACATCGAGCAGCATGTCGATCTCGTGCTTCTGGGCGTTGCCGGTGACGAGGCGCTCCATGACGCGCCACATCCAGCCGGTTCCCTCGCGGCACGGCGTGCACTGGCCGCAGCTCTCGTGCTTGTAGAAGTAGGACAGCCGGGCAATCGCCTTCACGATGTCGGTCGACTTGTCCATGACGATCACGGCGGCGGTGCCGAGACCGGATTTCAAGGCGCGCAGCGAATCGAAATCCATCGGACAGTCGATGATCTCTTCCGCCGGCACCAGCGGCACCGAGGAGCCTCCGGGGATCACGCAGAGAAGGTTATCCCAGCCGCCGCGGATGCCGCCGCAATGGCGGTCGATCAGTTCGCGGAAGGGAATCGACATCTCTTCTTCCACGGTGCACGGATTGTTGACGTGGCCGGAGACGCAGAACAGCTTGGTACCGACGTTGTTTTCCTTGCCCAAGCCGGCGAACCAGCCGGCGCCGCGGCGCAGGATGGTCGGCGCGACGGCGATGGACTCGACGTTGTTGACCGTGGTCGGGCAGCCATAGAGGCCGACATTGGCCGGGAATGGCGGCTTGAGGCGCGGCTGGCCTTTCTTGCCTTCCAGGCTCTCGATCAGCGCGGTTTCCTCGCCGCAGATATAGGCGCCGGCGCCGTGGTGCAGGTAGAGATCGAAATCCCAGCCGCACTTGTTGTTCTTGCCAAGCAGCCTGGCGTCGTAGCACTCGTCGATGGCCGCCTGCAGCGCCTCGCGCTCGCGAATGTACTCGCCGCGGATGTAGATGTAGGCAGCGTTCGCGCCCATCGCGAAGCTGGCGATCAGGCACCCCTCGATCAGCGTGTGCGGATCGTGGCGCATGATGTCGCGGTCCTTGCAGGTGCCCGGCTCGGATTCGTCGGCGTTGACGACGAGATAGTGCGGCCGGCCGTCGGACTGCTTCGGCATGAAGGACCATTTCAGGCCGGTCGGGAAACCGGCGCCGCCGCGGCCGCGCAGGCCGGACGCCTTCATCTCGTTGATGATCCAGTCGCGGCCCTTGTCGATCAGGCCCTTGGTGCCGTCCCAGTGGCCGCGCGCCATCGCGCCCTTCAGCGACTTGTCGCGAAGGCCGTAGATGTTGGTGAAAATGCGATCCTTGTCAGCGAGCATCGTTCAGTTCCCTCACCGCGGCTTCTTGCCGAACACTTTGACGTATTCGTCCACGCCGCCCTTGGCCAGGGCTTTCGCCTGCTTGACCCAGTCCTCGCGCTCGATGCGGCCCTTGAATTTCAGATAGTTGTCGACCCATTCGCGCTCGGCCTTCTTCCAGCCGGAGACCTGTTTGTAGGTGTAGATGCCGAGCGAATGGAGAATGCCCTCGATCTTCGGGCCGACGCCGGAGATCAATTTCAGATCGTCGGGCTGTTTCGGCTTGGCGATCCCGGCGGGACGGTTCTTGTCTTCGGACGCGGCGGCCTTGGCGTGAGTCGCCTTTTTCGCGGCAGGCTTCGCAGGGGTGGTTTTGGCGGCGGAGGGCTTGGCGCGGCCGGATGCGGTCGCGGCGAGCCTCATCGTCGGATTGCCGCTGTCGACGGTCTTCTCCACCGGCTTCTTCTTCGGCTCCACCGACTTGGCGCTCGTCGCGACTTTCAGCGTCGGGCCAGCGTCCTCGGTCCTGGTGGCGACCGCAGCCTTGGAAGCCTTGGTGCGGCCGGGGCCCGTCGCCTTGTCGGGAGCGGCGATGGTCTTGTCGCCTTCCGGCGCGGCTGTCTTCGGCTTGGCGGCCTTGGTCATGGCCTGTTTGCCGTTGGTCTTCCCGGCAGTCTTGCGCGCGGGCTTCCTGACCGGCTCCTCGAGCAGCGTCGTCGGGCCGCCGACCGGCGCGGAATAGACGCGGTCGATCTGCGGTCCCGGCGTGATCGACTTGCCCTTGCCCGCCTCGAAGGCGTCGATGATCTCTGCAAGGCGCTCCGGCGTCAGGTCCTCGTAGGTATCCTTGCCGATCATCACCATCGGCGCGTTGACGCAGGCGCCCTGGCACTCGACCTCTTCCCAGGAGAGCGTGCCCTCCTTGTTGAGCGCGAAGGGATCCTTGTTGATCTTGTTCTGGCAGACCTTCTTCAGATCTTCCGCGCCGCGCAGCATGCAGGGCGTGGTGCCGCATACCTGGACATGCGCCCTGGTGCCGACCGGCGCCAGCATGAACTGGGTGTAGAAGGTGGCGACCTCGAGCACGCGGATCTTCGGCATGTCGAGCGTCTCGGCGACATGTTCGATGGCGGCCTTGGTCACCCAGCCATCCTGCTCCTGCGCCAGCATGAGCAGCGGGATCACCGCGGACTGCTCGCGGCCCTTGGGATATTTGCCGATCCATTTCCTGGCCTCGGCGGCCATGGCGCGCGAGAACCTGAACTCGGACGGCTGGACGTTTTCTTCTGCGAGACGACGAACGGACATTAGCGGTCAACCTCACCAAACACGATATCGAGGGAGCCGAGCACGGCGGAGACGTCGGCCAGCATGTGGCCGCGGCACAGGAAATCCATGGCCTGCAAATGGGCGAAGCCCGGCGCGCGCAGCTTGACGCGGTAGGGCTTATTGGTGCCGTCGGAGACGAGGAAGACGCCGAACTCGCCCTTCGGGGCCTCGACGGCGGCATACACCTCGCCGGCCGGCACGTGGTAGCCTTCGGTGTAGAGCTTGAAGTGATGGATCAGCGCTTCCATCGAGCGCTTCATCTCGCCGCGCTTCGGCGGCACGATCTTGCCGTCGGTGTTGGAGACCGGGCCGGTCGATTCCTTGCCGAGCAGGCGGTCGACGCACTGGCGCATGATGTGGGCCGACTGGCGCATCTCCTCCATGCGAATCAGGTACCGGTCGTAGCAATCGCCATTCTTGCCGATGGGAATCTGGAATTCCATCTCGTCGTAGCACTCGTAGGGCTGCGACTTGCGCAGGTCCCATTTCGCGCCGGAGCCGCGCACCATGACGCCGGAGAAGCCCCAGGCCCAGGCGTCCTCCAGCTTGACGACGCCGATATCGACGTTGCGCTGCTTGAAGATGCGGTTGCCGGTCAGCAGCGTGTCGAGGTCGTCGACGACCTTGAGGAACGGATCGATCCAGTTGCCGATATCCTCGACCAATTGCTGGGGGATGTCCTGGTGGACGCCGCCGGGGCGGAAATAGGCGGCGTGCATGCGCGAGCCGGAAGCCCGCTCGTAGAACACCATCAGCTTCTCGCGTTCCTCGAAGCCCCAGACCGGAGGGGTCAGCGCGCCGACGTCCAGCGCCTGGGTGGTGATGTTGAGGATATGCGAGAGGATGCGGCCGATCTCGGAATAGAGGACGCGGATCAGCTGGCCGCGCTTCGGCACCTCGAGCTCCAGCAGACGCTCGACGGCCAGTGCGAAGGCGTGCTCCTGGTTCATCGGCGCGACGTAGTCGAGGCGGTCGAGATAGGGCACGGCCTGCAGGTAGGTCTTGGCCTCCATCAGCTTCTCGGTGCCGCGATGCAAAAGGCCGATATGCGGATCGACGCGCTCGCAGACCTCGCCGTCGAGTTCGAGGACGAGGCGCAGAACGCCGTGCGCCGCCGGGTGCTGCGGGCCGAAATTGATGGTGAAATTGCGGACGTTGTGCTCGGTCATTGTTTCGCCTTTTCATCGCCGGGCAGCACGTAGTCGGTGCCTTCCCAGGGCGAAAGGAAATCGAAATCGCGGAATTCCTGGCGCAGCTTCACCGGCTCGTAGACGACGCGCTTCTGCTCGTCGTCGTAACGCACCTCGACGAAGCCGGTGAGCGGGAAGTCCTTTCTCAGCGGATGGCCCTCGAAACCGTAATCAGTCAGCAGGCGGCGCAGGTCCGGATGGCCGGAGAACAGCACGCCGTACATGTCGTAGGTCTCGCGCTCGAACCAGTTGGCACCGGGAAAGACGCCGACGGCGCTCGGTACCGCGGTGTCCTCGTCGGTCTCGACCTTGATGCGGATGCGCTGGTTCAGGCTGGGCGACAGCAGGTGGTAGACGACGTCGAAACGACGGTCGCGGCCCGGATAGTCGGCTCCGCAGATGTCGATGATGGAGACGAATTTCAGCTGGACGTTGTCGCGCAGCGCTGTCAGCAGCGGGATCAGGCTGCCGAGGCTGGTCGTCACGGTCAGCTCGCCATGGGCGATGTGCGTCTCGTAATCGATACCGTCAAGCTCGTCCGCGAGCGTGCTCGCAAGGTCCTGGAGGGTTTCTGTCGTTGCCATCTTGATTGCGGCTCCCTGGCCCGCGTCCGGTCAGCGTTCGATCGTGCCGGTGCGGCGGATTTTCTTCTGCAAAAGGAGGACGCCGTAGAGCAGCGCCTCCGCGGTGGGCGGGCAGCCGGGGACATAGATGTCGACCGGTACGACACGGTCGCAGCCGCGCACCACGGAATAGGAATAGTGATAGTAGCCGCCGCCATTGGCGCAGGAGCCCATCGAGATGACGTAACGCGGCTCGGGCATCTGGTCGTAGACCTTGCGCAGGGCCGGCGCCATCTTGTTGGTCAGCGTGCCGGCGACGATCATTACGTCGGACTGACGCGGCGAGCCGCGCGGCGCGAAGCCGTAGCGTTCGACGTCGTAGCGCGGCATCGACGTCTGCATCATCTCGACGGCGCAGCAGGCAAGACCGAAGGTCATCCACATCAGCGAGCCGGTGCGCGCCCAGTTGATCAGTTCGTCGGTGGAGGTGACGAGAAAGCCCTTGTCGGCCAGCTCGTTGTTCATCTCGCCGAAAAACGGGTCGTCGGCGCCGACGGGCTTGCCCGTGTTCGGATCGACGATCCCCCTGGGCTGCGGCGCGACGAGGGTATTGTCGCTCAATCCCATTCAAGCGCTCCCTTCTTCCATTCATAGATGAAGCCGATGGTCAGCACGCCGAGAAACACCATCATCGACCAGAAGCCCAGCATGCCGATCTCGCGGAAGGACACCGCCCAGGGAAACAGGAAGGCGACCTCGAGATCGAAGATGATGAACAGGATCGAGACGAGATAGAAGCGCACGTCGAACTTCATGCGGGCATCGTCGAAGGCGTTGAAGCCGCACTCGTAGGCCGAAAGCTTTTCAGGATCCGGATTCTTGTAGGCGACGATGAAGGGCGCGATCAGCAGGGCGCCACCGATGACGGCGCACACAACGAGGAAAATGATGATCGGCAAATAGGATGCGATGACTGCGTCCATGACTGGTTTCACCAATTCACTGCGCGGCCGAGAGCAAATCGCCATGGGTAAGCGAACCCGCAAAGGGGTCTACCGGCCGCTGTTCCGATGTGCACGGGTTAGACCTTGGAACGGCTCTACGCAAGTGCGACATAAGCCAAAATATGCGTGAAACTTATCTTGACAACGCGTTTCGCAAAAACGCGCGCGGCGAAGCGCCATCCTGCCCGACGCATCTTCGAATTTCGATGATGAGAGGAAAAGAATGGCGCGAGTGACGGGGCTCGAACCCGCGACCTCCGGCGTGACAGGCCGGCACTCTAACCAACTGAGCTACACCCGCGCATTCCGCTTGGCCGATGGCCGAAGCGTGAGCGGTCACTTAAGCGGTTGCCCCTACCCTGTCAAGCGCGCGAAACGGCTTCGATTGCGTTTTTGTGACGAAGGCGGTTGGCGTGATGGAAAGGTGCCTGCAAGCGACGCACAAATGCTTGCATCGCGTCTCAATCCCGCTTAGATACCCGGCCACGGTCCGGGCGGTTAGCTCAGTTGGTAGAGCGCTTCGTTTACACCGAAGATGTCGGGAGTTCGAGCCTCTCACCGCCCACCATTTCCAGACTCACGCCAGACGAATCCGCGATGCGGCGCACGCCCGTTGCGCAGCGCATGGCGTACGCGGCGGCCTCCCGGACAAAATTTGTCGGAATATCCCCCGGTCTTTTGCCTGCAATTAACTTTCGTTCGTGTTATTTGCGCATGAACAGCCGTGATAAACCGATATGCCAATGAGCCTTGCATGAGCACGCTTCGTTGCCGAAGATCCGTCCTCTTCGTCCTCACCTCTTTCGTTGCCGCGATTTTCCTGACCGCCTGTTCGACATCGGACACGCTGGAAATCGCCTCGCCGCAGGCGGAACCGTCGAAATACGCCGCCATCGTGGTCGATGCGAATGACGGTGCGATTCTCTATTCGGTGGCCGCCGACCAGAAGCGCTACCCGGCCTCGCTCGCGAAGATGATGACGCTGTACCTTCTGTTCGAGGCGATCGACGGCGGCCAGCTGACGAAAACGGCGGCGATTCCCGTTTCGGCCAACGCGGCCAGGCAGCCGGCATCCAAACTCTACATGAAGCCCGGCAGCACGATTATGGTCGATACCGCGATCCGGGCATTGGCCGTCAAGTCGGCCAACGACGTCGCGACGGCTGTCGCGGAGCAGCTGGCGGGAAGCGAGCAGGCCTTCGCCCGGCGGATGACGGCCAAGGCGCGCCAGCTCGGCATGAGCCACACGGTCTTCACCAACGCATCGGGCCTGCCCGATGCCGGCATGTCCACCACGGCGCGCGACATGGCGCTTCTCGGGCTCGCGCTCAGGCGCGATTTCCCGCATCACTACGCCTATTTCTCGCTGCGCAGCTTCGAGTACAACGGCAAGCAGATTCGCGGTCACAACAAGGTGCTGGACGCCGTCGCCGGCGCCGACGGAATCAAGACCGGCTACATCCGGGCTTCGGGCTACAACCTGGCCGCATCGGTGCAGCGCAGCGGCCGCTCGCTGGTCGCCGTCGTCATGGGCGGCAAGTCCGGCTCGGCGCGCGACGCGCATATGGCGCAGTTGCTGACCGCCACCTTCAACCGCTCGCGCCGGCGCTAGTCACGAATTTTTCCGGACGTGAAAAAGCCGCGGTCGCCGTTCCCGGCGACCGCGGCTGCAAGAAGAATTGCCGACGGCGTTATCAGCCGTTGAGAGCGTCCTTCAGACCCTTGCCGGCCGAGAACTTGGCAACGCGCTTGGCCGGGATGTCAACCGGTGCGCCAGTCAGCGGATTGCGGCCGGTGGTCGCTGCGCGATTGCTCACGGAGAAATTGCCGAAACCGAGAACACGGATGTCGCCACCCGATTTCAGGGTGCCGGTGATCGTGTCGAAAACAGCGTCGACGGCCGAAGCCGCATCGCCCTTACCCAGACCCGTCTTTTCCGCGACGGCGGCAGCAAGCTCGTTCTTATTCATTGTCATAATCCTTCTCAATCGAACCGGTAGGCTTCCGCCGTTCTCCGGACGGGCCGACCGTAAACAGGGCGGACCATAGATGGATTCGCGCCCAAGCCGAAGGGGAATGCACCGAAAAAGCCCGGAAATCCAAGAAAAAACGCCGCATTTCTGCGGCGTTTACAACTTTTTGGGAGGCTGACGGCTCAGTGAGCCATATTGGGCAGGTTGTCGTCGTCAATCGCGGCCACATTGCCCGCAACCGATTCGACCTCCTCGCTCCACTCGATCGGCTCCGGCATGCGCGTCAGCGCATGTTCGAGAACCTGACCGATGCGGCCGACCGGAACGATCTCCATCTCGCTTTTCACGTTTTCCGGGATGTCGGCGAGATCCTTGACGTTGTCCTCGGGAATGAGAACCGTCTTGATGCCGCCGCGCAGGGCCGCGAGCAACTTCTCCTTAAGACCGCCGATCGGCAGGACACGGCCACGCAGCGTGATCTCGCCGGTCATGGCGATATCCTTGCGCACCGGGATGCCGGTCAGCACGGAGACGATGGCCGTGGCCATGGCGATACCCGCAGACGGACCGTCCTTGGGCGTCGCGCCCTCGGGAACGTGGACGTGGATGTCGCGCTTGTCGAAGCTCGGCGGCTTGATGCCGAAATCGACGGCCCGCGAGCGAACGTAGGATGCGGCAGCCGAGATCGACTCCTTCATCACGTCGCGCAGGTTGCCGGTGACGGTCATCTTGCCCTTGCCGGGCATCATCACACCCTCGATCGTCAGCAATTCGCCGCCGACCTCGGTCCAGGCCAGCCCGGTGACGACACCGACCTGGTCCTCGCCCTCGATCTGGCCGAAGCGGTAACGCGGAACGCCGAGATAGTCGTTCAGGTTTTCCGGCGTGACCTCGATCTTGGTCTTGTCGGAACGCAGGATCTCGGTGACGGCCTTGCGGGCAAGCGTCATCAGTTCGCGCTCGAGATTACGCACGCCGGCTTCACGGGTGTAGGTACGAATGACCTCGCGAAGTGCCTCGTCGGTGATCGAGAACTCGCCTTCCTGGAGCGCGTGGTCGCGGATCGCCTTGGACAGCAGGTGCCTGCGCGCGATCTCGACCTTCTCGTCCTCGGTGTATCCGGCGATGCGGATGATCTCCATGCGGTCCATCAGCGCCGGCGGAATGTTCAGCGTATTGGCCGTGGTGATGAACATCACGTTGGACAGATCGTACTCGACCTCGAGATAGTGATCCATGAAGGACGAGTTCTGCTCCGGATCGAGCACTTCGAGCAGGGCCGATGACGGATCGCCGCGGAAGTCCATGCCCATCTTGTCGATCTCGTCGAGCAGGAAGAGCGGGTTGGACTTCTTCGCCTTCTTCATCGACTGGATGACCTTGCCGGGCATCGAGCCGATATAGGTGCGGCGGTGACCGCGGATCTCGGCCTCGTCACGCACGCCGCCGAGCGCCATGCGGATGAATTCGCGGCCGGTGGCCTTGGCGATCGACTTGCCGAGCGAGGTCTTGCCGACGCCGGGCGGGCCGACGAGGCAGAGGATCGGGCCTTTCAGCTTGTGCTGGCGCTTCTGGACGGCGAGATACTCGACGATGCGCTCCTTGACCTTCTCCAGACCGTAGTGATCGGTGTCGAGAACCTCTTGGGCGACATCGAGATCGTATTTGACCTTCGACTTCTTGTTCCACGGAATCGACAGCATCCAGTCGAGGTAGTTGCGCACGACGGTGGCTTCCGCCGACATCGGGCTCATCTGCTTGAGCTTCTTCAGCTCGGCCTCGACCTTCTCGCGGGCTTCCTTGGTGAACTTGGTCTTGGCGACGCGCTCTTCCAGTTCGGCAATCTCGTTATGGCCATCCTCGCCATCGCCGAGTTCCTTCTGGATCGCCTTCATCTGCTCGTTGAGATAGTATTCGCGCTGGGTCTTCTCCATCTGGCGCTTGACGCGCGAACGGATGCGCTTCTCGACCTGCAGGACCGAGATTTCGGCTTCCATGTGGCCGAGCGCCTTTTCCAGGCGCGACTTGACGCTTGCCGTCTCGAGAATGTCCTGCTTCTCGGAAATCTTGATCGACAGGTGCGACGCGACCGTGTCGGCGAGCTTGGACGGCTCCTCGATCTGGGTGACCGCGGTGACGATGTCGGGCGAGATCTTCTTGTTGAGCTTGACGTAGCTCTCGAACTCCGAAACGACCGAGCGGGACAGCGCAGCCAGCTCGACGGAATCCTCTTCCGGCTCGTCGACGGGCAGAGCGTAGGCCTCGAGATGGCTCTCGCGATCCGAATAGCTCTGGATTTCCATGCGCGAAACGCCCTCGACCAGCACCTTTACGGTGTTGTCGGGCAGTTTCAGCAGCTGCAGGACGTTCGCCACGGTGCCGTGGGTGTAAATCGCATCGGCCGTCGGATCGTCGTCGCTGGCGTCTTTCTGCGTCGCCAGCAGGATCTGACGGTCGTTTTCCATCACGTCCTCAAGCGCACTGATCGATTTCTCGCGTCCGACGAAAAGCGGCACGATCATGTGGGGGAAAACAACAATGTCGCGCAACGGCAAGACGGCATAGAGCCCGTCAGCACCGCCCGCTGCTGTTTTCTTTTCGGCTTCAGCCATTCGTTTTTCCTTTCGATGCCTTTTCGGCTTTGGAATGCTTCCCTGCGTGCCCAGTGGCCCCGGAGAGAAGGCTCTTCCTGTAAGTGGCGCCGCAACAACCGAATTTCAACGGTTTGAATCGACGGAATCGGGTACGAGTTTCGCGCCGATGACGCGCCGCCGCAATGGTCCATAAGGGGAAAAAACAAAAAAGGCCGGTTGCCCGGCCTTTCTCAATTCGAGACTCGAAACGGCGGTCAGGCCGAGGCGTTTTCCTTGTCATCCGCCCTGTCGGCATAGATGTAGAGCGGCCGGGCACTGCCGGAAACCACCTCTTCGGAAATCACCACCTCGCGGACGCCTTCAAGCGCCGGCAATTCGAACATCGTGTCGAGCAGGATGGCTTCCATGATGGAGCGAAGGCCGCGCGCGCCGGTCTTGCGCTCGATGGCCTTGCGCGAAATGGCGCGCAGCGCATCCTCGTGGAAGATGAGGCTGACCTCCTCCATCTCGAACAGGCGCTGGTACTGCTTGACGAGCGCGTTCTTCGGCTCGGTCAGGATCTGCACCAGGGCTTCCTCGTCGAGGTCCTCGAGCGTCGCCAAGACCGGCAGACGGCCGACGAATTCCGGGATCAGGCCGAATTTCAGCAGGTCCTCCGGCTCGACGCGGCGGAACAGCTCGCCCGTCTTGCGGTCGTCGGCGGAATCCACCGTAGCGGCGAAACCGATCGAAGTCTTGCGGCCGCGATCCGAGATGATCTTGTCGAGGCCGGCAAAAGCGCCGCCGCAGATGAACAGGATGTTGGCGGTGTCGACCTGCAGGAATTCCTGCTGCGGATGCTTGCGGCCGCCCTGCGGCGGAACGGAAGCCACCGTGCCTTCCATGATCTTGAGAAGCGCCTGCTGGACACCCTCGCCCGACACGTCGCGGGTGATCGACGGGTTGTCCGACTTGCGGCTGATCTTGTCGATCTCGTCGATATAGACGATGCCGCGCTGGGCGCGCTCGACATTGTAGTCGGAGGCCTGCAGCAGCTTCAGGATGATGTTCTCGACGTCTTCGCCGACATAGCCGGCTTCAGTCAGGGTCGTTGCATCGGCCATGGTGAACGGTACGTCGATGATGCGCGCCAGCGTCTGGGCGAGCAGCGTCTTGCCGCAACCGGTCGGACCGATCAGCAGGATGTTCGACTTGGCCAGTTCGACGTCGTCGTTCTTCTCGGCGTGCGCCAGGCGCTTGTAGTGGTTGTGCACGGCAACCGAGAGAATGCGCTTGGCATGCGGCTGGCCGATCACATAGTCGTCGAGGACAGCGAGGATATCCTGTGGCGTCGGAACGCCTTCCTGGCTCTTCACCATCGAGGATTTGTTCTCCTCGCGGATGATGTCCATGCACAACTCTACGCATTCATCACAGATGAAAACGGTCGGGCCTGCGATCAGCTTGCGCACCTCATGTTGGCTCTTTCCGCAGAAAGAGCAGTAGAGAGTGTTCTTGGTGTCGCCACCGTTGCCACCGCCACTGTTGCCAACCTTGCTCATGCCTATTCCTTTCAGCGGATCACCGGGTCCGGCTCTTCCCGGACAGCCGGCAATCCCGACATCAAATTTGCGACGCGGTCACCAGACCCACACACACCGTCACAAAGGCTTCAACTCACATTCGTACACATATACGCGATACGTGCAACGATTCGACATATTCCTTACGGTTCCCTTACGCGGGACACCGGCTTGGCGAGATTATCAGCTTTCGACTGTCCGAAAAGCCTGCACCCACCAATCATTCGCTACACTTCCTTTACGTCACATGAATGCAACAGGAAGCCATGCGATGCTATTCCTTTTCCTCGGGCGCGATTGACTCGCGGGATTCGATGACGCGGTCGATCAGGCCGAACTCCTTGGCCAGCTCCGCCGTCATGAAGTTGTCGCGCTCCAGCGCGTTCTCGATATCGTCGTAGGAACGGCCGGTGTGCTTGACGTAAATCTCGTTCAGGCGGCGCTTCAGCGCCTCGACTTCCTTGGCGTGGATAAGGATGTCGGTTACCTGGCCCTGATAGCCGCCGGACGGCTGGTGGACCATGATGCGCGAGTTCGGCAGCGAGAAACGCATGTCCTTGGCGCCGGCGGTCAGCAGCAGCGAGCCCATGGACGCGGCCTGGCCGATGCACAGCGTCGAAACCGCCGGCTTGATGAACTGCATGGTGTCGTAAATCGCGAGGCCGGAGGTCACCACACCGCCCGGCGAGTTGATGTACATCGCGATTTCCTTCTTCGGGTTCTCCGCTTCCAGCCACAGCAGCTGGGCGCAGACGAGCGAAGCCATACCGTCTTCGACCGGACCGGTGATGAAGATGATGCGTTCCTTGAGCAGGCGCGAGAAAATGTCATAGGCGCGCTCGCCCCGGTTGCTCTGCTCCACGACCATCGGGACGAGGTTCATTGCGGTATCGATCGGATTGCCCATGTGATGTGTAACCTTTCGGGAATGTCTTTCGTGGTGCGCAAAGGGCCTTGCGCCAAGGGAATCGTCTGTGTCTGCCCCATAGATAGGGCGCGCGAACGCCACTTCGCAAGACATGGAGTTCTGTAAACCTTAATACGCCAAAACTGTGAACAATCAGGCTTCGGCGCGCATCCAGGCGCGCAACGCGGCGAAATCGCGCGATGCGACGAATTGCGCGACGCGGCGGCCAACGGCGGCACCGAACTTGTAACCGTGGCCGGAACAGGCCGAAACGGCGAGGCAATTGCCCTCCTCGCGCACGAAAAAGCGCTCGTCGGCGGTAAAAGTGTAGGCGCAGGTGACGACGCCTGTCACCCGGTACTGCCCTATATCGCGCATCGGCGGCGAAAACAGGTCGCGCACGGTCTCGCCTTCGCCGTCCACGGGCTCGCGATTGGCGTCGGCGTCGGCGTTTTCGTATTTGTGCAGACCGGAACCGAATTTCAGCCCGCCTTCGCCGGAAGGCGGCAAAATATAGCCGTCGGTTTCGCCGCCGACATCGAGAATGACCGGCGCCTTCGCCCAGGCCCCGGCGAGATGGGCCGGCGGATCGAGATAGACGACTGCGGTGCGATAGGGCGTCAGCTCCGCGGCAAGGTCGGGAAACAGCTTCGTCACCCAGGCGCCGGCGGTGACGATCACGTAATCCGCCTCTATGGTGCGGCCATCCTCGGTGGTCACGGCGGCCCTGGCCGGATCGACCGCCTCGACCTTCATGTTCTGGCGCAACACCACGCCGGCGGCCTGCAGCCAGCCGGCCATGTCGAAGGCGATGCGGCGGCAATGCAGCGCGCCGCCCTCCGGCGAGACGAAGGCATAGCGGATGGTGTCGGGATCGAGGAAGGGCCAGCGTTCGGCCGCCGGGCCCGCCTCCAGCACCTCGCAAGGCCAGCCACCCTCGCGCAGGCCGTCGAGATAATCCTCTGCCTCGTCGCCCTCCTTCCGGCTCACCGCCATGAAACCGCGCGGATCGAGATGGCTTCTGCCGAGATCGGCCCACATTTCGTCCCAGGCCTCGTAGGCTTCCGAGATCGCCGCACCGTAGCCCGAACCGGCGCCATAGGCGCGGCGGATGATACGGTGGTGATCGCCGGAGGCACCCATCGGGTTGGGAACCGGCCCCTGCTCGAACAGCATGACCTGGTGGCCCTGCTTCGACAGCGCCCAGGCGGTGGACAGGCCGGAAATGCCGGCGCCGACGACGGAGATTCGCATGAAAAGCCCCTGCTTCCTGACTGCGCCCACCTGAGCCTGCCGCAAGCGGCGGCTAGAGCCGGATCACATATTCCTTGCGGGTGGTCTCGATGACCTCCCAGCTGCCCTTGAAGCCGGGACGCAGGACGAAGCTGTCGCCCGCCCTGACCGTCACCGCCTCGCCGCCGTCCTCGGCGATGACCGAAACGCCGTCGATGATGTGACAGAACTCCCACTCGTCATAGGAAATGCGCCACTTGCCCGGCGTCGACTGCCAGATGCCGCAATAGAGGCCGTCACGCTCCTCGGCGTTCCAGGTGGTAAAGACCGGATCGCCGGAGATGAGCTTTTCCGCTGCGGGCCGCTCGGTCTCGGGCTCGGCGGATCGCGGGGTTACGGGCAGGAAAAGGCGTCCGCTCATGTGCTTCCCTGTCCCTTCAGCAGACCTGCACGCCGCATTCACTGACCGTGAATTCCGTTTCCGGCTCGGTCAGCGATGCGTCGAACTGGCGGCCGTCGCGGCATTGCGCGCGCGCTTCGAAGGTCTTGCGGCCGGCGAGTTCGCCCTCGGAGATGTTGACGTAGTACTCGACCGCGCAACCCTGCTCGATGGCGAGCTGGTTCGACAGCCTGTCGAGCCAGGCCGGATCGGAGGATTGCGCGAATACCGGCGAAGAAACCGCCGATGCGAGCAGGATGGCCGCGCAAGCGGCGATAGACGGAAAACGTGGCATGAGGGCCTCCACAATGTGTGTCCGGCGGAAACCTAGCGGCTTCCGCCGGCAACTTGATTGCGGCAGATCAAATTTCGCGAAGGCCGTCAACCGGCCTTGGCGAGCGCCTGGTCGATATCGGCGATGATGTCGTCGACGTGCTCGATACCGATCGACAGGCGCACGACGTCGTTGCCGGCGCCGGCCGCCGCGCGCTGCTCGTCGCTCAGCTGCCGGTGCGTGGTCGAGGCCGGGTGGATGACCAGCGTGCGGGTGTCACCGATATTGGCGAGATGGGAGACCATCTCCAGCGCCTCGACGAACTTGACGCCCGCCTCGAAACCGCCCTTGACGCCGAAGGTGAAGACCGCGCCGGCGCCCTTCGGGCTGTAGCGCTTCTGCAGCGCGTGGTTGGCGTGGTCATCGAGGCCGGAATACTCGACCCATTCGACCTTGGCATGGCCCTTGAGATGTTTCGCGACGGCGAGCGCATTGTCGCAATGGCGCTGCATGCGAAGCCCGAGCGTCTCGATGCCGGTGAGGATCAGGAAGGCGTTCATCGGCGCGATCGCCGGGCCGAGATCGCGCAGGCCAAGCACGCGGCAGGCGATGGCGAAGGCGAAATTGCCGAAGGTCTCGTGCAGCACGATGCCGCCATATTCGTCGCGCGGCGTCGAAAGCATCGGGTACTTGTCGGTCGCCGACCAGTCGAAGGTGCCGCCGTCGACGATGACGCCGCCCATCGAGTTGCCGTGGCCGCCGAGGAACTTGGTCAGCGAGTGGACGACGATGTCGGCGCCGTGCTCGATCGGCCGCACGAGGTAGGGCGACGCCATTGTGTTGTCGACGATCAGCGGAATGCCCGCCTCGCGCGCCACCTTGGCGACCGCCTCGATGTCGGTGACGAAGCCGGCCGGGTTGGCGAAGCTCTCGATGAAGATCGCCTTGGTCTTGTCGTCGATCTGACTGGCGAAGCTTTCCGGATCGGCGGCATCCGCCCAGCGCACTTCCCAGCCGAAATTCTTGAAGGAATGGCCGAACTGGTTGATCGACCCGCCATAGAGGCGGCGCGCGGCGACGAAATTGTCGCCCGGCGTCATCATCGCGTGCATCACGATCAGCTGGGCCGCGTGGCCGGAGGCGACGGCGAGCGCCGCCGTACCGCCCTCGAGCGCCGCAAGGCGCTCCTCGAGGACCGCCTGGGTCGGGTTCATGATGCGGGTGTAGATGTTGCCGAAGGCCTTCAGGCCGAACAGCGACGCGGCATGGTCCGTGTCGTTGAAGACGTAGGACGAGGTCTGGTAGATCGGCGTGATGCGCGCGCCGGTCGCGGGGTCCGGCTGCGCGCCGGAATGAATTGCCAGGGTGTCGAAGCCGGGTAGACGCTGGGACATGGTCCTCTCCTCCTCAAAATAGCGTGCGCCGTTGTGGCGGGGAACGGCGAGGCTGTCAAAGAGGAATTTTGCAATATATCGCTCCCGGCCGGAACGGGAAAACGGCTACTGGCGCCGTATGCCGAAGCTCTGAAATCCCGCGCGCAGTTCCGGACGGCGCGAGGAGATCTTGCCGGAATTCACGCCGGTCCAGCCGATTTCGCCCGACAGGCGACCATATTCGATCTTCGGGCAGCGGTTCATGACGACCTGGATGCCCTTTTCTTCCAGCCGCGCGGCGCTGTCGTCGTCGCGCACCGAAAGCTGCATCCACACCACCTTGGGAAGCGGGTCCATGGCGAGGACCTGGTCGGTGACGCCGGGCACGGCGGCGGAGGCGCGGAAGATGTCGACCATGTCGACCGGCTCCGGCAGGTCGGCGAGCGAGGCATAGGTCATCTGGCCGAGGATTTCCTTGCCCGCATGGCCGGGGTTGATCGGGAAGACGCGGAAGCCCTTGTCGAGCATGTATTTCATCACGAAGAAGCTCGGCCGCACCTCGTTTGCGGACGCGCCGACGACCGCGATGGTCTGCACGGTCGTCAGGATGGAACTGATATAGGCGTCGGAATAGGTGTCGTGGTTCATGGCCGAAGCGTTAGCATCAAGCGGCGGCATTGTCGCCTCCCGCTCCCTAGCATTGCTCAGTCCGGCAATTGCATGAAGCCGTCCTCGTCATTCGGCGCGAAGGGATTGAAGGCCAGTTCCCACAAATGTCCGTCGGGATCGGCGAAATAGCCGGAATAGCCGCCCCAGAACACCTTCTCGGGCTTCTTCACCGCCGTCGCCCCGCAGGAAAGCGCATGGTCGAAGGCCTCGTCGACTTCCGCCTCGCTTGAAAGATTATGCGCCAGCGTCACGCCGGAGAAACCGGGCCTGGAATCCTCTACACCGGCATCGGCGGCCAGCGCCACGCGGCCGAACAGGCCGAGCGTTGTCCCCTTCAGCTTGAAGAACGTGACTGCCTCCTGCGAGGCGGACGACTTCTTGAAACCGAGTTTCTCGTAGAACGCCGTCGAGGCGGTGATGTCGGCGACGCCGAGCGTGACCATGGAAATGCGCGGATCGAAGGTCATGGAGGATTCTCCTAATCTAGTTCGTTTGAACGAATACCCCCGTCCTCATGGTATTGTTTTGATTATCGTGAGTCGCGGAGTTCCAGTATGGGACTATTACGATGGGCGAAGGCCCTGCTCAATTGGATCGGCATCGCGTCCGATCTACACAATTTACTTACTTGGTTCTTCTCCGGCGGTCTGCCAGCCGCGATCGGAAGTTGGCTCGGCATCCAGGTGGGTCTCCCGGCATGGGCAGTTTTCATGATTGCCTTGGGCGCGTTCTTTCTCGGCAGCGCAACATTTTTTGTATTGGGTATGACCCGTGCTTTTCTGGGAGTGAGAGGAAAGGTCAAAATTACGGCAGTTAATATGGACCAAGTCCACATTACCGATGGAGTGCTTGGGTCTATAACCGCTGTTGTTGAAAACGCCTCGAACCACGATCTGGAAATCAATATCACTCGAGCTTATGGAAGCCTCAATGGCACCGGCAAAGAAATCCCACCTACTACAGATATGCGGACCTCGATCACCGCGCGGCACACACAAAACGTACTTGTGGCACAGATACCATTAGATCAGCCATTCAATCAGGGGTATGTGGAACTCAAAGTGGAGTACGGAATAGGCGCAAGACCAGCATACCGCTTGGACGCGGTAATAGAAATTGGGCCGACGATTACTTATGGTCTTGACCAGCAGGTTTCGATTCCGTGCGTGGTGCAATTCAGGCGACGCGACACTTTGTTGCTACAATGAATACAATCAGGGAGCCCTTTGGTGGCGGTAAAGCGCTGTGGAGACGTAGCTAATTCAAGCGCTTACTCCCCCTTCCACTCCGGCTTCCGCTTCTGCAGGAACGCCCCGATGCCCTCCTCCGCATCGCGGAACAGCATGTTCTCGACCATGACGTTGGCGCAGTAGTCGTAGGCGTCCGGCAGGCTCATCTCGGCCTGGTGGTAGAACGCCTCCTTGCCGGTCTTCAGCGTCAAAGGCGATTTGGAAGCAATGACTTCCGCGTATTTCTGCACAACCTGATTCAGGTATTCCTTGGGCACGATGCGGTTGACGAGGCCGAACTCCTTGGCGCTCCCGGCGTCGATCGTCTCGCCGGTCAGCAGCATCTCCATCGCCTGCTTGCGGTGGACATTCCTGGACAGGGCGACCATCGGCGTCGAGCAGAACAGGCCGATATTGACGCCCGGCGTCGCAAAGGACGAGGTGTCGGTGCAGATGGCGAGGTCGCAGGAGGCGACGAGCTGGCAGCCGGCCGCCGTCGCCAGCCCGTCCACCTCGGCGATAACCGGCTTGGGATGCGTGACGATCATCTGCATCATCTCGGCGCACATGCGCATGGTCTTTTCGAAAAAGGCCCTGCCCCGGTCCTCGTCGGCGCGGTGCAGAGTCATCTCCTTGAGGTCGTGGCCGGCGGAAAAGACCTTGCCGGCGGCGGCGATGACGATGACGCGCACCGCATCGTCGGCTCGGGCATCCTCCAGCGCCGCCATCATCGCCTCCATCGTCGCGATGGACAGCGCGTTGGCCGGCGGGTTGGCAAGCGTCAGGCGCAGCACCGCGCCGTTCATGTCGCGCGTGACAGGCGGCGTGTCGACCAATGCGGGCGTGGCAGTCATGCGTGGTCCTCCCGGAAGGTATTGCTTGACCGCGAACCTATCAGCGGGCGAAACGGGATCGCAAGTGAGCTTTCATTCGGCATTTCGTCCAAGGGCAATCCATGAGCAGAACTCCCGTCCCCGTCGTCACCATCGAGGAGCTGGAAGCCTTCATCGATCGCGAGTTTTCCCAGGTCTGGCAGGACGGCAAGGTCTACAAGATCACCGAGCTGGGGCCCGGCTTCCTGACGCTCCGGCTCGATCCGAACGAGCGGCACCTGCGCCCCGGCGGCACGGTTTCCGGCCCGTCGTTGTTCACGCTGGCGGATTTCTGCGCCTATTACGTGATCCTCGCCCATATCGGCCTGAAGGGGCTGACGGTGACGACGAGCTTCCATCTCGACTTCATGCGCAAGGCCGCGCCGGGACCGCTTTTCTGCACCTGCACCATCCTCAAGCTGGGCCAGAGACTGGTGGTGACCAACGTCGCGATCCGTGACGCCGAAGAGGACCTGATCGCGCAGGGATCGTGCACCTATTCGGTTCCGCCGCGCGAATAAACTGCGGTAAAATAATACCACTTTTGTAACACGTTGTTTTTGCTCGATAATTCCAACATAGCGCGCAAAAACAGGCTTGACGCGGCGGAAAATTGACCGTATGGGAACGCCAATCGCGCACGGACCCGTCCGGCGCGGTTTGTTTTTGCCGGAATATCCCGGCAATCCAAGCAACAAGAAAAGCCCGTTCCGGTCCCGCCGGTCCGGGATCCGGAACCTAAGGAAATTTCCCATGCGGACATTCTCGCAGAAGCCCGCTGACGTAGAGAAGAAGTGGGTGCTGATCGACGCCGAGGGTCTCGTCGTCGGCCGTCTGGCATCCATCGTCGCCATGCGTCTTCGCGGCAAGCACAAGCCCACTTACACCCCGCACGTCGACGACGGTGACAATGTCATCATCATCAACGCCGGCAAGGTGGCTCTCACCGGCAAGAAGCGGACCGACAAGGTCTATTACTGGCACACCGGCCATCCGGGCGGCATCAAGGAACGCACGGCTGAAGCGCTGCTCGACGGCCGCTTCCCCGAGCGCGTCGTCGAAAAGGCGATCGAACGCATGATCCCGCGCGGCCCGCTCGGCCGTCGCCAGATGAAGAACCTGCGCGTTTACGCCGGAACCGAACATCCGCACGAGGCGCAGCAGCCGGAAGTGCTGGACGTCGCCGCGCTCAACTCCAAGAACAAGAAAGTGGCCTGATCACCATGGCTGAATTGAACTCTCTCGAAGAACTCGGCGAAGCAACCGGCGCAGCGACCGCAGAGGTCCAGGAAGCTCCGGTTCACGTCAAGAAGGTCGACGCCCAGGGCCGCGCCTATGCCACCGGCAAGCGCAAGGACGCCGTCGCGCGCGTCTGGATCAAGCCGGGCACCGGCCGCATCACGGTCGGCGGCAAGGACTTCACCGAATATTTCGCACGGCCCGTCCTGCAGATGATCCTGCAGCAGCCGATCATCGCGGCCAACCGCGCCGGCCAGTACGACATCGTCGCCACCGCTTCGGGCGGCGGCCTGTCCGGCCAGGCCGGTGCGGTGCGTCACGGCATTTCCAAGGCCCTGACCTACTACGAGCCGGAACTGCGCGGCGTCCTGAAAAAGGGCGGCTTCCTGACCCGCGACAGCCGCGTGGTCGAGCGCAAGAAGTACGGCAAGGCGAAGGCCCGCCGTTCGTTCCAGTTCTCCAAGCGCTAAGCTTCGGAAAACTCATATCCGCAGACAGGAAAGGCCGCGTTTCACGCGGCCTTTTTTCATGCCTTCCGTACAGGAGAAACACCTTCTCCCGATAGCCGGCCCGTGTTGCGCGCCGTCGGAGGCGGCCGGTATAGTTTCGCGACCAGAGACGATTCGGCCCATGATCATCTGCCACACGAAAAAGCTCATCTTCATCAAGACAAAGAAAGTTGGCGGAACCTCCTTCGAAATAGCGCTGTCGAAGTTTTGCGGTGACGATTGCGTCATCACGCCGATTACGCCGGAAGACGAGAAACTGCGCATCGATCGCGGCTACAGGGGTGCGCAAAACTACCGGAACACCGCCTGGCCGGCATACGGCATGCAGACCAAGGGCGAATTGTTCAACCACATTCCCGCGCCGACCCTGATGTCGGTGGTGCCGCGCGCAATCTGGGACGACTACACCAAGATCACGATCTTCAGGAACCCGTATGACGCGGTCATCTCGCGCTATTACTGGCATGGCGGCGAGGAGACGGGGATGGCGTTCGACGAGTTCGTGCTGCGCCATCCGCAGATCCTCACGGAGAACACGCTGATCGCACCGCTGTCCGGCGAGGCGAAGCTCGACCGCTACCTCAAATACGAGGATCTCGGCGACGAGCTGGACGACCTCGGCCTTGCCGATGTGCGCGAGGTGTTCTCCACGCTGAAGACGAAGGGCAACCTGCGCCCGACACAGGGCGCCACCGTGCAGGACATCTACCGCAAGTTTCCGCAGGTGATCGACTTCATCGCCGAGGCCTGCGCGGACGAAATCCGGCATTTCGGCTACACCCCGCCGCACGCCTAGAGCGCCTCCGGGCGACGCGAAAGAAGAGGCCATGACAGCTCCGAAACGGATTTTCACCATCACGGCCGGACGCACGGGCACGGCCTGGCTGGCCGATTTCTTCGACACCAACCTTGCGGGCTATCACTGCGTCCACGAGCCGCTGGGGGTGTTCGACTTCGGCCGCACCATGCCCGATATCCGGATCATGCGCGCCTTCAACGAATACGGCAATTGCGACGCCGTGAAGGAGTTCTGGGCCGGCAAGTTCGCCGTCGTCAGGGAGCACGAGCGTTACGCCGAGACCAATCACACGCTGTGCAAATGCGGACTGGTCGAAAACCTCGCGGACAGCGACATCGCCGACGGCACGACGCTGATCATCCTGAGGCGCGACCGGGTCAAGCAGTGCGTCAGCTACATCAACCGCGAGGATTTCGGCAACATAACGATTCCCTGGCAGTGGTACCTGCACCCCAGCTACAAGAACCTGATCGTCAACCCGAAGCCCTTTCTGCAGATGGGGCCGCTGGGCATGCCGCTCTGGTACACCTACGAAATGGACGCGCGGCAGGAATATTACCGGCAGAAATTCGGCGCCCGGCTGAACTTCATCGAGGTCGACCTGGAGACCGCGACGACGGAACAGGGCGCGCGCCAATTCTGGAGCGATCTCGGCTTCGACGGCGCGTGCACCCTGCCGCCGCCGAAAAACGAGAATGTCGGCCCGTCCAACCCGGAGGTCACCGACACGGTCGCCCAGGTCGTCGCCAAGGTGAATTTCGATGCCGCGGAGATCGTCTCCGGCTATCTCGCCGCCGGGCGCTCGCTGGTCTGACCGGCCCTGGAGCCGCTTCCGTATCGCCGAGACTTGCTCTAAATACCCAGCAGCAGCCATCCGGACGACCAGAGCACCATGCCTTCGAAGACCATCGACCACGCCTTTACCGCCAAGAGCCTCACCGGCGCGGCATCCGACCCGACGCATGCCGGGGCGCTCTCCTTCATGCGGCGCAAATACACCAAGACGCTGCGCGGCGCCGACGCCGTCGTCTGGGGCATCCCGTTCGACGCGGCGGTCTCCAACCGGCCCGGCGCGCGGTTCGGTCCGCAGGCGATACGGCGTGCGTCCGCGATCATGGACAACGACCCGCAATACCCGTTCGAGCGCGACCTGTTTTCCGACATGGCGGTGATCGACTATGGCGACTGCCTGCTCGACTACGGCAATCACCAGAAGACGCCGGCGACCATCGAGCGCGAGGCGGCGAAGATCATCAAGTCCGGCGCCTTCCTCGTCACGCTCGGCGGCGACCATTTCGTCACCTGGCCGCTCCTTAAGGCGCATGCGGCGAAGCACGGCAAGCTGGCGCTGGTCCAGTTCGACGCCCACCAGGACACCTGGTTCGACGACGGCAGGCGCATCGACCACGGCTCCTTCGTCGGGCGGGCTGCGCGGGACGGCGTAATCGATACAGCCCACTCGATCCAGATCGGCATCCGCACCCACGCGCCGGAGGATTGCGGCATCGAGATGCTGCACGGCCACGAGATCGACGAGATGAGCGCGGGCGCGATTGCCGCGGCGATCAAAAGCCGCGTCGGCACACAAGCCTGCTACGTCACCTTCGACATCGACTGCCTCGACCCCGCCTATGCGCCGGGCACCGGCACGCCGGTCGCCGGCGGCCCGTCATCGGCGAAGATGCTGTCGGTGCTGCGCCAGCTCGGCGATCTCGACATTCGCGGCGCCGACATCGTCGAGGTCGCGCCGGCCTACGACCATGCCGACATCACGGCGATTGCAGGCGCGGCCGTGGCGCAGCATTATCTCGGCCTGCTCGCCGAGAAGCGCGCCACAGGCCGACGATAAGGCCCCTGCCCGCTCCCGACCTTCAACCGACAGACAGAACAGACAGATGAAACCGAAAATCTATATCGACGGCGAACACGGAACCACCGGCCTGCAGATCCGCCAGCGGCTCGCCGGCCGCACGGACATCGAGGTTCTCTCGATCCCTGAGGCCGAGCGGCGCAACCAGGCAATGCGGCAGGAACTGCTGCGCGCAGCCGACATCGCCATCCTCTGCCTGCCGGACGACGCCAGCCGCGAATCCGTCGCGATGATCGGCGACGCCGGCACGCGGGTGATCGACGCCTCGACCGCTTTCCGCACCGCCGAGGGCTGGACCTACGGCATGGCCGAACTCGACACGGACCAGGCAGAAAAAATCGCGTCGGTGCAGTTCGTCGCCAATCCCGGCTGCTGGCCGCAGGGGCCGATCGCGACGCTGCGCCCGTTGGTCAAGGCGGGCCTCGTCGCGGCCGATTTTCCCGTGACCTTCACCGGCATCACCGGCTATTCCGGCGGCGGCAAGGCGATGATCGCGGATTACGAGGCGATGGGCGACACCGCCCCTCATTACCTGCCCTACGGGCTGACCCTGTCGCACAAGCACCTGCCGGAGCTGAAGCGCTATGCCGGGCTTTCACGCGACCCGCTGATGGTCCCGGTCGTCGGCGATTTCGCGCAGGGCATGGTGACGATGGTGCCGCTGCAGCTCTCCGCGCTGCCGACCGTGCCGACCGGCAAGCAGTTGCACGAGGCCATCGCCGACCATTACGCCTCGCTGACCCACAGCGTCATCGAGGTCGCGCCATTCGAGACCCTTGAGCGCGTGCCCGACCTGCAGCCGGAAGCGCTCAACGACACCGACGGCATGAAGCTCTACGTCTTCGCCAATGACGACCGCGCCCAGGCCGTGCTGATCGCCGTCTACGACAATCTCGGCAAGGGCGCCTCGGGGGCTGCGGTGCAGAACCTGGATTTGATGGTTGGGGGGTAAGCGGCCGTCTCCGCCCGCGGGCGGAGGCACTGTCGCGAGAGGACTCGAGCACTCACCGTGATATCAGGAACTCGGCCACGGCTTGGTAGGCCGGCAGCGAAGTGGGATCGATGAAACCGTTCTGCGCTTGCGGGAAAGAGGCGAGACGCACCAGGACCATCTCGGCTGTCGGGTCGACGTAGATCGTCTGGCCGTGAACGCCGCGCGCGGCGTATGCACCGTGTTCGTTGTGGAACACCCACCACTGGCTGGTGTAGCTGCCATTCGGGATCGTCGGGAAGCCGGCAAACTTGGACTGATCACCGCCGGCGCGGATCTTGCGCGCGACCTCGGCCGGGAACAGCCTCTCGCCGTTGATCTCGCCCTCGTTGAGCATCAGCATGCCGAGGCGCCCGAGGTCGCGGAGACCTGCCGTCACGCCGCCGCCCGCGAAGGGAACGCCCTTGCCGTCGACCGTCTGATAGGCGTCCTGCTCGGTGCCCATGCGGCGCCACAGCCGTTCCGAGGCCAGGTCGGTCACAGCCTTTTCGGTGACGCGGGAAATCATCCAACCCAGCATGTCGGAATTGATCGTCTTGTAATGGAAGGCATCGCCGTGCTCGCCCTCGGGCTTAACCTGCTGAAGGTATTCCCAATAGCCTTCGGGGCCGTCGTAGCCCTCGGGCTTGGGCAGCGGGCTGGCAGCGCGGGAATAGACCCAGATGTCGGCGTTCGGATCCGAGTAGTTCTCGGAGTACTGGACCCCGGTCGTCATATCCATGACTTGCCGGACGGTGGCAGTCGCGAACGCGCTGTCGCCGATCTCGGGGATGACGTCACGCACAAGCAGCGTGTCGTCCAGCACGCCCTCGGCCACGAGGATTTCGCCGAGCAGACCGGTGATCGACTTCGTCATCGACATAATCGCGTGTTTGCCGTCCTCGTCGAGGCAGCCGAAATAGCGCTCGTAGACCACCTGCCCCTTGTGAATGATCAACATACCGTCGGTGTAGTTGGCGTAGAGAGAGTCCTCCCACGTCATCTCTTCGGTGCCGTTCATCGGCATGAAGGTGAGCGCGTCGATCTGGGCGCGCAATTCTGCAAATTCCGCAGGTGTCGGATAATCGAGCGGCACCGGCCCGCCGAGGCCCCGGCTGATCTCTTCCGTCGGCAGGAATTCACGCAGATGGCACACGGACCAGCGGAGCTTGGGGAAGCTGAAGTAATTGGAATCCGGTTGCGTGATCAGCTTGTCCGGCGGCGGCGGAAAACCCTGCATCCAGCCCATCACGTTGGGGTCAGATTCCTGCGCCGAAAGCGGTGCCGATTGCGCATCTGCGCCGGTTGATGCGCCGAATGCCATGGCGACCCCGGCGGCCATTGCGATGAGATTAGAAGTTGACGACAACATTGATGAACCCTCCTGTCCAAGGGGATGCGTCCCGGCCAATGACATTGTCGATCGCTGCTCCTGGAAAGGAGACCGAAACGCCGGCCGTCAGAAACGTGTTGCGGTTGATGATACGGCTGTATTCGAGGAACACGTCATCGGCGAGATGTGCATTGGTGACGCCCGAGACCACGTTTCCGTTGATATCCACGCGGGTCGCCTGGCCGAATTGGACGGGGCTGTTCAACTCGTTCGCCCGGATATGCGCATAGCGCAGGGTCAGGGTGTCGCGCTGCGTCGGCTGAACCCGAAGGGCCAACGTCAGCGCGTTGACATTCGAGTTGATGAAGGTGGAGGCTGATTTGGAACCTGTCGCCCAGGCGCTTGGGCTGCCCTGATAGTAGAGCGGGTCGAACCGTTCGAGTTTCGTTGTGTTCGGATCGTCCCCCGAAAAGGTCTGATAGCCCAATGTGAGGTTCGGGGACCACGGCAGTTTTGCGAAGGTATAACCGGCGGTCACGCGCCCCGCCCAAGCCTCCAGATCGATCCGGTCGTTCCGTTGATAGGCGAAGTCGCCCGTGAAGGTCCAATTCTCCAGAGCGCCCGCAAACGGGTTCGTCTTGGCGTAGAAGCCGAGCGTATTGGTCCCCTCACGTGCGCCCGGTGTCACCGTGGGTGCACCGATCCCGCCCGGCGCGGCCTGCGGATAGGGAGAATCGGAATTTAGCACATTCACGAATGTCGCCCCGAGATAGCCGCCCTGCGGGTCGTCGAAGCGCAGATCGAAGCCGGCGAGCTCGTTCTTGCCGTCCGTCGATGGCAGTTCGTTGGGGTTCAGGTAGAAAGCGGTTCCGGTGACACCGCCATAGGACAACCGTCCGATCGCGGCCATTTCCCATGCCTTGCGCGGCCCGAGCTTCAGCGCGCCGCGCTCGAAACCGCTCGTCGCCCCGTTCGCGATCAGCATGCCGGTGCCGAGCGCCAGTTCGCGGGGGCCGATGGAGAAGTCGTAGGACAGGTCCGGAGCGAGATCGCCGCGGATACCGATATAGGCCTCCTCGAGCGTGGTGGCGCCCGTATCGCCCGTATCGAAGGCGTCTGTCCCCCATGTGTAGGACGAGACCGCCGAGACTTTGCCGTAGAGAGCCGTCCCGCCATCGAACTGGTATTCGAAGCTCAGGCCGGGCTTTATGTAGCCTTCCAGCCACTCCGTGTCGGGGTCGAATCCGCTTCCCGGCGCGGTCGTCGCGGCGAGGTCCCAGAACAGATTGCGTTCGCTGACGCCGTTGACGCCCGCCTGCAGATGCGCCCGGACGGTCAGCCCGTCGGCATCGTGGAGCAGCATCGGGTCTTTCGGTTTTTCGTCGGCCGAGGCGCTTGCCGCGATCAGGAAGAATGTCGCGAACCCCGCCAACCTTGATCCGGGTCTGTCCGAACGAAGCCGCAAAGTCGTTTCAACCTTGGCTTTTTGCCCCCGTAAAGAGGGTTCTGCCTGACCGGTTCCTGTCATCATGACACACACCATTACGTAGGGTCATTGACAATGGTAGACAGTCCCAAATAGTTGTCGATGCTACCGCCGCCCATTTTGGGCGCAACGTGCTCAACAGGCGGATACCCTTGGGGGCTGCATGCCGAAGCGGGAAGACGCAGAGACCCTTTTCGTCAAGGAGAATTTCGGGCTTGTCTGGCCCGAACACCTGAGAGCTTTCACGCACCTCCTCGTGCAGCTTCGCGCCCGGTTCGACGGCGACCTCGAACTGTTGCTGGTGCTTGCGGTAATCGGCGAAAGAACGAGACCGGAGGACTGGTCGCCGGAACTGCTGACATACCAGCAGTTGACCCGGGGCGCCGGCCGCGAACACTGTCAGGTGCCGATCAACATCCAGTCGATCGCAGACTATTCCGGCATCGCCCGCGAGACCGTGCGACGCAAGGTGAAGGTCCTTCAGGAAAAAGGCTGGGTCGGGCGCGACGAAAAGGGCAATCTGTATGTTTCGCGCCAGGCCGCAAAAGACCTCGAAGACGCTACCAGCGAAAGTATATCCTATTTGGCGACCATGTTGCGCGTGTTTGACGCCGCCGGCCGAAGCTGAAGCTTCTCACGGGTCCGCGCAGTCCGGGACCCTTGAGCGCGTGCCGGACCTGCAGCCGGAAGCCTTCAACGGCACCGACGGCATGAAGCTCTACGTCTTCGCCAACGACGACCGCGCCCAGGCCGTGCTGATCGCCGTCTACGACAATCTCGGCAAGGGCGCCTCGGGTGCCGCGGTGCAGAATTTGGGGCTGATGGTTGGGGGATAGCGGAGACAGCTGTCGCGCATCTGGAAGTCAGTGGCACCGGCGCTGCGCTATAATCGCCTCAGAACGCCTTCGCGACCTGTACTTGCACTTCGCGTTTTGCCGTTCTGCCAAAGCCTCGTTGTTGCAGACCATGCTGCGATCAACACGCGCTGGCTAGCAGTAACCTCCCGATCAGAGTCCCTCCGCAGTTAGATTATGGCGCCGCAACTTCAATTGGTATCAAGGGTGAAGCTCCCTTTGCGGCTCGGCCTTTATTTAAACAAAGATCGCGCTTGCGACAACGCCGCGGATGCCTATCGTGGCGGTCTGTGCAGAACGAAATAGATTTATCATACAGAGCGCGATTAACAAACGTTGTTAGTTGTGCTATTATATTCTTAACATGTAGTGATTGTATTTGGGGTCCTTCAATGGCTTCTGTATCTAAATTCGCTACTACGTTGTTTTTTCTTATTATTATGGCTGGGTCTGCTTTTGCATGCTCGGGCAATGGCTGCGAGTATTTCTCATACCGCGTCTCGAACGGCTGCGTTTACCTATCAAACGCTCATAGCTCCAAAGAACTTCGCGCGGTAGGGACAAGAGCAATACCGCAATATGTTTTCTACGTCCCTCCAAATTCAACAGTACCAGCTTCTGCTATGGGCGGATGCATGGGTGGATGGTATCGCGAGTACCAAGTTACATTAAGGCGATAACTATAGGTTCTCTCTGAAATTGGAGTGGCTTGATGTTTCGGATTTTATCTATGCTTTTGCTTTTAACTGCGTCACAACCAGTAAGTGCGGGCGAATGCGACGCCCCCAATGCTCGCGGCAGCTATTGTCGCTCATGCTCAAGCTGTAGAACGTTTTTGAGAAATGGAGACTTGTATTTGGAGTGCCGCTGCAATCGAAAATCGAAAGGAATACTTGGCACTCCCAAGCAGCGAAAATCTCAGATTAACCTAGACCGTTGCGTAGGCACGATTCGAAACGACGGAGGCAAATTGCGATGCAGTGGATAAATCGGCGGACCACAAAATTTAGTTTTATTTTTTTATCCCAGCTATCACTGCTCTTTTTAACAGAAATTTCAAATGCTGAAAACATAAGGGTAGGACTTCGTAATTTTACGTCATTTGATTATGTTTTTGAATATTCTGATAACGTGTGTGGCGTCGATTTCACTATTGGGATTGCCTCTGACGACACTCGCTATGTTCATATTTGCTCAAGCGGCGTGACCGACGACGGCTACGGCTCCATAAACTATCGGAAGCAAGGCAATACAAGCTGGACACAAAAAAATTTGATAAGCGATGGCGACATAGTAAATCTGAACTAGGCTTTACACTCAGGATAGGATACTTTTTTCTAGCGTTTATGGCCGTTGGATGTAGGCACTTTTCACATTCTCCCAACCCCTTGCTTTCTCTTTAACTCTCCCCTTTTCTTTATCCACCGCTCCTGCCCGTCCCTTAGCCTGATCCTGTAACCACACAGGACGGCATTTGATGAACTGGGCAGGCGCAATCGCGAAGAACCGCGACGACCTTCTGGAGATCGCCACACGCCTGTTCGTGCTGGCGGGCATCCGCACCGGGCGCACGGTCATCGCGCTGCCCCGCCATCTGCGCATCCGCATCCTCGCCCTTTTGCGCCCCGCCGAATTCGCGGCGCGGCGGCTGATCGCGATTGCCGCGTGCAAGCTGGTGGTGGTTGCGGTGCGCTCTGTCGTAGAGCGCGAAGAGCGCGCCCCTAGCTCCGTCATCCTCGGCCTTGAGCCGAGGACCCATTCCGTGAAGCCGGCGACTTCCGCAAAGATGAAGAACAAGGCTTCTTCTTCAATTGTAGTTTCCCTTCATGACGCTCACGGAATGGGTCCTCGGGTCAGGCCCGAGGATGACGTGCGGGGGATGACATCGCCCCTAGTCGCCAAGACCCCGCGAGGCAACGCCCTCCCCGCCTTCCCCCTGTTCGATCCGTTCAAGCGCTTTGGCCATCCCTGGCTGGAAGACGGCGAAGACGGTCAGGCCGGGGCATGGCTAGCCCCACAAACCGCCCTCGCGCCGGACGATCCAATCGACGCGCGGGCGCTGTACGGCCGCATACTGGCGCTGGAGCGGGCGCTGCAGGATCTGGACGGCCAGGCCGCACGGCTCGCCCGCTGGCGGGCACGGCGGACCCAAGAAAATTGCAGACCGAGACGCTTCAGCCCGTTGCGTCCGGGCCGTCCGCCCGGCTGGCGCAAGTGGCCGAAAACGGCGCTGGAAGAAGTGCTCAAGGAGTGCGATTTCCTCGCCCGCGACGCGTGGAACACGTCGTGAGTCGCCAGGACAGCGGCTTGCCGCTTACGAACGAAAAAACTGTGTTGCAATCCGCCTTTCGAGGAAGCGCGGAGACGATGGCGCGCGCCTTATCTCTCCCCTTGCGGGAGCGAAAGCCTTTTCCTGCATTTACGAGGGCATGCCCGAGTAAGTGCTTGGAAAAGGCAAGTGAGGGGCAAAAGCGCCGATGCCGGGCCCCTCTCCGCCTGTGTCGAATATCGCGAGCCCCTCTCTTGCAAAAACCAAGGACTTGGCTGCCGCCAAGCCCGGGTTTTTGCTTTCTCTCCCGCAAGGGGAGAGAAAAAGCGCGGTCAATCCCTGACGCCGACCATTTCGAGACGGTGCGGCGAACCGTCGGAGAGCGGCAGCGGGCCTTTCAGCGCGCGCCAGTGCGCCACGGCGAAGCCGAGCACGACCAGCGCGGTGGCCTGGTGGAGAAGCGCCCAGCTCATCGGCACATAGGTCAAGAGCGTGACGATGCCGAACACCGCCTGCAGCGTGACGAGGCCGAACAGGATGACGGCGCGGCGGGCATGGGTCGAGCGTGGCGACCAGCGCAGGGCGACGATCATGTGCAGCGCCGCGGCCAGCCAGACGACATAGGCGAAGGTGCGGTGGACGAACTGGACGATGGCCGGCGTGTCGAAGACGTTGCGCCAGCCGAGAGCCGCATCCCAATGCGCCGCCGGGAAGAAGCCGTTGTCCATCGTCGGCCACTCGTTGAAGACGAGGCCGGCGTCGAGGCCGGCGACCAGCGCGCCGAGATAGATTTGAATGAACACGAGCACCACCAATATGCCCGCCGCCTTGTCGGACCGCGAGGTCGGCTTCAAATCCGGCGCATGCGGCGCGATCCAGCGCGCCACCGCCATGCAGGCGGCAAAGATGAAGCTCGCCATCATCAGGTGGACGGCAAGCCGGTAATGGCTGACGTCGACGCGTTCGGTCAGGCCCGAGGAGACCATCCACCAGCCGATGAAGCCCTGCAGGCCGCCAAGCGCGAAGATGCCGGCAAGCGGCCACTTGATGCGGGCGTCGAGCCGGCCGGTCGCCCAGAAGAAGATCAGCGGCAGCGCGAAGACGACGCCGACGCCGCGCGCCAGCAGGCGGTGGCCCCACTCCCACCAGAAGATGCCCTTGAACTCGGCCAGCGACATGCCCTTGTTGACCTGCTCGTATTCCGGGATCTGTCGGTATTTGGCGAATTCCTCCTGCCACTCGGCCTCACCAATCGGCGGGATGACGCCGTGGATCGGTTTCCACTCGGTGATGGAAAGGCCGCTATCGGTCAGCCGTGTCGCGCCGCCGACGACGACGAGCGCGATCAGCACCAGCAGCATGACATAGAGCCAGCCGCGCACCTGGGCGCGGTGGCGCAGTTCGACCGTCTGGGCAGCGAGGGAATTCGGATGCGATTGCGGTTGGCCGGGGGCGGCCGTATCAAGGGAGGTCATGGTCATTCCGAAAGCCTGTTTGGCGGTGACATAGCGCCCGCATGCTTCCGTGTGAAGCGGCCACTTGCCGCAGAAGCGGGATTGGCTTTGCCGGACGGGATGCTAAATAGCCGGTCTAACGGGAAGACAAACAATGCCCCCACGGCTGAAACGATTCATCGGCATGCTGATCCTCTTGGCGCTGGTGATCCTCTACGCGCTGATCGCGACCACGGTCGCCTCCTACCGGCTGGCCGAAAGCCCGTGGTACATCCACCTCGCCTTCTTCGCGATTTCCGGCCTGTTGTGGGTGCTGCCGGCGATGGGCATCATCAGCTGGATGGAGCGCAAGCCGAAAGGCCAGGACACCACACGATAGGCCGCTACACGGTAACGAACTTGCGGCCGAAATTGGCCGGCGGAACCGTGATCCCGGTCAGCATGGTCTCGACATATGAGACGCGCTGGTAGTTGCCGTTGACCGAGATGCGCGGCAGCGCCTGCATGTTGGCCGCATGGCCGGGCATCAGGAGGCCGTGCCGGGTCGTCACCGCGGTGTCGAAACCGGCTTGCCGCGCGATCTCCACCTCCCGCGCGCCGGCGGCGCCCGGGCCGCCATAGGGAAAGGCGAAGTGACGCGGACGCTCGCCGAGGCGCTCGGCCAGCACGTCGCGCGAACGGACGATCTCCTCTTCGGCGCGTTCGCGCGTCAGCCGGGCGAGCTGGAAATGGTTCATGGTATGCGCGCCGATCGTGCCCAGCGGCTCGGCCTGCACGCGCTGCAGCTCGTGCCAGGCCATCAGAGCCTCCCGGCGATGGGCATCGCGGTCGACGCCATGGGCCTCGCACAGCCGCCGCGTCCAGGCGCGCTGCGCGTCCTCGTCGATCTCGTTGAGGCCGTGGTTCATCAGCGCGGCATAGGCCGCGTGCTTTTCCCGATCCGTCCGGCAGGCAAACGTCTTGCGGCCGTCCGGCGTGTCGAACCCGACCGCGTCGTTCCGCTCGACGATCTTTTCCAGCAGTTCCCACCACAGATCGGCGTCGCCGTCGGTCAGGCCGGGGCTGACATAGATGGTGAAGGGAACGTCGTGGGCGCGGAACACCGGCGCGCCGTGGACGAGGTTGTCGCGATAGCCGTCGTCAAGCGTCACGGACAGGTAGCGCTCGTCGGCATGGCCGCTCTTCAGGCGGTCGGCGACCTCGTCCATGCTGACGAAGCGGGCGCCGTCCCGCTTCAGGTCATCGAGAAGCCGGTCCAGGAAGTCCGGCTCGACATGCAGCAGCCGGTTGATGCCGGCGCCGCCGTCGTCGGGGCGCACATGGTGCAGCATCAGGATGGCGCCGACGCCGCGGAGCAAGGGACCAAACGCGGACGACAGCCCGCTGAAGCGGACGCCGTTCATGAACGCCTTGCGCATAAAGGTTTTGATAACCGACATCGCAATCTCGGACCGTTTTGTAACGCCTTTTGATCGAAGGGAAGGAAATTTGAAACCCGGCTTTGCCATAGTTGCCAGCAAAGGATTGAGACATGGTTGACACCCGCGCAATGGCATTTCCACAGTCCGTCGCAGCCCAACCAGGCAGCAGCCGTGTGCGTATCGCCCTGCATACGAACCGCAACGCAGCCCTGGCCGCCGTCGACACGCTTCCCGAGGATATCGTCTGTTCCGGATTCCAGAGCCCGGACTTCCTGCGCGCATGGCTGCATCATTCGCCCTACGAACCGTCCTACCTGACTTTCGTGGCGGAAGGCGCCGGACCGGTTCTGCTGCCGCTGGAACTTGGAAGGGGGCAGTTGCTGTCCTATTCGGGAGAACGCCATGCGAACGCGAACTTTCCGGTCGGTCGGGCGGAAGACATCGCGGCGCTGGCCGCAGCGGGCGAAAAGGCCATCGTCTCGGCTCTTCGCAATGCCAAGCCCAAAGGCCACGCCATCCTGCTGGAGCGGCAGCTTGAGGATAATCGAGGCATCCCCAATCCCTTCGTTTTCGAGCAATCGGCGATCAGCCCCAATCCTTCGCTGGCGCTGTCCCTCGAGGGCGGTTTCGACGCCGTGCTGTCGCGACATTCCGCGAAACGCAAACGCAAGCGTTTCCGCCAGCAGGAACGCGACTTCGAGACGATAGGCGGATATCGCTACGTGTCCGACGTCGCTGCCGATGACGTACCGGATGTCCTGAAACGGTTTTTCATGATGAAGGCGGCCTATTTCGAAGCCACGGGCATTCACGATGTGTTCGCCGACGGCTATGTGCAGACGTTCTTCAGCGAGTTGTTTGTCGAAGGCACGAAGAGCGAGCCGCAAACGCGCGTGCTGAAGGCTCTTGAAGCCGAGGGAAAGATCATCGCCATCGTCGGCTGCAGCGTTCACGACGGCCGGATGATCGCGGAATTCGCGAGTTACGACACCGCCTATTCCCATTGCAGCCCGGGCGATCTCTTGTTTTTCCTGATCATCCGCGAGGCTGCTGAAAACGGCCTCGATATTTTCGACTTCAGTGTCGGCGACGCATTCTACAAGCGCGGCTGGTGCGAGATCGAAACATGGCAGCGCGACACGGTGATACCGCTCAATGCGATGGGTCGGATGATTGCCACCACCACCGCCGTGCGCGGCAGCGTGGTGCGCTCGATCAAAGCCAATCCGCAGATATGGAACGCGGTGAAAGAAGTCCGCAAACGCGTGCCGCTGTTGCGCTAGGCCCCGTCAGCGGGCATAGGCGCGGCGCGGTTCCGGTGGCCGGGGCTCCTCGCCTGCCGCCGTCGCGGTCACCAGCATGAGATCCTCGAACCCGCCGTCGACAAGCTTCTCAGCCGTTTCGACGATTTCCGGTGCCTTCGGATTGACCACCGAAAGCGCGATACAGCTACCGGTCCCGGCAACGCGCTTCAGAGCGTCTGCGTCCGTCGATCCGCATTCGATAACGACGATGTCGTAGGCCGAAACCAGCGAATCCAGAACAATCGGCAGGCGTTCCAGACCACGCCGGGCGCGCTCAAAATCCGCGATCCCGGTCGGAATGACGTGCGCGGCGGTCGCCATATCCGCATAAATGACGTCGGAATAGGACGAAGAAGCCGCCAGGAGATCGGTGATGCCAGGGCAGTCGGCATCCTCCAGCATGCGCCTGGATGCTGCGCCATCGATCGACAGATCAACAAGCACGGTCCGCAGCCCCCGGCCCGCGAGGTCCCGCGCCAGGGCCACCGACGCCGCAGCGCCGGCATCGCCTTCCGGCGACACGAGAATGGCGCGATCGGCGCCGGTTTCGATCAGCCGCGCGGCAAGGGCGGCAACGCCGTAATTGTCATTGGCCGCAGTCTTGCCGGCATCGCCCTCCGCCAAGGTCTCATCCGTCCCGGATGCATCAACCTCCGTCGGCGCAACAGGCACCACCGCTCCCTGCCCGGCTACAGCCGCGGGCTCGATTCTGGCCACGGCCGGCACGGCAACAGCCGCCGGAGCGAACGCCCTGCCGGAGAACAGCTCGCGCATCAGCGTCGCCAGCATCATGACGATGATCGACACGAAGAACGCCGCACCAAGCATCGGGATCATCTTAGGGAAGGACGGGCTGGCGGGAACGACGGCGCGCGAGATCAGGCGCGCCTTGGCCGGCGCATACTGATCCTCGTCGCGCGATGCCGCTTCGCGATACCGCACGAGATAGCTTTCGAGCAAGGCTCGCTGCGCCTCCGCCTCGCGCTCGAGGGCGCGCAGTTGCACCTCGCTCTCATTGGCATTGGCGGCGGCGGCTTTCAACTCGGCTACGCGCCCCATCAATTCTTCTTCGCGTTCCCGCGCGAATTCGGCCTCACTGCGGATGCCAGTCAGAACCTTGCGCGCCTCATCGCGGATCTGACGCGACAGGTCCTGCAATTGCGAGCGCAATCCCCTGATGCGTGGATGGCCGGGCAGCAGCGTTGTCGACAAGTCGGCGATCTCCGAATTGAGCGCGATTTCGCGTTCGCGCAGGCGGCCGATGAGCTGCGACTGGACGACATCGGGCAAGGTATCGATCGACGCGCCACGATCGAGCGCGGCCTGAATGTTGTTCGCCCGCGCTTCCGCATTGGAGCGTTCGGCGCGGACGCGGGTCAGTTCCGTGCTCAATTCGGCAAGCTGCTGGGTCGCGAGAGACGAATTGTTCTGCCCGAGGAGCAGATCCGAGGAGGAGCGAAAGCCGGCGACGGCGGCCTCGGCCTCGCGCACGCTGTCCTGCAAATCGGCGATCTCGTCGGCCAGATAGGCCACCGCCTTGCCGGTGCTTTCCAGTTGAGACTTGCTCTCGAGCGCCAGATAGGCTTCGGCCAGCGCGTTCGGGAAACGGGCGGCGAGTTCCTTGTCGCTTGACTTGAACGTGATCCCGATCACGCGGGAGTTGGGCACGGCATAAACCTGCAGGCGATCCTGGATAGCGTCGAGAACCCGCTTTTCGGAAGAGACAAGCGACGGGTCCTCGACCAGCCCGAGCGCGACAAGGCCCGACTTGAGGCTCGACATCGTCTTCTTCCCGCCGAACTCGCTGTTCTCGTCGAGATTCAATTCGCCGGCGACCCGCATCAGCAAATCGCTGGAGGTCAGGATTTCCACCTGGCTGGTCACGCCTTCGCGATCGAGCAGCGACGAATCCGGCGATTGCGCGGTGTCGGATTTCGGACGGGTGAATACGGATTCGCTGGATTCGATGAGGATACGCGCGTCGGACGTGTATTGCGGCGTCATTTTGGTAAGCGCAAAGAAGGCGAGCCCGGTCAACACTATGGCACTACCCAGGATCCGCAGCCGGCGACGCCAAAGCGCGCCGAACAACATGCCGATATCGATATCGGCATCCTGCGATCTCGTCTCGTCTCGTGGCATGACATTCTCCGGGGGATTCAGATCCATGACCGCATGGTGTAAATGAACATGGTTTCTGCGAGGTAAATGGCGCAGCCGCGCTCTTTTCGGCTCGACAAAGCCGCCTCCTGCCTGCGCTTTTACCGGTCATTAACCCTAACGGATCGATAACGGGACACAGCCGCGAACGCGGTTTCCGCAATCTCTCGGGGTAAGTGATGATCCGGCATCGACGCAGTGGGCCAGCCCTTGTTGCGAGCGCTATCGCAGTCGTTCTGCTTGCCGGCTGTACCGGCTACCGGCCGGCGCCGCCGGCCTTTCACGAAGCGATCAACCAACCCTACATGCTCGGCGCAGGCGACAAGGTGCGCGTGACCGTGTTCGGCCAGAGCGACCTGACAAACACCTATTCGATCGACCAGTCCGGCTACATCGCCTTTCCGCTTGTTGGCGCCGTACCGGCGCGCGGGCGCACCGTGCAGCAACTGGAAGCCGATATCGCGGCACAATTGCGCAAGGATTACCTGCGCAATCCCGACGTCTCCATCGAAGTGGATCAGTACCGCTCGATCTTTCTCATGGGCGAAGTGGGCGCAGCAGGGCAATATGCCTATTCGCCGGGGATGACGGTCCAGAATGCGATCGCCACCGCCGGCGGTTTCACGGCGCGCGCAAACCAGGTCAACGTTGACATCACCCGCCAGATCAACGGCAAGGTGATGACCGGGCGCGTGATGATCAGCGATCCGCTGCTGCCCGGCGATACCGTTTTCGTACGCGAACGTCTGTTCTAGGAGCAGGACCCACCAGGCAATGTCAAACGCCGATTCCCTGCGCATCGTTCACGTGCTCCGCGCACCCATGGGCGGCCTGTTCCGCCATGTGCGCGATCTTGCCGAAGCCCATGCGGCCGAGGGGCACGCGGTCGGCGTGATCTGCGACTTGGCGGGAACGCCCGGTTACAACGAGGCGATAGCCGCCGAACTGGCTAAGGAACTTCCGCTCGGCCTGCATCGCGCGCAAATGCAACGCGAAGTCGGGCTTGGCGACGTGTTCGGCGCCGGCGCCATTCTGAGAATTATCAAGCAATTGCAACCGGATGTCCTGCATGGGCATGGCGCGAAGGGTGGTGTTTATGCCCGCGCGATCGGTTCACTGGTACGGGCAGAAAGGTCTCGCGTCGCCCGTCTCTATTCGCCGCATGGCGGCAGCCTCCACTACGATCCGGGTTCCCGGTCCGGCCGGATTTACTTCCGGGTCGAGCACCTGCTGGAGCGACTCACCGATCACATCCTGTTCGTCGCCGATTTCGAGCAACGAGCCTATGCGGAGAAGATCGGCGATCCCGGATGCCCATGGACGGTCAACTACAACGGTTTGCAGGATGCCGAGTTCGATCCCGTGAAACCGGCGGCATCTGCCGCCGGTTTTTTGTTCCTGGGCGAAATGCGGATGCTGAAAGGCCCGGATCTTTTCCTCAAGGCCCTGGCTACGCTCCGCGCCGACGCATACCCCGACGTCCGCGCCGTCATGGTGGGGGACGGGCCGGATGCGGGTGCGATCCGCGCAATGGCGAACGATCTCGGCCTTGGTGCGGCCGTTGCCTTTCATCCGCCGATGAAGGCGCGCGAAGCATTCGCAATGGCAAAGGTCTTCGTCATGCCGTCGCGAGCCGAGGCCCTGCCCTATGTTGTGCTCGAGGCGCTCGGCGCCGGCGTGCCGATGATCGCCAGCGCCGTTGGCGGCATTCCCGAAGTTTTCGGCACCGACAATCCGGCGCTCGTTGAGCCCAAAGCCGGTGATCTCTCCAGGGCAATGGCGGCCGCTCTCGCCGATCCCGCCGCGTTGCAGGCGGCCATGCCAAGTCGCCAATCCCTCAAGACGCGCTTCTCCGCAAACACCATGGCCGCCAATGCGATGGCCGCCTATCGCCAAGCTGTCGCGCTTCGAAACGGATATCCTGGCCAAAACGGCGCTCTATCAAGCGTTTCTTAGGGCATTTGCGGTATTTGAGCCTCGCACCAGCTGCGAAGGCGAGCCATGAACGAGTTTGATCCGCGTTTGATACAGGACGCGCAGACGGACAAGGAAACCGGCGAGAAGCCGACCAAGGGCGCAAGCTCGCTCGATCCGCTTGCCCAGCGGATCGCAGGCGAATTGCGCATCGACACGATTTCGCCTTTCAAGGTGAGCGCCTTTTTGCGGATCGGCGAGTTTCTGGGCCTTTCCGCTATCGCAACCGCGATCATGGCGGCCTATCTCGGCATGTCGCTGTTCTGGTACTACGCGCTTGCCATCACGAGCGGCAGCGCGCTCTATGTCCTGCTGGCGGAAATCCTGAACAGCTACGAAATGCGCGCGCTGCAAAGGCCCTTGCGCTGGTTTCCGCGCCTCGCGCTTGCCTGGGCGGCAACCTTCGCGCTGCTCGCGCTGGCCGGCTTCCTCCTGAAGATTTCGGACGAGTTCAGCCGTTTCTGGAGCGGTTCGTGGTTCCTCGGCGGAATCGCTTTCCTGCTGGCGAGCCGCATGATGCTCTCGGCGCGTATCCGCAAATGGGTGCGCGACGGCACGCTCGAGCGCCGCGCGGTGATCGTCGGCGGCGGCAAACCGGCAGAAAAGCTGATCCGCGCTCTGGAAATGCAGGGCGACAACGACATCCGTATCTGCGGAATCTTCGACGACCGCGACGACGAGCGCTCGCCGCCGGTCGTCGCCGGCTATCCCAAGCTCGGCAATATCGAGGAACTCGTGTCCTTCACGCGGAAAGCGCGCGTCGACATGCTGATCGTATCGCTGCCCCTGGACGCGGAAGACCGCGTGCTGACCATGCTGCAGAAGTTGTGGGTGCTGCCGGTCGATATCCGCCTTTCGGCGCATTCCAACCAGTTGCGTTTCCGGCAGCGCACCTATTCCTTCATCGGTTCTGTGCCGATGCTCGATATCGCCTACAAACCGATCCGCGACTGGGATTCGGTGGCCAAGCGGACCTTCGATATCGTGTTCTCGCTGCTCGGCATCACGATCTTCTCGCCGGTGATGCTGGCAACAGCGATCGCCATCAAGCTCGACAGCAAGGGGCCGGTGATCTTCAAGCAGAAGCGCTACGGCTTCAACAACGAGGAAATCTGGGTCTACAAGTTCCGCTCGATGTATACGGACCAGTGCGACCCGACCGCTCGGGCGATGGTGACGAAGGGCGACCCGCGCGTCACACGTGTCGGGCGCTTCATCCGCAAGACCTCGATCGATGAGTTGCCGCAGTTCTTCAATGTGCTGCGCGGCGAACTATCGCTGGTCGGGCCGCGCCCCCACGCGATAACCGCGCAGGCTGCGGACCGCCTCTACGGCGAGGTCGTCGACGGCTATTTCGCCCGTCACCGCGTCAAGCCGGGCGTGACCGGCTGGGCGCAGATCAATGGCTGGCGCGGTGAAACCGACACCGACATCAAGATCCGCCGGCGCACGGAATTCGATCTCTACTACATCGAGAACTGGTCAGTGCTGTTCGATCTCCGGATCCTGTTTCTCACGCCAGTCCGGCTGCTCAATACGGAAAACGCATATTGACGGCCGCAGCGCTTGCCCTGACCCACACAGCGGCGAACCGGGCGCTGAATGCGCTTCTGGTGGCGACGGCCGTTTGGCTCGGCGTATTCCTGTCCGGGTTCGTCCTTTCCGAACCGGCGCCCTATGAACTGGTTATGGCCACACTGATCGGTGCCTGGGCCATCCTCGGGATGACGATTCCGCGCAGCGTCATGACGTTGCTTGTGCTCCTCATCGTCTTCAATACCGGCGGCATCATTGCGATGATGCAGATGAACGAATGGGGCGATGCTCCGCTCTACAACGCGGTTTCGCTGTTCCTGTCCCTCACGGCTGTCTTTTTCGCCTCCCTGATCGCCGCGCGCCCGGCGATGCTCGGTGTCATTTTCAGCGGCTGGGCGGCGGGTGCGGTCGTGACGGGGCTGGCGGGAATCATCGGATATTTCGGCGCCCTGCCCGGTACGGAAGTCTTCACGCTGTACGGAAGGGCCAAGGGCATGTTCGAGGACCCGAATGTCCTGTCACCCTTCCTGGTGCTGCCAACGCTTTGGTGCCTCTACACGATCCTGACCGGTCGGGCCCGGCAGATCCTGCTGACCCTTCCCGCTCTCGTGGTTCTTCTGTTGGCGCAGTTCCTCTCATTCTCGCGCGCTGGCTGGGGCCTGGTCGTCGTCTGTTCGGCGCTGCTGGCAGCCGGCCTTTTTCTCGGGAGCGCGTCGGGGCGCTTTCGCTTGCGTATCGTGCTGATGAGCGTATTCGCCTTCGCGGCTGGGGCGGCCATCATTGCTGTCGCCCTGCAACTCGATGCGGTGCAGGGGCTGTTCACCGAACGCGCACGGTTGCTTCAGGACTATGACGCAGCGCGCATGGGACGGTTCGAGCGACACTGGATCGGTTTCATGGCCGCCACCGAAAAGCCGTTCGGCACCGGTCCCTACCAGTTTGCGCTGACCTATGGCGAAGATCCGCACAATGTCTGGCTAAAAGCGCTGTTTGCCTATTCCTGGCTCGGCTTCGCTGCCTATGTGACGATGGTCGTGCTTACCCTCGCCGGAGGATTCCGAATCCTTTTTCGCGACCGTCCGTGGCGGCCTTTCCTGCTGTGCGCCTACATCACCTTCTTCGGCCATGTCGTGATCGGCAACGTGATCGACACCGACCACTGGCGTCACTTCTACGTGCTCGTGGGCATTATCTGGGGTTGCATCGCGCTCGAGGCGCAGCACATGCGGGGCCTGAAAAGAGAAGGACCGGCCTTAGCGGCGAGATCCGAACCTCAGACGGACTAACTGCGTTCGCGGTCCGAACAATCCGCATCATCCAGGCCAGACTGTCACGCGGGCAGACAAAATCCTCCGGCACCTCAACAGGGAAGGCGATCGCGGCTCGCTAAACAGTCTGTCGACCCTAGACCTCCAAACCTTTGTTTTCTCGCCGGTCTCCTCAACGTATCGCCATATGGCTGAACCGTATTCCGAAGAGTGCGAACGACAAGATCCAGAACAAGCCGCTGGCGACAAGCAGCGGCGAAGCCGGCTCGATAGCGTATGCGAAGCGCAGGATGACGCTCGTGGCCAGTGCCGCATAGATCGCCATGATCGCGCGATCCGCACGCAGCTTGCGGCCGGTATGACCAAGACTCGCACGGGTCATCACGGCGAGTGTCATCATGCCGATCGCGCCTGCGGTCAGGAGATGCAAGGCCCCGGCTGGCGGAATGCGATCCGGGGCATGGATTGACAAAGCCACCGCGATCATCCCGACCGGGAGAAATGCATATGCGACGTGCAGGATCGCCACCAGGCCTTCAGAGAAGATCTGCCAGCCCTTCCAACGGGCAAGACGGACAAGGTTGAGTAAACCGGCCAGACCGAGAGCGATGGCCGCGGCGAAGTCATCCGGTGCGACAATCCAAGTCAGGAAAGCAGCAGCCGACGCAAGGATAGTCAATCCGTCATACCTGCCGAACGGAACCGGAAAGGAGTCCGACCCTTTCTGGGCAAGCCAGTTCCGCGTGAAGCTCGGCACGATCCGCCCGCCGATCAGCATGATCAGGAGAAGGATGACCGAGATCCCGCCGCGTTGGCTGTAATCACTCGTTCCGGTTATCGCGACCTCGTAATGAAATGCCATGTTGGCGGCGGCGAACAGTATCACGAGCATCAGGACCCGCAGGTTCCGGTAGTTGCGTCCGGCGACGAGTTCCCGCGCAATCACGAAGATCAACCAGACCGTAAACGCCAGATCGACAGCGGCAATCAGTAACGCATCCGCTTCCGCGGAGACCGCTACCGCAATGCGCCCGGCGACCCACAGCAGGAACAGGACCAGCAACCGCCAGCCGGAGACGGGAAGCCGCTTCGTCCAGTTGGGCACCGCTGTCAGCAGGAAGCCGGCGATTACCGCTCCGGTGTAGCCGAACAGCAATTCATGGATGTGCCAGTCCACCATCCCGAAAGCCGGGGAAATGACATTGACGCCGGAAAGCGCGGCCACGAAGATCGCCACCACCAGCGCCGCCCAGGTCGCGGCGGCGAGGAAGAAGATCCTGAATCCCTGCCGCAGGATGGCAGGCATGTCCGCATGCCCGGCGGCGATCCGCTCGCCGGTTTTCAGAACGCGCGCCATGTCGCGGCCGCACTCCCTGCCAGACGTTCAGGCTGCATCTCGGGTCCGCCGTCGCGCTGCGATGGATTGGAGCGCCCATTGCGTGACCACCTTCGCATCCGGTTTCAGAAACGTGCCGATACCGGCTGCGAATTCGTTCCAGAACGGCTCGTAGGTTTTGCGCACCGCTGTCAACACCGGCACGCCGAGGCCACAAGCGTTTTCGATGACACTGCGGAATCCATGCCCGTCGGACTCACCCTTGCCGAAGCGATTGAGGACAAGGAGATCTGTACTGGGCTGGACCACCGAGAGCAGGCGACCGGAGACATCCGCCAGAGCTTGCGGATCGAGCCGGCAACCGCGCGACCCCGTACCAAGGGCCTGCGTGATGCGCATTTGCACACCGCTGGAAACGTCCTCCAGGAAGGTCGCGGGACAACAATCCGGCCCGTCCGGCGTCTCGCGCTGCAAATAGCCGGCCACCGGATAGCCTCGCGACTGAACGGCGCGCACAACCGCTTCCAGAAGCGCGTCGATCCTGACGCCCTCGTCGAACCGCACAGCGGCAATGGCGATCTGCTGATCTTTCATATGAGAATTCCTTTCGAAGTTCCCGCCAGTTGCGGGCAGAATGCAAGAAAGCCAAGCGCGTCGCCCGGCGCGACCTGCGCCCGGTCAGGGGGAATGACCGCAAGGCCGTCAGCCTGCCCTAACGCGTAAAGCGTTCCGGAACTGCCGTTTCCCAACGCCTCGACGACAGGCAGGCCCTCCGGCGACCATGATGCGATCCGGGCGGGCACGTATTCCGTTCGACCGGTTTTCCGGCGCGCGGAGTATCCGGCAATCGCCCGGGTCTCGCCGCTTTTCGGTTCGATGACGCCGCCGATCCGCAATATCTGTTCGCGGACGAAAAGTTCGAAACCGACGAAGGACGAAAAAGGATTGCCCGGCAGGCCGAAACAGGCGGTTCGGCCGAGCGTGCCGAAGAGCGCCGGCTTGCCCGGTTTCAACGCCACCTTCCAGGCGTGGATCTTGCCACCCGCTTCGACAAAGGCCGGGCGGATGAAGTCACGCCCGCCGGACGATACCGCGCCGGAGGAGAGCAGCATGTCGAATTTTTCCGCGCAACCGGAGAAGAAACGCACCGTCGCTTCCCGGTCATCATCGACGACACCCAGATCGGTCACCTCCGCGCCGGCGCTTTTGGCCAGCGCGATCAGCATTGGCCGATTGGCATCAAATATCCGGCCCTCTTCCGGCGCTGCCTGCGACAACAGTTCGCTGCCCGTCGAAAATACGCTCACACGCGGGCGCCGGAACATGTTCAGCGCCGTATAGCCGTTTGCCGCCAGCAAGCCGACATGGCGCGGCTCCAGCTGCGTACCCGCGGCGGCGAGCAGGGCGCCGCGTTCGATGTCGGAACCAAGGCGGCGGATGTTCTCGCCCGGACGCGGGCCATGCCAGAGCGTTACAAAGCCGCCATTTTCCTCGCAGTCCTCGATCATCACGACAGCGTCCGCGCCGGCGGGAACCGGCGCACCGGTGTATATCCGCTTCGCGGTGCCTTCCGCCCAGCCATCAGCAGTCATGCGGTCGCCAGCCGCGACTGTTCCCGCGACCGCAAGGCGCCAGGGACCCTGCCCTGCCAGATCGACGCTGCGGACGGCGAAACCGTCCATCGCTGACTGGTTGAAGAACGGCATCGGGCGCGGCGCATTGATGTCGCGCGCAACAACGCGGCCGACAGCCTTGCCCAGATTAACGAGTTCTGTTTCGCGCACGGCGACGATCATGGAGCGGGCGACTGCGGCGGCCTCTCCCACCGTCAGCATGTTTTCGAGATGGAGGGGATCGTCGCAGCCACAGCCGGATCGATGCGCGGCGCTACGCGTGCTCATGTGAACCCTCCCTGCCATGTCCGGCACAGCCGCATTCAATGTCGCGTATGAGACCGTCATTGAGACCGTAGACCCACCCATGGATCGCCAGACCCTTGCCGCGTTTCCAGGCAGACTGGATGATCGGCGTTCGCGACAGGCCCTCCACCTGTGCTGCGATGGACAGTTCGCACAGCCGGTTCAGACGGGTATCGGGATCGAGAACCGGAGCCAGGTCGCTGTCATGCGCATCGGCGACATCGCGTATGGGCTGCAGCCAGTGGTCGATGATGCCGTGGCGATGTCCGTCCATCGCCGCGCGCACACCGCCGCAACCGTAGTGGCCGCATACGATGATGTGTTTCACTTCCAGCGTCTCGACCGCGAATTCCAGCACGGAGAGCATGTTCAGATCGCCGCGATGAACAAGATTGGCGACATTGCGGTGAACGAAAACCTCGCCGGGTTCGAGACCGGTGATGACGTTTGCCGGCACGCGGCTATCGGAACAGCCGATCCAGAGATATTCCGGTTTCTGCAGGGCCGAGAGCCGGCGGAAGTAGTCCGGATCCTCGCGGACCTTGTCCGTCGCCCAGCGGATATTGTGATCGAGAAGGTCAGACAGCATAAGTTGTCCCCGGATAGTCGATGCCTCGGCGCGCCGCCATCCGGCGGCCGAGATTGCGCAGGTCGTCGATTGTCAGGCGGACGCGCGCCAGCGGCAGGACGATTGCGTTTTCCACGATCAGATGCCGCCTCTCGTTCGCCGCGAACCGGTGCAACAGGCCGCGGAAGGCTTTGGTGAACCGGCGTCTGCCCGTTGCCGCGAACAGGCCTTCGACGATTGCCTCCGCATCCAGCTTGTCCGCCGCGTGTTCCTGGCTCAACTCGCCGAGCACTTCCTCGATCCGGTCATCCGGTTCTGCGCGGCGACGCAGGAGAGGAAACAGGTCCTCTTCCTCGTCGAGGACATGGGCCCCGAACTCCTCTCGCAGGAACCGCAGCACGGCGCCGATACACTCCTCGTCGCGCTCCTCCGCATCGGCGATCCGGTCGATCACCCAGCAAAGCGTGCGCTGCCGAAAATGCTCGGCAAAGACATAATCGAGCGGTGAGGCAAGCTGCGCTGCAGGCGGCGGCGCCGCCAGGGTGGACAACGCCATGTACCGCGCTTCGTCCTGCTTGTTCACGCCTGCCTCCTACTGAACGAGCGGACCGTCCGCCCCGTCCAGCGAGATGCCGCGGATGTCCGCCTGTCCGGCAAGGACGGCAATGTACTGGGAGACGGCCTTCGACCAGGCGGATGCCTCGAGCCACGCTGCGATACGGTCGGCGACCATGTCGTAGGGCAATTGCCTGCCTTCGATCTTCCGGTCGAGCGCGATGACATGGAAACCGAAGCGGCTTTCCACCGGCGACGGCAAGATTTCGCCTTCGCGCATTGTCGAGAGCGCAGCCTCGAATTCGGCGACAGTGCTGCCGCGGGTCAGTTGCCCGAGATTGCCACCCTGCTCCCGCGAGGGGCAGTCCGAGTGTTCGTGCGCCATGGCCGCGAAATCCTCCGGTGCCCTGGCGAGCCCTTCACACAGCCGGTTTGCCTTTTCGCGAGCGACCACGCGTGCCGGGCGGTCCGTTTCCGGGGCCGCCAGGAGAATGTGACGCGCCTCGAACAGCGGCTCGGTGCGGAATTTTTCCGTATGGCGCTCGTAATAGCGCTGGCACTCTTCGTTTGTTGCCGAAGGCGCCTGGGCCCCTCGGTCGATCAGGAGACGGATGGCGGCGTCGCGCTCCGTTTCCGTCCGGCCCGCGTCATCGCGTTCCGGCGCGGCTGCCATTTCCAGCCACTGCGCCTCCTGCCAGAGCAGTTCGCGGATCACCAGCGCTTCCGCCGCCGCGCGCAGCGCGCCGCCCGGGTTTTCGGCCGGATGGTTCTGCGCCTCGGCGAGGATTTCGCTCTCCGGGATCGCCACCCCGTTCACGGAGATCTCGCGGATGACCGGCGCGGCCCTCGGCGGAATCCGCGTGTCGGGTTCCTGATAGGTGGTGTAGCCGTCCCCCTGCGGCGCTTCCGCAAGGGATTTCAGCGAGTGGTTCTGATAGATCGTCGCCATGGTTCACTCCGCCGGAATGCGGGTCGGTGCGGCCCGCCGGTTGCGTTCGCGCACGACCTGGTATCCCGGCCGCCACATGTAGCGGACCGGCACGCTCAACATGTGGACGAGACGCGTGAACGGGAACAACAGCAGGATCGTCAGGCCGACGACGAGGTGCAGCTTGAAGATGATCGAGGCATCCGCCACGTAACTCGACGCCGCGTCGTTGAAGGTGAAGATGCCCTGTGCCCAGGTCATGAATTTCACCATCTCGTGGCCGTCGAGATGCTGCAGCGAAACCGGGATCGTCAGCAGGCCGAGGGCAAGTTGGACCCAGAGCAGCACGATGATCAGCGTATCCGTCGTGCTCGACGCGGCGCGCACGCGGGCATCGAACAGGCGGCGATGGACGAGCAGCGTCGCGCCGATAATCGCCATGATCCCGGCAACACCGCCGGCAATGATGGCCAGGAGTTGCTTCGCGCCATGGCTGATGCCCATGGCGTCGAAGATGGCGATCGGGGTCAGCAGGCCGATCAGGTGACCGAAGAAGATCACCAGGACGCCGACATGGAACAGCACCGAGCCCCAGACCAACTGCTTGCGGCGCAAGAGTTGCGACGAGCCGGACTTCCAGGTGTAGGGCTCGCGGTCGTAGCGCACGACCGTGCCAAGGATCAGCACGACGAGCGCGATGTAGGGATAAATCCCGAAGAGAAGCGTGTTGATGAAGTCAGACATGTTCCTGTCCTCTCAGGCGTTCGGCGCTTGCGCCGTGTCAGCGGGCTTGCGGTTCGAGGCGCGGATTTGTCGCTGAAGGCGATCGGGTCCGCAGGCGTTTTCCCCGGCATTGCCACCGAAGGTGACTGCCTCCTCCTCCCAGATCCGGTCGAGCGCCTCCAGATCGTCCGGATTGTCTTCCGGCGTTTCGAGCAACTCAGCCAGCAGGGCGGCGTCCGGCTTTCCCAGCGCCAGGGCCTCGAGCACGGCGAAGGCGTTGACGTAGACGGATTTGCGCTTCTTCAGACGCTCGCGCAGCGCGGCAACGATATGCGCCGTCTGGCCGAGCAGTTCGGCGGCTTCCTCGGCCGGCTTCATCGACAAATATTCGAGGAACATGGGCAGGTAATCCGGCAGTTCCTTCGCATCGATCTCGAAGCCGTCCGTCTCGTACATCGCCATCAGGTCGACCATGGCCTGGCCGCGGTCGCGGCTCTCGCCATGGACATGCTCGAAGAGATGCAGCGACAGGGTGCGGGTACGATCGAACAGGAAGACGTAGCGTTCCTGCGCGTCATAGAGATCGAGACCGGCGATATCGTCGGCGAGTCTCTTGAGCGCCGCAGTCTGGCGTTCGCCGATGCCGGCGCCGTCAAGCGCCGCTTTCAGTTCAGGGATCGCCGCGTGGATATCCGCGGTCGGATAGGACAGCAGCAGCGAAATGACCTTGAGAGCCGTATTCATCACACCCGCTCCTTGAAGAGGTCGGTCGGCGTCTGCACGGTGCGCGTGCGTTTTGCCCCGAACAGGTTGGTCTCGGATTCGCCGCCGGAGCAGCCATTGCCGAAGGTGAAGCCGCAGGAACCGCGAACGTCATAGGCGTCCTCGGAAATCTCGCGGTGCGACGTCGGGATGACGAATCGGTCCTCGTAATTGGCGATTGCCATCACGTGGTACATTTCCTCGATCATCTGACCGGTCATGCCGACCTTCTCGGCAACCACCTCGTCGATGACGCCGTCGATCGTCTTGGCCCTCATGTAGGCGCGCATGGCGAGCATGCGTTCCAGAGCGGAGACGACCGGGGCTTCCTTGCCCGCCGTGAGCAGGTTCGCGAGGTAGCGAACCGGGATCCGGAGAGAGCGGACGTCGGGCATGGCGCCGTCCATTCCGATCTTGCCGGATTCGGCCGCCGCCTGCAGAGGCGACAATGGCGGGATGTACCAGACCATCGGCAGCGTCCGGTATTCCGGGTGGAGCGGGAACGCGACCTTCCAGTCCATCGCCATCTTGTAGACCGGCGATTTTTTGGCCGCTTCCAGCCATGCTTCCGGCACGCCGTCCTTGCGCGCCTGTTCGATCACCGCCGGATCGTTGGGATCGAGGAAGACCTTGAGCTGCTCTTCGTAGAGATCCTTCTCGTCGGCAGTCGACGCGGCTTCGGAGATGCGGTCGGCGTCGTAGAGCACCACGCCGAGATAGCGGATGCGGCCGACGCAGGTTTCCGAGCAGACCGTCGGGTGGCCCGCCTCGATGCGCGGATAGCAGAACACGCATTTCTCGGATTTGCCGGAAGACCAGTTGTAATAGATCTTCTTGTAGGGGCAGCCCGAGACGCACATGCGCCAGCCGCGGCACTTTTCCTGGTCGATCAGGACGATGCCGTCATCCTCGCGCTTGTAGATCGCGCCCGAGGGGCACGCGGCGACGCAGGTCGGATTGAGGCAGTGCTCGCACAGCCTCGGCAGGTACATCATGAAGGTGTTCTCGAATTCGCCGTAGATCTCCTTCTCGACGCCTTCGAAGTTGTAATCGGCCGACCGCTTGGAGAATTCGCCGCCGAGGATTTCCTCCCAGTTCGGGCCCCATTCGATCTTCTGCATGCGCTCGCCGGTGATCTGCGAGCGCGGACGGGCCGTCGGCGACGCCTGGCTTTCGCCGGCCGTCTGCAGGTGGCCGTAGTCGAAATCGAACGGCTCGTAATAGTCGTCGATCTCCGGCAGGTCGGGGTTGGCGAAGATCTTGGCGAGGATGCGCCACTTGGCACCCATCTTCGGCTCGATCTTGCCGTTGGACTTGCGTGTCCAGCCGCCGTTCCACTTCTTCTGGTTTTCCCATTCCTTGGGATAGCCTATGCCCGGCTTCGTCTCGACGTTGTTGAACCAGGCGTATTCGACGCCTTCGCGGTTGGTCCAGACGTTCTTGCAGGTCACCGAGCAGGTGTGGCACCCGATACATTTATCGAGGTTCAGCACCATTCCTATTTGAGCGCGGATTTTCATTCTGCCGCCTCCTTGTGTGCAGCGGTTTCACGGTAAGGGCCCTCCAGCCAGTCGACCTTGTCGAGCTTGTGGACCACGACGAATTCGTCGCGGTTGGATCCGACCGTGCCGTAGTAGTTGAAGCCGTAGGATTGCTGGGCGTAGCCGCCGATCATGTGCGTCGGCTTGGTGATCGCACGCGTGACGGAGTTGTGAATGCCGCCGCGCTGGCCGGTGATCTGCGATCCCGGCGTGTTCACGATCTTCTCCTGCGCATGATACATGAAGATCGTGCCTTCCTTCATGCGCTGGGAGGCGACCACGCGGGCGACAATCGCCCCGTTGGCGTTGAACACCTCGACCCAGTCATTGTCGACGAGGCCGCCCTTCTTCGCATCCGTTTCCGAAATCCAGACGACCGGCCCGCCGCGGTTCAGCGTCAGCATCATCAGATTGTCGGAATAGGTGGAGTGGATGCCCCACTTCTGGTGCGGCGTGATGAAGTTCAGCACGACCTGCGGCTTGCCGTTCGATTTCGCCTCGATGGCCGGATTGATGGACTTCGTGTCGATCGGCGGACGGTAGACGCAGAAGGCCTCGCCGAACGCCCGCATCCACAGGTGATCCTGGTAGAGCTGCTGGCGGCCTGACAACGTGCGCCACGGGATCAGTTCGTGGACGTTGGTGTAGCACGCGTTGTAGCAGACCTTCTCGGATTCGAGACCCGACCAGGTGGGCGACGAGATGATCTTGCGCGGCTGGGCGACGATGTCGCGGAAGCGTATCTTCTCGTCCTCCTTGGGGATCGCGAGATGGGTGTGGTCGCGGCCGGTGTTCTTCGACAGCGCCTCCCATGCCTTGACCGCGACTTCGCCGTTGGTTTCCGGCGCAAGCGAAAGAATGACCTCCGTCGCATCGATGTCGCTGTCGATCCGCGGCCGACCCTTTGTCGCGCCCTCCTCGGTAACGACACCGTTCAGGCGGCCGAGCAATTCGACCTCGTGCTCGGTGTTCCACGAGATGCCCTTGCCGCCATTGCCAAGCTTGTCCATCAACGGACCGAGCGCCGTGAACCGCTTGTAGAGGTTCGGATAGTCGCGCTCGACGACGGCGACCGTCGGCATGGTCTTGCCCGGGATCGGGTCGGTCTCGCCCCTCTTCCAGTCCTTGACGTCAATCGGCTGGGCGAGTTCGCCCGGCGTATCGTGCAGGATCGGCACCAGGACGACGTCCTTTTCGACGCCGAGCACTTCCGGCGCGACTTCGGAAAACTTCCTGGCGATGCCCTTAAAGATTTCCCAATCGCTCCTTGCTTCCCATGCCGGGTCCGCCGCGCTTGTCAGCGGGTGGATGAAGGGATGCATGTCGGAAGTGTTGAGGTCGTTCTTCTCGTACCAGGTGGCCGTCGGAAGAACGATGTCGGAATAGACGCAGGTCGTCGACATGCGGAAGTCGAGCGTGACCAGCAGGTCGAGCTTTCCTTCAGGCGCATCGTCGTGCCACACCGCTTCTTTGGCTTCCACACGACCTTCCTCGCCGAGATCCTTGCCCATCACACCGTGCGAGGTGCCGAGCAGGTGCTTGAGGAAATATTCATGCCCCTTGCCGGACGAACCGAGCAGGTTGGAACGCCAGACGAACAGGTTGCGCGGCCAGTTGGCCTCGTTGTCCGGATCCTCGCAGGACATGCGCAGCTTGCCGGCCTTCAGTTGCGCGGCGACGTAGTCATTCGGCTCCTTCTTGGCCTTGGCGGCCGCCGCGGCGATCTCGAGCGGATTCGTCTGCAACTGCGGCGCCGACGGTAGCCAGCCCATCCGCTCGGCGCGGATATTGTAGTCGATCAGCGTTCCGTCCCACGGGCCTTCCGGCGCCGTAGGCGACAGGATCTCGTCGACCTTCAGCGTCTCGTAGCGCCACTGGTCCGTGTGCGCATAGAAGAAGGACGTGGAGTTCATCTGCCGCGGCGGGCGAGCCCAGTCGAGCGCAAAGGCAAGCGGCAGCCAGCCGGTCTGCGGACGCAGCTTCTCCTGGCCGACATAGTGGCTCCAGCCGCCGCCGGACTGGCCGATACAACCGCACATGACCAGGAGGTTGATGATCCCCCGGTAGTTCATGTCCATGTGGTACCAATGGTTCAGGCCAGCCCCGAGGATGACCATGGAGCGACCTTTGGTCTTCTCCGCATTGGCGGCGAACTCGCGGGCGACAGTAATGATGTGGTCGCGCGGGACGCCGGTGATCTTTTCGGCCCAGGCCGGGGTATAGGGCTGGTTTTCGTCATAGGACGATGCGCAGCTTCCGTCCTTCAGGCCGCGATCGAGGCCATAGTTGGCGACGAACAGGTCGAACACGGTGGCGACGAGTGCATCGCCGTCGGCGAGCTTGACCTTCTTGGCCGGCACCGAACGCAGCAACACGCTGTCATGGTCGGTACCCTCGAAATGATCGTGCTCGCGGTTGCCGAAATAGGGGAACCCGACCGATGCGACCTGGTCGTGATCCTCGTCCATGATCAGGCTCATGGCGAGTTCGACATCCTTGCCCTTGCCTTCCTTGGATTCGAGGTTCCATTTGCCCTGTTCACCCCAGCGGAAGCCGATCGATCCGTTGGGCGCGACGATCTTCTTCGTCTTGCCGTCGATGGCGACGGTCTTCCAATCCGGATTGTTCTTCTCGCCGAGGCCGTCCTTGAAATCGGAGGCGCGCAGCTGGCGTTCCGGTACGTAGTGGTCGCCCTTCTTCACCAGGCGCACCAGCATCGGCATGTCGGTGTAACGGCGGCAGTAGTCCTCGAAATATTCGGCCTGCCGGTCGAGATGGAACTCACGCAGTATGACGTGGCCCATCGCCATCGCCAGCGCTGCGTCCGTGCCCTGCTTGGGATGCAGCCACATGTCGGAGAACTTCGCGGCCTCCGAATAGTCCGGCGACACGACGACGGACTTCGCGCCCTTGTAGCGGACTTCCGTGTAGAAGTGCGCGTCCGGCGTGCGGGTCTGCGGCACGTTCGAGCCCCAAAGCATCAGGAAACCCGAGTTGTACCAGTCTGCCGATTCCGGCACGTCGGTCTGCTCGCCCCATGTCATCGGCGATGCCGGCGGAAGGTCGCAGTACCAGTCGTAGAAGGACATGCAGGTGCCGCCGAGCAGCGACAGGTAACGCGAGCCGGCCGCGTAGGAGACCATCGACATGGCCGGAATCGGCGAGAAGCCGATTACCCGGTCGGGACCCCATTTCTTCGCGGTGTAGGCATTGGCGGCGGCGATGATCTCGTTAACCTCGTCCCAGCTTGCCCGAACGAAACCGCCGAGGCCGCGCACCTTGATGTAATCGGCGCGTTTCGCCGGGTCCTCCTGAATTGCGGTCCACGCACCGACCGGCGTCTTGACCGCCCTCTCCTTGCGCCACAGCTTCAGCAGCCGCGAACGGACCAGAGGGTATTTCACCCGGTTCGCCGAATACATGTACCAGCTGTAGCTGGCGCCGCGCGAACAGCCGCGCGGCTCATGGTTGGGCAGGTCCGGCCGCGTGCGCGGATAGTCGGTCTGCTGGGTTTCCCAGGTGACGATCCCACCCTTGACGTAGATCTTCCAGGAACAGGAACCGGTGCAGTTGGCGCCATGCGTGGACCGCACGATCTTGTCGTGCTGCCAACGCTTCCGGTAGGCGTCTTCCCAGTCCCGGTTCTCGTTGGTCGTGACCCCGTGCCCCTTGGAGAAGGTGCCGGTGTTTTTGCGCGCCAGGAAATTAAGGCGGTCAAGAAGATGTGACATCGCGTATGTCCTTTCGTGTCAGCCGGTCAGCAGGGAACCGGCGCACTCTTGCGGGAGTAGTAAGCCCAGGTGATGAGGACGCAGACTGCGTAGAAGGCGCCGAAGAACCACAGTGCCGCTTCCGGTCCGCCCGTCATGGAGATCGAGGTGCCGTAGGCCTTCGGGATGAAGAAGGCGCCATAGGCGGCGATCGCCGAGGTGAAAGCGATGATGGCGGCGCTTTCGCGTTCCGACTGCTTCAGCGTCGCGGCCTCATCGAGCTGCGGCATCAGGCGAGGAACTTCCTGGCGCATGATCGAGGGGATCATCTGGAACGTCGACGCGTTGCCGACGCCGGTCAGGAAGAACAGTGCCATGAAGCAGGCGAAGAAGCCCCAGAATGCGCCCGGCTGTTCCTTGATGCCGAGGAAGAACAGCACGCCGCCGACGGCCACGATCATGCCGAGGAAGGTCCAGAAGGTAACGCGGCCGCCGCCGAACTTGTCGGAGACCCAACCGGTTGCCGCGCGGCTCAGCGCGCCGACAAGCGGACCGAGGAAGGCGTAGTTCAGCGCCTCGACGGCGGGGAACTGGGTTTTCATCAGCAGCGGGAAGCCGGCAGAATAGCCGATGAAGGATCCGAACGTGCCGGTGTAAAGGATGCACATGATCCAGTTGTGCTTGCGCGAAAAGATGATCGACTGATCCTTGAAGCTGGCCTGGGCCGAAGCAATGTCGTTCATGCCGAACCAGGCGGCGATCGCGCTGACGGCGATGAAGGGCACCCAGATGTAGCCGGCGTTCTGGATCCAAAGATGCGAGCCGTCGACCAGCGTCTGCGGCTCGCCGCCGACTGCGCCGAATACGCCCATGGTGATCACGACGGGAACGACGAACTGCATGACCGAGACGCCGAGGTTGCCGAGGCCGGCGTTGAGCGCGAGCGCATTGCCCTTGGTCTTCTTCGGATAGAAGTAGGCGATGTTGGCCATCGACGAAGCGAAGTTGCCGCCGCCAAGCCCGCACAGGAGCGCCAGGATCAGGAACGTCATGTAGGACGTATCGGGATTCTGCACCGCCATGCCGATACCGATGGCGGGCAGCAAGAGCGACGCGGTCGACAGCGCAGTCCACCTACGGCCGCCGAAAATCGGGATCATGAAGGAATAGAAAATGCGCAGCGTAGCGCCTGAAAGACCGGGGAGAGCGGCAAGCCAGAAGCGCTCGCCAACGGAAAACTCGAACCCGATCGCCGGCATCTTGGCGACGACGACGGACCAGACCATCCACACCGAGAAGGCGAGAAGAAGGTTGGGAATGGAGATCCAGAGATTGCGCGTGGCGATGGACTTGCCGCCGGTTTCCCAGAACTGGGCATCTTCGGGCCGCCAGTCGGTGAGCACGGGGCCTTTCGGCGCGTTGGCTGCATTTGATTGTGCCATTTCATGCACTCCTGAGTGTTGTTGGGAGACGGGAGGCGGCCATCCGCCTCCCGGAATTCATCACTGTGCCGGCTTGGCGACAGGCTGCTCGGGAACATCGGAGAGGTATTTCTCCTCGCCGAGCGCCGGATGCCGGGCCTTATCCATTCTGCGGATGGCGACATGCATCCAGATCGTCGACACGGCGACGAGCACGAACATCAGCATGTACGGAGCCGTCCAGACGCCAGTGAAGTCGAGCAGGATGCCGAAGGCGATCGGCAGGAAGAAGCCGCCGAGGCCGCCGATCATGCCCACCAGGCCGCCGACCGCGCCGACATGGTGCGGGTAATAGACGGGGATATGCTTGTAGACCGCCGCCTTGCCGAGGCTCATCACGAAGCCGAGGATGACGGTCAGGGCGACGAAGAGGGTGACATTCGTCCCCATGCTGAAGGCAATCGGCCCCTGGATGCCTTCGACCGTGTAGCTGGTCTGCGGATAGCTCATGATGAACAGGCAGATCAGGGAGACGATGAAGGTGACGTACATGACGGCGCGCGCGCCCCATTTGTCCGACATCCAGCCGCCGAGCGCGCGGAACACCGAACCGGGCAGCGAATAGAACCCGGCGAAAACACCGGCCGTCGTCAGTGGCAGCCCGTAGGCCCCGACGTAGTAACGCGGCAGGAAGGAAGCGAGCGCCACGAACGCGCCGAAGACGAAGAAGTAGTAGGTGGCGAAGCGCCAGACCTGGATGTTCTTCAGCGGTGCTAGCTGCTCGGCGGCGGAAACCGGCCTGGCGCCGGACTTCTTGCGTTGCGCCTGCGCGGGATCGTCCTTCGACAGCACATAGAAGAGAACGGCGGTCGCGGCGAGGACGATAGCGTAAACACGCGCCGTGCCTTCCCAACCCAGAGCAACCACCAGGAACGGTGCGGCAAAGTTGGTTACCGCCGCGCCGACGTTACCGGCGCCGAATATTCCGAGCGCCGTTCCCTGGCGTTCCTTTTCGAACCATTGGGAGACATAGGCAACACCGACGATGAACGAGCCGCCGGCAAGGCCAAGACCGAGCGCGGCAAGCAGGAATATCTCGTAGGTCTGCACCGAGGTCAAAAGCCAGACGGCGACCGCAGTGATCAGCATCTGCAGCGGGAACATAATCCGGCCACCGAACTGTTCGGTCCAGACGCCCAGGAAGATGCGGCTGACCGAGCCGGTCAGCACCGGCGTCGCGACGAGCAGACCGAACTGCGTGTCGCTGAGGCCGAGCTCTTGCTTGATCTTAACCCCGATGATGGAAAATATCGTCCACACGGCAAAGCAGACCGTGAAAGCGAATGTGCTGAGCCCCAACGCACGGTACTGATCCGAACGTGATACTCCTTCGAGCGAATGCATGAGCCCGACCCCCTTGTTCAGGCGGAACGAGCCGCCGATTTCCAAACTAACGGGGGCAATAGCGGGCCAAAGAGCACTGGCGAGGTTGATCCAAATCAACGTTTGGGAGTAGCGGGGTAAAAACAAGCTTCCGCAGGGAAAACGGCAAAACCGTCATAGCGGAGTATCAAGCCGAGCGGTTGAAACCGCAAATCCGCCTTGCTAACAAGATCAACCCAACTCTTGATAATTATCAAGGATCGAGATCGTGCGAACAACTGATCTGCCGCAGGTACGGTCTCTCCGACTGTTCGAGAGCATGAGCGAGTCGAGTTTCGACTCGCTCATGCAGGCCGCCTATCTGCAGACCTTCCCGGCGCAACTTGACCTGATCACCGAGGGTGATCCCGCCGACTTTCTCTACATCGTCATCGAGGGATGCGTGGAGCTCTATGCGCGTTCGAACGGACGAGAATCCACCATGGGAATGGTGCGGCCCGTCGGAACGTTCATCCTTGCGGCGGTCCTGAAGGACGCGGTCTATCTGATGTCGGCGCGGACCTGTCAAAAATCGAAGATCCTGCTGATCCCCTCGGAGAATGTCAGAGAAGCATTCGAGAAGGATGAATCCTTCGCCCGCGCGATCGTACTCGAACTGGCGAGTTGCTATCGCGGCGTGGTCAAGGAACACAAGGACATCAAGCTTCGCACGGCCGTGGAGCGGCTGGCAAACCGCCTGCTCCGCTACCACGCAGACCAGGGCGGGAACGGCTCGCTCGAACTGCCCTATGACAAGCGCACCATTGCCTCGCTGCTGGGCATGACGCCTGAAAACCTGTCGCGCGCCTTCAACACGCTAAGGCCCTATGGCGTCGAAGTCGACGGCGCGGTAGTCACGCTGAGCGAATTGAAATCGCTGGAGACGCTGGCCAAACCGAATCCTCTGATCGACGAACGGGACCGCTAGCGGGAGATTTGACCGCGGGATCAGAGGCCCTACTTTTTTGCTGCGCCGCCCCTGGCTTCAGCAGGACGCCATGGAACCTCCACCCTTGCGGTCGTGACTGTTGACCGGTCCGCTATCGGCGCATTCCGGAGCGACCCGGCGAACACGGAGCCGGCCCTCGGGGCGGTTCCATGTCGCACCATTCATGCCGACGCCCTGAAACAACCGAAGGCATCGAAGCGAGGTCAGACGAAACAGACATCCCCTTTCAACAGAAATCCGCGCCAATGCTTGAGTTCATTGAATCCCATCATCAGTCCATAAACGTCTTCATCAATGCCGCCATGCTGCTTGTCTGGGCGTTCTATTTCCAGATGCTGTTCAACTCCCATCGCCGTGGCATGCGCGCGAAACTCCTCATCAACCGGAGCGCCGGCCACGATCTGGGTGCACAATGCGTGATCTCGAACATGAGCGCCGAGGCCGTTTATCTCGAAGCTGTGGTTATGTTTTTGCGCCTCGAAGAAACTATTCACGAATGCTCGCTCACGGATCTGGAAAATCTGACCCGCGCTCCCGAAGGCGACGCGCGCACCCACTGGTTCCAGGGGCCGCTCAAGCCGGGCGAGTTCATTACGCTCGGCAGTTTCGAGAATCTGATCCAGACATGCGCCGAGCACGACTCTTTCGACGTTTCAGCGCTCAAGGAATTCGACTTCCTCGTGGTCGCCACCTACGGACCCGATAGCGCGCCGGTCGGAGCGCAACGAACCTTCAGGATCGACCGTCAAAGCACGGGCGGGTTCCGCTGGCGCGCCGGGCACACACAGCAACTCCGGTCATTCTGGCGCCGGCGCGGCCTGCAGCGCTACCTGCGTGAGTCAGGATAGGATGAACCGGACGGCGTTGCATTCGCCGTCCGGCCCGGAAATCGTCGCCTGTCCTCAACCGAGCTTTTCTTCCCGGTCCCAGAACCGCAGGTCGCGGCACATCTCGACGAAGGCCTTGCCGTCCGTCTTCTTCGACAGTTCAGTGCACCCCTTATCCAACTCGGGCCAGACGCCCGCCTTTTCCAGAAGCGCCTGCGCGCCCGCCGAATAGGCTATGAACTTGCAGTGGGCGAAGGCATCGGCCGCGAAGTCACGAGCCGGCGGCATCGTCGAGAGCGTCTTCGCGCCCTCCTCCGAGACCAGGATGGCCACCGCGTCGTAGAGAACCGACGGGCCGCCGTCGATTTTCTGTTTCGCCTCGATCCAGGTGCCGTCGCTTGCTTCGACGCCACCGACCATCGGGGCGATGAACTCGATCTGCGCGCCTTCCTTTTCGAGCGCAGATTTCAGCCCCTCCACGAGGCCGATATCCACGCCGTCGCTTACCAGCGCGCCGAGCTTGCGTCCGGCGAAGCTTTTCGGTCCGTTCAGGACGATCGAGAGCTTGGGCGATTCCTTCAGGTCGTCGCGAGGCGCCAACGCCGCGTCGGCAGGCTTCGGCTTCAACTTCAGCCGCAATCCCTCCATCACCTTTCCGGCGAGTTCCTCGTCGACATTCAGCAGATGCGACACCACGCGTTCGCGAATGGCTGTCGTCTCCACCTTGGAAAGCTCGAAAACGAAGGCATCGGCGATATGGCCCTGCTCGACCTTCGTCTGGGAGCGGTAGAACTGGCGGGCCTGGCTATAGTGATCGGCGAAGGTTTCCGAGCGATAACGCCCCTTCGGCGCCTCGATCTCTTCCGGGTAGGACCGGAAGCCCTCTTCCGGATCTTCGCGCGGGCCGCCGTCCTCGCCCCAGGAATTGGGCTCGTAGTTCGCCCGTCCCTTCGGATTGTGGAACGCCATGTGTCCGTCCTGCTGGAAGTGGTGAAACGGACAGCGCGGTGCATTGATCGGCAAATGCGTGAAATTGGTGGAGCCGAGCCGCGACAATTGCGTGTCGAGATAGGAGAAGTTGCGGCCCTGCAGCAGCGGGTCGTTGGAAAAATCGATGCCCGGAACGACGCTGCCGGTCTGGAACGCCACCTGCTCGGTCTCGGCGAAGAAGTTGTCGACGCAGCGGTTCAGAACCATGCGGCCAACGATCTTCACCGGCACCTGTTCTTCGGGAATGATCTTGGTCGCGTCCAGCACGTCGAACTCGAACTCCTCGGCGAACTTGTCGTCGAAGACCTGCATGCCGAGTTCCCATTCCGGATAGTCGCCCATCTGTATGGCATCCCACATGTCGCGGCGGTGAAAGTCCGGATCGGCGCCGTTGAGTTTCAGGGCCTCGTTCCAAACCACCGATTGCAGGCCCTGCCTGGGCTTCCAATGGAACTTGACGAAACGCGACTCGCCCTCCGCATTGACCAGCCGGAAGGTGTGAACGCCAAAGCCCTCCATAAAGCGGAACGAACGCGGGATCGTGCGGTCCGACATGATCCACAACGCCATGTTGATCGATTCCGGCGTCAGGGAGATGAAGTCCCAGAAATTGTCATGCGCGGTCTGGGCCTGCGGGAAGCCGCGGTCCGGTTCCTGCTTGGCGGAATGGATGAGATCGGGAAACTTGATCGCGTCCTGGATGAAGAAAACCGGGATGTTATTGCCGACAAGGTCCCAATTGCCTTCCTTGGTATAGAACTTGACGGCGAAGCCGCGCACGTCGCGCGCGAGATCCGGCGAACCCTTGTTTCCGGCAACAGTCGAGAAGCGGACAAAGACATCGGTCTTCTCGCCTTTCCGGAATACCGCCGCGCGGGTCAGGTCAGAGATATCCTCGGTTGCCTCGAAGTATCCATGCGCGCCGAAACCGCGGGCATGAACGACCCGTTCGGGAATGCGTTCATGGTCGAAATGAAACAGCTTCTCGCGAAAATGCTGGTCTTCCAGCAGCGTGGGTCCGCGCCCGCCGGCCTTCAGCGAGTTCTGGTCGTCGGCCACGGGCGTGCCCAAAGCGGTGGTCAATGTCTCGATACCGTCACCGGCGGTCTGATGAAGCTCGCCGCCGGTCCCGCGGAGCAGCTTCTGCTCGCCGATCGTGACATTTCTCGTTGGTTTGATACCCTTCGCCATCTCGTCCTCCGGGGCTGGATTTGCGCGATCCGCGACGCAGGGGCCGCCGCGGCTGCAACCACAACGTCGTCTTCCGGGGTTGGTTCCGAAGTCGCCAGGACGCAGGGAACTGGTCCGAATAGACATCCGGACGGACGGAACTTCGCGCGGGGGCGGTCGTTCATGAAGTAGCGGTTGACTGACGCAGTGGCTACGACAGAAAAACGCCCGCGACGAAGAACCAGTTGGCAGCGTCCGGCACAGCGGGAGAACAAGCCTTGATTTCCAACGCGCTCATGATTGCTTCGGCAGTCTGCCTTTTATTCAGCATTGTTCCGCTACTGCCCGTCCCGCATGGGGCGGTCCGGTCATTCGACTTCGCAAGACTGCAGGTTATTAGCCTGTCCCTCATCGTGTTGGCGGGGACGATCATATTCTGGTCGTCCGCGATACCGATCCGGATTTCACTCGCATTGGCGGGCAGCGCTCTCGCCATTCAACTCGTACATGTTGTGCCCTTCACGCCGATCTGGCGTCGTCAGACAGCCCGGCATGAAGGGAATCCGGACGCGGTCACCACGATCTCCCTGCTTGTCTGCAATGTGAAACAAAGCAATCGCGATTTCGATAGCGTAACGAGAGTTATCGAACGGAGACGGCCCGACATCGTCATCCTCATGGAGACCGATGCGGCATGGGCGACGGCGCTAGAGCCCACGCTGTCTGATTTCCGGGAAACGGTGAGATATCCCCAACCGAACACTTATGGCATGATACTGGCCAGCCGTTTTGCGCTGGCCGAGAGCGCGGTGCAGTTTCTCCTCAACGAGGAGGTTCCCAGCATTTGGTGCAGGGTAACCCTGCCAGACGGTAACGAAGTCCGCGTGATTGCGCTTCATCCGGAACCGCCAATTCCGTCGCGCGATACGTTGGGACGCGACGCCGAAATCCTGCTGGTCGGCAAGAAAGCACGCGAGGAGTACCTGCCCACTATCGTGACAGGCGATCTCAACGACGTTGCCTGGTCGCGCACCACGCGGCGTTTCCTGCGCATATCGAGGCTGCTCGATCCGCGCCAGGGTCGCGGCTTGTTCAACTCGTTCCACGCGCAATTCTGGTTCCTGCGCTGGCCGCTGGACCACATTTTTCATTCCCGCCATTTCGAACTGGTATCGATCGAGCGGCTTCCATCCGTGGGATCGGATCATTTTCCGATGTATTACCGGTTCGCACTGACCGACGAGGCAAGGAATACGCCCCCTTCGCCGGCATCGAAAGACGACATCGAGGAGGCGGACGAAGCGGTCAAGGCGGAGAAAGCACGCGATCGCCCGCCGGTCGGCACCGATTGGGAGAAAACCTGACACAGCCCTGTCCGAGCGATCCTCCGCTTTCTTCGTTCTCCGTCCAACGGAGAGACCGATGAACCTGTTGCCGCCAGCGCTGTCCGACCTGTGCGTCCGTCTCAACGCCTCCCCGCCGGCGCTCTACTATTCGGCCATGCGCCCCCGAACGCAGCCTTCCCGAAAGCCTGCATTGGCTCGCCGGCCGGGTGGCATGCGCGCCGAAGCGATTCAGCCAGTATCGCCGTATCCTGGCGGAACTTCCCTACCTTGAAGCTGCAGACGATGACGATCCTGCGCGGTTCATTGAGGCGATGGATCGGTGGACCCGACGGTTCAGCCTTCACGTTGAATAGCGATCAATCGGCGCGAGCCTCGTCGATCCCGTTCGGCGCGGTCATGCTTCGCTGAGCAGGATGACCAGCCAGTCCGCGACCAGGGCCGGTTTTTCCGCTCCTTCGATCTCGACGGTCGAGATAATCGACACTTTCCATTGGCCAGGTTGCCGCTCGGCGCACTCCTTCAGAACAAACCGGCCCCGAACGCGCTTCCCGGTCGGGACAGGCGCGATGAAGCGGACGGATTCGAAGCCGTAGTTCACCGACATGGCCGCATCCGAAATCTCGCCGACGGCTTCGCAGAGAAAGACGGACAGCAGCGACAGCGGCAGGAAGCCGTGCGCTATCGTGCCGCCGAATTGCGTAGCGGCGGCACGCTCCGGATCGACATGGATGAACTGGAGATCCTCCGTCACCTCGGCGAAGCCCGACACGCGTTCCTGGTCGATCTGATGCCAGTCCGACACGCCGAGTTCGTGTCCGATCGCTGACGTGAGGTCGGCAATCGTCTGCTGCGCGACTTCCATTAGCATTCCTTCCGGGATGGGCCGGCCGTCACATCAGCGACGGCAGCCAGAGACTGATTTGCGGAAACACCACGATGAGGACGATCAGCACGACATAGGCGATCCAGAACGGCAGCACGCCGCGGAAGATGTCGTACATCGGCACGTCCCTGGCGATGTTGGCGATGGCGAAGACATTGACCCCGATCGGCGGGGTAACGACGCCGAGTTCAACCATAATCACCACCACAACCCCGAACCAGACGGGGTCGAAGCCGGCATTCATCGCGACGGGAAAGAAGATCGGCACGGTCAGGACGAGCGCCGGCAGCGCATTCATGAACATGCCCATGACGACGTAGAACAGCAGGATCGCCGCGATAAGCTCGTATTTGCCGAGATCGAGGCCGATGACAAGATCGGCGATCTGCTGGGTCAGTCCGCTCAGCGCGATGAAACGGCTGAAGGCGGCAGCGAACATGAAGATGATGATGATGCCCGCAGTCAACCGCAGCGTGGTGGCGATGGACTCCAGCAGCTTGCCCAGATCGAGCCGGCGCATCAGCGCGGCGATCACGAGCGCGCCGAATACGCCGAGACCCGCCGCCTCGTTGGGCGTCACCGCGCCGGAATAGATTCCGCCCAGCACAAGCAGCATCAAGAGCAGCACCGGCCAAGTGGCAGTGCTCGACTGCAGCCGCTCGCGCCAGGTGCTCTTCTCGCCGGGCGGCGCCAGTTCGGGATTGAGCGCCGAGCGAAGCGTGATCAGCGCGATGAGGATGACGGCGAACAGGATACCCGGCAGGATGCCCGCCATGAACAGCTTGCCGATGGAGACCTCGGTGATCATCCCGTAGACGATGAAGGCGAGGCTCGGCGGGATCATCACGCCAATGGTCGCCGCGCAGGCGACGGAAGCCGTGGCGAGCTTCATGTCGTAGCGATATGCCCGCATCTCCGGCAGGGCAATCGAACCCATCGAGTAGACGCCGGACAGCGTGTCGCCGACGATCGACGACAGGCCGGCGCAAGCGACGGTGCTGGCGGACGCCAGTCCGCCCGGCAGGTGGCCAATCCAGCGATACGCCGACTTGTAGAGTTCGGCAGCAAAACCCGAGGCGACTACAACCAGCCCCATCCACGTGAACAGCGGGACGACGCTCCAGGTCTGGTCGCTGACCACATCGATCGTGGTCGTCGCGAGGCTCGTCAGACTGGCGCCCGACGAGATCAGCACGCTGATACCGACAAGCGCGGTCAGCGCCATGGCGGCGGCGACGTGGACGCCAAGAAAGATCAGGAGGAAACACAGGCCTATCGATAGGAGGCCGCGCGCGCCGCGCGACAAGTCCAGCGAGAACGCTCCCGGATCGATACACAGCCAGAGGATGAACGCGGCAGCGGCGACCCAGGCGGCGAGGATGAACAGCGAAAGGGGACTGGCCGATTTCGCAACCGCGCTCAGTTCGCTCAACAGGTTCGCCAGCAGCGCCAGCGCGAACAGGAGCAGGAAGACCGCCGCCGCGGCGACGAAAGGCCATTCGGGAAGGCCGAGCACGCCGGTGACGATGCCGTTCTCGCGCAGATATGAAACCTGCCCGACAATCTGGAAGGCGGTGACAAGCATGACCGCGAAGGCGAGGATCAGGCCTCCGGCCACCGTCGGCCTCCGGGCAAATCCGGGCATCGCCTTCAGGACGAGATCGACCTGGACGTGATTGCGCTCGATCTCGACGACGCTCACGGCCGACAGGACGACCAGGATGGTCAGCAGGCCGCTCAGTTCCAGCCCGCCCGGCACGACAACCGAGAAGAGGTTACGCAGCACCACGTCGGCGACGGTCAGCCCCATCAGGACGACGAGGGCCACACCGCCGACGAGCACGGCCAGGCGACCGGGCCAGGCAATGGCCAATTTCAGGCTATAGGCAACCGCATCGAGAGAACCGGAAATCCGGTCATGGACCGCTACGGACGGCGTGGCGTGCGTCACTTTGTTTCCTCTTGCGTCCGTCGTCCAGAATACGGTGCCGGCACGGAGCTGTCCGGCTCTCGTCAGTTCCGGTCGTAGAGTGTCATCAGACGCACGGCCTCGTCGAGGATCTCCTGCCCCGGCCATCCGAGTGCGTTTGCCTTTGCGACCCATTCGTCCCACTGCGGACGCATCTTCGCGGTCAGTTCGGTCTGGTCCTGTGTGCTCAGGGTGAAGATATTTTCCGCCGGGATACCGGCTGTCGCGGCGGCGGCACTGTCGGTCGTGTTGTAGAAGAAATAGAGCGGCATGAGGTCCGCTAGATGCTTCTTCTCCTCCTCCGTCAGCTTGGCGTAGACGTCCCTGTTCATCACCGACGAGTAGGTGCCCGGATTGAGGTTCAGAAGCGTGTGATAGGTCGACACTTCATTGAGCTTGAAATTGTTCACCCAGCCCCATGCCGCGAGAACGCCGTCGATCGCGCCCCGCTGCAGCGCGAGATAGGCATCGGACCCGACCATCACGGATGCGCTCGCCCCGAGTTCCTCGAGCACTTTAACGCCTGCCGAATCCTGTGCCCCGAAAACCTTGCCCTTGAGATCCGCGAGCGTCCTGATCGGATCGCGCGTGTGCAGATGCGATCCCATCGCCACGAAGGTCGCCATTTCGACCACATTGTCCTTTTCGGTGAAGAGGTTACCCATTTCCGGGTATTCCTCTCTCAGCCGCCAATAGACAACGCTTGCGGTCGTCTGGTTCTTCGACAGGCCCGGCAGGCTGAACAATTCCATCTGCGGGAACTTGCCCGGCAGGATCGGATGCCAGACGAAGCCAAGGTCGAGGAGCCCCGCGCCGGTCGCCTGGAGCCAGTCCTTGAAGGGGGTCACCGAATTGGGTGGAAAGAATTCGACCTTCGCCCGCCCACCGGTAATCCCCTCGATCTGCGCCGCGAAGCGGCGGTCCATGTCGTTCCACGACGTGCCGTCCGGCGAAGCGAACTGCATCTTGAGTTCCAGGGTATCGGCGGCATTGGCCGCCTCTGCCCACGCGCCAAAAACGACTGCCATGGCCATGGCACCCGCGAACAGGGCTTTCCGCATTTGTCTTCCTCCCGCTGATCAGCCAGCCGGCATTTCAGCGGCTGACAAAGCAATCGCGCAATTGATGCGCTCCTCCGGTCCAATTGGTAGACCCGATCCGGCAAAAAGAAAAAGTCGAAACTTTCTTCAATGTGATAAGAGTTTCTTATGTCCCGTACGGCTGCGTGGGACCGGGCCGTACTCAGCCGGCCAAGGCGTGGTCGCCGGCCGCCGCCCGAAGCGCCTGCCGCAGGATCTTCAGCGACGCCATGTCCTCGTGCTCCGCCAGCGTCACGAATCCGATCTGGATCGGCGGGAGTTCCAGAGACGGCAAATCGATCGCATGCAACTCTCCGGCCGCGATATGCGTGTCGAGCATGAGACGCGGAACGCATGTAAGCACGTCCATCTCCCTGGCGAGAACCATCAGCGCGCCCGGATCGGCGGCGATTTCGATGACGGGCGTCGGACAGGCGACACCCAGTCGTCTCAGCCCCGCGTCCAGCGCGATGCGATTGTTCGAATCCGAAGGCGGAAGCACCCAAGAGCAATTCACCACGTCCGCAATCGCGACATCCATGCGGCCCGCCAATGGATGGCGCGTCGAACATGCCAGCACGAGTTCCGTCCGAATGAGCGGGTCGTAGCGAAGAACCGATATCATCGACTCCGGCATCCGGTCCCAATCCACGCGCCCGACATAGCAGTCGAGATCGCCATTCCACAGCGCTTGCAACATGTCGCCGACAATGCCTGTCTGCAGCCTGAAGCGGACATTTTCGTTCTCCGCGCTGAGGGCGCGCAATGCCGCCGGGAGAAACTGGAACATCAGAGCGGGATTCGTGCCGACACGCACAACCGGCGACTGCTCCGCGTGCAATTCCTCGACCAGATGGTCGAAGGCGGCCAATCCCGAGCGCGCGCGCTGCAGAGCCAACCGGCCCGCCGCGCTCAGCTCTACACCGCGAACGGACCGGTCCACCAGGGTAGCGCCGAGTGCGTATTCCAGGTCCTTGACCATCTGCGAGACCGCGGGCTGGGTCCGGTTGAGTATGGCGCCGACAGCCCGCAGCGACCGGTGCTCGTCGATGAGTTCGAGCAGCCGGAGATGACGCAGGCGAAGGCCGTCGAGGCGTTGGAGCGAATATGCCATAGAGAAAACTTATCACATTGAAGAAAGTTTCGACTGTTTCTTCTTGCCCTTTTGGAGAAAGGTCAAGGCGGGAGAATTGCGGCCAATGCAACGGCAAGACCGGGCGAAGCGCCGCAGAGGGAGGAATTCATGAGGCGCGCCGACGTCATATCCGGCGTCATACTGGCTGTTTTCGGCCTTGTGATGCTCGTCGCTGTCATCCCGTGGCAGATCGGTCCGGGACCGGACGGAATGATGTCGCCACGTCTCGTGCCGACCATGATGATGGTCGTGGTCACCGGGCTGTCGCTGCTGCTGGCGGTCAACAACATTCGCGCGAAACAGGAAACCCCGGATACAGACTCCCCTCCGCCGATCTCGCGCGGCGAATTCACCGCATTGGCAAAAATCGGCACCGTCTTCGCCGTCGCGGTCGCCCTATATGTCTGGCTTTCGCCCCTGGCGGGGGGCGCTGCGCTCGTTGTCGGAGCGCTTCTCGTTCTCGGCGAACGCCGGCCTGTCGTCATCGTCGCGATGCCGGCGGCGCTTCTGACGGCCATCTGGTTCCTGTTCTACAAGGTGCTGGGGACCGGCATCCTATGAGCACACTTCTCATCGGCTTTCAGGACGTCCTCAATCCATCCACCCTGTTCTGGGTCGCGGTCGGCGTCACGCTCGGTTATGTCCTGGGCGCCCTGCCCGGCCTCGGCAAGGCGACCGGCGTGGCCGTCTCGATCCCGCTGACATTCTACCTCACCCCGGTTGCGGCGCTCGGCATGCTCATCGGCATCGCCAAGGGCAGCGCCGCGGGCAGTGCCGTCTCCGCCATACTCCTCAATACGCCCGGCGAACCGTCCTCCGCCCCAACGGCACTGGACGGGTACCCGCTGGCGCGCCAGGGCAAGGCACAGAAGGCCCTGAAAATGGGGCTCTTCGCCTCCGTGATCGGCGATTTCGCATCTACCCTGATCCTGATCGGCCTGGCGGCGCCTCTGGCCCGTTACGCGCTACTCATCGGCCCGGTCGAACTCTGCGCTATCCTGCTCTTTTCGCTCACTTTCATCGGCGGGCTTTCGGGCCAGTCAATGACCAAGGGGCTGATCGCCGGGGCGCTCGGAGTCTTCTTCGCGACGATCGGTCTCGAGACCGAGACTTTCGTCCCCCGCCTCACCTTCGGCTTGCTGGAACTCGACGACGGCATCGCTTTGGTGCCGATGGCGATCGGCATGCTGGCGGTCGCGGAGATGATCATCCAGGCCGGCAACCTGAAAACCCTGGATGCCGAGACGGCGCGGATCACGGATGGTGAATCCCGTTCCGACAGGTTCGTCCTCGCCTCGGAATGGCGCCGCTGCATCCCCGTTATCGCCCGGGGCACGCTGATCGGCTCCGTCGTCGGCATCCTGCCGGGACTGGGCGCGAGCGTCGGTTCCTTCCTGTCATACGGAGCCACAAAGAAGGCATCAAAAACACCTGAGAAATTCGGCACGGGCATGATAGAGGGCGTGGCGGCGGCGGAAAGCGCCGACAACGCCGTCGTCCCGGCCAGCCTCATCCCGCTGTTCGCGCTCGGCATTCCCGGCAGTGTCATCGCGGCCATCCTGATCGCCGCCTTTATCCTTCACGGTCTTACGCCCGGCCCGCTGATGTTCCAGCAGCAGCCGCGGCTCGTGGCGGACGTCTATGCCGCGATGCTGTGCGCAAGCGCCATCCTGCTGGTCGTCGGCTATACCGGACAGCGCATTTTCGCCCAGGTCATCAAGGCGCCGCTCAGGCTGATCATTCCCGGGGTGCTGCTGCTGTGCAGCGTCGGGGCCTACATGGAAACAAGCAGCGTCTTCTCGATCCTGGTGATGCTGGCCTTCGCGGTGATCGGATTTTTCGCCCGCAAGCTCGACTTCTCCTTCGTCACGTTCCTGATCGGCTTCGTGATCGGACCGAAGCTCGAACTGAGTTTCCGCCAGACCCTGCAGCTTCTCGACCACAACGCGGCGAACCTCGCCGGCCATCCGATCGCCGTCGTGTTCATCGTTCTCACGGCCGCCGTGATCTGGTGGGTCGGCCGCGGGAACAAGCCGCCGGACGTCATCGGCGCGGCCGACCGGACTAAGGCACGCGAAACCCGGTGACACCGGACTTCTTCAAACAGGAAAGGGAGGAACAAAAATGAAAACGATCACGAAACGGGGCCTGTTCGGCCTCGCCGCAGGCGTACTGATGGGAGCGACCGGAATTGCCGCAGCATACGCGGCGGACTACCCGACCGCCCCGATCACGATGCTTGTCGGTTATGGCGCCGGCGGCCAGACAGACCTCGTGGCGCGCGCGACGGCCAAGGTGATGTCCGAACAACTCGGCGTTCCGGTCAATGTCGTCAACAAGCCGGGTGCCGGCGGCGCGGTCGCGGCGCGCGACCTGAAGAATGCGGAACCGGACGGTTACACGATCCTGTTCCACTCCAGTTCGGTGGTTAATTCGGTGCCGTTCATCATGGAGAACGTCAACTTCACGCCCGACGACTTCGAATATGCAGGGATGATCACCGCCTACCAGGTGGGCATGGCGACCCAGAAGGACCAGCCGTTCAACACCATCGCCGAATATGTCGCGTGGGCGAAGGACAATCCGGGTTCGAGCTATGGCGCGTTGAGCCCAGAGGCCCGCCTCTACATCAACGAAATCGCCAAGAAGAACGATCTCGACGTCAATGTCGTGCCGCTGCAGAGCGGAAGCGAGATGATAAACGCGCTGCTCGGCAAGCAAGTGGCGCTCGCCTTCTCGGGGGGCATCCACTACCGCTACCCCGACGAACTGAAGACCATCTCGGCGTTGACCTCCTTCCGCCATCCATCGGCGCCGGAGGTGCCGACGATCGAGGAAGAAGGCTATCCGCTGAGCATGGATTCGCGCACGACGGTGTTCGCGCCGAAGGGCACACCGCGCCCGGTCCTCGAACGGCTGGGAGAGGCACTGAAGGCGGCCGAGACCGATGCCGACTTCAAGAAGGTCACCGATGCGGCAAACATCCCGATCAAGTATCTGGGCGTCGACGAAGCCTACCGGGAAATACAGGACACCTACGCCAAGAACGGCGGCATCATGAAGAGCGCCGGTCTCACTTCAAACTGAATTCCACATCGCACGCTGCGGGCCGCAAACGCCCGCAGCGCTCAACGAACGAGGACCGGAAAGCCGAAATGTTCCAGCCCCTGAAAGGCGTGCGCATAGTCGATCTGAGCCAGGTTCTGGCCGGGCCGTACGCCACCTATCAACTGGCCCTCATGGGCGCCGAGGTCATCAAGATCGAGAAGCCGGGCGAAGGCGACTGGACCCGCACCGGCGGCCTACTGCCGGATCTCGCCAAACGGCGCATGGCGCTCGGATTCCTGACCCAGAACGCGGCCAAGAAATCGGTGACGATCAACCTGAAGACGCCGGAAGGTCTCGAACTGGCAAGGAAACTCGTTTCCACCGCCGATGTCTTCGTCGAAAATTTCAAACCCGGCGTCGCCGAAAGGCTCGGGCTCGGCTACGAGACGGTTCGCGACATCAGGAAGGACATCGTCTACTGCTCGATCTCGGCTTACGGACAAAACGGCCCGCTCAGCCGCCGTCCCGCATACGATCACGTAATCCAGGGCATGTGCGGCATCATGCTGACGACCGGCAAGCCCGGGGACGGGCCCACCAAGGTCGGCGCGCCCTATGTCGATTTCGCGACCGGCATGAACGCGGCGATGGCCGTCATGGCCGGCCTTCTGGAAGTGAAGCGCACGGGCGCGGCGGTCCAGCTCGATGTCGCGATGCTCGACACCGCGCTGATGCTCATGGCGTCGCTGATGACGCAGAACCTGTCGGCTGACTGGGTGCCCGCCCAGAACGGCAACGAGGCCTGGAGCGCAAGCCCCTCGTCTGGCGCCTTCGAGACGGCAGACGGCTTGCTGATGCTGGCCGCCAACAACGAATCCCAGTTCCGCAAACTGTGCAAGGCGATCGGCCGGGGAGACATCCTCGACGATCCGAGATGGCATACACCGGAGGCGCGGCGCGAAAACGGCGACGCGCTGCGCGAAACCCTGAACGCGGCCTTCCTGTCCGAAACGGCCCGACACTGGGAAACCATCCTCGAACAGGCAGACGTTCCCGCGGCCAGGGTTCGCCGCCTGGACGAGACCATGACCGAGCCGCAGATCGGCGCGCGCGGCCTGATGACCGAAATCAGGATCGACGGACACGACGGGCCGATCCACGTCCCAGCGATGAGCTTTCTCGCCAACGGGCGCAACACCGCCCCGCAGTCGCCCCCGTCGGAACTCGGCTCCGACACGGACGCGATCCTGGGCGAGTTGGGGATCGATCAGGAAGAGATGGAGAGGTTGAGGGCCTGCGGCGCGATCTGATCGCCGCCGGCCCGTGAGGCGAGCCGACCGGCGGAGGAGCCGGTCGCAACTGCATTCAAGGTCCGGACCCCGTCCGGCAGCTCATAGAGGGAGGAGCAAAATGAGAAACTGGAGAAGAGCAACGGCATTCTCGATCATGGCCGGCCTGGCACTGGCCCTGGGCGCGGCCATGGCGTGCGCGGAGCCTTCCGGCACGTTCCGTTTCGCGGAACAAGTGAAACTCGTCACGATGGACCCGCAACAGCATACCGGCGGCGGCAGGTCCTATCTCAGGCCGGTTTACGAGACCCTTTTCGAGCGCACCGCCGATGATACGCTGGTGCCGAAACTCGCGACCAGCTACGAAGAGGATGGCCTCAACGTCACGCTCAAGCTGCTCGAGGGCGTGCGGTTCAGCGACGGAACTCCCTTCAATGCGGACGTGGTTGTCGCAAACCTGAAGCGCAGCACGGAACTCGGTGTTCTCTCGGCGCTGAAACCGATCTCGGAGGTCACCGCGGTCGACGAGTACACCGTCAGGATCACGCTCAACACGCCGGCGCCTTCGCTCGAGCGCGATTTGACAGGCACACCGGGTATGATAATCAGCCCCAATGCACTGGACGATCCGGCGCTCGACCGCAATCCGGTCGGAACCGGGCCGTATCTCTACGATCCCGACCGGTCGCGCGAAGGCGAGGTCCGCGTCTACACGCCAAATCCCGAATACCGGGAGCCCGGCGAGGTTGGCCTGGAGCGCCTGGAGATCTGGGAATTGCCGGATGACACCGCACGTCTGAATGCCCTCAAGACCGGGCAGATCGACGTCGGACTCTGGCTGTCGAATCCACAATCGGCGATCATCGACAGGACGCCCGGGCTGAAGCTCGTTCGCAATACGGGCGGCTACACGTATCACCTTTCCATGCTCGATCGCGAGGGCACCGTCATTCCCGCCTTCGCCGACAAGCGCGTCCGCCAGGCGATGAATTACGCGATCGACCGGAGCGCCTACAGCCAGGCAGTGGATTTCGGCCTGTCCTTGCCGGCGTTCCAGCCCTATCCCGAAGGCAGCTGGGCGCACAATCCCGCGCTGGATGGCCGTTATACCTACGATCCGGACAAGGCGCGCGATCTGCTCGAGGAAGCCGGATACGCAGACGGCCTCGAGTTCGACATGCCGAGTATTCCGATCTTTCAGCCGCGCCTTGAAGCGGTCGCCGGATTTCTCAGGGATATCGGCATCACGATGAACATCGTTCCGGTCGAGCCGGGGACCCTGGCGCGCCGCAGCCGGACGACCGACTTCCCGGCCACCAACCTCGTCTGGAATAGCCAGTCCGACCCGTCCTATCTGACCAACTACTACATTTCCCCGGATGCCTCGTTCAATCCGTTCCATGCCAAGCCGAGCGACGTTCTGGCGAAGCTGAGCGAGGACGGGATCAACACGGTTGGAGCAGAAGCCCGGGCGCCGATCTACAGGAAGATGGCAGAAGAACTGGCGGAGGAGTCCTACCTCATCTTCATCACATCGACACCGCTCCTGTTCGGCGTGAGCGAAGAAATGACCGGGAATTCCACCCTGAAATACCGGCCCGGCGAAGACACGGTTTATCTCCGTGGCCTTCGCGTCGACAACTGAGGCCCGAGGTAGACGAGGCACATGATCAGGCTTGCCATCCAAAGGGTCCTCGCCCTTATCCCGCTCCTGCTTATCGTGTCGGTGTTTACTTTCTCCCTCACGTCCCTGCTTCCCAGTGATCCGGTCGACCTGATCATCGGGGAGCAGGGAACCCGGGAACAGCACGAAATGCTGCGCGAGCGGATGGGCCTCAACGACCCCATCGTCACGCGCTATCTCAAGTGGCTCAACCGTGCGATGCACGGCGATCTCGGGACTTCGTTCTTCAATAGTGTCAAGGTGACGGACGCCGTGATGCAACGGCTGCCGGTTACGCTGTCGCTGACGGCGGTTTCGGCGTTGATCGCCATAGTCGTGGGACTCGCGATGGGCATCGCCGCAGCCCTCAACCCGCGCTCATGGATCGACCGGCTGGCGACCATCGGGGCGACGTTCGGGCAGGCCGTTCCGAACTTCTGGTTCGGCATTCTCCTGACCGCCGTGTTCGCCGTCGGGCTGCGCTGGTTTCCGGCGACCGGCTTCACGCCGCTGGGCGAATCCGTCTGGGGCTGGCTGCGCAGCGTGACGCTGCCGGCGGTCGCACTCGGCCTGAGCACAAGCGCCGACATCGCCCGCCAGGTGCGCTCTTCCATGGTCGGGGTGCTGCAACAGGATTACATCAGGGCCGCGCGCGCCCAAGGGCTGTCGCCCTGGCGGATCGTCTTCAAACATGCACTCAAGAACGCGCTCATCCCTGTGGTGACAGTCATCTCCTTCCTGATCACCGTACTGCTCGGAGGCGCGCTCATCATCGAACAGGTCTTCGCCATCAACGGGCTCGGGACGCTCGCGATCACCGCCGTGCGCCGCCAGGACATACCGATGATCCAGGGGATCGTGCTGGTGATGGTGGCCCTCGTGGTCGCCGTACAGCTCGTAACCGACCTGATCTACGGCTATCTCAATCCGAAAGCACGGCCGTCATGAGCACCGATGCTCTTCATAAGCCCGCCCCGCTCGCGACGCATGTCCGGCGAGAAAGGCTCGCAACGAAAATCACCGCCTTCGCGGCGGGCTCGGTTCTGGCGATGCTTCTCATCATGGCGCTCGGCGCCGACTGGCTCGCTCCCTACGATCCCCTGCGCCAGAACCTGCGCGAAATCCTACAGGAACCATCGGCGGCGCATTGGCTCGGCACGGACGACCTCGGTCGCGATGTTCTCAGCCGATTGATCCACGGCTGCCGCATCGCCCTGATCGCGGCGGCGGAGGCGACAACGATCGCGATCCTTCTCGGCGTTCCGATCGGACTGTTCATCGGCTATCGCGGCGGATGGTGGGACCGGATCGTGATGCGGATCGTCGAGGCGCTGGTCTCGATCCCCGGCATCATGGTGGCAATCGTCATCATCGCGGTGCTCGGAGCGGGCCTGCACCGCGCGATGATCGCCCTCGGCATCCTGTTCTCCACATCCTTCCTGCGCCTCGCCCGCAGCGTCGTGCTGAACGAACGCGAAGAGATCTACGTGAGATCGGCACGTGTTATCGGCGCGCCTGACCACCGCATCCTGATCCGTCACATCTTTCCGAACATCGCCCCGCCCCTGATCGTCCAGGTCACGCTGACGGTCGGCGCCGTCCTGCTCGCCGAGGCCGGCCTCAGTTTTGTGGGTCTGGGCGTCCAGCCACCCAACGCAAGCTGGGGCACCATGCTGAACACTGCGGCGAACTACATGGCGCTGGACTGGTTTCTCGCGATACCGCCCGGGCTCGCGATCGTCATCACGGTGCTGTCGGTAAATCTCATCGGCGACATCATCCGCGATTCGATCGGCCGCGGCATCACGGTCCCGACGAAGCCGGCAGCGGTCTCCGCCGCGTTCGCCGAGCAGCCCCAGAAGGGAGACGCCGGTTCCGCGGTACAGGGGCAACGCGACCACATTCTTTCGATTTCGAACCTGAGTGTGGTCGTAACCGGCCGGGACGGCAGCGAAACACCGGTGATCACCGATCTCTCGCTTGGCATCGGCAAGGGCGAAACCCTTGGCCTGGTCGGCGAATCCGGCTGCGGCAAGACGATCACCGGCCTGTCGATCCTCGGTCTGATCGGAGCGGGAGGCCTGCCAACACACGGTGCACTCCGGCTCGAGAGCACCAACCTGCTGATGCTGTCGCAAAAGCAGCTGCAGCAATTGCGCGGCAACGAGATCGCGATGGTCTTTCAGGACCCGACAACCAGCCTCAATCCCGCCTTCACCGTCGGCGACCAGATCGCGGAGATTCTGCGCACGAAGAAGGGCCTTTCGAAAATCGATGCTTGGGCGCGCGCCGTCGAGCTGATCGACAGGGTCGGAATTCCCCGTCCTCAAGAACGCGCACGCGCCTTTCCTCACCAGCTGTCGGGGGGGATGGCGCAGCGCATCGCGATCGCGCGGGCGATTTCGTGCAATCCGAAACTGCTCATCGCCGACGAACCGACGACTGCGCTCGATGTGACGGTCCAGCAGGAGATACTCGACCTGTTCCGGGACCTGCAGGAGGAGTATGGCATGGCCATGCTCTTCGTAACCCATGACCTTGCCGTCGCAGCAGATGTCTGTGACCGCATCGCAGTCATGTATGCGGGCCAGATCGTGGAAATGGCGCCGGTCGACGATCTGTTCGCCAATCCGCGCCACCCCTACACGGTCGGACTGCTCGAAGCCATGCCGCTCGCCACCGACCGCAATCCGCCATTGCCGACCATCCCGGGCACTGTGCCCGCGCCGCGGTCGTGGCCGGCCGGCTGCCGGTTTGCCGACCGGTGCAGGTTCGAGACGGATGCGTGCCACAATCCCGTTCCGCTGACCGGCACGACCCATTCGGTGCGTTGCACGCGCAACGGCCAACTGGACATGCGACCCCTGAAATGACCGCAACTCCCCTCCTCGACATCAGGAATCTCCACGTCACCTACTGGACACGGGGCGGACTGAGCTTTTGGAAACGGCCCTTTCATGCGGTCAAGGGCGTGTCCCTTTCACTGGAAGAGGGCCAGACGCTAGGCATCGTCGGCGAATCCGGGTCAGGCAAGTCGTCGCTCGCCAATGCGGTGCTCGGTCTCGTCCCGGTCGAATCCGGCTCGATTGACTTCAACGGCACGGAACTTTCCGGCCTAGGCCAGAACTATCCGCGTTCCGTCCGGGTGCAGATGCAGGCCGTGTTCCAGGATCCGTTCTCCTCGCTCAATCCGTCGATGACGATCGAGGGCATCGTCAGCGAGCCGCTGCGGGTGCACACCGGCATGTCGAGGCGGGAGCGGCGCGAACGGGCGGCCGAATTGCTGGAACTCGTATCCCTCTCCAGAGACCATCTGAACCTGCACCCGCACGAGTTTTCCGGCGGTCAAAGACAGCGGATCGCGATCGCTTCGGCGCTTGTGCTAAAACCCAAGCTCATCGTGCTCGACGAACCGGTCAGCGCGCTCGACGTGTCGACGCAAAACCAGATCATCAACCTGCTCTATGAACGCCGCGAGACGCTGGGACTCGCCTATCTGCTGATCGCGCACGATCTCGCGCTGGTCCATCACATCTCGGACAGAATAGCCGTGATGTATCTCGGCAACCTGGTCGAGGAAGGACCGGCGAGCCGCGTGTATCACGCGCCCGCACACCCATATACCAAGGCCCTGATAGAGGCGGTCCCCCTTCTCGACCCGGCGAAACAGCGCGCGCGGCGAAAGCGCCGGAAATCGGCGCCCGCCCAGGAAACGCCCCGCGCCAGCACGTCGGGCTGCCCCTACCAGAACCGCTGCCCGCATGTCATGGACCGGTGCCGCACAACGATGCCGCCGCCCTTCGAGACCGGCGGCGGCGGCACCGCGCGCTGCTTCCTCTGCGAAGGCAGCGTGGCGACGACGAACACGGACGGCAACGGGAACGGAATCCGATGACAGGTCAGCACTTCCGGATCGACTCTCCGCCCGGTTCCGTGGAAATGTCACACTCGGTCGCCATCGAAGACCCGGGCGGCGGCAGCCCGGTCCTGCTGACATGCCGATGGCCGTCCGGCGCCATGCCGAAGGCCTGCGTGGTTTTCTGCCACGGGCTGGGTGCCAGCGGCCGCGACTATGCGGAACTCTCGCAGTTCTGGGCGGCGAAAGGCTATCTCGTGGTTCACCCGACCTTTCCCGACGCCATCGGCGAGGTCGCGACCGCGGAGCCGCAACTGGGCTTCGCGCTGGACGATGAAAGACTGCCGTCATGGACGACCGTGCCGGCGCTGCGGACGCGGCTCTTCGAAATCCTGCACACTCCGCATTACTGGCTGGAGCGGATCAGAATCGTGCGTCACGTGATGGATAAACTGGACATCGTTCGGGCGCAGACGACCGGCGAAATTGCGGCGCCGATTCCCTGCGCGGTCGCGGGCCATTCCTTCGGCGCCTACACGTCGCAGCTGTTTGCCGGCGCCGAGATCGACATTCCTGAAACGGGAACCCGCCGGTTCCGCGACGAACGGTTCAAGGCAGCCATACTGCTCAGCGCGCAGGGACGGGATCAGCAGGGCCTTCGCGAAGGGTCATGGGACCATATCGCCGGGCCCCTTCTCAATATCACCGGTACCCGTGACGGCGGGGCGAAAGGCCAGGACTGGCTCTGGAAAGTCGAACCGTACGAACTGGCTCCGTCCGGCGACAAGTATCTCGCCGTACTGGAAGACGCCGACCACTATCTCGGAGGGTTCACACCGACCGATCCCGCTACAGGTTTTCCGGAGCAGCGGGAGGCCGTCGCCTGGCTCACACTGGCTTTTCTCGAAGCATACATGGCCGGAAATGCGCGGGCGAAGTCGTGGCTGTCATCGATAACCGACCATGTCGGAGACTGCCGGATGCAGTTCCGGCGGAAGTAACTTTCCCGCCGGAGATGACGGACATCCGCGAAATCGGCGATACGGTGACAGTCTCGACGGCGCTCGACACGAACTGCCGACGGCGTACGGGAACGAAATCAGATACCGGGTCGCCCGAGGCGGGGCACTTGCGGGCCTTGTTGGAATGCACGGCGCCCCGTTCATGGCACGGCCTGTGGATCAACAGTCTTCGGAGGGAGGCATCCGACTGTTCATTCTTCGCAGGCGACGGCCCTGCGTGATCACACGCATGCAAACCAAGCATTGCTTAGGAATAGCTTATCCAAGAATGCGTATTGTAGAGCGCCGCAGATAACGGCAGTTGCCGTCGCTACCCGCGGAACCCGTCGAGATTTCCTAACGAGAGCGGGCCGGCTCCCGAAAACCAGGATGCCGGCCCGCCATATAAAAGAAAATGTATCGCCAACACTTTGTCGCTGTTGGTTATTGGTCGGAGCGGCGGGATTCGAACCCACGACCCCTTGACCCCCAGTCAAGTGCGCTACCGGGCTGCGCTACGCTCCGAACCGCGAGAAGCCCTAAATTATCACCGTTGGAGAGGCAAGCGGTAATTCCGGTGCGGAGGCGTAAGCGGCCGCAAAGATGCTGTCGGATCGCAAAAAGAGACCGGCTGTCTACAGGCATATCCCGCGCCGTAGCGCGCGGCTGTCAGCGCGACTGATCGAGAAGCCGCTTGCACTCCAGCAGATCGAACAGCGCTTCCTGCAGCAATGCACGATTTTCGCGCGACAGCTCGGACTTGCCGGAATCCCCGGATTCCTCCGCCCCTTTGCCGCCAAGGCCGAAAATCCCCTTGCCGCGCGCCCTTGCTTCTCCGACGACCATGTCAGCCTCGGCTTCCGCCACAACAGGCTGGCGGGCCGGGCGCTTTGCCGCTTCATGCACCGTCCTCGCCGCTTCGGCGTTCTTGCGTGACATCTCCTCGAAGGCCGACATGTCGCCGGTACCGATCGCCACGGCGAACTGAACGCCGTTCTCGCGCAACAGTTTCTGCACGCCCTTGATGGTATAGCCTTCCTCGTAAAGCAGATGCTTGATGCCCCGAAGCATGTCGACGTCATTGGGGCGGTAATAGCGGCGCCCGCCGCCCCTTTTCATCGGCTTGATTTGCGAGAAACGCGTTTCCCAAAAACGCAAAACGTGCTGGGGAAGGTCCAGCTCTTCGGCGACTTCGCTTATCGTGCGAAACGCATCTGGGCTTTTTTCCATGGGGGGCTCTGCCTTCTTTGCGAATCCCAGGAAGTTTATCGCCTTGGAGGATCAGCGCAACATTCTGTGCATGATCAGGCAGGATTTTATGGTTTATGTTGAAAATACTGCCCGAAAAGCAGCAAATTTCGTCAGTCGCCCGCAGTTTCCGCAGTTGCACCGCGTTTTATGTGAGCATCGGCGATCTTCTGCTTAAGTACGTTGGAAGCCTTGAAAGTCATCACACGGCGCGGTGAAATCGGCACTTCCTCGCCGGTCTTGGGGTTGCGGCCGATCCGTTCCGATTTGCTGCGGACCTGGAACGTGGCGAATGAAGAAAGCTTCACGGTCTCGCCGCGAACGACGGCGTCTGAAATCTCGTCGATAATCATCTCGACCAGCGAAGCAGACTCGCTACGGGACAGCCCCACCTTGCGATAAACCGCCTCTGCCAGATCCGCACGCGTAAGCGTCTTGCCTCCCATGTGACCCGGCTTCCCTCACAACACACTGAAAATTCAGCGGAAAGGCTAACCCGTGACCGCTCACCGGTCAAGCAAGGTTATGCGAAAGGCAATATTTAATTACCAGCGCAGCAAAACGGCGCCCCAGGTGAAGCCGCCGCCCATCGCCTCGAGCAGGATCAGATCGCCCTTCTCGATGCGCCCGTCCTCGACGGCGACGGAAAGAGCGAGCGGTACGGAAGCCGCCGACGTATTGCCGTGCCGGTCGACGGTGATGACCACCTTCTCTTCCGGAATGCCGAGCTTTTTCGCCGAAGCCTCGATGATCCTCCGGTTGGCCTGATGCGGCACGAACCAGTCGATATCTTCCGCGGTAATGCCGGCGACCGCAAAGGAGTCCTCGATCACGTCGGTGATCATCCCCACGGCGTGCTTGAACACCTCGCGGCCCTGCATGCGCAGATGGCCGACCGTCTTCGTCGTCGACGGGCCGCCGTCGACATAGAGCTTTTCCTTGTGGCAACCATCGGACCGGAGTTTGGCGGCCAGAATGCCGGTATCGGATGTCAGGCCGACGCCTTCGGAGGCTTCGAGGACCACAGCCCCTGCTCCGTCGCCGAACAGCACGCAGGTCGTGCGGTCTTCCCAGTCGAGGATGCGGGAAAAGGTCTCCGCTCCGATCACCAGCACGCGGCGCGCCATGCCGCCGCGGATGTAGAGATCGGCCGTCGTCAGCGCATAGATATAGCCGCTGCACACCGCCTGTACGTCGAAGGCAGCGCCGTGGTGGATGCCAAGCCGGTTCTGGATATCGACGGCGGTTGCCGGAAAGGTGTTGTTCGGCGTCGACGTGGCAAGGATGATCAGGTCGATATCGGCCGGTTCGCGACCGGCAGAGGCCAGTGCGTTGCGCGCGGCCTCCTCGCCCAGGGAGGCTGTCGTCTCGTCGTCGCCGGCGATATAGCGCTGGCGGATGCCCGTGCGCTGGATAATCCACTCGTCGGACGTTTCGACGATGTGCTCGAAGTCCTTGTTGGCCATGGCGCGCTTCGGCAGCGCGCGTCCGATACCGGTTACCGCAGATCTGATCATGCCTGGAAACTCTACCCCGAAGTTTGTGCAGGCGCGGCCGGAATTGCCTCGCCCTTTGTGCGGCGGCCGTGGAAGATCTTCAGATCGGTCTCGATCTTTTCCAGAAGCGAATTGCGGACCATGTCGTAGCCCACGTCGATCGCCGCCGCGAATCCTTCGTCATCGGTGCCGCCGTGGCTCTTGATGACAATGCCATTCAGGCCGAGAAACACTCCGCCATTGACCTTGCGCGGATCCATCTTGTCGCGCAGCCGGTTGAACGCGCCGCGCGCGAGGAGATAGCCGATCCGCGCCATCACGGTTCGGCTCATGGCTGCGCGCAGATATTCGGCGATCTGCTTTGCGGTGCCCTCCGCCGTCTTGAGCGCGATATTGCCGGAAAAGCCTTCCGTCACCACGACATCGACGGTGCCCTTTCCAAGATCGTCGCCCTCGACAAATCCCTCGTAATCCAGTGTCGTCAGATCCGCCTCGCGCAACAGGCGACCGGCTTCCTTGACCTCTTCCTGCCCCTTGATTTCCTCGACGCCGACATTGAGCAGGCCGACGGATGGGCGTTTGACCTCGATCAGCGCGCGAGCCATCGCAGCGCCCATGACCGAGAAATCGACCAGTTGCTGCGCATCGGCGCCGATCGTCGCGCCGACATCGAGCACGATGCTCTCGCCGCGCAAGGTGGGCCAGATCGCGGCGATGGCGGGCCGCTCGATGTCGGCCATCGTGCGCAGGCAGAATTTCGACATGGCCATGAGCGCGCCGGTGTTCCCGGCCGAGACGCAGGCATCGGCCTCGCCGGTCTTCACCGCCTCGATCGCCTTCCACATGGACGACTTCCAGCGGCCCTGGCGCAACGCCTGGCTCGGCTTGTCATCCATGCGCACCGCGATATCGCAATGTTCGAAGCGCGAAGCTTTCTTCAGCTTCGCGTAGCGATCAAGCACAGGGACGACCTTGTCTTCCTGGCCGAAAAATATGAAACGCAATTCGGGGTGACGCTCCAGCGATTTCGCGGCACCGGGTATAACGACCGCCGGCCCGAAATCCCCGCCCATCGCGTCAATCGATATAGTTATCAAACCGTCCTACCCCGTTATCGCTGTCCGCCTTTTGACGGTTGGCCGGGCGCGACGGGCCTCGGCGGGCAGACCATAGCCGTTCTGCCGGATGTCTCAACACCTTATTTTCGGGCAATTTTGGCGTTCACAGCTTATCACGCAGCCGGGCGAGTTTGGCGAAGGGGTTTTCCGCATCGGCTTCCCCACCGTCGTCTCCCGAATCCGCAATTTCGGCCAGTTCGGCACCCGGCGCCCGCGGATAGGGATCGATCTCCAGTTCGAAAAACTCCTCGGCGACCGCACCGACATCGATTTCGCCGCCTTCAAATGTCTCGGGAACATCCGGGCCGTCCGCATCGACGATCAGCGCGCCGTCATCATCGAGAGGCCTGGCAAGGCGCGAACCTTCGGGCAGGAATACCGCGTCAACCTCGACATCTATATCGGTGACGACCGGCTCCAGCGTGACGATGCAGTCCTGCACGATGCTCGCCTTCAAGCCACCCTGAATGCGCACGCCGTCCTTGCGCCAGCGTTTGACAACGAGATCGGCAACGAATTCGTCGACGGACACGAGTCCGTGGGCTTCGGCGAGCGCCGCCCGCGCCGCTTCATCCGCCTCGATACGGACCGGGAAACCACCCGATGGCAGGACCGACACGACGACCGGGCGTACGATCGCGCCTCCCGCGGTCTTGCTGTGATGTCCGCTCATGGCTGCTCAACCGGAAGCGGTTCGGGAAAACGCACCACGCCGGCAAGCAGTTGCTCATCCGACAGTTCGGCCAGCGACCGTGCCGCACGCTGCATGTAATCGGCGATGGCGGCGCGATCGATCGTTTCGGGCGCTTCGGGCGCGATGTTTCGCGCGACCGCGTCGCCCAGGGCCTCCGCGTCGCCGTTGTCGAGCGCCGACCAGTAATGGCCCATACGGCCGTAGAACATGCGCGCCAGCTTTTTCATGCGCTTGGGCACGGAGGGATCACCGACGCCCAGTTCACGAATCGAGTGATCGACGTCCTTGAAGAATTCGTCGAGCACATCCTGGGCGAGTTCATCGGCCGGTTTGGCGGCACTTCGCGTGCGATACAGGAAAAGTATCATGTGCAGGCCGATGCTTTCATAGCGGCCGAGCGGCGTGTCCGGCACGCCCCAGTCGCGAAAAAACACCGGCTGGCGCGCGCCTGTCGTTACCGCGGAATATGCGGCCTCGACGATCTGGCCATTGAGATTTTTCGGCGAACGCCGAAACAGTGACATAATCATTGTGCAAACGCACCTTCCATCGCGGGGCCGGTGCCGCCCGGCGCGCTTGCAACCGGACAAGGTTCAGGTTACCGAACCAGACCCAAGGCAGGCCTTCTGGCCAAACTGATAGACGGAGATGATGGTGGCGTCGGAAAAAATCAAGCAAAGAATGCGTCTGGCGAGTGCCCTTCCGGTTCTGCTTGCCGTCGGCGCTGTGGCGCTGACCGGCTGCTCCACCTCGGGCGTCCTGAACACTTCCGAGGTCTACAAGCAGGGCTACGTGATCGACGAACAGTCCCTTTCGCTGGTTCCGCCCGGCTCGAGCCGCGAACAGGTGCTGCTGACGCTCGGAACGCCGACGACCACGGAAACCTTCGACAACGAGGTGTTCTACTACATTTCACAGACCCGCCGGCGCGGCGCAGCCTTCATGAAAGCCAAGCTTGTCGACCAGCGTATTCTCGCTGTCTATTTCGACGAGGAAAGCACCGTCGAACGCATCGCCAATTACGGCCTGCAGGACGGCAGGCTTTTCGACTTCGTCTCGCGTACCACGCCGACCGGCGGACGCGACCAGTCCTTCCTGTCCCAAATCCTGTCCGGAACGATCGGCGGGCCGTCGGCGGAAAGCCTCGTCAAGGGCCGCTGACCCGATCCCTGTTCAAACAAAAACCGGCGGTGGTTTCCCACCGCCGGTTTTTTTCGTTTCGTATTCGCGCGGTCAGTGCGCCAGGACCGCCAGCAGCAGCAGAGCCACGATGTTGGTGATCTTGATGGCCGGGTTGACGGCCGGGCCAGCGGTATCCTTGTAGGGATCGCCGACGGTGTCGCCGGTGACGGATGCCTTGTGAGCTTCCGAACCCTTTTCGTGCTTGACGCCGTCCTTGTCGACAAAGCCGTCCTCGAAGGACTTCTTGGCGTTGTCCCAGGCACCGCCGCCCGATGTCATCGAGATGGCGACGAACAGGCCGTTGACGATCACGCCGAGCAGCATGGCGCCGAGCGCGGCGAAGGCCGAGGCCTTGGAACCGGAGATCAGCAGCACGCCGAAATAGACGACCAGCGGCGCCAGAACAGGCAGCAATGACGGTACGATCATTTCCTTGATCGCGGCCTTGGTCAACATGTCCACCGCACGGGCGTAGTCCGGACGGTCCTTGCCTTCCATGATGCCCGGCTTTTCCTTGAACTGCCTGCGCACTTCCTCGACAACCGCGCCGCCAGCACGGCCGACAGCTGTCATGGCCATGCCGCCGAACAGATACGGAATGAGGCCGCCGAAGATGAGACCCGCGACCACATAGGGGTTGGACAGCGAGAAGGAGATGTCATCCATGCCCGCGAAATACGGAAACCTGTCCGAATTTTCGGCGAAGAACGCCAGGTCATTGGAGTAGGCTGCGAACAGCACCAGAGCGCCGAGACCGGCCGAACCGATCGCATAGCCCTTGGTGACGGCCTTTGTCGTGTTGCCGACGGCGTCGAGTGCGTCGGTCGACTTGCGGACTTCCGGATCGAGGCCCGACATCTCGGCGATGCCACCGGCGTTGTCGGTGACCGGGCCGAAGGCGTCGAGGGCGACGATCATGCCGGCGATGCCGAGCATGGCCGTGACCGCGATGCCGGTGCCGAACAAGCCGGCCAGCTGATAGGTCACGATGATGCCGCCAACGATGACGATTGCCGGAAGCGCGGTCGATTCGAGCGACACGGCGAGACCCTGGATCACGTTGGTGCCGTGACCGGTCACGGACGCCTGGGCGATCGAGTTGACCGGACGCTTGTTGGTGCCGGTGTAATACTCGGTGATCACCACGATCAGCGCGGTGACGACGAGACCGATGATGCCGCAGATGAACAGGTTGGTCCCGTTGATCACGCTGCCATTGGCAAGCGAGATATCTCCCCAGCCGATGGTCAGGGAGGTTGCTCCGCCGAGGCCGACGACCGACAGTACGCCGGTGACGATCAGGCCCTTGTAAAGCGCGCCCATGATCGAGCCATTGGCTCCGAGCTTCACGAAGAACGAGCCGATGATCGACGTGATGATCGATGCACCGCAGATTGCGAGCGGGTAAATCATGATCGATTCGAGAATATCGGTACCGGCGAAGAATATCGCGCCCAAGACCATGGTGGCGACGACGGTCACCGCGTAGGTTTCGAACAAGTCGGCCGCCATGCCGGCGCAATCGCCGACATTGTCACCGACATTGTCGGCGATGGTTGCCGGGTTGCGCGGATCGTCTTCCGGAATGCCTGCTTCCACCTTGCCGACGAGGTCGCCGCCGACGTCCGCACCCTTGGTGAAGATACCGCCACCGAGACGGGCGAAGATGGAGATCAGCGATGCCCCGAAGCCGAGCGCGACAAGAGCGTCAATAACGGTACGGTCGTTTGCTGGCACGATGATCTCGGTCAGGATGTAGTAGTAGACCGACACGCCAAGCAGCGCCAGGCCGGCGACGAGCATGCCGGTGATCGCGCCCGACTTGAAGGCGATCTCGAGGCCGCCCGCCAGGCTGCTCGACGCTGCCTGGGCGGTGCGCACATTTGCGCGGACCGAGACGTGCATGCCGATATAACCCGCCAGACCGGACAATACCGCGCCGATCAGAAAGCCGAACGCGGCCTCTGCGGTCAGCAGGAACCAGGTCCCGATGAAGACGATGACGCCGACGATGGCGATCGTCGTGTACTGACGATTGAGATATGCCTGTGCGCCTTCGCGGATCGCGCCCGCGATCTCCTGCATACGCGCATTTCCCTGGTCAGCGGCCAGGACCGACTGCGTCGCCCAGATCGCGTACACGATCGAAAGCAGGCCGCAAGCGATGACTGCAAGAAGAACCATTCCCGTTTCCTTTGATTTTCCGTGGGCCCGAAAATCCCCTCCCAAGCCCTTCAGGTGCATCCAAAAGCGCTAAAAACGCGCCCGATGTGGCGTCATTGGTAGTTTAAGGCGCGAGTGCAGGTCAAGCGGCGATAGGCGGTCTCCCCGCCCGAATCCGCTACTCGCCGGCTTCCGCTGCAGCAGAGCGGCGCGATCCGACCGCAAGAAGGCCGAGCAGGATCAGACAGAAGGCGACAACCGGGAAGACAATCCAGTTCAACATGTCCCAGCCGAAGATGTTCAACGTGAAGCCGGACATCAGCGACGCGAAGGCCACGGTAGAGAACAGAAGGAAATCGTGCAGGCCCTGCACCTTGTTTTTTTCGCTGGCGTGATAGGACTCTGTCAGCATGGCGGTCGAGCCGATAAAGGCGAAGTTCCAGCCGACACCGAGCAGGATAAGGGCGGTCCAGAACTGCCACAGCGCGATGCCCGACAAGGCGACGACCGAACACCCGACCAGCAGGATCATGCCGACGGCGACGATCCGCTCCTTGCCGAACTGCGCGATCAGCCGGCCAGTCACGAAACTGGGCGCAAACATCGCCATCACGTGGAACGAAATGCCAAGCGCGGCCTCATCGGTGGTGAACCCGCAACCGACCATGGCCAAGGGCGCGCCGGTCATGACGAAGCTCATCAAGGCATAGGAGCCGACGCCGCAAGCAAAGGAGACTATGAAGCGCGGTTGCATCAGGATTTGCGCCAGCGGACGCGCCGGCGGCCCGCCGACAGCCGTATCGCCGGTTTTGCTGTGGCCGATGTTCAACGTCGCCAAAATGCCGATACCGATCACGCCGAGTCCGATCATGGCAACGAAGGCGCCGGCATATTGCACCGGATCGAACAGGTCACGTGTCCACACTACCGCCTGCGGGCCGATCACGGCGGCGAAGACGCCGCCCCCCAGGACCCATGAGATCGCCCGCGGACGGAAAAACGCCGGCGCATTGTCGGCAGCGGCAAACCGGTACTGCTGGACGAAGGAACCGCCCATGCCGGTAATCAGAAGGCCCGTGGCGAAAAGCCAGAAATTGAGCTGGAACAGCCCAATCGCCGCGACTGCGCCGCCGAGCGCGGTCACCATCGCACCGGACATGAAACCGACGCGGCGGCCAAGCGCCCGCATCAACAGCGCGGCCGGCAGGGCGCCGAGCGCGACGCCAACGTTGAAACCGGTGACCGGAGCAGTGGCGAAGGATGGATCGGCATTGTTGACGACCAGAAGATATTTGCCGGCCAGCCCGCCAAGCGAGATCGATATCGGCGCAGCGGCGCCAATCACTGCCTGAGCGGTCGCAAGCGTCAGTGCCGTGCGCTTGGCGCTCGCCACCGAAATTTCGCTGGCATCCGTCACGATTCCGACTGCCTTTTCTCGCGCACTTCCCGGGCTACCCTGTCGAGTACGGCATTGACCATCCGCGGTTCCTCGCCATCCTCGTAAAAGGCGCGGGCGATATCGACGTATTCGGAAATCACGACGGCGGGCGGCAGATCCTTGACCTTGGTCAACTCATAGGCCCCTGCCCTGAGGATCGCGCGCAGCGTCGAATCCAGCCGCGACAACGGCCAGTCGTCGGTCAGCGCATTGCGCAGCAGCGGATCGAGCTGCTTCTGGCGCTCGACAACGCCGGACAGGATCGAGCGGAACCAGGCCGGATCGGCTTCGCGGTATTGCGCGCCGTCGATTTCCTTGCCGAGCCGAAAGGTCTCGTATTCGGCGGCCGTTTCGAGCACGCCACTGCCGGCGAGATCCATCTGGTACAGCGCCTGAACGGCGGCAAGGCGCGCCGCGCCACGCTTGTTGGCGGCCTTCGGAGCGGCTTTCCCGGATGCCTGTTTCTTTTCGGTGTTAGTCATCGACGCCCATCTGGCGGCGCAAGTCGATCATCGTCAATGCGGCCTTTGCGGCAAATCCGCCCTTGTCTTTTTCGTTGCGGCGCGCCCGCGCCCAGGCCTGCGCCTCGTTTTCGACGGTGAGAATGCCGTTGCCGATAGCCACCGCCTCCTCGATAGCGAGTTCCATCAGGGCGCGGCTGGATTCATTGGCGACGATCTCGAAATGATAGGTTTCGCCGCGAATGACGACGCCAAGGGCAACGAAGCCGTCATACTCCCGCTCGCCTTCCAGCGCGAAGGAAATGACAGCCGGGATTTCGAGCGCACCCGGCACGGTCATGACATCCCACGTGGCGCCCGCCTCGTCGAGAGCGGCCGTCGCGCCTTCGAGGAGCGCCTCGGACAAGCCTTCGTAGAAGCGTGCTTCCACGATCAGCAAATGCGGTGCATCGTCGGCCATAAACGGTGTCTCCGGAGGGTTTCGGGTTCGGGCGGGGACCTACGCCTCTTTGGCGTGGTCCGCAAGGCGATTCATGTAGAGTTCGACATATCGCGCCATCTGGTCGACTTCCAGATTGAGCGCATCGCCAACGGCCCGCCCGCCCCATGTCGTGACTTCCAGCGTATGCCTGATCAAAAGCACGTCGAAAACGTCGCCTTCGACCGAATTGACCGTGAGCGAGGTGCCGTCGAGCGTGACCGAACCCTTTGGCGCGATGTAGCGCGACAGATCAGCCGGCGCTTCGATGCGAAAGCGCACCGCCTCGCCTTCCTCCTCGCGGCCGACGATAAACGCCTTGCCGTCGACATGGCCGGAAACCATGTGACCGCCGAACTCGTCGCCGGCCTTCATGGCGCGTTCCAGATTGATCCGGGTGCCTTCGCCCCATTCGGCAATCGTCGTCAGGCGCAGGGCCTCCTCCCACGCCTCGACCTCGAACCAACGCGCATTGGAGCCGGTTTCCGGCTTGGCGACAACAGTGAGGCAAACGCCGGCGCAGGCGATCGATGCGCCGATGTCGATCGTGTCGGGATCATAAACCGTTTCGATGCGCAGCCGGCGGCCCTGGTCGCGCTTGGACACGGCGGCCACCCGGCCGATATCGGTGACGATTCCGGTAAACATCAGTTCTCCCGCACGAATTCGTAACAGCGGTCGGCGCCGAACAGCCATTCGCCGCGGGCCGCATAGCCCTCGGGAAGATCAGCCCGCCCGAACGGCGCGGCGATCCCGTTCGCGCCGACGACGACATCGCTTTCGAACAGGACGATCCGGTCTGCAAGTCCCTCGTCGAGAAAGGCCCTGGCGACGTGGGCGCCGCCCTCGACTAGCAGGTTTGTGACGCCCTGCGCGGCGAGATCCTCGAGCAGTTCCGGCAGAGCGATGCGACCGTCGTGTTCTTCGCAGGCGATCAGCCGAGCGCCCGCGCCTTCCAGCCGTTGCGCCCTTTCGGAGGCCGGCGCAATCGTCGCGACAGCGAGCGGTGCCTGATCCACCGACTGGACGAGACGCGAGGTCAGCGGCAATCGGGCATCGCTGTCGATGACGACGCGAAGAGGCGAACGGTAACCGAGGCCGGGCAAACGGCAGGTCAATTCCGGATCGTCGGCGAGCGCCGTGCCAATGCCGACGAGGATCGCATCATGCTCCGCCCGCATGAGATGGCTCTGGGCGCGCGACACGTCGCCTGTGATCGGCACCTGGCCCGCCGCTTCCCTGCCAATCATGCCATCGGCGGAAATCGCAAGTTTCAGAGTCACACGGCAGCGTTTCTTCGCGGATCGAGTCAGATAGCCGGACAGGACCGGACCCGTTTCCTGCGCGAGTACGCCGGGCACGACCTCGATGCCGGCAGAGCGCAGAATGTCATAGCCCTTGCCTGAAACTCGCTCGTCCGGATCGGTCGCCGCCGCGACGACCCGTGTAATACCGGCCGTCACCAGCGCTTCAGCGCAAGGCGGCGTGCGGCCGTGATGTGCGCAGGGTTCGAGCGAGACATAGGCCGTCGCGCCGCGCGCGCGTTCGCCCGCCTCGGCGAGCGCGACCGTTTCGGCATGCGGCCGTCCGCCAACCGCCGTGACGCCGCGACCGACGATGACCGGGCCATGCCCCTCCTCGGCGACGATCAAGGTTCCGACCGACGGATTCGTGCCGGTGCGGCCGAGATGGCGGCGCGAATAGCGGATACAGGCCGCCATGAAACGGCGGTCTAGGTCGGTTGCAGTGTCCATTTCGGCGCGAAAGTGGCGCTAATCCTTCGCCGGCGCAACCGGTTCGTCGTCCTCGGGCGGCAAATTGCCGCCGAGTTCGCCGAGAAGATCCTGGAAATCCTGCGGATCGCGAAAATTCTTGTAGACGGACGCGAAGCGCACATAGGCGACGTCGTCCATGCCTTTCAGCGCCTCCATCACCAGCGTACCGATCTCCTCCGCCTGAATATCCTGCTCGCCGGAAGACTCCAGCTGTCGCACGATCCCGGAGACGGCACGCTCGACCCGGTCGGGATCGATCGGCCGCTTGCGCAGCGCTATCTCGAAAGACCTGGCGAGCTTGTCGCGGTCGAACGGGACTTTGCGACCGCTCTTCTTGATCACGTAGAGATCGCGAAGCTGGACGCGTTCGAAGGTGGTGAAACGGCCGCCGCAATCCGGGCAGACGCGGCGGCGGCGAATGGCCGCTCCGTCTTCCGCGGGGCGGCTGTCCTTGACCTGGGTATCCAGGGATTGGCAAAACGGGCAGCGCATGCCCGCTTGCTATCCCAGATAGCTGTAAAGCGGGAAGCGTTCGGTGAGCGCAATCACATCTTTTTTCACCGCTTCCTCGATACCGGAATTGTCACCGTCCGGGCCGGCCTGACGCAGGCCGTCGAGCACGCGGGCGATCATGGCGCCGATTTCGCGGAATTCGGCCTGGCCGAAGCCGCGCGTCGTGCCCGCCGGAGTGCCCAACCGGATACCAGAGGTGACGAAGGGCTTTTCCGGGTCGAAAGGGATGCCGTTCTTGTTGCAGGTGATGTTGGCGCGACCGAGCGCACCTTCCGCCGCCTTGCCGGTCACCGTTTTCGGCCGCAGGTCGGCCAGCATCAGGTGGTTGTCGGTGCCGCCCGAGACGATGTCGAGGCCATTCTCGCGAAGGCTTTCGGCCAATGCCTTGGCATTGGCGACAACGGACTGGGCGTAGGACTTGAACTCCGGCTTCAGCGCCTCGCCGAATGCCACGGCCTTGGCGGCGATGACATGCATCAGCGGCCCGCCCTGCAGGCCGGGGAAGACGGCGGAGTTGATTTTCTTGGCGATCGCCTCGTCGTTGCACAGGATCATGCCGCCGCGCGGACCGCGCAGCGACTTGTGCGTCGTCGTCGTGCAGACATGCGCATGCGGAATCGGCGACGGGTGGACACCGCCGGCGACAAGGCCGGAGATGTGCGCCATGTCGACCATGAGCCAGGCGCCGATGGAGTCGGCGATCTCGCGGAAGCGCTCCCAGTCCCAAAAGCGCGAATAGGCAGTGCCGCCGGCGATGATGAGCTTCGGCTTGTGCTGCTCGGCCTTGGCGGCGATGTCGTCCATGTCGAGCAGTTGGTCGTCTTCGCGCACACCGTAGGACACAACGTTGAACCACTTGCCGGACATGTTGACCGGCGAACCGTGAGTCAGGTGACCGCCGGAATTCAGGTCGAGGCCCATGAAGGTATCGCCCGGCTCGAGAAGTGCCAGGAAGACCGCCTGGTTCATCTGGGACCCGGAGTTGGGCTGGACGTTGGCGAAGTTGCAGCCAAACAGCTTCCTGGCACGCTCGATGGCAAGCTCTTCGGCGATGTCGACGAACTGGCAGCCGCCATAGTAGCGCTTGCCCGGATAGCCCTCGGCATATTTGTTGGTCATCACCGAGCCCTGCGCTTCCATGACGGCGCGCGAGACGATGTTCTCCGAAGCGATCAGCTCGATCTCGTGGCGCTGGCGACCCAGTTCCTTCTGGATCGCAGAAAAAATCTCGGGATCACGGTCGGCCAGCGTCTCGGTGAAAAACGCATCCGAATACGCATTGGAGTTAGCCGCGCTGCTCTGGGACATCGGTTTCAATCCTTTCCGGGAAACTGGGGAATAGCCATTTGCGGGGCGCATTATCATGTATCCCGCGACACTTCCATTGCCTGAACGCGAATAGATTCCGGCGCTTTCAGGCGAGGCTCACAAGAAAAACACCCGTGTGCCGGTCTACGTGCCCAAAAGGAGTTCCCGGGATTCCGCAGGCATGGGGGCAGGCTGCGGCGCAGAATATCCATACCGCGTCAAATCCAATCCCGTCAGTTGCTCGGTCCGGCGGTTGCTATCGCTGTAATAGTCTCCAACATGCTCGCGGATCGCCGCCTTGAGGCCTGCGCGCAGCCGGTTTTCCACGCCGACAGGGGAAACCAGGTCGAATGCCGATCTCAACCGTCCGAAACGGCGAGCGAAGCGCGGTATATGGAACAGCGCACCGCTGCTCAGTTCGTTGTGATACAAAAGCGCGTTCAGCGACCGGTGGACATACTGCATGAGTAGCGGACGCCTGACATTTACGGCGTCGGATAATGGTACGGTCCTAACCGGCAGTCCGCAAAAGCGTTGAATCTCACCGAGAAAATCATCACTTGCGTCGCGCAGCATTTCGAAGGGAAGCGCCAGAACCTGATCAGCACCGAACAGCTTCTGGTAATAGGCGATCAGCTTGTCATATTCGTAGAAACTCAACCGAAAATGGGGACGCCGGCCCAAAGCAGGTTCCGGAGTCTGCAGATACCGTTTCACGGTTCCGGTGCCGCCGTCTGTAATATGCTGGCTATACATCGCCTCGATTACAGAACGCTGCTCGCGAAGAACCATCAGGATTCGAGCGTCGGGGAAGGTTTCGTGAAGGCGCTCGGCGACAAGCCGGCGATCATAGCCACCTCCAGACGGATAGCCCGACAACCGTTCATGCGAGATCACGGAGGTGAAATCGCCGGCTTTTGCTGCGGCCAGATACGGGTTGTAGCGATCCCTCGTTAAATCGCTGTCATAGTCGAATACATCGGGCAGTATGAAGTCATGAACAATCTCCCGCCTGTGGATCGGATGAACGCTACTGAACCCGAGCCCTTTATCAACAAACACTTTTTTCTGAAGCCACGACGAACCCGTCTTGTGGAATCCGATATGTATCAACAGATTGGTTTTTTGCATTAGAGGCGGAACTTACTAAGATATTGATTTTTAATATATATTATTGTACTCTGCAATACTCTACAAGATAAACTGCACCCGCCACCCCCTGGATCCAAGCCGTCCTATTCCGCGCTCGCCGGTGTATCACGACGTTTTCGAATACTGCGAATCCAAATCACGTCCAATATAACAGCGGACACCAGCCCGAGCGCGATATGCGCCACATTCGCGCCCATCGCTCCCATCGCCGGTATCGTCATGAACGCGACGGCGAAAAAGGCCGCTGTGGACAGCGCCGCATTGAGCAGTTCGGCACGCGGCCGCCCCATCGCAAGAAGCGCGGAGCGCGCCGGGGCGGCATGCATCGTCAGCAGGATGGCGACCATCTGAACCATAAGAAGCGGGTATGCGCCCATGAAGGAGTCGCCCGGCCCGACCTCTATCAGCCACTGCCCGGTCAGATACAATACGGCGAACATCGCCAGGCCGACGCCGGCGAGGCCGATCTGCGTCTGGAACACGGCGGCGGAAAATGCGCGGAAATCGCTTTGCGCCCAGTTCCGGGCGAGATCGGGATACAAGACGGCCTGGACCTGTGCTCCAACCTGCTGCGCGGCTTTGGCGATCCGCTTGGCAACATGATAGAGGCCCGCCGACGCTGAGTCGGTCAGCGCTCCGACAATCAGGACATCCAGTTCCTGCGTCATCGTCCGCAGTGTCATCGACAGGTTAGTCGACCAGGCAAAACCGAGGATACCCGGAAAGCGGCTCAAGACGCCTTTGAGGCGCGCATGGAACAGGCTTGGGATACCATCGCGCCTGAGCTGTCGAAAAGCCAGCCCGAGAAAGAGCAGAGACGACAGCACCTCCGTCACTACCCAAACCACCATGAAACCGAGGATACCGGCTCCCGTGTAATATGCCGCTATGGCAAGCGGTATGCGCAGGATCGCGCCAAACAAGTTCGTATAGGCAATGGTCTTGAACTTTCCGGCCAGGCGGAATACCGCCGTCGGCATGCCCGTGATGCTGAACGCGACAGCAACAGCATAGATCGCGACAAGCTGCATGGTGCCGGAATCCAGCCCGGTGAAGCTGACCCAGACAGCGCCAAGCAGAACAGCGGTCACGGCAGCCAGAACCGACGCTCCGACATCGAGTGCCAGTCCGAATGCGTAAAGTTGCGACTTGATCTGCGGCGACTCTTCGTGACCGAGCCCGGCCGCGTATTTGATCAGCGGCTGCCACGATTCAAAACGCATGACCCGCGCAACGAGGCGGCAGTAGGCCATGACCATAACCATGACACCGTAGTCGGACGGACCGAGAGCGCGGGCCGCGATCACTGTGGATATGAGTACAAAACCGACGTTCAGATAGTTGCCGGAAAGCAGATGGGCAACATTCAGCAGACGCGTTTTCCAGAGACGAGTGAACACGTCCGGCTTGTCCACAAATGCCATTGCCTACCCGAAATACAGCGCGTTTCGCTCCGTGACTTCCGCAGCGTCGACAAAGCGCAGATGTCTGCCGCCTCATCAAACCCCGTCCCGGAACTCGTTCGCGCCAATATAGCGCGAGTAACAATTGCTGCGGGAGTTCTCTTGTACTAATCGGAATTGACCGCATCCGCTGCGGTTTCGAAGCCGCCCCCACAAGCAGGAATGCCGGCCCCAGGCCGGCATCAGGGAGCGAAATCCGGACTGCCTGTCAGAGCGTCGTGGAGGTCAGCATCAGCGCGTCGACACCGTCACGGCCATAGATATCGTCGCGGAAATGGACGACGCCGTCGCCCGTCGACCATGCGCTGATATAGACGAAATAGACCGGAACTGGCTCGGCGAGTTCGACCTCGGTGTTCTCGCCGGTAGCGATGACCGCCTCGATCTGATTACGCGACCATCCGGGCGTGCCGCGCAACAGCCAGGTGGTCAGTTCGCGCACATTGTGGACCCGAACGCAGCCCGACGATTCGAACCGCAGCAACTGGCCGAAAAGGCTCTGCTGCGGCGTGTCATGCATGTAGACCGCATGAGAATTGGGAAAGTTGATCTTGGTCGACGACATGGCGTTGATCTTGCCCGGATCCTGGCGGAATCGCAGGTTGACCGCCTCGTTGGTCGACCAGTCGACCATTTCCGGCGGCACTTCGTTGCCTTGCTGGTCGAACAGACGAATCGAATTGCGCGTCAGGTAAGTCGGATCCTCGCGCATCAAGGGAATGATGTCCTTCTCGATGATCGAAGTCGGCGCGTTCCAGTACGGATTGAGGATGACCTCGTTGATCTTGGAACTCAGGATCGGGGTCTGGCGCTCGATGCGGCCGACGATCGCCTTGTGATTCTGCGCCACGCGGCCATTTTCGACGGCCTCGATTTCGGCGGCCGGGATGTTGACCATCACGTAACGAACGTCAACGATGCCGGACATCGACTGCAAGCGAGCGAGGTTGGTCTCGAGCTGGCCGAGGCGGATATCGGCAGGCACGTTGAGCGCGGCAAGCGTCACGTTGCCGATTACGCCATCCGCAGGCATGCCATGGCGCAACTGGAAGCGTTTGACCGCGGCATCAAGGAATGTGTCGAAGACGTCACTGTCGCCGGAATTGCGAGGCAGGTCGCCCGAAATCGCCAGACGGCGTCGCAACTGCCGGACTGCGGGGTCGTTGGAACCGACCTTGAGGCGCTGCGTCAACTGGACTTGCGGCCAGCCGCCCTGGACCACGATGCCGCGATAGGTCTCGATGGCGCGCTCGACGTAGGAAACCGTAGCAGGGCTCAGAATCGGCTGGCGCGACTTGATCTCCGGAGCACGGGTGCCGACGGCATCGAACTGGTCGTCCCAGTTGCCGCGACGCGGAGACTGGAGAATCTCGTTCAGCGTGTCCTGCGCACGTGCAGGCAGCACCCCTGCCGCGACAGCGCCAAAAATTCCCGCGTTTTTAAGGAAAGAACGACGACTGGTTTTTCCAAATCCGCTCATCAATCACCTGCGTATGCGCATTCAAGGAAACCGATACCGGCCCTTATGTTGGCCGGCTGGTATCAACGTCAACTTAATAAAGCGGAAACCGACTTCACGGTTCCGCGAGGAAGAAAGCAGCGATTGCATGATGAACGCAGTGCTCTTCGTCACACTCGCCGTCACCGCGGCAGTTTTCACAGGAATATGGCTAATCCATGTCGGGTTGAAGGACGCTGGAATCGTCGATTACTATTGGGGCCCGGGCTTCGCCGTCATCGGCGCGATCCATGTCATCGCCGCTCCCGAGACGACCGCCGAGCAATGGGTTTTCCTCTTCGCGGTGACGTTGTGGGCGGTGCGGCTTGCCGCCTATCTTATCCCGCGGCACCTTCGTTCGCACGAAGAAGACGGCCGCTACCGGGCAATGCGGGAAAACGGCGGACGCCGTTTCTGGTGGGCCAGCCTTTTCACGGTGTTTTTGCTGCAGGCAGCGCTGTTGTGGATCATTGCCGCGCCGGTGCATGCCGCTTTGTCGCCGGCGGCAGCCATGCCGCCCACGGGTGTCGCCGCTTTCCAGTTTTGGGCCGGTCTCGTGATCTTCGCCATCGGTCTCGCGATCGAAGCGACCGCCGACCGCCAGCTTGCTGCAGGCAAGGCGGCGCTACCTTACGGAATGCCGGTCTCCGGTGGCCTGTGGGGATTGTCGCGGCATCCCAACTATCTCGGCGAAATCATCCTTTGGTGGGGACTGGGGCTCTCCGCTTACGCGCTATCGGGTTCACCCCTCGCCTTCATCGGCCCCGTCGTTTTGACGAGCGTGATGCTAGCCGTGTCAATCCCGCTGACCGAGGCACAATTATTGCGCACCCGTCCCGCCTACGAGGAATACGCGCAACGCGTACCCGCATTGATCCCCGGATTGGCGCCGCGACGGCGCGGCCGCCATCCGGCAGAATAACGAAAAAGAGCGCGGCCTGGCCGCGCCCTTTTTTTTCAAATGAACTTCCGACAGATCAGAGACGATACAGGATCGTGTCGTTCCAGAAGCGATCAAGGCGCTGCATGGCGCGGTTCATCGCCTGGAATTCCTCGGTGCCGATACCACCGACCTGCTCGATCGACAGGATGTGACGGTTGTAGAGTTCGGCAACGATATCGGCAACTTCCTTGCCCTTCTCGGTCAGGCTGATACGCACCGAGCGGCGGTCGGACTTCGATTTCTCGTGATTGACGAAGCCGAGTTCGACCAGCTTTTTCAGGTTGTAGGAAACGTTCGAGCCGAGATAGTAGCCACGCGAACGCAGTTCACCGGCGGTCAGGACGCTGTCGCCGATATTGAACAGCAGCAGAGCCTGGACAGCATTGATGTCAGTGCGGCCGTTGCGATCGAACTCATCCTTGACAACATCAAGCAAACGCCGATGCAACCGCTCAACAAGCTGGAGCGATTCCAAGTAAAGATCGCGAACATCAGTTTCGGTCGACGTAACGGGCTTTGCGCCCACCATGTTGGTCGCATTCATCATGATAAGTTTGCCTCTCTGTTATGTCGGTGATTGTTTTTTGTTTTCACCGTTGAGGGGCAAACTACCCAAAGCGACTAAAATTCGACTTAAACACCTAAGTTAACATATGGTTATCGGCAGTTCGTTTCCGAATACGGTTAATACTCGTTTAAACGGTCGCGATAACGCTGCCAGGCGATAATGACGATGAAGACCAACAGGATGCTGAGCGCTGCAACATGTCCCATAACGAGTTCGGGCCGCGGCATGTAGTTCTCGGCCCAGACGCCATAGATCGAAATCTCGATCAGGCAGGCAACCGTCCACAGCACCACACCCCAGGACGTCAGCATCCACAACCCCATCGACGCGACCGGCAGCAACACTGCGAGAACGACGCAGGGCACCTGCCAGTGCACCGGCAGCAGATCGAAACGCGGCAGGGTGTCGTTTGACAGTCCGACCAGTTGCGCCCAGTAGGACAGTCCGGCGATCATGGCGACGGCTGCCATGGCGCGCAGAAACCACACGAAAACCGTCTGGACGACGGATTGACGCTGCTCCTTCATTTCGCCGCTAAGCGTCACCACGGGGCCTGGTTCCCTTCGCGTATCGTGCGATCCCTTGACCAATGGCCTTAGCCGATTTGCCATGCTAGGCAAACCCGCACAGCAGACAAGCAACAGGACGGGACTGGACGATGAGAAGCGTTGACGAGATCACCGGCGGAAAGCGCATGCGCCGCATGCGCAAGGCGGATTGGGCTCGCCGGCTGGTGCGTGAGACCGAATTGACGGTCAACGAACTCATCTGGCCGATCTTCCTGATCGAGGGCGAGAACAAAACGGAAGACATCGCCGCCATGCCGGGGGTGCAGCGGCTCAGCGTCGACCGCGCGGTGAAGGCCGCGGAAAAAGCCGCGAAGCTCGGCATTCCTGCGATCGCCACCTTTCCCAACGTGGCTATGGAAAAGCGCGACATCACCGGCAGCCACGCGCTCGACGCGGACAATTTGATCAACCGGGCGACCCGCGCGATCAAGGCGGCGGTGCCGGAAATCGGCATCATCACGGACGCCGCCCTCGATCCGTTCACCGATCACGGCCATGACGGCATCCTGCGCGACGGCATCATCGTCAATGACGAATCGGTCGCCCAGATCGCCAAGGCGTCGGTTTCGCAGGCTGAAGCAGGCGCCGACATCATCGCACCATCGGACATGATGGACGGCCGCATCGGCGCGATCCGCGACGCGCTCGACGAAGCCGGCTTCCAGGATGTGGCCATCATGTCCTACGCGACCAAGTTCGCTTCGGCCTGCTACGGCCCCTACCGCGAGGCGATCGGCACGTCCGGCCTGCTGAAGGGCGACAAGAAGACCTACTACATCGATCCGGGCAACACCGAGGAAGCGCTGCGCGAGACCATGGCCGACATCGAGGAAGGCGCCGACATGGTGATGGTGAAGCCCGGCCTGCCCTATCTCGACATCTGCCAGCGGGTGAAGGAGACGTTCCAGATCCCGACCTTCGTCTACCAGGTCTCCGGCGAATACGCGATGATCGAGGCGGCGGCGGCAAATGGCTGGATCGACGGCGAACGCGTCATGCTTGAGAGCCTGCTTGCCTTCAAGCGCGCCGGCTGCGACGGCATCCTCACCTATTTCGCGCCGCGGGTTGCGGAAATCCTGCGCAGCGGCGGCTGATCCGCACTCTTGATATCGCGGCCCGGCGATCCCACCTCAAAACCAAAGAGGATCGCTCATGCCGGACACGCAAACCTACGACGCTGCCCAGGACTATCCGGACCGCTACGATGACTGGCGCCTGTTCGAGGGCGTGCGCACGCGGCGGATCATTGCCTTCCTGGTCGATTACGCGATGGTTTTTTTCCTGATCGTTGTTGCCGTTCCGGTGATTTTCCTGCTCGGCTTCGCCACATTCGGTGCGGCCTGGTTCCTCTATGCCATCCTGACCCCGCTGGTGGCGCTGACCTATATCGGCTGGACGGTCGGCGGACCAGCGCAGGCAACGATTGGCATGCGGCTCGCCGGTATCCGACTGGAACGTTACGACGGGCGGAGAATCGACTTTGTCACCGCCGTCGTTCATGCGGTGCTGTTCTGGGCTTCGACCGCGATATTTGCGCCGCTTCTGCTGGCGCCGCTGTTCCTTGAACACAAACGGACACTACACGATCTTGCCCTTGGCATTGTCGCCGTGCGCTCCTGAAGCAGAACAGCATATGCGATCTATTGACCTTTCGTCCGATCTCGCCAAATCTGGCGGGTGAGACGAGACGGGCGGCATGACACAGCATTCACCGAAATCCCCGCAGTTTTTCCTGACCTCGCCTTCGCCGTGCCCGTATCTGGAAGGGCAATACGAACGCAAGGTGTTCACGCATATGGTCGGCGACAAGGCGGCCGAGATGAACGACCTGCTGACACAGGGCGGCTTCCGCCGCAGCCAGAATATCGCCTACCGGCCAGCCTGCGAAACATGCCGCGCCTGTGTGTCCGTACGCATAGTCGTCGACGAGTTCGAACCCTCGAGGAACATGCGCCGGATCGCCAGCGCCAATGACGACCTGATCGGCACCGAACACAAGGCAGAGCCGACCAGCGAACAGTATTCGCTGTTCCGCCGCTATCTCGACGCCCGCCACAAGAAGGGCGGAATGTCGGAAATGACCGTGCTCGACTACGCCATGATGGTGGAGGACACGCACGTGCCGACCTCGATCATCGAATATCGCCGGCGCGGCCCGGACAGTTTCGTGACCGGCAAGGGCGAAGGCCCGCTGGTCGCCGTTGCGCTGTCGGACCGGATGGCCGACGGCTACTCGATGGTCTATTCCTTCTTCGATCCCGACCAGCGGCAACGTTCGCTCGGGACATGGATGATTCTCGATCACGTTGCACGGGCGCGAACACGCGGACTGCCACATGTGTATCTCGGCTACTGGGTCGAGGGATCGCACAAGATGGAATACAAGACCCGCTTCCGGCCGCAGGAGCATTTGACCGCGACCGGCTGGGAGCGCTACGAGGGCTGATCGCGCCTCCTTCCGGACAGTTCCCGCATGACGCCACACCAGAAAGGCCTGCTGCTGACCGGCTTCGGCGGTTTCGTGCTGACTTTCGACATTCCGGTGTTGCGGCTCGCCAACGGCGACATCTGGAGTGTGCAGTTCGTGCGCTATGCGCTCGGGCTCTGCATGGCGCTGCTCGCCTGGACCGCGCTCAGCCTGTGGCGCCGCCGCGCGGCAACACTGCTTCCAGGCCGTACCGGCCTGCTGGTCGCATTGCTGTATGGCTGCTCGGCAACGGCATTCGTCAGTTCCGTGTTCAACACGACGGCCGCCAATGTGGTCTTCATCCTGTCGTTCACCACCATGTTCGCTGCGCTGCTGAGCTGGCTCTTCCTTGGCGAGCGGCCTGCACGCTTCACCCTTGCGACAATGGCGATAATGATCGGCGCGGTGGCGCTGATCGTGGGTGACGGCGTGCGCACCGGCAACTATTTCGGCGACCTTCTGGCGCTTGCCGCCTCGTTCATTCTCGCCACGGTGATCACCATCACGCGCAGGAGCGGGCGCGACATGGGCTTTGCACCGATGACCGGCGGTATCCTGCCGGTGCTGGTCGCCACGGTCATGATTGCGACGGCGGAACCGGTCAGTCAGCATGTCGAGGCGCCATGGTGGCTCGTCCTCAACGGTGCGCTGCTCATTCCGGTCTCGTTCTGGTGCCTGGCGACCGGGCCGAAATATATCAGCGGACCGGAAGTGGCGATGTTCTACCTTCTGGAGACCGTGCTCGCGCCAGTCTGGATCTGGCTGATATTCGAGGAAGCACCTACGCCTGCGGTACTGGCCGGCGGGGCGATCATCATCGCCGCGCTGACGGTACATACTTTATGGCAGTTCGGCCGACAGCGCAGGCGCCTTAAAGTTTCCGCCGTCAGGAGCCCAGCCGCATGAACTTGCCGCGCAGATAGCCGAGGGGTTCTCTTGCGGTGGAGGCGAAGTCCAGCACGCGACCGATCAGCACGTCGTGATCGCCGGCCTCGATGGCTTTTTCCAGCGCACAGTCAAACCAGGCTACCGCGCCCTCGATGACGAGCCGCCCGGTCGGCAACCGGTCGACCGGCAGACCGGCGAAGCGCTCCGCCGACGTGCCGCGGGAGAAACGATGGGCGATATCCTCCTGGTCCGCCCCCAGAATGGAGACCGTATAGCCGCCGCCCTTGACGAATGCCTCGTGGCTGGCCGTCGTGCGCTGAACGCTCCACAGCACCAGCGCCGGATCCAGGGAAACGGTGTTGAAGGAATTGCAGGTCATGCCGTAGTCGCCGCCCTCGTATTGCGTCGTGACCACGGAGATACCCGTGGCAAAGCATCCCATGGCCTCTTTCAAGGCCTGGTGCTTCAGCGCATCGAGATTGAGATGGGCGTCGGCATTCATGGTTTCGATTTTCCTCAAGAACCTTCCTTGCCTTCGGCGCAGAACCGTATTTCGCGCCGCATGATCGCGTCCGCTGGAGATATCATGCCTGCGAGATGCGCCATAATCCACGCCAATTCAACCGCACCGGCGGCAACAAAGCGTTTACCGGCGACACCGCGATCCACGGATATGGTTTCACAAGCGCCCGCGGCAAGCCCGTACCGCCTGATCCCGCGCATTATCACCAAGGCAGGGAACGCGTTCGCGGCGAAAGCGCCCGGAGGCAAATGCGGGCAATTCGACTGGCGCCCTCGCCGGGCGACTATATCTTCCGTTGCGGAGGATTTTGTTTTTGCAACCTTCGCATGCAATCTTAACAATTACTCAATGGGTGATGGTCAATATTGACTACAAGTTTAGTCGTCCGCCATACCGCAACCAGTCGCGGGACGGTGAGCGCATATCCGATTGCAACATGATGTTTTGCTGAAATACGGCCACCGATCCCATGTTCACTTCCGACATCGTATTCTCATCCACGTCCGGCAGCGCGCCAATCGTCAGGAAAGGCCCGCCGACAATCGTGGAAAGCGAAGGCGCGGCGCGGCTCAAGGCAGCCCCGCCTTCCGAGCGGATCACCATACCGGCCCCGCCCCTCAATCCGGGCATGTCGTCGGTCCTGGAGAAGATTTTCGAAATCGTGGCGTCGATCAGCGCGGAAAAGGGCCGGTCGATCGGACTGGCCGCGCTGGAGGAATATGCCCGTAACGGCGGGGACGCCGGGACGCGGCAACTGGCGGAAAACGCGCGGGCGGCCGCGATGACAAAAGAATCGCTGGTCGCGGAAATGCAAAGCGGCAACTGGCTGAGAACCGGCGACAGGGGCAAACGCGCGGAAAACATCGCGATGGTCGACGCGATGAAGAACGGTTCGGCCAACGTGCTCGACCTGGAGGAGACCGGCCTGAAGTCCACCGGGACCTATACGGCCCACTTCACCGAAAAGGGCGAATTCGCAGGCAAGTCGGCGGAAATCGCCGCGGATTTCGAAGCCATCTCGCGCTTCCAGGACGAAAACATCATCCGGCATGCCGATGGCAGCATGACGGACCGCAAGACCGGGCTGAACGCCAACTTCATCCAGGAAGGCCACAAGTTCCTTTATATCACCTGGCCCGACCCGGTCCCTGCCTGATCCGGTCAGGCGTCCGGCCCGAACCAGCCGTCTAGAAAATCCGCGTACCACGCCTTCAGCGCGGCATCATGCGCGGCGAAACCCGCATCCTGTTCCTGAAACGTCTGCGTGCCGGGCTTTTCGAGCAGGGACGCGAATTCATCCTGCCACTGATCGAGGATCGGCCGTGTCACCTCCGGGTGGAACTGCAGCGCGATGGTGGTTTCGCCGGCCCGGAAGGCCTGGTTCGGAAACACCTCTCCATGGGCAAGCGGCGTGACGCCCGCCGGCATCTCCCAGCCCTGGCTGTTGCCGGCAAGCACCTTCATGCCGTCGCCGAAGAACGCCCTGCCCGCCTCTGTCGGATGCAGGTCGTAGAAGCCGAAGGTGGAATGGTCTTCCGGGTGGAAGTCCACCCGCGCGCCCAGCATGTGGGCGATCATCTGAGAGCCGAGGCAGATACCGGCGAGCGGCACGCCCTTTTCCATCGCCTGTTCGGCAAACCGCAATTCCTCGCGCAGATAAGGCGCGGCGTCGAGCGCGGTGACGTATTGCGGGCCGCCCATCAGCATGACGCCCGCCTCCTCGCCGGTCAGTTCGGGCAGCGGCTCGCCGCGCCACGGCTCGACCACACGCACGTCATGGCCGCGCGCGACCAGATGCTGCCGGCCGAAATCCGGCTCGGCCAGTTCCCAGTGTTCGATAACGATGAGCGGTCTTTTCAATGTACGCGCCGGGTCAACCAATCGTGCCAGGCGCGTTCCGTACCATTGAAAACGTTGAGGTCAATATGGGTGTCGACGCCGCGCGCCTTGCCGGTGCCGGAATATTGCCAGAAGGCCCACTGGCGGTCCGGATAGACCTCGGAAGGATGCTCGGCTACCGCGCGCAGCCAGAACGGGTAGTTCTTGAACTGGCCGCGCAGGTTGTCGCGGTAGAAATCGGGCGCGGTGTAGATGATCGGCCGCTGGCCGTAATGGCGCTCCAGCGCGTCGAGGAAGACCTGCATCTTCTCCAGCACGTCGGCGCGGTCGGGGCGATGCTTGCAGGTGCGCGAATGTGCGTTCCATTCGACATCGAGCACCGGCGGCAGCGCGCCCTTGTCCTTCGGCACGTTGCGGATGAACCACTTGGCCTGGTCGCGCGCGGTGCGGCACCAGTAGAAGAAATGATAGGCGCCGCGCGGGACGCCGGCGCGTTCGGCGGCGATCCAGTTGCGCTTGAAGGCGTCGTCGACATGGTCGATGCCTTCCGTCGCCTTGATCCAGGCGAAATTGGCGCCGTTCTTGCGCAGCGTGTGCCAGTCGATATCGCCCTGCCAGCGCGAAACGTCGACGCCGTGCACCTGGAAGTGATCCGGCTTCACCCGGCCGAAATTGATCGGCTTGGCGTCGGAGAATTTCTGTCCGTAGACCTTCGGCAGATTGGCCGGCATGACGCTGGCGGGCGCGACGAAAGCCACTTCCTGGTTCGGCATCATCTCCGGCGGGAACAGCGCGGCGCGCGCCGGCGATTCCGGCGTGTTGCCGGCCAGCGAGTTGACGCTGGCGGCATCGCCGACGGTCGCCGACGGCACCGGCGCGGAGATGGAACTGACGACCTCGCCGGAGGGCTGGATATCGAGCACGTCCATGCTGGACGACGCCGTGCACCCGCTGACGGCCACCGCGAGGATGGCTGGAATGAGAAACCGCATGATCACCCGTTACGCGAAACTGATTGGGTCCGACGCTTTTTTCGCGCCCAAACCCAAACGTTAACGTGACTTTACTAAGACCGAGTCAATTCGAATGATTAATGAAGGGTGAATCGGGGATACGGATCACCTCTCCCCTTGCGGAAGTTACAGCGCGCGCGCCGTCGCCGCCACGCCCTGATTTCGACAGTCTGGCCATTTCAAAGAACCGGAAGACGGGCGGCCGGAGACCGGCTCAGGACGCACGGATTCGCATCGAGAAGTCGAGGCCATGCATGCGGCGAGCGGAGCGGCGGAGCATGCACCCGCCGCTCCTGCCGGAAATGTCCGGCGGTCAATCGCGGACGCGTCAGTGTGAGCCGCCGTCACCGCCCCCACCTTCGCCGCCCATCGGCTCGGTTTTCGGCTTGACCCGTTTGTATTCGTCTTCCTTCTTGGAGGGATCAAATGTCTCCGAACGGGTGAGACCCGTCTTGAGACCACCGAGCGGATCATCCGGACTCGAGGCACAGGCACCCGTCGCGCCCGCCGCCGCCAGGACGCCCAGCAGCTTCAGACGGGAGCGGTCGACGCCGGCATCGGCACCTTCCACGGCATTGTCCTTCTCGTTCTTCATGTCTTTTTTCCTTTTCTGGATTGATAACTTCACCCGTAGCCGGCGAAGTGTGTTTTTCGGCGGTCGCCGAAACCGTGCCTGCGCGTGCGAACTCATGAGGGGATCAGGAGAACCAGCACGAATACGAGGCCGCATGCAAGGACAGGCAGTTCCTGGCCGACGCGGACAAGAGCGGAAAGGTTGTCCGGCATCCGGTCGCGGAGCGACCGCGAGGCGAGCCGGATCGCAAGGTGACCGGCGAGGCCGACCGCCGCGCTCAGCGCAAACCGGTTAAACCAGAACAGGACGCCTGCCAGGGCGACTACCGCGGCAGTCGCCGCGAACTCGGCGACCCTCAGATCGGTGCCCGCAAGCAGATGCCGGTGCCGGCGCGATATCCCGCAGCAACCAGCGTTGAAACAGGCGGCCTTCACCAACGCATATGCGGTGTTGATGGCAAGGGCATAGGCCGCAAAAAGCAGGGCTGCATCTTGCCCGGCCAGCGGGAGCGCAGCCGCCGCGGCCAAAGCCGCAACTCCGGATATGGCCGACGCGCCCGACCACGAAGCGGCGGCGTGGATCGAGGGATCGCGGAGCGCGACCGCGATCAGGATCCGGTAACCGGTGCCGCCGACGAAAAAGAAGCCGAACAGGAATGCGAGGAGAAAGGCCGAAGACCAGAAATCGAAAGGCAGAATGCGCGCGCTCAACAGACCGAAAAGCGCGCTGCTGCCCACGGCGCTTGCCATGCGAATTGCGGTCACCAGGCTAACCGGGGGGCGTCGCGTAACGGAGATGTTCATGATTGTACTTCTGTGTTGCCTTTACGTAAGCAATCATCCCGGCGCGACCGACAAGCATTGATACAAATCAATGATTTTGCAGTAGGAATTCAGGTGCGCCTATCGGTCACATGCCGCGAAAAGCTATCGGCGACATGGCCCACGCGGGACAGCCGACCGGCAAGGCTTCGTTCGGGCAGATTCGCACCGTCAGGACGCGGCGGCGGAAGCGCGGATGGGCGAGACGGAAGATGACGGCCGGGGACCGGCGGCCCGGTTAATCCCAGCTATCCCGCCGTTACCCGTCACTTGCAAAAGCCAAGAGCTTGGCTGCGCTGAACCCGGGCTTTTGCTTTCTCTCCCGCAAGGGGGAGTGGTGGCCTGCCGGAGCAGGGTCCGCTGCCTGCGGCAGCTCCCGCCCGTTTGAAAACTGCCGATGATTCGCTGGATCATCGGTTTGCCGTTAACCCGGCAACCGGTTTGTCACCCGAACTTCCCGTTTCGCGGAAAGCCCTTCGGCACCATGCGGCCGGCGCCGGCGCGGACGCCCATCCATTCGGCGAGTTCTTCGCTCGTCTTGGTGAAGTTGCGGCCCGACGCATCCTGCCAGGTCAGGCCCTCGTCCAGCTTGAAGACGCGCAGATCGGCGATGCCGCCGTCCTTGTATTTCTGCAGGCGGACGCCCTTGCCGCGGCCCATTTCCGGGATCTGGACCAGCGGGAAGACCAGGAGCTTGCGGTTCTCGCCCACGGTGGCGACGTGATCGGCGGCGATCGCGCCGTCGTCCGCGGCCGGCAATTGCAGGCAGAGCTTCGCCTCGTCGGGCATCTTGACGTTCATCACCTGCTTGCCCTTGCGGGTGTTGGCGACGACATCGGCCTCCGGAACGATGAAGCCGTTGCCGACACTGGAGGCGACCAGCAGGCGGCCCTTCGGCCGATGGACGAAGGCGGAGACGATGTCCTGGTCGTTGTCCATGTCGACCATGATGCGGATCGGCTCGCCATGGCCGCGCCCGCCCGGCAGCCGTTCAGCACCGAGCGTGTAGAACTTGCCGCCGGTGGTGAAGACGAGGATCTTGTCGGTCGTCTGGGCGTGGAAGGCGAGCTTCAGCTTGTCGCCCTCCTTGAAGGCGAGCGTCGCGAAGTCGGCGAGATGGCCCTTCATGGCGCGCATCCAGCCCTTCTCGGACACAACGATGGTGACCGGCTCCTTCTCGATCATCGCCTGCTGCACCGATTCCAGGTCGATTTCGGCAGCTTCGCCGAAGGTCGAGCGGCGGGCGCCGATTTCGGTGTCCTTGCCGAACTTCTTCTTCACGTCGACGACCTGCCAGGAAACCGTTTTCCACTGCAGTTCCTCGGAGGCAAGCAGCTTCTCGATGCCGTCCTTCTCTGCCATCAATTCGTCGTGCTCGCGCCGGATCTCGACTTCCTCGAGCTTGTTCAGGGCGCGCAAGCGCAGATTGAGGATCGCCTCGGCCTGCACCTCGGTCAGTTCGAAGGTCTCGATCAGCTTGGCCTTCGGCTCGTCCTCGAAACGGACGATGCGGATCACCTCGTCGATGTTAAGATAGGCGATCAGGAAGCCGCCGAGGATTTCCAGCCGCTTTTCGATATTGGCGAGGCGGTAGCGGGAACGGCGGAGCAGCACCTCGCGGCGGTGGTCGAGCCATTCGCGCAGCACTTCGCGCAGGTTCATCACCTTCGGTACGATGCCGCCCGACAGCACGTTCATGTTGAGCGAGACGCGGTTTTCGAGCTCGGTGAGCTTGTAGAGCGACTCCATCAGGATAGCGGGATCGACGGCGCGCGATTTCGGCTCCAGCACGATGCGGATATCGTCGGCACTCTCGTCGCGGATGTCCTCGAGCAGCGGGATCTTCTTCGCAATCAGCAGTTCGGCGATCTTCTCGATCAGCCGCGATTTCTGCACCTGGTAGGGAATCTCGGTGATGACGATGACGTAACCGCCGCGACCGGTGTCCTCCTTTTCCCAGCGGGCGCGCACGCGGAACGAGCCACGGCCGGTGGAATAGGATTCCAGGATCGACGCCTTCGGCTCGACGATGATGCCGCCGGTCGGGAAATCCGGGCCCGGCACAAACTCGACCAGCTTTTCGATGGAGGCATTGGGATGCTTGATGAGGTGCAGCGCCGCGTCGCACAGCTCGGCGGCGTTGTGCGGCGGGATATTCGTCGCCATGCCGACGGCGATGCCGGAAGACCCGTTGGCGAGCAGGTTCGGGAAGGCCCCCGGCAGGACGACCGGTTCCTCGTCCTCCTCGTTGTAGGTCGGGCGGAAATCGACCGCGTCCTCGCCGAGACCTTCAAGCAGCAGCGTCGCGACCTCGGTCATGCGCGCCTCGGTGTAGCGCATGGCGGCCGCGTTATCGCCGTCGATATTGCCGAAATTGCCCTGCCCGTCGACCAGCGGATAACGCACTGCGAAATCCTGGCTGAGACGCACCAGCGCGTCGTAGATCGCCTGGTCGCCGTGCGGGTGGTATTTACCCATCACGTCACCGACGATGCGGGCGCATTTCTTGTAGGCGTCTTTCGGATCGAGCTTGAGGAGGCGCATCGCGTGCAGGATGCGGCGGTGCACCGGCTTCAGGCCGTCGCGCGCATCGGGCAACGCCCGATGCATGATCGTCGACAGCGCATAGGCCAGGTAGCGCTCCTCGAGCGCCTTCTTCAGATCGATCGGTTCGATGTCCTTGCCGGGCCCATCGCCGGAACCGGGCGGATTGACTTGTTTTGACATGGGTTCTGGTTAGCCGGGAAGCCGATTCGCGGCAAGCGAGAGTGGGCGCGGCAGTGCCGATGTCCCCGGTTTCCCGCGCAGAACGGCACAAACCGTTAAGGTCTGAACGACCGGACAAACCAAGCGTTAAGGCAATGATGATAACCGGATATCGAAAATTCGCACAAGGGTACTGTGTATGACCTATGCTGGCTCCGGCCTTGGTCTGCTCCCGGATGAACAAATAGACCTGTCGGAACGTATCATCCGCAACGAAGAAGAAAACGGTAAATCCCTGACCGACCCGGTGACGGGGCTCGGCAATTTGCGCCGGATGAAGAGCAAAACCGACAAGCTGATCGGGCAACGGGCCGACGACCCCGCGCCGTTCACCGTCGGCGTGTTCGACATCGACCGCTTCCGGCCCGTCAACGACCTGTTCGGCCGCAAGGCGGGCGACGAGATCCTGTCGCAGGTGGCGCTGCGCATCTCCGCAACGCTCCCCGAAGACGCGACCCTGGTGCGCATTGCCGGCGACACGTTCGGAATGGTGCTGCCGACCTGCTTTTTCGAGAAAGATGCCGAACGGCTCGGCAAACTCCTCAAGGAGGTGTTCACCGCACCGTTCGACCTGGGCGAGCGCACGGTGCGCATGTCGGCGTCTTTCGGCTTCTGCCAGTACCCGTTTGCCGGCAACTCCTTCGACGAACTGTTCGACAAGTGCGAATCCGCGCTCTACCAGGCGCGCAAGGCCGGGCCGGCCAGCGTGCAGGTCTACACGCACCAGATGGCCGAGGACATGCGCAAGCGCACCCAGGTCGAACAGGCACTGCGCAAGGCCATCGCCGCCCAGGAGATCGAGCCGCATTTCCAGCCGATCGTCGATGTCCGCACCGGCGTCATCAAGGGCTTCGAGTGCCTGGCGCGCTGGACCGATTCGGAACTCGGCGCGATTTCGCCGGCCGTATTCATTCCGCTGGCCGAACAGGCGGGCTTCATCGACTCGCTGACCAGCCACATGTTCGTCAGGGCGATCGAATGCGCCAAGACATGGCCGAAGGACATATTCCTGTCCTTCAACCTGTCCTCAGTGCAACTGATGGACCCGACGACCGGCCTGTCGGTGATGGCGATGCTGAGCAAGATGGATTTCGACCCGCGCCGCATCGAGATCGAGATCACCGAAACCTCGATCATGTCGGACCCGGAAACGGCGCAGCGCATCATCAACGAGATGCGCGCCATCGGCATCCGCATCCTGCTCGACGATTTCGGCACCGGCCAGTCGAGCCTCGGGCGGCTGCGCGACTTCTCGTTCGACAAGGTGAAGATCGACCGTTCGTTCATCGCCGCGCTCGGCGAGGACACGCAGTCCGAGCACATCGTCACCGCGATCCTCAACATGTGCAAGGCGCTCGAGCTGGCGGTGATCGCGGAAGGCATCGAGACCGCCGAACAGGCCGAAAAGCTCGTCCAGCTGGGCTGCACGGCGGGCCAGGGCTACTATTTCGGCAGGCCGGCGGACGCGCAGGCCACGCTGGCCTATTTCCGCGACGCCGAAAAGTCCGAGGACGGCACGCTTACCGGCCGGGCGACTGCGCCAGGCTGTTCCGCCGGCTGAGGCTCTTTTCCCAGGCGAGCGCTGAGGATACGATTTCCGCCAGATCGTCATGTTGCGGCTGCCAGCCGAACTCGGCGCGCGCCTTGTCCGCATTGGCGACGATGGCGACGGCATCGCCGGCGCGGCGTTGGCCGTAGCGGATGGCGAGCGGCTGGCCGGTGACCTGCTGCACGCAATCCAGCACCTCCAGCACGGAATAGCCGCGGCCATAGCCGCAATTGGCCACGATGCTGCCGCCGCCCGCGCGCAAGCGCTTCAGCGCCAGAAGATGCGCATTGGCGAGATCGGTGACGTGGATGTAGTCGCGGATGCAGGTGCCGTCCGGCGTCGGGTAATCGATGCCGAAGACCTCGATGCCCTCGCGCTTGCCGAGCGCCGCCTCGCAGGCAACCTTGATGAGATGCGTCGCGCCCCTGGTCGACTGGCCGGTACGCCCTTTCGGATCGGCGCCGGCGACATTGAAGTAGCGCAGCGCCGTGTAGGCGAAATCATGCGCGTGAGCGACATCGCGCAGGATGATCTCGGTCATCAGCTTGGACATGCCGTAGGGCGAATCCGGATTTTGCGGCTGATCCTCGACGACCGGCTCGTCGCCGACGGAGCCGTAGACGGCGGCGGTGGAGGAAAAGATGAAATGGCGCACGCCGGTCTCGACGGCGGCGGCGATCAGCGTGCGAGAATTGGAGGTGTTGTTCTCGTAGTAGGAGAGCGGATCGGCGACGGATTCCGGCACCACCACGGACCCCGCGAAATGGATGATCGCGTCGATATCGTGCTCGCGGATGATCCCGACCACGCGGTCCTTGTCGGCGATGTCGGCGACAACGAGTTCGGCTTCCGGCGCGATGGCCCATTCGAAGCCGGTCGACAGCCGGTCCACGACGACGACGTCCTCGCCGGCGTCGAGCAGTGTCCAAACCATGTGGCTTCCGATGTAGCCGGCCCCGCCGGTGACCAATACCGCCATTGCGTCCGCTCCTTCTATGCGTTCTGGCCGAGCCATGCTAATGGCTCGCTTCGGACGGTTCGGGGACGAAACCCCGCCGCGCCGCAGACCATATAATCGCCAAGGCTTAATACTCGATGGACACGACGCAGGATTTAAGGCCCGAATTCGCCACCCGTTACCCCAACCTCGCCTCCGCCGGTCTCGGCGCGACGATCGTTTCGGTCACCGACGACTTTTTCGCCGAAGCCTCGCGCATGCTGGACGACAGCGATGCCGTGTTCATCCCCGACAAATACGACGACAGCGGCAAGTGGATGGACGGCTGGGAATCGCGACGCAAACGCGGCCCCGGCCATGACCATGCCGTCGTCAGGCTGGGCGCGCCGACACTGATCCGCGGCTTCGACATCGACACCAGCCACTTCACCGGCAACTACCCGCCGGCCTGCTCGATCGAGGCCTGCAACCTTCCCGCCGGCACCGCGCCGAACGACAGCACAGCGTGGCAGCAACTTGTTGCGATCACTCCGCTGGGACCGAGCGCGCACCATTTTGTCGCCCACGAGGGCGATCATGTGTGGACACATCTGCGGCTGAACATCTTCCCGGACGGCGGCGTGGCAAGGCTGCGCGTCTACGGGCTGGCACAGCCGACCGGGCATTCGGAAGGCGAAGAGTTCGACCTCGCCTCGCTGATGAACGGCGCGCGCATCGTAGGCTTCTCGGACGCCCATTACGGCAACTACCACCGGCTGCTGACGCCGACCGTGCCGAAGGACATGGGCGACGGCTGGGAAACGCGGCGGCGGCGAGAGCCGGGCAATGACTGGATCATCGTGGCGCTGGCAGCGCCGGGCCATGTCGAGCGCGTCGTCGTCGACACGGCCTTCTACAAGGGCAACTTCCCGGAAAGCTGCTCGATCGACGCCGCCTATCTGCCCGACGCTCTGGCCGCCGGTCCGGACGCGGACGCCATGCTGGTGACGGCGTCAATGTTCTGGGAGCCGCTGATGGGCCGGCAGAAGCTGCATGCAGACCGGGTGCACGAGTTCACCGGCATACCCGAGCACTCGCCGGTGACCCATGTGCGGCTGAACATTCACCCGGACGGCGGCGTCAGCCGATTGAAGCTTTTCGGCCGCAAGGCCGGATGAGCGGTCACTGCTCGCGGAAAGCGCGGTAGAACGAATCCATCAGCGGTTTCGTCAGATATTCAAAAAATGTGCGCTCGCCCGTCGAGATCAACGCCTCGACCGGCATGCCCGGATAAATTTGCCCACGGTCGACTTCAGGCGGCAAGTCGTCGGTAATGCGCAGCCGCGCGACGAAATAGGGCTGGCCATTCGCCGGGTCGACCAGCCGATCAGGCGAAATAAAGCTAACAGTCCCGGGCACTTGCGGCGTTGTTCGCATGTTGAGCGCAATGAAGCGCAATTGTGCATCCAGGCCGGGACGGACAATATCAATATCGGCAGGACTCAGTCTTGCTTCAACGATCAGCTCCGAACTCGTCGGCAGCAATTGCGCCAGTTCTCCTCCCGGCCCGACGACGCTGCCCGGCGTATTCTGGTTGATGTGGATAATGACACCATCGGACGGAGCGCGCACAACGATCCGGTCCAGCACATCACGTGCCGCGGCAAGCTGCTCCTCGACCCTGCCGATCTCCGCGCTAACCTCGTTCAGTTCGGCGAGCGATTGCTCGACGCGCTGGGTTTGCTGGCGCACGAGTTGCTCCCGCGCTTCGGCGATGCCGGTACGACTCTGTTCCATCTGGGAGACGATCGAGCCGATCTGACCGATCAGGTCCGCTTGCGAGCGTAACAGCGCGGTATATTCCGACCGGTTGGTCAGTCCCTGCCCGAGAAGCATTTCCTTGCGGTCCGCCTCCTCGTCGACCACGGCAAGCTGGTCTTCCAGCGCTCGTTTCTGACTGCCAAAGCCGACTATCGCCTCCTCGCCGGCGGCGACGCGCTGGTTGAGAATGACGATTTCGGAGCTTACTCGGGCGAGCCGTGCGGCAAACTCGGCGCGTTGCTCGTCCAACACATGGGCAAGACCGTTTTCCGCGGCGAGCGCGGCGAGGTCTTCGCCATAGACAACGTCACTCGCGCCATCGCGCTGCGCTTCGAGCCGCGCCTTGCGAGCACGCAGACTGATCCACTGTTTCGTTGCCGTGTTGAGAGATGTCCTCGCCCGGGTCGCATCCATTGTGAACAACGGATCACCAATAGAGACGCGATCACCTTCGCGAATGTGGATATCACGAATAATGCCACCTTCGAGATGCTGAACCACCTGGTTCTGGCCGGCTGCGGCGATCACGCCGGAAACGATAGCTGCTCCGGCAAGCGGCGCCGTTGCCGCCCAGACGCCGAATGCGCCGGCAAACAGCAAGATCGCGAGGTAGCCGACAAGCGCCACGGTGCGGGTACCGGTTCTCACCGAGACCGACCAGCTCTTCGCGTTTTTTCTAATGTTTTGCGCCATGGTTAGCTCTTGTTGTCCGTCCTGGGCGGTCCCTTGCCCGCCGGCAGCGGGCGAAGCCCCGGGCCGAACGCCGCAAAAGGCGACTTCCCGGCAGGCTGCGGCGCATCCTCGCCGCGATTAGCATTCCCGACGACCTTCGAACCGGGCGCCATATGACCGGCCACTTTCTGCTGCTGGCGGGCAATGACCTCGTCGCGCGGGCCGAAATCCTCGACAAGGCCACCGCGCAGGATGAGCAGCGCGTCCATCTTGCCGACGATCGACGTGCGCTGCGTGATGATCAGCACCGTCGTTCCGGCCGCTCGCGCGTCGTCGAGTGCCCGCTCGAGGGCGGCATCGCCTTCGGAATCGAGATTGGCATTCGGCTCATCGAGGACCAGCAGGGTCGGGCCGCCGAAGAACGCACGGGCCAGGCTGATGCGCTGGCGTTGACCGCCGGACAGCATCACCCCTTGAGGACCGATGACGGTGTCGTAACCGTCCGGCATGGACTGGACTAGGTCGTGCACCTGGGCGCGTGTCGCCGCCTCGACGATATCGGCATCGGAGGCGTCCGGCGTGAAACGGGCGATGTTCTCGGCAATCGTACCGGGCAACAGTTCGATGTCCTGCGGCAGGTAACCGATATGGCGGCCAATGCCGTCGGCCGGCCAGTTGCGGATATCGGCACCGTCAATACGGATCACACCGGAACGTGGCTGAATCCCGCCGACGACCAGGCGTGCCAGCGTCGACTTGCCGGCGCCGCTCGGGCCGACGATGCCGGTTACCGAGCCGGCCTCGATGCGCGCGCTGATGCGCTTGATAATCGGCTCCGCTCCGGGACCCGCATTCGGCGCGAGATAGACAAGGTTCTCGATGTCCACCCGACCAGCGGGATCGGGCAGTTCGGTATAAGTGCGCTCGGCGACATGCGCCTTCGTCATCGTCGCGAGGCGGCGCCAAGCGGCGCGAATATCGACGAATTGCCGCCAACCGCCGATCACCTGGTCGATCGGCTGCAAGCCGCGCCCGGAAATAATCGAGGCGGCGAAAATCATGCCCGCCGTCATCTCGCCGCCGAGGACCAGCAATGCGCCGACGCCGAGCATGGCGATCTGCAGCCCGAGCCGCAGGAAGCGCGACAAGCCGGTAAACAGCGCATTGATGCGCGCGATGTCATCGTTGGCGTTGAGTGATGGAACATGCTGGCGCGCCCAGGTCGAGATCGCGTTGTCGACCATACCCATGGCGCGCAGCGTCTCGGCATTTCGCACGAAGGATTGCGCAGTCATCATGGCCGCGATGCCACTATCGGAACCCCTGCGCGTGGCCGGCGCGGTCGCCAACTGGTTGACAATCGCGATCAGCGCCAGAACGACCGCGCCACCGGCGGCGATCCAGAACAGGACTGGATGGATCAGCCACAGGAGGGCGATGAATAGCGGCGCAAACGGCAGATCAAACAAGGCAAAAGCCGAGCGCGATGCAATAAATCCGCGCACCGCTGACAGGTCGCGCAAAGTCTGGACATCGCCAAGGCTGGCGCGCGGCGATTCCATCGCCGCCATCATCGCCTTGCGGCTCTCGGCAACATCGAGCCGCGCCGCAACACGGCTGGCATAGATGCCGCGAACGACTTCCAGTATGGCGAGCAGCCCGAGAGCAGCGGCTGCCAGAACCGTCAGGAATACGAGTGTTTCAAGGCTCGATGACGGCAAGATGCGATCATAGACCTGCAGCATGTAAAGCGGCATGACCAGCATCAAGGCGTTGACGAAAAAGGAAAAAATCCCGATTTCGACAACCGCCCGGAGGGGATGCGCCTTGGTGGACTGCATTTTCCGGCTCCCGATTCCCGCTATTAGCACGCCATCCTAGAACCACCGGGATGGCCGAATCATTTAGAAAACATAACAGTCCCGCAGTATCAGGTCCTGCCGCCGATATATTTCTCGAGCCGGTCGACGGCTTCGGCGATTTCGCCGAGGTCGCGATTGAAGCACAGGCGAAAGAAGCCCTCGCCGGCCGGGCCGAACGCACCGCCGGGTGCGAGGCCGACGCCGGTCTCGTCGACCAGGCGTTTCGCGGTCGCCATGGAGTCGGTCAAGCCCTCGATCCCGAAGAACAGGTAGAACGCGCCTTGCGGCCGCGCCACACGAACGCGGCCGGTCGCCCTTAACCGGTCGACGATCATGTCGAGCGCCTGTGCGGCGCGGTCGCGGTGCGAAGCGATCAGGTCGTCGCCGAGATCGAGCGCCGCCGTCGCGCCGCGCTGCAGGAATTGCGGCACGCCGGAGGTCGAATACTGCACCAGGTTCTCGAACATCGGCATCAGCGCCGGCGGCCCCTTGATCCAACCGACGCGCCAGCCGGTCATCGCCCAGTTCTTGGAGAAGGAGTTGACGTAGAGGATGCTGTCCTCCGGCGCCTGAATGTCGAGGAAAGAGGGCGCGCGGTTTCCCTCGCCGTACCAGAACAGCGCATAGATCTCGTCGGCGATGATCCAGATGCCTTGCTTCCTTGCGATGTCGAGGATCTTCGACAGCGTTTCGCGCGTCGCCGCCCAGCCGGTCGGGTTGGAAGGCGTGTTGATGAACAGCGCCTTCGTGCGCGGCGTGATCGCGGCCTCGAGTTTTTCGAGATCGAGCGTCCAGCCGGTTTCGGCGAAATCGAGGGCGACAGGCACCGCCTTGCCGCCGGCGATCTCGAGCGCGGCGGAAATGTTCGGCCAGGCCGGCGCGAGATAGATGCACTCATCCCCGGCTCCGGCGACGGCCTGCAGCGAAAGCTGGATCGCCTGCATGCCCGATCCGGTGACGATATAGTCCCGCGGACCGGTCTCGATGCCGAAATGACGCGTGAAATAGCGCGCGAGCGCCTCGCGCAGTTCGGGGATGCCCTGTTGCCAGGTGTAGAAGGTTTCCCCTCCGAGCAGCGCTTCCGCCGCCGGCCGGGCGATGAAGTCCGGCGTGGGCTGATCGCCCTCCCCGACCCACAACGGAATGAGGCCTTCCCGGCCCCGCGCATGCTGGAATACCTCGACAATGCCGCTCGGCGGCGCCTCGACAGCCTCCCTGCGCAAGACAAACCCGTCGAGCGATGCGGCGGAACCGTTCATGGCAAATCCCTGACATAGAAAACCCCGGCGCCTGGCCGGGGTTTTCAGCGTTCCGGTGCAGGCGGCCTATTTCTTCAACAGATCGCGGATTTCCGTCAGAAGCGCAACATCGGCGGGCGGCGCGGCCGGTGTTTCCGGTGCAGGCTCTTCCTTGCGGCGCAGGCTGTTCACGCCCTTGACCATCAGGAAGATAATCCAAGCCAGGATCAGGAAGTTGATCACCTGGGTGAGGAAACTGCCATAGGCGAGTACCGCGCCCTGCTCCTTGGCCGCATCGAGCGTCGATGCCGTGACGCCCGAGGCCAGCGGAATGAAATAGTTGGTGAAGTCGAAGCCGCCGAAAATGGCGCCGACGATCGGCATGATGACATCGTCGGTCAACGACGCGACGATGGCGCCGAACGCACCGCCGATAATGACGCCAACGGCCAGATCCATGACATTGCCCTTGGCAATAAATTCCTTGAACTCATTGAGCATGGACTTCCCTCCAACTAGCTCGTTAACGGCCCCCGGCCATTCGCATGGCGCTACGTAAGGCGTATACGAAAGTCAGCTTATTGTTAACTCATTATTATTTGCAGTACGCAGCAATCAAATGGACACCCGGCAGGCGTTTTGATTGAATAACGGCATCCCAGGGAGGCGAAATGCAGGGCGGCCTGATCATCATTGTAGCGTTGGGCTACCTGGCAATACTGTTCGCCGTTGCCGCCTATGGCGACCGCAGGGCGCGCGGCGGCCCGTCCAACGTGCCCCGGCCGAACATCTATGCGCTCAGCCTGGCGGTCTACTGCACGTCATGGACGTTTTTCGGCTCGGTCGGCGTCGCCTCGCAGAGCGGCTTCCAGTTCTTCACCATCTATCTGGGGCCGATCCTCGTCTTCACGCTCGGCTATCCGCTGATCGAGCGCATGGTGCAGCTCTCCAAGGCGGAGAAGATCACCTCGATCGCCGACTTCCTGGCCTCGCGCTACGGCAAGAACGCCTGGGTGGCGGCGCTTGCCGCCGTCATCGCCGTGATCGGCACCGTTCCCTATATCGCACTGCAATTGAAGGCGATCTCGGATTCGGTGACGCTGATGGTCAGCCATTACGACGTCTTCGCCACCGACCAGCCGGCCTACCAGATCGACATATCGCTGGTCGTCGCGGTGTTCCTGAGCGTCTTCGCCATCCTGTTCGGCACCCGCCATGCCGACGCGACCGAGCACCAGGACGGGCTGATCCTCGCCGTGGCGCTGGAGTCGCTGGTCAAGATCCTGGTCTTCCTCGTCGTCGGCTGCGCAGTGGTGTTCTTCATGTTCGACGGCGCCCGGCCGATCCTCGAGGCCATCGGCAGCAACGAGCGGGTGGTGAAGGCTCTGGAGAACGGCAGCAATCCGACGACCTGGCTGGTGATGACTCTGCTCAGCGCCTCGGCGATCCTCGCACTGCCGCGCCAGTTCCATGTCACCGTGGTGGAGAACCGCTCCGAAGTCGAACTGCGCCGGGCGCGCTGGACCTTCCCGCTCTACCTCGTGGTCATCAACCTGCTGGTGCTGCCGATCGCGGTGGCGGGCATGCTCAATCTCGGCCCGGATGTCGCGCCCGATTCCTACGTGCTCGCCCTGCCGCTTTCGGCGGGCCACGATTTCCTGGCCTTCATGACCTTCACAGGCGGCCTCTCGGCGGCGACAGCGATGGTGATCGTCGCCTCGGTGGCGCTCGCCGTGATGATCTCCAACGACCTCGTCATCCCGCTGATGTTGTGGCTGTTCGGCAGCCGGCTGCGCACCAGTTTCGGCGACTGGACGCGGGTCATCCTGAATATCCGCCGCATCGCGATCTTCATCATGCTGATCGCCGCCTTCGCCTATTACCGCGCCGCCGCCGACACGACGCAGCTTGCCGCCATCGGCCTGCTGTCATTCGCCGCTGTGGCGCAGTTCGCGCCGGCGCTGGTGATCGGCCTGTTCTGGCGCGGCGCCAATGCGCGCGGCGCCATTCTGGGCATGGGCACCGGCTTTGTCGTATGGGCCTACACGCTGCTGCTGCCGACCTTGCTTGGCCCGGATACGCCGTTCATCCAGAACGGCATTTTCGGCATCGATGCGCTGAAGCCGCAGGCGCTCTTCGGCATCAATGCCGAACCGCTCAATCACGGCGTGTTCTGGAGCCTGCTCGCCAATGTCGTGCTGCTGGTCATGGGCTCGCTGTCGCGGGCGCAGTCGCCGCTGGAACGGCTGCAGGCGATCACCTTCGTGCCGCGCGACCAGCCGCAAGGCGTCAAGATCCGCCGTTTCCGCACCACCATCACGATCAACGACCTCAAGGCGACGCTCAGCCGCTATGTCGGGCGGGCGCGCACCGAGCGGGCCTTCTCCGCCTTCGAGGAGCGCGAAGGCCGCGTGCTCGACGGACGGCAGACGACCGACATTTCGGTGGTGCGCTACGCGGAACAGATCCTGGCCAGCGCCGTCGGCTCGTCTTCGGCCCGGCTGGTGCTGTCGCTGCTGTTCGAAAAGGACGGCGCGTCATCGCGCGAGACCGTGCAGCTTCTCGACGACGCGTCGGAGGCCCTGCAGCAGAACCGCGACCTGCTGCAGATGGCGCTCAACCAGATGGACCAGGGCATCTCGGTGTTCGACAGGAACCTGGGGCTGACCAACTGGAACACGCAGTTCCGCGCCCTGCTCGGCCTGCCGAGCACGATGGGGCAGTTCGGATTCCCGCTCAAGTCGATCATGGAGCGGCTTGTCGAGGACGACCAGATCGACGAGGCGATGTCATTCACGGCAATCGAGAACATCACCGCCTTCAAGCGCGCCTGGCAGCTGCCGATGAAACGCGGTGGGCGGATCCTCGAAATCCGTTCCAACCCGATGCCCGACGGCGGTATCGTCGTCACCTATACCGACATCACCGGCCGCGTCGAAGCCGACGAGGCGCTGCAACGGGCAAAAGAAAGCCTGGAGCAGCGCGTCGTCGCGCGCACCGCGGAACTGACCAAGGTGAACCGAGAACTGGCCCGCGCGCAGGCGATCGCCGAGGAGGCGAACCTCGGCAAGACGCGCTTCCTGGCGGCTGCCGGACACGACATTTCGCAGCCGCTCAACGCGGCCCGCCTCTACACCTCGTCGCTCGTGGAACGGACGGCGGCGAAACGCTCGACCGACCGCGACATCGCGGTGAAGATCGATTCCTCGCTGCAGGCGGTGGAAAACATCATCGGCGCAGTGCTCGACATCTCGCGCCTCGATGCGGGCGCGATGACGCCCAGCCCGTCGGTGTTCTCGCTGGGAGACCTGCTTGACCAGATCAAGACCGACTTCCAGCCGATGGCAGACGAAAAAGGCCTAGAATTTGTCGTCATACCGTCATCGGCTGTCGTGGAATCGGACCGCAACCTGTTGCGCCGGCTGATCCAGAACCTCGTTTCGAACGCGATCAAATACACCAAGAGCGGCAAGGTTCTCGTCGGCGTGCGGCGCAATGGCGCGGACGCGCTGATCTGCGTGTGCGATACCGGCATCGGCATCTCGTCGAAGAAAGCGAAAACCGTGTTCCGCGAGTTCGAGCGGCTTTCGGAGGGCGCGCGCATCGCTAGCGGCCTCGGACTCGGTCTGTCGATCGTCGACCGTATCTCGCGCGTGCTCGGCCTCTCTATCGAGATGACGTCGAAACTGAAGAAGGGCACGATCTTCTCGGTGCGGATCGCGCGGTCGTCTGCCGAACTTGTCGAAAAGCCTGTGCGCGTCAGCCGCCTGCCCTCGGCGCGCCAGATGCTGGCCGGCATGACCATTGTTTGCATCGACAACGAGGAGTCGATCCTGTCGGGCATGACGGTGCTGCTGGAAGGCTGGGGCGCCAAGGTGATCGCCGCGTCAAGCCAGGCCGAACTGTTGAAGAAGATCGCCGACGCCGGAACGGTGCCGAAGGTGATTATCGCCGACTACCACCTCGATGACGAAAACGGTCTCGACGTCATTGCCGCAGTCAGGGCGCGGCTCGATCCGGAGATGGAAGCTGTGCTGATCACGGCCGACCGGTCGACCGAACTGCGCGGGGCGGCCGCGAGCAAGGACATCCAGTTGCTCAACAAGCCGCTGAAACCGGCCGCGCTTCGGGCGCTGTTGAGCAGCGTGTCCTCGGACAGGGTCGCGGCGGCGGAGTGACGGGCTACTCCTGATCCTCGCGCAGCATGTCGGAACCAATCTTCGACAAGAGGATGACCGCCTGGGTGCGGCTGTCGACATTGAGCTTCTGCAGAACGGCGGAGACATGCGCCTTGATCGTGGCCTCGGAGACGCTGAGCTCATAAGCGATCTGCTTGTTCAGGAGCCCCTGCCCCAGCATGCCGAGCACGCGCGCCTGCTGCGGAGTCAGCGTGCGGATGCGGCGAATCAGTTCGCCGATCTCCTCGTCATGCTCGCTGCCGAGGTTCATGCCTTCCGGCAGCGCGATCTCTCCGGCGAGAACATCGGCGACGCCCTTGCGGATCGTTTCGGTGCGGGCCGACTTCGAAATGAAGCCGGAAGCGCCAAGCTCGATGGAACGGCGCACCGTCGAGACATCGTCGGTGCCGGAAATCACGATCACCGGCACCGCGGGGAAAGCGGCGCGCACCGACATCAGCGCCGACAGGCCGCTCGATCCGGGCATGGACAGGTCGAGCAGGACGAGATCGGTATCGGGGTGTTCGTTGAGAGCGATCATCGCGGAACCGAAATCCTCCGCTTCGGTGATGACCGGCGGTTCGAGATCGTCGCCGAGCGGAATGCTGATGGCGGACTTGATCGCATCCCGAAACAGGGGATGGTCATCCGCTACCAGAATATGAACCGCCATTGACGTCCTCCCCCGAATCTTCCGCATGCCGTCCGCCCGGCATGACGCGATTATGACGGGGGCTATACACGTACTGTCAAGGCAGGCAAGCTCAACCGGGGGATTACGGGGCAAGTTTGCGGTCCAGAAGACCCGGAAAACGGACAATAAACCAGACAATTGTCCAGAGATTGCCGAGCACGGGGATCGGCGCGATCCAGAGCGCCGCCTTCCAGTTGCGTTCCATCGCGGCGATGACCACCGCCGACAGGAAGAAACCGAGATAGAGATCGGCCAGCGTGACGATGCCCCAGGGATCGGCAGTCAGCCACGCGCCGGCGGCCCGAAAATCGCCCGCAATCACCGCCCATGCGATCAGGCCGGCAAGGCCTGCGGCCAGAAAGGCGAAAAGAATACGCAGCATGGCCATGAAAACTCCCCGTCGTTTCGATACGTAGATCCGGCGATAGCGAAGGACCGCATGGCGTGATACGCCGATTCCGCCCGACCCGATCATTCGAGCGACAGGAAAACCAGATGGCATATCCCGGCAGTCCCAACTGGCCCGAGGCGGACGTTTTCTCCGACGCGGCGATCGCGCCGGAGGTCAGCGCATTCAACGCCGACATCCTCGACAGGCTGACGAAGGCGCCGGACATCTGGAAATATTCGCTGCCGGAAATCCGAACCGCGCGGGCCGCCGGGCGCGGTTCCTTCCCGCTTTGCCCGCCCGATCCGCATGCCGAAATCTACATGGCCGACGGGCCGGGCCACGACATTCCGCTCAGGGTGCTGCATCCGCGCACGCGCAAGGCGCGCGGCACCTACCTGCACATCCACGGCGGCGGCTGGGTGATGGGCACGCCGTCGGAAAACGACGAGCGGCTGCGCCGGCTTTGCGAGAATACCGGCCTGACTACGGTGTCGGTGGACTACCGGCTGGCGCCGGAACATCCCTACCCGGCCGCACATGACGATTGCGAGGCGGCGGCCTTGTGGCTGGTCTCGTCGATGGGGCACGACATCCAGCGCGATTTCCTGGCCATCGGCGGGGAATCCGCCGGCGCGCATCTTTCGGCCGTGACATTGCTGCGTCTGCGCGACCGGCATGGACTGTGGCCATTCAGGGCGGCAAACCTGGTCGCCGGCTGCTACGATCTCGGCGGCACGCCTTCGGTGCGCAATTGGGGGCCGGACAAGCTGATCCTGTCGACGCGGGACGTCTTCAAGTTCACCGAACATTTCCTGCAGGGCGACGAGGACACGCGCGACCCGGACGTCTCGCCGCTCTACGCCAAGCTCGACCGGCTGCCGCCGGCGCTATTTTCCTGCGGCACGAAAGACCTGCTGATCGACGACACGATGATGGTGGCGCAGCGCTGGCATGCCGCCGGCAACGGCGTCGAGCTCGGGATCTATCCCGGCGGCTGCCACGTGTTCCAGGGTTTCGCCACGAACCAGGCCGAGGAAAGCCTTGCCCAGATGGATGCTTTCCTCAACCGGATGATCGATCAGGCTAGTCGATGAGCTTGGCGACCTTGTCGCAATAGGCCCTGGAGACCGGGTTCATGCGCTTGGCGGCATGGCCGGCATTGTATTTCAGGATCGTGCCGCAGGTGGTGCCGCCCGAAAGCTGGTAGGCCTTGCCGAGATACTTCATGCCATAGGCGATGTTGGTCTCGGGATTATAGAGGTCCTTCGCCGACCCCTTGTAGCCCTCGCCCCGCGCGGTCGCGAGCTTCAGCTGCATGAGGCCGATTTCGCCGGCGCTGCCGCGCGCATCGGCTCGATAGGCGCTCTCGGTAAACACGACTGCGTGCGCCAATTCCGTCGGCACTCCGTATTCACCGGCATATCTGGAAATGATGTCCTCGTACGGCTTCTTCGTTTCTTCCGTCTCGCCCGCATAGGCCAGCGGCTTGACCCCGTCCCCCGTGGTTTGACAGCCAGCAACAGCCAGCGACACAAGCACAAGCGTGCCAATGACAGCATGTTTAGACATTTTGTTCCGTTTGGTTGTTTACGACGAGCCGCGCTGATCGGGACCAAAAGTGGCGCGGTTCCGGCGAACCGATTCACTCTTTGTGAGCGGCTGCAATATTTCCGTTATGAAACATAACGTTACCGCCACGCACACCAAGTGTCAGGCATAGGCCGGCAGTGCAGCAAGGAGGCGATGCAGCGTATCGATCGTCGAGATGTCCGCGACACCGTCGACGCGCCCGGGGCGGAAATGGCGCTGGAAGGCGGCGACGTCGGCGGCCGTATTCTCGTCGAACACGCCGGTGATGGCCGCGCGATAGCCATAGAGCGCCAGCATGGATTGCAGCGCCTCGACGGGCTGGCCGCTGTCGCCCTGCGCGAAGAAACGGCCGCCCACGGAAGGCGACGGTTCGACCCAGTGGCCGATGCCTTGCTGCGCCAATCGCCGCCATGGAAACAGCTCTCCCGGATCGCGCTTGCGACCCGGCGCGACGTCGGAATGGGCGAGCACGCGCTCCGGCGCGATGCCGTGGCGTACGACGATACCGCGCGACACTGCGATCACGGCGTCGATCTGGCGATCCGGATATCCGGGCAGGCCGAACTCGTGGCCGCCATTGACGATCTCGATGCCGACCGAGCACGAGTTGATGTCGGTCTCGCCCTTCCAGAAACTGCGCCCCGCATGCCAGGCGCGCTTTTCCTCCGGCACCATCTGCACGACGCGGCCGTCCTCGTGGACGATGTAGTGGCAGGAAACCTCGCTGCGCGGATCGCACAACCAGTCCTCGGCGCCCTGGCCGGTTTCCATGCCGGTATAATGCAGCAGCAGAAGATCGACCGGCCGGCCGTCGCGCCTGTCGCCGAAGTTGGGCGAAGGCCGGATGTCTGCGCCGGGATGGTCCGGCGCGAAAGCCGCAGTCGTCATCCGCGTTCCGAATCCTGTCCCGTCGCGGATGTGGACGGCGAACCGGTGTCCGCTTGCCTTTGAACCGCTTTCAACTCCGGCTCGATGAGTTCCCAGGCATCGTTGATCGCGGCGATGCGGTCATTTGCGATCTTGATGAATTCCTCGGGCACGCCACGCGCGATCATCTGATCGGGATGATTGTCGCGGACCAACTGCATGTAGCGCTTGCGCGCCTCGGCATAGGGAACGCCCGGCTGCAGATCGAGAATGCGCCAGGGATCGCGGTGCCCCTTGTCGACGTGGCGGGCGACGACGCGCTCGAACGCAGTGCCGGATATGCCGAAAATCCCGGCGACATCTGTCAGGAATTCCAGTTCCTTGCGGTGGATGACGCCGTCGGCCTTGGCGATGTGGAAGAGGCCGTCGAGCACATCGATCAGGAGCGGGCAGTCATGTTGGCCGGTGCCGCAAAGTTCGGCGACCTGATTCGCATAGGCGCGGTAGCCGGCCACGTCCTGCTTGGCGAGATTGTAGAGACTGGAGACCCGCCGGGCGTCATCAGCGGGAATCTCGAAAATCTCCTGAAACGCCTCGACCTCGTCACTGGTGACGATGCCGTCCGCCTTGGCCATCTTGGCCGAAAGCGCGATCATGGCGATCGAGAAGGCCACGCGGCGGCGCGTGGCCGGATCGCCGGCGAAAACCGTGCGCACGGCCTCGATCACGCCGGACAGAGCCGTCGTTGCCTTGGCGGACACGAAATCCGAGATTCGAACCCAGATCGACATCGGCTTTCAATAACGGATGGGCCGGAAATTTGTAAGAGCAGTTGCGCAGGCGGCAAACGGCGTGCAACGTCGCGCTTTCGATCCTCGCCCACCCGCCTCATGTCCCACCCTGCACGCAACATCCCGCTCGGCTATGCGCTCGGCTTTCTCGGTGTCGTGATCTTCGGCGGCACCCTGCCGGCGACGATCCTGGCGCTGCCGTCCTTCGGTCCGCTGTTCATCGCCAGTTCGCGCGCCTCGGTCGCCGCCGTGCTGGCCGCCATCGTGCTGCTGACCCGAGGGCGGCGGCTGTCACGCGGCGATTTCGGGGCCGTTTTTGCGGCGGGGCTAATGGTGACGTTCGGCTTCCCGGCCTTTTCCTCGCTCGCCATGCAGACGGTCGACGCCAGCCATGGCGGCGTCGTGCTCGGCATCCTGCCGCTGGCGACCGCTGCTTTCGCGGTGATGCTGACCGGCGAACGGCCGGGCAAGGCTTTCTGGCTGTGGTCTGTCATCGGCGCGACGCTGGTGATCTGGTTCGTGCTCGGCCAGAACAATGGCGGCGGCGGATCCAGTGTCCAGACAGGCGATTTCTGGCTGTTCGCCGCCTCGCTGTCGGCGGCCTTCGGTTATGTTATCATGGGAAGGCTTTCCGGCCGCATGCCCGGCTGGGAAGCCATATGCTGGGCGCTGGTGGTAACCGCGCCGATCAACTTCGTCCTCACAGGCTTTCTGTGGGAAGAACGCTATCTGCACCCCGAGCCGGCCGCGGCGCTGGCGCTGGGCTACCATGCGCTGTTCTCGATGTTCCTGGGTTTCTTTGCATGGAACGCCGGGCTGGCGATCGGCGGCATCTCGCGTGTCGGCCAGGTGCAGCTATTGCAGATCTTCGTCACGGTGGCGCTTTCGTCGGCGCTGCTCGGCGAGCAGGTTACGCTGCGCACCCTGCTGTTTGCCATTGCCGTCGCGGCGACGGTATGGCTCGGCCGCAAGGCGCGCGTCTCGTGAGGGCGCCATGAACGGAAACCCCCTCATCGATCCGGACGCCATCGCTGCCGCGCAGGTGCTGTGGGATTATCACTGCATCTACCAGGAGCCGCGCTCGGCCGACGCGATCGTCGGTCTCGGCAGCTACGATCTGCGCGTCGCGGAACGGTGCGCAGAGCTTTATCAAGCCGGTTTCGCGCCGGTCATCGTTTTCACCGGCAGTGCGGGCAACTGGACGTCCGGGCTGTATTCCTCGTCGGAGGCAGCCGCGTTCCGGGACCAGGTGTTTGAAAGCGGCGTTCCCGAAGCCGCCATCATGCTGGAAGAGAAGGCGACGAATATCGGCGAGAACCTGCGGTTCTCGAAGGCGCTCCTGCCTGCCGCCCGCACCGTGATCCTAGTCACCAAACCCCAGACGCAGCGCCGGTGCCTGGCCACCGCGGAGCAACAGTGGCAATCGGCCGAAACAATCGTCACCGCGCCACTGCACGGATTGACGGAACAGCCGACGCCGCATCACACGATGGAAGACCTGATTTGCGAGATGGTCGGCGACGTATGGCGCATGACCGCCTACCCGCAACGCGGCTTCCAGAGCGAACAGCCAGTCCCGGATACGGTCAGGACAGCGTTCAAGTTCCTGGTATCACGCGGATTCACGCGCCACCTGCCTGAGCAGGAAAGCGAATAGAAGCCCGGGCGCACGAGGAGCCCGGGCTTTTTTCCGACTGAACGCGTCACGCTTACCGGGAAGAGGTGCTGGACGTGGTTTCGTCGGAGGCCGGCATGCCGGTGGAGGCCTGGCCGCTCGTTTCGATCGCGAGCTCGGCCTCGTCGAGCGCGGCAAGCGCCGCTTCGAAGTCGCCGGTCACGACGGCATTGCGGGCCTCGTCGACGGCCTGACGGGCGTCGGCGGTTTCCTCGGCTTCGCCAAGGGCGCGCTCGACATTCATCAGCGCCTGAACGGCTTCGGCCTGCGATTCGACCTGGATTGCGCTGCGCGCTTCGGCGAGGGCCTGCTGCGCTTCCTCGACATCCAGTTCGGCTTCGATGCCGGCAGCTGCCGTGTCATTGCCGTCGACGATGCGCACGCCCGGCTCTTCGCCCGCGCCGGGATCGGCGCGCAGGTCGGCATCGGCCTGCGCGGTCATGTCATCGTCGGCAACTGCCCCGGCAGTCTCGTCGCCGGCCGGGCCGGTGGTGTCGATGCCGGCCGTCTCTTCGACAACGGGCGTGTTTTCGTCGTTGATGTCGGCGGTTTCGTCATTGCAGGCGGCCAGGGTAACCAGCGCCGCGACGGAAACGGTAGAGAGCAACAGTTTACGCATTTGTTCGATCCTCACTGTGTGTTTGTCGTTACCGGCCAGACAACGCCGCATCGCGCGCCGCGTTCCGGCCAGCCGGATCACGGAATCTCTCGCCCCGTAAAAAACGCCTCCCTGCATAGGGTTGCCCGTACCCGAAAACTCCTCCACAAAACCGCTAGCGCAAGAGGAGTAGTTCATGACCGACAGATGGGATTTCTGGATCGACCGCGGCGGCACCTTCACCGACGTTCTCGGCGTCGATCCGGCCGGCAGGATCCATCCCCACAAGCTTCTGTCGGAAAACCCTGAAGCTTATCGCGATGCCGCCGTCCAGGGCATTCGCGACCTGCTCGGCGTGCCGAAAGGCCAGCCGGTGCCGACGGTCAGGATCGGCACGGTGCGCATGGGAACGACAGTTGCAACCAACGCGCTGCTGGAGCGCAAGGGCGACCGCACGCTGCTGCTGATCACCAAGGGTTTCCGCGATGCGCTGCGCATTGCCTACCAGGCGCGGCCGGACATCTTCGCCAAAGAAATCATCCTGCCCGAACAGCTCTATGAACGCGTGATCGAGGTGCCGGAGCGCGTGCTGGCCGACGGCACCGTGGAGATGCCGGTGGATCTGGCGGCAATCGAGACCGATGTGCGCGAGGCCCATGACGACGGCATCCGGGCGGTGGCAATCGGCTTCATGCATGCCTGGGCATATCCCGAGCACGAGCTGGCCGCCGAGGAACTGGTGTCCACGATCGGTTATTCGCAGGTTTCGGTCAGCCACAAGGTATCGCCGCTGGCCAAGCTGGTCGGGCGCGGCGACACGACGGTAGTCGACGCCTACCTGTCGCCGATCCTGCGCCGCTATGTCGACCAGGTCGCCAGCGAACTGGGTGTCTCGGACGAACCGGGCGGCACGCGGCTGCAATTCATGATGTCGTCGGGCGGGCTGACGGCGGCCGACCTGTTCCAGGGCAAGGACGCGATCCTGTCGGGCCCGGCGGGCGGCGTGGTCGGCATGGTGGAGACGGCCAAGGCCGAAGGCTTCCACAACGTAATCGGCTTCGACATGGGCGGCACCTCGACGGACGTGGCGCACTATGCGGGCTCATACGAACGCGCCTTCGACACAGAAGTCGCGGGCGTGCGCATCCGCGCGCCGATGATGCGCATTCACACGGTGGCCGCCGGCGGCGGCTCGGTGCTGCATTACGACGCCGGGCGCTTCCAGGTCGGCCCGGATTCGGCCGGCGCCAATCCCGGCCCGGCGGCCTACCGGCGCGGCGGACCGCTGACGGTCACCGACGCCAATGTGATGACCGGCAAGCTCGATCCGGCGCATTTCCCGGCGATCTTCGGCCCCAACCAGGACCAGCCGCTGGATGCCGACACGGTGCGCGCGAATTTCGCGGAGCTGGCCGACAAGGTCGGCGACGGGCGCTCGCCGGAGGAAGTGGCGGAAGGATTCATCACCATCGCCGTGGAAAACATGGCGAACGCGATCAAGAAGATCTCGGTGCAGCGCGGCTATGACGTGACCGGCTACGCGCTCAACTGCTTCGGCGGCGCGGGCGGCCAGCATGCCTGTCTTGTCGCCGACGCGCTCGGCATGAAGGCGGTGCTGATCCATCCCTATTCCGGGCTGCTGTCGGCCTACGGCATCGGGTTGTCGAAGACCTACGCCTCGCGCCAGCACGCGCTGGTCGAGCCGCTGGAGGAGAAGAGCCGAGAAGCGATCGACGGGCTGATCGCCGAACTGGCCGCCGCGGCGAGCGGCGAACTTGTGACGCAGGGCATCGCCAGCGACGCCATCGCGACGCAGCCGGTGCTGCACCTGCGCTATGCCGGCACCGACACGACGATCGAGGTGCAATATGACGGCAAGAGCCTCGACAGGGCCGAAAAGGATTTCGAGGCGGCGCACATGGCGCAGTTCGGCTTCACCGATCCGTCACGCGGGCTGATCGTCGAGGCGGTCGGCGTGGAAGCGTCGGAAAAGATCGCCGAGCATTTCGAAGCCGGAAGCGACGAGAAGACCGAGCCGAACGACCGCGATGCCGGAGAGAGCAAGAAGGTCTTCACCGGCGGCGAATGGCAGGATGCAGGGCTTTTCCTGCGCACGGCAGCCGCCCCTGCCCCGCTCGCGCCTGGCGATCGGGTGAAGGGGCCGGCGATCATCGTCGAGGACAACCAGACCATCGTCGTCGAGCCGGGCTGGCAGGCGGAGGTCACCGGCCACAACCAGATCCTGATGACGCGTTACGAGGAAAAGGACCGCGCCGCGCCGATCGGCACCGAAGCCGACCCGGTGATGCTGGAGGTGTTCAACAACCTGTTTATGTCGATCGCCGAGCAGATGGGCGTGACGCTGCAGAACACCGCCTCGTCGGTGAACATCAAGGAACGGCTCGACTTCTCCTGTGCGGTGTTCGACCACACGGGGGCGCTGGTTGCCAACGCGCCGCACATGCCGGTGCATCTGGGCTCGATGGACCGTTCGGTGGAATCGATCATCCGCCAGAACCCAAAGATGAAGCCGGGCGACGTCTATGCGCTGAACGCGCCGTATAATGGCGGCACACACCTGCCCGACATCACCGTGGTGACGCCGGTCTTCGACGAGGCCGGCAAGGATATCCTGTTCTTCGTCGCCTCGCGTGGCCACCACGCCGATATCGGCGGCATGGCACCCGGATCGGCGACGCCGCGCGCCACCCATGTGGACGAGGAAGGCGTGCTGATCGACAATTTCAAGCTGGTCGAGAACGGGCGCATCCGCGACAAGGCATTCATCGCGCTCCTGACCGACCATCCCTGGCCGGCGCGCAATCCGAGCCAGAACCTCGCCGACATGCGCGCCCAGATCGCCGCCAACGAGAAGGGCGTCGCCGAACTGCGCAAGATGGTGGCGCATTTCACCCTGCCGGTCGTGCAGGCCTACATGAACCACGTGCAGGACAATGCCGAGGAGAGCGTGCGCCGCGTCATCGACGCGCTGGCCGATTGCGCGGCGGACTATCCGACCGACAACGGCCAGACGATCAGGGTGAAGATCACGGTCGACAAGGACAGGCGCGAGGCGACCGTCGACTTTACCGGCACGTCGCCGATGGAGAAGAACAATTTCAACGCGCCCGAGCCGGTGGCGCGCGCCGCCGTGCTCTACGTGTTCCGGCTGATGGTGGAGGCCAACATCCCGATGAACGCGGGCTGTCTGCGGCCGATCAACATCGTCATTCCGGACGGATGCTACCTGAAACCGACCTATCCCGCCGCCGTCGTCGCGGGTAACACCGAGACGAGCCAGCACGTCACCAACTGCCTGCTGCAGGCGCTGGGCGCGCTGGCTAATGCGCAGGGCACGATGAACAATTTGACCTACGGCAATGCGCGTCACCAGAACTACGAGACGATCTGTTCCGGCTCCCCGGCGGGCAGGATGAATTCGGGGCGCGGCTTTGCCGGCGCGTCGGGCGTGCACACGCACATGACCAACACGCGCATGACCGACCCGGAAATCCTGGAGATGCGCTACCCGATCGTGGTCGAGGAATTCTCGATCCGCCAGGGCTCGGGCGGCGAAGGCAAATTCCATGGCGGCGACGGCACGCGGCGCGTGCTGCGGTTCCAGGAGGACATGGAGTGCGCGATCCTGTCATCGCACCGCATCAACCCGCCGAAGGGGCTGGACGGCGGCGGCGACGGCGAATGCGGCAAGACCGAAATTCGCCGTCTCGACGGGACGCTGGAGAAGCTGAAACATTGCGACCAGACGAGCGTGAAGGCCGGCGAAGCCGTGATCGTCACCACGCCGACGCCGGGAGGATACCTGGCGGAGTGACTAACGCCGTCATCAGTGCCCTCCTCGACCGTCACGGAACGACCTATGCCGGGGAGCTCGGCATCGACCTCGCCGCTAACACCCCTTCGGCATTGTTCCGGTGGCTTTGCGCATCGCTTTTGATGAGCGCGCGCATCTCGTCGGAAACGGCAATGAAGGCGGCGCGGGCGCTGACGGATGCCGGGTGGACCACGCCGCAGGCAATGGCGCAAAGCTCCTGGGAAGAGCGCGTGAAGGTTCTCAACCGCTCCGGCTATGCCCGCTACGACGAGAGCACGGCGCGGATGCTGGGAGAAGATGTCGCGATACTTGTGGAAACCTATGGCGGCGACCTGCGCAGGCTGCGCGATAAAGCCGGACGCAATCCCGATACCGAGCGCCAAATGCTGAAGGCGTTCAAGGGGATCGGCGATGTCGGCGCGGACATCTTCTGCCGCGAGGCGCAGATCGCCTGGGACGAACTCCATCCATTCGCCGACAAGAAGGCCCTCTCATCGGCAAGGAAGCTCGGTCTGCCCGGCGATGCCGCCGCATTGGCGGGCCTGGTGGACAAGTCCGAATTTCCGCGTCTCGTCGCCGCGCTGGTGCGTTGCGACCTGGCGAAGGATCACGAAACCATCAAGCATGCTGCCGAAATGTGACCGGGAATGGCCCACTTCCGCCGCATTTGCCCCGGAAAAGCCCGAAAAGCCGCCTTGTCGGCGAATGTGAAAGCCAGACAGGGGGCATTCTTGCAGATTTCACGATCATTTCGGATCGGGCTAACCTGCCTCGCGGTGTCAGCCGTTGCCGGTTGTTCGACGAGCGACATGATGGAATCCGCGGCGTTCGGTCCGCAACTCCCGGACGCGGAACTCGTATCCGCCGGGCCGGTGACGGAAATGGGTTTCGCCGAACCGACAGTCGACGGACCGGAAACGGGCCCGCTGACCGAAATGGCCTATGCCCAACCGGCAATCAATCCCGCACAAGCGGCTCTGTCAAACGCGATGGACACTCTGATCGCGCGTTATTCCGACGAATACGGCGTGCCTGAAACGCTGGTACACCGCGTCGTCAAGCGCGAGAGCACCTACAATCCGCAGGCGCGCAACGGCGGCCATTACGGGCTGATGCAGATCAAGCCGGAAACGGCGCGGACCATGGGCTACAGCGGCGGCGCCGCCGGCCTTTACGATGCCGAGACCAATCTCAAATACGGCGTGAAGTATCTGCGCGGCGCGTGGCTGCTTGCCGACGGCAGCGAGGACCGCGCCGTCCGGCTCTATTCATCCGGCTACTATTACGAAGCCAAACGGCGCGGCATGCTGGTCGAGACCGGCCTGCGGGCGGATTAATCGCGAAGCGCCGTTATCACCGCTTGCAGCAGATGGCCGGGCTTGTAGCCGAACTCGTTGGGGGTCAGGCCGAGCCGAACCACGACCAGGTTTTCCGACGGAATTATCGACACCGACTGACCGTCATGACCCTGCGCGTGGAACGCATCGGCGGGCAATTCGGCATTCGGCCCCGGCAGATAGTGTTTCGGCTGGCTCAGCCATACATGACCGCGGCCGTATTCGCCCTTCGATGCGGGATGGGGCTCGGCCATCCAGTCGACATAGCCGACCGGCAGCAGCGAGCGTCCGTTCCAGACGCCTCGTTGCAGCAGGAACTGGCCGAAGCGCGCCCAGTCGCGCCCGGTGGCGTAGAGGTAGGACGATCCGACAAAGGTGCCGCGCGCGTCGGTCTCGAACACGGCGGAGCGCATGCCGAGCGGATCGAACAGAGCCTTGCGCGGCCAGGCAAGCGCCTCGCCGGGATCGCCGAAGGTGTCTTGCCAGATGCGGGACAGCATGACCGTCGTGCCGGAGGAGTAGTTGAACTCGTCGCCGACCCCGCCCGGCGTCATCTCGTCGAGCGGCTTCGACGCGGCGAAGCCGGCCATGTCCGGCTCCAGATAGAGCATGCGGGTGACGTCGGAGACCGAACCGTAGCCCTCGTTCCAGGCAATGTCGCTTGCCATGCCCAGCATGTCGGAGAGCGCGACATCGCCGCGCGCGTCGTCCCAGGCAGAAATGAGCTCGCGATCATCAAGGGAAAGGCGGCCCTCGCGGACCAGTGTCCCGATGACCGACGCCGTAACCGTCTTGGCCATAGACCATCCCAGCAGGCGCGTTTCGGCATCGAAGCCGTCACCATAGCGCTCGCCGACGATGCGCCCGTCCTTGACGACGACGACGGCGCGCATGCCGGGCCCGGTCAGCGCGGGATCGTCCAGGGCTGCTGCAAGCGCGGCATTGCCGAGCGGCTCGACTTCCTCGCCCAGCGGCCATAGACCGTCGCCGGCCGCCATCGGGTCATGCGGCGGCATCGCCGGCACGGCACGCGCGGCGGGCAGATCGCCATCCGGCACGGTGGCGCATCCCTGCCCTTCCCGATGAAGCGCGAGCCCCTTGCCGAACAAGCCGAACAGGCCGGAGCGAACGACGCCCGCCTCGCGGTCGACAGACACGTTCATGACCGTCAGCAAGGGATGGCCATGCGTCTGGACATCGACTTCCAGAACCTTCTGCGGATCCCGGTCGGTCAGGAAGACGTTCGAACAGACGATCTTGGCCGAATAGCCCGAGGCAACACGAACAAGGTCGGGCGGGGCGAGACGGAGCCAGCCCGCGAGGCCGGCCAGCGCCACGAAAACCAACAGCGACAACGCCTTCAAAACCCGCATGAATCGCTCCCCGCATCCGGAATCCATAGCGGCGAGTTAGGCGCGACTGATGGCGCGGCGTCAACCATAACAGGCATTTACGCGTGCTCGGGCGAGGGGCAGCCATCGTGGCGTCACATTTTGTCGCGTTGATAAAGTGACGTTAAGGCCTATCTGCGCTAATAGAAGGCCGGGGCTTCAGGGGGAAGATTCTTGCTGGCGCACATTGTTCGAATTGCCGCTGTCGTGAGCGCGCTTGCCGTGGCAGGCTGCTCGCAGGTTTCCTACGACTTCATGGATTCCGCCCTGCCGCTGGCGGCGCCCCGTTTCGCCGACAACGATCCGGTGGACGCGTTCGAGGGCGGCGGACCGCATGGCTATGCCGTGCATGGCATCGACATCTCCAAATACCAGGGCGTGATCGACTGGAAAGCAGTGAAGCGCTCCGGCGTCACCTTCGCATTCATCAAGGCGACGGAAGGCGGCGACCGCGTCGACAGCCGTTTCGACACCTACTGGAAGCAGGCCGGGGCCGCAGGCATCCATCGCGGCGCCTACCACTTCTACTACTTCTGCCGCCCGGCTATCGAACAGGCGCGCTGGTTCATCCGTCACGTGCCGCGCGAGAAAGGCGCACTGCCGCCCGTTCTCGACATGGAGTGGAACCACATGTCGCCGAGCTGCAAGCTGCGGCCCGATGCGGCGACGGTGCGCTCGGAAATGAAGGTTTTCCTCGATACGCTGGAGCGGCACTACGGCAAGCGGCCGGTGATCTACACCACGCCCGATTTCTACGAGCAGAACATCGCCGGCCATTTCAAGCGCGAAACGTTCTGGCTGCGCACGGTGAAAGCACATCCGCGCGTCGCCTATCCGGGGCGCGACTGGGCTTTCTGGCAATATACCGGCACCGGCGTCGTACCCGGCGTGTCGGGCAACACCGACATCAACGTTTTTGCCGGTTCGAAATCCGACTGGCAGCAATGGATTGCCGCAAACGGCATCTAACCTGACACTATCCGACATCGTCACAGGAGCTTCGCGACCATGAAAATTCGTGCCCGAACCGTCATGGCCGCAGCGGCCCTTTGCGCATCGACCGCAACCGCTGCAGCCCAGACACCGTGCGGAGGCGACTTCTCCGCCTGGAGACAGGGCATGATCGAGGAAGCACGCGCGGCGGGCATCGGCGAGGCAGGGCTGCGCGCAATCGGCTCGGCGCAGGTCAACCCGTCGGTCATCAAGCGCGACCGCGCGCAAGGCGTCTTCACGCTCGATTTCGCCACGTTCGCGGGCAAGCTGATCTCGCAAAACCGCCTGGATGTGGGCAGCGCCAAGCTGCGACAGTATGCCTCGACCTTCGAGCGGGCGCGCGCGGAATATGGCGTCGCGCCGGAAGTCATTACCGCCTTCTGGGGGCTGGAGACGGATTTCGGCGGGTTCCAGGGCGATTTCGACACGCTCAACTCGATTGCCACGCTGGCGCATGACTGCCGCCGGCCGGACCTGTTCCGGCCGCAGCTTATCGCGCTCGCCCGGCTGATCGATCTCGGCATCGTGCCGCGCGACGTCACGGGCGCATGGGCCGGCGAAATCGGCCAAGTGCAGGTGCTGCCGGAAGACTACCTGACCAAGGGGCGCGACGGCGACGGCGACGGCGCCATCACGCTGAAATCCTCTGCACCCGACGCCATCATGACGGCGGCGAATTTCCTGAAGTCGCTCGGCTGGCGGGCCAACGAGCCGTGGCTGGTCGAAGTGGCCGTGCCCGCGGAGATGGAGTGGTACGACGCCGGTTTGCACACGTCGCTGCCGGTTTCGGAGTGGCAGGCGCGCGGCGTGAAGGGACGCACCGGCGCCCTGCCGGCGAATGCCGAGGCGCATCTGCTGCTGCCGATGGGCCGCAAGGGCCCGGCTTTCCTCGCCTATCCGAATTTCCGCGTATTCCTGGAGTGGAACCAGTCACTCACCTATGTGACGACCGCGGCCTATTTCGCCACGCGCCTGGGCGGCGCGCCGCGCTTCGACATCGGCAATCCGGAGCCGGGCCTCAACCAGGCGCAGATGAAGTTGCTGCAGAAGAAGCTCACCGCCGACGGTTTCGATGTCGGCAAGATCGACGGGATTCTCGGCGCCGGGACCCGCGACGCGGTGCGCCAGGAGCAGAAGCGCCTCGGCCTTCCGGCAGACGCCTGGCCGACGGCGAAACTACTCAACGCCATGTAAGGCTCAAAGCTTGTCGAAATCGTCCTTGCCCGTCGGCATCAGCATGACGGCGGTGGCGAGATAGGCAAAACCGAAGGTGATGCCGAAGGTCAGGCCGAGCATGGCGACGGCGGCGACCTTGTGCTGCGTGTGATCGATCAGGTCGCCGAGATTGCCGATGTTGAAATACACCACACCAGCGGCGACCAGCCAGCCGAATGCAATGCCTGAAAGGGCATTGACCAGGACAAAGCGGACGAGTTTGGGCATGGGCGTTCAACCTGCATCGGACATACGCGAATCTATGCCGCGTCCGCGCCGCTTCAATGGGACAGATTGAAGCGTCTGCCGCCGGTCAGGCCAGACGCCGAAGCCGCGCCATGGCGTAGATCCCGAAAGCCGGTCCGAGGGCCATCAGCACCATGACAGCGGGCCAGCCCCACCAGGCGGCCAGGACCGGCGTCACCTGGACCGTTGCGAATGTCAGCGCGAAGCCGAGCGCGGTCTGCAATGTCATCAGGCTGCCCGCCTGTTCGGGCGGCGCATTGTCGGCGACCAGCGCCGAAAACTGCGCCGAATCCGGACTGATCGACGCACCCCAGAGAAGAACCAGGACAAAGGTGACCCAGACAGGCCCGCCGAAGCTCAGCGCCGTCAGGACAGCGCATGTGCCGCTGACCGCCATGGCATAGAGGGCGACATCGGCCTTGCCGACGCGGTCGGCCTTCCGGCCCGCCAGAACGCTCATGACCGCTCCGGCGGCGATTGCACAGAAGGCGGTGACCGAGGCGAGCCGGACGGCTTCTCCCTCGGGGAGCGAGGCGCGATAGGACACGGCCGTCGCCACGGCGATCCAGGCCCACATGGCGTACAGTTCCCACATGTGGCCGAAATAGCCGGCATAGGCGAGCCGCACCTTGCGATTGGTCCAAGCGGTTGCGACGGCACCCGGATCGAAGCGCGCCGCGCGCGCATGGTGAGGCCCGAGCGACACCAGTTGAGCAATCAGGCCGGCGACAATCGCCGCGGCCGATGCGATGGCGACGGTAAACCGCCATTCGCTGCCGCCGGTCAGCGCAAACAGATGCGGCAAGGCGGAGCCGAGGATCAGTGCGCCAAGCAGTGAGCCCACAAGGAAGCCACGGTCGGATTTCCCCCAGCCGACGGCGATCTTCATGCCGACCGGGTAGACGCCGGCCAACAGCGCTCCGGTCAGGAACCGTGCGACAATCGCGGCAGCGCTTCCCGGAACGGAGACCAGAAGCGTCAGATTCGCGAGGCCGGCCAGGATCGCAGCGATGCCGAGCACGCGGCGCGGATCGAACCGGTCGGGAACTCCGAGAACAGCGGAAACCAGCGCGCCGGCGACGAATCCGGCCTGAACGCCGCTCGACAATGCCGCCTGGCGGAAGGGAGACATCGCCGTTTCCGCCACCATTCCGGGCAGGATCGCCGCCGACACGAACCACAGCGACATCGCGAAGCACTCCGCGACGAGCAGAATGCCGATCGAAGCGGCCTTGCCCGCGCTCACATCAGTCCGCCATCGTCTCGAGGCTGGCGAAACTCTCGGGCGCCTCGCCCGCGTCGAATGGCTGCTCGACCTCGACGAAGGTGTCCGGATAGAAGCCGTTGAACCGCGTGCGCAGCGCCATCGAGTAGGCGCCGATATGGCCGATCTCGATCCAGTCGCCGGTATCTATCGTCTCCGGCAGGTAGAACGGCCGCGTCAGGATATCGACGGAATCGCAGGTCGCGCCGCAGACCTTGAACGGCACGATCTTCTCCGGGGCGCCATTGCGGCGGCGGATGTTCGGATCGGGGATGAAACGCGCCGGCAGGGTGATCTTGCCGGTCCAGGAGTCCGACAGCGACGCCCAGATGCCGTCATTGATGTAGAGCCGCCTGCCCTTGCGCAGCAAGACGCGCACGATCAGGGAAAATGCGCGCGCGACGATGACGCGGCCCGGTTCGGCAACCAGCGGCAGATCGTCGAAGTTCCATTCCTCCAGGCCGGCCCGGAGGTTGGTCATCAACTCTTCCAGCGGCGGCGGTTCAGGCGTGCGGCTCTTCGGGTCGTGGCCGTATGCGGCCGGAAAACCGCCACCGACATCGAGTCCGGCGAGCGGCACGCCTGCCCTGTTCCTAACCCAGTCGGCCGAGGCAAGCGCCTGCTGATAGGTTTCGGACTCCTCGACCTGGCTGCCGACGTGGAAGCACAGGCCTGTCTTGAAACCGATCTTGTGCAGCCGCTGCAGCAGTTCGACGGCGTGGGCCGGTGACGCGCCGAACTTCTTCGACAATTCATATGCCGCGTGGCCCTTGGTGGCGATGCGCACGAAGACGGTCATGGCGGTGTGGTCGATATCGAGCGCGCGAGCGATGCGCAGGATCTTGACGATCTCGTCCTCGTGATCGACGACGAGAACACGGATGCCATAATGCTCCAGCGCGAGGCGGATATCGGACTGCGCCTTGACCGGGTGCATATAGAGCAGTTCGGCGTCGGCGGAGATGCTCCGCACCGTGGCGAACTCTGCCGGCGACGCGACGTCGAAGACATCGATGCCGGCCTCGACCAGTGTACGGATCACCATCGGCTCGCCGTTCGTCTTCACCGCATAGGCGGTCGTGCCGGGAAACAGCGCCTTGAACTTGCGGGCATCCTCGCGCAGCACATGCGGCCGAAAACAGTAGACCGGCACGTCCGGCCGCATTTTCATGGCGGCGTCGCGTGCCGTTGCAAAGCGTTCCATAAAAGAACTCCCGATTCTTTCGCCGAGCCTTCAGTTGTGGTTAGAGCAGAGAACGCCAACGGGCGCAAAGGGGGGAATCAGTGCTGTCCGTCTCGAAAATCCTCGACGATATCGCCGCCGGCCGCGACAGTGCGGAGGCGGCCGTCAGACGCAGCCGGACGCTGATCGAGGACCGCGACGCGGATCTGCACGCCTTTGCCGCCCTAGCCGCCGGAGACGCCCCTGTTGCCGCCAACGGACCGCTTGCCGGCATCGCCATCGGCGTAAAGGACATTTTCGACACGTTCGACTTGCCGACGGAATATGGCTCGCCTCTCTATGCCGGTTTCCGCCCGCGCGCCGACGCGCCAGTCGTTGCCATGGCCCGCGCCCGGGGCGCCCATATCATCGGCAAGACCGCGACCACGGAATTCGCCTTCCTGCATCCGACAAGAACGGTCAATCCGCACGATCCGGCGTATACGCCGGGCGGTTCGTCATCGGGCTCGGCAGCGGCTGTCGCCGCCGGGCTAATCCCGGCGGCCATCGGCACGCAGACAGGCGGCTCGGTGATCCGCCCGGCGGCCTTTTGCGGCGTCGCCGGCTTCAAACCGAGTTTCCGGCTGATCCCGTCCGGCGGAATGAAGACATTCGCCTGGACGATCGACACGACCGGATTCTTCGCGGCGTCCGTGAAGGATGTCGCGCTGTTCGCCGCACTCGTTTCCGGCCGCGACCTGAAGGCAGAAGCGCTCGAAGCGCCGCCGCGGATCGGCCTCTACCGGACGGCGATCTGGAACGAAGCCTCGGAGGCCATGCGCGACGCGGTGGAAACCGCCGCCGACATCGCGGCGAAGGCCGGCGCGACGGTGATCGAAATCGACGAACCGGCGGAATTGACACGCGGCCGCGAAATCCACGGACTGATCCAGAACTACGAAGCGGCGATCTCCTTCGGCCACGAACTGGCCTATCATGCCGACCGCCTGAGCCCGATCCTGCGCGAGACGCTGGAAGAAGGCCGCGAGATCGCGCCCGGCGATTATGACAATGGACGCCGTGTCGCCCGGCATGCGCGCAAGGCTGCAACCGGCCTGTTTTCCGACGTCGACGTGCTTTTGACCCCGTCTGCGCCCGGCGCGGCACCGCGCGACCTGGGAACGACCGGCTCGGCGCTGTTCAACAAGCTGTGGACGCTGACGGGCAATCCGAGCGTGAATGTCCCCGGAATGACGGACGCATGGGGCATGCCGCTCGGCATTCAGGTGGTCGGCCGGTTCGGGCGCGACAAATCCACACTGCAGGCCGCCCACTGGCTGGCGCGCCTTCTCGACGCCTGATTTTTGCCGCATTTCGCCGGCCCGGCCATCAGGGAAAAATATGGACCGATTTTTTCTCACAAGTCAGCGGGTTTGAAAAATGCAGCGCTGCAATGCAGTTGGCGGGAATCGCTGCTAAATCGATTCAACGCCTTTCGCAATGCAGCATCGAATCCGCTTGTACCTTCGTATGAGACGCTTAGATTCAGGGTTCCAAAGCAAGGAGGCTTGCCATGGGACTGACACGTTCGATCAACGTCATGATGGTCTGCGCTGCGTTCGTATTTCTAGGCGCCCTTGTATTCGGGGTCCTGCCCTGATCAGGACTCTTCCCGGCAATCATGCCGTCCCCTAAAATTCAAAACCCGGGCTGCAGGGAGCAGCCCGGGTTTTTTCATTTAGGTCAACGGGTTGCCGTCAGGCCGCGTTCAGTTCCGCAACCGGGTTTTCATCGCGAATACCAATCAGTCGGCAAATGGCGAAAACCAGATCGGGGCGGTTCATCGTGTAGAAATGGAAGTCGTTCACGCCGCGATCGACAAGGTCGAAGACCTGCTCTGCAGCAACCGCGGACGCGACCAGAGCGTGGGTGTGCGGATCGTTTTCAAGGCCATCGAAACGGTCCGCCAGCCAGTCGGGCACGTTGGTTCCGCATTTCGACGCAAAGTTGCGCACGGCGTTGAAATTGTGGATCGGCGCGATGCCCGGCACGATCGGAATGTAGATGCCGGCGCGGCGCACCCGCTCGACATAACGCTCATAGGTGTCGTTGTCGAAGAAGAACTGGGTGATGGCACGGGTGGCGCCGTTGTCCACCTTGCGCTTCAGCATGTCGAGATCGGTGGCGAAGTCCGGGCTTTCGGGATGGCGCTCCGGATAGGCGGCGACCGAAATGTCGAAATCGCCGAAGGCCTTCAGGCCGGCCACAAGGTGGGCCGCGTTCTGGTAGCCGTCGGGATGCGGCTGGTAGCGCGAACCGACGCCGCCAGCCGGATCGCCGCGCAGCGCCACGAAGCGGCGAATGCCGAGCTCGGCGAATTCACGCACCACAGCATCGACTTCCTCGCGGGTGGCGTCGACACAGGTGATGTGGGCCGCCGCCGGCGTACTGCCGGTGGCAAGCACCGCCTGCAGCGTCTTCTTCGTGGTGTCGCGCGTCGAGCCGCCGGCCCCGTAAGTCACCGAGACGAAATCCGGGCCGAGCGGGCTCAGCCGATTGATCGTTTCGGCGAGCGTCGTCTCCATCTGCGGAGTCTTCGGCGGAAAGAACTCGAAGGAAACACGGACATCCTGGCCCGTGCCGCGATTGCCGGTAACCGACTTCACAAATTTCCTCATGCCACATACTCCAAGGGGGATTGGGTTGACTGTTCATCATCCGCGATTTCGACGCGGGGATCCTCGGCGATCCAGATTTTCACGGTGAGCTGGCCGGAATCGACCTTGCCTGCGGCGAGCGCCTTCGACGCGCCGGATTCCAGTTCTGCCGCGGCAAACCAGCCCTCGATATCGGCGTCGGCGAAGCCAAGACGCTGATGGGCATGTTCATCGCGCAGGAAATCGAGATTGTGCGGGGCGAAATCGACGATCACCAGGCGCCCGCCGGGGCGCAGCGCACGCGCGGCCTCGCGGATCGCAGCTGCCGGATCGTCGAGGAAGTGCAGCACCTGATGGATGGTCACCAGGTCGAAGCCGTTGCGCACGATCGGCAGGTTGTAAACGTCGCCAAGGCGCACCTCGGCATTTCGGACACCCGCCGCATCGAGATTGGCGCGCGCGACGTTGAGCATGTCGCGGTTGGAATCGATGCCGATGCCGTACTGGTAGAGATCGGAGAAAAGCTCCAGCAGCCGGCCGGTACCGGTTCCCAGATCGAGCATGTAACGCACCGGCTTGTCGCCGACGAGCGCCAGCACCGCCTCCTCGACCAGCTTGTCGGCGATATGGTGCGAACGGATCTCGTCCCAGCTCGCGGCATTGCGGGAGAAATAGGTGGACGCCTTCTCGCGCCGCTTCTCCTTGACCTCGGCAAGGCGCTCGGCGTCGCGGCTGATCGTTTCGTCCGACGTGTCGATGCGGCTCAAAAGCTCCTGCACCAGGACATCGCTGGCGGCATCGCGGCTCAACCGGAAAAGCGCCCAGGACCCCTCCTGCTGGCGCTTTATCAGCCGCGAATCGAGCATCAATTTGAGGTGGCGCGACACGCGCGGCTGCGACTGGCCAAGAATGCCGGTCAGTTCCGACACCGTCAGATCGCCTTCCGCCAACAGCTTGAGAATACGCAGACGCGTGGGCTCAGCTATTGTCTTGAGGACATCGACGATCGTATCGAGATGGAAACCGGACGTGTTCATGCCTTCACCGTAAAGATATAAAGATATGTTTATGTCATTTCCGGGTTAAGTTCAAGTTACCCGCGGACGAAAAAAGCGATGGCGACGAAAAGACAGGCGGAAACGGCCAAGGCGCTGCGGCGGCTGGTGCCGATGATCCCGTTCAACGAGGCGGAAGAGGTCAAGCAGCTGGCGGGGCAGAGACACATGCGCGCCCTGCCCGTTTCCGTGGCCGTGTGGCTGGCGCTGGTGGCGCATATCCGCCATGTCCACACGGACTACGACCAGCTGATGGATGAAGGCTACGACCGCGATGCCGCGCGCCATTTCGTCATGGACGACATCAACGACGTGCTGCAACGCTGGCAGGCGACGCGGCTGCTCGACGGCAGCGAAACGGACGCCAACCTGCCCGATCCCGTCGAAGACTAGGCCGGATAGATCCACTGCTCGGGCAACTGCACCCGGACCTTCTCGCCGATCCTGATCGTGCCGGGCTTCTCGACCCAGGCCAGTACGCCGCGGCGGCGCTTGGCAGCGGGCACGAAGGCCAGTGCCAGCCCGGCATCGTCGGGACGGCCGACATGTCGGGCGATGGACGCGCCGGCGATCCTGCAGGGGCCATTCTGGAAATCGACCTTGAGCGTCGCGCCGTCCTCGAAGAACAGCAGGGTCGAAGCCGGCAGCATGGAGAGCATCGGGATGCCCTCCAGCGTGATATTGCCGCCGATCCATTCCGGCTCGATCACGTCCAGACCCATTTCAGCGGCAGCCTCGGTCAGTTCGGCGCGCGAGAGCAAGGTGACCTGGCGCTCGTTGCGCACTTCAGTGCCGCGCGTGTACCAAGGCTCGCGCGAGCCCGACTTGCGCGTCAGGCCGGCGTGGAAATCGCCGGTGATCCCCTCCCAGGCCAGCGGCAGCGTGTCCACCGGAGCCGATACGAAATCCTTGCCCGTCGCCATGAACAGGCCGTTGACGGTGCCGGTCAATCTGCTGGAAGGGATGATGTCGGGGATCGTCATCGCGCATAGGCTCCTGTTTTTCTCACCAAGGGACGGTCGTGCCGTCCCAGTTCACGAAAGTGCCGGTCACGGCCATGGTCGTGTCGCGGGCGATGTCGAGAATACCGGCCGCGCTTTCCTGTGGCGAGATGTCGGCCGCCGCGCCACCCATGTCAGTACGCACCCATCCCGGGTGCAGGACACGCACGGCGATGCCCTCGCCTTCCAGATCGGTGGCGAGACCCTGCATCACCTTGTTCACCGCGGCTTTCGACGCCCGGTAGGCAATGCGGTCGGATTTGGCATTGGACATCGTGCCCATCGCCGAAGAGATCGTCAGGATGCGTGGATGGGCGGATTTACGGAGGTTCGGCAGGAATGCCTGAACGACGCGAAGGGGGGCCAGCGTGTTGACGGCGAGCGTTCCGGCAAAACCGTCGAAATCCATGTCGAGCGTCGACTGGCGCCCCGGGCCAATAATGCCCGCATTGTTGACCAGGATGTCGACGGTGCCGCCGTGGCCGGCCGCAGCCGCACGAACCGCATCCGCGTCGGTCACGTCAAATACGAATACCCTGAAGCGTTCGGGAAACTGCCGGGCGAGATTTTCCGCGGCCCGGTCGTCGCGGACGGAACCGGCCACTTCCCAGCCGAGGCCAATCGCCTGGCGCACGATTTCCAGGCCAATGCCGCGGCCGCAGCCGGTTACAAACAAAGACGTCACCACCGATCCCTTCCCGATCCAAAGGCGGGCATTTCCGCTTGCCGGTCACTAGCCTAGCGGCACGGTACGGTCCACCCGAAAGACGTCCGGGCAACAATCGGGCGTCATAACGGAAGTTTTACCGAAGATGCGCTGTCCACTTGCCATGTCGATGTGCACTTTGTCACACTATCATCCCGACTATTGACGTAAAACGCGCCGGCACAGATTCTCGAGAAAGGCTTCCCAATGAGCTTCCGTCAAAACGCATTCACGGCGACGACTGCTGCCGTACTGATTTTCGCGCTTGCCCCGCACGCCTCGGCCGCAGTCGACGGTGATGCGGTTTTCGACGCGCTTGCCGCCCAGATGAAAAAACAGGGGCTGGAACTGGCCGCGGAATCAGTGACGGTTCGCGGCGACGACGTGTCGATCTCAAACCTGACGATCACCGTTCCCGGCGGCGATGACGGCTTCCAGATGGAGCAGGTCCTGCTGGAAGACGTGGCCGACGCCGGCCGCGGTTCCTACGTGATCGGACGCATCGCCATGCCGGCTTTCGCGCAAACAAGGGAAGGCTGGTCAGTCAATTTCGAAGGCGCGTCCATCGAGGGATACTACCTCGCCGGGCCGAATGCGGTCGACCCGATTGCCGCCGTCGGCATCTATCGCGCGATGAATATCGGCGCCCTGCAGGTGGGGACGAATGGCAACCTGATCTTCGAACTGGAGGGCATCACCTCAACGATGAGCCCCTACGAGCCCGGCGCGACGCTGGACATGGAAGGCGAGGTGAAGGACTTCTTCATAGATTTTTCGAAATTCCCCGACGCGAACGTGCAGAGAGGCATGGCCGAGGTCGGCTATCCGCAGCTGAAGGGCCGGATGACCGCCACCGGCACATGGAACACCGAAAGCGGAGACATGACGGCTCAGGAGAAATTCATCCTGGATGACGCGGCCGAACTGAATGTCGACTTCGCGATCGGCGGTTATACCGGCGAACTCATCGCCGCGATGCAGGAAATGCAGAAGAACATGGAAGGCCAGAGCGAGGAAGCTATGGGCTTCGCCATGCTGGGCCTGATGCAGCAGCTGGAAATCGGCAGCATCAAGATCGAGTTGGTCGACGATTCCGCGACCAACCGCCTGCTCGACTTCGCCGCCAAGAAGCAGGGCACGAACCGCGAGGGCGTTGTCGCCATGGCCAAGGGCACGCTGCCGTTCGCCCTGGCGCAACTGCAGAACCCCGAGTTCTCCGCTAAGGTATCGGCCGCCGTCGGCTCCTTCCTGGACAATCCGGGCTCCCTGACCATCGTCGCGGCCCCGGCGTCTCCGGTGCCGGTCGCGCAGATCATGGGATCGGCGATGAGCACGCCGCAAGCGCTGATCAACGTACTCGGCCTCAGCGTCACCGCGAACGATTAGCCAGCCGGTGGGAATGACTGTCAGGGCCCGGTGGAGCGATCCGCTGGGCCTATCTGTTTCGGAGCCTCGAAACGCATGTTTCGAGCACGATCCCGGCGCCTTGGACGAGTTCGTCCAGGTCCATGACCGCCGAACCGCCCTGCGTGCCGGCGACGGCAACCGGACCGACATGGACGAAACCGCTCATTGTGGCGCCGAGGCCCCGGCACAAGCCGCTTGCCGAGTGAAAGAAGACGTAGTTACACAGATAGCCGCCCGCGTCGTCCGACCACTCCACGGCATGGCCACGCGCCTGCAAGGCGGCTTCAATCTCGGCCAGCGGCAAGCCGGACGGCGTATGCTCCGCGCCCGCGCGAATTTCGCTGCCTGCCGGCTGGTTTCCGGCATTGTCGGGAATACGCGCGGCGATTTCGTTGCGCGCCAGACGCTCCAGCCGGAAGCCCCTCGCCTCGTTCGCCAGGCCGAAATGCACAGCGATGTGCGGCTCGAAACCCGCTGACACCTCCTCCAGCGCCGGGACCGCCTGGCCGTAGTCGACCGGCAGGACGGCAAAGCGGCAGGCGACATCGGCCCCCGCCAGCGGCGGAGCTTGCTCGAAATGGCGGATCAGGTGCTCGGTCGGATTGACCGGAGCACCGGGAAAGGGCGTGAAACCGGTCACGAGAAGGCGGACAGTCATCCGAGCCGCGCCTTCCCGGTCATCACCGTCAGTCCTTGTCTTTTACCGGCGGCACGGCGCGCAGATGCAATTCGCGCAACTGCGCCGGAGAGGCCGGAGCCGGAGCGCCCATCAGCAGGTCGCTGGCTTGCTGGTTCATCGGGAACAGTGTCACCTCGCGCAGGTTCTTCGCGCCGACCAAAAGCATGACGATACGGTCCACGCCGGCCGCCATGCCGCCATGCGGCGGCGCGCCGTAATGGAAGGCGCGGTAGAGGCCGCCGAAGCGTTCCTCGACCACCTTTGCATCGAGGCCGACAATGCCGAACGCCTTGACCATGACTTCCGGCAGATGGTTGCGGATGCCGCCGGACGCGATCTCGAAACCATTGCAGACAAGGTCGTACTGCCACGCCTTGATGTTCAGCGGGTCCTCGTTCTCCAGCGCGCCGAGCCCGCCACGCGGCATGGTGAAGGGATTGTGGCCGAAGTCGACCTTCTTTTCCTCTTCGTCCCACTCGAAGAACGGGAAGTCGACGATCCAGGCGAGTTCGAAACGGTCGCGATCGATCAGGTCGAGATCCTCGCCGACGCGCGTGCGCGCATCGCCGGCGAAAGCGGAGAATTTCCTCGGATCGCCAGCGGCGAAGAAACAGGCATCGCCCGGCTTCAGGCCAAGCTGGATACGGATCGCCTCGGTGCGTTCCTCGCCGATGTTCTTGGCAATCGGGCCGGCGCCCTCGACCTTGCCGTTCTCCACGCGCCAGAAAATGTAGCCGAGGCCCGGCTGGCCCTGTCCCTGCGCCCAGGAGTTCATGCGGTCGCAGAAAGCGCGCGAGCCGCCGCCCTTGGCGGGGATCGCCCAAACCGCGCCGCGCGCGTCATTGGCGAGGATGTTGGCGAAGACCTTGAAGCCGGAATCGCGGAAGTGTTCCGACACGTCTTCCATGATGATCGGGTTGCGCAGGTCCGGCTTGTCGGTGCCGTATTTCAGGATCGCCTCGTCATAGGGAATGCGCGGGAACTCCTGGGTAACCGGCTTGCCGGCGGCGAACTCCTCGAAGATGGAGCGCATGACCGGCTCCATCGCCTCGAAGACGTCGTCCTGCTCGACGAAGCTCATCTCGAGGTCGAGCTGGTAGAATTCGCCCGGCAGGCGGTCGGCGCGCGGGTCCTCGTCGCGGAAACAGGGCGCGATCTGGAAATAGCGGTCGAAGCCGGAGACCATCAGCAACTGCTTGTACTGCTGCGGCGCCTGCGGCAGCGCGTAGAACTCGCCCGGATGAATGCGCGACGGCACGAGGAAGTCGCGCGCGCCTTCCGGCGACGACGCGGTCAGGATCGGCGTCTGGAATTCGGTGAAGCCGGCGGCGGCCATGCGGCGGCGCATCGACGTGATGACGGCCGTGCGCGTCATGATGTTGTTGTGCAGCGTTTCGCGCCGCAAATCGAGGAAGCGGTATTTCAGGCGGATGTCTTCCGGGTAGTCCGGCTCGCCAAAGACGGGCAGCGGCAGTTCGCTCGCTTCCGAGAGCACTTCCATCTCGCGCGCGAAAATCTCGATATCGCCGGTCGGCAGGTTCGAGTTGACCGTCTCCCCGGTGCGCGGCTTGACCTCGCCGTCGACGCGGATCACCCATTCGCCGCGTACTTTTTCAGCCGTGGCGAAGCAATCGGAATCGGGATCGGCGACGATCTGGGTGATGCCATAGTGGTCGCGCAGGTCGATGAAGAGAACGCCGCCATGGTCGCGAACGCGATGAACCCATCCGGAAAGCCGGACAGTCGTTCCAGCGTCCGTTTTGCGGAGATCGCCGCATGAGTGGCTGCGGTAACGGTGCATTGGTAATCGCCTTTGTCTGCCGGGCGCTGCTGGCGCGCCGCAATTTCAGTGCTGCGGGAAATCGCGCGGAAAAGCGCATGGGCGAAGCGATTTGTCAAGGCAAGCGCACGCAGAGGTCCGACCGTCGCAGCCCGATGTCGCAATTCCCGCTATCTCAACGCGGAAGCTGACTGCATAGTGGGTAAAATTGCCCTCGCCAAAGCCGATTCTTCATGCATTCGATCCGCCCGCTTCTGCCACTTCTAACCGCCGCCGGGATCCTTCTCGCGGGAAACGGCGTCCAAGGCACGTTGATCGCCGTGCGCGGGGCCGAGGAAGGATTCTCGGCCGGGCTGATCGGCCTGATGGGAACGGCCTATTTCGGCGGGTTCCTGCTCGGCTGCCTCTATATTGCGCGCGTGCTGCGCAATGTCGGCCATATCCGCACCTTCTCCGCGCTCGCAGCGATTGCCGCTGCAGCTTCGCTGCTGCTGGTGCTTGTCCCCGACGGGACGGTCTGGCTGGCCGCCCGCTTCGTCTCCGGCTTCTGCTTCTCGGGCCTGTTCACCACTACGGAGAGCTGGCTGAATTCCGGCGTCAGCAACGAGAACCGCGGCCGCCTGCTTTCCATCTACCGGATCATCGACATTTCCGCGGTCACCGGCTCGCAATATCTCATTCCGGTGGTCGGCTCGGGCGGCTTCGCCATTTTCGCCATTGTCTCGATGATGATCACCCTGTCGCTGGTACCTGTATCGATCGCCGACCGATCCAACCCGAAGGCGCCCGAGGACATCAAGCTGGATATTCCCGGCGTCTGGCGGATTTCCCCCATCGCCGCAATCGGCTGCATCGCCATCGGCATGACAAACAGCGCGTTCCGCATGATCGGACCGATCTATGTGCAGGAGACCGGCTTCAACATCGCCGAAGTCGCCACATTCATGAGCGCGGGCATTGTCGGCGGCATCGTGCTGCAATATCCGCTCGGTTGGCTGTCGGACAGCTGGGACAGGCGTCACGTGCTTATGCTGACGACGTCGGGCGCCGTGCTGTCGGCGCTGGCGATCTTCTTCTTCGCCGGCAACTCGCTGACGCTCAACCTCGCGGGCGTGCTTCTTTTCGGCGCGTTCGCCATTCCGCTCTATTCGCTGTCCGCGGCGCACGCCAACGACCACGCGGTAAAGGGCAACTACGTGCAGGTCGCCGCGGGGCTGATGCTGTTCTACTCGGTCGGCGCCATGGTCGGACCTCCGGCCGCCGCCTGGGTGATGGAGCTCGCAGGTCCGCGGGCGCTGTTCGCCTTCATCGCCGCCGTGCATGCGTCGCTGATCGTCGCCACGGCATGGCGCATCATGGTGCGCGCGCCCGTCCCGACGTCCCGGCGCAGCCGGTTCACGGTTCTGCTTCGCACCTCGCCGGTCAATGCGAGGATCGCGCGGGCCGGAACCCGGCTGAACGCCGAAGACAACAGGCAATCGACAAATACCGGCGACGCGGCTAAAGACCTGTCCGCATGAAACCGATTGAATCGACGGAAGAGCTTTCCGCTGCCTGCGCGCGCCTGGCGCATCACCCGTTCATCACCATCGACACAGAATTCATCCGGGAAACGACCTTCTGGCCGGAACTGTGCCTTGTGCAGGTGGCGAGCACAGACGAAGCGGCGCTTATCGATCCGCTGGCGAAGGGTATCGACCTCGCGCCATTGTTCGATCTCCTCGCCGATACCAACGTGCTCAAGGTGTTCCACGCCGCCCGCCAGGACATCGAGATCTTCTTCAAGCTGACGGGCAAGGTGCCGGAACCGGTGTTCGACACCCAGGTCGCGGCCATGGTGTGCGGATTCGGCGACGCGATCGCCTACGACCAGCTCGTCAAGCGCATCTCAGGCGCGCATATCGACAAGTCGTCGCGCTTCACCGACTGGCGGCAGCGCCCTCTCAGCGAGCGCCAGCTTTCCTACGCACTGGCTGACGTCACGCATCTGCGCGACGTCTATACCGATCTGGCGGAGCGGCTGGCATCCGAAAACCGCGAGCACTGGGTTGCCGAGGAAATGGGCGTGCTTACCGCGCCCGAAACCTACGACCTCAAACCGGAAGACGCATGGACGCGGCTGAAGCTGCGCGTGCGCAAGCCGATCGAACTGCAGATCCTGCGGAACATCGCCGCCTGGCGCGAGCGGGAAGCCCGTTCGCGCAACCAGCCGCGCCGGCGCATCCTGAAGGATGACGCAATCTACGAAATCGCCCAGCAACAACCGCAAACGCCGGAGGCTCTCTCCCGGCTGCGCTCGCTCAACAAGGGGATCGAGCGGTCCTCCATAGCCGCGCCGCTGATCAAGGCGGTCACCGATGCGCTGGAGATGGACAAGCACGACCTGCCGCCGGTCCCGCGCGCGCCCGCCTCGCCGGAAGGCACCAGCGCGGCCGTCGACCTGCTGCGGGTGCTGCTGAAGCTCACCGCCGAGGAACACAGCGTCGCGCAGAAGATCATCGCGACCACGGACGACCTGGAACAGATCGCCATTCATGGCGAGCAGGCAGACGTTGCCGCGCTGAAGGGCTGGCGAAACGAGGTCTTCGGCGAAAAGGCGCTGCGTACCGTGCGCGGCGAACTGGCCATCCGCTTCGAGCAGCGCAAGCTCACGGTGCTCGATATCGACCAGGCGGAACTAACCCTCGGCGATTAGCGCGATCTCGCGGCCGACGACCTTCGACAACTGGTTCACGCGGCCGAGCGGACGCGAACCGTAGAGCTCGGCCAGCCGGCGCGGCAGGATCAGTTCCATCGAACCATTCTCCCCTTCGCGCCAGGTGACGTCGCCGATCACGCCCGGCATGGCCGCAGTGAACAGGTAGGCGACGCGGAAGAAGGCGCCGAGATAACGGCTGCGCTCCCAGATGCGGTCGGACGTGATCGTGCGGATTTCCGGCGCCAGAGCACCGTTCTTGAGCCCGTCATGGCGGAAATAATTGGCCAGCGCGATATAGGCGCGGCCGGGATGGTCGATCTGGGTGAACGATCCATAGGCGATGACGTTGAGCGCCTGGTCGCCGCGATAGTCCGGATGGGCGCGCCAGGAAATGTCCGCCAGCCTGCAGGCCGCCTCGCGGTAACGCGCCTCGTCCTCGGTCTCGTCGATGCCGAACGCCGCGAACGCATTGCCCGTCCAGGCCGCCAGTTCGCGGGCATGGCGCGGGGAGCGCGAACGCAGGATAGACAGCTCCTCGGAGGCCTCGACCAGGGCGTCGCGCTTGCGCGTCTCCTCGTCCAGCAGGCCGAACAGGTAGCCTTCTCGCACGCCGGCCGAGGAAAAGACGATTTTTTCCGGCTTCATCGCCCGGACGATCTCGGCCAGCACGATGGCACCATAGGGCAGAAGCGAACGGCGCGAGCGCGACACGTCCTCAATGCCCGGCATCTTCTCGACGTTGTTGCGGCCGACCCGGGTGAGAAAACCGATGGCGCGCGAAGCATCCATCTCGTAGTGATGGGTCACGTGCAGCGGATAATCGGTCGATGCCATGTGCAGCTTGGCAAGGTTTCGCCATGTGCCGCCGACGGCGTAGAACGCCCGGCCGAGACCCTGCTTCAGAAACGCCGCCTTCTTGAGATCCTCGCGCGCGATCCTGACCGCCTGTTTCAGATCGCCGCCGGCGCGTTCCGACAGGCGGATGACGCCGATCGGCAGCGTCATGCCATCGCCTATATGGTCGCCCTGCATTTCGACGATCTCGAGGCTGCCGCCGCCGAGATCGCCCATCACCCCGTCGATATCGCGGAATGCCGACTGGATACCGTAGGCGGAATAAAGCGCTTCTTCCTTGCCGGTGAGGACGGTGATCTCCTGCCGCAGGATGCGCTCCGCCTCCTCGATGAAGGCGGGACCATTTCCAGCTTCCCGCGCTGCAGCCGTCGCCAGGACCACCAGCCTTTCGACGCGCGCCTGGTCGGCGAGCGCACGGAACCGGCGTAGCGCGCCAAGCGCGCTTTGTACCGCGCCCTCATCCATATTGCCGGTCTCGGCAATACCGCGGCCGAGCCCGCATTGGACCTTTTCATTGAACAGGATCGAGGGCGCGCGCACGAGCCCTTCGTAGATCACCAGACGAACGGAGTTTGACCCAACGTCAACGACGGCGATCGGGTGCCTGTTTCGCAGGCGCCCCTGGGCATCTTCAGTTTCTATCAACAGTCAAATTCCGAACCGGCTCGCGCGTCACGATGCCTTGTTTTCTGCCCGCTTTTTATGGGCAATCAACCTGGGCGCGGAAGATTTCAACGACTTTCCTCGCCCCGAGAGGCTCGGATTGGTCATAAAATATTTCTGCGCGTCGAAAGGCTGCTCGTCTTCGGCCGGCACCATCCGGCGCGAACGCCCGTCGGGAAGGAGCTCGAAACTCTGCTGATTGTCAAGCAGATTGGCGAGCATGATCTGGTTCAGGACCTGTTCGTGGACCGTCGGGTTCTCCAGCGGCACCAGCGTTTCGACACGGCGATCGAGATTGCGCGGCATCAGGTCGGCGGAGCCAATATAGATGATGGCCTCGTCGCTCGGCAGGCCATGGCCGTTGCCGAAACAATAGATCCGGCTGTGCTCGAGAAAGCGGCCGATGATCGACTTGACGCGGATATTCTCCGACAGGTCGGGCACCTGCGGGCGCAGACAGCATATACCGCGCACCACCATGTCGATCTCGACGCCGGCCTGGCTCGCTTCATAGAGCGCGTCGATGATCCTGGCATCGACCAGCGAATTCATCTTGAACCAGATCTCGGCCGGCCGGCCCGCCCTGGCGTGCTCGATCTCATCGGCGATGTGCTGCAGGATGCGCGCGCGCATGAAGCGCGGCGAAACGGCGAGCTTCATGTCGGAGCCGGGATCGGCGTAGCCGGTGATGAAGTTGAAGACCTGCGCCACTTCATGGGCTATCACCGGATCACAGGTGAAGTATGACAGGTCGGTGTAAATCTTCGCCGTAACCGGATGGTAATTGCCGGTGCCGAGATGGACGTAATTGCGCAGCCTGCCGTCCTCGCGGCGCACGATGAGCGACATCTTGGCGTGCGTCTTCATTTCGAAGAAGCCGTAGACGACCTGCACGCCGGCGCGTTCCAGGTCGCGCGCCCAGCGGATATTCGCCTCCTCGTCAAAACGCGCCTTCAACTCGATCAGCGCGGTGACCGATTTGCCCGCCTCCGCGGCATCGATCAGCGCGCGGATGATCGGGCTGTCCTTGGAAGTACGGTAAAGCGTCTGCTTGACGGCGAGAACGTTCGGATCCTGCGCCGCCTGACGCAGGAATTGCACCACGACGTCGAAGGACTCGTAGGGGTGGTGAACGATGAGGTCCTTCTCGTTGATGGCGGCGAAGCAGTCGCCGTTATGCTCGCGGATGCGTTCGGGAAAGCGCGCCGAATAGGGCTCGAATTTCAGGTTGTCGCGATCGACGGAAACGATCTCGGAAATGGTGCTCAGCGCCAGAAAGCCCGGTTGTACGCTGACGCGCGATTCAGGCACTTCCAGTTCCTGGGCGACGAACTCACGCAGGCTCTGCGGCATCTCGTGGTCGAATTCGATGCGCACGACCTGGCCGCGGCGACGGCGCTTCAACGCCGTCTCGAACAGGCGAACAAGGTCTTCGGCCTCTTCCTCGACCTCGATATCGCTGTCGCGGATGATGCGGAACGTGCCCTTTCCGCGCACCTCGTATCCCGGATAGAGCTTGGCGATATACAGACCGATGATGTCTTCCAGGCTGATGAAGCGGTATCGCGCGCCCTCGGTCGGTATCGACACGAAACGGTCGAGCGCCACCGGAAAGCGCAACAGCGCGCTCATATGCGCACGGCTGGTGCGGTTGACGAGATCGAGCGCGATGGAAAAGCCGAGATTGGGAATGAACGGGAACGGATGCGCCGGGTCGATCGACAGCGGCGTGAGCACCGGGAAAATCGTCTGCAGGAAGTGATCTTCCAGCCATTCGAGGTCTTCTTCGCCCAGTTGCTCGCTGCGGACGAGCTCGATGCCTTCGGCTTCCAGCTCTTCCTGCAGTTCGGCGAGTACGACCTGCTGCTCGGTCTGCAGCTTGCCGGCTTCCTCCAGCACCGACTCGAGCTGCTCCTGCGGCGTCAGGCCGTCGCTGGACCGTTCGGTGATGCCCTCGCGCACCTGCCCGGCGAGGCCGGCAACGCGGACCATGAAAAACTCGTCGAGATTGTCGGCCGAGATCGACAGGAAACGCAGACGCTCCAGAATCGGATGCTTGGTGTTGCGCGCCTCGTCGAGCACACGCCAGTTGAACTGCAGCCAGGAAAACTCGCGGTTTACGAAGCGCGCGGCATCGTCGCGCATGTTTCCATGCTCGCCTTGCAATTCCGTTGCCTCTGCTGTCGCGGTGTCGGGATAATTCGGCTCGTTCATGTCGTCACTTGCATTCCTGTCTGGCGCCGGCGCGCGTTTCCCTTCCGCTTAATCCCGAAATGCCACGGTTCCATGACACAGCCGAGAGACGCAAGCGGGACTAGAAACCGAATTCGCCCTGTCCGGCATCGTACTCCCGAACGTAGCTCGCCGCAAAGGCGCGCGTGATCTTCGCCTTGCGCGCGAGTGATGCCTTGTCGAGCCGCTCGACAATGGCAAGCGCACTGGCGAGCGAACGTTCGATGCGGCTGGCGATATAGCGGATCACCGACGGATCGACGGCAATCTGCCTGTCGGCGAAGAGTTTGGTCATCACGCCGAACAGGAGTTCGTCGTCGGGTTCGGCGATTTCGACGGTGGTGGCCGCCTGGATGCGCGAACGCAGATCGGGTGTTTGTACCTGCCAGGCGCCCGGCCAGTGCGCCGACGTCATCAGCAGGCTGCCGCCATTGGCGCGCACCGCGTTCATGATGTGAAACAGGGCGTTTTCATCGAAGCCGCCCGGCTCCACTCCGTCGAGCAACAAGGCCTCGCCGGCTTGTGCGGCGTCGAGGTCGGCATCCGTCAGCGCGGCCGGATCGCAATCGCGCGCCGCGGCCATGTTCCGCCATATCGTCGCCAGATGGGTCTTGCCCGAGCCGGGCGGTCCGGCGAGCACCACGGTGGGGCTCGGCCAGTTCGGCCAGCTTTCGATCAGCATGACGGCAGCGCTGTTGGAGCGGGTGACGACGAGATCGTCGCGCGACATCGATCCCGACAGTCCAATATCGAGCAAAAACTGGGGGTCGGCTTTCGTCATGACACTAGCGGGTTACACGGTACTGCATTCAGGCGGTCAATCATCGACGGCGGATTTCCCCGGCGTCTCGGAATGGCCGACATAAAGATCGGAATCGAGGTATTTCTCAAGCGCGAACCGCACAAGAACACCAACGGCCGCGGCCGCCGGCACGGCGATCAGCAGGCCAGTGAAGCCGAACAGCGTGCCGAAGGCGAACAAGGCGAACATCAGCCACACCGGATGCAGGCCGACGCTGTCGCCGACCAGTTTCGGCTGCAGGAAATTGCCTTCCACGAACTGTCCGGCGAAAAAGATCGCGGCGATGATGACGATCATGATCCAGTCCGGCCAGAACTGCACCAGCGCGACGCCGATCGACAGGACCAGGCCGACCATCGACCCGACATAGGGGATGAAGCTGATCAGGCCGGCAAACAGGCCGATCAACAAGCCGAAGTTCAAGCCGGCGATGGTCAGGCCGATGGCATAGAACATGCCGAGGATGATGCACACAGTGCCCTGCCCGCGCACGAAGCCGGCGATCGCGAGATTGACGTCCTTGCCGATCCGGCGGACGGTTTCGACATGGTCGCGCGGCACCCAGCCATCAACCTTGGCGACCATCTTGTCCCAATCGAGCAGCATGTAGAAGGCGACGACAGGGGTGACCACCAGCAGGCCGGCAACGTCGACGACAGCCTTGCCGGACGACCAAAGCCCCTGGAACAATGTCGTCAGGAAACCCGCGCTCTGCTTGAACAGTTCGTCGATGCCACTTTGCAGGCTTTCGGGATCGACACCGATATAGCGGGCGAGCCAGCCGCTATCCATGCTCAGGCTCGAAAGCAGCGACTGCAACTGGGCTAGATAACCCGGCATGCGGGTCACGAAATCGGCAGCCTGTGTCGCCAGGACCGGCACAATCACCATCAGGGCGATGACGAACAGGACGATGAAGCCGAGCAGGATCACGACGGTGGACGCGAGGCGCGACAGGCCACGCTTTTCCAGGAAATCGGCCACCGGGTCCATGAAGTAGGCAAGCGCGAGGCCGGCCAGAAACGGCAGCAGGATCGACCGGAAAACGAAGAGGAACAGAGCCAGGACCGCTATCGCGGCGAGCCAGAAGAACGCCTGACGCTTCAGGGATGCGGTCGAAATATGTTCGGTCATATCAATCCATCCTTTCCGTTGCGCCGCCAATGTTCCTGGCCAGTAGGCGGGCATACGCCGCCGCGGATACCGCCGTCAGCACGACAACCAGGCCCATCAGGGCATTCCCCAGCACGGGAAGCGACCATTCGAAGGCGTTGGCCGCCAAGAGCCAGCCGGCAAGCAGGATCAGCACGGTGGTATTGACCTTGGAGATCATCAGCGGACGGATCGCCGAGGCCTCGCCACGCGATGCCATGAAACCAGCGCCGGCCACGATCGCGATATCGCGCGCCACGACGAGGCCGAGCAACCAGAGCGGCACGATCCCGTCGGCGGCAAGGGCCGAAAAAACGGCGATTGTCAGCGCCTTGTCGGCAAGCGGATCAAGATAGGTGCCGAGTTGCGATCGCTGCCCATCGAAATGGCGGGCGATAAAGCCGTCGATACCGTCCGACACGCCGGCGAGTACGAACAGCATAAAAGCCGTCATCCATGCGCCGTGCAGCATGGCCCAGACGATGAACGGAATCGCGATCAGCCGCGCGACGGTAATGACGTTCGGGATGGTAAAAATCACGATACCCATCGAAACCTGTTTGACCGTCATATAGAGACGCAGGCAGCGCCACGCAAAAGCCTTTCGCTAATCGCGCAAGAATTTGCTGTGACAGGACCCCGCACCACTGGAAACGGCGTCGCCCGCATGCGATAGACCGCGCAACACGAAAAAATGTGCGAAACGGGCACAAACATGTCAGATTCATCGCAAAATCCCCGCAGCAAGAACGGTCTCTCCTACGCCGATGCGGGCGTCGATATCGATGCAGGCAACGCGCTTGTCGAGGCGATCAAGCCGATGGTGAAATCCACCCGGCGCTCTGGCGCCGACGGCACGATCGGCGGCTTCGGCGGATTGTTCGACATGAAGGCAGCCGGCTTCAACGACCCGATCCTAGTCGCGGCCAATGACGGCGTCGGCACCAAGCTCAAGGTCGCCATAGAAGCCGACCTGCACGAGACAGTCGGGATCGACCTGGTCGCAATGTGCGTCAACGACCTTATCGTCCAAGGCGCAGAGCCGCTGTTCTTCCTCGACTATTTCGCCACCGGCAAGCTCGACGTGAAACAGGGCGCGGACATCGTTTCCGGCATCGCAGAAGGCTGCCGCCAGGCGGGCTGCGCGCTGCTCGGCGGCGAGACGGCGGAAATGCCGGGCATGTATGGCGATGGCGACTACGACCTCGCCGGCTTCGCGGTCGGCGCGGCGGAACGCGGCCGGTTGCTGCCGAAGCCCGGCATCGCCGAAGGCGACGTGATCCTCGGGCTCGCCTCCGGGGGCATCCATTCCAACGGCTACTCGCTGGTGCGCCGCATCGTCGAGATGTCTGGCCTGTCCTACGGCGCCTCGGCGCCATTCGACAAGGAGCGCACGCTGGGCGAAGCCCTGCTCGACCCGACGCGCATCTATGTAAAGCCGGTGCTGGCGGCGATCCGGGAGACCGGCGCGATCAAGGCGCTGGCGCATATCACCGGTGGCGGCTTCCCGGAAAACATCCCGCGCGTGTTGCCCGAGGGAATGGCCGCCGAGATCGACCTGTCGGCGATCCGCGTGCCGCATGTCTTCGCCTGGCTCGCAGCCCAGGGCGGCGTGGCGCGCGACGAGATGCTGCGCACCTTCAATTGCGGTGTCGGCATGATCGCGGTGGTTTCGCCGGAAGTCAGCGAGACGGTCGCCGAGGTTCTGGAGCGCGAGGGCGAGACTGTCACGCGCATCGGCGTGATGAAAGCCCAGGAAGGCGCGCGCGTGACCTACACAGGAACGCTCGACCTTTGACGCAGAAGCGCAAAAGGGTCGCGGTGCTGATTTCCGGGCGCGGCTCCAACATGGAGGCGCTGATCCGCGCCGCGAAGGAACCTGACTATCCCGCGGAGATCGTCGGCGTGCTCTCCGACAACCGGGACGCCAAGGGTCTGGAAACCGCCGCGGCAGAAGGCATCCCGGCACGGGCCGTGCCACGCAAGGAATTTACATCGAAGCACGAGCACGAGGCCGCGATCCAGGCGGCGCTGGAGGGGTTCGGCGCCGAGATCGTCTGCCTCGCCGGTTTCATGCGGCTGTTGTCGGGCGAGTTTCTCGCGCCGTGGCAGGGCCGGATCATCAACATCCACCCTTCCCTCCTGCCGAAGCACAAGGGCCTCGACACCCATGCCCGGGCGATCCAGGCCGGCGACAAGGTGCATGGCTGCTCGGTGCATCACGTCACCGCCGGCATGGATGAAGGCCCGGTCGTGATGCAGGCCGAGGTGCCCGTCCTGCCGGACGACACACCGGACAGTCTTGCCGCGAAGGTGCTCAAGGAAGAACACCGGATTTATCCGCTGGCGCTGGCGAAAGTGGCCGGAGAGATTGGCGGAAAATAGTCGGGTCCCGGCGTTGAGATATTCCCAGTTCTTGCTATGAACCCCGGGCTTTCCGGAGGAGCGAGAGAATGGCCCAACCCCTTGTCATGATTGCCGGCGGCGGTATTGGCGGGCTCGCCACCGCGCTGACGCTGCACCAGATCGGCGTGCCGTGCGTGGTGTTCGAATCCGTTCGCGAGTTGAAGCCCCTCGGAGTCGGCATCAACATACAGCCGAACGCCGTGCGTGAACTCCAGGATCTCGGCATCGGGCCGGAAGAGCTCGACAAGGTCGGTGTTCCGGCGAGGGAATGGGCGCTGGTCGGCCTCAACGGCAACGACATCTACTCCGAGCCGCGCGGTTTGCTGGCGGGATACAACTGGCCGCAATACGCCGTGCATCGCGGACTGTTCCATGTCCTGCTCTACAACGCGTTCATCGAGCGGGCAGGCAAGGACGCGGTGCGGCTCGGCTGCCGGGTGACCGGCTACGAGAACAATGCCGACGGCACGGTAACGGCGATCATCGAAAACGCCGACGGCTCGACCTCGCGGGAAACCGGCACGCTGCTGATCGGCGCGGACGGAATCCACTCGGCGATCCGCGCTCAGATGCATCCGGACCAGCCGCCGATCCACTGGGGCGGCGCAATCATGTGGCGTGGCACCACCAAAGCGAAGCCGATCCGCACCGGGTCGTCATTCGTCGGCCTCGGGACCCACAAGCACCGCATGGTGATATATCCGATCTCCCATCCGGATCCGGAGACCGGCCTCGCCACGATCAACTGGATCGCCGAGGTCACGGTGGACAATGCAGAAGGCTGGAAGAACAGCGGCTGGTTCAAGCCGGTAGGTATCGACGATTTCATCCATCATTTCGAGGGCTGGAGCTGGGACTGGCTGGACGTGCCGTCGCTACTGCGCGGCGCCGACATCGCCTATGAAAATCCGATGATCGACCGTGATCCCGTTTCCACCTGGCGGGACGGCAATGTCGGGCTGATGGGCGACGCGGCGCATGCGATGTATCCGACAGGTTCGAACGGCGCGAGCCAGGCCATCATCGACGCACGTGTACTCGGCACCTGCCTACTCGAGCACGGCGTGACGCCGGACGCGCTCGCCGCATTCGACGAGAAGCTCTGCGGCCCGGTCTCCGAACTGATTCTTCGCAATCGCGGCGCGGGACCGTTCGGGCTGCTGAACATGGTGGACGAGCGCTGCGGCGGCGAATTCGACAATATCGACGACGTGATCCCCGCCGAAGAGCGCGCGGAGTTCATGGCCAAGTACAAGGCGGCGGCCGGCTTCGCGATCGAGAAACTGAACAGTTCGCCGCGGACGATTGCGGAAGGCGCGACGGTGAAGCTTCCGGAAGAGGCGTGAGGGCTTAAAGCGCCCTCACCCACACTTTCGTGTCATGCACGGCCGCGCCGCCATAGGGGGCGACTGCGTCGGCGCCGGTCAGGGTGTTGATGCCGCAGCCGTTCAGATGCGCCTTGTTCGGCCAGAGGCCCTCGGCGACCAGCGTGCCGCGCCCCGGCCGCTCCGACACTTTCAGATGCAGATGCACCTCGCCGCGCGCATTGCCGAGCGCGACCGGCATGCCATCGTGCAGTCCGAGCACCGCCGCGTCGCCGGGATGGATCATCACCTCGGGCCTGCGCTCCTTCTTCACCGAGCCGGGCGTCTCGGCGAAGGTTGAATTGAGGAAGGAGCGTGCGGGCGAGGTGGCGAGGCGGAACGGATGCTCGATGTCCGGATCGTCGGTAAGGTCGAGGTAGTCCGGGAATGCGGGCAACCGGTCCGCCGGGCCCTGCGGGCCGAGCGATTGCGGCGGCCTGTTCGGCGACGGCCCCGCCAGCCAGTCCGGGGAAAAGCGGAACTTGCCGTCCGGATGGCCGAAGCCGTTGACGTAATGCGCGGTTTCGAAATCCGGCTGGACGTCGAACCAACCCTTCGCGTTCAGTGTCTGGAACGTCTCGCCATAGGGCGCGAGCAGGCCGTCGATCAGTTCGCGATCGGTCTTGCCGAAGCCCGGCATTTCCGCGACGCCGAGGCGTTTGCCCAGTTCCTCGAAGACGAAATGGTTCGGGCGCGTCTCGCCCGGACCATCGATCAGCTTCGGACCGAGCATGACATGCTGATGGCCGCCGCCCTTGTAGATGTCGTCATGCTCCATGAACATCGTTGCCGGCAGCACGACATCGGCCAGTTCCGCCGTCTCGGTCATGAACTGCTCGTGGACGACCGTAAACAGGTCGTCGCGCATCAGTCCCTGCCGCACCAGCGCCTGTTCGGGCATGACATTGGCCGGATTGGTGTTCTGGACCAGCATCGCGGTCACCGGCGGCCCGCCCTGCAACGCCTCGGCGTCACCGGTCAGCACGCGGCCGATCTTCGACTGGTCGAGCCAGCGGACGGACGGATCGGCGTAGGAAGCGCCGGTCAGCTCGCCCTTGTCGAGGCGATAGATGGCCCCATTGTTGTGGAACGCGCCGCCTCCCTCATGCTGCCAGGAGCCGAGAACAGTCGGCACGCAGGTCGCCGCATGCATGGAAACAGCGCCATTGCGGTTGCGGGTGAAACCGTAACCGAGCCGGAAGAAGCTGCGTTTCGTGGTGCCGACAAGCCTGGCGAAAGTCTCGACCTCCTCAGCGGTCAACCCGGTGATCTCCGCCGCCCAGTGAGGATTTCGCGCCTTGAGATGCGCTTCAAGTTCTTCCGGCTTGTCACTGAACCTGCTCATGAAATCGCGGTCAGCATAGCCGTCGCGGAACGCGACATGCATCACCGCGCAGGCAAGCGCCGCGTCGGTGCCCGGCTTGAGGATCAGGCCCATGTCAGCCTGGGCGACCGTGTCGTTGGCGTAAATGTCGATCGCGACGATCTTCGCGCCACGGTCCTTCCGGGCCTTGATCGCATGTGTCATCACGTTGACCTGGGTGGCGACCGGATTTGTACCCCAGATGACGATGCAGTCGGCCTTGGCCATCTCGCGCGGGTCCGGCCCGGCGAGCCTTCCCGTGCCCATCACGTAGCCGGTCCAGGCCATGTTGGTGCAAATCGTGTCGAACTGGTTGGAATAGCGCCTGGCGTGGCGCAGCCGGTGGATGCCGTCGCGCTGCACCTGGCCCATGGTCCCGGCAAAGTAATAGGGCCAGACCGTCTCCGAACCGAACTGCTGCTCCGCCTTCAGGAAGCGTTCGGCAACGAGATCGAGCGCCGCCTCCCAGGAAGCCTGCTGCCATTCGCCCCCGCCCTTTTTTCCCTTGCGGATCAGCGGGTAAAGCAAACGGTCCGGATGATGGATGCGCTCGGCATAACGCGCCACCTTGGCGCAGACAACGCCGGCGGTGTAGCTGTTGTCCTTCGCACCGCGTACCTTGCCGATACGCGCGCCGTCGAGGACCTCGACATCGAGCGCGCAGCAAGACGGGCAGTCATGCGGACAGGTGGAGCGGAAAGTCTCGATTTTCGGTGCGATATTCATGCGGCAGAGACTAGCTTGAAGCCGCGCGGCGCGATAGGAGCAGCTTCATGAATTACCGCCACATATTCCATGCCGGAAACTTCGCCGATGTGTTCAAGCATATCGTGCTGACCCGCGTCATCGCCTACATGCAGAAGAAGGACGCCGCCTTCCGCGTGCTCGACACCCATGCCGGCCTCGGCCTCTACGACCTGTCATCGGAACAAGCGCAGAAGACGGGCGAATGGAAGAGCGGCATCGGCAAGGCGTTCGCCGCCGCGGACAAGGCACCGGCGGACGTGCGCGAGTTGCTGGCACCCTATTTCGAAGCGGTGCGATCCTGCAATCCGGAAGGCGGGATCAGGCAGTATCCCGGTTCGCCGATGATCGCGCGCAAGCTGTTCCGCAAGCAGGACCGCCTCACCGCGCTGGAACTGCACCCGGACGACTTCAAGGTGCTGCACTCGCATTTCGAGGGCGACATCCAGGCCCGCGTGACAAAGCTCGACGGCTGGCTTGGCATGAAGTCGCACCTGCCGCCGAAGGAACGGCGCGGTATCGTGCTGGTCGACCCGCCCTTCGAGGTCTATCACGAGTTCTTCAACATCCTGTCGGCGCTGAAGGAAGGCCACAAGCGGTTCGCCACAGGCACCTTCCTGCTCTGGTACCCCGTCAAGCACCGTCAGGGCGTCGCGGAGTTCCGCGAGGCATTGCGGGCGCTGAAGATCCCCCGCATTCTCGATACCTCGCTGTCGGTGCGGTCGTCGGGCGCGGAAGTGAGTTTCGACGGTTCCGGCATGATCGTGGTCAACCCGCCCTACACGCTGGAAGCCGAATTGCGGACCATCCTGCCCTGGCTGGCTTCTGTGCTGGAGTTCAAAAAGGGCTCGGGCAGCTATTCGATCAACTGGATCGCCGGCGAGTGAGCCCGGAACGGCGATAAACCGGGGTGACGACAGCGGACGAATAAGCTAATCAGACCTGACCGAAGCGAAAGCGGAAAGGAACACGCGATGTCGAGCCGGATTTCATCTGCCCTGCACGGGATTTTGGCCGCAACCGCACTCTTTGCAGCCCCCGTATCTTCCTCGCAAGCGGCCGATCTGGTCGCGCCCGGCCCGTATGTGGCCGCATCCGATTCGGACTGCGCCGCGCCACGACGCCTGGCTTCAATCGAAAGCGATTTCCGCGTGCAGGCGCGGGAGGTTCACCATCAACCCGGTCTCGAGATCGTCTCGATCAGCAATATCAGCGAGAACCGTTACCTGCCGATCGAGGAAGACATCCGCTCTGTCGAGCGCCTCTACTGCAAGGCGAATGCCGCCATGTCGGACGGCCAGGCGCGCACGTTGTGGTACCTGATCGAGTATGGCGAGGGCTTCGCCGGCGCATTCGGCGACAATGTCGAGTTCTGCCTGTCCGGCCTCGACCGCTGGAATGTCTATGACGGGCATTGCCGCGTCCTGCGCTAGGGCGCCGCGACCAATCCAGTCCATGCGTCGCCTTTCGACCGCCGCGCTTGTTGTCGCGGCGGCTGCATTTCTTGCCGCATGCCAGCAGGAAAGCACCGCCGCCGAACCGCAGCCGCGCGACGTGCCAAATGCCACCGGTTTCGATTTCTTCGTGCTCGCGCTTTCCTGGTCTCCCAGCTACTGCGCATCGGAAGGCGAGCACGCCAACAGGCAACAATGCGGCGCGGATGCATCCCACGGTTTCGTCGTGCACGGCTTGTGGCCGCAATTTCAACGCGGCTATCCGAGCGACTGCCCGACGGACCGGCCGCTCGGCGTTCCGCGCCCCCTATCCGACACGATGCTGGACATCATGCCGTCGACGGGTCTCGTCCGGCACCAGTGGACCAAGCACGGCACCTGCTCCGGGGTTTCGCAGAAGGACTATTTCACGCTGACGCGGATGGCCTTCGAGCGGATCGCGATCCCCGGCGGCTATCGCTCCGAGACATCCGTCCGCCCGGTCGATCCCGACAGCGTCGAAGCCGCCTTCACGGCCGCCAATCCGGGCCTGCCCGCCAATGCCATCGCGGTCACCTGCGACCGACACTACCTACGAGAGGTTCGCATTTGCCTGACGCGCGATCTCGCGGGTTTCGTAGCCTGTCCCGAGGTCGATGACGACGGCTGCTCAAGAGACAGCGCCGTCATGCCGCCGGCCCGGTGACCGGCGGCCGGGTAGATAGCGGGCGGAACCTTGACAGGATATGGCGCCGTCGTGCCTTTGCGCCATTTCCGCCAGTTACTTCTTGCCGTCCGACTCGGTTGATTTCGGCTGGATCGACCGGCCAAGGCCCTTGTTCATGCGAATGTCTTCCGTCGCGTCATGCTCGGATTCGGACTGCTCGCCCTTTTGCTCCTTGCGGAGCGCCTTGTTGCCTTGCGAGATAGTGCGCTTGTCAGGATTCTCGACGATTTCGTCATTGCCGACCTGTTTCGGTGTATCGACCATTTTCGTTCTCCTTTTTGCATCTGCAGGAGAAACGTGCTGAGGAACTTCCCGTTCCATCCCTGATGGCGCGGCACGCCGAAAAACATGCGGGACGCCGACGCCGTCGAATTGTCGCTTTTGCAAGGAAGAAACCGTCCCATGCCCCGCCTGCTCTATTCGCCCGCCTCACCCTATTCAGCCAAGGTCCGCATGGCAGCCTCCTGGCTCGACCTGCCGATCGAAGCGGAAACCGTCAACACCAATGACGAACCGGCGCTGCTGATCGGCAACAATCCGCTCGGCAAGATCCCGACGCTGATCCTCGACGACGGCGCGGCGCTGTTCGACAGCCGCGCGATCATGCAGGAACTTGACCGGATGAGCGGGCGGAAGCTGTTTCCGCGCAACGCGCAGAAACGCATGGAAGCGGAAAGGCTGGAGGCGCTCGCCGACGGCATTTGCGACGTGTTGCTTGCGCAGGTCTACGAGCAACGCTTCCGTCCGGCCGAAAAGGTGCATCAGCCCTGGCTCGACCTTCAGGCACGCAAGGCGGTGCGGGGTCTCGACTGGCTGAACGACAACGCGCCGCGCGTGACGTCGAAGCTCACCGGCGGGCAATTCGCGGTGGCGGCCATGCTCGGCTATCTCGACCTGCGGTTCAGCGACATGAACTGGCGGCGCGGACGGCCGAAACTGAAGCGGTTCGAGGACCGCTTCGCGGCGGCGTTCCCCGGTTACGCCGCAATGCGGCCGCAGGGATAAAAGAAAACCCGCGCGGATCGCTCCGCGCGGGTTCCTTTTTGCCGATTGCGAACCGGTCAGAACTTCAGGCCGATACCGGCATTGACCGTGTGGGCGCTGAAGCCGGACGACACCGTCGCAGGCCCGCTGATCGTGTATTCCTTGCTCTGGTAGTCGGAGTAGCGGTATTCGACGCGACCGAAGACGTTCTCGGTAATCAGCGCTTCCGCGCCGGCGCCAACCGTCCAACCCAGATGCGTGTTGGAATCGCTGACCGTTCCGTCATCGACTTCCGCACCGGTAATCGCCAGACCGCCGGTACCGTAGATCATCACCGGATCGAAGGCGTAACCGATACGGCCGCGAAGCGAGCCGAAGCCGGTCTGCCTGGCTTCGACGCCACCGAGCGTGCCGTCCGTGCCGGAATAGCCGGCGTCGGCCTCGACACCGTAGACCACGGAGCCGTTCTGGATGTTGTAACCGGTGAAGGCACCGCCGCTCCAGCCGTTGGCATCGATATCGCCACCGGTGGCGTCGAACGAACCCCAGTTGTAACCGCCGAAGACACCGGCATAGAAGCCGGACCAGCTGGCGGCAGGCGCATATTGCACGGGCGCGGCAACCGGCGGCTCCGGCGGCGCCTCGACAGCATCGGCGGCAAGAGCGGCATTTCCGGCGAGCATCGCCAGTGCGATCCCGCCGGCCAGTTTCGTAATTCTGCGCATTTCAATCTCCTTAAGGTACCCTGATACGTGCCCCCAGGGACAAGAGCCGTTCAGGGACACGACCGTGCCCCAAACTCCCTGAATGCAGGTTTGGTTCCCGAATGCGGCGGCAGCGTTGCAGGATTGCGGAGATTCAGTGGCGGAAAAGTGGAGGCCTGCGGGTGTGCTTTTCCGGCAACAGGAGATGCGTGGTTTCTTTGCGTTGCCGCCTATATAGAGGTGACGTTTTGATGCATACAGATTCCCATGCTTGTTGATTTCCTCATGCTCGTCGCCGGGTTGGTGCTTCTCGTATTCACCGGCGACTTTCTCGTCAAAGGCGCGGCGGGCCTCGCCGAAAACCTCGGAATCCCGGCCCTGATCATCGGTCTGACGATTGTCGCCTTCGGCACCTCGGCGCCGGAACTGATGGTGTCGCTGCAATCCGCGCTGACCGGCGCGCCCGATATCGCGGTCGGCAACGTGGTCGGTTCGAACATCGCCAATATCCTGCTGGTCATGGGGCTGCCGGCGTTGATCGCCGTGATTCATGCCAATCAAAGCGGGCTGGCGCGCAACGTTGCCGTCATGCTGGTCTTCACCATCGCCTTCATGTGGATGATCAGCGACGGAATACTGGCACGTATCGAGGCCGCTGGGCTGTTCGTCGGCCTCCTTCTGTTCGTCCTGGCGCAGATCCTGCGGGCGCGGGCGCATATCGACGAGGACGAGCCGGAGGACTACCACGACGAACTCGGTGAATTGCCGCATTCTCCGAAGCGTATTGCGCTTTATCTGATCGGCGGGATCATCGGCCTGCCGCTCGCCGCGCATCTGACGGTCGGCGGCGCGTCCGGCCTTGCCGAGGTTTTCGGGGTCTCGCAGGCCGCGATCGGCCTTACGATCGTCGCCATCGGCACCTCGCTGCCGGAACTCGCCACAACGATGATGGCCGCATGGCGCAAGAACGCGGACGTGGCACTGGGCAACATCATCGGCTCGAACATCTTCAATATCGCCGCCATCATGGGCGTCACGGGGCTGATCGTGCCGGTGCCGGTTTCCGAAATCATGATCGATCGGGACATGTGGATCATGCTGGCGACGGCAATTCTTCTCACGATCATCTGCTTCGTGCGCATCACCACCGGCAAACTGCTCGGCGGGGCTATGTTCGTGGCTTATCTGGCCTATATCGTTTCGGTGTTCTGACCAGCGGGAGACTCAATTGCGGAACAAGGGCGTAGCGCTCGTCACCGGCGGCGCGAAGCGAATCGGCCGCGCTATTGCCGAAGACCTCTGCCAGAACGGCTTCACGGTCGTCATCCATGCGCATCATTCGGTCGCGGAAGCCGAAGCCCTGGCCGCCTCGCTTCGCGAACGCGGCGGGACGGCACAGGCGCTTGCCGCCGATCTGACCGACATGCAGGCAGCGACAGGACTCATTGCCCGCGCGGCGGAAACCGCGGGGCCGGTCGATCTGCTGGTCAACAACGCCTCAACCTTCGAACATGACGAGATCGGCGCGCTCGACGAGGGCACGTGGGACATGCATTTCGCAATGCATGCCAAGGCGCCGGCGTTTCTCACCCAGGCGATGGCGGCAAGCCTGCCGGATGACCGCGAAGGCGTCGTCGTCAACATGATCGACCAGCGAGTGTGGCGCCTGACGCCCAATTTCTTCTCCTACACGCTGTCGAAGGCCGCGCTGTGGACGGCAACGCAAACCATGGCGCAGGCGCTTGCGCCGCGCATACGCGTCAATGCCATCGGCCTCGGGCCGACACTGAAAAGCGCACGCCAGAGCGAGCAAGATTTCGCCAAGCAGGCAAAGGCCATTCCGCTGCAACACGGTCCGGACCTGAGCGAGATTGGCGCGACGATCCGCTATTTCCGGGAGAACCGCTCGATCACCGGACAAATGATCGCGCTGGACGGCGGCCAGCACCTGGCGTGGGAAACGCCCGACATTGCGGGAATCGCCGAATAGCACCATCTGTCAGTAAGATGCCGAACGCTATTGATGCCGCAGCCCGGCACCGCTGAAATAGGACGATGAGCGCAAAACCGATTCCCGACAACAATATCGCCGAGACGGAACTGGAAGGCGGCGACGACCCCGTCGTGGCCGCGCTCGGCAAAAATCTCGTCTGGGACACGGCCGACAACCTCGCCGAGGACCTCTCCGGCGCGGAACTGATCAAGGCCTACGTGAAGCGGCTGCCCAATGCGCCCGGCGTCTACCGCATGTTCAATGGCGACGGCGACGTGCTTTACGTCGGCAAGGCGGCGAACCTGAAGAAACGGGTGACGAACTACGCCCAGGGACGCGGCCATTCCAACCGCATCACGCGGATGATCGGGCTGACGGCGGCGATGGAATTCGTCACCACGCGCACAGAAACCGAAGCGCTGCTGCTCGAAGCCAATCTGATCAAGAGGTTGCGGCCGCGCTTCAACGTGCTGATGCGCGACGACAAGTCGTTTCCCTACATCCTGATCACCGGGAATCACGAGGCGCCGGGGATCTTCAAGCACCGCGGCGCGCAAACGAAGAAGGGCGACTATTTCGGCCCGTTCGCCTCGGCCACCGCCGTCGGGCGGACGATCAACGCGCTGCAGCGCGCCTTCCTGCTGCGGACCTGCACCGACAGCGTCTACGAGAGCCGCACGCGGCCGTGCCTGCTCTACCAGATCAAACGCTGTTCCGGCCCTTGCACCGGCGAAATATCGACGGAGGGTTACGCCGAACTGGTCAAGGAGGCCAAGGCGTTCCTGTCCGGACGCAGCCAGGCCGTGCAGGCCGACATGTCGAAGACGATGCAGGAGGCGGCCGAAAACCTCGATTTCGAGCGTGCCGCCGTCTACCGCGACCGGATCTCCGCACTGACCGCGATCCAGAGCCACCAGGGCATCAATCCGCAGACCGTGGATGAAGCCGACGTGTTCGCCATCCAGCAACAGGGTGGCATGACCTGCATCCAGGTGTTCTTCTTCCGCACCGGGCAGAACTGGGGTAACCGCGCCTATTTCCCGAAGGCCGATGCCTCGTTGGAGCCCGAAGACGTGCTCGGCGCCTTCATCTCGCAATTCTACGACAACAAGCCGGTGCCACGCCTGATCCTGGCGTCGGAGACGCTGCCGGAAGCCGACCTGCTCGCTGAAGCCCTTTCCTTGAAGGCACCGCGCAAGGTGGCGGTGACGCGGCCGCAGCGCGGCGAACGCCGCGATCTCGTCGAGCATGCGCTGGCCAACGCCAAGGAAGCACTCGGCCGCCGGTTGGCCGAAACCTCCTCGCAGGCCAAGCTGATGGCCGGCATGGCGGAGGCCCTGCATCTCACACGTGTGCCGCGGCGCGTCGAGGTCTACGACAACTCGCACATCATGGGCACCAATGCGGTCGGGGCGATGATCGTCGCCGGGCCGGATGGCTTCGCCAAGAACCAGTACCGCAAGTTCAACATCAAGTCGGAAACGGCCACACCGGGCGACGACTTCGCGATGATGCGCGAGGTCATGGAGCGGCGGTTCTCGCGGCTGGTTAAGGAAGAAGGCATTCCCGACCGCTCGGCCGAAAACGGCGAGGAGGAAACGGATGCCGTCCCCGACACCTTGCCCGCCTGGCCGGACCTGCTGCTGATCGACGGCGGTCTCGGCCAGATCAACTCCGTGATGACGATCCTGAAGGAACTCGGCGTCGACCAGGCCGTCGATGTCGTCGGCGTCGCCAAAGGCGTCGACCGGGACGCCGGGCGCGAACGTTTCTTCATTCCCGGAAAAACCGATTTCACGCTGCCGCCGCGCGATCCGGTGCTCTATTTCATCCAGCGCCTGCGCGACGAGGCACACCGTTTCGCCATCGGGTCGCACCGCGCGCGACGCAAGAAGGAAATGGTGAAAAACCCGCTCGACGAGATCGACGGAATCGGGCCGGCGCGCAAGCGCGCGCTGCTGCATCACTTCGGCGCGGCCAAGGGGGTGGCGCGTGCAGCGCTCGACGATCTGGAGAAGGTCGAAGGCATCTCGGAAGCGATGGCCCGGCAGATTTACGATCATTTCCGCCAGTCGAACTGATCGCCGCGGCAACACGTGGCACTTGACCGCCACGATTTCCGATGCTTCTCACATTGCATGGCCCATAGCGCTTTCAACCTGCCGAACCTCTTGACCTACACCCGCATCCTCGCGGTGCCGCTGATCGTCGTCTGTTTCTTCCTGGAAGGCCGTCTGCAATCGAGCGATTTTGCGCGCTGGCTGGCGTTCGGCATCTTCGCCGCCGCCAGCCTGACAGACTTTTTCGACGGCTATCTCGCGCGCAAGTGGAAGCAGACCTCCAATATCGGGCGCATGCTCGATCCGATCGCCGACAAGCTGGTCGTCTCCGTCGTGCTGCTGCTGCTCGCCGCGGACGGCTCGATCGCCGGCTGGAGCCTGTGGGCGGGCGTCATCATCCTGTGCCGGGAAATCCTGGTCTCGGGCCTGCGCGAGTATCTCGCCTCGCTGGAAGTCAGCGTGCCGGTCACTTGGCTCGCCAAGTGGAAGACAGCGATCCAGCTGGTCGCCATCGGCTTCTTGCTGATCGGCCCTGCCGGCGACAAGCTGGTGCCCTATGTCACCGAGACAGGCCACGTGCTGCTGTGGATCTCGGCGGTCGTGACGCTCTATACCGGCTGGGACTATTTCCGCTCCGGTCTCAAGCATGTGATCGAGGAATAGCATGACCAAACTGGTCTATTTCGCCTGGGTGCGCGAGCGCATCGGTGTCGGGGAAGAAGACGTCGACCTTCCGGAGAGCGTCAAGACCGGCGCGGACCTGCTCGCATGGATGAAAACGCGCGGCGAGAACTACGAGGCGGCGCTGGCGATGGACAATGCCATCCGCATCGCGGTCGACCAGGAGCATGTCGATCATGACGAGGCGCTGGGCGCACCACGCGAGATCGCGCTGTTTCCGCCGATGACCGGAGGCTGATATGGGCGCGGTCGAGCCCGTCATCCGTGTCCAGGAGGAGGATTTCGACGTTGCTGCGGAAAGCGCGCGGCTGACGGACGGGCGGGCCGATGTCGGCGCCGTCGTGACATTTACCGGGCTTTGCCGCGACGAAGGCGGTACGCTTGCCGCGCTGGAACTGGAGCACTATCCCGGAATGGCGGAAGCCGAGATCGGCCGTATCGCCAGACAGGCCGCTGAGCGTTGGCCGCTTGCCGGGCTGACCGTCATCCATCGTCACGGGAAAATCGCGCCGGGCGAAAACATCGTCCTCGTCGTCACGGCGTCGGCGCATCGCCATGCGGCCTTCGAGGCGGCCAGCTTCCTGATGGACTTCCTGAAAACGCGCGCGCCATTCTGGAAGAAGGAACACATGAAGGACGGCACCGACGGTGGCTGGGTCGACGCCAAGGACGCAGACGACAAGGCCACGGAGCGATGGTAGTCAGGCGGAAAGCGTAAAGGCACCCGCTGCGACGGCACTAAAATGGCAGGCGGAGGCGGCAAGCACGAAGGCATGCCAGATCGCGTTCTGGAACTTCAGCCCGTTCCACAGGTGGAAAACAACGCCGATCGAATAGAGCAGGCCACCGGCGAGGATCAATACAGAGACGGCAATGGGCAGCGTTTCGAAGATCGGCCATGCAAGCGTCAGGCTTGCCCATCCGAGCAGCAGGAAGATCCCCACGCTGATCCCGTCCAGCTTGTGGCGGAGAAACAGCTTGGCCGCGGCCCCGAGGAGGGCCGCGATCCACACAAAAGCCAGTATGGAATAGGAGAACGCGCTTCCGATCAGCACGACCAGCGGCGTGTAGGTACCGGCGATCTTGAAGAAGATCGCCGCCTGATCGAACCGGCGCAGGACCGGCTTCCAGTCGGCATGGGACACCATGTGATAGGCGGCGGAGACAGAGAACAGCGCGACGACCGTGACGCCGTAGATGGCGAGCGCAGTGGTCGAGAACACGTCGAGCGTCGGAATGGCGGCGATCAGGAGAACAACCACGGCAACCACGCTCGCAGCGATGCCGACAGCGTGGATGATGCCGTCGGCAATGCGTTCCGCGCGCGTATAATCCGGGTAAGTCATCGCACCTCTCGACATGGCCAAGTCCAACCCTACGACACGGATTGCAGCAAGACTGTGTTAAATCCCGATGAAGGCGTTTTGTCGCACCGCACAATCGGATATCAGCGAGTGCAGGACACCAGGGCGGAGGAAGAAATGAGCGATACTGCGCGGCAATTGCCGCTGGACACCTACCCGGCGAAGACGAACCAGACCCTGCGCTACAATGACCAGGACCAGGCTGGCCACGTCAACAACGCAGTTTATTCGACGATGTTCGAGGCCGGCCGTGTGCCGATCCTCTACGACCCGGCGCGGCAGATGCCGCCTGCGGGCTGCCATTTTTCCATCGTGCGGATCACCATCGATTATCTCGCCGAGATGACCTGGCCCGGAGAGGTCACGATCGGCACCGGCGTCACCCGGATCGGCAATTCGTCGGTCGCGTTCCGGCAGGCGGTGTTCCTCGACGGCCAATGCCGGTCGGTGGCCGAGTCGACCGTTGTCCTGACGAATGCGACCACACGCAAATCGCAGCCGCTGCCGGACCACGCGCGCGCATGGTTCGAAACCCTGCTGCTGCCTCAACAGGCATGAAAAAACCGGGCGCGAAGGCCCGGTTTTCCAAATCTCGAAGAATTTTCCGGCAGTTAGCCGACGATATCGCAGCCGGCGAACCAGAAGGCAATTTCCTCGGCAGCGGTTTCCGGCGCGTCGGAACCGTGCACCGAATTTTCGCCGATCGAGTTGGCGAATTCCTTGCGGATCGTGCCCTCGGCGGCATCGGCCGGGTTGGTGGCGCCCATGACTTCGCGGTTCTTCGCGATGGCGTTTTCGCCTTCCAGAACCTGAACGACGGTCGGGCCGGAAGACATGAACTCGGTCAGTTCACCAAAGAACGGGCGCTCCTTGTGGACGGCATAGAATGCTTCCGCCTGGCGCTGGCTCATCCAGACGCGCCTGGAAGCGACGACGCGAAGGCCGGCTTCTTCCAGCTTCTGGGTGATCGCGCCGGTCAGGTTACGCTTGGTGGCGTCCGGCTTGATCATGGAAAAGGTACGCTCGATGGCCATGTGACAGTCCTCTTGATCGTGGTAGGGGGAGAATTGAAATTCGCGCGGTCTATAGCTGTCCGCATGGCGCTTGCCAAGTGGCGCGCGGCATCGCACCCTCGCCGGCAAAAGGGGAAATCACGGCATGGACGGAATTCAGCACTATCGCATGTTCGCGGCCTACAACCGCTGGGCGAACGAACGGATTTACGATGCGGCGGAATATCTCTCCGACGAGGAATGGGAACGCGATGTGCGCGCCTTCTTCGGCTCGATATGCGGCACGCTGAATCACGTTCTGGTCGCCGACCGGATCTGGATGCACCGGTTCACCGGCACAGGCGAGACGCACCGGACGCTGAGCGAAATGCCGCATCCCCGGTTCGCCGAACTGAAAACCGCGCGCGGCGCGATGGACGAGCGCATTGTCGACTACGCCGACAGTCTGGACGAGGAGACGCTCGGCGGTCTGTTTTCCTACGTGTCGATCACCAACCCGACGGAGATCACGCAGCCGCTCGCCCCGGCGCTGGCGCATTTCTTCAATCACCAGACGCATCACCGCGGCCATGCGCACATGATCCTGTCCGTGCTGGAACACGAGCCGCCGCCGCTCGACCTGATCTACTTCCTGCGGACGGAAGAAGGCGAAGAGTTCATGTGAGCGGGCGGCGGTTTACCAATCGTTAGGCATAGGCAGGTAGACGCCGCAACCCTTCCCGGCAGCCGCCGTTTCCCTCTCGCGCCCGGCGTAAAAACCGCCGGCCGCGCGATTGCGTGGCGGAGGCAGACATGGCCGAACCGATACGGACGATATTCGCCCAACTCGCGGACGCATGTGCGTTTCCCGTGAGCATTCCGACCTGGAAATGCGTCGCTGACAGCGCCGTGCTCGCCCGCTCGCGGGAAACGGGGACGCGCGGACAGTCCCCGACGCGCGCGGCATTATCTACTTTTGCGCGCAGAAAAAGGCAGAGCATTCGCCCAAGGGCTGTGTACAAACCAACCGCAGCTTGACGCCACAATCGTGTATCGGGTCTGATAGACCTGTTTTCGACCGGTAAATGACTTGCCTGGCCGCAGAGCACCGGAACACTACTGGTCCGGGGGACGGGCTGCCCACGGGCAGCCCGTTTTTCATGCACCGTCCCGCTTGCGATTTGCAGGGCTTTCCGCCACAAGCCCGCCATGCTTCAGATTACCGACCTCACATTCCGCATGATGGGCCGCCCGCTGTTCGAGGGGGCGACCGCCGTCGTGCCCGAAGGCATGAAAGTCGGGCTCGTCGGCCGCAACGGCACGGGTAAGACCACCCTGTTCAAGATGATGACCGGCGAACTTGCGCCTGAAAGCGGCTCGATCGAACTGCCGAAGGGCCTCAGGATCGGCCAGGTGGCGCAGGAAGCGCCCGGCACCGAGCAGACCCTGATCGAGGTTGTGCTTGCCGCCGATCTCGAGCGCACCGCGCTGCTCGCCGAAGCGGAGACGGCAACCGACCCGGACCGCATTGCGGCCATCCATGTGCGCCTCGCCGACATCGACGCCCATTCCGCGGAAGCGCGTGCGGGCGCGATCCTGCACGGCCTCGGTTTCGACGCCGAGGCGCAGCAACGGCCCTGCTCGGCGTTTTCAGGCGGTTGGCGGATGCGCGTCGCGCTTGCCGCCGTGCTGTTTTCCCAGCCTGATCTCCTGATGCTCGACGAGCCGACCAACTATCTCGATCTCGAAGGCACGCTGTGGCTGGAAAACTACGTTCAGCGCTACCCGCACACCGTCGTCATCATCAGCCATGACCGCGACCTCTTGAACTCTACCACCAATGCGATCCTGCATCTGGAGAACAAGAAGCTCACCTTCTATCGCGGCAACTACGACCAGTTCGCCCGCGCCCGCGCCGAGAAGCTGATGCAGGCGACCAAGATGGCGGAAAAGCAGGCCGCCAAGCGCAAGCACATGGAAGCCTTCGTCGAACGCTTCCGCGCCAAGGCGTCGAAGGCGCGGCAGGCGCAAAGCCGCCTTAAAGCGCTGGAGAAGATGGCGCAGGTCGACATCGCCATCGACAGCGACGTACAGCCAATCCGCCTGCCCTCGCCGGAACGCCAGCCGGCCTCGCCGATCATCAACATGGAAGGCGTGAGCGTCGGCTACAGCGAAGGATCGCCAATCCTGCAGCATCTCGATCTGCGCATTGACGCCGACGACCGCATCGCCCTGCTCGGCGCCAACGGCAACGGCAAGTCGACCTTCGCCAAGCTCGTCGCGAACCGGCTGAAGCCGATGGGCGGCAAGGTGACCCGCGCGGACAAGCTGCGTATCGCCATGTTCGCGCAGCACCAGCTCGACGATCTCGTGCCGGAGCACACGCCGTACGATCATGTGCGCGCGCTGATGCCGGACCAGCCCGAATCGAAAGTACGCGCCCGCGTCGCGCAGATCGGGCTAGGCGGCGACCGCATGAACACCAAGGCAAAGGACCTGTCCGGCGGCGAGCGGGCGCGCCTGCTGATCGGCCTCGTCACCTTCGACGCGCCGCATCTTCTGATCCTCGACGAACCGACCAACCACTTGGACATCGACAGCCGCTCCGCACTGGCGGAGGCACTGAACGACTACAAGGGCGCGGTTATCCTGATCAGCCACGACCGGCACCTAATCGAAGCCTGTGTCGAGCGGCTCTGGCTTGTCCATGACGGGGCCGTCCAATCCTATGACGACGACCTAGAGGCCTATCGCAAGCTGATCCTGAAAGGGCCGATCAAGTCCGGCGGGGCGGAAAACGCGGCGGCGTCCGGCGGATCGTCGCTTTCCGGCAAGGAACGGCGCAAGCAGGCAGCCGCGCGGCGCCAGGAATACGCGCCGCTCAAGAAAAAGATCAGGGACTTCGAGGCACGGATCGAGAAGGCGCAAAAAGAGATCAAGGCCATCGAAGGCGACATGACCCGGCCCGAAATCGTCAATGACGGGAACAAGGTGATCGAACTGTCGAAGAAACGGTCCGACCTGGAAGGCCGCATTGCCGAGTGGGAAGAAAGCTGGATCGCGCTGTCGGCGGAATATGAAGAGGCGATGGCGGAAGCCTGACCGGTTTTCGGCCTGATCAGTCGTCGTCGCCTTCGCGCCCCCAGGTGATATCGGGTTTGCTTTTGTCCGGTTCAGGTCCGGGCTCCGGCCGGCGATAGCCGATGCTGGAGGTTTTCGAGACGCGCCGGTCGCTTTCCTCGCGCCTGCGACGCCGCCGCCCGCCGAGCAGAACCATCACGCCGCCGACAGCGATCAGAACGAAGCCGATCGGCTGGAGGCCGCCTTCCGGCAGACCGGTATTGAGATATTCGCGACCGAAGGCCGCGATCAGGCCGGCGGCAAGCAGGAGGAAACCGAGCAGCCTGATCATGCAGCCGGTCCCGTTCGGTCCTTGCGCCAGACAGCGAAACTGTGCGGAACCTTGCGGCCCGGCCGGTCGAGGGTGAACAGGTCTTCGCTTTCCAGCGTGAAGCCGAGGCCCTGGAAAACATGCAGTTTCGACTTCTCCAGCGGCCAGGGCGGGCCGCTGACCTCCGCGCCATCCTCGCGCCAGCGCGCATAGACCAGCAAAGTGCCGCCGGGCTTGACGAGCGAAGCGACCGCTCGCGCCGTATCCTCCAGCATGTCGGGCGACAGCGACTGCAGCGTGTAGCACTCGTTTACGAGGTCGAAGGATCCCTGCCAGTCTTCCTGCAGGTGGAACAGGTCAGCGGTGGTGTATCGCACCGGCGAATCCGGGAAGCGCTTCTGCGCCCAGCGGATGGCATGGTCGGAAAGATCGAAAGCCGTCGTCTCGTAACCGGCCTCGGCCAGTGCCTCGGCGTTGTCGCCAAGGCCGCAGGCAATGTCGATGGCTGACAGTTTGCCGTTTCCGGGATGCTTCACCAGCCATTCATGAAGCGTGGCCTTGGCCGCCAGATCCGCCCAGGGAATCTGGCCCGGGTCGCCCTCGGCGCGGCGATAGATGTCCTTGAAAAAGCTGCGGCGCTCGGGAAGCGTTTCGCCTTCCCGGTCCTTGGCTTCGTCGTTCATGCCGCCTTCTCCCAGCCGCCATCCGGCTTCTGCTTGTAGTAAGCGAGGTCGTGGCTCTCCGCCTTCAGCGCCTTCCAGTGGCCGCGTGCCTCATGCAGCGCCTGCTCGTCGAGGCCGTCGAACATGAGGACAACACGGTTATAGCCAGCCAGATCGTCCGGCGGCATGGCACCGTCTACCAGAAAGCGTATCTGCGCTCCGTTCGGATTGTCGGGCGACACGGTCAGGAAGACCGGCTGGTCGGCCGGCCTTTCATCTCCGTCACGGCCATGCGGCAGGAAGCTGTCGGTGCGGTAACTCCACAGAAGGGCATCGAGGTCGTCCCTCACTTTCTCACCTCCCGACTGGATAACGGCACGCCATTTCCGCGCGATCGACTTCTCGACGAGGGTCGGCAACGCCTCGTCGAGGGTCGATTCGGTCAGGTGATAGAAGAAGACCTCGGCCATCGCGCTCCGGTCAGCCCTCGTAATGGTCCGCCACCAGCCGGTCGAGCAGGCGCACGCCGTAACCCGAACCCCAGGACTGGTTGATGTCGGTCGACGGCGACGACATGGCGGTGCCGGCGACGTCGAGATGGACCCACGGCACATCGCCGACGAAGCGCTTGAGGAACTGCGCCGCCGTGATCGCGCCGCCGAAGCGGCCGCCGACGTTCTTCATGTCGGCGAACTTGGAATCGATCAGCTTGTCGTATTCCGGGCCCATCGGCATGCGCCAGACCGGCTCGTTGGTGAGTTTCGCCGCGGACGCCAGATTGTCGGACAGCTCGTCATCGTTGGAGAACAGGCCGGCATGATGCTGGCCGAGCGCGACCATGATGGCACCGGTGAGCGTCGCCAGGTTGATCATGAATTGCGGCTTGAAGGTTTCCTTGCAGTACCAGAGCGCATCGCACAGAACGAGACGGCCTTCGGCGTCGGTGTTGATGACCTCGATGGTCTGGCCGGACATCGAGGTGACGATGTCGCCCGGACGCTGGGCGTTCCCGTCCGGCATGTTCTCCACGAGACCGATGATGCCGACGACGTTGACCTTGGCCTTGCGCGCGGCAAGCGCATGCATCAGGCCGGTCACCGCGGCCGCGCCGCCCATGTCGCCCTTCATGTCCTCCATGCCGCCGGCCGGCTTGATCGAGATGCCGCCGGTGTCGAACACGACGCCCTTGCCGATGAAGGCAAGCGGCTTGTCCTTGGCCTTGCCGCCGTTCCACTTCATCACGACGAGCCGCGGCGGGCGAACCGAGCCCTGGGCGACGCCGAGAAGCGCGCCCATGCCCATTTTCTTCATTTCCTTTTCGGTCAGGATGTCGATCTCGACGCCAAGGGCCGACAGCGCTTCCGCGCGGGCGGCGAATTCCACCGGGCCGAGGATATTGGCGGGCTCGTTGACGAGATCGCGCGCCAGCATGATGCCGCGCGCCACGGCTTCCGCCGTATCCCACGCCTTTTTCGCAGCGGAGACGTTATCGACCATCAATGCGGCCTTCTGGGCGACCTTCTTGTCGCCGCCATCTTCGTCATCGGACTTCTTCGTCTTGTACTTGTCGAAATCGTAGGCGCGCAGCAGGAAACCCTGGGCAAAGGCGGCTGCGGCCTGCGGGGTGACGTCGACGCCGTCGCATTCCATCAGCACGGACACGTGCGGGTCGGACGCGGTCTTGCCGCGCACCACGCCGCCGAGCGCCGTCCAGTCGGTTTCCTTGATCGATTCGGCCTCGCCGGCCCCGACAACGAGAATCCGGTCGACCGGAGCGCCGCCCGGCGCGACCACGTCGACAACGGCCTTCGCCTTGCCCTTGAATTTCGCGACCTCGATCGCTTTTGCCAGTATGCCGGAAGGATCGATTTCGGCTGCCAGCGCCGGCAGCTTGCCATCCTTGGCGGCCAGGATGACGGCGGTTCCCTTCTTCGGAGCTGCAATCCTGGCGAATGAAATGGTCGGAAGAACGGTCATGGAATTCCTGTCACAATGAATGAAGACGCCCGGAACGCGCGAACCTGTTGTTGCCGAGCGAAGCGGCGACTTGATTTTGGCGTTTCAGGTGGCGATAGCAAGACCGCACGGCGGCGGCAACGCCTTGTTAACCAAGTCCCTTGGCGAAAGTTTAGCACGGGCCCGATTATTGTTAACGATCCTTTGTCCGCTGCGGACTAATTTTAAACAAAGCGGGCCGTTTCCCGGTTGCGCGCAACGTGCGGGGAACCGGTGATGCGGAAAGGTGCGTATTGAATACGCTGCAGCGCTATATTTTCCGCCGGATCGCCGTCCTCACGCTTGCGTCCTTTCTCGCGGTGCTCGGCGTCGTCTGGGTGACCCAGGTGCTCAGCCGCATCGATTTCGCAACCAGTTCGGGCCAGTCGATGTTCGCGTTCCTGAAACTGGTCGCGGTGCTAACGCCGCAACTGGCATCGCTGGTGCTGCCAATCGCGGTGGTCATCGGCACGGTGCAGGTGTTTTCCACGATGAACGCCGATTCGGAAATGGCGGTGATGTCGGCGTCGGGCGTTTCGCGCGGCATGGTCGCGCGTCCGGTCCTTGTCGTCGCAGGCGTCGCCAGCCTGTTCGTGCTGGTGTCCAACCACTATGTCGAACCGCTCGCCAACCGGACGTTGCGCGATCTTCTGGTTTCGGCGCGCACCGACCTTCTGACCAGCCTTGTGCGCGAAGGCGCATTCACCGAGCTCGATGACGACCTGACGGTCTATGTCGACCGGCGGCTTCCCGGCAACGGGCTTGCCGGAATCATGGTTTCGGATACGCGCGACGAGACCCTCGGACTGATCTACTACGCGCAATCGGGCGCGGTCGGAAAGATCGACGGCAAGGAGGTGATGGTCATGACCAACGGCCAGATCCACCGCAAGAACCTGCAGGACGGGTCGCTGTCGATCATCCGTTTCAATTCATACGCGATGAGCCTCGCGCAATTCGCATCGGCGGGCAGCTGGACCGATTACGCGCCGCATGAGCGCGAGACGGTGGACCTGCTTCGCCCGGATCCGAACGACAAGACGTTTCAGAACCAGCCCGGCTGGGTGCGCGGAGAGTTGCACCGGCGGATGACCGACTGGCTCTATCCGATCCTGTTCGCCTATGTCGCGCTCGTCGTCGCCGGGCAGACGCAATCGCACCGCCAGGCGCGGTTCAACGCCTTCTTCCTGGCTCTCGGCGGCGCCCTGGCCTATCGCTGGGGCGCCTATGCGATCTATTCGGCCAACCGGGCGAACGGCGATCTATGGTGGCTGTTCTACGCGCTGCCGATCGGCGCCACTCTCGTCGGCATCGTGATGTATCACCGCGGCATCACGGTTGCCGTGCCGGACCGGCTCGTCAGGGCGTGGGAGGCGATCGCCGACCGCATACGGCAGATGCGCGTTCGCGCCGCACGCGCAAGGACGGCGTGACGCAATGGGCCGGACGCTGCAGACATATTTCTTCTTCCAGACGCTGCGCATGATCGTCTTCTTCGCGCTCGGCATCGCGGCGGTCGCTTTCCTGATCGACTTCACGGAACTGTCGAACCGCACGTCCAGCCTGCCGCAATATTCGGTCGGCGCCGCCCTGACCCTGTCGGCGATGCGGGTTCCCTTCATCCTGCAAATCGCCCTGCCCTTCATCGTGCTTTTCGCGACGATGACAACGCTGATGCTGCTGAACCGCAAATACGAACTGGTTGTCGCGCGGTCGGCCGGCGTTTCGGCGTGGCAATTCCTGTTTCCCGTGTGCGCCGCCGCCTTCGCTGTCGGCGTATTCGCGGTCACGGTGATGAATCCGATCGCCGCAAGCGGTTATTCTCGTGCCGAGGCCATCGAGGGCCAATGGCGTTCGCGGCCCTCGAAAGCCCTGATCTCGCAGGACCAGCCCTGGCTGCGCCAGGCACAGGAAGACGGCGGTGCGATGCTGATCGGGGCAAACCGTGTTTCGCGCAAGGACACGACCCTGTTCGACGCAGTATTTCTCGACATCAACGCCGAAAACGCCGTGGACCGGCGTATCGACGCGGCCCGAGCCCGGCTGAGCGACGGCGAATGGCTGCTCACCGGCATCGAGATCAGCCGCGCCGGCGAAGCCGCCGAACGCCGCGACGAAATGACGATTCCGACCGCGCTCAACCCGGCGATCATCACGGAAGCGCTGATCCCGGCGGAGATGATCTCGTTTTTCGCGCTTGGCGAACAGATAGAGGCCGCGCGCAGCTTCGGCGTTTCCGCAAACCCGTTCCGCATGCAGTACCAGTCGCTTATGGCAATGCCGGTCCTCCTGGTCGCGATGACCCTGATCGCGGCAACGGTGTCCTTGCGCTTCATTCGTTTCGGTCAGTCCGGAGGCATGATTTTGGCTGGCATAGGCGCGGGCTTCATGCTTTATGTCGTGACCGTAATGGCCAAATCATTCGGGAGTGCCGGGGTGATTCCTCCCGTCTTGGCAGCATGGCTGCCGGTTGCGGTTGCGACTCTGTTCGGGGTCGCGTATCTGCTGGACCGGGAGGACGGGTAGTGAATGGAGTGGCGGGGCAAGTGTTGTCCAAACACTTGAAAAGACTGGCTTGCAGCCTGGCCGTCGCGGCTTTGTCCGCGGGGATGGTCGGCTCTGTGCCGGCGCTCGCCCAGACCCCGGAATCGATCGCCGGGCTGACCGGTGTGGAAGCCGATTCGCCGCTTCTGCTGCAGGCCGACGAACTGATCTACGACAATGACCGCGAGACGGTCGCCGCCGTCGGCGGCGTGCAGGTCGATTACGGCGGCACGCGCATGGTCGCGGACCGCCTTGTCTACGACCAGCGCAGCGGCCGTCTGGTCGCCATCGGCAATGTCGAAATCGTGCAGCCCGACGGCACCCGCGCCTATGCCGACGAATTCGATGTGACAGACGATTTCGCCGACGGTTTCGTCAATGCGCTGAGAATCGTCACGCCGGACCGCGCGCGCTTCGCCGCGGAAAGCGCGATACGCGAGGGCGGCGAGACGACGACCTTCAACAACGGCGTCTACACCGCTTGCGAACCGTGCAAGGACAATCCCGAAAAGGCCCCGATCTGGCAGATCAAGGCGCGGCGGATCATCTGGAACGGCAAGCAGAAAACGGTCCGGTTCGAGCGCGCCTCATTCGAGTTTCTCGGCGTTCCGCTGGCCGGCTTTCCGGTGTTCACAACCGCCGATCCGACCGTCAAACGCAAGACCGGCTTCCTGCTGCCCAGCTTCCGCTATTCCAACGAACTCGGCTTCGGCGCGTCGATCCCCTACTTCATCGCGCTGGCGCCCAACTACGATCTCCGTCTGACCGGCACCGGACTGACCCGGCAGGGCTTCCTTGGCGAGGCGGAATTCCGCCACCGGCTGGTCAACGGCATGTACACGCTGAAAATCGCCGGCATCCACCAGATGTCGCCGGACGCGTTCGACGTGGGCACACAGGACGCCACGCATGTCGACCGCGGCATGATCGGCTCGACCGGCGAGTTCGCCATCAATTCGCGCTGGACCTTCGGCTGGAATGCGATGGCGCAGACCGACAAGAATTTCTCGCGCACCTACTCAGTCGACGGTTTCGACCAGTCCGTACGGCGCAACGAAGTCTATTTGAGCGGGCTCAACGACCGCAATTACCTCGATCTGCGCGTGATGAAGTTCGACGTGCAGGAAACGGCCGCCGACGGCAACGGGCGCGACGAAGAGCAGCCCTGGGTGCTTCCCAGTATCGATTACGAGATCGTCGCTCCGCGGCCCGTTGCGGGCGGCGAGCTTGCGTTCAACATGAATGTGCGCGGCATCTCGCGCGACACGACAGACCAGCGAGGCACGTTCGGCGACGCCGGCTTCGCGACGCGGGGCGTGGACGGGAAAACCGCGCGGATCACCGCGGACACGGAATGGAAGCGGACCTACGTGACGCGGGGCGGCCTGGCGATCACGCCGATCGTCGCCGCGCAGGGCGACACCAATTTCATCGACACCTCGACGACCGGGCCCTACTCGTCGACCGGGGCGTCGCTGACTGCCGACGATGCCTATTCTCGCGCCATGGTAACCGCTGGGCTGGAAATGCGCTGGCCGTTCCTGTTCACCACGCCGAATTCCTCGCATGTGCTCGAACCGATCGCCCAGGTGTTCCTGCGGCCGGATGAAATGGGCGCCGGCATGCTGCCGAACGAGGACGCGCAGAGCTTCGTCTTCGACACGACGAACCTGTTCGAGCGCGACAAGTTCTCCGGTTATGACCGCATCGAAGGCGGCCATCGTGCCAATTTCGGCCTGCGTTACACCGGCACGTTCGACAATGGCTGGACGACGCATGCGATGTTCGGCCAGTCCTACCATCTCGGCGGCACGAACTCGTTCACCAGCGCCGACATGCTGAACACAGCCGCAGAATCCGGGCTCGAGACCGACGCCTCCGATTTCGTCGGCATGGTCGGCGCGTCCTATGCGAACAAGCTCGACGGCGCTTTGCGCGCGCGTTTCGACGAAAAGACCTTCGAGGTGCGCCGCGCGGAAACCGAGCTCGGCATCCGCTCGACACGGGCCAGCGCCTCGGGTGGTTACGCCTATATCCAGGCGCAGCCGACTTACGGCTTCGATACCGACCGGCACGAGGTCAACGGACGCGCTTCGTTGCGCATCACCGACACATGGACCGTGACCGGCAGCGCAACCTACGACATCACCAACCGGCGGCTGGCGAGAAACGGCATCGGCCTCGCCTATGATGACGAGTGTTTCGCCATCGGGTTCGAGTTCAAGCAGTCGCGCTCCAGCACGGATGCGCTGTCCAACACGCTCGGCTTCCGCATCGCGTTGCGCACGATTGGCGATTTCGGCATCGATTGAAGCGGTCTCCCGCCGGCGATGACCGCAAAGCGGTGGCGCCGCGTCATGCTTTCGCCCACAATATGGGGCATCGCGGGCAAAACGGCGTCTCCGTCACGAGACCGCAAAGCCAGACAGAGACATGACGGGCATGATACGATGGGTGGGATGAAGAGAAAGACTTTCAGATCGAGGCTATTCGCAGCTTCAGTCGCGCTGGCCCTCGGTGCGCCGGTCGCAGCTGTTGCGCCCGTGCTGCCGGCCTACGCCTCCGACATCAAGGTGGTCGTCGACGACCAGGCGATCACCTCCTACGATATCGCGCGGCGCAAGGCCTTCATGCAGTTGCAGCGTCGAAAGGGCAACCTGACCCAACTCGCCACGGACGAACTGATCGAAGAGGCGCTGAAGCGCGGCGCTGTAACGCGCGCGGGCTATCGCATTCCCGACAGCCGCGTGGACCAGGCCTTTGCGAACTTCGCCAGTTCAAACAAACTGTCGACGAGCCAGTTGACGCAGATCCTCAACCAGTCTGGCGTTACGGCAGCGCATTTCAAGGAATTCATCCGTCTGCAGATCGGCTGGGGCCAGCTCGTCACCGCGCAATCGGGCGGTAGCGGAAAACTGCTGAGCGAGCAGGAAGTGGTCGCCAAGATGCTGGAGCGCGGCGGCGGCAAACCCACATCGACCGAATACACCTTGCAGCAGGTCATCTTCGTCGTTCCCAAGGGAAACAGAGGCCGCATCGGCGCACGCCGCAAGGAAGCCAACAACATGCGTTCGCGCGTCGATGGTTGCGAAAACACGATTTCGCTCGCGTCGCAACTTCGCGATGTCGCCGTACGCGATCTTGGTCGCGTTCTCGAACTTCAGCTTCCCGACGACTGGAAGAAGGAGGTCACGGGCCTGCAGACCGGGCAAACGACACGGACCCGCGACACCGAGAATGGTGTCGAGTTCCTGATCGTGTGCCGGGCGCGCACCGTGTCCGACGACCGGGTCGCCCAGTTGGAGTTCTCCACCGAGGCGCTGGAAAAAGGCGATGACGGCGGGCGCGGCGAGGAAATGCTGAAGCAGTTGCGCGAAGGCGCGCGTATCCAGCGCCGCTGAACGAGACGGATTCCCCCATGACGGCCGCTACGCCCCGCCCGTTGGCGGTCACGACCGGCGATCCGGCAGGAATCGGCCCGGACATCATCCTTGCGAGCTGGCAAAGACGCCGCGAGGCAGGGCTGTCCGCGTTCTATGTGCTGGGCGATCCCGACCAACTGGCTGCCCGCGCCGCAAGCCTCGGCCTTTCCGTCCCCTTGGCGCGCTGCAAACCCGAGGATGCCGCGGCTATGTTCGAGCGGGCCTTGCCGGTCGTTGCCCTGGAAAACCGCTATTCCGCCGCACGGGGCGCTCCGGATGCGAAGAATGCGCCGGGCATCATCGAATCCATCGACCGCGCCGTCGCGGATATCTTCGATGGCCGCGCCGCTGGCATGGTCACCGCTCCGATCGCCAAGAAACCGCTCTACGAAGCCGGCTTCAAGCATCCCGGCCACACGGAATATCTCGGCGCGCTTGCCGAACAACGCACCGGACGGCACGCCATGCCTGTGATGATGCTGGCCGGGCCGAAACTGCGCGCCGTGCCGGTGACGATCCATATTCCGTTGCGCGACGTCTTCGAGGCGCTGACGACGCAACTTATCGTCGATACCTGCCGGATCGTGGCGCTGGACCTCAGGAGCCGATTCGGTGTCACCGAGCCCCGCCTTGCCGTGGCTGGCCTCAATCCTCATGCAGGCGAAGGCGGCGCGCTCGGCCACGAGGATGAGGAGATCATTCGCCCCGCCGTGGACGCACTCAGGGCCGAGGGTATCGACGCGCGCGGCCCGCTGCCGGCGGACACAATGTTCCACGACCGCGCACGCGCCACCTACGACGCCGCTATCTGCATGTATCACGACCAGGCATTGATCCCGGCCAAGGCACTCGGTTTCGACGATAGCGTCAATGTCACGCTCGGCCTGCCGTTCATCCGCACCTCGCCGGACCACGGCACGGCTTTCGAGATCGCCGGCAGCGGCAAAGCGCTGCCCGACAGTTTCATCGCGGCGTTGCGCATGGCGGCACAAATGGCGGAACACGAAAACCGGGCCGGCGGCGCGTGAGCGACGACAGCGCCGAAAAGACGGCCATCGACGGCCTGCCGCCCCTGCGCGCCGTGATCGACAAGCACGGTCTGGCGACGAAAAAGGCGCTCGGCCAGAACTTCCTGCTCGACCTCAACCTCACCGGCCGCATCGCGCGCACCGCCGGCGATCTGAAGGGCCATACGGTGATCGAGGTAGGCCCCGGCCCGGGCGGGCTGACGCGGGCGCTGCTGATGCATGGCGCGGCAAAGGTCATCGTCATCGAACGGGATACGCGCTGCCTGCCGGCGCTGGAGGAAATCGCCGCGCACTATCCGGGCCGTCTCGATATCATCGAGGGCGATGCTCTGAAGACCGATTTCGCATCTCTTGCAGCGGGCGCGCCGGTCAGGATCGTCGCCAACCTGCCTTACAATGTCGGTACGCAACTGCTGGTCGGCTGGCTCGAAACCGATCCCTGGCCGCCCTATTACGACTCACTGACATTGATGTTCCAGCGCGAGGTGGCCGAGCGGATCGTCGCCGCGCCGGGCGATGGCGCCTATGGCAGGCTCGGCGTGCTGGCCGGCTGGCGCACGGTGGCGAAAATCCAGTTCGACGTGCCGCCGCAGGCATTCTGGCCGCCGCCGAAGGTCACCTCCTCAGTGGTCCATCTCGAACCGCGCGCGGAACCGATCCCGGCCGAAGGGAAGCGGCTTTCGCTGGTGACGCAACATGCATTCGGCCAGCGGCGCAAGATGCTGCGCCAGAGCCTGAAACCGCTTGGCGGGCAGGCATTGCTCGATGCCGCCGGCATCGACGGCTCGCGCCGCGCCGAAACGCTTTCCATCGAGGAATTCTGCCGGCTGGCGAATGCGCGGCCGTAAGCGCGCTGCCTAGCCACGCCCACGGTATGGCGCGACGCCCTGGTCGGGTACCCAGACACCGTCCGGCAAGGTGCCGTGCTGCCAGAACACGTCGATGGGAATGCCGCCGCGCGGATACCAATAGCCGCCGATGCGTAGCCAGCGCGGCTGTAACAGTTCGGCAAGCCGCTTGCCGATGGAAACGGTGCAATCCTCGTGGAACGCGCCGTGATTGCGGAATGACGTCAGATAGAGTTTCAGCGACTTCGATTCCACGAGCCATTCGCCGGGCACGTAATCGATTACCAGATGCGCGAAATCCGGCTGGCCGGTCACCGGGCAAACAGACGTGAATTCCGGCACGGTGAAACGGGCGACATAGCTCGTGTCGGCATGCGGGTTTGGTACCCGCTCCAGCTCCGCCTCGTCAGGCGATTGCGGAGCATCGACGGCGCGGCCGAGTCGCGACAGGCGCTGTTCCTCGCCGGCCATCAGACCTGCTCTTCGAGCAATCCGGTGACGAAATCGAACAGGCCCGGCCGGCGGTCCCGGCGCAGCCGCTCCGCCTTGACGATGGCCTGCACCGCGCCGAAGGCGCGGTCGAGGTCGTCGTTGACGATCACGTAGTCATAGGTGCGCCATTGCTCGATTTCGGTCGCGGCGTTCTTCAGCCGTTTCCGGATGGTTTCCTCGTCATCCTCGGCGCGCCGGTGCAGCCGCGATTTCAGCTCGGCCATGGATGGCGGCAGGATGAAGATCGACACCACGTCGACGCGCATCTTCTCGGCCAACTGGTGGGCACCCTGCCAGTCGATGTCGAACAGGATGTCGCGCCCCTCGGACATGGCGCGTTCCACCGGTTCGCGCGGCGAACCATAGTAGTTGCCATGCACCTCGGCCCATTCGAGCAACTCATCACCGTCGCGCAGCCGCTCGAATTCGCGCCGGGTGAGGAAATGGTAATGCACGCCGTCGATTTCGCTGGGGCGGCGCGTCCGCGTGGTCACGCTGACCGACAGTTCCAGACCGGGATCGGTCTCCAGCAGATTGCGCGCGATCGTCGACTTGCCCGCGCCGGACGGCGACGACAGGACGAGCATCAGGCCGCGGCGCTGAATGTGGGCGGAAGGCAGGTCGGATTTGGTACTATCGGTCATAAGGCGCCTATTGGAGATTTTGAACCTGCTCGCGGAACTGGTCGATCACCGCTTTCAGTTCGAGGCCGATCGCCGTTAGCGCGGCGGAGGACGACTTGGAGCAGATCGTGTTGGTCTCGCGATTGAATTCCTGGGCCAGGAAGTCGAGCTTGCGGCCGATGGCCCCGCCCGCGCGCAGCATCGCGCCCGCGGATTCGACATGCGCCTTCAGCCTGTCGATTTCTTCGCGGATGTCGGCCTTGGTGGCCAGCAGCGCGGCTTCCGCATGCAGGCGCGCCTCGTCGAACGACGCGGCCGCGCCAAGAAGTGCCGCGACCTGCTCTTTCAGGCGAGAAAGGATGGCGTCCGGCTGGCTGGCCGGATCGGTTTCGGCGCGTACGGTCAGTTGCGCGATCGTCTCGACATGGGTGGCAAGGATCGTACGCAGCGCCTCGCCTTCGCGGCAGCGCGCAGCAACAAGAGCCTCAAGCGCCTCGCGCACCGTCGCCAGGCATGGCTCGCCGGCCTTTTCCACGTCTATGCGGCCTTCAGGCTCGTCGGTCATGACGATGCCGCGCACGGCCAGCAGGCCGTCAGCGGTCGGCGCGTCGACGGCGCATTCGCGCGCCAGTCGCGTCGCCGCGTCGGCAAGGGCGCGGAACCGTTCTTCATCCAGTCCCGCAGCGCCGCCCTCGGCTGCCGATCTCACGGTGAGCGTAATCTGAATGCTGCCGCGCGCGACATGCTCGCCGACCAGTTTCTTGATCGTCGGTTCGAGCGCCTCCAGCCCGGCCGGCGAGCGGAGGCGGATGTCCAGCCCCTTGTTGTTGACGGAGCGGATGTCGCAGGCGATGTCGAGGCCGGTGGCACTGCGGGAGGCACTGGCGAAGCCGGTCATGCTCTGCACTGCGGTCATGTCGTCCCCCTCGTCACGCGCGCCTCAGTTCTGTTGCGCGGGCTGTTCTTCCGTCATTTCGCCGGCGGAATCTTCGGCCGCCTTTGCCGCCTCTTCGGCACGCTGTTTCTCTATTTCCCGCCAGCGGCGCACATTTTCGTTGTGCTCGTCGAGGGTCTTGGCAAAGACATGCCCGCCGGTGCCGTCGGCAACGAAATAGAGCTCTTCCGTGACTGACGGATTGGCGACGGCCTCCAGCGCCGCACGGCCCGGAATGGCGATCGGACCGGGCGGAAGCCCATCGATCAGGTAGGTGTTGTAGGGAGTCGGCTTGTCGAGATCGGACCGGTAGATCGGCCGGTCGGCCGGTTTGCCCTCGCCGCCGAACAGGCCGTAAATGATCGTCGGATCGGACTGCAGCCTCATGCCCTTCTTCAGGCGGTTGATAAAAACGCCGGCTACACGGGAACGCTCGTTCGGCACACCGGTCTCCTTCTCGACGATGGAAGCGAGTGTAACGAACTCGTTGATATCCTTGAGCGGCAGGTCCGGGCTGCGGTTCGCCCATATTTCCTCGATAATGGTCTTCTGCTGGGCGACCATCTTGTTGATCAGTTCGGCGCGCGTGGCACCACGGGAGAACTTCTGCGTATCGGCGACCATCATGCCTTCGGAAGGCAGTTCCGACGGCATCTCGCCGACGAGGAATTCGTTTTCCTCGATACGCTTGATAGCCTGGGAAACCGTCGTGCCCTCGACCACGGTCAGCGGGTGCAGGATCGCGCGGCCGGACACCAGGATGTCCATGATCTCCTTCATGGAGGCATGGGCCTTGAACTCGTACTCGCCGGCTTTCAGATCGTTCTCGTGGCCATGGACGCGAACGCCCGCCTCGAAAATGCGACCGTTGGAAACGATACCCCGGCTTTCGAGGCTTTGCGCAATCTGGTTGATGTTCGAACCGGGCCGGACCGTATGCGTAACCGCCGTCGCGATCGGACCGGGCTCGTCGAAGCGGGACTTGCCGTAGTAGAGCGCGCCGCCAATGACGACCAGGGCCAGGATAACCAGCGTCAGCAGGAAATTGAAGAAAACGACGACCTGATTACGGGCCGCCTTGGCACGGCGGCGCGGCGGCGGGTTTACCGCGGCTTCCGGGCGCAGCGCCTGGCGCGGAGACTGCAGGATGATGCGCTCGTTCTTCGCGTCTTTTTTCGAAGCGGATTGTTCCGGAGACGAAGGCCTGCGCCCAAATTGGTGTTCGGTGCTCACGGTCGAAGTCCCATTTGAAGCGCCTGCGAGCGCAAAGGAATTGATGCGGCGGGCAAATTAGCCAAGTGCCGGTCCCCGGCCCGGCGGAACATCACGCGCGCCGGCCCCGGTCACCGTTGTATAATGAATATGGCAAAAACTTGCAGTCCGGCTCATGCACTGTAACGGCGCAACACCAGCGATGCATTGGTTCCGCCAAAACCAAAGGAGTTCGACAGGGCAACATTGATCTCGCGCTCGCGCTTGGTGTGCGGCACAAGATCGATGGCGGTGTCGACGTCCGGATTGTCGAGGTTGATCGTCGGCGGAGCAACATTGTCGCGAATGGCGAGCAGACAGAAAATTGCCTCGACCGCGCCGGCGGCGCCGAGCAGATGGCCGATCGACGACTTGGTCGACGACATCGAGATCTTCGCCGCCGCATTGCCGACGACGCGTTCGACGGCGCCAAGCTCGATGGTGTCGGCCATCGTGGACGTGCCGTGGGCGTTGATGTAGTCAATATCGGAAGCTTCAATGCCGGCCCGCTTCAAGGCGGCGCGCATGCAGCGTTCGGCGCCCTCGCCGTTCTCCGACGGCGCGGTGATGTGATAGGCGTCGCCCGACAGGCCGTAGCCGATCACCTCGGCATAGATTTTCGCGCCGCGCGCCTTGGCGTGTTCCAGTTCCTCCAGCACGACGATACCCGCGCCCTCACCCATGACGAAACCGTCGCGGTCGCGGTCATAGGGACGCGATGCCGCCGTCGGATCGTCGTTGCGCGCCGTCGACAGCGCCTTGCAGGCTGCAAAACCCGCCAGAGAAATGCGGCTGATCGGCGATTCCGTACCGCCGGCAAGCATCACGTCGGCATCGCCGAGCGCGATCAGACGGCTGGCATCGCCAATCGCATGGGCGCCGGTGGAACAGGCGGTCACGACAGAGTGGTTCGGACCGCGCAGCTTGTGACGGATCGATACCTGGCCCGATGCGAGATTGATCAGCCGGCCAGGAATGAAGAATGGCGAAATGCGGCGGGGGCCCCTGTCGCGCAGCGTATAGCCAGCTTCGACAATGCCTTCCAGACCGCCGATTCCGGATCCGATCAGAACGCCGGTCGCGGTCTGGTCCTCGTCGCTCTCGGGATGCCAGCCGGCATTATCGAGCGCCTGGTCGGCAGCCGCCATCGCGTAGACAATGAACGGATCTACCTTGCGCTGTTCCTTCGGCTCCATCCAGTCATCGGGATTGAACGTACCGTTCGAACCGTCGCCGACCGGCAAGCGGCAGGCGATCTGCGCCGGCAGGTCGCTGACCTCGAATTCGGATACGCGGGCCGCCGCGCTTTCGCCAGCGAGGATCCGCTTCCAAGTATGCTCGGCACTCGCGCCCAATGGCGAGACCATGCCGATGCCGGTAACGACAACGCGCCGCAAAGTCATGTCACATCACCTGAAAACGCCGGCACGAGTGCCGGCGTGATAAGGCCAAAACGCCGACTAGGCGTTGGCTTTTTCAATGAACTTCACGGCGTCGCCGACCGTCAGGATGGTCTCGGCCGCATCGTCCGGGATCTCGACGCCGAATTCTTCTTCGAACGCCATCACCAGTTCGACGGTATCAAGGCTGTCCGCGCCCAGGTCGTCAATGAAGCTTGCGCCTTCATTCACCTTCTCGGCATCGACGCCCAAATGTTCAATAACGATCTTTTTGACCCGTTCTGCGATGTCGCTCATGTCGGTTTCCCTCGACTTTGGAGTTTTCAGATTGTGGTTATCTTCAAGGTCCGGGCTAATCAAGTCGCAAGAATAAGTTTGAGACAACTTTGTTGACCCGGAACGGCGGCAAAACGCCTTTAAATCATTGCCATTCCGCCGTTTACGTGGATCGTCTGCCCGGTGATATAGGCAGCTTCCTCGGCGGCCAGAAACGCCACGGAAGCGGCCACTTCGACGCCCGTGCCCATGCGTTTCATGGGAATTGCACCCATGATCGCATCTTTTTGCTTGTCGTTCAGCTTTTCGGTCATCGAGCTTTCGATGAAGCCGGGCGCGACGCAATTCACCGTCACGTTTCGCGACGCGATTTCCTGGGCGAGCGACTTGGAAAAGCCGATCATGCCGGCCTTCGAGGCACAATAATTCGCCTGGCCGGGATTGCCGGTCACGCCGACGACGGAGGTGATGTTGACAATGCGGCCGTAGCGGCGGCGCATCATCGGATGGGCAAGTTGCCGGGTCAGACGGAAGACCGAGGTCAGGTTGACCTCGATAACGGAATCCCAGTCTTCATCGGACATGCGCACGAACAGGCCGTCCTTGGTGATGCCGGCATTGTTGACGAGGATATCGACGCCTTCGAGCTTTGCTTCCGCTTCGTCGCCGAGCGCCTTGACGGCGTCACGGTCGGTCAGATCGGCCGGAAAGACATGGACACGGTGGCCAAGATCGCCGGCCAGCGCATCGAGCTTCTCGCGGCGGGTGCCGTGCAGTCCGACAATCGCGCCCTGGGCATGCAGCGAGCGGGCGATCGCCTCGCCGATGCCGCCGGATGCGCCCGTTACCAGGGCCTTTCGGCCGCTCAGTTCAAACATGTCGTTGTCCTTCCGGTTTCGGGTCAGGCGTTCGTCTGGAGGAACGCTTCTATATCGGCAGGCGTGTTGATGGCAACGCCGGCAAGAGCCTTGTCGATGCGGCGGGCCAGTCCTGTCAGGACCTTGCCGGAACCGGCCTCGGCCAATGTAGTGACGCCGGAACCGGCAAACCACTCCACCGTTTCGCGCCAGCGCACCTGCCCGGTGACCTGCTCGACGAGGCGAGCGGCGATGTCCGCCGGCTCGGCGACCGGGGCGACGGTGACATTGGCGATGACCGGCACCGACGGCCGGTTGATCGTTACCTGCGACAGCGCCTCGCGCATCGCTTCGGCGGCCGGCGCCATCAGTGCCGAGTGAAACGGCGCGGAGACGGGCAACATCAAGGCGCGCTTGGCGCCCTTGTCGGACGCCAGCGCCGCGGCGCGCTCGACGGCTGCCCGCGCGCCGGAAATAACCAGCTGGCCGCCGCCATTGTCGTTGGCGACCTGGCAAACGCCACCGGTTTCGCCGGCCGCAGCCTCGCAAACGAACTCCACATCCTCGTTTTCAAGTCCGATGATCGCCGCCATCGCGCCCTCGCCGACCGGAACCGCGGCCTGCATCGCGTTACCGCGAATGCGCAGGAGACGAGCGGTATCGGCGAGCGAAAAGGTGCCGACCGCGCAATGAGCGGAATATTCGCCGAGCGAATGGCCGGCGACATAGGACGCCTTGTCGGCCAGCCTGTAGCCCCGTGCTTCCAGCACACGGACCACGGCCACCGAAACGGCCATCAGCGCCGGCTGGGCGTTGGCGGTCAGCGTCAGCGTCTCTTCCGGGCCTTCCCACATGAGGGCGGAAAGCTTTTCGCCCAGCGCCTCGTCGACCTCAGCGAATACGTCGCGCGCCTCGGCGAAGGCATCCGCGAGTTCCTTACCCATGCCAACGGCCTGGCTGCCCTGTCCCGGAAAGGTGAATGCTGTCGTCATTGCGGCCTCGCTTAAAATTCGCGCCGGTTTGGTCAATGCGTCCCGCGCTGTCAAGACCGCGATGCGGGTTTCGCGGCCTCCGGATTGCATGACCGCGCCGCCCTTGTATCATGTCCGACCGGAGGAGACGCGGGAGGAACGCTTGGACTCTTCTTATGACGTAATCGTGGTCGGCGCCGGCCTGGCGGGCCTCGCCGCGGCGGCCGAACTCGGCGATCGCGGCAAGAAAGTGCTGATCGTCGACCAGGAAGGCGAGCAGTTTCTCGGCGGCCAGGCCTTCTGGTCGCTTGGCGGACTGTTCATGGTCGACACGCCGGAACAAAGGCGCATGCGCATTCGCGACAGCCTCGACCTGGCGCGAATCGACTGGATGGGCTCGGCGCAATTCGACCGCGAGGAGGACCGTTTCCCGCGCCAATGGGCGGAAGCCTATCTCGATTTCGCCGCCGGCGAGATGCGGCCCTGGCTTTCCGGCATGGGCATGCGCTGGTTTCCGGTCGTCGGCTGGGCGGAACGCGGCGGAGAATTCGCATCCGGCCACGGCAATTCGGTGCCGCGCTTTCACATCACATGGGGAACCGGACCCGGCGTGCTAAAGCCTTTCATAGAACGGGTGCGCGCGCACGAGGCTGCCGGGCTTGCGACATTCGCTTTCCGACACCGCGTCTCGGCCATCGAGAAGAAGGCAGGCGGCATTTCCGGCGTCAGCGGCGATATCCTCGCTCCCTCGGAGGTCGCGCGCGGAAAGAAGAGCAATCTCGACGTCACCGGCGACTTCCGTTTCGAGGCGGCCAATATCGTCGTCACTTCAGGAGGCATCGGCGGGAATCTCGATCTCGTTCGCAAGGCGTGGCCGCGCGACCGGCTCGGTTCGCCGCCCGATCACATGATCTCCGGCGTTCCCTTCCATGTGGACGGCAAGATGATCGGCATCGCGCGCGACGCGGGCGCGGCAACGATCAACGAGGACCGGATGTGGCACTACACGGAGGGTGTGAAGAACTGGGCGCCAATCTGGCCGGGACACGGCATCCGCATCCTGCCGGGGCCATCCTCCATGTGGTTCGACGCGACCGGCAACCGGCTGCCCGCGCCCTGCCTGCCCGGTTTCGATACGCTGTCGACGCTGAAACATCTGCGCAAGACCGGACACGACCATTCCTGGTTCATCCTGACCCAGAAGGTGATCGAGAAGGAATTCGCGCTGTCCGGCTCCGAGCAGAACCCGGATTTCACATCGGGCAAATGGGGCGAAGTGCTGAAATCGCGCCTTGGCAAGGGCGCGACCGCGGCCGTCGAGGCCTTCAAGCAGCATGGCGAGGACTTCATCGTCCGCGACACGCTGGAAGAACTCGTCGCCGGGATGAACGGACTTGCCGGAGAAATCCTTCTCGATCCCGGGCATATTCGCGCGCAAATCGAGGCGCGCGACGCGCAGATCGACAATCCCTATTCGAAGGATGCGCAGGTTACCGCGATCCGCGGCGCCCGCGCCTATCTCGGCGACAGGCTGGTGCGCACCGCCAGGCCGCACAAGTTCCTCGATCCGGCCAGCGGCCCGCTGATCGCGGTTCGGCTGCACATCATCACGCGAAAGACGCTGGGCGGGCTGCACACCGACCTGTCTTCGCAGGCGATCGGGCCGGACGGGGCGCCGGTGCCGGGGCTTTTCGCGGCCGGGGAAGCGGCCGGCTTCGGCGGCGGCGGGTATCACGGCTACAACGCGCTGGAAGGCACGTTTCTCGGCGGCTGCATCTTTTCCGGCCGGGCTGCCGGGCGCGCCGCGGGCTAGGCGGGAAAAATATTTTGCACCCGGCGTTTCGCCGGGCTTGAAAACGCCGCAAATGCGACTGATCTGACTCGACGCACAGCCCCGCTTCCGGTGGCTCTTTCGAGTAACGGACATGTCGCAATCCGCGGCGCCTTCGCATTCCCTTCCCGTTTCCCAGACCCCACAAACCGCCAAACTGCCGATAACCGCGTCCATCGTCTTCGGCATTCTCGGCTTGTTCGTGTTTCTCGCCACGCAGATCTGCATCGTCGCCGGCGCCGCGATCTGGGCCATCGGCGGGTACTTTCATTTCGGCAGGACCGGATTCGCTGTTCTCGGCGCGTTGCTGCTACCAGTGGTGCTTTACTTGTGTTGGAAAATCCTTGTTATGGCGATCAACGCCGAACGGGATCCGGCCAACAACTGATCTGGGGTACCCATGCTGACTGACATCGGCCTCGTCGCCGTGGGGCTAGTCGCGCTTTTTGCGGGTGGCGAATGGCTGGTGCGCGGTGCTGTCGCCCTTGCTGCCCGGCTTGGATTACCGACGCTCATTATCTCGCTCACTGTCGTCGGATTCGGCACATCGATGCCCGAGCTACTTGTCTCGCTCCGGGCGGCGCTTGCAGGCCAGGCAGACATCGCACTCGGGAACGTTGTCGGCTCCAACACGGCCAACATCCTGCTGATCATCGGCTTGTCGGCGCTTGTCACGCCGATGACGAACTGGGACAATTCCGTCAAACGGGATGCCATCGTCATGGTCGGCGCGGCCATCGTGACGCTGGCACTTGTCCAGTTCGGCCAGATCGGCCTCACCAGCGGCCTCCTGATGGTCGCGTTTCTCGCCGCCTATCTGGCCTTCTCCTATGTCGCGGGGAAAAAGGCGGGCGACAAAGGCGAGTTCGAGGAGATTCCGAACATTTCCGGCCTTTGGACCGCGATCTACCTGGTCCTCGGCCTCGCCGTGCTGTTCGGCGGCGCCGAGGCGCTCGTGCGCGGCGCTACCGGCATGGCGCGCGTTTTCGGTATTTCGGAAGCGGTGATCGGCCTTACCGTTGTCGCAATCGGCACCAGCTTGCCGGAACTGGCAACGTCACTTGTTGCCGCCTTCCGGCGCCATTCCGACATCGCAATCGGCAATATCGTCGGCTCCAACATCTTCAACATTTTCGGCATTCTCGGTGTAACCGCGATGGTCACCCCGATCGGCGTCGCAAAGAATTTTGCCGGTTTCGACGTGCCGGTCATGCTGGGTGCCAGCCTGGTCTTCGCGGTAATGCTGGTTGCCGGCAATACGATCGGACGGCTTTTCGCCATGCTTCTGCTCGCCGCCTACGGCACCTATCTAGCCGCCCTGTTCGGCTAGCGCCGCGGGCCTTGCCCTTTGCTGCAAAATCTGTATAAGCGCGCCATCGCCGGTCAGCTGGGGGCTGAACGGAGGGTGGCTTATTGCCATAGCCAAGCTATAAAGGCTTGCGCCTCCGGTGTCTCCGCTCTCGACCCGTCAAGTTCGAAGCGCCTTTCTCTCCCTCTTCAAGAGGTTCGGGACAGTCGCAGAGGCTTAGCCGCTGAACGGCGATGAAAGAGAAACGAAAGGCAAGAAACAATGGCTTATTACGAGCACGTGTTCCTTGCACGCCAGGACATCTCGTCCCAGCAGGCCGAAGAGCTTGTGGCGCATTTCAAGGGCATCCTTGAAGAACGCGGCGGCAAGGTGGAAAAAGTGGAAAGCTGGGGCCTCAAGTCGCTTCAGTACCGCATCAACAAGAACCGCAAGGCTCACTTCTCGCTGCTGAACATCGACGCACCGGCCGATGCAGTGCAGGAAATGGAACGCCAGATGCGCATCCATGAAGACATTCTGCGCTACATGACGATCCGCGTCGACGACCTTGAAGAGGGTCCGTCCGCGATGATGAAGCGCAGCGACCGCGACGATCGCCCGCGCCGCGGCGATCGCGACGATCGCCCGCCGCGCCGTGACCGCGAAGAGCGCAGCGACAAGGAAGGTGGAGACAAGTAATGGTCGATATCAACCAGATCCCGACACGCCGTCCGTTCCATCGCCGCCGCAAGACCTGCCCGTTCTCGGGCGCCAATGCGCCGAAGATCGACTACAAGGACGTCCGCCTGCTGCAGCGCTACATTTCCGAGCGCGGCAAGATCGTTCCGTCCCGCATCACGGCGGTCAGCCAGAAAAAACAGCGCGAACTGGCCAAGGCCATCAAGCGCGCCCGTTTCCTGGGCCTGCTTCCCTACGTGGTGAAGTGATTTTTCCCGGCCGGGGTTCCCCCGGCCGGCTTTCCGCCAACGCGTCGGGCGCGACGGCGATACCAAAATCCCGAGTTGGGGCGAAAAAAGTTCGTCTCTAACTGCTTGAACAGGCAGGACAGCGCGTAAATGACCGCACAAACGACACCACAGACAATCGGAATCGGCGCGCTTGCAGGCGCGGCGACGGCGTTGCTGTGCCTTGGTCTCGCCAGCGGTTCGGCGCTTTCCGTCGTGCTGTTTTTCATCTCCCCCGTTCCGCTGATGCTCGCCGGCCTCGGATTCGGGCTGAAACCGGCGCTGGCCGGCGCTTTCGTCGCCATTGCCGGCACGCTTGCCTTCGCCAACGGCATGGTCGCCATCCTGGTCGCGCTGGCCATTGCAGCGCCCGCATGCGCGAGCAGCTACTGGCTCAATCTCGCGCGTCCGGCGGAGGAGATCGGCGGACCGCAGGGCAAACTTGCCTGGTATCCGCTTGCCGACGTCCTGTTCGCGGTCGCACTGGCGACCGGTTTTGCCTATGTGGTGCTCGGCGCCATGATCGGCTTCGGACCGGAAATCGCGGCGGAACTCGCCGACGAACTGGTCCTGCGCTTCCAGACCACCAATCCGGAGATTGCCTTCACGCCGGAAGGCAAGGAGAGCCTGCGGGCCTTCCTGGAGACGTCGATCCCGCTGATCCAGCCCTTCTTCTGGATGCTGACGCTGACGTTGTCGATCTATATCGCGCTCGCCGTCGCGCAGCGCTCCGGTCTCGTCCAGCGTCCCAAGGAAGACTGGCCGCTGGCACTGCGCATGCCGCGCATTGCGACCTTCGCCGTCGTGGCCGCAGTCCTCATCAGTTTCGCACCGGGCGCGATCGGTCATGCCGGGAGCAGCTTCGTCGGCGCGCTCGCCGCCGGCTTCCTGATGGCCGGTTTCGCCATGGCGCATGCCCGCTCGCGCGCCATTCCCGGCCGTTTCTTCATCCTGTTGCTCGCCTATCTCAGCGTACTTTTCGTTGCGGTGACGGCAATCTTGTTCTTCATCGCCGGCGTCCTCGGCGCGGGACGGCACATCCCGCTGACATCGGCCAGCACAACCAACCCGACACCCAGACAAGACTGAAAGGAAACCAGACAATGCAAGTCATTCTTCTTGAGCGTATCGCCAAGCTCGGCCAGATCGGCGACGAAGTCACCGTCAAGGACGGCTTTGCCCGCAACTACCTGCTGCCGACCGGCCGTGCATTGCGCGCAAACGCCGCCAACCGCACCCGGTTCGAAGCGGAACGCGCCGATATCGAGGCTCGCAACGCGGAGCGCAAGTCCGCCGCCGAGGGCATCGCAAGCGGCCTGAACGGCAAGACCGTCATCGTCGTCCGTTCTGCCGGCGAAACCGGCCAGCTTTACGGTTCGGTCTCGACCCGCGACATTGCAGACCTTCTCACCGCGGAAGGCTTCAACGTTTCGCGCAACCAGGTCGACCTGAAGAACCCGATCAAGGCAATCGGCATGCACGAAGTGGATATCATCCTGCATCCGGAAGTCGAAACCAAGGTGACGCTGAACATCGCCCGCTCGACCGACGAAGCCGAACGCCAGGCGTCCGGCGAAGACCTGACCTCGGCGGACGCCATTTACGGCGTCGACGAGGAAGCGCAGCTGCAGACCTTCGATCCGGATGCCGAGGAAGTCTTCGAGGAAGGCGCCGCTCCGGCCGAAGAAGGTGCGGAAGAAGCCGCCGAGGACGAGGAAACCGCGTCCTGATCACGTAAATCGCGCATTTTTTGCCGAAATTCAGAGCCGGCCCCGGTCATTGCGACCGGGGCCGGCTTGACTCTCAGGGCGAAAATCCCCTCCAATAGTTGCCGATTTCGGACGAAGACGATGTCGACGACGATCTTGGGGTTATTGCATCGGTTTCTGGACAGGCTGGGTCTTCGCGGAACGCTGGTGATCACCTGTCCGGACAATCAGACCCGCCGCTACGGCGACGGGAGCGGTGATGCTGTCCATATAAAAATCCATTCATGGTCCGCGCTTTGGCGTATCGCGGTCGCACCGGACCCCGGACTGCCGGAAGCTTTCATGGATGGCGAACTCAGCTTCGTGGAAGGCGATCCCGCAGCGTTCCTGAAAGTTATCTATTCCGGAAAGACCTCCGCCCCCGGCCAGGAGATTCACCCGGTTCTGCCGACGGACAAGCTGCGCTACCTGATGCGCCGGCTGCACCAGTTCAATCCGAAATGGCGGTCACGGTCGAATGTCCGGCACCATTATGACCTCTCGCGTGCCCTTTACGATCTCTTCCTGGATGCCGACCGACAATATTCCTGCGCTTATTTCGAACGGCCCGACCTTTCCCTCGAGCAGGCCCAAATCGCGAAGAAACGCCATATCGCAGGCAAGCTGCTGCTGGAAGACGGCATGCGCGTGCTCGACATCGGCTCCGGCTGGGGCGGGCTCGGCCTAACACTGGCGCGCGACTACAACGCCCATGTCCGGGGCGTGACCCTGTCCGACGAACAGCTCGCACTGTCGCGCGAGCGGGCGAAGGCGGACAAGCTGACCGGCCGCGTGAATTTCGACCTGATCGACTATCGCGACGTCGATGGCCGGTTCGACCGCATCGTTTCGGTCGGCATGTTCGAGCATGTCGGCATCAATCACTATGCCGAGTATTTCAACAAGGTCCATTCGCTGCTTGAGGACAACGGCGTGATGGTGCTGCATACGATCGGTCGGACCGGGCCGCCGGACGTCACGTCGGCGTTCATCCGGAAATACATCTTCCCGGGCGGCTACATCCCCGCCCTTTCCGAGATCATGCAGGCGGTCGAACCGAGTGGCCTGCATGTCACCGACGTGGAAATCCTCACCGACCATTACGCCGAGACGCTGAAACACTGGCGTGAGCGTTTCATGGCGCGCCGCGACGAGGCGGTCGCACTTTACGACGAGCGCTTCGCACGGATGTGGGAATTCTATCTCGCCGCCTCGGAGGCGGCCTTCCGCTACCAGGATCTGGTTGTGTTTCAGCTCCAGCTTGCTCGTGACAAGCTGTCGGTGCCGCGCACGCGGGATTACATCACCGATTTCGACCGCGAGGGCGGCCGCAGGCGCGGCCGGATGAAGGCCGTCAGCTGATCGCCAAACCGGCGCCGAATCATCTAGAACGTCAAGCAGAAAAAAAAGAATCTGCGGACTTATGCACCGGCTGTGAATCACGGGCGCGAAACGTAATGCGTTGCCACCCGGGGGTGTTCACGGTCTATAGGTGAGCCCGCACATAGGAGACGGTAATGGCTGACGCAGCCCTAAAATTCGACGACAGCAACCAGGGCGACGAACTCTATCGCGAAGCACCGAACAACATAGAGGCCGAACAGGCCCTGCTCGGTGCCATTCTCGTCAACAACGATGCCTTTTACCGTGTCTCCGATTTCCTGAAGCCGGAACATTTCTACGAGCCGTTGCACCGGCAGATCTATGCTGTCGCCGCCGACCAGATTCGCATGGGCAAGATCTCCAATCCGGTGACGATCAAGACCTTCCTGCCGTCCGAGGAGAAGCTCGGCGAGATCACGGTCGCCCAGTATCTCGCCCGTCTGGCGGCCGAAGCGGTAACGATCATCAATGCGGAAGACTACGGTCGTGCAATCTACGACCTCGCGACGCGGCGCGCGCTGATCGGCATTGGCGAGGACATGGTCAACATCGCCTATGACGCGCCCGTCGAAATGGGCCCGCAACACCAGATCGAGGACGCCGAGCGCCGATTGTTCGAACTGGCCGAGACCGGGCGCTACGACGGCGGTTTCCAGCCGTTCACCGACGCGGTACGGATTGCCATCGACATGGCGAACGCCGCCTTCCAGCGCGACGGTCACCTTTCGGGCATTTCGACCGGAATCCATTCCCTCGACGCCCGCATGGGCGGACTGCAATCGTCGGACCTGATCATCCTCGCCGGACGTCCGGGCATGGGCAAAACCTCCCTTGCCACCAACATCGCCTTCAACATCGCCAATGCCTATCGCGGCGAACAGCAAGCGGACGGCTCGATGAAGGCGGCGGATGGCGGCGTGGTCGGCTTCTACTCGCTGGAAATGTCGTCCGAGCAGCTCGCGACCCGTATCATTTCCGAGCAGACGGAAATCTCTTCGTCGAAGATCCGCCGCGGCGAGATCAACGAAGCCGATTTCGAAAAACTGGTAGCCTGCTCGAACATGATGCAGAAAATCCCGTTGTTCATCGACCAGACGGGCGGCATCTCGATTGCGCAGCTTTCCGCTCGCGCACGCCGGCTGAAACGCCAGCGCGGCCTCGACGTGATGGTGATCGACTACGTGCAGTTGATGACCGGTTCGTCCGCGAAATCCTCGCAGAACCGCGTGCAGGAAATCACCGAGATCACGACCGGCCTGAAGGCCCTGGCCAAGGAATTGAACGTGCCGATCATCGCGCTGTCACAGCTGTCGCGTCAGGTCGAAAGCCGCGACGACAAGCGCCCGCAGCTCTCGGACCTGCGCGAATCCGGCTCCATCGAGCAGGACGCCGACGTGGTGCTGTTCGTCTACCGCGAGGAATATTACCTGAAGAACAAGGAGCCGAAGCCCGGCACCGAGGAGTATATCAAGTGGGAAGGCGAACTCGCCGAAGCCATGGGCAAGGCCGAAGTCATCGTCGCCAAGCAGCGCCACGGCCCGACAGGCTCCGTTCCCCTCGCCTTCCATGCCGAGTTTACCCGTTTCTCCGACCTTGCCTATGACGACCGCCTTCCGGAACGGTTCGAGTAGACGGTGACGGCGCAGGTCCGCAGATGAAACTCGTCCAGACCGGCGCCGACCCCCGGCTTGCCGGCGGGCGGCTGGGCATCGACCTCGCCGCACTGGCCGCGAACTGGCGCGATCTCGCCGAGCGGTCGAAACCGGCGAAATGCGCTGCCGTCGTCAAGGCGGATGCATACGGCCTCGGGATCGAGCATGTCGTGCCGGTGCTGCTGAATGCCGGTTGCGACACGTTTTTCGTTGCCTTGCCGGAGGAAGGCATAGCGCTGCGCCGTATCGCGCCAAGGGCCGATATCTACATCCTCAACGGCATCTACGAGATGTCGGCGGCGACGCTGATCGAGGCGACGCTGATCCCGATCCTCAACAGCCTCGACCAGATCGAGCTGTGGGCACGGCATTGCAGCCAGCGCGGGTTAAACAGTCCCTGCGCCATAGGCGTCGATACCGGCATGAACCGGCTCGGCCTGACAGTCGAGGAAGCACTCGCTTTCCGCGAACGCAACATGGCGGAACATCTCGTCTCGCCAGTCATGGTGATGAGCCACCTCGCCTGCGCCGACGATCCCGCCCATCCGCTGAACCGGCAACAACTGGAGTCTTTTCAACGGATTGCAGCGGCTTTTGAGGATATCGATTCAAGTTTCGCCAACTCCGCCGGGATCTTTCTCGGCGAAGGTTACGTGTTCGACCTGACCCGGCCCGGCATCGCGCTCTATGGGGGGTGCGCTTCGGTCGAAGAAAAGACACCGATGCTGCCGGTCGTGTCGCTCGATGCGCGCATCATGCAGGTCCGCGAGGCTCCAAAGGGAGAAACAGTCTCCTACGGCGCGACACAGATACTGGAGCGCGACTCGAAGATCGCCGTCGTCGCGGCGGGTTATGCCGACGGATACCCGCGCGCCGGGTCCGGCGCCGGCGTGCCGCTTCGCGAAGCCGTCCCGGCCGGCCAGCATGGCCATATCGGCGGTGTCCGCGTGCCGCTGATCGGGCGGATTACCATGGACCTGACACTGTTCGACGTCACCGATGTGCCAGATGAAGCGCTCAAAGAAGGCTGGATCGAGCTGATCGGGCCGAATATTCCTTTGGATGAGGCTGCAAAGGCCGCCGGAACAATTGGTTACGAGCTTCTCACCGGTCTCGGGCCGCGTTATGAGCGGCGGCATCTCAACGCCGACGAAAGCTGATCCGTGGCCAAGGCCCGCACACAATTCATCTGCCAAAACTGCGGCACGGTGCATTCCCGCTGGGCCGGCAAATGCGACGCCTGCGGCGAATGGAACACCATTGTCGAGGAAGACCCGACCGGCGGGATCGGCGGCGGTCCCGGCCGGAAGCCGAAAAACAAGGGACGCGCCGTCACACTGACCACGCTGTCGGGCGAAATCGAGGACGCACCGCGCATCCTGTCCGGCATTTCCGAACTTGACCGCGTCACCGGCGGCGGCATCGTGCGCGGTTCGGCTTTGCTGGTCGGCGGAGACCCGGGCATCGGCAAGTCGACGTTGTTGATGCAGGCAGCCGCCGCGCTGGCGCGCAAGGGGCACAGCATCATCTACGTTTCCGGCGAGGAAGCCGTCGCCCAGGTGCGGCTGCGCGCGCAGCGGCTCGGCGCGGCCGACACGGACGTGAAGCTTGCAGCGGAAACCAATGTCGAGGACATCCTGGCGACGCTGGCCATGGAAAAACGCCCGGACCTGGTCATTCTCGATTCCGTGCAGACGCTGTGGACGGACGCGGCGGAATCGGCACCGGGCACCGTCACCCAAGTGCGCTCCGCCTCGCAGGCGATGATCCGTTACGCAAAGTCGACCGGCGCCGCAATCATCCTCGTCGGACATGTCACCAAGGAAGGCCAGATCGCCGGTCCGCGCGTCGTCGAGCATATGGTCGACGGCGTTCTCTATTTCGAGGGCGAAGGCGGCCATCACTACCGCATCCTGCGCACGGTGAAGAACCGCTTCGGGCCGACCGACGAGATCGGTGTCTTCGAGATGACGTCCGGCGGGCTGCGCGAGGTCTCCAACCCGTCGGAACTGTTCCTGGGCGAACGCAACGAGACCGCGCCGGGCGCGGCCGTCTTCGCCGGGATGGAAGGCACGCGGCCGGTGCTGGTCGAGATCCAGGCGCTTGTCGCCCCCTCCTCGCTCGGCACGCCGCGCCGCGCCGTGGTGGGCTGGGATTCGGCGCGCCTGTCGATGATCATCGCGGTGCTGGAAGCCCATTGCGGCGTGCGCCTCGGCCAGCATGACGTCTATCTCAACGTGGCCGGCGGTTACCGCATCTCGGAACCGGCCGCCGACGTCGCCGTGGCGGCGGCACTGGTCTCCTCGCTCGCCGGTCTTGCCCTGCCCGCCGATTGCGTCTATTTCGGCGAGATCAGCCTGTCGGGCGCGATCAGACCGGTCGCACATGCCGCGCAACGTCTGAAAGAGGCCGAAAAGCTGGGTTTCAAATCCGCCGTCATGCCAAAAGGCAGTCAAGATGTCCCCGAGGCCAGCCGCAGAAGTTCCGTCGAGATCGCGGGTCTGCCCGATCTCGTGGCCCGCATCGCAGGCGGAAAGATTTTGACGCGCGAGCGCGACGAGGACGAATAGTGAGGCGGCATGTGCCGCCAGGGACAATTTTGCAGGCGATAAGAGTTTCAGGCGCGCCTTCTTCGGAGACTAGATTTCATGCCCATCACCCTGCTTGACGGCCTTTTGCTCGGACTGACGCTGGTTTCGGCAGTGCTAGCCATGGTGCGCGGCTTTTCGCGCGAAGTGCTGTCGATCGTCTCGTGGGGCGCAGCAGCCGTCGCCGCCTTCCTTTTCTACAAGCAGGGCGCACCCTATGTTCAGCCCTATGTGGACCACGAACTGATCGCGCAGCTCGTTTCCGGCGGGATCATCTTCCTGATCGTCCTGATCCTGGTCACTTTCATTACCATGCGCATCGCGGACATGATCATCGACAGCCGCATCGGACCGCTCGACCGGACGCTCGGTTTTGTCTTCGGCGCGGCGCGTGGCATTCTGATCGCTGCAGTGGCGGTCTGGTTCCTCGGCTTCTTCATCGGCGGCCGGGAAATCGCCTGGATCGATAACGCGAAATCGAAACCGTTTCTGGATTCGCTGGCCCAGAGCCTCGTAAACATGCTGCCTGAAGACCTTGATGAAGTCCTTCCGGGCGGCGAAACGGACGGCACCGAAGCATGAATATTATCGACACAACCAAGGCCGAGTCTGACGACCATTTCAACGACGAGTGCGGCGTGTTCGGCATCTTCGGGCGCGCCGACGCCGCTTCCTTCGTGGCGCTTGGCCTGCATGCCCTGCAGCATCGCGGCCAGGACGCCGCCGGCATCGTCACATTCGACGGCTCGCAGTTCCACGCGGAACGCCATGTCGGCCTGATCGGCGACAACTTCACCAAGCCGTCGGTCATCGCACGGCTCGGCGGCGACCGCGCCATCGGGCACACACGCTACCCGACAACCGGCGATTCCGGCCTGCGCAACGTCCAGCCCCTCTTTGCCGAACTGGAATCCGGCGGGCTTGCCGTCGCGCATAACGGCAATGTCACCAATGCCATGACGGTACAGCGCGAACTGCAGCGGTCCGGCGCAATCTTCTCGTCGACCTCGGACACCGAAACGCTGCTGCATCTCGTCGCCGTCAGCCCGGAAAAGGATCTCCTGGCGAAGTTCATCGATGCGCTGAAAAAGCTCGAGGGCGCCTATTCCTTCGTCGCCCTGTCGTCGAAGAAGATGATGGGCGCCCGCGACCCGCTCGGCATTCGCCCGCTGGTGCTGGGCGATCTCGAAGGATCCTGGATCCTCGCTTCCGAGACCTGCGCGCTCGACATCATGGGCGCGCGCTTCGTCCGCGAGGTGGAACCGGGCGAAATCGTCGTGATCACCGAGAAGGGGCTGGAAAGCCACTTCCCCTTCGATCGGCAGAAGGGACGTTTCTGCATTTTCGAATATGTCTATTTCGCGCGCCCCGACAGCTATGTCGAAGGCAAGAACGTCTACGAGGCGCGCAAGAACATCGGCGTCGAACTGGCCAAGGAAATGCCGGTGGAAGCCGACATTGTCGTGCCTGTCCCGGATTCCGGCGTCCCGGCGGCCATCGGTTATGCGCAGCAGGCCGCCTTGCCCTTCGAGCTCGGCATCATCCGCAACCACTATGTCGGCCGCACCTTCATCCAGCCGACGGACTCGATCCGCCACATGGGCGTGAAATTGAAGCACAACGCCAACCGGCATTCGCTCGAAGGCAAACGCGTCATCCTGGTGGACGACTCCATCGTGCGCGGCACGACAAGCCAGAAGATCGTGCAGATGGTGCGCGAAGCCGGTGCGAAGGAGGTGCATATGCGCATCGCCTCCCCGCCGACGATCTCTTCCTGCTATTACGGCGTCGACACACCTGAAACCAACAAGCTGCTTGCGTCGCGCATGAGCGTGGAACAGATGGCCGACTTCATTCGTGTCGACTCGCTCGGTTTCCTGTCCATCGACGGACTTTATCGCGCCGTCGGGGAGAACGCCCGCGACACCGAACAACCGCAATTCTGCGACGCCTGTTTTACCGGCGCCTATCCGACCCGGCTGCACGACCGCGACGGCACAGACAATGTGCGCCAGCTTTCGATTCTCGCCGCCGGCAACTGATCCGAACCCGCGAGCCTTCCGATGGACATGACACCCGACCTTTCCGGCCGCCTGGCCCTCGTGACAGGCGCTTCGCGCGGCATCGGCCGCGAAATCGCCCTGCAAATGGCCGCGCTTGGCGCGCACGTGATCGCGGTTGCCCGCACGCCGGGCGGATTGGAAGAACTCGACGACGAGATCAAGGCGAAGGGCGGCGAGGCAACGCTGGTGCCGCTCGACCTGACGGACTTCGAGGGAATCGATCGTCTTGGCGGCGCCATCCACGAGCGCTGGGGCAAACTCGACATCCTCGTGGCCAATGCCGGAATCCTCGGGCCGATCTCGCCGATCGGCCACGTCAAGGCGAAGGATTTCGAGCAGGTCATGGCGATCAATGTCACTTCCACCTGGCGACTGATCCGCACGTCCGACCCGTTGCTGCGCAAGTCCGACGCCGGACGCGCGATCATCATGTCGTCGGGCGCCGCGCATGCCTGCAAGCCGTTCTGGGGGCCTTATTCGGCATCGAAGGCGGCCGTGGAGGCGCTTGCGCGCACCTGGGCCGGCGAAGCGCAAAACACGCCGCTACGCGTCAACTTCGTTCATCCCGGCCCGACGCGTACCCGCATGCGGGCCCAGGCAATGCCGGGCGAGGATCCGATGACATTGCCCGCCGCGGACGAGGTGGCGGCGAAAATCGTGCCGCTTGCCGGGAACGATATCACCGAGACCGGCAAGCTGTGGAACGTGCCGTCCTCCAAGTGGTGTGACTGAGCTGCCACGCTCGACAGATTATGCAATCCGGTTACTGAATTTCGCGCCATTAATCGCATAGTTGTGATCGCGCGGGCATTGACGTTTCGCACTGCAAAATGAAATTCTCGGACCAGGAGGGGGCAACCTTTTTAGGAGTGCCCTGTGAATCGGTTCGAGAAACGCAAGCGCGCAAAACTTGCCAAAGTCACGGCCAAGAAATCCGGAATACAAATCGATCCTTACCTGGAAGAAATCCGCAAAGCCGTGGATTTCATGCGCTCCCGCCGCTTTCAGGAGGCGGAAGCGCAGTGCAACGCAATCCTGGCCAAGGATGCCGATCACTCAGAGGCCAACCACATTATCGGGGTCCTGAGCCTTCAACGGGGGAATGCCGCGCAAGCGGCCAAGGCTCTGGAGAAAGCCGTTCACGGCAATCCCGACAACGCGGCGGCCCAGGGCAATTACGGCACCGCACTCTCCACAATCGGCAGCTTGAAAGAGGCAGCCGACGCCTTCCAGGCGGCGATCCGGCTCGATCCGCGTGCCGTCGGACCGTACAACAATCTCGCCCAACTCGAGATGCGCCGCCAGAATCCGGATGAAGCCTTGCGCCTCTATCGGACGGCGCTCGATATCGAACCGCGAAACGGCCACCTGCATATGAACCTGGCCAACGCCTTGCTGGCGCTTGGCGATGTCGAGCCCGCAATCACCCACTACAAGCAGGCGCTGGTCTCGCTGGTCAATGTCGCGGATGTGCACTACGGCCTCGCGCAGGCTCTGCGCGACATCGGGGAAATCGAGGAAGCGCTGAAGCATTACGAGCAAGCGATGCGTCTCGATCCCAGCCACGCCGATGCGATGCTTTCCTTCTCGATGATTGCCGACACGGTTGACGAAACACAGCAATCCCGCATTCGGACGGCATACGAGAAATCGCCGATGAAGAGCCAACAACGCATGCTGCTGAGTTTCGCGCTCGGGAAGGTCGAGGACCTGAACAAGGATTTCGGCGCGGCGTTCGAATACTATCAGGAAGGCAACGCCATTCGCGAACAGCAGTTGCACTATTCCATCGAGACGACTCGCGCCGAATTCCAGCAGGTCATGTCGGCCTTCGACAGGCAGTTCTTCGCCGATCGCGCCGGTTTCGGCATCAGCGACGATCGCCCGATCTTCATTCTCGGAATGCCCCGTTCGGGGACGACGCTTGTCGAACAGATCCTGGCAAGCCACTCGCTTGTGACGGGCACAGGAGAGCTGGCTTACTTTCCGAAATCCGTTTTCACTGAAATGAACGGGGTCGATCCGCGCGGTTATCCCGCCGCCGCTTCGCTTTTGAGCCGAGACGACGTGCGGCGCATTGCCGCCGACTATCTGGAAAACGCCCGCCGCGGAATCGATCCCGACTATTTCCATACCGACAAGCTGCCAGCAAACTTCATGTTCATCGGGATGATACGGCTCGTTTTTCCGAACGCACGGATAATCCATTGCACGCGCGATCCTCGCGACACCTGCATCTGCCTTTTCAAGACATTTTTCCCCTCGGGCGGCCACCACTTCAGTTACAATCTCGATGTACTGCGCGACTACCACCGCCTTTATGAAAAGCTGATGGATCACTGGACCGGTTTGTTCGGAGACGACATCATCGAGGTGAACTACGAGACGCTGGTGCGCAATCCGGAGACCGGCATCCGTGCGCTGCTCGAGCGGACCGGCCTCGAGTTCGAGCCGGAATGCCTGGATTTTCACAAGACGCGGCGCGTCGTGCGCACCGCAAGCGCCGGACAGGTGCGCAAACCCATGTTCACGTCCTCCATCGGCACTTGGGAGCGCTACAAGCCCTTCATGCCCGACCTACGCGAATGCGCCTGAGACAGTACGCCAGTCTTTTGCGATTGACCGAACTCCGCCAGCCGCTATCATTTTGACAAAACGGGCAACAAGATCCGTGCGGAGCAATCGGGGAGGAGCCAATGGCATTGGCGATCGCCGCCTGTGTGGCGGTATTGGCCATCGGGCTGGTAGTCGTCGCACTCCTGGAAATGAAGGCGACCGGAATACGATTCCGGCAAGCGCTTTATCTTGCGCCGCTCAAGATCATCTACCGGATTGACACGCACCGCCTACGCCGCGCCAACAGCGGGGACGGCGCGACGATCTATGCGATCAGCGAACAATCGAAGCTGGATCCGGCGCTGTACCTGGCGCTGCTGCCCGAGGACACGCTGCATGTGCTCGATCCGGCCTCCGCGGACAGCTGGCTGGTCCAGACATTCCGCACACTTGCGCGCTCGGTGGTGTTCGACAAGGAACACATGATCGCCAACCGGCGCCTTGTCCGCCACCTCAAGGGCGGCGGCAAGCTGGCGGTCTATCTGCCGGAAGGCGTCGAACCCGATGCGACCGGGTTCCGCCTGTTCCGCGCCGTGACCCTGCTCGCACGCAAGTCGAATGCCCGAATCGTACCGCTCTACCTGAGAAACGGCCGCTTCCTTCCCTCTTCTTTCACGCCGGCAACGAAGGCTCCGCGCCAGCGCTTCCCGGCCCTCAGCGTGCATGCACTGCCCGGCCGGCGCATCGACTCCCTGACGGAAAAGGCCGGCCGTCAATGGACGACGCCGGTTAATGCCCTGTTCGACCGCATGGCGCTGGTGCGCGTCGATAGCGCCGACACCTCGCTCGGCATTTTCCGCGCCTTCGTTGAAGCGGCGAAGACCTATGGCCCGAACCGGGTGATCCTGGAAGACACGGTGACGGGGTCGCTCACCTACAAGTTGATGCTGATCGGCGCACGCGTGCTCGGCAGACGCTTTCTGGCCATGTCGCGACGCGGCGAAGCGATGGGCATCCTGTTGCCGAACGCGAACGGAGTCGTCGTGACCTTCCTCGCGCTGCAATCGGCAGGCCGTGTCGCCGCGATGTTGAACTATTCCGCCGGGCCGGCCAATGTCGTGTCGGCGATCACCACGGCGAAGATATCGACCGTGCTTTCGTCCCGGGCTTTCATCGAAAAAGCGGAACTGCAGAATGTCGCGGATGCGATCGAGGCCAACGGCACGAAGATCATCTGGCTGGAAGACGTGCGCGAAACCGTGAAACTGCCGGAAAAGCTGTTGGCGGCACTGCAGTGGAAACGGCCTCTTGTTTCGGTCGATGCCGAGGAGCCGGCGGTTATATTGTTCACTTCAGGATCGGAAGGCACACCGAAGGGCGTGGTGCTGTCGCATCGCAATATCCATGCGAATGCCGCTCAGGCGGAGTCGCGGTTCTCCATTTCGGTGGAGGACACGCTTTTCAACGTGTTGCCGGTATTCCATTCCTTTGGCCTGACCGGCGGTACGGTCCTGCCGCTGCTCTATGGCGTGCGGCTTTTCCTTTACCCCTCGCCCCTGCACTACAAGCTGATCCCGGCGGCTGCGGCCAAGGTACGCCCGTCGATAATGTTCGGCACCGATACGTTCCTGATGGGCTATGCCCGGACCGCCAAGGACACCGACTTCGAAAGCCTGCGCTTCGTCGTTGCCGGCGCCGAAGCGGTCAAACCGCATACGCGCGAACTCTATGCCGAACGATTTCGCTGCAAGGTGCTGGAGGGGTACGGAATGACCGAGGCGGCGCCGGTGGTTGCGGCCAACACATCGACGCACGAGAATCCCGATTCCGTCGGCCGGCTGTTTCCCGGAATGTCGGTTCGTCTGGAGCCGGTTCCCGGCATAAACGATGGCGGGCGGCTGTGGGTGTGCGGGCCGAATGTCATGCTTGGCTACATGAAGGCGGACCGGCCCGGAGAGCTGCAGCCGCTCGTTGACGGCTGGCACGATTCCGGCGACATCGTATCCATCGACCGCGAAGGCTTCATGTCGGTACGCGGCCGCGCAAAGCGCTTCGCCAAGATCGCCGGAGAAATGGTGTCGCTTGGCGCCGTGGAGATGCTTGTGCAGGCGCTGTGGCCGGAAGACATGCATGCTGCGATTTCCGTACCCGACCGGCGCAAGGGCGAACGTATCGTCCTGGCGACCACGAAGGCGCATCCCGACAAAAAGGAAATCGTCAATTACGGCAAGCGTGCAGGTGTAACCGAACTCATGGTGCCGTCGGAGATCGTTCCCATCCGCGATATTCCGGTCCTTGGCTCAGGCAAGATCGACTATGTGGCGACCAAGCACTGGATCGAGAAAAAGCTGGGCATTCACGCAAAGAAAGCCAAAAAGGACAAGGCCGCCTAGAGGGCCATCAATCGGCATTTCCCTTCGCGGCTTCCGTCGCTGCCTGACGGCGCCACATGCGCAGGCTGAACGGCAGGAATGCGAGGTAGGCCACGACCGACACAGTCAGCGTTTCCCAAGTGTAGGTCGCCAGCATCGCGACATAAAGCACGACGCCGAGGATCAGCGGGATGACCGAGCCGCGCGGAATGCGCGCGCCGAGCGTCTTGCCCGACCAGACCGGCAGGTTGGAAACCAGCAGAAAGGCGACGCCGAGCGTATACATGGAAACGACAGTCGCGTAGTAGGAATCCGGCGCGATGCCAAGAAAGCCGAGATAGACGGGAAGAAGCACGAGGAACGCTCCCGCCGGCGCAGGCACGCCGACGAAATAGGCGCTCTGCCATTTCGGGCCTTCCTTGTTCTCCATCATGACATTGAACCGCGCCAGACGCAGGCCGCATGCAATGGCGTAGAGCAGCGCTGCGATCCAACCCAGGGAGCGGGCCTCGTCCAGAACGAAGGCATAGAGCACAAGCGCCGGCGCAACCCCGAAATTGACTATATCGGCGAGCGAATCCATCTGTGCGCCGAACTTTGACGTTCCCTTTACGAGCCGCGCGACACGCCCGTCGATACCATCGAGAAAGGCGGCCAGCAGAACCATGGCCACCGCGTCGTCGAAACGACTTTCGAAAGCGAGACGCACACCAGTCATGCCGGCGCAAATCGCAAGCACCGTGATGATGTTCGGCAAGACAAAGCGCAACGGGATATCGCGCAATCGCTTGTTGTTGTTGGCTGTATCGCCATTATCGTCCGGGCCGTCGGGCTCGAACGGGGGAAACGGGCCTTCGGATTCCATCGACATCTTCAACTCACCCGGGTCAGCGGCGTTGCGGCACGGCCATTGTAGTCGGCGATGATTGTCTCACCGGCAACCGCCGTCTGGCCGAGCGCAACGCGCGGCACCGCGCCTTGCGGCAGGTAGATATCGACGCGCGACCCGAAACGGATCAGTCCGAAACGCTGACCGGTGGCGACCTCGTCGTTTTCCTTCACCCAGCAAAGGATGCGCCGCGCGACGAGGCCCGCCACCTGCACGACACCCATCTCGCCATGCGGGCTTTCGATCACCAGGCCGTTGCGCTCGTTCTCGGTGCTGGCCTTGTCCAGATCGGCATTGAGAAACTTGCCGGGCCGGTAGGCGACCGCGATCACGTTTCCGCGCGCGGGCGCGCGATTGATATGGACGGAGAAGACATTCATGAAGATCGAGATCCGCGTCATCTCACTGTCGCCCAGTCCCAGTTCCTGCGGCGGCACGCTGGGGCCGACCGCAGAAACCTTGCCATCGGCCGGGCTGATGACCAGATCGTCGTCGACCGGCGTGATGCGCTCCGGATCGCGGAAGAAATAGGCACACCAGGCCGTCAGCGCGACGCCGAGATAAAACAGCGGCTCCCACAGCCAGCCGATCACAATCGCGCCAACGGCGAAAGCGGCGATGAAGGGCCAGCCTTCGCGGTGCACGGGCACGAGAGTGCTTTTGATCGTATCGGCCAGACTCAAGCCATTTCTCCTCTGAAGCTTTGGATGATTCATCTAGGCGCTTGGCAGCGTCGTGGCAATGCGCGCGATCGATCAGCTGCAACCATCTCCTGTCCCGAACGTTGATAACGCGTCCAGAACAGGAGTTGGTGGCTATGACGACGATTTACGAAGAAATACGCGAAGACCACGAAAAACACCGAGATCTGCTCAATCGCATCGCCGAGACGCATGGCGACAGCGCGGAACGCCGGGATTTGTGGAAGGCGTTCTACTACGACGTGAAGGCGCACGCGGCCGCGGAAGAGGAAACCTTCTACGCGAAGATCATGGAAAAACCGGACGGCCAGGACGATGCCCGCCACTCGGTGGCCGAGCACAAGGACATGGACGATATCATGGAAGAGCTGAATTCCATGGGGTTCGACAATCCCGGCTGGCTGACGCGGTTCAAGACGCTGAAGCACGATTACGAGCACCATATGGAGGAAGAAGAGGAAGACATCTTCGCGACCGCCAAGAAGGTGCTGAAGGGCGACGGGGACGGAAGCTTTGCGGAGCGGTTCCTCGACCGCAAGGCGAAGGAACGCGAACTCGTCGACGAAAAAGCGGCGGAAAGCCTCGAGGAATAGCGCACAGAGCAGCATGCTTCGGCACATGACCACTTTCGCGCGCAGGCGCATTGTGGTTCAATCGGCGCATGCTCATTCTTGCCAAGATCATCCATTTCCTCAGTCTCAGCGCCGGCATCGGCGGCGGCGTCGCCGCGGCGCTGATCGGCATCCGGGCAAAAGGCGCTGCCGCCGACGCGGTACCGCTGCTGCGCGGGCTGCAAAAGACGCTCGGCCGCATCGGCTTCGGCGCCATCGTGCTGCTGTGGCTGACCGGCATCTACATGGTCTATGCCGTCAAGGGCGGCTGGGCCGGCCTCGGCACCGTGTTCTGGCTGAAGATCCTTGCTGTTGTCATTCTGACGGCGGCCTCGCTGACAGGACAGTATTTCGCGCTCACCGCCGCGAAACGCGATCCGGCCGTGATGGGGCCGCGGATGGCGAAAATCGGCATGACGGCGACATCCTCCGCGGTCGCCGCGCTGATCCTGGCGGTGATCGCCTTCGCCGGTCCCTGATCCGCCCTACTCCGACTCCGGGCTTTCGCCTGGCAACGGCAACCTCTTGCGCACGACGATTCCCATCTCGTCGGTTTCGCGGGCTTCGCGCAGCTTGCGCTCGGCCTCGATGGCTTCCGACTGGCGGGCCCACATCTGCGTGTAAAGGCCATTTTGCGCCAACAGTTCGGCATGGGTGCCGCGTTCCGCGATCAGGCCATCGCGCAGCACGATGATCTCATCGCAGCCGATGACCGTCGACAGACGGTGGGCAATGACCAGCGTCGTGCGGCCTTCCGAGACATAGTCGAGTGCCTGCTGGATCTCCTGTTCGGTGGCAGTGTCGAGCGCGGACGTCGCCTCGTCGAGCACCTGGATCGGCGGCGCCTTGAGAATGGTGCGCGCGATGGCGACGCGCTGCTTCTCGCCTCCCGACAGCTTCAGTCCGCGTTCACCGACCGCCGTGTCGAAGCCGTCCGGCAGCGAGCGGATGAAGTCTCCGATCTGTGCAAGCTCGGCCGCCTGCTCCACCTCGGCGTCGCCTGCGTCCGGACGTCCGTAACGGATGTTGTAGCGAATCGTGTCGTTGAACAGCACGGTGTCCTGCGGGACCATGCCGATGGCGGCGCGCAGCGATTTCTGCGTCACCTCGCGCACATCCTGACCGTCGATGGTGATCGAGCCGTCCTGCACATCATAGAAGCGGTAGAGCAGCCGGGAGATCGTCGACTTGCCGGCGCCGGACGGCCCGACGATCGCCACCGACTTGCCAGCCGGCACCTTGAAGCTGATGCCCTTGAGGATCGGCCGCTGCGGATCGTAGGCGAACTTCACGTCATCGAAGATGATATGGCCGTCGCGCACGACCAGGTCCTTCGCGCCGGGCTTGTCCTCGACCTCTGCTTTCACATCGAGCAGATCGAACATCTGTTCGATGTCGGTCAGCCCCTGGCGGATTTCCCGGTAGATGAAGCCGATGAAGTTGAGCGGAATGGACAGCTGGATCAGCATGGCGTTGATGAAGACGAAATCGCCGAGCGTCTGCTCGCCCGCCTGCACGGCGCGCGCCGAGAACCACATCATCGCCAGCATGCCGATGCCGAAAATCAGCGCCTGGCCGAAATTGAGCCAGCCGAGCGAGGTCCAGACCTTGGTCGCAGACCGCTCGTAGCCAGCCATGGCACCATCGAAGCGGCGGGCTTCCATGTCTTCGTTGCCGAAATATTTCACCGTTTCGAAATTGAGCAGCGAGTCGATCGCCTTGGTGTTGGCGTCGGTGTCGGAGTCGTTCATGTCGCGGCGGATCTGGATGCGCCAGTCACTCGCCCGGATGGTGAACCAGGAATAGACATAGATAGTCAGCGCGGTGATCAGCACGTAGGGCCAGCCATAGGCGAAACCGAAGATGATGGCGACGAGAACGAACTCGAGGATCGTCGGCGCGGTGTTGAGAATGGTGAAGCGGACGATCGCCTCGATCCCCTTCGTGCCGCGCTCTATGATGCGCGAGAGCCCGCCGGTGCGCCGTTCGAGATGGAACCGCAAGGACAGGCCGTGCATGTGCACGAAGGTCTTGTAGGCAAGCTGGCGCACCGCGTACTGGCCGACGCTGGCAAACAGCGCGTCGCGCAACTGGTTGAGCCCGGCCTGGGCAATCCGGAAGACGTTGTAGGCGACAACCAGCATCACCGGAGCCAGAAACAGCGCCGGGAGCCAGCCGGGCGCAGTAAACTGCCCGTCGAGCGCATCGGTCGCCCATTTGAAGCCGTAAGGCACGAGCATCAGGACGAGTTTCGCCACGAAGAGATAAAACGTCGCATAGACGACGCGCATTTTCAGGTCGGGGCGCTCGGCGGGCCACATATAGGGCCAAAGATTGCGAATGGTCTGGAATGTCGAACCGCTGTCGGCGGAAACCGTTTTCTGGGACAAAAATCGTTCCAATCAGTTCATTCGGAAGTGCAACAGCCTTCGGCGCAGCACCGGTCCACGATGGAATTGAGTTCGCGCGACACGCCACGCAGGGCTTCGCGATTCAGGCGATAGGCGGAGCGCGGACGGTTGCGCTCGTGGGTGATCAGTCCGGCTTCGAGCAGGACCTTGAGATGCTGCGAGACCGTCGACTGCGCGAGCGGCAGGCTTTCGACGACCTCCTGGCAGGCGCAACCCTCGTTGCGCGAGAGGTGGTTGAGGATGGCGAGCCGGGCGGGATGAGACAGGGCCGCCAGTTGCTCGGCTATTTGCGGCGAGGTCATTCCGGCTCCTTCATCGTTTATCGGCGATATACGATGAAGAGAACCCGACCGCAATGCGCGCAGAAGAAAAAACCGCGCGCCGTCCTGCCGTCAGCCGTCGGAATTTTCCGGCAGCGTGAAAATCTGGCCGGGCCAGATCATGTCCGGATCCGTGATCTGCCGCTGATTGGCCAGATAGATCGTCGTGTAGCGGACGCCCTCGCCATAGATGCGGCGGGAGATATGCCAAAGCGTATCGCCGCGCCGGATGATCACCGAGGAATCGGTACGCTGCAGCTGTCCGGTCACCGTCACGGTATCCGACACTTTTGGCGGGCTGTCCGGCAGCGTGTCGGACGGCGCGGGCACGGAAACCGCGCCCTCTCCGCCATCTGCGGCTGCTTCCGGGGCGGACGCCACGGCCGCCTGGCGCTCGCCTTCGTCACGGGTAAACGGCACAGCGGCGCGTGCGACGACCTCGGCCGTGCCGGGGGCGATCACGTCAGCGCGGATGATGTAGTCGCCGACCGGCAGTTCCTTTTCCACCTCAACGAGGAACCGCCCGTTCGGGCCGGCTATCGTATCGCCGAGCAAAATCTCGTTGGCATAGACACGCACCTGCGATCCGGGCTTCGCCGCACCGGCGACAAACACGGTCTCACCGTCGATTTCGACAGCCTCGATGCGGACGTCCCTGGACGTTACCGCAGCCCCTCCCGCAGCCGTTGCCGAAGAGGCGGTGCCGGGCTCCGCTGCGGCGACTTCCGTGTTTTCTTCACCGGCGGACGGCTCGGTCTCAGCGCCCTCCTCCGTCTCCATCGGCTGTTCCGCGGCGCTCGCGGTTTCCAATCCCGACGGCTTCGGCGTGTTGATCAGGCGCGACGGTTCGCCAGGTTGCTCGACAAGCGCCAGCAATTCGCCTTCCTTGCCCTTTTCAGGCACCGAGATGATCGCGGTCTCGGTCGACATGGCAACGTCGCCATTCGGGTGCGTAGCGCGCAGCACGATCTCGTAATCGCCGGGCGCAAGGGGCTTGTCGAGAATGGCGACGAAATCGCCGTTCGGCTCCGCCTTCGTCTCGGCGATCGTCTCGTTGCCGGAGAGAATCTCGATCATCGCGTTGGGGGCGGCCTGACCGGCGATCACGGTGGAACCGTCCGGCTCGACACGCAGCAGGCCGAAGCTCGGAACGTTCACCGCAGGCGGCGCCACTTCCTCGTCCTTCGGTAGCGCAGCCATTTCCGTGGCCTCGTCGCCCTCGCTTGCGGATGACGTTTCGGCAGCAATGGGCCGGTTGCCGGTCTCGGTTACCGTCTGGGCACCGGCTTCGGGTGCCTCGCCGGCAGCAGGCGCTTCGGCCGTTTGCTGTTCTTCAGGGGCAGCACCCTTGCCCAGCCAGCCATTGATGCGCTCCGATATGACCGGCGCATTCAGCACCGCGACGACTGCCAGAAGGCCGCCGAACACCAATGCCGCGATTGTATTCGTCTTCATCGAAAGCCACCCTTATTCCTCTTCCCTCATAGCACCGCGAGGTCCTCACGCTCAACAACCCATGTGTCCGGCGAAAGCCACATCCCCGTTTCCTGCACAGAACAAGTCTTGACGGGCCGTCTGGGGATGGCAAAAGGAGACATGACCTCGAATCCTCTTTCCTCCGTTTGCGTCTATTGCGGCTCGTCTCCGGGTAACGACCCGGCTTATCTGAAGGCTGGGCGGACGCTTGGCCGCGCCATCGGCGATGCCGGTCTTCGTCTCGTCTATGGCGGCGGCACAAAGGGCATCATGGGCGCCGTCGCCGAAGGCACCATGGAAGCAGACGGCAAGGTGACGGGCATCATTCCCCGCTTCCTGATGAACAAGGAAGCGACGGAAAAGGCGCTCGGGGCTCTCGACGAACTCGTCATCACCGAGGACATGCACGAGCGCAAGCACCGCATGTTCGAGGAGTCGGACGCCTTCGTGACACTTCCCGGCGGCATCGGCACGCTGGAAGAGGTCATCGAAATCATGACGTGGGCGCAGCTTGGCCGTCACACCAAGCCGATCGTGCTCGCCAATATCAACGGTTTCTGGGACCCGCTGTCGACGCTGCTCGACCACATGCGCGAGGCGGGCTTCATCCATACCGGCCACCGCGTGCGCCCGCTGGTCGTCAACACCGCGGAAGAAATCGTACCCGCCATACTCGCCGCCCGCGAACATGGCGAAGGCGACGAGACAATCATCGACAGAATGTAGGGTTTTCCTTACCGGCGGAAATTCCCTACAGTATTTCGGGGGCCTAGCACGCTTTGCGCGACACCCCGGGATATGCGGGGGAACCATGACTTCGAATGGGGCAAGCGGCACCGTTTCGACGGATTACAGAAGCGGCGACGGGGTGGCGATCCGTTCGGCCCCGATCGAGGACGCGGCGCAACAGGCAGCTTATCAGCCCTGGGTCGAAATCGAATGCGTTCAGCTTTCGGGCGGCCAGCAGGTGGCGCAGCTCGACAGCCTGGACTTCGTCAGCCAGCAGATCGTCCGTGAGCGCCAGGACGCCTCGGTCCAGAAGCTGGGGGCGACGCCCGCCGACTACTGTACGGTTTCCATCTGCACGCAAAGACCGGCAACCAGAGTTTCCGAGCATGCCGGCGGGCAGACGGACGCGATCTTTTTCCTGCCGGCGAATACGGAGTTCGATATCCTCATCCCGTCCGGGGGCGAGACAGCCTATATCGGCTTCAGCCAGGAGGAGTTCCTCAAAGGCGCCCGCGTGCTCAATCCGGAATTCTGGGAACGCCCGCCGCAAGGCATCGTGCCGTTGACCACGCAGCGCCAGAAAGAGTTCAAGGACATCGCCGATCTTTGGCTCAACGCCGCGCTCGCCACGACCTGCAGCGGCGGAACCACGGACACGTCCGGCCTGCGCAGTCATCTCCTGCACAGCGTGTTGCAGGTCGCCGCAGTAAGCGATGACGGCCCGGCGCCATCGATCAATGACCGCTCGCGCGCCTTCAAAATCGGGCGGATGGCCCGCGCCTTTGTCGAGGACTGCGCCGAATCGGACGAGCTACCGACGATCGTCGACATATGCGAGGCGCTCGGCGTCTCCGAAAGGACGCTGCAATACGCCTTCCGCGAATATGTCGGAATGTCTCCGATCGCCTATCTTCGTATCTGCCGCCTGAACCGTGTGCGCGCCGAGCTTGCCGCTTCAGACCCGAAGGAGACGACGATTACCCAGGTGGCGATGCGCTTCGGCTTCCTGCATCTCGGCCGGTTCGCCGGCGACTACAAGCGGATGTTCGGCGAAACCCCGTCGCAAACCCTCGCCTCCTGACCCCGCGCAAATCCGTCGCACCTGCCGTTTTTGCGGATATCGGATAGCCGCCGCCCGTCCCGATTCCTAGTTTGCGAGCAACGACTTGGGACTCGGGCCGGATCTTCCTGCCCTCATCGACAGCGGAACCGCGGCCTTCCGGACGGCCGGGAACACATTTCGGGGCACAATGAACACGTCAGCAGCCACAGCCAGCCAGTGGAATCCGGCACCCTGCCAACCTCGGCTCGGCCCGCGCAAAGCGAAGACCCGCCGCGCCGCGCTGCTCATGGCCACCGCGCTGACGGGCAGCCTTGTGCTTGTACCCGCGCTGACAGCACCGGTGCGGGCACAGACGCTGACATGGGACACCACGACCGGAGACACATCAGTCGTCGGCGGCTCGGGGACATGGAATGGATCGGCGCAGACCTGGACAGACGACGCCGGCGCCACCAACCAGGCCTGGACACCGGGCGCCGATGCCGTTTTCGGCGGCACGGCCGGAACCGTTACGGTCAGCGGAGCGCAGAGCGTGGGCGGCGTGACCTTCAATTCGGATGGTTACACGCTGACCGGTGACGCCCTCACGTTTACGGCAGGGGGCAATGAGGTCAATGTCGCGACGGGGACCGCGACCATAAGCTTGCAACTGGCCGATGGCCCAGGTGGGGTCGGCATGACCAAAACGGGCGGTGGCACACTGGTTCTGTCGGGCAACAGCACGATGACCGGGATCATCGCCAACACCGGCAATGGTCAAATTGATTTTTCCGGCAGCACGCTGGGCGGCGTGTCGATGACCGACAATAGCGACTTCGACAATACCGGCACGGTTGGCGGCAATGTCGTCATGTCCGACGGGACGTTCGACAATGGCGAGTTATCGGGCATAGACACTGGCAGTATTGGCGGTAGCGTGCTGATCAACGGCACAGATGCCATCTTCAACAACAACGCCAACAGCGACATTGCCGGAACGACGACACTGGATGATGGTGTCCTGAACGCCCAGGGCGGCACGTTCGCGGATGTCATTGTCAACGACGGCACCTTCAACGTCAATGACAGTACGACAGCCGACACCGTAACCAACGACGGCGGGTTGGTCTTGATCGAGTCGGCCGGCGTGACGCTGACCACCAATTTCGTACAACAGGACGGCACCACCAGAATCGCTAGCGGCGGTGTGCTGACGGATTCCGACGGCGTTGTAACAATCAGCGGCGGTGAAGTGCAGAATAATGGCGGTGGCACGATCAGCAGCGCGGTCGCGGTCAGCGGCGGAACGTTGACTGCCAGTGGCGGGAGTTTTGGCGGCGATGTCACCATCAGCGGCACCGGAACGTTCAATCTCGCCGGCTCTGCTCTTGTCGGAACGACCACGATGACCGGCGGCGATATCGACGTGGATAAGTATACGCTGCAAACCGATCTGGTGCAGAGCGGTGGAACGACCACGATCGACGATAACGGGGAACTGGACGATGCCGACGGCACGACCCTTGAGGGCGGCGTGATCGACAATTCCGGGGACATCTTGAATGCCGTTACCATCAATGGCGGCACGGTGACGAACAAAACGAACGGCGATATCGACGGACTGACGACCGTTCTGGGTGGCACGCTGAATGCCTCGGGCGGCGCTTTTAGCGGCGGCGTGGTCGCGCAGGGCGGGACGGTGAATGTGACCGTGTCGCAGACCCTGGATCTGACCAATGATGGGTCAGAGATCAATATCAATACAGGCGTGAACCTGACCGACGATCTGATCAACAATAGCGGCACCTTGAACATCGCCGGCACGCTTACGGGCGATCTGACCAACAGCGCGACGGTCACCAGCACCGGAACGATCACCGGTGATGTCAGCAATTCCGGCACGATGCAGCTGCAAGGCACACTGACCGGGTCCTTGACCAACACCGGGGCCGGTACGATCACCACCACCGGCAACCTGTCCGGCATAACCAACCTGATACAAAGCGGGTCCGGCCATTTCACCGTCGCGGCCGGGCACACACTCTCAGCGGCGACAATCACAATCGGCACCGGGTCGAACGGCAATCTGATCGTCAACGGCAGCATCGGCAGCGTTGTCCTGAACGGCGGCACCCTCGGCGGCTCGGGCACGGTCGGCAATGTGACGGCGAACTCGGGCAGCACGATTGCGCCGGGCAATTCCATCGGCACGCTGAATGTCGCCGGCAATGCCAATTTCGCCTCCGGCACCACCTATGCCGTCGAAGTCGACGACGCGGGCGACTCCGACCTGCTGCATGCCACCGGCACGGTTACCATCGACAGCGGCGCGAGCGTCAGCGTGTCGGCTGAAAACGGCACAGACGACGGCTCCACCTACGCCCCTTCCACCACCTATACCATCTTGACCGCCGACAGCGGCGTCACCGGCACCTTCGGCTCGGTGAACGAGAACTTTGCATTCCTCGACGCGGCCCTTGGCTATGACGCCAACAACGTCACCCTGACGCTGACCCGCAACGCCACCGGCTTCGCCTCCGCTGCGGAAACGGCAAACCAGCGCGCGGCGGCCAATGGCGTCAGCAGCCTCAACACCGGCGACCAGGTATATGACACGGTGGTCGTTCTCAGCGCGGACGATGCCCGCGCCGCCTTCGATGCGCTGTCCGGCGATCTCCACGCTTCCGCCAACGGCATGTTCCTCGACGACAGCCGGTTCGTGCGCGATGCGGTCACCGACCGGCTGCGCGGCGCCTTCGACGACGAGACCGCGGCATGGGAGACGGGTTTTTGGGGCACGGCCTATGGCGCGCTCGGCCAGCACGACGGCGGCGGCATCGCGACCGATTTCAACCGCCATGCCGGCGGTATCCTCGCCGGCATGGACGGGGCGTTCGGCAACGGCTGGCGCGGCGGCTTCGTCACCGGCTTAGGCGCAACCTCGTTTTCTTCCGGCGTATCCGGCGCGACGGGTTCCGCCGGCAGCTACCATCTCGGCGCCTATGCCGGCGGCATGGCGGGCGGATATGACCTCGCCGGCGGCGCGGCCTTCGCGCTGCACCAGGTGGACACCACGCGCGCCGTCTCCATCGGCGCGCTCGATGAGACGCTGACCGCCGGCTACAACGCCGCAACGACCCAGGTCTTCGGCGAGGTCAGCCGCGCCATGACGCTCGGCGATAAAAGCTTCGAACCCTTCGCAGCAGCGACCCTGGTTCACCAGTACAGCGACGGGTTCACGGAGACCGGCGGCGACGCGGCGATCACCGCCGCTTCCGCCTCGCACGTTCTGGGCGTCACCACGCTCGGCGCGCGCGCCGAAACGGACACGCGGGAGATCGGCGGCCGGGCGATGAAATTTCACGGCGGGATCGCCTGGCGTCACGCCTTCGGCGACGTTACGCCCGAAACGTCGATGCGCTTTACGAGCGGCGGCACGGCCTTCGGCATCGCAAGCGCGCCGGCGGACCGGGATTCGATGATCGTCGAGGCCGGTGTCGACATCACACTGTCGGACAACGCCACGCTTTCGCTGGCCTTTCGCGGCGAACTTGGCGGGACAGTCCGCGACGGCACGCTGACCGCCGACTTCACGAAAAGCTTCTAGCGGCGGAACAACGAGAGCGTGTAGAGCGCCAGCGCCGACCAGATGAAGATGAAGGCGATCAACTGCCAGTGCGAGAACGGTTCGCCGAAGGCGAAGACGGCCGCCAGGAAGATCAAGGTCGGCGTCAGATACTGGACGATGCCGATGGTGGTGTAGCGCAGCGCCTTGGCGCCGAAGGCGTAGAGGATCAGCGGGAAGGCCGTCACCGGGCCGGCGAGCAGCAGCAGGCCGATGTCGCCCGCCCCGGTCGGGCCGAAATGGCTCGTCCCCTGCGACATCGTCCAGAGGATTATCGCGATAGCAGGGATCGACAGAAGCATCACCTCGAGCATGAAGCCCTGGGTCGGGCCTATCGGCAACGTCTTGCGGAAGAAGCCGTACAGGCCGAACGACCCCGCCAGCGTCAGCGACACCCAGGGCAGGCCGCCCGCCTTGACGGTCAGGATCGTCACGGCGACCACGGCGAAGGCGATGGCCGTCGCCTGCAGCTTGTTGAAGCGTTCGCCCAGAAAGACGGCGCCGAGCACGACATTGACCAGCGGATTGATGTAGTAGCCGAGCGCCGCCTCGACGGTTCGCTCGGCAGCGACCGCCCAGACATAGACGCCCCAGTTGATGGAGATCAGCCCGGCGGTCAGCGCGGCGAGCGCCAGCGTGCGCGGCGAGCGGAAGGCCGTCTTCAGGTCCGCCGTTCGGCCAAGCAGGAACAGGATGACGCCGGCGACCGGAACCGACCAGAGGACACGGTGAGCAACGACCTCCCAAGCCGGCATGTGGGCGACGGCCTTCATGTAGAAAGGCAGACCGCCCCACAGGAGATAGGCCCCGAGCGCGAAGGCGAAACCGGAAAGCGGCTCGCGCGATTGCGCCTCGGTGTGACGGGGATTTTTCACGGCAGTATCGGACATCGCGGCTCAGTACACCCGGCGCAATATTCCGGCAAATGACGGATTGTCACCGCGACAATTGCCGGGCGACGATCAATCCTCCCGGCGGCAACGCGCGAGCGCCCGATAGAGCGCCTCAGGCGTTACACCGATTTCGCCGGCAAGATCCTTCCATCGCCCCTTTTCCGGCAGATCACCGAACCATGCCCGCCAACGGGCAAGACGTTCGTCAACAGTACTGGCCGCAAGGATTTCCGCCCGTGCGCGCGCGTCTTGAACCGATCGGGCCAGAAAAACCGTCCATTGCTCAGCGAAAGCCGGGTCGGAATTCAACCGCTCGCGGAACAAGCCGACAGAGACACAATAAATCGACGTCGCGGCGACGCATTCCGCACCGCAGTGATATGTCGGCGAATAGACCGATGCCTCGGCGACCACCTCGCCGGGTCCGGCCCGCTGCAACACGACAGTATCGCCGCCGGCGCCATAGCGGACCAACCGGACAACGCCTGATTGCACGGCATACAGCGCGTGGACGGGATCGCCCTGGCGGAACAGATTTTCGCCGACTTCGAACCGGCGGGGTTCGCCGGCCGTGGCAGCGATAGATTGAAAGATCACCGGGGACATGATCGCGATCATGTAGAGGGCACCGCGCCTGTGGCAAGGAATTCCCTCGATTTGGCTCCGTTACGAGGAATGCGCCATGAAACACGGACAGAAGCTCACAGCGCTGCTCGTCATCCCGTTCACATTCGGTGCGGTCTACACGGCGACAGCAGAATTAAAATCACCCTATGCCGGGCAGGAAACACGCGCGATCAAGAGCCTGTCGGCGGAAGATCTCGCCGAGTTGCGGCGCGGAGGCGGCTGGGGCCTTGCCAAGGCAGCCGAGCTGAACGGCATGCCCGGTCCGGCGCATGTGCTGGAACTGAAAGACGAGATCGGCCTTTCCGCCGAGCAGACCGCCGCCGTCAAAGCCCTGTTCGCCGAGATGCAGGCGGCGGCAATCGAGGCCGGCGAACGCCTCATCGCGTTCGAGGAGGATCTGGAAACGGGCTTTCGGGAGCATACGATTACGCAGGAGGCGCTGCGGAAAAAACTTGCGCAAATCTCCGACACGCGTGGGGTGCATTACGCTTCATCCACCTCAACACGCATCTGAAGACACTGCCGCTGCTGACGCAGCATCAGGTGGCGATGTACAACCGGCTGCGCGGCTACGATTCAGATGCCGTCGGGCATGGCGGTCACACCATGCAGCACGGCAATTAGCCGTTATTCCGCCGCCGCAAGGCCGGCGTGGCCGCGGTTCTTCATCAGCTTGAAGGTGATGGAATCCATCAGCGCCTCGAAGGAGGCGTCGATGATGTTCTCGGACACGCCGACCGTCCACCAGCGCATGCCGGACGCGTCTGCGGATTCGATCAGGACGCGGGTTATGGCCTCGGTGCCGCCATTGAGGATGCGCACCTTGTAGTCGACCAGTTCCAGATCGGCGATCTCGGCCTGGTACTTGCCGAGATCCTTCCTGAGCGCCATGTCGAGCGCGTTGACCGGGCCGTTGGAGCTCTCGGCCACCGACATGCGTTCCTCGCCGTCGATGTTCACCTTCACCACCGCCTCGGCGACGGTCACGATCTTGCCGATGGCGTTGTGGCGGCGCTCCACCAGCGAACGGAATGACACGACGTCGAAGAATTCCGGCACCTCGCCCAGCGTGCGGCGGGCCAGCAGTTCGAAGCTGGCGTCGGCGCCCTCATAGGCATAGCCGGCGGCTTCGCGTTCCTTGACGATGGCGATTAGCGTGTCGAGACGCGGATCGTCCTTGGCGACCTGGACGCCGCGGCGGTTCAGCTCGTTGATGAAGTTCGACTTGCCGCCCTGGTCGGAGACCATGATGTGGCGAATGTTGCCGACCTTTTCCGGCTCGACATGCTCGTAGGTCGACGGGTCCTTGACCAGGGCCGAGGCGTGAATGCCGGCCTTGGTGGCGAAGGCGGACGAACCGACATAGGGCGCCTGTTGCGCCGGCGAACGGTTGAGCAGCTCGTCGAACCAGCGCGACAGCCGCGTCAGACCCTTCAGCCTGTCTTGCGTGATGCCGGTCTCGAACCGGTCGGCCCAAGCGGGCTTGAGGCCGAGGGTGGCAACCAGCGTGACGATATTGGCGTTACCACAGCGCTCGCCGATACCGTTCAGCGTGCCCTGCACCTGGCGCACGCCCGCGTCGACGGCGGCGAGCGAATTGGCAACGGCCTGCTCGGTGTCGTTGTGGGCGTGGATGCCGAGGCGATCCCCCGGCACGCCGGCGGCGATCACCGCGGCGACGATCTCGCGCACCTCGTGCGGCTGGGTGCCGCCATTGGTGTCGCACAGAACGACCCAGCGCGCACCGGCTTCAAACGCGGTCTTCGCGCAGGCCAGCGCGTAGTCGGGATTGGCCTTGTAGCCGTCGAAGAAATGCTCGCAGTCGACCAGCGCTTCCTTGCCGGCGGCGATGGTCGCCTCGACGGACTGGCCGATCGATTCGAGATTTTCCTCGTTGGTGCAGCCAAGCGCGACGCGAACATGCATATCCCAGCTCTTGGCCACATAGCAGACGGCATCCGACTTCGAGGCGTTGAGCGCGGCGACGCCCGGATCATTCGACACCGAGACCCCTGCCCGCTTGGTCATGCCGAAGGCGACGAATTTCGCGTCCGAAGTGCGCTTGCGCTCGAAAAATGCGGTGTCGGTCGGGTTGGCGCCGGGATAGCCGCCCTCGACATAGTCGAGGCCGAACTCGTCCAGCATCTGCGCAATCGCGATCTTGTCCTCGACCGAAAAGTCGATGCCGGGCGTCTGCTGCCCGTCACGCAGTGTCGTGTCGAAAAGATAGATGCGTTCGCGTGTCATTTCATTCGCCGGCCATTTGGCCGTTCCACTAGAAGATTCCGGCGTAATAAAGCACCGCGAGCACGATCACAACGACCAGCACGCCCTTGCCGATCAGGCCGTAGAGCAGCCATTTCGGCATCTGCGTCTGCGGATTGCGTTCAGCCATGCTCTTTCTCCGGCGGCCACGTGTCAGTGTCGTGGTCGGGATGCTGATGGCTGACGATGGCGGCGTTCCACTGCGCGTCGGCCGCCGTCTGGGCGGGATCGGTTTCCGGAAGCGTGTGGAGGTCGTCGACGAAAGGCTGCCGAAACTTGTGATTGACCTGGACCGTCGGCGGCGCAACCGCAGGATCGTCCAGCGTTCCGATTGCGATTTCCATGCCCCCTTCGAACTCATAGGTCAGGGGCGTGCCGCAGTTTTCGCAAAAGCCTCGCCAGTTGTGGTTCGAACTGTGAAAATATTTAGGTTTTCCACGCGTCCAGACCAGCCCGTTCGCCGACACAAGGGGACCGTAGAACCCTCCAAACGCCTTCTGGCACATGCGGCAATGACAGATGGAGGCGCGGCCGAAACCCTCGCAGCGGTAGCGCACGGCGCCGCACTGGCAGCCACCGGTGAATGTATCAGCCATGATCGTTCTCCGGCGGCCATGTTTCGGTATCGTGGTCGGGATGCTGACGGTTGCTGTCCCGGATTACCTTGAGTTCATCTGCAGGAAAATCATCCTCGCTCACCTTCTGGCGCGTGCCTGCCCATTCAGCAACAAAAGGTATCCGCGATTCCACCGAATCCTCCGAGACCGGCTTGTAGTGCGACAGATCGTCGAGGCTGCCGAGGGTAACCAGCAGGTGGTCGCTGTCGAGCGGATCGAAAAACAGCGGCGTTCCGCAATCGCGGCAGAAGCCGCGACGGACGATGTCGGACGAATGGAACCAGCCGGGTTCTCCGCGGGTGACCACAATATTTTCGCGCAAGGCGCCGGCGAGCGGCATGAAATAGTTGCCCGCCGCCTTCTGGCACATGCGGCAATGGCAGAGATGCGGATTGTCGAGTTCCGTGTCCACGCGGTAGCGCACCGCGCCGCACTGGCAGCCGCCCGAAATGGCAGTCATCGGCCTTCCTCCCGCGTCATCTTTCGTTGCACCCAAATGGATTGGACAGAATGCGCGGCGGGTCAACCGCGAACATGCGGCATCGCCCCCGTCTCCTGACAAAAGACGGGTCCCGAAGGCATCCATGCCAAATCCTCATGACGTGTCGAAACTTCGCCACGCGTCGCAAGCGAGGAAATGGCACTCGTGCAGCACCTCCTCGAGGGCCGTCTTCGGCCGCTTCTTCCAGCCCGGCGGGCGGCCCGGCCGCATCGGCGACCAGCGTTTCGGGCGCACCCGGGCCAAGCCCGAGCATGACGAGGATTCGAACGAACGCCTCGCCCGCCAGCGGGCAAGCCGCTGCGCCTGACCGTCGAGATCCTCCAGCGCATGGCGCAGCGCGGCGATGCGCCGGCACACTGCACGGGCGCCGACCGGGTCGTCCGGCGGGAGCGCCGGCAGTGGCGATCCGGCGGGATTGTCGAGGGCGGCGATCTCTTCCGGCGTCAGCCAGGGCGCGCCGAAGGGCTTGAACGGGTCGAACAGCGGGAAGGCCGGTGGCCGCTGCGAAAACGGGCCGCGCTGTCCGGGCTGTGACGCCGACGGCTTTCCTGGCGGGACCGTCGCCGGCCGCATCGGCGGCGCGGTGAGATGGAGCGTGCAGGCCGCCATCGCAATGAGCCGGCGCGCGGCATATTCGGCGGGCCGCAGGATGGACAGAATGCGGCCATGAAGGTGACGCGGCAGCGTCGCGACGAAAGGCCTGTGCGAGGCGATGCCGGCAAGCGCATAGAGGCCGGCGACGATGCGCTCGATGGCCTCGAAGTTCTTCCCGATCGCGCCTTCCCAGTCGAACACCATACCGGTTCGCCTTTCCGCCCGTTTGCATAACCCGAGGCTAGGGTAGCGGACGGAACGGTGGACCGAAGACAGGCGGCGAAACGGACAGAGCGAGACAGATCAGCGTGTTGGGGGACCGGCGGACGATTGTTTATCCACCCACAGCGATGCCAGGAGTACCGCTCATCCGCCCGCGCAAAAGCCCGCTTAGCGCTTCACTTCCCAGGTGGTGACGCGCTCGCCGGTTTCGGAGTCTTTCGAATCCTTTAGCTGGATTCCCTGAGAAAGCAGTTCATCGCGGATGCGGTCGGCCTCGGCCCAGTTCTTGTCGGCGATGAAGGCAAGGCGCTCATCGATGGTCTTTTGCACGGCGTCAAGGTCGATGCCGGTCGTCGGCGCGGCTTCCGGCAGGCCGAACAACGCCAGCGCCTCACGCAGGGGCGCACCCGACAACGCATTCATCGCCTGGATGGCGTCAACCGTGTTGAGGTCGTCGGCCAGGCTCTCGATGACCGAGGCTGCATCGCCGCTGTCGACCGGCTCGCCGGCCCGGCGCCACAGCCGCGCCAGCACCGCCTCCGCCTCTTCGAGACGGCGGTGGGAGAAATCGATCGGCTCGCGGTAGTGCGTCATCAGCATGGCGAGGCGCAGCACCTCGCCCGGCCATTTGCGGCCGGCGAAATTCTCGGTGTGCATCAGCTCATGGATGGTGAAGAAGTTGCCCTCGGACTTGGACATCTTCCTGCCTTCCACCTGCAGAAAACCGTTATGCATCCAGTAATTGGCCATGCGCTCCGTGCCGTGGGCGCAGCAGGACTGGGCGATCTCGTTTTCGTGGTGCGGGAAGATCAGGTCGAGCCCGCCGCCATGGATGTCGAAGACCTTGCCGAGATGATGCTCGCTCATTACCGAGCACTCGATATGCCAGCCGGGGCGGCCATGGATGGCCACCTCGCCGTCGGGCGTCTGGAATTTTCCGTCCCAGCCGGGTTCATCGGCGTCGGATTCCTTCCACAATACGAAATCGGCCGGGCTCTTCTTGTGCGCCTCCACGGCGATGCGGGCGCCTGCCTGCTGCTCGTCGAGATTGCGCTTCGACAGGCCGCCATAGGAAGGCATGGAGGCGACGTCGAACAGGACTTCCCTGCCCTCTCCTCCCTTGGCGACATAGGCGTGGCCGCCCGCGATCAGGGTGCGGATCATCGCGATCATGCCGTCGATATGCTCGGTGGCGCGAGGCTGGACGGTCGGCTCCAGGCAGCCGAGCGCCTTCGCGTCTTCCAGATACTGGGAAAGCGTCTTCTCGGTGACCGCGCGGATGGCGGCATTGAGGCTCATGCGGCCGGCATCGATCTCGTCGCTGTAGTCGCGCAGGGCGCGCGCGTTGATCTTGTCGTCCACGTCGGTGATGTTGCGGACATAGGTGACGTGGTCGTCACCGTAGACGTGGCGCAGCAGGCGGAACAGCACGTCGAAAACGATCGCCGGGCGCGCATTGCCGATATGGGCGAAGTCGTAGACCGTCGGCCCGCAGACATACATCCTCACGTTGTTCGCATCGATCGGCTCGAACGGCTCTTTCGTGCGTGTCAGCGTGTTGTAGAGGGTCAGGGCGGTGTTTTCGGTCATGATGCGCGTCTTCCGGTTTCGCGCCTGTCCATCGCAAGGCTTGCGGCCAAAGGCAACCCATTCGTGCGCACCGTGCCAAGCCGGGACAAGGCGGCATCAATCTATCTGGATTTTCGCATATTTATAGCGAGAACAATCCTGCGTTGCAGGCTAAAAGATCTTGCCTTGCGAAAGGTGGCTCCGGGCGTGCATGGCGGGCTGTCTTCATCAAACCCGCCATGCCTGCCGCTCCTGACCCACGGACCAGGGGGATGGAAAAGCAGCGCCCGGAGCCTGATTTCGCCGAGGCAGCGCGGTCACTTCGGCAGCAGGTTGACCGCCAGCGCGAACATCACCCCGGCAATCAAAAGATCGAGCACCCGCCAGGCAGACGGTTTGGCGAACAGCGGCTCAAGCAGGCGCGCGCCGTAACCGAGCGCGAAAAACCAGACGAATGACGCCACGGCGGCGCCAATGCCGAAGGCGAGCCGAGCCGCGCCCGCATAGCCGCCGGAAATGCCGCCGAGCAGCACGACCGTGTCCAGATAGACATGCGGGTTGAGGAAGGTGAAGGACAGGCAGGCCGCCACGGCGCCGGCCAGCGAGGCCCCGCCATCGCGCGCAGCCTGCATCGCTTCGGGCTTCCACGCCCGGCGCAGCGCGATCAGGCCGTAGACGGTGAGGAACGCGACGCCCGCCCAGGTCACGACCCGGATTGCCGTCTCGCTCGACGCCACCAATGCGCCGAAGCCGCCGACACCCGCAGCGATGAGCAAGGCGTCCGACAGGGCGCAGATCAGGCACAGCACGAAAACATGCTCGCGCAACAGCCCCTGGCGCAGGATGAAGGCGTTCTGCGCGCCAATGGCAATGATCAGCGACGCGCCGAGAAAGAAGCCGGACGCGCCGGCGGCGAGATTGGGTGCGGCAATCATGGCAGGGATTTCAGAACAGCTTCATCTGGCCGCCGTCGGGCGGCGTTTTCGACGGGCCGGTCTTATCCGATCCGTCCCCGGCGGCAAAGTCCTTCGGCTCCACGCGGTCCTGGATATCGGGCGTCGTGTTGGCGACCTTGTTGACCTTGTCGGAAACGGGAACCGCCTCGAATAAGCCGTCCGGCGCGGGCACGAGCAGATCCCTGACGTGGCGCGGCTCCTGGGTGCGGCAATCGAGCCAGCGGGAATAATCCTCCGGCATGATCGTCACCGGCATGCGGTCGTGAATGAAGGCGATCGACGGCGAGGAATTCGTCGTCAGGATCGCCGCGGTGTCCATTTCGCTGCCGTCCGGCGAACTCCAGGTTTCAGCCAGGCCGGCGAAGGCGACGAGACCGCCATCGGCCGGACGCACCCAGTAGGCCTGGGACCGGCCGGTGGCCTTGTCGCGCTTCCACTCGTAGAAACCCGACGCCGGGATCAGCGCGCGCCGGTGACGCATAGCGGCGCGGAACGACGCCTTCTCGGCCGCGGTCTCGGAGCGGGCATTGATCAGCAGCGGGAAATCCTTCGGGTCCTTGACCCAGGACGGCAGCAGCCCCCAGCGCGCCAGATGCGCCTCGCGATCGGGCCGGTTGGAACCCGGCTCGAGCGGCGGACCGGCGGTGACCGTCAGGATCGGCTGTGTCGGCGCGATATTGTAGCGCGGCGGGAAAGCCTCGAGCCCGTCAAGGGCGAAGAAGGCCTCCACCTCCCCGGGCGATTGCAGTAGGGAAAAACGGCCGCACATCAGCGGTTCGAGGCCAACCGAAGCCGATAGAAATCGACCGCACGCTCGGCGTCGTTCAAGCGGTTCTGCGCTGCGAACAGCCGGCTGCGCTTGAGCTCGATCTGGATCTGGGCCGCGGTCCTGTTCTCGGGATCGACATTCGCGAGGCCTTCGATCGCGGTTTCGATCTCGCGCTCGATACGGTCGCGCTCGCTCTGCGCATCCCAGACACGGCGGCCGAGATCGTAGGCTTCGCGGAATCCCACGGCCACGTCGCCCGGGCAGGAATTGGCATAGGATTTTCCGCGCATGCCGACATCGAGACCGTTGCCGGGCGTGCAATACCGGCGAATGCCCTCCTCCCAGCCCGACTGCCAGGCCGGAACATCGACCGGAATCCCGTATTTCGCGCAGGCTTCCTGATGGCGGGCGACGTGGGTCTGGTTGCGGCCGGCGGCGCCGTCCGTGCTGCCGAGTATGCGCCAGTCGGTCACCTGGCACTGGTCCTCGTTGAGCGTCTGGCAATTCGCCAGCGCCAGCGCCGCGCCGAAGACAAGGGCGATCGCGCCCAACAATCTTGCATTCATCCCACGCACCCTCTCCCGTTCGTGTCGCCGCGTGTTACAAGCGCACGCATCACGAGCCGAAAACCGTCATGACAGACAGCAAATCCGTACCCCTTATCGCCGTATCCGTTGCCGCACGGAACCCCGATACCGGCGAATTCCTGTTGGTACGGCGCGGGCGGGCGCCGGCGAAGGGCCTGTGGGCGTTTCCGGGCGGGCGGCTGCATTACGGGGAAACGCTGGAAGAGGCCGTCAGCCGCGAATTGCACGAGGAAACCGGCCTGACGGCAAGCGGCATCCGCTTCCACCAGTTGTTCGAGCTGATGAGCGACGGCAGCGACGGCGACACGCCGCATCACTTCGTTCTCGCGGTCCATCGCGCCGAAGCCACGGGCGATCCGGTCGCCGCCGACGATGCAGACGAAGCCGGCTGGTTTTCCATCGCCGCGATGGCCGGGCTTCCGGTGACCGAAAGCACGATCGAAACGGCGCAGGCCATCGCCGAAAAGGGCTGATCGCTCAAGCAAACGTGACGTGGCGTTATTCGCTTGTGGCAGCGCGTTACGGCAGGATCCTGCCAAAGTGATTCAAGGTGGGAGGCGGCCATGCGAGCGCCGTACAGCTTCGCTTTGCTGTTCGCGATATGCGCGACGTTAGCGATCGCCACCGGCGCGAATGCCGATCCCTCGCGCTGGAAGGCGGAAGGCTGGAGAACCGATTTCACCAACGCGACGGCCGATCTCGACCGGGTGCTTTCGGGCGGGCCGCCGCGCGACGGCATTCCGTCCATCGACAATCCGCAATTCGTGGACGCCGCCGGCCATTCGGCACTGGCGGACAGCGAGCCGGTCATCGGCCTCGCCATCGACGAAGATGCCCGCGCCTACCCGCTGCGCATCCTGACGTGGCACGAGATCGTCAACGACACGGTCGGCGGCGTTCCGGTCGCGGTGACCTATTGCCCGCTGTGCAATTCCTCGCTGGTGTTCGAACGGATCGTCGAAGGCGAAACGGCGGAGTTCGGCACGACGGGGAAACTGAAGGATTCCAACCTCATCATGTATGACCGCCGCAGCGAGAGCTGGTGGCAGCAATTTTCGGGCGAAGCGATCGCCGGCATCCACGCCGGAAAAAGGCTGACATTGCTGCCGTCCAGACTGCAATCCTGGGCGCAGTTCAAGGCCGAGCATCCGGACGGCAGGGTGCTTGTGCCGAACCGGCCGGAAATGCGGGACTACGGCCGCAATCCCTATGCCGGTTACGATACCGGAAGGCCTTTTCTCTATGACGGACAACTCCCGCCGGACATCGATCCGATGCAGCGCGTCGTGGTGGTGCGGCGCGGGGACACCGATCCGATCATCGTCACGATGAACCTCGTGCGCGAAACCGGGCCGATCGAACGCGACGGGCATGTCATCGCGTGGAGCGCGGGACAGAACTCGGCGCTCGACACGGCAGAAATCACGCGCGGCCGCGATGTCGGCACGATCACCGTGCAGAAGGACGGGCGGGACGTCGCGCATGACGTCACCTTCGCCTTCGTCGCGCATGCGTTTTACCCGCAGGTGGCGATTGCGACCCAATGACGGTGTGGCGCGTTTCGACGGATTGCGTTAACACCGTCTCCATTCCGCGGACCGAAACATGCCGCGGCAAAGTCTCTGGAGATGGCCGGACGTGCCGAGAACCAACGCCCATACGCGGGTGATCGCCGCTACAGCGGCATTGCTGTTTGCCGCCCTTCCGGCGGCGCATGCAGCGTCGACCGTGCCCTATGACGCGAAGCTGATGCGGCTCGCCGAAGTGCTCGGCTCGATCCACTACCTGCGCAACATCTGCGGCGAGAAATCGAACCAGTGGCGCGACCAGATGGAATCCCTGCTCGCGACGGAGAATCCGGAGCCCCTGCGTCGCGCGCGGCTGATCGCGAGATTCAATCGCGGCTACCGCACGTTCGACAGCGTCTACGTCACCTGCACGGGGCAGGCCCTCGAAGCCGTGGAGCGCTACATGGCGGAAGGATTGAGCCTGACGCGGGAGATCAACAGCCGCTACGGCGAATAAGAATTCGTGATCGCGCCTTAATCATGCATTAACGGTTTCCTCGCTTGGGGCTTTTGTTTCGCCAAGCGGTGCTGATATGTTAACAGCATGTAAATCGAGTGTCCCAAATTGGTGTAATTCAGTTGACCACGATGGAAGTAACGACCAACGACATGGAAGAGATCATCGCCCGCGAGAAGCGTATCGCGGCGCTGGAATTCCACAGCGAAGCCTGGGCCGACGGCACCATGGAAGGGATCGAATCCGACATTCTGGCGGATGCCGCCATCGCGACCGCGCTCGAGGAAACGATCCGCGAGCATGGCGAGGACGCGGCGCTGGATATGGTCGACGCATTGCGTGAGCGCATCCTGTGCGGGGAATTCACACCGAACCGCTCTGTCCAGTAGAGGTGCTTGAAAGGCACGGGACGGCGGGGACAGACATGACGCGACGTGCCAGAGCATCAGGAGAGAGCGCGTGGCGCCGTTTTCTTCTCCACACGGCCGTTTTGGCCGCGATCTCCCTGATACCGTATACCGCCAACGCGCAAAGCCCGGACATCGCGCCGCCGCCATCGGGCGTGGTACCGCTGCCCGAACCGTTCCAGCGGCCGCCGATCAACGATCCCGACAATCCGCTTGCAATGCCCGGAAGGGACCAGCCGGTTACGGCGGAACCGATCGTCGGCGGCGCCGTGGACGAACTGCCGGCTGCCGTCCAACGCATGCGGGACATGATCATGCAGGCCGCGCGCGAGGCCGACTACGAGGCATTGCGCCCGCTGCTCGGCACCGGCACGGGCAGCACGCAGCTCTCTTTCGGACAATTCGAGGGCGACCCGATCGATTACATTCGCAGCCTTTCGGGCGATCCCGAGGGTTTCGAAATCCTCGCCATCCTGCTGGAAGTCATGGAGGCGGGCTATGCGGTGTTCGATCCGGGCACGGCGAACGAAATCTACGTCTGGCCCTATTTCGCGGCGATGTCGCTCGACGACCTGACGCCGAAGCAACGGGTCGATCTGTTCAAGCTCGTCACCTCCGGCGACTACGAGGAGATGCGGGCCTTCGGCGCCTATGTCTTCTACCGCGTCGGGATCACGCCGGACGGACACTGGCGTTTCTTCGTCGCCGGCGACTGACAGAAATCCCGGTCTTTCCGGCAAACTCTTGGAATCCGCTGACCGCGTTCCGATATAAAAGACAGGCGCAACTTGTCGGGGGTGAGAAACATGACAAGCCATGCACAGATGCTGCCGCGCGCAGACGTCTCCGTGAAAGCGGATGAAACCGCGTCACGCGGCGCGCTGTTGCGGCGTCTCGTCATCTTCCAGATCAAGCTCTTCGCCGACGGGTTGCGCGACCTCGTGTTGAGCCCCGTATCGTTTGTGGTCGCCGCTGTCGGAATCCTGTTTGGCGGGCGCAATCCGCACGGATTGTTCAACCGGCTGATGCATGCCGGTCACCTGACCGACGGCTGGATCGACCTGTTCGGCCACCATGCGCGGGAAGGAAACGGTGCGAGCCTCGAACGCATCATCGACGATGTCGAGACCGCACTGCGTAACGACCATGCCCGCGGCGGCATGACGGCCGAAGCCGAGAAACGCCTCAGGGCGCTGGCCGAGGAACTGCGCCAGAGGGCGTCACGCCGGCAGGGCCTCTGAGAACACGACCGGCTCGCCGATACCCGGCGTGACAATTTCGCCTTCCCACATGACCCGGTTGCCGCGGACGAGCGTGCCGACCGGCCAACCCGTCACTTGCCTGCCATCATAGGGCGTCCAGCCCGCTTTCGATCCCGCCTGATCGTTGCGGATCGTTTCGCGCCGCTTCATGTCGACGATAGTGAAATCGGCGTCGTAGCCGGCGGCGATGCGGCCCTTGCGCGCCATGCCGAAGATGCGGTTCGGACCGTGCGACGAAAGATCGACGAAGCGCTCGAGCGTCAGTTTCCCGGCATTCACGTGGTCGAGCATGATCGGCACCAGCGTCTGCACGCCGGTCATGCCGGAGGGCGAAGCCGGATAGGACTTGGCCTTTTCCTCCAGCGTGTGCGGCGCGTGGTCGGAGCCGAGCACGTCGATGACGCCCTGCCCGACGCCGTGCCAGATGCCGTCGCGGTGATGCGGCGCGCGCACCGGCGGGTTCATCTGGATCAGCGTACCGAGGCGTTCGTAGTCGTCGGCGGTCAGCGTCAAATGATGCGGCGTCGCCTCGCAGGTGGCGACATCCTTGTGGTTCTGCAGGAAGGCGATCTCCTCCGCCGTGGAGATATGCAGCACGTGGATGCGGGCACGCGTCTCATGGGCGATGCGGACCAGCCGCTCGGTGCACATCATCGCCGCGACCTCGTCGCGCCAGACCGGATGCGAGGACGGATCGCCCTCGACGCGCAGGCCGGCGCGCTCGCGCAGGCGGTACTCGTCCTCGGAATGGAAGGCGGCGCGGCGGCGCGTGTTGCGCAAAACGGCAGCCACACCCTCATCATCCTCGACCAGCAGCGAACCGGTGGACGAGCCCATGAACATCTTGATCCCGGCAGCACCGGGCAGGCGCTCCAGTTCGCCGACAATGTCGGCATTGTCGCGCGTGCCGCCGACCCAGAAGGCAAAATCGCAATGCATGCGGCGGGTGGCGCGCTTCACCTTGTCGGCAAGCGCCTCCTCGCTCGTCGTCAGCGGATTGGTGTTCGGCATCTCGAAAACGGCGGTCACGCCGCCTAGCACGGCGGCGCGCGAACCGGTCTCGAGGTCTTCCTTGTGTTCCAGCCCGGGCTCGCGGAAATGCACCTGGCTGTCGACGACTCCCGGCAGGATATGCAAGCCGGCGCAATCGATCGACTCGGCGGCATCGGCGGAACCGAGCGACCCGATCGCGGCGATGCGGCCATCTCGGATGCCGATGTCGCGCTGCCCCTGGCCGTCGTGATTGACGACGGTGCCGTTCTTCAAGATCAGGTCGAAAGTCTCGCTCATGCCATTCAGTCCCTTGCCGCGCGGTTGCACCGGGATTACGTAGCAGACACCGCGAAAGCAAGCGCACGAAGCTAATCTGGTGTCATGCCCGTTCATTTTCCAATAGACCGCAGCGTCATTTCCGTCACCGGCGAGGAAGCGGAACACTTCCTGCAGAATCTGGTCACCTGCGACGTGGTGTCGATTCCTGCCGGTACGGCGCGTGCCTGCGCGCTGCTGACGCCGCAAGGCAAGGTGATGTTCGATTTCCTCATCATGCCGGACGGCGACGGCGGCTACCTGATCGATGTCGACGCCGGGCTTGCGGGCGATTTTCTGCGCCGGCTGACCATGTACAAGCTCAGGGCCAAGGTCGAAATTGCCGAGTCGGATGAATCGCTTGCGGCGATTTCCTGGCAAGGTGATTCAACATCGTCCGGCCGCACCGTGACCGACAGCCGGTTTCCCGAAGACATCAGGGTGAAACGCCATTACGGGGCCGCGCCGGAGGGCGAGGACGACGCGTCGGGCTGGACGGCATTGCGGATCGCCCATGGCGTCGCCGAAAGCGGCGCGGATTTCGCAGCGGGAGACGCCTTCCCGCACGACATCTCCTTCGACCAGAATGGCGGCGTCGGCTTCAAGAAGGGCTGTTTCGTCGGACAGGAAGTCGTCTCGCGCATGCAGCATCGCGGCACGGCACGCCGCCGCCTTGTCGTCGTGACCGGCGAAACCGCCCTGCCCGCTACCGGCACCGCGCTCGAGGCGGGCGGCAAGACCATCGGCACGCTCGGTTCGGTTGCCGGGAACGCAGCACTGGCACTGGTCCGCCTCGACAGGGCAAAGGACGCCATGGATGCGGGCATTCCAATCTCGGCGGCCGGGGAAACCGTCACATTGTCGTTGCCGGCCAATGTCAGCTATCGCTGGCCCGAAGACGCAAGCGAGGAAGACCGAGATGCCTGACCGGATTGGCGCGCCGCCGCGCGCATGGCAGCGCATGTTGTCGGGACGCCGGCTCGATTTGCTCGATCCCTCGCCGCTCGACATCGAGATCGCCGACATCGCGCACGGACTGGCACGCGTGGCACGCTGGAACGGGCAGACCTCCGGCGATCACGCCTATTCGGTGGCGCAGCATTCGCTGCTGGTCGAGGAGATCATCGGGCACATCGTGCCAAGCTGTTCGGCGCAACTGCGGCTCGCCACACTGCTGCACGACGCGCCGGAATACGTCATCGGCGACATGATCTCGCCGTTCAAGAAGGTGCTCGGCGGCAACTACAAGGCGGTGGAAGCGCGGCTGGAGGCGGCGATCCACATCCGCTTCGGGCTGCCGGCGCACTGCACGAAGGCGATGCACGCCCAGATCAAGCGCGCCGACCAGATCTCGGCATTCCACGAGGCAACACTGCTCGCCGGTTTCTCCGAGAAGGAAGCCGTCACCTATTTCGGTCGGCCGCGTGGATTCTCGCCCGACGGGATAGACATGACGCCGCTGCCCGTGCCGGAAGTCCAGGAGCAATACCTGGCGCGTTTCGCCGAGGTCGAGGCGATGTTCCGGGCCGAATGCGCGCCAAAGAAGAAGAAAGCCTGATCATGCCGTATATCGTCGTCTGCCCGCTGTCGAAGATCCAGCATACCGCGACCTCCACGGGGGCAAAGCGGATGCTGACCGTGATCAATGCGGGCACGCCGGTGGAGCGGCCGCAGGAGATCGAGGAAAACAATCACCTGTTTCTCGGATTCAACGATATCGCGATGCCGATGGAGGGTATGACGCTGCCGGGCGAACAACATGTGCGCGCGATCCTCGATTTCGCAAAGGAATGGGACCGTGAAGACCCGATGATCGTGCATTGCTTCGCCGGCATCTCGCGCTCGACGGCCTCGGCCTACATGATCGCGCTGGCGCTCAACCCGGAGCTCGACGAAAAGGAACTGGCGCATGATCTGCGCTGGCGCGCGCCGTCGGCGACGCCGAACCCGAAACTGATCGAGATCGCAGACGCGGTGCTCGGACGCGAAGGCCGCATGGTCGATGCGATTCGCGGAATCGGCCGCGGCGAGGACGCCTTCGAGGGCGAGCCGTTCCGGCTGAACATCTTCGGCGAAGACTACTGAGACAAGCACGACCGGACAAAGCGCAGGCCGGTCATGCCCCACAATGCCCGCGTAGGATGACCCACCAACCGTCATTTGCCCCCGGCAAGCCGTCCTCGATCAGCCAATTCGCCTGGAACCGTTTTCGGGGGTTCTGCGTTTGCAACGGTGCATGCATTATTGCGACAAGGGGAATCGCATGGACAACACCGAACAGATCGTCGAAGGCGCCGTGACCAATTTCAGCGACGCCGTGCACACATTGTGGGTCGCCGCAAGCGCCCTCATCATCGAATATTCGTTCTCGGTGGTCGGTGCGATCCTGATCCTGATCATCGGCTACGTGATTGCGGGTTTCGTCCGACGCTGGGTCTATTCGGCCCTGAAACGCTTGCGCAATTCCGACGAGACACTGAATCTGTTCCTCGCCAAGGCCGCGCGCTACGCGGTTCTCATACTCGTCTTCGTGACCGTACTGACGCAGTTCGGTGTACAGACCGCCTCGATCATCACCGCTGTCGGCGCCGCCGGCCTCGCCATCGGCCTTGCGCTGCAGGGAACGCTGCAGAATATCGCCGCCGGCGTCATGCTGCTGTTCCTGCGCCCGTTCCAGGTCGGCGACTTCATCGAAACAGCGAACGCCACCGGCGTGGTCAAGGAAATCGGCCTGTTCGCCACGGAATTCGAGACGCTGGACGGTCTCTACCTGCTGGCGCCGAATTCGGAAGTGTGGGGCAGCCCGGTCACGAACTATTCGCGGTTGCCGAAACGGCGCTTCGACCTTGTCGTCGGCATCGACTACAAGGACGACATCGACAAGGCGATGGCGGCTTTCGAAGCGCTGGCCAGGGAGCATGACAAGGTGCTCGCCGATCCCGAGCCGTTCATCTACGTCTCCAGTCTCGGCGACAATGCCGTCGAGGTGACGTGCCGTGTCTGGATATCCACCGCCGACTGGTGGACGGTATCACGCGAACTGATCAAGCTCGGCAAGCAGCGCTTCGACGCGGAGGGGCTTTCGATCCCGTTCCCGCAGCGCGACGTGCACATCGTTCGCGAAGACGCCTAAGGGCTTCAGTCCAGCCTGATATCCAGCCCGACATCGAGCGTCGGCGCGGCCATGGTGATCTTCGAGGTCGAGATGTAGTCGACGCCGGTCTCGGCGATTGCCCTGATCGTCTCGAAGCGGACATTGCCGGAGGCCTCCAGCTTCACGCGGCCGGCATTGTCTTTCCGGTTGATCGCCACCGCCTCGCGCAGCAGGTCGTTCGTCATGTTGTCGAGCAGGATCGCGTCCGGCGATGCCGTCAGCGCCTCGCGCAGCTGGTCGAGCGTATCGACCTCGCACTCGACCTTGACCAGATGGCCGGCATAGGCGCGCGCCGCCTGAACAGCTTTCTCCACGCCGCCGGAAACGGCGATGTGGTTGTCCTTGATCAGGATCGCGTCGTCGAGGCCGAAGCGGTGATTGGAACCGCCGCCGCAGCGCACCGCATATTTCTCGAAGGTGCGGTGGCCGGGAATGGTCTTTCGGGTGCAGCAGACTTTCGCATCTGTATGGGCGATCTCGCGGGCGAAACGCGCCGTGTAGGACGCGATGCCCGACATGTGCATCAGGAAGTTCAGCGCGACGCGCTCCGCCGACAGGATGGCGCGGGCGTTGCCGGAAATCGAGGCGACCGCGTCGCCGGGCTTCACCGTGCCGCCATCGACAACCTTCGCGTCGAAGCGTATCGACGGGTCCATCAGCCGGAAGGCGGCTTCGGCGAGGCCGAGGCCGGCAATGATGCCATCGTCCCGCGAAGCGAGTTCGGCGGTCGCGGTGGCGTCCGGCGCAATCGTCGCATTGGTGGTGATGTCGCCGGCACGGCCGAGATCCTCCAGCAGCGCGGCACGCACGGCGTCCTCGATCATCAGGCGCGGCAGGCTCGGCGGCAAGGCGTCCATCGTCATTCCTCCAGCAAGGCCGGTATCGTCTTTTCGGCCTGTTCGAGCGTCGTGAAGGTGCGGCGGCGCCAGGCATCGTCTTCCGCCGGATAATCGGTACGGAAATGCCCGCCGCGGCTTTCGGTGCGGTTCAACGCGCAAACCGCGATCAGCTTCGCGGTGGTCAGGACGTTGGCGAATCGTTCGGTATCGGCCTCGCGCTCCAGCGCCAGAATCGCGCGCAGAGCCTCGCGCATGCCGTCGCCATTGCGCAGCACGCCGAGATGGGCACTCATGGTCCGGCGCAGCTGTTTCATCTGGTCGGTGTCCGGCCGCGGCTCGGTACGGCCGCTGTCCTGCGAACCGTTCGACCAGCCGACCGGCGCATCGGCCAATTCCTCGTTGGCGAGCGCATCGGCAATGCGCGCGGAAAAGACCACGGCCTCCAGCAGCGAATTGGAGGCCAGCCGGTTGGCGCCGTGCGCGCCGGTCGAGGTCACCTCGCCGCAGGCCCACAGGCCGGGAAGCGATGTGCGGCCGTCCATGTCGGTCCAGATGCCGCCCATGAAATAATGTGCCGCCGGAATGACGGGGATCGGCTCGGTCACGGGATCGATGCCCGCTTCCTTGCAGTAGCCGTATACGGTCGGGAACTCGTCGGCGAAGGTCTTGCCGACAGCCTTCGTGCAATCGAGAAACGCGCCGCGCCCGGCCTGCACCTCGGCGAAGATGCCGCGCGCGACGACATCGCGCGGCGCCAGTTCGGCATCCGGGTGAATGGGTACCATGAAACGTTCGCCGGCCGTGTTGACCAGCGTCGCGCCATGGCCGCGCAGGGCTTCGGTGGCCAGTGGCGCCGGGTCCTTGCCGACATTGATCGCGGTCGGGTGGAACTGGACGAATTCGAGATCCGCCATACGGGCACCGGCACGCGCCGCCATGCCGACGCCGCCGCCGCGCGCCTCGGCGGGATTGGTCGTCACCTCGTAGAGATGGCCGACGCCGCCGGCGGCGATCACCACCTGCGAACCATATATCGTCATCACTTCGCCGTCGTGCTCGTCATTGCCGTTGCCGAGGGCCTCCAGCCCGACGATGCGGCCGTTTTCCACCAGCAACCGTTCGGCGACATAACCGCCGAGAACGCGGATCGAGGGCGTGTTCTTCACCGTCTCGACCAGCGCCTGCATGATGGCGCGGCCGGCCATGTCGCCGCGCACGCGCACGATGCGGCTTTCCGAATGCGCCGCCTCGCGGCTGACCTGCAGTTTGCCTTCGAGGTCGCGGTCGAAGGGAACGCCGTAGCCGAGCAGGTCATGGATGCGGTCCGAAGCCTGCGAAACCATCATGCGGGCGACCGCCTCGTCGACGATGCCGTCACCGGCGACCAGCGTGTCGGCGACATGCTTTTCGATCGTGTCGCCCTCGCCGACGGCAGCGGCGATGCCCGCCTGCGCCCAGGCCGACGAGGCGCCCTTGCCAATCGGCGCGGCGGTGATCACCGTCACCGCCTTCGGCGCCAGCTTCAGCGCACAGAACAGGCCGGCGAGCCCGCCGCCGATGATGAGCACGCTATCCTGTGTCCTGGCATCCCGTGTCCTGGCCAATTCCGTCCGATCCCCTCACCGTCCAGCCGCCCTCACGGCGGCCGTCATCAAACTGTCATAGTCCCCTTACGCCGGAGAGACATGCCAGCGCCAGCCCCTGTGCCCATTCAGGCAGAGGCGATTGCTCAGTGTTTCAGGTTCACCATGCGCTCGACGGCAAGGCGGGCGCGGTCGGCGATCGCAGGATCGACGAAAATCTCCTCCTTCATCTCACAGAGCGAGTCGAGGATCTTCGGCAGGGTGATCCGCTTCATGTGCGGGCAGAGGTTGCACGGCTTGACGAACTGCACCTCGGGCACCTCGGACTCTATGTTCGACGCCATCGAACACTCGGTGACAAGCAGAACCTTGGGCGGCTTCCGGTCCTTGACGTAATTGATCATGCCGGAGGTCGAGCCGGTGTAGTCGGCGACCGCGACAACTTCCGGCGGGCACTCGGGATGAGCGACGATCTCGATTTCGGGATCCGCTTCCTTGTAAGCGAGCAATTCGTCGGCGGTGAAGCGCTCATGCACCTCGCAATGGCCCTTCCAGGTGAGGATCTTCACCTTGGTCTGGGCTGCGACGTTCTGGGCGAGATACTCGTCGGGGATGCACAGCACCCGGTCGACGCCGAAGGATTCGACCACCTGCACAGCGTTGGACGAGGTGCAGCAGATGTCGGTCTCGGCCTTCACATCGGCCGAGGTATTCACGTAAGTGACGACCGGCACGCCGGGATAGCGCTCGCGCAGCAGGCGCACGTCGGCGCCGGTGATCGATTCCGCCAGGCTGCAGCCCGCTTTCATGTCCGGGATCAGGATGGTCTTGTCCGGATTGAGCAGCTTCGACGTCTCGGCCATGAAATGCACGCCGCACTGGATGATGATCTCGGCGTCGACCTTGGTGGCTTCCTTGGCAAGCTGCAGCGAGTCGCCGACGATATCGGCGACGCAGTGGTAGATCTCCGGCGTCTGGTAATTGTGCGCCAGGATGACCGCGTTGCGCTCCTTCTTCAGCCGGTTGATCGCGGCAACATAGGGCGCGTAGACCGGCCACTCGATGCGCGGGATGTGGTCCTTGACCTTCTGGTAGAGATGCTCGGTCTCCTCGGCGATCTCCGGAGTCCATTCCAGAACCGGGCGCTCGATGATACCGAAACGCTCGGCGGCCGTGGGGCCGGTTGCGCCCTTGCCGGCAGCGGAAGTCTGTGGGGACTGGCTCATAGTATCTATCCCGTCGGCCCGAATTTCGGACTGTTTACATGCCGTTAGGGCAACTTGTTAAAGCAGGGGCCGGAGCGAATGATCGCCGTGACGTCCCGCTATCCTTTAGTTGCCGCCAACGCGGCGCGATTTCAATCCCTTGCGGCGCTAAAAGCCGGGCAGCGCCTGCCCGTCATGCGGTCACGAACCACAGCAATCCGCTCACGGTGACGAAGGATACGACCGTCGTTGCCAGCAGCGCCACGGCGCTGAAGCCCTCTTCGCCATATTTCTGCGCGAGGATCGGGTAGATGCCGAAGATCGGCATGGCCGCCGACAGGACAAGCGCCTCCCGGAACGGCGTTTCAATCGGCAAGAAGCCCAGAACCGGCACCGCCGTCAGCGCCAGGAGGATAAGCGCCGGATGGACAAGCAGCTTGCCGATGACGATCGGCACGATGCGCCCGGCAAGCCCCGTCATGGGCAAGCCGACGAGCATGCCGCCGATGACGAAGAGCGACAGGGCGGCGCTGGACTGGGCGAAGAGATCGACGGATCTGGCTACCGGAGCCGGCAATTGCAGGCCGGTCAGCGAAAATAGAAGCCCCGCGGCAAGGCCAATGACGAGCGGATTGAGGGCGAGCCGGCCAAGGGCGGCGGCAAACACCTGCATCGGGTGGCCCTCCTGCCCCTTGGCCCGTTCGGCGAGCATAAGGAGAAACGGGATGATGAGGACGTTTTCGACAAACATGTTCAGCGCCAGCACGGTACCGGCGATGGACGGAAACGTCAGCAGCATGATCGGAAAGCCGACAAAGCCGCTGTTCGGGCAGGACATGCCCATGGCCGAGATCGCGGCGGTCATGCGCTCGCGGCCGAACAGTTTGCGGACAACGAAATAGCCGAGCAGCACCATGGACAGCGTGCCGGCGAGATAGACCGCGATGTAAGCGGGATTGGCGATCTCTGTTACCGATTTCTGCGAAAGCGCCCGGAACAGCAGCATCGGCAGCGCAAGATAGAGCACGTAGCGGCCCAGTGTCCGCATGTCCGCGGCCGCAAAAAGGCCGAGACGCGTGACGATGTACCCGATCGCGATGGTGATATAGATCGGACCGGTTACGGAAAAGACTTCAAGCAATTGTAATCACGTGAGCGAGAAACGAATTTGCGCCCTGCATACAAGGCAATGGCGGAGGGTTCCAGCCGGAAAAGCACCCTGACGCAAGGTCACGGGATGATTTCCCGATGACCGCATTCGGCGTCTATGCGGGGCTGTTCGCCCTCGCCTTCCTGGCGGCGACGATCTTTCCGGCGCAGTCGGAACTGGGCTTGTCGGCGCTTCTGCTGGCCGGCGACTATCCCGTGTGGGCGCTGCTCGCGGCGGCCAGTCTCGGCAACACGCTGGGCGCGGTCGTCAACTGGGCTCTCGGACGTGGCATCGAAAAGCTGCGTCACCGCAAATGGTTTCCGGCCAGCGAGGCGCAACTGGATCGCGCCACGCGCCAGTATTCGCGTTGGGGGCGCTGGAGCCTGCTGTTGAGCTGGATGCCGTTCGGCGGCGACGCGCTTACCGTGATCGCCGGCGTGCTGCGCGAACCCCTGCCGTCATTTCTCGCTCTGGTCGCCGTCGCCAAGACGATCCGCTACATCGTCGTCGCCGCCGTTGTCATGAACTGGTTCTGACCGCGCGGGCCGGCGCCGCGACCAAGACGACGGATCGGGCGAGCCGCTCGAAGGATGGCCGTGGCCGAACCGGCTGAACACGAGAAAGCTGCCGATCACGATCAATATGACAGGCGCTATGTAACGGCCGCCGAACAACCCGCCATCGAAAATCAGGACCTCGAACAGGAGCGCGAGCACGGCGAACGCCACGGCGGACCAGCGCATCATGCTGCGGCCGGTCACGGCCAGTTCCGGGTCACCCTCGCCGCGGGATGCGAACACAAGGCCTGCGCCGGCGAAAAACGGCAGCAGCGTCCACGCATAGGCCCAGGACTGGAAGTAGTCGAACACGGTCTGGACCAGAAGGATGGTGCCCACTCCGGCGAGCATCGCGCCGGAGACAGCCGCATGACGCGACCGGCGTCCCCCAACTGCGCCGAGCAATGCGAGCAAAACCCCGGGCGTGATGATGAAGAAAGGCCACACATAATGCCCGGCGTTGCCGTACATCTGCAACAAAAGAAGCAATACCCCGATACCGATCAGGACTGCTCCGTAAAGCATGCGTTTATCCGGATTGCCGTCCCGATCCATTGCCACAGCCTCCATCGCCGAACTGATTGTTCCTGATACACGCCACGGGCGCGAAAGCATTGACTGCGGTCAACGAACCAGAACGAGCCGGCGATGAAGGACGCGGGAGCGGTTATTGTGTCGGGGAAACACATTTTCCACGCCCGCAACGCCTCCGTGCTGCCAGGCAAACCGATTATCAATCCACCTGTATTTTATCCGGGCGAACTAGATTTCCGTGACGGAACTATTGCCGGTTTTTTAATTTTCGCATGGTAACTTGCTGCGGTCCGGACACACTCATGACGACCGTTCGGAAGCCGGGAAGCCGGAATGCAATCGTATCCGCAATCGCCGCGCCGGAACGTTCCAGCGCCGGGGCTGCCAGCCTTTCAACGGTCGCATGCGCCTTCCAAACAAGATCGAGCGAAACATCGCCATTGTCGTCCTCATGGGCGCCTTCGTGATCGCGGCCAGCGTGGCGCTCACGCGTTCGACGCTGGATTCGGCAATCGAAAAAGACGCAACGATCATGGCGCAAGGCTGGGCGGACTACCTCGCCAGAACCCTGCCCGACATCGAAGCCATCGCCGAAGGCGCCGCCCCTTCGATGGAAAGTTCGCGCGTGTTGAACCTGTCCAGGGAGGTCGGCTCGGTTTTCCGCTACAAGATTTTCAGCCGCAGCGGCCAGCTCGCGCTGATCTCGGACGACCCCGAGTATGTGTTGAGCAGGAATGCCGACCTCGGCGACCACAATCCGACAGCGGCCGGTGTCGTCGCCACCGGCGTCCCCTATGTCAAAATCCAGCAAGGCGACGGCCAATCGCGGCCTCTCCATTACGGCGAGGCCTATGTGCCACTGGTACGCGGCGGCAGAACGGTCGCCACCGTCGAGGTCTATGTCGACCTGACCGGACACCGCGCGGCCATGGAAACCGCCTTCAGATCGCTCGTCCTCAAGATACTCGGCGGACTTGCCCTGGCCTTCGCAATTCCTGCCGCCGCCTATGCGCTGCTCTCGCGCAGGCAGGCCGATGTCGTAAGCCGTCTCAATCACGCCGCGCGCCATGACGAACTGACCGGCGTCATGAACCGGGCGGCCTTTTCCAAACGCGTCAACGGGCTGATCGAGGAGAAAACGCCTTTTGCCGTGCACTACCTGGACCTCGACCGGTTCAAGGGCGTCAACGATACGCTCGGCCACTCGACGGGGGACGTGGTGTTGCGCGAAGTGGCCGCGCGCCTGATCAAGACGACCGGCAATGACAGTTTCGTCGGCAGGCTCGGCGGCGACGAATTCGCGGTTTGCCAGAAGACGGACAGCGCCTCTGTTGCCTACCGTTTCGCGGAGCATCTCGTGCGCGCGCTGTCGAAGCCGTACGTCATTCACGGCCACGAGATACTGATCGGCGGTTCGATCGGTTTCGCGCGATATCCGGAAAACGGGACGGACACCTCAACCTTGCTTCAGGCGGCCGACATCGCGCTCACCAGGGCGAAGAAGAACGGCCGCGGCCGGGGCCTCGGCTATCACGAGTCGATGGAGCGCGAGCATATCGAACGTCACGCGATCGAAAAGAGCCTGCGCCATGCCCTGAAGACAGGCAGCTTCGAGTTGCACTACCAGCCGCTGTTCCGGACAAAGGACCAGACGCTGCGCGGCTTCGAAGCCTTGCTCAGGCTGCGCGACGAGGACGGCCATGCCATTCCGCCTTCAATCTTCATCCCCATCGCCGAGGACATCGACCTGATCGGCCAGATCGGCGACTGGGTCATCATCGAAGCCTGCAAGTTCGCGGCCACCTGGCCGGCAGACCTGACCGTCGCCGTCAACCTGTCGCCGGCGCAGTTCGAACACGGCGATCTGGTGATGAAGGCGCGCACCGCGTTGACGGAAAGCGGTCTTGCGGCCGAGCGGCTGGAACTGGAGATCACCGAAAGCCTGCTCATCACCAATTCGCAAAGCGTGCTGACCCAGCTGCACCAGTTGCGCGCCCTCGGCATCCGGATAGCCCTCGACGACTTCGGAACGGGTTATTCGAGCCTCAGCTATCTCTGGCAGTTTCCCTTCGACAAGCTGAAGATCGACCGCGCCTTTGTGAACGGCATCGAGAACAAGGACAGCAAGTCGCGCGAGATTCTCAAGACGGTTGTTTCGCTCGGCCAGGTTCTCGACCTCGCGGTGACCGCCGAAGGCGTCGAGACCGAAGGGCAACTGGCGGCGCTGAAGGAGCTCAGATGCGACATGTCGCAAGGTTTCCTGCTCGGCCGGCCGATGCCGGCCCGCGACCTTGCCGCATTCGTCGTGAAGGCGATGACACCGGGACGCAAAAGGCGCCCCGCGCCGCGAAACGCCCGCAGGGCCGCTTCCTAGACACGGTCAGAGAATGCGCGGCATCAGCCGCTTCAGGAGCGAAAGCGGCGTCTTGTAGGGCGGATATTTCAGGCTCGGGTCGATCCATGTCGAGCGCCTGACCACGGCGCGGTGATGCGAAAACGTGTCGAAACCGGCCTTGCCGTGATAGGCGCCCATGCCGCTGTCGCCGACGCCGCCGAATGGCAGTTCCAGGTTGAGCATTTGCGCGAAGATGTCATTGATCGCCGCGCCGCCCGAAGACAGTGTCCGCAACACCTTGTCTTCCAGTGTCCTGTCTTGCGTGAAGAGATAGAGGGCAAGCGGCTTCGGCCGCTGTTGCAGCGCCGACAGTTCCGCGTCGATGTCGTCATAGACGAAGACCGGCAGGATTGGGCCGAAAATCTCGTCGGCCATCACCGGGTCGTCCCAAGTCACGCCAGTCAGCACCGTCGGCGCGATGTAGCGCTGCGCGCGGTCGGTCCGGCCGCCGGCGACGATATCGCCGCGTTCGAGATAGCTTGCCAGCCGATCGAAATGGCGCTCGTTGATGATGCGGGCGTAGTCGGGGCTGGCCGCCGGATCGGTGCCGTAGAAATCGGTGATCGCAGCCTTGAGCGCACCGAGAAATGCCGCTTCGGCGGATTTCTCGACCAGGATGAAATCGGGTGCGATGCAGGTCTGGCCGGCATTGAAGAACTTGCCCCAGGCGATGCGCTTCGCCGCCGTCCCGATGTCCGCGCCGGCGGCGACGATGCACGGATTCTTGCCGCCGAGTTCCAGAGTGACCGGCGTCAGATGCTCGGCCGCAGCCGCCATCACGATCTTTCCGACCTTCGTGCCGCCTGTGAAAAACAGGTAATCGAAGTGCTGCTTGAGCAGAGCCTGTGTCGGTTCGACGCCGCCTTCGACGACGGCCATGACGTTCGGATCGAAAGCGCCGCCGATCATCTCCGCGATCAGCGCGGAGGTGGCGGGCGCCAGTTCCGACGGTTTCAGGACCACGCAATTGCCGGCGGCGAGCGCCGCAACGGCCGGGGCGAGGACAAGCTGCAGGGGATAGTTCCACGGGCCGATGACGAGGACACTGCCGAAGGGCTCGGGCTCGATGCGGCTGGCACCGGGAAACAGGAGCCAGGGCGTGCGCACGCGTTTCGGCCGCGCCCAGCGATCGAGCCGTTTGAGCGCGGTCTCGATCTCGATCATCAGGACGCCGATTTCGCTGGTATAGGCCTCGGAGGGCGGGCGGCCGAGATCGAGGCGCATCGCTTCCAGAATGTCGGCTTCACGCGTCACCATCAGCTCGCGCAGGATGCGGAGCTGGCGCTTGCGAAACTCCAGATCGCGAGTCGCACCGGAACGGAAAAAACGCCGCTGCATCTCCGCCAAGCCTTCGATTGCCGGGCCTCCGGGTGTTGCCTTTACGGATTCATGTCTGGTCATGGTAGTTCCTCCCGGAACACGAGGCTCTTCTCAGCGCCAGGATCGTGCTCGCTAGTGGCAGAGTCTAGGAGAAACGCATCATACAGCCAATCGTTGCCCGCAGCTGTTGACAACCGCCAATATATCAATAATTCTTGAAATATGGATAAATCAAATGCCATCGAGGCGCTGCACGCGCTTGCCCAGGAAACGCGGCTGGAAACGTTCCGGCTGCTGGTAAAACAAGGCGCCGCCGGCATGGCGGCGGGCGACATCGCCGAGGCGCTCGGCGTGCGCCAGAACACCATGTCGGCCAATCTCGCCGTGCTTGCGCGCGCCGGCATGGTGCGCAGCGAGCGCGAAGGCCGCGTCATCCGCTATTTCGCGGATTTCGACGGCATGCGCAGCCTGCTCGGCTTTCTCATGGAGGATTGCTGCGGCGGCAATCCGGATCTTTGCAAACCCGTTCTGGATGAAATCGTCTGCGCCTGTTAGGGGAGGTTCCGCATGGCCGGTGATGTCTACAATGTCCTGTTTCTGTGCACCGGCAATTCCGCCCGGTCCATCCTTGCCGAAGCCATTCTCAACCGCGAGAGCCAGGGCCGCTTCAAGGCCTTTTCGGCCGGTTCGTATCCGAAGGGCGAGGTCCATCCCTACACGATGGAACTGCTCGACAACATGAACTTTGACACCTCGTTCGTCCGTTCCAAGAGCTGGGACGAATTCGCCGCGGATGGCGCTCCGGCTATGGATTTCGTCTTTACCGTCTGCGACCAGGCGGCGGCCGAGCAATGCCCCGTCTGGCCGGGACAGCCGATGACGGCGCATTGGGGCGTGCCCGATCCTGCGGCGGTGGACGGCAACGAGGCGGAAAAGCGCCTTGCTTTCACCGACACGTTTCGCATGCTCAACAACCGCATCTCGGTCTTCACAAGCCTGCCGATTTCCTCCCTCGACAGCCTCGCCCTGCAAAGGCAACTCGACGAGATCGGACGGAAAGGCCGAACTCTTTCAACGCATCCGGAAGTTTCATGAAGAATATTCTCATCCTGTGCACCGCCAATTCGGCGCGCTCCATTCTCGGGGAAGCGATCCTCGCCAAGCTCGGCGAAGGCCGGATCAATGCCTACTCCGCCGGATCGACGCCGCGCGGCACGCCCAATCCGGACGGCATTGCGCTGCTGAAGGCTTACGGCCACGACACGTCGGGACTGCGGTCAAAGTCGTGGGACGAGTTCGAGGGCCCAGACGCGCCGAAGATGGATATGGTGATCACCGTCTGCGACAATGCTGCCGGCGAGACCTGCCCGATCTGGCCGGGCGCGCCGGTGCAGGCGCATTGGGGCATTCCCGATCCGGCCGGCAGGGGCGAAACAGACGAGGAGCGCCGCGCCGCCTTCGAGGAAACCTACCGGATGCTGGAAGCGCGCATTCTCGCGCTGACCGCCCTGCCCTTCGAGGACATGAACGCGAAGGACCTGAAGGCCGCGCTCAACACGATCGGCACAATGGAAGGCGCGACCGACCTCGCCGTCTCCTACGCAAGCTAGCCACATGAACTGGAAAGACGACCCCAGCCTGCCGAACCTGGCAGGCGACCTGCTTCCCCCCATCGACCGCGAGAAACTGTTCGAGGCGAAACCCGCGGACCACAAGCCGCGCGTGCTGATGCTGTACGGCTCGCTGCGCGAACGGTCCTACAGCCGCCTTCTGACCTACGAGGCGGCGCGGTTGCTCGACCGGCTGGGCGCCGAAGTGCGGATATTCGACCCCAAGGGGCTTCCCCTGCCCGACGACACGTCTGCCGACCATCCCAAGGTGCAGGAATTGCGGGAACTGTCGCTGTGGTCGGAAGCGCATGTGTGGTGCTCGCCGGAGCGCCACGGCGCGATGACCGGCATCATGAAAGCGCAGATCGACTGGCTGCCGCTATCGCCGATCGGCGGCATCCGCCCGACGCAGGGGCGCACGCTGGCGGTGATGCAGGTCTGCGGCGGTTCGCAGAGCTTCAACGCGGTCAACCAGATGCGCATTCTCGGCCGCTGGATGCGGATGATCACCATCCCCAACCAGTCATCGGTCGCCAAGGCATGGCTGGAATTCGACGATGACGGCCGCATGAAGCCGTCGGCCTACTACAACCGGGTCGTCGACGTGATGGAGGAACTGATGAAGTTCACCCTGCTGACACGCGACAAGTCGGCCTATCTGACCGACCGCTACTCGGAACGCCTGGAAAGCGTCGAGGAAGTCCACAAGCGGATCAGCCTGAAGAGCATCTAGATTACGGACTTGCCAGCATGCCGGAACGTCAAGAACACTGGAACGAGGTCTATGGCGCCCGCGACGAAGACGCGTTGACCTGGTTCGAGCAGACTCCCTCCTCGTCTATCGAACTGATCAAAGGGTCCGTGAAGCCAGGCGACCCAGTTATCGACGTCGGAGCCGGTTCCTCGCGACTCGTGGACATGCTGCTCGATGAAGGACTCGGTCCCGTGACCGTTCTCGACATCTCGGGAAAAGCGCTGGCGACGTCGAAAAAGCGTCTCGGGACGAAAGCCGACCGGGTCGAGTGGATCGTCGCCGACATCACGAACTGGCAGCCGACCCGAACATTCGCGCTCTGGCACGACCGGGCGGTGTTCCACTTTCTGACCTCCCCCGAAGACCGCGCCGCCTATGTTGACGCCATGCATCAGGCATTGCGATCCGGGGGCACGGCGATCATCGCCACTTTCGCGGAGGACGGGCCGGAAAAATGCTCCGGGCTGCCGGTGGCACGGTACTCGCCAGAGAGCCTCGCGCAGACACTCGACGATATCCTGCCCGGCGGTTTCGTACCCGTAGAGTCCCGCCGCCACGTACACGTGACACCCAAGGGAAACCGCCAAGCCTTTCAGATCAGCGTGTTCCGCAGGACCATCTGACATATTGCCAGCCATGTGACATGTCGGAGGCGTGTCGGAATTCGCCGCAATGGCGATTGTGTGCCGCCATGGCTTTCACTAGAGTTCGAGTCGCGGGTTCCAGGATGGCCAAGCCATCCGGATTAAAAGGGAACACGGTAGGGATGACCCGAAGGGGGCCCGATCCGTGACTGCCCTCGCAACTGTGAGCGTGAGCCGCTTCCAAATGCCACTGGGATTTCCTGGGAAGGCGGATGTCGGTGTTGAAGCGCGAGTCAGGAGACCTGCCCGCATGACGTGAACCGGCGGCCCGCTTTCGCGCGCCGCCTCCAGATGCACGATGGGTGCAGGAAGGAATACACCATGCATATCGAACCCGGCGTCGTCGACGGCGCCAAGATCGCCCTCTCTTACGCAACCGCCGCGGCCTCTTTCGGTCTCGCCTCCAAAATGGCGCTCGACACGATCCGCAAGGATGGCGGCGTCGCTTCGCTCGCCGCGCGCACCGTGGCCACGACAGCGCTCGTCTTCGGCTTCTTCCAGGTGCTGCCGCACCATCCGGTGGGCGTGTCGGAAGTACACCTGATCCTCGGCTCGACGCTGTTCCTGATCTTCGGCGCGGGTCCCGCCGCACTCGGCCTCGCGCTCGGCCTGCTCGCACAGGGCGTGTTCTTCGCGCCGTTCGACCTGCCGCAATACGGCATGAACGTCACGACGCTGCTGGTGCCGCTCTATGCGATGAGCCTGCTCGCCAGGAAGATCATTCCCGCAAAGACCGCCTACAAGGACGTGAAATACGGCCAGGCGCTGGCGCTCTCTACCGCCTACCAGGGCGGAATCGTCGCGTGGGTTGCCTTCTGGGCGTTCTACGGCCACGGCTTCGGCGCAGAGAACCTGGCGCAGGTCGCCTCGTTCGGCGCAGCCTACATGGCGGTGATCATCCTCGAACCGCTCGTCGACCTCGCGGTGCTGGCGATCGCCAAGAATACCGGCCGTTTCGCGGACAACCTGCTGTTCCAGGACCGCCTGCACCACGCGGCCGCCTGAATACGTAGCAGACCGCATCATGATCGCCCGCCGGTTGCGCGACCGGCGGGCTTTTTCTTTGACGAATGGTGAAGCCGTACTGAACGGTAAAATCAGCGGAATTCAACGATCGGCTGCAAAGTCCGCTTGGCGTTGCTCCCGTTACGGCCTAATTCTCTGCGCGCACCCACGGAGGAGACGCAGATGAGCACGGCGGCAGTTTCAAGAAGCGAACCGGGATTTCCCTGGCTCATCATCGCCAGCGGCTGCCTGATTGCAGCATTGACCTTCGGACCACGCTCGGCAATGGGATTCTTCCAGTTGCCGATGCTCGCCGACACCGGCTGGTCGCGCTCGGATTTCGGCCTCGCCATGGCAATCCAGAACCTCGTGTGGGGCCTCGGGCAACCGGTCTTCGGCGCGCTGGCCGACAAAAAGGGCACGTGGCGTGTCCTGGTGCTTTCCGCCATCCTTTATGCCGCCGGCCTGTTCCTGATGGCGACGCCGCAGAACGTCTGGTACCTGCATCTGGGCGGCGGCGTGCTGGTCGGGTTGGCGATTGCGTCCGGTTCCTTCGGCATCATCCTGGCGGCGTTCGCGCGCAACGTGACGCCTGAACAGCGCTCGTTTGCCTTCGGTCTCGGCACCGCCGCGGGCTCGGCCGGCATGTTCCTGTTCGCCCCGTTCAGCCAGATGCTGATCGACGCGCTCGGCTGGTCGGATTCGCTGCTCGTCATGTCGGCGCTGATGCTGGTCATCCCGGTTCTGGCCGTCCCGCTGCGCGGCAATTCCGATTCTGGCACGCAGAAGCAGACCGACATCGACCAGTCGATCGGCGAGGCGCTGCGCGAGGCGTTCGGTTACCACAGCTACCTGTTGCTGACCGCCGGCTTCTTCGTCTGCGGCTTCCAGGTCGCCTTCATAACCGCGCATTTCCCCGCCTATATCGGCGATCTCGGCATAGATGCACGCTATGCCGTGATGGGTATCGCGCTGATCGGCTTCTTCAACATCATCGGCTCGCTCGCCTCCGGCGTCATCGGGCAGAAATATTCCAAGCCGATATTCCTGGCGCTGATCTATATCGGCCGATCCATCGCGGTGACCGTCTTCCTGCTGCTGCCGCAGACCGGCACGAGCGTGATCATCTTCTCCGCCGTGATGGGCCTGTTGTGGCTCTCCACCGTGCCGCCGACCAACTCGCTCGTCGCGATCATGTTCGGCACCCGATATCTCGGCATGCTTGGCGGAATCGTGTTCTTCTCGCACCAGATCGGCTCGTTCCTCGGCGTCTGGCTCGGGGGTTATCTCTACGACATTTTCGGCACCTACGATCCGGTGTGGTGGCTCGGCGTCGCGCTCGGCCTGTTCGCCGCCATCGTCCACTGGCCGATCAAGGAACGTCCGGTTTCCCGGCCTGTGCTCAGCCCAGCGGAGTGAGAATGCGCAGAGCGATCCTCGTCCTCGCCTTCGCGGCACTGACGGCGGCAGCCGCAGCGGACGAAGGTGTCTTTGCGCCCATCGAGCCGCGCGAAGCGGCGAGCGCCAATGTCGAGATCACAAACGAAGCCGGGCATACGCATATGCTCGCCGATTTCCTGCCCGGCGAGCCGGCCATACTGCATTTCTGGGCAACATGGTGCGCGCCCTGCCGCGAGGAACTACCCGGGCTGGCCGCCTATGCGGACAAGCTTGCCGGGACCGGCCTGCGGGACAGGCTGATCATTGTCGCGGTGGAGCCTTCGCCGCGCGAGAAGATCGACCGTTTTCTCGACGATCTCGGTCTCGACGGCTTCGTCACGCTGCAGGACCGCGAGAACAAGTCCGGCGCCACCTTCGGCCTGTTCGGCATGCCGGCGACGGTGCTGCTCGACGCGAAAGGCCGCGTCACCGGCCGGCATTCCGGGCCGATCGACTGGGTGGACGAGGCGGTAAAGGCGGAGCTCGCCGCCCATCTCGACGGCTGAGCCCTTTCCGGCCGAACCCGACTAATGCTGATGACCGGCGTGGCTGTGGTTGCGGGCGTCTGCATCCTCGACCTGGAAGAGCATCCCGACATGACCGAAATCGAACTCGATTTCGATTTCATGCTCTTCGCCTTTCACGAGCGGCTGCTTCACGCCGTTCAGGCGCAGGGCGAGGCCGTCCGGGGTCAGCGTCATTTCGGTGCCGGCCTTGATCGGCACCGGCGGCAGAGCGATGTAGGCCGGTTCGCCGTCCTTCAACTGGAAACCGACCAGTTCGATCGAGTCGGCGATCCCGCTCTCGCCACCCGTGATGGCGATGTCGCGGTCGGAGTTGTTCTCGATCTCGACGAAGACAAGCGCCGTCATGTCCGATGTGGCGCGCGTCCAGGCATGCACGGCACGAACGTCATGCGCTTCACCCTCGTGACGGGACTGTTCGCCTTCCTCGTGGTCATGGCCGTCGGCAGATACGGGTTGCGAAAGAAGAACGAACGCCGTCACAGCGGCGGCAAGCACGCGGATCATGAAAAGTCCCCATGTTATAATATTACGCACGCAGGTCAGTAACGATGTTACGTGACAGGGCCATGAAGGCCGGGGTCAGGGCAAGGATGACCGTGAGACTGACGAAGGCCGCGACGAGATGGAATTCCGGCCAGCCGAGCGTCGCGGTCAACAGTATGTCGGTGCGGGCAGTCACCACGCGCGAAATGGCGCCGACAGCGGCGAACCCGACGGCAACGCCAAAAAGCGCCCCCGCCCCGATCAGCACCGCCGCATAGGACCAGACGACGGAAAAGACGAAGCGGTCCGGCGCGCCCAGCGCGCGCAACAGCGCCAGCCGGCGGGCATAGAGCCGCGTCAGTACGACGAGCCCGGCCAGAACACCGGCGGTGACCAGCACCTGCGTCAACACGGCCATGACGCTCATCACCTGCCTCACGTCTCCCAGCATGGAATGGAGGCTGGCGAGTACCGCGCCGGGGAAAAAGGCCATCGTCTTTTCCGTGGTGAATTCCGAGCGCAAGGCATAGTTCGCCCAGAGCTGTTCGGCGCGCACCAGGACGGCCGGTGTTCCGGGGAAAAACTCCGCATCGAAAGGCGGTCCGATTTGCCCGGCGCGCTCCGGCGCATGCCCCGTGGCCAGCCCGTGCACCGCCCAGACGCTCTCCACCGGCACCAGGATCGCCTTGTCCCACGGGCTGCCCGTCAGCGCCATGCGTCCGACCACTGTCAGACCGTGACCGGCATGCGATTCCTCCTCGACCGCATCGCCAACACCATGCGCCGGTTCGAAACCGTCGCCGACATCGAGCGGTACGCGCGCGCCCGCGACCGCCTCGTTCAGTGCCGCAAACATGCGGCCGTCTTCGAGGTCGCCAGCCAGATGGGTGACGAAGTTCCCCGTCGTGCCGATGACGGGCGAGGCGCGGTAAGAGTCGCCATAAGCGATGGGCGCGGCCAGCGAAACGTTCTCGTGGCTCTCGATGGCCTTGTAGGTCGCGCCGTCGATCAACGGCACGTCGACAGGCTGAAGGTAGACCGCCGCCAGCAGCATCTGAACCTCGGAACCGGGCGCGGCGACGACGAGATCGAACTTCTCGGCGGCGCGCGCAGTGCCCTTGCGCAGGCCGCGTTCCTGGGCGATCAGGCCGACGCCGATGCCGACGGATATCGCGATCAATGCGACGAACAGCACGTTGGTCCAGCGATAGCGCCACATCATCGCGCGCACGAGATCGTAGGGCCGGTAACCGCGCGTGACGACGAGGCCGGTGACGAGCGCCGGCAGAAGCAGCACGCCGAACCAGATGACGTCCTGCGCGATTGCCGGCAGACCGTCCCAGAACTGGGTGAACGGCGCCAGCACCTCAGACCTCTTCCGTCCAGCGGCCGTCCACCATGTCGAGGACGCGGTCCATGCGCTCATGCAGCGCGTTGTCATGGCTGACGGCAATCAGCGTCTTGCCGCGGGCTTCGGCGAGCCCTGCCAGATCCTCGATCAGGCGATCGGCCGCGGCGCGGTCAAGGCTCGCCGTCGGCTCGTCGGCGAGGATGATCGGCGGATCGCCGGCAAGCGCCCGAGAGACCGCGACGCGCTGGCGCTCACCGCCGGAAAAGGTATCAACGGCGCGGTCCTTGTGGTCGCCGAGCCCAAGATGCGCCAGCATCTCCGCTGCGCCAGCAGCGATGCGCGCCCGCGCCGACCGGTCGGCATAGGATGCGGCAAGCGCCGCATTGCCGAGTGCGGGCAGTTCCTCGAACAACAGGAAGTCCTGAAAGATCATGCCGACACGTTCGCGGCGGAACCGCGCCCGTTCGGTGGCGTTCAGACCGGAAATGGCGTCGCCGCCCCAGCTCACCCTACCGGCCTTCGGTCGTAACAGGCCAGCAAGGGCGTAAAGAAGCGTCGACTTGCCGGCGCCGGACGGGCCGCGGATGCCGATGCGGCTGCCGGCCGGTATGTCCAGCTCTTCGAGGCGGAGGAGTTCGCGCCCGCGATCGCCTTCGACGACCAGACCGCGAACCGACAATGCGAGCCCCATCATCCCTCCCTGACGGTGGCGTCCACAAGCCGGACCCGGCTGACGAAACCGAGTTCGGGATCGGTATAGGTGCCAAGCGCGAGTTCGCCCTGCGTTACGATGCGCACATTGAAGGGCATGACCTTGAGAGTGCGTTTGGTATAGACCGCCAAGATGTCGTCAGGCCATTCGGCTTCGGTCTCGCAGAACGGGCAGACGGCCATCGGCATCTTCGTCAGGACGAAAAAGCTCGCATCCGCCTTCAGCGGCGGGGCCATGAAACCCTCGACCGTGACACGGGTGCCTTCGAGGGACTTCGCCAGGTCGGAAAAGCTCCGGTCGCGATTGTAAAGCGTGCGCAGCTTTATCGGGTCGTCCGCCGCGGCCTGCACCACAAGGGCGGGCGTGGCCAGGAAGGCGCTGCCGGCAGCGAGAAAGGTTCTGCGAAGCATCGGCTTGTCCGTCATATTGTCGGTCGCTTCGGTCATTGTAGCGGTCCCCGGCGGGATGGTCTTGTTCAGGACAGGAGCATGAAGCCGGGCCGAACGGTGAAAGCGAAGGGCCCGCGAGCGCGGACCCTTCCCGATTTGAGGCGGGCCGACTACTCGGCATTCACGGCGTGGTTCATCACGTGGAAGATCACGTTCTGCTCGATGGTCGAGTCGAACAGATGCGCCCAGGGGCCCTTGGCGTAGACAGCGACGTCCTCACCCGAGTGGGTTTCCGAGGACATCGGGATCAGCGCCTGCTGGACGTAGTCGAGGTCCGTGGCGCCTTCCTGATCGACATCCGGACGCACACCGGCCCAGTTCATGTCTTCGCGCATGACTGAACCCGCACCGTTGAGGAAGCCGACAACGGTATAGGGTTTGCCGTCGGAGGCGGTCAACGGCTCGTTGCTGTGCTTCTCACCGGTCTTGGCAACACCCATGCAGAGGCCGAGAATGTCCGAGCCTCGGCCGCAGTAGCCGTTGAAGGAGATGGCGTGTTCGTGGTCGGCGGTGACGATGATGAGAGTGTCCTCATCGCTGGTCATTTCGTCGGCGATCTTGACGGCTTCGAGGAAAGCCACACCGTCACGCATCACGCGGGCAGCGTTGCCGGCGTGGTTGGCGTGATCGACGCGGCCGGCCTCGATTTCCAGGTAGAAGCCATTTTCGTTCTTGGAAAGATACTCGATGGCGGCCTTGGTCATATCGGCCAGTGAAGGCTCGTCCTCATCGGTGCGGTCAGCCTCGTACTTCATGTGGCTGTCTTCCATGAGGCCGAGGACCGGAGTTGTGCCGTCGAGGTTCAACGCCTTGAAAGTCTCGGTGTTCCAGGCGTACTGCATACCGGCATCCCTGGCGGCGGCGACAAGATCGACGCCGTCCTTGCGGCGACCCTTGCCGCCTTCGTCCGTCAGAGCACCGTCAGCGATGAAGTGACGACGGCCGCCGCCGAAGGCGAGATCGATCACGCCGGCTTTCATCTGGTCGATGAGCTGGGCGGCGATGTCCTTCTGCGCGGTGCAGCCTTCCGGAACGCCGTCTTCCCAGTTGCGGTTGGCGGTCTTGGAGTAGACGGCCGCGGGGGTGGCGTGGGTGATGCGCGCGGTGGACACGATGCCAACGGACTTGCCGGCTTCGGTCTGCAGTTCGGCGAAGGTGGTCAACTCGTTGCCGGCGACGGTGGTGCAATCGTCATGGATTGCGTTCTCGCCGAGGTTGATGAGGTTGAAGCGCTGCTTGACGCCGGTGTTCATCGAACCGGCGGTCGGAGCGGAATCAGGCGTCTGGGCGTTGATGTTGTAGGTCTTCACCAGGGCCGAATACCAGTCGGTGGTCTCGTAAGGCAGGACGTTTTCCTCGCCGAGCATACCCTTCTTCTGACCGTCGAACAGGCGGATTGCGTAGTTGGTGCCGACGCCCTGACCGTCGGAGATCAGCAGGATGACGTTCTTGGCCTTACCGGTGATCGGCTGGCGATCGAGCAGGGCCTGAATGTGCGCCTGGCCGTCGGCGAACCACTGGCTGGAAGCCTGCGGCAGATCCTGGGCGATGGCGGCGGAAGCGGAAAGCGCCATCATGAGCGCGGCGGTCACGGTCGTTTTCATGGAATATCTCCCTCTAGCGAACGGAAGGTGTTCGGCAGGGAGCGACCTAGACGCGACCGATGACAGACTTATTACAACCTGGTGACAAGCCTGCGTCGTGCTTCAATCGCGGATGGGAAAAATCGCGCAGGTCTCGGTGCCGAAGGCCATTATCCGGCCGCGGGCGTCCGTTACGCGACATTCCGACACACCGGTTGTGCGACCACGGCTGACGACCTTTGCCTCGCAGGTCACCTCGCCTGTCTCGGGCGTGACCGGCCGTATCAGGTTCACCTTGAATTCCGTCGTAGTGAACCCCTCGCCTTTCTTCAGCATCGTCTGGACCGCGCATGCCAGCGCCGAATCCATGATCGTCGCCGTCCAGCCGCCGTGAACGGTGCCGATCGGGTTGAGATGCTCCGCCTTCGGCATGCCCTTGAAGACAGCCCTTCCCTCCTCGATTTCGGTCATGCCGAAGGACAACGTCCTGGAGATCGGAGGTGCCGGCAATTCGCCTGACACGATCTTGCGCAGCATGTCGAGGCCGCTCAGCGAGCCGAGTATTTCCGGCGGCACGGTACCGAAGCCGCCCCTTGCCACAAAGCCCGGATAGATCTCGTTTTCGGATGTGGTCATACCCCGTGTTCCCCGTTTTGCCGAATAGCGCGCCTGACCGCCGCGACAAAACCGGCGCGCTCGTCCGGCTGCTTCATGGCGCGCGGTTCGTAGACATGGCGGCGCAGGAAGTAGCCGGTCAGATCGAAGGCGGCGGTAATCGCCGCCTCGTCCGGTACGGACGATGACACGCCGCCAAGAAAGGCGGGCAGCGCCAGAAGCTTGTCCTTCCACGGTTCGCCCGCGGCGCGGCTGACGGCGCGGCCGCTTTTCGGCGAAACATAAACGAGTTCCTGGCGGCCGCCTGTGCTGGCGCAGACGGAAAGATCGAGGCCGAAACCCAGTTCCTCCAGCAACCGCAGCTCGAAACGCACCATCAGCGGTCCGGCGATTTCCGGTTCGCACAGATGCTCGATCACCACTTCCATGGCGCGGAACAATTCCGAATGGCGGTCACGCTCGGGCAGCAGGCGCAGATGGCTCGCCAGCAACTGGATGCCATAGATGCCGGAGGGATGTTCCATCAGCCGCGCGGCGGCGAGCGCCAGCGGTTCGACCTGGAAGGTGCCGAGATGTTCCTCCAGGCGCGCGCGCCAGGTGAGTTCGACCTCGTTGCCCGGTTGCAGCACCGGCTGTTGTTTTCGCGAGCGGCCGCCGCGCACCAGGCCGAGATGCCTGCCGCGCTGTTCGGTCATCACTTCCAGGATCAGGCTCGTCTCGCCGTGCCTGCGCGTCCCTATGATAATGCCGCGGTCCTGCCACTCCATGGCGCGGAGATTGCGTCAGTCGGCGGAAAAGTCCAGCCCCATCTCGCGGTAGCGCTCGGGATCGTTGCCCCAGTTCTCGCGCACCTTGACGAACAGGAAGAGATGGACCGGCTGTTCGAGGATTTCAGCAATGTCCTTGCGTGCGGCCTGGCCGATCGCCTTGATCGTCTCGCCCTTGTGGCCGAGTACGATCTTCTTCTGGCTGTCGCGCTCGACATAGATGACCTGATCGATACGCACCGAACCGTCCTTCTTTTCCTCCCATTTTTCCGTTTCCACGGTGGAGGAATAGGGCAGTTCCTGATGCAGGCGCAGATAAAGCTTTTCGCGGGTGATCTCGGCAGCGAGCTGGCGCATCGGCAGGTCGGATATCTGGTCCTCGGGATAATACCACGGCCCTTCCGGCGCCACCGCCGAAAGCCTGTTGAGGAGATCGTCGCAACCGGAACCGGTCAGCGCGGAGATCATGAAGGTCTCGGCGAATTCTACGCGCTCGTTCAGCTTTTTAGCGAGTTCGAGCAGCCGGGGCGGCTCGATCGTGTCGACCTTGTTGAGAATGAGCCATTTCGGCTGCTTGATCGAAGGCAGCATCTCCAGGATGCGCTCCTCGTCGTCGCGAATGCCCTTGCGCGCGTCGATCAGCACGAGGACGATATCGGCATCGCGCGCGCCCGACCACGCCGTTGTCACCATCGCCCGGTCGAGCCGGCGTTTGGGTGCGAATACGCCCGGCGTATCGGTGAAGACGAGCTGCGTGTGGCCGACGGTGGCAATGCCGCGTACCAGCGCGCGCGTCGTCTGCACCTTGTGCGTCACGATCGACACCTTGGCGCCGACGAGCCGATTGACCAGCGTCGACTTGCCGGCGTTCGGCGCGCCGATCAGCGCCACGAAACCGGAATGGGTTTCTGTCGTGTTGGTTTCGTCAGTCATCGTCACGCACCTTTTCGCGTACCAGCATTCGGCTGGCCGCCGCTTGTTCGGCCATCCGCTTGGACCTGCCATCTGCTTTTTCGGGCGCCAAATCGCCTACACTGACCGCGACCGTGAACACCGGGTCGTGGTCCGGTCCCTCGCGCGACATCACCTTGTATACAGGCGAGACCCCGTATTCGCGATGCGCCCATTCCTGCAATTCGGTCTTGGCGTCGCGACGGGCAGCGGTGTCGGTGGCGGCACGTTCCGTCCAGTAGCGACGGATGAAGGGCCGCACCGCATCGAGACCGCCTTCGAGATAGATCGTCGCTATCAGCGACTCGACGACATCGGCGCGCAGATTCTTCTGATGTGTCTTGCGCAATTGCTTCACGTCCGAACCGGTACGGATGAAATCGGACAGCGACAGTTCCTCCGCCACCTCTGCAAGGGCGTTGGCATTGACGAGCTGGTTCAGCCGCACCGACAGTTCGCCTTCGTTGGCGGTCTGGAACTCCTCGAACAGCATCTCGGCGACGCAGAGCCCGAGAACGCGGTCGCCGAGGAATTCCAACCTCTCGTAGTCGCGGCCGCCCTTGCCGCGGGCGCTGGCATGGGTCAGCGCGCGGTCAAGACGTTCCACGTCGGCGAACCGGTGGCCGGTCGCCTCCTCCAGCCGCTGCAGCGTCCGTGGCGAAATCCTGTCGCGCGGCTTGTCCTTCGTCATTTCGAGGCGGATTTGAAGAACCGGTCCAACCGCAATTCGGACGGCCAGCGCCAGATCTCGAGCGGGGACGCTCCGCCGGCGATGGAGAAGAAGACGATGTTGGCACGGCCGACGAAATTCTCCAGCGGCACGTAGCCAACACCGAAACGACTGTCATTGGAGTTGTCGCGATTGTCGCCCATCATGAAATAGTGGCCTTCGGGCACGATGAATTCGCGCGTGTTGTCGGCGCTGGAACTGGGCGAGAGGTCGAGCGTGTTGTAGCTGATGCCGTTCGGCAAGGTTTCGCGATAGACATCGACAGGGCCGAATTGCTCGGTCACGTCAGGATCGTCGATCCGGCCGGCGAATTCACGTGTCACCGGTTCGTCATTGATGAAAAGCGTGCCGTCCTTCATCTGGATGCGGTCGCCGGGCAGGCCAATCACACGCTTGATGTAATCGGTGTTGCTGACAGGATGCTTAAACACGGCGACATCGCCGCGCTCCGGCGTATCCTCCCAGATACGGCCGGAGAAAATGTTCGGCGAGAACGGCAGCGAATGGCGCGAATAGCCGTAGGAGAACTTCGATACGAACAGGTAATCGCCCTCGAGCAGCGTCGGCCGCATCGACCCTGACGGTATCGAGAAGGGCTGGAACAGAAGCGTGCGAATGATCAGGGCCAGGATAAGGGCCTGAACGACGACCGAGATGATCTCGGACAGAGAATTGTGCTTGGTTTGAGTCTTTTCAGCCACGAAGAGTTCCTGTTCCTGATTCCGAACGGCCGGATGCGGGCCGGTCTTAGCGTTTCGGCGAGTTGGCCGCAATTCCCCTCGTCGCCCGCAACGCGGCTGCTGGCTATTCCGGCAATGCCTCGATGATTACGAATGCCTGGGCAAGCGGCATGTCGTCGGTAATGGTGAGGTGGATAATCGGCTTGTGGCCCTCCGGCATCATTTCGGCCAGCCGGATCGCCGCGCCGCCGGTCAGTTGCATGGTCGGCTTGCCGCCGGGAAGATTGACGACGCCCATGTCGCGCCAGAACACGCCCCTGGACATGCCGGTTCCAAGCGCCTTCGCGCACGCCTCCTTGGCGGCAAACCGCTTGGCATAGGAGGCCGCCCGCATTCGCCGGCGGTCCGACTTGGCGCGCTCGATTTCGGTGAAGACCCGCTGGACGAAGCGGTCGCCGAAACGCTCGAGCGACCGTTCGACACGCCTGATGTCGATCAGGTCACTGCCAAGGCCGATGATCACACGCCGATCTCCGGATTGCCGGCAACCGGATTGCGGGTCTCGAAATGTATCCGGCGGCGCTGCTGGAAAGCAGCGACCGTGAACCGTGTCAGCACGTAGAAAAAGGAAGCGATGATCAGGCCGAGCGGAACGCCGCCGACCAACATCGGTTTCAGGATCGGGTCCCAGATCGCGGTGATCTCGCCATGGCTCAACAGAACGCCGAGAGACACGGGCGCAGGATCGCCCTCGGCGGCCGTGGCGCCCAAAATCGCGGTGCCTGCGCCATGGGTGGCCGCCCAGATCGCCGGGAAGGTCAGCGGATTGCCGACCGCCGTGCCAAGCGCGGCCGCGATCATGTTACCGGCGAGCAGCCAGGCGAGGACGAAGGCCAGGATGAAGTGCAGCCCCATGAAGGGCGTGAAGGACGCGAAGGCGCCGGCCGCCACACCCGCGGCAATGGCGTGCGGCGTCGCCTTGATGCGAAGCATGCGCTTCCAGTAGTAGCGGAAAGAACGCGAATAGTTGCGGCGCGGTAAAAAATACACCCGTAACCGGCGGCGCCAGTGTTCACGATCCCTGCGTTTAAAAATCATTCGGGTTACACACTTCGAAACTGCACCTTCGCTGCGTCATGACCAATTCCTGTCGCAGGAAAGACCCTTATGAAATAGCCAGCGCGACCACCGACTTCAAGCGGACCCTCTCCGCATCGAATCAAAGGCTGCGGCTACCCGGCTTTACCGCCGGTATGGCCGCCAATTCCGGCGGTATTTTGTCTGCCGGATAGGCCGGCACCTCGTATTCAGCCAGCGCGACCAGGGGCACGCCGACATCGGCCTTGCCCGCCGAGCGGTCGATCAGGCAGCCGGCGGCCAGCACATCGGCGCCGAGCGCCTTCAGGCTCTCCACGGTTTCGCGGATCGAAAGACCGGTCGTGACGATATCCTCGATAATGACGACGCGGGCGCCCTTCTCGATCTCGAAACGGCGCAGCTTGAAAACGCCGTCCTCGCGCTCGACCCAGATCGCCGGCGCACCAAGATGGCGAGAGGTCTCATAGGCGGGAATGATGCCGCCGACGGCGGGGCCGACAACGAAGTCGATGTGACCGGAAACACTCGCCCTTATCTTCCCGGCGAGCGCCTTGCACAGCACTTCGGTCTTGTCGGGATGCATGAAGACGCGCGCCTTTTGCAGAAAGACCGGGCTGCGCAGGCCCGAGGTCAGGATGAAATGGCCGTGCAGCACCGCGCCGGCGCTTTCGAAGACCGCCAGAACCTCTTCGGTCGTCATTTCCTTTGTCATCTGTTCCTTCCTATCCGTTCGCACGCTCGACGGTGGAGACCGCCTCGGCGTCGCGCAATCGCGAAATCACGCCGCTCAGGTGCTTCAGGTCCCAAACTTCGAGGTCGAATATCATCTCGGTGAAGTCCGGGGCAGTACGAACCATCGAAAGAGTGTGGATGTTGGCGTCCATCTCGCCGACGATCTTGGCGATTTCGGCAAGCGAGCCCGGCGCATTGATCGCCGTGACGATGATTTGCGCGGCGAAGCGCTCGCGTTCCAGCCCCTCCAGATCCCAGCGAACATCGATCCAGCGTTCCGGCTGGTCGTCATAGGCGGCCAGCGCCGGCGACTGGATCGGGTAGATCGTGATGCCCTTGCCGGGCGTGGAGATGCCGATGATGCGGTCGCCGGGAACAGCGCCTTCCGGCGAGAAACGCACCGGGATGTCGCTCGCGGCGCCGCGGATCGGGACCGCCTTCTGAATTGCGTCACGGGTCGCGGCGCCCTGGTCATCCTCCGGCCCGGTGTTTCCCGGGATGCGGAACATCACGCCCGTGGCGTTGGTCAGGTTGAACCAGCCGTCGCCTTCCACGCTGCCGGCGGGAACCGATATGTTGCGGGCATCCTGATAGTCCGGATAAACGGCGCGCACGACATCATCGGAAGGTATCTCCCCTCGCCCGACGGCGGCCAGCACGTCGTCGGCTTCCTTGTGGCCCAGCCGCTTCAAGCCCTGCTTCAGGACATCCTTGGTGAATTCCTTGCCGGCGCGCTCGAAGGCGCGTTCGAGGATTCGGTGACCCAGTCCGGCATATTGCTTGCGCACCGCCATGCGCGACGCGCGGCGGATCGCCGAGCGCGCCTTGCCGGTTACCACGACGTGCTCCCACGCCGCCGGCGGCGTCTGCGCGTTGGAGCGCACGATATCCACCTCGTCGCCGTTCTGGAGCCGGGTGACCAGCGGCATGATGCGGCCATTGATCTTGGCGCCGACGCAGGAATTGCCGATGTCGGTGTGCACCGCATAGGCGAAATCCACCGGCGTCGCGCCGCGCGGCAGCGCGATCAGGCGACCCTTAGGAGTGAAGCAGAAGACCTGGTCCTGGAACAGCTCCAGCTTAGTGTTTTCAAGGAATTCTTCCGGATTGTCGCCTTCCGACAGGGATTCGATCGTATGACGCAGCCAGGCGTAGGCGTTGGTGTCCTTCGACACGGCGAAATCGGCATCGGCATGGCCGTTCGCCTTTCCCTCCACCGACTTGTCCTTGTAGATCGCGTGCGCGGCGACGCCGTATTCGGCGACGTAATGCATTTCGCGGGTGCGTATCTGCAGTTCGACGCGCTGTTTCGACGGACCGACGATGGTGGTGTGGATGGAACGGTAATCGTTCTGCTTCGGCGTCGAGATATAGTCCTTGAAGCGGCCCGGCACCGTGTTCCACTTGCGGTGGACGACACCGAGCGCGCGATAGCAGTCGTCGACGTTGCCGACGATGATGCGAAAGCCGAAGACGTCGGACAATTGCTCGAAGGAGAGCGCCTTGGATTCCATCTTGCGGAATACCGACCAGGGCTTTTTCTGACGGCTGTAGACCTCCGCCGCAATGCCGTTTTCGGCGAGCAGGTTCTTCAGCGTCTCGGTAATGTCCGAAAGCGTTTCGCGGTTGTATTCGCCGAGTTCCGCGAGACGGTCGGTGATCGTGCGGTGCGCTTCCGGATTGATATGGCGGAAAGCCAGTTCCTCCAATTCCTCGCGCATGTCCTGCATGCCCATGCGACCGGCGAGCGGCGCATAGATTTCCATCGTCTCCTCGGCAATGCGGGCCCGCTTGTGCGGCGGGACGAAGTCGAGCGTGCGCATGTTGTGCAGGCGGTCGGCGAGCTTGACGAGCAATACGCGCACGTCGTCGGCAATCGCGAGCAGCAGCTTGCGCAGATTTTCGGCCTGGGCAGCGCGCTTGGAGACGAGATCGAGCTTTTTCAGCTTGGTCAGGCCGTCGACGAGCCGGCCGATATCGTCGCCGAACATCTCCTCGATCTCGCGGCGCGTCGCGGTGGTGTCCTCGATCGTGTCATGCAGCAGGCCGACGGCGACCGTGCTTTCATCCAGCCGCATGTCCGTCAGGATGGCGGCGACTTCGAGCGGATGCGAGAAATATGGATCGCCTGAGGCGCGCTTCTGATCGCCATGCTTCTGCATGGCGTAGACATACGCCTTGTTGAGAAGTGCTTCGTTGACCTCGGGCTTGTAGCGCTGGATGCGCTCGACAAGCTCGTACTGGCGCATCATCGCGGCGCGACCCCATTAAAAAACGTGCGGACGGGCCCGTCCGCACGTTTCAATATAATCATCATTCGCGTGGCCTTGAAGGCCGGCAATCCTCTTACAGATCGTCGGATTTCTCCGGCGGAACAAGACCTTCGATACCAGCCAGAAGCTCTTCTTCCGACATGCGGTCGAAGGTCAGCGCTTCCGGCGCCTCTTCCTCGGCAGCCTCGGCGGTGTCGACGACTTCGCTTTCCGGCTCGTCGACCTCGACATGCTTCTGCAGCGAATGGATCAGGTCTTCCTTCAGATCACCCGGCGACAGGGTCTGATCGGCGATTTCGCGCAACGCGACAACCGGGTTCTTGTCGTTGTCGCGATCGACCGTGATCGGCGCGCCCTGGGAGACCTGGCGGGCGCGATGCGCGGCCAGGAGAACGAGATCGAAACGGTTCTCGACCTTGTCAATACAATCTTCGACGGTAACGCGAGCCATTTGCGTTTCCCCTGCGTCAATTTGTGTGGAAATCTACATCCATACGGACTTCATTTCGCGCTATAGCCGGTTACCGGCCGAAACGCAACTCGATTGCCTTCTGGATACACGGCAATCCGGCACAATCATGGCAAGGGTCACAAATCCGCCGATTTTGCCTGCATAGAGACGGTTGTGCGTTTGATTTGGCGCAGATTCCATGACATTGCGCCGGCCGGTCACTTAATTCATTTCGCCCAGAGGCCCAAAATGTTTGATCCACGCGAAAAGATCGCCCTGTTTATCGACGGAGCCAACCTCTATGCGGCCGCCAAGTCGCTTGGCTTCGATATCGACTACCGAAAGATGCTCAAAGCCTTCCAGTCGCGCGGCTATCTCCTGCGTGCTTATTATTATACCGCGCTGGTCGAGGACCAGGAATATTCCTCGATCCGCCCGCTGATCGACTGGCTGGACTACAATGGTTATACGGTTGTCACCAAGCCGGCCAAGGAGTTCACCGACTCCTCGGGCCGCCGCAAGATCAAGGGCAACATGGATATCGAACTGACGATCGACGCCATGGAACTGGCCGACACGGTCGATCATTTCGTCATCTTTTCCGGCGACGGCGATTTCCGTTCGCTTGTCGAAGCGCTGCAGCGGCGCGGCCGCAAGGTCTCCGTGGTGTCGACGCTGGCGACCCAGCCGCCCATGATCGCCGACGACCTGCGCCGCCAGGCCGACCATTTCATCGACCTGAAGTCGCTGAAGGACGAAGTCGGGCGCGCACCGTCGGAGCGTCCAGCACCGCGCCAGGCCGCCGCCGCCCCCGTGGATGCGGACGTCGAAGACGACCTCGAATACTGATCGCATCAACCGCCGTGACCGTATCCGTCGATCCCGACCGGGACTGCGCGCTGTGCCCGCGCCTGCATGACTTCATCGCACACTGGCGCACACGCGAGCCGGACTGGCACAATGCGCCCGTGCCGACATGGCTGCCGCCGGAAGGCGCGGAAAGCGTTCGCCTGCTGATCATCGGCCTGGCGCCGGGATTGCGCGGGGCCAACCGTACCGGCCGGCCGTTTACCGGCGATTTCGCCGGTGACCTGCTCTATGCCACTCTGAAGAAATACGGCTTCGCCGAGGGCGAATTCGAGGCGCGGCCCGACGACAGCCTGACGCTTAGGGCTACCGCGATCACCAACGCGGTGCGGTGCGTACCGCCGGAAAACAAGCCGACCGCCGCCGAGATCAACACGTGCCGCCAGTTCCTGACCGCGACGATCAAGAGGTTCGAGAAGCTGGAAGCGATCGTCACGCTCGGCAAGATCGCGCATGATTCAACCGTGCGTGCGCTGAAGGGCCGCGTTACGGCGCATCCGTTCAAGCATAACGTGACGACGGAAATCGACGGGCTGTCGATTACATCGAGCTATCACTGCTCGCGCTACAACACGAATACGGGTGTGCTGACACCGGAGATGTTCGAACAGGTGTTCGCAAACGCAAGGCAACGCCTCGACGGCTAGTGCCCGCCTCAGCCGTGCTCGCGGATCAGCCGTGCCTTCTGGCGGTTCCAGTCGCGCTTCTTCTCGGTCTCGCGCTTGTCGTGCAGCTTCTTGCCCTTGGCGATGGCGACTTCAAGCTTGGCGCGGCCACGATCATTGAAATAGAGCTTTAGCGGGACGAGCGTCATGCCCTCGCGGTCGGCGGCCTGCGCCAGCTTGGCCATTTCACGCTTGTGCAGCAGCAACTTGCGGCGGCGGCGCGGCTCGTGGTTGAAGCGGTTGGCTTCGAGATACTCCGGAATATAGGAGTTGATCAGCCAGATCTCGCCACCCTCTTCCGAGACATAGCTCTCGGCGATATTGGCCTCGCCGTTGCGCAGAGACTTGACCTCGGTGCCCTGCAGCACGAGGCCGGCCTCGAGCGTATCGGTAATCTCGTAGTTGAAGCGCGCCTTGCGGTTTTCGGCGACTATCCTGTTCGCCGGATCCGATTTCTTTTTCTTGGGTGCCATGACCGAAAGGTGTGTATGCGCGCGCTCAGTTCAAGAGACCGGCGTGGCGCATCGCCTCATCGATGGCATGCGCGGTGGATTCCTCCACCGGGACCATCGGCGAACGCAGCCGGTTCTTGACACGACCGACGCGCGACAGGGCGTATTTCGCGCCGGAGACGCCTGGTTCGATGAACAGCGCCTTGTGCAGCGGCATCAGCTTGTCCTGGTATTCCAGCGCCTTGGCGAAATCGCCGGCCTGACAGGCGGCCTGGAATTCCGAGCAAAGCCGCGGGGCGACATTCGCAGTCACGGAAATGGCGCCAACGCCGCCATGCGCATTGAAGCCGAGCGCGGAGGCATCCTCTCCGGACAGCTGAATGAAATCGTGTCCGCAGCTCATGCGCTGTTCCGAGACCCGCTCGATCTTGCCTGTCGCGTCCTTGACGCCCCAGACATTGGGGAAATCGGCGACCAGCCGGCCCATCGTCTGCGGGGTCATGTCGATGATCGAACGGCCGGGAATGTTGTAGATGATGATCGGAATGTCGATTGCCTGGGCGACGGCCGCGAAGTGCTCGTACAATCCACGCTGGTTCGGCTTGTTGTAATAGGGCGTGACGACGAGCGCTGCATCGGCGCCGGCGCTCTCGGCATGCATGGCGAGATCGACGGCCTCATGGGTGTTGTTCGATCCCGCACCGGCGATCACCGGCGCACGACCCGCCGCGGCCTCGATGCAGACCTCGATGACGCGCTTGTGCTCGTCATGGGACAGCGTCGGCGATTCGCCCGTGGTCCCGACGGGAACGAGGCATTTCGTCCCTTCCGTCACCTGCCAGTCGACGAACGCGCGAAACGCCGCCTCGTCGAACGCACCAGGTGTGTCGAACGGGGTAACCAACGCGGTCATCGAGCCGCGCAACGCCGAACGCTCAATCATGAAAAACGAACTCCTGCCTGTGGTTAGGCACAATAACGCGCCCCGACCATGAAATCCGGCGCACCATAATCGCGGCGTCCCGCAGCCGCAAGCTCGGAGATCACGGCGAAAAGCACGGTTTTCACAGTCCATTCACCATAAACCGGCCATTCTTTCCCCCGATACCGCCCACAGGGCATGCAATCGCGGAATCTCCATGTCGTTCAGACGCCTGTCAGTCATCGCAATCATCATCGCCGGCCTGCACGCGGCGGGGCTTGCCGTGCTGATTTCCGGCAAGCCGGCGAATATCGACCCGCAGGCGACCGGCTCCATCGCGATGGATGGCGAGGACGAGGATACGATTCCGCCGCTGCTCGACCGGGCGCTCGCCGCGCTCGATGAAGGCGACAGCGGAACCGTGCGCCGGCTGCAGCGTGTCCTGGACCATGACGACCTCGATTCCAGCATTCTCGCCTGGGCGATTGCGCATGCCGGCAACGGCATCGCGGACGCCGAGGAAATCGCCGCGACCATGAAAAGGCTGGACGGCTGGCCGAACATGACCCGGCTGCGCGCCAAATACGAGGCAGCATTGGCGCGCGAAAGGCTCGATCCGTCCGCGCTCGTCAAGGCCTACAGCGCGCGCGCTCCGCAGACATTCACCGGGGCCGTGTCGCTGGCGCGGGCATGGCAGCGGCTCGACAGACCCGAATGGGCGCGAAACGTGCTCGCTCCCTGGTGGCACAAGGAGCCTCTCGCCGGCTCCACGGAACTGAAAATCCTCGCGGAGTTCTCCAGAATCCTGACGAAGGAGGACCATGCGAAACGCTTCCTGGCGATGATGTATCGCGAACGCATCCGTTCCGCCGAGCGCATCGCCGACCTCGCCGGGATGGAGAAGTATCTCGACCCCTGGGCCGCAGCGATCCGCAAACAGTCCGGCGCGCTGAAGGTGCTCGACAAGGCGGACCCATGGTTCAAGGAAACGCCGCACCACCTGTTCGCGCGCATCAAGTGGCTGCGCCAGAAGGAGCGCGACGGCGAAGCGGCCAAACTGCTGCTGCAATCGCCAATCAACGAGGCCGACCTGGTCGATCCGGATGAATGGTGGGTGGAACGGCGCATCGTATCACGCGATGCCTTCGAGCGCGGCGACCCGGAAACCGCGTATAAAATCGCCGCCATGCAGCGGGGCGGATCGACGCAAACGCAGGTCGAGTCCGCCTTCCACGCCGGCTGGTATGCGCTGCGCGGGTTGAAGGACGGCGAAAAGGCAATCGCACATTTCGCAAGGATCGAGGACGTGGCGAACGGCCCGATATCGCGCGCCCGCGGCGCCTACTGGCTCGGCCGGGCCCATGAAGCAACGGGATCCGCGGAGGCCGACAAGCACTACGAACGCGCGGCCAGCTATCCGATGACCTTCTACGGCCAGTTGGCGCGGCAGCGCCTCGGCCTTCCGCTAGACGGGCTGAAGCGCCCGTCCGTCAGCCGGCAGGACGCCGACCGCTTCAGGGAAAACGATGCCGTCGCCGCGATGCACCGGCTGGAGGAGATCGGCCAGACGGCGCGAGCGAAACAGATGGCGCTCGGTCTCGGCTGGTCGCTCGACGAAACGCCTGAGATCACGCAACTCGTCGCCCACTGGGAGCGCAAGGAAGACCGCTACATCGCGTTGCGCATCGCCAAGGCGGCGGAATGGCGCGGTGTCGAAACCGGCGCGCTGACGCATCCGATCGGCGCAATCCCGGCTTCGGCGGAGATCGAACCCGGTGAACGTCCCCTCGCCTATGCGATTGCCCGCCAGGAAAGCGAATTCAACGTCGCGGCACGCTCACGCGCCAATGCGCTTGGCCTGATGCAACTCCTGCCGGGCACGGCGAAGGAAGTCGCGGCGCAGACCGGGCTTGCCTACCAGCCGGCACGGCTGGATTCCGACGGCGGCTACAACGCAACGCTGGGAACCGCATATCTGAACGCCCAGCTCGACAGGTTCGACGGCTCCTACATCCTCACCTTCATCGGCTACAATGCCGGACCGAGCCGGGCGCTCCAGTGGATAGAGCGGTTCGGCGACCCGCGCGGCAAACCGCTCGACGAGGTGATCGACTGGGTGGAGCAGATCCCGTTCACCGAAACGCGCAACTACGTGCAACGGGTGATGGAGAACCTGCAGGTCTACAAGGCGCGGCTCGGCGAAAAGCCCGATATCGCGCACGACCTGCGCTTCGGCGCGAAATCCTGATCGCGACAGCGTAATTGCCTGTTTACCGGCCGGGCACTATAGCGGACGCTACGTTATGTCAGTCCGTCCCAGCTTCGCGGCAGAGCCAATGACCGATACCGGCGAAAGCGTCTTCTTCACCGCGTCCGATGGATTGCGTTTGCATGCCGTCGATTACGGACGCAGTATTTCCGATGCATTGCCGCTGGTCTGCCTGCCAGGCCTCAGCCGGAATGCGCGCGATTTCACCCTATTCGCCGAACATTTCGTCACACGGGCATCGCCGAAACGACGCGTCGTCTGCTTCGACTATCGCGGACGCGGGCTGTCCGAATGGGACAAGGACTGGAAGAACTACAATGTCCTGACCGAAGCCGGAGACGTGATTGCAGGCATGGCGGCCCTCGGCATCGAGCACGCGGCCTTCATAGGCACGTCGCGCGGCGGACTGATATCGATGGTGCTGTCGGCGATGCGGCCCGGCGTGATGCGCGCCGTCGTACTGAACGATGTCGGCCCGGTCATCGAAGGCGACGGCCTGACACAGATTCGCGCCTATCTCTCGCGCGCTCCCAAACCGAGGGACTGGGATGAAGCGACCGCCATCCAGAAGGCGACGATGGGCAAGAACTTCCCGGCATTGACGGACGAGGACTGGACTTTAGAAACCCGCGCCAAGTATCGGGAGATCAAGAGCAAAATTGTCCCCGATCATGATCCGGCGCTGGTCAGGACGCTAACATCGATCGACCTGCGCGACAGGTTGCCGACGCTTTGGCCGCAGTTCATGGGCCTGTCCGCCATGCCCGTCCTTGTCCTGCGGGGAGAGCGCTCCAACCTGCTGAGGGCCGAAACCTTGCAGAAGATGGCGGAACGCCATCCAGACTTGCGCCATTTCACGATTGCCGGGCAAGGTCATGCGCCGCTGATGCACACCGCCGGCATTCCCGAACTTGTCGAAGATTTCCTGAACGACACCAGGCGCCGGTAACCGTCAGGATTTGCCCTTGGTCGGCGCACTGCGCTTCGGCGCGGCCTTGCTTGACGCCACCTCTCCCTTGGACACGCGCTTTGCGAAGTCGGTCATTTCGCCACTGGCCAGTTTCTTCGACTGCGCCACCCAGCCTTCGCGCTCGATGCGGCCGGCGAACGACAGTTTCTCGCCCCATTCGGAGACATCCTTTTTCGTCCATTTGGCAATCTGGTCGTAACGGGTGATCCCGGCCGCGTTGAGTTTCGCCTCGATCTGGCGTCCGATGCCCTTGATCCGCTTCAGATCGTCGGCTCCGGCCATTGCCGAAACGGTCTTCGCCGCAGCTGCTGCCTTGGGCGCCGTTTTGCCTGCCGCCCTGGGTGCAGCCGGTTTGCTTGCCGGTATCCTGGGTTTTGCGGTCTTTTTTGCCGCCGGCGTGGCGGCTTCGGTCACTGCGGCCCGTTTGGCCGGTTCGGTTGCGGCAGGCGGAGCCGGCTTCGCGGTCTCCGTTGCCGGACGCGATGCCGGTTTGTGTGCGAGCGCATGTTCAGGGCGCTCGTTGAATTGGGTGCGCAACAGGCAGCCGACGACAGCGCCGAGAATGTAAGCGATGGCCAGGAGCAGAACAGCTTGAAGCAAGAAGACGAACATCGGATTTTCTCCGGTTTGCGGCCTGACCGGATCAGTGATCGTTCGGAGCCGGCGTTGCGGAACGCCAGCCGACAAAGACGCCAACCGCGAAAGCGATCAGCATGAGGATCCAGATTTGGGATGCGACGGATATCATTGTTTCACTCCCTGTGGTTCGCGGTTCGCGGTCGTCCCGACCCTATCAGGAAACGCCCGGGACAATGGTCGCGGCCAAAATCGCGAGAACCAGCGTCGTCAAGATACCCGGTATGATCCAGCGCTGCCATTCGCACATGTAGCCGGTCCTTCCCTTCAACGCCTGGCGAAACGTTATCGCGGAGAGGATTGCGCATGCCGGCCCGTGAATCAAGGAGCCCCATCCCGGCGCAACCAGCCTGCAAACAAAAAGAAAAGCCCGGCGGAAACCGCCGGGCTTTCCATCAACTGACGAATGTCAGGTGATTAGAAGGAGCGCTGGAAGCGAACCAGGCCGCCCCACTCGGAGACGCCAGCCGTCGAACGGTGCCACTGAACTTCCGGGGTCACAACGAAGCCCGGGGTCACAGTGTAAGCAACGTTGGCAGCAACAGCCCATTCGTCGTTGGCAAGACCGTTGGCCTCAGCCCACTGAACCTGGGTGTTGAAGGTTGCAGCGTCGGTCAGACCGATCGATGCACCGCCGATGACGGAGAAGGTGTCCTGAGCGTTGTTGACCCAGGAAGCGTAACCGCTGTTGGCTTCACCGTACAGGAGCATCAAGAAGGCAGAGATGTTGTCGGTGATTTCGACATCACCGCGGATCTTGCCAGCCCATGCGTCGTTGTTGGTGTCGAAGCCAGCAACACCAGCGATGGTGAACATGCCAGCGTCGAAGCTAGCACCGGCAACCACATGCGGCATGTAGTCGTCGAGCAGAACCGCACCAGCCTGCTGTTCAAAGCCAACAGCTGCAGTGAATGCACCCGAGGTGAACGTGTACTGGATCAGGTTCGTGTCGAACGGACCGTAGCCACCGCCGGTCGTGTCGTTGATGACCGAGCCGCCGTAACCGGTGAAGGTCGTGAACAGCGATTCGGACTTACCGATGCGCAGGCCAGCCAGGTCGATGTAAGCGAAGTTGATCGAGAACTCGCCGGTGGTCGTGTAACCGGTGCCCGGGTCAGTCGCGTTCGTGTCCCACTGCCAGCGGGTTTCGACGTAGGTCTTCAGAGCGCCGTAGTCGGTGTCAGCATAGGTCGAAACGCGGAAGGAAGCGCGAGCACGCTTGTTCCAGGTGTCAGCCGTGCCGTCATCGTCGATGTCGATGCCGTTCAGGTCGCCGAAGCCGGCATCGTAACGGACGTAGCCGTGGATGCGCAGGCAGGTTTCGGTGCCCGGGATGTAGAAGTAGCCGGTGCCGGCCGCGTCGCAGACGCGAACGTATTCGACAACTTCCGGTTCCGGAATGATCACGGCGTCGGCAGCGCGAGCACCGGAAACAGCGACGACAGCCGCTGCGGAGCCGAGAAGAAGGCTCTTGATTTTCATGGTCTGACCTCCAGTCATAAGTTTAAAATGGGTCTGGGCTTTTATGCTGAAGGACAGCGAACTGTCCCATCCCCTTTAAGAAAGATGCACACAGCAGCGCCCATCTCTCGACACGATAAATACCGAACGGACATCTGGGCGCAACCACCAACACCATGCTGCAAGCCCGCTTCACTCGCGTTCGCTCATCGATGTTGCAGAAAAGACACGTTTTGGGGTGCCAGAGCGAGAAATCGTTAATCCGTATTAGGAAATTGGCCCGAATCCGTCGCTGAAAACGCAAGAATCCGGTCGGGAAGCGGAGCTGCCGGAGAATCGCGCCGCCGCAAATGCGATCGATCAGGCGTGACACATTATAAGGGGCGGCGGTTCCGACGGTCGGCGGCGAATCGAAATGCCGAAGGAACCATATCGACCAGGACGCCCGCGCCAGGCTGGTCGCGCATGCTCGCGCAGTCATCTCCTGGTTTTGTCCGCAAACCGGAAAAACCGATTAGCGGAGCGCTCTGGAGACGCGCCGCGCGGCAACATCATCCGAATGAGCACCTTTCGGCTAATGTAATCAATAGCTTGCCGCGCACGAACAGGTCTGCTGCGACCCGCAATGAGGCCGCAAAGCGCTCATTATGCGCTTCGGAACACCCATGATTTTCGTATCTGACTGGAGGTCAGACCATGAAAATCAAGAGCCTTCTTCTCGGCTCCGCAGCGGCTGTCGTCGCTGTTTCCGGTGCTCGCGCTGCCGACGCCGTTGTCATTCCGGAACCGGAAGCTGTCGAATACGTCCGCGTCTGCGACGCGGCCGGCACCGGCTTCTTCTTCATCCCGGGCACCGAAACCTGCCTGCGCATCGGCGGCTACGTCCGTTACAATGCCGGCTTCGGCGACATGGACGGCTGGGATACCGATGCCGACAACCAGGCTGAAACCTGGTCGAAGCAGTCGCGCTTCAATCTCGATATCCGCACCTACAAGGATACCGACTTCGGAGCTCTGACGACCCGTAGCAACGTCAACTTCAACTACACCGACGGCACGTTCGCTCCGAGCTTCGACTGGAACTACATCGATCTGGCCGGCCTGCGCATCGGCTACGCCCGTTCGCTGTTCACCACTTTCACCGGTTACGGCATCGCGACCGACTGGGGTGGCGACTACGGCTTCCTGGAAACCAACCTGGTCCAGTACAACTTCTCGTCGGGCGCATTCAGCGGCTCGATCTCGCTCGAACAGCAGGTCGGCGGCGTGTTCATCGACGACTACATGCCGCATGTCGCTGCCGGTATCGGCTTTGACGCCGGCATGGTCGATCTGACCGGTGTGCTCGGTTACGACACGGTCAACAATGCATGGGCCGGCAAGATCCGCGCCGACGCAGCAGTGATCGACGGCGTTACGCTGAGCCTGCAGTTGCTCTACACCGAAGCCGCATCCGCTTACGGTGCACAGTGGGTGAACGGTGGCGACACCTTCTCCGTCAACACCGGCTTCACGGCCGACGTTTCGGACAACGCCACCATCGGCGCCCAGGTCCAGTGGATCGACGGCGTTGGCGGCACCGCCGACAAATGGAACGCATCGGCCATGATGACGTACAATGTCGACGCTCTGACGATCATGCCGGAAGTCCACTACACCACGCAGGGCGGCACCGACAGCTGGGGCGGCTTCCTGCGCTTCCAGCGCAGCTTCTAATCGGATGGCTGCCGCTATCTGATAAAGAAACCCGGCGGTTTGACCGTCGGGTTTTTTTCCGGAGAGATTACGTAGGGATATCGATTAATCTGGCACATCGAAAACTAGGGGCGAGTTTCGGAGGGGTTGCGAACTGCCAGTTTTGACTTAGGAGAACGCACTTTTTTGTGCGCTAATTCATGACTGAACGTGACGTAACGTTAAGAGAACTATCAGACCGCTTTGCCGATACCTTGTGGGAACCCGGAAAGCACAAGATTTCATGTATCTCATTCGTACATGAAATCCATGAAGTAATGCTCCTGAACGGCCTCGGCCGCTTCGACGACCATCTCGTCGATGTCCTGATCTCGGAGTTCCGGAAGAAAAACAACCGGAACGCGACGATCAATCGCAAGCTCTCGGCAATGTATAAACTGCTCAGAAAAGCCGAGCGTTCAGGCATGATAAAAAGACTACCGAGCTATGTCAGGTTGCCCGAGAAGAACGGGCGGATACGGTTTTTCACGCTCGAGGAGGAAAGCCGGTTTTTCGACGCAATGCGCGAGCGGAGCGAAGATCACTACCGGCTGTGCGTCTTTCTCATCGATACAGGCGCCCGCGTCGGGGAAGCGCTGGGCCTCAAATGGGGCGATGTCACCAAAGACCGGGCGACCTTCTGGATCACGAAGTCGGGCAGAAGCCGAACCATTCCGATGACCGCGCGCGCCAGCGACGCGATTTTCTCCCGATCCAAGCCGATCGGACCGTTCGCCGACATCGAGTATCCGCGCTTCCTCTATGACTGGAATGCGGTGAAGAAGAAGGTGGGCCTCAACGAAGACAAGCAGATCGTCCCGCACATCCTGCGCCATACCTGCGCTTCACGGCTGGTCCAGGCGGGTATCGACCTGCGGCGTGTCCAGTCATTTCTGGGGCACCAGACAATCCAGATGACCTTGCGCTATGCGCACCTGGCCACGAACGACCTCGACCAGTGCGTCATGGCACTGGAGACTTTCGGCGCGTCAAAAGATGCCGAGGACGAGATCGAGGGCTCCCGACTAATGGCCGCGGAATAACCGACGAAGGCGGTTTCCGCGGCCTGATTCTTGCCGGGTACCGGTGAGTTTCAGCGTAGAATCAGAAGCTTATCCTCTTCTTTTGAAGCACTCATCGGACGCGTGCGCGGATAATCCCCAATTGCGAAAACAATCGGCGTGACACGAATCTGTTTGCACGCTACCCTTACGTTGCTCACGGGTTTCGGCCCGGTCTGTCAGCGGGAGAGAGCCGAAAGGCCGCCGAAGGGGAAATCGCCCGAAATCTCTCAGGCAAAATGAACCGCTGACAGGTCAAGGCACTCTGGAAAGTCGGGGCGAAAGCTCTGCGCCGAAGGTGTAAGTGTTCCCGACAGGGTTCCGGGAATGCGAGTCTCTCAGGCTTCCGACAGAGGGGCACATCCTGCCGTCGCCGACGGCGGGAGAGTGCTGTCTGACGGAAAGGGTGCCGATGAGCGAGAACGATTCCCTCAAACAACTGCCTTTGAAGGCGCTGCACGAGCGTGCCGGCGCGAAATTTGCGCCTTTCGCCGGCTGGGACATGCCGGTCTCCTACCCGCTCGGCGTGCTGAAGGAGCATCTTCACACGCGTGCGCATGCCGGCCTGTTCGACATTTCGCACATGCGGTTGATCGAGGTCGTCGGCGCCGATGCCGCGCGCCTGCTCTCGACCGCCTGCCCCGTCGAGGCGGACAGCCACAAAACCGGCGCGAGCAAGTACACCTTCCTGCTGAACGACAATGCCGGGATCATCGACGACCTGATCGTCACCCGGCTGGCCGCCGACCGTTTCATGATCGTCGCCAACGCGTCCCGCGCCGCAGTCGACGAGGCGCATATCCGCGATCTCGGCGATGGCATGGACGTCGGGATCACGGCGCTTGACCGCGTTTTCCTCGCGCTGCAGGGACCGGAGGCTGCGGCGGTCATGGAGTCGGCAGGACTGGACGCCGGCGACCTCACCTTCATGAGCGGCTTCGAACCGCGGCCCGGCTGGTTCGTCACCCGCTCCGGCTACACGGGCGAGGACGGCTTCGAAATCGCCCTGCCCCCGGATCGCGCCGAAGCGCTGGCCGAAAGCCTTGTCCGCGATGACCGCGTCGAGTGGATCGGCCTTGCCGCGCGCGACAGCCTGCGGCTGGAGGCCGGGCTTTGCCTCTATGGCAACGATCTCGACGAGACCACCGACCCGGCCAGCGCCGGACTGCTGTGGGCGATTGCCAAGCCATTGCGCGACGGCGGGCCATTTGTCGGCGCGAAACGCGTCGCGGAGATCATCGCTGCCGGGCCTCCGGAAAAACGCGTCGGACTGCAGCCGGAAGGCCGCCAGCCGGTGCGCGGCGACACGCCGCTCACCGACGCGGACGGCAAGCCCGCGGGACGTGTGACTTCGGGCGGCTTCGGCCCCAGCGTCGAACACCCTGTCGCCATGGGTTACGTGCGCGCCGATCTCGCCAGGCCCGAATCACAACTCTTCGCCGATGTGCGCGGCAAGCAGGTCGCGATGCGCGTCACCAAACTCCCCTTCATCGTCAAACGCAGCCAGAAAGGATGACTGCCTTGAGCAACACCTATTACTCCGAAGACCATGAGTGGATTCGCGTCGAAAACGGCGTCGCCACAGTCGGCATCACCAACTACGCCCAGGAACAGCTCGGCGATCTCGTCTTCGTCGACCTCCCCGCCCCCGGCGCCACGACATCGAAAGGCGACACGCTGGTTGTGGTCGAATCGGTCAAGGCGGCCTCGGACGTGTTCGCGCCGATCGACGGCGAAGTGCAATCGGTCAACGAGGCGCTGTCAGCCGAGCCAGGTCTCATCAACTCGTCGCCCGAGGCTGACGGCTGGCTGTGGACGATGAGCATCGCCGACGAAAGCCAGCTCGACGGGCTGATGGACGCCGAAGCCTACCAGAAGATGATTGCCTGAGGTTCGCCCATGAGCGCCGCACCCTATTCGTTCGACCGCCGCCATATCGGACTGTCCCAGGCCGATATCCGTTCCATGCTCGCGACCATCGGGGTTCCCTCCGTGGAAACGCTGATCTCCGAAACCGTGCCGGCCGCGATCCGGCTCGACCGTGCGCTCGACCTGCCGGCACCGGCAAGCGAGCACGAGGCGCTCGCCGAGTTGCACGCGATGATGGCGCGCAACACGGTCATGAAAAGCTTCATCGGGCAAGGCTACCATGGTTGCCACGTGCCGCCGGTCATTCAGCGCAACCTGTTCGAGAACCCGGCCTGGTACACGGCCTACACGCCCTACCAGCCGGAAATCAGCCAGGGGCGGCTGGAACTTCTTTTCCATTTCCAGACCCTTGTCGCCGAACTGACCGGCCTGCCGGTGGCGTCGGCCTCGCTGCTCGACGAGGCGACGGCGGTGGCCGAGGCCATCGGCGTGGCGCTGCGCCATCATCGCGACAAGCGCAACGAAATCGTCTTCGCCGGCGAACCGCACCCGCAGACCCTAGATGTGGTGAATACCCGTTGCCACGCGCTCGGCCTGACGATTTCCGAGGAGATCGGCGGGAACACGGCCGCGCTGATCGTCTCGTGGCCGGACACGAAGGGCGTGTTCGGCGAGCATGGAGACGCGATCGCCAAGGCAAAGGAAGCCGCGGCGCTGATCGTCGCCGTCGCCGATCCGCTGGCCCTGACGTTGCTGGAAACACCCGCTTCCTGGGGTGCCGATGTCGCTGTCGGTTCGATGCAGCGATTCGGCGTGCCTCTCGGCTATGGCGGCCCGCATGCCGGTTACATGGCGGTCTCCGAAGCCCTGACGCGCATGCTGCCGGGCCGTCTCGTCGGCGAATCCGTCGACGCCAAGGGGCGTCCGGCCTATCGCCTCGCCCTGCAGACGCGCGAACAGCATATCCGCCGCGACAAAGCGACCTCGAACATCTGCACCGCGCAGGCATTGCTCGCCAACATGGCGGCGGCCTACGCGATCTGGCACGGACCGGCGGGACTGCGGGCCATCGCCGAGCGTGTGCACGGTCTGGCCGCCCGGTTCGCAGCCGCTGCCGGCGTCAAGGACGTCAGCTTCTTCGACACGGTGACGGTTTCCGCTCCGGGCAAGGCGAAAGACATCGCAAACCAGGCGGAAAGCGGCGGGCGGCTGCTCCGTATCATCGACGCCGACACCGTCTCCGCCGCCTTCGATGAAACCTCGACCGAAGCCGATCTCGAGGCCCTGGCCGCGCTGTTCGGCGCGAAAGCGCCCGCTAGCGCCGAAACCGCCCTGCCCGGCCAGCGCGACGGCGATCATTTCCTGACCCAGCCGGTGTTCCACGAGAACCGCTCGGAAACGGAAATGATGCGTTTCCTGCGCAAGCTTGCCGACAAGGATCTCGCGCTGGACCGGGCGATGATTCCGCTCGGCTCCTGCACCATGAAACTTAACGCAGCGGCCGAGATGATACCGGTCAGCTGGAACGAGGTCGCCAACATCCACCCCTTCGCGCCGAAAGCGCATGCGGAAGGCTACAGCGCCATGTTTGCCGACCTGGAAAACTGGCTTGGCGAGATCACCGGTCTCGACGCCGTCTCGCTGCAGCCAAATGCCGGCAGCCAGGGCGAATATGCCGGCCTGCTCGCCATCCGGCGCTATCACGAATCGCGCGGCGACGATCAACGCACGATCTGCCTGATCCCGTCGTCCGCGCACGGCACGAACCCGGCGTCGGCACATGTCGCCGGTCTCGATGTCATCGTCGTGAAATGCACCGAATCGGGCGACGTCGATACCGCCGACCTGAGGGAGAAGGCCGAGGCCAATGCCGACAGGCTCGCCGGACTGATGATCACCTATCCGTCGACGCATGGCGTGTTCGAGGAAGGCATCCGCGAGATCTGCGACATCGTCCATGCCAGTGGCGGGCAAGTCTATCTCGACGGCGCCAATCTCAACGCGCTGGTCGGTCTCGCCCGGCTCGGCGATTTCGGCGCCGATGTCTGCCACATGAACCTGCACAAGACCTTCTGCATCCCGCATGGCGGAGGCGGCCCGGGCGTCGGGCCGATCGGCGTCAAGGCGCATCTGGCACCCTTCCTGCCGGGCCACGTCTCGCAAGGTTCCGACAGCGCGGTGGCGGCGGCGGCCCATGGCAGCGCCTCCATCCTGCCGATCACCTGGATGTATATCCGGATGATGGGCGCTGCCGGGCTGAAGCGGGCATCGGAAATGGCGATCCTGTCGGCCAACTACATCGCTGCAAATCTCGAGCCGCGCTATCCGGTGCTCTACAAGGGCCGGAAGAACCGCGTCGCGCATGAATGCATCGTGGATACGCGCGTGCTGAAGGCGAGTGCCGGCATCACGGTCGACGATATCGCAAAGCGGCTGATCGATTATGGTTTCCACGCACCGACCATGTCGTGGCCGGTCGCCGGGACGCTGATGGTCGAGCCGACGGAATCGGAACCGAAATCGGAAATCGACCGCTTCTGCGAAGCGATGATCGCCATCGCCGACGAAGCCGCGAAGGTCGAAAGCGGCGAATGGCCCGCCGAGGACAATCCGCTGGTCAACGCGCCGCATACAGCCGACGACGTGATGGCGGATGAGTGGCCGCACCCTTACGGGCGCAAGCTTGCCGGCAATCCCGACGGCGGCACCGCGGCCTCGAAATACTGGCCGCCGGTGTCGCGCGTCGACAATGTCCATGGCGACCGGCACCTGGTGTGCACCTGCCCGCCGCTGGAGAGCTACGCGGTGGCGAGCTAGCACGTTACTTGGATAATGCCTCCCGGCGCCGGATCATCACCTCGCAGGCTATCCGGCGCCGGCATGTCGGGCTTCACCGAACAGTAACCTGCCAAAGCTAGTATCCGAACGGGCGACTCTCGCGCCTGGCGCGGACGGAAAGTACCATGCAGACAAGCCTCGCAATCAATATCGGCCTTCCGGTCGCGCTTGTCATCATCATGCTGGGACTCGGCCTCTCCCTGAAATTCGAGGATTTCACCCGTGTTTTCGTGAGGCCGAAGCCGGTTCTCGTCGGCATCTTCTGCCAAGCGTTGCTCCTTCCGCTTATCTGCCTCGGCCTGGTCTACTTGTCCGACCTTCCGCCGGCTATCGCGGTGGGGATGATGCTGCTGGCGGCAAGTCCGGGCGGGACCTCGGCGACGATCTACACTCACCTTGCCCGCGGCGACGTGGCTCTAAGCCTCATGCTGGCGGCTATAAGTTCCCTGCTCGCGCTTCTCACCATACCGCTTATCGCCAACGGTTCCCTGATGCTGTTCTATGGAGAAGCGGACACGGTCTATCTGAAAGTGTCGCAAGTCCTGCAGATATTCGCCATCGCGGTCGTTCCGGCACTGATCGGCGTCTACATCCGCAGCCTCTACCCGGCGGCGGCCGCACGCCTCGATCGGCCAGTCAAATTGCTGGCAACCGTCTTTCTCGCCCTGGTGGTCGTATTCGCACTTGTGAGCCAGTGGATAGTGGTGATGCAGTGGGCGCCGATCGTCGGAGCGACCGTTCTCATCTTCAATCTGGTGAGCCTCGTCTCAGCGTATTATGCTTCACGTTTTCTCGGCGTGGAACGGCGCCAGACGATCGCGATCACCATGTCCGTCGGCATCCACAATGCTGCACTCGTGATCGCACTGGCGCTCAGCGAGTACATGCTGGACAATCCGGAAATGGCCATTCCACCCGCTTTGTACGGGGTCGTCGCCTACATCACCGGCGGCGTGGCCGTGTGGATTCTCAACCGCACGCCGAATCCGCCGCATGGTGCCGCCTCCTGACTCATCGCCGGCGATGCGACGCCGAAGCTGCAGACGCCGACGCGTCTAGCCCAGATTTCTGAACAGTTTGGTCTTGCCGAACATCGATTCCAGTTCCTCGATGCGGCCCTTGGAGTCTTCCCAGCGCGCGGCCTGAATGTCGGCGATCAGCGCTTCGACAATCAGCATGATCGCGATGGTGGAATCCCAGCTCGACGGCGCCTCGACCAGCGCATGAAAGCAATGGTCGGCCTGGCGGCTGACCGGCGAGCCCCACTGGTCGGTGAACAGCACGATGGTGCAATCGCGGTCCTTGGCAAGCTTCGCCAGCTTGGCGAGATCCGTTTCGTAGCGCCTGATATCGAACAGGACCAGTACCGACTTCCTGCCCATGTCGAGCAGATATTGCGGCCACACATTCGGCGTCTGCGACAGCAGCGTCACGTTCGGCCGGATGATCTGCAGATGGTTGAAAAAGTAGTCGGCATTGGACCGCGTTATGCGCCCGCCGGCCAGATAGACATGACGTCTGGGGTCAGCGAGAATCTTCACCACCGCGTCGAAGGCATCCGGATTGAGGCGTTGCAGCGTGTTGCGGATGTTCGATGACACCGCGTCGGCAAACTGGTTCAGCGTATGGTCGTCGCGCGCATTGGCCCGGCCGGCGTCGCGGCGCGAGATCGGTTCCTTGATCTGCGCGGCGATCTCCTCGCGGATAGCGCCCTGCATGTCGGGAAAGCCCTCGAAGCCAAGCTTGCGAGCGGTGCGGATGACCGTAGGTGTCGAAACCCCGCCCTGCCTGGCGAGTTCGGTGATCGAGCCGAGCCCGGCGACGGGGTAGTCCTGCAGCAATACGGCGACCAGCTGCCGCTCGGACGGCGTCAGCGTGTCCATGCGCTCCTGGATGCGCATTTTCACCGATGGCAATGTGTCGGCCACGGGCGTTCCTTTCCTGTCCGGAGGTAACCCGGAAAATGCAGGCATGTCCACTGAAACGATGTTGACAGGAGATTTTTTACTGTAATGATTTGTACCTATGGGAGCCTACGAACAAAGTGCCGCGATCCTCGCGCCGTCGGAAGAACCCGCCGCCGAGGTATTCAACCCGGACGGCGAAGCCCCCATCGTTTTCGTTTGCGAACATGCAAGTTTTTTCGTGCCGGAAAGCCTGGCCGGCCTCGGCCTGCGACAGGAAGACCGGCTGTCGCATGCGGCCTGGGACATCGGCGCGCTGGCAATGGCAAAACAGCTTTCACTCCACTTCGACGCGCCGCTGGTCGCCTCGCGCGTGTCCCGCCTCGTCTATGACTGCAACCGTCCGCCGGAAGCACCGGACTCCATCCCCGCGCGCAGCGAAACGATCGTCACGCCGGCCAATGCCAACCTGACCGCGGCCGAACGGCAGTTGCGGGTGCGCGAGGTCTACAAGCCGTTCCACGCGCTTCTTGCCAAGACGATCGAGGGCCGGTCTCCGGCCCTTCCCGCCATCATCACGATCCACAGCTTCACGCCGGTTTTCTTCGGCGTCCAGCGCAGCGTTGAACTGGGGTTGCTGCATGACACCGACGACCGGCTGGCACAGGCAATGCTGGCCGCCGCACCGCGCTTCACGTCGATGAAGTCAGCGCTGAACGAGCCCTATGGCCCCGCTGACGGCGTCACCCATACTTTGAAGGCGCATGCGCTGCCGGCGGGCCTCCTCAACGTGATGATCGAAGTGCGCAACGACCTGGTCAGCGACTACGCCGGCGCGGCGCGCGTGGCGCATGAACTCGCCGGAATTATTGAACAGGGCCTTGAAGCGTGTGACCATCCGGCCATCGCGTCTTCAGGAAAGAGGGTACAGGGATGAATTCGATTGCGCGCAAATATGTGCGCGCCGTGGATGGCGTCAATTACCGGGTCGGCCGGATCGCCATGTACGGCATTTTCGTGATGATCGGCATCCTGCTCTGGTCGTCGATCTCGAAGACCTTCTTTCTGCCGTCGCTGTGGACGCTGGAAACGGCGCAGTTCGCGATGGTCGCCTATTACATTTTCGGCGGCCCCTATTCGATCCAGCTCGGCTCGAATGTGCGCATGGACCTTCTCTATGGCGGCTGGACGCCGCGCACCAAGGCCTGGGTGGACTGTTTCACCGTGCTGTTCCTGATCTTTTACCTCGTCGTGCTGCTGTACGGCGCCCTCGAAAGCACGGGCTACTCCCTGCAGTACAACGAACGCAGCCCGACGGCCTGGCGGCCTTATCTCTGGCCGATCAAGGTCGCCATGTGCCTCGGCATCCTGCTCATGATCCTGCAGAGCGTTTCCGAGCTCCTCAAGGACATCCTGCGCTTGCGCGGAGAGGAAGTCTGATGTCCTACGAACTGATCGCCATCACCATGTTCTCGGCGATGATGCTGATGCTGCTCACCGGTCAGCGCGTTTTCGGCGCGATCGGTTTCGTCGCGGCCGTGGCGGCCATCCTGCTTTGGGGCACCGGCGGCTTCAACATTCCGTTTTCGTCCGCAATGAAGCTGATGAAGTGGTATCCGCTGCTGACGCTGCCGATGTTCATTTTCATGGGCTACGTGCTGTCGGAATCGAAGATCGCCGACGATCTCTACAAGATGTTCCATGTCTGGATGGGACCGGTGAATGGCGGGCTCGCCATCGGCACGATCATGCTGATGGTGCTGATTTCGGCGATGAACGGATTGTCGGTCGCCGGCATGGCGATCGGCGCGACCATCGCGCTTCCCGAGCTTCTGAAACGGCGTTACGACAAGGTGATGGTCACCGGCGTGATCCAGGCCGGATCGTCGCTCGGCATCTTGGTGCCGCCATCGGTGGTGCTGGTGCTTTATGCCATGATCGCGCGCCAGCCCGTCGGCCAGCTGTGGCTCGCCGGCATCATACCCGGCCTGATGATGGCGACGATGTTCATCCTCTATATCGCCATTCGCTGCCGCATCAATCCGGAACTGGGCCCTGCCCTTTCGAAGGAAGAGCGCAACGTTCCGATGGCCGAAAAGCTGCGCCTGCTGCGCGCCGGCGTGCTGCCGCTGGTCATCTTCGCCACCATGATGGTGCCCTTCGTCAATGGCTGGACCTCGCTGGTCGAAAGCTCGGCGATCGGCGCGGTGACGGCGTTCCTCGCCGCCGTGGTCAAGGGCCGGATGACGAAGGAGGTCTTTGAGACCTCGGTACGCCAGACGCTCGCCATCTCCTGCATGTTCATGTGGATCATCCTGGCGGCGCTCGGTTTCGGCGCCGTGTTCGACGGCCTCGGCGCCGTGAAAGCCATCGAAAACCTGTTCACCGAACAACTCGGCCTGTCGCCATGGGCGATCCTGATCCTGATGCAGCTGAGCTTCATCCTGATGGGAACGTTCCTCGATGACACCGCGATGCTGGTCATCGTCGCGCCGCTGTACATCCCGCTGGTGCGGGCGCTCGGCTTCGATCTGATCTGGTACGGCGTGCTCTACACGATCACCACGCAGATCGCGTACATGACGCCGCCCTTCGGCTACAACCTGTTCCTGATGCGCGCCATGGCCCCGCCGGAAATCGGCCTGCGCGACATCTACAAGTCGATCATACCCTTTGTCTTTGTGATGGTCCTGGCGCTTGCCACGGTCATGGCGTTCCCCGAGATCGCCATGTGGCTGCCGGATCAGGTCTACGGGAAATAACAAGAACTCCGGGGAGCGGAGCAAATGACATGTATCAGTTGACCAACCACCAGGAGGTGACCATGACCACGAGACGCAGTTTCATCAAGACCGCCGGCATAGGCGCCGTCGGCGCAGCCGCCGGCACAACGCTTGCCGCACCGGCCATCGCGCAGTCGAAGATCAAGTGGCGGCTGCAGACCTATGCAGGCCCGGCGCTCGCCGAGCACGTCATCAAGCCCGCCGTCGACAGCTTCAACAAGATCGCCGGCGACGAGATGGAGATCGAACTCTACACTGCCGACCAGCTGGTCCCGACCGGCGAGTTGTTCCGCGCCATGCAGAACGGCACGATCGACGCCGTGCAGTCCGACGACGACTCGATGGCCTCGCCGACAGAAGTCACCGTGTTCGGCGGCTACTTCCCGTTCGGCTGCCGCTACTCGCTCGACGTGCCGGTGCTGTTCAACCAGTACGGCCTGAAGGAAATCTGGGAAGCCGAATACGACAAGGTGGGCGTCAAGCACATCTCCGCCGGTTCGTGGGACCCCTGCCACTTCGCCACCAAGGACCCGATCAACAGCCTCGAGGACCTGAAGGGCAAGCGCGTCTTCACCTTCCCGACCGCCGGCCGTTTCCTCGCGCAGTTCGGCGTCGTCCCGGTGACGCTGCCGTGGGAAGACATCGAGGTCGCCGTGCAGACCGGCGAGCTCGACGGCATCGCCTGGTCGGGCATCACCGAGGACTACACGGTGGGCTGGGCCGACGTGACCAACTACTTCCTCACCAACAACATCTCGGGCGCATGGATCGGCCACTTCTTCGCCAACATGGACCGCTGGAACGAAGTGCCTCCGCACCTGCAGGAGCTGCTGAAGGTGACGTTCGAAAGCTCGCACTACTACCGCCAGCACTGGTACTGGGGCGGCGAGGCGAACCTGCGCGTCAACGGCGACAAGATGCAGCTGACCACCATTCCGGACGCCGAATGGCAGACGGTGGAAGACGCTGCCGTGAAGTTCTGGGACGAAATCGCGGCCGAGTCGGAGATCAAGGCCAAGGTCGTCGAGATCTTCCGCAAGTACAATTCGGACATGGCCAAGGCGGGGCGGCCGTACCGCTACAGCTGACACGAGCACAACAACCACAAGGCGGGGCGTCTCGACGCCCCGTCCTTCCGTTTTCTGAAGGATATCCGAGATGCCGGGCATGATGACGCTTGAGGAACTGAAAGCCGCAGCCGAGGCTGGCGAGATCGACACCGTGATCGCCGCGCACACGGACATGCAGGGCCGCCTGGTGGGCAAAAGGTTCCACGTCCAGCACTTCCTCGACAGTGCCAAGGACGAAACCCATTGCTGCAACTACCTGCTGACCGTCGACATGGAGATGGAGCCGGTGCCCGGCTACAAGACGGCGAGCTGGGAAAAGGGTTACGGCGACCACACCATGATCCCGGACATGTCGACGCTGCGGCGCATTCCCTGGCAGGAGGGCGCGGCACTGGTCTTGTGCGACCTCGTCGACCACCATAGCCACGAGCAGATTCCGGTCTCGCCGCGCGCCGTGCTGAAGAAGCAGCTGGTCCGGCTGCGCGAGATGGGCATGACGGCGATGATGGCTTCGGAACTGGAATTCTTCCTGTTCCACGAGAGCTTCGAGGAAGCGCATTCCAAGGGCTATCGCGATCTCAACCTGATCAGCGCCTACAACGAGGACTACCATATCTTCCAGACGGCCAAGGAGGAGAACGTGATGCGGGCGATCCGCAACGGGCTCTACGGCGCGGGCATCCCGGTGGAGAACTCCAAGGGCGAGGCCTGGGCCGGCCAGGAAGAAATCAACGTCCGCTACGCCGACGCGCTGACGGCCGCCGACAACCATGTGCTGACCAAGAACGCCGTGAAGGAAATTGCCTGGGCGAACGGCCGTGCCGCAACCTTCATGGCGAAATGGGACTACACGGCGGCGGGATCGTCGTCGCACGTCCACCAGTCGCTGTGGTCAGCCGACGGCAAGGTGCCGGAATTCTACGACGAAGGCGGCGGCGATCCGGACGGCATGTCGGATACGATGCGCAGCTACCTCGCCGGCCTTCTGGCGCACGCCTCGGAATTCACCTTTTTCCTCGCGCCGAACATAAACTCCTACAAGCGTTTCCAGGCGGGTACATTCGCGCCGACAAAGGCGATCTGGAGCCGCGACAACCGCACCGCCGGCTACCGCATCTGCGGCGGCGGCACCAAGGCGCTGCGCGTCGAATGCCGCGTCGGCGGCTCCGACCTCAACCCCTATCTCGCCTTCGCCGCGCAGCTTGCCGCGGGCATTGCGGGGATCGAGGGCAAGTACGAGCTCGAGCCGGAATTCAGCGGCGACGCCTATTCGGCGCGGCGCGCGCGCGAGATCCCCAAGACGCTGCGCGATGCCGCAGCGGCCCTGAAGCGCTCGAAAATGCTGCGCGCCGCCTTCGGCGACGACGTGGTGGATCACTACGTCCATGCCGCCGAGTGGGAGCAGTTCGAATACGATCGCCGCATCACCGATTGGGAAATCGCCCGCGGTTTCGAAAGGTCCTGAAATGTCAAATACCCTGAAATGCATCTCGCCGATCGACGGGTCGGTCTATGCCGAACGCCCGGTCATGGCGCTCGATGATGTCAAGGCCGCGTTGGCACGCGCCCGTACGGCCCAGAAGCAATGGGCGGCACGGCCGCTTGCCGAGCGCGTCAGGCTCGTGCAGGCCGGCGTCGAGGCACTCGGTGCGATGGGCGACGAGATGGTGCCGGAACTCGCCCACATGATGGGCCGTCCGGTGCGCTACGGCGGCGAATTCGGCGGCGTGAAGGAACGCGCCGATTACATGGCGTCGATCGCCGAAGAGGCGCTGGCGCCGATCGTCACCGAGGACAGCGTCGATTTCGAGCGCCGCATCGAGCGCGAGCCGCATGGCGTGGTGCTGGTGATCGCGCCCTGGAACTATCCCTATCTGACGGCGATCAACACGGTTTCCCCTGCCCTGATCGCCGGAAATGCCGTCATCATCAAGCATGCGACGCAGACGCTGCTCGCCGGCGAGCGCATGGTGCGCGCCTTCACCGGCGCCGGTGTTCCGGCGGAGCTGTTCCAGAACGTCTTCCTCGATCACCAGACGAGCGAGACGCTCATTTCGGAAAACGACTTCGACTTCATCAACTTCACCGGCTCCGTTGGCGGCGGCCGCGCCATCGAACGCGCGGCCGCGGGCACCTTCACGCCGGTCGGCCTGGAACTTGGCGGCAAGGATCCGGGCTACGTGATGGACGACGCCGATCTCGACTGGGCCGTCGACACGCTGATGGACGCGGCGCTGTTCAATTCCGGCCAGTGCTGCTGCGGCATCGAGCGGATTTACGTTGCGGAAGGCCTGTTCGACGAATTCGTCGAAAAAGCAACGGCCTGGGCATCGAAGTTGAAGCTCGGCAATCCGCTCGACCAGGAAACGACCATCGGCCCGATGGCCAACAAGCGCTTCGCCGAGACCGTTCGCGCGCAAATCGACGACGCGCTTGCCAAAGGCGCGCGCGGGCTGGTCGATCCGAAACTGTTTCCGGCTGATGACGGCGGGGCCTATCTCGCGCCGCAAATACTTGTCGACGTCAATCACGACATGGACGTGATGCGCGAGGAAAGCTTCGGCCCCGTCGTCGGCATCATGGCTGTCAAAGACGACGAGGAAGCAATCGCCCTGATGAACGACTGCCAGTACGGGCTGACCGCCTCATTGTGGACCGCCGATCCGGATCGCGCGGCGAAAATCGGCGCCCGTATAGAGACCGGCACCGTGTTCATGAACCGGGCCGACTATCTCGATCCGTCGCTTTGCTGGACAGGCTGCAAGCAGACCGGACGCGGCGGTGCCCTGTCCGTCATCGGCTTCCACAACCTGACCCGGCCGAAATCCTATCACTTCAGGAAAACAAAATGAGCCTTACAGCCAACTGGTCATACCCCACCGCCATCCGCTTCGGCGCAGGCCGCATCGCCGAAATCGGCGAAGCCTGCGCTGCCGCCGGCATCAAGCGCCCTCTCCTCGTCACCGACCGGGGCCTTGCCTCGATGGAGATCACACAGCGAACGCTGAAACTGATGCAGGACGCCGGTCTCGGCACCGCAATGTTCGCCGATGTCGACCCGAACCCTACCGAGAAGAACCTGGAGGCCGGCGTCAAGGCATTCCGGGACGGCGGCCATGACGGCGTCATCGCATTCGGCGGCGGCTCCGGCCTCGACCTCGGCAAGATGGTCGCCTTCATGTCGGGCCAGACCCGGCCGATCTGGGACTTCGAGGACATCGGCGACTGGTGGACCCGCGCCGACCCGGACGGCATCGCGCCCAACATCGCCGTGCCGACCACCGCCGGCACCGGCTCCGAAGTCGGCCGCGCCAGCGTAATCACCAATTCCGAAACCCATGTGAAGAAGATCATCTTCCATCCGAAGGTGCTGCCGTCCGTGGTCATCGCCGATCCGGAACTGACCGTCGGCATGCCGGCCAAGATCACCGCCGGAACCGGCATGGATGCCTTCGCGCATTGCCTCGAAGCCTATTGCTCGCCGTTCTTCCACCCGATGAGCCAGGGCATCGCACTGGAAGGCATGCGGCTTGTGAAGGAATACCTGCCGCGCGCCTTCAAGGACGGTACCGATATCGAGGCGCGCAGCCAGATGATGGCAGCGGCCTCGATGGGCGCAGTCGCCTTCCAGAAAGGGCTCGGCGCGATCCACGCGATCTCGCACCCGATCGGCGCGGTCTACAACACCCATCACGGCACGACGAATGCCGTGGTGATGGCCGCCGTGCTGGACCTCAACCGGCCGGAGATCGAGGAGCGCATCGAGCGCGCCGCCGCCTATCTCGGCATCGACGGCGGCTTCGACGGCTTCCGTTCCTTCGTGGTTGAGCTGAACGAGTCGCTCGGCATTCCGAAGACCCTCTCCGAAATGGGCGTCGGCACCGACCGCATCGACGAACTGGTACCGATGGCACTGGATGATCCGTCCTGCGGCGGCAATCCCGTCAAGCTGACTGCCGATAACGTCCGCGCGTTGTTCGAGGCGACGATCTGAGCGCGATAGCCTGAGGACTGTCAATGTGCTGTAACAACGGCGGGGTCTGATGGTCCCGCCGTTTCGTTTTGGGGGCACCGCGTGACCGACAGCCAGACGACTGAACCAACCGGAAGCCCCGCGCAGCGGGAAACCGCCGCCACGCACATGGTTCGCAACATTCCGGTCGCCACGATGAACACGCCGGTCGAGTCGGTGATCGCATCGTTGCGCGGGCAAAGATTCGAATGCGCGGACACGGTGTTCGTCACCGACGACCAGGGCCGCCTCGAAGGGATCGTACGCGTCAACGACCTGTTTTCCGAATCCGAATGCCTGATCGGCCAGATCATGGAGGAGGAACACGAAGCCGTCCGCCCAGAGGACGATCAGGAGGACATCGCCGTCCTCGCCATGGATCTCGACATGATCGCCGTGCCCGTGGTCGACGAGGACGGCAAGCTGCTCGGCGCGGTGCCGCCGGAAGCGCTTCTCAAGATCCTGCGCGCCGAGCACATGGAAGATTTGCAGCGTCTCGCCGGTATCAGCCCACACGAGCGCGGCAGCGATGTCGGGCTCGACGCGCCGCTTGGCAACCGTATCCGCCGCCGTCTGCCCTGGCTGCTGTTCGGCCTGTTCGCTTCCTCGATCATCACCATCGTCATGGCCGGATTCGAGCATTCGCTGTCGGCCAATGTCTCGGTCGCCTTCTTCGTTCCGGCCATCGTCTATATCGCCGGGGCCATAGGCACCCAGGCGGTTTCGGTGGCCGTGCGCGGCCTGCTCGACGAGGACATCGCCATCTTCAGCCTGCTGCGCGGCGAATTGCTCGTCGGCACCGGCATCGGCGCCGTACTCGGCCTGATCTCCGCCGTGCTGGTGATGGCAAGCTTCGGCGATCACCGGCTGGCGGCCGCTGTCGGTCTCGCGGTGCTTGGCGGCGGCGTTATTTCCGCCGTCGTCGGCTTCGGCCTGCCCTGGGCGTTCACCCGTTTCGGCTCCGACCCGGCACTCGGTTCGGGGCCGATCTGCACCATCATCCAGGACGTATCCAGCCTGCTGATCTACTTCTTCTTCGTCACGATCCTGCTGTAAAACGCGCGGCAAGCCTATCTTAAGGGAAGTCCGCTATCCTCCCGCGATACCTCGCCATTTCGGCAAAAAGAAACGAGGGGGAAACATGAGCATCCTGCGGCCACAGTGCTCTCACTGCATCTACTGGGTCCATGGCGACCAGCGCGATACCGGATCGTCCGGCCATTGCCATCGCTATCCACCGGGCATCTACGTCAATCCGCAAACAGGCACAGTCATCCAGAAGTTCCCCACGACGGAACACCGCCACTGGTGCGGCGAATGGAATGACGATGAAAAAGTGCTGAAGGACATGATGAGCCGGACCACGGCCAAAATGGCCTCGGCCAGCTAACCTGCCCGTTCAACTGCGGATGCGGTAGTCGGCTTCGCCGCTTTCGGCGATGACGAGGCGGGCGTTCGGCAAGTCGTTGTCCTCCAGCTTGGCGCGGAGTTCCTCCGGCGACAGCCGGTAACCGATCCAGCGTTCGGTCAGGCGCTCGCGCAGCGTAGCCTCTGGCACGTCGATGAAAACCGTCACATCGAAAAGCGGCCGCAGTTCCGACCACGGCGGCTTGCGCAACAGCAGATAGTTGCCCTCGGTCACGATGATCCGCGCGGATCGCGGAACCAGCCTTGCGCCGGCGCGAGCGATCTCGATATCGCGGTCGAAAACCGGCACGGCAACCGTGTCTTCCGCGTTTTCGCGCAGCCTTTGCAGCATGTGGCGATAACCGCCCACATCGAAGGTGTCCGGCGCGCCCTTGCGCGCGCGGCGGCCCATCCGTTCCAGCAGCATGTCATCGAAATGGTAACCGTCCATCGGCAGTATCGCGGCCGAGCCGGGTGCTTTCGCCTCGACGAGTTCGATAAGTCTTTCCGCCAGTGTCGACTTGCCGGAGCCCGGTGCGCCGGCGACAGCGGCAATGACGCGCCCTGCTTCGCCACGGGCGATCAGCAGGTCGGCCAGTTCGTGCAATTCGATGTCTTTGGCGGCCACCTTTTCCTCCGCGTTTGGCGAAAGAACAGGTTTAACCGAAGCGCGCCGGCGATCAATGCCCGCGAGCCGGCGGCGGAGAGGAGAATGATCGCTCTCCGCCGGCCGATACGGGCGCCCTTGACGGCGCCCGGCAGCGGGTCACCACTGATTGTATTTAAGGAACTTGCCTGTCATCGAGACCTTGACGCGGTCGCCCTTCGGATTCTCGATCCGGTCGATCTTCAGGTCGAAGTCGATGGCGCTCATGATGCCGTCGCCGAATTCCTCGTGAATCAGTTCCTTGATCGTGTCGCCATAGACATAGATGATCTCGTGGAAGCGATAGATCAGCGGGTCCTTGGAGACCGTCTCGGCTTCCTGTCCCTTTTTCGGCGGCAGTTGCAGCGCGATTTCGACATCCTTGGAGCGGTTGCCGAGATCGAGAAAGCTCGCGACCTTGGCAGCGGCTTCGGCGGGCAGCGAGTTCTGGCCGAGGCAGGCGGACACGACGAAGACTTCGGACATGCCGGCCGCCGCCGAGATTTCCTTCCAGGATTTCTTCTGGATGAATTTCGCGGCCATGATCAGTTCGGTCATTTCGACCTTCGACATCAGCGCCGCCGGTGTTGTGCTAACCACGTTCATCTGCATTCTCCTTTCGCGGTTGAAAGTTGGTCATCGAATGGCTTCCTCATGCCGCCAGCGCCTGGCCGATTGCGGCGAGTTCCTTGCGCGCCATCATGTGCGAGCGGGGATCGTTGACGGCGTCGACGGCAAGCAGCGTGTCGCCGGAAAAGTAGCGCAAGGCGAAACGCCCCTCGCCCGGATCACCGGCGAGTTCCGTGCGGTCGTAGCCCTGCGCCAGACCGGCAATCTGCAATTTCACGTCGTACTGGTCCGACCAGAACCAGGGCACCGGATCGTAGGCAGTCTCCTCGCCGAGCATGGAAAGCGCGGCGGCCTTGCCCTGGTCGGAGGCGTTCTGGACGCTTTCGAGGCCGATCCGGCGACCGTATCGGCGGGAGGGAAAGACCGTGCAGTCGCCGGCGGCGAAAATGTCCGGCACGCTGGTGCGGCAGGCTTCATCGACGACGATGCCGCGTTCGACGGCCAGCCCCGCGCCTTCGGCCAGTTCGGTGACCGGGACTGCGCCCGCGGCGACAAGCACGATGTCCGCCACGACCTTCTCGCCATTGGCGAGTTCGACGCCTTCGGCGCGGTCCGCGCCGGCAATGCGCGCGACGCCCTCGCCCAGGACGAGGCGAACGCCGTGGCCGGCGTGCAGATCCTGGAAGAATTGCGAGATTTCCGGCGCAACGGACCGTTTCAGGATGCGGTCCTGCGCCTCGATGACCGTGACCGCCTTGCCCATGGCGCGCGCCACGGCGGCGAATTCCATGCCGATATAGCCGCCGCCGATGATGGCGACGCTTTCGGCGGTTTGCAGCGCAGCGGCGACATGCCTGGTGTCATCGATACCGCGCAGGGTGAAGACGCCTTCGAGATCGGCGCCGGGAAGCGGCACGATGCGTGCGCGTGTTCCGGTGGCCAGCAACAGCTTCGACCAGGACATCGACCGTCCGTCGGTCAGCGTGACCGCGTGCGCGGCGGGATCGACCGCAGCAATGCGCGTCCCGGTCATCAGTCCGATACCGGCACCGGCGAAATAGTCCGCGGCCTTGAGAAACAGGCGGTCCTCGGACAGTTCGCCCTTCAGGTAGGCCTTGGACAGCGGCGGGCGCTGGTAAGGCGGCCAGCTTTCGTCACCGATCAGCTGTATCTCGCCGTCAAAACCTTTCAAGCGCAGCGTCTCCGCCGCCTTGATGCCGGCCTGTCCGGCCCCAACGATGATAATCGGTTCGCTCATGTCCTGTCCGCAGTCTGTTGCGCCGGGGCGGCCAGTCACCGCCCGCGGCTGTTCATTGCTCCGGCATGCCGTCAGAACGGCAGGCCCTCCTCGATCGGCAGTGCGGGATCGCGCGACCATTCGTTCCAGGAGCCGAAATAGATGCGCACGTCCTCGATGCCGGCTTCCTTCAGCGCCAGGAACGTGTTGGAAGCGCGCGCGCCCTTGAAGCAATAGATGTAGACCGGCGTCTTCGTCGTGATGCCGACGGTCGCGCATTCGGCGAGGATCTCGTCCTTCGACTTGATCATCGGGCCTTCCGGCGACGGCTTCATCATGCGGTACCACTCGATCCACTTCGCGCCCGGCAAGCGGCCCTTTCGCGGGCAGAAGTCCTTGCCGTAGGGCGACGAGGAATCGGCGATCCACTCGTCGACATCGCGCACGTCGAGCATGACGATGTTCTCGTCGCCGAGCGCTGCCTGAACATCCGTCACGTCGAGCATCAGGCTGTGGCCGGTGTCGGTTACCGGGAAAGCCTTCGGCGCCGGCGTGACCACGTCCGTGGAAAGCGGGAGCCCTTCCGCCGTCCAGGCCGCGAAGCCGCCATGCAGCACCTTCACCTTCGGATAGCCGAGGAACTTCAGCAGGAAGAAGCCGCGGCAGGACTGGCCGAAACCGGTGTTCATCGACTGTTCGTAGATTACGGCGGTTTCTTCGCCCGAAAGGCCGGCGGCGCCGAACTCCTCGGCGAACTTCTCCTTCAGCTCATGGATGCCGTCGCCGGAGGAGGTGGCGAGATAGGTGAAGATGTCATGCATGTTCACCGCGCCGGGCAGATGGCCGGCGGCGTAGCTCTCGCCGTCGCGGGTATCGATCAGGACGCAGGGCTCGCTTTCGACGAGGCTCGCGAGTTCCTGCGGGGTTATCAGGGTGGAGTCGGTCATGGCAGTGCTCCTTTTCGGTCGCTTGGGGGATTCCGTCAGGCCGCGTCGAGCTCGGCGATCATCTTGCGCAGATGCTTGGTCGCCGGCGTCACGATCGCCACGAAGTAGGCCTCGCGCAGGCGGCGCTGCGCCGCGCCCTGGGTGACGTAGCCGCGCGCGCCGCAATGCAGTTGCGCCCAGTGCGCCGCCTCGACGGACAGTTCGCCGCCCCGCAGGCGCGCCTGCAGCACGCGCCTGTAGAAGGCGTCGGACGTGTCGTAGGGCGTCTTCGCCATTTCCAGCACGTCCGCGACCAATGCCTCGTATTCGGCCTCGATGTCCTCGGGCTGTTTTTCCAGATACTTGTTGACGTGGCCGAGCGGGCCCTGCACCTGCTTCATCAGGTCGATGCAGTTCCTGATGATGCCGGCGGCCATGCCGCATTGCAGCAGCGTGAAGCCGGCGCGGATGCGCTTGACGAAGGGTTCGGCAGGATCGCTGAGCAGATAGTCGTCGGGCACGAACACGTCGCGGAACTGCACGTTGCAGGTCGCGGTGCCGCCCATGGCGACGAATTCGTGGTCGAGCCGGAGGCTGATCCCGTTCCAGCCGGCATGGATGATCGCCATGACGCGCTTCGGCTTGTCCTCTCCCTCCACCTCGACATCGAACACGGTGCCGAAATAGCCGTCCTCGACGAGGTTGGAGACCCAGGGCAGCACGCCCTTGACCCTGTAGCCGCCCGCGACGCGCTCACCCTTGAGGCGCATGCGCTCGATTTCGCCCATCGCCTTCATCGGATTGGACATGCCGGTGCCGCCGAGCGCCTGTCCCTTGGCGACCTTGGGCAGCACGTCGCCCTTGAGGAAATCGTTGTCTGAGGACGCGATGTACCAAGCGAGCGTATCCTGGCACCAGACGCAGAAGCCGGTGGACAGGCATACCTCGGACGCGCGCGCCATCGCGGTGATCGCGCTGGTGAGATCGACATTGCCGTTCACGCCGCCGACATGGCTGCCATAGGCGCCTGCCGCGCCATAGGCGCGCACGATATCTTCCGGATAGATGCGCTCATCGTCGATCTTGCGAACGATCGAAGTCAGGTCATTGGACGAAATCCGTTCGATCTCGTCGAAATCTATGGTGGCGATAGGGGCGACGATATTCATCTCGGGTCTCCTGGAGAACGATAGAAACGGCGGCCGCGCCCGCCCGAAAGAAAGGCGCGGCCGGATTTGATCAGGCGGATTCGGCGACCATGTTCACCGGCCGCGAGAAGGTGTTGAACACCGGCGACCACTGGCAGACATGCGCGATCAACTCGTCGATGGTCTCCTGCGGCGCGTCGGCATCCATGTGGACGATGATGCGCACGTCGGTGAAACCGACCGGCTTTTCGGAGACGTCGCCGGTGCCCCAGACGGCGGTGATGTTGAGATCGCCTTCGAGTTCGACTTCGAGCGAGTTGACGGTGATACCGCGATGGACGGCGTTGGCGTGCAGGCCGACCGCAATGCAGGAACCGAGGGCGGCCAGCGAGGCTTCCGACGGGTTCGGCGCGGTGTCGTCACCGAGCAGGCCCGGCGGCTCGTCGACGATGTAGGGCTCGAGGTCGCGAATGTAATTGGCGTGGCGGAAGCGGCCTTCGGCGACCGTCTTGCACTTCAGTGTCTTGACGGCTTTCGGATCGGCCTTGCCCTTTTCGATCAGGCCTTCGAGGCCGGTCTTGTCGATGGGGGCAAGGCAGCCGGTAAGTGCGGTTGCTGGTTGACTGGACATTGGATTCTCCTCTTGTTGTCCGTGTGTGACTGGTTACGGCCCGCGTCAGTCTTCGCGGTGCCAACTGAGTTTCGAGATTGCCTGCTGGCAGGCGAAATCGAGCAGGAAGCCGATGACGCCGATGATGACGACGGTGGCGGCGAGACGGTCGTATTCGAGCGTGTCGCGGGCATCGTTGATCGAGTAGCCAAGGCCGGAGGTGACGCCGAGATATTCGGCGGGCACCAGGACGATCCAGGCGACGCCAAGCGCCAGGCGGACACCGGTCAGGATGTCCTGGCTGATCGCCGGCAGTATGATGACGAACAGCATGTGCCAGGGACGCGCGCCGAGATTGCGGGCGACCTTGAACCAGGACGGATCGACCCGGCGCAGACCGGCCGCCGTCGAGAACAGGATCGGCCATATTGCGGCGACCGCGATCAGGAAGACGATCGCACCGTCCCAGGTGGCAAACGCCATCACCGCGATCGGCATCCATGACAGCGGCGAGATCATGCGCAGGAACTGGAACGGGATGTTGGTAACCTCGCGCAGGACCTGAACACGGCCGACCAGGATGCCGACCGGCACACCGATGGCAACGGCGATGACCATACCCTGCATCACGCGCTGCAGGCTCGGCACCGTCATGTTCCAGGCCTCGCCGCTGGACAGCATGTCGGCGAGACGGCTGAGGGCCGGCGCCGGGGCGAAATCGGCAAAGGCCATGGTCGCCGGATTGTTCTGGACCATGAAGCCGCCGACCCACCATGCCGCGAGCAGGAGCGCCATGCCGAGCATCGCGTATCCGACGCTGCGCAGCGCCTTCACCTGGTCCATACGGTCGGCCTCCGATCCGGCCGCAAGCGCGGCCGGATCGGCTGTGATTTCCGTGCTCACAGTTCGAGAACCTCTTCACGGTTGAACGGATCGCCAGGATTGACCGACGGGTCGTCCTTCCATTCAGGGTACTTCTCGAGCGCATTCCTGACGTAGTCGTAGTTGACCAGGTCGTCGGCCACGAACTGCGGATCGAGACCGTCGAGGAACGTCGTATCGCCGCCGACCACGGTCTTGTTCATCTCCTCGACGATCAGCTTGGTCGCCGACGGATAAGGCCAGGGCTGGAAGTCGATGCGGCCGTTGCCCCAGGCTTCGGCGTGCTTGATCGCGCCGCTTTCCTGGTAGGATGCCTCGTCGGTGTAGAGCGTCATGGCGCGCTCGACGACGGCGGCCGGCATCGGCAGGTAGCCCTCGCCGTCCTTCGACATCAGGCGGGCGGCTTCCTTCTTGTTGTTGGAAGCGTAGATCTGCGCCCGCACGACAGCGTTCATGACCTTCTGTGTCCATTCCTGCTTTTCGGTCGTGGCCTGCTCATGCATGCAGATCACGCAGCACGGATGGTTCTTCCAGATGTCTCCGGTAAAACGCAGCATGCGCGCGCCTGCCTTGATTTCGCCGAGTGCGTTGAACGGTTCGGCGACGATGTAGGCGTCGATCTTTTTGGAGGCGAGCGCGGCCGGCATCTCCGGCGGCGGCAGGATCTGCAGGTTGCACTCGTTGGCGGCCAGCGCCTCGCCCTCGCCCTTGATGACCGGGGTGATGCCGGACTGGCGCAGCGCATATTGCAGCACGATGTTGTGCATCGAGTACCAGAAAGGCACCGCGACCTGCTTGCCGCCGAGCTGGCTGAAATCGGCAATGTCGGTGTGGCCGCCGACAACCAGGCCGGAGCCGTTGGTGTGCGCCCAGGCCATCAGCTTGACCGGGATCTTGTTGTTGTAGCGCATCCACACCGGGATCGGCTTGAGGAAGTGCACCAGGTTGAACTTGCCGGCGACGAAGCCCTCAACCAGCGGCGACCAGCCGCGGATCAGCGTCGGGCGCTCGGCTTTCAGGCCCTCGTCCTCGAAATAGCCCATGCCATGGGCGACGAGCAGCGCGGTGGCGTCAGTGATTGGAAGATAGCCGACGCGAACAACCTCGTCGGACGCCGCTGCAAAGGCCGGCGAGCTCATCGCGCCGATCAGCGGGCCGAGGGCGGCCATCAGGCCGCCGGCGGCGAACATGTCGAGCGTCTGGCGGCGGGTAAAGTCGGTGGGGAAATACTCGTCGTCCCAATCTGCGGCGCCCGGACGGTTTTTCGACTTGTCTGTCATTATGTCTTCCTTTCCCTGCTGGCTTGGAGGATTCATTGCGCTGCGGGTAACGCGGAACCGCGTGGCTGGATGCCGTGTTCTTCGCCGGCACCCGAAGGCGGTTCGCTGACTGCAGCGAGACCGCGGCCGGCGGCGTTTTCGTAGGCGGTCGCGAGACGACCGCGCGCCTTGGCGTATTCGGGCGTGCGCAGGTCGTCGCGGCTCTCAAGGTCGATGGGCACGATCTCGCGAATGCGGCCGGGATTGGCCGACAGCACCACGGCGCGTTCCGCCATGGTCACCGCTTCGGCGAGGTCATGGGTGACGAGGATGAGCGTAATACCGAGGTCCTTGGCAATGCGGCGAACGTCGCGTTGCAGGCTGCCGCGCGTGAAAGCGTCGAGTGCGGAAAAGGGTTCGTCGAGGAAAAGGATCTCCGGGCTGGGCGCCAGCGAACGCGCCAGCGCAACGCGCTGCTGCTGCCCGCCGGAGAGGTCTTGCACATTGCGGTCGGCATAATCGGTCAGCTCGACCAGCTTGAGCATTTCGGGAACGCGGGTCGCGATCTCGCCCGAACGGCCGGTGAAGCGCAGGCCGAGCGCGACGTTCTGGGCTACCGTCATCCAGGGATAGAGCGAAGGCTGCTGGAACATGACGACCCAACTGGGCGACGGCTCCTCCACCTTCATGCCGTCGATCCATACCTTGCCGGCGGTCGGCGCGATCAGGCCGGACATGATGTGCAAAAGGGTCGACTTGCCGCAACCGGAGCGACCGACGAGAGCCAGCGCCTCGCCCGGCTTCACTTCAAGCTCGATGTCTGCAAGGGCCTGCTGGCGGCCGCGCCGATATGTGTGGCTGACCTTCTCTATGGCGAGATGCGCACCTTTCATCAAAACGTCCTCCGGCCGGCGGCGAACTCGTCGGCGGCGCGCCGAATTCGGGGAGAAGAAGGCCATGGCATTTCCTGTGAGAGCCGATTTTGAGAAATCGGCTGGAATGCCAGGCGCGACGCAGAGGGGAACAGGAACCGGTTCATCCCCAATGACCGAGCGAATGGCGAAAACCGGCTTCCGGCGAGCCGAAATGAAGGAAACCCATTCTGCTGCCGTAGCGACAAGAGCGCAGCCAGTGCCGCCTGCAAGGTCCCCGACCCGCCAATGAACCGGCTGGCATGGCCTACCTTTTCCGCAGTCAGACAAGCGCCCTTCACAGCAAATCCCCTTATGCAACAAACCGTTCTGTATTCCTTGAAGCAGAAAGCGTGCCAGTTCGCGCGATGCGGCGTAACATCCCGTTTTCTTTAGGATTTTTGAGAATCCCTGTGCGGGGCCTTAATTGTTGCAATGCACAAAGATGAGGCGATGCCTGTTAAAACGTCAGAAATTTCACCGGGTGTACTCCGCGTACACCGCGGCGAAACAAGCGCTTTGTTGAAAAAGGCCGTTCGGCCCTCTAAGGGATAATGATCGTTCTGTTCACCTTGCGAGGGCACCGTGACCGCCAACCCAGCACAATCGCCTGCGGACAACATCGCCCAGTACCCGGGTGCGGCCCGCGAAAGGCTGCTGCTCGCGGCCAGCGACCTGTTCTGCCGCTATGGCATCAACGCCACCGGGGTGGATTCGATCGTCGCCGCGGCGGGAACGGCCAAGACGACCCTCTACAAGGCGTTCGGCTCCAAAGAGGGACTGATCGAGGCCGTTCTGGAGCGCGAAGGCTCGACATGGCGCGAATGGTTCTCCGACGAGGTCGATGCCCTGCCCGGAGACGCCAAGGACAAGCTGGAACACATTTTCGATGTGTTGAAAAAGTGGTTCGCCGAAGAAAACTTCTATGGTTGTCCGTTCATCAATGCCGTCGGCGAGCATGACAAGGAAGATGACCGCATCCGCCTGCTGACGCTGAAGCACAAGAAGATCGTGCTCGACAAGATCACGCAACTCGCCCGTGATGCCCGTCCGGACGATCCGGAAGGATTGACCCACGAACTCAACCTGCTGATCGACGGCGCCATCGTCGCCGCGCTGATCACGCGCGATCCCAACGTCGCCGACCACGCCCGCAATGCCGCGGCGCGGCTGCTGGCGAACGGGTAGACAGCTTACGGACGGGAAAGCAGGTTTCAGCCGATGGATGCTCCGCTCAATGGCCTGCGCGTGCTCGAACTTGCCCGCATCCTCGCCGGTCCGTGGATCGGCCAGACGCTTGCCGATCTCGGCGCAAACGTCATCAAGGTGGAAAGCCCGGAAGGCGACGACACGAGGCAATGGGGTCCGCCCTTCATCGAGCGCGATGGCGACCGCTCGGCCGCCTATTTCCATGCCTGCAACCGGGGCAAGCGGTCGGTCGTCGCCGATTTCCGCAACGAAGACGATCTGGCCCTCGTCCGCCGACTGGCGTCGGAAGCCGATGTCGTGGTCGAGAATTTCAAGGTCGGCGGACTTGCCAAGTTCGGCCTCGACCACGCTTCCCTGTCGGCTGCCAATCCCGGCCTCGTCTATTGCTCGGTCACCGGCTTCGGCCAGGACGGTCCCTATGCCGCGCGCGCGGGTTACGACTTCCTGATCCAGGGCATGGGCGGCATCATGGACCTGACCGGCGATCCCGCCGGCGAACCGCAAAAGGTCGGCGTCGCCTTCGCCGACATCTTCACCGGGCTCTACAGCGTCATCGCCATTCAGGCCGCGCTCGCCGAGCGGGCGGCGACCGGCAAAGGCAGGCATATCGACATGGCGCTGCTCGACTGCATGACCGGCGTGCTCGCCAACCAGGCGATGAACTATCTCGCCTCGGGCGTCACGCCGCACCGGCTCGGCAATGCACATCCCAACATCACGCCCTACCAGACCTTCGAAACCGCCGACGGCTGGCTGATCATCGCGGTCGGCAACGACGCTCAATTCGGCCGGCTGGCAGATGCGCTCGGCCTCGACGGCCTTGCTGCCGACCCGCGCTTCTCGTCCAATGCCGCGCGGATCGAAAACCGTGACGCGCTCGCCGCACTGCTGACGGAAAAAACAAGGACATGGACACGCGACGAGTTGCTCGCGGCGCTGGAAAAGGCGGTGGTGCCGGCCGGGCCGATCAACACTGTCGCCGACGTCTTCGCCGATCCGCAGATCGTCCATCGCGGCATGAGAATAGAACCGGGCGGGATACCCGGCGTGCGCACGCCGATCAGCTTCGCGGGGGTGCCCGCCATCACATCCGACCGCCCCTCCCCGAAGCTCGGCGAGCATTCGGCGGAAATCCGCAAGAACGGCTGGAACCAATAGACGCACAACCGGACGGACCGATGTCGAAATTCATCCAGATCACCGACACCCACATCGTGCCCGAGGGCGAACTTGCCTACGGAAAGTCCGACACCGCCGCGGCGCTGAAGCGCGCGGTCGAGACGGTCAACGCCAAGCTGCCCGTCCTCGGCGAGGTCGATTGCGCGATCGTCACCGGCGACCTGACCGACTACGGCACGCCCGGGGAATACGAACGCTTCAAGGCGATGATGGCGGAGCTTGCGCTGCCCTACCTTGCCATTCCCGGCAATCACGACGTGCGCGAGCCGATGCGCGCTGCCTTCGCCGGCAATGGCTGGATGCCGAAAACCGGACCGATCCAGTGGCGGCACGATCTGCCCTCCTTCACCATCGTCGGCCTGGACACGCTGGTCGACGGCAAGCATCACGGCGAAATCGCGCCGGAGGGCTTCGACTTTCTCGACGCCGTTCTTGCCGACATCGCCGGCAAGCCGGTGGTCGTCGCCACACACCACCACGTTTTCCATACCGGGATCCGGCCGATGGACCGGACGTTCCTGCGCAACGGGGGCGAGTTGCTGGCGCGGCTGGAAGCCTATCGCGGGCCGGCACGGATCATCTCCGGCCATGTCCATCGAACAATGACCGCGCAGATCGGGCGCGTCGCCTGCCAGATCGGGCCGGCGCCGTGCCATGCGGTCAATCTCGACCAGCGCGAGGACGCGATCAATTCGCTGATCATGGAGCCGGGCGGCATCACCCTGTTCGAGTGGCGCGAGACGCCGCACCCCTGCCTCGTCTCCGACGTGATCCCGGTCGGCGCGCATGAGGGGCCGTGGCCGTTCTTCTGACGGCGGAATCATGCTTTGTCCCGCCGCCGCTTGCCATGCGACACCTGGGCAAGCGAAAAAGAAGGCAAGGCTGAGCGAGGGAACAGGGCCGGATGAAAATCATGTGTCTCAATGGCTGGGGTGGAAAACTCCACGCACCGTTGACCGCCTATCTCGAATCGGAATCCCCGGACGTTCTCTGCCTGCAGGAGGTTGTCCATAGCCCCGCGACCGGCGAGGACTGGCTGACCTACCGGGACGGCGATCACGTGCTGCCACAGCGCGCGAATTTCTTCCGGGACATCGCCGAAGCGCTTCCCGGCCATGCGGCCTTCTTCTGTCCCGCGGCCCAGGGCGTCCTGTGGAACGACGACGAGACCGTGCCGTCGCAATGGGGGCTTGCGACATTCGTGCGCAATTCCCTGCCGATCATCGGGCAGGCCCAGGGCTTCGTGCACAAGGATTTTTCTCCGCATGGCTATGGCGATCATCCGCGGTCGCGAAACGCCCATGCGATCCGCATTTACGACTACGAGCAGGACAGGACCGTCAGCGTCGCGCATATGCACGGATTGCGCGACCTGAACGGCAAAATGGACACGCCCGAGCGAAGAACACAGGCACGCAGGTTCGCCGGACTGGCCGGCGGCCTGGCCGCGCCGGACGACGTCCGGGTCGTCTGCGGCGACTTCAATGTCGAGCCGGGCAGCGAGACCCTCGCGATACTGGCCGAGCCCGGTCTTTCGGAACTCGTGACGGCCCGGGGCTTCGCGGGCACCCGCACCTCGCATTACACGAAGCCGGGCAGGTTCGCCGATTACATGCTCGTGTCCGAACAGTGCGAGGTTCTGGATTTCGAGGTCGTGACCGAACCGGAAGTGTCCGATCACTGTCCGCTTGTCCTGACGATCTGAGCTCGCGGAAATGCCCGCTCAGCCGGTTTCGAGATCGACCACGAAAATGCCCTCGTATCCTCCGCGGCAGGCAGCGATGAGCATGGTTCCGGCCTCCACGTGGTCGGGGTGGTTTTCATAGTCGAGATGCGCTTCGCGATCCTCGAAGGTGACGATGAAGCCGAACTGGTAATCTGCCGACTTGTTCTCGAAATCACGGTTGGGGCCCCAGGATATGTCGATCATGCCGTCGATCGTGTCGATGAGCCCCTGCAGGAGTTCCATCGCTTCCTCAACCGGGGCCATATCCGCATCGGTGCGCAGGGACAGGAATACGCAGTGCTTCAGCATGTCAGTTCTCCGGTGAGATCAGGATGGCGCGGAAATCGTTCACATTGGTCAGGGTCGGGCCGGTGACGAGCTGGTCGCCCAGCAGGGCGAAAAAACCGTGGCTGTCATTTCGCGCAAGCGATGCGGCAGGATCAACACCAAGCGCGCCGGCGCGCTGCAGCGTTGCCGGACCGATCACGGCGCCGGCGATATCGGCTGCGCCATCGACACCGTCCGTGTCGCCGGCCAATGCATGAATCCCCGGCGCGCCATCCAGTGCGATGGCAAGCGCCAGAGCGAATTCGGCGTTGGGACCGCCGATGCCCTCTCCCCGCCGTGTCACGGTGAGTTCGCCGCCGGAAATGAGCATGATCGGCCGGTCATCCCGTCTCCGTGACGCCTTGATGCGCAGCGCTTCGGCGGCCTGCCCGGCGGCGACCTCGCGAGCCTCGCCTTCGAGACCATCACCGAGCGTGCGGACCTCGCAGCCGGTTGAGCGGGCAAGTTCCGCGGCAGCAGCGATCGACTGGGCCGGCGCAGCATAGATACGGTTTTCGACCCGCGAAAGGCGCAGATCGCCCGGCGCAATCACCCGGCTCGGAGCATCCAGAGCGTCCGTCACGCTCGTCGGAACCTCGATCCGCCAGCGCCGCAGCACCTCGCGCGCCTCGCCGGGCGTCGAGGCGTCGCCCACGGTTGGCCCCGAGCCTATGGAGGCCAGATCGTCGCCCGGCACGTCGGAGATCACGAGGGTATGCATGCGCGCGGGAAATGCCGCTGCGGCAAGCTGCCCGCCCTTCACCCGGCTCAAATGCTTGCGGACGATGTTCATCCGGTCAATCGGCGCGCCCGAGGCAAGCAGCGCGGCATTGACCGCCTGTTTCTCGGCAAGCGATACGCCATCGGCGGGCGCGACGAGCAACGCCGACGCGCCGCCCGATATGAGCGCCAGCACGAAATCGCCTTCATCGAGCCCTTGCAGCAAATCGAGCATCCGCCGCGTCGCCACAAGGCCAGTCTCGTCGGGAACCGGATGGGCGGCTTCGACGACCTCGATGCCCCTGCAGGGCCGGCCATAGCCGTAGCGGGTGATGACAAGCCCTTCGCACGGCCCCCAGGCGGTCTCGACGGCCTCGGCCATCCGCGCGCTTGCCTTGCCGGCGCCGACAACGACGACCCGCCCGGCGGGCCGATCCGGCAGGTGCCGCGCCAGTGAGCGCATCGGATCGGCGACCTCGACCGCCCGGTCAAACAGGGCCCGGAGCAGGCTTTCCGGCGAAGACGCGTCCATCAGGGACAGTCCCGGCTGGAATCGCGGACGAAGAGTTCCACAGGCGTTCGGGTTTCCGGCGCGGGAACGACGCCCTCCTCCAGCCAGTCGAGCACGGTTGCGGCGATACGCTCGCCGAAACCGGCAATATCGCAATGCACCGAGGTAAGGCTCGGCCAGGCCTGGGCGCACTCCTCGATGTCGTCGAAGCCGACGATCTTGAAATCGGCGCCGACCTCGCGGCCGATCTCTGCGCAGCCGGACAGCATGCCGAGCGCGACGAGGTCGTTGAAGCAGATCGCTGCATCGGCCCCGGGATGATCCTTCGCCAGACGGAGCGCGGCTTCGCGCCCGAAAGCGCGGCTGGAGCGCCCGGTCAGGACCAGCGGCTCCATCCCCGCTTCCCTGAGCGCGCCGCAATAGCCCGACATGCGTTCGCGGGTGACCGCGCGGCCTTCGAGACCGCCGACGAAGGCTATCCGGTTCGCTCCCGCCTGCAACAGATGTTCCGTGGCAAGCCGGCTTCCTCCGACATAGTCGGGCGCGGCGAAGGGGAAGATATCCGTCCGCGGTTCGACGTTGCGCAGCACCTGCATCGCCGGAATGGACGCCCGGGCGATGGCATCGAAGGTCGCAGCCTCCTCGCCATAGGCGGGCGAGATGATCAGCGCGGAAACGCCGTGCTCGATCATCGCCGCGACCACCTGCGCCTGCAGGGCGGGATCCTCGTCGGTATTGGCGACCACCGCCGCATAGCCGCGCGCCGACAACGCCATTTGCAGCGAAGTGGCGAATTCCGTGAAGAACGGGTTTCGCAGGTCATTGATCACCAGCCCGATCAGCCCGGCATTCGCCATGCGCAGGTTCGCCGCCGCGCGATTGTAGAAATAGCCGATCTCGGCCATCGCCTTGCGGACAAGTTCGCGCGTTTCCTCGCGTACCTGCGGGCTGTTCTGCAGCACGAGGCTGACAGTGGATTTCGACACGCCCGCCTTGCGCGCCACATCGATGATCGTCGGCCTGCGCTCCATCTATATGCCTTATTCGATTCCGTGCATTGCGAGCAGGACGCGCATGCGTTTCACGGCCAGCTCGGGTTTGGATAACAGGCCCGCGCGATCGGCGAGCCGGAAGACCTCGGCATAATGGACGATGTCGCGGCTCGATTGGAAGCCCGCGGGCATGATGAAATGCGCCTGGTAGCCGTTGAGCCAGGAGAGAAACGCAATGCCCGCCTTGTAGAAGCGGGTCGGCGCGCGGAAGATTTCGCGGCTGAGCGGCACGGTCGGCGCGAACAGCCGGTGATAGGTCTCCATGTCGCCCTCGGTCAGCGCCTCGAGCGCCTGAGCCGCCGCCGGCGCGATGGCCGCGAAGATGCCGAGCAGCGCATGGGAATAATGCTTACCGTCGCCCGCGATCAGGTCGGCATAGTTGAAATCGTCGCCGGTATAGAGGCGCACCCCCTCCGGCAGCCGCGCCCGGAACGCTTCCTCATGGGCCTGGTCCAGCAGGGAAATCTTGATGCCGTCGACCTTGGCCGGATTGGCCTCTATGATCGCCAGCACCGCGTCGGACGCCCTGTCCACATCGGCCGATCCCCAGTAGCCGGCCAGCGCCGGATCGAACATGTCGCCCAGCCAGTGCAGGATGACCGGCTCTGCCGCCTGCTCGATCAGCTTGCCGTAGACGCTTGCATATGTGTCCGCGCCAGCGCCGATCGCCGGAAAGGCGCGGGAGGCCATGATGATCAGCTGACCGCCGGCCGCCTCGATCGCCTCCATCTGCGTCTCGTAGGCGGCGGTGATCGCGGCGGCATCGCGAAGCTGTTCCAGCGCGACATGGTCGGTTCCCGCGCCGCAGGCGACGCGCGGTTTCATCGGGTGGACCTTCGCCGCCGACATGGTGCGTTCGATCAGTTCCCTGGCGGTGAGCCAGTCGACGCCCATTCCCCGTTGCGCGGTGTCCATGGCTTCGGCAAGGCCGAGGCCCTGGTCCCAGAGTCCCTGACGAAAGGCGAGCGTCGCTTCCCAGTCGACGGCGGGGCGCGTATCCCAGGGATTGCGCTCGCGCAGCGGGTCGGAGACCACATGGGCCGCCGCGAAGGCAGTGCGGGTCAGCGGCACGCGCGGCGCGCGCGGCACCAGCGGCGTACCGGCGAGGCTGTAGGTCTCAAGGCGATTTTCCTGGGTGGGCAGGGTCAGCATGGTCACAATCCGTGGCTGGCGCGGATCATGTCGGCGGCCTTTTCGCCGATCATGATTGCCGCGGCATTGGTGTTGGAGGAAATGACGGTCGGCATGATCGAGGCGTCGGCGACGCGCAGGCCTTCAATGCCGTTGAAGCGCAGTTGCGTGTCGAGAACGGCGTCGGGATCCGGCCCCATGCGGCAGGTGCCGGCGGCATGGTGCGACGTCTTCGAATGCTCGCAGATGAAGTCGAAATAGTCCGCGTCGCTGTTCACCTCCGGCCCGGGCAAACGCTCGGCCTTGATGAAGGGCTTGAGCGGCTCCTGGGCGAGGATCCGCTGTGCAAGCTTCAAACCCTCGATGGAAAGTTCGCGGTCGCGCGGATCGGCGAGGTAGTTCGGATCGATCAGCGGCGGCGCTTTCGGATCGGCGCTTTGCAGCCGCACCGAACCGCGCGAGCGCGGCCGCAGGTAGCAGGCATTGAGCGTCACACCGCCATCGGGCATCGCCGCGACGCCGGACTCGATGCCCGTTCCGAGCCCCAGATGAAGCTGGATATCCGGCGAACGCGCTTCCGGGTCGGCATACCAGAAGCCGCCGGTCTCGAAGAGCGACGAGGCGACCGGGCCCTTGCGCGTGAACAGGTACTGGAGACCGGCGACCGCGGACCAATGTAGTTTCGCGTAGCGGTCGTAGGTATGAGGACCCGAGACCTCGCATATGCAATAGAGATCGAGATGATCCTGCAGGTTCGCGCCGACCTGGGGTTGGTCGAACACGACGGGAATACCGAGATCGTGAAGATGGCCCGCGGGGCCGATGCCGGAAAGCTGCAGAAGCCGCGGCGAACCGATGGCGCCGGAGGACAGGATCACCTCGGACGATGCCGCCAGCCGGCGCCCGCCAACGAGTTCGACGCCGGTGGCGCGTCCCGCCTCGACGATGATCCGCCGGACTTGCGCACCGGTTTTGACCGTCAGGTTTTTCCGCCCCCGGTTCGGCGCGAGATAGGCCATGGCCGCCGACGAGCGCCGGGCGTTGCGCTGGGTGAGTTGGTAGTAGCAGACGCCGTCCTGCTTCTCTCCGGCTATGTCCTGGTTGCGCGGAATGCCGAGCTTCGCGGCGGCCTCGAAATAGGCCTCGCAGATCGGCAGCGGCGCGGCCGGCTGCGACACGCCGAGCGGTCCGCCCTTGCCGTGATACTCGTTGTCCCAGGTGTCGTTGTCCTCGGCCTTGCGAAAAAACGGCAGCACATCCTCGTAGCCCCAGCCGTCACAGCCCATCTGCCGCCATTCCTCATAGTCGAGCGGATTGCCGCGCGTGTAGATCTGCGCGTTGATTGCCGATCCGCCACCCATGACCTTGGCCTGCGTGTAGCGGAACACGCGGTTCTTCATGTGGCGCTGCGGCACGGTGGACCAGCCCCACGAGCCGATGCCCTTGGTCATCTTCGCGAAGCCCGCCGGCAGGTGGTAGAACGGGTGCCGGTCGCTGCCGCCGGCTTCGAGCAACAGCACGCGGGCGGCCGGATTTTCCGAAAGGCGCGCGGCCAGCACGCTTCCGGCCGAACCGCCGCCGATGATGATGAAATCATATCCGTCAGCCATTGCCTTGCCTCACAACCGCGCAATCGACAGGCCGCCGTCAACCGGAATGACCGCGCCGTTGGCGAACGCCATCTTTCCCGTCGCCAGGGGAACCACGACCGAGCCGATATCGGCCGGTTGCCCCCAGCGGCCCGCCGGCACCAGCCCGCCCTCGATGCGCGCGGTGTACTTGTCCTTCACGCCCGCCGTCATGCCCGTCTCGATAATGCCCGGACGCAGTTCGAACGCGCCGATGCCAAGCGGCGCGAGACGAACGGCGAACAATTTTGCCATCATCGCCGCGCCGGCCTTGGAGATGCAGTATTCGGCGCGTTCGATGGACACCATCTCCGCACTGACGGAGGTGACGAAAAGGATCGAGCGGTAGTTCACGCTCTCGCGAGAAACCATGCGTTTCGCCGTTTCCTGGGCGAGGAAGAACGCGCCGCGAAGATTGACGTCGAGCACGAAGTCGAAATTCTCCGGTGCGATGTCGAGCATATCGCCACGCACCCGCGCCGGCACGCCGGCATTGGAGACGAGGCAATCGACCGGGCCGAGATCGGCCTCCACGGCGTCGAGCAGTACGGGTACGTTTTCGATCTCGGTCACATCATGGCAGTAGTAGCGGGCTTCCGGCCCCAGTTTTTCGAGCGCCGAAACGACGCTTTCATCGCCTGAATTAGTGCGCGCGGCGAGCGCGACGGCAAACCCCGCCTCGACCAACGCTTCGGCGATACCGAGGCCGATGCCCTGCTGGCCTCCGGTGACGAGTGCGACCGGTTTCATGCGGCGAGATCCTTTCGAATGGTGTCGGCGGCGCGCAGCGCCATGGCGGCAACCGTCAATGCCGGATTGACGGCGGCGGACGTCGGCAGCGCGCCAGCATCGGTCACGAAGAGGTTCGGGTGGTCCCAGGAACGGCATTCGGGATCGAGCACGGAGTTCGCCGGATCGTCCCCGATGCGAACCGTGCCGCACTGGTGCGACGGCACCCGCCCGTCGAACAGCCGCGACAGCACGACCGGGAAGCCGGCGGCGCGCATGGCCTGCTTTATCTTCGCGACCAGCCTGTTGTGGGCGACCATGTTGGAGCGGCGCCAGACCAGCCGGATGTCCGAACCGTTCAGGACGACGCGGCTATCGGGGTCCGGCAGGTCCTCGGAAATGGCGTAGAGATCCACCGCGTGGCCGGATACGTAGCGCGCCAGCGGCATCGGCAACCAGTTCACATTGGCCTGCAGAATCTCGGGCACGACACGGCCGAGAAGCTGGATATTGCCAAGCGGCGGACCGCCCTCGCCGTCCGAGAGATACCAGTCATTGAGGCCGAAGGTCTTCTGATAGACGGAATCGTTGCGAAAGCGCGGATCGAAGGCGATCAGCGCGCTGGCATTGTGGTTCATGAAGCAGCGGCCGACCTGGTCCGAGGCGTTGGCGAGGCCGGAGGCAAGCAGCAGCGCCGCCGACTGCACCGCGCCGGCGCAGAGCGCGACGACGCGCGGCATCAGGCTCACCGTTTCGCCGTCATTCTCGTAGACGACCTCCGCGATCCTTTTGCTGTCCGGCCCGGTCTTCAGGCCGGTGACGCGGGCGCCGGTGACCAGTTCGACATTGTCATGCGCTAGAGCCGCCGCAAGGCCGCAGGTCTCCGCGTCCATCTTGCCGCAGCGCGTGTCGGGATAGCCGTCCCAGCCGGTGTTTCCGGCCTTCAACCAGCGGTCGATATCGACGCCGAGGGGCAGCGTGAAAGGATGAACGCCGGCTTTCGCCAGCCGCGCCCGCACTCCGGCTATCGCCGGCTCGTCGGGGACCGCCGGAAACGGGTAAGGGCCGGAATGCGCGGGTTCGGTCGGGTCGGAAGAGACATCGCCGCGCACCTGGTAGAGCGCTTCCGCCGCATTGTACCAGGGCGCGAGCTCCTCATAGCCAAACGGCCATGCCGGCGAGACGCCCTCGGCATGGTGCATCTCCGCGAAGTCCTCCGCCCGATATCGGATCAGCACCGCGCCGTACAGCTTGGTATTGCCGCCGACCTGGTAGTAGTTGCCGGGCGCAAAGCGGTCGCCCTTGTCGTCGATCCAGGTCTCGTCGGACAGGAAAGCGCTGTCGCGAAAGATGCGGTTCGGATCGCGCGCCGGGGCATCGTCGGGTATCTGCCGGCCACGCTCGAGAATGACGATGCGCGCGCCGGACGGCGCAAGGCCGGCGGCAAGCGTCGCGCCGCCCATGCCCGAACCGATAATGACTATATCCGGCGAGGATGACATGGCGTGTCAGCCGATCCGCATCTCGGTCTTCGGATCGAAGGCGACGGCTTTTTCCATATTGACCGCGAACGGGAAGACATCGCCCGCCTTGACGTCGACATCGGCGCGGAAACGGCCGGTGACCTCCTTGCCGCCGAGATGGCTGACGACGAAGGTGTCGGAACCTGCCGGTTCGGTCACCTCGACACGGGTCTCGACACGGTGGATCGCCTTCGACTTCCGGTCGGCGCCGTCCTCGTCGGTGATCGCCTCCGGGCGGATGCCCAGGATGATGTCGCGGCCATCATGGATAGCCATTTCGTTGCCGGGCGCGAAGGGCAGCGATCCGGTGCCGCCGCCGGCAAGCGCCACCTTCGCCACCGTTGTCCCCTGTTCGATGGCGACCTTCGCCGGGAACAGGTTCATCGAGGGCGAGCCCATGAAGCCGGCGACGAACATGTTGGCCGGGTTGTCGTAGATCTCCTTCGGCGTTCCGAGCTGCTGGACGTGGCCGCCGAACATCACGGCGATGCGGGTCGACAGTGTCAGCGCCTCGATCTGGTCATGCGTCACATAGACGATGGTGGTGCCAAGTTTCTGGTGCAGCTTCTTGATTTCGGTGCGCATGTCGACGCGCAGCTTGGCATCGAGGTTCGACAGCGGCTCGTCGAACAGGAAGACGTCCGGGTTACGCACCAGGGCGCGGCCCATGGCGACACGCTGGCGCTGCCCCCCGGACAACTGTCCCGGCTTACGGTCTAGGAGCGGCTGGATCTGCAGGAGATCGGCGACCTGCGCCACGGCCTTGTCGCGTTCCGGTTTCGGGACGCCGTGCATCTCCAGGCCGAAAGCCATGTTCTGCGCGACATTCATGTTGGGATAAAGCGCGTAGGACTGGAACACCATGGCGATGTCGCGGTCGGCCGGGCGCACGCCATTCATAGACCGGCCCTTGATGGCGATATCGCCGGTCGTGACCTCTTCCAGTCCCGCGATCATGTTGAGCAGGGTCGACTTGCCGCAGCCCGACGGGCCGACCAGGACGAGGAATTCGCCCTCCTCCACCGCGATGTTCGTCTCGTGCAGGACCTTGACCGCGCCATAGGACTTGGTTGCGTTCTTGATCTCGAGAAATCCCATGGTCTTTACCCTTTCACGCTGCCAGCCATCAGGCCGCGCACGAAGTAGCGGCCGGCGACGATGTAGACGAGGAGCGTCGGCAGAGCCGCCATGATCGCTCCCGCGAAATGAACGTTGTATTCCTTCACGCCGGTCGAGGACTGGACGAGGTTGTTGAGCGCGACCGTCATCGGCTGGCTGTCAAAATCCGAGAAGGAAGCGCCGAACAGGAAATCGTTCCAGATGTTGGTGAACTGCCAGATGATGCAGACCACGGCGATCGGCCCGGACGACGGCAGCATGATGCGGCGAAAGATGGTGAAGAAGCCCGCCCCGTCGATCATCGCCGCGCGCACCAGTTCGGTCGGAAACTGCTGGTAGTAATTGCGGAAATAGAGCGTCGAGAAGCCGATGCCATAGACCAGATGGACGAAGACCAAGCCCGGAACAGTGCCGGCGAGCCCCATCAGGCCTAGCATCCGCGCCATCGGGATCAGCACCATCTGGAACGGGATGAAGCAGCCGAACAGCAGCAGGCCGAAAATGATCGTGTCGCCCCGGAAGCGCCACTTGGTCAACACATAACCGTTCAGCGCACCGAGCACGGTCGAGATTGCGACAGCCGGCACGACCATCAGGATCGAGTTGAGGAAATAGGGCCGCAAACCGGTTGCCGCCACGCCGATCTGTGCGGTCGCCCAGGCGCTCTTCCAAGGCGCAACGGTCCATTCGTGCGGCAGGGACATCATGCCGCCGGCCTGGATTTCGGAGAGCGGTTTCAGCGAATTGACCACCATCACGTAGAGCGGCAGCAGGTAGTAGAGGCAGAAGACCGCCAGCAGCGCGTAGATCACGAAACGGGCGCCCGCGCCGGTACGCACTACCTGGGAGGAAGCGTTGGTCGCCATCACTTCTTCTCCCTGAGTTCGGACCAGATATAGGGCACCATGATCGCGGCGATCGACATCAGCATGATCGTCGCCGAGGCCGCGCCGATGCCCATCTGGTTGCGGGTGAAGGTGTAGGAATACATGAAGGTCGCGGGCAGTTCGGTGGCGGTGCCGGGACCGCCGCCGGTCAGCGCGATGATGAGGTCGTAGGACTTGATCGCCATGTGGGCGAGCACCACGAAGGCGGACATGAAGGCCGGGCGCAATTGCGGGATGACGATACGGCGATAGAGCGCCCAATTCGACGCGCCGTCGATCTGCGCCGCCTTCAGCACCTCGTTGTCGATGCCGCGCAGGCCGGCGAGGAACATCGCCATGACGAAGCCCGAGGTCTGCCAGACGGCGGCAATGACGATGGTGTAGATCGCCATGTCGCTGTCCTTGATCCATTCAAAGGTGAAGCTCTCCCAGCCCCACGAGCGAACCACGGCCTGCAGGCCGATACCGGGATCGAGGAACCACTTCCATGCCGTTCCCGTGACGATGAAGGACAGCGCCATCGGGTAGAGATAAATCGTGCGGATGAATCCTTCGGCGCGGATCTTCTGGTCGAGCAGAATCGCCAGCGCGAGGCCAAGCGCGCAGCAGATGATGATGTAGAGCGATCCGAAGATCAGCAGGTTGTCGACGGCGATGCCCCAGGCGCGCACCCGGAAGAGGCGCGAATAGTTCTGCCAGCCGACGAGATCGAAACTCGGCAGGATGCGGCTGTCGGTGAACGACAGGTAGAAGGTGAACAGGATGAAGCCGTAGACGAAGACGACCACCATCGCGAAGCTGGGTGCCAGCACGATCTTCGGCAGCGCCTCGCGCAGCCAGTCGCCCCCGCGGTTGCGGTCCTTGACAATCGTTGTCATCGGTTTCCCTCCCGAATGGGAAAGGGCGGCTCTGCGCCCTTTCCCTGATCGCCAGCTTACTGCGCCAGTTCGACGGCGGAAACGAGTTCGGAGACGGCCGTCTCGGAATCGTATTCGCCGTTGAAGTGGGCGGTGATCACGTCATACATGGCGTTCTTGATCGACGCCGGATTGGCGTGGCCATGCGCCATCGAGCCGAACAGGTTGCCCGACGAGGAGGCTGCAGCCAGATCCTTCATGCCCTGCTTGCCGCATGCGTCGAAATCGGCGTCAGACACGTCGACACGCGCCGGGACCGAGCCCTTGACCACGTTGAAGGCCGACTGGAATGACGGTGACATGATCGCCTTGGCAAGCGCGGCCTGTTCCGCCGACGGCGTATCGCCCTGCTTGAACAGCGCGAACTGGTCGGAGTTGAAGGTGACCTGGTCCTGGGTGCCCGGGAAACGGAAGCACAGGAAGTCCTCGCCCGGCTTCTTGCCGGCATTGAGGAACTCGCCCTTCGCCCAGTCGCCCATGAACTGGAATGCGGCCTCGCCATTGATGACCATGGCGGAGGCCAGGTTCCAGTCGCGGCCGGAGAAGTTGTCGTCGACGAAGGAACGGATCACGCCCATGCGGTCAAACGCTTCCTTCATCGTGTCCGAGCCGAGGGTGTCGGGATCGAGGTCGATGAAGGCCTTCTTGTAGAACTCCGGTCCGCCGGTCGCCATGGCGACGGCGTCGAACACGGTTGCGTCCTGCCAGGCCTGACCGCCATGGGCGACGGCGGTCTTGCCGGCGTCCTTGACCTTCTGCATGGCCGCGACCAGTTCGTCCCAGTTGGTCGGCTGGGCGATGCCGAGTTCGTCGAGCACGGCCTTGTTGGCCCAGACCCAGTTGGTCGAGTGTACGTTCACCGGGGCGGCGACCCACTGGCCGTCATATTTGGAGAACTTCTGCAAAGCTTCCGGCACGACGGCATCCCAGCCCTCGGCCGAGGCGACGTCGTTCAGATTGGCGAGCGCGCCTTCCTTGGCCCAGTCAGTGATGTCGAAGCCGAGCATCTGCACGGCGGTCGGCGCGTTGCCCGAGGTGACGCGGGCGCGCAGCACAGTCATCGCCTGGGTGCCGCCGCCGCCGGCGACCGGCATGTCCTGCCAGCCGATGCCCTGTTTTTCCAGGTCCCCCTTGAGAACGTTGAGCGCTGCGGCCTCGCCGCCCGACGTCCACCAATGGAGCACTTCCACGTCGCCGGCATGAGCAAAGCTCACAGACGAGGCGAGCACGGCAGCTGCCGCGAAGGTCTTTCCGATATTCGAACGCATGGGTTTCCTCCTCAGTTTGCGTTGTAGTCCGCTGCCGCGAAATCGCGCGCAGTCAGCGTTTGCGGACCCAAGGTGCGCGCGTGCGGCCGATCCGCATCGCCACGGTCTTCACCTCGAGAAACTCCTCCAGGCCGTAAGGCCCGATCTCGCGTCCCTGGCCGGACTGTTTCATTCCGCCGAATGTCAGTTCGGGAAATCCGTCCATCCAGGTGTTCGTCCAGATCGTGCCCGCCTGCGCGCGGCGGGCGAAATCCAGACATGTGTGGATATTCTCGCTCCACACGCCGGCCGAGAGGCCGTAGGACGCGTCGTTGGCCAGCGCGATAGCCTCGTCCGCCGTCTTGAAAGTAAGAACCGACAGGACAGGCCCGAAAACCTCTTCGCGGGCAATCGCCATTTCCGGACGCACGCCGGCGATCACCGTCGGCTGGTAGAATTGCCCGTCCAGACCCGGCACCGACAGGACACCGCCGCCGAGGCAGACATTGGCGCCGTCGTGGACGGCCTGCCGGACGAAGCCGTCGATCTTCGCCTGATGCTCGGGGGTAACGATGGCGCCGACCTGGGTTTCCGGGTCGAGCGGATCGCCGAACGCCACCTGGCGGGACAGTTCGACGACACGCGCGATGAAGTCGTCCGCGATATCTTCGTGCACGATGATGCGGCTCGATGAATTGCAGCACTGGCCGACATTGAAATAGACGCCGAAAGCAACGGCATCGGCTGCGCTTTCCAGATCGGCATCCGGGAAGATCACCTGCGGGTTCTTGCCGCCGAGTTCAAGCGCGACCTTCTTGAGGGTCGCTGAGGCGGATGCGGTGATCGATTTTCCGACTGCCGTCGAGCCGGTGAAGGTCACCATGTCCACATCGGGATGGGTCGTCATCAGGCTGCCGACCGGCTGGCCGTAGCCGAGCACGATATTGACGACTCCTGGCGGCAATCCGGCCTCGATCAGCAATTCGCCCATCATGACCGTTGTCGACGACGTCATCTCCGACGGCTTGACGACGCAGGTGCATCCGGCGGCAAGCGCAAAGGGCAGTTTCTGGCTGAGAATCCAGAACGGGAAATTCCACGGCGTGATGACGGAGACAACACCGATCGGCTCCTTAAGCACGACGCCGAGCATGTCCTCGCCGAGCGTGTTGTGGCTGTCGCCGTGCAGGGTGCGGGCCAGCGATGCGGCGTAACGCCAAAGATCCGCCGCACCTGAAACCTCTCCGCGCGATTGCGTGATCGGCTTGCCGCTCTCCAGAGTTTCGAGCAGCGCCACGCGCTCTACATCACGTTCGATCAGGTCGGCGACCCGGAGCATGACGGCGGCGCGTTCCTTGCCGGAGATGCGGCTCCAGACACCGCTGTCGAAGGCGGCGCGCGCCGCCGCAATCGCGGCATTCGTCTCGGCCTCGGACCCCTTCGCCGAACGGCTGACAAGAATGCCATGGGCCGGCGAATGGCGTTCGAAGGTCTCGCCGTCGGCGCTGTCGCGCCATACGCCGCCGATCAGGTGACGGGCGATGAACGGTTCGGCGGGAAGCGCGGAGGCGTCGGTCGCGGAAATGAGGGTGAGATCGTGCGTGGTCATGGTCAGGTGCCTGGAAATTCCGGTTTGCGTTTGGCGCGGAAGGCGGCAACGCCCTCGGCCTTGTCGGCGCTGGCGGCGATCATGCCGCTGCCGAGCGCTTCGACCATCGCCGCGCGGTCTTCGCCGGCGGCGGCATGGATCATGTATTTGGCGACTTCCGCCGCGCGCGGCGACGCGGCAAGCGTCTTTTCGGCGATGGCGCGGGCGGCGGCGCGCGGGTCGTCGGCGATCTCGGCAACATAACCCAGCGCCAGTGCCCGTTCGGCGGAGATGCGGCGGCCGAACAGGGCCATTTCCTTCAGCACCGGCTCCGGCAGCAGCCGCGCAAGACGCTGCGTACCGGACCAGCCGGGCACGATGCCGACGCCGGTTTCCGGCAGGGACAATGTCGCAGCGGGCGCGATCACGCGGATATCGCAGGCGGATGCAAGCTCCAGCCCGCCACCGAAGGCATGCCCGGAAAGTGCCGCGACAGTGGGCCTGGAAAGGCGTGCGAGACGGTCGAAAACACGGTGACCGTCTCGCACCCAGTGCCTGGCGAAATCGGCGGGAGGAAGCTCCGACCAGGCATTGATATCCGCTCCGGCGCAGAAGGCCCGGTCGCCTTCCGCCGTCAGGATGACGGCGCGGACCGTGCCGTTGCGCTCCAGTTCGGCGCAATGGGCATCCAGCGCTTGGAGCATCTCGACCGTCAACGCATTCAGCTTGGCCGGATTGTCGAGCCGCAACTCGGCGATCGCGCCGTCGATGAGGAGATGCAGGGCACTCATGGCGTCCATCCCATCGGTGCCGTCGAGAGCAGTGATTTCGGCATGGTCACGGCGTCCGGCGCAACCTGCACCCTACCCTCGGACGCCTGAACGATATCGGCCTCGGGATCGATGCCGGGCATGATCTCGGTGGCGACAAGGCCCTTGTCGCCGAGGCGCATCACGCAACGCTCGGTTATGTAGAGGACATCCTGACCCTGCTCCCGCGCGCGCTTGCCGGAGAAAGTGACGTGCTCGACCGTCTCGACCATCTTGGTGAACTTGCCGGGACGCGTGACCTTCACGCCGTCCTCGCTCAGCGCGATCTCTGCGCCGGCCTCGAACCAGCCGGAAAAGACGATCTTCCTCGCATGCGCCGTGATGTCGACGAAACCGCCGCAGCCCGCTGTCAGATAGGGCTTCTTGCCGAGCTTGGAGACATTGACGTTACCTTCGGTGTCGACCTCGAGAAACGACAGGAACGACATGTCGAAGCCCGCGCCCTGGAAATAGATGAACTGCTGCGGCGACGGCACGAAGGCATCGGCGTTCGAGGCGCAGCCGAAAGCGAAGCCTGTCAGCGGCATTCCGCCGACGGCGCCCTGTTCGATGGCCCATGTCACGGCCTCGGGATGGCCTTCCTCAAGCAGGATGCGCGGCACCATGGCGCTGATGCCGAAACCGAGATTGGCGGTCATGCCGCGCTTGAGTTCCAGCGCAGCGCGCCGTGCTATCACCTTCTCGACGCCATGCTCGGCCAGCGAAAAGCTCGACCATGGCCGCATGATCTGGCCGGAAATGGCGGGGTCGTAGGGCGTCTCGCAGGTCTGTTTCTGGTCCGGGTCGATTACGACGGCGTCGACGAGATGTCCGGGCACGCGAACATCGTGCGGCCGCAGGCTGCCTGCCGCGGTGACGCGCTCGACCTGGGCGATCACGACGCCGCCATGGTTGCGCACCGCGATAGCCTGCTCGAGACCGCCGAGATAAGCACCCTCGTGCTCGTAGGTCAGGTTGCCGCGCTCGTCGGCTGTCGTGGCGCGCAGAATGCAGACATCGGGAACGATGTTGGGAAAATGTAGCCAGGTTTCGCCGGCAAATTCGACGCGTGAGACGATTGGCTCGGCAGCGCCCTTTGCGTTCATCGCGCAGCCTTCGCGGATGGGATCGACGAAGGTGTCCGTGCCGATCTTCGTCAGCACACCGGGCCGGCGGGCGGCGGCTTCCCGATGCATGTCGAACAAAATGCCGGACGGCACGTTGTAGGCAGCCACCCTGTCCTCGACGACCATTTTCCAGATTTCCGGCATTGGCAGGCTGGAAGGACCGGACGGATAGGACCCCGCCAGCACGCGGCTGAGAAGCCCGTCCCTGGCGATGTAATCCATCCCCTTGACGCCATACATGTCGCCGGCCGCGATCGGATGCAGCGTGGTCAGGTCGCGCGGGTGGCCTTCCGCCTCGAAACGCTCGCCAATGGCCTTGAGGACGAGGTCAGGGCAGCCGAGCGCGGATGAGGACGACACCGTGACCACGGCGCCATCGGGAATGCGCGCAACCGCTTGCGCGGCGCTGACGACCTTGCTCACTTCGCGCCTCCGTAATTGACCTGCTGACGAATGCCGGACTGCGCCGCCTCCCGGACCGCAAGCGCGACGGCCAGGGACTTCACACCGTCCCAGCCGGTCGCCGCCGGCTGGCCTGTGCCGGCAACCGTATCGACGAACTGCCGAACGCCCTGCACGTAAAGATCGTGATCCGGGAACGGGACGGCTTCCCGACCGGTGCCGGTCACAAGCTCGATCTCGCCGACCGGCCGCTGGGTCATCACACCGCGCGCGAAGATGGAACCTTCCGTGCCGTGCACTTCAAGTCCCGAGCCCGCGAACGGGTGGGTGAAGCTCTCGTGGCTCATCACCATCGCACCGGACGGCATCGTCCAGACGGACATGGCGGAATCCTCGACTCCCTGCCCCATGCCGGAGGCGGCCATCTGGGCAACAACGGTTTCCGGATCCTCGCCAAGCAGGAAACGGGTCACGTCGGCGTCGTGGACGGTAATGTCCGGAATGACGCCGCCGCCCGCCTCGGCGGCGTTGATGCGCCAGCCCTGCAGGTTGGACGGCAGATGCACCGCGTGAAAAATGCGAAGCGACAAGACGCGCCCGACCCGTCCGGCCTCGATCAGGCCGCGAACGGCGCGATGGCTGCCCGAGCAGCGCAGATGATGGTTGGTCGCGAAAACGACGCCGGCCTCTTCCGCGGCATGCACCATGGCGACCGCATCGTCGAGCGTCATCGCCAGCGGCTTTTCGCACAGCACGTGCTTGCCGGCGGCGATCGCGGCCATCGCCTGCGGGAAATGTTTCTCGTTGGTGGTGGAGATGTAGACAGCGTCGACGTTTTCGTCGCCGAGCGCCTCGTCGAGGCTGGTGCCGAAGGCCGGAATGCTGTGTTCCGCGGCATAGGCCGTACCGCGCTCGGCGGAGCCGCTGACGACCCGAACGACCTCCCCGCCCACCTGGGCGCGGAACGCCGGGATCATGTATTGCGCGGCAATCGTGCTTGAACCGATGAGCGCCCAGCGCATAATCCACTCCTCCCCGGATTTGGAACGTTCCAATACTTACTGGAACGTTCCAATTCGAGTCAAGATATCCCGACAAATAAAATCCTTTTCCCATTGCCGCAGCCTGAAGCGTCCTAGTCCCCGGACGAGGAAGCGTCGGCGGGGCCGGACGTTCTAAAAGCCCTGGCCGCCGCGAAAAAGGCTTGCGCAACCAGACCGTCCTCGTCCTGCGGCATGAACACCACCTCGTCATAGAGCTTGTTCATCTCCGGCACGGCGATGCGGCGAATGCCGTCGGTCCGCCCGGTCCCTTCCCGCCACATGAAGCCGACGCCCATGCCATTGGCGACCGCCTCGTAGACGCCGTCACGCGTGTCCAGCGACAAGAGCGGCACCGGCTCCAGACCCGCGGCATGGAATGCCCGGTCGACCACGCGCTGGGTGGACGAACCCCTTGTACGGAAGATGAGCGGCGCCTGCATCAGCTGATGGCAGGTCAGGCTGTCCGAACGCGCCATTTCGCTGTCAGGATGCACGATGGCGACCACCTGCTGGCGTACCAGCAATTCCCGCCTGAACCGCCCGTCATCCGGCACGTTCGGCAGGACGCCGATATCGACGCGCCGCGTGATCACCGCCCTGGTGATCTCCTCGAAAGATCCGGTTTCCACGGAAATCGCGATCCCCGGATGGCGCTTGTTGAACAGTGCGATCAGCGCCATGCCCGGCATGGAATTGCCCAGCCCGATGGAAATCCGGCCGTTGAGCAGCGTGTTCTGCCGGGTCAGGATGCGTGCTGCGGCATTTTCGGCTTCCGCCATGCGTTCGGCGATGTCACACAGTTCCGAACACAGCGGCGTGGGATGAAAATGGCCGTTGCGGCGCTGGAACAGCCGCACACCGAATTCCTCCTCGATGCCGTGGATGTGTTGCGAGACCGCGGGTTGCGAAATCCCGAGCAGCCGCGCCGCGCCGGCATAGGAGCCGGCCGTCGCCACGGCATTCACCGCCCGGATACGCGTCAATGACAGCGCCATTACGTTTCCTCCACAACCATAAGCGATCCTTTCGACCGCCCAAAGCTTAGCTGTCGATTGTAAAGCGCATGTCACAGTGACGGCCCACCTTCGGGTCGAGCGGGGCAAAAAGCACCGTTTGTGAAAACGAAACTCTCAATGTCGGCGAAACGGCTCCGCCGGCGGCGTTCAGCGCTGCCGCGAACGGGACCGTCTTGCCGCGAAAACGGAGCGGCAGGTGCCGGTCGAAAAGACGACAATTCATGATCTGGGCGCCGCATCCATCGCCGGTTGCGAGGCGATCCTTTGCGACCTCGACGGCTGCCTGATCGCCGGGAAGCACGTTTTCCCCAACACGCCGGAATTCATCGAGACCTATTCCGATCGCCTCTGGATCGTCTCCAACAATTCCTCCGACACGGCGGAAACGCTTTCGAAGCGCATCGCCGCCCTTGGTCTTGCTGTCGATCCCCAGCGCATTCTGCTCGCCGGCGAACAGGCGGTCCGCCGCATCGCCGCGACCCGGCCCGGCGCGTCCGTCTCCATCTATGGCGCGATGCCGATCCAGGCGCTGGCCAGTTCGCTAGGACTGCGCTTCGGCGGCGTCGAGCCGGAGGTGGTTCTGCTGGCCCGCGACGCGGAGTTCAACCTGCAGCGCCTGTCGAAGCTGCTCGGCGAACTGCATCGCGGCGCCGATTTCCTCGTCACCAATATCGACACCGCTCACCCCGATGCCGACGGCCGCCCGGTGCCGGAAACCGGCGCCATACTCGCCGCCATCCATGCCTGCGAACCGGAAATACGGTTCGAGACCATCGGCAAGCCGAAGCCGGACCTGATCGAAATCGCCCTGGAGACGACCGGCGCGCACCCCGCGACCAGCGTCTTCATCGGCGACAACGAGAGCACCGACGGCCGCGCGGCGGCTGCCGCCGGCGTCCCCTTCCTCCATCTGCGCCGCACCGCCGTCAACGGAACGGCCACAGCGGGCGCGGCCTATACGGCGGCCAGCCAGGGAGCTTGGTGATGCTTAGACATGTCGCGCGCACCTTGGCCAAGTCGGTCGTCACGCTCTTCGTGATCGCCACGCTGGTCTTTCTCGCCACGCGGCTTTCCGGCAACCCGATCGACTTCGTGATCGGAGAAGGCATCACCCAGGAAGACCGCGAACTGCTGACACGCTACTACGGCCTCGACGCCCCGGCCTGGACCCAGTACCTGCGCTTTCTCGGCTCCTTCCTCGACGGCCAGTTCGGCCTGTCATTCGTGGAAAGGCGGCCGGTCAGCGAGATCGTCGCCGAACGTGTCTGGCCGTCGCTGCAACTCCTCCTGAGCGGCATCTGCTTCACTCTGCTGGTCTCCGTTCCGCTCGGCATCGTCGCCGCTATCCACCGCAAGTCGTGGATCGGAAGCGCGATCCTGACCTTCGCCTTCGTCGGCTACGCGGTGCCCAACTTCGTGCTCGCCGTCTTCATGGTGCTGGTCTTCTCCTTCACGCTGAACTGGCTGCCCGTCGTCGGCAATTCGACGCCCTGGCATTTCATCATGCCGACCATCGCCCTGTCGGGCGTGCTGATCGCTGCGATGACACGGTTCACCCGCAATGCCATGCTCGACGTGCTCAGCCAGGATTACATGCGCACGGCCCGCGCCAAGGGACTGCCGGAACATGTCGTCATCCTGAAGCACGGCTTCCGCAACGCCTCGATCACCATCCTGTCCGTGCTCGGTCTCCAAATCGCCGGACTGGCCGCCGCCGGCAATGTCGTGATCGAGGCGATCTTCGCCTGGCCCGGCATCGGCGATTTGCTCGTCACCGCCGCCATCCAGCGCGACTATCCGGTGCTGCAATTCGCGGTTCTCGCGGTCGCCTTCGCGGTCGTTCTCGTCAACGCGGTCATCGACACGGCCTATGCCTATGCCGATCCGCGCATTCGCCTCGGAGCCGCATGATGTCGGATGCGATCCTTCCCCGCCGGGGCAAGACCGAACCCGCGGCCCGCTCCGGCCTAGCCGGCCATCTGCTTTCGGTCTGGCGCGACGCCAACGGGATCCAGCGTATCGCCCTGTTGGTCGCGCTCTTCTTGCTGATCGTTGCCATCTTCGCCCCGCTGATCGCCCCGCACGAGCCGACCGCCCAGAGCCTGATCGCGCGGCTGCGCCCTCCCCTCGGTTTCGACCGCTTCAAGGAAGGCTACCTGCTCGGCACCGACGAACTCGGGCGCGACGTGCTGTCACGCTGCATCTACGGACTGCAACTGACCCTGACGCTCGCCATGCTTGGCGCCTGCATCGGCCTGGCGCTCGGCGGCAGCCTCGGCCTCGCCGCCGGTATTCTCGGCGGCGCGGTGGACGATCTCATCATGGGCATGGTCGACTCGCAGATCGCCATCCCCTTCACGCTGATCGCCCTCTTGATGCTGGCCATCTTCGGCTCCTCGATCGAGGTGATGGTGCTCATCCTCGGCGTCTATGGCTGGGAGCAATATGCCCGCATCGTGCGCGGCGAGGTGCGCAAACTGATGCGCATGCCCTTCATCGAGGCGGCGCGCGCGGCCGGCGCCACCGGCCACCGCATCGCCTTCCGGCACATCCTGCCGAACATCGTTTCGCCGCTGGTCGTCCAGTTCACCCTGTCGATCTCCAACATCGTGCTGCTGGAATCGACGCTGTCCTTCCTGGGCATCGGCGTCCAGCCACCGACGGCGACGCTCGGCTCGATGGTCGGCATCGGCCGCGACTACATGCCGACAGCACCGTGGATCGTCGTCGCCCCGGCGGTGATGATCCTGCTCGTCACCTTTGCCGTCCAGATCCTCGGCGACTGGCTGCGCGACCGCGCCGATGTCCGTCTGAGGGACCGCTGAACCATCAACAAGAAGAGGCCGCCAAGGCCCGAGAAGAAAACACCGAAACCCGAACAGAAAATTTCTGGAGGCATGACATGAAAAGGCTTTTTGCGACGACCGCGATCGCAACCGTTCTTGCCGGTTCCGCATTCGCAACCGAACTGACCGTTGGCGCAGCCAACGTCACCAGCTACGTCGATCCGGGCCGCGACCATTCCAATGTGGGATCGCAGTTCTACTACAACACCTTCGACACCTTGATCGGCAAGAACCACGACACCACCGAAACCGAATGGCGGCCGGCGCTGGCAACCGAATGGAAGCTGATCGAGCCGACCGTCATGGAACTCAAGCTGCGCGAAGGCGTGAAGTTCCACAATGGCGAGAACATGACAGCCGACGATGTCGTCTTCTCGCTCAACCGCATGTACCAGGCGACCTTCCCGCCCTACCAGGTGCGCGCGCGCGACCGCCTCGAAAACTTCGAGAAGGCAGAGAAGGTCGACGACTACACCATCCGCATCCATGCGAAGCGCGAAGAGCCGCTGTGGGAAACACTGCTCAACCTTCAGCAGGTCATGATCATCCCCGAAGAATACACGAAGTCGCTGGCGGGCGATCCGAAGGTGGCTGAAGACGACGACTACGAAGCCTTCTCGCTGAAACCGGTCGGTACCGGCCCATACAGGATTTCCGAGTTCGTTCCGGGCGAAACGCTTGTCTGGGAACGCTTCGACGGCTTCTGGGGTGAAGCGGCGCCGCTCGACAAGGTCACCGTCAGGCACATGCCGGAAACCGCCTCGCGCATCACCGCGCTGAAGACAGGCGAGGCCGACATCGTCACCAACATCGCGCCAGACCAGCTCGACCTGATCGCCGCGGACCCGGCGCTGAAGGCCACCGGTTCGGCGACCGCGCTCTTCCACGTCATGATCATGAACGTGAACCACCCGACCCTGAAGGATCCGCGCATCCGCCAGGCGATGAGCATGGCCATCGACCGCGACACGCTCAACGAGGCGCTGTGGCTCGGCAAGGCGGTCGTGCCGTCGACCCACACGATGAAGGAGTTCGGCCCGCTCTACATGCCGGAACTGACGACCTTCGAGTACAATCCGGAGAAGGCCCGGGAGCTTCTCAAGGAGGCCGGCTATGATGGCGAAGAGATCGTCTACACCTCCTTCCCGACATACTACACCAACGGTCTTCTCGCCGCCCAGGCGATCACCGAGATGTGGAAGGAAGTCGGCATAAACGGCAAAGTCACCGTCAACGAAAAATGGACCGGCAACGATCCGGAAATGATGGCGCGCAACTGGTCCAATCCGATGTATTTCGCCGACCCGTTCGGTTCCTTCGGCGTGATGTGGGCGCCGCATGGCCCCTCGGAATCCGAGGGCCGCTTCAATACGGACGAGGAATATGCCGCGATCTGGGAGCGATTCCGCTTCTCCAAGGACATCGAGGCCCGCAAGGCCGCCTATGCCGAACTGATGGACCGGATCAAGGCCGACCCTCCGGTGCTGCCGCTTTACCGTCCATTCGAATCCTGGGCGATGCTCAAGAACGTCAACTGGTCCCCGAAGCCGGGTCATATCCCTTACGTTCTCGACTTCCGGGCCGCTTCGGTCTCGCTGACCGCATCGAACTGATAGCCGTCACAGCAGCGCCGCCGGACTGTCCGGCGGCGCCCTTTCCAACCAATCGAACAAACACAGGAATAATCCATGCCCGTCCGCATTTGCGTCGTCGCCGACATCCACCACGGCAAGCCCTCCACCACCAAGCGCGGCGACACGGCACTCGGGCTGATGGACGAATTCGCCAGCTTCACCCGCGACGCGAAGCCCGACTTCATTCTCGATCTCGGCGACCGCATTTCCGACGAGAACCGCGAGACGGATCTCGTGCTGTCGAAGGAAATCGCCGAAACCTTCAAGCCGCTCGGCGCGCCGGTGTATCACATCAACGGCAATCACGACCGCGACCACATGGAGGTCGCCGACAATGAGGACATCCTCGGCCAGTCGCTGAAATCGATGACTTTCGACGTCGGCGGCTGGCGCATCGCGCTGTGGCGCGCCGATACGAAGATCGCCCGCGGCCCCGATTACTCGGGCTTTGTTCTGCGCGAAGCCGACCTGCTCTGGCTGTCGCGCACCGCCCAGGCGGCCGACCGGCCATTGCTCGTCGTCTCCCACGTACCGATCTCGGGCCACGCCCAGACCGGCAACTACTATTTCGAGCGCAATCCCGGCAGTTCGACCTATCCGATGGCCGACCGTGCCCGCTCCGCCCTCGCCCAGGCCCGCGTGCCGGTCGTCTGCCTTGCCGGCCACGTCCACTGGAACACGATCACCACGGTCGACGGCATCACCCACCTGACCCAGCAATCGCTGACCGAGAGCTTCACCACCCAGGGCGAAGCGGCCGGGGCGATGGGGCTGCTCGAACTCGACGACGACGTGACATGGCGCGTCGGCGGGCGCGATCCGATCGCGCATGGCTTCACCCCGCACGCCAGCCGCTGGACACCGCCGCTGCCGGTCTTTTCCGAACACCCCGAACTCGCCGGACGGCACAGGAGGGAAACGCGATGACCGCCCTTCTCTCGGTAAAGAACCTGCACGTCGCCTTCGGCGCCACGGAGGCTGTGCGCAACCTCTCCTTCGATATTCCGGAAAACGGCACATTGGCCCTTGTCGGCGAGTCCGGCTCCGGCAAGTCGGCAACCGCCCTGTCGATCCTGCGCCTCATCGAACGCGAGGGCGGTCGCATCGCCGGCGGCACGATCACGCTGAATGACGGCGGCGACACGACCGACATCACCGCGCTCGACGAACAGGGCCTGGGGCGCTTGCGCGGCAACCGCATATCGATGGTGTTCCAGGAGCCTATGACCTCGCTCAACCCGGTGCTGACCATCGGCGACCAGGTGTCCGAGGTCTTCATCCGCCACCGCGGCATGTCCCGGCCTCAAGCGTTCGACGCCGCGCGCGAGGCGCTCGACAGCGTGCGCATTCCGGAACCTGCGCGGCGGTTGAAACAGTTCCCGCACGAACTTTCCGGCGGGCTTCGCCAGCGCGTCATGATCGCCATGGCACTCGCCTGCCGGCCGAAACTGCTGATCGCCGACGAACCGTCGACCGCGCTGGACGTCACCACGCAGGCCGAAATCCTGCAGCTTATCCGCGACCTGCAGGCGGAAATCGGCATGGCCGTCCTGTTCATTACCCACGACATGGGTGTAGTCGCCGAGATCGCCGACCGGGTCGTGGTGTTGAGAGACGGCGAAAAGGTCGAGGAAGGCGAAGTCGAGCAATTGTTCGCCGCACCCGAGGCCGCCTATTCGCAACAACTGATGGCGGCGACGCCGAAGCTCGGCTCCGGGTCGCCGCCCCATCGCGAGGGCCGCGACACCGTTCTCGACGTGCGGGGCCTGACGACGCGCTTCCGCCTGCAAAACGGCGTCTTCGCGCGGAGAACCGGCACGATCGACGCGGTCAGGGATGTATCGCTCAGCGTCGGCAAGGGCGAGACGCTTGGCCTGGTCGGCGAGTCCGGCTGCGGAAAGTCCACCCTCGCCCGCTCGGTGCTGCGCCTGATCGAACCGGCCGCAGGCTCGGTCTCGCTCAACGGAAAGGACGTGATCCGTCTCGGTCGCGAAGGATTGCGCACGCTGCGCAGGGACGCCCAGATGGTGTTCCAAGACCCCTATGCCAGCCTCAATCCGCGCCTGCCGGTCCACGAACTGGTCACCGAGCCGGCGCGGATCCATGCGCTCGTTTCAGCGCGCGACCAGCGCGATCTCGCCGCCGAACTGATCCGTTCCGTTGGACTGGAAGAGGATGCGATCGACCGCTACCCGCACCAGTTTTCCGGTGGCCAGCGCCAGCGCCTGTGCATTGCACGCGCCCTGTCGGTCAGGCCAAAGCTGATCGTCGCCGACGAACCGGTCTCCGCTCTCGACGTGTCCATTGCCCGCCAGGTCACCGACCTGATGCTGGAACTGCAGGAAAAGGAGGACATCTCCTTCCTGTTCATCTCGCACGATATCGCCGTCGTCGAGCGCGTCAGCCATCGCATAGCGGTGATGTATGCCGGCGAGATCGTCGAGACCGGGCCTGCGCAGGCGGTGCTGCGGAATCCGCGCCACGCCTATACCCGCCGGCTGCTCGCTTCGGTGCCGCGGCCCGATCCCGGTCAGCGCCGAAGGTCCCGGGCGCCATTGCCGCCATTGGTGATGCCGACGGCGTCCGCGAGCCTGGAACTCCGCGAAGCGGCCCCCGGCCACTTCGTGAGGGAGGTTGCGGCGTGAACGACCGCATCCGGAAGCAGATCAGCAGCTAGGCGGGGACGCGGCGCGAGCGCATCCAGCCGGCAAGAACAAAGCCTGCGAAGATCGCGACGCCGACGATGTCGGTATAGATGCCGCCCTCGAACAGGCCCGCCGGGATCAGCGTCAGTATGCCGCCGACGACCATGATGACCCGCTGCGCCAGATCGATCCGCGACCGGAAGTAACCGACGATCCCCGCCGTGGTCATGAAGATGCCGATCGTCGCCGTGGTCAGCGCCCAGACAACCTGGAGCGCGGAACCGTCCAGCAACAGCGACGGAGCAAAGATAAACAGGAACGGAACGATATAGGCGGTCCAGGCGAGCTTCATCGCCGACCAGCTTGTCGTCCAGGCATTGGCCTCCGCGATATTCGCGCCGGCGAAGGCGGCAAGCGCGACCGGCGGCGTGACCATCGACAACAGGCCGAAATAAAAGACGAAGAGATGAGCGGCCATCACCGAGACGCCGACTTCGACAAGCGCCGGCGCGACCAGCGTGGCGAGCAGGATATAGACGCCCACCGTCGGCATGCCCATGCCGAGCACAATGCTGATCAGCGCGGTGATCAAGGCGAGCACCAGCACGCTGTCGCCGCTGAGATTGATGATGTGAAGGGTCAGGTTGAATGCGAGGCCCGACAGGTTCAGCACGCCGATAATCAGTCCGGCAGCGGCGCACACGATGAGAAGCTCCTTGGCCGCCCGCCCGGCGCCGGCCAACACGTCCCATATGTCCGCCAGGCCAAGGCGTTTGCCGTTGTAGCCGCGCGCGACGCTGACGACGAGGAGCACGCCGATAGACCAAACGGCCGACCTTTCCGGGCGCATGTGCAAGGCGAACAGCGTGTAGAAGAGCACGGCGAAGGGCAGAAGAAAGTGAAACCCGGCGAGAAACGCCGCCTTGGCCGACGGCAGTTCCGCGGTCGCGACGGGTTTCATTTCATCCTTGGCGGCAAGCAGGTCGACATTGATGAAGATCGCCAGGTAGTAGAGCAGCGCCGAGGGCAGTGCAGCGAGCATGACGGCCGAATAGTCCACACCGATGAAATCGGCCATGATGAAGGCTGCCGCTCCCATGACCGGCGGCACAAGTTGTCCCCCGGTGGAAGCAACGGCCTCGACCGCTCCGGCATAGTGGCCGGGAAAACCGGACCGTTTCATCATCGGAATGGTGACGACCCCGGTCCCGACGACATTGCCGACGGCGCTGCCGGAAATCGAACCGAACAGTGCCGATGCGGTCACCGCGACCTTCGCCGGTCCGCCGCGATATCGCCCCATGACGGAAAGCGAGATGTCATTGAAGAAATCCGCGGCGCCGCAGCGAGCCAGTAGCTGGCCGAACAGCAGGAACGGAATGACGATGACCGTGGCGACTTCAAGCGCCGTGCCGAGAATGCCGTTGGTGTCGATTGTGAGATAGATCAGCAGTTCCGGGAAGGTGACCTCGCGGCTGCGCATCTCGCCGGGCAAGAGATGCCCGAAAGCCCCGTAGGCAAGGAAGATGAGAACCACGACGAGGATCCCGAGACCGGCGGAGCGGCGCAGGGTCAGCATCAGCGCGCCGAACATCACCGCGCTGAGGGCCACCAGCCAGCCCGGCTGGAAAGGCGCCTCCATCGATATCGAAGGATAGAATGCCGCAATGTACGAGCCGCTCGCCAGGGTAACGAGAGCAGCAACCAGGGCCATGGCACGAAAGGCCGGAGCAGTACCGGAACGCTCCACGACAAACAGAAGCGTCCGCGTCAGCGCGAGGGTCAGGACCAGGGCGAGAAGCTGCTCGTTGTAGAACAGCAATCCCACCATGCGATGGATGTCCGCCGCATAAGCGACCGGAAGCGCGATCATGAGCACTTCCAGAACGGTGCAGACCGCCCTGACGACCCGCATGCTTGCGGGCCGCCTGTCCTGACCTTCGGTTGCCGTCATGGAGTTAGTCCATCAGTCCTGCTTCGCGGTAATATTTCACCGCGCCGGGATGATATGTCAGGCCGTTGAATTTCGGGGCCATGTCTTCCGGCGTGAATTCCGCAAAGGTGTTGCGGATCGCGCGGACCCCGTCCCGGTTTTCGAACAGCACCTTGGTGATCTCGTAAACCGTTTCGTCGGACACATGTGCGCCCGCGGTCAGCACGTAGTCATAGCCCATCATCGGAGTCGGCTCGGCGACACCGACATTGCCCTCGCCCGGCTCCACGGTCTTGATGTAGGACGTCGGCACGAATTCCTGCATCGCCGCTTCGGCTTCGGGGGTGTCGTCAACCGCCAGCCAGCGGATTCCGATGGCGGCCTCGGCCTCGCGGGTCTTGCCCCCCTGCAAGGCGAAGAAGGCAACGTCGGCGGTTCCCGCGATCAGGTCGTCGACCCCGCGCGGCACGGAGGGAACCATGTCGGGCTTCATGTCGTCGACCGAAAGCCCGCCGGCGGCCAGGATGCCATCCACCTGGAACCGCAGCGTCGGCTGCGCGGTGTAACCATAGGTGATGGTGAGTCCCTTGATTTCGGAGACCTTCTTGTAGGGCGAATCCTTGCGCACCATGAAGCCGTATGCCGAAGAGCTCAGCGATGCCACGACACGAAGATCCTTCATCTCCTTGCCTTCGAAGGGCTCGTTGCCGGCAACCGCCGCCGACACGTCAGGGCTCGGGATGAGCTGTAAATCCAGCCGTCCAGTGTTGATCAGCGGCATGGATTGGCCCGAGCCGCCATAGGCCTGGACCCGCACATCCATGCCGAGTTCATCGGTCAGGAATTTCGCCATACCGGCGTTCACGGCATAGTTCTGCGACCCCTGCGTGCCCGCTCCGATACCGAGCGATTGCGCGGTTGCGGTTCCGGCGACGGCGGTGCCGAGCGCCAATAGCGCGATGCCCATGATGTAGTTTTTCATTTTTTCCTCCCTTGGTGTGAAATCGGCCGAGGATGCCCGCCGACCGTTTGTGGATGGATCAGAGGCCGGCGAAACCGGCCCGTGCCTTCCAGTAGTCCCAGGCGCGCCGCGTCGGCATCTCGCCCGTGAGAACCGCGTTGGTCATCTCGATCTCGCCGTCCGTCAGGTATTTCGGTTCGCCGACAGGCAGCGTCTTGAGGATGAGCTCGGCGTTTTCCTTCAGGTAAATCGAGATCATGCAGACCGTTTTCAGGCTTTTCGCCGCGCAGACACTGCCGTGGCCGCGCAAAAGAACGACATTGTTTTCTCCCAAGGCGCGGGAAAGCGAGTGCCCCATGTCCATCGTGTCGACAAGCATGCTGGTATCGCCAAATTCGTCCTGGCTGTCCCAGCAGTCGATTTGTTTGCCGATCACCGACGCCATGTGAAAGATCGGCCGCAACGGCATGTCGGTCATGGTGAAAGGCAGCACCGCACGCGCATGATGGTGGGTAACCGAATTCACGTCGGTCCGGTCCTTGTATATCGCGCCATGTATGAAACGTTCCTTGTAGGGCGCGCGCGGATCTTCGCCTATCAACTCGCCTTCCAGGGTGAACTCCATGATGTCGTCACGGCTGACGATTTCCGGGCTGCGCGAACGCGACAGGAAAAACCGGTCCGGACGCAACGGGTGCCGGATGCTGACATGGCCGAAGTCATCGATGACATCCTCGCGCGCGAGAATCCTGTTTGCGATCACCAGTTCCGCGATGGCGGCCTCAACGACCTCCTTCTCGAATTCCGATGCTTCTCCCTTCGCCATGCGCTTCGCCTCCGTCGTCGTTATTTCATCGGAGACTATTTGCCGGAACACCACCAATCCAATATATAATTATACCGATTACATACTCGATCAGCTATGAAAGAGCGCCATGCGAATCCTCGCCTCGCAACTCACCCTGCACAAGCTCGAAGTCTTCTGCCACGTCGCGGAACTGGGAAGCATTTCCAAGGCGGCGGAACGCTGCGGCATAGCTCAGCCGGTCGTTACCGCGCATGTGAAGGCACTGTCCGAGAAGCTCGGCGTCAACCTGACCCAGCGCAATGGCCGCCGGATCATGCTGACCGACGACGGCGACCGGGTTTACCGCTGGGCGAACGAGATCATGATCCGGACGCGCGAACTGGAGCGTGAACTTAGCGACACCCATCTCGGCGTCATGGGCAAGGCGGCCGTTGCCGCGTCGATGACGCTTGGATCCTACGTCCTGCCCGGCATGATATCGTCGTTCCGCCGCCTCTACCCCAAGGGCGACATCTCGGTGCGCGTGACCTCGCCCATCCTGGCGACGGAAGCAGTGCGCATCGGAGATTGCGATTTCGCTTTCACGATCCTCGATCCGCGCCACGATATCGGCGGATTGGAGGTGGAGCAGATCGTCAACGAGGAACTCATTCTGGTGGCCTCGCCCGCCTCCGGTTTCAACCGCGAGATCGCCAAGCCCGCTGCACTGCGCGACATTCCCTTCGTGACCGCCCAGCGCGACACGCCGCGCCGGGAAATCGAGGAACATGCGCTGATGCAGTTCGGCATCGCCCGGGACAATATCGTGATGGAATTCGGCCATGCCGAAGCAATCAAGCAAGCCGTGCGCGCGGGGGCCGGCGTCGCATTCCTGTTCAGGTCTTCGGTCCACGACGAATTGTCGTCCGGCATGCTGTGCCAGATCGACACGCCCGGCATGGCGCTGAACGTGCCGGTCTACCTTGTCCGCCGGCAAGGCAAGAAGCTGGTCAAATTCCAGACCGAGCTCATCGACTATCTGGTATCGGCGCTGCGGGCCTATTCCGCCGCGCCTGATCGCAAGGCCTTGTTCATCGACGGCGCGTAGCCCTTCTCGGCTTCCACCTCCAGCACGGCGACACCGCCGGCGCGAACCGTCACCAGGGCTTCCCCGATCGCCCGCCGGAAGGCGCCATTGGAATTCAGCCGCCCGAGGGTGTGCGCGCCGAAGCCCTCGGCGACCGTCGAGATATCGATCTCCGGCCCGTTCATGACGATGCCGACGGTCTTGTTTTCGACCGGGCGGCCGCGTTGACGCGCCACGGATTCCTGGTGAACCTCGTCATTGTAGAAAGAGTGGTTGTTCACGACGACAATCAGTAGCGGGATGGACTGGTTCACCGCCGTCCAGATCGCGGATGCGTTCATCAGGAAATCGCCATCCCCGAGAACGGCGAGCGGCAGAATTTCCGGATGCGTGTCGCGCAAGGCGAGCGCCGCGCCGACCGCCATGCCGGGGCCGGACCCGATGCCGCCGCCACCGTCATAGCCGAGGCTGCCGAGGGGATGCGACACCGGCCAATCGGCCCCCGTCCAGCTGAGCGGAGCGCGAATGAGACATGAGGGCTGGTCGCCGAGTTCCTGGCGGAGGACCGCAGCGATCGTCTGCGGTGTCGGCGTCGCCAAAGCGTCGACCGGCTGGCCGGCGGCCGATGGCGCGGGTTTCGCCGTCGAACGTGGCGAATTTTCATGCCGGTCGAGCAACGCGCCGACGACGCTGTCCGGCTCGTTCAGGAACAGGACATCGGAGGGCGCGGGAGCGCCTCCGTCCTTGACCCATCCGCGATGGTTGTGGACATCGAGCGACGCTGTGACCAGGCGCGCGCCGACCGGGCCGTCGCCGAGGACTGAGCGCAACGTTCCGCCAAAATCCATCCAGTCCAGATTGAGGATCAGGTCGGCTTCCTTCAATGCCTGCTTCGCCTCGACGTCGAGGAAATAGCCGGCCTTGCCGGCAACGGCAGGATGATCGGAGGGAAAAGCCGCCGCGGCCTTGAAATCCGTAAGGACCCGCGCTCCCAGCCGCTCGACCAGCGCAATGCGACGGTCCCAGTCTTCCCGGTCCCGCGATACGCGTCCCACCATGACGACCACCGAAGCTGCCTTCTCCAGCATGGCTGCGGTTTTGGCGACCAGGCCGGCGTCCGGGGCCGGCGAGCGCGGCGCGGCGTAACGCGCGGGCTCGATCTCCGGCAGCGGTTTTTCGAGCCGCTGCTCCTGCAATGCGGCATCAAGATTGACGTAGGCGGGACCGCGTGGCGCGGTTTGCGCGCGCGCCGACGCCTCGAAAAGAGAGAGCCTCGCCGCGGCGATGCCGCCGGGCTGATCGTCCCATTTGACGAATTCGCGGATCAGCGCGCCCTGGTCCTGCGAGGTGTGTATCCAGTCGATCCAAGGACGGCGCTCCGACGCGTCGACCGGACCGGTAGCCCCGACAACGACCATGGGCACACGGTCGCACCAGGCATTGTAGATGCCCATCGAACCATGCATCAGGCCTACATTGGAGTGCAGCGCCACACCCATCGGCTTACCGGTCACCTTGGCATATCCATGCGCTATGGCGACCGCCGCCTCCTCGTGCACGCACAGCAGGAGCTGCGGATCGTTATCCGTGTAATTGACGAGGCTGTCATGCAGGCCGCGGAAGCTCGCACCGGGATTGAGCGCAACATAACGCAGATCGAGATCCTTGAGCGCCTGCGCCATGACGTCGGAACCCCACATCGGCGCTCCGGTTTCGAGTTTCTTGTCCAAGTTCGGTCCTTCCGGGCTCGTCAGAGCATGATGTTGATGGTCTTGGTTTCGGTGTAGCTGTAGAGCTCTTCGCGGCCCTCTTCGCGGCCGACCCCGCTCGATTTCATGCCGCCGAACGGCACACCGAGGAAGTGCGCGCTCGTCCCGTTTACCCAGATGTGCCCGGAGCGCACCTTGCGCGCCATCGTCAGGGCGTCCTTGATATCTCGCGTCCAGACCGCCGCCGTCAGACCGTATTCGGTGCCGTTGGCCATCTCGACAGCCTGCTCGAAGCTGCTCCAGCGGCCGACCGCGAGAACCGGGCCGAAAACCTCCTGCTGCCACAGGCGCAGCTTTGGCGTCACATCCGCATAAACGGTCGGCTCGATCCAGTAGCCTTTCGCAAAGCGCTCGCCGCCCGCCCGCTTTCCGCCGATCATCCGGCACGCGCCGTCCTCGTCGGCGGCTTCGCAATGGGCGAGAATGCGGTGCATGTGGGCCTCGGAATTGACCGGCCCGATATCGGTCTCATCGCTCAGCGGGTCGCCCATGCGAAGCGCGGCGACCCGTTCGACGAGCGCATCGAGAACGGCATCATGAATATCGTCATGCAACAGCAGCCGGCTCATCGACCCGCAGGACTGCCCCTGCCAGGAAAAGTTCATGCCCTGGACCGCCGCCGCGGCGATCTCCTGCGGATCACAGTCGGGAAAGACGATCATCGGGTTCTTGCCGCCAAGCTCAAGCGTAATGTTCTTGACCGCGACCTCGGCTGCCGCGCGCTGGATGGCGCGCCCGGTCACCGGGGAACCGATAAACGCGATCCGCTTGATGTCCGGATGACGCACGATTGCGTCACCGGCGGTGCGGCCGCTTCCGGTCACCACATTGAAGACTCCAGCGGGCAGCGTCTCGCGGGCGATCTCCGAAATGATCATCGCGGAAAGCGGCGATGTCTCCGGCGGCTTGACGATGACCGCGTTTCCCGCGGCGAGCGCGGCGGCCGTGCGCGCGACCGCGAACATCGCCGGATGATTGAACGGGGCTATCCGCGCGACGACGCCATAGGGCTCGTGCAGCGTCATGTGGATGTTTCCGGGCGTCGCGGGGATCGTCTCGCCGCGCAGGTCAGGCGCGAGACCGGCATAGTAGCGCAGGCTCTCGACCGCCGTCGGCACGTCGATTGCCCGCATCGGCCGGATCGTATTGCCTGTATCGGCGACCTCGACATGCAGGATTTCGCCGGCCCGCGCCGCAATGGCATCGGCGAAACGGTTCATGATGCCGGCGCGCTCCATAGGCGTGCGCTCCGCCCATGCCGGCCATGCCGCTTCGGCGGCGGCGACCGCACGCTCGACATCCTGCGCGTTTCCCGCCGGAACACGCCCGATGACCTCCTCGGTGACCGGGCTGACCGAGCTATCCCATTCGCCGCTGACGCTTTCGACGAGTTCGCCGCCTATGAGCATCTTTTCGGCTTCGCACACGCGCACCATGCGCCTCTCCCATTTTCCGCAAGCTCTGGATGCTTGTTGCCTGCGGAAAGGGAAAGCGTCAAATATATATGTTTCGCCTGATTTATAGGGAAATGGCTATAGATTGACGCATGGCGACCGGGCGGTCTCGACCGAGGTCGCGACGTATTCCGCCTCAGACTTCCAGCCAGTCCTGACGTATTTCATTGTTGGACAGCAGTTCGTCCGGCGTCCCCTCGAAAACCATCCGGCCGTGCCCCATCACGTAGACACGATGCGAAACCCGCATGGCGATCACCAGCCGCTGCTCGACCAGAAGGATCGAAATGCCGCGCTTGGCGATTTCCTGCAAGAGTTCACCGATCCGTTCGACCATTTGCGGCGCCAGGCCTTCGGTGGGCTCATCGATCATGATCAGGTCGGGGTCGCCCATCAAGGTACGGCAGATAGTCAGCATCTGCTGTTCACCTCCGGACAGCGCCCCGCCCGGCGCATCCGCGCGATCGCGCAATTGCGGAAACAGCCGCCAGGTTTCCTCGATGCTCCACCGGCCCTCCTTCTGGCCCGGCTTCAGGCCGAGCAGCAGGTTCTGCTCCACGGTGAGCGTGGGGAAGATCGCCCGCTCTTCCGGCACGTAGCCGATCCCGCATTTCGCGATGTCGTGCGGCTCGCGCCCGGCGATGTTCCGCCCCTTGAAAACGATTTCCCCTTCGGGCTTCGGATCGCCCATGATCGCTTTCAGGGTCGTGGACCGGCCGACACCGTTACGCCCGAGAATGCTGACGATCTCGTTGTCGCCAACCTCGAGATTGACGCCCTGAAGGATATGGCTCTTGCCGTAATAGGCGTGGAGGTCGTTAACTCCCAGCATCATGCAACCTCCGTTCCGAGATAGGCGCTTTGCACGTCCCGGTTGGCCTTTATGTTCTGTGGCGTGTCGGATGCGATGATCTCGCCATAGACCAGCACGGATATGCGGTCGGCGAGATCGAAAACCACGCCCATGTCGTGTTCGATCATCACAAGGGTCCGGTCTTCGGTAACCCGGCGGATCAGGGAAACCATATGCTCGGTCTCGGCGTGGCTCATCCCGGCCGTCGGCTCGTCCAGCAGCAGGATATCGGGGTTGCCGGCAATGGCGAGGCCGATCTCCAGTGCGCGCTGTTCGGCATAGGCGAGCACGCCTGCCGGCATGTTCCAGCGGTCGAGCAGGTTGATTTCGGTCAGAATCCGCTCGGTTCGGTCGCGAACGTCTGCGAGACGTTCGGCACTGCGCCAGAAGGAGTAGCGGTACCCCATCGCCCACAGCGTCGCGCAACGGATGTTTTCCCACACGCTCAGTTTCGGGAAGACGTTGGTGATCTGGAAGCTCCGTGACAGGCCGCGGCGGTTGATCAGTTGCGGCGCCATGCCGCCGATCTCCTCGCCATGCAGGCGGATGTTGCCGCCGGACGGGCGGTAATGGCCGCTTATGAGGTGGAACAGCGTCGATTTGCCGGCGCCGTTCGGCCCGATGATCGCATGCCGTTCTCCGGTCGGGATTTCCAGATCGACGCCGCGGATGATCTCCACCGAACCGAAATTCTTGTGCAGGTTCGCGAGTTCGAGCGCGTTATTGGACACGGTCATTGCGCCGCCCTCCGTGCAAGCGCGGCCGCAAGCGCTGCCTCATAGGCATCGAGCGCGGCGCGCCCGGTCCGCCGGAACAGCCACAAACCACCCACGAACAACGTCAGCGCGACCAGCCAGGCCAGCGGATTGTCGGCATTGAAGCTCACGCGGCCGAAGGTCATCTCCAGCCCGTCCGACGCATTCTGCGACAGTTGGTAGCTCATTTCGATCACCAGGCTCAGCCCGGCAACGGCGACCAGTCCCGGCACCAGGGCAAGGGCATACCGGGGCAGGACACGGTGCAACTGCCGCGCCTGCAACAGCGGCTGCTGGCGCGCCAGCAGGCCCGCTATCCCGCCGGGGACATAAAGCACCATGCCGACGAACAGCAGGCCGAAATAGAGCTGCCACACCCCGGTCACGTCGCTGAGCATCACTTGCAGGTAGATGACGAGGACCGCCCCGATGATCGGGCCGGCGAAATTGCCGACACCGCCGATGAAGGTCATCAGGATGACCGCGCCCGACTGCGCCGCTCCCATTTGCGAAAAATTCATGATCTCGAAATTGACCGCCGCGAGGCCGCCGGCGACGCCGGCGAAAAGGCCCGAAAGGCTGTACGCCATGAACCGTACCATCGTCGTGTTGTAGCCGACGAAGCGCACGCGGTCGGGATTGTCGCGCACCGCGTTGCAGATCCGCCCGAAGGGTGTTCGCGTCAGGGCATACATCAGGGCCGCCGCGACCAGGCACCATGCCGCTATGAGGTAATAGACCTGGATTTGCGGACCGAAACTCCAGCCGAAAAGATGGATCAGCTTGGTGCGGTTAATGGTGATGCCTTCCTCGCCGCCGAAGACATTGTGGAGGATGTGGGAACTCGATGCGACAAGCTCGCCGATGCCGAGCGTGATCATGGCGAACGCGGTTCCCGCACGCCGTGTCGCGACCGAACCGAATATGATCCCGAACAGCAGCCCGGTGGCCGCGCCGACGAGCGGGAAGACGAAGAGCGGCAGGGGCGCATCGGCGCCACGCGCTGCGTTGACCATGTGCGCGGTCAGGAAGCCGCCCAACCCGAAGAAGACAGCGTGGCCGAAGGAAAGCATCCCGGTCTGTCCGAGAAGCATGTTGTAGGACAGCGCGAAGATGACCGAGATTCCCATCAGGCACATGGTGCTGAGCGCCAGTCCCGAACTGAAGACATGCGGCATGATCGCAAGAATCGCGGCTGCGACGATCCAGACACCGTAGGTGGCAAGGAAGCCCCCGCCTTGCCCCGACGGCAGGCCCGGAATCCGGTTTTGAGAAATCTCACTCATGATTCACGGGTCCCCATCAGTCCGCGCGGCCTGAAAATCAGGATCAGAACCAGCAGCAGGTAAGGCATGATTGGCGCGACCTGGGCCACCGTTACCGACCAGAGATCGCCGAAATACACCGCCAGGGGGCCGGTTCCGGTCAGTTGGCCGAAAACGCCGGCGAGCGATGCGTTGGAGGCGACGGCGAAGGTCTGCAGCAGGCCGATCAGCAGCGAGGCCGCAAAGGCGCCGCCGAGGGAGCCTAGGCCGCCCACCACCACAACAACAAACAGAATCGGGCCCAGCAGCTCGGCCATGTTCGACTGGGTGACGAGCGCCGGGCCGGCGAGGACGCCCGCGACCGCGGCAAGCGCCGCACCGACGCCGAAAACCAGCATGAAGATGCGGTCGACATTGTGCCCCAGCATGCCGACCATGCCGGGATGGCTGAGCGCGGCCTGGACGACGAGGCCGACGCGCGTCTTCTTCACGACGAGCAGCAGAGCCAGGAAAATGGCCACCGACATGAGCAACTGGAACATCTTGAATGCGGGATACTCGGTCGAAAAGGCGGTGAAGGCGGGAAAGTCCAGCGACGGCGGAACGCGGTAGTCCACCGGCAGCTTGCCCCAAACCATCTGCACCACCTCCTGGATGACGAAGGTGAGGCCGAAGGTGAACAGAAGCTCGGCGACGTGGCCGTGCTTGTGCACCGGGCGCAAGCCGTAGCGTTCCACCAGCATGCCGATACCGCCGACCAGCAACGGCGCCATGACCAGCCCCGGCCAGAAGCCGACACGCCGGCTGATTTCAAATCCGAAGAAGGCGCCCAGCATATAGAAGCTGGCATGGGCGAAATTGAGCACGCCCATCATGCTGAAGATGACGGTCAGGCCGCTGGCCATAAGGAACAGCAGCATGCCGTACAGCACGCCGTTTAGAGTTGATATGAAGACGATCTCAGACATGATCGAATCCCCCACTGCTGCGCGGCCCCGCCGAAGGAGGTCCGCATGCCGCCCAAGTTGACGCCGGGATCGCTCCCGGCGTCGAACGGAGCCTTACTCAGGCCGTTCCATTTTACAGGTGGTCGGCACGATGGTGTCCTCGACCGGAATGGTCGCCGACAGTTGCCAGCCCCAACCGGTGTTCTCCTCCTGGACCTGATCGTCACCGACCGGCGTCAGCGCGGAGATGAACAGCGGCTGGAAGAACTGGTGGTCATCCGCCCGCATGAAGCCCTCGTCTCCGCTCGCGAAGGTGTCGTACTTCTTGCCTTCAAGCTTGGGAGCGATGTCGACCGGGTTGGCGGAACCCGCCTCCTCGATCGCCTCGAAAAGCATGCCGGTCAGGTTGAACATGCGCGGATAATAGACCGGTGCATCCGAGAAACGCGTCATGAAGGCCGACGCGGTCTCCTTCATCGGCGCATGATCGAGATTGTTGATGCCTTCCGTGATCTGGAACACCTTGTTGTCCAGACCGGCCTGCGCGACGGCGGTCGCGCCGCCGGCGCCGCCGGCATAGAAGGTGTACCAGTCCACATCCAGCCCGGCATCGCCCGCGGCCTTGATCAGCAGTGCGAGGTCCTGCCCCCAGTTGCCGGTGATCACGGTGTCCGCGCCCGACGCCTTGATCTTGGCGACGTAGGGCGAGAAGTCGGTGACCTTGACCAGCGGGTGAAACTCGTTGCCGACGATCTCGATGTCGGGACGCTTTTCCTTCAGCTTGGCTTCCGCCGTCTCCGCGACGGAATGGCCGAAGGAGTAGTCCTGCGAGATCAGGTAGACCTTCTTTACGTCATCCTTGTCCTTGATGAAGTTCGCCAGCGCCTCGAGTTTGATGTCGACATTGGCGTCGAAGGCGAAGTGCCAGTAGTTGCACTTGTCGTTGGTCAGCGACGGGTCGATGGCCGCGTAGTTGAGATAGACCACCTCCTTGCCGGGATTGCGCTCGTTGTGCTTGGACACGAAGTCGGTGATTGCGGACGCCACCGACGAGCCGTTGCCCTGGATGATAATGCGCACGCCCTGGTCGATCGCCTTCTGGATCTGCACCAGGCTGGCCTGCGGATCGAGCTTGTTGTCGTATCCGACCAGCTCGACCTGCATGCCCATCACGCCGCCGTTTTCGTTGACGTTGTCCGTGATGAACTTGAGCTGGTTCATGCCGATCTGCCCGATGCTGGCGGCACCGCCGGACAGCGGATCGACATAGCCGATCTTGATAGTTTCTTCCGCTGCCGCGTGCAACGCGGTCGCACCGAACAGCGACAGCGCAATCGCTGTCGAGGCAAACAATTTCTTCATGGTACTCCTCCTCATTCCGACAGCGGGTTATCCGCTGCCTTCAATACCGGGCACCCTCCCCCGCTGACCGCTCCCGTCACATCCTCCCGGGATGACGGCCGGGCGGGAAACTGCCCCAATAACCGGTCAAAGACCGGCTATCCCTTTGCCGAAAACGCCGGGGCCTCCACCCCCGCGCCAGCAAGCTCCTGTTCGGCCTGGGCGAGGCCGTAATCCGGCACCGTTTCGCCCGAGCGATCACTGATCCGGTCCCACGCCTCAACGACCCGCTCGGCAGCGTCCGCGCCCCCGCCGATCTGCACTCCGTTCGTCAAGGTGATGTTCGCCCGCGCGAAGTGCCCGGCGCCGGCACACAGGATCGCCCGCGTCGGCGCGTCGTCGCCGACCAGCGCAAGCAATCCCTCGCTGACGAGTTCCGGAGAAAGCCGCTGCAGCGCTTCGGGAGAAAGCAGTTCCTCCGTCATCTGCGTCGCCGCCGTCGGCGCCAGGCAGTTCACGCGGATGCCGTATTTGTCGCCCTCCAGCGCCAGCGTCTGCATCAGGCCGACCAGCGCCATCTTGGCGGCGCCGTAGTTCGACTGGCCGAAATTGCCGTACAGGCCGGACGAGGACGTCGTCATGACAATGCGGCCGTGACCCTGCTGACGCATGATCTCCCAAACGGCTTTCGTGCAAATCACAGAGCCCATCAGATGGACATCAATGACGAGGCGGAAATCCGCCAGATCCATCTTCGCGAAGGACTTGTCCCGCAGGATCCCGGCATTGTTGATCAGGATGTCGATGCGGCCGAATGACGCCATGGCGCGCTGCACCATTTCAGCGACCTGCTGCTCGTCGGTAACCGAGGCAGCAAAGGCGATCGCCTCGCCGCCGCTGGAGTTGATCTCGTCTGCGACACGTGAGGCGCTTTCTCCATCCATGTCGTTGACGACGATCTTGGCGCCGAGACCGGCCAGCGCCAGCGCATGACTCCTGCCCAATCCCCCGCCAGCGCCTGTGACGATCGCAGTTCGATCGCGCAACTCCATCATTCGATTTCTCCTTGCGTCAATTTCATTCACTCACTAGTGAATTAGCGTCTTTCTTGCAAGCGTTTCGTCGCCCTCGGACGCCCGATTTGCGCAGGTTTTGAAGACCCGGAATCGCGGCCCCGCCCGATGACGGCTCAGACATCCTTTTCCTCTTTCCGCTTTCCGCAAACCGCCAGAAATCCCGCCGCCATGAAGCTTGCCATGCGCTCCTTGACCGCGACGAAATCATCCGACTTGCACAGCCCTCCCGAGAGCTTGTCGATGCGGCCGGTCCTCGCCAGCGTGAGCATCAGCGCGCCCGTCACGAAGTGGTATCCCCAGAAGATGTCCTCCTCGTCACAACCGGGCAGCGCTTTCTTCAGAAGATCGATAAGACGCAGGACAACCGGATCGAAATGCAGGTCCATCATCTCGGCACCCCACTCGGGCGTGTTGGCCACCTGGGCGCCGAGAGCGGCGTAGTTTTTCCAGCGTTCCCCGCCCTCGATATAGAGATCGAGGTCAGTATCGAGAAAGGCGCGAAGCGCTCCCTCGACCGTCGGCTTGCCATCGCTTGCCTTTTCGTACTCGTCCAGCGCCTTCATGCGCCGCTCGCTCGTGACAACGGCACGGCGGGCGAAAACGGCGTCGAAGAGCTTCTTCTTGTCGTCGAAATAGTAGTTGATCAGCGTGTGGTGGACGCCGACACGCTTGGCGACGTCCTTCAGCGTGACGCCATACAATCCGTGCTGCGAGAACAGATACTCGGCGGTGTCGAGAATCTGCTCGATCGTCTCCGCCCGCCGCTCTGCCTTGGTCGGACTTTTGCGCGGTGATTTCTTCTCGGTGGACAAACCGGGGCCTTTCTTCTTCGGTGCTGCGGGCCGGGCGTCCATGGCAACAAGTTCGCTCATTGACAGCCATACTCCGCTCGGAGGCGCATCTTATCGATCTTGCCTGTCGGTGCCACCGGCATGGTCTCCAGGCGAATGACAGCGTCGGGAATCCACCACGGCGCCACGCGCCCGTTCAACGTGCCCAAGAGGTTCTCGTCGCTGATCGTTTGCTCCTTTCGGGTCTCGACGAGCAACAGCGGCCGCTCGCCCCATTTGGGATCGGGCCGGCCGATGACCGCCGCGAGCGACACTTCCGGCAAAGCCCCAACAATGGCCTCGATTTCGGCCGGGTTGATCCATTCCCCGCCCGACTTGATCAGATCCTTGGAGCGGCCGGTGATCATCAGGTTGCCCTCGTCATCGATCCGCGCGAGGTCGCCCGTGTCGAACCATCCGCCGGTGTCGGTCGCCGGCTCGTCGAAGCCGAGATATCGCTCGATCACCGCCGCGCCGCGGACCCGCAGATGGCCTTCGGTATTGCGCTGCTCCGGCAGTGCGTGCCCCTCATTGTCGGTCAGGAGCAGGTCCACGCCGATGGCGGGCCGGCCGGACAGGGCCGCCTTTCTCGCCGGATCTCCGGGGATCGCCATCGTGCCGGATGGCGAGAGCTCGGTCATGCCCCAGCTGGTCTGCACCGTCACGCCAAGGCGGCGCTCAAGCCTCTCCATCAGGGCCGGCGGCAACGGCGCTCCACCGACGAGAATCCGCTGCAACGAGGGCAGTTCCCCGCCGCAGGCATCCAGGTGATCGACCAGGCCGAGCCAGACCGTGGGAACGCCCACGGCGAGGGTAACCTGTTCCGCGGCGATGAGGCTGGCGAGGTGCGCCCCGTCGGCCTGACGGCCCGGCAGGACCAGCTTCGCCCCTACTGCGGGAGCGGCAAAGGGCAGACCCCATGCGCTGGCATGAAACATCGGCACGACGGCCAGCACCGCGTCCGCGCAAGTGATGCCGAGAACGTCCGTCTGCAGAAGCCGCAGCGTGTGAAGATAGCTTGACCTATGGGTGTAGGTAACGCCCTTCGGCGCCCCGGTCGTACCCGACGTGAAACAGAGACCGGAAGGCGCATTCTCATCGAACTCGCCCCAAGCGGGCTCTTCTTCCTGTGCAGCTGTTTCCGGCTCCAGCGCGGCAATCAACAAGCCGCCGCGACGGCCTTGCCACGCGCCTGCCGGTCCGTCGACGACAAGGACATGCCGCACGGCCGGAGCATGGTCCGCGATCTGCCCGGCAAGCGGCGCGAGGTCGGCGCTGACGATCAGCACCTGCGCCCCCGATTGCCGGAGCATCGCGCCACTCTGCTCGGCGGTCAGGCGCGGATTCAGCGTATGGCATGCCGCGCCCATGCCCATGATCGCATACCATGCCTCGAGATGTGCCTGGGTATTCCAGGCCAGCGTTGCCACACGGGACGCATGGCCGACGCCAAGCCCGAGAAGGATCGTGGAGACACGTTGTGCCCGCTCCATCAGCGCCGCGTAGCCAACCCGGCACGCATTGCCATCCGGCTGCCCGGTAACCACCTGCGCGTCGGGATGCCACTTCGCGGCGTGCCGGAGGAACTTGTCCAGCGTCAGCCCGAAGTGCTGCATGGCACCGTCGGTCATATTCTCGGCCACAGGCATGAATTGCTGCGTGTTCACGTGTCTCTTTCCGCCTCTCCCGGCCGCGGTTCGCGGCGCTCGTGCTTCAAACTCGCGCGCCGCATGGCGGATCGACATTCACTAACACCGGTGTGAATGACGTTCCAGACTGCTGGCGCGAAAGCCGCCATCTCACCGATGGACCTCGAACAGCCCCGCCGCACCCATGCCGCCGCCCACGCACATGGTGACCACGACGTATTTCGCACCGCGGCGCCGACCCTCGATCAGGGCGTGCCCGACGAGCCGCGCACCGGTCATGCCGTATGGATGGCCGACGGAGATGCCGCCTCCGTTCACGTTGTAGATGGCGGGATCGATGCCGAGATGATCGCGGCAATAGAGCGCCTGCACGGCGAATGCCTCGTTCAGCTCCCACAGGCCGATATCACCAACCGTCAGGCCGTGCTGCTTGAGCAGTTTCGGAACGGCATAGATCGGGCCTATGCCCATTTCCTCGGGCGGACAGCCGGCCACGGCCATGCCGCGATAGGTGCCGAGGGGCGTCAGGCCGCGTTTTTCGGCCAGCTTCGCCTCCATCACGATGCAGGCCGAGGCTCCGTCGGACAACTGGCTTGCATTGCCGGCAGTGATCACGCCGCCCTCGAGCACCGGCTTGAGACCGGCCAGCGATTCCAGCGTTGTCTGCGGCCGGTTGCCTTCGTCGCGATCGAGCGTCACCTCCCGCTGCGAAACCTCCCCGGTTTCCTTGTCCTTGACCATCATCGTCGCGGAGATCGGGACAATCTCGTCATCGAAGCGGCCGCTCTCCTGCGCCTTCGCCGTGCGCTGCTGCGACTGCAGCGCGTACTCGTCCTGCGCCTCCCGGCTCACGCCGTACTTCCCGGCGACGAACTCGGCCGTTTTCAGCATCGGCATATAGGCATGGGCCGCGTTGGCGACCACGTTCGGATCGGCCTCCTCCTGAACCCATCCGAAGTAGCGATCCTGGACCGCCGAAATGTTCTCCTGGCCGCCGGCCGCCACGACATCCATGCCGTCGACCATGACCTGCTTGGCCGCCGTCGAAATCGCCATGAGGCCGGAAGCGCACTGGCGGTCCATGGTCTGACCGGAAACGCCGGACGGAACGCCCGCCGCGAAAACCGAATTGCGCGCGAGGTTCATGCCGGCGGTTCCCGCGCCGAGCACCGTGCCGAGAACGAAGTCCTCGATTTCTCCGGCCTCGATTCCGGCGCGCTCGATCGCATGTTTCAGGACATGGCCCGTCAGCGTCGGGGATTTGATCGCGTTCAGGCTGCCGCGATACGCCTTGCCGATCCCGGTGCGCGCTGTGCTGACGATGACTGCTTCTCTCATTTGCTGTTCCTCCAAAACCCTATGTCGAAAGCGCCGGCGGCAGCGGCGGCGACGCAATGCCGACATTCCAGTTCCAGGGAATGTCACCGGCCGCACGGCGTCGCCGCACCACTTCCTCGTGCAATGAAACCGCGCCCGGGAACGGATCGCCCGAGGCTTCCGGCCCATCGGAAAAACGCATCCAGAAACCATCCCCCGCGTGAGGCCGCCAATCCGGCTGGCCTGCCGAAGCGGGTTTTCCCGATGCGGCGAACGACGCCCAGTAATCCGCCATTGCACCGGACAGCGCGCGCTCGCTTTCGCTTGACGGGATGCGAGGCCAGAGCGGCGGCGTCCAGTCCAGCGTGCCGAACACGTAGGGGATCTCGCTGGCATGAAAGGCGTGCAAGCCGGCCTGCGTGGCGGCCGGATAGGCATGATCGAACAGGTAGAGATAGACGGGCGCCCCAAGCGCTGCCTGTCCCGCCGCCAGTTGCTCGGCTGTCCACCCATACATGGCGTCGCGGATCGCGGCGAGGACGCTCTCTTCGATGTCGTTCGACGGATAGAGCCGGAGGAAATCGCCGGCCAGTTCGCCGTAGCGGCCGCGAATGGCGACCTCGTAGCGCTCGGCACTTTCGGGCATCTCGGGTGCCAGGAAGCGCAGCGACCGGATCTCGCCGCCGGTGAATCCCGCCAGCAAGGGCACCGGCGCCTGCTCGCCACGCTCGAAGACCTCGACGATCTGTCGCGGCAACAGCCGGCCGTCGACGGTTCCGGAGGGCGAGTATCGCGCCTCCATCGAAGCCGCGGCGAGCTCGAGCGCGTCCATCGCCCTCAGTTCGTCGATGCCGTTCGCACCCACGGCCGCCACGAGCCGCTCGCCCGCCGCCTCCGCCGGTTCCTCGCCGTGACGCTCCAGCCTCAGTTGTGGTGTCGAGATCGCATAGCCGCTTTGCGCGATCGCCTTGGCAAACAGGCCGCGCGCACGCGGCGCGCACATCAGGTAGAGCACGCTCAAGGCGCCCGCCGACTCGCCGGCGATGGTCACATTGTCCGGATCGCCGCCGAAGGCCGCAATGTTGTCCCGCACCCATTCCAGCGCGGCAATCTGGTCGAGAAGCCCGTAATTCCCGGAAACGCCATCGGGGGATTCCGCGCTCAGTGCGGGATGCGCAAGATATCCGAACACGCCCAGCCGGTAGTTGATCGAAACGACAACGATGCCGCGCCGGGCGAGTTTCGCCCCGTCATAGAACGGCTCCGAGCTGCCGCCCCAGATCAGCGAGCCGCCATGGATCCAGACGAATACCGGCGCACCGCGCGCGTCCTGCGGCGTCCAGACATTGAGGTTGAGGCAATCGTCGCCCATCGCGGCAAGGTCGCCGGCATAGATGCTGCCGCGCCGCCGGGGCGGCTGGGGGCATGCCGGGCCGAATTGCGAGGCGTCGCGCACACCGTCCCAGGCCGGAACCGGGCGTGGCGCCTTCCATCGGTCCGGGCCGGCGGGAGGCAGCGCATACGGAATTCCCCTGAATATCCGCAGCCCCTTTTCCACTGCCCCCCGCACCGCCCCCGCGGGACAGCGAATGACGGGACCGGCGTCTTCTTCGTTCATCGTCGCCATCTCAGTGAATTGCCGCATGGAGGATTTTCTCGGCTGTCGCCTCGGCCCGCGCAAATTCGGCGACGATCGTGCCGCTCTTCGCGACGAGGATGCGATCGGAAAGGTCGAGGATTTCAGGCAGGTAGGAGGAGATCAGGATCACCCCCGCGCCGCTTTCGGCGAATTGCCGGACGATCTGGCGGATTTCCGCGATGGCGCCGACATCGACGCCGCGCGTCGGCTCGTCGAAGATCACCAGTTTCGGCTGCTGGACCAGCGACTTGGCGATCACGACCTTCTGCTGGTTTCCCCCCGACAGATACAGAACCGACTGGTCGACGCCGATGCTGCGGATCGACAGCCGGTCCTCCCAGTCTTTCGCAACCTGCCGCATCTTGCGAAGCGGAGCGAGCAGTTTCCGCCGGCCGTGCTTGGCGAGCCATCCGAGCCCGATATTGTCGGCGACGCTCATCGTGTCGAAGAAGCCGTCGAACTTCCGGTCTTCGCTGACATAGGCGATGCCGTCGGCGACCGCCTGTGCCGGCAGGCTGTAGCGCACCTCCCGCCCGTCGAGCCAGACCCGCCCGCCGCCGAAATTGCGCTTGGTATGACCCATGATGACCTTGGCGACCTCGCTCCTGCCGGAACCGATCAGGCCGGCGATGCCTGTAATCTGTCCCGGGAAGACGGAGAAGGACATGTTGTTGACCATGCTTCCCATGCGGATGTTTTCCACACGCAGGACCGGCAGGGCGGAGCGCACGGCATGCTTCGCCTTCGGCGCCTGAAGCTCTTCCTTCAGTTCCTCGCCGATCATGTGGTTGATCAGCCGATTGCGGTCGAAATCCCGGGCCGGGCCGGTGACCATCAGGCGCCCGTTGCGCAGGACCGATATGCGGTCCGCGTAATTCAGCGCCTCTTCCAGCGCATGCGAGATGAAGATCATCGCGACGCCGCTTTGCTGTAGCGATTTCATCAGGTCAAACAGATGGTCGGTCTCTTCCGGCGTGAGGGCAGCGGTTGGCTCGTCGAGAATGATCACCCGCGCCTCGTTGAGCACGGCGCGGGCGATTTCCACCATCTGCCGCTTGGCCGTCGAGAGCGAGCCGGCGAGCTGCGACGGATCGACCTTGAAATTGAGCCGCTGCAACACCTGGCGGGCCGCGTTTCGCACCCTGCGCACCGAGTTGAACGTGTTCTCCCGGCCGAGCACCATGTTCTGCGCAACCGTCAACTGCGGCACCAGGCTGGTTTCCTGGTAAACCATCGAGATTCCGAGCCGACTCGCATCTTTCGGCGCCGAAAGACTGACGACCTCGCCGTCGATTCTCAACACGCCGTCCGTCGGCGTGATGACGCCGGCGATCAGCTTGCAGAGCGTCGATTTCCCCGCCCCGTTCTCACCGGCAAGCGCGTGGATTTCGCCGGGATAGAGTTCGAAATCCGCCTCCTCCAGCGCGTTGATGCCGCCGTAGCTCTTGGTGACGTTTTCGAGACTGATGATCGGCGTGCGGCTCATGCGACGTCACTCCCCGGCAGAAGGCGCAGCAACTCGCCGCTCGCCCTGCTCACCGCGATGACATCCCCGTTCCAGGCTACCGCGTCGCTGATCGCATGGCGCGTTCCATTCGCGCGCGAATGGGCCGAACCCGTGGGAACCAGACTGTGGTCTGTTTCGATGATCAGACCGTAGGAAAAGGACGGAGCCCACGGCTTGATCTCGCCGAACAGCCGCGTCGCACCGAGCTCGATCGGAAATTCATGGCTGAACTCGGGATTGGTGCGCGGCGATATCCAGTGACGCGGTTCGATCTTCGCCTTCATCTCGGCAACGAAGTCCTTTTCCGTTTTCAGGAAGTCGATGAGGGGATCGCGCCTCGCAAGGCAGGAGATCAAGTAGCCGGTTTCCGACCTGCGGATGCGTCCGAGATAGGCCGGGTAGCCGGATTGCCGCGGCCTGTCCGACAGATCGACAATGCTCGCTCTCTCGAACAGGCTGACGAGCGGATTGCCGGATGCGTCGAGCGCCACGCCCATCGGGCAGTGCAGCCCGCCCGCAAGTAACCGTGCCTCGCCATTCCTGCCGACAGCCACGATGCGCCCTCGCCTCGTCTCGTCCCACGGCGCAAGCGACAGAACGTCGTCGCCAGGCGCATAACCATTGTCGACGAAGGCGATCTCGTTGTCCGACAGGAAGACACAATCGGCAACCGGGCCGAGGTCAGCCGGCAGCGTCCACGTTTCCGTATCCGCGCCGGTCCGGTCGCGCACAGCGAAACCGCCGCCCGCCAATCCGATGCAAACCAGGCCCTCGGGGCCGGCGCACAACGCGGTGACGGGGTGCCCGAATTCGAACCAAAGCTTCGGTTTCGCTTCCCATTTTTCCAGCGCGAAGACCTTGTTGCCCGCGCTGAACAACAGCCCGACGCCGCCCACGACGCAGAGCGCCTGCGGCGCATCCACGGCCACGCTCGCCGCATCGTCGAGCCGCGTATTGGGACCGAGCACGCCTTCCAGCGTCATTGCGGGCGGTTCGTGCCTTCGGGAACGGAACAGCATGCTTATCCCCTCCCCCAGTAGCTCGCGGTGCCGGTCCAGCGGTTGTCCGCGTTCTCCAGCGGAATCCGGCCGATCTTGTTATTGGTCACGCCGCCCATGTAGAGCGCCCCTGCGTGCTCCCGCATCGACGTGATCATGTAGAGCGGCCCGTTCGGCGCATCCCAAAGCGCGTCCGCGATTTCGCCTTTAGCGGTTATCTTCAGCACGCCGCCGATGTTGAGGTTGCCGAACAGCCAGTTGGTCGGCGGCACGCGTTTGGTCATGCGACGGCGCAGGCCCGGATATTTCATGGCCTGGTCGATGATCGGATTGCGCATGCCGGCGAGAGCGACCCAGTAGCCGCCATCGGAAGCCCTGTTGATGTTGTCCGGGTAGCCCGGCAGGCCGTCGAGGAAGATGCGGGGACCGGCGGACAGGTTCGCCAGGTCGAAGATCAGGATCGAGCAGTCCCAGGTGCTTGCGACGAGCAGATGGTTGCCGTCATGCGTCACGCACACGCCGTTCGGAAAGACGAGGTTGTCGCAGACCGTTCGCGTTCTCCGCGAAGCCGGGTCGTAGCTGAGCAAGCGTCCGTTGGGACGTCCTTCGAGAAGGTCCAATCCCCAGTTCTCGATGTCATACCGTTTGGTGGCATCAGTGAAATAGATCGTTCCATTCGGCGCGATATCGAGATCGTCGGCCATGCGGATCGTCGTGTCGTCCTGGACACTGAACAGGCTGCGCCCGGTCTGGTCGGTCAGGAGTTCGACGGCACCGGCCTTCGTGACCCGCAGGAGCCCCATTCCCGCGACACAGGTCACGATACGGCCCTCGGCATCGAAGGCCAGCCCTAGCGGACGACCGCCGATCTTCGCGACCACGCTAACCTGCGAATAATCCGGCGGCGCGAGCCGAAGGATGCGCCCGTCGCGATTGCCGCAATAGAGGTAGCCGTCCTCGTCAAGGATCACGTCTTCCGGACCGTCCAGCTTGCCCGATGCCAGGACCTCCGCGTCGCGCAGCTTGGGACGAATTTCGTGCGGCATCAGCCCCGCCATGCCCTTGACGCCGCTGACCTCGACACGAACCGGGTCGAGATAGGTGGACGCCAGCAGGCGATGGCGGTTCTTGCGGAACTTCACGTCGACGGCCAGGATGACGATGATGATCGCGCCCATGCTCATCTGGACGAAGTCGCCGCGGTAGCCGGCATTGATCATCACGTTGTTCAACAGGTAGATCGTCGCGAAACCGACCAGGACCGAGATCACGGCCCCCCGGCCGGGGACGAAACCGCCGAGACCGACCACCAGTGCGGTCAGGGCAAAGAACTCCACGCCGATACCGGTATCCGAGCCGACGCTGTTCTGCCGCGCCGCGTAGATGAAACCGGAAAGCCCTACGATCAGGCCCGTCAGCACATAGGCGAGGAAGATTGTGACCTTGACCTGGATGCCGCCGTGCCGCGCGGCCTTGCGGTTTCCGCCGACCGCCAGGATGTGCCAGCCGAACCGCGATTGCCGGAACATCACGAACACGCCGGCGGCGACCAGGAGCAACGCCCAGAACCCGATGGGCAGCGTCATGAACCGCTCGAAACCGATCCAGTCCCACACATCGTCCATCCGGGCGCTTGTCGAGATTTCCACCAGCCGCGCCTGGGACGCCAGGGTGTAGAGCCCCCGCACCGTGATCATCGTGCCGAGCGTGGTCAACAGCGCGCCGCAACCGATCAGGCCCGCAAGAATACCGTTGACCGCGCCGATGAGGGCGCCGGTCGCCAGGCTCGCCATCACCACCACGGGGACCGGAAGGCCGAGTATGTGAAAGCAGTACAATGCCACAAACGCCGACATCGCGAAGTTCGAGCCGACGGAAAGATCGATCCCGCCGACCGCGACGACGATCAACAGCGCCAGCACCACCAGGCCGCCGTCGGTCGCGTACTGGGCGAGGTTGCGCAGGTTGGCCGCGCCGAAATAGTCGTCTGTCGTCGCCAGGATGCCGCCGATCACGCAGATGAACGCGATGAACGGTATGGCGCTTTCCACCCAGCCTTTGGACAGCACGTCGGCGATGATACGTCGCGGCGAAAGGACGAAGAGCGGAACCGGCTGTTTCGGCAGGCTGGCGAAATCGAACGGAAGGGACATGGCGGCCTGTGGCTGAGAAGCGAGGGGTTCCGCGACACGCCGCGGACGCCCCCCTTTTGAACGGATAACGAAGCCCGTCCGGTTACATTTTCCAGCACAGGCCGGGGTCGTAGGAGTCGCCCGCCTTGATGACCTTCAACGGCGACTCGACAGACAGCATCCCGCCATCCGAGGCCACTGCGCCCTGCAGCAGAAGATCGATCATCGTGCCCGCGTCGCGGCCTTGCCCGTCGGCGTCGTAGCTCCAGATTCGGTCCTGAATGCCGTCCTCGATCGCCTTGCATGCGACGTCGTCGCCACCGCCCGTCGAATAGACGAGAACGTCGTCGGCCTTGCCCGCGTCCTTGACGGCATTGCCGGCGCCCATCGTATGGACGTCCCAATGGCCGAAAATGGCGCAAAGGTCGGGATGCTGCTGCAGCACGGTGGCGGTGATCTGGCGGGCCTTTTCCGGCTCCCAGTCGGAGGCCTGGTTGGAAACCACCTCGATCTCCGGGTGCTGCTCGAACACCTTGAAGGCCGCGTCGTTCATGATCACGCTGTCGGCCGCGGTGAGCTGGCCCGGGATGATCGCGACCTTGCCCGACTTGCCGCTGCCGGCGCCGCATTCCGCGACGATGTCCTCGGCGATCTCGCGACCGATGCGTTCCCAGTTGGCGCCGACGAAAGCCGATGACGGCTGGTTGGACTGCAGGTTGATCTGCAGCACCTTGATGCCCTGCGATTCCGCCTGCTTGATCTGACGCGCCAGGAGCTGGACCGTAGGATTGTGCACAACGAGGACATCCGGCTTGTCGGAGATCGCCTTGGCGAGCAATTCAGACATGACGGCCGTATTGAAGGCGGCATCGCGAATGTCGATCGTGTAGCCAAAGACATCGGCGTGCTCGCGCATCCGGCGCGCCCAGCCTTCCGTCAGCGAGATGCCCATGGTGATCGGAACGAAGATCACCTTCTTGCCGGCGATGTCGGTGTCGGCCTGTGCCGCCGAAGTGGCGCCCGCCGCGATGCATGCTCCCATGACAACGCCGCTTACGGCGTTTCGGAACTTGGTTCCCAGCTTGTACAACATGTTCTCCTCCTGTGTTGTTACAGCATTCTCAAAGATCGCCGATCGTGTCGGTCTCGGTGTCTCGCGGATTCAGGTAGTTGTCGGCGACGATCGCGGTGAGCAGGACAAGCCCCTTGAGAACGTCCTGCGTCTGCGTCGTGAAGTTGAGAAGCGTCATTCCGTTGCGCAGGATCGCGATCAGCGCGACTCCGATGATTATGTTGCGCACGCCGCCGCGTCCGCCGCGAAGCGGAATGCCGCCGAGCACGACCGCCAGGATGACGTCGAAAAGAAGCGTGCCGTTGGTTACCGTGCGGAAATCGACCGTGCCGCTGGCCGCCGACGTCACCAGCCCCGCCAGCAGCGCGGTCAGCGCCGCGAACACATAGACGACGATCAGCGTCGTGCGCACCGGAAGGCCCGTCAGCCGCGCGGCCTGGAAGTTGTCGCCCATGGCTCGGATCGTTCGCCCGGCAGCGGATCGCCGCAGCAGGAACCAGCTCGCCGCAAGCGTCGCAATCATCAGGACGACCGGCGTCGAGACCCCGGGCACCATGTTTCCGGACAAGAAGACAACGGCGGGATTCGACTTCGGCAACAGCAGCAGGAACTCGCCGCGCAGGATCGCGAAGCGGAACAGCCCGGTAATGAACATCGCCGATGCGAGCGTCGCCAGGATTGCCGGGATTTCGACATAGGCGATCAGCCACGCATTCATCAAACCGATGGCGGTCATCGCCGCGACGGCGAGCAGCAGCGCGGCAGGCGCGGGAACGTCCGCGACGATCAGGATACTGAAAGTGGTCGCGCCGCCCACCATGGCCGCGATCAGCGACAGGTCGAGCCCACGCGAAATGATGACCACCGCCATGCCGCAGCTCAGGATCACCAGAGAAGCCGAATTCGACAGGATGACGCGGAAATTCCCGACTGTGGCAAATCCGTCGACCGCGACCGAAAAGAGAACAATGAGCGCGGCCGTGACCGCGATCACCACGATCTCGAGCAGCCTGCCCCCGCGCAATCCTCCGGTCAGCCTCGCCCCCAGTTCAGCCATTCAGCCGGGCCTCCCCCACCATGCGTCCGACTTCCGGGGCACCGCTCGCCTGGAGGATCTCGCGCGCCTCGTCGGGGCTCGCGATCTCGAGGGACAGGTCTTCCAGGATACGGCGGATCTTGAGGACCTGCGCGGCGCAGGAGGTGGCCAGCAAGCCCTTGCCAAGAAACAGACTGTCCGCCAGTCCGACGCGTACATGGCCGCCCATGATGGCCGCGAGCGCGGCAAGCGAGACCTGGTGCCGGCCGGAGGCGGCGACGGAGAACTCGTAACCGTCTCGACCGAAAAGCCGGTCGGCGGTGCTCCGCATCAGGTAAACGTTTTCGGGATCACTGCCGAGACCGCCGGCGGCACCGAAATGGAACTGGATGAACAGCGGATCCCGCGCCAGGCCCTCATCGATGAAATGCGCCAGATTGTAGAGGTGGCTCGGGTCGTGGCATTCGAACGCGATACGCGCGCGACCAGCGTGATCGAGTTGCGAAAGGATCGCCTTGATGTCGCGGAACGTGTTGCCGAGGACGAGGCCGTCGGACTCTTCGACAAACGCCTTTTCCCAACCGTGTTTCCACTCGGATATGCCCCTGGCGGCCTTCCTGAACGAGCGGTTCATCGCCCCCATTTCGATTGTGCAAAGCTCGGGGCGCGCGGAAAGCGGATAGGCGAGACGTTCGTCGAGCGGGAGCGAAGCGCTGCCGCCCGTGGCAATTGAAATGACCGCATCCGTTCGGGCCGCGATCGCCGGAACGAACTGTTCGTAGATCTCCGGATCATGCGCCGGGCTGCCGTCGGCGGGATCGCGGGCATCCAGATGCAGGACCGAAGCCCCTGCCCGCGCCGCATCGACCGCCTGCTGCGCAATCTGCTCGGGAGTGAAAGGCAGAAACTCCGACATGGTGGGGGTATGCACCGCCCCTGTCACGGCGCAGGATATGATAACCTTGCGCCGGCCCGTCTTCACGCCGCGGCCTCGCGCGCAATCCCAACCGGGGCAATGCGGTGCGCGGCGGCTGTAACGCCGTCCGTCAGGCCAGTATCCTTCACCGGCACGGGCACACCTGCCTCACGGCGGCGCAGGCCTTCGACACAGAACATGAATTCCTCCCCCGAACGCCGTGGATGCACGCGTTCGATAGCGAGGAGGTTAGCCCGGCGAATCGGCCGGACATATGTGTTCGAAGGCTATAAAATCCAAAAAGATGTGTATGGTATCCACACCAAACGGGTATCAAGGGGGTGTGGCATGGCGCGAGACGCATTCAGCGCGACGGTAGAACTGCTGGAAAAGATCGGCCACGACGCTGCCGAAACAGAGGTCGACGCCGTGATGGGCGAAATCGAGGCTTCCGCGAAAACCGAAGGCCGCGCGGAGGCCTTCGGCAGGCTGCAGCCTGCGCTCAGGCTGATCCGGCAGTCGCTGCGCGACAGCACGCTGTCGGAAAAAGGCCTCAGCCTGTTCATCGACACCACGCACGACCTGTCGAAAACGCTGGAACTGCAGGGGCTGTTCCGGACCATCGTCGCGCGGGCACGCAATCTCGTCGGCGCGAACATCGCGTGGGTGACGATCCTCGACGACGAAAGCGGCCTGTTTCGCACCGTCGCGGCGGAGGGCTACCTTTCGCCGGCGACGACCGGCATGACGAGCCGGTTCGAGTATGGCGCCGTCAGCCTGATCATGGAATCGAAGAGCTTTTTCGACACGCAGGACTATCTGAACGACAAGCGTTTCAAGCACCTGCCGGAACTCGACCGCATATTCGAAACCGAGAACATCGTCTCGCTCGCCGGATTTCCGATCCTGTCCGAGGGCGAGGTACACGGCTTCCTCTTCGTCGCCGACCGCTACGCCCGAAAACTGAGCGGACGGGAAATCTCGGTGCTCGGCTCGTTCGCCCTGCATGCGGGCGTGGCGATGCGCAACGCCAATGCCTTTCGCCTGCTGTCCGAAGCGCTTGACGAGGCCCAGCGCAACCGCAACGCGCTCATCGAGCACATCCAGCGCGTGGAAACGTCCGCCGCGGCCCATGACGAGATGACCTCGCTGCTGGCGGCGGGCGGCGAGATGCAGAAATTCCTGCAACGCATGGCGAACCAGATCGACGGCGTCATCTTCCTGATCGATCACGACCTCGACATCGCAGAGGAGTTCGTCTCCTCTTCCTATCGCGGGCAACTTGCCTCCGACCTGAAGGACAGCGCATTCGAACCGACGCCGCTGATCAGCGCGACGTCGCAATCGCGGCATACCGGCCGATCGGTGATCATGACGAACACGCCGGAGGAGCAGTGCCGGGTAATCGCCCTGCATGGCGGCAGCGGGCGCGGAGAATGCCTTGTCGTGTGCCACCAGGGCGAACTCGACGCGATCGAAATCCGAAACCTGGAGCGCAGCGCCGTCGCCCTGTCGATTGCCCGGCTCTGGAACGAGAAACGCGAAACGGAAAAACTGATCGCCTCCTCCACCCTGCTTCGCCACCTGGTTCTGGTGACCCCGCCCGACCCCGCCACGCTCTCCGCCATCCGCGAGCGGCTGGATGTACATGCCGACGAACCGGTGGTCATCGCGCTGATCGTCGTGTCGGAACTCGACCGCGCGGCGCAAACGGCGACGATCCGCGAAGCCACCGCGAAAATCAGCGTTCTCGTCGACCTGCTCGACGACGCCTATGTCGGGGTGGGGCCGCAGAGCGCCATTGCCGAATTTCTGCAGCGCCTGTCGAAGAGCCGCAAGGACTGGAATGTGGGCGGCATCGTTTCGGACCCGTTCACGGACCTGGCCGACGCCCCCGGTCATTTCACGCGGCTGAACCACGCCCTGCAGGTCGTGAGGAAAATGAAGCCCCTGCATCGCTTCATCGCGCAATCGGAGATCAATTTCTTCGCCCGGATCTTCGAAACCGGGGACACCGCGCGCCTGACGAACTACATGGAAGAGGTCATCAGGCCGATAAGGGAAAAGGCACCGAGGCAATCCGCGGAATTGAAGAAGACCCTGCTGTGTTTCCTGGAGGAGAAGTACAGCATCAAGCGTGCGGCCGATGTGCTCGGGCTTCACATCAATACTGTCCGCCAACGGCTTGATACGCTTCGTGAAATAACCGGCGGATGGGATGATCCAGTCAGAGCGCTGGAGATGCACATCGCCCTCAGACTGGAATCGCTTCTGGAGAGCGCCCCGAGCCCGGATGTCTAGCGGCACCAACCGTAAAGCTCACCCACCAGACAATGGCCGGTCGCGCCAAACGCCCTGCCAATTGGTGGGCGGCTTCGTTCAGTCGGTTGCTCCGCCGATCAGGCCCGACTTTTCATAGGTCGGGTTGAGCCGGCTCAACAGGTAGTCGTCGCCGCGGATCGGCGGATATTTCGCCGGATTGTCCGCCGTCGCGCAACCCGGCAGGCATTCGACGATCGCGTCCGGATCCGGATCAAGGAAGAACGGCACCGAATAGCGCTCACGGCCCGACGGATTGACCACGCGGTGCGGTGTCGAGACATAGAGGTCGTTGGTCCAGCGCATCAGGCAATCGCCGATGTTGCAGACGAAGGTGTCGGGGATACAGGGGGCGGCCAGCCACTCGCCCTCGCGCGTGCGCACTTCCAATCCGCCGACATCGTCGGTCGCCAGCAGCGTCACGCAACCATAGTCGGTGTGCTCACCCGCGCCGAGCTGGCCTTCTTCGATATCGGCCGGGCTTTCCGGGTAATGCAGCAGGCGCAGCGTGGCCAAAGGCCTGTCGAGTTTGTCGTCGAAGAAATCCGTATCGAGCCCGAGTTCCGTCGCGAACGCCGTGTGCAACGTGCGCCCCAGCGACCACATGGCGTTGTAGTATTCGAGCATTGTCTCCTTGAAACCCGGCAGGTCCGGCCAGAGATTGAGTGCCCTGAGCGGCGCATTCGCCAGTATCTCCGGATCGTCCGGTGCAAGGTCGAGGCCGATATTGTAACCTTCCTTGAGATCGGGCGCCTTGCTCGGATCGAGCGACTCCCCCTTCATCGGAACGTAACCGCGATTGCCGGTATCGGCGGAATACAGCACGGCCTTCTTCAGCTCTTCCGGGCTGCCGAAAAACTCCTTCGCCCTAGCGAACACCGCTTCGCGCAATTCGGCTGGCACGCCATGGCCCTTGAGATAGAAAAGCCTATGCCGCGGCAGGCTTCACCGATCTGGCCGGCGACCGCCTTGCGGCCTTCCTCGCCGCCCTCGAAAAGCGGCTTCAGATCGATGACGGGAATGCTATCTGTCATGGTCTTGTCCTTCCAGTTTCGTGCCGGCTGCTACGCTATCCGCTCAGCCGAGTTGCGCCGCGATTGCCTCGTCGATTTCCAGCGACCATTCGCCGAGCCATTGCCGCTTGGTCGTGTCATCGAGCCAGGACGCCTCCAAGCTCGTCATGATCGCCGCCTTGATGTCAGAGAGCGAGAATCCGAGATCGGACCGCGCCAGTTCGAACTCCAGCCCGAGATCGGTGGCGAACATCGGGGGATCGTCGGATTTGATCGTGACGGCCAGTCCCGCGTCCTTCATTCGACGGATGGGATGATCGGGCGCGGCCGCCGATCCTCTCAGTGCCTATCGAGCGTCCGGCTACCGGGCGAATGTCGCCAGCGAGCGCCCCGCGGTATCGGGTGCAGGTGGCGGGATCGTCTGACGGAAGGCGCGTCGCGCGAGATGAAACCAGACCCAAACGGCGATATACGCTCATGTACGCCGGAGCGGAGGATTTCGACGCGCTCGCTGACGCTTTCCAACGCGGGGCTGGCGCTCGCCTGCATGCAAGGCCACGAGTGAGGGGTAGACTGCCGGACCACTCTGCGGAAAGGGCGTCCCGCCGTCCGGTTCAATACGCGTCTACCGGAATGTTGCCGCCGGCCCTGGTTTCCTAAACGAGGACTGCAGGTCACTTCCCACTCAGCGGAGATAGGTCACGAAATTTCACCCATGCAGAGATACTTGATCTCCAGATAATCCTCGATTCCGTATTTCGAACCCTCTCGACCCAGTCCGGATTGCTTGACCCCTCCGAACGGGGCGATCTCGGTGGAGATGAGCCCGGTATTGATGCCCACCATTCCGGTTTCCAGCGCTTCGGCCACGCGCCACACGCGGACATGGTCGCGACTGTAGAAATATGCCGCCAGACCGAACTCGCTGTCATTTGCCATGGATATGACCGCGGCCTCGTCTTCGAACCGGATAAGCGGCGCGACCGGGCCGAAGGTCTCCTCATGCGCGACACGCATGGCCTGGGTGACATCGGTTAGAACGGTTGGGCGAAAGAAGGTTCCACCCAAGTTCGAGCGCGTGCCGCCTTCGGCGACGCTGGCGCCCTTGTCCAGGGCGTCCGCGATATGGGCCTCGACCTTCTCGAGCGCTGCCGCGCTGATGAGCGGGCCGATTGTCACTCCCTCGTCAAACCCGTTGCCGACGCTCAGGGCGCGCGCCTTGGCGGCCAGTTTCCGGGCGAAGGCATCATAGACTCCGGATTGCACGTAGATGCGGTTGGCGCAAACGCAGGTCTGGCCGTTGTTGCGATACTTGGCGATCATGGCGCCGTCGACCGCAGCATCGAGATCGGCATCGTCAAAAACGATGAAGGGCGCATTGCCGCCCAGTTCGAGTGACATCTTCTTGATCGTGCCGGAACACTGGTTCATCAGGATCCGGCCAACACGGGTGGAGCCGGTGAAGGTGATCTTGGCTACCTTTTCGTTGCTACAGAGCTCCTTGCCGACCGCTGACGCGTCCGACGATGGAATGACGTTGAACACTCCTGCCGGGATCCCTGCGCGCTCGGCGAGTACCGCCATCGCCAGGGCCGACAACGGCGTCAGTTCGGCAGGCCGAGCGACGAAGGTGCACCCCACGGCCAGCGCCGGGGCGACCTTGCGGGCGATCATGGCATTGGGGAAATTCCACGGCGTGATCGAGCCGACAACCCCGACCGGCTGCTTCAGAACCACGATCCGCTTGTCGCGCTGGTGGCCCGGAATCACGTCGCCATAGACGCGCTTGGCCTCTTCGGCGAACCACTCGATGAAGCCCGCTCCATAAAGAATTTCGCCTCGCGCCTCGGGCAAGGGCTTGCCCATTTCGGCGGTGAGGATCGCGGCCAGATCATCGGCGTTTTCGATCATCAAGTCGAACCAGCGACGCAGGACCGCGCTCCGCTCCTTTCCGGTCAGCGACGCCCAGGCGGGTTTTGCGGCATAGGCCGCGTCGATTGCCTTTGCGGTCTCCGCGACACCGAGATCCGCGACCTCGGCAATCAGGTCTCCGGTGGCCGGATTTCGAACCGGAAAGGTCTTGCCTGCCGAGTGCCATTCCCCGTCGACATAGGCACGGGTCTCCAAAAGCGACGGGTCGTCCAGTTTCATCGTATTCGTCATCTCTGATTTTCCTTTGATAACGTCAGGCGCCGGCTTGCACGACGGTAACGGCAGTCGCGCCGATGATGTCGTCCACCGAACAGCCGCGGGACAGGTCGTTGGCGGGTTTGGCGAGTCCCTGCAGGATCGGTCCGATTGCGGTCATCCCCCCCAGCCGCTGGGCGATCTTGTATCCGATATTTCCCGACGTCAGGTCGGGGAAGATGAACACGTTGGGCCGCCCGGTCAGAACGCTGCGGGGGGCTTTCTTCGCACGGATCGCAACGTCGAGGGCAGCATCGAACTGCATTTCCCCGTCGACTTCGAGACCGGGCTCCGCCGCGCGGATCAAGGCCAACGCCTCGTGGATTTTGGTCAAGCTATGGTGGCGCGCCGAGCCGGCTGTCGAAAAGGACAGCAACACGACGCGCGGTGTTTCGCGCAACAGGTCACGGCAGGATTGCGCGGCGGACCGGGCAATGGCGGCAAGTTCCGCGGCATCCGGATCGATCACGAGTCCGCAATCGGAAAAGATCATGCCGCCCTTGATCGGCGCATCGGGGCCGCATGACAGCATGATGAAGAAGCTGGAGACGATGTCCGCATCGGGGGCGCGGCCGATGATCTGCAATGCGGCGCGCACGGTCTCCGCGGTGCTGGCAACGGCGCCGCCGACCGTCCCGTCCGCCTGGCCCAGCCGGACCCGCATGGCGGCCTGCCGGATCGGATCGCGCATGTCCTGAAACGCTCTTTCCGCGGTCATCCCCTTCGAAGCGCGCAGCTCGTGCCAGTGATCGCCGAGTTCCCGCAGGTCCGGCGCCTCGGCCGGGACCAGTGGTGTGACGCACGGAATGTCCGGGCCGTTCATCAACGTGACACGCGCCAGGCCATCGGAGGCAAGACGCGCCGCCGCTTCGGCCACGCGCGGATTGTCACCCTCGGGCAGGATGATGTGGCGCGGGTTGTCGCGCGCGGCCGCGAGGATGCGTTCAAGCGGCTTCATCGGCAGGGCCTGTCAGGCAAAACGGTTCGGTCTCCGGCCGAAACGGCCAGTCTAGTAGTGTTTTTCATCGTGAATGCCTCCCCCCGCATCGTCGTTCAGCCCAGGAAATGCAGGCCGGTGACGATGAACACACCGAGAAACACCGTCTCGATGACCACTAGACCGATGGCGCCCGCGCCAACCTCGACCATGCGGCCGAGCGAGGTCTTGATGCCAACCGCCGCAACCGCGACAAGCAAGGCCCAGCGGCTCACCGATCCGACCGAGTCGGCCAGGAGCTGCGGAATGAGACCGACGGAGTTCAAGGCTGCGAGCGCAAGGAATCCGATCACGAAATGCGGCATCAGCGGCGGTTTTTCCGTCGGATGCGCATCGGACAGCCCGGTCTGGCGGATCGCCAGCGAGAAGACCAGCACGACCGGCGCCAGCATCGACACCCGGATCAGCTTGACCAGTGTCGCCGTCTCGCCGGCTTCCGGACTGATCGAGAATCCCGCGCCGACCACCTGCGCCACGTCATGGATGGTGCCGCCGAGAAACAGTCCGGAATCGCGTGCATCGAACTGGAAGACCAGCGCCAGCATCGGGTAGATCACCATCGCGACGGTGGAGAGCACGGTGACCGACAGAACGGTGAAAACCAGGTCTCGCTCCGAATTCTCGTGCCGGGGCAGAACCGCCGCGATCGCCATCGCCGCGGAGGCGCCACAGATTGCCACCGAACCGCCGGTCAGAAGCGCGAAACCCCAGCCGCGCCCGACGAGCCGGCTGGCCAGCAACGCGAAGCAGATCGTCAGCACGACCCCGGCCACGACCAGGGCCACCGCAACTCCGCCCAACTGGACCAGCAGGTCCACGCTGATGCGCACGCCGAGCAGCGCCACTCCGATGCGCAGCACGCTGCGCGCCGTGAATTCGACGCCCTTTGCGGTGCGGGTCCCCTCTTCGGAGAGGAAATTCAGGGCCAGTCCGAGCAGGAGCGCCATCAACATGGCGGGAGCACCGTAATGCTCTGACAGAAACTGCGCGGTGGCGGCGGCAAGGGCCGAAACCGCGAAGCCGGGAAAGACCGCTTTTACCGCCTGGATATCGGGCAGCCGCACGCCCTTGCTTGTCATGAAATGCTCCCCATCCTGACTGGTCCGGCGGCGACAGCCGCCGGACCGCCAGTCCTGATTAGGCGGCGCCCTCTTGCGGGCACATGTCGTCCTTGCTGATGCCGGCGACTTCGACGGGCTTCTTCATCGCATCGCGGCGGAAAGGCTCGCCCAGTTCCTGGTTGATGAGGGCTTCGATCAGGGTGGTCACGCCGTTTTCCATCTGGTCGGTAACCGCCTGGGCAAGGGCCGCCGTCAGTTCGTCCATGGTGCGGGCGACGACGCCTTTCAGGCCGCAGGCATTGGCAATGCCTGCATAGCTGACACCCTCGTCCAGTTCGGTGCCAACGAAGTTGTCGTCGTACCAGAGCGTCGAGTTGCGCTTTTCCGCACCCCACTGGTAGTTGCGGAAAACGACCTGGGTAATGGCGGGCCATTCCTCGCGGCCGACAGCCGTCAGTTCCGTCACCGCGATGCCGAAGGCGCCGTCGCCGGAAAAGCCCACCACCGGAACATCAGGGCAGCCGATCTTGGCGCCGATGACGGCAGGCAGACCGTAGCCGCAGGGGCCGAACAGGCCAGGCGCAAGATATTTGCGTCCGTCATCGAAGCTCGGATAGGCGTTGCCGATGGCGCAATTGTTGCCGATGTCGGAAGAGATGATCGCCTCTTTCGGCAGGGCTGCCTGGATAGCGCGCCACGCCATGCGCGGGCTCATCCATTCGGGCTTGTCCGCGCGGGCGCGTTCGTTCCAGGTGGTGCCCGGATCGTCGTTTTCATGGTCCATGGAGGTCAGTTGCTGGGCCCAACGGCTCTTGGTCTCGGCGATACGAGCCTTGCGCTCGGCGCGGCCTACATCACCAGCGCTCGACGACAGTTGGCCGAGAATTCCTTTGGCCACGCGGGTGGCGTCGCCAATGATGCCGACGGAAATCTTCTTGGTCAGGCCGATTCGGTCCGGATTGATGTCGACCTGGATAATCTTCGCGTCCGTCGGCCAGTATTCCATGCCGTAACCCGGCAGGGTGGAGAACGGGTTGAGGCGGGTGCCGAGAGCCAATACCACATCGGCTTCCTTGATCAGCTCCATGGCGGCCTTGGAGCCGTTGTAGCCGAGCGGTCCGGCGAAAAGCGGATGCGAACCGGGGAAGGCGTCGTTGTGCTGATAGCCGACGCAGACCGGTGCATCGAGACGTTCGGCCAGCTCCATGGAAGCAGCGATACCGCCCTCGGCCAGAACCACGCCGGCGCCGTTCAGGATGACCGGGTTCCTGGCTTCGCTTAGTAGACGGGCTGCTTCAGAGACGGAGTTTTCGCCGCCGGAGGAGCGTTCAAAACGAATTGGCTCCGGGATTTCAATGTCGATAACCTGGGTCCAGAAGTCGCGCGGCATGTTGATCTGTGCGGGCGCGGATGCCTGCCTGGCCTTGGAGATGACGCGGGCCAGAACCTCGGCGACGCGTGAGGCATCACGCACTTCTTCCTGATAGGCGACCATGTCGCGGAACAGCGCCATCTGTTCGACTTCCTGGAAACCGCCCTGGCCCATGGTCTTGTTCGCCGCCTGCGGCGTGACCAGGAGCAGCGGCGTGTGGTTCCAGTAAGCGGTCTTCACGGCGGTGACGAAGTTGGTGATGCCGGGGCCGTTCTGGGCGATCATCATCGACATCTTGCCGGTGGCCCGGGTGTATCCGTCGGCCATCATGCCGCCGGAGCCTTCATGGGCGCAGTCCCAGAAGCTGATGCCTGCCTTGGGGAACAGATCCGAAATCGGCATGAAAGCCGAACCGATGATGCCAAAGGCATGCTCGATCCCGTGCCGCTGGAGCGTTTTGACAAAGGCTTCTTCCGTGGTCATCTGCATGGGTGGATCTCCTACCAATAGTGTGCGCCGTCTCGGCGGCAGAGGGGGTGAGATGGGCCCGCCGGCAGAAACCGCACGGGAGTTAAAGCCGGCACTAAACGGAACCGTCGCGCGCCTGATGTCCTTTCGGATCTGCGGGAACGTTGCTGCCGGAACACCGGGGCTTTTCCCTGCCCCGGCTTGGCGCATGAACGCCCAACGCCAGAATAGCTAGTTCACGATGACATCCCCTGCCCGCCATTCACGTCGAGCAACTGCCCGGTGATGAAGCCGGCTTCCTCCGAGGAGAAAAATGCGACCGCGGCCGCTACGTCCTCGACCTTGCCGTGGCGGCGCACCGGGATGGATTCCCTTACCCGGGCCCGCTCTTCGGTAGTCTGACGCTCGCTCAGAAGACGGTCGACCCGTGGCGTCATGATCGCCCCGGGACAGACCGCGTTGCATGTGATTCCGTGCGGCCCGAATTCCTGGGCCAGCTGCAACGTCATCGACTGCACCGCCCCCTTGGCAGCGACATAATTGGCTCCGGTAAAAAGGCTGCCGTAGCGCCCGGCCTTCGAGCCGAGATTGACGATGCGGCCGTAATTTCGCTCGACCATTCCCGGCACGATGGCTCGGATCAGGCGAACCGCAGCGGTCACGTTGAGATCCATGACCCGCGCCCAATCCTCGTCGGTTTCCTCGACGAAGGCGCGCGGCGTGTGAAGGGACCCGCCGGCGTTGTTGACCAGGATATCGAAGGCGAATCCGGCTTCATCGAGTCGTTTCATCGCACCGGCGATCTCATTGGAATCGGACAGATCAACCTGTTCGAAATGCACGCCCGCCATTTCCGGCCGAGACGCCGACCGGGCGATTGCTTCCGCGCTGCGGTCCAGCACCGCGACACGTGCGCCATCGGCGGCCAGCCGCGCCGCGATCGCCTCCCCGAGGCCATCCGCCGCCCCGGAGACCAGGGCAGCCTTCCCCTTCAATTTGCTCACGATTCAAGGCCCTCCCAAACCAGGCAGAAGCGGCCAGAACCGCTTGCAGAGAATTATATATAGCGGATTTTAATTCCGCAATACAAAATTAGCTGCAAAATTCCAATACGGCGCACTTCCGCCTTTCGGCGGGCTTATGCCTTGATTTCAAAAGATAATTGAAGTCTGCGGCAGAGCCGCGCCATCGGTGGCTAGAACGGGCCGCCGCCAAGGGCCGCAATATCCTGTGCGGCGCTCAAAAGTTTCGGCAAGTGCTCCCTGCGGAGCCGCTCCGGAGACAATGTAGAGGCGTTGCCGCCGACGCTAAGCGTGTAGATGTCCCCGGTCAGCGGGTCGTACAGCGGAATGCCGATCGCGTTGTGCTCGGGCCTCCATTCTCCGAAGGAATCCGAATGGCCCTGCTTTTGCATACGCTCGAGCGCCGCCATCAGCGCCGCCTCCTTGCCATTCGCCCAGGCCTCGCCATGAAATTCCGCGAGATCCCGCAAAGCTGCCTCGCGCTCCTTTTCCGGCGCCGCGAAGAGATAGGCCCGGCCCGGAGCGGATTCCGCCAATGGAATCCGCGACCCGACATTTAGCGACAGATAGATTGCCGTGGGCTCGCGGATCAGTTCGACAAACATCATGTCCAACCGGTCGCGTACGCTCAGCGCGACGACGCAATCGCCCTGAGCCGCGATCTCCTCCATCTGCCTGCGCACCAATTCTCCGAAACCGAACCGCCCCATGACCGCATAACCGAGGGTCAGAACCTGGTTTGAGATGGCGTATTTGCCGTATTCCGGCATGTAGCGCAGATAGCCAAGTTTCGTCAGCGTGCCGAGCAGACGCGACACCGTCGTCTTGTGCAACCCGGTGCGTTCGGCGAGGACCTGTGTGCCAAGCACCCTGTCCTCGGCCCGGAAAGCGCGCAGGATCGACATGCCCCGCGCAAGAGAACTGACGAAGGGACGGTCATCGTTGAGGGCGGCCGCACCTATGTCCTGACGTGGCCGTCCACGACGCCGTTTCGCGGTTTCTTTCGGAGAATCTTCGCTCATGGCTGCCTTTTATCGTAGCGGCATGGCCAAGTCACCGCCAATCCGCCGTTTCCGCCCGCCGGCACGACCCGTCAGCCGTGCCCGGCGACATCCGGAAGTTCGGCATAGTCGGAACAATCTCGATGGCTTGCCGCCGGATCGACTTTCACATCGACGACCACCGGCCCGCCGCGATCGTGGGCTTCACGAAGCGCGTCGCCGATCTGGTCGGCCTCGGTCACGGTGACACCCGAACCGCCCAGGCCTTCGGCCACCTTGGTGAAATCATGGTCGCCAAAATCGACACCGATGGCCTGATTGCCCAGATTGTCGCGCACCATGCCGAGCCCGGCATTGTTGGCGACGACATAAACCACATCGAGACCTCGTTCCGCCGCCGTCGCGATGGCATCCATCGTCATGACGAAGCCGCCGTCGCCGATCAAGCCTGTCACCCGTTTCTCCGGGCAGACCACCTTGGCGCCGGTTGCGGCGGGCGTGCTCCAGCCCATTCCGCCGATGCCCCCAGGCGCGACCAGCTGATGCGGATACCGCAGCGGCAAACGGGATGTCGCCCAGATACGGTTGGTTCCGGCGTCGAGGGTCAGGAGATCCTCTTCGGTGAGGAACTCGCTCAGCGAGCGCATGATATCGGCATAATGCACGGTGCCCGGCCGCGTTTTGTATTGCGGAAGAACGCCGTAATCATTTTCGCTCTTGATCGCCGCGATCCGCGCCTTGCGATTGCCGACGGAAGTCGCGTCCTGCGCCGGCGTCGTCAGCAGGAAATCGAGCACATCGGAAACGTCGGCGGTCACCGCCTGGTCCACCGGAAGCACCCAGCCCGCCTGCAGCGGGTCGATATCCACCTGAATGATGGTCTGATCGCCGGGGCGCATCATCTTCTCATCGCGGAAGCGGGTGTATTCCGGCCCCAGGCTGCAGCCGAGAACCAGAATCACGTCGGCGGCCTGCACCATCCGGTTTGCGGCGGCGGAGGCCCAGGTGCCCATCATGCCGACCGCGATATCCGCCGTCTCGTCGATGGTGCCCTTGCCGTGATAGCTCGATGCCACAGCGATGCCGTCACGGCTGGCAAACTCCTGCAGTTTCCGGCCCGACCGGCTCATGTAGATACCGTTGCCCGCGATGATCACCGGCGCCCTGGCACCCGACAGAACAGTGGCAATCTTTTCCAGGGCGGCCCGGTCCGGCACCATCGGCGTATGCCGGAGATATCCCTCGGTCGGATAGAGCCTAGACCTCAGATCCTCCGGCACTTCCTGCTTGATGATATTGGTTCGCATCAACATCGCGGCAGGACCCTGCCGCGGGGTCATGGCGTGCTTGATCGCCATTTGCGTGCCGTAAATCGCCTCTTGCGGCGTCGTCGCATAGGTGGCGAATTTTGTCATGGTCTTGAGGACGGCAAAGGCGTCCCCCGCCCCGTAGTCGCCCGTCATCGTCTGGTAGACCCCCTGCTGGGCAAAGCCGTCATAGCATGAGGTATCGGTCATGATGACCATGGGCGAAGAGGAAAAATAGGCCTCGAGAATACCGAAGGCGCCGGTCGTGGTCGCGAAGGGCCCCTGCGCCATGAGCAGGCCGGGCTTGCCGGTCAACTTGCCGGCGACCTGCGCCATCACCGAGGCCGACTGCTCGGTGCGCGCCAAAACGAGATCGAATTCGGACTTGCGGTCGTGGAAGGCCGGCAGCGACCAGGTGATTCCGAGGCCCGGCAGGGTAAAACCGCGCGTGATGCCCGCCTCGATAAAAGTGGCGATCACGCCTTCGTTCGTTTTCATTCCGGGATCCTCCTCAAACGTCGTTCGACGCAAGCCCGCGCCGATCATTATTTTTCGCCATCAATTCTGCTATGCGCAATTAAGTTTTGCAATACGCATTTTTATGAAATGCATGGAACGCGCCTCAAGCGGGCCGTCAGGAGGTCCGGGGATGTCTGTCGGGTGCGGTTGAAAGAGCCGAATACCGCCGCGAAACGGGGTCGCGAAGCCGGTCTCGGCGGGTTCGGGGCCACGCATCATCGGCTGTGGGAAGTTCATTGACGACCGGCAAGCAGGCACCCGCAACGGAAGCCTGCCCGCCAGTCTCGACTTGGTCGGAGTACGCCCCGGTCGAACGACGAGGGCTACAGAAGCATGCGGGTGGCGCAGTGCCTAGAGCATGCCACGGGCGACAAGCTCGATCTTGCGCGTAACGCCCAGCAGGCGCGGCGCAAGGTCCTTCATCAGACGTTCAGTCGTTATGATCGATCGCAGCCCGCCGACATTGACGGCGTAGACCGGATATCCGTCAGCGCGTCTGACGGCCGCGCCTGCGGAATTCGCCTCGGCAATCCAGTCGCCGCCGCTGAGTGCGAAACCGTTTTCCATCGCGAAGGCAATAGCTTCCCGCGCGGCGGCCTCGGCCTTTGGCCAGCCATCGCCATACTCGCGTCCGATCTGGGCAAGCCGTTCTTCCCGCTCGGCTTCCGGAAGCGCCGCGAGATAGGCACGGCCCATGCCGGTGCTGATCATCGGTATGCGTGAACCGACTCCTAACCGGATCGCCATAGAGGCCGGAGTCCGGCAGGCTTCGATGTAGATAATCTCCGTGCCGCTCGGTGTGCCGAGATAAACGCTGGCATCGGCGTATTCTGCGAGTTCCTGCATGTAAGGGCGGGCGATATCGCGGATTTCCATCTGCGCCAGAACGTCATAGCCCAGCGTCAGAACTTCCGGCCCCAGCGAGTAGCGGCCAGTGCCCTCATCGTAGTTGAGATAGCCAAGCTCGGTGAGAGTGAAGGTCAACCGCGAAACGGTGGCTTTCGGCAATTTCACCCGGTTCGCGATATCGGCATTGCCGATCGGGCGGTTATCGGGGCCAAACGCCTTGAGCACGGCCAATCCCCGCGCCAGCCCGGAATTGATCCTGTAGTCCTTCTCCCCGCTCGATGCGGGTGGTGCAGCTTTTCGTTTGACCAATCCGGTACCTGTTCAGCGATTGTTGAAATTCATGATCGCACAAACTGGTATCCCTCGGAAATACCGAAAACAACCCTGGCCCTGCGCGTCGACGCCGGTCAGCGGGCGTCAGATCTGCCTGCCAAACGCCCCGGCGCTGGCCGGCGTCAGCGCGCGGCGATTTCGCGGTACAGGGCAACGGTTTCGCGGACGCCCTCTGCAAGCGGAAGCTCATTGATATCGCCAATGACCTGCTTGAGCGCCGTGGTGTCGAACCCGTCGCTGGGCGATACCCGCACGGTATCGGCGCAACTCACGGCCGCCCCGGGAACGACCTCCCGGATCGCCGCGACAACGTCGTCGGTGGAATGAACGGTGTCAGTGACATCCGAAAGCAGCGCCCCGTCCCATGAGGACATGACGGCCCGGGCGAAAACATCCGCCACGTCGCCGGCATACTGAAAACAACTGCGGGTCGTGAAGGGAATCTCGTAGGCGCGCCCCAGCGCGGCTGCCTCGATCGCCCGTGTAATGGCCGATGTTTCCCCGTCATCGCGCCCGACACCGAAAACGACATAGGGCCGCAGCCCGAGGCTCGGCAATTTGTGCTCGTCCCAGTAAATGCGCGAGATCTCTTCGTCTGTCTTCTTGAAGACGCCGTAAAAATTCGAGGGCGCATTGGCTGGGCCGCGCGGCTTGGCCGCAATCGAGCTTGTGTAAATGATGCGGTCGATCCCGTGCTTCCGGGCCGCCTCGAACATGTTTATGTGACCACCGATATTGATCGCTGCGGCACGTGCAGGATTGTCGCGACACTGCGGAATCTGCAGCGCGGCCAGATGAATGATACCCGTCGGCTGTGTCTCGGCGATCAGCGCATCGAGCGCTTCGGCATCCGTCACGTCGCAGATACGGGAATCGATCGCCGCCCCGGCCAGTTCCGGCTTCAGCAATTCCAACCTGCGATGGTCCGTGCCGATATCGGTCGCAACCACCTGGATACCGCGGTCTATCAGCCTCGCAATGATCCACGAGCCAAGAAAACCCGTCGCGCCGGTGATGAATATCTTTTCCTTGGATCCGGTCATCCGGTGGCTCGCTTGTCCCTGCTGTCGTTGCGGCGAAAAGGCGACCGACGGCCGGGTTGGTTCAACGCCACATCCTCCCACCACGTCCGCCGGCAAGCCTCCAACCGGTTACCGTGCAGTGATGTGTTTCAACATTTTTAAAACACTATTTCAAAAATGTTTGCAAGCGTTATCGGGGCCTGCGCGCCACTTAGGACGCGCGCGCAGGCAGCCAACCATGGAAAGAATGGGAGACCGGGACGGGAAGCCGGCGCCGGGGCGGACCCGGCGGGGAAAACCCTGATCACGTGGCAGGCGGTTCCCAGGCTACCGGGGCGCGAGGGTGGATATCCGTCACCACGTCGATCAGCACCGGCTTGCGCGCCGCAATGGCGCGCTCCAGCACGGGTCCAAGCTCGGCCGGGTCTTCTACCCGGATACCCTCGACACCGAAATCCCGTGCCACGGCGGCGAAATCCGTCGGACCGAACCGGTTGATCTCCGCCGGATTGCCGCCATCGCGGCCTTCGTAGAACGATGCCACCTTGGGCGTCCCCTGGCCGAAACCGGAGTTGTTGTTGATCACGGTCACGACCGGAATGTTCCAGCGCTTTTGCGTCTCCAGTTCTGTCAGGTGGTAGTAAAACGCGCCATCGCCCGAGAAGCAGACGACCGGCCGGTCCGGCGCTGCGCACTGCGCCCCAAGCGCCGCCGGGAAAGCCCAGCCGAGGGACCCCGCCGCACGCAGATAGCTTTGCCCCATGTGCGGCAGGTCGAGCATTGTCGCCGTCCAGATACCGGAATAGCCGGTATCGGCGACCAGAATCCCGTTCTCGGGAAGTGCGTCCGAGATTTCCCTGCACACTCGTTCAACCCGGATCGGGGTGTCGTCCGCCTGCCAGAGAGGCTCCATCTCCGCCCGCCAACTGCCGACAATGCCGGCCACATGCGCCGCCCAGTCTTCCCATTCGGAACGCGCGACAGTCATTTCGGCGAGGTCCGTCAGCGCTTGGCGCGGACAGCCCCAGACGCCCGTCACATTCGGATAGTTGCGGCCGATTTCCTGTCCGTCGATATCGATCTGGATGATCGCAGTGCCCTGGGCCGGAACGGTGTAGTTGTTGGTCGGCTGGTCCCCGGCATGGCACCCGACGAAGATGACCAGATCGGCCTCGTATACCAGGCGGTTGCCCGGAGGCGCCGAGTAGGTCCCGACCGTGCCGATATGCAGCGGGTGCGTCGTGGGAATGATCGTCCGCCCCCCCAGCGAGGTGGCGACCGGAATGCTGAACTGCTCGGCAAAAGCCATCACTTCCGCTTGTGCGCCCGCCTGGATTGCGCCGGCACCGACCACCAGGACCGGGCGCTTGGCCTTGGCGACCTGGTTTGCAGCATTGATAACCGCCCGGCTTGTCGCGACGGGACGCTCCCCGGGCAGGCGACCCAGTTCGGGCGGCGGCAGCACCGGGTTCGGCACCTCCCCCTTTTCCAGCAGTTCGCCGCCCAATCCGTTAAGATCGAGATGAACCGGACGAGGTGAACAATCGGTTGCCATCCGGAATGCCTGCGCCATGAGATGCGGAAGCTCGCGCGCCTCGGCCACATCCATCGAGGCCTTGGTCACGGACGCATAAAGCGGCGTGTGCGGGACTTCCTGGTAGGCGTTGCGATAGCGCAGCATCGGCTCCTTGCGCCCGGTCAGCGCCACGACCGGAGCGCGGTGCAGATAGGCGTCCTGCAATCCCGCCGCGAGATTTGCCGCCCCGACCGATTGAGCCATGCATACGCCCACGCGACCGCCGGCCCGGGCATAGCCATCGGCCATATAGGCCGCCGCTTTTTCCGAATGAGCCAGGATTCGGGCGATCCCCAACTCCTCCATTTCCACGAGTGTCGGACGCAGAATCGCGTCCATGAAAAAGACATAGCTTACGCCCAGTTTTTTGAAGGACTCGGCAATATATCTCGCACCGCTTTTCGGCGTCGATCGGTCGGGGAGCATGGTGGAATTCCTTTTCTCAAGAACCAATTTGTAAGCGTTTTCATTTTGGTGATACTCGGAAAATTGCTTTGATTTCAAGTATCTTTGGAGAATATATCCACTTGAAACACCAATCTTTGGATTCGCTTGCAAAAACGGCAGTCCAGCCGTATACTCCGGTCGAACCACTTTCTTTTGTTCCGGAAAGCGCCTGCGCGTGCCCCAATCAGACAAGACACAATCCCCTCCACGGCGCGTCCGGATGGCAGAGGTCGCCAAGGTGGCCGGGGTATCGCTCGCGACGGTTTCACGGACGCTGAACACGCCCGACGCCGTGTCGCCGAAACTGCGGGCGCGGATCGAAGATGCCGCACAGAGGCTGGGCTATGCGCCCAACAGGATCGCCGGCAGCCTGGCGGGGTCGCGCACCCCGCTGATCGGCGTGGTCGTCCCGAGCCTCACCAACTCCTTCTTCGCCGCGACGCTGGAGCAGATGACCACATTGTTCGAGGCTGAAGGCTATCAGTTGATGATCGGGCAGCACGGATATGACGCCACCCGCGAAGAGCGGATCGTTTCTGCCTTTGCCAGCTGGAATCCGTCCGCCCTGGTCGTCACCGGTCGGGACCATACGCGAAACACGTTGAACACCCTTTCGTCCGCAGCCTGCCCGGTCGTCGAGATGTGGGATCACGGTGAACGCCCGATCGATATCGGAGTCGGATTTTCCAACCGCGCTGCCGGCCAAATGGCCGCGCGTTACTTTGCCGACCAGGGCGTCGAAACGGCTGCCTTTGTCGGTGCGATCCTCGACAAGGACGACCGCGCCCGCGCCCGATGCGAAGGTTTCACGAAGGAATTCCATCGCCTCACCGGCGCCGAGCCCCTGGTCGTCACTGTCGACAGCCGCGAACTCGGCGAAGGCGGAGCCGGCCTTAAGCGTGTCCTGGCTGCCCGGCCGGGCACCGGCGCAATCGCTTTTTCCGGCGATATGCTTGCCGTCGGCGCGATGTTCGAGGCCGACCGGATGGGGCTCGCCGTTCCCCGCGACCTGAAGCTCCTCGGCTATGGCGATCTCGACATCGCCCGCTACACCAACCCTCCCCTCAGCACCATCCGCCCGCCACACCACGAGATCGGCGAAGCCGTCGTGCGGCATGTTCTCGAACGGCTCGAAGAACCGGAAACCCCCGGCGTCAATCTCGACCTCGGGGTCGAACTGATCAGCCGGGCGACAGCCTGACGGCGCGGGAAATCGAGGGGGAGAGGCAATGGACATCCAGAGGACAGCCGTGATCGGCGCGGGCACGATGGGACATGCGCTGGCGCTTGTTCATGCCCTGGGCGGCTGCAACGTGGTACTCTACGACAACAATCCCGAAGTACTGCAAAACTCGCTTGGCATGATCGAGTCCGCCTGCGCCACCCTTCGGGAGGCCGGCTCGGTCACGGACGAAGGAGCACGAGCCGCACTTGGCCGCGTCAGCCTGACCGAGGTGCTGGCCAAGGCCGTGCATGACGCCGATCTCGTCGTCGAAGCGGTGGTCGAGAAGGCCGAGGTGAAGCGCATCGTCTTCGACGAGATCGACCGCCACGCCCCCGCCGGTGCGATCCTCGCCAGCAACACCTCCTATCTGGACATCTTCCCGCTGATCCCGGATGCGCGCCAGGCGCGCGCGGTGATCGCCCATTGGTACACGCCACCCTATATCGTCGATCTCGTGGATATCGCCCCCGGGCCGCAAACCGAGCCCGAGGTCGTCGCGGCCCTGAGCGCATTGTATCTGCGCTTCGGCAAGGCGCCGCTGGTCTTCCCGCGCCTGGTGCCCGGATATATCGCCAACCGGCTTCAGGCCGCGCTCAATCTCGAATGCCTGCGCATGATCGACGAATTCGGCGTGTCGGCAGCGGATATCGACTTCTCGATCCGCCACGGGCTGGTCGAGCGGCTCGCCGTGCTCGGCCACATGCGCAAACTGGATTACACGGGGCTTGAAATGGTGCGCAACGGCATTGCCGGCGGCACTTACCAGCCACCCCGAAATAGCGGCGAATGCGCGAGCCTCGACCGGCTGATCGCCGCCGGACGGACCGGCGTACGCGCCGGGGCCGGGTTCTACGACTATGGCGACACACGCGCGGAAGAGCTGTTCCACGACCGCGACCTGCGGCTTCTGCGGCTCAAGGCGCAACTTCAATCACTCGAGGGAGAAGAGCATTGATCACGGCCGATTTGACGGGGAAACGCGCGCTAGTGACAGGCGGCGCATCGGGCATCGGGCTGGCTTGCGCGACGATGATGGCACAGATGGGCGCAAAGGTGGCGATCAACCATCTGGAGGACGATCCCTCCGGTCCCGCCAAGGTCGCCGAGCTGGTGGCGCAGGGGCTCGACGTGATTGCCGCGCCCGGCAATGTCTCTGTCCCCGGAAACGCAGAAGCGATGGTGGCCGGTGCCGTCGACGAAATGGGCGGGCTGGACTTCCTGATCAACAATGCCGGCACCTCCGGGACACAGGACAAGATTCCGCCCGCCGACCTCGACAAGATGACCGAGGATTTCTGGCAGCTTCTGCTGGGCACCAACCTGATCGGCCCCTTCAGATGCGCCCACGCCGCTGCCGCCTCACTGAAGGAAAGCCGCGGGGCGATCGTCAACATGGCTTCGATTGCCGGGATCGGCGAACAGGGCAGTTCAATCGCCTATGCGGCCAGCAAGTCGGGGCTGGTGAGCCTGACCCGCAGTCTTGCGCGCGGGCTGGCGCCCGAGGTCCGTGTCAATGCCGTCGCGCCCGGACAGACAAAGACGCCCTGGACCGAGAGCTGGCCGGAAGAGCGCAAGCAATGGGCTCGCGATCTGGCCGTCCTCAAGCGGCGTTCATCGCCCGAGGATATCGCCGAAGCCGTACTCTACCTCTGCGCCGGGGCCAGCATGGTGACGGGGCACGTTCTCGTGGTCGATGGCGGAATGACTCTCTGACACCGCGCGGCACACCGGGTGACGTACCCGGTGTGTCGCGAGGTCAGGCCGCTTTGCGGAACCGCTGAAGAATAGCCGCGCGGCTACCGGAGATCCGGGTCAGCACCAGCAGCCGCTTCACCATGTGTCCCACCGGCAATTCGTCGGTGACGCCCATGCCGCCATGGAGTTGCACCGCATCGCGCAGCACCACGCGGGCGTTGTCGCAAATCTTGACCTGTGCGGCGGAGACCAGCCGGGCGCGATAAGTGACATCGGTGCTTTCCATCGCTTCCGCTGCCATCGAGACCATCGACTGCGCCTCTTCGTGCATTATGAAAAGATCGGCCATGCGGTGCTGCACCGCCTGAAAGCGTCCGATCGGACGACCGAACTGTTCGCGCAGTTTCACATATTCGAGCGTCTCGCGGTAAAGCCTGTCTATCAGGCCCGTGATCTCGGCCAGATTGCCGACAAGCGCCATGTCCGAACCATAAGCCATCGCCGCGCCGCAATCCATTACTGCCTCCGACGCCGCGCAGCGCACGCCGTCGAGGGTCACCTTGGCTGCGGCCTGTCCATCGACGAGGCGGAACGGCTCCACATCGGCCTGATCGGCCGCGATCCTGACGAGCAGCGGCGCGCTGTCGCACTCGGCGGCGACCCAGAAAGCCGAGGCCTGCGCGCCGCCGATCAGCAAAGGCACGACACCGCTCAAGCGCAGGTCGCCGCCTTCGCGAACTGCACGGATCGGTGCATCTTCTGCGCCTGCAGCGATCACCTCGACGCTTTCGCCTGCAAGGATCGGCGCCAGCGTGGCCTCCACTGTATCGGATGGCAGGGCCCGGGCCAGCGTGGACGCGCAGTGCATGGCAACGGGGCCAATCGGCTCCAGCACCAGGCCGCCGCCCAGCACACCCAGAAACGGCACCACCTGCGCAGCAGACAGCCCCAGCCCACCGGCCGCCTCGGCCACCGGCGCGGCAAGCCAGCCCAATTCGGCCATCTCGCCCCAGAGCGAGGGCACCTCTCCCGCAGGCGCGGCGAGCATCGCGTTGCGCCGCGTCAGTTCGTAACGATCCGCGACAAACCGCTCCGCCGTCTCTTTCAGCAGCAGCGTTTCCTCGTCCGGCAATTGAAATCTGATCATGCTACGCCCCTATCAGAGTCCCAGGACCTGGCTCGCCAGGATGCTGCGCTGGATTTCGTTGCTGCCGCCATAAATCGACAGTTTGCGCCAGTTCAGGAACTGGTAAGTCACATTCTCGAACGGCTCCTGTGTGCCGGCACCATCGCGCGCGGGCAGCGCCGCTGCGCCCGCGATATCCAGCATCAGTTCGGTCAGTTCCTGCTGGATCTCGGTTCCCCGCACCTTCAGCAGGGATGTTTCCGCCCCGATCCTCACCCCGGCCTCGACCGCGGCCAGCAGGCGCAACGTCGTCGCCTCGATCGCCATGATGTCGATTTCCAGCGCGTCGAGCGCATTGGCGATCTCAGGCTCGTTTGCCCGGCCAACGCCCTTTGCCGCCTCCCGCACCCTTTGCAGCAGATGTTTCGATCGCCCGATGCCGCCAATGCCGAAACGCTCGTGTTCCAGAAGCGCCTTGGCGTATGTCCAACCCTTGTTGAGCTCGCCGACCACCAGATCGTCGGGCACGAAAACCTGGTCGAGGAAGATTTCGTTCACCTCTTCGGTCCCGTCCATCAGGCGGATAGGACGCCGGGAGACGCCGGGCAATGCCATGTCCACCAGCATCATCGAGATGCCTTCCTGCTTTTTCACATCCGGATCGGTCCGAACGAGGCAGAATATCCAGTTGGCGTATTGCGCATAGGTGGTCCAGGTCTTCGAACCGGAAAGCAGCCACCCGCCCTCCGTCCGCACCGCCTTCGTCTTGAGCGATGCGAGATCGGAGCCCGCGCCGGGTTCCGAAAAGCCCTGGCACCACCAGTCCTCGCCCGACAGGATTCGCGGCAGGAACCGCTTCTGTTGCGCCTCCGAGCCGAACCGGATCAGGATCGGCCCGATCATCTTCAGCCCGAAACCCGGCAGCGGCGGCGTATGCAGACGGAACAGCTCCTCGTCCGCGACAAGCCGCTCGCGTGCGCTCCAGCCGGGCCCGCCATGTTCTTCCGGCCAGGCCGGCGCGACCCAGCCCTTCGTGTAAAGGCTCTGCTGCCAGCGGGCAAAATCCTCGCGCGACAGCGGCGCGCCGCGCGAGACCTTGGCCCGTGTGTCCGGGTGCAGTTCGGCGGCGACAAAATCGCGGATCTCCTGCCGGAAAGCCTGATCCTCCGCACTGTTGAGAAGGTCGGTCATGCCTTTTCCTCCGGCTTGATGATCAGCGCATCCACGGCAATGCATCCCTCCCCTGCGGGAAGGACGATCAACGGGTTGATATCGATGCTTTCCACGCTTCCGGCATGCGCCACTGCGAAAGCCGACAGTCTCAACACCGCATCTTCCAACGCGGCGCGATCGGCGCGGGGCGCGCCCCGGAACCCTTCCAGAAGCCTGCCCAGCCGCGTCTCGTCGATCATCTCGGCCACATCGGCCCGGCTCAACGGCGCCCGGCGAAGAGCCACGTCATTCATGAGTTCGGTCATCACGCCGCCGACACCCAAAAGGATCATTGGCCCGAAGTCGGGATCGTTCTGCATCCCGACGATCGCTTCGACCCCGCCCTTCACCATCGTCTGGACTAGACAAGCCGCGGGCATGTCCCCGAGAGTGTGCCCTTCCAGCTTTCTGTCCAGATCGGCAAACGCTGTGCGCACCGCGCCGGCATCGGAAAGCCCCAGATGCACCAGCCCGGCCTCGGTCTTGTGCTCCATTCCGTCGGCCAGCCCCTTCATGACGACCGGAAAGCCGATTTCCCCGGCCGCGGCCAAGGCGTCTTCCTCGCTGCGGACCAGCGCCTCGCCCACCATCGGCAGACCACAGGATCTCAGGGCAGCTTTCGCCACGTGCTCCGAGAGGCTGCGCCCTGCCGTTGCGAGCAACCCTTTCACCGTTTCACCGGCGTTCGCGGCGATTTCCGGCAGCGGTCCCCCCATGTCCGGCGTCTTTGCCTTTCTCTTGTGGTAGTCGACGAAGCGCTTGAGCGCCTTCAGCATCTGCTGGCTGCCGCGGTAAATCGGCAGGGTCTTGTCGGCAGCAAGCAAATCCCAGCCTGCCTCGACGACCTTCCCGCCGTCATAGACGACGACGATGGGTTTTTCGGAAGTCCTCGCCAGTTCCAGAACCGGGCCGATCAGGCGGTCGCGCCATGCCTCGCGCACCTGGTGGATGAAGACGACCATGATGTCGGTGTTTTCATCTCCCAGCACCGCCTCGAGGCTGGCGCCCCAGCGTTCGGGATGGTTGTTCACGTTACCCGACAGGTCGAGCGGATTGACCGGCGGGGTGAAATCCAGCAGCGGTTTCAGCTTCTCCACCGTTTCATCGGTAAAATCCGCCATCGGCAGCCCAAGGGCTTCGGACTGATCGGCCATCACCCCGCTCCATCCGCCCGAAAACGTCACGACGGATATGCGATCGCCGCGCGGCGCGGGGCATTTCTCGAAAAGCGCCGCCACGTCCGCGAGTTCCAGCGGATCGTCCACCGAGACGATGTTGTTCTGCCGGAACACCGCTTCGTAGGTCCGGTAGGCGCCCGCCAGCTTGCCCGTATGCGCCAGCGCCGTCCGGGCGGCCCGCTCGCTGCGGCCCAGCTTCAGGACGATGAGAGGTTTTTCCACTGCCTGCGCCCGTTCGGCCAGGTCGAGGAAACGGGCCGGGGTGCGAAGTCCCTCCAGCGCCATGCAGACCGACGCGATCTCGGGATCCTCGAGGGCCCAGCGGGCGTAGTCCGCAGCCTCGACATTCAATTCGTTGCCGGTCGAAACAAGGTAGCGCATATGCACGCCGTGATCGTGGGCCCGCGACAGCAGGACCATCAGCAACTGGCCGCTTTGCGAGATCAGGGCGGTGCGGCCGGCGGACATGTCTTGCGGGAAGGTGGCGGCCGTCAGCCCCATGAAGCCGCTCTCCAGATTGGCGAGCCCGAGGCAGTTCGGCCCACAAATCGCAATCCGGTTGCGGTTGGCCACCTCGCGCAGCTTTTCTTCCAGCCTGCTGCCCTCTTCGCCGGTCTCCGAAAACCCCGAAGCGAGGATCACCGCGCCGCGCACGCCCTTCTGGCCGCATTCCTCCAGAATGCCGGGCAATGCCCGTTGCGGCACGAACATCAATGCGGCATCGACGGGCTCCGGGATCGCGGAAACCGAGGGGTAGCAGGGCATTCCGTTCAATTCGTCATATTTGGGATTCACCGGAAATATCTTGCCGCTGTAGCCCAACCGCCGCAGGACCGGGATCGCTCCGCCACTCCAGCCTTGCGCATTGGCGCTGGCGCCAACCACGGCGACGCTGCGCGGCGCCATCAGGCCGGTAAGCCGGTCGAAAAGATCGGCGTTGCCGGCAGCCTCCCCTGCAAGGTCGACCACCGCCTCGTCAGCGGCGCGCGCATTTCCAGCCATATGAATATCCTCCCGGCTCCTCGTCGCGGCAAGTTATCTGCCAGGCGAGTTGTCGGGTCAAGGTATTTTAAAACATTTGTCCGCTATGCGAAATTGGTATCGCGGATTGCCCGCATGAAAGCGGTCGGGCGCTATCGCTGGAAGGCTCTTTGCATCCGGCTCTGAATCACCTGCGCCGAGTTCAGAAGTGCCGCGGCATACTCCTCCTCGATCCGCGCGGGCGTCAGCACCGAGGACAGGCCGGACACGGACAACAGCAACGGATCGCCATCGTCCACCACGCGGATAACCGTCGCCACGGCACTCAGTTCAGGCCACCACCCGCCGAAGGAACCGGCATAGCCGCGCTCGCCATAGGCGGCGATCTCCGCTTCCACGCCTGTCTTCTGAGCCGCGAACATCTCGGGGTCGGCAGTCTCGAGCCGCGCCAGGAGTTCCTGCCTTTCGGGAGCCGGGAGGCAGGCGAGATAAGCCCGGCCGATGGCCGTTTGAAGCATCGGCACCAATGCCCCGGTATCGAGGTTCAAAACGATCGCCTCGGGTCGCCGCGCCAGTTCCAGATAACGAATGGACAGCCCGCTCGGAACACCAAGAGCCACGGAAAACGGGCCCAGTTCGGCCAGGGACTCCATTGCGGGGCGGGCGATATCGCGGATTGCGTTTGCCACGAATGCCGCCCGGCTCAATTCCATCACCCGTGGCGTAAGGCTGTAGCGCCCGGTGTCTGCGTGATAGGCGAGATAATTGAGAGAGCGCAGCGTATGGGTAAAGCGCGAAACCGTCGGCCGCGGCAAGCCGGTGCGGTCGGCGAGATCCTGATTGCTGAGGGCCCGGTCGTCAGGACGATAAGCGGAAATCACCCGCAACCCGCGTTCCAGGGAGGCGACGAACTGGCGATCCGCCCTCGCCCCGTTATCGCTGTCGCTCATTTCGCCATCTCCTTCGGGCTCGGCGTCCCTTGATAGAAAACATCCCTCCCTCGCACAAGCACCCGGCACGCCACGGCGGATGCGATCGAGGTTGTCAGCACGGATTTGCGATGCTAGCTTACACTGAAATTGCGTTTCGCATAGCGGACAACAAGCTTGGAATCATTGCAAGCCGAATTGTATCGCCGCAGCCGCCCTTTCCGGGCGGGCAAGATAGTGGGAGGAGAAAGATGGCCAGCTTACCTGAAGCAGGGCCCGACGAGGCTTTTCAGTCGCATGTCGCCGACGGGCGGCTCTGGCTGCAATTCTGCACCGAGTGCGGCGAGGCCGTGTTCATGCCCCGCATTATCTGTCCGCATTGTTCGTCGCTCTCACTCGAATGGCGACCTGCCTCGGGTCGCGGCACGATCCATTCCGTCACCGTATTGCACCGGCGGCCCAAACCAGGCGAACCCGAACGGCAGAACCACGCACTGGTTCTGGTGGATCTCGATGAAGGCCCCCGCATGATGAGCCACCTTCCCGGCACGCCGCCCGAGGACATTCGCATCGGCATGCACGTCCGCGCCAGGATCGAAGGCGAGGACGGCGCGCGCGCCGTGGTCTTCACCCCCGAGGAGGATACGGAATGACCACGCCAAACGGAACGTCCTTGCGCGGCGCGGCTGCCATCGTCGGTGTCGGCACCGCCGGCCTTGGCGAAGCCCCGGGTTTCAACGCGATGGACATTCAGGCCCTCGCCGCGCGTGAAGCCCTGGACGAGGCGGGACTGAAACTCTCGGATGTCGACGGCATATTCTGCGCCAATATGAGCCACACCTTTCCGGTGATCTCCACCATCGAGTATCTCGGCATCAAACCGCGCTGGATCGACGGCACCAATACCGGCGGGTCGAGCTTCGTCACCCATGCCATGGCGGCAAGCCTCGCGCTTCAGGCCGGGCTTTGTGACGTGGCCCTGATCTGCTACGGCGCCACGATGCGCTCGGGTGCCGGTCGGATGGTTCCGGCGACCGAGCAGCCGACCTACGAAATACCTCACAAACCGCGCTATCCGATGACCGCCTATGCAATGGCCGCCGCGCGGCACATGGCGCAATTCGGCACCACCCGCAGGCAACTGGCCGAAGTCGCCGTATCCGCCCGTCGTTGGGCGCAGAAAAACCCCGATGCGTTCGAACGTGATCCCCTCACCATCGAGGAGGTTCTCGCTTCGCGCATGGTGATGGAGCCGCTCACGGTCCGCGATTGCTGCCTGCTGACCGATGGCGCCGGCGCCGTCGTGATGACCCGGGCCGACCGGGCGCGCCACCTGCCGAAATCCCCGGTTTATTTCCTCGGGGGCGGCATGGCATCCTATAACCGGGCAGTCTCGGAAATGCCGGACCTGACCAGTACGGCGGCAAGGGATTCCGGCGCACGGGCCTTTGCCATGGCCGGCATGGGGCCTTCCGATGTGGACGTGCTGCAACTCTACGATGCCTTCACGATAAACGTGATCCTCTTTCTCGAAGATCTGGGTTTTTGCCCCAAGGGCGAAGGCGGTGCTTTCGTATCCGGCGGGAGAATTGCCCCCGGCGGCGACCTGCCGGTCAACACCAATGGCGGCGGGCTCTCGTTCTGCCACCCCGGAATGTACGGCGTCTTCACCCTGATCGAGGCCGCCCGCCAGATCCGCGGCGAGGCCGGAGAACGGCAGGTGGACGGGGCGGAAACCATATTGTGCCACGGCAACGGGATCACACTGTCGCATCAGGCCACGGCCATTTTCGGCACCGGCACCACCCTCTGACCATAAAAACCGGACGAACAATGGAACAACTCATCGAAACGGAAATCCGGGGTCCGCTCGGTATCATCCGCATGACCCGCGGCCCCGTTAACGCGCTCGGGCATGCGCTGCGCGGCGCCATCGCCGAAGCGTATCGCGATTTCGAGGCGGATCCGTCGATTTCCGTCACCGTGGTGACCGGAAAGGACAAGTTCTTTTCCGCGGGCGCCGATATCACGGAATTCAACACCGGCCGCAAGAAGCCGTACCTGACCGATCTGATTGCCCAGCTCGAAGACGGCAAGAAGCCGGTCGTCGCTCTCATCAACGGCATCGCCTATGGCGGCGGCTTCGAACTGTCGCTGGGGTGCGACTACATCTATCTCCTGCCGGGCGCAAAGCTCGCCTTTCCGGAGATCAAGCTGGGCAACATCCCGGGGGCGGGCGGCACGCAGAAGCTTCCGCGGCTGATCGGCGGGCCCAAGGCCCTGGACATCATTCTCACCGGAGCACCGGTCAACGCAACGCAGGCGCAGGCACTGGGCATGGCAGAAGCCATCGTCTCCGATGAGGAAGAGGCGCTGGACAAGATTGCGGAGGCCGTTGCCGCGGGCCTGCCCCGCCGCCGTATCCGGGACCTCCGCGTTCCCGGCACGCCCGACGCACTGGACGCCGCCGCCGAGCCACATCTGCGCCGCGCGCGCGGCGCTCAAGCTGCGACAAAAGCAGTCGACGCCGTGCGCATGTCGTACTCGGTTCCCATCGACGAGGCCCTGGCCTGGGAGCGCGAAACCTTCGCGACCCTCAATGTCTCGCCGGAAGCCCGGGCGCAGCGCCACATCTTTTTTGCCGAACGCGCGGCCCGCAAGGTCGCCGACGTGCCAGCGGAGACGCCCAGGCGTCCGGTCGAAAGCGCCGGCGTGATCGGCGCGGGCACGATGGGCGTCGGCATCGCCATGTGTTTCGCCGATGCCGGCATTCCTGTCTGCATCATCGAACAGGAACGCGAACGGCTGGACCAGGGCCTCGCCGCAATTCGGCGAAACTACGAGGCAAGCCGCGACAAGGGGCGCATCTCACCGCAAGAAGCGGAGGCGCGGCTTCTGCTGATCACGGGATCGGTCGACATTTCCGACCTGGCGAAGGCGGACATCGCCGTCGAGGCGGTGTTTGAATCGATGGAGGTCAAGCGCGACGTGTTTGCCCGGCTCGATGCGATCTGCAAGCCGGGCGCGATCCTCGCCACCAACACCTCGACACTCGACGTGAACCGGATCGCCCAGGCAACGAGCCGCCCGCAGGACGTAATCGGGCTGCACTTCTTTTCGCCCGCCCACATCATGAAACTTCTCGAGGTTGTGCGCGCCGAAGCCACGGCCAGGGACGTGATCGCGACCGCAATGGCACTGGGCCAGCGCATCGGCAAGATACCGGTTCTGGTCGGAGTCTGCGATGGTTTCGCCGGCAATCGGATGTTCATAAACTTCAACCGCGAGGCGCAAATCCTGATCGAGGAAGGCGCCCTGCCCTGGCAGGTCGACAAGGCGTTCACCGACTGGGGCCTCGCCATGGGTCCGCTTTCGGTGATGGATCTCGCCGGGCTCGATGTCGGTTACCGCATCCGTCAGGCCCGCGGGCCCCAGACACCCTACCCTTTCACGACCGCAGACCGCCTGGCCGAGGCCGGACGGCATGGCCAGAAAACCGGCCGCGGCTGGTATCTCTACCCCGACGGAGCACGGCGCGGGGTCGCCGACCCGGAGGTCGAGGCCCTGATCGAAAGCGTTTCACGCGAGAAAGGCATTACCCGCCGCCCCGTGTCGGACGAGGAGATCCTTCACCGTTGCCTGTGGCAGCTGGTGAACACCGGCTACCAGATCCTCGAGGAAGGCATCGCACAGCGGGCCGGCGATCTCGATGTGATCTTCGTCAACGGCTACGGCTTCCCCAAGACCCGTGGCGGACCGATGTTCTATGCGCAGGAGACCGGGCTTGCCCGCGTCGCTGCCGACGTGATCCGCTATCACGAGACTATCGGCGCCCACTGGAAACCCTCCGCGATGCTGCTCGAGCAGGCACGCACCAGCGGCAGCTGAGCCGCCCTAAAGGACGATACGGAACGCAAACGGCCGCCCCGAGGGGCGGCCGTTTCTTTTCAGTACGCGGGACTGTGCGCCGTGTCAGGCGAAGCCGAAGAGCCGCGGGAAATACATGGTGAAGAAGGGCACATAGGTGATCAGCAGGAGCACCGCGATCTCGGCCGCGATAAACGGCAGGATCGCCCTGCTGAGCGGCGCCAGCTTCACCCCCGACACCCCGCAGGCCGCAAACAGCACCAGTCCGAAAGGCGGCGTGGCCAGACCGATTGTCAGGTTCACGCAGGTGATCAGGCCGAAATGGATCGGGTCCACGCCATATTGATAGGCGATGGGCGCAATCAGCGGACCCAGCACGATGATCGCAAAACCCATGTCGAGGAACATCCCGAGCACCAGGAACAGGATATTGACGAGAAGGAGGAACACGTACTTGTTCTCGGTCAAGGTGACGAAAGCAAGCGTCACGTGCTCGACAAGGTTGTAGTAGCTCACCAGCCAGCTGAAGGACTTGGCGCAGGCGAGGAGAAACATGATCATCGCCGTCGCGGTAACCGTATGCTTGAGGATCGGTGCGATATCCCTCCAGCTCAACGTGCGATAGAAGATGAAGCCGATCACCAGCCCGTACATCACCGCCACGGCAGAGGCCTGGGTCGGGCTGAAAAATCCGCCCAGAATGCCGCCCATGATGATCGCCGGCAAAAGCAGCGCCGGAATGCCGCGCAGGAACGCGATGAACAGGTTGACGAAACCCACGAAAGGCGCGCGTTCGCCGATGCCTTTTCTCACGGCCACCAGGTAAGCGGTCCCCATAAGGAACAACGCCACCATGATGCCCGGCAGAAGCCCGCCGAGAAACAGGCCGGCAATCGAGACATTCATCACCGAGGCGTATAACAGCATCGGAATCGACGGCGGGATAATCGGACCGATCACCGAGCTCGATGCCGTGACCGCCGCGCTGTAGTCCTCGTCATAGCCGTTTTCCTTCATCGCCGGGATCATGATCCCGCCGACTGCCACCGTGTCGGATACGGCCGAGCCGGTGATCCCCGCAAAGAACATGCTGGCGATGATGTTGGTATGGGCCAGCCCGCCGCGGATCCATCCCACCAGCGCTCCCGACAGGATCATCAGCTTGTCGGTGATCTTGGCGCGGTTCATGATTTCGCCGGCCATGATGAAGAAGGGAATCGCCAGAAGCAGCAGGTTTTCCGTACTGGTGAACATGCGCTGCGGGATCTGCAGGAAGAGCAACGGATCGCCGATGTCGATATAGACAAAGATCGTCATCAGCAGGAGACAGAGCGCAATCGGGACCCCGAGAAGGAGCATCGGAACGAAACTGCCGAAAAGAATGGCGATCATAGCGCTGCCTCCTCGATCATCTCCAGTTCGTCATGTTCGGGGGCGCCCGACAGGGCGGACCCGATGGCATTCAGCCCGAAGATCGCACCGCCGACCGGGATCGACAGGTAGTAGTAGAAAAGACTGATATCGAGATAGAGCGACGTCTGCGACCGCCCGACAAACAGCGCCATCTTGTAGCCGTAGTAGACCATCACCCAGACCACGATGAGCGTCAGGGCCGCGAAGACCACGCGAAGCGCGGCCATCAGCTTCGGCCCGAAGAAACCGTGCAATATGTCGACCCCGATATGGCCGCCGCGCCGGGCAATCGCGCCGGCGCCGAGAAAGACGGTCCAGGCGAACAGAAGCGTGCTGATTTCCTCGACCCAGACCAGGGAATTGCCGGTCGCCTGTTCGGTCACGATCCCGGCGGCATTGACCAGGAACAGTGCGCCAACCAGGACCATCGCTATGAAGAAAGTGCCTCGTTCGAGGTAATCGAGAAAGAGCTGATAAAGCTCCGCGAGCCGTTTCATGTGGGCGCTCCAAATAGTCCTGCGACGTTACCGGGCGCCAAGCATCCGAAGCGGCTTTGCCACGTGGAAGGATTGGGGAGCGCCCGGTTTGCCACTCTGGCAGAAAAGGGAATGGGCGGCCATCATCTGGCCGCCCTCAGGACGAGCGGCTTACGACTCTTCCTTGGCCGCTTCGGCAGCTGCCCGGATCCTGTCGACCCATTTCTCGCCATCGTCACCGATCTTGCGCACGATCGTGTCGATATAAGGCTGCTGGGCGAGCGCACGGAACTGCTCGATCTCTTCCGCTGTGGGGAAGTAGAAGGTGGCGCCTTCTTTCTCCATCGCTTCCTGGACGACGAGCGAGCTGAGATAGGAATGCGCGTTGCCGACGCGGGTGTACAGATCCGCTGCCTGCAGAACGATTTTCTGGTGTTCGGGCGACAGCGACTGGAAGAACTCTTCGTTGATCAGCAGCGGATGCAGATTGTAGCTATGCCGCGTCACCGTCACGTAGGGGTTCACCTCGTACAGCTTCTTCGAATACATCGAGTACAGCTCGGTATCGTGCCCCTCGGCCATCCCCGACTGCAACGCAGTGTAAAGCTCGCTCCAGGTGATCGTCACCGTCTTGGCACCCCAGGCCCGGAACATCGCCAACAGGCCCGGGTTTTCCGGAACGCGCATTGTCATACCGTTGAGGTCGGCCGGGCTATGGACCGGCTTTTCCGAGTAGATGTTTCTGAAGCCCGCGCCATCGGCCCAGCCAAGCACGCGCAGGCCGGTTTTCTCCAGGAACAGGTCAGCCAGCTCCTGGCCGACGGGACCTTCCATCACCTTCCATGCGGTCAGGTTGCTGTCGAAGACATAGGGGATCTGCGTGATCGCGATCTCGGGCACGAATGGCACCATGATCGAGGTGTAGGCCCCTGCGACCTGGAGCGTGCCCAACTGCGCCGATTCAACCAGCGTGCGCGCATTGCCGAGCGAACCGTTCGGATACACCTCGACGACGATTTCACCATGCGACTGGTTTTCGACGTAATGCTTGAACGCGTTGACGCCGGCGGACCGGCCCGCCCCGGGAAGTATCGTTTCCGCTTCCGACGAATGGCCGATCTTGATCGTGATCGGCTCGGCCAATGCGGCCCCCGCCATCAAAACAGCCGCCAAAGCCGCCCCAAAAATAGTGGCCCCGAGTTTGTACATTTGATGAATCCTCCCTTTGTTCATCCTCCTGACCGGGAACGCGGCAACACCCGCCAGACCCGGCCTCCAATTTTTGAAACTCTATTCCGAAAATAATTTTCTGTCGACAGATTTCTCGATAAGCGGGCCGCTTTTCCGCTTCCGAAACGCGGAACCAGAACCCGTTTCCGCCGCCGGCATGCATAAAAGGAGCTGAAATTTTCCTTTCCTTTCAATCGGCTGGAAAGAACCGGGATGTTCGTGAAGTTCGCGCACGGAAATTGGGGACACACTTCCGCGGTCCTTGCTCCCTGCCGGCGAATGCCCGCAAACCCGCTCGCCATACCGCGCCAAATGGGACGCAAACATGAGCGGACTTCATGCGAAAGAGTAAGAAGCGGCCCCGAACGCCACCTCGTTACGCGCGGTTGTGGTGTGCGGACGAGAGGTCTGCCTTGCCATTTCCCGAAAGCGGACAACACCAGAGGTTGCCCAGCAAGTTACCGGTGCTCAACGTTCTGTCGATAAGGACAGTTGCGTCGGCCGATGACGTTCCGCCCTGAAATGACAGATCCAAGCCTCTAGACGGCGCGTTCGCATTGCAGTCCGTTCACCGGTACATTGGCCACCATCGAACGACAAATCATCCCCAACCCGAAACTGATTTGACGACGAGGTATTCCTCGAGGCCCCAAGTGCCACCTTCACGGGCGCCGCCCGAATGGCGGACGCCTCCGAAGGGAGAACCGGCGCCGCGCGGCTGGCCATTCATCTCGACCATGCCGGAGCGCAAACCTCTCGCCATCCGGTTTCTGCGCTCGCCATCCGCGCTCTGCACGTAGTTCGTCAAACCATAAGGCGTGTCGTTGGCGATCTGGAGGGCATCCTCCTCGTCCTCGAACGGGATAATCGAAAGCACGGGACCGAATATCTCCTCGCGGGCGATCGTCATGTCGTTGGTGACGTCGGCGAAAATGGTCGGCTGAACAAAGAAGCCGCGGTTTAGACCCGCCGGCCGGCCCGGGCCACCGGCCACCAGCCTCGCGCCTTCGTTCATGCCCGTTTCGATGAGCGACTGGACGCGCTCATACTGACGGCCATTGACGACAGGGCCAATATGGGCCCCTTCCTCGTGCGACGGACCGACGCGTACCGTCTCGGCGATCCGGCGGGCCTTCTCGACCGCGTCTTCGTAGACCGAACTCTCGACCAGCATCCGTGTCGGCGCATTGCAGCTCTGGCCGCTGTTGATGAAGCAGGCCCGCACACCGCGTTCCACCGCTTCAGCGCCGGCATCGGCGAAGACCAGGTTGGCACCCTTGCCACCGAGTTCCAGCGCTACGCGCTTGAACGTGTCGGCGGATCCCTTCAGCACGCTGGCGCCGGCGCGGGTGGATCCGGTGAAGGAAATCATTGTCACGTCCGGGTGCTCGACAAGCCGCGCACCCGCCATCGCTCCATCGCCCTGGACGAGATTGAAAACGCCTGGAGGCACACCCGCCTCGTCAATGAACTCGGCAAGCAGCGCCGAAGACAGTGGAGCGTATTCCGATGGCTTGAGCACCATGGTGCAACCGGCAAGCAATGCCGGAACCACCTTCAGCGCGACCTGGCTCATCGGCCAGTTCCAAGGCGTAATCATGCCGACGACTCCGATCGGCTCCATCAGTATCCTGTCGTCGGGCGCATGCGGCCCGAGCGGGCGGACGAACTCGAAATCCGTCATCGCGGCGAGGAAGTTTTTCATGTGCCGCGAGGCAGCCGGCGCCTGGCGCGTCCGCGCCAACTCGATCGGCGCGCCCATTTCCTCGCAGATCGCCAGCGCCATCTCCTCGCTTCGCCGCGCATAGATCTCCTGCATGCGTTCGACGATCGCGATCCGCTCGCCGGGACCGGTCGCGGACCAGGCCGGAAAGGCAGCATTCGCCGCTGCCACGGCCGCATCCACGTCCAGCCCGCTTGCAAGGGAGATCGTCCCCGTGACCTGTTCGGTCGAGGGATCGATCATGACATGTTCGGCAGTCGACTTCGCGGCGACCCAGCGGCCGCCGATATAGAATTCACGCAGTTCGCGCACGTTTGGGGTCTCCTCGATGTTCGGTCGGGACAGCCGCCCGATTTCAGGCGACGTCTTCCATTTCAGCCACTTCCGGCACAGGTGCGGCGTCAAAGACATGGACGAGGTCCGGCGCCACACCGAGATGGATAGTCTCTCCCGGCGCGACCGCCGTTCGCCCACGGATGAGAACGCGCACGACATTGCCCGCAAGGCGAGCGGTTATCTGCGTTTCGGACCCGGTCGGCTCGACGACGGAAACGGTCGCCGGCCAGCCGCTCTCGCACAGCTCGAAATGCTCGGGACGTATGCCGACGGTGATACGCGCCCTGCCCTTGGGATCGCCCGATGGAAGGTCGAGCCTCGTTCCATCCGGCAGGACGAGACAGGTGTTGTCCACGAGGTCCCCCTCGAAAAAATTCATCGGCGGCGAGCCGATGAACGCCGCGACAAACAGGCTGGCCGGCTTGTCGTAGAGTTCGAGCGGCGGCCCCTCCTGCTCGATCACCCCGCCGTTGAGGACAACGACGCGGTCGGCGAGTGTCATCGCCTCGATCTGGTCGTGGGTCACGTAGATGGTCGTGGTCTTCAGGCGCTGATGCAGTTCCTTGATCTCGGACCGCATCTGCACGCGCAACTTGGCGTCGAGATTGGACAAAGGCTCGTCGAACAGGAAAACATTCGGATCGCGAACGATCGCCCGGCCCATGGCGACACGCTGGCGCTGGCCACCAGAAAGCGCACGCGGCTTGCGTTCAAGCAAATGCTCCAGTCCGAGAATGCGCGCGGCCTCGTTCACGCGTTCTTCGATCTCGGCGCGCGGGACCCTGCGCTGCCGCAGCGCAAAGCCCATGTTTTCTCGTACATTCTTGTGCGGATAAAGCGCGTAGTTCTGAAATACCATGGCGATGTCGCGGTCCTTCGGCGCGACATCGTTGACCACGCGGTCTCCGATGTGGATCTCCCCGCCGGTGATGTCTTCCAGACCTGCGATCATCCGAAGAAGGGTCGACTTACCGCATCCGGAAGGGCCGACCAGCGCGACGAACTCCCCGTCCTCGATATCGATGGAGACCCCGTGCAAGACCTCGACCGAACCGTAGGATTTGCGCGCATCGCGTATCTGAACCGTACCCATTGGAATCTCCTCCCTTCATGGCCGACGGTCAAAAGCCGGCGGCCGGCAAGCTAGGCCTGCCTGCGTTTGTCGATGGCCGGCATTTCGCTGATCATGCGGATCAGGAAGTCCCCGGTGTTCTTTTCGTGCTGCTTGACCATTTCCGCGGCGCCCTCGAAGTCACCGGCGCGCAACATGTCCCGAATGCGCTTGTGTTCGGTCAGAGCTTCGCCGAGCCGGTTGTGCTGCGGCGGGATGCCGTGCCGTTGCGCCGACATCTGGCCGTGCATGTTCTCGATCAGCCTGTGGCACCATGGCGATTGGGGGTTGTCGCAAAGGAGTTCGTGGAACTCGTAGTTCTTCTCCGCGACGCGTTCGTAATCCTTTTGCTCCAGAGCCTCCGCATACGCCTCGATGTTCTCATCGATCATCGCGAGACGCTCCGCATCGAAATTCGGAGCGCCGAGTTCGATCGCGAGGCCGCAGACCCGCCCGCGCAAGGCGCTGATCTCCCTGATCTGATCCGCCCTCAACCCCTGAACGACGGCGCCAATGTGGCTCTGGATATCGAGCCACCCCTCCGAAGCGAGGCCCCGAATGGCCTCGCGGATCGGGGTCTCACTTATTCCCAGGGCGGTCGAAACCTCGCGCGTGGTGATCCTCTCCCCGGGGCCGACCGCTCCGCTCAGGATCATCGACTGAATATGACGCCGCGCCATCTCCGCCTTCGTCATGTAGGTATTCGGGTTTTCCATGGGCTAGATCCAGTTCCGGTAAGAAAGGCTCATTCGGCGACTATCCCTTCGTCGCTCCGTCAGCCAAACCCTTAATCAGCCACTTCTGGACCAAAAGCGCAAAGATAACGACCGGCACCACCGTGATCGTTCCGACCGCGGTCAGCGCAGCCCAATTGGCGCCGTTGACCGTGTCGCCAGCAATACCTGCAATGGCAACGGGGATGGTGGAGGCGTGGCGGTTGGTGAGAACCAGTGCGAACAGCAACTCCTCCCATGCGAGAATCATCGAGAAGATCAGTGTGGAGAGCAGCCCGGGGATGGATATCGGCACGATGATCTTGAAAAAGGCTCCGTAACGCGAACAGCCGTCGATCATCGCGGATTCCTCCAGCTCGCGCGGCAGCGAGAGGAAGAAACTGCGCATCAGCCACATCACGTAGGGAACGAGAAAGGTGCTGTAAGCGAGGATCAAGGTGATGTGCTTGTCGGTCAGACCGAGCTTGCGGGCGACGAGGAACATCGGCACGGCAAGCGCGATCGGCGGAACGCCGCGCGACAGGAGAATGAGGACTCCGATGGTCGCCGCGCCACGCAGCCTGATGCGGGCGAGTGCGTAACCGGCCATCGTTCCCACGACGATGGACAACAGACCGGATCCCGTCGCCACGATGATCGTGTTGATCAGGCGCGGCACGATGTCGGCGCGGGTCATGTATTCGACATAAGCGTCGAGCGTCGGCTTGAAGAAGAATGTCGGCGGGCTGGTGAAGATATCGACCTGGTCCTTGAAGGAGGTCAGGACCATCCAGTAGATCGGGAACAGGAAGACGATACTGACGATCACGCCGCTCGCTATGCGAAGATTGTGCCCGAGCGAGCGGCGCAGACGGTTCGGCGCCGGAGTGACGATCGTGTTCAAAACAGTTCCTCCAGCTTGCGGCTGCCGCGCAGGAACAAACCGGTCAGGACCATGGTCAGGATGAGGACGATCACGGCCATTGCGGCGGATTCGGCGAAACGCAGCGAGCGGAACGCTTCCTCGTAGATGAACAGGTTGACCACATTGGTCGCCTTGCCCGGACCGCCGTATGTGGCCGCCAGAACGATATCGAACATTTTCACCGCGCCAAGCCAGCGGATCACGAAGGTTGCCGCAATGACCGGTACCAGCAGCGGCACGGCGACCGACCAGAGCGTCGACCACCAGTTGGCGCCGTCGATCCTGGCCGCCTCGAAAACGTCCTTCGGAAGCGCCAACAAGGCCGCCGTTGCAATCAGGACGATGAACGGTGTCCAGCGCCAGGTGTCGATGATGATGATCGACGCCATTGCCAGTGTCGGATCGCCGAACCAGTCGAACGGACCTACTCCGACGAGGCCCAGCCAGTAGTTCATGATGCCCCAGAGCGGATCGAGGATCATCCGCCACATGCCGCCCGCCACCACCGGCGCCACGACCATCGGGATGATGAAAAGCGCCCTGATCACGCCCCTTCCCTTCCACTCGGCATTGATGAGAAAGGCAATGCCGAATCCAAGGACGACTTGCAGCGGAAGAGCGATCACCAGATAGATCAGCGTCACCTCGAGGGAATCCCAGAACCGGTAATCGCTCATCACCTCGCGGTAATTCTCCCAGCCAACCCATTCGCCGGCGCCGAACGTGGCTATGTCGAAGCGCGAGAAGCTGATGTCGATCGTGTAGAAGATCGGATAGGCCAGAAGAGCGATCAGGAGAACGATCGACGGCGCCATGAACGACCAGCGTACGAGAAGGTCGCCTGTCCAACGCCGATGGCGCGAGCCGGCATCCGGAACCGCAGATGCATTTTCGGTTGTCATTTCTCTTGTTCCCTCCCTATCCGACATCGCGATACATCCTGCCGCGCGCCCGAACGGGATCGAGCAGCGACAGGTCGCCCCGCTCCACTTGGTAGCCCTTCGGAAATGCAGGACGAGCTTCCATTCCGATGGAGGTCATGACCCGGTCGTCGCGATAGTAGCAGCGCGCAACCACCGACTCGATCACGCCCGCAAGGTCCGGGTGCTCGGCACGAAATCCGGCAAGCCGCTTCGCCTGCTCGGCTCTCGACAGCGCCGTGATCATACCGCCCGCAATGTCGTCTACGACCTGAAGCGCCTTGCGCAACGCCTCCCGGTCGCGGTCGATGGAACGCATGATGTCCGCAAATATCCGCGGATCGTCTGCCCCGGGAACGCCGTATTCCGCGTTCGCCGGGATCATGTGTCCAACGACGCAGAGCAGCGTCACTCTTTCGAGGTCTGTCAGCGGCGCCGGAGGCTTCCTGTCGCTCATCGTCGTCATCGCGGTCTCAATCGAAGAGTTCGTAGATGCGGGATTTGATCTGGTCGGCAACGTAGAGCGCAACCGCCTGGATCGTGGATGTGGGATTCACGCCGCCGGACGTGACGAAGACGCTCCCGTCGACGATGAAGAGGTTCTTCACGTCATGGCTTCGGCCCCATTCATTGACGACGGATCGCTCCGGATCCCGACCCATGCGCGCGGTTCCCAGCAGGTGCCAACCCGCATAGGGTAGCGGCGCTTTCGTCGTGATGTCGCGGGCGCCGGCCGTCTCGAGGATTTCCACGCCGCGCGCAACGGAATGATCGAGCATCTTTCTCGTATTGTCGGACAGCCGATAGGTGATCTTGGGCGCGGGGATTCCGTTGGCGTCCGCGAGGTTGGTATCGAGAGTGACGCGGTTCGATTCCTCGGGAAGGTCCTCGCACACCGACACCATCCCGGCGCTGCGATCGAAGATGCGCCGAAAAGCATCGTGATGGCCTTCGCCCCAAGGCACGAGCCCGTCGGCGAAGCCGTTGATCGCCGTTCGGGCGGGCCCGATGCCCCGAGAAAACTGGTAGGAATAGCCGCGCAAGAAATCACGGGCCGGATCCGTCTCGTAGAACTCCATGCTCCAGACACAGATCGGCGGGCCGCGATAGCCATCCAGCGGTTCGTCGAAATGGCCGCGGATCTGGGCATAGGGGTGGAGCATCAGGTTCTTGCCGACAAGCCCGCTGGAATTGGCGAGCCCGTCCGGGAACCGCCCGGAAGCTGAATTGAGAAGGATGCGCGGCGTACCGATCCCGTTGCACGCCATGATGACGATCTCGGCGGGCTGGAAAACCTCCCTGCCGTCAGCGTCGAAATAGTGGACCCCGGTCGCCATGTCCGCGTCATTCGTCTCGATGCGGCTGACACGGCATTTCGTACGCACCTCGATCCGCGAGCGGATAGCCTCGGGCCAATAGGTCACGTCCGTGCTGGCCTTGGCGCCCTGGGCGCAACCCGATCCGCATTGGCCGAGATTGATGCACGGCGCGCGGCCTTCATATTCCTCGGTGGCGATAGCCGCGTCGGACGGCCACCAATGCCACCCCAGGCGGTTCATGGCAGCCCCGAGCACTTCGCCTGTCCGGCCCATCGCGATGGGCGGCATCACCGCTTCCTTTTGCGGATAGGCCGGATCGCCGGCCAGTCCGGAGACGCCCATCATCCGGTCGTTGAGCGCATAGAAGGGCTCGAGCGTGCCGTAATCCAGCGGCCAGTCTTCCGCGACGCCGTCCAGGCTTCGAACGCGAAAATCCGACGGATGCAGCCGGGGGAAGTGTGCGGCATAGAAAACGGTCCCGCCGCCGACCCCGTTGTAGTTTGCGATCTTGATCGGAGAGTCGTCGTCATTGATCGGATAGTCTGCAGCCAGCCCTCGCCGGTTCGGACTGATGGCGTAGTCTTCAAGGGCCCTTGCTTCCCAGTCTCTTCCCGTGCTCGGAAAATCGGACGGCTTCGGCCAGTCCCCCTGCTCCAGGCAGACAATGCGCATGCGCGTCTCGGCGAGGCTCCAGGCCACCGCCGCGCCGGATGCTCCGGCTCCGATGATGAGAACGTCGACAGGCTCGTTCATGACACTCTTGCAGGCTCGGGTTGACCGGACGCGTCAGCCATCTTCACATGGACAGCCGCGGCACCGAAACACGTTTCGGCATGCCGACGCCCGGCAATGGCGGGTACTTCGCAAGGGCGGCCTCTATCGGCTCCGTCCCCCAGCCGGGCCGATCCGGAACGACCATGTAACCGTCCTTGATTTCCGGGGCGTGGGTGAAGATTTCGCTGTCCCAGGCGATCCGGTCGATGTCGGTTTCCATGATCCGCATGTTCGGCACCACCGCGCTGAAATGCGCGTTCATCATCGTGCAGAGGTGGCCGTAGAAATTGTGGCTTGCCACATTGATTTCATGTGCTTCCGCGGCCGCGGCGATCTTGAGCGACTGCCAGACGCCGTTCCAGGGCGTGTCGATGATCGCGACATCGATCGCCTGCTCGCGGAAGAAGGGCAGAAACTGCTGCAGGCCGATCAGCGTTTCGCACGACGAGATCGGGTGCCTGCTTCGGGAGCGGATATAGGCCAGCGCCTTCGGATCGAGCGTGTCGATTTCGATCCAGAACAGGTCGAGATCCTCGATCTCGCGCACCATCGACACAAAGCCCTCGGTCTTTCCGTTGAAATTGAGATCGAGCAGGATGTCGATGTCCGGACCGGCTTCCTCCCGCATGATCTGGAGGTGCTTGCGCAGGTCCTTGCGCGTCTTACGCTCGACATTGCGCCCGGGCTCGTGCGGACGGCTGAAGCCGGGCGACCACCCTTCGATCCGGCCGCCTTCGTCATAATGAAAAATGTTCGTCTTGAGCGCCGTGAAGCCTTTTTCGCCGACCTCGCGAGCGATCTGGCGGACGCCGCTTTCATCGGTGATGCCGGGCGTGAAATGCTCGGTTCGCGTGCGGTAGGACACGCAGTGCGACCAGTAGACACGGATCCTGTCGCGTACCTTGCCGCCGAGCAGGACGTGGCACGGCACGTCCAGCGCCTTGGCCTTCACGTCGAGAAGGGCGTTCTCGATCGCGCCCAGCGCCTGGCCGATCACGCCTCCCGAACCGGGCCGCGTCACGTTGCGCAGGTCTTCCCTGACATGCTCGTGATGCATCGCGCTTTGCCCGATCAGGCGATGCGAGAGTTCATCGATGACGGCGGAGACACCCGGCGAGCCGAAATTCTCGTCGAACTCGCTCCAGCCGACGATGCCATCCTCGGTGGCGATCTTCAGGAAGTGGTAATTTCGCCAGGAGTTGCTGCAAGAGAGTGTCTTGACTTCGCTGACAATCGCTTTCGTCGGCATCGGGTTCCCCAGTCAAAGTCGGGCACGGTCAATCCGCCCCGCAAGCGCGATGCGGAAGACATCGCCAGGTTGGCGCCACGTCACGAAACGCGGCCGGAAATGTTTCGGTCACAAGACCATCCGGCGCGCCCTCACCCGGATGGAGCATGGACGCGCGGGGCGCCCATGCCGAGTTTCACAGCCGTCGATTATTTCAAGGCTTTTTCGATTTTCCCGGCTGCTATGCCCAATGCCTCTTCAGCGCTGACCTGCCCGGCAAGACCGCGTGCGATCTCGTCAGCCAGGATCTGCTGGGCGGCATCGGATTTCGGGCTGCGTATACGCCACATTTCGCCTTTTGCAGCGACATCGTAGGCTTGCTGCAACGTCTCGTAGACGGGCCCGAGCCAAGGTTCGACCGGCTCACCGTTGAGCGTCGACTTGCGCGCCGGGAAAGAGCCGACCAGCGACGCGTTGATGCTCTCACCCTCTTTGGACGTCAACCATTGCAGGAATGCCCAGGAAGCCTCCAGCTTCTCGGTTTTGCTGCTGATGCCGGCAATCCAGATGCCGCGATGCGCGCCAGCCTGGGCACTTCCCACGGGCAACACCTGGATTCCCACCTCGTCGACTGTCAGGGTCGTCGACTTTGGATCGACAGCCGTCGATTTGTAGACGCTGCCCCAGTTGAACATGTTCGCGACCAGACCCTGGCGGAATGCCTGAAGCGATTCCGAAAAGCCGTGACCGAGCGCGCCAGGCGGCGCGTAGTCGAGCATGCGCTTATGGATTTCCAACGATGCCGCGCCGGTCTCGTTGGCGAAGGCGGGCGCACCGGATTCATCGAGCAGGCTGCCGCCGTTCGCATTGAGGATCGATTGCCAAATCGTCGGCGTCAGCGGTTCGCGAACAAAGTAGGTGTCGATCGCCCAGCGGTCGTCCTTGCCATCACCATCGGAGTCGCGCACCAGCTTTTCGGCATCGGCGAAGAACTCGTCCCAGGTTTGTGCCGGCGTCGGCGCGGGCAATCCGGCTTCCTCGTAAAGCGTCCTGTTGTAGAACCGCAGCAGCATGTTGGAGCGCACCGGGACGGCATACTGGACCCCTTGCCACTCGCCGGCCGCCAGGGGCGCGGCATTGAAATCGTCCCAGTCGTAATCGTCAGCGGTAAGAGCGGCCACCTTCTCGCCCTTGAGGTCCACAAGGGCACCAATCTCGGCGAGCTGGGGAACCCACGGATCGTCAACCAGAAGCACATCGTATTCGGGATCCGGACTGGTCGAATCCAGCATCATCTTGGCCAGAAGCTCGGTATAGGGCACGCCGTCGAAGACGACGCGTACGTTCGGATGGACCTTGTTGAATTCCGGCACGAGCAGCGTCTGCCAGGTGTTGGCGAAGGCCTCGTTAGCCATGATCCTGACTTCCACGGGATCGGCTGCGGTGCCAAGCCCCTCCTGCGCCTGCGCCGGAACCAGCGGTCCTGCCGCCAGGACCAGAGATCCGGCCAAACCGGCAAGCATGCTCCGGCGGCTCGTCAATTTTCTGTTGTGCGTTTTTCTCACGATTTCCTCCTCCTTGGTCGCGATGAAACCTTATCTCTATATTCTATAGAATATTGAATGGCAGCCCCTGTCAAGAACCGCAGTCCACGCTTCCGGCGCTTCGGCTCAAGGGGCTTTTTGGGCGCCGGTCGAGGACGCACGCAAAATCTACGTAGCGGCGTCGCCAGCGGACCGACTGCTGGCCATCGCAACGCCCAAAAGCCAAGTCGACACGCTCAAGGCGCGTCTGGAGACCGGTGGCGGGACCGTCGCGGTCTCACAGATATGGGTTCGCGCCGAGCAGCGTTTCGAGAGCCGGATCAGTGGATCGGTGAGCATGAACATCGGATGAGCATGGCATTTGTTGAACGGCCATTAATCCCCCCTGCCCGCTTCAAAACGGAAAGGCGGTTCCCGGCCCCGTAACTGCCGGTCAGCAATGCGCCCCTAAGCAGCCCCCTGCTCCTCAGTCAAACCTGCACGGTCGGCCGAAGCGGTTTTCGATTTTCCTGAAACCGCTTATTAGGGTCTGGATAACCGTTCCCCGATTCAGCAGGCGCTCGTGTCGCCACCCAGTTCGTCAGATTCCAGATGGCATTCACGCTCAGACAACTTCAGTATTTCGTGGCCGTTTGCGAGCAGGGCACCGTGTCCGGCGCCGCGCACACGTTGTCGATCTCCCAATCGGCCGTGACGGAAGCGATCAAGGAACTGGAGTCGGATCTCGGCGTAAGCCTGTTTGAACGCCATCCGCGCGGCCTCAACATCACCCACAAGGGCCACCAGTTCCTGCGCCACGCGACGACCATCCTCGCCGACGTGTCGGACGCGCGCAACGCGTTCCGCGAGGAAGACAACGCAGCCAGCGGCGACCTGCATCTCGGCGTCACGTCGCTGGTGGCGGGTTACGTGCTGTCGGACATCCTGGCCCGGTACCGCCGTGCCAATCCGGCGGTCAATGTCACCGCGATCGAGGACAATGGCGAGTATCTGGAACACCTGCTGATCGGCGGCGAACTCGATGTCGCGGTGACCATCATCTCCAATCTGCGCGACCGCATGGCGCTGCAGGCCGATATCCTCGAGGTTTCGCCCTACCGGCTGTGGCTTCCGCTCGGCCACCGCCTGTCCGGGCTGGAGAGCATCTCGCTCGCCGACGTTTCGTCGGAACCGATCATCATGCTGACCGTCGACGAGATCGAGGAAGCGACGGTCAAGCTGCTCGGCGCGTTCGGCGCCAGGCCGAACGTCGCCTTCCGCACGCGTTCGGTGGAAGCCGTGCGCAGCCTGGTGGCGACCGGCGCCGGCGTCGCGCTGCTCCCGGACCTTGTCTACCGGCCATGGTCGCTGGAAGGCGACCGCATCGACTCCCGCGACGTTTCCGGTTCGCTGCCGATGGTCCAGGTCGGCGTCGTCTGGCGCAAGGGCTCGACACTGCCGCGCACCGCACGCGACTTCATCGCCATCGCCCAGGCGCAACGCATGACGCGGTGACCGCCTCTGGTTTCGGTTTTTCCGATACCGGTGTTCTGATAAATGAATTTGTGAAAGCGTCGCGTACGCGTAACCTGACTTCCCGGGACAAGCGCCGCCACACCGGCGGCCAAAAACGGGAGACGTCGCCATGAAATCCATTCTCAAATCCTGCACCGCGCTGACGCTTTGTTGCGCCGTTGCGGGCCAGGCCGCAGCGCAAGCCATGCTCACCGAGATCGGACCGGCTGAAGGCCAGGTCGATATCGTCGCATGGCCGGGCTACATCGAGCGCGGCGAAACCGACAAGGCGTTCGACTGGGTCACCAAGTTCGAGGAAGCATCGGGCTGCAAGGTCAACGTAAAGACCGCCAACACATCGGACGAGATGGTGGCACTGATGAACGAAGGCGGCTTCGACCTCGTCACCGCCTCCGGCGACGCATCGCTCCGACTGATCGCCGGCAAACGCGTCCAGCCGGTCAATGTCGACCTGATCCCGAGCTGGGGCAGTGTCGACGATCGCCTGAAGGATGCGCCGTGGCACACCGTCGACGGGGTTCACTATGGCACGCCCTATATGTGGGGCCCGAACGTGCTGATGTACAACACCGAGGCGTTCAAGGAAGCGCCGGCAAGCTGGAACGTCGTGTTCGAGGAAACCACGCTGGATGACGGCAAGTCGAACAAGGGCCGCGTACAGGCTTATGACGGTCCGATCCACATCGCCGACGCAGCCAACTACCTGATGTTCCACAGTCCGGATCTCGGCATCGAGAATCCCTACGAGCTGAACGAGGACCAGTACAAGGCCGCGCTCGACCTGCTGCGCCAGCAGCGCACGCTGGTTTCGCGCTACTGGCACGATGCGTTCATCCAGATGGACGACTTCAAGAACGAGGGAGTCGTCGCGTCCGGTTCATGGCCGTTCCAGGTCAACATCCTGAAGAGCGAGAACCAGCCGATCGCCTCGACCATCCCGCAGGAGGGCGCGACCGGCTGGGCCGACACGACCATGATGCACGCGGAAGCAGCGCATCCGAACTGCGCATACATGTGGATGGAGCACACGCTGTCCTCCAACCTGCAGAGCGATCTCTCGGTCTGGTTCGGCGCGGTGCCGAGCGTGCCCGCCGCGTGTACCGACGGTCGCGGCATGCAGACGGCCGAGGGCTGCACCGCCAACGGTCTCGACGACTTCGAGAAGATCAAGTTCTGGACCACGCCAGTGTCCAAATGCGAGAGCCAGGGCGAATGCGTGCCCTACTACCGCTGGGTCTCCGACTATATCGGTGTCATCGGCGGCCGCTGATCGCCACACCTCAATCAGAAACAGACCTTCGTCCGCCGGTTTTCCGGCGGACGAACAAACGGGATATGTCATGCAAGCCGCAGTCGCCTTTTCCAATGTCTCGCGCCATTTCGGTGCCGTGCGCGCCGTCGATGGCGTCGATCTCGAGATCAGGGAAGGCGAATTCTTTGCCATGCTCGGACCGTCGGGCTCCGGCAAGACTACCTGCCTGCGCCTGATCGCCGGCTTCGAGCAGCCGACATCCGGCCACATCGAGATTTTCGGAGAGACCGCCGAGGGAGTCCCGCCGTATCGGCGCAACGTCAACACCGTCTTCCAGGACTATGCGCTGTTTCCGCATCTGAGCGTCGCCGACAATGTCGCCTACGGTCCGATGATCCGCGGTGTCGCCAAGGCCGAGCGCCTGAAGGCGGCCGGGGAAGCGCTCGCGCTCGTGCAGTTGCCCGGTTACGGCGACCGCCGCCCGAGCCAGCTGTCCGGCGGGCAGCGCCAGCGCGTCGCCCTCGCACGCGCACTGGTCAACAAGCCGAAAGTGCTGCTGCTCGACGAACCGCTGGGCGCGCTCGACCTGAAACTGCGCGAGCAGATGCAGGAAGAACTGAAGGCCTTGCAGCGCTCGCTCGGCATCACCTTCGTCTTCGTCACCCACGACCAGGGCGAGGCCCTTTCGATGGCGGATCGCGTCGCCGTCTTCAACGACGGGAAGATCATGCAGGTCGGCGCGCCCGAAGAGATCTACCGCGCGCCGCGCTCGCGCTTCGTCGCCGATTTCGTCGGTTCGTCGAACGTACTGCCGCCCGACGTGGTGGAACGCTTTTCTGGAAAGCGCAGCTGGGCGAGCCTTCGGCCCGAAGCGATCCGCATTGCCGGGTCCGGCGAGGCGGCCACGGTCCTCGGCCACTCCTATCTCGGCGCGGCGACAAGGCTCGCGGTGGAGATGGGAGGCCAGCGCCTGACGGTGCTGCTGCCCGCCGGGGCCGAAGTCCCCGCAAACGGGCAGCAGATTGCGCTGGGATGGAATCCGGCCGACCTCCATCTCATGGAGGATGAGCAATGAGTGCGGCCGCGCACGCCATCCTGCCCGGACGCGGCGGCCTGTTCGGCAAGCTGTCGGACGTGTTGTGGCGCAATCCGCGCCTGACGCTGTTCCTGATGCTGGCGCCGCCGATCCTGTGGCTCGGCGTTATCTATCTCGGCTCGCTGTTCGCGCTGCTGGCCCAGAGCTTCTTCTCGATCGACGAGTTCTCGGGCCTGATCAAGTACGAGTGGACGCTGAAGACCTATGCCGAACTGCTGCGGCCGGCCAATCTCGACATCATCGTCCGCACAGTCAGCATGGCGATCGCCGTGACGCTCGCATCCGCGATCATCGCCTTTCCCATCGCCTATTACGCGGCACGCTACGCGCGGGGAAAATGGAAGGCGCTGTTCTATCTCGGCGCGATGCTGCCCTTGTGGTCGAGCTATCTGGTCAAGATTTATGCCTGGAAGCTGATCCTCGCCAAGGAAGGCATTCTCAACTGGATCTTTGCAAAGCTGCACCTGACACCGGTGCTCGAAGCATGGCTGGCGCTGCCGGTGATCGGCGGCAACTCGTTGTCTGTCAGCTATACCGGCACCTTCCTCGTCTTCGTGTATGTCTGGCTGCCCTACATGATCCTGCCGACCCAGGCGGCGCTGGAACGGGTGCCGGACTCGATGCTGGAAGCTTCGTCCGATCTCGGTGGTTCTCCGGCGCAAACCTTCCGCCACGTGCTGCTGCCGCTGGCGCTTCCCGGCATCATCGCCGGTTCGATCTTCACCTTCTCGCTGACGCTCGGCGACTATATCATCCCGCAAATCATCGGCTCGTCGCGGCTGTTCATTGGCCAGGCCGTCTATGCCCACCAGGGCACGGCCGGCAACATACCGCTTGCTGCCGCCTTCACCGTCGTCCCCATCGTCATCATGGGCTTCTACCTGTGGATGGCAAAGCGCCAGGGGGCTTTCGATGCGCTCTGACCGTAACGGCAAGGCTCCGCTCGGCCTGAAGATCGCCGCTGCTGCGGGGCTCTTGTTCCTGCACCTGCCGATCCTGCTGATCTTCGTCTACGCCTTCACGACCGAAGACAAGAGCTACCAGTGGCCGCCGCCCGGCTTCACCGCGAAATGGCTCGCCGTGACCTGGAACCGTCCGGATGTCTGGGAGGCTCTCGGCCTTTCGGTGCGCGTCGCCGCGATTTCCACGGCGACGGCAATGGTGCTCGGTACGCTCTGCGCCGCGGCGGTGTCGCGGACGAAGTTCTTCGGCCGCGAGACGATATCGCTGCTGGTGATCCTGCCGATCGCCTTGCCCGGCATCATCACCGGTATCGCGCTGCGTTCCGCGTTCAACCTCGCCGATATCCCGTTCTCCTTCTGGACCATCGTGCTCGGTCACGCGACCTTCTGCGTCGTCGTCGTCTACAACAACGCCGTCGCCCGGTTCCGTCGCACGTCCGGTTCTCTGATCGAGGCCTCGATGGATCTCGGCGCCGACGGCTTCCAGACCTTCCGCCATGTCGTGCTGCCCAACATCGGCACCGCGCTCCTGGCTGGCGGCATGCTCGCTTTCGCGCTGTCCTTCGACGAGGTTATCGTGACCACATTCACCGCGGGTCAGCAGGCGACGCTACCGATCTGGATGCTGGAGGAACTGGTGCGCCCGCGCCAGCGGCCCGTCACCAATGTCGTGGCAATGGTCGTCGTTCTGGTGACCTTCCTGCCCATCCTCGCAGCCTATTACCTTACCCGCGACGGCGACCGGATCGCCGGCGCCGGCAAATAGACATCTCAAAAGGGAGAAGCCCCATGGACACGCAAATGCTGATCGGCGCCGGTTTCGAGAAAGGCTCTGAAGCCGAGGAAAACGTCCTCAACCCGAAGACCGGCGAGTCGGTCCTTCATCTGCCCGAGGCGAGCCTCGACCAGATCGACCGCGCCGTCGACGCCGCCGAGAAGGCGTTCGCGACCTGGTCGCGCACGACACCGGCCGAGCGGTCCGGCTATCTTTTGAAGATCGCCGACCGCATCGAGGCGGAGGCCGACGGCTTCGCCGCGCTGGAGGCGCTCAATTGCGGCAAGCCCATCCATGCGGTGCGCAATGACGAGATACCGGCCATCGTCGACTGCTACCGTTTCTTTGCCGGTGCCGTGCGCTGTGTCCCGGGTAACGCGGCCGGCGAATATCTCTCCGGCTTCACCTCGATGATCCGCCGCGATCCGATCGGCATCGTCGCCTCCATTGCGCCGTGGAACTATCCGCTGATGATGATGGCCTGGAAGCTCGCTCCGGCCATCGGCGGCGGCAACACGGTCGTATTCAAGCCGTCCGAGCAGACACCGCTGACCGCGCTGAAAATGGCGAAGATCCTCGCCGAGGTCCTGCCCGAGGGCGTGGTCAATGTCGTTCTCGGCCGCGGCGAAAGCGTCGGCAACGCGCTGATCAACCACCCCAAGGTCAACATGATCTCGATCACCGGCGACGTGGCGACCGGCAAGAAAGTGCTTCAGGCCGCCGCCAAGTCGGTCAAGCGCACCCATCTGGAGCTCGGCGGCAAGGCCCCGGTGATCGTTTTCGACGATGCCGATGTCGACGCGGTCGTCGAAGGCGTGCGCACATTCGGTTACTACAATGCCGGTCAGGACTGCACCGCCGCCTGCCGCATCTACGCCGCCCCGAAGATCCACGACAAGCTGGTCGCCGACCTGTCGGCCGCCGTCTCGACGATCAAATATGCCAGCGAGGACGACAGCGAAAACGAGATCGGCCCGCTGATTTCGCAGCGCCAGCGCGACCGCGTGGCAAGCTTTGTCGAGCGTGCCAGCACGATGAACCACATGGAAATCACCGCGGGCGGCAAGGCGCATGAGGGCAACGGCTTCTTCTATCAGCCGACCGTCATCGCGGGAGCGCTGCAGACCGACGAGATCGTGCGGCGCGAGGTGTTCGGCCCGGTCGTCTCGGTCACCCGTTTCACCGATGTCGACGAGGCGGTCGCCTGGGCCAACGATTCCGACTACGGCCTCGCCTCATCGGTCTGGACCAAGGATATCTCCCGGGCAATGGAATGCGCCGCCCGGCTGCAATATGGCTGCACATGGATCAACACGCACTTCATGCTGTGCAACGAGATGCCCCATGGCGGCCTGAAGCAGTCCGGCTACGGCAAGGACATGTCGCTCTATGCGCTGGAGGACTACACGGCGGTGCGCCACGTCATGATTGCGCACTAGCGCCCTGTCTCGCAAACCGCCGAAACGTGCTGGATGCACGGATTGATCGCCGGCTCTGCAACCGGTCGGCGATCAATAAACCGGACTATTGCGAGTGCGCGAGATTTCCACGCCAGAAAGGTCTTTTCTGCCAGGCGTGTTGAAACCCACGGTCTCGGAGAATCCGACGTGCCCGTTCTGGGTGCAAAACCGGACATTGGAGGGTCGGTCGGTTGAATCCACCGCCGATAGCGGGCGTTTGGATGTGGTCAGTTTTCGGCCCCAAACCTGTCGTCCACCCAATCCGAAACGGGGCCCGCTTTCTACTGATTTCGGCTGAAAGCTCACGAAATTGCCACGCGTAGCGAACTCCTTGGGTCCCCGCGCTATGCATCGCAATCGGGGGTCAAGCGTCCGCTGAATGGGCGAGGCTTTCGATCCGGCGGTTTCGGACTTCTGTTTCACGGCGAAGTCTTTGGAACGGGAGGGGTGCTTACCACCGCCTCACCACAGGCGGTTGCCGACGCCCCGTCTATTTGAAGGACAGCAGAAACAGGCTGATCTGCGGGAAGAAGAGCAGGATCAGCAGCCCGATGATTATGGTGGCGATGAAAGGCATCACCCGTCGCGAGACCTCTTCGATGGTCAGCCCCGAGATGCCGCAGGCGACGAAGAGGTTGACGCCCAGGGGTGGCGTCAGAAAACCGATTTCGGAGGTGACGACCAGGATAATGCCGAAGTGAATCGGATCGATCCCGAGCTGCTTGACCAGCGGCAGCAGGATCGGGGTGAGAATAATCACCGTCGAGAGCGTTTCCATGAATGTGCCCAGGACGATCAGGATGGCGGCGATGATCAACAGCATCATGTTCGCGTTGTGCGTAATGTTGAGAAGCGAGGCCGCGATCTTTTGCGGGATCATGTTGAGGGCCAGAAACTCTCCGAAGAAGATCGCCGTGCCCATGATCACGATAAGACCGCCACAGACGGTGGATGCCTCGGAGAGCGCGTCCCATACCGCGCGAAACCCGATACTGCGCTTGATCACGAGTCCCACGAGAAGCGCATAGGAGACGGCGACGACCGAGGCCTCGACCGGAGTGAAGATGCCGCCATAGATGCCGCCCAGCACCAAAAACGGCGTGGCAAGCGAGAACTTGGCTTTCCAGAGCGCATGGACGAACTCGGCGCGGCTGAAACTGCGCACCTCGCCGCGATAGCGCCCGCGTCGCGACAGCAGCCAGGTCGTGAGCACCAGAAGCGCGCCCATCAGGATGCCGGGCAGCAACCCGGCCATGAACAGATCGCCGATCGAGACCGAAGCCAGCACGCCGTAGACGATCATCGGGTTCGAAGGCGGCAGCAGGATGCCGAGCGTGCCACCCGAAGAAGCGACCGCGGCAGCAAAGTCTGCGGGATATCCGTCGTTCTTCATCGCCGGAATGAGCAGCGTGCCGATGGCCGCCACCGTGCCGGGCCCGGAACCCGATATGGCGGCGAAGAACATGCAGGACAGAATCGTCACGATCGCCAGCCCGCCATAGGCCTGACCGACGATGGCGCGCATCACATCGATGATGTCCCGGGTGATACCCGCGCGCGCCATGATCGCTCCGGCGAGCACGAAATTCGGAATCGCCAGCAACGGAAACTTGTCTACCCCGTCGAACAGGCTGTGCGCCAGCGACTCCAGCGGAACGGGTGAGGTCAGCAGTTCGACCAGCGAGGGCACTCCCAGCGTGACGAAGACCGGCACGCCGAGGATCAGACAGACGATGAAGACCAGAACGAAGATCACGCCACGTTCTCCGTCTGGGCTTCTTGCGCCTCGGAGACGACCGGCACCCCATGACGCCAGTAATTCAATTGCCTCTGCAGGATGCGCAATATCATAAGCGCATGCGCCAGCGGAATGATCGTGTAGAGCCAGGCCAGCGGCAGAAACAACGCGGTGGAATAAACAGGGAATTTGAGCATGCGCTGGATCAGCATCACCCCGGCGACCACCACGAAGGCATTGAATACGATCCATATCGCGTCGGCGAAAGCCAGCGCCACATGCCGCCCGCCGGGAAACCATCGGACGAACATCGTCACCCGGATATGGGTGCCGCGCTGGGCCGCGAGGCTGGCCGAGATATAGACGAACCAGACGAAGGCAAAGCGAGACATTTCCTCGCTCCATGTCAGTCCGGTGTGGAGCACGTAGCGGAAGAAGACCTGCAACGCCAGAACCAGGACCAGAAGCGCCAGTGAAAGATTGGCGAATACCAGTTCGAAACGGTTGAAAGCCTCGTTAGTCCTGACATTCATCTGCGTTCTCCACGATACTGGGAGGTTGATCCGGAGTGGCGGGGCTTGCCCTGCGGGCTCGCCTGTCGCCGCTCCCGGCCCGAAGCTGGAAGCGACTTCATGCTTAATGGCGAGCGGCGCGCCTAGAAGCTGCCGGTCTCCTTGTACTTGAGCGTCATGTCGATCCACTCCTTGCCGCCGCCCACGAGGCTGTAAAGCTTGGGCCAGGCGCCACGCGCCTTTTCGGCCCAGACCTCGGGATCCTTCAGTTCGCAGAAGGTGACGCCGTGTTCTTCGGTCAGCGCCTTGTGCACGCGGGCATTGTTCTCGACGACGTACTGGGCGTGCGAGACATCGACTTCGTTCGCCGATTTCAGGATCACGGCGCGATCGGCTTCCGAGAGGCTCTGGAAGAACGGTTCGTTGATCACCACCACGGCGGCTTGCGGCAGATAGGTGGCTTCGGTGATGTACTTGATGTGCTCGTGGAAGCCGAGGTTCAGAACCACGTCGGTGGGACTGTCGAAACTGTCGACAACTCCGGTGGCAATCGCGCCGAAGGTTTCGCCCCAGGCGATGGGATACGTCGAGACGCCCCAGCTTTCCCACATCGCCGTCATCACCGGGTTCTTGGGCGCCCGGATCTTCCGGCCCTTCAGATCGTCGATGGTGGAAATGCATTTGTCCTTGGCAAAGAGGCTTCGGAACGCATTTGTGAAGCCGCCCACGACGCGCAAACTGCCACTTTCGGCCAGCACCCGCCTGTTGAGTTCGTCCCGAAAGGGCCCTGCGCGCAGAATCCCGCCTTCGACCGTCAGTTCTTCCGGGCTCGAATTCAGATAGGGCATCACCAGCACGTTGAGCGCTGGCGCCAGTTGGGCCACGTTGTTCGACGTGATCCCGCCCATTTGCACGGTGCCGAGCTGCACCTTCTGGGCGATGGCCTGCTCGGTCCCCATGACGCCGCCGTCAAGGACCTCGACCTTGATCTCGCCGTTGGAGTTGGCCGCCGCGCGGTCCGCGAGCTGGTGCGCATATACGCCGTAAGTGTGTTCGGGCGAACAGCAATGGGCGTATGTGATCGTCACTCGCGGTTCGGCCTGCGCCGTCGCGATGCCGAAGACCGCCAGCGACATGAGCATCACAAGGCCAAGGCCCGTGATTACGGGATTGAACGTTTTCATTTTCTACTCCTCCGTTATCAGTTCCGTCGTCCTCGGCGGGCGCATACCCGCCGGTGACGAATTCTCATTCCCCCTTCTCCCCGAAGCGCGGCTCGGGCAGGCCGCGGGTCCGGAGTCCGGTGACCGCGAACAGGCCACCCGCCCGGGGCTCCTTGTCACGCTCCTCCGGCGACATCGTAAAGTTCGCCGACGTGACGAAGAGAATATCCATTTCCGGCCCGCCGAAGCTGCACATCGTCGGACAATTGACCGGCAGTTCGATCCTGCACAGAAGCGTGCCTTCAGCGGAAAAGCAGGCCACGGCGCCACCCTCGAACAACGCAGCCCAGTAGCGGCCGGCGGTATCGACAGTCGCCCCGTCGATCCTGCCCGCGAAGGCCGAGGTATCGACAAAGGCGCGGCGCGCCGAGACAACGCCCGTCACCGGATCCAGATCGTATTGATGGGAACGGTCCATCCGGCTGTCGGAAAAATACATCCGCCTGCCGTCGGGCGAGAACGCGATGCCGTTCGACACCATGAAACCGCCATCGACCCTGGTCCAGTCCAGATCCGGATCGAGCCGGTAGAGCGACGCGTTCGTCGCCGCGAAATCCCGGTTCATCGAGCCGCACCAGAACCGACCTTGCCGGTCGACCTTGCCATCGTTCATCCGCGTATCGTTGCTGTCCGGCTCCGGGTCGCCGATCCATTCGACCTCGGCCTCGTCGTCGGCGAGCGTGACAAACCCAAAGCCCCGGCCGAACCCGGCAATCAACCGATCGTCCGCGCAAAGCCCGATCGAGCCGATCACATCCGGAACCGCCCAGGCGCGCGCATCGCCGCCATCGGCCTCGGCGGACCAGATCTTCTGGCCCAGGCTGTCGATCCAGAACAGGCGGTTGCGGCACGGATCCCACAGCGGAGATTCGCCCAGCCGGGCCGGCCCCGGCCATATGCAATCGACCCGCACCTCGCCATCGGCCGGAGCAACGTCCGACGCCGCGAAAGCCCGATCTTGCCCGAACAATCCCGACATGTCCCCTCCCTCTTTCGGAGGAAAGGCTAGTGCAAATTTTAAAAATGGGATAATGTATTTATTCGGTATTAAAACTTTAAAAAATGAAGATATCACTCCGACAGCTCGAATATGTGGTAGCCGCCTCGCGGCACGGCTCGATCAGCGGCGCCGCCAGCGCGCTCAATATCTCAACCTCGTCAATTCTCGCCGCAATCGACAAGTTCGAAGAGGAATTCCGCATACAGGTTTTCCTTCGGCAACGGTCGAAGGGCCTCCAGGCCACTCTCGCGGGGAAACGCGCCATTGCGCGGACGATTCGGCTTCTCGACGAGACCAATGATTATGCGCAGGAAATGCATGGCAGCGATTCCCTCCTGCGCGGCGAGGTTTTCGTAGGCTCGTTCACCTCAATCTCGCCGAATATCGCGCCGCAGGTCATCCGCGACTTGCGCACAGCGCATCCGGAACTCACGGTTCACCTGATCGAGGGAGACATCGTTTCAGTTCAGAACAGCCTGCGGGACGGGACGGTCGATGTGCTGCTGACCTACGATGTCGGGCTGTGGGAGGAATTCAACTCCGAGGTGCTGATGAACGCACCGCCGCATGTGGTCTTGGCCGAAAATGACCCGTTGGCGAACCAGGAGCTCATATCTCTCTCCGACCTCACCGATTATCCGCTGCTGCTTCTGAACCTGCCGAGATCAGGCAACTACGCGCTTTGGATATTTGAGCGCGCCGGGGTGAAGCCAGGCCCGATCCAGCGGCTGGAATCCTTCGAAATGGTGCGCGCCGCCGCCGCCGCCGGCCTCGGCGCGGCGATCCTCAATATCCGCCCGCCCAGCGATATGACCTATAGCGGATTGCGGGTTGCCTGCCGCCCGTTGGCTGAATCCGAACCCAGCCCGAATATCGTTCTGGCCACGCGCAGCGGTAGCCCCGTCAGCCGTCGTGCTGAGGTGTTTTCCGAGTTCTGCCGGAGATTTTTTCAGACTCCCGCGGCCGAAAGCCTGTTCGTCAGGCAAGCCGCGCCGCACAGGACCGAAACATGAACGAACGTCACGCGGGAAAGTAAGAAACGGCACCGAAAGCCGCGTCGCTACGGGCGTTTGCCGCGCTATTCCCAATTCGGAGACTGGTTGTGGGGTGGCTGGCGGAGAGGAAGGGATTCGAACCCTCGAGACGGGATCACCGCCTACTCCCTTAGCAGGGGAGCGCCTTCGACCACTCGGCCACCTCTCCGCGGACCTCGCCCGTACCATGATTCAATAGCGTGTCCAAGGTTTTTTGCCCCTTCATGCACGGTTGCCGCGCGGGCTTCGCCCCGGCGCCATCTTGACAGCGGCGCGCGCAAGGGCTTGCTGGAACTGCGAATTCCGGAGATGTCCATGCCGAAAGCCAATCCCCTCGTCGCCTCGCTGCCCGCGACCATACCGTTTATCGGGCCGGAACGACTCGAACGCGAGAACGGCCGCCCGTTCAAGGCGCGGCTCGGCGCCAACGAATGCAATTTCGGCCCCTCGCCCGAGGCGGTCGCGGCGATGGACCAGGCGGCGCGCGAGGATGTCTGGAAATATTGCGACGCGGAGTGCTGGGACCTGCGCCAGGCGCTGACCGGCCATCTCGGCGTCTCGATGGAGGAAATCGTCATCGGTTCCGGCATCGACAACCTGCTCGGCCTCACCGTGCGAATCTTCTCCGATACCGGCGACGCGATCGTCACGTCCGCCGGGGCCTATCCCACCTTCAACTACCATGTCGCAGGCTATGGGCGCCGTCTCGTCACGGTGCCCTACTGTAACGACAAGGAGGACCTCGACGCGCTGGCGACGGCCGCTTCGCGCGAGAAGGCGAAGATCGTCTACCTGTCCAATCCGGACAATCCGATGGGCACCTGGTGGAGCGCGGCGGCGGTGGAAGCCTTCATCGACGCGCTGCCGGAAGGAACCCTGCTGATCCTCGACGAGGCCTATGGCGAACTGGCGCCGGCCTCCGCCCTGCCCGCGATCGACACGGCCAAGGCCAATGTCGTGCGCATGCGAACCTTCTCCAAGGCCTACGGGCTGGCCGGGCTGCGTGTCGGCTACCTGTTCGGGCCGGCCGAGCTGTGTCGCGAATACCACAAGGTGCGCGACCATTTCGGCGTCAACGTGATGGCGCAGCATGCGGCGCTGGCCGCGCTGGCGGACCAGGACTGGCTCGGCCAGGTGACGACGCAGTTCGCGGCGGCGCGCAAGCATATCGCCGCCGTCGGGACGGCGAACGGCCTTCACCCGCTGCCGTCGGCGACGAATTTTGTGACGCTGGATTGCGGCCGCGACGGCGACTACGCCATGCGCATCCTGAAGGAACTGAACGCGCGCGACGTCTTCATCCGCAAACCCAGCGCGCCGGGCATAGACCGGTGCATCCGGGTTAGTTGCGGCCTGCCGCATGAACTGGATTATTTCGAAGCCGCCCTGCCGGAAGCGCTGAAGGCGGTGGAGTAAGGCCCGGCCCGGTCAGAGCCGGGACGGAACCGGCGGCCATCCATCCCCACAGCGGCGGCCTGTTCCGTCCCGGGGCCCCTTCCCCCGAACCGATCTCATGTTCTGCCTCAGTGGCAGGTCATCCATTCGCGTGCCTCGCGCAGGGCGCGGGCGAGTTCCACCTTGGACATCGTCTCGGCGATCTCGGAGCGCAGCATCGCGGCGCGCGCGCATCCCTTGATCGCGGCGATGTTGAACCACTTGTGTGCGGCGATCATGTCGATCTCGCATTCGCGGCCCGTCGCATACATCATGCCCATTTCGAACAGGATGTCGGCATTGTTCGCCGCACCAAGAGCGGCCATCTCTGCATTCTCGATTTCGATCCGTGCCATCGTCTTTTCCGTTCGTCCCTGTTTTCTCCCGAGGCCGCCTTGTTGTGTTGCGCGGTTCGGTTGCGATGGTTTGGAGCATGCCGCAGGGATTTGAATCGGTTGCTAAAAAGCGTGCTTAATTTCGAGCAAACAAAGTTCAAATTCTTCGTAAACTTGACTCTCTCTTAACTCTGAAAACCCTTGTCTTTCGGGTATTTGGTCGGAAAACTGCAGACAATCCGACGGAGGCTGCGAAAGGCTTTGTTCACCGTGATGGACAAAGCGGAACGGCAGTTTGGCCGAAAAATGCCGCGGCACGCGACGGCAATCGGCCTTTTCGACGTCTTGATTTGCTGTTACTTTTACGTATTGGTCAAAATTCTGGCGCCGCATCGGGCGGTGCCGGCATTCGGGAGGAATTCATGATCCGAAAAATGCTTCTTGCCGGCGCGATGGCCGGCGCGTTCACCGTTCCGGCGCTCGCCGATCCGATCGAGGGCAACTGGCGCACCCAGAGCGGCGAGACCGCCGCGATCGCGAAATGCGGCGGGGCGTTCTGCATCACGCTGAAGACCGGTGCCCATGCGGGCAAGAGGATCGGCCAGTTGAGCGCCAATGGCGCCAGCAAATATGCCGGTTCGATCACCGATCCGTCGGACGACAAGACCTATTCCGGCTCGGCGAAGCTGGACGGTGCCTCGATGAAGATGACCGGCTGCGCGCTGAAGATCTTCTGCAAGACCCAGACCTGGAACAAGCTTTAAGGCCGGACGGGCTTCACGGAAAAGGCGGCGTCCCATGCGGGACGCCGCCTTTTTCATTTCGCGGGAGACTGCCGAAACGGACGGTGGCCACAGAGGGGGTCGGGGGCGAGACCTGCCACCGCGCCGTTTCGGCCGACCCACCCTATTGAATTCTAAATGAAAGATAATACGCTCTCGGCGCATATGAATTATTCTTCATTGGAATAACCCATGGATGTCATCGCAGCGTTCAAGACCTTCGTCCGCGTCGCGGAGACGGAGAGCTTTTCGGCGGCGGCGCGCGAGTTCCATGTCGGCCAGCCGGCGGTGTCAAAGCAGATTGCCGCACTGGAGGATTATCTGGGCGCCCGCCTGCTGCAGCGCTCGACGCGCTCGCTGGCGCTGACCGACGAAGGCGTGGAATTCCTCACCTATGCGCGCGCGGCAATCGAGGCGGTCGACGAGGCGGTGGAACAGTCGCGCGGACGCGAGGGACACGTGGCGGGCGTGCTGCGGATGACCGCCAATGCCAGTTTCGGACGCATGCACATCGTGCCGCGGCTCAGCCTCCTCGGCGCCCGCTATCCGGATCTGCGCGTCGACCTCGTGCTGGAGGATTCCATCGTCGACATGGTCGGCCAGGGCATCGACCTGGCGATCCGCTTCGGCGACCCGCGCGAACCGAACCTGATCGCACGGCGCCTCGGCACGATGCGCATGATCACCATTGCCTCGAAATCCTACCTCGACCGCCGGGGCCGCCCGCAAAGGCCGGAGGAACTGAAGGACCACGACTGCCTCGTCTTCGGCGGCATGCAGGACGGCGACCTGTGGCCGTATATCGAGGACGGCCAGACACGGCAGGTGGGTGTGAACTGGCGGCTCAGGATCAACAATTCCGATGCGCTGCGCCAGGCGGTTCTGTCCGGTCTCGGCATCGCGATGATGCCGAGCTGGCACTTTCCGGACCTGTGGGAGAACGAGGCGCTGGAAACGCTGTTCGACGACTACGAGAAGCCGTCGTATCCGATGTTCGCGGTCTATCCGTCGCGTCGCTACACACCGGCCAAGGTGCGCGCGATGATCGACTTCCTGCAGCATGAAATCAGTCTCGACCCGACCATGACCGGCGGCGTGGGCCTCGTCTGAGGCCCATGTTAGCCGGCGGCGGGCTGCTTCAGCATTTCAATCATCCGGTCGCGGATTTCCGCCGGCTCCATGCGGCGGCCGGGATGCGGGAAGGCGCTGGCGCAGCAGATGCTGCCGTCGGGACGGACGAGAAAGGTCGCTTCGAGCGGCAGGTACCAGTCACCGGATTCGTTGAGTTCGGCGAGATCGATGCCCTGGCTCTCGTAGAGGCGGATCATCTCGTCGATCGTGCGGGCGCGAATGCCCATAGCCTCGGTCAGCTTCTGTTCGGGATCGGTGAGCAGAGGATAGCCCAGCAGGTTCTTCGCCGCGGCCTCGGCAAGCGCGGCGTGGTGGCGTGGCGTGACGCCGATCATGACGATGTCGCGGGCGGCCAGATCGGCACGGATCGCCTCCAGCGCCCGCATCGACGTGGTACTGAACGGGCACCAGTCGCCGCGGAAAAACAGGATGACGGCGGGCTTGCCGGCAATCAGCTCCCGTACGGACTGCTCCTTGCCGTCGGCGGTCACCAGCGTCTCGTCGGGCACCGATCCCGGACAATGCAGCACCTCCCCCTCTTCGGAGGCCAGATGCGCCTTCTGCTCTTCCGCCTGGGCGCAAACGGCCGCGATCAACGGTCCGGCATTGCGGGCCATCGTTTCTCGCAGGAATTGCAGTCGCTTGTTCAGGGACATTGTCTTTTCCGGTTCACGGTCGGCCCGAGAATAGCAAACTCGCCGGAGATGTGAACATCCCCGGCGAGCCGCATTTTCCCGGACAGCCGGCGCTTATTTCGGAGCGCCGTCGCCAAGACGGGCACCGACGAGGGCCGGAGTGGCCAGGCCGGCGGAAACCGTCGCGGCGCTGGTCAGGTCGACAACCGGCGCACCGTCGCCGAGGCGCGGATTGCGGATATCGTAGGCAGCGCTGCCGATGGAAGCGGTCGCGCTGTAGTCGAGGCCCTGCTGGACCGTCGGCTGCTGGTAGACGTCGAGGATGCTCGAGTCGGCATAGGCGCCGGCGGTGGCGGACAGCAGGACGGCTGTGGCGGCAAGAATGGTTTTCATTTCAATATCCTTTCGGGTCTTTTCAAATTCGTTTCAGCCTCGGGGCTGTTCATCGATGACCGCGGCGACCGGGTTGGGAGGTCAGGAGGGGAACCGGCCGCCGTGTCGTGTCGATGAGTGGGATATGATTGATGCACCCGAAAGATGGTAGTGCAGCAAAACTCATATGTTTCATTCCTGTATGGAATTAATGATCTTGAACGGCGGCTGAACGGCGGCTGAACGACACGGTCAGCACGGGTTCAGTCGCGCCGGGCGACCATCGGGAAAACACCGCGAGGTCCGCCCATGCTCTTCCGCCGCTTTTCCATCCTCTGCATCGCCGTCGCCCTTGCCGGCGGCGGCTTCGTCACGCTGCTGCAAACCGCGGATCGCGCGCCCTATGCGTGGCGAGCGGAATCCGCGCCCGCCTGCCCGCTCGGCGTCACCCGCGATTGCCTGCGCCTGGTGCGCTGACCCCTTGCCCAAGATGAATGCCGGCTGAACGGAGGTCTCAGGGTCGGTTCAGCGGGGCTTTGGCATTCTCCCCGCTACGAACGAAAAGGACACCGCCATGACCGCCATCCGCAATTACCGCCAGTCGCTCCGCATCGCGCTCCGCGCCGCGCTGCTCGCAGTTTTCATGATCGGCCCGCTGGCCGGTTTCGCCGCCGCACAGGACGACGGCGCGCGCAAGCTCTCCGGCGCCGGCTTCGTCCTTTACGTCTCGCTGATGCGCAACCGGTGAGTATCCACGAAAAGACAATAAAAGGCGCAGAGACGTCTTTTACCTGTCGCGGTCACTGGCCTATATTGCGCCATGACCATACAGACGCTTGAAACACTGCCGAACAATCCCGTCTCCAGCGCCGGCTGCGATCTTCCGCCGGCCTACGAGACCCAATCCTTCACCGATGCCAAGGCCGCCGTGGCGGCCCTGAAGGCGCTTTACGAGCGCAACACCGGCTTCCTGCGCGAACGCTTCGAGGCGGTCAATCGCGGCCAGGAACAGGCCAACCGCGTGCGTGCCTTCTATCCGCGGCTGGAATTCGAGACCGACAGCTATTCCCATGTGGATTCGCGGCTCGCCTTCGGCCATTTCGTCGCGCCGGGGCGCTATGTCGGCACCGTCACGCGGCCCGACCTGTTCGGCACCTATCTGGAAACGCAGATCGCGCTGATCATGCGCAATCACGACGTGGCGGTGAAGGTCGGCGAATCCGAGACGCCGATCCCGCTGCATTTCGCCTTTCTGGAAGGCACCTATGTCGAACAGGGCGACGCCGCGATGGCGCGACCGCTGCGCGACACGTTCGACGTGCCGGACCTGACGACCACCAATGACGACATCGTCAACGGCGATTTCGAACCGGTGCCGGGCCAGCCGCTGCCGCTGGCGCCGTTCACCGCGCAGCGCATCGACTATTCGCTGCACCGGCTCGCGCACTACACGGCGACCAGCCCGTCGCATTTCCAGAACTACATCCTGTTCACCAACTACCAGTTCTACATGGACGAGTTCTGCCAGTATGCCCGCGACATCGTCGCGAAGGGCGAAGGCGGCTACACCGGGTTCATCGAGCCCGGGAACCTGTTCACGCCCGCCGGCGCGAGCGAGCCGGTCTCCGGCGTTCACCCGGCCCGGCTGCCGCAGATGCCGGCCTATCATCTGATGAAGGACGACCGGTCCGGCATCACCATGGTCAATATCGGCGTCGGCCCGTCCAACGCCAAGACGATCACCGACCATATCGCGGTGCTGCGCCCGCATGCCTGGCTGATGCTCGGCCACTGCGCCGGGCTGCGCAATTCGCAGAACCTCGGCGACTACGTCCTCGCCCATGCCTATGTGCGCGAGGACAACGTGCTCAACGACGACATCCCGCTCTCGGTCCCCATTCCTCCGCTCGCCGAAGTGCAGGTGGCGCTGGAGGACGCCGTCGAGGAGGTGACCGGCTACACCGGCTACGAACTGAAGAAGATCATGCGCACCGGCACGGTCGCCACCATCGACAATCGCAACTGGGAACTGCGCGACCAGCGTGGCCCGGTGCGCCGCCTGTCGCAATCGCGGGCCATCGCGCTCGACATGGAATCGGCGACCATCGCCGCCAACGGCTTCCGCTTCCGGGTACCCTACGGCACCCTGCTCTGCGTCTCCGACAAGCCGCTGCATGGCGAACTGAAACTGCCCGGCATGGCGACCGACTTCTACAAGCGGCAGGTCGCCCAGCACCTGATCATCGGCATCAAGGCGATGGAGAAGCTGGGGCAGATGCCGCCCGAACGGTTGCATTCACGCAAATTGCGCAGTTTCAACGAAACGGCGTTCCAGTAGAGACGGCCGGCCGGGACGCAGGCCCGCCGTCCTCTTTCCACTTATTCCTGGATCGACTGGATGTAATAGACCAGTTCCAGAACGCGCGCCCTGACCGCGATTTCGCCGCCATAGGGGCCGTAGGTTTCGCCGATATCCTCCTGGTAGCGGCGCCCCCAGACCGGCATGTCGCGTTCGCCGTGACCGGAGACCATGGAGCGGCCGTCGATGACTTGGAACACCTCCAGGAACGGATACTTGCCGTCATTGTTGGCGGAAAGTTTGGTCAGGTCCGTCGGCTTCACTGTCAGGAAGTTGACCAGATTGCCGTCACCGCGCCCTGAAGCGCCATGACACGCGGCACACGAGTTCAGATATTCGGTTTCGCTGGCTGCCATCACGCCCTGTGCATTCGAGGCTGCAACTCCCGCAAGCAGCGCGCAGGCGGCGAGCCCCGGCACCAGAAGACGCGTCATTCTTTTCGATTTCATGGTGTTACCTCCCATTTTTTCGGCCACCAGCGGCCAAGGAAACGGGAGAAGCGTATCTTTACGTGGGGTAATGTCTTTGACGGCGATCAATTTCTGACGCTGCAGAAGCCTTCGCTCGGATGCTTGTCGGCCATTCGCCCTTCAATTCGCCGGCCAGCCGTTCTAGGCTTTGCGTGAATCGCAGGGCTGCGCGGCGCCGCCCGCACCGCCCGACCAATCGAACCCCAGTTGCCGACGGAACACACTGAACCGCCATGGCCTTCCTTCCCCGCGCAGTCTATCCGCTGATTCTCGGCTCCGCCCTGCTCATGTTCGCAGGCGGGGTGAACGGGCTGATCCTTCCCGTGCGTGGCAGCCAGGAAGGCTTTTCCTCCTTCTCGCTCGGCCTGCTCGGCACCGGCTGGGCTCTCGGCTACATCCTCGGCTGTCTCGTCATGCCGCGCACCGTGGCCCGCGTCGGCCATATCCGCGCCTTCGGGGCGATGACCGCGCTGGCCGTCGTCTCGGTTCTCGCCACGCTTCTGGTGATCCAGCCCTGGGCATGGATCCCGCTGCGTGGCGTCGCCGGCTTCGCCTTCGCTGGCGCTGCGATGATCGTGGAAAGCTGGCTGAACGAACGTGCCGACGCGGCCTCGCGCGGCCGCGTATTCGGCCTCTACACCATGGTCAACCTGGCGGCGACGACGTTCGGCCAGATGGCGCTGACGACGGGCGACACCGCGACGCACCTGTTCTTCGTCATCGCCGCGATCTTCTACGCGCTGGCGCTGCTGCCCAGCGGGCTTTACGCCAGCCACGCTCCCAATCCGCTGGTCGGCGCCTCGCTCGACCTGCCGACGCTTTGGCGCAATTCGCCGGTCGCCGTCGTCTCCGTCGTGCTGATCGGCATTTCCAACTCCGCCTTCGGCACCCTCGGCGCGGTCTATGCCGACCGGATCGATCTCGACATCACGGCAATCGCGCTGTTCATGAGCATCTCGATCCTGGCCGGCGCGGGCGCGCAGGTGCCGATCGGCTATTTCTCCGACCGGATGGACCGGCGTATCGTTCTGGTCGCCATCGCGGCGGTGGCGCTGGCGGTGGATCTGTTCCTGATTGTTGTCCAGCCCTCCTCGGTGCCGGTGGCGCTCGCCGCCTCGGCGGTATTCGGCGCGGCCATCTTCTCGATGTACCCGGTCATCGTCGCCCATGCGAACGACCATGCGCCCGACAATTATTTCCTGCGAACGTCGGGCGGATTGCTGCTGCTGTTCGGCGCCGGCTCCATCGCCGGACCGCTGCTGGCCGGCGGCATCATGTCGGTGACCGGCCCGTCCGGCCTGTTCTGGGCCACGGCGCTGGTCCATCTGTCGCTGATCGGTTACGCGCTCTGGCGCATCCGCCAGCGTGCGGCCGTCCCGCAGGCGGAAAAATCCGACTTCGTGCCGGTCGCCCCGGCCCGCTACGCGACGATGGAAACCGCCTCGCTCGATCCCCGCGCCGAGGAGGAGGAAATCGAGGAACAGCGCGTCGACGAGCCGGCGGAAGAGCCGGGCGGGTAACGCCGCCGGACCCGCTACCGCCGCCGGAAACTCAGCCGCAACTGCTTCTCCACCTCGATGATCGCGAACAGCAGGACACCGATGCCGACGACCAGCATGCCGTCGAACAGCGGCACCGCCTCGGTCGCGAACACTGCCTGCAGCGGAGGCAGATAGGTGATGGCGAACTGCGCCGTCGTGACGGCGATCACCGTGGTCCAGACCACGGACGTCGCCCTCACCGCCCGCCATGTCAGCGAGCTGCCATAGATGTTCCTGACGAAGAACAGGTAGGCGATCTCCATCACCACCAGCGTGTTCAGCGCCATGGTCCGGGCCAGTTCTGTCGAGTACCCACGGTCCACGGCATAGGCGAAGATGCCGAAGACGCCGGCGAAGAACAGGCCGGAGACCAGCACGATCTGCCAGGCCATATGGCCGGTCAGCAGCGGCTCGTCGCGCGGACGCGGCGGCCTGCGCATGGTGTTTTCCTCGGTCGGCTCGAATGCCAGCGCCATGCCCAGGGTGATGGCGGTGATCAGGTTGACCCACAGGATCTGGATCGGCGTGATTGGAAGCGTCATGCCGAACAGCAGCGCAACGACGATGGTGATCGCCTCGCCGGCATTGGTCGGCAACGTCCAGCTGATCACCTTCTTGATGTTGTCGTAGACCGTGCGGCCCTCGCGCACTGCCGCGACGATGGAGGCGAAATTGTCGTCGGCAAGCACCAGTTCTGCGGCTTCCTTGGCGGCCTCGCTGCCCTTGCGGCCCATGGCGATGCCGGCATCGGCGCGTTTCAGGGCCGGCGCGTCGTTGACGCCGTCGCCGGTCATCGCCGACGTAATGCCCTGCGACTGCAACGCCATGACGAGGCGCAGCTTGTGCTCCGGATTGGTGCGCGCGAAAATGTCGACGGCAAGGACGGCGGCGGCCAGTTCCGCGTCGTCCATGGCGTCGATCTGCCGGCCGGTCAGGACGTCACGGGGATTTTCGAGGCCGACCAGCCTGCCGATCGCCGAAGCCGTTCCGGCGTGATCGCCGGTGATCATCTTGACCCGGATGCCCGCCCGCCGGCACTCGGCCACGGCCTCGACCGCTTCCGCCCGCGGCGGATCGATCAGCCCGACAAGGCCGATCAGCACGAGCCCGACCTCGACATCGGCGAAATCGAGCACGACCTGCGCGCGGTCCACCTGCCGCGCGGCGATCGCCAGCACGCGCTGGCCCCCGGTCGCCATGTCCTCGGCGCAATCCATCCAGTAGGCCTCGTCGAGCGGCTCGCTTTCGCCCGTCGGGCCGCGCTGCTCGGCGCACATCGCCAGTACATGCTCCGGCGCGCCCTTGACGAAGATGTCGGCATGGGCGGGCCGGTCGTGATGCAGCGTCGCCATGAACTTGTGGCGTGAATCGAAGGGGATCTCGTCGGTGCGGGTGCGTGCCGAAAGTTCCTGGCTGACATCGACCCCCACCTTGCCGGCCAGCGCCAGCAGCGCGCCTTCCATAGGGTCGCCCTCGACCGCCCAGAAGCCTTCGCGGCGATGCAGCGAGGCGTCGTTGCACGATGCCGCGGCGCGCGCCAGTTCGGAAAGGTGCAGGTGATCGAGCCCGTTGACCCGGCTGTCGGCGAGCCAGACCGCGCCGTCCGGCTCGTAGCCGTTGCCCTCGAAGGAAAACCGGTGGCCGGAGAGCGCGACCGAGGCCACCATCATCTCGTTGCGCGTCAGGGTGCCCGTCTTGTCGGTGCAGATCACCGACACCGAGCCAAGCGTCTCGATCGCCGGCAGGCGGCGCACGATGGCGTTGCGCCGCGCCATCGCCTGGACACCGACGGCAAGCGTGATCGTCAGGACCGCTGGCAGACCTTCGGGAATGGCGGCGACCGACAGTCCGACCACCGCCATGAACATGTCGGTGAACTCGTGATGTTCGACGAAGTAGCCGAAGACGAGCAGGACGACGGCGATCAGCAGGATCAGCACCGTCAGCCATTTCGCGAACACGTTCATCTGGCGCACCAGCGGCGTGGTGAGCACCGCGACATCGCCGAGCATGCAGCTTATGCGGCCGATCTCGGTATCGGCGCCGGTGGCGGCGACGACGCCCCTGCCCTGACCGCTGGTCACCATGGTGCCGCTGAAGGCCATGCAACTGCGGTCGCCGAGGACGGCATCGGCGGCGACCGGCGCAGTCGCCTTGTCGGCCGGCACGGACTCGCCGGTCAGGATCGCCTCGTCGATCTGCAGCCCCGCCGTGCGGATCAGCCGCAGGTCGGCGGGCACCCTCTCGCCGGCCTCGAGCAGCACGATATCGCCGGGCACCAGCCGCTCGCCGTCGATCGAGTGGCGCTCGCCGTCACGCAGCACGGCGGCGTGCGGCGCGAGCATCTTGCGGATCGATTCCATCGCCTTTTCGGCCTTGCCCTCCTGGATGAAGCCGATCACCGCATTGGCGATGACGACGGCGAGGATCACCGCCATGTCGACGAAATGCTGCATGGCGGCGGTGATGACGGCCGAGCCGAGCAGCACGTAGATCAGGATGTTGTGGAAATGAGCGAGAAACCGCAGCGCCACGTTGCGCTTCGGCGGCTCGGGAAGCCTGTTCGGCCCGTATGTCTCCAGCCGCGCGGCGGCGTCCGCGAAGGACAGGCCGCCGGCCGTCGCCTCGAGGCTTTCCAGGCAGGCATCGATCTCGCTTGAATGACAGTCGCGGGGCGTCACGGCAAACCTCTTGGCAATATTCCACCTGGGCCGGATACGGAAAACGGCGTGGATGAAATCCGGCAGGAACCGAGGAAACAAAACGCAATTCGCCGAAACTTGTCCACCCGGGCAATGATCGGCCCATGCTGTCATCGCGTCGCAGAAGGCAGGAGGACGGGCATGAACTGGGAACTGGCGATCGAGCGGAACCGCGAGGCGCTTCAGCGCATCGTCGCTGCGCTGTTCGCCATGGCCGGTCTCGCGGGAGATCTGACAACCGCGACACTGCCGCGGCACCTGCGCAACCATGTCCTGCGCGTCCTCCGCCCCGCCGAATCCGCCGTGCGGCGGCTGGTCGTGATCGCGGCGCGCGGGCTTGTCGTGACCGTGAAGCCCCGGCAGGCGGGCGCCAGGCCGGGGCCCGGAACAAAGCCCTCCCGCGAGCCTGCCGCACGAGTACCGCCGCTCCCGCTCCTCGATACCCTGCCGGACCTGTCTTTTCGTCCCTTCCGCCGCCGTCCGAAAGGCTTCCCGCGCATTTCGATCGTCGGTGTCACCGAGCCGCGCCCGATCCCCGAATACTGGATTCCATCCCCCGGCGATCCCGTCGGCGCAGCGGGCATCCGCCGCCGCCTTCACGCCTTGCAGCGGGCGCTGAAGGACATCGACAGCCACGCGAAACGCTTCGCGCGCTGGCGGGCAAGGCGCGATCTGCGCTTTCGTCAGACGGACCGGCTCCCCGGCCGCTACTCGCCGCTGCGCCCCGGCCGGCCGCCGGGACATCGCAAACGCGCGATCCACGAGATCGACGAGGTGTTGCGCGAATGCCATTCCCTCGCGCTCTGCGCGATGAAGCCGCCGAACACATCGTAGCCCGGGCCGGTCCCCGATCACCCGACTTCAGGGCCCACCAGCTTCGTTCGGGCCGGCACGAAGCCGATAACGCTCGGCCTGATTCAAATTCCGCTTGCAACTTCATAATATTGCGCCATTTTCACACCATGCTGCATCGCAGCAATTCCGTAAACGGGGCCACGAGACAACCGTGCTGACGTCGATCACCCAAAAACCCGCATCCGAAACCGAAGCGCCGAAGGCCGAAACGCTGCCCGTGCCGGTCCCCGCCATGGCCCTCGCCGCCTCGCTCGCGAAGATGATGACCGACGGCCGCGAGAGCCATGCCGGCAAATACGACACGCTCGACCGGGCGTTGCGCGCCTCGATGGCACGGCTGACCGCCGGCGTGTCGATCCATTCCGCCGGCACCGCCTGGGCGGACTGGATGTCGCATCTGGCGCGCGCGCCGGGCCGGCAGGCCGAACTCGCCGAAAAGGCCGTGCAGAACGCCTGGAAACTCGCCTTCTCAGCGCTCGGCCCGTCCTCCCCGCTCGGCGCGGAGAGCGGTTTCGAGCCGGAGGCCGACGACCGCCGCTTCGACCACCCGGCATGGGATCACGCGCCGTTCCGCGCCTGGAAACAGTCCTTCCTGGCTGCCGAGGACTGGTGGGCCGAGGCGACGCGGGAGGTGCGCGGCATGCACCACGCCAATGCCGACCGCGTCGCCTTCATGGCGCGGCAGATGCTCGACATGGCGTCGCCGTCGAACTCGCCCTTCCTCAATCCGAAGATCATCGAGAAGACCGTCAGGTCCGGCGGCGTGAACCTCGTCGAGGGCGCGCAGAACCTTGCCGGCGACCTCGCCCGCGAGATCGTCAACGCGCCGCATCCGGACTCGCCGGATTTCCGCGTCGGCGACAACATCGCCTGCACGCCGGGGTCGGTCGTCTACCGCAACGAGATCCTGGAACTGATCCAGTACGCACCGCAGACCGGCAAGGTGCGTGCCGAGCCGGTGCTGATCGTGCCGGCATGGATCATGAAATACTACATTCTCGATCTGTCGCCGCACAATTCGCTGATCCGCCACCTGGTCGGCCAAGGCTTCACCGTCTTCGCGATTTCCTGGCGCAATCCGGGGCCGGAACAGCGCGACATGTCGATGGACGACTATCGCCGGCTTGGCGTGATGGCTGCGCTGGACGCGATCGGGCGCATCGTGCCGAAGCAGAAGATCCATGCCTGCGGCTACTGCCTCGGCGGCACCATCCTGTCGATCGCGGCGGCGACCATGGCACGCGACGGCGACAAGCGGCTCGCCTCGATTACCCTGCTGGCGGCGCAGACCGATTTCACCGAGGCTGGCGAACTGATGCTCTTCCTCGACGAGAGCGAGATCGCCTATCTGGAAGACATGATGTGGGACCAGGGATTTCTCGACCAGCGCCAGATGGACGGGGCATTCCGCGCGCTGCGCGCCCGCGACCTGATCTGGTCAAGGGCGATCCGGCGTTATTTCCTCGGCGAGGAGGAAGAGCAGTTCGACATCTCCGCCTGGAACGCGGATTCGACGCGCATGCCCTACCGCATGCATGCGGACTATCTGCGCGGGCTGTTCATGGAAAATCGCCTGACCGCCGGCCGTTTCGCCGTCGAGGGGCATGTGATCGCGCTGAAGGACATCGACGCGCCGATGTTCGTCATCGGCACCGAGAAGGATCACATCGCGCCGTGGCACTCGGTCTACAAGGTGACGCTGTTCACCGAGAACGACCTGACTTTCGTGCTGACCAGCGGCGGGCACAATGGCGGCATCCTGAGCGAGCCCGGCCATCCGCACAGGCACTACCGCATCGGCCACCGCGCGCCCGACAAGAAATATCTCGACCCGGCAAGCTGGTACGAAAGCCATGACGTGCGCCAGGGCTCGTGGTGGACCGAATGGGCGGCATGGCTCGGCACGCACAGTTCGGCCAGGCTCGTTGCCCCGCCGCAGGCCGGCGCGCCGAAGGACGGATTGCCGCCGCTCTGCCCGGCGCCCGGGACCTATGTTTTCCAGAAGTAGGCCCCCGTTCGATCCGTCTTGCTTCCGCCCAAATCGTGGCGCCTCCTGCCGAAGGTTGGCGGACAGCCACTTCGGGAGGAAATCATGAAGAAGATCTTGCTGACGGGCGCATTCATCGCCCTTGCGACACCGGCACTCGCGTTTCACTGCCCGGCCGACATGGCCGAGATCGACGCCGCGCTGCCGGGTGCGACGCTGAGCGAGGAACAGATGGCCCAGGTGAAGGAGTTGCGCGCGGTTGGCGAACAGCAGCACGCGGCAGGCGATCACCAGGCCTCGGTCGACACGCTGGCGAAGGCAAAGCAGCTTCTCGGTATCTAGCCGGCCCTACCCTATCGAAAGGCAGTCATCCAGCGCCGCGCGCAAAGCCGCGTCGCGCGGATCGGCGGTGATTTTTTCGCCCATGCGGTTGGTGACGTATGCATAGGCTATGCCGTCCTCAGGGTCGGCATAGCCGAGCGCGCCGCCCGCCCCCGGCGTTCCGAAGGCCGAGGAATGGCGGGCGAACGGCCATTCCCGGCACGGCCGCATGAAGCCGAGGGAATATTCCACGTCGCCCTTCAGGCACTCGTCGTAGAAACCGTGCTCGGAGGGCACCGGCGGGGCCATCAGCTCGGCGATTGTTTCCGGTTTCAAACCGATGGTTTGTCCACCGCCGGCAAAGGCGCTGTATGCTCCGGCCAGTCCGCGTGCGGAGACGACCCCGCCGCCCGACGGGACTTCGAGGTTGCGGGCATAGATGCGCTCGGCGTCCATCGAGACCTGCGTCCCCGGATTGACCATCAGCGCCCGGAACAGGATCGAGCGCGGCCACAATGCGGCGGCGAGCAGCGGCAGATGAAAATTCGCGAATGTCTTCCAGATACTGGCCGGCTTGAGCACCGCCAGCCGCTCGTTGGGAATGGAATCCGGCAGGCGGATATAGGCGTCGAGGCCGAGCGGCGCGGCGATCTCCTCCTGGAACACCTGGCCGAGCGTCCGATGCTGCGGATCGACGCGGCGGATCAGTTCCCCCTCGTAGAAACCGAGCGTGATCGCGTGATAGGCGACGCGGCTGCCCGGCGGCCATTCTGGCTTCTGGCGCGCCATGATCTCGGCAAGCCGGTCGAGGTCGGCGACGGCCTGCCTGTCCACCTTCTCGCCGAAGGCGGCAAGCCCGGCCTGGTGGGCCAGCAGCTGGCGCACCGTGGTTTTTTCCTTGCCGTAGCAGGCGAATTCCGGCCAGTAGGCGGCGACCTTGCGGTCGAAGTCGAGCCAGCCGCGCGAATGGGCCAGCGCCATCACCATGGCGGCCATGCCCTTGGTGGCCGAAAAGACGATCACCATCGTGTCGGCACGCCACGGCGCGCCACTCGCCTCTTCGCGCACGCCGCCCCAGAGATCGACGATCTTTTCGCCGTGACGGTAGATGCAGCACGCGCCGCCCAGTTCGCCGCGCTCGGCAAAGTTGCGGGCAAATGCGGCGCGCACCGGCTCGAAGCCGGGGCTGACTTCACCCTCGATCTGTACAGATTCGGTCGCAGGCATGGCATTATGTCTAGCATACCGGCCGATCCGCCGCCCACCCTGCGGTTGCGGGTTGTCCCGGCGAATTGACCGAGGTCATGGAGATGCGGTTGGAAATCCTGTTTGCTGGCAGCCTCTTGAAATTGCGGATGACCATGTATATTCAAGATCGCAAATATACGAAAACATGAATGTCTCCACAGGCATCCGCCGAGGGGGAGACGGAAACGACAGGAAGACAGACATGCGCGCAACACTCGCCGCGATTACCTCCGCCCTGGGGCTGGCCCTTATGCTGCCGCCGGCCGCCCAGGGAGAAACCTTCACGCTCGAACCGGCCGCAGTCACCGACTGGAAGGCCGTATATGCCCGCATTGAGGCACGCGACAGGATTCCTGCCCGCGCCCGTCTCGGCGGCACGCTGGTTGAGCTCAATGTCACGGAAGGCGACCTTGTCGAAGCCGGCCAGCCGCTGGCGCGAATCGTCGACGAGAAGCTCGAATTCCAGATGAACGCGCTCGATGCGCAGTTGCAGGCGCTGGAATCACAGCTCACCAATGCGAAATCGGAACTTGCGCGCGGCGAAGAACTGCTGCAGCGCGGCGTCACCACCGCGCAGCGCCTCGACAGCCTGCGCACGCAGGTGGAGGTCTACAACAACCAGATCGATGCGACGAAGTCGGAACGCCGTGTGCTGGAGCAGCAGGTCGCGGAAGGCACGGTGCTTGCGCCGCTGACAGGCCGCGCGCTTGACGTTCCGGTCGCGGCCGGCGCGGTGGTCGCGCCGGGCGAAGCCATCGCCACCATCGGCGGCGGCGGCTTCTTCCTGCGGCTTGCCGTTCCGGAGCGCCATGCCGGCGCCTTGCGCGAAGGCGACATGATCCAGATCGAGACCGACGGCACCGGCGAAGGCCGGCTTGCCCGTGTCTATCCGCAGATCGAGAACGGCCGCGTGATCGCCGATGTCGAACTCGAGGGCCTCGACGACGCCTTCGTCGATGCGCGCGTCCTCGTGCGCCTGCCGGTCGGCGAACGTACCGCCCTCCTCGTGCCCGCCGACGCGGTCGAAACGGTTTCCGGCATCGACTTCGTCGCGATCGAGGAAGGCGGCGAAGCCGTCCGGCGCACCGTCGTGCTCGGCGGCCGTCACGTGATCGACGGCACCGACATGGTCGAGGTCGTCACCGGTCTGGAAGCTGGCGAAGAAGTGGTGACCGATCATGAGTGACGGACAGTTCGACGGCCGGCTGGGGATTGCCGGGCAGCTTACGCGCGCCTTCATCATCTCCCCGCTGACGCCGCTTTTCATCATTGCCGCCCTGGCGGTCGGTCTGGTCGCGCTCATCTCGCTTCCGCGCGAGGAAGAGCCGCAGATATCCGTGCCGCTGGTCGACATCCACATCCAGGCGCCCGGCCTCAAGGCCGAGGACGCGGTCAAGCTCGTCACCGAGCCGATGGAAACCATCGTCAAGGGAATCAATGGCGTCGAGCACGTCTATTCCCAGACGAGCGACGACTATTCGATGGTCACGGCGCGCTTCCTTGTCGGCACCTCGTCCGACGCAGCCATCCTGCGCGTGCATGAAAAACTGCGCGCAAATGCGGACCGCATTCCCGTCGGCATTCAGGAACCGCTCGTCGTCGGTCGCGGCATCGATGATGTCGCCATCGTTTCGCTGACGCTGTCGCCCGAGCCGGGCATGGAGATTTCGGCAAACGATCTGACGCGAGTGGCGCGCGAATTGCGCACCGAGGTTGCCAAGATCGAGAATGTAGGCCTCACCTATCTCGTCGGCGAGGCGCCGGAGGCAATCCGTGTCGCCCCCGATCCCGAACGGCTGGCGCTCTACGGCGTCACGCTGCAGCAACTCGCCGGCAAGGTTCAGTCCGCCAACCGGACCTTCTCCACCGGCAATCTGCGCGACCAGGGTGAACAGATCGACCTCGTCGCCGGTGAAACGCTGACCGCGCCGGCCGAAATCGCCAACCTGCTGCTGACCACGCGCGACGCGCGCCCGGTCTATGTCCGCGACGTGGCGACGGTCGAATTCATCTCCGACACGTCCGACCAGATCGTCGCCAATGTGGCGCGCGCCGAAAACGGCGAACTCGAGCGCACGCCCGCGGTGACGCTGGCCGTCGCCAAGCGCGCCGGCGCCAACGCCGTGGTCGTCGCCGAGGAGATCCTGCACAAGGTGGAGGAACTGGAAGGCCACCTGATCCCCGAGGGCATCGAGGTTCAGATCACGCGCGACTATGGCGAGACGGCCAACGAAAAGGCCAACGAACTGCTGTTCCACCTCGGCCTCGCCACCGTTTCGATCATCGCGCTGGTGCTGTTCGCCATCGGCTGGCGCGAGGCCATCGTGGTGGCGATCGTCATCCCGGTGACGATCCTGCTGACGCTGTTTGCCGCCTGGATCATGGGCTACACGCTCAACCGCGTGTCGCTGTTCGCGCTGATCTTCTCGATCGGCATTCTCGTTGACGACGCCATCGTCGTCATCGAGAACATCGCGCGCCACTGGGGACTCAGCCGCGGGGAGCACCGTATCGCGCGGGCCGTCGAGGCCGTTGCCGAGGTCGGCAATCCGACCATCGTGGCGACGCTGACCGTGGTGGCCGCATTGCTGCCGATGCTGTTCGTCTCCGGCCTGATGGGCCCGTACATGAGCCCGATCCCGGCCAACGCCTCGGCCGCGATGATCTTCTCCTTCTTCGTCGCGGTGATCGTTACGCCATGGCTCATGGTGCGCATCGCGGGCAACGCGCCGGTGCATGCGCATGACGATACCGGCCACCAGCATGGCGGCAGGCTCGGCTCGCTCTATTCGCGCTTCGCCCGGCCGATCCTGGCCACCAAGGGCCGCAGCCTTGCCTTCCTGCTGATCACCGCCGCGCTGTCCTTCGGCTCGCTGGCGCTGCTCTACACCAAGGACGTGACGGTGAAGCTCCTGCCCTTCGACAACAAGTCGGAGCTCGCCGTCGTCATCGACATGCCGGAAGGCTCGTCGGTGGAGGCGACCGACGCCGTGGCGCAGGCCGTGGCGCGCACGGTGACGGAGATGCCCGAGGTCGTCTCGGTGCAGACCCATGCCGGCTCGGCCGCGCCGTTCAACTTCAACGGCCTGGTGCGCCACTACTACCTGCGCGCCCGCCCGCATATGGGCGACCTGCAGATCAACCTGACGCCGAAGACCGAGCGCGACCGCGAAAGCCACGAGATCGCGCTGGAAATCCGCGAACGGATCAACGCGCTCGACATCCCGGAAGGCACCAGCCTGAAGACCGTCGAACCGCCGCCGGGCCCGCCAGTGATCTCGACGCTGCTCGCCGAGGTCTATGGTCCGGACGCAGAAACGCGCCGCGCCGCGGCCGCCGGCATCCGCCAGGCGTTCGAAGCCGTGCCGTTCGTGGTCGATGTCGACGACTCGTTCGGCGTCCAGCCGCGCCGCCTGCGCGCGACCATCAACACCGACGATCTGGAGTTTTTCCAGGTGCAGGAAAACGATGTGTTCGACACGCTGGGCATTCTCAACGGCGGCACGTCGGTCGGCTACTCGCATCGCGGCGACGGCCGTCATCCGATCCCGATCCGCGTCGAACGCGCGAAAGGCGACCGGGTGCTCGACGAGCGCTTCCTGTCGACGCCGATTCCCGCCAACGTGCTGCCCGGCGCGCGCGGCGTGGTGGAACTGGGCGACGTCATCGACGTCGAGGAGGAACGCGCCTCCTTCCCGATCTTCCGTCACAACGGACGCGATGCGGAAATGGTCACGGCCGAGCTTGCCGGTGCCTATGAAGCGCCGCTCTACGGCATGCTCGCGGTCGCCGACGAGCTCGAGAAGATGGACTGGCCGGAAGGCACCAAGCCGACGATCAAGCTCAACGGCCAGCCCGAGGACGAGAGCTTCGTGACGCTGCTGTGGGACGGCGAATGGGAAGTGACCTGGGTCACCTTCCGCGACATGGGCGCAGCCTTCATGGTCGCCCTGCTCGGCATCTACATCCTCGTCGTCGCGCAGTTCGGATCGTTCAAGCTGCCGCTGGTCATATTGACGCCGATCCCGCTGACCTTCCTTGGCATCATGGGCGGGCACTGGCTTTTCAATGCCCCCTTCTCGGCCACCTCGATGATCGGCTTCATCGCGCTCGCCGGCATCATCGTGCGGAACTCGATCCTGCTGGTCGACTTCATCCGAAATGCCGACACCGAGGGCAAGACGAAGATCGACATCCTTATCGAAGCCGGCGCGATCCGCTTCAAGCCGATCCTGCTGACCGCGATCGCGGCGATGATCGGTGCGGTGGTGATCCTGGCCGACCCGATCTTCCAGGGGCTCGCCATTTCGCTGCTGTTCGGTCTGCTGACCTCGACGCTACTGACGGTGCTGGTGATCCCGGCGATCTACCGGGTGCTGAGAACCTGAATGTGTTAACGATTCAGACCGCTCGCCCTCAGGGGCGGGCGGCGTTTTCGGCGTCGCATTCGCAGCCATCCCCCAATCTCGCGCCCGTAAGATTTCGGGGGCCAAAACAGCCCCGTTTGATTTATCCTTAATAAATCAAGAGTTTGGAATTTTAATTAAAGGGAACAGGCCGCCGGTCATTTTCAACCGGCGACACAGGCGTAAAAGCGCTCTGCCTTAACGTTAGAAATCCCCTTGGAATGCTATTGTTTCTCCCACACTTGCTCTGGTTTCGGCGCAAGGCACCCACCGGCGGGGGAGGACAACGCCGGATGTGACCCCATCAAATTACAAGGTTGTTTCCATGCGCCCCGATGCCTTTCGCCTCGGCCGGCTCGTGCCTGCCGCGATCATCGCAGTCGCCTTTCTAAGCACTGCCACACTTATCATTTCCGATTTCATGTCCGAGAGCGCGCTGAAGGAGTCCTTCGCGATCTCGCACGAGGGGCACGACACGTCCGTCCTCGTTCATGAAATGGCGCTCCTGGAAAAGGAGATCGAGATCGACATCGTGACGACACAGGAATACCTCGCCCAGGTTTCAGCCACCCGGGCTATGGACAATCTGGACGGCGGCTTCGCCAAGGCCGAGGAGACCGTGGCAAGCTTCCGCGAACATGTCGCCCGCGGCATAGAACTCGCCGGCGAGTTGGACTCGCCCGAGATCGCCCGGGAGTTGGAAGTCCTGCTGGAAAAATACGACAACTTCTACGCCACCGGCGTTGCCATGGCGAATACCTATGTCGCCTCCGGGCCCGAGGCCGGCAACAGGCTGATGCAGGGCTTCAACGAAGTGGGCGAGGATCTGCATCACGAAATCGAGGTCACGCGAGACCTCGTTGCCGAGTTCGCCCAAGCCAAGGACGCGGAAAACCAAGCACGCATGGCGGACCTCGAGCAGCTCGCACATCTCGAAGCCTACATCAAGATAGCGCTCGGCGCCATTTCGGTGTTGGCGAGCATCGCGCTCATCCTGTTCGTCATGCGGCGTGTCATCAAGCCGCTGGTCAATGTCACTGAAGCCATGAACGCGCTCGCCGGAGGCGATCTCAACGCCACGACCGATGGAGCCGACCGGAAGGACGAGATCGGCGACCTCGCCCGTTCCTTCATCAATTTCCGGGACGCTGGCCAGGAAAAGGAGAAGCTGGAACGCGAAGCGGAAGAAAACCGCTCGCTTTCGGAGCGCGAACGGATCGCCCGCGAAAAGGCGAAGGAAGAGGAAGCACGCCAGATCAAGATCGCGGTGGACTCGCTTGCCGACGGCCTGAACCGCCTCTCCGACGGCGACCTCACTGTGCGCCTGAACGCTCCGTTTCGCGAAGAACTCGAAGTGCTGCGGCTCGATTTCAATTCCTCGGTCGAGAAGCTCAGCCGCACACTTTCCGAAGTCGCGGAGAACATCTCCTCGATCAACAGCGACGCCAGCGAGATGCGCTCCGGCGCCGATGACCTGTCGCGGCGTACCGAACAGCAGGCGGCTTCGCTTGAACAGACGTCTGCCGCTCTCGAACAGCTCACCGCGACCGTGCGCAGCGCGTCGGATCGTGCCGCCGAAGCGCGCAAGATGGCCGGCGACACGGAGGACGCCACCAGCCGTTCCAGCTCGGTGGTCGCCGACGCGGTCGAGGCGATGGGCCGAATCGAGGCAGCATCGGGCGAAATCTCGACGATCATTAATGTGATCGACGAGATCGCCTTCCAGACCAACCTGCTAGCACTGAATGCCGGCGTGGAAGCCGCGCGTGCCGGCGAAGCCGGTCAGGGCTTTGCCGTCGTCGCCCAGGAAGTGCGCGAACTCGCCCAGCGGTCCGCCGCCGCGGCGCAGGAAATCAAGGGCCTGATCCAGAATTCTGGTGCGGAAGTCGCCAATGGCGTGTCGCTGGTCCGTGCGACCGGCGAGGCCCTCGAAGAGATCGCGACCAAGGTGGCGGCGATCAACGAGCATATCGGTTCCATCGCGACCGGTGCGAACGAGCAGTCGACCGGCCTGCAGGAGATCAATATCGCGGTCAGCCAGATGGACAAGGTAACGCAGCAGAACGCGGCGATGGTCGAGGAGACGACCGCCGTGACGCATCGCCTGTCGAGCGAGGCGGACTCGCTGGCGACGCTGATCGCCCAGTTCCGAACCTCCGGCGACGCGTCGATCAGGGCGCCAGAGCCGGCCACGGACGCGTCCGTCGCCGCACCCTCGCCGGCCCGCAGCATGGTACAGAAAGTGATGACCGCCTTCGGCGGCTAGACAACGCCGCGCCGAGCAAAACAAGGGCCAGCCTTTCCGGCTGGCCTTTTCATTTGACCCTAACCCACGCGCGCCCCTGCGCCTCCGATCCTTTGCCCGGAGGCGGCGAAGTGGCTCAAGTGAAACCAGCGGCGGAAGGCGTCCTGTTCGGCGCGGGCGCCATCAAGGTGCAGGCGCCCCGCCTCCAGCGCCGCCGTGAGCGTGTCGAAGCCCAGCCAGATCTCGATCAGCGTGCGGATATGGGTTTCCACCCACAGATCAATCTCGTGGCCGGGGTCCTGGACGCAAATGTCGATATCGCCCTCCTCGAACACCAGCCAGTAGAAGCGCTTCTCCGCGGGCACGCCCTCCAGCGTGAATTCGACGACGCGGCGCCCGTCGGCCCGCTCGCCGGCATTGAGCGCCATGCGGCGCACCTCCCACATCAGGACATCGGGATCGAGATTGTCGTCGCGCGTGATCTCGCGGCGCAGCCAAGTCTGTGCCCAGACGCCCATGGCGTCGAGGACGGGGAAAAGCTCGCGGCCCGATGCGGTGAGCGCATATTCATGCCCCTTTCCTGCCCGGGTCGGGCGCTTCTCGAGGATGCCCGCCGCTTCGAGCTCCTTCAGACGTCGCGCAAGAAGCGCGGATGACATGCGTGGAACGCTCGCCTGGATGTCGTTGAAACGGCTGGCGCCGCAGAAAAGGCCGCGAAGGACAAGCGGCGTCCAGCGCTCCGCCATGACCTCGGCGGCGATGGCGATCGGGCAATACTGGCCGTATCGAGCAGGACCGGACATCCGGCAAGGCTAGCTCTGGCGGCACGGAACGGCAACTTCACATGTTGAAGTTGATCGATACAGTCCGGCGACCGATCCTTTGGCGAACCACGCAACAGAGGAGACCTGCAATGGCCATAGATCTGGACAGCATCATCGAAAGGGTCGGAACGGACTTTGCCGGCCGCGCCGCGGAACTCGACGCCACGGACCGGTTCCCGGCGGAAGGCTACGAGACGCTGCGCGGACACAAGGTGTTCTCGGCACTGGTTCCCGAAACGCTCGGCGGCGGCGGAGCGAGCCACAAGGAGATGTGCGAGTTCCTGCGCAAACTAGCCCATTGCTGCCCATCGACGGCGCTGGCGCTCTCCATGCATCAGCATCTCGTCGCCGCCGCGGTCGCCAACGACTTGGCCGGCCGACCGGGACAGGCGCTTCTGCAGAGAGTCGCCGACGGCGAGACAATCCTCGTCAGCACCGGCGCCAATGACTGGCTGGAGTCGAACGGCGCGGCCGAGCGGACCGATGGCGGCTACCGCGTGACAGCGGTCAAACCGTTTGCCAGCGGGTCGCCCAAGGGCGACGTTCTCGTCACCTCGACCGCGTATGATGACCCGCTGGAAGGCCCACAGGTCCTGCATTTCCCCGTACCGTTGTCAGCGGAAGGCATCACGCTGATGGACGACTGGGAAACGCTGGGGATGTGCGCCACGGGATCGCAAACGATCCGGCTGGAGAAGGTCTTCGTGCCGGATGCCGCCATCGCGCTGCGGCGGCCGCGCGGTGCCTTCCACCCGGCCTACGGCGTCATCCTCACCGTGGCGTTGCCGCTCATCATGTCGGTTTACGTCGGCATCGCGGAGGCAGCGGCGGAGATCGCCATCGAGCGCGCCCGGACGCGGGCGGACGATTCGGCCATCGCCATGCTGGCGGGGGAAACGGAAACGCTACTCGTCACTGCGCAAATCGCGCGCGACGACATGATCCGGCTGGCCAACGGCTTCGATTTCCAGCCATCGGCTCAGATTGCCAGCGCGGCGCTGACCCGCAAGACGGTCTGTGCCCGGCATGCGATCGCGACGGTCGAAAAGGCGCTCGAACTGACCGGCGGCAGCGGCTACTTCCGCAAGGCCGGTCTGGAGCGGCTATTGCGCGACGTGCACGCATCGCGGTTCCACCCGTTGCCGGAAAAGCGCCAGGCGCTGTTCACGGGCCGGCTCGCCCTCGGGCTGGAACCGGTGGAATCCGGCCGGAAACCGCTTCCGGCAGCGGCCTGATCGCGTCAGTCCTCCGCCAGCGGTTCTGCCTGGCCGTAAAGCGGCACGGTCGACAGCGACATCTTTGCCGAGCCGTCCTGCACCTGGCGCGAATGCGACAGGTAGATCAGCGTGTTGTTTTCGCGGTCGTAGATGCGCTTGACGACCAGCTTCTTCCAGATCAGCGAGCGCGAGCTCTTGAATATCTCCTCGCCGTCCTCGTCGAGATCGATGTCGCCGATCTCGATCGGGCCGGTCTGACGGCAGGCGATGGAGGAGTTGGACGGGTCCTCGAACCAGTTGCCCTTCTGCAGCCGGTCGATCAGGCCGCGCTCGAAATAGGCGACGTGGCAGGTCACGCCTTTCACATCCGGATCGGCGATGGCCTCCACGATGATATCGTTGCCGAGCCAGTCGACGCCGACCTGGCCGACTTCCTTGGCCGAAACAGCCGAGGGCAACAGGATGATGGCGGTGGCGGCAAGAGCAAGGGCGGCTCTTCGAAATATCTTCGTCATGTTCGGTCTCCGGAGGAAATTGTGTCCTGCCTTATGTTTGTTCGCGCAACCGCCGTCGCAAGGCCGCTTAGCGACAATCCGGAGCCTTGGCCTTGTTGCATGCCGCCCTATCGGCTTAACTTCGCAGCGTCAGGGCACCAGATGGAGAGCCGCCATGAGCAAGAGGCAAGGCAAGACGCCCAGACTGGACGATGCCGATCTGTCGCTGCGCCTCGGCCGCTCGGCCTATGAACGCAAGCTTGAAAAACAACAGCGTCTGCTCACCCGGATCCAGCAGGCTTATCTCTTCTCGGGCAAGTCAGCGGTCATCGTCTTCGAGGGATGGGATGCCGCAGGCAAGGGCGGCACGATCCGCCGCATATCGGCTGCGCTCGATCCGCGAAGCTTCAAGGTCTGGCCGATCGGCGCGCCGCGGCGCTACTATCTCGAACGCCATTTCCTCCTGCGGTTCATGGAACGAATGCCGCCGAACGGCGCCATCACCATTTTCGACCGGTCGTGGTACGGACGCGTCCTTGTCGAGCGCGTGGAAGAGCTGACGCCCGAGAAACGCTGGCGGGCCGGCTACCAGGAGATCAACGATTTCGAGCGCATGCTCTCCGACGACAATACGCGGCTCGTGAAGCTGTTCTTCCATGTCTCGCCGGAAGAACAGCTTGCCCGTTTCGAGGAACGGCTGCGCAATCCGCTGAAGCGATGGAAGCTTTCCTACGAGGACTTCCGCAATCGAAGCCGCTGGAACGATTACGCCACCGCCATCGACGAGATGTTCGAGCGGACGTCGACCGACCACGCGCCATGGCACGTGATCCCGGCAAACGACAAGAAGCATGCTCGGATCGCGGCGATGAAAATTATCACCGATTGTCTGAGCAGCGACGTCGATCTCGCGCCGCCGGTACTCGACGAAACTGTTCTGAACGCGGCAAAAGAGCATATCGAGATGACGCCATCGCTCGTCGAGAGCCTCGCGGGCCGGACCGAGTAGCGATCAGCCGCCCGCAGGCCGGCGTCAGCCGTTCCCGTCGCCGATGCGGTTGGCGCCGTTGCAGACATGCAGGCTGCATTCCATCTCCAGCGTCGAATGACCGATGCCGAACTCCTCCGCCAGCACGGTCTTGACGCGTGCCTTGATCTCGTCGGCATGGCCCCACGCCCCCCGGTCGATGACGAGATGGGCGTCCAGCGCGTTATCATGTTCGTTCATCTGCCAGAAATGAGCATGATGGATACCGGCGACGCCTTCGACCGTCTCCATGCGCCCGATAACGGCGTCAGTGCGAATGTCTGGCGGACTGCCCAGCATCAGGATGCGGATGACGGCGCCGATCTCGGCAAAGGCCTGCCAGAGAATGTAACCGGCGATCAGCAGCGTCACTAGAGGATCGACCAGCCGCCAGTCATAGAGCAGGATCAGCGATCCGGCGATGATGACCGCAACCGAGCCAAGTGCATCGGCGACATTGTGCAGGAACGCGGCGCGGATGTTCACGCTCTCCTTCGACAGGGCGAAGGTCAGTAGCGCTGTCACCACGTCGACGATGAGCGCGATTGCCGCGATGATGACGACGATCCAGCCGTCGACGCCCTGCGGGTCGATGAAGCGCATCACCGCCTCGTAGGCGAGATAGAGGCCGATCACGATCAGCGTGGTGTAGTTGATCAGAGCGGCGACGACCTCCACGCGGCCATAGCCGAAGGTCATGGCCGCGTCCGACGGCCGGCGCGCGATCTTGCGGGCAGCGAAGGCGATGATCAGCGAGATGGCGTCCGAGAAATTGTGCAGGGCATCGGCGATCAGCGCCAGGCTGCCGGCGAAGATGCCGCCGACCACCTGGGCAACGGTCAGCGCCAGATTGACACCGACGGCAAGCGCGACGCGTCTGTCGCCCGCGCCAGGGTCGACATGGTGATGATGATGTCCGTGCCCCACGGTTCTATCCTCCGGATCGCTCCTTGTCGTATCATCAAACGGTGGTAGGTAAACACCACGAAAAGGAGCATCCCATGGCGACCAAGAAGCGCATCCTGTTCACCGGCGGCTCCGGCAAGGCCGGCAAGCATGTCGTGCCTTACCTGCTCGACCGCGGCCACCGGGTGGTCAATGTTGATCTGACACCGCTCGATCATAACGGCGTCGACAACCTGACCGCCGACATCACCGATTCCGGCCAGATGTTCAACGTGATGAGTTCCTATGCAAATTTCGACGAGCTGGAGCCCGGTACCGGTGTCCCCTCTTTCGACGCGGTCGTTCACTTCGCCGCCATCCCGCGCATCCTGATCCATCCGGACAACGAGACGTTCCGCGTCAACGCCGTCGGGACCTACAACGTTATCGAGGCGGCGGTGAAACTCGGTATCCGCAAGATCGTCATCGCGTCGTCGGAAACGACATACGGCATCTGTTTCGCCGACGGGCGAGCCGATCCGAAATCGCTTCCGTTGGACGAGGATTACGATATCGACCCGATGGACTCCTACGGGCTTTCCAAGGTCGTCAACGAGAAGACTGCGCGCGCCTTCGCAAAGCGGTCGGGCTTCGACATCTATGCGCTCAGGATCGGCAACGTCGTCGAGCCGCATGAATATGCGCAGAATTTCCCGACCTACTTCGCCAATCCGGAGATGCGCCGTCGCAACGCCTTCTGCTACATCGACGCCCGCGACCTCGGCCAGATCGTCGACCGGTGCCTCGCCAAGGACGGGCTCGGCTTCCAGGTCTTCAATGCCGGCAACGACACCAACGGGATGAACATCCCGACCGCTGAACTTGCCGCGCGTTTCTTCCCCGGCGTGCCGGTCACCCGCGAGATGGGCGAGAACGAGGCACTATTCTCCAACCGCAAGATCCGCGAGGTCCTCGGCTTCAGGGAAGAGCACGACTGGCGCAAGTATGTGAAGGGCTGACGAAGGGCAGAAATCGACCGCTCAAACGGTCAGCCGCTCGGCGGCTTCCTGCGAACTTTCCGCCGCCAGGACCAGAGCACCAGAAGGCCGTAAGAGAACTCGAAACCGAAAAAGACGAGTGCGACGACGAGGCTCGCTTCCTGCGATGCATCGGCAGCTTCGGGAAGCAACTGCCCCAGTGTGCCGATCAGCGCTACCGTGGCGTCCCAGAAACCGTGAAACAGGATGACCGGCCAGATCGAGCCGATCCGCAGCATCAGCGCGGCATACATGAAACCGGCGGCGAAGGCATGCACGACCTGGCCGGTAGTCAGCATCAAGGGCTGTCCGCCGACCCAGTTGACGTAATGAAACAGGGCGAAAACGAGCGATGAGCCGATTATGGTGACGGCCATGCGGTTTCCCGCCTCGAAGCCGTGAAAGAGGACGCCGCGAAACAGCGTTTCCTCGAATATGCCGATCAGGAGGGTAACGGCGACGAGAGCCGCAAGAAGTTCCGGCGTCACAACACTGCCGATCGGACGGCTGCCTTCGCTCTGCACGGCGGAGGCCACGAGCAGCAGCAACAGGCCGGCAAAGAGGTATGGAAAGAGAAGGAATTTCAGGCCACCCGGCTGGATCGGTGTGGTGAACCGACACTCCCGCCACCAGCCGAACAGCCAGACGGCGACAAGCACCGACATGGCGAGCACAACTTCCAGCGGAAGCAGTGCGGTCATGTCGACGGCACCCTCTGGCCCCGTTCCGCGCCCGAAGGACTGGTCCGAGAACAGGGGCGGTACTACGAAGAATGCGAAGTAGATCCCGACAAGCGCCGAGGCGGCCGCCAACGGATAGCGGCGGGCCATTTCCCTCGCTTTTCTCATCGGCGGCAGCAAGGCGTCGCGCCGGCGCTACATGTTCGGGTAGACCGGCCCTTCGCCACCCTGCGGCACCGTCCAGTTGATGTTCTGGTTCGGGTCCTTGATGTCACAGGTCTTGCAGTGGACGCAGTTCTGCGCGTTGATCTGGAAGCGGACGCTGTCGCCCGGCTTGCGGTCGGCGTCGGCCGGCACGGAATTGCCCTCGGTATCGATCCATTCGTATACGCCCGCCGGGCAGTATCGGGCGGATAGACCAGCAAATTCAGCATATTCCGAGGACTTCTGAAGGTCCATATCCTTCACCTTCAGATGAACCGGCTGGTCCTCCTCGTGGTTGGTGTTCGAAAGGAACACCGAGGACAGCCGGTCGAAGGTGAGCACGCCGTCCGGCTTCGGATAAGCGATCGGCTTGAAATTCGCGGCTTTTTCCGTTGCGGCATAATCAGGCTTGCCGTGTTTCAGCGTGCCAAGCGGCGACCAGCCGCCGGTCAACTGGTTGATCCACATGTCGATGCCGCCAATACCAACGCCAAGCGCGGTGCCGAAACGCGACCAGAGCGGCTTCACGTTGCGCACGCGCTTCAGGTCCTTGCCGATCTCGCTGCCGCGCCATTCGGCCTCGTAGGCGTCCAGCGCGTCGTCATTCGCCTTGCCGGCGGCGAGCGCCTCGGCGACCTTGTCGGCAGCGAGCATGCCGGACAGCACGGCGTTATGCGAACCCTTGATGCGCGGCACGTTGACGAAACCTGCCGAGCAACCGATCAGCGCCCCGCCCGGGAAGGAGACCTTCGGCACCGATTGCCAGCCGCCCTCGGTGATGGCGCGCGCGCCATAGGCGATGCGTTTGCCGCCCTCGAAGGTGTCGCGGATCGCCGGGTGCGTCTTGAAGCGCTGGAACTCCTCGAACGGATAAAGATACGGATTCTTGTAGTTGAGGTGGAGGACGAAGCCGACGGCGACGAGGTTGTCTTCGAGGTGGTAGAGGAAGGACCCGCCGCCTGTCTTCATGTCGAGCGGCCAGCCGAAGGAGTGCTGCACCAGCCCCTGGCGATGCTTTTCGGGCTTGACCTCCCAGAGCTCCTTGATGCCGATGCCGAACTTCGGGTGGTCGCTATGTGCATCGAGTTTGAAGTTGGCGATGAGCTGCTTGGCGAGCGAGCCGCGAACGCCCTCGCCGATCAGCGTGTACTTGCCGTGCAACTCCATGCCGCGGGCATACATCGGGCCGGGCGTGCCATCGCGCTCGACACCCATGTCGCCTGTCGCCACACCCTTGACCGAACCGTCCTCGTTGTAGAGCACCTCGGACGCCGCAAAGCCCGGATAGATCTCGACTCCGAGCGCCTCCGCGCGAGTGGCGAGCCAACGGCAGACATTGCCAAGCGAGACGATGTAGTTGCCGTGATTGTTCATGAGAGGCGGCATCAGGAAGTTCGGCAGACGTACGGAACCGGCGGGCCCGAGGAACAGGAACTGGTCGTCCTTGACTTCCGTCTTGAAGGGATGCTCCGGGTCGTCGCGCCAGTCCGGGATCAGCTTGTCTACGCCGACCGGATCGACCACCGCGCCGGAGAGGATATGCGCGCCGACCTCGGCGCCTTTTTCGAGCACGACGACGGAAAGGTCCGCACTGGCCTGTTTCAACCGGATCGCCGCCGCCAGGCCGGCCGGACCGGCGCCGACGATCACCACGTCGAATTCCATGCTTTCGCGCGGTTCATTCATCGGATTTCCGGCTCCAGTTTCGTCGCTCATATCATTCCTCCGTCATGCCATGGCCGGACGGATTCTGCCCTGCCCGGTCTCGATTTGCAGTCGGCGCCGACTGTATCCAGCAAATCCGTGTTCGCAAGGACAGAAAGCGGCGCGTTTCGCGTCATTTTATTGACTTGAACGTAAACGTAAATCAACCGCACTACGGATTTCAGTGGAATCGCGCTATCCTTCGGTATGGTGTGCGAAACCGTCCGTTCGGCAATTGGCGCCGCGTCGCTCCTCGCCGCAGCGACGGCGCCGGGAGCGGCTGATGACGCGCTCGATATCGCACCTCCCCCGCCCTACGCCTTTTCCGATGAGCTCGGCGGTTTTTCCATCGTCACGCTCGGCGGCGTCGGCACTCGCGACGACCCGGTGCGCATCTCCCAGGTTTTTCGAACCGCCTCGCCGGTGACGCTGGTCATCCGCGCGACCCGACCGATCAATCCGTTCGGCCGGCCGGAAGACTACTCGACCGGAACGATCCACATGATCCTCGACGTGACAAACGAAACGGGCATTCCCTGGATCGGGCTCGAATTGGAGTTGCAGGAGCGGTTCGAGAAGCCGAGCGTCTATGGCGACGGGCTGTCCTTCGACCAGCGCCACATATCCCATGACGGCGCGACGTCGAGCGCTTTCGCCAATGCGCATTACGATTTCGAGCCCTATGACCGGCTGCTGTTCGAGCAAGGTTCGCTCGATCCGAGCAACCGCGCCGAGTTTCGTTTCCTGATAACGGACCTGACGCCGATCCGGACCTTCTATGTGCGGCTCGATCCGCGCATCCCGGCATCATGAGCGCTTGATGGCGGCAGCGGCGTCTGCGAAAGGTGGGCGATGGCCAAGGCAACGGACATGACACGGGGTGAACTGGAGAGCCTGCTGCGCTTCTATGCGGAAAGCGGGATCGATTTCGCGTTGTCTGACGAGGCGCCGAACCGCTTCGAAGCCGAAGCCGCCCCATCGCCCACGGCATCAGGGATGCCCCCCGCCCCAACCCCGCAGCCTGCCGCGCCGCCGCGGCTTCCCGCCATACCGGATGCCGAGGCGATCGCTCTCGCCAAAGAGGTTGCCGGCAAGGCCGAGACGCTGGACGATCTGCGCAAGGCGGTGGAAGCATTCGAGGGCTGCAACCTGAAACTGACTGCCCGTTCCACCATTTTCGAAGGCGGACGGCGCGGCGCGACCATCATGGCGATCCAGGATGCGCCCGGGCGCGACGACGACGCCTCGGGCGAGGCGCTGACCGGCCCGGAAGGCCAGTTGTTCGACCGGATGCTGGCGGCCATCGGCCGTATGCGCGACGATTGCTACCTGGGCTTCACCGTGCCCTGGCGCGTGCCCGGCAACGCGGTCCCCTCCCCCTTGCAGGCCGCGATCTGCAAACCCTTCGTCGAACGCCAGATCGAACTGGCGCGTCCCGATTTCGTCGTCCTGCTCGGAAACGGCGCGGCGCGCATCATGCTGGATACAGCCGAGAACATCCTGCAATTGCGCGGACACTGGAAGACGCTGCACACTGCAAGCGGATTCGAGGTGCCGGCGATTGCCACGCTGCAGCCGCGCTTTCTGCTGGAACAGCCGGCGCAGAAGCGTTTCGCCTGGGCGGACCTGCTGCAAATCGGTGACCGCCTGACCGCCGCCACGTCAAGCGCCTGACGGCGTTTTCAAGGCATCATTCGTCGCCTCTCTTTCATGCTTACGCCATTCATTCGCGTTAGGCGGATGAAGCGCAACGGAATCAAACCATGCTTCACCTCATCCTGCCGATCGCGGGCCTGCTCGCCTCGACTTTCCTTCTGCTTGCCGGCAACGGATTGGCCGGCGTCCTGCTGCCTGTTCGCGCTGCCCTGGAAGGCTGGAGTCCGGTCGTCATCGGCTGGATCGGTTTCGGTTACGCGCTCGCCTTCACCGCCGGGTGCATCATCATCCCGCGGCTGGTGCTGCGCGTCGGCCATGTGCGCGTCTACGCGGTGCTGGCGGCGATACTGGCGATCTCGGCGCTCTTGCACGCGCTCGTCATTCATCCTGCAGCGTGGATCCTTGCGCGGGGGCTTGGCGGCTTTGCTCTTTCGGGCACATACATGATCGTGGAGAGCTGGCTGAACGAAAAGACCAGCAACGAGGACCGCGGCAAGGTCTATTCCGTCTACATGGTGGTCACCATGATCGGCTTCATGGCCGGGCAGTTCCTGCTGATTGCTGCCGATCCCGCCACGACAACGCTGTTCATGGTCGCGGCGCTCCTGTTCGCGGCAGCCGTTATCCCCACCGGGCTATCGAACGCCTCATCGCCGCAGCCGCTGAACCAGGTCTCGCTCGATCTGCGCAAGCTGTTCACCAATTCGCCGCTCGCCTTTGTCGGCGTGGCGATCACGGGCTTCACCTTCGGCGCCTACAACTTCCAGGCGCCGGTCTATCTGCAACTGTCCGGCATGAACGAGGCGCAGATCGCCTCGACAATGGCAGTCGCGATGATCGGCGGCATGGTGTTCCAGTTCCCGCTCGGGCGGTTTTCGGACAGGACCGACCGACGCATCGTAATCGCCGGCGTGTCCTTTGCAGGCGTGGTCCTTTCAGCCTTCCTGGTCACCGCGGCCGGCATTTCCTTTACCGTGCTGTTCGGGCTGATGTTCCTGTTCGGCGGCATCCTGATGCCGCTCTACTCGATCGTCGCCGCGCATGCGAACGACCACGCTGCACCGGACGAGTTCGTGGAGATTTCCTCCGGCCTGCTCGTCATCTATGGAATCGGCTCGATGGCCGGGCCGGTAATCGGCGGCGCATTCATGAGCATGATGGGACCGAACGGCTTCTTCGTAATGATGAGCATTTCCTATCTGGTCTTTGGCCTTTATGCGGCCTGGCGCATAACGCGCCGGGATGCGGTGCCGCAGGAGGAGATGACGGATTTCACCTACGCGCCGCCAGTTGCGCCGGCGCAGACACCGGAAGCCATCCAGCTCGATCCGCGTGCCGACGAAGCGGCCAGCTAGAGCCTTTTGCGGCTCTAGCCCTGCGGCGTAACGCTGCGCCTTGCCATGCCGCGGCGTTCGAGCCCGAGGCGATGTTCGCGATAGATGATGAAAATGCCCGAGGCGGTGACGATCGCCGAACCGATGATCGTTGCCCAGCCGGGAACCTCGGCAAAGACGAAGAAACCGATCGCGATGCCCAGCACGACGGAGGTATATTCGAAGGGCGCGATCGTCGACACATCGGCATGCCGATAGCTCTGGGTCAGCAGGATCTGCCCGAGACCGCCACAAAAACCCGACAGGACCAGAGACACGGTTTGCGTCAGATCGAGCGCCTGCCAGCCGAAGGGAATCGTCGCCAGTGCGAAGACCGAGGCTGTGACCGAAAAATAGAGAACGATCGTCGCCGTCTTCTCGGTGTCGAGCAGACGGCGCACCAGCACCATGGCGAGACCCGCAATACAGGCGGAGATGAAGGTCGCGGCGACACCCAGCGCCTCGTCGCCGCCGAAGTCTCCGCCGCCGCGAAACAGTTGCAGTTTCGGCCAGGAAATGACCAGGACGCCAAGAAGGCCGACTGCGACCGCGCCCCAGCGATAACGGCGCACGACCTCGCCGAGCAGCACCGCTCCAAAGATGACGGTCACAAGGGGACGCGCATAGCCGATGGCGATTGCATCCGGCAGAGGAAGCCGCGTCAAACCGAAAAAGCCGAGCGTCATCGCCGAGACGCCGACAAGCCCGCGCATGACGTGGCCAAGCGGGCGGCTCGTCCGCCACGCTCCGGCGAGTTCGCCGACGAAAAGCAGATAGACGCAGATCGGCAGGATCGCGAAGAAGGAACGGAAGAAGACGATCTGCCCGGCGGGAACCTGGCCAGCATATTTGATCGCGGTCGCCATGCCCATGAATGCAACGACCGACCCCACCTTCAGACCGATACCGAGAAGGGGGCGCGAATCCTGCACAGGAGAAGAAACGGGCGACATGTAGTCTCGTGCGTAGCGCCAAAACCGCCGCGATGGAAGCCCGCCCCTCTGTTGAAGCGAAAGCGGGCACAAGGCGGCTGACAAACGGCCCCGGCCCGCTTAGGTTTTCCCGGCCGCACACGCGCCCGACAGGAGGAACAGACCGTGCGTATTCGTCTCCCGCTGATTGCCGCAGTTTTGTTCCTGATCGCCGCGCCCCTCGCGCTCGCGCAGGAAGACAGCCCGATCAACACCGGCGCCGCGGCCATAGACGACCGGGACATCGATGCGCGCATCGAGTCGATCTTCGATGAAATTGACGGACTGCAGAGCGTGTTCGTTTCGGTGCATTCCGGCGTGGTCACGCTGCGCGGAAAGGTGCGCGAGGCCGTTCTGGCCGAGCAGGCGGAACAACTGGCGAGCCGCGTGAACGGAGTCGTCGCCGTTTCCAACGAGATCCAGCAGGTCACCTCGGTGTCGCTGCGGCTGGAGCCGGTCTATCAGCGCCTGACGCAACGTGTCGTGCAGGCGATCGGTTACCTGCCTCTGTTCGCAATCGCCCTCGTGACATGGGCATTGATCTATCTAGTCGGCTGGTTCGCCGCGAGCCGCCAATGGCCTTGGAACCGGATCGCGCCGAACGCCTTCATCGCGGACCTCTTGAAACAACTGGTCCGGCTGGTCTTCTTCGTCTTCGGTGCGGTGATGGCGCTCGACATTATGGGCGCGACCGCCCTGCTCGGCACGATCCTCGGCGCGGCAGGCATCGTCGGGTTGGCAATCGGTTTCGCCGTGCGCGACACGGTGGAGAACTACATCGCCAGTATCCTGCTCTCGATCCGCCAACCTTTCCGTCCAAAAGACTACATCCAGATCGGCGACCTGGAAGGCTCGGTCATCAGCCTGACGTCGCGCGCGACGATCCTGCTCGACGTCGACGGAAATCACGTTCGCATTCCCAACGCCACCGTCTTCAAGAGCAACATCGTCAACTACAGCCGCAATCCGCAGCGCCGATTCCTGTTCCGCCTCGGCGTCGGCCCGGAGAGCAATCTGGATGTGGCGCTGGAAACCGGCCTGTCGCGTATCAAGGCACTCGATTTCGTGCTTCCCGATCCGGGACCGGACGCATGGATCGAAGATATCGGCGATTCCAATGTCGTGCTGACCTTCACCGGCTGGATCGACCAGAACGTCACCGGCTTCCTCAAGGCGCGCTCGGAGGCGCTCCGACTGACCAAACTGACGCTGGAGGAAAACGGCTTCTCGCTGCCCGAACCCACCTACCGGCTGCACATCGAAGGGGCCATGCCCAGCGCTCCGAAAGCCAAGACAGCGCGTCCGCAAACGGCTCCGAAAACACCGGCCATGTCGGAGGAAACGACGGCGGCGGCCGACACCAGCCCCGACGCAGACGTCCTCAAGAAGGTCGAGGAAGAGCACACACAGGCCACGCGCCACAACCTGCTGAGCGAGGCGGCGCCGGACGAACTCGACGGCTGATACCCGTCACTGCGGCACGTCGAACGGAGCGCGGCGGTCGAGCCAGCCCGATAATTCCTCCATCTGGCCGGCGAGCGCGAACAACGTGTCCTCGTCGCCCACACGCCCGACCGCCTGAATGCCAAGCGGCAAGCCGTCCTCGGTGACATGAACGGGCAACGAAACCGCCGGCTGGCCGGTCACGTTCTGGATCGCCGGCCAGTGCGTGAACCACAGGCTCAGATCCATCATCTTGTTCAGCAGCGGCGGCAGGCGCAGAAGCGGCGTGAGATGCAATGCGTCGAGCAAGACCTCGTTGAGACGGTCAAGACCGCTTGTCTCCATGCCGCCACAGGGCAGCGGCGGATGAGCGATCAACGGCATCAGCACGGCGTCATATGCGTCGGTGGCAATCAGGAGGTCCCGCGCCGTCATTTGCAGGCGCAGAGCTGCCGCCGACAATTCGCCGGCGCCGATCATGTGGCCAAAGCGCCGCATGATGCGTGTCTTGCGCTCCAGGCGCCCTGCCCCGCGCAACCGGTCAGCCTCAAGCCGCATCTGCCCGGCAAAGGCGGATGCGACCAGGCGGCCGAAATCGGCGAAGAAACCGCGTGTGAGCATCGGCAGGTCGATTTCCTCGACATGGTGGCCGGCTTCCTCGGCCAGCACCGAGGCGGCGTTGAGCGCGGCAAGGGTTTCGGCAGAAATGTCCAGATCGAGCGGCGACGCGCGATAGATGCCGATACGCAAGCCCTTCGGACGGCTTGCGGCTGCTTCTGCGAAAGGACGCGCCGGCGGCCTGGCGCAATAGGGCGACAGCGTGTCCGCGCCGGCCGTCAGATCGAGCACGGCTGCGGAATCGCGCACCGATCGGGTGACCGCATGCTGGGCAAGCAGGCCGTACCAGCCCTCGAGGAAATCCGGCGTGAAAGGCACGCGCCCGCGCGACGGCTTCATGCCGACAAGACCGCAGCATGCCGCCGGCACCCGGATCGAACCGCCGCCGTCGGAGGCGTGCGCTACCGGCACGATGCCGGCTGCGACCAGTGCCGCGGAACCGCCAGACGAACCGCCGGTGACATGGTCCGAGTTCCAGGGATTGCGGGTAATGCCGAAGCGAGCAGTCTCGGTTACCAGATGCAGACCGAATTCGGATGCCGTCGCGGTCGCTACCGGAATGAAACCCGCCTTTTTGTAACGGGCAACCAGCAGGGAATCCTGTTGTGACACCACCGGTTTGACGCGGCTGCCCCAATGGGACGGCACACCGGCGATCGAAATCCCGAGATCCTTGATCGCCATCGGGACACCGGCAAACGGCAGGGAGCGGTCCATTCTGGAAGCCTGGCTGCGCGCGTCGTCGAACAGGCGTTCGGCGATAGCGTTTATCTTCGCGCCGCTGCGTTCGGCCCGACCGATGGAGGCGTCCACCAGTTCGGCAGGCGTCACCTCGCCGCGCCTAACCATGTCGCCAAGCGCTGTCGCGTCATGGCTCCAGAGCAGCCTTTGGATATCCGTCATCGAGCGCCCTCCCCCCAATCGGCCGAGCTTAGAGCGCGCATAAGTGCGCGACAACGATTACGCAGTGTTAGGTATCGAATATCACTGCCCAGCCATTCGGTAAGCTTTCGACTACGGATAGCGCCGTCCAGATCGCGAAAAACTTCCGGAAATCCCGTTTTACTCACAAAACATTACTTTCCAGATTCAGACTACAAGAACTTGTAACTGCTTGATCTGCACAAATGAGCGCCAGTTTTTCTTTTTTATATATAATCCTTGGCCGTGACGACTTGAATAATAAACAACCATTAAGGATTTATCGGAAGAATTGCATCAAATGCGATGAGTCCCGCATGCCTTCGCCGGGCCGATCCTGCGAATGCCAGACGGCATGATGCCGTTCGCGATTTCAGAACAAACCACTTCCCCAGTCCGCTTCGGACCTACTGGCCCCCGTCCGGAACCCTCCGGCCGGAAACACGGATCTTTGTCCGAAAACCGCATCCACACTCCGTTCCCTGAAAGGCGATTGCCATGAATGCCAATGCCGCGTCCGCAGAAATTCGCGAGGAAGAGATCGCCAGCAGATTGTCTTTCATGGGGCTCGATGAAGAAAGCCGTCGGCAGATCCGTGAATTGCGCCCTGTGGTCGAACGCGAACTTCCGAAGGGCCTGGACCGCTTTTACGACATAGTAAGCAAGACCCCGGAAGTGGCGAAACACTTCTCCGGCAAGGACCACATGAATGGCGCAAAGTCCGCGCAGGTCAGACACTGGAATGCAATCACCACCGGGAACTTCGATACGGACTACGCCAGCCGCGTCAAAACGATCGGCTCGGTTCACGCAAAAATCGGGCTCGAACCGCGCTGGTATATCGGTGCTTATGCGCTGATCATGGAACAGCTAGTGCACGCGCTTGCCGAAGAGCACTGGCCGGAATCCGGTTTTCTGTCGCGCAAACGCGGGACGCAAGCGAAGGAATTCGCATCCAATCTCGTCAGCCTGCTCAAGGCGATCATGCTGGACATGGACCTGTCGATCTCGGTCTATATCGACGAGGCGGAAAAAGCGCGCAAGGAAGCCGAAAGGCAATCCATGGAAACCATGGAAAAGACCGCCGATTGCTTCGGCGGCGCCATCCAGGCCCTGACGAAAAAGAACCTCGCCTACCGAATCGATCAATGCCTCAACGAGGGCTACGAGGAGACACGTCTCGAGTTTAACAAGGCCCTGGAAGAACTGGCCAGCACCATCGACAAGATCGGCAACTCGGCCGAGGGAATCGACAGCGGTTCCGCGGAGATCCGGTCGGCGGCCGACGACTTGGCAAAACGGGCGGAACAGCAAGCCGCTGCAGTTGAACAAACGGCCGCCGCCGTCGAGCAAATCACCGCAGCCGTCAAATCGTCAGCCGGGCGCGCGGAAGAGGCCGGGCACCAAATCGAGCGCACCAAGTCCAACGCAAAGCAATCCGGCGACGTGGTTCGCAAGGCCATCGACGCGATGGACCGCATCTCCAAGTCCTCGGAAAACATTTCCAACATCATCGGCGTGATCGACGAGATCGCCTTCCAGACCAACCTGCTGGCGCTCAATGCCGGGGTGGAAGCGGCGCGTGCCGGCGACGCCGGCAAGGGTTTTGCCGTCGTGGCGCAGGAAGTTCGCGAACTGGCGCAACGTTCGGCGGGAGCCGCCAAGGAGATCAAGGGACTGATCACCGCTTCGGGCGATGCCGTGAAACATGGCGTGGAACTCGTCGGGGAGACCGGAAAAGCACTGGATGGCATTGCCGACGAAGTGGAAGAGATCGCGGTCAATGTAACGGCGATTGTCGACTCGACACGCGAACAATCTCAAGGCTTGCAGGAGATCAACCATTCGGTCTCTTCGGTAGACAAGGGCACACAGCAAAACGCGGCCATGGCCGAAGAGCTGACCGCCAGCAGCCACACGCTCGCCAATGAGGTGGCGGCGATCAATGCCATGCTGCAGGAGTTCTCCACGGGTCGGCAGGCCAACGCGCCGAAACTGGTCTCAAGGGGCGCCGCACCGACGGCAACGCCCGCCTCGCCCGCCCGCGAACTGACCAGGAAGGTGGCGCACGCCTTCGCCGGCAATGCCGCTCCGGCGGTTCGCGCAGACGAATGGGAAGAATTCTAAGTTCGGTAGCGCGCTTCACAGGCCCTGGGACGCGCTACCCTGGCACCTCTCGCGCAACGCGAGAGGTGCCTTTTTTTGTGTAAAATGCAATCCAGAGTGGCAGTGTGGTCAAAATGCCGCATCCGATCGCGTAACAGGACAAAAAGGCCTGCAATAACTTGATCTTGGGTCATCACCTTCCCACACGTCATGCGGGAAAATTGTCCGGGATAGGTGCTTTTTTATACGATAGGTTAACAATGCTGACGTACTTGCGCCCCTACTACTTGTACTGCCTACGCTGACGCCCCTCGGGGCGGATGAGGGAGGGGCGCCCAGCCCCGTTTAAATCGATGCCGCCGTGCGCCTGCAAAGGCGAAACGGTTCCGGCCGGCGCGAAATGCACTCGCGCCGCAATGGGAATGTTTGTCTTTCGAATCCTCGATTGCGGGATCCGACATCACAGCATCGATACGGAGCATCCGATGACAAGTGCGAACAAGGAAATTTGCGCCGAACAGGATATGGACGGCCGTATGGCTTTCCTCGAGCTTGACGAGGCCAGCCGTGAACACATCCGCAAGGCCAGAAGCATCGTCGAGCGTGAACTGCCGGTAGCGCTCGACCGCTTCTACGACATCGTACGCAAGACGCCTGCAATCAAGGACTTTTTTTCCTCCGACAATCACATGCGCGGCGCGAAGAACGCGCAGATCGACCATTGGAGCGAAATCACAACCGCGAAGTTCGACGAAGAATATATCCGGCGCGTGCGCAAGATCGGCGGAGTGCACGCAAAGATCGGCCTCGAGCCGCGCTGGTATATCGGCGGCTACAGCCTGATCATGGAACAGCTCGTACGCGGCGCGTTGCGAGAAAACTGGCCTGAAGCCGGACTGTTCTCCGGCAAGAAGAAATCAGCAGACGAGACCGCCGCACTGCTTTCCAGCCTGATCAAGGCGGTCATGCTGGACATGGACCTGTCGATCTCGGTCTATATGGACCGCGCCGAAGAGCAACAGAGAGCCATCCAGCAGGAAGCCGTCGATGCCATGCATAAGACGGTCACCTGTCTTACGCGCGCAGTCGAACGCCTGGCGGCAAAGGATCTCACCCATCGCATCGAGGACGATCTGCCCGACGGCTACATGGCGTTGAAGGACGACTTCAACCAAGCGCTTCAATCGCTGGCTGGAACGATCGGCAGTATCCTAAACTCCGCCGAGACGATCCATTCCGGTTCGGGCGAGATCAAGGCTGCTGCCGACGACCTTTCGAGGCGGGCCGAGCAGCAGGCGGCCTCCGTCGAGGAAACCGCCGCCGCCGTCGAGGAGATCACCGCAGCCGTCAAGTCATCGGCCGAGCGCGCCGAGCAAGCCGGACAGCTGGTCGGGCGCACCCGCAAGAACGCCGAACAGTCCGGCGAGGTGGTGCGCAAGGCCGTCGAGGCGATGGACCGCATCTCCAAATCCTCCGACGACATTTCCCGCATCATCGGCGTGATCGACGAGATCGCCTTCCAGACCAACCTGCTGGCACTGAACGCCGGGGTGGAAGCGGCGCGTGCCGGCGACGCCGGCAAGGGCTTCGCGGTCGTGGCGCAGGAAGTGCGCGAACTGGCGCAGCGCTCCGCCGCCGCGGCAAAGGAGATCAAGCAGCTGATCACCACGTCGGGCGACGAGGTGAAGAGCGGCGTGTCGCTGGTCGACGAAACCGGCAAGGCGCTCGAGACCATCGTCACCGAAGTCCAGGAAATCGCGACGAATGTCGAGGCGATCATCGAATCGGCACGCGAACAGTCGACCGGCCTGGAGGAGATCAACGCCTCGGTCTCCACGATCGACAAGGGCACGCAGCAGAATGCGGCGATGTCGGAAGAACTGACGGCGAGCAGCCATTCGCTCGGTCAGGAAGTCATGACCATCAACGAAATGCTGCGCGAATTCAGCACCGGCATGTCGCAGACGGTCAAGGCGCCAAAGGCGGTCTCCGCCGAAGCCCCGGCCCGCCCGCAGCCCTCGCCCGCCCGCGCATTGAGCGGCAAGGTCGCCAAGGCATTCGGCGGTAATGCCGCCGTCGCTACCGCCGAAGACAACTGGGAAGAGTTCTGAGAGTACCGGACCTGACAAATACGACCCGGAACCATTCAAGACAAACCCTCCGCATCGCGCGGGGGGTTTTTCATTGCGCAAGCCTGAAACAGCCGGGCAGCACGGCGACGCTCTCGATCACCGCATCCGCCAGCGGAGACAGCGTCTCCACCGTGCCGGCGCCGCTCAGCACGCCAATCACGTTTCCAGCTCCGGCCGCCCTCCCCATTTCGAGATCGTGGCGAGAATCTCCGATCACGGCCGCCGCAATCGGCGATATCCCGACCGTTCTGCAAAACGCCATCACCATGCCGGGACCGGGTTTCGGGCCATGGCCGGAATCCCAGCCCGCGACGAAATCGACGCAATCGCTGATACCGAGAACTTCCGCGGTCGCGCGCACCGCGCGTTCGCTGTCGCTGGAAGCAATGCCCAACAGCAAGCCGAGGCTCTTCAATTCGGAAAACAGCCCCGGAAGATCCGCCAACGGCACCGCGGATTTGGCCGCCTCCGCAAAGAGAGTATCCAGCCTTGCGGTAAGCGCATCATGGCCGAGAGGACTGCCCTCCTCTATCATTCTGGCGGCGATCTCTGACGCGTTGCCCGCGGCAAAAAGGCTGTCGGGAACAGTCTGACCTGTTACCGGATCGATACCGCACACTTTAAGGATACGGCGCTCCAGATCTGCATCGCCCCGGGCTGCGAGATCCGCTGCGCTCCGGTTGATCCCGGCCCAGCTTTTCTCGAAGTCGATCAGCGTGCCGTCCTTGTCGAAAAGGACCGCCTTCGTCGAAGCAGGAGAAAGCTGAAAGGGGCTGTGCATAAAGGTGCCTGATAACCGGAGATGTCTTGGTCGCCAATTGTGAACTTCGTTAAAAATTTTACACATGACATGCAAGGCCGTTGCAACTTCTACAAAAATGGTTTCTCTTTTTTTGCCAGCTGCCGGTTCTGCGGGCATGTGCCCGTTGTCCCCTGCCTATCGGACCGCTCCGGATGGTGTGTGACGCGTAAACCGGACGGCCAACAGGGAGATATCCATGAAACGCACTTTCAGAAAGTTCACATCATTTCTCGCTGCCTCGGTCGTGTTCACGACAAGCGCCGCAAGCCTCGCTCTGGCCGAGGACATGGCCGCGCTCGAAGCTGCCGCCAAAGCCGAAGGCATGGTGACAACCATCGCGCTTCCGCATGATTGGTGCGGCTATGGCGCCGTTATCGACGGCTTCAAGGCGAAATATCCGGAAATCACCGTCAATGAACTGAACCCGGACGCCGGATCGGCCGACGAAATCGAAGCTATTCGCGCCAACAAGGACAACAAAGGGCCGCAGGCGCCTGACGTGATCGACGTCGGCCTGGCATACGGCCCGACGGCCAAGGACGAAGGCCTGATCCAGCCCTACAAGGTCGCGACTTGGGACGAGATTCCGAATGAGGTCAAGGACGCCGACGGCTACTGGTACGGCGACTACTATGGCGTGATGTCGTTCCTGGTGAACAAGGACCTCGTCGCCAACACTCCGACCGACTGGTCGGATCTGTTGAAACCCGAATATGCCGCTCAGGTGGCGCTTGCAGGCGATCCGCGCGCATCCAACCAGGCGATCCTTGGTGTGCTTTCGGCGGGTATGGCCGCTGGCGGCGCAGCTGGCAAGGAAGCCGGCGAGAAGGGCCTCGAGTTCTTCGGCGAACTGAACAAGGCCGGCAACTTCGTTCCTGTCATCGGCAAGGCGGGCACGCTCGCCCAAGGCGCGACCCCGATCACCATAATGTGGGACTACAACGCTCTTGCCGCCAAGGACACGCTGGCAGGCAATCCGCCGGTCGAGGTTATCGTACCGGCATCGGGCGTTCTCGCAGGCGTCTATGTGCAGGCGATCTCCGCCTATGCGCCGCATCCGAACGCCGCCAAGCTGTGGATGGAGTATCTGTATTCCGACGAAGGCCAGCTTCTCTGGCTGAAGGGCTATTGTCACCCGGCCCGCTTCAACGCCATGGCCAAGGACGGCAAGATCCCGCAGGATCTGCTTGACGCCCTGCCGCCGGCAGAGGGCTATGCGAAGGCCTACTTCCCGACACTCGAGGAAGTGGACGGCAACAAGCAGGCCGTCGTCGGCGGTTGGGATACGGTCGTCGGCGCCAACGTACAGTAAGCACCGTTGAACGGCTTTCCGCCCCGGCTCCCGGCCGGGGCGGATTTCCACGTCGAATTCGGGACAACGGGCTCCCGCCAGCCATGAACGAAGGGGACCCATGGCATCGCGATCCGACATGACCACCGACTCTCGCGCAGTCGTGCGCCGGCGTCTTCCATTGCATTGGCTGGGTGTCCTGCCCTTTGCCGCGTTCGTCGTCCTGTTCCTGTTCCTGCCGACGATGAAGATCGTGATCGGCGCGTTTCAGACACCGGACGGCGGTTTCACGCTCGCCAATATCAAGGGGCTGAACACACCCTCGATCCTCGCCGCCTACTGGATATCGATCAAGATCAGCATTGCCTCCGCATTGCTCGGCTGTGCCATCGGTTTCTCGGTGGCCACTGCCGTCATTCACGGTGGCCTTCCCGGCTGGATCCGCAGCCCGCTTCTGACCTTCTCGGGCGTCGCCTCGAACTTTGCCGGCGTGCCGCTGGCCTTCGCCTTTCTGGCGACGCTCGGTCCGGTCGGGCTCGTGACAGTATTCCTCAGAACGAATCTCGGCATCGACCTCAGACTGCTCGGCTTTAATCTGCTGAGCTTCTGGGGCCTGACGATAACCTATCTGTTCTTCCAGATCCCGCTGATGATCCTGATCATCACGCCCGCGCTCGACGGGTTGAAGCGCGAATGGAAGGAAGCCGCCTCGATCCTCGGCGCCACCGGCGCCCAGTATTGGCGCATGGTGGCAATTCCGATCCTGTTTCCGTCACTGCTCGGCACTTTCGCCCTGCTGTTTGCCAATTCCTTCGGCGCCGTCGCCACCGCGATAGCGCTGACCGGATCGTCGCTCTCTATCGCGCCGATCCTGCTGTTCGCGCAAATCCGCGGCGACGTGCTTAGTGATCCACATCTGGGTTACGCACTCGCATTTGGCATGATCGTCATCACCGGCATCGCCAATGCGATCTATATCTGGCTGCGGGCCCGCTCGGAGAAATGGCTCAAATGACGCGCTTCCTGCCGAAACGCCTGTGGTCCTGGGTCGCTCTTTCCGTCGGGCTCATCTATTTCATCCTGCCGCTTCTCGGCATGACGGAATTCTCGCTGAAGATGCGCCGCGGCGTCTATTCCCTGGACGCCTATGCAAAGGTTCTCGCCGATCCGAAATTCCAGGAAACCTTCAGCTACTCGGTGATCATGGCGCTGGTCACCATCGCCTTCGGTATGCTGCTGGTCGTGCCGACTGCCTATTGGGTGCGTCTGAAACTGCCGCGCCTGCGTCCCTATGTCGAATTCGTGACGCTGCTGCCGCTGGTAATCCCGGCGATCGTGATCGTTTTTGGCTATATCAGGCTCTACAACACGTCGAGTTGGCTCCCGCTGACCGGCTCGGCGACGGGCACGAACATTCTGCTGATGTTCGGCTACACGACCCTTTCCCTGCCCTACATGTACCGCGCTGTCGATACCGGCCTGAGGACCATCGACGTCGCCACGCTGACCGAGGCGGCGCAAAGCCTTGGTGCCGGGTGGACGACGATCCTGTCGCGGGTGATCTTTCCGAACGTGCTCGTTGCCGTATTGTCCGGCGCGTTCGTGACCTTTGCCATCGTACTGGGCGAATTCACTTTGGCGGCCTTGCTGAACAGACCCGCCTTCGGCCCCTACATGCAGCTTCTCGGCGCCAATCGCGCCTACGAACCGGCCGCCTTGGCGGTGATCGCGTTCGCGATCACATGGGGCTGCATGGCCATCATCCAGCTCGCCGCCCGCTTCGCGCCAAAACCAGCCACGCCCGCGAAAGACTGACCATGACCGAAACGCATCTGCTTATCGACAACGTCACCAAGTCCTTCGGAGCCAACCAGGTCGTACATGGCGCGACGTTGGCCGTCGAACAGGGCGAGTTCGTTTCATTCCTGGGGCCATCGGGCTGCGGCAAGACAACAATCCTGCGCATGGTGGCCGGCTTCGAGACGCCGACAACCGGCCGGATCGTGATCGACGGAAAGGACGTCACCGACCTGAAGCCGAACCGCCGTAACATCGGCATGGTGTTCCAGTCCTACGCGCTGTTTCCGAACCTGACGGTGGCCGGCAATATCGGCTTCGGCTTGAAGGTGGCCGGCCAGTCGTCGGCAGAGATCACGGCCCGAGTTAAGGAAACGCTGGCGATGATCAAGCTGCCGCAACTTGCCGATCGCTATCCCTGGCAGCTGTCCGGCGGCCAGCAGCAGCGCGTTGCCCTCGCCCGCGCGCTGGCCCCGCGCCCCTCCGTTCTGCTGCTCGACGAGCCGCTTTCGGCGCTCGACGCCAAGATCCGCGTTTCTCTGCGCGAGGAAATCCGCGCCATCCAGAAGGACCTCGGCATCACAACCATATTCGTCACGCACGATCAGGAAGAAGCCCTGTCGATGTCGGATCGAGTGATGGTGATGAACACCGGCCGCATCGAGCAGACCGGGACGCCGTTCGAGGTCTACAACAAACCGGCTACTCGCTTCGTCGCGTCCTTCGTCGGGACACTAAGCCTGATCGAGGTCGTTGTAGATGATTCCGCAAAGGGCTCGCTCAAGGCAGGAGACACCGCGATTTCAGGCATACCCCTGCCGACCGGTGCAAAGGCAGGCGACCGGCACCTGCTGGCGCTCCGCCCGGAAGCGGTGCAGGTCGGCTCGGAGAAGGGGCGCATAAAACTGGAGGGAACCGTGACGATCGTCGACTTCCTCGGCTCCGTCATCCGTGTTCGCATCGATGCCGCCGGTTCATCGATCTCGCTCGACATGTTCAACGACCCGACCATCCTGCCGCCGAAAGTCGGTGATCGGCTGGAAGTCGGCTTTACGCCGGAAAGCGTGTTGCTTTTGCCGGGAACCGCCTGAACCAGGCTCAACCTTCGGTTTTTTTCAGTTCCGCGAGGATCTCTTCGGTGTGCTCGCCGCGCGCAGGACTGCACTTCGGTGTCCATGCCTCGCCACCCGCGAAGCGCGGCGCGGGCGCGGCCTGCAATCCCTGCGCCTCGCCATGCCAGACACCGCGCGCAGCCATGTGCGGGTCCCGCCTGGACTCCGCCGGATCAAGTACCGGTGCGACACAGGCATCGGAGCCTTCAAACAGCGCCGTCCAGTGCGCCCGTGGCTTTTCCGCGAACATCCCGACAAGCCGGTCTGTCAGGTTCGGCCATGCAGCAACATCGAACTGGTCGGCGAAGGCCGCTTCGCCGGCAAGCCCCATCCGGTCGAGAAACTCGGCGTAGAATTTCGGCTCCAGGCACTGCACGGACACGAAACCTCCATCGGCGGCGCGGTAAGTCCGGCACCAATGCGGCCCGTCGAGCAAGCTCTTGCCGCGCTCCATCGACAGGGAACCAGCGGCCGACAACGCCATGAACAGGTTCATCATGTGCGCCGAGCCATCGACAATGGCCGCATCGACAACGGTCCCCTCGCCCGTCGCGCGGGCGCGCAGAAGGCCGGAAAGCATGCCGACAACAAGATAGAGCGCGCCGCCGCCGATGTCTCCGACCAATGTCGGCGGCGTCAGCGGGGCATCACCGGGCGCGGAGGCATACCAGAGTGCGCCCGAGGTGGCGATGTAGTTGAGATCATGGCCGGCCTGCTGGGCCTTCGGTCCGGTCTGGCCCCAGCCGGTCATGCGGCCGTAGACCAGCGCCGGATTGGCGGCGCAGCACTCATCCGGGCCAAGGCCGAGACGTTCCATGACACCCGGACGAAATCCCTCGATCAGGCCATCGGCGGTGGCGATCAACGCGCGCGCCTTTTCCGCATCCGCCGGGTCTTTCAGGTCCAGGACAATGGAACGCTTTCCGCGGTCCAGGGGATTGTGCTCGCCGAAACCGGGCGCAACAGAACCGGCCTTGCGGTGGATGGTGACAACGTCGGCACCGAGATCGGCAAGCAACATGGCGGCGAAGGGCCCAGGCCCCAAAGCTTCGATTTCGACGATCCGTATGCCTTCCAGCATGCTCCCTCCCTTGCCGCTTCTGCACTGCCCAATCCGTATAGGGGCAAAACGGCCAGGCGTCACCGACGAGCGCGTATGGCATCGGCATCATGGGACGCGCGATGGGACACACCGCTTTCTCCAAAGCGAAAGGTACCTTCGTAATGAATCAATTACTTGCCGGAGGCATCTATAGCAGTTACGGAATGTGTCATATCGGGACGGAATTGACACTAGCCCATGAGCCAAAGCGATTTGAAACAGTTTTCGCAGATCGTCGATGCGATTTACGACTGCGCGTTTAATCCCGGGAAGTGGAGCGAAGTCTTGCCCCAGATCGCCGATTACACCGAGACGGACGCGATCGCGCTCGACTTCATGGATCTCGCCCGCAATCAGCCCGTCGCGGCGTTCTCGTACGGATTCCCCAAAGAATATCGCGACTCGCTTGTCGCCAAATATGCCGGCATCTGGGTGTTGCAATCCGGCATGACGCAATGGGAGGTCGGGCGGCCGATGCACCTGCCGGACATCCTGCCGGAGGAAGAGTTCCTCAATGGCGCCTTCTACCGCGAATGGTGCGCGCCGCAGCGCAACCGGGATTATATCGGCATGATCGCGTTTCGCGACGAAACGCGCTTCGTAAAAACGACCAATGCGCGGTTCGAGGAAAACGGCCCCTTCCCGCCGGAGGCGCTGGAAAGGATGCGGCTGCTCGCGCCGCATATCAGCCGGTCGGTCGCGATCTCCGATGCCTTCCGCCTGGAACGCGTACGTACAGGCATGTTCGAGACCATGCTCGATAATCTTACGACCGGGGTCTACCTGCTCAGCGAGGAGGGGCGCGTCGAATACATGAATCCGGCTGCCAAGACTCAGGTTTCGGAGTCGCCGCTCCTACGTCTCGAAAACGACGTATTGCGGATCGCGGACCGCGAAGCCGACACCAAGCTCAAAGCGGCGCTCAACAGCGTGCAAAAACGCATCGAACAGAAGACCTCCGGCACCGAATTCCTGGCGATCGGCGACGGCGAACAGACGGGCTTCATCGCCACCGTACTGCCGCTGTCGCGCGCACCGGAACGCGAATTGCTGCAGACGGAACGCTCGGCCATCGCGATTTTCCTGCGCGATCCCGTCAAGCGGCCGGTCTTTGCGGTCGACGCCTTCGCCGCCTACTACAAGCTCACGCCGGGCGAAACCCGCGTGGCCGCCGTGCTCGGCCAAGGCGGCAATCTCGGCGCGGCATGCGACGTGCTCGGCATCTCGCTACCGACGGCAAAAACGCATCTGCAGCGAATATTCGAGAAGACCGGAGTATCGAGACAGGCGGAGCTTGTCGCCATGATGACCGCCATCGCCCATTAGGAGAAAATTCGCGCACAAAAATTTTTCCAAATGGTCATACGTTTGTATGATGCATATTGACGCGTGATCACCTTTCTGGAGGTTGCGCGGACTTTGCGCAGCGAATCAACGGCGCTCCGAACCTTTTCCACGGAGTGCCGTTTGCTAACCCGGCCGCCCACCGATGCCAAGACAGTGGACGGCCGGGTTCTTTATTTCCGGACGGATGCCAGTCCGTTTTCCCGCCATTTGACGCGCAAGTCCGTCGTGCGCACAATCCGAAATCCGCAAAACACCGTTTTCTCGGCCGGATTGTATTCCCGATGGGGGCCATAAAAGGATTTCTGATCGATCTTGGCGGCGTCGTTTACCAAGGCGATACGCTGATCGAGGGTTCGGCGTAAGCAATCGCGGGAGTTTCCGAGGCCGGCATACCGATACGCTTCCTCACCAACACGACCAGCGCGCCGCGGCGCGCAATCGTCGAAAAGCTCGCCTCAATGGGCATGACGATCAAGCCGGGCCACGTCTTCACACCGGCAATGGCAGCGCGGCACCTGATCATAGGACGCAAGCTGAAACCGCATTTCCTTGCCCACCCTGCCCTGATGGAGGATTTCCGCGATCTGCCGGCAGGCGACAGGCCGGCGGTGATTCTCGGCGATGCCGGCGACGGCTTCACCTACGCTGCAATGAACGAAGCCTTTCGGTTGCTGGAGGACGGAGCCGAGTTCATCGCACTCGCCAGGAACCGCAAATTCGCCGGGCCGGACGGCCGCATCTGCCTCGATGCGGGGGCATTCGTCGCCGCGCTGGAATATGCCAGCGGGCGCGAAGCGGAAGTCGTCGGCAAGCCGGCGGCGGAATTCTTCCACGCCGCCTGCGCCGACATGGGACTGGACCCAGGCGAAACCGCTATGATCGGTGACGACGCCGAGTTCGACGCCTCGGCAGCGGTCGCCTGCGGGTTGACCGGCATACTGGTGCATACGGGAAAATGGGCGGAAGGTGCAGCCGACAAGCTGGCGCCGAGACCGAGCGCGGAATTCACGGATTTGCGGCAGGCAATCGAGACACTGACCTTGGGTGCGGTTTTCAGGGCATGACCGGCTTAGTTGCCGGTATCGCGTTACTTTCCGCGGCCGGGCAGATGTCGCGCATTCCGCTTGAGCCACAAAGCGCCCTCGCGCAGCCGGGTGTTGCCCTTGATGCGTTTTCGCAAAGCGAGCGCATTGCCAATGAGAAGGGCCAAAAGACGACCACGCACAGTCAAAGGCATGAGCGAAAAGGTCAGTGGGACGGACTGGTCGCAAAGCGGCTGCTTGTATTCCTCGTCACCGTAGCCGAAATCGAAAACCCGCACATCGGAACGGAATGCGGCGTCCAGCAGCGCGAGATTGAGTATCCGGCCGACCGAGTGGCGGGAATAGGCCGGGTCGAAACCGGTCTGGTACAACGTCCAGGTCTCGGTGTCCATCAACAGGCAGGTTACCGCGACCGGAACGCCATCGAGGAACACGGCGTGCAGGACCAGATTTCCGCCACGGCATGCGGCAGCCATGAAAGAACGGTACGACGGATCGGAAAACGGATTCGTGGCGCCGGTGCGTTCAAGCTGGTCGCACTTCCATGTCATCAGATGCTGGCAGCACCGGTCGATCTCGTCCGGCCCGACAGCGGCACGAACCTCGAATTCGCCTTTCTTCGCCAGCGCCCGCTGCTTTTCTTTCAACCTCTTTTTGCTTTTCTTGCCGATCAATTCGGCCTCGATCTCGGGCCATGGCCTTGTTAGCCGACGCATGTGGGCGCGGTCAGATTCGGTGCGCGCGTTTATTGTCGAGAACGGATTGTCCAGTCCGCCAATCTCGACGGGCTGCTTGCGGGCATAGACAAGGTCCACTGGACCCGCCAGTTTCGCGGCCTCGCCCCAGATCCGGCGCGCGATCGCAGGAGACACCCTGCCAAGGAACTGCCGGTCGATGACCGGTCCATTGTAGTCGGAAACAGACTGCCCCAGCCACCCGAGGGCGCGAAGGCTTCGCATTTCGAATGTCACGAGCGGAAGCACGACAACGCATAGCGAGCCGTCAAATCCGGCGACGAAAAATGGCCTCTCCGAATCCTCGTTCGGAAGCGTGGAGACGATGGCTTCGAGCCATCCAGCCATCTGGAAAGGAGTCGCCGCGGCATGGGATCTCATTTCCGCCGCCAGACGGAGGGCTTCCGCGGTATCGACTTTCCTGAACTCGATCGAAGCAAAATGATCCGCTTCAGCGGATCCGGTCACCGAAACGTCGCGACTCCGCCCCGCGAAGCCGTTGCCCGCGGGCGCGGTCCCGCCGCGAAGACAAGATTCGATATTTGACGGAGCAGTCAATCCAAGATCCCGGCTTCAAGATTTACGTTGGGGAATTCTAGTCGAGCGCGCACCAAACATTCGTGAACGGCGCGGCTTAAACAGTTGCGGAGCGCCCACATGGTTAAGGAAACGCTAATGTCCGGGGCGCTTACGCCTATTTCACTTCCGTATCCAGCCAGATCGTCACCGGTCCGTCATTGACCAGCGCCACCTTCATGTCCGCGCCGAAGATGCCGTTGGCGACGGTGACGCCATGGCTCCTGACCTGGTCGGAAAAAAGCTCGTAGAACTTCCGTCCCTCCTGCGGCGGCGCGGCGGTTGCAAAGCCCGGGCGGTTACCCTTGGTCTCGGCGGCGAGCGTGAATTGGCTGACGACCAGCGCCGATCCGCCGATATCGAGAAGCGAGCGGTTCATGCGGCCTTCGTCATCGGGAAAGATGCGCAGATTGACCACCTTGCGGGCAAGCCATTCCGGCTGAGCTTCCGTATCGCCCCGCATGGCGCAGACGAGGACCAGCAGGCCTTTACCGATTTCGCCGGTCACATTGCCTTCGACGGTGACGCTGGCTTGCGAAACACGTTGGACCAATGCGCGCATGGCTTCACGCCTACCCGTTAAGCGCCGCCCAGACCTTCTGCGGCGTCGCCGGCATGTCGATGTGGCCGATACCCTTGGCGCGCCACAACGCATCGACGACGGCGTTCATCACTGCCGGTGTCGCGCCGATGGTTGCCGCCTCGCCCGCGCCCTTGATGCCGAGCGCGTTGGTGGTCGACGGCACGTTGCGGGTTTCGAATTCGAAGAACGGGAAATAGTCGGCGCGCGGCATGTTGTAGTCCATGAAGGTCGCGGTCAGAAGCTGGCCGGACTCGTCGTAGACGGCATCTTCGTAAAGCGCCTGGCCGATGCCCTGCACGACGCCGCCATGCACCTGGCCGAGGAGAAGCAGCGGATTCACCGTCAGGCCGTAATCGTCGACGATGGAGAAGGACACCACCTCGGTGACGCCGGTCGTCGGATCGATCTCGACCTCGCAGATATGGCAGCCGTTCGGATACGTCGCCTCGTCCTGCTTGAACTCGCCATCGGCCTTCAGATCGGCGGGATCGGGTGCGTTCCTTGCTATATCGGCGAAGGAGATTTTCTTGTCCGTACCGGCGACGACCGCCTCGCCGTCGACCAATTCGATATCGTCTGGCGACGCCTCCAGTTCGTCGGCGGCGAGCTTCCTGATCTTCTTGGCCAGCGCCTCGCCGGCATAGTAGGCCGACACGCCGCCCAGCGGAATGGAGCGCGAGCCACCGGTACCTCCGCCCGTCGGGATGCGGTCGGTGTCGCCCTGGATCACCGTCACCTTGTCGATATCGAGGCCTAGCGTCTCAGCGACGAACTGGGCGTAAGCCGTGGCGTGTCCCTGACCGTTCGACTGGGTGCCAATATCCATGGTGATGGTCCCGTCATCGAGAAGCTGCACATAGGCAGGCTCGGAGCCAGCGAAGGCGCAGGCCTCGATATAGTAGGACATGCCAATGCCACGGATCTTGCCATTGGCTTTCGATTCCTCCAGCCGCTTCTCGAATCCGGCCCAGTCGGCCTTCTTCATCGACTGCTCCATGCAGGCCTCGAATTCGCCGACATCGTAGTTGCGTCCGCCCTGCGTGGTGTAGGGCATTTGTTCTGGCGTGATGAAATTGCGGCGGCGGATCTCGTCGTAACCGATGCCGAGATCGCGGGCGCAGGCATCGACAAGCTTCTCGACCAGGAAGGCGGCTTCCGGCCGCCCGGCACCGCGATAGGCGTCCACGGGCGCAGTATTTGTGAAGACGCCGGTCAGATGGAAATCAAGCACCGGAATGTCATAGACGCCTGTCGCCATCTGTGCGCCGAACCAGGGAATGGCGACGCCGAACTGGTGCGTATAGGCGCCCATGTCGGCGATCAGCTTGATGCGCAGCGCGAGGAACTTGCCGTTCTCGTCCATCGCCATCTCGGCATGGACGGTGTTGTCGCGGCCATGCGCATCGACAAGGAAGTGTTCGGTGCGCTCGCCGACCCAGCGGACCGGGTGGCCGATGCGCTTCGCTGCTTCGAGCACCAGCGGGTATTCGCGGTAGACGAAGCCCTTGGGTCCGAAGCCGCCGCCGACATCAGGCGTGATGACATGCAGGTCGATGTCACCGCCGAAGACACCGTCGCGGATGATATTGCGCTGGCCGTGCACGCCCTGCGAACCGCAGGTGAGCGTGAAGCGGTTGGCATCGGCGTCATATTCACCGATGGCCGCGCGGGTCTCCATGTAGTTGGAAACAAGACGGTTCTGGATGAAGTCGATCGTCGTCACATGGGCGGCGTTGACGAAAACCACGTCGGCCTTCTCCGCGTCGCCGTGGGTGTTGATGTAGGCCGTGTTGGAGCCGGCCTCCGGCCAGACCAGCGGAGCGCCCTCTTCCAGCGCACCTGTCATGGAGGTAACGGCGTCTTCACTGTGGAAATCGATTTCGATCAGTTCTGCGGCATCCTTGGCCTGGTCGAGCGTGTCGGCGACGACGAAGGCGACGGCATCGCCGACATGGCGCACGCGATCCTTCGCCAGAACCGGGATGGGCCGGTAAGGCGCCTTCTTGCCGTCCGGCCCCGGCCGCATACCCATGGCAGTCAGCGGACCGAGATGGGAAATATCGTCGGCGGTAAGGATCAGGCGCACGCCCGGCGCGGCTTTCGCGTCATCGAGCGAGCCGATCGTGAACGTGCCGTTGGCGACGGGCGAGCGGACGACGTAGCCTTCCAGCATGCCCGGCTTGCGGATGTCGGACGTGTAGCAGCCCTTGCCGCGCAGGAAGGCATCGTCCTCCTTGCGGCGGAGCGAGGCCCCGATAAGCGATTTTGCGCCGAATTTGGGTGGAGCGACATTCATCTTGATTTCAATCCCTTGATCCGCCATGTCGGTCGTTACGCGGTTGCGAGACCGCTCGGCTTCGCATCCGCGAACATATGCGATGCGGCCTGAATGTCGAGCATTTCGGCCGCCATGTATACAACATTCGCCCCCGAACCGGGCGGCGGCAAGCCCCCGCAAAGCAGGAAAAAGCCATGCGCACCGAAACCGGACCCGTCATTCGCCTCGAAGACTACCGGCCGAGCGATTACCTGATCGAAACCACCGACCTTGTCTTCACGCTGGAGCCGGAAGCCACCGTGGTTCGCGCAAAGCTTTCGATGCGCCGCCGCGAGGGCGTTGCCGCCGATACGCCGCTGACGCTCGACGGTGACGAACTGGCATTGGCGGACGTCAGGGTGAATGGCGAGACACTGGCCGAGAACGGTTACACCGCCTCGCCCGACAAGCTTGTCATTGGCGAGTTGCCTGCGAATGACACGTTCACGGTCGAAATCGAGACGCGGCTCGACCCGTCGGCCAACAAGCAACTGATGGGCCTCTACCGCTCCAACGGCACCTATTGCACGCAATGCGAGGCGGAAGGTTTCCGTCGGATCACCTACTTTTTCGACCGTCCGGACGTACTGTCGGTGTATACGGTGCGAGTCGAGGCGCGCATCGAGGATGCTCCGCTATTGCTGTCGAACGGCAACAGGACCGAGGCTGGCCGGCTGGAAAACGGCTGGCATTACGCCGTGTGGCATGACCCCTTCCCCAAGCCGGCCTACCTTTTTGCGCTGGTCGCCGGCAATCTCGGCGTGGTCCGCGACACGTTCACGACGATGAACGGCCGCGAGGTGGCGCTTGAGATCTATGTCGAGCACGGCAAGGAGCCGCGCGCGGCCTACGCGATGGACGCGCTGAAGCGGTCTATGAAATGGGATGAGGAAGCCTTCGGGCGCGAATACGATCTCGACGTTTTCATGATCGTCGCCGTCTCCGACTTCAACATGGGCGCGATGGAGAACAAGGGCCTCAACGTCTTCAACGACAAATACGTTCTCGCCGACGAGCGTACCGCGACAGATGCGGACTACGCCAATATCGAGGCGATCATCGCGCATGAGTATTTCCATAATTGGACAGGAAACAGAATAACTTGCCGCGATTGGTTCCAGCTTTGCCTGAAAGAGGGACTGACGGTTTTCCGCGACCACGAATTCTCGGCCGACATGCGCTCGCGCACGGTCAAGCGCATCGCCGAGGTGAAGCTTCTGAAAGCGCACCAGTTCCCGGAAGACGCCGGCCCGCTGGCCCATCCGGTAAGGCCGCGGCGCTATTCGGAGATCAACAACTTCTACACGGCGACGGTCTACGAAAAGGGATCGGAAGTGGTGCGGATGATCCGCACGATCCTCGGCGACGACGGGTTCCGCGCCGGGCTAGACCTCTACTTCGACCGGCATGACGGCGAAGCGGCGACAATCGAGCAATTCATCAAGGCATTCGAGGACGCCACCGGCGCCGACCTCACGCAATTCGCGCTCTGGTACGAACAGCCGGGCACGCCGAACCTGATCGCAGCCTCGCAATACGACACGGCGGAGAAGCGTTTCACGCTGACCATCGAGCAGCGGCTGAAGCCGCCGATCGAGGGCGCCCCACACGCGCCGATGCACATTCCGGTGAAGTTCGGGCTGGTTTCGGCAGGGACAGGCGACCTGTCATGGACGAGCGCTTCCGGCGCGGACGTGACCGGCGACGTCATCCACTTGCGCGAAGCTAAGCACACCATAGTCTTCGAGGGGGTTGCCGAACGCCCTGTCGCCTCGCTGCTGCGCGGATTCTCGGCGCCGGTGACGATCTATCCGGAACCGGACGATACCGATCTCGCCTTCCTGGCGCGCAACGACCCGGACGAATACGGCCGCTGGCAGGCCCTGTCGGCGCTGGTGGTTCGTCAGATGAAACAGGCTGTCTCCAGACCCGCGGCGGACCGCGGCGAGGTGTTCGACGAGGCGACCTGCGCAATCTTCTCCGACATCGCCGCCGACGAAGCCTACGAGCACGCCTACCGCGCGCTCTGCCTGACCCTGCCGGGCGAAAACGACATCGCGCGCGAGATCGGCAACGACATCGACCCCGACGCGATCCACGAAGTGCACCGCGCAGCTTCGCGGCAGCTCGGCAAATACGGCGAGCGCGTCTTCGCGCGGCTGTTCCACGGACTGGAGCCGAACGGTTCCTATTCGCCCGATGCTGCCAGCGCCGGACGCCGCTCGCTGCGCAACATCGCGCTCGCCTATCTTTGCCATGCCACCGGCGACATGGCGCCAGCTGCGAAAATGTTCGCCGAGGCCGACAACATGACTGACCGGGCGCATGCGCTTGGACTGCTGACGCATCTGGCGCCGCTGACCGACATAGCGCTCGAAGCGCTGAAGACATTCCAGACCGAGTTCCGCAACGAACCCATCGTCATGGACAAGTGGTTCATGATCCAGGCGACCGCACCGGGTGCGAAGACCCTCGACACGGTCAAGTCGCTCACCGGCCAGCCGGGCTTCTCCTGGGACAATCCGAACCGGGTGCGCTCGCTGATTGGTGCGTTCTCGACCGGCAACCCGACCGGCTTCAACCGCACCGACGGCGAAGGCTACCAGTTCCTGTGCCAGGCAATCGGACGGCTGGACCGCGCCAACCCGCAGGTCGCGGCACGGCTACTGACGGCAATGCGGTCGTGGACGAACCTGGAACCGGGCCGGCGCGAACACGCACGGACGGCAATGGCGACGCTTGCCGCGCGCCCGCATTTGTCACGGGACGTGCGCGATATCCTCGACCGGACGCTGGCCTGACGCGCGGTCCTACACCTTTTCCGCGTCGGGCATGCGCGGCAGCAGCCAGTCACGGAACTGCCTGATCTTCGCCGCGTTTCGGCGCGCTTCGGGATAGACGAGCAGCCAGGTCTCACCGAGATCGCAGACAAGATCGAAGGGTTGGATCAAGACGCCCTGCTGCAGGGCTTCCTGATAGAAAAACGGGGTCAGCATCGCCACGCCCTGCCCGGCGATGGCGCGCGTCGCCTCCAGCATTTGCGCGCCCATGTGGGTTGACGGCAACGGCTCGAATTCGGGATCTGCGACACCGGCTTCGCGAAACCAGTGTACCCACCACGGATCGCTGGGGTCGATGATCGGCAGCTTGAGGAGATCCGCGGGCTCGTTCACGCCTCCTATGGAATCGGCGAGCGCGGGGCTCAGCATCGGGGTGAAGTATCCGCGGACCAGAGTGTGGCTCCGCAGGTTCTTGCCCGGTACGCGGGGGGCGACAATCGCGACGTCCGTATCGTCCTCGCCGAATTCCCGCCCCCGGTTGTAGGGAATCAGGCGCACCGCCAGCGAGGGATTGCGCATCTGGAAATCTCCGATATGCGGGCCGAGCCAGTTGGTGGCAAAAGTCGTGTTGCATGAAATGACCAACGTGTCGTCAGCCCGCTCGGCAATCATAGCCACCGCGTCGCGCAGGATGTCGAAGGCTTCGGTGCTGCGTCCGGCGAGCCGCGCGCCCGCGTCGGTGAGATCAACCTTTCGCGGACGGCGCAGGAACAGGAGCACTCCGAGTTTCTCCTCCAGCAGCCGCACCTGATAGCTAACCGCTGCCTGCGTCATGCCAAGTTCTTTTGCGGCCTTCGTGAAACTCAAATGCCGCGCGGCTGCCTCGAATGCCCTGATCGCTGCCATCGGAGGAAGAGTCTGCGCCATATGCATAAGTTCTCCTTATGCATAACATCGCAAATCAAGTTGGAAATTCAAGCGCCTTCAATGCAGCATCTACGCAGCTGATTAATGCACGAAGGTGATGATGATGACTGCGTTATCGCGCGGCAATGGCCGCTTGCACGCTTTTCTCGCCCTGATTGCACACATGGTCCGGCCCGCCGGCCGGCAAAAGCCGGTCGGCGATCTGCGCGACGTTCCCGACAGCCTGAAGCGTGATATCGGACTTCTTGACGCGTCGGTAAGAGGTCGCGGCGACGCGGCGCCGATCGGTGACGAGACACGGCGGGCCGCAGAGGAACGCGATCGCAACTGGCAACGCCATCTGGACCGATCCATGTTCCCGCCGGTCTGACCAAACCTGCCGTAAGGGTCCGTTTGGACTCCCGCTACAAAAATTTACCAGCGGGCGGGGTGGACAGGCCGAATCAGTTTTGATTCATTATGGATGATTCGGGCGTGTGGTATCCGGATCATGTTTCACAACAAGCAGTTTTCAAATGGCTCTGGGGCGGGGCCTGAACGGTCGCATTGCGCGCCGGGGGGATAGGTTTTTGTCTGTCGCGGGGTTCAACAATTCAACATCGCCGGCCATGACCGGGCATGCCCGTTTTCTGGCTGGCCCCGCTTATTCCAAGCTGGTCGCCATCGAGCCGTTTCTCAAGCGCTCGATTCCGATCCTGATCATGGTTTTCCTTGGCGTGGTGTTCCTTGCCCGCACCATGGCGCTGATGACCGACCGCGCCGAAATGGAACACAATGGGCGGCTCTACCTGTCTCTGATCTCCGAAACGGCGAAATCCGCGCTGGAAACTGTAAAACAGGACGGCTTTGCCCCGGAGAGCGGCGCGCAATACGAGCAGCTTCTGTTCCGCGCCCTGCCCGAGGAATCGACCTATAGCGGCCGCTTCCTGGTCATCACCGACGCCGACGGCACGATCATCGGGTTGCGCGGATCGCGGCCCGACCTGATTGGCTCGAACCTGCAGGCCCAGCTTACCGGCGCGCAGGCACTGTTCCTGTTCGGCGCCAATGCCGGCGTGCAGCCGGTGATACTCGACGGCGAGCCGCATCTGGCAGCGGCGGTCAAGACCGGCGATGAAAGCGCGATCATCGCCGTGCTGCAGTCGCAGCGTGACCTTTTCGCGCCGTGGCGCAAACGGCTCTCACTCAATGTGACGCTGTTCGTCGCCTCGTCCTCGCTGCTGATCATCCTGCTTTACGCCTATTTCGGCCAGGCGGCCCGCGCGCAGGAGGCCGACGAGACCTATTGCGAAACGCAGAAGCGGGTCGATCTGGCGCTGACTCGCGGACATTGCGGATTGTGGGACTGGGATTTGGCGCGCGGGCGCATCTACTGGTCGCGCTCGATGTTCGACATGCTGGGTTACAAGGCCTGCGACGAAATCCTCTCGTTCGGCGAAGTGCGCCAGCTGATCCACCCGGAGGACATCGACCTGTTCGACCTGGCCAAGCGCGCCGCCGCGCAGGAGATCAGCCGCGTCGATCAGCTGTTCCGGATGCGCCATGCCGACGGGCACTATCGCTGGATGCGTATCCGCACCGAATTGGTCGAAAAAGGTGCGACCGGTGTGCACCTGATCGGCATCGCGGTCGACGTGACCGAACAGACGCGGCTGGTCGCGGAGAATGCGCAGGCCAACGAGAACCTGCGCGCTGCTATCGAAAGCACTTCGGAATCCTTCGCGCTGTGGGATGCCGAGGACCGGCTGGTGCTCTGCAACACCAAGTTCCAAGAATATAACGGCCTGCCCGGCGAGGCGCTGATACCCGGGACGACGCGGGCCGCGCTCAACGCGATGATGCGGATGCCGGTCAGCGAAAAGCGCATCCCGAATCCTATAACCCAGAGTGATGCGCAGACCTTCGAGCGCCAAATCGCCGATGGACGCTGGCTGCAGGTCAATGAACGGCGCACGTCGAGCGGCGGCATGATCTCGGTCGGCACCGACATCACCCAATTGAAGCTGCATCAGGAAAGACTGATCGAAAGCGAACGCCGGCTGATGGCGACGATCCACGACCTGTCACTGGCCAGGAAGGCATCACAGCAAAAAGCGGGCGAACTGGAAGAACTGAACGCGAAATACCTGGAAGCGCGCGACAAGGCGGAAGCCGCCAACCGGGCGAAATCCGGCTTCCTCGCCAACATGTCACACGAATTGCGCACCCCGCTCAACGCGATCATCGGCTTCTCCGAAATTCTGCAGTCGGGCATGTTCGGCCCGCTCGGCTCGGACCGCTACGAGGAATATGTCAGCGACATCCACGCCTCCGGCGCGTTCCTTCTCGGCGTTATCAACGACATTCTCGACATGTCCAAGATCGAGGCCGGCCGCGTGGAACTGGAGCGCGAGAAACTCGACCTGGCGCCGCTGATCGACGAAACGCTGCAGATGGTCTCGATCCAGGCCGAGGACAAGAACATCGCCGTCGAGCAGTCGATCGACGACACCATGCGTATCTTCGCCGACCGGCGCGCGATGAAACAGGTGATGATCAACCTGCTCTCCAATGCGGTGAAGTTCACCGGCGAAGGCGGGCGCATCCGCATTCGCGCCAAGACGGTGCGCGGCGCGGTTCAGGTATCCATCGAGGACACGGGCTGCGGCATCCCGCCATCGGCGCTGAAACGGCTCGGCCGGCCGTTCGAGCAGGTACAGAACCAGCTGACGCGCGACCATTCCGGTTCCGGCCTCGGCCTGGCTATCGCGAAGTCGCTGACCGAATTGCATGGCGGATCGCTGAAGATCCGCTCCAAGTCGAATGTCGGCACTATCGTGGCGGTGCGCATTCCCTGCGGTGGCGAACCGCTGAAGATCGCTTCCGCAGAAACGGACAACGGGCCGGAAAGTCCGGCCCGTCCAGAGGAGACCACGTCGGAAAAAGGCGCGGATTAATTACGGTCCCAGCCGCCCCGGCGGTGATGTCCGAAGCCGTGGCCTTCGCCCCGGCCCTCGCGGAAACGCTCATGCGCACCACGCATTTCATCCTCTTCGATCGCGCCGGATTCGTCGACGTCCATACGCGCGAACATCTGCTTGCGGCGATTGTCGAACTCGGCTTGCGAGACCTGGCCGTCATTGTCGGCATCGAAACGCTCAATCATGCGCACCGCGCGGCGACGTAACATCTCCCGTTCCATTTGCGCCGCCAGTTCATCGGCATTAATATTGCCGTCGCCATCCGCATCGGCATCTGTGAAGGAGAGCGGCGACATGGCGGCGAATTCCTCCAGCGTCACCGAGCCCGAATTGTCCTTGTCGGCGCGCTGGAACATCAGGCCGGGGCCGTCGCCACGCGGGCCCATTCCTTCGCGCATCTTCTGACCGTGGTGGTAGCCTTCGCCGTCGCGTCGCATCATCCCGCGCTGGCCGTCATCGGCGTAAGCGGAAGCGATAGCGGTCGCCGAAACGGCGGCGCCGGCCAGCAATACAATGATTTTCGAAGTGGTTTTCATGACAATCGTCCTTTGCATCGTTCGTCACCCCGATGCGACAAAAACATCCCGTCCCGCGCTTCCCTCACGGTTCGGAACGCGGATCCCCAAGAACGGCCCGGAATATCTCCGCAACCGCCTCTTCGGTCTCCACCAGGTGCGCCTGCATTGTTTCCGGATCAGGAAACCCGCCGACGTCACACAAACGATCAATCAGTCCTTTCGGCGCGGTTTCCGGATCGAATCCCTTCTCCGTGCACAGTCGGACGATCTGCATGATCGCCGAGTATTCCGAAAATGCCCGGACGAGGACTTCTCTCTGGTTCTCGTCGAGCCGGGCATCGCCGGATGATGCAAAGATATGCTCCGCATCGCGGCCGTTCAAATTACCATTTGGTAAGCCGGACAGAACCAGGAATTGCGCAATGAAATCAATATCCATAAGCCCGCCAGCGACGAGCTTAAGATCCCAGGGGCTGCGCGCCGGCTTCTCCTTAAGGAGCCGTCGGCGCATGGAAACGATGTCTTCCTTCAGCTTGTCGACATCACGCGGCAGAGCCAGGATTTCGTGCAATTCGATTTCCGTCTTCGCGCGCAGGCCGGGATCTCCCGCGACGGTACGCGCGCGGCTGAGCGCCTGGTGCTCCCAGGTCCAGGCCTCGTTTCGCTGATACTTCGAAAAACCGCGGAAGGAAGTCGCGAGCGGCCCCTTGTTACCTGATGGCCGCAGCCGGAAATCGACCTCGTAGAGCACGCCCTCCGCCGTCGGCGCGGTCAGGGCGGCGGTCAGCCGCTGTGTCAGGCGGGCAAAATACTGCGAGGCGGCAAGCGGCTTCGGCCCGTTGCTTTCGTCCGTCTCGTCGCCGACCTCGTAGAGCAGGATGAGGTCGAGGTCGCTGCCCGCCGTCATTTCCCGCGAGCCAAGGCGGCCAAGCCCGATCAGGCAGATTTCGGCGCCCTCGATAACGCCGTGCTTTTCGGCCAGTTCCGCGCGTGCGGCTTCCAGCGCATATTCGATGATCAGTTCGGCGAGATCGGCGAAGGCGCGGCCGGCCTCCATCGCCTCGATACTGCCGGTCAGGAGCCGTACGCCGATCAGGAAGCGCTGCTCGGCGGCGAAGATGCGCAAGCGGTCGAGCGTTTCCTCGTAGGCGCGTGCCTCACCGAGGAAGTCCTCCAATCGGGTGCGCTGCTCCTCCTTGCCCGGCGCGCCGGAGAAAAAGGCCGGGTCGAGTATGCCGTCGAAGACGAGCGGCTTGGCGGTAATGATGCTGCCGAGGCGCGGCGCCGCCGACAGGATCAGCGCCAGCAGATTAATCAGCCGCGGATTGGACTGCAGCATGGAGAAAACCTGGATGCCCGCCGGCAGGCCGGACAGGAACCGGTCGAAGCCGATGACGCACTCGTCGGCATGACCGCTTTCGCCGAAGGTCTTGAGCAGCAACGGAGTGATCTCGGTGAGCCTGGCGCGGGCACGTTCGGACTGCACGGCGCGGTAGCGGCCCATGTGCCACTGGCTGACGACGCGCCAGATGTCGTTCGGCCGGGCGTAGCCCATGCGCGACAGGGTTTCGACCGTGCCCGGGTCGGGGTCGTCGCCGGTGAAGGCAAGATTGCCCTCGTCGCCGAGACCCGGCTCGTGCTCGAACAGGGCGGCGTAATGGGTCTCGACGGCACGCAACGTTTCCAGCAATTCGGCACGGAACGCCTCGCTGCCGGCGAAACCGAGCAGGCGAGCGATCTGATCGATGCCTTCGGCGTCGGCGGGCAGCTTGTGGGTCTGTTCGTCGCCGATCATCTGGATGGCGTGCTCCACACGGCGCAGGAAGCAGTAGCAGCGGGTCAGCGTGTCCGCAGTCTCCTGCTCGATCGAGCCGTGATCGGCCAGCGCATGCAGCATGGCAATCGTGCCGCGGCCGCGCAGTTCGGGCACCCTGCCCCCGAATATCAGCTGCTGGGTCTGGACGAAGAACTCGATCTCGCGGATGCCGCCGCGTCCGAGTTTCACATTGTGACCCTCGATGGCAATCCTTCCGTGGCCCTTGTGGGCATGGATCTGGCGCTTGATGGAGTGGACATCGGCGATCGAGGCGTAGTCGAGATGCTTGCGCCACACGAAGGGGCGCAACTCGTAGAGGAAGCGGTTGCCCGCCTCGATGTCGCCTGCCGCCGGCTTCGCCTTGATCATGGCGGCACGCTCCCAGTTCTGGCCGCGCGCCTCGTAATAGACGAGCGCCGCCTCGACCGGGATCGCCAGCGGCGTCGATCCCGGGTCCGGGCGCAGCCGGAGGTCGGTGCGGAAAACGTAGCCGTCGCCGGTTCGCTCCTGCATGACGCGGACCAGGCGGCGCGTCATGCGACCCATGGTCTCGCCGATCATGTAGCGGTCCGGCCAGTCCAGTCCCGGCGGATCGGGATCGAACAAAACGATCAGGTCGATGTCGGAGGAATAGTTGAGCTCGTGCGCGCCGAGCTTGCCCATGGAGAGGAAAAACCAGCCCGAGCCCTTTTCCGGTTCGGACGGATCGGCGAGCGTCAGCTTGCCGGTGTTGTGGGCATCGCGCAGGATCCAGGCCGCAGCAGCGCCAAGCGAGATTTCGGCGAAACGCGACAGCCAGCCCGTCGTCTCGTCAACGGTGAAGGCGCCGGCGAGATCGGCCAGCGCAATCAACAGATGCAAGGCCGCCTTCTCGCGGCGCAGCGCCGTCATCAGTGCGGCTTCGGATTCGGCGAAGTCATCGCCGTGACGCATCGCCCCGGTGCGGGCGAGGATGGCATCGAGCTTCGCCGTCACCTGCGCGTCGAACAGGCTTTCCAGCAGGGCGGACTGGCGCTCGATCTGGTGCGACAGGAAGGGCGACAGCGCCATGACGGCGGTGAGGAAACCGGCGAGCGGAGCGCCCTCTTCCACCAACGCCTTCAGGCGCGCGGCATCGGCCTTTTCGGCAGCGGCGAGAAGAGCCGTGCGGGCCTTGTCGACGGCCTGCTCGTCACCGGCATGCAACCTGCCTGCCGGTTTGCCGAACCAGAGTGTACCGTCTTCAGCCATATCCCCTCCGCAAAATTGCGAATCCGATCAGCGGGTTGGACGAAACAACCGCCAATCAGATTCAAACCTTTATTCAGGTCTAGGACTTTGCGGTGGGAAATGACAAGACGACTTTCAGACCGGGATCGGCGTCTTCCAGCGACAGGTCGCCGCCGTGAAGCCCCATGATCGCGGAGACAAGGCTGAGGCCCAGCCCGGAGCCCGGCTTGGTGCGGCTCTCGTCGAGGCGGACGAAACGCCCCTTCACGCGCTCCTTGTCGGCATCGGGCACGCCCGGCCCCTGGTCGGCCACGGCCAGGCGGATCGTACCGGCGCCTTCGCTGCGGGACGCAGACAGAATGATCTTGCCATCCGGTTTCGCGCCATACTTGATCGCATTGTCGATCAGGTTGGTGACGGCCTGGCCGATCAGTTCGCGTTTGCCGGCGATCGGCAGCGGTCCCTCCACCTCGTTGATCAGCGCCATTCCGGCGTCCTCGACCAGCGGCTCGTACAGTTCGGCAACTTCGGCCGCGATGGCCGCCAGGTCGATTTCGTCCAGTTTCTGCTTGGAAAAGCCCGCCTCGACACGGCTGATCAGCAGCAAGGCATTGAACACCTTGATGAGCTGGTCGGCCTCGCCGATCATGTCTTCCAGCACGATGCGGTAGTCGGTCCCGTCCGGATCACCGGCTAGGGCCGCTTCGGCACGGTTGCGCAGCCGGGTCAGCGGCGTTTTCAGGTCGTGGGCTATGGAATCCGACACGTCGCGAAGCCCGTCATTCAGCTTCGAGATCTTCTCGATCATCGTGTTGAGGCTCTCCGACAGGCGGTCGAACTCGTCATTGGCACTCGAAACCGGCAAGCGGCCGGTGAGATCGCCGGCGACGATGCGGGCGCTCGCCTCGGAGACCCGGTCGATGCGCTGCAAAGCCCGGCGGCCGACAAAGAACCAGATCAGGAAGCCGCCGGCAGCCATGAAGGCCAGCGCGGTAATCAGCGCACGGCGGACGATCTCGCGGAACCGCTGCGGCTCGCCAAGATCGCGGCCGACGAGGATGCGCATGCCGCTGTCGACCACGATCACCTGGGCAAGCGCGCGCGGCGCCTTCTCCGGGTCTTTTATGACATCGACATCATCACCGAAGCGGGCATAGACGAATGGCCGCTCGGTCCAGCCCTCGCGGTCGAGCACGCCGGGTTCCAGCGCGATGACGTTGCCGGTGAGGATGCGGCCGGAATTGTCGGCGATCATGTAGAGATTGGCGCCGGGACGGCGCGAGCGGCGATCTATCTCGCGCACCAGCACGCGCAAGCCGTTGCGCTGATAGACGACGCCAAGGTCGCGCACCTCCTCGGCAACGGCATTGCGCGTTTCATTGACGATGAGGCGCGCCGCCGAGCCGGTCATGTAGTAGACGAGGAAGACCGCACAGACGGAAAACAGGATCAGGTAGAGCGCCGACAGGCGCGCCGCCGTGGTGTTGAATGCCGAGAAGAGCCGTTTCATCGAACGCGGTCAGTCGCGCATCATGTAGCCGGCGCCGCGGACCGTGTGCAGAAGCGGCCGGTCATAGCCCTTCTCGATCTTGGAGCGCAGGCGCGAGATGTGGACATCGATGACGTTGGTCTGCGGGTCGAAGTGGTAGTCCCACACATTCTCCAGCAGCATTGTGCGGGTGACGACCTGCCCGGAATGACGCATCAGATATTCGAGCAGGCGATATTCGCGCGGCTGCAGAAGGATGGACTGTTCGCCGCGCTTGACCTCGTGCGACAGGCGGTTGAGCACCAGATCGCCGACCTGGTAGCGCGTCTCCTGTTCGGCGCCGTTCTGGCGGCGTAGCAGCACTTCCAGGCGGGCCAGCAATTCGGAAAAGGCGTAAGGCTTGGTCAGGTAATCATCGCCGCCGGCACGCAGGCCGGTCACGCGGTCATCCACTTCGCCGAGCGCGGAAAGCACAAGCGCCGGCGTCATGTCGCCCTTGGCGCGTAGCGCCGAAATGACCGAGAGACCGTCGCGTTTCGGCAGCATCCGATCGACCACCAGTGCATCGTAGATGCCGGAATCGGCCATCATGAAGCCGTCGTCGCCATTATGCACGACATCGGCGCTGTGACCGGCCTCTTCCATCGCCTTCTTGAGATAGGCGGCGGCCTCGATATCGTCTTCGATGATCAGGACTTTCATGATGCGCTTATCGCCCGGCGGAAGTTGAAAGGAAAGCCGTTCGGCGAGATAGAAAAATGGCGGCGACAGGTCGAGGGGGAAGTCCTGTCGCCGCCTTCATTGTCTGCCCAGGGGGTGACATGGAATGTCCGGGCAGGCAATCGATTTCGATCAGCCGCGATCGATGGGCATGGCCACGAAACGGGACGTGTCGTCACGTTCCAACAGCATCAGCGCGGCCTTGCGACCGGATTCGGCGACCGCGTTCAGCGCGTTCTCAATATCCGAGGCCGATGAGACGGGCTCGTTGTTCACCTCGACCACCTTGTCGCCGGCGCGGACGCCTGCATCCGCAGCCGCGCTGTCGGGATCGATGTCGGTCACCACTACGCCCTCGCCGTCCTCGGCAGGGGCTACTGTCAAGCCGAAATCCTCCAGCGCGGTTTCCGGAGCCTGGTCCGGAACGGTTTCCGCCGAAGCCATCTTGTCGGCGCCCGGAAGTTCGCCGAGCTTGACGGTGACCACCTTTTCCTTGCCGTTGCGCAGATAGGTGATCTTCGCATCCGTACCCGGATCGATACCGGCGATCACTCGGGCGAGTTCACGCGGGTCGCGGATTTCCCGGCCATTGACCTCGGTGATGATGTCGCCCGAGCGGATCCCCGCTTCGGCGGCGGGGGCGTCCTTCTGCGGATCGGCGACAAGGGCGCCGCTCGCGCGGTCGAGACCGAGCGACTCCGCGATTTCCGGCGTCACCGGCTGGATGGAAACACCGAGCCAACCGCGCTCTACCGTGCCGTCGTCCATCAGTTCGGCGACGACTTCCTTGGCAACCGAGGCAGGAACCGCGAAGGCGATACCGACATTGCCGCCGGAGGGCGAGAAGATCGCCGTGTTCACGCCAACGACTTCGCCGTTCAGGTTGAAGGTCGGGCCACCCGAGTTGCCGCGGTTCACTGCCGCGTCGATCTGGATGAAGTCGTCGTAGGGACCGGCGCCGATATCACGGCCGCGCGCCGAGACGATACCGGCGGTCACTGTGCCGCCAAGACCGAACGGATTGCCGACGGCAACCACCCAGTCGCCGACACGAACCTTGGCGTCATCAGCGAAGGCGACATAGGTGAATTCACGTTCTTCCTCGACCTTGAGCACGGCAAGATCGGTGCGCGGATCAGCGCCGACCAGCTTTGCGTCGAGCTCCGTGCCGTCATCCATGACGACGGTGAATTCGGTGCCGCCATCGACCACATGGTTGTTGGTGACGAGGAAACCGTCCTCGGAAATGAAGAAACCGGAGCCCTGCGAGACCGGACGGGCGCGACGCGGACGCTGCGAACGGCGATCGTTAAATCCATCGGGGCCGCGGAACTGCGGGCCGCCGAACTCGTCAAAGAACTTGCGCAGCGGATGGTCCGGCGGAAGGTCCTCGAAGCCGCGGCCCCCGAACGGACCGAAATCGGAAGATGCCGGTTGAATGTCGGATTTCACCCGAACCGAAACAACGGCAGGCGAGACCTTTTCGATGATGTCGGCAAAGCCCGGAGCAGTGGCCGGCGTCTCGATACGGACGGCTTCGGCATTTGCCGGAGCCGTGACTACGGTGGAAACGCCTGCAACGCCGGCGCCGAGCACCGTCGACGCGACGAGCACAGCGGCCAGCTTCTTGGCGAAGGATTTGCGGGATGTGGATGGGGCGGTCGTCATCAGTGCATGTCCTCAAGTTGAATTTTGCGGGCCGGTGTGTTTCCCGGCCTTGAGGACAGATATAGGAAAGCGAAAATTACACGCCGCTTTCCGCAACATGAAATTTTCGTAAGGTTCGGAGAGTGAAGCGCCCTACCCCGGCTTGTTGTCGATGATCGTCACGACCTTGGAGTTGCCTTCCAGCGTCTTGTGCACCGGGCACTTGTTGGCGATCTGCTCCAGCTTGTCGGCAAGCGCGGGCGCAACCTCGCCGGCAACTGAGATATGCCGCTCGAAACGATCTATCTTGCCGCCGTTGGAGCGCTCCTCGTCGGTGCATTCGACGCAATCCTGCGCATGCACCTTGGCGTGGCTGACATCGACAGTCACCGCGCCGAGCGGCAGTTTCTTGAAATCGACATACATTCGCAGCGTCATCGACGTGCATGCGCCGAGCGCCGCCGCAAGCAGGTCATAAGGAGAAGGTCCGGAGTCTGTCCCGCCAACGGAAACCGGTTCGTCGGCGAAGAAGCGATGGAGACCGGCTTGTACCGTGTTCTGGAATTTCGACTGCCGGGTTTCCGAGACGCGAACGTTCTCGATCGGTTTTTCGCCCTGCGGCTCGTCCTTCGGCAGGAAGCGGGTCGCCCATCCGGCGATCACCGACGCGGCGAAATCCGCATCGTCGGGCCTGGTCAGAAGGTGATCGGCGTGATCCAGCGAGACGTAGCTCTTCGGATGGCGAGCCGCCATGAAAATGCGCTCGGCATTGTCGATGCCGACGACCTCATCGAGCGGCGAATGCATGATGAGAAGCGAGGCCTTCAATTTCGGCAGGCGGTCGAGAAGATTTGTCGACCGCGCGGCGTCGAGAAATGCCTTGCCGATCGTGAACTTGCGCCCGGCAAGCGAGACTTCCGCCTCGCCGTCGCGTTCGATCGTCTCGAGGTCTTCGTGAAACATGCGCAGAACATGCTCGGTGTCGGCGGGCGCGCCGATGGTGACGACGCCCTTGACCTCGGGAATATCGTGGGCGGCGGCCAACACCGCCGCGCCGCCGAGCGAATGGCCGATCAACAGGACCGGCGCCTCGAAATTGGCACGCATGTAATCGGCTGCGGCGACGAGGTCGGCGACATTGGAGCGGAAGGAGGTGTTGGCGAACTCGCCCTCGGAGGAACCGAGGCCGGTGAAATCGAAGCGCAACACGGCGATCCCTAGCCTCGACAGGTTGGCGGCAATCCGGCGGGCGGCGACGATATCCTTGGTGCAGGTGAAACAGTGGGCGAACAGTGCACAGCCGCGCAGCATCCCGTCGGGCAGGTCCAGCCTCGCGGCAAGCGTTTCGCCGCTCGCGGTAGGAAATTCCAGCTTCTCAGTCGCCATGACCGCCTCGTTGCCGTGAATCGAATTCGCAGCGCAGGCTAACGGCCGTCGTCTTCACCGTCAGCCAAAATCTTGGTGATGCGGTCCTGTTCCTCGGGCGTCAGCCGGTCGACCGGAGCAGCGCGGTTGCGCGTGCGATAGAGGAAGAAGATGGCGATGGCGCCCAGCAGCAGGCCGATCAGCGGAGTGCCCCAGAGCAGCATGTTGCGCGCCGAAATTCGCGGCTGCAGCAGCACGAACTCCCCGTAGCGCGAAACGACGAAGTTCATAACTTCCTCGTTGCTGTCGCCCTGGACCAGGCGCTCGCGGACGATGACGCGCAGGTCGCGGGCAAGCTCGGCGTCGGAATCGTCGATCGACTGGTTCTGGCAGACGAGACAGCGCAGCTTGGCGGAAATGTCGCGCGCGCGCTGTTCCATCGCCGGATCGTCCAGCATCTCGTCCGGATTGACGGCCAATGCGCCGCTGACGGTCAGCAACAGCAGGGCGCAGGCGGCCAGAAAGCGTTTCATGTGGCGTTCCCTATTCCGCAGCGACAAGCGCCTGACGGCGCTTCGCGGAGGGTTTCGGCGCGCCGACGCGGAGGCGGCGATCGGAGAGCGAGAAAAGGCCGCCGATCATCATCAGCACGGGGCCCAGCCAGATCAGCGTCACCTGCGGCTTCCACCACAGCCGCACCACGATCTGGCTCGTGCCTTCGACGGGATCTCCGAGCGCGATGTAAACCTGCGAGAAGCCGGTCGTGTGGATGCCTGCCTCGGTCGTCGGCATGCCGCGCGCGGTGTAGAGGCGTTTGGCCGGCGAGATCGTCGCCATCTGGTTGCCGTCACGGGCGAGCGTGAAGGTCGCCACATCCTCGGTGTAGTTCGGTCCCTGGCGCGCGGTCGCGCCGTCGAAGGTGACGGCGTAGCCGGCGAGTTCGGTCGTGTCGCCCGGCGCCATGCGCAGCACATGCTCTTGCTGGAAAGCCGAGACCGAAACGATGCCGAGAACGGCGACCCCAAGCCCGGCATGGGCAAGCGCCGTGCCCCAGACGGAGCGCGGCAGGCCGCGCAGCCGTGCCGCGGCCGTCGAGAGTCCGGTCTTAGGCAGGCCGGATTTCTGCCAGACATCGGCGAAGGCACCGAACAGCAGCCAGAAGCCCATCGCGACACCGAAGGCGGCGAGCAGCGGCAGGCCGTCGGCGAACCACAGCGTGGCGAGACCGGCAGTCAGCGCAATACCGGCGAAGACATAGAGCCGCTGCGCGGCGGCGTAGATATCGCCGCGCTTCCATGCGAGCAGCGGACCGAACGGTACGGCGAGCAGGAGCGGCACCATCAGCGGCACGAAGGTCGCGTCGAAATATGGCGCGCCGACCGAGATCTTCTCGCCGGTCAGCGCCTCGACGGCGAGCGGATAGAGAGTGCCGACGAAGACGGTGGCCGTCGCCGTCGTCAGGATCAGGTTGTTGAGCACCAGCCCGCCCTCGCGCGAGATCGGGTGGAACATGCCGCCATTGGACAGCGTCGAGGACCGCAGCGCGAAGAGGAACAGCGCGCCGCCGATGAAGAAGACGAGGATGGCGAGGATGACGACACCGCGCGTCGGGTCGGACGCGAAGGCGTGCACCGAGGTCAAAACGCCGGAGCGCACCAGGAAGGTGCCGAGCAGCGACAGAGAGAAGGTCAGGATCGCCAGCAGGATGGTCCAGACCTTGAGCGCCTCGCGCTTTTCCATCACCAGCGCGGAATGCAGCAGCGCGGTGCCGGCGAGCCAGGGCATGAAAGAGGCGTTTTCGACCGGGTCCCAGAACCACCAGCCGCCCCAGCCCAGTTCGTAGTAGGCCCAGTACGAGCCCATGGCGATGCCGGCGGTCAGGAACACCCAGGCAGCCAGCGTCCACGGGCGCACCCAGCGCGCCCATGCGGCGTCGATGCGCCCTTCGATCAGCGCTGCGATGGCGAAGGAGAAGCAGACGGAAAAGCCGACATAGCCAAGATAGAGCAGCGGCGGATGGATGGCGAGGCCGACATCTTGAAGGATCGGGTTGAGGTCGTTGCCCTCGAAAGGCGCCGGCGACAGGCGCTCGAACGGGTTGGACGTGAACAGGATGAAACCGGTGAACGCGACAGTGATCAATCCCTGGACGGAGATCACCGTGGCGCGAAGGCTCGGCGGCAGGTTGCCGCCAAACAGCCCTACCATGGCGCCGAAAAGGGCCAGGATACAGACCCACAGCAGCATCGAGCCTTCGTGGTTGCCCCACACACCGGTGATCTTGAAGAGCAGCGGCTTTTGCGAATGCGAGTTCTCGACGACGTTCAGAAGCGAGAAATCGGAGGTCACATAGCCCCAGGTCAGCACCGCAAAGGACAGCGCGAGCGCCGCGAACACCGCGAAGGCGAGACTGGGCGCCATCGCCATCTGGCGGGCATCGCCCGCCCTGGCGCCGACAAACGGCACTACTGTCTGCAAAACCGCCAGCGCAAGCGCCAGCACGAGGGCGAAATGTCCGAGTTCGACGATCATTGGGTGGCGCTAACCTCCTCGCCCTGCCAGTAGCCCTGTTCCTTCAGGCGGTCGGCGACCTCCTTGGGCATATAGGTCTCGTCATGCTTGGCGAGTACCGTATCGGCCAGGAAAGTTCCGTCTTCCTGGATCTGGCCTTCCGCGACGACCCCCTGCCCCTCGCGAAAGAGGTCCGGCAGGATGCCGGCAAAGCGCACGACGATGCGGTCGGTCGTGTCCTCGATGACGAATTCGACGCCTGAACTCTCGGCGTTCTTCACCGACCCCATCTCGACAAGGCCGCCAAGACGGATGCGCCCGGCGTTCTCAGACGGTGCGGCAACCAGTTCGGATGGCGTGCGGAAGAAGGTCACCTGTTCGGAAAGCGCCGTCAGTACCAGCGCGACGGCGACGCCAAGCATGGCGAGCGCGCCGAAGATCACGGTGAACCGTTTCTGCTTGCGGGTCATTGGATAGCCTCCCCGGAAGATAAGCCGAGCGCGGCTGCGAATTCCGCGATTTCGGCATGTTTGGTTGCGTCCCCGGCAAAGGCGTCGAGCGCGCGCGAAAGCGCATCCTCGGCTTCGTCCTTGCGTCCGAGCACCGCGTAGGAGCGGATCAGGCGCTGCCAGCCGGCGACATCGTCGGGATTGCCACGCAACCGCTCGTCGAGCTGGGCGATCATGCCGAGGATCATGTCCTGACGGTCTTCCGGGCTCATCTGTTCGGCGTTGCGCATGGTCTCTTCGTCGAGCTGCGGCGCGGTTGCCTGCGCCGGTTCGGCGCCGAACCGGCGCAGTCCTTCGGCGGCGGCAGCCTGCCATTCGGGCGCGGCGCCGCTGTCGTTCATCATTGCCTGCCACGCCCGGATCGCGCCGGCCTCATCACCGGCCTGTGCAGCGCCAAGCGCCAGGAAAAACCGTGAACGGCTGTCGCCTGTATCCAGCTCAAGTGCGCGCTCGAACTCGGCGCGGGCATTCACGTCGACCAGCCCCTCGGCAAGCATGTAATAGGCCTGGCCGAGTCCGGAGCGGCGGTTCGCGTTCTCGCCCTGCAACGCGATTGAGCGTTCGAAAGCTTGGCGCGCGTCAGCCGCGCGTCCAAGGCGCAGATACATCGGAGCCAACACGTCCCAGCCGCGCCCGTCATCCGGATTGGCGTTCAGATGCGCCTCGGCGCGCGATACCAGTTCGTTGATGTCCATGCCTTGCAGGGTTTGCGCGGCCATCTCACGCTGGCGTTCTTCGATGCGAAGAGCTAGCGGCTGGGCCTCCATACCGGGCGAGCCGGTCATCGAATAGATGATGACAGCTGCCAGCGGCGCAAAAACGGCGGCCGCGATCAGCACCGGTGCGCCAGCGCGCGCGGCTTTGCCGGCAGCCTTGTGTTCGGCTTCGGACGCCTCGCCGGCGGCGATCAGTCGGCGGCCTATTTCGGCGCGGGCATAGTCGGCTTCGGCGGGATTGATGACGCCGCGCGCGATGTCAGCGTCGAGTTCGCGCAGCTGATCCTTGTAGATCGCCACGTCGAATTCATGCTCATCGGCGGTGTCGGCCGGTTTGGACGTGCGAATGGCCGGCCAGAACACCACGGCCAGCAGCAGGATCGTCAGCGATGCAGCGAAAACTGTGAACAACATGGTGGTCAAATAAATATGCAAGCCAGACTTGCCAATTGAATTCGGGCAAGCGCGACATTTTCACGCCCGTCCCTCACCGGCCTTGATCTCGATCAGGTCAGCGGCGTCCAGCTTCCGTCCGCATTGCGGCAAGCCGCGCCAAGGCTCGTTACCGGTGAACCTTCGGCTACCACGGTATGGCTGTATTGGCGGCAATCCTGGGAACCGACCCGGTAAGGCTGCGAGGCGACGACCTCGCCGGAGAACCGGCCACCGGACCTGCCCCAGGCCACCGCCTGGCCTGCCGGGGTGTATTCGAGGGCCTCATATTCGGCCTGCAGCGCCTTGTTGCGTATGCCGGGATCCATTCGCTCGTTGACCTGCGGATCGATGATACCGCCGTTGAGCGCGCTCACCAGCGTTGCGCCTTCCAGCTTGCCGGCCGGTTCGGTGAAACGCGGAAAGGCGCCGAAGGCGAGGCTCTGCACGGACGATGTCCCGCTCGTGGAACATCCCGCTGCCGCCGCAGAGAGAGCCGCAGCAAAAGCCAGTTTCGCGATGCGCATAATCTTCAAGCCCACTTCCGATTCCACCCGTTCATGCCGGCCAACGATGTACAAAACTGTGTCGGCATTTTGTTGGAAACCGTTAAACACAGAATTATTCCCATTTAACTGAAATTCAAAGCCCCGCCGCCGGCAAAATGATGTCGGCGCGCAGACCACCCGCCGCGCTCTCGCCCAGTTCGATCCTGCCGCCATAGGCGCTTGCGGTTTCTGCGACGATGGCCAGACCCAGCCCGGTTCCCGGCACGGTTTCGTCCAGACGCTTGCCGCGTTTCAACGCCGTTTCGCGCTCGCCGGCGGCAATGCCGGGCCCGTCATCCTCGACGGTCAGGCGCAACCAGCGCCGCCCGTCGGTCTGACCGGCATCACTCACCGAAAGCGAAATCGTCTGCCGCCCCCATTTCGTAGCGTTTTCCATCAGATTGCCGAGAATCTCCTCCAGATCCTCCTTTTCTCCCATGAAGACAGCGGCTTGCACCTGCATATTGAACTCGATCCGCTTGTCCGGATTGAGCTTGCGCATCACGGAAACCAGCTTTTCGGCAACCGGCTTGACCTCGGTGCGAAAGATGATGCTCTCGCGCTGGGCGGCGATGCGGGCGCGCTTCAGATAATGCTGGATCTGGTAATCCATGGCGCGCGCCTGTTCCTCGACGACCCTGGCGGACGGGCCGCTCTTCGCTGCCGCCTCGTTGGTCAGCACCGTAAGCGGCGTCTTCAGCGAATGCGCCAAGTTGCCGACCTGGGTGCGCGAGCGCTCGACGATGCGGCGATTGTTGTCGATCAGCGCATTCATCTCGTCGACAAGCGGTTCGATCTCGCTCGGGAAGCTTCCTTCGAGGTTCGTCGCCTGACCATTGCGAATCGCCGCCAGCGCCGCGCGCGCATGATCGAGCGGGCGCAGGCCGAACAGCAGGATCGCGGCGTTGATGACAACGACGCCAAGGCCGAAGACCAGCAGCATCAGCCCGACGCGACGGGCGAAATCGCGCACGGTATATTCGAACTCGGTCTGGTTGCCGGCGACCTGGAAACGGGCGATCCGCCCGTCGCCGAGGTCGATTTCCGACTCCAGAACGCGGATTTCCTCGCCGCCCGGCCCTTGGGTCAGGAAATCGCGGCGGTATTGCCGGTCGAGGGGAAGTTCGGCGAGCGGCGGTGCGGAAAAATCAGCGCCGGCGAGAGACGGCGATACCAGCGCATCGCCGTCCACGTTTTCCATCGGGAGAACGCGCCAGTACCAGCCGGACGCCGGCTCGAGAAAACGGCTATTGCCGAGATTTGGATTGCCGGCGAGCGCGCCGTTCTCGTCGACGAAGACCGCACCGACGAGATTGAACAGCTGCGCCTCCTGCAGATTGGCGAAACCGTTTTGGGAATCTGAGCGATAGAGCCCGATCAGCAACCAGCCGAGCAGCGCAATCGCCGCGATAGCCCAGAGGCTGGAAAACAGGATGACGCGGACGCCGAGGGAATTGTGGCGAAGCTTCAAGGCCCTACCCGGCCTGTTCGTCCGGCGCAGTCATGCGGTAACCGAGACCGCGCACGGTTTCGATCAGGTCATGGCCCATTTTCTTGCGCAGCCGACCGACGAAAACCTCGATCGTGTTGGAGTCGCGGTCGAAATCCTGGTCGTAGAGATGCTCGACCAGTTCGGTGCGCGAGACGACCTCGCCGATATGATGGGCCAGATAGGAAAGCAGCCGGAATTCATGCGAGGTGAGCTTCAGCGTCGCGCCGTCGACCATCGCCTTGGAGGACTTGGTATCGACAACCAGCGGGCCGCAGCGGATTTCCGACGAGGCGTGGCCCGCCGCGCGGCGGATCAGCGCGCGCACGCGCGCCAGTACTTCCTCGACATGGAACGGCTTCGTCACATAGTCGTCGGCTCCGGCATCGATACCGGACACCTTGTCGCTCCAGCGGTCGCGCGCGGTCAGGATCAGCACCGGCATGGTACGGCCGTCGTCGCGCCAGCGCTGCAAGACCGATATGCCGTCCATCAGCGGCAGGCCGATGTCGAGCACGACGCAGTCATAGGGCTCGGTGTCGCCGAGGAAATGGCCTTCCTCGCCGTCCTCGGCGGTATCGACGACATAGCCGGCGTCTTCCAGCGCGGATTTCAGTTGCGCATTGAGCGAAGCGTCATCTTCAACGACGAGAATTCGCATGGAATCGTCCCTCCTGCGGACACGGCGAGACGCTAGCGCAGCGGCGGGAAAACGCCAACCGCGCCGGTCGTCCGGCGGCTGCTAGCCATCAACGATGATTTCCTCGCGCTTCGGCCGCTGGCCGTTCGAGCCGGGAATCAAGAGGACGATCTTGCACCTGCCACCGGCGACGGCTTCCGCGCTTGCCAGTTGCGCGCCGCGCTCGGCGGCGACCTGCTGGCCGACGGCAAAGCAATTGTCGGCGGCAAGGGACGGCGCAGTTCCGAGCATGGGAAGCGCGATCAGCGCAGCCATGGTTATGCGAAGCATTTTTCTGTTCTCCAACTTGGCCGCCAACCTAGCGGAGCGAGCCTGAACGGAACATGAATGGCGATTTGAACCATTCATGCCCCGAAAAGACGCGGGATATCAACCGATCCGGCTGTTCGCACTCACCCGCCCCAGAATGGCGACAATACCGGCGACTGCGGAGACCGTCTGCAGGATCGACTCGGTGAGCGCGGCCTGCCCGCTTGCATCGACCGGCAGGCCGAACATGGCGCCGAGCGTCGCGGCGACGCTGACCAGCGCGCCCCAGATGGTTTTGGACAGATACCAGGGTTTCGTCTCGTTCATGGCATTTTCCTTTCGGTTCAGGGGAGCAAAAGCATGCGGCGGGCGGAGACCCCCTCGCCCACCGCGAAACTGATCTGCGCAATCTCGCAATCGATGCTCGCGCCCGGCTGATCGAGACCGAGCGCGGTCACCGTCGCTGCATCGAGAAGCAGCGACGCCTCGGATGTTTCGGCGGAAAAGACGATGGAGCCGCCGTCGTGAAGCCGCACGGCATAGCGTTCCTGTTCCTCGCCGAGCGGCACGTCCGGGCCGAGCCAGATATCGCCGTTGACGCGGGTACGGCGGATCCATGACAGCGCGACCGTGCCGCCATCGCCACGTCTTGCGTTGAGATGTACCGGCGACAGCGGCGTCAGCGCGCGAACCCCGCCGGTTGCCCCGACTGTCTCGAAGTAGCGGTCGGTGAAGGGCCGGCCCGCAACCCCGATGCGCAACTGCACCGGCAGGCCGATCTCGGCGGACGTCAGGCCCGCCGGCACGACAGCCTCGTTCAGCAGCACCGCCCGCGCCCCGGCCGGTGCTCCGGTAGCAAAAGCGTCCTCGGTGCCGCCCTGGCCACGCAAAAGGCCGGTCAGCCGCCAGTTTCCGGCGGAAACCTCCTCGGCATCCGTGAATTGCAGGACTTCCCAGACCCCCGCCGCCGACCGCACGGCAAGCAGATTGCGGCCCGCCAACAACGCGGTCTCGCTGACGCTCTCGAAAGCACCGGACGGCACGGCGAGTTCCACCGCGTTTCCGTGGTCCAGCCGTCCCGAGAAACCACCGTTCAGGGGCGCCGTCAGCGTGCCGATGACCGCATTCGACAGCGCCTGGACGCGATACTCGAAACCGGAGGCTTCCGGCGAGACATAGACCGCCTGCACCCGCGGCGGAGCCGACCAGGCGGCCAGCATGAAGCGGTCCTCGGGATCGCTGCCGGCCGAAAGCGGCAGGTCGAGCAACAGGAAATCCGGCACCCCGGCCGTATCGCCCAGCGCCTGCGGCCGCTGCGACGGCAGCCTCGGCAAGCGGGAATTGGCAGGGCGGCGCAGCACCGGCACCGCCTCAATGCGCAGCGCCTCGGCAAGGTCGGTGCGCGTCACGAGCCAGCGCTCCGCCGGTTTGGAGGCGAAGGCAACGACATCGCCTGGCGCGAGACCGGCATGGCGCCAGGACAGCGCGAAGCGCAGTGTGCGGCCATGCGCCCAGGCGCGCGCCAGCATGCGGTCGGCGACAGCGTCGATCACGCTGGCATCGGCGATCACCGGCAGGTCAGCGGTTTCCTGCCGCGCCGAACCGGTTTCCAGTCGGCGCGAATAGCTGGTCGCGGAACGGTAGCCGGTCAGCCCGTCACGCCAGGTCGCGACGATCTCGGCGGGCAGTTCGCTCTTCTGCGCCTCGGTCAGGTCGCGGAGCGCCTCGCCATCGAGGTCGGCGATATCGCCGTCTTGGATCATGCGGGTCACCGCAGCGCCCTCGGGAACAAGCGCAAAACCGCCATCGGCCGCCATGTCGGAAACCGCCCAACAGAAGCCGGCCGCCAGCGGCTCCAGCATGTCGCGCGCCGACGCCGGCCCGGAGACGATTACGCCCTGCACCGTGTCGGCAACTGTTATCGTCGCGGCATCGTCCAGCATCTCACCCGCCATCTCGGCAAGCGGCGCGGTGCCGAGCCTGCCGTTCAGCCAGTGGCCGCGCAGCCAGTTCTCGCCGTCACCCCAGACATCGGTGGCCATCGGAAAGGCCGGAAACGGCCTCGCGTCCCATGCCCAGAGATGGATGCGCTCGATATCGACCATCGGCTGGCCGGTAACCTGCGACAGGGGGTTGGCGTCGGGGCCGCTCGCCCAGTGTTCAAGATGCGCCTGCAGGAAAGCGCGCTGCTCGGCGTCGTCGCGCCCGCCGTTGGAGAACCACGGCACCGCGCTTTCGGCCGACTTCGCGTCGGTGAAGACGTTTGGCTGCGTCGCGCCCTTGTCGATGGCCGGACAACCAAGTTCCATCAGCCAGATCGGCTTCGATTCCGCCACCCAGTCCGTCGGTTGCGACAGTTCCACGCCGCCGATGCGATTGAAATGCTGGTTCGACCACCAGGATACGAGATCCTTGTAGCGGAACACCCAGGGCTTGCCGGCCAGGCCATCGGTGATCGGCGTGCGGTTGCGGGCCCGCCGGTCGTCGTCGGAGGCATAGTACCAGTCAAAGCCCTCGCCGCCCGCAATCGCGGTGCGGAACGCCGCCCGGTCGGCTGCCTGCAACTGGCCATCGGGATTGCCGCCCGGACCGGCCTCGTCGGCATCACGCCAGTCGGAGAGCGGCATGTAATTGTCGATACCGACGGCGTCGATGTTGCCGTCCGCCCACAGCGTATCGAGATGGAAGAAAACATCGCCCGTGCCGTCTTGCGGGTGATAGCCGAAATATTCCGACCAGTCGGCGGCATAGGTGATCTTGCAGGCTGGCCCGACGACGGCGCGCACCTCCGCCGCCAGCGCCTTCAATTCCGCCACGAATGGGAACGCACCATTGCCGTCGCGGAGCTGTGTCAGGCTTCGCATTTCCGTGCCGATGACGATGGCATCGACACCGCCGGCGGCGAGGCCAAGGCTCGCATGGTGATTCACGAAGCGGCGGTAACCTTCCGCGTTGTCTGCGAAAAACGCGACCTGGCTCGCTGCAGCAGCCATCCGGTCTGCCGTGCCCGGCCGGCCGATCCCCGGGTAACAGGTGATCCGACCGCGCCAGGGATAGGCAGGCTGGAAACCGTCCGACCACGGATCCGGCAGCGTATTGTCCGCCGGCACGTCCATCAGGATGAAGGGACAAAGCGTCACCTTCAGCCCGCGCGATTTCAGGTCCTGGATCGCGGCGATGACGCTGGCGTCCGACGGCGTACCGCCATAGGCCGGCTTGCCGCCGGACAGGCTGACGACATGCACGCCGCCATGCCCCCGCCCCATGCCGGCGACGCTCCACGCCTGGCTCTCGCCATCGTCCGAGGTCGAGACGACGCCCGGCCGCAACCTGCATTCGCCCGCCCTGAGGTCGGTGCCGAACCAGGCGACGATCAGCGAGACATGCTCGAGGTTCGGACAGACCGCCTGCAACTCGTCGATGGAGGCCTCCCAATCGGACCCAGCATGCAGCACGTGACGGTTCAATTCCTCCGTCATCCCTTTCACGGGCGTCGCCGTCACCAGGTCCGGCGCATAGCCGTGTTCGGTCGAGCCGGGAATGACGCAGACCGCGCGCACCTGCTTTTCCAGTTCGCCCACCGGGCGGATTACCTCGACCTGGAATTGCGGGATACGATTGCCGAAGCGCTCCAGCGGCAACCGCTCGAAGACGACATAGGCCGTGCCGCGATAGGCCGGCGCGAGCCCGTCTCCCTGCTTCGCCTCGATCAGCGGGTCGGGCATCTGCGCCTCGCCGCCCGGGTAGAACCGCATTTCGAGTCCGGTCAGGTCGAGTTCCTTTCCGTCGGCCCAGACGCGCTTGATCGCCGCCACCGGCCCCTCGCAAAGCCCGATGGCGAGGTTGGCATAATAGGAATAGGTCGTGACCTTCGGCCCGCCCTTGCCGCCCTGTCGCTCGGTGCGCGCCGTCTCCTCGAAACGGGTCGCCCAGATCACCGTGCCGGAAATGCGCGCATGACCGAAGACACGGGCCATCGGCACGCCTTCCTCCGCCGTCAGCGGTCTCGCGCCCGACAATCGCGCGCCCTCGATATGCCGCGTCGAGTTGATCAGCGCCGAGTCGATCGCATAGCCGGCCAAGGCTCCGGCGGCGGTGCCGATGGCCGCGCCGGTCGCACCGAAAACGCCGCCGAGCAGCCCGCCCGCGGCCTGCAACAGCAGGGTCGCCATGAAAAGTCTCCGGATTTCGAAAGTATCTGCCGCACGATCCGCCTTCAGTGGCGGAGCTTGCGGGGCTGGTTTACGTTCATCTTTTCAGAAGGAGCGACCGATGAAATTCGACAGGGAACTCATCTCCAACGGAAATCCGATGGAAGCGGTCGTCGGCTTCAGCCGGGCGGTCAGGGTCGGACCGTTCATTTCCATCGGCGGTACGGCGCCGGTCGGTCCGGACGGCAAGACTGTCGGTATCGGCGATATCGCGGCCCAGACGCGCCAGTGCATCGAGATCATCAAGGCGGCTTTCGAACAGGCCGGCTCGGGCTTGCATGACGTCGTCCGTACCCGGGTGATCCTGACCGACATCGACGATTGGAAAGCGGCCATCGACGTGCGCAAGGACTATTTCAAGGACATCCGGCCGGTCGACACGATCATGGCGATCGACCGGTTCGTGAATCCGGAATGGCTGGTCGAACTCGAAGCCGATGCCGTCATTGCCGACTGGGGCGACTGACGGGAGACGGAAAGGCAAAGACGCCGGCCAGCCGCCGCCGCCAGGAGGGCACGAAGGCCGACACCGTCACGGCATGGCCCTCATAGGCATGGATGATGCGGTTTTCCGGCGCGAGCAGCGCAAGGTGCTTCGCCGCCGATCCGGCCTGCCAGCGAAAGGCGAGAATGTCTCCGGGCCGCATTCCTGTCGTGTCCAGTTCGTCGCAATGGCCTCGCAGCGCCTCCAGCAACGGCTCACCGGGCGTCGTCTCCGCCCAGTCCGGCGAATAGCGAAGCCGCACTGCGACCGTCTCACCATAGAGTTCCCGCCAGATGCCGATCATCAGGCCGAGACAGTCGCAGCCGACGCCCCTGCGGCTTGCCTGGTGCCGGTACGGCGTGCCGATCCAGTTCGCGGCAATATCCAGCACCCGCTCCCGGATATCGTCACGGCACAAGCGGGCCCCCATCGAAATCGCCTTCCTCGTCGGCATAGTTCAGCGCGGCATCGTTGCCGGGAATGTGCGGGAAGCCGCGAAAGTTGACGCCATTGGAGAACTTCGCGCGGCAGGTCGCGAACCGCTTGTCGCAGCCGGCATGAACGGCGAATGCGTCGCCCGGCGCAATCCCCGCAAGGTCCGGCTCGAACAGCGAGACCAGGCTTTCGCCGCCCGGCAGGTCATCGATCGCCGCCACAGTCGCCGCCATGCCGCTTCGCGCGCCGGTGGTCCATGTCAGCCGTCCGTGCACGAACCAGCCGTCCTCGAAACCGGCGAGCCCGGTCACCGTCAGTTGCCCGCCCGTGATCGCCACGACGACGCCGGTGGCGGAAAATCCCGCCGCGCCAGTATCGAATCCACAACGCGGATCGCCGAGATCAGCGTCGCAACTGCGCAGGAAATGCCGCCCGCGCCGCTCGTCGAACGCCGCGGACAGGCTTCTCAGCTCCACCCGGAACGCGCCGTCGGTGCGGCGGATCTCGCCGATCACATGCCGCTTCAGCAGTCCTGCCTGATCCGCTTCCGCCCAGTTCACGAGATATTGCTCGACTGCCGCGCCGTCATACTTCCCTGCCTCGATGTCGGCTTCCGAAATCACATCGGACGACAGCGCGCCGGCCACTTCCGACGTGTCGCCGGCAAAGCCGAGGCCGCTCTCGATGGCGCCGGCAACGAAACCGGCCGCCGGTTCGCAGGCTACGCCATCGACTGTCAGCAACCGGTCGTGATCGGTGAAGCCGAGTACCGCGCCGTCCTTCCGGCGCACGATCCAGCCGAAGCAAATGGTCGTTGTCCCTTGCGCGAGGTGATCGCTCAGGGCTTGCGGCAGCGCGCTCATTCGAACACCTCCACCAGCCGGATATCGGGTATCTCGCCCGCCTCGAAGGCGGTCTGCGTCACGGCAAGCTGTGCGGTGTCGAAACGCACCGGCACGTGGAACTCGAAGCCCGCTGTGACGAGGATATCCATCCCCGGTGCATTGGCCAGCGTGACCATGCCGGTCAGCGCATCGACCGAGAAATCCGGTGCCGCCAGTTCCACGCCGCCGACCGCCACGCGCACGGTGCCTTCGACAGGCTTCGTCACAGGCCGGTCGTCGCCAAGAGACAACTGGTAACCGACCGTCAAGCCGTCGCCGCTGCCGAGCGCCTTGTCGAGCGGGGTTACCGCCTCGCCGGGCGGCGCGGACTGATGATCGACGGGATCGAGAAAGCGGAATGCATTGAGCGACCCGCCGCGATCTTCGAAGAATTCCAGCAGCTTATGCAGGTCGGCGAAGGATTTGATTCCGGTCGAGATCGTGTAGCGCCGCCGCGCCCGCGACCAGCGCGCGTTGCGCTGTTCGAGACCGGATGCCAGCCGCACGATCTCGACATGCCGCTCCGGCCCGCCGCTCGCGCCGAAGGCGAGGCGCGACGGGAAAACCACGTCGTGAAAGCTCATTTAAATTCCTCAGTTCGCCCTTCGTCCGCGCGCCACCGCGCGGGCCATTGCCGCCGTCACCTGCGCTTCCGACCTGCGGAAGGAGTTCGCGTCAGGCGTCGAGATGGTGACGTTCACGGTCACCGGTGCGCCGCCCTCGTTCGCCGCGACGCCGAGACGGCCGTCCGGACCGCGGCTCAGCGGCAGGATCGCCTCCGCGCCCGCCTCCCCCGCAAGACCGGTCCGGCCACCCGCCATCGGAAAGTAGCTTGGCGCGGCCAGCACGCCGCCACCGGCGAACACTCGGTCGGCGCCGACAATGCCGCCCTGCGAGAACGGCAAGGCGTTCGAAAACCCGGAAAAGGCTCTGGACGCGAAGCCGTTCAGCAGGTTCTGCAAGGGCGACAATCCGGCATTGAGCGCGTTGACCGCCAGGCTCCGGCCGATCGACCGCAGCGTATCCTCCAGAGACCGGCCGGAAACGACCGCGCCCTTTAGCGCGCCGGTCAGCGTCGAGCCGAAGGAACCGGCCTGTTTTTCGAGCGCCTTCAGCGCCGTCTCGAAGCCGGTCGTGTCGGCGTTGATCGCGATGATGAGTTCTTCGTCCATGAGTTACCGCCCTTTCCAACCATTCGCCGACCGGCTATCGGTGGAGACGCCGCATTCGTTTCCCGCCATCCTGCCCTTGCCTCCCATGCGTTCGACGCCCGACCGAATTCGCCATGCCGTCAGTTTCGAGGTCATCGCCATCGCGATGGTCACGCTTCTCGGCAACCGCCTTTTCGGCATGCCGCCTGTCAGCATGGGCGCTCTCGGCATCGCGAGTTCCGTCGTCGCGACGATATGGACCTATCTCTACAATCTCGGCTTCGACCACGCGCTGCTTCGCCTGAAGGGAAGTCCAAGGAAAAGCTGGGTGGCGCGCCTGCTGCACACGATCCTGTTCGAAATCTCTCTGTCGCTGGTGCTCCTGCCGCTGATCGCCACGGTGCTTGGCATCGGGCTCCTCGAGGCGCTCCTGATCGACGTGTCCCTGATGGCCTTTTTCCTGGTCTACACGTTCGTGTTCAACCTGGCTTACGACGCCCTTTTCCCTATGCCGGTCAAGCGCGCCGGCACGCGATGAAATCGCGTCGCATACGCCACGTTCATGCTTTTTGCGCTCGCCGTCGGGGAACGCCCGCATCATCGCCTCCATCTCCGCCCTGCCCGGCGGAGCATGCACGCCGTGCCCGAATGCCCGCATCGCGGCGGCCAGTTCGCGCGGGGTCATCGCCCAGAATTCGGCCGGCGAAAGGCGCATGACGGCAAAACCGAAAGCCATCGCCGCGTCCCATGGAAACCGCTCAGCCATCGCCGCCGAATGTCGCCTGCAGCAGGTCGGAGACGATCCGCGCATAACCGGCAGCGCCGCCCTGCGCCTGCATCTCCGCCACCTCGTCGCGGGTGAAGGTGTGGCCCGCGCCTTTCAGCCCGGCATGGATGATGGTCAGCAGGTCGTCCGCCGAAAGCTTGCCGGAAGAAAAGCGCTGCGTCAGCGCCGTCAGGTCGTCTGCGCCGAAGTGGGCTTCCAGCTCGGCCAGCGCGCCGAGCGTCAGGCAGAGAGCGCGTTCCTTGCCGCCCAGATCGGCGGCGATCTCGCCGCGTTTTCGGTTGATCAGCATCAGACGGCTCCGAAGCTGAGCGCGGAGCCGGATTCCAGCGCGATGTCGAAGGTCACCTCGCCGTCATGGTTGCCGGCATAGTCGAGCGCCGTGATCTGGAATCCGCCCTCGATGGTACCGAAATCGGGGATCACCAGCTGGCAGTTCGTCACCGATCCGGCGAAAAAGGCCGCGCGCACCAGCTCGTCCGACGCCGCATCCTTAAAGATGCCCGACGCCGAGACCGAGGCGCGCTGGATGCCCGCGCCGTCGAGCAGTTCGCGCCAGCGTCCGGCCGACTGCGAATCCGTGATGTCGACGCTCTGGGCGTTGAACGAGATGCGCTTGGTCCTCAGCCCGGCGACGGTGACGAAACTCGCACCGCCAGCGTCCCAGAATTTCAGCAGAATGTCCTTGCCGCGTTGCGATGCCATCGCCGCGCCTCCTTTGTTCAATCGTGTGTGAGATCAGGCCGCTTCCGTCAGCGCGCGGAATCTGAGGCTCGTTCGCCAGGCGCGGTCGGCTGGTTCGTAACCGTGATCAAACGATACCGGCACGAACGAGACGATCCGCGTTTCGCCATGAATACCGGCCAGCCCTTCCAACGCCGCCGAAACATGCTCGGCCATCGCCAGCACCTCGTCGCGGCTGGTTACCCGCGACCAGCAGCGCAGCGTCAATATATGCTCCTCGCCCGCATGGTCGTCGGTGCTCCAGTCCTGCACGGAGGTCCGGCCGATCGCCACGAAGGGGAAATCCCGGCCCGGCGGCACGCGGTCCACGATGCGGTCCGTATCGCCCAGCAGCGTGACCAGCTCCGTATCGGACTTCAGCGCGGCGATGATGGCCGCCTGCAAATCACGCGCGGCGCTCATCGCGATCCTCCGTCGTCTCCTTCGGTTTCGGCTCCCTGCGCACTTCGTCCACGCGCTCGTCGGCAACGATCTCGGCGCGGGTCCGCAGCGCCCGGACCAGCCCGTCCAGCGTCAATCGCATGGTCAGCTTCATGGCGTTTCCTCGCGGGTCAGGCAGACGAGATAGCGGCCGGTCTCGTCGAGATCGCGGATCGCGCGGATCGCGAATGTCCGGCCATCTCTCGCCAGCCGCATGCCGGTCCGGATACGGGCGTCGGCACGCAGCACCACACGGTGGGTGATCTCGGCTTCCTCGCCATCGGCGCGGCGCACCGGGCTGGCCGAAGCCGGCGCCAGATGTGCCCAGACGGTGACGACAGCTTGCCAGCTTTCGGCCTGACCGCCGAGCGCGTCCGGCGTGCGCACCGCCTGCTGCAACACCATCTCGTGGCGCAAGCGTCCGGGATCGAAATAGACACCGCGCATGGTCACACCGAAAGAAAGCGGAAGTGTCGCGTCAGCCGGGCGTAGAGCGCCAGCACGGAGACAGGCTGGTCGGCGGCGTCGAACACGCCGCGGAACTCGTACCAGTGCGCGACCAGCACCAGGATGGCGCGTTTCAGCATGTCCGGCACGTCGACGCCCGTCTCGCCGTAACCGGCATCGAAATCCACCTCGATGCCATTGGCGCGCATCGCCGCCGTGACGCCATCGGCCAACCGCACCCGCGCCGGCCGGGCAACGAGATTGACGTAATAATCAGAGCCGTCGAGCACGGCCGGATTGCCCGCGCTGTCATAGACCGTCACGGCAACGATGCCGCGTACCGGCGAGCGCATCAGTTCGAGAACACCGTCAGCCGGCACGCAATCGAAATATGCCCGCCATTGCTGGTCGATCAGCGCCTGGCCGGTATCGCGCTCCAGGTACTGGGTCGCGGCGGCGATCAGCGCGGTGATCGTGTCGTCCTCGGTGTCGGAGGTGACGCGCAGATGGGCCTTGGCCTCGGCAAGCGTCACCGGCATCGCCGCTGGCGCGGCAATCTGGGCATAGGTCATGGGGCTGTCCGGAATAGAGAAAAAAAAACGACGGCCCCGGCAGGGAGGAAACCGGGGCCGCCTTCGGGTGCCGGGGGAACTATGCGGCACCGAACTTGAGAAGCTTGATCGCGTCGAAATCCTGTACCCCGCCACCGACACGTTTGGTCGTGTAAAAGAGCACATACGGTTTCGAGGAATAGGGATCTCGCAGCACCGAGACGCCGGTGCGGTCGACCACCAGGTAGCCGCGGGCGAAGTCGCCGAAGGCGATCGCCATCTCGTCGGTGCCGATATCCGGCATGTCCTCGGCCTCGACCAGCGGGAAGCCCATCAGCATGGCGCGCTGGCCCACCGCCGCCGGCGGCTGCCAGATATAGTTGCCGTCGGCATCCTTGATCTTGCGGATCGCGGCCTGCGTCTTGCGGTTCATCACCCACGAGGCGTTCTGGCGGTAGCCCGCCTTCAGCGCATAGACGATGTCGATCAGCACGTCGGACGGATCTGAGGCCGGAAGCGCGCCGTCGACGCCCGTCGCGACGTAGCCGAGATTGCCCCAGCTCCAGCCGGTTTCGGCCACGGTGGAGTAGTCGAGGAAACCGCGCGGCTTGGAATCGCCGTCGCCGGCGACGAAGGCCGCGCCCTCCTGCTCGGCGAAGGCCGCCTCCACTTCCGAGGCGATCCACTGGTCGATATCGACCACCGAGTCCTCCAGAAGCTGCGCGGTTGCCGCCGGCATGGCGTAGAGCTCCATGGTCGGGAACTGCATTTCGGCCAGCGTCGGGGACGCCGTCTGCGGCCGCGCATCCGTCTCGCCGACCCAGCCGACCGCCGGCCCGCCGATGGCGAACGGCTTCTTCAGCACCGATCCAGAGACCTGCCTGACGCTCGCAATTCCGCGGATCGGCGAAATGTCGCGCATGCGGGCGCCGATCGCCGCTTCCGTCTCCGGCGGCACCAGGTAGCCGCCGTCGGGGCCAGAGCCGATCGACATCGCTTTCGCATCCAGCGCCTGCAGCCGGCGTTCGTCGCCGCGCCGCACATAGTTCTCGAAGGCGGCCTTGTGCTCGCTCGGCAGGGCCGGTTCGCCGCCGCCGAGCGGCGGGCGGGCCTGTTTCCTCTGCAGCGCGTCGAGCATGCGCTTCTGTTCGTCGAGCGCCATATTGATGCGTTCGACCTTGTCACTGGTCACGCCGTCGACGCCGAAGCGGCTCTCGATCTGCGACAGCCGCTCGTCATTTGCCTGCTTGAACTCGTCGAAGGCGTGCATGAAGTCGTCGAATGCCTCGGCGACATCGCCGTCGCCCGCCGACTTGATCTCGGGCGCAATCGTATCCTGTTTCATCGTTTTCCTCGTGTCGGTTGGAGTGTGCGGGCCGCCTGCCGGATCGTTTCGGCAAGGCCCCGTTCAGCCGACGCGCCGTCCCGGCGGCGCCGAAGTGTTGCGAAGCCGCCGGCGATCACCGCCTTGGCCTCGCTCCTGGTCAGCCCGGCATCCCGCACGAGCCAGCGTTCGAATTCGCGCGCCGTCGGCAGCCGCCCGCCCTTGACGGCGGTGACGCGCGCCTCGGGCAGCATCGGAAAGGTGACGACAGAGATCTCCCAGAGATCGGCCTCGAGGATGCGGCGGACGCCGGTCCGCGCCTCCTTGCGCGCCTTGACCGTGCGAAAGCCGATGGACAGCCCGTCGAGGCCGCCGTTCTTCAACAGCGCCAGCACCTCGCGCCCCCTGGCCACCTCGGTGGAGATCCTTCCCTCGACATAGAGGCCACGCGCGTCCTCGCGGATCGCGGTCCAGGTTCCGATGGGCTGTGCCGGATCGTGCTGGAACAGCATGCGGATGCCGCCAGAGCCGCGCGCTTCGAGCGATTTCGCAAATGCGCCGCGCTCCACCGCGTCCTTGCCGAGATCGACCGCGCCGAAGACCGAGGCATAGCCGGCGATCCGGCCGTCCGTTCCCTCCAGCTCCACCCGGTTGAACTTGTGTTCCAATGCCTTGCCGTCAGCGGTCATGGCGATCCTCCCGCCGAAGGCCGGTCAGTTTCTCGCCGTAGCGCACCACGAAACCGACCGCCCACCAGATGGAGAGGCTGGCAAGCGCCGAGCCCATCAGCACGATCTCGTGCGGCGACAGCATCCCGGCGATGCCCAGCCGGGTCACGACGCCGAGCCCCGCCGTGGAGCCGAACACCAGGCCCGCCGTCACCGAGGCGAGGAAGCGAAATGCCGCCTCTCGCCTTCCCTTCGGCAGCAGCCAGGCAAGCGAGATCGCCGCGCCGGCGAGCGCACCGGCGAGTTTCGTCAGCCACAGGGAAGCGGCCGGCGCCAAATCGGTCATGGTCATGCAATTATCCTTTCGGGCCGTAGCCGACGGCCTCGCGTTTCTCGTCCTCGGTCAGGAAAGAGGCGCGTTCCAGCCGCGCCCACAGCTGGTCGCGCTCGGCGGCAAGCCCGGCAACGGCGTCGGCGTCGGGCGTCAGCCGCAACGCCCCCTCGCCAAGCCACCTGGCGAAAGCGTCCGCGGTGCGCGCCACCAGCGGCAGCACGGTCTGGCGGTAGAAGGCGCGATTAGCCTCGGCATAGTTGGCATAGGTGTTGTCGCCGGGAATGCCGAGCAGCATGGGCGGAACGCCGAAGGCGAGCGCGATGTCGCGGCTGGCGGCGTGTTTCGCCTGGATGAAATCCATGTCCTTCGGGCTGAAACCCATCGCCTTCCAGTCGAGCCCGCCTTCCAGCAGCATCGGCCGGCCGGCATTGGCCGCGCCGGCATATTCGGTGTCGAGATCGCGCTTGAGCTGTTCGCGCTGCTCCGGCGCCATGTTGCCGCCGTCCGGCGGCGCATAGACCAGCGCGCCGGACGGCCTTGCCGCATTGTCCAGAAGCGCCTTGTTCCAGGCGCCCGCCGCGTTGTGGATGTCGAGCGCCATCAGCGCTGCCTCCAGCGGGGCGAAGCCGCGCAGGTCGTCGAGCGGGTGAAACAGCGCCAGGTGGAGAAGCCGGGGGCTGCCGTCCTCGCCCTCGAAGGGTATGCGCCGCTTCACCGCCCCGGCGCGATGATCGACCGCGACCGGCCAGCCGTCCGGCCCGGTGACGACCGACACCTGGTCGGGGCGAAGAAGATAAAGCGCCTCGCCGGCCCCCTCGCCCGCCCGCTCGACGAAGGCGTCGCCGGCAAGCATCAGGTGGCCGTAAAGCGTCTCCAGGAAGGTGGCGCGGCTGTCGCGCATGTTCGGCCGGTCGACCAGCGCGAGAACGGCATGGTCCGGCGTCTCCGCCTCGCCCTCATGGGCCAGCCAGGGCACCGCCGCCGCCGCCTCGGCGATCATCCGCACGCAGCGATGCACCACCGGATTGCGCATGAAGCCCTCGCGCGACAAGGCACCGTAGGAGGCCGAGGTCCAGGCCGCCGCCGCCGCGCCATGCATGGCGACGAAGCCCAGCGGCGCGGCTTTCGCTTCCGCCGGTTTTTCCGGCGCGCGCGCAAGCCGGCCGCGCCCGAATGCCCGGGCGAGCCAGTTGGGAGTCTGATTCATGAAGTCGGTCCAAGTTCCTGATTTCGGATTCGAAAACGGCGGCCTAAAGCCCCCGCACTCGCGGCTCGCCCTTGCGCCCCAGCAGCAGTTCGCTCACCGCCCAGACCAGCGCGTCGAGCCGGTCGGGCGAACGCCCGGAAGCAAGCCCGTCGGCGGTGAAGGCGCACATCTCGTCCTCCAGCGCGGAGAGCCCCGGCGCATGCGTCACCCTTTCCTGCTCGTAGAGCGCGGCGACAGGTTCGGCGCGCAGCCACTTGCCGCGTTTCGCATGCACCTTCTTCAAGGGCACGGAGGCATCCACCTGGCGGATCACCGCCTCGACCATGTCGCCGCCCTGGTTGACCTCGGCCAGGATCAGGTCGGCGCCCAGCGTCTCGTAGAGCGCCACCGCCTTCGCCGCCCAGGCGGACGGCTTGGCCGCCCGCAGGCTCGCATCGGCGATCACATGCGCCCTGCCCTCCTTGGTCAGCCCGACGGCGACGATGCCGCAGGCATCCGATGTCGATTTCGATCCCGCCGGCGGATCGACCGCGACGACGATGCGTTTCAGGCCGCCCGGTGTCAGGCGCCGCTGCGCGTCGAGCCGGCTTCGCGACCACAGCGCGCCGTCGGCTTCCTCCAGGATTTCGGCATGCAGCTCCTGCCTGCCGAGGCTGGTGTTCTCGTATTTCACGCGTACCGCGTCGAGAAAGCCCGGCGCGAGGTTGGCCGCGTTGTCGTAGGTCGAGCCGCGCGTCACCGCCGTGCCTTCGTCGGCGGCCAGTTCGCGCAGCAGTTCCAACGGCTTCGGCGTCGTGGTGATGCAGGCTTGCGGGTGGTCGCCCAGCCGCAGGCCGAACATCGCCATGTCCCAGGTCTCGCGCGGATAGGTCCAGGCGCACAACTCGTCCGCCCATGCCTTCTCGTGCTGCGGACCGCGCAGCCGCTCCGGCTCCTCCGCCGAGAAGAGCGTCGCCACCGCGCCGTTTCGCCAGGCCACCCGCCGCATGCTCGACTGGTAGACCGGCCGGCCGAGCCAGCGCCCGGCGTGGGTGCAGTCACCCTCCCAGCAGACCGAGAGGAGCCCGCTCTCGCCGCGCACCATGATGTCGCGCGCATCGGCATGGGTCGGCGCGATCAGGGCGATGCGCCCGGCGCCGCGCTTCACCTGTTCGCGCACCCATTCGGCGCCGGCGCGCGTCTTGCCGAATCCGCGCCCGGCGAGGATCAGCCAGTTGCGCCAGTCGCCCGGCGGCGGCAATTGCTCGGCACGGGCGAAGAAGCGCCATTCACGCCGTAGCAGCAGGCGCAGCACTTTATTTTCGCTCTCCTGCAGGTCCGTCAGCATCGCGCGCGGCAAGGTGTCGATCAATGATTTCATCGAGCGTCCTCTGCGCTTCGGCGATTTCCGCCGGGGTGAGCACGATTGCATCTTCACTTGCGCCGACGCGCCCGCCGCAGGTCGGGCAGGTTTCTCCCGCTTTCGGCGCTTCCAGCGTCGGCAATTCGGCCCGGCCTGCGGGAATGGCATTCGCAAGCAATTCGCGCCGCTCGGCCTTGCCGGCTTCGGCTGCCTGCGCGGCTTCCGGGCAGCGGCGCAGGAACGCGCGATAGGTCGCCTCGTGCACGTCGAACCGCCGGGCACATTCGGTTGCAGGGAAACCGCGCCGGGCGAATTCGCGCACCAGCCGCAGCGTGTCCGCGTCGGGTTCTAGCGAATGGGCCCGGCCACGCCGGTTTGCCGGTCGCTCATCCATTGCCCTGCCCTCCTTCGCGGCAAATAAAAGGGCCGCGATGCGGGGAAGCATCCGGCCCAATGGTCTCTCTCGACCCATTTCTGCGATTATGCCTGTACCCTACACGACCACCGTGACGGCGTCAAGGAATTTTTTCCTATTTTAATTTCACGGAAAAGCGTCGCTCGGCCATCTGCCCATCGCCCCGCCCCCTCAGGGCTTGTCGCAGACGATGCGGTTCTTGCCGGTACTCTTGGCTTCGCGCAGTTGTTCTTCCACACGCATGATCAGGTCGGCGCCATTCTCGCCGTGGCGCAGCTGCGCGATGCCGAAGGAAGCCGTCACCCGGCCAATCGGGTTCTTGTCCTTGGAGATGACCAGGTTGGCACGGTCGAGTTCCGCCTTGATGGCCTGGATGAAGGCCCGTGCATTCTGCACGCCGGTCGCCGGCAGCAGCACGGCGAATTCGTCGCCGCCATAGCGCGCGACGATGTCCCTTTCGCGTACGCTCTTCTGCAGCAGCGCGGCGAAATATTTGAGCACGTCGTTGCCGACCGTGTGGCCATAGGTGTCGTTGATCACCTTGAGGTAGTCCAGGTCGGCGATGACCACGCTCAGCGAGTACCCGGTGGCAAAGGCCTCGGTGATGAATCTGGGCAGGGCCCGGTCAAAATATTCGCGATGGGCGACGAGGGTCAGCGAGTCGCGGAACTCCTTCTGGCGCGCCCGCTGCAATTCTGCGGCATGTTTGCGCACCTCGATGCGGATCTGCTCCAGGCTGTGGTTCAGCTTGGCGGATTCCGCCCGCATTTTCCCGTTCGCCATCAGGATCGACTCCACCGCCGACTGGAGGAGCTGCGGCTTCGTCGTCGCGGTCATGACGTTGGCCGAGCTCTTGATCGTGCTGTCGAGACGGGAATTGGTGGCGATGTGATCGCGCATGAGCGTCGAGGTCTTGTGAATCTCGCGGTCGAGACGGTAGCCGGCGACCTCCTGCTGGCGGCGCTGATCCTCGGTCTCGGACAGAAAAAGGTGCTGCAGCTGTTCCAGGTCGTACGGGCTGATCGACCCGTTGGCCTCGATCAGCGCTCGGATCTTCTGGCACAGCCTCTCCGGCTTGCCGGATGCATAGGCGTACCACACCGCAAAGGTCGTCGGCTCCGGCGGCGTGTCATATTGCTCGGCGAGCCTGAGCGCCGCTTTCGCGAGCGAAACCGGATCGGCTGCTTTCTTTTTCTTGCTCGTGTCGCGACGCATGTAATCGCGATAGCGCCCGGCGGAGTTCAGCATTGGCAATCCAGGGAGGCGATCGCTTCCGCCGCGGGACGGGGCTCGGATCGCGGTACTAGGGACACGACATCCGGCACGGGCCGGGAACAGCCGGCCAGTCTCAATTCGGCCGGATAACGCTTGGTCACCCTCAAATATCGCCGGAATATAGCTAACAGCCGGTAAAAGGCCGCCCCGACTATACTTCGAGGAGGTCGGACGCCCCGTATCGCGGCGGGCATGTCCCCCCGAATTAGGCTTTCATTAACCACGCCGCCTTAACCATTCGCTAACCACGAATGAGAGCGCGACATGGACAAAGCCGAGCTGGAAAAAGTGCGCGAATGGGCGGATGAAAAGCTCGCCACCGGCGACGAGCCGCCATGGGCCTGGGACCGGTACATGACGCTTCGCGAGACGCTCGACGAGATCCTGCGGGGGATGGAGGCGGTTACGCCGCTCCGGGAAGATTCACCGCGACCGGAACAACCACGCGAGGGGCATCTGCGACTAGTGGCCGATAACGATCGGCAAGGAAGCGCGCGATCCCCGAGCGGTCGGCATCGCTCGATACCGCTGCCCATGTGACGAAAAGCCTGCCCTTGCGGTTGTACTGGATGATTTCGGGATCGGCGCGATGCAGCGCCAGCCGGCGGGCGATGTTGCCCTGGCCGACATGAACCACCCGGCTCGGCCGCCCCGCATGCCAGATCACGTAGACCCCGGTCGTCGTCCTGATGGACAACAGGTCGAGATGTTCCAGCGAACACCACCCGCCATCGACACTTCTTATCCAGCTTATCTGCATCGGGACCTGTTCACGGACGGTGGGCGGAGCTGACGCCCGTTTCGATTACCCTCCTGTCCGCGACGGCTCATGCCATCTCACCGGCCGCGATCATTGCGGGCGGCGTCAGATTGCCGAATTCGCACTGATTCTGCCAGTGGCCGGTTTACGCTGATTCACAGCACCTGCCCCGCCGCACCTCGGGGCCCTTGCCGCCTCTCCATTCCAGCACGTAAGCGTCGCCGCGCGTGACCTTGCGAAACGCCGTGGTCGCGAAGACCGCGACGCAGTCGCCGCCCTTGCGGCGCACCGAGGGATAGAGAATGCCGTGACCGCCTTTCGCGCGTACGGTTCGGGCCAGTTTCTGGCCCTCCGGGTAACCCGCCGCAGGGTCCGGATCGAGCGCCGCATGGCCGGGCTCGGCGTGCAGGTCCGCCATCCAGCCCTCCACATGGGCGACGAGTTCGACATAGGAAGAAACGTTGTCGGCGCCACCGGCGTTGCGGATCTCGCGATCGAGATGCCAGGAGATTTCGGCGAGGCTGGTTTCGATGTCCATCGCCGCATACCACGCGCCCCTGCCCTCGCCGTTGAAGCGGTTGCCGCCGATACGCGTATAGATCAGCGCTGCGTTGACGAAGGAATAGCCGTAGCCGAAATCCGGCGTCAGCAATTCCGACGGCGCAACATGTTCGAGTTCGCCGCGTTCGGCCATCAGCCGGCCGCTGGTCATGCCTTCCAGCGCGGTCAGGATGTCCAGCTCCGCGTCCGTGTCGCCGAGCGGCGCGACCGCGCGCTCGTCGGCATAAGCCTGGGCGATCAGGCGGTGGGTGTTCTTTTCGTTGAAACCCGTAAAGGCGGGATCGCTCACGCGCCGCCCCTGAGCGCGTCGACATGGTTCCTGATGCGGACCATGGCGGGAATGCCGCCCTCGACCATCACCTGCACCGGCGTCTTGCCGCCGAAGCCCTTGTTGGCGGCCTTCGGCCAGCCATAGGCGAGCGGGCCGTTGAAGAGCAGTCGAAGCCCCTTGAACAAGCCGACCAGCAGGCTCGCCCGCATCGTCTGGTCCTGGTTGAGCGCGCCGCGAAAACTGCCGTCCTTCATGCGCGACCAGGTGCGCACATTGACGCCGGCGAGCGCCGCTGCCTCGTCATTGGTCAGATCCCAGTGTTCGGCGATGCGGACAAGCGCCTTGGCGATGGCCGAACGTTCCTCGGCGTTCGGCGCCGGGATGAAGGGCGCGTCGTCCCCGATCAGTGCAAAATTGGCCATGCTGGCCTCCATTTTGTCATATGGCAAAATAATTCTTGCCATATGGCAAGTCAAGGTGCAGCGAAGAAATGGGTTTGCGCAACCCCCTTTCCCTCCTTTAACGTTCCTGCACGGGAGGATTCGCACCAACCGGCTAGGAGCGATCACATGCACGGCGCCGAAAATTCTCCCCTGCGCGGGCTTGGCTTTGCCTTTCTCGCCTTCGGGCTGTTCGCCACGCATGATGCCATCGTCAAGGCGCTCGGCCAGGACTACTCCGTCTTCCAGATCCTGTTCTTCGCGGTTCTATTCGCCTTCATTCCCATGTCGGTGCTGGTGCTGGCAGACCAGACCTCGGCCAACTTCCGGCCGCGCCATCCATGGCTCGTCATCGCCCGCTCGATCCTGTCGCTGACGGCGATGAGTTCGGCCTTCTACGCCTTCGTCACGCTGCCGCTCGCCGAGGCCTATGCACTCCTTTTCGCAACGCCGCTCCTGATCACCGCGCTCTCTGTGCCGCTCCTCGGCGAGACCGTCCGCGTGCAACGCTGGGCGGCCGTCGCGGTCGGCCTTGTCGGGGTCATCATCGTGCTCAGGCCCGGCGTCACGGAACTCACGCCCGGCCATCTGGCGGCACTCGTCTCGGCGCTGGCCTCGTCGCTCGCCTCCATTATCATGCGCAAGATCGGCTCGGAGGAACGCTCCGCCGTGCTGATCCTCTATCCGATGCTTTCTTCCATCCTCGTGATGGGTGCCACGCTGCCCGTCGTTTATGTGCCTGTGGAACTGCCCTCGCTCGCGCTGATGGCGGCGGTCGGCCTTCTCTCGGTCGTCGCGCAACTCTGCACGATCTCTGCTTACCGCTTCGCGCCGGCGGCGGTCGTCGCGCCGACCCAGTACAGCCAGATTCTCTGGGCGACAGGTTATGGCGTCGTCTTCTTCGCGGAAAGGCCCGACAACATGGTGGCGCTCGGCGCGGCGATTATCATCGCCTCGGGCATCTTCATCGTCTGGCGCGAAAGCCGTCCCTCGGTTTCGGACCGCAACCCGGTCCTGAAATCGGCCAATCCGCGCTTCGACGCCGGCCCCTCGCCGCGTCCCAAAGCGCTCTGGCAAAGGGTCAAGGGCTAAACAAAAGGCGCGGCCGCGCGACCATCCGCCTCTCCCCTTGTCCGGCCATTTGCGCTAAGTCTCGCGCCAAACACCGGAGACCCCCATGAAAGACGACCAGTATCCGCCGCTGCCGCCCATGTCCGTGGGTCCCGCCGGCAAATGCCCGCGCTGCGGCCAGGGCTCGATCTTCAAGAGTTTCATCTCGCTGAAGGAACGCTGCGACGTCTGCGGCCTCGACCTTTCATTCGCCGACGCGGCCGACGGCCCGGCCTTCTTCGTCATGCTGCTCGCCTCGGTGCCGGTGCTCGGTATCGTGCTTTGGCTGGTGCTGGGCGTCGGCGTGTCCTACTGGCTGACAGCGGTTCTGGCGGTTCCGCTGATCATCGTGTTCGCCATCCTGCCGCTGCGCCCGGTGAAAGGCTGGCTTGTGGCCAGCCAGTATTATCACAAGGCGCAGGAAGGCCGGCTTGATAACCAGGATTAGCATCGCCGCTTGAGAAAGCGGCCCGTTTCCGGCAAGACTGGCGAAAGGGGCGTTGAACAGAATACGATTGCGGGCCGGAACAGCCGGGCCGCCGGACATGAGTTCGAACAGGGTATTCAACGGCCGTAATGGAAGATCCGTACAAAATCGAAGACGACGCGGAAAAAAAGCCGCGCATGAAGAAGTCATCCTTCCTGCTCGAGATCGACGCCTGGATCGACTCGAACATGTACGAGTCGCGGTTCACGGCCGGCGAGATCTGGGAAGAGGTCGTCATCTTCTTCCGGCGCTTCCGCGTCCGTGGCCTGAAGCGCTTTATTTTCGAGGGACTTAGCGAAGGCATGACGCTCGGCACTGGCGGCCTGATCGTCATGCTGATGCTTGCCCTGCCCGCTTCGGAGGAGATCGCCGGCAACTGGCGCGAGCAGGACGAATTCGCCATCACCTTTCTCGACCGCTACGGCAGCGAGATCGGCAAGCGCGGTATCCTGCATACCGACGCGGTGCCGATCGAGGAACTGCCCGACCACCTGATCAAGGCGGTTCTGGCGACGGAGGACCGCCGTTTCTTCGATCACTACGGCCTGGATTTCGTCGGCCTCGCCCGCGCCATGACCGAGAACGTGCGCGCCAATTCGGTCGTTCAGGGCGGATCGACCATCTCGCAGCAATTGGCCAAGAACCTGTTCCTTTCGAACGAACGAACGCTGGAGCGCAAGATCAAGGAAGCCTTCCTGTCAGTGTGGCTGGAGGCGAACCTCTCCAAGGAAGAAATCCTCAAGCTCTACCTCGACCGCGCCTATATGGGCGGCGGCACCTTCGGCGTCGCGGCGGCGGCGGAGTTCTACTTCGACAAGGACGTGCGCAACGTCACGCTGGCCGAGAGCGCCATGCTGGCGGGCCTGTTCAAGGCGCCCGCAAAATACGCCCCGCATATCAACCTGCCCGCCGCCCGCGCCCGCGCCAACGAGGTGCTGACGAACATGGTCCAGGGCGAATTCATGACCGAGGGTCAGGTCACCGGCGCGCGACGCCATCCGGCCGATGTCGTATTGCGCAATACGGCCGACAGCCCGGATTACTTCCTCGACTGGGCCTTCGAGGAGGTCAAGAACCACGTCATCGCCGAGCGGCTTCCCAACCGGTCGTTGATCGTGCGCACCACCATCGACCTCGATTTGCAGCGCGCCTCGGAGGAAGCGGTGCAGTTCTTTCTGCGCCAGTATGGCGAAGAAAAGAATGTCAGCGAATCCGCCGTCGTTATGATCGAGAACAACGGCGCGGTACGCGCCATGGTCGGAGGACGCGATTACGGCGAAAGCCAGTTCAACCGCGCCACAGTGGCCGAGCGGCAGGCCGGCTCCTCCTTCAAGCCCTATGTCTACGCCGCAACGCTGGAAAATTCCGACCTGACACCGGAATCCGTCGTCCGCGACAGCCCCATCAGCTGGCGCGGCTGGTCGCCGAAGAATTATGGCCGGTCCTTCCGCGGCAGTGTTACGCTCGCGACCGCCCTCGCCAAATCGATCAACACTGTGCCGGTTCTGCTGACGCGCGACTATCTTCACGGCACGGAGCCGATCGTCGACCTGACGAAGCGCATGGGAATCACTTCGCCGATCATCAAGCATCATACAATGGTACTGGGCACGTCGGGCATCACCGTGCTCGATCAGGCGACCGGCTATCTCACCTTCGCCTCCGGCGGTTACGCTCATCGCCGCCATGCATTCACCCAGATCATCGGCGCGGGCGGTGACTTCCTGTTCAACCGCGGCGATTCCGAGTACACGGGCGATCGCGTTCTGTCGGAGAAAACGGCGCTGGCAATGAACCAGATGCTCGCCAACGTGCCGAAATGGGGCACGGGACGGCGCGCCGACCTAGCCATGACGACTGCTGCCGGCAAGACAGGCACGACGCAGTCCTACCGCGATGCATGGTTTGTCGGCTACACCGGCAACTTCACCACCGCCGTCTGGTACGGCAACGACAACTACCAGCCGACGCGTGGGCTCACTGGCGGCAACCTGCCGGCGATGACCTGGCAGCGGATCATGACCTATGCCCACCAGGGCATCGAACTCCTGCCCATTCCCGGCGTTCCGCAACCCGAGGTCACGCCCGACGACAAGGCGAAGGACGATGCGGTCGCCGAGGACGGAACGGAGCGACCGGAAAGGCCACGCGTGTTGTCGCGGGCGACCTGGCAGTTCCTGCGCGACCTCGGCGAGCAGTTGGAAACCGCCAAGCCGCTCACCGTCGACAGCCTCACCGTCGCGGGCACGTATCGGCGTTGATGGCCCTCGCCGCTACTGCCCGGTTGATTTCCTGACGCTTTCCGGCACAACAGAGCGATGATTCGTGATCTTCTCGCCCTGCTCTACGGAACTGCGCTGGCGCTCGGTGTCGGGGTGGCTTCCGCCGTCTGGGCGACGAACCAGCTACCCGCGCTCGGCGCCTTGGATATCGACGGGTGGTCGGCCAACCCGGGAATAGGCGAGGCCAATCCCGATCCCTACTCGCAAGCCTATTTCTCCCGCTCCGGCGGCCTGCCTCTGGCAGCGGCGGAAGGCCTCGCCTTCATCCGCCGCTCTGACGACAACGGCGAACCGCTCGATGCGACCTGCGTCTATGCGGTGATCGGCGACACGCCGGGAGCGCGTCGCTGGACCTTGCAGATCCTGCGCGACGGCCTGCCCTACGTGGCCGGCGATCCGGCCACGCCCGTGGCCACGCATTCACGCGGGATCCTGCGGCAGCCGGATGGCAGTTTCGACATCCGCATTGCGCGCCTGCCACAATCCGGCAACTGGCTCTATGCCGGACCGTCCGGTCCGTTCGCCCTGACCCTGTCGCTCTATGATACGGCGGTGGCAAGCGACACCGGCCTCAGCGAACTACACATGCCGTCGATACGCAGGCTGGAGTGCGCCCGTGGCTAGGATGCTCTACGCGACACTGGTCGGTCTGGTCGGGGCAGCGCTGGTCCACCTGGCGATCGTGCTGATGCTGCCGCAGCTCTCGGCGAACGATGTGTGGCGGCAGATCGAAAGCGAGAGCGAACTCAACGTTCCGCTGAGGCTGGATCGCGCAGCAAACAGCACTCGTATCGCGGCCGCCCGCACACTCGACTCGACGTTTGCGGTCGTTGCCTGCCGCTACGACCTGGCCAACGGGGTATTCTCGATTACCGCGCCCGGCAATGGCGATTTCTGGTCGGTCGCCGTTTTCGACGACTATGGCCGCATCCTGTTCTCCGCCAATGACCGGATCGTGGCATCCGGGAAACTGGATCTCGCGGTGGCCCTGCCCTTGCAGATGCGCGCCTTGCAGCAGACGCCGCGCGCCGAATACGCGGAAGCGATCCTCACCGAAGCGGAGAGAAACGAGGGGTTCGTCGTGATACGGGTGTTTCGCCCCGACGACACCTGGGAGCCTCTCGTCGAGGAGCTGATCGACAACGTCGAGTGCATCACCAATCCGCTGTAGCGCGGATCACGCTTTCGGTTTCCTGGCTTTCTTCGTTTTCTTGCCGATCTCGCCCGCCTCCACGCGCTCGTGCCAGACGCCCGTGAACACGATGACCTTTCCGAAAACACTGTCTCCATCCGCCCGGCCAACCATCTTTTTGCGCCGGGAAGTACGCGGAGCGAATGCCGGGAACGCGACAACCTGTGCCATGTCCTTTTCCTCGCTCGCCAAATGCGACTGCCAAAGACCTGACACCTCATGGTTAACAACTTGTAAACGGTTGCCCGCTAGCCTCCACCCGGCAGCAACAGGCATCACACGGGGGTGGTTATGATGGAAGCGGTCGAGACGGCGCCTCACGCCAACAGCGACGACATCGCGGTCTCCGCGGTCAGGGAGTTCTGTTTACGGCCGCGGCCGCGGCGCGAAGACATGATCCGCCTGGTGGATCTGGTGCTCCCCCTGCTCAACCGGATCAGCGGTGAAAACCGCCGCCAGATCGCTGCCGCACTCGCCACGAGCAGCTACGCGCCGAAAACACTGTTGCTGGCGCTGTGCGATTTCCCGGCGGCCGTCTGTTCCCCGATCCTGACACGCAGTCCCCATCTTAACGATGCAGAACTGCTTGCCATCATGTCGCAACATGGCGAGGAACATGCCCGCGCCATCGCCCGGCGGGCAAAGCTCGCCATTCCGATCGTCAGCGCCTTGCGGTCGCTGGAAAACGAGGCGGTGAACCGGGCGCTGGATCTGCGCCGCCGGCTCGACGAGGCGATGCCGTCGGAACAACGGCAGTCCTTCGAGCAATACGAAGTACTCATGCATGGCAATCTCGCGGATCACGCCAAATCCATGATTCCGTTCGAAGTCGATGAATTTGTCTCTCTGTCGCGCGATCCCAACCCGGTCCTGTTTCGCACCGCGGTGGCGGATGCGCTCGGCATCACGCTGGTCAGCGCAACGGAGTTGTGCGGCAATCCGACCTCACGCAACCTGATCCACATGCTGCGCTTTCTCAAACTGCCGCCGGAGCGGGCCTTCGACGTCTTCACAGCGCTCGCACCGGATCTCGCGGAGGATCCGGCCGTGGTCGCGCGGTTCGAACAGGTGTTCCGTGAAACGACGGTCGAACAGGCAGTACGCAAGATCTGGGCCTGGCGCAGCGACGATCTGCTGGCGCTGGCCCGCGAGGCGCTGGCCGCCAACGATCAGGAAGCGCCCGAGGCGGAACGCACCGAGTTCGAACCGGACAGTTTCATGAAGGTCGCCTAACCGGCGCGGGCGAGATCGACGACATCGCCGATCTCCTGGCCGGACAGTTCCAGCTCGACGGCCCAGAAATCGGGATCGATGCGCGCTTCCCTCTCGAACCGCGCGTCGACATCCACCTGCGACAGGCCTTCGCCGAGACATTCGAAAAGGCGTCCGCCAGCGGATGGCGCGTCGTGCTCCGCGAACACGCTTTGCGGCGCCTGCCCGTACAAGGACACGCTGCCGTCACGCTCCGGCACGCAGATGAAAATCGCACCCGCCTCCTCGGAACCGCGCCGCAGCACCGCGGCGAAACCGCCAGCGCCATTGACGCGGCGGATGATCGCCGAAACGAAAATCGCGGATGTCAGTCGGCTTGCCACGTCGGTCCGGTTTCCGGGCTTGCGGGCTACTGGATAAGCCCGACGGCACGCATCTTGTCGAGCAGGACGCCGTCGATCTCACCGGTCACCGGCAAACGGAAAAGGCTCTGGAATTCCCGGATCGCTGCATAGGTCTGCTCGCCGGCAATCCCGTCGACCGCGACATCCGTATTGCCGAATGCGCGCAACGCCGCCTGTACCTTGACGACCTCGGCCGATGGGATCCTGTCCGCCAGCATCTGCATCTCGTCGGCTGTATCCGCAGCGGCGGCCGGCGTCGGAGACGGGTCCGGCTTCGCTGCCGGTTCCGGCGCGGGAATGCTGTCTGCGGCCTTGGCCGGCTGCGGACGCGGCTCGGGAATGGCCGCCGTCACGTCGAGATTGTTGCGGATCGATGTCACCAGTTCGGCGTCGGTCAGTTCGATGCCGCGCAGGCCGACATTGTTCTTGTAGGTTTCGATGGCCGCGTTTGTCATCGGACCGCGCAGACCGTCCACGGTACCGTCATAGTAGCCGAGTTTCGCCAGCAGTTCCTGGATGCCGGCGACATCCGTATCGCCGTTCGGCGCCAGTTCGACCGGTTCCGGCGCCTGTTCGACCGCGATTACCGCCGGGCGCTTCGCCGGCAGCGGCGCGGATAGCGGGATTTGCGGCCGTTCCGCAGTCTGTTTTTCGGTTTCCTGCAGCAGGAACCGCGTGACATTCGGCTTGTTCTGCGCCGAAGCCGGTGTCGCGGCAGCATCCTTTTCCGGCACGAAGCGCACGGCCTCGGGCCTCGTCGCGAACAGCGCGGACGGATGCTGGCCGTCCTGGAAATAGACCGCATTGGCAGTGAAAAAGGTCATAGCCACGCCAAAAGCAGTGATCGCCCCGGCGGAGCCGGGGTTTTCCGCGATCGTTTCGCCGATCCAGCCGATGGTGCCGCGCAGGGCGGAAAGGATCGTCATTTCATCATCCTGCGAGTCGTACCGCATTCGCATGTACCCTGGGTTTGTCTCCACCCTGCCCGTTCACGGGACGGATGGCGGAAATCTCCTCCGCATTGTCTTGTGAACTTCCGTCGCCGCTGCCACCGGCAGCGCTTTCGGGAATGAAGATTGTGATACGTGTCCCGGCTCCCGGCTCGCTTTCGACATCGAGCGTGCCGTCGTGCAGCTGTACCAGCCCCTTCACGACGGTAAGGCCAAGCCCCGTTCCCTCGCAATTGCGGGTATAGGAATTATCGGCCTGCATGAAGGGCGTGCCGATGCCGGAAAGCTCCTCGCCGGTCATGCCGATGCCGGTGTCCGAGACACGGATCGCAAAACCGCCCGCACGACGTTCCGTCGTCAGTCGGACCTCACCGCCCTGCTCGGTGAATTTCACGGCATTGGACAGGAGATTGATCACTATCTGCTTCAGGGCTCGGCGGTCGCCATCGACAGCAGCGAGTTCCGGCGCGGAGTCCACGATCAGCGACAAGCCTTTCGCATCCGCCTGCGGACGCAGCATCGCCACGCATTCTCCCGCCATGGCGTTCAGGTCGAAATGCTCGCGATGTATGCCGTACGTCCCCGCGTCGATCTTCGAAACGTCAAGGATCGTGTTGACGACCGACAGAAGATGCGTTCCGGAGCTGTGGATCAGATCGACATATTCGCGCTGGCGGTCATTGGCGAGTTCACCAAACAGATCGCGACGGAGGATGTCGGAGAAACCGATGATCGAGTTGAGCGGCGTGCGCAGTTCGTGGCTGACAGTCGCCAGGAACCGTTTCGGGACGGCCGATCCTGAGGTGGCAGCCAGCAGCGCTGTCGTTTCCACGGTCTGATGAAGCGTCAGCGCGATGCCGGACGACATGCGTGCCATGGAGATGCGCACTGCCACGAAAGCCTGGGCTTCGCCCCTGCTGGCGAAATTCAGCCTGACATTCACCTCGGCCGTTTCCTTGCGCTGCTTCGTAAGGTCGGAAAAAGCACCGAGAAACGAAATGCGATCGGCCAGATGCACTTGGTCTATGAACTTGCGGCGTACACGGAAGACCGTCTCGCGGTATCCGGCGGCATCCACGATGACCCCGTCCTGCGTCAGTTCCAGCCGCGTGGTTTCGTGCCGCGTTTCGCTGTCATCGGCGTCTGCCGCCACGTGCGGATCTGCGGATGCGAGCAAGGCGCGGATTCGTTCGGCAATGCGGCCATCGCCGGCGACCTTGAACAGAACCAGTCCGCTCGTCAAAGCCAGCAGCGGCGAAACGGAGACGAGGGCCCCGGCGAGAGCGCTCCAGCAGGCAATCGCGAAAATGCCCGCCATCCAGGGCGTCGTCGAGATCGAAAGCCAACCGAGGGCGAGGAAAGGAATTGCGACATAGGTGAGCGCGATCGCAGCGGCTGCGCCGTAAGTGCCCGGAAGTCCGGAGCCGCTCAATGCGATGCAAACCGGTGCCACGATGAAGACCGCACCTGCGGCCAACGCAACCAGTCGCTCCGCGAAATACGAGAGCAGTGCGTCCGCTTCCGGCACGTCCTTCTGGCCATGGCCGATAGCGCGGCGGGCCATCTCGTGGAGCGCCTTATTATATTGGTCTGATATGGAACGCAGGAACGCCAAGAATCGCTACTCACAACACATGCATAACGGCTGTCATCGCCATGCCGCCAAAATCGCAGTTCACCTTTAAGGAATGGATAAGCGCGACGTGCCGAGAGGGCTGAAATCGCATTCTTGGCGGCTCGGGCGCATTCATTTATCGCTATGGTTAACGCGAGGTTCACAATGCAACGGTTTGAAATAGCGGGAATTTTTCAGCGTCTATAAACTTTTAGGAAATTAGGCCTAAAAACGTGTCTTCGCGGCACGAAGCGTAGCCGGCAGGCGTGTGCGCCCGGTGCCGCCGATATTGATTTGACGGATTGGGAATCGGCGGAAAGCCATGCGTTTTCTCTTCAAACTGATCGTTCTCGGTTTCATCGGGTTGGCCATTCTGCCGGCCTTCGCGCCCGAGAGATACCGCGAGACGACAACCGATACCGGTGACGATCCGCAGGCGCCATCTCCGTTCCAGCTCGTGGCTGTTGTCAGCCAGGCGGCGGCGGATCTGCGCAATATCTGCACGCGTCAGCCGGGCATGTGCGAAACGGGCTCCGAACTGGTTACCTATGCCGGCTCGAAGGCACGCGAGGGGCTGGAGATCGCTTACGCGATATTCCGGCACGGCCACCCTGCGATGCAGGACGACGCGGAAGAAACCGCCACCGAGTGACGCCGGGCTTGCCGGTCCTGGTCCCGGTGTCTAAGTAGCGGTCAGGACAAGACGCCAGGCTACGGACATGACTGCGGCAATCGAAACCATCATCGACGACTTCGCCTTCCTTGACGATTGGGAGGACAAGTACCGCTATGTCATCGAGTTGGGCCGCGGCCTTCCGGATTTGCCCGATTCTGAGAAGACCGCCGCCAACAAGGTGCATGGCTGCGTCAGCCAGGTCTGGCTGGTGACCGGTGTCGAGGACGGTGCGAATCCGATCGTCACTTTCCGCGGCGATTCCGACGCCCACATCGTGCGCGGCCTGGTGGCGATCATGATCGCCGCGATGTCGGGCAAGAAGGCGTCCGAAATCCAGGCCTTCGACGCCGAAGCGTTGCTAAGGTCGCTCGGGCTGGAAGACAATCTCACGCCACAGCGTTCCAACGGCCTGCGCGCCATGGTCGCCCGCATGAAGGACGACGCCCGCACCGCCGCCGAAGCGGCCTAGCGGACACTTAGCCCGCAGACAGAGACGGTCGAAAGCCGTCGGCTCCCCAGTGCAGGACATGGCGGGTCCGGCGTTCAAGCCTTGGTTCGGGATGATAGTGCCGGTCGAGCATCGCCAACGCGGTCTTGATCATCAGCTTCGCGGAACGGCGCGGCCAGCCACGTTCGCGTTCGACCTGCTCCAACCCTTTCAGAAAACAGCAGATATCGACAAGCGCGCCGCCAAGTTCCGGCCCGACCGCCTCGACAGCGGCATTTACGCGACCACGCGCCGCGATGGCGCCATCGGACAGTTCCGCCGCACCGTTGCGCGCAGTTTTCTGTCCCGAGGCGGTATGTGAGAAATCCCACGATGCCGTTATCCGCGGCTGCAGCATGGCTCGTTCGAAATCGGCGCGCAGCCTCTCGCCCGCCGCGGTCTCCTCCTTGCCGAGCCACGGCAAGCCGTCAGGCCGGCGCATGCGTGCCAACGCCGCGAGCGGGGATTCCGCATCGTTGACCGTGACATGCACCGCGCTCCCGTTCATCGGAATGTCGGTGCGGCGCATCTGCCTGTGTTGTTGCGCATGATCACCGATTGAGCCGCGACGCAGCGCCGCGAGGCCTGCCGACGAGAGAGCGACTCTGCGCAATGCTCCATTTTGCTCGACTGTGACCAGGTCTGCCCGCTGCATTGCATCCAGATCAACGCGCGCGCATCGCACGCTTCTATCCCCGGCAAATTCCAGCAGCATCGTCTCTGCGCCGGCCGTGTCGCGAAGCACTGCGCCACGCTTTGCCAGTAGCCGCATGTAACGGCCCAGTCGCTTCGCCCGCTTGTCGTCAGTCACCGCGCCTCATCCCCCAGCTATCGATGGAAAACGCGACGGCAATCAGCCGTTCGACACGGGCGACGATCCGGTCGAAATCCTCGTCGTCACGCATATCCTCTATAGTGTGGCAAGCATGGACAACCGTACTCTTGTCTCGGCTGAAACCCGCGCCGACCGCCGTCATTTTCATCCCTAGTGTTACATGCGCGATGTACATCCCTATCTGGCGAACCCGCGCGACCGGCAATGATGTCCGGCCGGCCTCGCGCAACTGGCGCCCGCTTACGTTGAAGAAGACTGCGAGCAAATCGATTATTCCGTCGCATGCCGCAGCTGCGGCCTCGCCTTCTATTCGCCCGCACTGTGCGTATGGCTGGCTGTCTTCGGGATCGACCGAGGGCAGCAGGCCGTTTCCCGGGACTCCGGGAACGAGGCCGAAAGGCTTTTCGACAGGTATGTTAGGCGGCATCGCTGACTTTCTCCCTTTGAGGAATTTATTCCTACATCAGAAGACAGTCGCGTTGAATAAGTTTTCGTGCCGAGCACATGGAAAGCAGTGATAGCCCGCCACTTTCGAGGAAATATACCCGCAGCTTTATCCAACGCCGAAATACGACGCCTATCGTTTGAACTTCCGAAACGGAGAGGCAGGCCATGCACCGCTGCGAACGAGAAGCACAACGGATGAAACGCATGTATTCGTTGGCCCGGCAGCCATTGTCGTTGGTAGCGTTCGGCCATTCGTCTCCCGAGCAATTCGCGGAGACGCCGATCCAGGAGTTGGAGCTGTTGATCGAGGCGATCGATCAGGCATTGCGGCGCGAACGCGCCAAAAGCGCGATGCGTCACTGGACTTACGATGTGAACCGCCACATCGCGATCAAGTCCGCACGCGACCGTATTATCGCCGCAGTAGAGCGAAAAGCCGGGGGTCGGCCGGGAACAAGAAAAAAGCCGCGGAGCAACCCGCGGCTTTCAGTCAGCAAATACGGATCGGATTAACGCTTGGAACCGCGCTTGCGGCCAAGGCCCATTTCGCGGGCGAGCTTGGAGCGCTGCGCGGCATAAGATGGGGCGACCATCGGATAGTCGGCCGGCAGGCCCCACTTCTCGCGATACTGTTCCGGAGTCATGTTGTAGTGGCTCATCAGATGACGCTTGAGCGACTTGAACTTCTGGCCGTCTTCCAGGCAGACGATGTAGTCGTCGGTCACGGAACGTTTCGGATTGACAGCCGGGCGCGGCTTTTCCTGAACCTCTTCAACAACGGCACCGAGCGTTTTGCCGAGCGCGTTATGGATTTCAGAAATCAGGCCCGGCAGATCTCCAGCCGGTACAGGATTGTTGCTGACATAGGCAGACACCACATCCGCGGTCAACTCAGCCAGGAGATCATTGTGCCCCGTATTCTCTGTCATGTTCGATTGTTCCTTGTCTCTTCTTGTGTATAGCGCTGCAGAAATCGCTTAAGCGTAATCCGAATACGCAATCCAGATGGTTTGTGACACGTATCACAACAAATTGGAATACTACAGTAACAAATCTCGCTAAATCGGCAACCACTGGTTGTGTCGACCGTCACTTGCTGAGTTAATAAACGTATATGGTGCAGTTTACTAAGCTCAACGGGATGTTTTTGATTCGCTCATTTCGTCGAGTACTGACGTTTTTACAAGCCCGTACCCTACAACATAAGCAGCCCTCGCAAGCAAATGTGCTGAAATCGGGGCCGTCAGAAGAAAAAACACTATTCCGGCAAGAGCTCGCGTGACGGTTGCCGTATCGCCGGCGTGCACGGCAAGCGCAAGCAAAACCAGCCCCGAGCCAAGTGTACCCGCCTTTGAGGCGGCGTGCATTCGCGAATAAATGTCAGGAAAACGCCATAAACCGACAGCTGCTACAAATGCGAAAAAAGCTCCGGCAAGTATTAACAATCCGGCAAAGATACTGATTACGGCATCCATGTCATGATTCCTTGTTCGGCGATTTCTTCTTCGCTGCCGGTTTGGCCTTGCGGGCACGGGGCGCCGGCACAGCCGGCGTGGCATCCGTGACGGGAGTGTCCTGGCTGCCACGCGTACGCGAAGCTTCCCCGGTGACGAGCCGCGGCTTGTCCTCCTCGGTTTCCTCGATACGGCCACGCGTCAGAATGAAGCGCGAGAAGGCGACAGTGGCTAGAAAGCCGACAAGGCCAAGCGCAATGGCTATGTCCAGATAAAGCGTGTAGCCGGTCTTGATTCCGATGACGGCGATAAAGCCGATGGCCACCGCGACCAGCATGTCGAGAGCCAGGATGCGGTCCGGCAAAGTCGGCCCGAGGATCACCTTGAACACGGTGAGCACGAAAGTCACCGACAGCACTGCCAGCGCGACCTGCACCGCGATCTGCAGAAACGCTTCCGACGCCATCATCGAAATGCCTCCAGGATCTTGCGCTCGAAACCGTCGGCGATGTCCTGGCGCAGTCCGTCCGGATCGGAACAGTCGACCGTGTGGATGTAGAGCGTTTGCCGGTCATCGGAAACATCGACCGACAGCGTTCCCGGCGTTAGCGTGATCAGGTTGGCAAGCAACGTGATCTCGAAATCGCGGTCGACCTTCAGCGGATAGGCGAAGATGCCCGGCTTCAGGTTCATGTTCGGCTTGAGGACGAGTATCGCAATACGGACCGAGGAAAGTACCAGTTCATAGATGAACAGCACCATCAGCGATATCACCCGGCGGGCCCGCGAGAAGTAGCCCATGGAGCCCACCTGCTCGCGGATCAGCGACAGCGCCACGGCGCCGAGCGCGAAGCCGAAGATCAGGTTGATCGGGCTGAACGAGCCGGTCACCGCGCCCCATGCGAGGGCCATAAGGATGTTGGCCAGATAAAGGTTCATTGCGCCACCTCCCTGACCGGTTGTCCGGAGGGAAAGACCGCGTCGACGTAGCTTGTCGGCGTCAGCAACTCACCGGCGATGCGGTCGCTCACCCGGATTACCGGTTCGGGATAAAGACCCGCGGCGACGGTCAGCACCGTCAGCGCGATGAGCGAGCCAGCGACGACGCTGCGCGCGCCCGCCGGGGTTTCCGGCACTTCACCTTCCCTCGGCGCGGCTTCGCGCCAGAAAGAGAACGCAAAGGTCCGCCCCACCGCGATCGTCGTCAGCAGGCCGGTGAAGAGGATGGCGAATGCCAGCCACCAGGCGCCGACATCCAGCGAGGCCTTGACGAGATAGACCTTCGCCCACAGGCCGGAAAAGGGCGGCAGGCCAGAAACCGAAAGAAACAGCACAAGCGCGATCCCGGCAAGCCACGGCGCCTGGGTGTAGAGCCCCCCTGCTCCGCGCAGCGTGAATCCGTTCATCCGCGCGCCCATCATGCCGGCGAGGAAATAGAGCGCCGTCATCACGACCATCGAGTGGATGGCGTAGAAAACCGCGCCCGACAGGCCGGTCACACTGCCGAGCGCCAAGCCGGCCAGCATCATGCCGATGCCGGAGATCACGAGGTAGCCGAGCATGCGGCGAACGTCGTTCTGGGCCAGCGCACCCATCGCACCCAGCACCATGGTCAGCGCCGCGACGATGGCGATGGTGCTGCCGAGCACGTCGCGCTCGACATCGAACAGGGTGAGGAAAATGCGCAACAGCGCGTAGATGCCGACCTTGGTCAAAAGGCCGGCGAACAGGCCGGACACGACGATGCGTGGCGTGTGATAGGACGCCGGCAGCCAGAAATTGACCGGAAAGGCGGCGGCCTTCATCGCGAAGGCGAACAGGAACATCGCCGCGATGGTGAACAACGGCCCGGTCTCGCGCAGGCCCGCCGCCTTGCGCGAGATGTCGGCCATGTTGAGCGTGCCAAACGTCCCGTACAGATAGGCGACGGCAAGCAGGAAAAGCGTCGTCGCGATCAGGTTCAGGAAGGCGTATTTGGTCGCGCCGTCGAGCTGCTCGCGCTCCGAGCCCAGGATGAGCAGGCCGAAGGAGCCGATCAGCAGCACCTCGAACCAGACATAGAGGTTGAAGATGTCGCCGGTCAGGAAGGCGGCGGTCACGCCCGCCATCATCAGCAACAGGAACGGATAGAAACCGTAGCGCCGGCCGGTGCGGCCAACGTCCCGCAAGGCATAAACCCCGCCGGCGAGCCCGACGATGCCGGCGGTCAACGCGAAGGTCGCGCCCAGCATGTCGGCGGCAAAGGTGATACCGAAAGGCGGCAGCCAGCGGCCCATCGTCATGACCACGGTGCCATTGTCCCAGACATGCCAGAACAGACCGATATCGGCGGCGAGCATCAGCGCCAGGCCGGACAGCGCCATCCAGGGCTGGCGGTCGGTATTCTTGCGTGTCATCAGGCAGAGCGCGCCGAAGACGATGCCGATCACCAGCGGCGCGACGACCAGATAGTCGGCCGGCGCCGGCGGCGTCAGCACCATCGCCTGGGCAAGATCAACGTGAATGTCGGTTTTTCCGGCCATCGGGTTCCAGTCGTCCAGTCAGTAGCCGAGCGGCGGCGCGGCTTCGTCGCGCGGCTCGGCCTCGCGCATCTCGTCGGTATCGTCGGTGCCGATCTCCTGGTAGCTGCGGAAAACGAGCACGAGCAGGAAGGCGAAGAAGGAAAACGAGATCACGATCGCCGTCAGGACGAGAGCCTGCGGCAGCGGGTTGGCAATCGCCTCCACGGGGACCAGCGCATCGTCCGGAATGATCGGCGGCACCTCGCGCGTGATGCGCCCATTGGTGAAGATCGTCAGATTGACCGCGTTGCCGAGGATCGCGACGCCGAGCAGGATGCGGATGATGTGGCGCGACAGCATCAGGTAGATCGCCGTCATGAAGAACAGGCCGGTGAGGATGGTGATCGCGGTTTCCATCAGTCGCGCTCCCTCTCCTCGAGCGCCAGCGCGGTCGAGGTGATCGCGCCGAAGACGACGAAATAGACGCCGATGTCGAAGATCAGCGGCGTCGACAGCGCCAGTTCGACGCCGAAGATCTCCGGATAGATCCACAGACCGGTCAGGAACGGCACGCCCGGAAAGATCGACAGGATGCCGGCGATGGCCGCGAGGAACAGGCCGAAGCCAGACAGCGCCATAGGATGGAACCGGATCGCGCGGCGCACCGGCGATACGCCGAAAGCGATGCCGTAGATAGCCAGCGCCGACGCGGCGATCAGCCCGCCGATGAAACCGCCGCCCGGTTGGTTGTGGCCGCGCAGCAGGACGAAGATCGAGAACAGGATCATCAGGCTTGTCAGATAGGGCGCGAAAGTGCGGAAGATGAGCGTGCGCATTGTCTAGTTCGCCTCCCTGACATCGGCATGGATCGCCTCGGCCGTGTTGGCCGCTGCCGGAGGCGGCGCCGGCGGTTCGGTCAAGGCCGAGCGCGCGCGTTTCGGCAGCACGCGGATCAGCGCCAGGATGGCGAGACCCGAGATCATGACAACGGCGATCTCGCCGAATGTGTCGATGCCGCGGAAGTCGACCAGGATCACGTTGACGATGTTGCGCCCGTGCGCGATCTGCAGCGAATACTCGTTGAAGAAATCGGTCAGCGCCATGTCGAAATCGACCTCGAGGACGCGCAGCATGACGAGCGTGAAAGCGCCGCCGGTGGCGAGAGCAATCGTGCCGTCGAGGACGACCTGCGGGGCCGAGCGGTGGTCTTGCGGCGACAGCCGCAGCCGGGTCATGGCCAGCGCGAGGATGACGACCGACAGGGTCTCGACCATGAACTGGGTGAAGGAGAGGTCCGGCGCGCCCATCAGCATGAACAGCACGGCGACAGCGAAGCCCTGGATGCCGAGCGAGACGATGGCGGTCAGGCGATTGTCGGCCAGCACGACCGCGATCAGGCCGATCGCCGCGATGGTGATCACCGCCCATTCGTAGAAGAACAGCCGCGGAAATTCCGGCATAGCGGGCCATTCCCCGGCAACCGCCATCGGCACCAGCATCGCCAGCGCCAGGAAGATGAACGTCGCGGTGATGTAGGTCTCCATGCGACCGTTCTGGATCAGTCGCGTCACGGCGCCCGACAGGCGGACGATGCCTGAAATGACCTGGTCGAAACCGCGATCCGGCCCCCAGCCGATTGCGGCAAGAACGCCGACCATCGCCGCACGCAACGGCGTCATCGCCAGATATGCGAACACGCCGAAGGCGATGGTGCCGAGCGACAGATAGAGCGGCAGTCCGAGGTGGGGAACGACGGAGATCGTCACTTCCTCGGGATGGCCGATAACGGCGCCGGCCATCGGCGTCGAAAACCAGCCGTGGAAATAGGGCGAGAACAATGCCGATGCGAGACCGCAGACCGCCAGCACGGCCGGGCCGATCCAGAGCAGCACCGGACCCTCATGGGCATGTTTCGGCGTCTCGACCTTGGGACCGAGGAACGGTTTGAGGGCAACGGCAAAGCCGATGGCGAACATGAGCCCGTTGCCGACAATGGCGATCAGCGTGAAGACGATCGACCAGGCATCGCCGTGCGCGAGGCCATAATAGATCTCCTCCTTGGCGAGGAAGCCGAAGAACGGCGGCAGGCCGCCCATGGAGAGGGCCGCCAAAAGCGCGGCGAAGAAGGTGACGGGCATGGCTTTCGCCAGCCCGCCGAGCCTGGTGATGTCGCGCGTACCCGCCTCGTGGTCGACATTGCCGGCGACCATGAACAGGCCGCCCTTGAACATCGAATGGGCGATCAGGTAGAGCACCGCGCCGGCGGCGGCCTTTTCGGTGCCGAAGCCGGTCAGCATCACCAGCAGGCCGAGTGAAGCCATCGTCGTGTAGGCGAGGAGCAGCTTCAGGTCGGTCTGGCGCAGGGCCAGCAGCGTGCCGAAGATCAGCGTCGCGCCGCCGAAGACAGGCAGGACCGTTTCCCAGGCGACCGTGTCGCCCATCACCGGATTGAGACGCATCAGAAGGTAGACGCCCGCCTTCACCATCGTCGCCGAATGCAGATAGGCGGATACGGGTGTCGGCGCCTCCATCGCGTTGGGCAGCCAGAAATGGAACGGAAACTGCGCCGACTTGGTGAAAGCCCCGCCGAGGATCAGCACGAAGGCGGCAATGAAGAACGGGCTTTCGCGCAAGAGGTCGCCGGACGACAGCAGCAGCGACAATTCGCTCACGCCGGTGATATTCCAGATCAACAGCATGCCGGCGAGCAGAGAAAGGCCGCCGAGCCCCGTCACCACCAGCGCCTGGATCGCCGAGCGCCGCGAGCGCTCCTCGGCGTGGTTGAAACCGATCAGCAGGAAGGATGTGATCGACGTCAGCTCCCAGAAGACGAACAGCATCAGGAAAGAGTCCGACAGGACCAGCCCCTGCATCGCGCCCATGAACATGAGAATGAAGGAAAAGAAACGGCCCTGATGCCGGTGGCCTTTCAGATAACCGCCGGAATAGAGCACGATCAGCGTGCCGATGCCGGTGATCAGCAGCACGAAGGTCAGCGACAGCCCGTCGATCAGCCAGGAAAAATTGACATTGAAGGACGGCACCCACTGGTACCCGCCGGTGAACCGCCCGCCTTGCGAAACGCCGCTCACGAAGGTCAGGAAATGGGCAAAAAGCCCGGCCGGCACGAGCGCCAGAACCCAGGCCGCGTTATGTTTCAGCAGACGTGTCAGGGCCGGCGCAAAAAGCGCGGCAACGAACGGCAGGAAAAGCGCGTAGAACGTCATGTCCGGTCATGCACCCAGGGGAGCGCCGCGGGAAGCGGCTGCGGCTGAAAACTCGCGGAATTCATGGGGACCCGAACTAGGTCGGTTGTCCACAAAGTACAAGAGGGCGCTGTTAAATCCCGCTGTTTTCAAGGCATATTTCGCCTCCCCGCGCAAATCCGCGGGAGCAAGTGGCCTCCACGCGAGCGCTTGCCGCACACGAGGCAACGGCCTATTTGTGCCGGAACGAGGTGACCGATGACGGAATTGCACAAGTTGAAGATCGAAAAGACAGAGGCGGAATGGCGCGAGCAGCTGACGCCGGAGCAATTTCGCGTGACGCGCAAGCACGTCACCGAGCGCGCCTTTACCGGACCCAACTGGGACAACAAGGCGCCCGGCCTTTACAGCTGCGTGTGCTGCGGACGCCCCCTCTTTCGTTCCGACACCAAGTTCGATTCCGGCACCGGCTGGCCGAGTTTCTACGAGCCGATAGAGCAGAACGCCGTCAGCGAGCACCGCGACCGGTCCTTCTTCATGGTGCGGACGGAAATCCGCTGCGCCGACTGCGACGCGCATCTCGGCCATGTCTTTCCCGACGGACCGCAACCGACCGGCCTTCGCTACTGCATGAATGGCGTCGCGATGGACTTCACGCCGGACGAAGCCTGAGCATTTGTTCAGTCCGCCTTCTGCATCGCCTCGATGTGGGCGCCGTCAATCGCCTTTGCGGCCTTGTAGGCCTCGCGACCGCGCAGCCTTTCGGCATAGGCGACGAATTCCTCGCGCTCGGGCAGCGTCTTGAACACCAGCCCCCAGTCGACCTGCGCGCCAACGTAGATGTCTGCCGCCGTGAAACGATCGCCGCAGACATAATCACGGTCCTTCAGCATCGCGGCAAGCACGTCGACGACAAGATCGTAATTGCCGAAGCCGACCCTGCCCTGCTCCTGCGGGCCCAGCCCCTCGTCCCATTTGAAGGAGTGGGCGATGATCGCCTGCTCCACAGGCCCGGCACCGAAGAACGTCCAGCGCAGATAGGCCGCCTTCTCGTCGAGCCCCTCCGGCAGCAGGCCGGCAGCGGGAAAGGCCTCGGCGAGATAGAGGCAGATCGCGGCCGCCTCGGTGACGACGCGGCCGTCATGGACGATGGCCGGCACCTTCCCCATCGGATTGATGCGCCGGTATTCACCCTTCATCTCCCTGCCAAAGCCCAGGATATGCTCGTCATACTCCGCGCCCGCCTCGTGCAGCGCCCAGCGGGCGATCTGACCGCGGCTCATAGGATTGGTGTAGAATTGAATCTTGTCGGCCATGCTGCGCCTCCGGGTAACGTGATGCCGGCATATGAGCGGAGCCGGGGATCGCGCGCAACGCCGAATTCGCGGCCGCGCGCATCGCTCCTGCCAGTTCTGTCAGGGCGGATTTGACCTTCTTGCAGTCCTGCGGGCTTGAACAAGTCCGGGCGATCGATACATCTGCACTACATTTCTTTTGCCGAACCGGCTCCGGCTTGCAGGTTCGACTCCCGTTCATACGTGCAAACACACACATCTGGAGGCCCGATGTCCCGTCCCTTTGGAACACTCCCCGCCGCACCCGCCGCCGAAAAGCGCCCCGTCACGGACACGCGCCACGGCATCGCGCGCATCGACGAATATGCCTGGCTGCGCGCGGGCAACTGGCAGGAGGTGTTCAAGGACACGGCCGTTCTCGATCCGGCCATTCGCGCGCATCTGGAGGCGGAAAACGCCTACCAGGAAGCGGCGATGGCCGACACGAAGGATCTGCAGACGACCCTCTTCGAGGAGATGAAGGGCCGCATCAAGGAAGATGATTCCTCCGTCCCGGCCCCCGACGGTCCGTGGGCATACGGCTCTTCGTTCAGGAAAGGCGGCCAGCAGCCGCGTTTCGAGCGGATGCCGCGCGGCGAAACCGAGGTAAAGGATCGGACGATCATCCTCGACGGCGACAAGGAAGCAGACGGCAAGGCTTACTTTCGCATCTCGGCGGCGGATCATTCGCCCGACCATTCGAAACTTTTGTGGGGTTATGACGACAAGGGTTCGGAATTCTTCCGCCTGCGGGTGCGCGACCTCGGCACACTGGCGGACATGGAGGACGACATCACCGACTCCAACGGCGGTGGCGTGTGGGACGCGGCCTGCGAAGGGTTCTTCTACGCCAGGCTGGACTCCAACCACCGCCCGTCGAAAATCTTCTACCACAAGCTCGGCACCGCCCAAGCCGACGACCGCCTTATCTACGAGGAGCCGGATGCCGGGTTTTTCATGGGCGTCGGCCAGAGCCGGCTGAACGATTTCGTCTTCATCAATATCCACGACCACGAAACCAGCGAATTCCATCTGATCCGGGCCGGCGATCCGCTTGGCAAACCTCTCATGGTCGAGCCGCGGCAGAAAGGCGTGGAATACGAACTCCAGGAAGGCGGCGACGTGTTCTTCGTCCTGACAAACGCCGACAATGCCAAGGATTTCAAGATCATGTCGGCGCCCGTTGATGCGCCGCAGAAGGAGAACTGGAGCGAATTCGTCGCCCACAAGCCGGGCCGGCTGATCCTGTCCCTGCAGGCCTACAAGGACTTCGTCGCCTGGATCGAGCGGGAAAACAGCCTGCCGCGCATCGTCATCAAGGACCGAGCAACCGGCGAGGAACACGCCATCGCATTCGAGGAAGAAGCCTACTCGCTCGGCCTGACGGGCTCCTACGAATACGACACCGACGTCATCCGCTTTTCCTATTCCTCGATGACGACGCCGGGCCAGGTCTTCGACTACAACATGCGCACGCGCGAGCGCACGCTTTTGAAGACGCAGGAAGTGCCCTCCGGCCACAATCCGGAAGACTATGTCACGCGGCGCATTTACGTGCCGTCGCATGACGGTGCCGAAGTGCCGGTCACGCTGCTTCACCGCAAGGACACGAAGCTCGACGGATCCGCGCCCTGCCTGCTCTACGGCTACGGCTCCTACGGCATCTCAATCCCGGCGTCCTTCAACACGAACTGCCTGTCTCTTGCTGACCGCGGCTTCGTCTACGCCATCGCCCATATTCGCGGCGGCAAGGACAAGGGTTTTGCCTGGTACGAGGACGGCAAGCGCGCGGCGAAACAAAACACCTTCAGGGATTTCGTCGCCGTGGCGCGCTATCTCGCGGCGGAGAAATACACCTCCGCCGACCGCATCGTCGCGCAGGGCGGATCGGCCGGGGGCATGCTGATGGGCGCGGTCGCCAACATGGCGCCGGACGCCTTCGGCGGCATCATCGCCGAGGTCGCCTTCGTCGACGTGCTCAACACCATGCTCGACGACACGCTGCCGCTGACCCCGCCGGAATGGCCGGAATGGGGCAATCCGATCGCCTCGAAGGACGATTACGAAACGATCGCCGCCTACTCGCCCTACGACAATGTCGGCAACAAGCCCTACCCGCCGGTGCTTGCGGTCGCCGGGCTGACCGACCCGCGCGTCACTTACTGGGAACCGGCGAAATGGGTCGCCAAAATGCGTGCGGAAAGCCCGGATGGCGGACCCTACCTGATGCAGACGCACATGGATTCCGGCCATGGCGGCGCGTCGGGCCGTTTCTCGCGACTGAAGGAGATCGCCTTCTCCTATGCTTTCGCGCTGAAGGTGACCGGCAAGGCCTGAAACTAGGATTCCCGAGGGAGCGCGCAGCGCTCCTTCGCAAGATCCAGCCAGAGCACGGTCGCGGCGGCACACGGAACCAGTGCCAGGCCAACAAGCACCATCAGCGTTGCGTGCGGACCGTAATGCTCGATCAGGAGCGCGCCGGGGATCGGCGCGAGCGCACCCGATATCAGCATCGGCGTGGCAAGCCGGCCCATGATGCGGGCATAGTCGTGCGGTCCGAAAATCGCCAGCGGCAGCGCGCCGCGCGCGATCGACCACAAGCCATTGCCCGCCCCGAACGCGACCAGGGCGGCGGACGCCGGCACATCGAGAAAGAGGCCGAGAAAGCCGCCGAGGACGAGCGTTGTCGCCACGAGCATTGTCCATATCGGGTGATGCCGTTCGCGGCCGAGCATTTCCATGACGCGCGCGCCGACCTGGGCAGGCCCGATCAGCGTGCCGAGGCCCACGGCGGCGGCAAATGCGTAGCCTTGCGCGGTCAGAATGGTGATCAGGTGGATCGACCAGACCGACGCCAGGACAGCGAGCGCCATACCAGCCGAGGCGATGCACCGGAAGCGCAGCGCACTGGCGTCCTGCCCCGCCTGATCTGCGGTGGCCTGCGCTCCGTCGGGTGTGCGCGCGGTCCGGACAGCGCGCGGCAATGCGAACCGGCAAAGCGGCAGCGTGACGATCAGATGCAAGGCGGCGTATGAAAAGCACGTGTAGCGCCACCCGGCATTCTCCACCAGGTACGCGGAAATCGGCCAGCAGACGGTGCTGGCGAACCCGCCCCACAGCGTCAGGGCAGTGATCGCGCCACGGGCCTCACGTCCGTAGATCCGGCCCAGCGTCGAGAAGGCCGCGTCATAGAGGCTGGCCGCCATGCCGAAGCCCAGGATTACCCAGGCGGCGAAATAGACTGGCAGGGAACGGGCAAGCCCGAGGACGACCAGTCCGGCGGCGATCAGCGTTACACCGGCGGCCAGCACACGCCGCCCGCCTTCCGCATGGATCAGCGCGCCCACCCTGCGCGCGGAGAGGCCCGAGGCGAGCAGCCCGATGGAAACGCCAGCCGTGACCGTCCCCGCGCTCCAGCCCATTTCCTGGCGGATCGGCACTGACAGGACGGCCAGCAGGTAGAACGTGCTGCCCCATGTGAATATCTGGACGATGCCGAGCGCCGAGATCACCCGCCACTTTTCGGCCGGCGGTGCGGCGCTCATCGCCCGTTCCCCGCGTTGTCGGAAACCGCATCTTCCGCCTCGTCGGCGCAGCACTCATCGGCGAGGAAACCGAGCAACGCGGTCATCGTCGCGTATTCCGCGTGGCAGATCAGGCTGGTGCCGGACCGCTCCTGGCGCAGCAGGCCGGTCTCGATCAGGCGCTTGAGATGATGCGACAGCGTCGAGCCGGGCATGCCGATGCGTTCCTGCAGCTGCCCCACCGCCATGCCGCGGCGACCGGCGCGGACGAGCATGCGGTAGATGCGCAGGCGTGCCGGGTTGCCGAGCGCCTCGAGCTGACGGGATGCTGTTTCGAGATTCATGGAAATAGCCATGTGCGCGCGATCGCGCCAAGTCAATCGCTATTTCGAGGATTCTCGAAACAAGCCGGCGCGGCACTCACCGCGAAGCGAGCGCGGCGCTCTTGATCTGGGCAAAGACCTCCAGGCCGTCGGCAAGCTTCAGATGATCCCACGAGCGTTTCGTCACCCGGGCCAGGAGATGCGCGCCCCGGCCATCGGCTCCCAGTCCCAGCAGAAGGACCATCTCCCGCTCGCCGACCGGGCGCGACGAGACGATGCGGGCGGGCAGCACGTTGAGGATCGAGGTGGAGCGCGGTTCCTCAAGCGTAACCGAGACGTCGCCGGCGCCGATACGCAACCGCAGATGCGTTCCCGGTCCAAGCTCCGGAGGCCCGGGGACGAGAAACCGTCCGCCTTCGACATCGAGATTCAGCAGGCCATAGGCGGCGTCGTGCCCCACCACGACGGCGTCGAGGCTGACGGCGGCATCGCGCTGGCGCGCCAGCGGCAGGTCGATATCGCTCTGGACATCGCCGAGCGGACCCGCGGCCGTGACCTCGCCGTCGCGCAGCAGCACCAGGTGGTCGGCCAGCCGCTCGACCTCCGAAATGTCGTGCGTCACGTAGAGCACGGGGATCGCCAGCGTCTCGTGCAGTCTTTCGAGGAACGGCAGGATCTCGTCGCGCGTCTCCCGGTCGAGCGCCGAGAGTGGCTCGTCCATCAGGAGCAATCGCGGCTGCGACAGCAGCGCCCGGCCCATCGCCACGCGCTGGCGCTCGCCGCCGGACAGGTTGTGCGGCGCGCGGTCGAGCAGGCGCGCAAGCCCGAGAAGCTCGACGGTCTCGTCGAACCCGATGGTTCCCGAGCCGTTGGCGGGTGGCCTGCCGCGCGAAGCGTAAAGCAGGTTGCCGCGCACGGGGAGATGCGCAAACAGGCTTGCCTCCTGGAAGACATAGCCGACCGGGCGCTTGTGCGGCGGCAGGAACGCCGCCCTGTCCTGCCAGACATCGCCGCCGACCCGGCAGGTGCCATCGAGCTGCTGCAGTCCGGCGATGCAGCGCAACACGCTGGTCTTGCCGCAGCCGGACGGGCCGAACAGCGCGGTGATTCCCTGCCCCGGCGCGGTGATCTTCACGTCCAGCGAAAAGCCGCCGATCCGGCCGGCGAACGCGACCTCGATGTCGTTTCCCGCCCTCACTGGCCGGCCCGCCGCATGCGTTTTTCGACCAGCATCATGGCGAGGATGACGACGAAGGCGAAGACCACCATGCCGGCGGCGAGCATGTTCGCCTCGCGCCAGCGCAGCGTCTCGACGAAATCGTAGATCGCGACGGAGAGCACCCGCGTCTCGCCGGGAATGTTGCCGCCGATCATCAGGACGACGCCGAACTCGCCGACCGTGTGGGCGAAGCCGAGCACCGCGCCGGTCAGGAAGCCCGGCCTCGCGAGCGGCAGCGCGACGGTGAAGAAGGCGCGCAGGGGCGACGCGCGCAGCGTCGCGGCTACTTCCATCGGCCGGTCGCCCATCGCCTCGAAGGCGTTGCGGATCGGCTGCACGACGAAGGGCAGCGAATAGAAGACCGAGCCGATGACCAGCCCCTCGAAGGTGAAGGCGAGCGTGCGCGCGCCCCACAGCGAGGCAAGCGCGCCGCCCGGCCCGTCCGGACCGAGCGCGACCAGCAGGTAGAAGCCGAGCACCGTCGGCGGCAGCACCAGCGGCAGCGCGACGACGGCCGCGACGCCCTCCTTCCACCAGGCCTGCGAGCGCGCCAGCCACCAGGCGACCGGCGTGCCGATGACGATGAGGATCATCGTCGTCAGCGCCGCCAGTTCGATCGTCAGCCGGACCGCGGTCCAGATTTCCGGTGAGAGACCCTGCACGCCGTCAGCTACCCGATTGCGTGCCGTAACCGTACTTGCCGATCACGGCGGCCGCCACCGGGCCCCTCAGGAAGTCGAGAAAGTCCTTCGCTGCCGCATTGCCGTCGCCCTTCTTCAGCAGGACGGCGTCCTGCCGGATCGGCGTGTAGAGGTCCGCCGGCACCTCCCAGCGCGAGCCGGCATCGTTGCCCGCGACCTGCGAGGCGGCGACGAAGCCCAGTTCCGCGTTGCCGGTCTGTACGAACTGGAAGGTCTGGGCGATATTGTTGCCCTGCACGAACCTGCCCGCCAGCGCGTCGTGGACGCCAAGCGCCCTCATCGCCTCGACAGCGGCTGTGCCGTAGGGCGCGGTCTCGGGATTGGCGACGGCGATGCGGTCGAAACTGCCGGAGCGCAGCGTCTCTTCGCCCTTCACCAGCCCGGCGTCGGCGCTCCACAGCACGATCCGGCCGACCGCGTAGGTGAAGTCCGTCCCCTCGATGGCGAAGCCCTCCTCCAGCGCCTTCTGCGGCCGGGCCGTGTCGGCAGCGAGGAACACCTCGAACGGCGCCTCCTGGCTGATCTGGGCGTAAAGCTGGCCGGTCGAACCGAAGCTCATCACCGCGCCATGGCCGGTTTCCGCCGCGAAGGCGGCGGCGATCTCCCGCGCCGCGTCGGTGAAATTCGCCGCCACGGCGACCTTCACCTCTCCCGCCCCGGCAAGCCCCGGCGCGAACCCGGCCATGGCGGCGGCAATGGCTGCGATGCATCTGGCTAAAACGTGCAAGGCCGTTCTCCGGTATTCCGACACTGTCACAGCGGTATAGCCGTTTCGCCATGCCGAGGGAATGTCGGGCGCCGGCGATAAGCCGCTGACGAAAAGCGGCCGATCAGCCGCCCTCCTCTCGGCCTTCGGCGGCGTCCCGCGCGGCCATATGCCGGTCGATGATCTCGTCGAGTTGCCTTTGCGCTTCGGCGATCTGCGATGGCGTCAGCACGATAGCCTGCTCGCCCTTGTGGACGATCTGGCGGCAGGTCGGGCACATTTCATCGGGCTTCGGTTCGGCGGGCTTGCGCGCCGCGCGCCAGGCGCGTTGCGCCTGCCAGCCGGTGCCCCGCGCCATGCGCCCCTGCGCCGCCGCCTCCTCCAGCCCACGCTTGTGGGCCGCGTTCGATTTCGGCGCGCGGCGCAAGAATGTGCCGACCGTGTTGGCGTGACAGCCGAGCTTCTGGCCGATCAGCCAGTAAGGCAGCCCCTCCAGCCCGAAGGCGTAGAACTTGTGCGCCATCTCGTCGGTGTCCTGCAACTTCGCGCGGGAGAAAGGCTTGCGCACGGGTTCCCCTGTCATCGTCTTCGGCCTCCTTCGGGCTGATTCCAGGCATGAAAAAGGCCGCGATGCGAAGCATCCGGCCTGTCGGGATTTCTGGCGATTGTGGGGGAAGGATACCTGAAGGGCGTCACGCCGTCAAGGAATTTATTCCTAATTATATACGTGACAAAGCAAGAATCAGTCTGTAAAACCGGCAGGGACAGGCCGGCACATGAAATTGAAGCGGCGAAGTCGGCTCTTATCGCTGAGCTGACCCGCATGATATCTGAGTGGGAGTGGTCATCGGCCTTGGCTGGCGATCTCGCTCATGAGATTTTCGAGGCGTTCATCTCCAGTGAACTCCTCGCGAAGAATTTCCCCAAGCCGTCCGACAAAGACGGCTTGGGCGTATGAGTGTCTTCCGATCTCGTATATCCCGTCTATCGGGAAAGTGTACTCGTAGTGCTTCGTCTTTCCTCGTACCTTGCGCTCAAGGTGGATGATGATGCTGTCCTCCCCTTCAAGGATTTCTGGAAGGTTGGTTATCGTTCCATGCGCAAATGCGTTCCTAGCGTCTGCCAGCCTATCTATGGTCAGCATTAGATCGCGGATCGTTTCATCGAGGAATTTCCATTCCGGGTGGGATTCGAAGAATCGGCGTATGAATTCTGTCTTTTTGGAGAAGTTACGAGGCTTCTCGATTTCCACAGTTGGGTCGCAATAAATTTCAATAATGTCTCGCACTATCGCGTTGACGCCTGTCTCCAGGTAAGCCCACGTTATGAACAGGCGTCCTATTCTGCGGGACAAGAGATCAAATCTGGGATGCGCTTCTTCCATGCCCGACACCGATAAGAAAACAGACGATCAGAAGTTCAAAGAGACGCTCAAGCGGATGCTGGAGACACCGCCTGATCCGAAGAAGGGTAAGCGCACAGATGACGACGAGCAAAAGAAATCCGGCAATTAGTGAGCGCTGGGTTCTATCGGAAACGTTATATCCGGCCCCCTTTGAACCCCGAACCGTCTACGCTCATTTCGTGAAGCGGTCCCATCAAATAGAGATTTTGGAAGTGGTTCGTTTACGCCATATCGGGACGGGTGCGCATCAGCACCCAAGTCTTGATGTTGGACTGACGTTAGCGGAAGCACGTACTCTGGTCTCCTTAGGGTTTGTTGTTCATTGGCAAACCATTGCACGACAAGCAATGCACCTGCGACGTCTTCTAATACGTCGCGGAAAGACGTTGATCCGTCGCTATGGATTACGGTCGCGGACTTTGGGTTAAGGTTCATGGCGCTTCTTCCTCTTTCGCAGCGCCATGATCTTACGCGCTTTTTGCTTAGGCGTAATCGGCTTCACCAATCCGCCGATAGGTAAGGCGCTTCCCGCCGATACGCGACAGCAGGTCATCGTGGCGCTCGCTATCGGTAACCTTGAGAGCAGCGCGGCGATTGTAACGGAAGCCGAACTCGGCAAGGTAGCGATGCAAATGCGCTTCGCCGCAATGCTGATAGACGCCAACCATGCCACGCTTGAAGATCGAGAATACGTTCTCAATCGTATTGGAGTGAACCACAACGTCACCCTCGCGACGGGCATATTCCTTGGCCGAATGCTTCACAGAGCGGTGCGAAGCGAACTCCTTGCCGGTCTCTTTGTAGAGGCGGGACTCGTCGGTGTAGAGCGTCGTGTCACGGGAGACGTTGCGCACGAGGATTTCGCGCACAGAGTCCTTGGTGGCGTTGTTCAGGTGGAACATGCGAGTTTTGCCGCCACGCTCGACCAGACCGACGATGACACGCTTCTGTGCGCCATCGGCCTTGCCTGACTTGGTGGGCTTCCAGTTCTTGCGGGCACGAGGGCGGGCATAGACGCGGGGCGTCTCGCGCTTGCCGTGATACATCTCGTCGGCTTCGACGGTCTTGCCTTCCCCGCCCATGGGGCCGGAGGACTTCACATCTTCCGCCATGGCTTCGCGGATACGGTGAGCCATGAACCAAGCGGTCTTGTAGGTGACACCAAGCATACGGTGCAGCTGGTGTGCGCTCATGCCCTTCTTGGAAGAAGCCATGAGGAACGTTGCCAGCAGCCATTTGTTGAGCGGGATCTTCGAACGCTCGAACACGGTTCCGACCGTGACGGAGAACTGTTTGCGGCATTCCATGCAGTTGTAGAGGCCGGGGCGATGCGCCTTGCCTTCCATCTTGCGGATACGGGCCGGATCGATGTTGCCGCAATGCGGGCAGCAAGGGCCATGCGGCCAACGCTGCGCCTCAAGATGCTCGCGGGCTGCTTTAACGTCGGTGAAGATGGGATCGTCAAGTTTCATGGCCGTAACTCCTTGGATTCAATATGGAGTCAGGGTCATGCTTTGTCAAGTATATAACTAGGAATTTATTCTTATCATCAACATACCCATGATTGTGTGCGTGCAGGTTCACCAGTATCTTACTGCTTATTTCAGACGGAAGCAGCAATGTTCGTTACAGCGGGTACTATAGCTGGATGTTGAGTGAAAATCTGCTCATACACGTGAAGTGGCGAAACATAGGTATCAAGAAATGCTGTCGGCAGAGCGTAAAATTTGGCTTCTGGATGAGATGGTGTCCACGGCTTTTGCGTCATGGCATATTTACCTCACGGGATACGACAAGTTCAAAAACTGGCCTGAAGAACGGCGAGGTCACGCCGCGTATACAGGCTACACCACGTTGCGTGCGTTACTCAGCCATAGCCTAATGGGCGCGTGTTATGCGTTGGTGGACTCCGGCCAACGCTCGTATTCGTTCCACCATGCTGTCCGGGATTCAACATTGGCCATTACACCCTTGGCCAAACAAGAATGTGAAAGCTGCCTCAAGCTGAGAAACAAAATCGCGACGTACCGCAATAACGTTACTGCGCACGTCAATGCCAAGCGCACTCAGGAAGACTGGGCTCAGTTCGCTAATATCAAGAACGCCGAAATAAGTGCATTCCTAGCAAGTGCGAGAACGGTTATCGAAGAACTCGGAAAAGCAAACTTGAATGCTCAGTTTATCCCGAGTTCGCGCATGTCTTTCCGAGGAGATTTTCGCGAGTTTTGCCGCGTATTGCTCGACTAATCCAGTTGACTGTGCGCATTTCGTTGCGAGGCAAACAGCGGCTTTTGGCCGAACCCACCCCATCCCCCCTACCCCAGATGCTGCC